>Ga0209061_1000006_pt1 | contig 932233 bp, 930 predicted proteins | sample Coa_R1_10_FD_187157 | JGI IMG/M metagenome (GOLD analysis project Ga0209061, IMG submission 187157) | Surface soil microbial communities from Centralia Pennsylvania, which are recovering from an underground coalmine fire - Coalmine... | ecosystem: Environmental > Terrestrial > Soil >...
CATTGTGAAGGTTTCGCGCCTGCTGCGCCCCGTAGGGCCTGGACCCTTGTCTCAGTGTCCATCTCCGGGCTCCTCCTCTCAGAGCCCGCACCGGTTATAGGCTTGGTGGGCCATTACCCCGCCAACAACCTGATCGGCCGCAGTCCCATCTTGAAGCGACTGAAGAAGCATGCTCCTCCAGCCCTTTGGACTCAAGGCCATTCCAGAACCCTGAATCTATCGTGAATTAGCCCCAGTTTCCCGGGATTGTTCACGTCTTCAAGTTAGGTTGACTACGTGCTACTGAGCCGTACGCCGCGCCTTCCACAGCCGGAAGACGCTTGACTCGCATGGCTTAATCCCATGCCGATAGCAGTCGGGTCCGGCAGGATCAACCGGATTCAATTATCGGGAGTACAGCACTATCGGCTTATGCGAGGTAGCAAACAGCCCATGTAATCAGATTCAATCCGGTGACGGGTTGAACCCTCATGATGTTTGCACACCAGGAGGTCGATGCTTCATAGTCGGGCGAGACCCGCCTTGGCACCGATGCCGCCAATAAAGCGTGCAAACAAACACCACCGCTGGTGGTGGATATAAGCCTTGCCTTACAAGCTACCCCAAACAAATGTACAGGATGGCGTGATGATAGAATGCTATTACGATGTGACATACTTGCTTGATGTTTTTTACAAATGAGACCAAGCAACTAATAAGCGAAAACTAACTACTAAAATCAAACTGATGTTCCTGGAACGTAGATTTTGTATACACCTTTGTGAAGTGTGGCTTCATCAGTGTTATATACTTAACAAATGATAAATAAAACTGATGCAAAAATCAGCCCTATTTCTTATACTGATAGTTGTCATCCTTCCGATTCTACTGGTCGGTCCTTCTGCTGTGGCAGCTAGCCAGACCCAGATAATCCTATCCTGCTCAACGCCTCCACCCGGTTCCCATGTCCCTAACGGTTGCATATCCTCTGAATTAGTTGGAACTCCTCCTATAACAAGTGGGAGTACATTGTACATAATTGGTGGGTTCTGGGTTTGGTGTCAAAGCACAACTGGCGGTGGAAACTCTTACGGCCCCGACTGTGCAGGTTCGATCTACGTTGAAGAGGTTAATCTTGTAACGGGTGCAGGAGTCTATGACGCCACGGCTATAAGAGGAACCTCTGATACAACAACTGCACCATTCCAAGTTACCTTCACCTCGACAGATGGCGATATGTCATGCACTCTCAGCGTGACTCCTGGTTCAAGTACTTTATCTGGGACCTGCGATAAGGTACCTATTACGTTCAGCGATGCAATCGTTCGAGTTACATAATTCAAAGGATGACGAACGAGATATTTTTATAAATTTATTCGCTTAGATAATACAACATATACAATAATTTTTGAAATCGTTTTATGGTTTATCTGTTTCACAATCCCAATGATATCGAACCTATAGCGACAAAAGTAGAAAGGGAGCCCGACCCTTGGTTGGCCAACGTATTACCCATGTTCGCTCCAAATAAAGTCATAGGAGACACTTGACCATTAAAGTTGTTAGAGTTTATAATCTCACCGATTAGCTGAAGGTTGATTATCACCTGAAGCATTCCTGCTTGCCATCGGCGAACTGATGCAACCTGCCCCGAGAGCATAGAAGCCTGAATCTTTACATCGCACGAAATCGTACCAGAGGCAAAGTCAACTTCGAGGTATAGTGACTTTAGTGTAATACCAGAAGCTTGACCCTGGAAGGTATAGATTGATCTTTTGATGGACTAGGTCAATTCCATCTGAATCTTCAATTATGATAACAAAGTTAAGGTGGAATTATTAGTGTTGGTCAGGCTTGCATCTTGGACAGAGATGAAGCATTACCTATAGCGTTCTGGCTGTCTGAGAGAGCTTCGGCAAGTATAATGGAGGTGAAGGAGCTCAGGCTCGTGGACGGGAGTATGAAGTCTTATAGCATAGCATAAGCAAAAGCAACATCTAAGGGAGATGTTCTTCGAAAAATTGTAGTTGATTTACCAAAGTCAAGCTCTGTTTATGCTTCCTGCCGGCTTGCCGTGAATGTTGGGCTCAAGAATGAAGTCAAATTACGAAGGAAAATGTGGTCTCCCGTGCTTCAGGAGAACTTGATTGAATATTTAGTGATCATGACCTTGGAATGTCTTTTCATAAGCCTTATAGCACTCGGGAGTTCCTGAGGTCGAATACTAATCGAAGGAATTTAAAGCAGAAATAAAGTTGTACTTTATGCAGTTGATTCTAATTGGATGGAGCTGCCTGAGTAGAGGATGATGGAGGCGGAATTGAAGATTTGGGTTTGACGACGAAACCCAAAATCAAAATTATCACACCGACTACCAAGATGCCTACGTCCTTATAGTCCAAGCCTGAAGTATCACCCATCCCACTCAAGTCTATTGCTATGAGGGCTAACGAACCGATGATCAGTAGAATGCCTATAATCTTCAGTACCATTGAAGTATTTACCATATTATTTTCGATGAATACGTCCTTCCATTTAGACCTTTCCACCTTTCGCGTGGTGGAATAGTGTAGCTCTGCCATATGACGCATTAGTCCCAAATGAGAGTTCGGGCGTAATTATTATTAAACACGTGTTCTGGATGTAAATCAGATACTGTTTGGCTGAAAAAATCAGGATATTAATTGTAGACGATGATGAGGGGATAAGAGCTTCATTAGCTGCCGTACTCAAAAAGAAGGATTTTGATGTAGATACCGCGAAGAATGGGAAGGAGGCTATAGCCAAGACTAGAAAGAATTTCTTTAATGTAGTTCTTGTTGATATCAAGCTTCCTGATATTGAAGGCGTGGATCTGCTTAGAAAGATTCAGGATACGGTTCCGAAGATGAGAAAGATAATCGTGACTGGGTATCCAACGCTTAACAACGCCGTACAGGCGGTTAACTTCGGAGCCGATGCATACGTGATCAAACCCTTCGACGTTGACAATCTGCTTATGAAGATAAATGAACAACTCGAGAAACAGAAAGAGGAAAGAGAATACTCGGAGAACAAGGTCAAAGAGTATGTAGAAGCTCGTGCCAAATCGTTTGAGCAGAACCTCGAAGAAAAGAAGAGCCAGTAGTCTAGTATCGGATAACCGGTCATGCTCGGGATGATTTCTTCATCCGAGACAGTATGGAAGCCGGAATCGGCCTACAGCCACACTGTGCGGCGTGTTCAACGTGCCACTTGATCCTTTCATCTATCGTCGGTTTCTTTGGCATGCGATGAGCCTTGTGCCACTCGACGTTCATCGGAATTGATAGAGGCAAGGCTGTATTTAGGATTTTGACGCCTAACGCCGAATTGAGTTTTTGTGATTATAAATGTAAATTATAAATTACTTAGCGCAGCTTAACCTGTAAGATCAATATGAAACCTGAAGAATCTTCGATTATCGGGACTGTGCTTCTCCTTTTTGGTGTCACTTGGCTCTTGTTCAGTCTGACTCCAGGTTTGCTACAGGTTTCTTGTGCGGGCTTTCAAACTTCATACTGTATAACTGCAAGAATGGTCCCTGAAATCTGGAATGCTCCGGGGATAGCTACAATGGTTATCGGTGTTATACTCCTCGCGGTTCGAGCATGTGGAACTTCCCCTTGGAGGAGTAAGTTCTTCCTGCCGCCTAGAGAGAAAAACAGATAGAATCGATTTAACGATTCCAATGTGATTAGGAGCGCCGGGGATGGGACTTGAACCCATGGGGGCCGCTAGGGCCCATCAGCTTGCTGGCCCACAATCGATGATCTCGAGGCTGACGCGTTTTATGGTGGCTATTTTCACCACAGCCACTCCGCCACCCCGGCTCTCAGGACGCGAGTAATCTATCACGTGGCTATAAGTTTGCGTTAAGTTAACCTGTATGGCGGCAAACGATCCTATCCTAACTTCATGTTTATGAATATGATAGCTATCCAAGGTTACATATCCCATTAATTCATCCTTAAATACGCACACACTTCGCGGCTCATAAAGAATTTGCCGTCAAGAACCAGTAGCAGCTTCATAATCCCACTTGTGCTCATTGCCCGTTCTGTTTATGGATTAAACTGGTTCACGATGTCCCCAGCACTACCCACCATAGCTCACGAGGGGGGATTCCCCTATTGGATGCTTGGATTGGTACCGGTTGCCTTTTACGCGGCCACGGGTATCTTCCAGGTCCCTTCTGGTGTTGTATCAAAACGGTTTGGTCCCACAAGAACGTATGTTCTCGGTCTTGTTGTGCTTTCATTAGGAAACATGCTGATAGTGATTTCACCTTCTACCTTTTGGGTCTTCTTGACTAGGGCTATATCCGGTATCGGTGCAGCCCTATTTTTCGCCTCAGCAGGCGGTGTGATACTTGGTCTTCAACCCTCACGCCCGGGTCTCATGATGGGGCTTTACAATGTGGCCTTTGCTATCGGAGGGGGGTTCGGCCTCGCATGGGGGATAATTCAGGAAGACTTCGGGTGGAGAATTAGCATGTTTTCTGGTGGGATGCTGGGAGTACTGGTCGCCGGAGTTAATTTTGCTGCAATAAGGAAAATTGAGCTCGTTGGGAGATTCAGCATCTCTGATGCTATGGCTCAATTAAAGAATCCGCGGATCGTGGAGGGTGCGATTGCATTTTTGGGAACGTGGGGGACGTACTTCGCTGCCGGTCAACTCTTGCCAGCTTATCTGCAGTTAGAATTGAAGACTTCGATATCAGCTTCAGGGATTGAATCCACGCCACTCCTTTTGGCCAGCATAGTAGGCGGTCTTGCCACCGTGGTTTATGATAGGGTCTCTAGGAAGAAACTACTTCTCTTCACTGTAGGTATACTTTCAATATTCCCGGCTACTTTCTTCGGGTTTCAAAGCAGTCAAATCGTGATATCATCCCTTTTAGTTCTTGGGTTTTTCAATGAAATGTCCATTTCGGTGCTTTATGCGTATGTCCATAATATAGATCCGATGAATGCGACAGCATCCCTTGCCGTAGTCAATACGATACAGATTCTTTTGGGGATGTGGGTGCTACCTCTGCTTTCGATCGTGGCATCTCTTTACTCTTGGCCAATGGGCTGGGTTGCTGTGGGTACCATTCCACTGATTCCTCTTGTTCTCTTGATTAATGCAAAAATATCCGAGCAAAAAACCAAGCCACTCATAAGCTGAATGTTTTACATCTTACTTTGAGATGGATTTTTCAGATGCGGCAGGCCAGAAGGTTATACATGATTCGAATATGAAAGGCTGCCGTTGAGAGTTAACAATTTTTGGTGTTATTACCATTATTACCTACTATACCGTGTTCTTTGATTGTTTGTGAATGGAGTTATTGAAGCTAATGGCTCACAACATGATATTCCGTCCAAAAACCCACGCCATACAAAGACGTTCAATTGATACCAGCATTACCGATAATCCTTTCTATACGATTGATAAATCAGTGTGTCGTATAATATCTTGGTCACACCAGCCAGTATAAGAGGAACAGAAACGAGCCCTAACGAGAGTAATTCGCCAGTTATCGGAGAGCCAAATATATTACTTATAATCCTTGAAGTGTTGGTGACTACGTTTGCAGGCACCCTTTCCTTATCATCAAAAATACTCATCATGAAAGCTTGACGTGTAGGCACATCCATTTGCGATGAAGCCTGTCTTAAAAATAAGAAGGATACGGCACCGGACAGGGTGCCTACCAAGGGTATTAATATCAGAAACAAATTAGATATTATATGACTGAATACCATAGTCCTCAGATTTCCCAACCTTCCTGCTATGTAAGAAGCTCCTATCATTGAAAAAGCGGTTATGATGTTTGCAATGAAGAATATCAATCCAAGGTCTTTGAGTGATACCCCATATACAAAAAAGAACCAGTATGAGAGCAGGGCCTGAGATACTAACCCTCCTCCAAAAGCATCGATCGCAAACAATGTGGATAGCTTTGTAATGTTGTGTCTGGCTTTTTCAGATATATTGAGCAGGTTCTTATGATTAGCTCCAACTTGGGCCGTTTCTACGTTACCAAGTTGCAAATATACAACTATGAGTAGAAATCCCACCAGACCGTAGAGAAGATACATGTAATGAAAAACGGTCAGATGGTTTCCGAAATATGCGGGTAAGGAGGCTGCGAAAGCGCCTACGGATGAGGCGGCATATCCTATTAGGTTATAGTATCCGAAAGCTGCATTTCTTTTACCTACGGAAACTATGCGAGGAAGTACACCAGTTTCAATTGATTGAAAGGGACCAGCCTCGGTCCCGGTCGTACTCATATTACTTATAAAGAATGCAATCGTCATTACGTAAAGGTCTGTGGTAAGAAACAACAATACTCCAGCTAACAACATCAGACTACTGAAGAGAAGCAGAGAGACTTTCCTTCCTATATGATGCTCAAACCATAGGAGGGTGATGTTTGATACTATATTCCCTCCAATCATAACGGCTAAAAACGCCCCGATGGTGAAAGCAGAATAACCAAGGAAAGCAAGATAAACTGGAGTCATGATGCTTGCCATGCCGAATACGAACACTCGGCAGCCTTTACCGAGCATGATGTATCCGAGGTCGTTAAAGGATGGAGATCTACCCTTTACCATCACATTAGATTTAATTTTATGGCTTTTAACATAGTAAGTTTGATACGGAATACTTTCATGAAGTTGGACGCCAGTATTGGTCCTGCATGGTAGGAGTGAGGATCACATGATAGTAGGTATCCTTCAACTCACCGATCGATGGGTTCTGAAGCCCAAAATCATAGACTATATTCTGTTGAGGCACCCACACTTTATATGCATAATTCGTATGAATCTGATAGGAGCCTGTCGAAAATTCAACGTATGAAGCGTTGCTGGAGACCTGAGTCAAGTTTACAATGAGGTTACCATACGCGTCATACAACGAAGCAGAAAGGTTCGTTGTGCCATTGATTACAGGCACGTACAGAAGAGCTGGTTTGTTTGTATTTGCGTGAACCCAGGGAGGATAGAATTCGGAGGAATTGTAATTGATGGCGGCGGCTGCGAATCCAGTTGCCGTCACAAGAGCTATTAATATTATAACGATCAGAGGTCCATCAATTTTCAATAACATCACCTATACTATGGTAACGGCTGGACTTGCGGGGCGGAAAGGCGCTTCATAAACCTTTCAATCTGTTTCTATTTCAAACTCAGTGAAGAGCTTCCTGTCAAAGTTAACTACTTTGCCATTTATGACATTGACTCCTTCTGCCTTGAGGCGTTCTATTTTCTGGCTAACGCCCTTCTTCGAACCATATCCACCCACCTTTCCGTTCGACATGACTACGCGATGACAGGGGGTACGGGGCGCATCTGGATTAACATGCATGAGCATTCCAATGCCTCGAGTGGCCTTGGGATTCCCTGCGGCCTTGGCCAGAGCACCATACGTGGTCACTCTTCCTGCTGGCACCTGACGTGTCAAACGGTATACCTTTGTCTTGTCTAACTTCACAACCTAGTCTTGGTTTAAGATTGGATAAAAACCCTCTGCGAGTTTAGGAAAGCTTTTGAAATGGTGAAATCTGAGCGGTTCTCGCGGGGGTCGCCCAGCCTGGTCAAAGGCGTGAGTGCTTAAGCAAGCCACGAAGCTCAGGACCTCATCCCGTAGGGGTTCGTGGGTTCAAATCCCACCCCCCGCATTACTTTTCAGGTAAGAATTACAAAAGATAACTAAAACAAAGTTGAAGCAGCTGCAAACATGATATCCAACCAATAGTCATCACAACTCATCTTTTGTTTCCTTTGATATGTTTCTTGTTTTGCTGCCTTTATTGTTTACATCTTTTTTGATGATTTTGTTCATGATCCAGGTATTCCAGAGTAAAGCTCATCACAGCAAACAATAACACATGAAGGTAATTATCTGATAATGAAAGGAGTTTTTAATCCCTTATCTTAGCTTGCATGCATGGAAGATCTGTCCGAGTTAGAAAACATCATCAAAGACCCTAAAAGAAAAATTATCGTCTCTGAACTTATTGTTGATTTTAGTAATCCTAGTCCCAATACACTGTTCATAATAATGATCGCCGAAACGCCTGGCGCAGCAGGTGGTAGGGCCGCCGGATTCGGTCAAAGAACAATTGAAAGAGTTTTATGTTTTAAGACTGAGGGTAGTTCAGCTACAAAACTCATTGATTCTACTCATGAAGATGTCTTATCATCCGTTGATCTTCCCGTAGGAATAGCTAGAATGCCGGCAGTGATGTCAGATGGATCTGAAGAGATGCTTTATGGTGTTGTGGATCCAAGTCTTGTCAATGACTACAGGAGGCTTTTGTTAGGATAATGCCGGGGAGGGGTTTCGAACCCCTGGCTTCTGGTTGGTTTTGACACCATCTCCAGATTATGAGTTCCGCCCAATTTATGGAGACTGGCGCTCTGACCAGGCTGAGCTACCCCGGCACTCATTGAACCGGCTTTGGTGAATGTATTTTAAGCTTCTTGGTTTGTGAATTGCCAGTTTTATCCGAATTTGTTTGCATTGATAAATTGCATAATCTTCTTCACTTTTGATTCTTTGCTCCATTTTGATCTTTGGTAGATATATCGACTTTCGACGACTTCATATAATTAGTGAATAAGATGAGTTTGTACTATTCTATATTGTTGAGTTTATTATTTATGTATTCAGTTTGTACTAATTATTTAACTAAATCTTTGTAAAAGACATAATCATAAATCAATATGACAAAAGCTTTAGAAGATTGAATTAACCATTATAGTTCTGGCATCTAAATTATGGGTGTTGAAAATACTGCTGTAAAAAATGTCATGTCAAAGAGTTTGGTTACGATTAGTCCTTCAGCTTCGATGCTTGATGCCATTAACCTGATGAACCAGAAAAAGATTGATCGTCTGATAATAATTGATCGGGAAACAGCAGTTGGTATTGTTACAAAGAAGGATATTATACGTTTTACGTCTTCTGATGTCTCTGGTCAAACACTCGATAAAATAAGAATTTCCGAATGCATGACAGATTCGCTTGTAACAGAAAATGAAAAGGCTAGCGTATCAGATGTAGTTAAATCAATGCTTGAATACGATATAAGCTCAGTAATCATAACCAACAAGTCGGATAATCTGACCGGTATTGTTACTAAAATTGATATTGTAAAGTTTTATGGTGAGAGGATCACGAGGAAATACAGAGTTAAAGAATGTATGAGCTCGCCAGCGATAACCATTCAGCCAGCCAATTCTATCTATTATGCAGCTGAATTGATGACGAAGAATAAGATATCAAGACTGGTGGTTATGGAGAGCTCACTGGTTGGGATAATTACTATGAATGATTTCGCATCAGTTAGCCCGTTGTTGCTTGCAAAAATCTATTCCAAGGATCAAACTTTCTTCATGGGTACGGATTATGTTATTCCCACTGTAATGTTCCCCCATCTGACCGTCGCTGATATAATGAAAACCAACGTGATAACGGTTCGAAGCGAAGCTGATTCTGCTGAAGGGGCTAGTCTTATGATAAAACATGAAATCAGCGGATTGCCTGTTCTCAATGATTCTCTCGAATTGGTTGGCGTGTTAACAAAAACAGATATTTGTAAGGCTCTTTCCAGAATGACTGCAAATTGATTATGTGGTCTTGTGTCGCTTATTTCTAATTATTTTTCCATTCTAAGCACATATCCTATTATCACTAGTCTGAATATGCGTATTCTAACTGTGTTTATCATAATAAAAAATAGATTCGTGTATTTGGTCTAAGTTTTAATAACAGGTGTTGAGCCAGCTTGTCCAATACCATTGTCTCCATCCGAATTTTATAGCATTGCTGCAACGATGACGTTTTTCCTGCTAGCATTAGGATTGATATCAGCATTCATATACGAGTATTATTCTCGGAAGAAACAGGCTTGAATCTTGGTTCTGGCTGATTTACAACAAAAGCTGGTCGAGTATTCAACAAAACTAGGATTCAATGTACCTACTCCTATCCAGCAGAAGGCGTGGCCCGTCATCATAAGGAACAGAAATTGCTTGATCAGCGCTCCAACCGGTTCCGGGAAAACGGAAGCTGTAATTTTACCTGTATTAATGTTGTTATCAGAAGAAACACGGCGAGAGCATGGAGTGAGAGCTGTGTACATCACTCCTCTCAGGTCGTTAAATCGTAATCTGTTAGATCGCTTGAGAGAATATGCAGCAAAACTGGATCTCGAAGTCGAAGTACGACACGGTGATACCTCTAACTATATCAGGCGTAAAACACTGTTACAGCCTCCTCATCTCCTCATTACAACCCCTGAAACCTTAGGCATCTTGTTATCTTCAAAACTATTCAAAGAGAATTTTAGAGCCACAAAATTTGCAATCATAGATGAATTACACGAATTGATGTCTAATAAAAGAGGATCACAACTTCTTTTACATCTCTCTCGCCTTCAAAAAATAACTGAACATGAGTTGATTCGGATAGGAATATCAGCTACCATGGGTGATTATTCACTAGCAAGTCATTTTTTGACTAATGATCAACAGTGTGCGATCATTGCTGACAACTCCGTCAGGGGATACAAAATAGATGTAACGCTTGTAGATGGTGATATGGAAGGTGTCGTGAAGTTCCTTGAAGATGACATCATAAATCGTAAACTACACCAAGTACTCGTCTTTTGTAATACGCGCGACTCGGCAGAGATAATTGGTGCACTGATGAAGGAACGCAAGAAGTTCAACGTGGGAGTACATCACGGCTCCCTTTCAAAGGAGAGCCGTGAGGAAGTAGAAAATCAACTTCGCAAAGGGGAATTAAATGTTGTGGTTTGTACTTCGTCCTTGGAATTGGGGATAGATGTAGGCAATGTTGACTATGTCTACCAAGTGGACTCTCCAAGACAAGTGATCAAGCTCGTACAGAGAGTGGGTAGAAGTTCCCATGCATTCGGAGCTACCGCTAATGGAACGGTTATTTGCAAATCTATAGATGATTACATCGAAGCTTCTGCTCTAGTTGCCCTGCTAAAGGAAGGCAAAATGGAGTCGATTGTACAAACATATCCATCTTCCGATGTTCTTGCAGTTCAAATTGTAAGTTTGGCAATAGAGAGGAACAGCATCACTATCCCAGAAATAATGCAACTTCTGCATTCAACTTGGCTATATTGTGATGTCACTGAAGCCCAAGTCGAAGAGTGTGTATCATTATTGGTCAAATCCGGTCTGCTTTCCAATTATGATAAAATAATAAAACCTAAGAGAAAAGCGTTTGATTTCTTTTACTCAAATCTCTCAACAATACCAGATGTTGAAAAGTACGACGTTAAAGAGCTTGTTTCAAGAAAGAGACTCGGCCAATTGGATGAAAAATTTGTCGCGGAGAATCTTGAGGATGGTCAGAGTATAATACTTAGAGGGGATGCTTGGCGAATTGTGTCCATAAATGATGTTGAATCTGTCATCTATGTAGAGAAGAGCCAATCGCTGGTCGGAGCCACCCCCGTCTGGACCGGCGAAATGATCCCAGTAGAATTTTTAGTTTCTAAGAAGGTTGGTGAGTTACGTCATGATATGTTAAATTCTACTAATAAAAAAATAGCTGATTATATGAATGAATCAAAACAAACACTTGGATATTTACCTGATATCACCAGACTATTGATAGAATCCGGGGAAGCTGGTATCGTTCTTCATTCATGCTTGGGAACCAAAATAAATAATGCAATGCAACTTTTCATAAATGGAATATTCAGAGCGAAAACCGGTAGCATTCCAAAAACGACGGTTGATCCTTATAGAATATTCATATTGGGCTCAGATAAAACATACTTTGTCGACGCTATTGAACAAATGGCAGTTGAGGATATTAGACGTGTCATAATCTCAGAATTGACTACCGTTCGTGCTTTTCATTATACAATTTGGCATTCGGCGAAACGTTTTGGGTTAATAATGCGTGAGGCCAAATATGACAACAGAATCGCAGAACTCCTAACCCAGAGATATAGTGGGACTATTTTATTCAATGATGTGGTACAGGAATTACTGTATAAGAAGTACGATGTTGACGGGCTCACTAGAATAATAGAGAAGATCAAATCCAAATCTGCTAAATTAAGTGTTATTCATGTTAAAAAATATTCGAGTCTTGCTAATATGTTAACTTACGATCGAATTATGTTGTCCCTGGGAAATCATGAGGCTGGTATACGCGCATTAAAAGAAGCTTTGTTGCGCAGGAAAGCAAAATTAGTATGCTTGACCTGCGGTTCGTGGTCAAGGGTTTTTGATGTCTTTGAAGGACCTGATCAAGCCAAATGCCCATTATGTAAATCCAAGATAATTGCTATATGTTCTCCGTTTGATGAAGACACTGAAAGAATCGCGAAGAGAAACTCTCAACATAAGGTGCTAACTGCATCAGAACGACTTAGATACAATAAAGCCTGGAAATCTGCGTCACTTTTCCTTTCGTTTGGAAAAAGGGCTATAATAGCCCTCTCATGTTATGGTGTTGGCGAAGATACAGCAGCGAGGGTGTTGAAGCGCTCATTCACCGAAGAAGACCTCTACAGGGAGCTTTATCTGGCACAAAGAAATTTCGTGTTGTATAAAAAATTCTGGGATAACTAGACAGTAATCCTCTTGATCTGTGTGTATTCTTTGCATTGCAACCTCGTCATTCCATCAGTACTACGAATTGGTACTGCGCCATATATCAACAGTCTAGTTCCAGGCATTATCCCATTCAGTTGACTTCCATATCTTCCCCAACCAGAGATCTCGATTTCCCCAGTTTCATCACCTAGCATCAACTGCGTGATTTGCAATACCTTCCCATTTTTCGTGTTGACTACCTTTTCAGCTGCCTTCGAAAGGGCTACGGCTTCTATAATACAAGGCTGTTGCTCATTGACAATAGAATCAATCTTTCGAAAAGCGTGAGAGATGTATTGCTCATCGCTTCCAACTATTTTTATATTATCAGGTGAATATGATACAAATATCTGTCCGTCCTTTATCACGTAATTTGTCATCTCCAATATGTCTCCTATAGTAATTTGGGTGAACAGTTCAATTAATTTACCGGATAGAGTTAGCGTATAGAAGTTGTTCGTATCAGACAACAACGCAGTCCGCCTATCGGAGCCTTCCAATTGAGGTCCAACTGATATTAAGTAGAATTTGTTGTTGTTTTCTTTTGTATTTGTGACGGGAACGTTTGTCTCAAGAATCTCACATAATGTTTGTTCACTGCCGTGAAATTCGATTTCATTTTTCGATGATAGTCTGGAATCTATGTCAACCAGTCTGATCTTCATCCCAGCTGATAATAGTTTCTCAAGTTTGTCCTCGACTGACCAAATTATTACCCTTCTCTTGATTTCGCTACGGAATTTGCTAACCAAATTGAATTGCAAAGCCTTACCTTTTTTGCCGTCCCTTTTCGTGAAAGTGATTATGGTTGGAATCTGTTCTATGATGCCTGTTATGACTTGAGATGTTTCTGGTTTTGTAATGATTGATATATCATGAGTAATCGTGTCAAGAGATTCAGGCTTCCGCTCGTTATCTAATAAAATATCGGACTGAGAGTTCATGTGAAGTTCTACCTTCCCGTCACGTCCTACTCGTGTTAAGACGTTCTTGATTATAATTGGTTCTCCAGGAGAAAACTGAATCCTATTGTTAGGCTGTGTGACATCCCACTCGAGGGCCCTAAAGATTAAACCATCATCAAATATGAGTGAACGGCGATACGTAGAAATCGTTCCGTCTTTGCGTGTAAATTCCTTTATTGATGAAGATTTTAAAAAATAGCACGTCACCGATACGCCGTTGAGACCTGGAACTATGTCTCTTAGTCTATATTGTCTTTGTTCAATACGAGATACATCAAGGTTGAGGTCGTCAGCTACTAACAATGCTGCACCAATGGATGAAAGATAGCCAGAACCAACGCTTGCTCTTTTCTGTTCAATCATTTTCATTAATTGATCTTTGGTGAATTCAGGTTTCTTTTCCAGTATGTCCCTTATGACCCTCTCGAGGCGTTCGTCCAGCAAACAACTAATTATAATATGGGCTGTTTATATCAATTTATTGCGTTTATAGCAGGAAACCTATTATAAAGTAACCTGACAAAATTATAATGGCAGATATAACCAAATCGAAAATCAAATAACGTATTGATCGTTGAATTGAATCGCGAAATATTTGAAAGGTGTTGTTTTTACCCACTTTTACTTTTGATGTCCAGACATGTGTTCTGAATTTTGAAGGCTCGAGCTTTTCGGAAAGTTTTTTGCATTCTTCTACTACAAGTTTAGATATGTAATCTGGTGGTGTGCTTTCACCCAATAAAAGATAACCACGTTCGTTGCGAATCCTTGTTGCATTAAAATGCGTGTCTGAAGTGGCCAACTCTATTAGTTCTATACCTGTCGCTACAAGTTCAAGCTTCAATCTATCTTTCACCTCTGCAGTAGCATTATTCGCGTCAGCCACCACCAATGCACTTTTCGTTGTTCCTGTCTCAATCAACAATACACCTATACCACCCGTCCCTACGTCATCACCCAAAGCTGCTTCCGCTTTGCTGATGGAAGAAAAGGATGCATAGAATTTTGATGTATAATTTGACTGTGCGATTGGTATCGCCTCATAGATTGCTTTTATCGTTGTATTGACATCATCTTGATCAGGCGTTTCACCTAATGCATTATGAGAGTCTATCACTATTATCTTGGTTTCCTTATCGATCAATTTTTCAACTGATTCGGTAAATGAAGGAGGATAATCTTCCGATCCACCAGGCCAGGCAGAAATGAATAATAGAATAGAATTATCGAATCTCAATGAGATTAATTGGTGTGAATCGAAATCCTTACAGATAGGGAGACCTAGAGTGTAACCAAAATTTTCATTTATTGTATTTACGTTAAGGCTTCGCACATATTCATCTGTATCATGCTTAGATTGTAAATTAAATGTGTGATCTACCGGACCATGTAAAACAAAGCAATTATCATACCCGAGGGAGGTAAAATTTGACATTATCTTTGAAGGCAGATCGTAACTACCTACGGGGTAGAAGGGTCCCGGATGAATATATGGTATGATAATGGATAGCTTCTTTCCGCTTTCTGTAACGAGTTCTAATAAGATCGTTTTTACCGTTTTTTCTGTTCCTTGTTTCGAAATCATACTTTCTAATTGGCTCGAGTCTGAATTCATCCACGAATCCATGAATCCTTTAAGGAAGTCGAATGAATGATCGCCTAGTCTCTCTTTTGTACTGTTGTTTATTTTGTGCAAAGTTATTATCATAGTCATCACCAAAATAAGCGCTAAAAGGAATACCGAAATGAAGTATGTTGAGTAGTAAAATTGTATGTTGGTTACTTTGGAAATAACTATCCACTGAGGAAGTAAATCGACCAAACCAACAGCAAACGTAATCAAAAAGCTTCGTGTGAATAATGGCCATACTATTAATAGTGAAAATGAAAATGTTACGCATGTAATTAAAAATACCGTGGCAACAAGGCTCTCAGGGTTATGGATTATATACAATGAAGATAGAGCCAAAAATGTCCAAATAAGATTCACAAACATGAAAGAACCAGCTAGTCGTCTTCTGTTAACGATAGGAGAGCTGCGCAAAATTATGAGAAAAAATTCTATCAAGATCAGTTGTATGAGAATCCCAGAGAAAAAAATACCGGCTAACCCGTTAACTGAAGAGGCTGCCTTCGATGTCTCAAGCATCAATGCGAGTCCTGCTAGGACTATTGTTGAAAGGTAAAGCTTCCATGTTGAGCGTGGAAGTGTGAAAAGAAATCTGTAATTTCTAACAAGATCACTCGATGTCTTCGTATACTTTTCGCTGGCTCGCCCATCAGATTCGTCTGTTTTTTGATCAGAAGTCAAGTTACTAGCACATGTATAGACGCCAAATATAGTAACAAAATCGAAATCGCTATCAATGAGATGCCAAGACCGACTGTTAACTCTGGTCGAACCCTTATACCAGGGGTATCATCTTCGAAGAACCTAAGAAGTCCTGCACTCGACGCAGGTAATGGAGCGTTTTTCTTCTTTTTTTGGCTCATTGAATGCTTCTTCCACCCATTCCCAAAGCTTCCTTTTACGCTTTTCCCCCAGTACGAGCACGAATCTACTCGTTTTGATGATATGGTTTGGTTAGTCTTGTTTGTTGTTACAAAAAATCCTATGTCTGATCTTCCCTAGTAAGATTAAAATTCAAGCCTTTCTGTTTATAGGCCGATGTATAATGTATGAAGAATCGCCTGACGTAATGTATAAGAAAATATTCGAACAACTATCACTTCATCATCAATGGTTCAACGAAAGTCTTCCAATGATTGCATCAGAAAATGTGACAAGTGCAGCCGTTAAAGAGGCACTGGCATCAGATTTTGGTAACCGGTACGCAGAAAAAGCCACACTTCAGTTTGGCTTCTGCATGGTTGGCCCGGTGAAAGAGTCTATGCTGGTTGCACCTACCTTGATAAAGTAGAAAATCTGGCCATTGAATCCGGTAAACGTCTATTTAATGCAGAATTTGTAGACGTTCGTCCTGTTTCTGGAGTCAATTCTAATTTAATCGCTTACACAGCATTTACGAAACCTGGCGATACGGTGTTGGCGTTATCCATCCCTAATGGCGGTCACATATCATATGGAAAGCTTGAGCTGGGAGGAACTGCAGGCGCCGTACGTGGTCTGGATGTTCAATATTTCAGTTTTGATGAAGAAATGATGAATATAGATGTTGACTCTACGAAATTAAAGGTAGAAAAACTTGCCAAGAGTAATAAAACCCCGAAATTGGCTATTTTTGGTGCATCTGTATTTTTATTTCCTCATCCTGTAAAAGAGCTCGAGTCGTTCTTCAAATCTTATGGTACTGTTGTGATGTATGACTCCGCTCACGTATTAGGTTTGATAGCTGGTAACAGGTTCCAAGATCCGTTACGTGAGGGGGCGGAAGTTGTGACTGGCAGTACACATAAAACGCTACCTGGACCCCAAGGCGGTATCGTTCTATCGTGGGCGAGATATGCAGATCAACTAAAGAAGGCTGCGTTTCCAAGCAATCTATCTAATCATCATCTGCATTCTGTTGCAGGTAAAGCTGTAGTTTTCAATGAGATGCTTGCATATGGCAAGGATTATGCTTCTCAAATCATAGAAAATGCTCATGAATTCGCAGTTCAGTTAGCCGCTAATGGTTTCAAAGTGTTAGGCGAAAAGGCTGGCTACACGAAATCTCACCAAGTCATCATTGATATTTCTGAGTATGGTGGAGGCGGGAAACTAGAAAAACTGTTGGAACAAGCAAACATCATAGTTAACCGTAATATGATCCATGATGATATCAAAGCGGGTCGTCATTTTGATAATCCTGGCGGGTTGCGATTTGGAGTTCAAGAGCTCACAAGGCTAGGCATGGTTAAAGAGGACATGAGAATTATAGCGGATTATATACGGGATCTAATCATCAAACACAAAGACCCCTCTATTATCGCCAATGAAGTTAGACAGATGCGAAATAGATTCAGAACTGTGAAATATACTTTTGATGAGCAGGGAGCATACAGTTATTATAAATTAAGGAATTCAAGTATAGTCTGACAATGTTGTTTGTTTTCTTCCATAGAACAATAAATCAAAGTTATCTTTAATCAATTTGACAATCTCCTGAACTGAAGGGTCTGTTACATTTGAAGCTAATGTGTTCATGGTTTCCACATATTTTTCTATATAACTCACTGTGTAAGTTGGTTGTAATTTCTTCTCACAGAACAAACACAAACCGCCTAATGTAAGTCTTCTATAATTCCTTCCACAATTTTTGCATCTAAACCTTTGATTAGTGTAATTTTTGATGATGTTTGACGTAAGTGGTATCAGACGTCTCGTAAGTAGATTATAGCTGATTTGTTGTAAGTTCATAGAAGATGAGATGCGAGCTATCTTGATTTGTGCATTAATGATGTCTAAATCATTCATTTCTGTTGTCGTTGATGATCTATTTTGACCTCCTGTTAATGTAGAGGAGAATGTTGTTATGGGGGGAACGAGATTCAAAATAGAATTTATGTTATTCCTAACACTTTCTAAATCCTCTTTAACGGTATTTTCGTTCTTGAGATTTAGGTTAGGGCTATAGATCAAATCAGCTATTTGCAAAGCGCGCATCGAATGAGGTGTTACAAAAATACGCAACGATTGCAACGTACCGATTTTATCCGGACTTGCAATTTCCATATATTCATTGGAAAAATTAATTAAAGAATCTAATAATAACATTACATAATCGGATCGACCTCTGCAATTACTTCCCTTATTTTCATGCCAAACTGGATGCGCAAAACAGACGTTTGCCTCTGTGAAGCCAATTATCCGACCAAGCAATCCGAAAGTTCTTCTTTGTGATTGACCAATGATGAGTTTCCCAATTAGATCGTTTAAGGTTTTTATGTTGTAATAAGGTGAAACTCCATAAACTTTTACCAGCATTTCATCTATGTAATCGGCGACTTTTCTCAATTGATCTGCTAAATAGAATGGAATTACTACATCTTGAGGTTTAATCAGTATAAATTGGTCATCATGCTCCAGAGGTTCACCGTCCATGTCTTTGTTATAACCCAGATTCCTCAAGGTACTAACATCGGTAGCAATCTGTTTCGGTGAAAAAGACACCAAAGGAGAATTTATAATAGTGAATTTTACAGTACCATCTCTAGCAACTACCAAATTATTACGTTGACGAAGTATCCCTTTTTCTAATCTTTCAGTAAATTGCAAATTCCACTTACTTCTATTAACTCCCCTCAGAGGAGCATAAGGTTGAACTTGGAGCTTTTGAATTGCATTCTCCATGATAGCCTTCCAATCAATCAATTCGTTATGTGTCTTTTCGGTTGTATTTCCACATGTTTTACATTCGATATCTTGTTGATATGCCTTGCATTTGGTGCAAAAGTATACTTCTATACTTTTTCCTTCACAGAAGGGACATGTTAAGTAAGGCGATAGTCTATTGCAATCACTGCATTTTCTTAGTCTAAATTCTTGTGGATACGGCATCTTACAATAAGAAATAATATCATTAATGTTACTTGATTTGTTTTTAATTGGGAACAAAACGTGTGGTAAAGTCTTCTTTTGTTGTGCTAGAATATCCTTTTGTATTATAATAGAAAGACCAACGTCATGACCAACCTTGTCATTTATCTTGCAACCAAATATGCTTTTGACATAGTCTAACGTATCTGTTAAGTTTGTTGATAATTGATCTTTATGCTCTAAGTTGGAAAGCTTTGTTAGAACTTCGCAATAGGGTTTTTTGATTGTCAATTTATTTTCTTCAAGCGAAAATTCGACACCCAACCTTTCTAGAATAGAGATTGTTTCCTCATTTGCAGGAAGTACTATGGAATCATTAAATACAGTGTTTTTATTGTGAGAAATCTTTTCAATCAAACTATCCAATTCATCTATTTTGATTAAATTCCAACTTAGATTGTATTTTGGCATCAGTGGAATATCTAAGGATTTTGAAATAAGTAATGCTTGCTCAAAGCTCAGCTTGATTGATTCCGGTTTCTTTGTATAATTTATTAAATCGCTTAACTCCAATTGTGAATCCAGATCATGATTGATCGTTATCTTTGGCAGGTTACTTTTTAATTCATAAATCCATTCGTTTAGGCTGTAAGTAGATTGAGGGATAGATTTTTCCTGCAACATAACTCTGACAGGAGGAACTAATATTTCGCCAAATTGAATTATTCTTTCGATTTGGTCCCGGAATTGACGAATGATTTGTGGTGTTCTTGCATATATTACGCTCCCCGAGGTGAGTTTAATCAGTGGCGGTTCCAAAGTGTCCACTATTGATACAGTAAAGTAACCAAGCCCGGAAACGAAGACCAAACTCCCAGGAGTCAGGATGCTGTTGAACAATTCCACAATTGAAGGGTGGATCCCTATTGTATCTGCTGTCGTATTTTGTGATTTACCATACACTAACCGAAAAGCGCCTTCAGTTGATTCAGCTAAGGTAATAGCTTTCTTGATGTAGTTTTGATTTCTTTTATAAGGTGAGTTGCTAAACGGTGATATCCAATCCCAATCAATGATATCAACGGAATGTGCTAGCCTTAACAAGAATCTGGATTTGTTAAGTATTATGTCGCTGATTATTTTTGCTAAATCAACATCATAATGATTAAAACGATCAGTATCCACCTCAGTTTCATTTGTTATATCATTTGGCCTTTCAACCAAATAAATTGGTAAATTTTGTAGGATAGTAGTTATCTTGGAACTGTCAGTTTCATATCTTAACTCACCTATCGCTTCTGTATACATTATCTTTTTGATTATAAGATTAATTAGTATATCATCATATTTACTTATGGTTTTACCTAAACCTATAATTTTTCTGAGTTCATTTCCCAACAATAATATAAAAACAATTTGGTAACTTGTCAGATAATGTGTTGCTTGGTTAAATGTAATAACGAAGTATTCATTTCCATGTTGATCTTTCTCTATTGAAAAATTGACTATATTTGTTTCATATATTTGTTGGTCGTTTGTGATTAGATTTAAACCATATTTTAGAGTTCTATTGATATAATCGTTTATTGGTTCGATGAATCCAAATGTTTTTTTAGCTTCGTTAATTGACATTAACAAAGCTGATTTATAGAAATTTAAAATAGATACAGAATGATTGTCTATATTTCTCAATTCAGATGCAGGTTTGTTTATAATGTCATAATAATCAGGTCTAACTATTTGAACTTCTACGCGAAGCGTTGGATCATACCCTTTAGATCTGCTATTGGAAGCAACCGATAAACTGTCATTGAAGTTCGATTCTATAGATTTGAGGTAATCTGTTAACCCATTGATTAAAGGAGAAGTCATGTATTATTACCATGAAAAATGTCTTTTAATGCGAGTGAATTGCATTTGATATATTTTTAAGCTTTGGGAAATAATCTGAGGTTTCCAACAGATTTCCCACTACAATTATATCGGCTCCCGCATTTGCTACCGCTTTTGCAGTTTCAGGGTTTCGAATACCACCGCCTACTATCATTATTCCATTGTAATATGATCTAACTAACTTGATCACACTTGGTGGAATCGATTTTCTCGCACCGGAACCGGCCTCTAAATACAGAAATCTCATGCCTAAATATTGTGCAGCTAACGCATATGCAACAATTAATTCTGGTTTCTCTTTCGGAAATATTCTGGCGTTACCAATAAAACCCGCACTAACTCCTTCGCCAGCGATCAAATAAGCCATTGGGATAGCTTCCAGCTTATATTTCCAAACAGTATGAGAAGCTATAGCCTGAGCACCAATCAAGAAATATGGATCATTGGAATTGAGCAGTGAACTGAATAATATAGCATCTGCATGACGTGATATTCCAGTGATGTTACCAGGAAATAATATCACAGGCATCGATGTCCGTGATTTGATAATCTTCACAGCATTGTCAAGATGAACTTGATCTGCAATGGTGCTACCTCCCACCAGTATGGCGTCTACGTTGGATGCTTCGAGGTTAGTTACGAGATCTGAAAGATCAGATATATTTTCTGTATCAACTAAAGAGAACAGGAGATGATTCTTTTTCTTGATGTTTTGCTTGATTCTATCCTCAACCGTCAAACGTGATTCAACCTATTATTTTCTTATTAAAGTCATCAATGAAGCGATTGTAAGCATCAATCGTACTTGGAGCTTGTGATGTTGTGATATCATCTATCAAATGACATTTCTCATTACCACATACTATATGATAGTAATCACCTCTAGACTCGTCGTTCATAGGTACGATTTTAACTGATATGCTTCCGCACCTGGGGCATCCAAAAATCTTAGGCAAAGTCTTTCGAACTGGTCGATATACCTTACGTCTTCGTCTTCCCAATGTTGTTCGCGGTCACCTATTGTTTAAAGTGCTATAAACGTATTAGCTTCCAACTGTATGATATTACCAAGTCCAATAGTTAGAGAAAAATCTTATATATACAATATTGTATTAATGTTAAGATTGTTAGATAGAGTAGTCGAGAATGACCTCATAAATTTTCTGTACAAGTCGTCATGGTTTAAATCTGCTCAGTTAGATTCTTTACTTTGCAGGAAGTATTGCAAAGAAAATGGAATGAACGTAGGTGAAGCGATTAAATTTAGGGATAAACTTGTCAGTTTTGGTTCTTTTGATAGATCATGCAGACAGGGAATGATAGTTATAAAGAGAAGTTTGATCACTATTCTATTCGCTGCAATGCTGGAGCTGATAGATCAAAATTCTATTTCTGATTTAGAAAGGTTGTTGAGGATACTGAAGGAGCTTGCTGGAAATAGTGATGATAATCTTAGGAAGGAAGCAATAACACTCATACGCGATTATGTGAATGATATGATTTGATGTGATTGTGATTAGTAACATTTATGATATACATCACATCATACTTTTGATACGATAAATTCATTAGAAATAGCTTTGATAGTCGTAGCTCTAGTAGAAGGCGTATTAGCATACTTCTTATTTCGCGTTTATACGAGTAGGTCTCGCCTTCCAGATGAGATCAATGATTCTAGTGTTCTTATTCCCTACATCGAAAAGAGAATTAAGGAGCAGGATGTCAAGTTAGCTGATGTTTTGGTTAAACTAGAGATAGTTGAAACTATGATGAATAGGCGTAGTTTTCAGCGAAGCCAACTAACACAAAGCTTGATTTCAAATGAGGATTTAGGCGAACGAATTGCAAAAAAGGAAGATGCATTACATGACCTAAGAGAGAATAGACCATCTTCCGAAAAGATGGTTTTAGAAGCATTGACCAAAAATGACCTGACAGCTGTGGATGTTATGAATATGTTGGGTTGCACGCGAGAACATGCTGCTAGGCTGATGAAAAGCTTATTTGTTCAGGGCTTTGTTGTAAGAGATGATAAAAAGAGACCTTTTGTTTATAGCATTACTGAAGAAGGAAGGAAATCTTTGGATCATGCTTAGTGAATATCTTTCTTAGTGGTTGTTTATGTTTTTGGGTAAAATTTTATTGGAATTCTGTTCGAGTGGGGGTATAGCGTAAATCCAAAGTCTACCTTCTTTGTGTCTATTAACGTGGCCATGGGCACTAAACCTAGCTAAATAGGTGCTTATTGCTGCTAACTTGATGGGTTCATTATATTCATCTTCATAAGCTTCCTGTATATCATACGAAGTGAACTGCTTATCCTTGAATTGTGATTTAATTAGATTGAGGATCCTATTATATAATGTGTCTAGATCTGGAATAAGTTTTTCTGTATTTCCTTCACTTGTTTCTAGTAAATTATAGATATCCATAATCTTTGTTACCTTATCCTTGGTAACATTTCCACCTAGTACTATTGAATAGTGACCTCCCTGGCCATCATCAAATTGTATCTTTACTTTCGTAGGTGGCAATGAAATTCACTTTCTATTTGTTATTAATACGTACTGTTGGCGAAAATCCATTAACACAATATACAAATTTTGTTAACATTATAATAGATGTTAAATTTAGCCTGCGTTTGGGTTTTCTTGTTAACATTCCTCTGGTTTGGCTTAGTCCAATGGTTGCAGTGGAAATTATGGGGTCAAAGTGAGCTCGTATGATGTTAACCACTGTTAATGATTCCTCGATCCTGTTCAGATTTTGCATTATATGATGTTAAAGAGATCAGTGGGAGACCCTTATGTTTCCACTGCAGATTGTGTTTAAGTATGGTCAGTATGGCAAATAATTTATGCCATCTAGTCTAATTAGTATTACCTATTAAGATAATTATAACAATAGAACACTTTTAGCGCTCTTACCTTTTGAATAGAATATAATAGATATTAACCTCTTACCTTACAGTGGAAATTATGGGGGAGGGATCTGACTTGAATGCAAAACAAAATAATGATATTATAGATAGTATATTCAATAACACGTTATCCAAAAGCAACATATTCAAAGACCGCAATGTACTTAGAAATGAGTATATTCCAGATAACATTCAATTCAGGAATGCTCAAATGACATCTATTGCACAAATTACAGCTCCCCTCCTGATAGGCCATAAACCTTCGAATATACTGCTCTACGGAAAAACTGGTACTGGAAAGACGGTAGTAACCAAATTTGTACTTAAAAGACTTCAAGAACGAGCAAGCAACGTAGGAAACCAACTCGATTTTGCATATGTTAACGCACGTAATGCCTCAACAGAATACAGAATTCTTGTGGAGCTAGCATCAACATTGAACATTCAACTTCCTTTTACTGGTTTATCAATAAGTGAAGCTTTTAGTAGAATTCTCCAGACGATCAAAGAGAAAAAACGCATGGTTGTGTTTACAATAGATGAAATAGATTTTTTGGTTCGTAACTTCGAAGCTAACATACTATATGAGTTAACACGCGCAAACGAAAATCTACCAGCACCATCCTTCATTTCATTAATCGGTATATCAAATGATCTTCAATTCAAAGAAGCACTTGACCCTAGAACTTTAAGCTCTTTGAATGAAGAAGAAATCGTCTTTACACCATATACGGTAGAAGAATTACAGCAAATCCTAACTCAAAGGGCGAAACTTGCGTTTAACGAAAATGCAATAAATCAATCTGCTATTAATTTATGTGCTGCCTTAGCAGGTGCAGAGCATGGAGATGCACGTCGTGCTGTTGACCTGCTACGAGTGGCAGCTGAACTCGCTGAGCGTGAAGGAGCCTCGATTATAGAAGACGTTCATGTGAGATCAGCCACAAAGAGTATAGAACAAGATAGAGTATTCGAAGCGACAAGATCTTTACCTCTTCACGCCAAGATTGTACTTTACACAATATCGAGAGCTAACGAATGGCCATCAACAGGTTCAATTTACTCACAATATTCTCAATTCTGTAAACGTTTGGGAATAGAACAGCTTACCCAAAGGAGAATAAGCTCTATCCTAAATGAATTAGATACATTCGGTCTTATATCAGCACCGGTCATCAGCCAAGGCCGTTTAGGTAGATCTAAAAAAATCCATCTTATTGCATTGGTTGACACCGTTATCGCTGGTTTGAAAGAAGACAACGTAATCCGTCAAATCATAAATTAAATTTTTAACTTATCCACGCCATATCACATCAAACGTCTTCAAGCTTACAACAGCAGCTCTACTTTTCTCCAGGCCGATTCCGGTACTAGTCCAACTGGGACAACTTAACAACATGGTTCCCTTGTAATAATTAACATCGGATTCTCCTAGGTGACTGCAAATAAACAAATCTGGTACTTGTTGAATCACGAGATTATCATCCTGATCCGGAGCGATCGAAGTATTCATTCCAAGAGAAGGAGCTAAATGTCTTGCTTTCAGCAAAGATTCCATCATGTCAGTTACCCGTCTCTCTTTTCCACCAGTCTCTATCTGTTGTTTAACATCATCAAGACTTTGTCCATGGTACATCAACACAAAAACACCATCTAGCAATATTGTTGAAGGGTTTCCCAACATAACAACATTCTTCAGACTATACAAGTGTCTTGCAAATGACCTAATAACCGCAGGTTGAGGGAGAGCAGTACGGGTAGCATCACATTCACCTGGTATCAAAAAGATTCTAATGTTGGAGGGAATTTTACCAACCAATTCATATAACATTTTGTATTTATCAGCAATAGACAGCTGTTGCGAAAAGCTAGGATCAATCAAATCTCCATTTATTATCATGTATTTTATTCGCGACACAATATTTAATTCACCAAAGTCCCCATTTAACCAAGAAACGAAATTGTCCCAGCCTTTCAAATCAAACTGCGGACTTCCAACAAGTAAATTAGATATTACAATAACATTAACATCTTCGACAGAACGATGTCTTTTTTCTGAAGAGATATCGAGTGGATTGATGGATACAGCTTGAGTAATATTCTCTCGGAACATAACTTCAACAATAACATATTGATCAAGCAGAATTTCCCTTAATCTGTTGATCAAACTTGGTGGCACCATAATTTTTATCAGATTAGTACTATCCTCTAAAATAAGATAAGATGATTTTTTAGCAATTCTCTTATCAAATACGAAACCTGAAATTTTATTTTTATCGTGACCTTTTTTTATATTTCTACCCAACAGATTTATAGGAATTATATCTTTCCAATCAAGGTGTTCCTTTAATAATGCATTTAATCTGTCAAACCGACTTCTAAGGTACATTGAATAATTTCCAAACTCATGAGAAGTAGTAATGGAGGAAGACGCATCAAATATTATTTTTGAATGATCTTCTAATACACTTGCTTTCAATGTCTTAAAGTCTTCCCTTGAAAATAAATAATTTACATCATTATCTACGATATACATATTTTTATCACCAATCGATTTCTTATTCTTTATTATTCCAATTAAAATAGATAAAACCTCATCAAAACTACGTGTAGAACATAAGGAGTTCAACACTCCAGGATCAACTTGATAGCCCATGTCCAAAACTTTTCTTATCAAACGTGATTTTTCATTAACATCCAAATTGTAACACATGTGCTCCAAGGACTCTTTATTTATTTGGATATCCAAATTTTAGTCATGGAAGCAGCTATAGTTGTGTTAGCAGGTGGCCTATCAACACGAATGGGGACAAATAAACTTAATATTCAATTTAAAGGAATGCCAATGTTAAGATACACTGTTCATCGACTAAAACAACTGAATTTGCCAATCTATATTTCTGTACATGATAAACACCTGGAAGGATTCAAGAACTGTATTAAAGACATACATTCTTCACCACGAACGCCATTGTTGGGAATGCTTTCTGTGTGTATGAAAATAAAACATGAAAAGATCTTTGTCACGACAGCCGATTCTCCAGAAATCAATTTGAACGTCATAAGGTACATGCTAGACTACTTACCTACGTTCTCATCTGTTATTCCAATGTGGGAGTCGGGAAAGCCAGAAATCATACATGCCGCATATGATAGACAGAAATTAACACCAATACTCGAAATGATGTGGAACAAGAACCTCTATCAAGTTAGTTCCTTGCTTACCCTTGCTCCAAAACCCCTTTTCATATCAACAGAACATTTGAGGCACTTAGATCCTCAGCTAACATCATTAATGGATTTTGATACCCCAGAAGAAATACATAATTACTTTAACAAAAATTAATACCTTACATTTCTAACCTACAAAAGAATGAATATGCGGGGGGTGGGAGTTGAACCCACGAAGGCCTACACCAGCAGATCTTGAGTTTGGGTCAGTAGCCTGCCCCCTTTAATCGTTCGTCATAACGAACTTTGACCTAGCTCGGGAACCCCCGCATCAAAATCAACACAATTGTGAGTATATTAGATTTCTAGTAGTCTTTGAACACAGGTAGGATAACAAATCACACCATGATTTCTGTACCTACACGCTCACCTTTAATGGCTTTATTCAAACTTGAGGGACTGCACTCAATTATTCTCGTGTTTATTTTGGATCTTTCAATTATGTTAATCGCAACGATATCCATCAATTCGTACGAGCCAGCTAACATTTTACCTTGCTTAATCAAGTTTCGAAGTTGTTTGACAGATATCGTAGACAGCTTTTTCGCATCAGGGTGTTTGTGTGGATCACTTGAATAAACACCATCTACATCAGTCATGTTAATGAATAGATCAGCATTCAATCTTTCAGATAAAAGTGCGGCTACTGCGTTAGTACTATGTCCAGGATGAAAACCTCCCACTACGGTAACCTTATTATGCACAAACGTTTCAATTGCTTGATCTACAGTTTTCGGAACAACAGGGTATGAATAAGACTTAAGATAAGATATCACAAGTTCAGCATTCAACTGTGCAGCCCGAAGACCTAAATCATCTAAAATACCCTCATTTCCTCCAAAAGCTCTTCCAACTCTGATATACTGTCTGGCAGGCTCCCCGCCTCCCGTTACTAAACAGAAAGAAGCATATTGTTTATCTACAAACCCCTTGATAACATCGAGCAGTGGCGGCAGAGAGTCTTGAATCTTGTTCCAATAGAACACAGAACCGCTTATTTTAATTACTATACTCTTCAATTGCTCTTCAACCTTTCATAATACAACGATAAAAGGATAGGGGTTCATGATTAATATGTCCAAATACGATTCTATTCAAACATACAAGATTCGTAGATTACTCTCTGACCTGGGAAGCAAGCAGGGTAGAGGTACAGAACTAATTTCACTCTATATTCCTCCCAAGAAACCGATATACGACGTAATAAATAACCTCAGAGACGAAGCCGGAACAGCTTCAAACATCAAAAGCGATACTACTCGGAATCACGTTTTAGATGCACTTACGAGAGTCACACAAAGGTTAAAGTTATACAAAAATCCCCCAGAAAACGGCCTTGTAATCTTCTGCGGAGCCTTGCCTGTATCTGGTCCAAACACAGAAACCATACAAATCTATGAAATAATGCCTCCTAAACCTATCAATACATATCTATATCGATGTGATGATCATTTTCATTTAGATTTATTACGCGAAACACTCAAGGAAGAAGAAATTATTGGGATTATCTCCATTGATACATCAGAAGCTGCTTTAGGTGAATTGGTCGGGAGCAATCTTCAAGTTATAGAAATACTTACGTCCGGAATAGCAGGAAAGCACAGACAAGGAGGGCAATCTGCACGAAGATTTGAAAGATTGCGCGAGAATGAAGTCAATGGATTTTTTGTTAGGGTAGCCGAACATGCACAAAAGGCATTCATTGAAGAAAGAAATGTAAAAAAATTATTGCTTGGTGGACCAGGTCCTACAAAGGACGACTTTTATAAAGGAAATTACCTTGATTATCGTTTACAGAAGGCGATTGTAAGCATAATTGATACTTCATATACCGGCGAAGAAGGAATAAGAGAAATCGTACAAAAGGCCGGTTCTACACTTCAAGACATACGGTTGGTTCAGGAAGACAATTTAATCGATAAATTCATCAGTGAGGCATCTAAGGATTATGGGTTAGCTACATACGGTTTACAGAACGTCATTGATGCTATTAACAACAACTCTGCCGATACAATTATAATTTCTGAAGATCTTGGAATGCTACACTTGACTTTCGTCTGTAGAAAATGCGGTAATATTGTAGAAAAATTCATCAAGAAGACTGATGTCTTCGCAGTAAAAGCAGAGCAACTAAGCGCTCCATGCTCAAACTGTAACTCAAAAGATTGGGATGTGAAAGAAGAAGACGTTGTAGATTACCTAACAGATAAAGCGTCTGTAGTAGGAACAAAAGTCGAAATAGTTTCTGGTAAAAGTGAACATGGTCAGATGTTCAAGAGCTTTGGAGGGATAGGTGCAATACTGAGATTCAGAAGCTGAGACCGGATTAAAACACTTAATTCTCCTATTTCCTGCACAATGCGGTTAGCAAGTCAATGTCAACCCCTTCGTTTACTCCTAAGATTCAAGAAAAGGTTTGGTCTTCCAAGTTAGAAAAGGAAATTCTGTCTTTGTGGGATAGGGAGAAGCTATATGCATTTAATGATTCACTTGAAAAGCCGATCTATTCGATAGACACACCACCACCTTATGTCAACACACCTATTCACATCGGCCAAGCCTTTACCTTTACGTGGATGGATGCGATAGCACGCTACAAAAGATTGCTTGGCTTTAACGTATTGTTTCCGTTGGGGATGGATCGGAATGGACTTCCCATAGAAATTCAGGTGGAAAAGGAATATCACATAAAAATATCTGATGTCAGTAGACAGGAATTTATCGACAGAGCAAAAGAGTTGCTCGATAAAGCCGGTGACACTTCAATTAATATATTGAAAGAATTGGGACATAGTTACAATAGCTGGGGATTAAATTACGAGCTTGGGGGAAGTTATCGCACAGACGACCCGGAATATCGCAGGTTAACCCAAGATACATTCATACAATTATATAAGAAGGGACTTGTATATGAGGCAGAAAGAACATCCAACTATTGCCCTGTATGTAAAACAGTGATCTCGGATGCTGAAGTAGAATATGAGCAAACCAATACGCATCTTAACTTTATCACATTTCGAACTGATGATGGAGAACAACTTACGGTGGCCACAACCAGACCTGAATTGTTAGCTGCCTGCAAACTGATCATTTATAACCCAAATGACGAAAGATATGAACGTCTAGAAGGGAAAGAAGTCATAGTCCCACTGTATAATTTCAAAGTTAGAGTAAGAGCACATACAGCTGCAAATAAAGAATTTGGAACAGGGTTGGTTATGATCTGTAGTTTTGGCGATTACACCGACATACGAATCTTAAGAGAGTTAAACATACAACCAACCTATGTCATCGATCAAAATGGCAGGATGAATTCTCGATCAGGTAAATATGAAGGCTTGACAATCAAAGAAGCAAGAAGAGAAATAATAAAGGACCTGAAAGCAAACAATCTCCTCATAAAAGAAGAAGATATTACGCATGACGAACCTATATGCTGGAGATCCAAGAATCCAATAGAATTCATTCCGACAAATGAAATTTATTTGAAACAAGTTGAGTACAAAGATCAGTTGCTGTCACTAATCAATGATATGAACTTTTATGATAGCGAAAGCAAAAAACTTCTGATAGACTGGATCAACAGCATCTCAGTTGACTGGGTGATCTCTCGTCGAAGGTACTATGGTACTGAAATCCCGCTTTGGTATTGTGAGAATTGTGGAGAAACGATAGTTCCAGAACCTGGTAGATATTATATTCCTTGGAAAGAAAGACCTCCTATACAAAGTTGCCCTAGATGCGGTGCTAGTAAATTTAAAGGAGAAACTAGGATATTCGATACTTGGTTTGATTCAAGCAGTAGTGAACAGTACATTCTTGGATATTTATGGAATAGGGAGTTTTTTAAAAGCAACTTCCCCTGCTCGCTTCGACCTCAAGGAAAGGAAATCGTAAGAAGCTGGTTGTATTTTACAATTCTTAAATCCTATCTTCTATTCGGAAAACAACCATTCAAAGATGTTTTAATCAATTTTCATGTTGTTGATGAAAAGGGAGAAAAGATGAGCAAAAGTTTAGGGAATGTGATCGACCCACGTCAACTTATAGACAAGTATGGAGCCGAAGTCTTCAGAATCTGGGCCTTTACGGAAGGTAACATATTAACTGGAGACATAAGGTACTCAAATCAACGAGCTGAAGGGGCGGGAAAATTTTTAACCAAACTTTGGAATCTGGGTAGACTAATATCATCATTTCCGGTGGTCGAGGAAGCGAGCGAAACAGCCAGTGAAGAGTGGATTCTATCTGAGCTAACTAGAACATTATCTGAAGTAATTGATGCAATAGGAGAATACAACATAAACAAGGCAGCATTATCGCTCCGTAATTTTATGTGGAACATATTCGCAGATCATTATGTGGAATTAGTAAAACCTCGGGCATACGGCGCAGGAAATGTATCAGAACAACAACAAAAGGCAGCATGGTATGGATTGCATACCATATTCAAAAATACACTCATTTTACTATCGCCACTAGTACCTTTCATTACAGACTACTTCTGGAGGGCATTATATGGAAATAGAAGCATACATATAGAATCAATGCCATCATTCAACTTCAAATCTGAATATACAAAACTCACAGAAAACCTCATCAATTTTAACTCAAAAGTCTGGAATCAAAAGAAACAAAACAACCTGTCTTTGAAAAGCCCAATAAAAATCGATATTCCGTCAGAGCTGGCACCTTTTAGTTCTGATCTTGTATTGATGCATAACATAACAAATTGAGAATCAATATATTGCCAAACAAGTCTATATGGCGACATTGAATTGTTTTACGATTTAGCTGAATTAGTTGCTGGCATACTCATAACCTTTACAGCGTCATTTCTTCTCACCAATCTGGTAGAACACATTCAAAACAAAACAAATCTTGGCCGGTCGTTTGTAGGATCGATTGTAGCACCCTTATTTACGTCCTTTCCAGAATTGGTGGTCTTTCTCACATCAATCTTAGCAGTACAAGGTGAGAAGGGACATGAAATAGGAATCGGCACACTGTTCGGACAACCTTTCATGACAGCTACCATATCATATGGTTTGGTTGGTATTGCAGTTGCTCTAGGATTCATAACTCACAATAGAAAATATACTACTATGCATGTCGACAAAAATCTAGCTATACCTTACGTATTCATATCCATCTTATTTCCGTTCTTGCTACTACCCAGCATCATCAATTTCATATTACTACAGTATATATTGGGTTGTATATTCTTGGCATCATACTTTTTATTTGTGTTCACCATGTATAAGAAACGCACCCAGCTCGAAGGATCAACTTATTCTTCATTGATATTCAGGAAAGCTTTGCCATCTAAAGTTGCCTTACTTGTTCAGATTATAGCAATCATCGTCGGACTATATGTCGGTTCCACTTATATGGTGAATTCGTTAGTTTCACTTTCAGCTAGCTTGGGCATAAATGCACTGGGATTGTCAATACTGATAGTTCCCGTGGCAACTTCCATACCAGAAACACTGAGCTCTATGATCTGGGCATTCAGAGGAGAGGATTCTCTATCTATTTCTTCGTTAGTAGGCGAAAAAGCACTTTATAGTACATTCTATCCTGCTATTGGACTTTTCTCCATTCAATGGATAAACAACCAATACTCAGATATGAGCATTATATTTACAACCATAATATCTATCATACTCCTTGTGTACGTGAGAATGCAAAAAGTCCCAATTTACATACTATATTCAGGCATCATATTCTTTTCCATCTTCGCAATCTACATCTTTAACCTATGATTTTTGTTTTGTCTCTAAACGCATTTTTTGTAGTTTTCTTGGACATTTCATATTAATACATATACGCCATGGGTAACGTCTTCGAGGGAAGAAAACCAACACAATTGGCCAGCCACACTCTTTGCACGTATTTCCTTTGTAATTGATCGAACCTCGTTGAGGAAGAGGCGCCGATGCACGGCAACCTTTCGTATAATTAGTACAACCCACGAACCTTTTACCAGATTTACGCGACTTGATTATTATAAGTGAACCTGTCCCGCAGACTGGACATTTTCCTAGTAGATTCTTATTAGTTAATAGAGAAGTATGCTGCATCAATTCAATATTCCCAGATGACATTTTATTCATTTCAAACGTTTCAAGAGCATCCAATACATTGTAAGCACATTGAAGAACAACATCATTGTATCGCTTTGGATCTTTTTCAATTTCAGAAAGATCTCTTTCCAGTTCTCTTGTTGTTTCAATTGAGATTAATTTGGGATAGGACTGTTTAGCAATTTCTATTATGCCCATTCCAAGATCGGTTATATGTATAGTTTGACCATCGATGTATCTTCTTTTGTACAATAAATCAATAATATCTGACCGCGTGGCTTTTGTGCCGATCTCATCTTTTTCCATTTTTGATAATAGAGAAGCCGGATTGTAGAATGGTGGAGGTTGAGTATAACCTTCATCGATTTTTACAGAATCAAATTTGATTGTAGACCCCTTTTTGAGCTCAACTTTAGGCCATGCTTCGGCCGCATTTCTGAAATTATATATATACAAAAATCCTGAATAAACTACCCTTTCAAAATCTGCAAAGAAACGATACGGTCCATTCATGACCTCTATATGCATCCTTTCCTTGATACATGGCTTCGAAAAAGATGCCAAAAATCTCCTTACAATAAGATCATATAATCGAAGACGTTCTCGATCTAGATTTACAGGTTGTAAACCAGTTGGAAATATTGCGGGATGGGCAGGATCGTCGCGCTTCCCTTGAACAGGTTTCCTATCAATAAGACTTTGTATATAAGGCTCGTAATTGTGATTTGCAGAAAGACCGCGTAGAATACGATTCAAGTTTATTGAAGCAGGCAACTTCTGTGAATTAGTTCTAGGGTATGAAATCAGTGCATCCAAGTAGAGTGATTCAGCTATTTTCAGCGTTGTAGATGGATTCATATGTAGAATCTCATATGCCTCATGTTGTAAATCACTCAGATTGAAGGCTGGTGCAGGGAGTCTGACGAACCTATTTTTGATTACATTGTCCACGATTCCATTTTTGTCCTCAACAGCATTCTTGATTACCTCCGCCTCCATCTTCCTTTTGCACGCTTCTTCGTATTCAAGCTGTAGGTGTTGATCATCAACAGTGGCTGCAGAATATATCTTCCAGTAAGGCATAGGTAGATGGAGATTTTTCTCCTTATTTCTCTCATAAATATAATTAAGAGTTGGACCTTGAACTCGCCCAAGACTCAATTTGGAGTAACGACCTGGGGAAGCAGACAAAGATAACGCTCTCGATGCATTAACTCCCCAAATAAAATCAACAAGATGCCTTGCTCTACCTGCCATCGCCAGAGGCCAGGACCCTGTTTGGTCGATAGAATCAAAAGCTGATAAAATATCATCTGAAGTCAAAGTAGAGAATTTTGCCCGAAATGCAGCACTCGGGTCAGCCAAGCAAGCATATTTGATGATATTATATCCAATCGTATCACCTTCGATATCATAATCACATGCCACAATTAGTTTGTTCGCACTTCTAGAAAGTGAGCGAAATATTCGATTTTGAGTCTTTGATTTTGACTCTTTCCAAAAAACATCAAAAACAGGATAAATACTGCTGCTGCCCTTTCTTGAGCCTATATCGTATAAATGACCCGAAGCCGGGCAGACAACATACTCTAAGCCATTTCGATTTGCTACCCAGTATCTCCACGAGTAAGTTTTGATTTCTTTGCTTCGACTATCCAACGCAGTAGCAATATGATGAGCAGCATCTGGCTTTTCAGCAATGACCAGTATACGGTTTCCGCCAGCATCTTCCATAATTCGGGTCGTATCACGTTAAAGCGATCACTATTAAACTTAAATTGAGCCTTTGTGAACCCCATAATGTTGTTTGCCATTGTTTGTCCGAAGTGTAACACAAAAATATACTCAGGAGACGAAGTAAGATCTCCGAAGCAGATTTTACGTTTGTATAAAGGCAAGTGTAAAAAGTGTGGAGCGTTATTGAATCCTGAGGAATTCGATATAGAAGTTAAGGAGTCCCCTTAATCATTCTGTATCGCTTTCGCTATACTTGGAGCTATTGATACGAGACTATACTTGTTCGGCACAGTATCTGTAGTTATTATTTCCTTTATGCCTGAATTCTTAACTCTCTCATAAGCGCCCGTTGCAAAGAGTCCGTGGGTGACCAGTGCAAATACCCTCTTTGCCCCCATCTTCTCCAATGATTGACTAATATTTGCAAGAGTTCCGCCTGTACTAATTATATCATCAACTAACAAGACATCGTGCCCCTGTATATCAACACCCTCGATATCGATACGAACGTCCAGATCACCAAACCTTACTTTCTTGGCTATTGCATACTTGGTTTCCAAAGCATTTGCGACTTTCGATGCCCATTGACCGGCTTCCTCGTCCGGGGCAATCACCATGGGATCCCTTAATTCAAGATTGGATTTCGCATATTCAGCCATTTGAAACATAGCCGTTACATTGAAAGCAGGTATATTGAACAATCGATTGATGTCGTGTACTCTATGTAGATGCGGATCAACCACAAAAACCTTTGAGGTGTGCGTAGATTGAATAATATCAACGACTACCTTCGATGAAAGCGCTTCTCCTTGGTTAAATCTTTCATCTTGTCTCAAATACGCAAGATATGGGAAAACTCCAATGATTTCTGACGCGCCGGCTCCCCACGCTGCATCAGTAAGCAAAGCATATTCAAAGAGAAGCGAGTCTGGATCACCAAAAATCGATTGTATAACAACCACTTTCTCATCTTTAACATTCTTTGTAAGCCTAACATACCTCTCTCCGTCTGGAAACTTGCGTGTATTGTAATCAACAGATTCACATCCTAACTCCGAAGCTATATTCTGAGCAACTTTAGGAACGCTCGATCCAGAAAGGACTAGCACAAATCAGGCCGTGAAGACGACCATTAAAAAACTAGCGGTAACAGATAAATTTGATGTTGGATACCATATAAGTATCAGAGTCTTATTGTTCATTTGTACGTTTAATATGTCACATATACAGTGAAACTTTTAATCCATAGACTTCGATTGGCACGCGAGCCTCGGTAGCTCAGCCTGGTAGAGCAACAGTCTTGTAAACGCATATCAAGAAAGCTGTGGGTCGAGGGTCCAAACCCCTCCCGAGGCTCATTTTGATTCAACAAATACGACTGTTTATGTGTTTTCACTCCACTTTAATTTTAAAAATTCGCGGTTACAAGTTAATGCATATTCAAACAAAACTTACTAACATGTTTCTATTGGACTGCCCAAGTCAAAATGTCTAACTAAAGCAACTTATACAATAAGAACCAATTACACATCATCATTATTTGTGCATACTTGTTTTTCATAATACTTTTAAACTTTCAATTGATATTAGCATAAAATTATTATAAAAATACACTTCGTCGAATCTTATCAGTGAACGAGGAAGCATATTTGTAATTTTAACTATACAAGACCGAAAATCTAAATTCCTAAATCATGCTTTCCATATCGGGTTTTGGTTTTTACTAACCTGATCTTATTCCTTTGAGTTCTGTAGGAACCAAAGTGCACTTCCTCTTAGGTCCTAGTGAGAAGCATTCTTCGATTGTAATATAATGTAAATTCTTGCGGGAAAAGATGGTCAGCAAACCAGAACGACCCGTTGGGTTTATTTTATGAACGAAAAGCTTTGACGTCGAAGCTTTGCCGCTTATTTTGATTTGGTTGCAGTTATACAACCGTCGATCAATTAATCACAGTTCGGTTGATTTTAAGACTCCAGTTTCAAGTATAAAAAGGTCGACCAAGCGGTTTGGAATCCTCTCAAACGGGCCTTCATTGATTTTTTCCTTGAACAATCGCACGTTGTTCTTGATCATTTTCCATTTAGTAGTAAGAACATAAATTGGAACTTGGGCAGCGTTTGACGCATTAATCAAACGCAAAGTACCTCTTTTGTTGGCAAACCATCTTTTGGATACGATGTCAGAACCCGTTATGGTGCAATCTACATCCGGCATTACATATTTAGCAGAACCCAAGTCAAATATTGACGACTTCACACCTAGTTTATGGAGCCGTTTCCGTGTATGTTTTTCTTCTTTAACAACATCTTCAGCAAAGATGAATACATAACTAATCTTCTCTTTCGATAATTCGAATGCAGCAGTGACCTGTTCACTATAACTCAGCGTAGCTATTTTTGCGCCGTCAGGTATGTATCTGGAGGCAGTGGTCGCACAATTTTGAATTGATGAAGTTAATTCTCTTTCAACATGACTCAAAATATCATACGGATTTCTTCCTTGAGTTATAGCATTCTGACAAAATAGGGAAGTATTGACTAGAACAACCATTTGGGGTCTTGCGAACTGCATCTTCTTTAGCAAGGGAAGCACATCTCTACCTTCCTTACTCAATTTTAAAATAAATCTAATAGCTTTTAGAGCAATTATTGTAGAACCACTCATCTTATCAGCTAATATATCATCTAGTTCTGTACGGATACTCAATAGTCGTTTATAATGTCGCTAATGCGTATAAACGTATACTGTATAAATGAAAGTGCAAAGAGAGCAATCTGATTGATTCATCGATAACCCATTTTCAAATAGACTCTTAAACTAGAAACACATTAAAAATTGATGATGAAGAAAAGTATGAAAAACATCAATCCATCCATAAGCTATAGGTTGTTATATCCATCCGTGCCAACTTTGATTGTATCCAGCTCAAAAGATACGATCTCAGCTATGCCGGCTGTTTCTGTTATTGCACTCTCAAATGAACCAGCATTGTTAGGAATATCGATCTCACCAGAGCATTCTACCTACAAAACTATCAAACGCAATGGGAAGCTTACAATTTCGTTACTCGACTCAAAAGACATACCTCGATTATTTGCTCTATCGAAGGAATTGGGCTACAGAACAAAGGACAAACTTAGAACGTCAGGATTCCATAAAACCATTACACCAAAGCTGAAATTAATAGCACCTGCCGAAGCTACTGCAGTATTCGAATGTAGAGTCGTAAATGATTTCGAAACTGGAGATCATAGACTGCTCATTTGTAACGTTGTTTCTGTTTATGCTTCTGATGACTTTGAAGATTATTGGAAGTATGAGCAGTATAATCCTATACTCTATGGAGGCTCGTCGATAGGTTTTGTACCTTATAACAAATCCAAGAAAGAAAGAAACATGTGAATATGAAAGCCAAACCATTTATAGTTTCCTCTCTGTATACGTTGTAATAAAAAAATGAGTGGAAATATCAGGCTCAACCGTAAGTTGGGTGGTTCCATTACGATTCTGGGTGGTTTATTGATAGTCAGCAGTGGGTTTATCGAAAGAGGACTAACATACAAAATCATAGATTATGTTAGTCAAAACACTTCATATCTAACAGCTTCAACCAAGATTTTGGTCGAGATCATACTTTCGGTTTTAAGTTTGATCATTGGGTTAGGGGGCTTTGCGGTGATAATAGGTGGTTTTCTGATACTCGAGCAACATGTATTGTTGGGAAGAGTTTTTGTGGGTCTGGGTGGGAGTGCAGGCGTATTCGGATTTATCATTACATTTGGATATTCGCTTGTAACCTCCGGATTTTCCTCTATACTAACGCACGCTTTTTATTGGGTTGGAATTTTATTAGCAATCATAGGCGTCTGGATAGCCAGACACTCATAGTCACTTGTTAAGCGTCAAAGTAAAAAGTCTTAAAAACTAACAGTTCAAATGCAGATGAGCCCCGGAGTTGCCCCGGTACCCAGAAGGGCGAGGTAGCATAGAGGTCTAATGCGCTTCCTTGGTAAGTTCATGTCTCAAAGAGGAAGAGACCGCGAGTTCAAATCTCGCCCGGGGCTTTGCCAACCTTATCGACATTTATGTTCGAACTTTTCATATCTGGGATACTGATATCATACTAAGATATGATAAAATAGATAATAGAAATCTTTAAGTCATCAATCTATTAACACATCTTATGCCGAAAAAAAGCGGTAAACCAGAAGTTGTTGGAAGAAACATAATTGAGAAAGCAGGAGTAAATGTGGATCAACTGATTGACAAGCTTGTAAGGGGAGTTGCTGCAGAATTGACAACATACTATTACTATACAATCCTGAGAATGCATCTTACAGGAATGGAAGGTGAGGGACTTAAGGAGATAGCCGAGGACGCACGATTGGAAGATAGGATGCATTTTGAGCTAATGACACCCAGAATTTATGAGCTCGGAGGACGCTTGCCAAGCGATATTAGAAAGTTCGCAGACATGGCCGCTTGTCCAGATGCATATCTCCCGAAGAATTGGGAAGACCCGAAATCAATTCTCGAAGTGTTACTCAAAGCAGAACAATGCGCAATTCGTGTCTGGACAGAAGTGTGTAATCTAACTCTCGGAAAGGATCCTCGTACATACGACCTTGCTCAGAGAATAGTGCAAGAAGAGGTTGAACACGAAGCGTGGTTCTTGGAGTTACTGTATGGTAGACCTTCTGGTCACTTCAGACGCAGATTCCCAGGTGAGGGTCCGCATTCAAAAAGATTCCCTGAATGAATTTTTATAATAACTATTCAGACCAACTATATACCAAGCCTAGGCGACGTTCAAGTGTGGTTCAGAGTAGCCAAGATTTCAGAATTTGAAAATTCAAAAATGATCTGCAGGGAGATTGCAGGAGTTCGAATAGTATTAGGCAAGAACGGAACGAAGTTATTCGCATTCAACTCTTCTTGTCCGCATAAAGGAGGACCTTTGCAAGAAGGAGAGCTCAAAGGATTAACGATCAAATGCCCTTGGCATGGTTATGAATTCAATGTTATCTCTGGCAAACCAACTAGGATCCCTTACTCATCAAAGTATGGTAATTGGAGAAAGACAGGCAACTTAACGCTTTATGAAGTCAAGGTTTTATCGGTAAATATACTCGTCAATATACCAAAAAATAATTCATAGTACCAGTAATTCTGGATGAATCCATAAGAAACTTTTGACTTTGATATCGTTACGAAGTGCTTGGGCGATATTGGTGCATGATGCACCAGCATCCATAAAATTTTACATCGTATAAAATGCAAATCGGAATATAAAATTTCTAATATATAATGAGCATAGATTCAGACATACAATAGAAGAGGGACTGGTGCAGAATAAACTTAAATGTGTATTGAAAGACGCGGAATTAATGGGGGTCGTCTGCTAGTCTGGTCTAGGCTTCAAGCCTTGGGTCAGAAATGCAAGTTCGCTTGAGATCGCCGGTTCAAATCCGGCCGACCCCACAAGGTGGATGTGAAACTCATGTACTTATCTTTAATATGTGGACAACGATTATGCAATGATTTTTTCTCCAAATAGGCTCCTTTGCTCTAATCTAAACTCTGTAATATCCAGCTTGCGAAACAGAGGAGACAAAGTCGTTGGATTGCCCGGCGAATAGTTTCTCTGAGTCAAAACATCATTGAAGTGTGGTACTACAACGATTCGGTTTGGTTTGGTTTTATGCTTGTTAACGAAGATGGCCCAAACAGGCGTATTTTCAACCCCGATCAATGCATGGGGGTGAATATGCCCCATGACTATCGCACGATATTTTAGAAAACCATTAGGCACAGAGTGCCCATGGCAGAATAAAACATCATCCAATACGATTCCATTCTTGCCTGCTATAAAGACTCGTTTGTCAGCAAAACTTTCCACCCCAGCATCATGATTGCCCAAGGTTATCCAGATGTAAAATTTACCCGTCAAAATCTTGAAAAACAATTCAAGCTGGTTTTTTTCATAGGTGGTAGGGTTACCAATTGAATGCTTCAGGTCTCCAAGGAGCAACAACTTATTACATTTGTAATCTTCGCCCAATTTAATGATGCGTCTACTCATAGTTGTTGCCTCATCCATATCATATTCATGACCAAGACCAGACAAAACAGCAAAGCCAATATGAATATCAGATATTACTATCCACCTTTCTTTCTTTGATACTACCAAGAGCGCGGGCTTTCCGTCGATGAAGGTTAAATGCAACTCAGAATCATAAGTATGCGGTCATCATGTCTAAAAACAAGGAGGTTACACCTGAGGATAAAACATCTAAAATAATATCATCGGGGGGAGTAAAAAGGCACTTATTCAATCCAAGCGGTTTAGAGTTATGGACTGTAGTTGGGTCTGAAGGAGAATATATTCAGTTTCCAGATAGAGGCGTATGTAGTTGTCCTCAATCCTTCTTTAAAAGAATTCGTGGAGAAGCAGAGATGTGTTATCATGCATTGGCTGTAAAGATGGCCCGAAGTAACAACGAGTACGTAACAGTCGAATGTAGCGATGACGAAATACACATCTTGCTGGGACTTCTCTTGGTATGATACACCAAGGCATGAAACATTAAACAAGACTTAAATACAAAATTTTGACGCTCAATGAACCGTTTTAAGTTGACAGCACCAAACGAGAATGAGACTATAAACAAGGCAAAGGATCACCTAGGTTCGATACTCGTAGAACAGTTTGACAGACTGAAGAAAATTCAGCGAGAGGAAGGTCACGTTGACTATTCCAAAGTCAAACCCATTGTTATAGGACTGGCTGGCGGGGATGGAATCGGCCCAATCATCATGAAACAAACTGCGCGCGTTCTAAGGATGCTTCTGAGAGATGACCTAGATTCGGGGAAGATAAGCTTGAAGGAAATCGAAGGTCTCACCTTAGAGAATAGAATCAAGGAGATGAAAGCAATACCTGATGTCGTAATGCAAGAGTTTCGACAATGTCATGTTCTTCTAAAGGGGCCAACCACTACACCTGAAGCAGGAGGACCCTACCCTAATCTAGAAAGTGCGAACGTCGCAATCAGAAAGGCGTTCGATCTCTTTGCCAACGTTAGACCAATAAGGGTTCCATCACAGGGAATCGATTGGACTTTTTTCAGAGAAAACACAGAAGGTGAGTACATCCTGGGAAGCAGGGGTTTAATGGTGACTGAAGATTTAGCACTGGATTTCAAAGTGATAACGAGGCAGGGTTCGAAAAGAATAATCGAAATGGCATTCGATTATGCGAGACGTACTGGAGCTAATCACGTAACAGTTGTCACAAAAGCGAACGTTATAAAAACAACGGACGGACTGTTTCTGGAAACAGCAAGAGACGTTGCTAAAAAGTATCCAGAAGTAAAGTGGGATTCCTGGTACATTGATGTTTTTTCTGCCAAGCTAATAGATCCTAAGCGAAGAAGAGACTTCAAGGTTGTCGTATTACCAAACCTTTATGGTGATATAGTGACCGATGAAGCAGCAGAGTTCCAGGGAGGAGTGGGAACCGCAGGCAGTGCAAACATCGGAATGAAATATGCCATGTTCGAAGCGATCCATGGTAGCGCTCCAAGAATGATAGAAGAAGGCAGGGGTGATTATGCAGACCCAAGCAGCTTGATGCGCGCAGCCGCCATGATGTTAGAGCACATCGGATTCCATGAGAAATCAATCAAACTGCATCACGCATTGGATATTTGTTGTCAATATGAAGCCAAGCTAAAAGTTACTGGGAGAATAGACGGAGCCTCTTCTGGCCAATTTACTGACTACCTCATTGAGACTTTGAATAATAATAACTTGGAAAGTATATGGAAATCGCATCAAAAATAAGAAATCTTCTGTGATACAAATGCGACGAGCGCGCACCAATACCATAGGTTCGTTGCGATGTCAGTTCGTTGAGATCGCTCATTGACTTTCTGTGGTATGCAACATGCTTAGAAACCCGGCCAAGCACACCGTCACCATTCGAATGATGTCCGTCAAAAGATATTCATTATCGTCTTGGCTTTTCTGCTGTCCTCTTGTTGGGTATTTTGTCAGAGTCCGTGATGCTAGCTTACCCATCTACTCTCGAATCAAGCTTGCGAACTGGTCGTGGATGGAATGAGTCTCCGCCTCTACTTCGAGCCGGACAGGATATGTCTAATATCATTGACCAGAACCCGAGCTCAAATCGAACATGGCACTAGTTGCGGGTCGGGTTGGACTCGAGAATGTGCTCATGCGATGTATGCCCCAAAGTGCTGTGCAACAGACTCGAGTCTACGAAGACATCTGAAGAGTCTACGGTCATTCGAATTCTGGAAAGAAATCAAAAATCAAGTATTCGAATCCTCTTGTGCCCACACCGACAAAGATCCACAACGCAGCAAAACCTAAGACACTTGGCCGAGGCAGAGTCATGTAGGGAATAAAGCACTCCAAGATTTATGAGGTATTTCCGGGGTTATGGCGTGATAAGTCACAAGACATGAAGAACTGCTCAGGTGAATCAGAAGGAACCAGTGACAATAATTAGCATGAAGAAAGCTGTAGGCAGTGCAATTCCGACCAAGCAAGTAGTGATTACGCGTCCGACCTCCAGAATTATAGGAGAGTTTTTAAGATGCCGCATCATAAAATTACTACCGAAATAAATGGATACCAAAGTACTTGGGTTCATTCTATTGAGTACATTGTTACTGATTTCACTCGCTTACATCGAGTTCAATCTCGGTTCATTCGCGACTCCTAGTGCATCATCTAGCATTTCGCAACTCCAACAGCAAACTGGGGTATCGGCCCAGACTTCCGGCAAAGGCGTCGAGCAGGCTGGCAGCTCATGTGGTTTGTCTCCATCCACGAATACCCTAGTTCGTGAGGTCGAGGAAGATCCAAGCTTTATTACGGCAGAGAAGGGCCTCAACTACTTGCTTGTCAACGCTGAGAATGAAACGGTTGCCACTTACGCCAACGCCACGGGAGTTCCGATGGGGGCTAACAATGAGACGGTCACTGCAAACGCCAAAGGAAATCCTGGCGTGTTAGTCAGCAATGTCACTTACACCTATTTGGAATTCGCAGCCTTCAGTGGGCAAGTTGCTGCATGTAATGGAATCCCCAAGAGCGCCATCCCCCAACTAGAGGGCATACTCAATGTGCTAGTGCCGATTACAAAGTCTGGGTCCTATAACATCTCCGCTATCGAAATTCACTACCAGGGTGGACTACCTTGACAGGGAGGTAATTGACTTGAATCAAATCAAGAAGACGCTAATCCTCGTTGGCTTCACAGTGCTACTTGTCAATAGCATTATGTTGACCGCGAATACTGCTAGGGCTTCAGACACAAAGTCCGAATCGGCAGATATGATCTATAAACGAGAATAATGATGTCAACTCTTGGACACGCCTTTCTGTGGAAACGACCCACACATTCAGTACCAATGGGTCGCTTAGCAGTAGCTATTCGTATCAACTGAATATCATTACTAACGGATGCAACCTTGGCAGTTCTGGTGACCAAGCTTGTCCACGGCTTCAGGCTATTATCAATCCTCTCAATTCAGGATACGGACCATATTGGATAAATGATGTTTTTCTTTCGGTGTATGCCACAGGAACATACAAGACTCCTTGTTATTACGTCCCTCAAACAAGTGCAAATGTAAACACAGTAGGATACTACGCCCTCGTGGAATTGTTTCTCACATCAACTAGCACATTCAAACTTTATTATGCCGCAGGTGATTGGAATAATGGCACAGTATTTCAATCACAGACCATTTCGTGTACGATGCCTTCTGGCTTTAACAACATCTATCAATTTACATATGTGGAAGGCGTGCTTGTGGGGATTAACCGAGGACAGCATATCACCTTCACCCCGTACAACACCCATATATTCTACGGTTACATCGACTTGGTTAGCAATTATAATCTAATGACGAGCGTAACTCAAGATACGCAAACTGGCGAAAGCTCAAACCTTTATCAGAAGGTGCTAGATGCGTTTGGTGAAAGCTACGGTTCGATGTACCTCTACACAGTTCAGTCCAACGAAGATACAGAAAGTTCATCTTGAAGTGTTCGCATAAAGATCTTTTCTTGGAATCTGCTGTGATGTGCAATTTCTGAATTGGCCCGATTTGGCCTTTTCATATTTTTCAAGAAGTTTGATTGAAGACTTGTAGAAAGTCTTCAGCCACCAGCTTTCCTTTGAAGGATTTCCTCACTAGTGAGCAAGCTATTCTTTTCGAGATGTTTAAGGTGAATCATCACGGTCGACCTTGCCAAACCCGTCTTTTGCACGATTCTAAGCGGCGCGTGGAGAGATGATTGACTATTCTGATAAAGGAACTCCACGATTCCTTTTGCAAACAGTATCCATGTTACAGACTTGACCGAGCGTAGCCAGGTTGTTTGGAAAATTCATGCGTTGCGACAGCTTTTCGCGATATTAATAAATGAATGTCATTATTTCTCTTTAACTCGGATTGAAGCTTAGGGTAATAATACTGTTGGTGCTGGTAGCGGTGGCGGCTGGGACGATTGTAGTCAGCACTTCCATAAACCATCCTTCGTCTTCGGTCAACGGTCTCGAATTCACTTTAGTATTGAATGCATCTAGTATACAATGGGGTGAAAATCTCACCGTCTCTTTGAATCTTTTTAACACCTTGGGGCGGGCCAACAATGTGTCAGGGGTGCAAGCTTGGAGATTGACGAACCAATCCGAGTGCGTAGAACAATGCGGCACCGTAGGTGAATTCAATTGCGCCCAGAATGACGTATTCAGGATAGAGGTCATAAGTGGGTACTATGACCTAAACAATTTTTCGAAAGGAACGCCCTTGCACATTTTCCCCCTCCAAAGCACTTTCGGTCCTAACGAATGTAATTTTTACATTAGAGCAGCAAACAGTAGTGCTCCGCCTATTTCAGTTCCATACTCCACGAATTACTACATTTTCAGCCCCCAAGAGTAATGAGGCTCAGTGGATAACGTCTGGCTTATACAATGATAATCAGAGGGCTGTAATGAGTGAGACAATGATTCTCGAGCCTGTCTTATTCACAAACTCAACTGGAGTATTCACGATCGTAGGTGGAGATGAGTGGGGTGACGTCCTGATAACCCATTTCAGCATAGTAGCGTAGATTTCGAAAAGCTAGTTTATGCATAGACCGGATTTCTTTAATAGAATACCAAATTTTAGTGTGAGGCTTGCCTAGGGTAAGCACCGCTGTTTGTACATCCAAGCGATTCCGCCCCGGTTGCTACTGCTCTCTTTTCTTCTCGTCGTTTCTATCTCGATATTCACTCTTCGCACCTATGCCACCTGCTTCCTGCCTATCAGCTATCCCAGATTCCATGGCATAGGTTACCTTGCGCAGCGATGCTCACACCGGATATGAATCACTAGCCCCTGCCAGTCATTTGGAGGCTCGATTTGACCAGTAATTGAGAAGAAGAATCACATTCTATTGTTTGAGGTTATGATCATTGTTATATTCTATTTCTTTCTGCCTGTCTCCCCAACCCTCGGTCCAACTTCGTCCGAGAGGGAAATGTAAGCCTTCACCATGGGGCTTTCGGCCTTCGACATTATTCCGCTCACGTCTTCCTCAGAAAGCAGGTCCGAGAGGATCGCCCTTTCATTCAGTTTCATGTTCGTGATGACATCCTGACTTCTGCAGGGTACCTGTGCCGCCTCCTCCAGGCAGAACATTCATCCGGTGGCGCTTTCAGCCACTGGTAGAATCGCTTCAGGCTGGCCACGCAGTCTCGCTTCGTATGAGTAGTGTAGCATGTGCTTTGGCTTATCCGTGCACTCAGCATGTTTACGTCATTTTTATCTGCCCCACAGAGCCCATTGGAACAACCTGCTTCCGTCAAGAATCTGGATAGCGTGTTCAGGGTGCAGACATACTTCGCAACCCTTACGAGGCTTACCCACTGCGTCCTTAGCACGTCACTGAACTCGGCTATCTTCTTCTTGTCGCCTTCGGGTATGCTGGAATATTGAAGATGCGAGAATGCCTTTACGCCCCTCAGGTCGTACCTGTGGATGTCCGCTATCTGGTTCGTACTTCCAATGGATTCTTTCCACTTAAAAGACATAGCAGCAGACCCGTAGTTATGGTGCGACGAGCGGGATTTGAACCCGCGTTACCAGCTTGGAGGGCTGATGTCCTAGACCAGACTGGACGATCGTCGCATGAATGAATCGCCTTAAAGTTATTAATATAAATATTCTCAAAGCAAGGTGAAGTATTCGCAGCAAACTTCCATAGTTAAGAGTTGAGGATGGGATTGTTAAAACACCCTTAAACAAGACTTGTCAATTATACGTCGTATATCTCAGATGGCTACTCTTTGCTGATTTTCGAGTTCATATACAAGCCTATTAACAACCAGACTCGCATCCATGGGAAACTCATCTATAGAATACAAATCATCTATGCTAGCTAGGGTAGTGGCATTAAAATGACCCTTTGGAAAACCACCCACGACAAACGAACAAGAATCATATTTGTCAGAGTCAGCAACCACTTCTCTGAGTGACTTGTAAGGAGCTACTCGACTGAAGCCTATTATTCTGTCAGGTTTTATTTGTTTTATCAAATTTCCAAAATCTAGCTTATCAATTGCAAGAAGTCGGTTCTCGACACTTCCTTTTGAAAATAACTGAACCATTAGATTTTCATATCTATAATAAGAGCGAGGAGGCCGTAATCCTTCCTTTACCCAGATAACTAAATTATTGTATGTATGAAAAACCAATTTGAGTGCACCACTCTTGAAAATTGGCGTGTTCGTCACATCAAGTAAAATGTGGTAAACAATGTCAGGTCTACCGCGTTTTTCTTGGTCTAATAATCTCAACATTGCAGCATGATGAAAGCTTCGATCAAGCAAGAGGACTTCTGGTGGAAGCTTTCGCCTTCGCGCATCATTCATTATGGCGGGATGATTTTTGATTTCATTAGGAATAGTTTCTATCGCTGATTCGGCGATTATGAGATACACGCTTCGATTCAACTATTTTAATCACTTGTTTTTGATTCATGGTATTGATAAATAAAGAGCATTTAAGCGTTGAATCATACAACTGGGCCTATGCTGCGATCTTGAACGCCTTGACAAATCCAGAACTTGCTGTTAAACAGGCAAAAATAGCATCTTCAATTCAAACCAAGGCGAGAATAGTAAAAAGTTTAGACCTGAAATTGTTGTTTTGCAAGAAATGCAAGGAATTTTCTCCACCGATATTGTCAAGTAGAATCAGAATTAGAAGAAAAACACTACTCATTTCTTGTTCTGTTTGTGGAGGAATATATAGGCACCCTCTAGAGATAAAGCAACAAACTTTAAAATAGTCACAACTTCACGGTGATGAGGATAATAAGGTTGCCGACAGCCTACGATGTTCCACCAGATAAATTAATTGAATCATTGGCTAATCATATGAAACGAACTCCACAGATTCAACCCCCTTCTTGGTCGCAATTCGCTAAATCAGGTTCTCACACTCAAAGACCTCCAGTGAATAGGGATTGGTGGTACACAAGGGCGGCGGCCGTCTTGCGTAAGCTATATTTTCATGGTCCCATGGGAATAAGTGATTTGGAAACATATTTTGGAGGAAGGAAAAAGACAGGGTACGGCTTAGCTCACCAGAGACCGGCTGGAAGCTCATCCATAAGGAAATGCCTGAATCAGCTTCAGGCTGCTGGATATATTCAGAAGACCTCAAAAGGCAGGATCGTAACCTCCGAAGGCAGAAGGTTGTGCGATAGGTTAAGCACGGAAATCTTCAAAGAAATCGTCAAGCAGAACCCAGAATTATCTAGAATTGTCTCGTGAGATGATCTAGGTCATGTCTAATAATCAAGTTCCGCCCGGCTCAAATAAACAACAACAAGAGGAGCAGCGAGCCAAGATCAAAGAGGCTTACCTCAAACTCTTTCTCACAAGCGAAGCCAGAGAGAGACTATCTAATCTGAGAATCGTTAAACCTGATATTGCAAACATGGTTGAAGATCAGATCATTCAGTTGGGTGGGACCGGTCGATTAAAAAAACCCCTTGATGATGAAGAGTTAAAAGCTATCCTCGCCAAGCTGAGCCCAGAGCCGAAGGAATTCAAGATCAAATTTGCTTGAGGATATGATATAATTTGAGTAGAAATAAAACGCTCGGAGAGAAAAAACGGTTGATGAAAGCCGTTAAAACTAACTCGGCGCCACCAGCTTGGATAACCGTTAAGACAAACCGGAAAGTTACCAGAAGTCCTAAACAACGACAGTGGCGTTCTCAAAAGTTAAAGGATTAGTGTGACTTCATGTCAGAGAATGAGAGTAAAGAATTAACACTTAATCTGAGGCCGGCAAAACGCGCACCACGTTATCGTAGAACCGAGCGTATAGTTGCTGAAATTAGAGGTCAGATAGCGCAACAATTAAGGATTGATGCTTCTGAAGTAAGATTGAGCGAAGAACTCAACAGATTTGTCTGGTCTCATGGGGGTAGAAGTTACTTACCACGAATAACCGTTTTGATGAAGAAGGACGAAGAAGGTGTAACTACGGTGCAACTGCCCAGCGAGATTAAAAAGGAAGAAGAAGCCGAATCCAAGGAAGCAAAAGAAGAGACAGAAAAGGAAGCAGAAGCCCCGATTAATCAAACAGAGGCAGATGAAGTCGAATCAGTTGAGTCTTCGGAAATACAGACAACACCTAATCTGGAATCTAAAGTTGTAAATGAAGAAACATCCGAAAAGAAAACCGAACCTCCGAAGGGGCGTAAAGGAAAAGGTAGTAAGAAGGAAGAAAAATCAAAGGAAGTCCATTCTGAAACCGAAGATTAAAACAGAGTTAGCAACCGTCAGCATACTAATAATATACCCATTTTGCATGTAGTTGCAGTGGGAATCTACCTCTACGACATATATAACAATTCGAACGTCGGGATCTTTTGTAAAGCAAGCGATGACTTTCTTCTGATACCTCAGGGTTACGCAAAACAAAAATCAGAACGATTAGCAAAATTGATCAAAGCAGAGCCTGTTTTTGCTTCAGTGGGCTATACTAGGCTGCTCGGACCTCTGACTTTAATGAATAGTCATGGCATGCTCGTCTCAAGGTTTGCTACAGATGAAGAGATCAATAACTTGCGTAATTCGACCAAAATCAGAATAGAGAGATTTGATTCAACATATTCATCAGTGGGCAATTTGGTATCTGCAAATGACTACGGCGCAATAGCTTCAAACCTTGTCGAAAGCAGAGGGATCAAGCAAATTGAAGAGGTGCTAAAAGTCAAAGTGCTCAGAACGAATATAGCTGGAGTGACATATGTTGGCTCTATCGTTTGTGCTAGTAACAACGGCGCTATTATACATCCCAATGCGTCGGAGTTGGAAGTAAAACGGGTGTCTGAAGCATTAAACGTGGACTGTGAACCTGGGTCGATTAATGGTGGAATTCCTTTCGTGGCGTCCGGCATTGTAGTGAATTCCAAGGGCGCGATAGTTGGAACACAAACATCGGGTCCGGAATTATTCATATTAACAAAAGCCTTTAAACTGTAGGTCCAAAACGCTATGTCAACCTTGACTGAGGAAAGCGACGAAACAAGAGCACAATCTCTGGCGCTCCAAGCCAGACTTCTTGAAGAGTACTATAACGATCTGATCAGTAGAGAGAACATATTGACACGGTTGCTGGTGGAAAACAAAAACTCAGTAGCTGCTTTACAAGGAATTGATGATACACAAGACATGCAATTAGCCATACCTATTGGTGGCGGAGCCAACCTTCCTGTAGTATTCAAGGCTTCGCAGAAGATACTTCTGAATATAAGCGCAGATGTAGCGATTGAAAAACCCAAGTCTGAGGCTATTCAATATTTACTTGACAGGGGAAAGGAGATCAATAATGCATTAGCTACTACATTGCAACAGAAAGATGAAACAGCGAAACAAATCAACATAGTAAGGGATCAGCTCGCTCAACTGGAAATGTCATCTGGCCAACGGGGATAATCATTTGTTTGATAAAATCAGGGACGTATTGCATAAATTCGGCGAGAGCATAACCACAAAGACGCTCGACGAAACCGATCTTTCAGATAATTTATCCCAACTTGAACTGAATCTTATTGAAAACGAAGTAGCTGTAGAAGTGGCAAACTATATTGTAACCTCATTAAAAGAAAAGCTTGTAGGAAGGAAGGTCGAAAGGGGACAAAAAATCGACACCATAATAGATGATGCACTGAAGGATATTTTGAAAACACTTTTCAGCACAACAACTTCTATTGATTTATTTTCAATAATCGAAACTAAGAAACATGCAGGATCGAGTCCAACAACAGTACTATTTCTTGGAATCAATGGAACAGGTAAAACGACTAGTATAGCAAAACTATCATCTATGTTAAAAAGAAAGGGATACATCGTGCTGATGGCTGCCAGTGACACTTATAGGGCTGGGGCTATAGAACAGCTTGAGATACATTCACAGAGACTAGGCATAAGGATTCTTAAACAGAGGTATGGTTCTGATCCAGCAGCAGTAGCAAGAGACGCAAAAACCTACGCCTTGCAGCATGGTTATGACGTGGTTTTGATCGACACAGCAGGCAGGATGCAAACATCGACCAATCTAATGGAAGAGTTGGCTAAAATAAAGCGTGTTTCAAATCCAGATTTGACTGTTTTTGTCGGTGACGCTCTAGCTGGTAATGATCTGATCTATCAAGCGAGGGAGTTTTTGGAAAAGGTCGGGTTCGATGCCATAATTTTAACAAAGACAGATGCGGATGTGAAGGGTGGAGCTTCAATAAGTGTAACATATGTAACTAAACGACCCATCATGTATATTGGAAACGGCCAAGATTATGGCGATTTAATCCCATTTGATCCTGATTGGATCATAAGTAAGATATTAGGTTGAACATTTTCAGCAAAAGAGCTTTCTGAACATGCATTCTGTTTTCAGCTTGATCAAAAACAACAGATTGGCTGCCATCTATTACTTCAGCTTGAACTTCTTCACCACGATGCGCAGGCAGGCAATGCATGAAAATAGCTCCATTCCTAGCCTGTGACATAAGTTTCTGGTTGACTTGGTACTTCGGTAAGAACGCACTAAGTCTCTTCTCTTTTGTTGCTTCATCACCCATACTTACAAAAACATCTGTATACACTACTGAAGCATCACGAACAGCTTGTTCTGGTTCTGACGTGATCACAAGTTGATCCTTCAAAACGGGTTGTAAAAGCTCTATAATTTTCTGGCTCGGTCTGAACTCCGGCGGGGTTGCAACAGAAATGGGTATACCCATAATTCCACAACCTAATAACAATGAATTACAAACGTTGTTTCCGTCCCCTATGAAGGCAATCTTCTGATCTTCTAACCTTCCCTTTTTCTCTTTAATTGTGAACAGGTCAGAAAGAACTTGGCATGGATGCTCTTTATCCGACAGCGCATTTATGACAGGTATTCTGGCATATTTTGCTATGGTTTCAAGTGTTTGATGTTTGTATACACGAGCAATCAAACCATCAACAAACCTTTCGAACATACGTGCTGTATCTTCGAGACTTTCGCCCCGCGAAATCTGAGTTGTAACCGCATCAAGATAAATCGTACTTCCTCCCAAGTGTCTGATACCAGCTTCGAAGCTCAATCTTGTTCTAGTCGACGGCTTCTCGAAGAATAGTGCGAGAACCTTGTCTTCGAGTTGTCTACCGTACTTATTCATTTTCAGTCTGGAAGCTATAGTAAAAATTTCATTCACATCATGCTTCGTCAGATCAGACATAGAAAGAAAATCTTTTTCCACAACACATCACACCGTGGCCGAGTACATTGTAGTACAAAATCTTTTCAATGAGAATCTGATAATCCTTCATTTGAAATGTATAAATTACTGACGGAGTTCAGTAAATATCAAAGTATCCAGTTCTACGGAGGTCAAACCATCATACAAATTTCATATTTTACACTTGAAATACACTCCTCTTAACAGTTCCAAAACACTTAAAACCACAATTCCGATAGTCAGACCGACATTTGAATCTAGGCAATTCTCTCAGAGAAATGATACGTACATTAAAATATAGTAAGAAATCTGACTGGCAACAATTTGGTCTCTATCTTAAGTTAGTAATACTTGGTGTGGCTGTAGTAGGTGGTATTGCTTTTGTAATACACCTGATCGCTTCTGTATTGCTCGCTCCATTGGCCGCACTGATCATGATATTGTCAGAGCTGGTTTGATTGGCAACAGTAGAGAAGAAGTCCAATACACGAATTTATGTAGTGAAGGTTACCGGGGGTCAGGAAAGAAATGTTGCCAATTTGGTTGCAAATAGAATCGAAACCAGAAAAATAAAGATATTTTCTATTATATTCAGCGAAAAGATGAAAGGATATCTGCTTGTGGAAGCCCTGGATGCACAGGCCGTCAGCGATGCCGTGTCAGGAGTCAAACATGTCAGGAGTTACGTACCGGGTGTGATGACTGTAGATGAAATCAGTGGGTTACTGGCTACCAAGACACAAATAGAAGAATTGAAAATCGACCAGATGGTTGAGGTGGTTGGCGGTCCATTCAAAGGGATGAAAGCAAAGGTAGTCAGATATGATTCAGCAAAGAAGGAAGCCACAGTCACGCTCGTCGATGCACCATATCCACTTCAAATTACCATTGATGCGGGTTATCTTAAGCTCAGTTCATAATAATCTATAAGGTTAAAAGCCCCTAAATTATGGGGCTAAGAAGGAGTTTCCGAAACACTCTTTACGTCGGTGAGCTTTGTTGCCAGAAGATAAAATAATCAATCTATTGGTAACGGGAGGCGAGGCGAATGCAGGCCCCCCGCTCGGTCCAGCGTTAGGGCCGCTGGGTGTTAATGTCATGCTGGTCGTTAAGAAAATTAACGAGATGACTGCAGATTATGCTGGGATGCGTGTACCTGTAAAGGTATCCGTGAATGTAGAAAACAAATCTTTTGATGTAGAGGTTGGACTTCCGACCTCATCAGCTTTAATCGCAAAAGAATCAAAGATTCCTAAAGGAACGGGCACCCCAAAGAAGGAGTCCATAGGTAATCTCACCGCCGATCAACTTCTGAAGTTAGCAAGAATTAAACTCGGTAAAACATATGCCACATCACTCAAGGCCGCAGCCAAGGAACTTCTGGGTTCATGTATAAGCATGGGAGTAAATGTGGAAAACAAGGACCCGAGAGAGGTTATGAAGGAGATTAATGAAGGAAAATGGGATTCACTTTTCAATGAAGGTGTTGGATCTTGATAGATAAGAGCACGATTGTAGAACTTGTGAAGAAAGCCAAATCAGAGACACCAAGCAGGAAATTCAAGCAGAGCGTAGAATTTTACGTGATGTTAGACAGTCACAGGGTAAAGCTACAAGACGTGAATGTTAACGAAATAGTCTCGCTACCCGGGCACGCTGGAGGACAGGCAAGCGTGGCCGTTATCGCGACTGGCGAACTTGGATTGAGAGCCAAACGAGCCGGAGCCGATACCGTCATTGCGGGCGATGAAATCGATAGGCTTACCACTAACAAAAAAGACTCCAAGAAGCTTGCACGCGATTTTGATTTCTTTATGGCAGAAACTAGCCTGATGCCAAAGATAGGCAAGTCTCTTGGCCCTTTTCTAGGACCGCGTGGGAAGATGCCATTACCGATAACACTTACGTCTCCTGTAGATCAACTGGTTGAACGCCTCAAGGGAAGCACAAGAATCAGGGCACGCGGCCACGGAGGAATCTCATGCAGGATAGGCGAAGAAGATATGGATGATGATAAATTAGCATCAAATGCGATGGCGGTGCTCGAGGCCTTGGAAAGAAAGGTTCCAAATGGACTGAAGTCTGTCAAGGCTATAGGTGTGAAGCTTACGATGGGCCCAATCAAGAAAGTTGCAATAGCAGGTGAGTGAAAGGGATGGCAACCGTCTCTAAGCAATATCCTGCAAAGAAGGTCAAACAGCTTAACAAACTCATGGCCCTGGCACAAAAATATCATGTTATAGCTATGGCGAACTTAACTAAGGTAAGGTCAACTCAAATAATGGAAATGCGTAAGAGTATGAGAGGCCAACTTGAGCTTCTGGTGGTCAAAAACAAGATTGCAATTAAAGGATTGTCCCAAATCGACAGACCCAATCTGAAAAGCTTGACGGACTCCATAAAGGGTCAATATCTTTACATATTCACTGACATGAATCCTTTCAAGCTTAATCTGATGCTTGAGAGGAACAAGGTTCTTCTTCCAGCTAAAGCAGGGGACGTAACAACGGACGCAATTACCGTGCCGGCAGGAAATACGGGTCTGGCTCCCGGACCCGTTCTGAGTGAATTCAAGGACTGCAAGGTTATTACGAAAATAGAAGGCGGGAGTATATGGGTAACTAAGGATACCATTGTAGCCCAACCGGGAGATGTTATAACACCTAGGCTTGCTTCTTTACTCTCTAAACTTAACATAAAACCGATCAAGGCTGGTCTTACTTTGAGCTTGATCTATTGGAATAACATGATTTTGACCAGCAAGGATGTACATATAGATATAGTTCAATTTACTAATGACTTCATTAATGCAGCCAGGAACGCCTTTAATCTGTCCGTCAGTTCAGCATATCCAGCTAATAAGGAAGTCACAACAGTACTTTTGGTCGACTCAGTAACCAAGGCTCTCAGTCTGGCCACAAAAGCCAACTATGTGACCAAGGATACTGCTGAAACCATTCTAAAGGGTGCTGAACTACAGGCATACGCAATCCTACAGTTAGCGAAAAACAAAGGATTTTCTGAATAAGAAAGATACTACATAAGCTAATGCCTTAATGTAATGAATACTTGAAGTGTAATAATACATCAGAAGGATTTAACCGAAGAGCGCCGCTAAACCTTCCAGTGCTTCCTCTTCCTTCTTCTCTTCCTTTTTCTCTTCTTTCTTTTCTTCTTTCTTCTGTTCACCAGCACCTGCGCCCGTCGCTGACGGAGCAGCAACTGGAGCTACCGGCATCGTAAACGTAGTCTTGAGAGCTTCGTCTATGTTCACTTCGCTCAGAGCGGCAACCAGAGCTTTTATCTTAACATCATCAGGTTGAGCACCAGCCGCAGATACCACATTTTTCAGACTCTCTTCATTTACGGGTTTCCCCAATTTATGAAGCATTAACGCAGCGTACACATATTCCAATTAGAGCCACTTTGAGTGACCCCTAAACTATGCTATTTAGCCTTTTCCCAGATTAACAGGTTTTGATCGTTCAGTCACATTAGGCTAAATCGTTTGAATCGTATTGAGTTGAGGATGACTTGTCATCAAAAGGGGCCGTATCCCCCAATTCGTTTGTAGGTTGCCTTGCAGGATGAAAACACTTTATATGGCCAGAACGAGAGACAACACTCAAGAAAATTGGTTTTAACAAGTGATGATAAGACCACGATTCAAGCTTTGAAAGAAGTTGCAGATAAATTCAGCACAAAAAGGGACTGGGCAAAGTTTCACAACCCGAAGGATCTATCGATCGGCATAGTAACAGAGGGGTCTGAATTGTTGGCGATTTTTCGTTTCAAGACAGATAAAGAAGTAAAACAAATTCTAGGAAACCAGCTGATGGCAAACCAAATTAAACACGAATTAGCGGACGTTCTTTTCTTCATCCTGCGTTTTTCTCAGATGACAGGGACGGACCTGACAGAGGCTTTTCTGGAAAAGATGAAATTAAATGAGATAAGATATCCTGTCGACAAGTCAAAAGGGTCGAACAAGAAATACACAGAGTTGTAACCGAAGCACGTTTTAACTTCATAAGGGGATACGTTGTAGATCCATCTATCTATGTTGAAAGCGTGCTAATATCAGCTTGCTGAGACTTGTCGCCCCTGTCTCTTTAGCGTTGAATCTTACACGGGTTACAGGCTTTTCTATAGAAAGAATTCGAGAGAGATTCACGGGAGTACCCAATACTATGGCATCGCAAGGAACACTGTTTATCGAAACTTCGAGGTCATGAAGTTGCTGTTTGCTATATCCCAATGCAGGCATTACAGACCCCATTTGGGTAAATTTCGAGTATGAGTCTTTGATGGAGCCTACGACATAAGGACGCGGGTCTACCAGCTTGCCTCCAAACAACATAGCAGCACGAGCACCCACACCATCCTTAAGTCCACCATGAGTTACAGAAGGTCCATCTTCTATGACAAGAACATTCTTGTCTTTGACGAGTTCTGGTTTATCTAATGATTCAATTGACTCGACCAAAGATATAGAGGCTGTTGGATTCAGTTTCATTGCATTCTTAACAACTTTGTCAACATCTTCTTTATTCGCGACATTAACCTTGTTTATGACTATAACGTCGGCAGCCTTTACGTTAATCTCACCTGGATAGTAATACGCTTCATCGCCCGGACGCAAAGGATCCAGGACAGTTATGGTGTAATCTGGCTTAAAGAATGACATATCATTATTGCCTCCATCCCATATTATTATATCACCTTCCCTTTCCGCACTTTTGAGTATCTTTTCATAATCGACTCCTGAAAAAACAACCCCTCCATTTTCGACATGTTGGATATATTCTTCCATCTCTTCAACAGTTATGCCAGAGTTCAGTACATCTTCCACTGTTTCGTATCTTTCTACTTCTCTATCAAAGGAACCATACGGCATTGGATGCCTTACTATAGAAGGATTCCAACCTGCAGATTTGAGTGTAGAAAATACAAATCTCGATATCGTGCTTTTACCGACGCCTGTCCTTCCCCCCACCACTGCGATTACAGGTTTCGAGGAGCGCAACATGGTATCTTTTGGACCCATAAAGTGATAGGAAGCTCCTTTGGCCATCGCGATTGCACCTAATCGCATTACATACTCATACGATACATCGCTGTATGAGAAGAACACATCATTGATATCATGTTTTTCGATCAGATTCTCTAGCTGATCTTCAGGGAAGATTGGTATTCCATGTGGATAAAGGTGACCGGCTAGCGAGGCTGGATAGACTCTGTTGGTGATATATGGAATCTGAGTGGCCGTAAAGGCTACAACTTCATATTCTTCGTTATTCCTGAAGAATACATTGAAATTATGAAAGTCACGGCCCGCCGCCCCCAAAATCAGAACCCTTCTTCGTGAATTCATGCATATGACTTACAAACGCCGGTATAAAGGGCGCACTCTAAAATTTACAGCTTATCGATACAAAAACGGTAGTTTTTATTCTTCCTTTATGGTTTGAAAGCTTACGCACGTTTCTGTTTTAAGGATTCCGCGCATGCTTCTTAATCTATCAATGACCAAAGTCCCAACTTCTTCCACGGTTGCAGTTCGTATCTTCAACAGTATGTCCCATTCTCCTGATATTACGGAGACTTCATAAACTCCTGGTATCTTGGCAATATCATATGCTAAAGATCGTTGAGAGACTTCCACATTTCCTGCAAAAGCAATAAACACATAAGAGGTAACATTCAAACCGAGTTTGCCATAATCAGGTTTTATCGTGAATTTCTTGATGATTCCTTTCTTGACCATTCTTTTGATTCTGTCTTGGATGGTGGCTCTTGGTATCCCCAATTGTTGAGACATATTCGTAACATTGATTCTGCTATCTTGTAACAGCATTTCTAGTATTGAGACATCCTTTTCGTCCATGTCCTGGCATATTGCTAAGAATAGATATAAAGTTTAGCTATATGATAGCAATTTGCCGGATAATCGGGCATAATGCTTTTAATCATTGCTTGATTCTGTTTTTGTGTGAGTACTGAAATCGGAGTTTTCCCGTCCAAAGCGCAAAGCCTGATCGAGCTTGACCGACGGTCATTAGCATATAAGAGGATGACAACTAAAGTATTGAGTTATACCCTCAATTCTTTGGTCAGTAAACTGATCGAATCAGGTTTTGTTTGGACACTACCTGTTATTCTCTCAAAATCGACAGATCCATTGTGGCCGGACCCCGGCGCTTCAATCGAAAAACGGATCGAAGCAGAAATCTACGGCCACCAAGTGAGGATGACAACAAGCATGATAATTCATAAAATGGTATTTTGTTCATTACTGCATCCTAAACTATTCATCGTCTCCCCAAACGTGCGAATCGAAAAGAGAGAAAGACAGAAAACCGGCTGGCATGCATATGAATTCACCCAACTAGACTTTGAAATACAGAATGGTGACTTCGAAACCGTCAAGAAGATGGTAGAAAAATTGCTGCAGGATTTGATACATGATGTAAGAAGAGACCTTTATGATGACACAAAGAATAATGGTTTGCTTAAACATATAGAATTACCCAAAAAAGGATTTCCCATATTTGATGCTCAAGAACTCCAAAGGTCGCACGGCCAATATTGGGAGGATGAAATAATCAGATCAATCAAGACGCCGGTTTGGGTGAGAAACATTCCACGCGAATTTTATGATTTCGAAGATACTGAAACAGGGAAATGGGACAATTACGATCTTTTCGTACCAAAGTATGGTGAGATTCTATCAGGTGCAAAGAGGGAATGGGAATATGAAAAAATAATACGCAAAATGAAACGGGATGGTGTTAATGTAGACTTGTACAAGGAATTGTTGTATTTAGCGAAAGAAGGTAAGCTGGCTCCTTCGGCTGGTGCTGGAATAGGAATCGAGAGACTTGTTACTTGGCTTTGCGACGCGAAAAACATAGAACGAGTACAACCATTCCCCAAAATCCCAGGCGTCGTACTGGATCTGTGAACGACAGAACTGGAAGCCTAAACATTTCTCCTTCTGGTTGCAAGCAATCCGGGCTATTGCATTACAAGCAAAATTTGCATTCCAACAGGGATGCCTATAGAATGCCACAGGAGAAAACTACAAACTTTCAATTACTTTGGAGGCGAATACATCCAATACCTCCTTGACCTGATCCATGGGTAAACCCCAGACAGATAAGACATGGTAAGTGACACCCACGTTTTGATACTGGACTATTTTGTCAACCAGCTCAGAAGGTGTTCCCACAAGAGCCCATTCTTTCATTTCCTCGGGAGTTGACCCAAATTGAGTAGCAATTCTATCTGCCATAAGTTTTGTTTTCGTATCATCGTTGGACGTCAGAAGCATTAAATGTGAAGCAACAACAAAATCATTTACATCTCGTTCATATTTCTTAAGCCCCGACGTCAAACTTGAGGAAAACGTACCATAATCTGATACGGCAAAATCTGTTGGGACCCAACCATCACCCATTTTGACCGCTCGCGTCAACGCACGACTCGTGTTACCCCCTATCCATAATTTGGGTCGAGTGTGAACTTTGGTGTTGATTTCTATCTCGTGAATCTTGAACCACGTACCTGAGAAATCTACATATCCTTTATCCCACGCCATCTTAAGAATGTTTACAGCCTCATCAGTAACCAGCCCTCTTTTATTATATGGCACACCTAATGCTTCAAATTCATTGTCTCTCCAACCTACTCCAATCCCCAAAATCAACCTTCCTCCTGAAATCCGTTGGATGAAAGCTGTCTGTTTAGCCACCAAAAGCGGATGCCTTTGGGGAAGGATATACACACATGTACCCAAGGATAGTTTTTTCGAGCCCGTTGCGAGCATGGCCAAAGTGGCTAATGGTTCATGATAGGTGGAGAAGCTATCCGAAACAAACACGGCATCAAAGCCTCTATTCTCTATGAATTCAGCTAAAGACAGAATATCGTCCACTTTGGTCTCTTCCTGTATTCCTATATGCACCCCAAACTTTGGTTTATCCATATCAACCGCGCAAGAGAAAGAGGTTTAACTTGTTTGCCATAATACCTAAGGAATTACTTTGATGATGCAAGGCTTTAATGCTTCAATCCCGAAGGAGTCGATCCATAAAACAGCGTTGTGCGGGACAACCTCAATAGTATTCCGTTCAAAAATAAAATCTCTCGCAAATAAGACAAAAACAGATCAAGGTTTCATTGGATTAAGCAGTCATTAATGGTATAGAATCCAGCATAACAAGAATAAATTGCATAGATAGATTATCGCATCCACCATCGAATTTCAGAACTTCGTCGCAATGGTCTTTACGGTTAAGGCAAATTATTGTTTTTTCTCTTTGACTGGGAGGTTCATACCCATAATGTAGCCTAATGCAGCGACCGCCAAACCGAATAATGCTATACCTGTACCAGCATATAACCAGAAGGGATTTCCGCTCATAAACGAACCACCGACTAGTCCATAGCCTTGCAGAGCAAAAATGATTCCTGATATTAGAAGTACTATACCTAGGGCCAATAAGGTCTCGCCGGTTTTTGACATTGACCGTCCAGATTTCATATATCACGTATAGATAAAGCTAACATGAGTGAATTGAAAATTATTCATTGACCATAGGAGCCAAGTACATAGCTACATAACCGAAATTATAGCTTCCACTCCTGAACTCCTCATGAATTCTTAGCGGCGCCTGATTGCCGAACTCCAGGTCTATGACAGCCGGCTTCATCGAATCTAGAAATGTTATGATTCTATTAATATCGTATTCTGCTTCACAGTTAGCTTCACCTGTAAAGTCGTAGGTTTGATATGATCCAGACAATATGACACTTTTTGCACTATCATTATCGGAGCTTGCAACAAATTCGAGGCCATCCTGACTTGAAATGAGTTTCACCTTATCAGAAACTATTCTTATATCCTCTAAAGTATCTCTCAGTAACGAAGCATTCATTCTTAGCTTCGATTTAAAATCCACCTTCGGAATATCAGGAGGCGAAGCACTTTCAATTTGAAACTTCATTGTATATTCCATTAGTCTATTTCCTTCAAAATTCATGCAGAGATCGCCTTCTTGCTCATTTGGCTTGAAAATGATCTGAACTCGTTTGTTTGATCTTAAACCGCGCGAAAGTTTGGAATATACTTCATCAACGTCAAGACAGGCACAAAATTGCCCACCCTCAATAGAATATGTCTCAAACGCAGTTTTTTCAAGAACAAAATTAAGCATTGACACATGACTCTCATCCAGCACGCGAGATTCCATAGATTCAGGTTTCATTATTAAAACGAAGTCGCGGGAAAAATATTTCAGGGTTTTAAGTAGACGCAGGAAGAGTTCTGATCTATGACCCAGGTTAAAACTGAAGGTAGGTATGACCTTTATATCGGTTGTCAGATCTTGATTGATATCCTCCGACATTCCCACCTCGACCAAATCTAATCGTACATGTAGTTACCGATAGGATTTAAGGCCATGCAGTTTTTCTATTTCATACTCCTTAGACTTGCGATGAGTTCCGTAAGTACATTCTTGGCATCGCCAAGAACCATCATGGTATTTGGTAGGTAAAATAGGTCGTTTTCCACACCAGCAAAACCTGGACCAAACGATCTTTTTATAAAAACTATTGATTTGGCTTTATCGACATCAAGAATTGGCATGCCATATAAGGGAGAATTAGGCCTAGTTCTCGCAGCTGGATTCGTGACATCATTGGCTCCAACGACAACTGCAACATCGGTTTCCCGGAACAAAGAATTGATTCTCTCCATTTCCCAAAGCTGGTCGTATGGGACGTTGGCTTCTGCCAATAAAACATTCATGTGGCCTGGCATACGACCCGCAACGGGATGAATCGCAAATTTGACATTACAACCCCTTTCAAGTAAAACATCTGATAATTCTTTGACGACATGCTGCGCTTGTGCTACCGCCATTCCGTAGCCAGGAACTATTATAACACTCTTGGCAGAAGATAGCACCGTAGCAACATCTTCAATGGCATAAGTTTGTGCCGTACGCTCCTGTCCTCCTTTATATTCAACATCCGTCTTCTTGGCCCCAACTCCACCAAACAAGACATTCAGGAATGACCTGTTCATGGCTTGGCTCATGATCATAGCCAAAATTAGACCCGAAGAACCATCAAGTGCGCCGGCTACTATCAACAGTCTATTGTCTAGTATGAAGCCGAGAGCGGCCGCAGATAGACCCGCATAAGAATTCAGTATAGCTATCACGGTAGGCATATCTGCACCTCCAATCCCCATAACAAGTAAAAATCCGAATATCAATGCGAAGCCTATCATCAAAAAGAGCAAGATCTCCATGGACGGATATAGAACAAGAAAGGCAGCTGTGGCTATCGCCGCCGCCAGAATTGAAAGACTAACTATGTTATGTCCACGGTAAACGGTTGGCCTTCCTGATATCAGACCTTGCAACTTGGCGAATGCGATGCAGCTTCCAATAAATGTGAGAAACCCGAGTATCATCTCAGCACTTAGTACAGCTACAGTCACCGAATCAATACTTTGACCTCTTTGAAGGAATTCGGAAACTCCAACTAGGGCAACCGCCAAGGACCCAAACGCATGGGAAACGGCAGTTCGTTGAGGTACAGCAGTCATCGAAACCTTAAGACCTATTGGCGCTCCCACGACACTACCTGCGACAATGGCCAGTACGAGCAGGTCAATTCTCTGAATCTGAAAAGCAAATAACGTAGCCAGAATCGCAATGACTATTCCCAAAATAGCTGACCAATTGCCTCGACGCGAAGTCGATACTCCACTCATCCACTTCAGAGAAAGAGCGAACAGTAGGATTGAAGCAATATACAGGTACTGAACAAAATCTTGGCTCAATTTTTATCCTGGTGCCGCCTGAACATCCTAAGAATCCGCTCAGTGATCATGAACCCGCTGACGATGTTTGTGAACGCAAGGCCAACAGCTATCGTGACAAGAATCAAAATTAATCTGTTATCAGATTCAGACATCACTATCAAAGCTGCGATTATTGAAACTGACGAGATTGCGTTTGTCAAAGCCATCAAAGGTGTATGTAGCAACCTTGAGACATGCCGGATAAGCTCAATTCCAAGAAACGTGGCGAGCACGAATATCAGCAAATTGATAGCCAAGTCTTGCTGTATCAGACTTGTCAATTTGGTTTCTCCATGGCTGAACTTATCGAGGGGTTGACGATATCCCCATTGTAAACTACTAAAGACGACGAAATTAAAACATCGTCTTTGTCGAATTGGATTGCACCTTCTCTTGTGATGGATAAAACAAATGATACTATATTCCTTGAATACATGTTGCTTGCCTCTCGAGCCATCGTTGATGGAAGATTCGTCAGCCCGATAATAATCACGTCATTCTTCACAACAATATTTCCAGGTTCCGTTAGTTCGCAGTTACCACCCTGTTCAGCCGCCAAGTCTACTATCACAGATCCGGGTTTCATCTTATTAATCGCTTGCTCCGTGAGCAATATGGGTGCCTTTCTTCCAGCCACTAGCGCCGTCGTTATTATTACATCGGACGATTGCGCATGCTCCTCTAGAAGCTTTTGTTGTCTTTGATAGAATTCTGCGGATTGACTCTTGGCGTACCCTCCAGTCGTCTCAACATCGTTCGATTCGAGTTTCAATTCAACGAACTTTGCTCCTAGGCTTTCAACCTGTTCTCTGACAACCGGCCTTACGTCATATGCTTCAACCACGGCCCCGAGGCGTTTGGCTGTTGCTATGGCCTGTAACCCTGCGACGCCGGCACCAATAACAAAAACTCTAGCAGGTGGTATCGTTCCGGCAGCCGTCATCATCATAGGGAATACCTTTTGACTTTTCTCCGCGGCCAGTAACACGGCCTTGTATCCAGCTATGTTAGACTGTGAAGAAAGTGCATCCATAGACTGTGTGCGACTGATTCTGGGGATGAGGTCCATGGCGAAGGCGTTAATATTATGTGAAGCCAAACCCTTTAGGATAGCTTGATTACTTAAAGGATTTAGGAAGGAAATCAACGTAGCTCCACGTCGGAACATTTCAATTTCAGAACTACTCGGAGGGTTTATTTTCAATATGACATCGGCGATTGAGTATAAGGATTTCAGGTCTTTCTCTATACGTGCTCCAGCCTCAATATACTGCTTATCGTGATAACCGGCAAGCTGGCCGGCACCGCTTTGAATTATGATGTCGCCTTTGGGAAGCTTCTGAATCGAATCGGGTACCAGAGCGACTCTTCTCTCTTCAGGCAAATTCTCTTTGGGTACTGCTATTATCATCGCTGTAGTCTGCACATTGTAAAAATCAAGATAAAAGCTTGTAAAGCAACGCGGGCTCGACTGCTGAATACGCTACGCTAAGGACACACTGAAAAAAGAAAAATTGAACTTTTTCATTTAAGAAGTTGATCCGACAGAAGAATATCTTCCTGAAATCACACTTATGATTCTGTTCCTTAATTCTTCACCAGCGAAATTGGATTCTCTGATTGATTTGAGCGACTCGGCCGCTTCTTGGTCTGATACATATTCCCTGAACCATCTTTCGAAATCTCCTCGTTCGTTGTGAACTCTTATGCTTTCGAGTGGTACTTTTTCTATATCCTCAAGGAATTCTACAGGCGTTCTGGCATAACAATCAGTGTTTTCGAATTTGAACCAGGTTTGGTTGTCTGTTGGTTGAGGGAATTCAGGAGCCGCGGTCGCTACCGGGGCAGGTTCCTGAGGCTCGGCGGACGGTGCTTGGACAGAATCTGGAACCGACGTTTCTTGAGATACGCCAGCTGCTTGCGTAGGAGCCACGGTTTCAACCACAGGGGTTGGAGCTTCGGGAGCAGACTCCTGCGCTGGGACCTGTACAGGTTCTTGAACCGACGTTACGCTAGGCTCCGGAACTGTGACCGGCGGTGTTACCTTGAAAGCGTCATCAATTGTTTGTTGAGAGGTAACTTCGACTTCCTGGCTCTGCTGTTGATCCGTAACACTCTCTTCTTCCGAAGTTTCAGCAAAGTTTGGTGCAGAAGTGGCTTCTTCTGCCAAGGCGACTATCTTGGAAGCCAATTCGTCATAATCCGCCTTTGGAACGAAGTAAGCCATCCTATTCTCGAGTTGTTGGATCTTCGCTTCGGCTGCAACCAGCTCTTCTCTAGGAACCATTGTAGATATCTTTCTATCAAGTTCGGCAGTCTTTTCTTGGAGCGCTTCATAGTCATTCTTGGGTACCGTGTAATTCAGCCTTTCCACGACTTCTTCATACTTCTTTTGGAGAGAGATGAATTCCTCCTTTGACACCATAGAGGCTATTCTCTCTTCATATTCTCGCAGCTTGGACAAGCTCTTTTCATGTATGTGAATTGGGACAGTCGTCTCTGATAACTTCCTGAATCTTTCATTAATCTCTTCGAAATTCTTCTGGAGTGTTATGAAATCATCCTTTGGTACCATGGATACCAATCTTTCTTCGTATTCTCTAATCTTTGACAGCGTTTGTTCATGAACATGAACAGGAACGGTACCATCTGTGATTTTTCTTGAAAGTGATTCAATGGCTTTGTTCTGTTGATTGATGACCTTTCCTTGGGCCGCGAGGATATCGGAAAGCGATCTGATTTTTTCGCCCAAGTCTGAAAGTTTCGCGAGTTCTGATTTTGTTCGCTCCAATTCTTCACTGGTCTTGTCTAAAGAAGACTGCATCTGTTCGATTTCCTGTTCGTGATCTTTCTTTGATATGGATTGCTTTAACTGAGCTTCGAGCGTTTTCACTCTGAGCATCAACTTCTTGTTTTCTCCTGCCGATGATTCTGATTTACTCATACCTTATTACCTTCGAAGTTACCCTATGGTTATCACATTAACAAATTCAAGGCATAGAGTGAACATCATTTGACTCATCAATTAACGTAAATGGAGTAATCAAAAAACCGATAAATAGGCATGGAAGGGGCCACATCAAGATTGTTGATTTGAACAAGGGCGAGAATGATTGGAATTTGCTGTAATGACGTACGATTTAGTAAAGAAGTATGGTTCGGTGATGGCACTTGATAACTTAAATCTAAATGTCAACAAGAATGAAATACTTGTACTGTTGGGTCCAAACGGTTCTGGTAAATCAACATTCTTACATCTGATTTCGACTGTTTTGAAACCAACTAGCGGCACGGCCAAAGTCATGGGGTATGATATCATTGAACAACCTTTGAAGGTTAGACAGGTTACTGCAATCTCATTTCAAGAGCCACGAGGATTTTGGCGTCATAAACCAAAACACATCCTTTCATTCCATGCCTCTATGTATGGGATAAATGGTGCTGAGCGGTCTGCAATAGTTGAAAAAACTATGAAGGAGTTCGAGTTGTGGGAATCCAGAGACAAGAAATTCATGGACTTATCTGGTGGGCAGGCAAAGAGACTTGAAGTGGCAAAGCTATTTGTCCATAAACCACAGGTTGCGTTACTGGACGAACCCACTGCCATGGTAGACCTCGACGGCAAAAGAATCATGTGGGATAAAATAAAGGAGCTCAAAGAGTCCGGATGCACCGTTATTGTAGCGACAAACGAAGTAAGAGAAGCAGAATACCTCGCAGACAAAATTTCAATATTTGCCAAAGGAAAGGATGTAATTACGGAGTCACTTAGAAATCTGAAAGACACATTAAAGGGAGGAGATGTAGTAGACTTGGAATTTACGAACGCGATTGATGATTTAGTAATTGGGACTCTTGGTGCGATACCGGGCACCGTTCGTATCATAAAGACATTAGATAATACATTGAGGGCATTTGTCACAAAGTCAGAAGACTGGCTCCCGCTAGCCACTATGCACACACATGATATGGGGTTGCGGCTTTCTTCAATACGAGTTGCGGAACCATCTCTTGACGACGTATTCATGAATATTGTAAAGTCTCAGGTGATCAAATGAAGAGTGCGTTGAACTATCATCAAACAATGGCTCTGTTGAAATTCGACTTACGAGAATCATTCAATTCAGTACTTTGGGTGGGTTATTCTTGGTTCTACTTCTTATTTCAGTTCTTCGTGTATGGCACATTAATCTCCAAGCTTGTTATCACAGTCCAGAATTACTTTTTTTATTATGGTACAGGATTGATCATCTTATCATCTTTCAACATCGCCTCATGGGCAGGAAGACGATTTGTGGAAGGGGCACATGAAGGTCGGCTGAGATATGTGCTGTCGCTACCAATCGGACGCAGCGAATTTTTCCTTGAGCAATTGGTTGTGGGGGTGATAGTCAACATAGTCAGGATGGTGCCTCCCTTGATTCTTGTCCTTTGGCTAAGCGGACTTTTGACATGGATCAACCTCGTATCAACCTTGCTGGTTCTTACACTGGTCGCTGTGGGTATCATGGGGCTCATGATTTCGCTATCAGTAATCGCATTCAAATCATTCGATATTTACAGCGCTATCGTTGCATCTTTGAGTGCCCTTCTTATTCGTTTCAGCACGATAAATTATCCAATATCCTCCATGAATTCTTTATACGCACAGATCTCCTTGTTTAATCCCGTATCATACGGGGCGGACCTCTTTAGAAGAGCCCTTGGGTTGGACACTCCTTTGCTGTTGAACCCAGATTTCTCGTTATCTGTCGTGGCCGCGCTTTGCGTCGGGACTATTTTCCTTGGAATCTTCTTCATTTCCAAGTTTGTTGAGGGTGTGAAGTCATCTTGAAGCAGTGGCAGGCTGTCTTGAGAGTTATCAAAGTCGATCTATCCTACTTTTTCAGAACAAAATGGTTGATTGTAACACTTGTGACCTTGAATCTATCTGATATGCTGGTCGTCGGCGCGGTCTACACAAATATGATGAATTTCGATTACTTTGTATTTTACGTACCGGGCGTCATAATAGCTGCCATGTTCGCAGCTGCACTTGACGTAGGAAGACGGGTACATTTGGGGCTATCAGAAGGCGTCACTCAATACTATCTTAGCTTGCCGATATCTCTTGAGTCATTAGCCTTAGCTCATATTTTGTCAGCTGGCCTAGGAGGCTTGATTTATAGTGGCATACTGCTTGTTGTAGCACTGGCGATCGTCCCCAAACTAATCTCATTTTCGACATTGATTATGATTCCTTTCATGTTTTTGGTGTCGATGGGTTTAGGAGGAATAGCAGCTATAATCAATCTTTTCTCGGGGGGTGGCGATCGTTTTTGGGCTTTTGCCGAAGGCATTCAAATGATATTTCTTGGAATGAGCACAGTCTTTTATCCCATATCTGTTATTCAGTCTTTTTTCCCAGGCTATCTAATGTCAATAATTCTGTTGAACCCATTAAGCCAAATTACCAATGCGCTCAGAAGCGCTATTTCACCTGTTCCTGCCATTACCTTGTTCTCTCTTGGTCAAATCGCAGTTACCTCTTTTCTCATGTTGGCTATGGGGTTTCTCTGCTATAGATACGTGTTCATCAAAGTAAAAAACCAAGGAAAGATATGAATCACCATCTATCAAAATGAACGAAGTCTCGCCATGGCTTTCTGCCTCTCTTTAGTGAAGGAGAAGGCACGTCTTTATCCGGATATCCTATAGAAATAACACCGACAGGTTGAAAGTGTTCGGGGATACCGAGTAGCTTCCTCACTTCCTCTACCTTGGTCACGCCAGTAAATGCGGAAGCAAGCCCTTGGTCCACCGCTGCCAGAAAGATCAACATGCAGGATGCACCAATATCGAAAAACCAGTAAGGAGTAGGCCATTCGATTTCAGTACCATCTTCTTTCAGTTTATCCGGTTCTCTGTATCTGTCATGATATATTTTTTCGCTTACACATGCGACAAGAGCCGCTGGGGCTTCCGATACCCATCTATGAAATCCTGATTTGACATATTCTGATTCGCCCTGGAGTTCTGCAAGCTTCGTCTTGATTCGAATATCCTTGATTACAACAAAGGCGGAGCCTTGACTGAAGCCAGCACTTGGTGCCTTTTCTGCTGTTCGTAAGATAGTGTTCAATACTTCATCAGAAATCTTTTTGTCCTGAAAATGCCTTACCATGCGTCGTCTGCGTACCGTTTCTTGAAATTCCACAGTTTTCACCACTCGGAATTAATATCAAACTGAAGCTTATAGTTGATACAAATAATAAGATTTATTCTTCCTTCGCAGCCTTTTCTTGCATCAAATCTATGGCGCGTTGTCTTATTTCAGTGTAGAGGTTGCACCAGTCGCGCCCTGAAACCAATAAGTTGTACGGTTTTAGTTTTGAATGAGTGCATTTACCTCTCTCAAGAATATCAGCATTAAGGGGGTCATTTGGTACAAACCAGACGCAGGAAAGACAATTTTCATACTGCCATATTATCCTTTTCAGGTTTCGCTGCAATTCAGGTTCCGTAGATGAACCGCTCAATCGGATTCCTTCCACAAACGACCCTTATGAGGTTTACTACTAGGCGCTCATCTGGAGCCAATGCAATAAATATTTTTGATCGTTCAATTCTGGTCAGCGAAATGTATATGATCAATGATACAACCATAAAGAAGCCCATTCAGTGACAGAGTAAAACCCACAAAACATTTTAGAATAAGAGTCATGCACAGATCCAAGTTGGCCATAGTTCGATGGTGCGATAAATGCATGTCCAGAACACCACATGAGATTATAAACGATAACAGTGATTATAATCCGAGGGGTAGAGGGTTATATAAATGTAGAAAATGTGGTAATACCAAATGGATGCGGCACCTGAGACCTAGCTCTGAAATCGGTTACTAGAAATTTATAGGAGACACCCATCAGTAAGCTAGGCATTTCACATATCATCAATTAATACTGAACATGACCTTAATCGAATCACTCGAATTCGCCATGTTAAAAGCTTCATCATATTCATCCAACTTGAAGGTATGAGTAATCATTTCTTTGACTCTGACCTTTCCTGATTCCAGAAGACTTATTGCGTCTTTAAATGGACCACATCTTGAACCCTGAATTCTTACTTCTTTTACGACGGCCTTTGTGAAATCAAATGGCACCTGCACGCCATGAGTACTTTTTGTGTGAATTACACCTCTGGGGCGGACTATTCGAAGTGCAACTTTCATGCCTTCCGAATTTCCGGTCGCTTCGACCACGTGGTCAAAACCTACATTTTGGGTTAGCTCCATAGCTTTTTCTAACTCACCCCTATCAAGAACAAAATCAGCGCCATACTGTAGAGCCAGTGACTTCTTTCTTTCACTTCCTCCTATAACGAGCATCAGTTTGGGTCTGGTAAGTCGAAGAACTTGCAGGATCAGTAGTCCGAGTCTTCCAGCTCCAATAACTGCACAAGTCGAATTTCGTGAAATTGAACACATTCTTGTAAGTTCTATAGCTGCAGCAAGCGGTTCTATGAAAGGGGCCTCTCTATCGCTAATTGATCGCGGAATTCGGTGAAGATTTTCTGAAGGGACTGACACATATTCTGCGAAACCACCGTTTCTACTGATCCCTAAAGTCTGTACTTTTGCACAGTGTATTCTCATATTATGAGTACAAAAATAGCATCGCCCGCAGGCAATGTTAATTTCAGTTACAACACGATCTCCCACAGAAAACACGCGTTGTTTCTCTGGGAATTCATGTATCCGCCCGAATATCTCATGTCCCAATATTATGGGAGTCTTAACAGGATAATCACCAGAAACGATAGCTAAATCGGTACCGCATATTCCAGCCATGCTCACCTTGACAACTACATCGTTATCATGTGTGACAATTGGGACATCTTTCATAGAAAGCTTCGCATCATATACCAGACCATGCACAACAAGAGTGAGAACACCGACCCTATAATGTTATAGATTCTGATCTATTGATATAAAATCAGAACACTTAATTTGATGTAACTCGATAAATCGATCATGTCCTCGATAGTCATCTCCAAGGTTTCTGGCCTGAGATTTTCGAATGTGTATATGATAGAACAAGGTGATGGTTTGACTCTTGTGGACACCGGCACTTCGTCAGATTATGAACGCATAATCTCATTTTTAGAAAGCGTTGGAAAAAATGTCACTGACATAAAATTGATAATTTTAACGCATTCTGATGCAGACCATTCAGGAAGTGCAGCACGATTACGCCACAATTCTGGTGCCAAAATAGCGATTCACAGACTTGATGCATCGAGGGTTTCCGGCAAAAAACAATTGAAGGAAGTGAACAGCAAGGTCGGAGCGTTATTGTTGAAGACATTTAATATGTTTATGAAATTCGATGCATTTGAACCGGATATAATCATCGAGGATGGTGATACCTTGGGTCAGTTGAAGGTAATTCATGTACCAGGACATACAGAAGGAAGCATCTGTCTCTATTTGCCCGACATTGCTCTATTTTCAGGAGATACGCTCAGAACAACCAATGGCGGAGTGTCTTTACCTTCAAATTATCTCAACTTCGATAGCAAATTGATCAGAAACTCTGTGAAAAAGCTTGGTAACCTGAAGTATAATCAACTTTACCCCGGACATGGAGAGCCGATCATGAACGATGCTGACAAAGAAGTCGCAAAATTAATAGATTCTTTACGCTGATTCTGTTAGCTAATAAAATTCGCACCAAGCCATAAGGATATCAGAATTTACATGGAAAACATGCCCCAATAGGTACGCTTTTTAATTAGGCACATGCGGGGCAAAAAGTAGTATGACAAGAGTTGGCATAGACGCAATGTATGTACACACTCCCGAGCTGTACGTGGACAATTCGGAGCTGGCAATTGCACGAAACGAAGACCCAAAGCACTTCGTAGAAGGGATTGGAATCAAATCATTTAGTGTAGCTCCACCCAACGAAGATCAAGCCAGCATGGCAGCAACTGCGGCTTACCGATTGATGGAATCATATAACATATCACCCTCTGATATCTTCAGGATAGACACTCCTACCGAGAGTGGATTGGATGCATCGCGTGCATTGGTATCGGATGTTGTAGGCATGTTGGAACAGGTGTATGGCAGGGGCAGTTTCTCCCATTTGATGGGCTATGAACAGAAATTTGCATGTGTAAGCGGCATGGAACGTCTTTTGGATTCGTCTGCTTGGTTCGCTGCAGGTTGGAACTCAAGAAAGTATGCTTTGGTGTTGGTAACGGACATAGCGAAATATGAACTGAGAAGTAAAGAGGAACCGACACAAGGGGCTGCTGCGGCAGCCCTCTTGATCGGAGAAAATCCGAGGTTGCTCGAGATCATACCACATGCAGTTGGCTCAGGGTTGCGGAATGAAAGAGGCGATTTCAAGAAACCCGGTGGAAGAACCATAGCGTTGGTGGATACGGTTGGCAAGGGGCGATCCTACGCTGCATATCTGTCTGAAATGAAACAAGCTTGGCTAAATTTCAGTTCTTCAATTAAGAATACAAGCCTTTACAGAGAAAAAGACGAGACGTCTACAGTGGACCTGATTGACCGAGCCGGCTTCCATAACCCTCACAAAAAAATGGTGATTTCAGCATATGCATCATTATTGATTCATGAGTGGCGCAACCGACCGAAATGGAGTCAGGTGGTATCAAGAATTGGACCGGAACCACCCAGGGGAGACATGGATGACCTGACCTATTACATGTCAAAGGAATATAATGAATTCAGAAGAAAATTCATGGCGCTTGATGAGTTCAATCTGGATTTCGAAAGAAAGGTAGGTAGTTCGCTGATCGCACCGGAACTTATCGGAAATTCGTATGCAGCATCGGTGTTCGTTGGTTTGGATAGTATTTTCGAGAACGATAAAGAATCACTCTCAAACAAGATTCTAGCGCTTTGCGGATATGGAAGTGGAAGCCACGCTCTGATTCAGGCGACCAAAGTCGCGCCAGATTACGACTCGGTCAGGAAAAAGCTTGACCTGATGAATAGGATATCCCAAAGAAGAAAGCTTTCTATTCAGGAATACGAAGAGATTCACCAAGGTCTTGCACGGATCGAGGATTGCAAGGTCATCTCCAAGCCACGCTTTGTTCTGGTATCAGTTGGGCAGAAAGGCACCACAAGCGAAGGAGACAGAGATTATTCACTAGCACGTTAGAGGGGAACATATACATACATTCATTCGTTTTTAGTCTCGGGTAAGCATATTATGTCAGCCGATATCAAGTTAAAAGACGCAAGGTTGAGGGGAAGAACAGGTCAGTTCACCATACTTATCAAAGATGAGACAATTCAGAGTGTGAATCATGATTCTTCTGCACGGGCCGAAGTCACCATAGATGCTAAAGGCGGCCTCGTCACAGAATCTTTTGTTATAGCCCATCTTCATCTAGATAAAGTTCTTACAGGTGAAAAAGTTGGCACTTCTGCTCTTGACCTTTATCAATCAGACAGAATGAAAACAAAGGAAGCAATCAAGATTGCATCTTCGATAAAGGCAAGTTACACAGAAGACGATATAACAAAAAGGGTGACCAGGATACTCGAACTCGCAATCAGATATGGTGCTACGCACATAAGAGGTTTCGTAGATGTGGATACTAACATAGGACTTTTGCCCATGAACACCATACTTAAACTCAAACATAAGTTCAAGGATAAAATCAACTTGCAGTTAGTTGCATTTCCACAAGAAGGAATACTTGAATCTCCTGGATGCTCTGAACTCATCGAGAAGGCGATGGAAGCAGGAGCCGATGTGGTTGGTGGCATCCCGTGGATAGAACGTGGAAACGCAAATCAACGCAGACATATAATACAGGCCTTTGAAATAGCCAAAAAATTCAGGGCACCGGTTGCTATGCTCGTCGATGACTCCGAAGATAGGAATCTGAAGACACTAGACATGCTCGCAGAACAAACAATAAGGTATCGGTGGCAAGGTATGGTGGAGGCATGCCATGCACGGGCAATGCAGTTCTACGACAAAAGGGAACTTCAGAGGACCATAAAATTATGCAAGATGGCGAAAATTGGCCTAGTTAGCAGTCCTCACACCGGTCCGTATTGCGCTCCCATTAAAACGCTGGATAAATCTGGGATCACGGTAGCCTTGGGGCAGGATGATTGCGATGACGCCTATTATCCATATGGACGTTGCAAGATGGTCGAGATCGCTTATCTTGCCTCACATATACTCAGAATGATGACATCGAAAGAAATAGACCTGCTATATGACTGGATTACCAAGACTCCAGCCAGAATAATGGGCTACGAAAACTTCGGCACAAACCCCGGAAATAAAGCCAACTTGGTCGTATTTAAGGAGAAGAGTGTACGCGAAATCATCTCCAATCAATCAGAACCGTCAGCAGTGGTACATGAAGGGAGACTGCTGTATGGTGGAATCCCTTGATGAAGTCAAGTCTGTCTGCTTAATATCTCCCAGTCAACTCTCTTTTCTAGTACGGCATTCTTTACCTGCATTTCTCTTTCAGTTAGTTTTGAATTTCCTGTCTTTATTTCAACGAAGACAACTCGTTTCAGATTCCCCTCGTCAAGTCCATCAAAAACAACCAAATCAATTGGGCTGCCCAGGAATCTTGTATCTTTAGGATTGTATTTTGCAAGAAATTCAGGAAGAAATGGAATCAGCTGTTCGGTAACTTGGCCAATTATCGTTGAATGGCTTTTCCTCTTTGCATCTTCTCTGATCGCAGATTCATGTTCGAGAGTCCAAGTATCGAATTTAGCCTTAAAGTAAAACCAAGCGGATAATATTCCTCCCGCTATTGCGGCTGAGGCTACGATGATCAAAAGTATTAACGTCGTGATATCGAGCATATGGTAACACTACTCCCTTCTCAATCAGCACACTGTTTCTTAAAAGCATACAACACGCATCTCGGGTTATTGCGCTTTATGAAGCAGTCTAGGTCATGTCACCATGTCCATTACATATCATATTTCGAGTTGTAAGGAGAAAAATCATCAACTCCGTGACCGAAAACAATCAAGATTATAAGACGCACTTCGACCATAATGGACAATGAAGGCATCAATAGTATGGAGTTCTCCAGAGCCCGAAAAGACAATAGCAATAGCTATGCGCAGATGTTACAGTACCAAACCCATAGAAGAAATCCAGAGCGAGCTTGATCAGAAGGGATCCGAATACTGGAAACATCTCATCGGCTTGGCCCTTCGCGACAAATCGTTAGACGTAGTAGAGCACTTCTGCTTAGAAGTACTGATTGAAGGCTTACCTGAAAACGAAGCGGGACGGTTGGCCATGTACTTCCCTTTCATGCGATTCCTAAAGATATCACAAGACGTATGGTTGGTTTCAATAAACGCTAGGACCCTAATTGAGGCATATCATACACCAGAAGGAAAAGGAGTGATGAGTGAAATAATGGCCGCAATGAAGAAGTCTGACGTCGGCTCGGATTTCTTGCAGGTTGCATTTGGTGAAGTTGCAAATTGAAGGTCAATCTTCTCTGGTACACAGACCCGAGCATCATCAAAAGGGCACTCGAAAGATTCAAAATGGAGTTTCCAACAGAGAAATTAAAAGAACACATCACCTATATGTTCGAAATAGAAGAAATAAGCAGGGTAACTACGCATCAGCTGATCAGACACAGGTTGGCTTCATATGATCAAGAATCCCAGAGATTCTCTGCAGCATCGAGAGAATCCTTCGTCTTACCTCCCTCGATTCAGTCCAAATCCGAAGCTCTCAAAATATACGAAGATGCATTGAAGCTAACATCAGAATCCTTTGAAAGAATGGTGGCGCTTGGTGTTCCAAAGGAGGACGCACGATATGTCATGCCTCATGCGATCAAAACTAAACTTGTGATGACTCTAAGCGCATATAGCCTGCAGCATATATCAGAACTCAGGACGGCACCTCAAGCCCAGTGGGAGATAAGGGAACTTGTAACGCTTATGAGAGATGCTGCAAGGAAGGCCACACCATCTATATGGGTATAACACACCCAACCAGAAACAAAACCAATTGCAGTATACTTTGTGATCGGTATTTCCACATCTCAAATTTAGGTTGGTAAATACGGTTCGCCCTGATAGGGTTGTATACCCAAGGCTTCCAGTTTTTTAACCACACTTTCGGCTGATTGCTTGCTCAGAAATTGCGACATCGCCTTGGAATTACCTCCTGAATCGCAGAGTACCACGACTACGGAAGGGGGTTTAAGTTGCACTATTGCGTAAAAATTTTCTTCTCCCACCGGGTCGAAGGAAGTCGATTCATGTTTTAGAAACACTGCTCCCTTGGCGTAACCAGACACCCCTCCAAGGATCTTCGCCGCCTCTTCCGTTCTTTCCTGCCCGATTTTGCACGCATCGAAGTATCGCATGCTAAACAAATTAGGCATGAAATCGAATTAAAATATTAACATAGCTCTCAATCCACACAAAGAGGTCCATTTAGTGCCTAACAGCCTTGGTGCTTCTGTGGAATGTAAGAGCAAAGAGATGCAAGAACGCCAATAATTGTATTGAGTTGCAACAATAAACTAGAACGATAAGAAGGTTAGACCATGGGCCAAAAACCACACACTAGATGAACTATGATTGATTAAACAAACCGAAATGTCTCTCTAATTGGGAGCTCCACCTGAATTGTCACTTGCTCCAATCTTGAATCGATCTATCGATTTCAATACTTCATTTTTCCCAAGCAGGCTTTAGTCTTTGCTGACTTGCCTCATGTTTCATACAAATTGTCCATATTGTGTAATCCAGTCTTTCTATATGAGAACCAACCTGCAGATAAGAGGCCGCCAAGGGGAATCGAACCCCTGCCCAGGGCTCCACAGGCCCCGATACTACCACTATACGATGGCGGCCACAGTTGGCGCCTCCATCTGCCTAAAAAATCGAACATAATAAAGAAGTTGTGAAAGGGAGTGTCTGGAGCCTTTGAAAGACGCCTGGCTGAGGATATGATACAAGAATCTCCAGAGGGATTTGTCGCCTAGTGGTTACCTTCAACCTGGTTTTGTTTAATTCTGCTGAATGAAGCGGCGACACGCAAAGATTACGTTAATAACGGACATATCCGAAAAATCAGAGATATCCGTATATCTAGGTGTTTCCTATAGTCAGTCGAGGTAGAGAAGAAAAATGACTGAGACGATGACGCCAAGAAGGCCAAGTACGGAAATTGAGACGATCGGGAAGTACGGAATTTGGACAGCCGTTATTGGCATGCTACTGGTATTGATCGACGGAACAGTAGTGCTTGGAATTAACGCTGTACTCGCTCCCTCATACGGTGGGCCAGCCGTGGTTGGCTGGACCCAGATTATTCTGTCACTTATTGCACTGGGAACAATGTACTACTACAAGAGACATTCATCAGCAGTAGCATGGACTGTAGGAATACTGGCTCTCATTACATACTTCTTCGATGGAGGATTCTGGTACGTCGGAGCAACACTTGCTTTGATAGGCGCGATCCTCATAGGATACAGAAAGTAGTGGTGATATGACACGACTTTCCGAAGATCTCAGCACAAAGGGGAGATCTCGGTCTCCCCTCTCTTTTTTCTTTTGATCCGGGTTCTGATAACAGAAGGTGCGTTTCTACGTCAGGGTGAGAGAACAATTGGTAGAAAAGTCTATAATATCTGAATTATGGGAAAGATCTGTTATGTCAGGTGACGATCAACGAAACATGCTCTTGGTCATTCAAAGGCTTTGTAAGAGATTCGGATTTAACGACTCCATGTCAGTGTTGATGGCTCATCTGATGTTACAGCAGAGGCCGATGTCAATCGAAGACCTCATGTCCGCGACTCATCTGAGCAGGACAAGCGTATCTACAACATTGGGCACACTTGAATCGAAAAATCTGGTGATTAAGGAAAAGAAAGGACGTGTCGGTTATTATATTTCGAATTTCGACTTCACCAAGATGATAGCCGATCAGCCGACTAGGGTCCTTGAAGAGGAGATCAAGCCTCTGATTTCCATAGTGGAAAAGGGTCAAAAAGCAGCACAAGACGAAGAACAAGAGCAACGTTATGGAATGCTATTGACTCAGCTAAAAGGCAGCGCCGCTACTCTTGAAAGAATAATAAAATGCATGCAAGCAACTCGATAAATTAACCTCTGATTGTTTCAGGGTATGTGGGAAACCACGATACAGTTAACGACGGTTATGATAAGAAAGAGTTCTTCGGAATAGAGAAGAATCATACACAAAGATAATTAATTAACATATATTAATATGTCAATCTGATGCCTTGATGATCATGATATGCGGCCTTGGTACGTGCTAGCCTGGGATGGATTCAAGGGATGAGCTCCGATCATGAATCCAGAGTCTCGTGGCGCTGGCAAGTTGCAAAGAGCTTCTGAACATGTGCGGAAATATCTTATTCTATATACGATTCTGTCGGTCGCAATCGCATTACCTATTGGATATCATTCAAGCGGGTTTACGATAGCCAATAGAGGCCTCCTTTCTAATCTTGTCATTTTCTTTGCCATTCTTACCATTTATCCATCAATGATACAACTCAAGACAGAGGGGTTTGTCAAGTCGCTCAAATCGTGGAAACAGATTCTTGTATCTCTAATCTACGTGTTCGTGCTGTCTCCAATCATTGCGTTTGGACTCGCTCCAACATTTGGAAACGATCAGATAGGAGTCGGGTTTGTCACTGCAAACATTGTACCTGCATCCAGCGCCTCCCTCGGTTACGTCCTTATTGCGGGCGGGAGTATAGAGCTTGCGACCGCACTTGCGGTACTAAGTTTCGTCATAGCGATCCCTGCCATCCCGCTCCTCCTGAATTTTTACGGGAGCCAGGTTTCGACAGCGATATCGACGATACCAGTATTGTTATCTGTTTTTTACATACTTGTTTTGCCATTCGCAGCTGGTCAACTAACTAGGTATCCCCTTCTACGCAAGAAGGGGTCGTCCTTCGTTAACAAGACACTCAGACCATACCTTTCGCTCGCCACAATGCTATCAATGCTTTCGCTTATTTTTGTGCTTGTAGACAAGGAAGCTTCCGTGATGATATCAAAACCCCGAATCGTGGGAGAAATCATCGGATATCAATCAGCAATAATCGTTGGAATCCTGATTGTCTCAATACTTGTAAGCAGAATGATGCACTTTTCCTACGAGGATCACCAGGCGGTGGCCTTTATCTCTGTTACCAAGAATCAAAGCGTTGCAGCCGCCATAGCAACGTTGGCCCTCAACCCCATTTCGGCCTTACCACCGGCAATCATCCCAATGATACAACCTGTTATTGCGATCATTTACATACATCTAGAGAAGACGATCAAAGCTTTTTTCCAACTTCCACATGAACAGCCTCTTGAAAGGAAGCACCCAGCAAGCAGTCAGTGAACGTTAATTCTCGTATCTGAGTAAAGTGTAAAAAACACATCTTGGCATTCAAAAAGGTCGAGAAAAAAGGAAAAAGATATTCCACTTAGAAGTCACACATTCTTCAGTGGACACATATTACTCAATGTTAATGTTAGCTTTGTCGATCGATTTCTAATTTTTGCACGATTAGGAGTGAGTAGAAACGATAGCGAGTTCGGGAGATGGATTCGTGGAACTGACGCAGAATCATTCTAGAGCATTTATCATCATGTGTTGAGCCGGGATGTTATTTACCGGTTTGCATTTTCCAAACCATTGATATAGGATAAAGAACGTCGGTAATACAAGCTTTCGAGTTTGCCAGAGAAAATAGAATTATACCAAGATAATGAATGATTCTCATGAGTGCCAATGGCATTCCATATAAGAGGGTTCGTTGAACCAAGCAACTCTGAGGCCAGAGAGTGACAGAGGAATTAAGAACAACTTGTGCATAAATTACTTATGGAAGCGTTTCGTCTTATGGGGGGATGCTTCACAACCGAGCTAATGAATTTCTTGCGTGGCAATTTTTGTCGAAATGTAGAAAAGTATTAACAATGTGAAAGGTCATACATCATTCCCACCAGAGATCATGTCGAATAAAAAACGTCGGTTACTCGGAATTGTTTTGGTCGTATTCCTTATCGTGGGTTTCGAAACATTCATCGCTTTTCCTCCATCAAACAGTAATGCAATTTCGAAGCTCAGGCCCATAATACTCTATTTTGATTATGGCTACCCCACATTTCAAATCTCACAGTTCCCAGACATAGTGAACTTTACATTGCAGCATGGTTTCAACACACTGATGATGGTTGTTTTCAAGGACCACAAATCCGAATTCAACATGTCTACAATAAAGTACTTTATTTCATATTCCAAGTCAAGGGGACTGACCTATGTTCCCAGCTATTATATCGAATCTTTGGCAGATCAGATTAACGTCAGTGGCTTGACTTGGGTAAATTTGGACATGGAACGAATGGATCCAACACCCCAGTCCGTATATTATAATAATGTGGCTAAATTAGTGCCTTTTGTTTCAGTGACATCGCCCTACGGTCAACAGATAAGGTTTCATACTCCGTTGAATATCGTCGAAACATATTCAGGTTGGCCTTGGTTCTGGTTAATGCAGTTTACTTACTACCATCCTGGAAAGATCTGCTCTGTTGGAGTTTGGTTGATGAAAAGTGAAAGTGAATATGATGCACAGAAAAGTTACTGTTTGAAATACACTGGAGGTGTGATGGTGTTCGACTATTCCAACCTTCTTAGATTAGGCTACAAATAATCACTCTTTTCAACATTTCAATACATCAAAATCACAATGATCGTCATACTTCCCTATCTTGGGTTGTTCTTTCCTGAATTCTTGTACCGATAAAGAATTATGTTTCTATCGTGAGCGAGTACGCACGAGTAGTTTTGTTGGATACCTGCAACCTTTGTGAAAGAAAAAAGGAAAAAGATTCCGACTATTGCATATATCATTCTGAGGCGTTCAAAATTATAAATGAGAAGTTTCCTCTTTGGAAAGACGCTTTCGGAGAACTTTCATGGAAAGAGTACTTGGAGAATCTGATAAAGAATTCTGCAACCGGTCAATGGATCAAAGAAGTTGCCGAGGGATTATTGAAGAAAGCCTAAGCATACTGACGCCAGGTGTGACCGCAGGCGGTACATCTGTAGAATTGGGTCGGCGGTTCATCCCCACTTCTCGTTTGAAGGAACCACCATTGGGCCTCCATATTTCCACACTTCGGGCATTCAATCGTGGTTACCGGCATGGTTTTCAGCTTGTCAGCTTCATCTCCAACAACTTTGATGGATGCGGTTGAAGCCTCGTCCGATATCTCAACGCCCTTTTGGTCAGGCATGTTTGAAGAGTATCCACACTTGGGGCACACAAGGGCTATCACTGCCTTGTCTTCTATCTTTATCTGCCTTGGTTTCATCCTAGAATTACATTTAGGGCAAAAATCCATCAAACACTCCCTCCATACTGTTCTAAGGCTTTCGTTATGGACTCTTCCAGAGCCTTCGCCTTAGAATATGCCTTATCACACGCAAGCTGTAACGCCTGGCGAGGCTTTCCAGTCTTCATAATCAAACTCATCTTTTGAGTCTTGAGAAGAGGGTGCGGCTTGTTGAAGGCGGCGAAGGATACATTTTCATCTGTCAGAAGTTCTTGCTGTATGACCTGCAGGACAGATTGATCGATTCCTGAAATCTCCAGCTCGAGGCTCTTCTGATCCTCCTTCAGGACTCTTACATCCATGATATTCAGCAGGGGTGGTAGGTATACCACGTTTAAGCGTTTCGGGAAGTTTTTCCCAGACACTGACAGACTTGCATAAACGAACTTTGTATGGTTACTGTGTGAACCAACCTAACGTCTCATGAAGCGACGCCTAGACCTATGAAATCTGAAGCGCTCGTTTCCCCGCCTCTGGAAACGCCTTCTGAAGCTACCTCCAGAGCCGCGTCGGAATCTCCTGTGCTCGGACCTTTCCATGGGAGGGTTGTATCCGGCAAGTTTTCGGCTCTCCACATTGCCACATACTTGACATTGAACCTTGTCAGGTGGCATCAAGTCTACGTTTCCGCCGCAATTAGAGCAAAACGTCCTGATAATTCCGGAGTCTTTATCCTCCATATCTAACCAAACAGTGTTGTTGGCGAGGCTACTCACGAGACAACGAACTACATCCCCGAGCTTATAGTAACTGGTACCTCTGCGATCGTGCGACCTGAGGATCCCGGTAATGTCACTCGAAACCTCCCTATCATTGACCATATAGATTCTCACTAGGCCCCCGGCCGACGTAAGGCTCTCGACCGTCCCTTGCACGTAGTCGCCTGGCATTGGGAATGGACTGCCAAGACCACGACCCTTCACTGATACTGTCCGCTCTCCTTTGTCGACTTGAATTTCACCAAGAACCATCGATCTGATTTCTCCATTCTCTTCGTAAGTGAGTCCAGTGGGAGAAAATTCTTCTATCACGCCTACTCGATCGCCAGGTGCGGCAAAACTTCTCTCTTCTTTCACCATTTTAATCAAACCCAGAACGAGTAATCGAATATATCCCCCAAGTCTTCCCCTTTAATCAATCTTATGAGGCCAAGCGCCTGTTGGTATGATAGTACCGGTCTATCGAAGTTTTCGTTGTCCATTGCGACTCTGGGACAAGCAGTCTCTATAAAAGCATCAACATTCCGAATAGCTTGCAACCGCTCAGCTGTAATCTCTCGAAGCGAAAACATCACTACATTCCTACCGAGACTCTCGAGGTCACTTTTGACCTTGTAAGCTTGACTTCTGAAAAACTGACCTTCTTTCAGGCTTGTAATAATACCAATCGTATTTGCGTCTTTAGCCTTATAAATCGAGAGAATTGCCTTTCTTTCGAATTTGTCGCCTTCGGGCTTGACGTCCACCACTTCATTGAAAAATGGGTCTGCCATAAAAGTTGGTCTTCTTGTAGCCAAATAGACACCCATGGCATGAAATCTACTTTGGCCGAGAAAAATGAATGAGTTAACATCTTTGGCTATATTTCTTGCAGAATGGAAATTACATCCGAACACCTGTCCATCGAAGAGGGCGCCTTCTGCCTCTCCTTTTCTGGCATCTATGCCTAATTTTTGAAGTCTATGTATAGCCTCCATAATGTATGATTTATGATTGCTGATCGTAACCACGCCTACCGGTTCGAGATTTTTCCTTTTTATGACAGCGGCAGCATGTTCAAGCACCTGTCCAAAATCTACATCATATTCTGCATCTATAAGGTACGTATATCTGCCAAGTTTTTCTACGCCTATTGAGTGACCAATATTCAATACCAGGTCGACGCCCAGTCTTTTGGCATCAAAGTTTACCAAGTCACATGTTCCCCAAGTATGGTCTAACAGTATCACCGTTTCGACCCCATATCTTTCTTCTATTCTCTTTGCCAGAGGAACCAAGGCACTCAGAAGACCATCGGGCGCCTCTAAACCAATACGTTTTGGACGTTCTTGAGACAGAATTTTATCTATCTGTTCCTCTCTTATTACTAAGCTCACGTCAAGCACCGGCGACCTCTGCAGGGATGCCGAATTCTTCGATTTTGGTCTTTACTGGTAGCTTGCTAGCAGAGACCCTGAGCGAATCTAGTGCAGCCTTTACGTTGTTGCCCTTTATTCCCAATTCAAGTATGACCGTACCGGGATATACCCGTGCAGCCAAGCCGGTTGGTTTACCAAAAGACTTTCTCATGCCTTCCTGTAACCTGTCTGCACCTGCTGTCGCTATCATTTTGTTCTCTTTGAGAATTATGTGCGGATAAACCCTTATCCAAAGGTAGTAATTACCCTCACCTAAAGGTCCTGCGATCTTGTTGACTGCAACTCTGCACGCTTCTAATGCATTATGCCTTATCTGGGCCTTCTCTAAGGATACAAGTCTGAACTTATGGTCATACTTGTCGCTTGGGTTACCCATGGTAAATCTTGCGATTTTGGGTTGTGGAGGTCCACCTACATACTCCTTCCTAGTATATGGTTGACCCCGCACTGGTGTGTAGTTCCTCCCATGCAAAACCGGTCAGAGCCGGTCTTGAAGTCAGTGTTTAAAAGCATTCTGCTGATTTGGTTATTTTCATGGGAAGCAATAATGCATACTTCAGACTCGCATGAAAGGATTCGATAATCCTACAAGGGAACAGCAGCTTTTGTACATATTTGGGGTTGCCGTCTTGTGTTTTGGACGATTCGAAAGCTATAAGAGGATTGACCGAATACATCTTTCGATTTTATTTATATGCTCAGAGTCGGAAAGGTAGACGAAAAGCAATCAAACCTGATTCTTATTCCCGCATTTGGTGAAGCGTCAATAGCCGAGGTCAGGTCGGTCTTAAAGGAAAAAATCAAAGAGATACGAAAAATTTGCGATTCTGCATATGTATTGAGAACCGACTCTCCGGTCTGGGGTGAAATCAAGAAGCTGGCTGGTTTTCATAAGATAGGCGTTGTCACATTCGAAGGCTCTGGTCCTGAAGCGTTGGATGAAACTGTCAGATTATTCGAAGAATCATCAAAGAAGAACTATTCAGTGAGTCTGTACTGTTCACCGAGCCCGCACTTGATGTATACATCACTTATCGAGGACCTACTTTTAACTTTGCGTTCTCGAAAAGTGAGGCGAGTTAATCTTGTCAGGACAGACCCCGGGCACGAGATCTATGCCGAAGACATAGTCTCAAGGGAGATATTTGATATTATAGTTGTCGGTGATGACAGAGCAAAAAGCATTTTTGGAATGACAACTCATGTGTTCAACACGGAGGATTTCCGCGCAAGGTCTGTAAACAGACCTTCCGAGATTCCCAAAATTGCAATGTCACCCAGACTTGCAAAAACATTAGTGAACATAACATCATGTCCTCCTGGCGGACTTCTAATGGACCCTTTCTGCGGGTCGGGAACGATCATAGGCGAGGCGATGTTGATGGGTATCGACTGCATAGGTATAGACATTGACCGTAGGCAAATCAGAGAATCTCATCGTTACCTGGAATGGTTACGCGTCAAGTATCCCCAGGTTAAATTGGGGCATTACAGACTTACAGTTGGAGATGCGAGAAGTTTGGAGAAGCTGATTCCAGACCAATCGGTTGATGCAGTGGTAACAGAACCAATCCTGCTGCCCGCCTATGACCACCTACCGGCGTATTCAGATGCCAGTAGAGCCTTACTAAGATCAAAAGGGACGTATCAAGACGCTCTTCATTCCATAGGAAGAGTGCTGAAAATAGGAGGTTTGGCTGGAATCGTAGCACCTGAAGTCCAGACCAAGGAAGGACCACTGAGATTGGAACTTGAAAGTGGCAGGAATGATAGACTCACTCCAATTTTGGCGGATTCTGGCAGGAGTTACATCCAGCTTGGCATTCAAAGCACCAGATGGGTGAAACGCAATCTTTACTTGTTTAAAAGGGTATGAATGATCAATTGAGTTTCCTGTCCAGTCTGCGCAAGAATCCTAAAATGACCGAAAACTGGTTTTCATTCAGGTAAGATTCATTGAACAATTTTTTGAGTATTATGTTGACTTCCAGCTTTTTTGAGTCAATAAAGCCCGTTTTGATAAGGAGGTTGTCGACATAATTCATTGCTGTATCCTTCAATTTGCGGTTTATTCCATTTCGCCGAAATGCGACGCCTTCGGTTCTGTTCAAAGCATATAGTATTATAGCAAGCGCATGGGAAATGTTTAGTGTTCTGTAGCTCGTGCCAGTTGAGACACTCAGTATAACATCACAGTGGGCCAACTCTTGCTTCGTAAGTCCGGTGTCATCCCGGCCAAGAACCAACACACTTTTTGATGGTTCGAAATTCAAACGTCCGAGTTTTTCTGGACTCAGGGTAGATCGAAGAGGATTTCTCCCCGCTGTTGCGATTGCCGTCGTCCCAATTATAAAATCAAATTCTCCCAACACTTGTTGCCAGCTCATATGATCCACATTCTCCAATATATCGCGACCATGGGATGCAAAGACGAACGAAGAAAGTCCGAGCCTCTTTCTGTCAATAATGATCAACCGTTCTAGTCCGAAATTACTCATGACTCTTGCTACATAACCCACGTTTAGGCTATATTTCGGCTGAACCATCGCTACTGAAAGGCCGGAAATGCGCATACTTCGTAGCATTCATTTCAAACTGAATTTATTCTTATCTACGCTTCATCAAAACCGGTATTGTGCTTCGCCAGAATCTGCATTTTATAGGACACAGAGAGGGCCGAAAGCAGCTATCAGTCGGTTAGGCGAGTAAATCTATATACGATAAGCTCCTCGAAGAAGAACCTCTTTCTATGGAGCTCTTCTATTTCTCCCGCTCCCTTAGCAAGGTCGAACAGCTCTTTAACTTCGCTTTCTGAAGACAATATGAAAAATACGTTGTGTGATGGCTTTATGAGCCTTATGGCGTCTTGAAGCATAACATACGGAATCCATGTACCACCCCTTTTGCCGAATATCGTCCTATCTTCCTTCCAGTGCCCTATCAAATAAGGAGGATTGAAAACCACAACATCAAAGCTTGATGCCCGGAAAGCCGAAGCACAATCACAAAGAACGAGGTTCAAAAGACAACCATTGGATGAGTTTTCGGTTTCAATAAGCGCATCAATGTCAATATCAGTTCCAAACCCTTCATCTAAAGCGTTTTTCTTCATGAGGTTGAGCAAGATGAAACCCCTCCCCACACCCATTTCCAGCAAGCGGCCGGTTATGGGCTCCTTTACCGAGTCAAGCAGGAAGAAACTATCTTCTCGTGGCTCATAGGTTCTCTTCAATCAACCACCCCACGAATCATAGTTGCAGCCAGGATCGCCTGATTCGGATCGAGCTCCTCGACTCGCATGTTCTTATTTGGAAATTCTGGCAATGCACCCTGTGAAGATTTCTTCAACAATTTTTCGGTAGCTCTTATTGTTTTACCTCGAAAGCTGAAAAGCATTTTCAACCCCACCGATATGTCTCTCGCCTTTTCCAGTCGAACTTTTCTGTCAAACCTGACGATTACCGATGTCACTCGTGGTGGCGGAGTAAACATACCATTCGGGACTAGATCGCCTTTTGTTAGCCTAAAGCAATATTGGGCAATAACCGAGTGAGGCCCATATTTACGTTCGCCCACATTAGCAGCCAGTTTGTCGAAAAAATCCTTTTGGATTATTAAAACCGCTCGTGGCACCTTTTGACGAGCGAACCATTCAATGAATTTGCCTGAAAGGTAGTAGGGAAGACTCGATACCACACAATCAAAATCATCTGCATCGGCTTTCAACGCGTCGCCATTGATGATTTTCAGGTTCGTGTAACCCTTCATGTTATTACAGGCAGTGTTGAATAGTAATTTATCCAATTCATATGATAATACATACGAACATCTCTGTGCAATAGATCTGGTGAGTCGGCCGTCGCCAGTTCCTATTTCGAATATCCTTTCGCGCCTATTTATCGAAGCGAATTCAAGAAGGCGATCGATGAGTTCTTGACTAATTATGAAATGTTGACCCCATTTGGTATGTCTCAAGACCATCTCTTCAATAGTATATTGATTCTAGCCTTGCCTGTAATTTCTTCAAGCAGTCGTTTTGCAAGCTGTTTACCCGGGTCTTTCAAACCGGTCCTCTTTTCAACATCCTGAAATGAGTCAAATGGTTTCTGTTCTCTTTTGTCTAATATGTGGACTGTAAGTGTCCTTCCAACTCCAGGGATCAATTCGAGAGCGTGTAATCTTGGAGTTATTGGTTGAAGTGTATTAAAATAGGTCACATATTTCAATTCATTACTCATGACTATCTTTTCAAGCACGGATGGAAGCTCATTCTTGGCTCCATTTGTCAAATCATCATATTGAAGCTTTCCAAGCACGCTTGCTATTTTCTCTCTTTTCTCCTTGCCTATGTAAATGCGTTCGCCTTGTATGAACGTTGCATTATCGAATGCCAGAAGTTCCAGAAGTGTAAGATACTCTTCTCCTATCACCTGTACAATTTGTCCTTCCCTATTCTTTACCAGGCGGGAACGGGATCTAGGCATGAAATCCAGTACGTACGCATATTCTTCATACCTCTTGATTGGGGGTTGTGGCATCAATTTTCAGATTATTCTCCAGCATTACCTATGCATAATATAGTCTGAGGACCAGAGGCATCCAATCATATCATTCTTCAGCATGATCATCTCAGCTACTGCTATTCGATGACCCTGCTTAGATTTAAGCCTTAGCCTCTACTTTGGCGGTTGCGAGTATTTGCAATATCTTATCCAACGTCTCGGTTGGCGCAAGCTGCCTCCATCCGACGGTGAAGGTTCTCAGCTCCTCTCTCGTCTTGGGCATTACATTAACCACCTCAATTGCCTGATATTCGGTAAGCCCGGCTTCCTTGACCAGCTTTTCTACTAGTGATCTAGCTTCGGCACCAGGGAATTTGGCGAACTTCGAAACATAATCAAGAGCCCGCTTTTGAATCTGATCGGCCGTCTCCACGTCAATCCCGGTAAGCATTTCCTTCGCTTCGTGTAAAGTAATGGGTTTTCTTGAAATTTCATTAACCAAAGCACTCACTCCTTAAGGCGTTTAATATGTTCCAGCCGGACTATAGGCTTTTTCTCCTTATTACCAACCATCACTTTCAAAACGACGGACCTTCTTCTCACACTCTCTACAACTCCGACCTTCCCTTGAAATCTTCTATGCGGCATGCCCTTACTCTGTGCAGGTTCTATGTCTACGACAACTTTTTGCCCTTCTTGATATTGCTCCATCAATCTTGATAGCCCGTGTTTCCCTTTCGATGTCAGCAGACTTCTTGTCTTTCTCCTTGGCCCTCTATGCTGCGGCATGAGACGCTCGCTCGAAGCTTGGCGTTTCGGAGCAGATAATAAGCATTTCTACCATCTAATCCTGCCTGAAATCCAGCACATCATATGTATATTTTGTGACCATCTCACTTCCAAGTGCTTCCAAGACTCCAAGTTCAGCGTCTTGCTCGGAATGGCGCCACTTGAGCAAGTTCCAAGGGCTTATTCCGTTGTCCATATACGCAATCATTGTTATGCTTGAATTTTGAACTTCCACGACCTTTAACCAGTATACCCTTCTAAGATTCTTCGAGGCCGAGGGCACGACTCTGTTTCTGAACATGGATTCTATGTTGATATCACCCGGAACCCAGGGGTGTGATGTCTCAAGGGTGTACTTCACAAGCTTTTTCAGCCCGACAATCATCGACGTATCGAGCTCCTTTTCTTCCACTTGAGTAAGCTGGACAGGCCCCCCCACCATCCGATCAAGTCTACTGATTCCAGTGTATCTATGCATCGGATTCAAGACCTGAACAAAGATAGGTCTGCCAGATCCGTTAACAATGCTCTCTTCATCGTCGGTTCCTGACCAAGAAATTCGAATTCTGGATGCAGCGAAGGCTCTTTTGAATTGTCTTACTACCAAAAATTCTACAGAAAGAGGATTGCTTTCTAACCCGGTTTCCGAACAAACCTCACATCCAACTCCACCACACCGTTCACATACCTTGCTCCTTGTTCGTATGCCACGCTCAAGCTTGACGTAACGGACAAGATATGACACGGACTTGCTTTCTATATGAGATGTGTTTCCTTCCAAATCTATTTTGACAAAAACATCAGGAAGGTTGGTTTGAAAAATCTGGGGCAGCCTGCTTCGTAGCTCTGATCGGTATAGTGAGACCAATGCCTTCTTGATGCCAACTCCTGTATTCAACCTTAATTTGGACCGCATTTCGTCTTCTCTATCGATCATATGCTTAGGAACGATGACTCCGATCTGGATGCTTCGAATTTCATACTCGGCCAGTTTTGTGATAATATCTTGTATAGTTTTCACACGTTCAGTGTAGGCCCCACCACAAAACTCACAGGAGTTGGTTTCTATCGAACCCAAAGAAGTTCCTAGCGCTGGGGCGTCTTTCAACTTGGTGGTAAACTGTCTTCCAAGGCACCAGTTGCAGATTTTTACCTTGGCTGTAATCTTCCTCGCCTTTGGCAGATAATCTTTCACACAGACTCACGCGCCAGCGCTCATCTGTCTCAGCAGATCTCGGTTAAATCGCATCTTCTTCGCACTCTTCATCATTTTCTTCATCTGTTCGAAACGATTGAGCAACTCTTTCACTTCCTTTTCGGTTACACCTGATCCATACGCTATCCTTCTGATTCTGGAACTGCCAAGTAAGGAGACATCCTTCCTTTCTTCTGCGGTCATTGATTTCATTATTGCCTTCCACTTGACCAGATTATTTTCCATCTGTTTTAATGAAGCATCTTCGATTTTAGGCAACCCAGGCATCATCTCCATTATTTTCTGGAGGGGTCCAAGCTTGCCCATTTGCTCGAGTTGAGTTGCGAAGTCGTCCAGAGTCATCTTTCCTGAAGTGATTCTTCTTGTAGTTTCTGAATCCACCTCGGTCTCTAATGACTTGACCCGTTCAATAAGGCCCTGAATGTCACCCATTCCGAGTATTCTGCCCGCGAACCTGGTGGGCGAGAATTCTTCTAAATCGTCTATACGCTCACCCGTTGACACAAACATGATCTTTGCACCTGTTGCTGCAGCAGCTGCAAGTGCTCCCCCACCCTTGGCCGTACCATCGAGTTTAGTTACAACTATACCTCCGACCTTTGTTGCCTTGGCAAAAGCATCAGCTTGGGAGAAAGCCTGTTGGCCGATAGTTCCATCAATTACAAGAAGCGCAAGGTCAGGCGACACTCCGTTTTCGATTTGTTTCATCTCATCGAGTAAAGATTTTTCTTCCTTGTGTCTGCCGGCCGTATCAACTATAACTATGTCTAACCCTTTAGCCTTGAAGTACTCCTTTCCTTCCCTGGCGACTTTGACTGCATCTTTGCCTTTGTTCCCAAAAACCTCAACTGGTACACGATCCGCCATGGTTTTCAGTTGCTCATAGGCGCCCGGTCTGAATACGTCGGCACAGACCAGTCCAACCTTGTACCCCTTCTTCGTAAAGTATCTTGCCAGCTTGGCTGCAAATGTAGTTTTACCCGAACCCTGAATACCAACCAAAAGAACCGTGTACATTTTGTTCTTAGGAGGGATAACCTGTGCCTGCCCACCCATAATTTTGGACATCTCATCATAAAGCACAGTAATTGCTTGCTCTTTGATGGATATGCCTGGCTTTGCTTTCTCCGCTAAAAGGCGATTTTCGACATCTTTGCTGAGCTGATATACAATCTTGACATTTACATCAGCTTGAATCATCTCTCGTTGGATATCCCTTACGAATTCCTTGATTGCTGCTTCATCAACAACATCTCGGTCCAATAGCCTCTTAATGGCGGATTGAAGCCCCTCCCTGATTTTGTCAAACAACGTTGCCTTTCTCCATCAAGTGTGCACTTTTAATCTTTAAGAAGCCACGGTAGCCGTCCCATATCATTTCCGTGTCCAAGACTTCTAGTTTTTGTTTGAATAGTGGCATGTCCAGTACAAGCGTTTCTCCTTCTCCACCTTCAAGTGAAGGGTTGAATCTGTACTCCTTTGAGAGTGCTACAAGTTCGCTTATTGCGTCCAGGTCGAGAATTCTCCCCAGCCACTCGCGGCCAAGGCCAAGTGCTGAAACACTGGTGACCATGATTTTTAGACCTTCTCGCAACAGTGTATAGAGATAAATTTCTTCATTTATACCCCAGATCGGGTTTATTGCTTCAAGCCCTGCCGATTCAAACTCATTCTTGAATGAGGATTTCTGGAATTCGCTCTTAACACCACCGGTCACCACGCCTTCTATTCCAAACTCGGATTTCGCCCGTAATATGGCCTCTTTCAATGCACTCTTTTCTTCCTGACCACCGGCAATTTTGAGATATATCTGAGGCACTCCAAGGGAAGAGGCTTGAAGCTTAGTGAGCCACGTGTTGGGGTAATGAAACAGCATGCTGTCTTCGCTCGAAGGTTCAAGCGTGATGAGACACTCGAGCGAATGCTCCCGCATTGCCCTTGATAGAGCAAAGTTGCTATCCTTTCCACCAGAGTAAAGAACACCCACTTTCATGCCTCATCAGTTCAAGTGACCTATCAGCCGCCGTAAACCAATCATTGTGAACTCATCCGGCTCTTCCGTGAACATCATTTAGGTCATAGACGTATAATTTTGACATATTAAATATCCTTCTGGAATTTCAAAGGCTTATTAAATGAACAAGCTGTATCTTATGCAGGTCTAATTGAAACGCAAATCAATCCGGCGTATCGCAATTGCAGTCAAGGAAGGAGTACAGGAAACGAAGACATTTCAGAATGTAATGGAAGTTCTGTCAAGAAATTTCAGTTTGCAGGTGGTCAATCCAGCTCAATACAAAGGTGCAAGCAGTCTGAACTCTGTCGAGGAAATATCTGCTCAGAACGCAGATCTGGTTGTAAGCCTAGGAGGGGATGGCACACTTTTGGCTGTTGTAAGAAAGCTCAAGGAAACCATTCCCGTCCTTGGTATAAATTTAGGGGGGAGGGGAATCCTGAATGAACTGGAACTTCAGGACTTGCCTGTGGGTGTGCAAAAGCTCAAGGAAGGGGACTACTATATCGAGGCGAGAATAAGATTGGGAGGCAGAATCGGCAGGACACACCTTCCTTATGCCCTGAATGAATACTATCTGGCCAGAGCAGGATATTTCGAAACACCGGTATTTTACATAAATTACACCGGCCAAACCATAGGTTCGCGTATGGATGGTTTGATGATTTCCACGCCCACGGGCTCGACTGGGTATTCGTATTCCAATGGCGGTCCGGTGATCGCGGAATCAATAGAAGCTTACATCCTAAGTCCTGTTTTACCATTATACAGAATACCTTCACTTGTGGTACCGGTATCGGAAGTGAGAGCTTACTCTAACAAACCATATAATCTATTTGTAGATGGCAAGAAGGAGCTTCAGGACCAGACAGAAGAACTGATAATTGGTCGTGCACCCCCAGTATTCTTTCTTAGATTTACACCTAGACCTTTTAAGCAACTGAAGAAGCTTCTCAGTGAAAATGCCCTCACATAAGAGACTTCTGATTCTGGATACTTCGGCGATACTCACCGGAATCCAATCGTCCCTACCCAACACAGACGCCTATACGACCCAATTGGTCATTTCCGAAGCAAAGCGCAAATTGATGGAGGAAAACAAAAGTGATACACTTGATATCAGGTCCTTGATAATTATGGAACCCTCCCTAGAAGCGGTCAATTCTGTAATAACCTATTCTTTGAAGATGGGAGAAAAATCAAATTTGTCTCCAGTCGATATCTCTGTTTTGGCATTGGGCAAACAACTTCTGGACGATTCGGCAGGCGAAATTGAGATATTAACAGATGATTACTCGATTCAGAATGTTGCGAATGCATTTGGTTTGAAATTTCATTCGATTGCGACACAAAGGATCAAGAAGCAAATAAGATGGGTATATTATTGTAAAGGATGCAGAATGAAGTACGAAATTCCACCCAAAGATATGTTATGTGCAGTTTGCGGTTCTGAAATATCAAGGAAGCCGTTTAAAATTCAGAACATCAAATAGAAAGGCAGTCAATTCGGATGGGGTTTAAGGACATAACACCTCGTTTTGCATCTCTTCATATGAAACCCGCATCAGATACGATAGAATACAAGCATTCGATAAAATCATTCGAAGCATTCAGTGACCTTGTCCTGACAAGCTTCGCCCTCGTCTTCTCTGCCCAACCTTTGCATTCAACATCAATATCGTACAGAATTTCCAGATGATCAGAAACGAAGCCGATGGGGGCTACGACGAAGTTACGGATGCCTTCATCATATTTCTCCTGTAATGCATCCAGTATATCAGGGCCTAGCCATGGTTCACCCGTGTGGCTCGCACTTTGAAATGTGAACATCCACTTGGATATGTTTGCCTGCTTCGCAATCAGAGTCGCGGTTTCAATGAGTTGATCCCTATATGGGTCATTTTCTCTTAAAATCCTTTGCGGCAGGCTATGAGCAGAAAAAACCACGAAAGGATCATTGCCATCCTTTTCAGTCACTTCGTTTATCCTGTCACACCACGCTTGAATCAATAATGGATTGGTGTGCCACGAGCGAATAAAGCGGACATTCATTTCGGCTGCAGATTTTCTTTTGGCTTCCTCTACAATTCTTATGTATGATCCGACACTCATGTTAGAGTAGTGAGGCGCTAGCGCTATACACAGGAGCTCATTTACCCCGCTTTCTGCAATAGATTTGACTACATCTTCAAGAAATGGTTCCGAATGTTTCATCCCGGAATAAACTTTGGTCCTGGAGCCCGAAGCATGCAACTTATTCTGTAACCCATCTCTTTGCGCTTCGGTTATCTTAATCAGAGGAGACGTACCTCCGATAAGTCTGTATCTTTCTATCAGATGATTCAATTCATCAGCAGAAGGCTTTCTTCCGCCACGGATATTGGCATAGTAGGCTTCGACACCTTCCAGATCCTTCGGTGTCCCGTAAGCCATGAGCAGTATGGCCTTATTCATTTTGTTCGCCTCGTTTTGTTATGAACGACATCGACTACTTTACGGAGATTTGATGGTTCTGTTTCCTTAAGCACTCCATGCCCTAGATTGAAAATATGTCCGTTGTGATTGGCAGCCGCAGTAAGTATCTCTGATATAGCGGCATCCATTACCTCGCCTCCTGCAACAACAACAGACGGGTCTAGATTGCCTTGGACGGCCACGTCATCGCCGCATTCTTTCCAAACTTGGTCCAGTCGTAACCGCCAGTCAACGCTAAGCACGTTGGGCCCAGTTTGACAAAACAGCTTTATGAGATTGCCAGAATCCGCGCAAAAATGAATCTTGGGAACTCCCGATACATATTCGAATATCTCTTTCGTGTATGGCAGAACATATTTCTCATAGTCAAAAGGGCGCAAGCAGCCTACCCAGCTATCGAACAGTTGCACAGCGGAAACGCCATGCTTTATTTGAGATTGTAGATAACGCTTGACCATATTTGTTAGCTTCACCATTAACGTATTCCATACCTCCGGCTTTGAATACATCATTATCTTGGTCCTTTCCATGTCTCGACTAGGGCCTCCTTCTACAATGTAGGCAGCCAATGTAAACGGTGCACCAGAGAATCCGATTAGTGGCACGGAACCATTCAATTTCTGTATAGAAAGGTCTATTCCGTCAAGGACATCCGCAAGATCAGCTTCAATATCAGGATCCTTCAGTGAATCGACCTGCTCCATCGATTTGACCGGATTTTCGATTACAGGACCTACATTCTCCTGAATGTGGAATTTGATACCAATTGCTTCCAATGGTGACATGATGTCGGCAAAGATTATACCTGCGTCGACGCCCAGGTACCTCACCGCATCAACCACAACCTCAGATGATAGCTCAGGATCCTTTGCAACATCGATTACAGACCTGTTTCCTTTTATTCTTGCGTAACTTGGAAGGTATCTTCCCGCCTGTCTCATGAACCATACAGGTGTGTGAGAAGGCTCTTTCAAATTGCACGCATCAAGAAATGAGTCGTTGGATACTTTCAATGCAAATCACCAAAAGCCTTCTTGAAGGCTACAGCGGTCCTCTGGACGTCCTCGTATGAGTGGGCGGTAGAAAGAAAAATCGACTCGAATGGAGAGGGGGGAAGGTAAACGCCATTTTCTAGTGATGTCCTATGAAACGACGGAAATAAATTCAGCTTACTTTTCGCAACTGTCTGGAAATTATAAACTTGATCCTCCGTGAAGAATATACCTAACATAGACCCAACGCGATTCACGGTCAGCGGAATTCTTTTTGACTCTGCGGCAGCCAGGATCTCGGTTTCAAGAAGAGAGGAAATTTCCTCTAGGTATCTATAATCTCGAGCCTTCAACATTGAAAGTGTAGCTATCCCGGCAGTCATGGCTACAGGATTTCCTGAGAGAGTACCAGCTTGGTAGACCTTTCCTTCTGGAGCCAGTCTTTGCATAATTTCCTTCTTTCCACCAAATGCACCTACCGGGAAGCCCCCACCGATGATCTTGCCGAGACAAGTGATGTCTGGTTTTACGTTATACAGGGATTGCGCCCCACCCTTAGAAACCCTAAATCCGGTGATCACTTCATCAAAGATGAGAACGGTGTCGTTCAAGGTACAAAGTTTTCTGATTTTTTCCAGGAACCCAGGCCGGGGTGGGACCACACCCATATTACCTGCTACTGGCTCGATGATGACTGCTGCAAGTTGAGTCCCGAACCGGCTAAACGCGTCTTCGACATCGGCTATACTGTTGTATCGAGCGACGATAGTGTTTGCCACCACGTCTTCTGGAACCCCCTCCGAAGCGAGCACACCATACGTGGCAAGACCGGACCCGGCCTTCGCGAGAAAATAATCAGCATGGCCATGGTAGCACCCTTCAAATTTTAGTATTTTATTTCTCGACGTGTGTGCACGAGCCAGTCTTATTGCAGACATGGTTGCCTCGGTACCTGAATTTACGAACCTTAGTCGTTCTATACTTGGAATGGAACTACAAATCTCCTCGGCCAGCAGAAGCTCGGCTTCACTTGGAGCACCAAAGCTGGTCCCCATCCTGATACGCTTTATGATGGAGTTCAGGACCTTCCTGTTGCTGTGTCCAAGTATTAATGGTCCCCAAGAAAGAACATAATCTATGAATTCATTACCATCAACGTCATAAACCTTTGATCCATACCCTCTTTTTATGAACAGGGGTTCCCCCTTAACCGCCGAAAAAGAACGAACAGGGCTGCTGACCCCTCCAACCATCACCCTTTTTGCCAATCGGTAGAGTTTCTTCGACCTGTCTGTCTCCAAGACTTTCACCTAACCGATGAGTTCAAGCATTCGCCTTGCGCTGACTCTCCTGCAGGTGAATATCGGAGTTTCAAGTTGGGTGTAAGCACTCGCCCTGGAACTCCGCAATTCCTCAACAAGCGCAAGGAATTCGGCGGGGTCGTCTCCCTCAAAGGCCAGAACAAACTCTTGATCATCGATGCCGAACGAATATCCCGTGTTAATCGTTATCTTCGGATACCTGTGTCCTATGGCGAAATGTTCAGCCATCATCTTTTGCCTTTCGACAAAAGGCAAACTGTACCATTCTCTTTTCTTTACGAAAGGATAAACGAAAATGAACTTCGAATCGTTCTTAGTTCTGTTTACATCGCCGTCCTGATTGGGATGTCTATGAGAGCCAAGATATTTCGACTTGCGGGTTAGAGCAAGATAGGAGTATTTTATGTCCAGATATTGTCCAAGACCTATTTTCAGAAGATCATGCATCAGCAGCTGGAATGTGTCGACATCTTTGGCTTGGGCAAGTATAAGGAAATCCACATCTCCACGTAAACCTACAAGGGAAAAGTAACTCAAGTTTGCGAAGGCCGAGTATTTATCCAATACCTGAATGAATTCGTTAATCATAGTATTCTTAGCATCGTCAACTATGGACCTCCATTCTCTTGCCGCCTTGAAGAATGTATACTTCAAAAATGAAACCTCCTGGATATCTTTTGATTCATGATCGGAAACTTCACCCTGCATCATTCTACACCTCCAATCCATTTTGCTAATTGTTCAGCAAAGTATGAGATCACTATACCAGCTCCGGCTCTGCGGATCGCCATCGTCGTCTCTACGATTGCCTTCTTTTCGTCCAGCCATCCATTTGCAGCAGCGGCTTTAAGCATCGAATACTCTCCGCTCACATTGTATGCTGCGATTGGAACGTCAAAGCGCTTCGAAGCCTGATATATAATATCCAAATATGCGAGTGCTGGCTTAACCATCACGATGTCAGCTCCTTCGTTTATATCGGTCGCGATTTCCCTCATTGCCTGCTTTGGATTTCGGAAGTCCATCTGGTAGCCTTCTCTGTCACCAAATTCCGGTCTGGACCCTGCTGCTTCCCTGAACGGCCCGTAGAAACAAGAGGCAAATTTTGCAGAGTAACCCATTATCAAACAATCCTTCAAATCCGAGTCATCTAGGGCATTTCTGATAGTACCAACCTGATGGTCCATCATCGCACTTGGAGCTACTATATCTGCGCCAGCTTGAGCATAGGAAACGGCGGCTTTTGCAAGTAATGGCAGAGTCAAGTCATTGTCCACCGAACCATTCTTAACTATCCCGCAATGACCGTGACTAGTATATTCACACAAACAAACATCGGCTGCCAGTATCACGGCCGGGTATTCCTTCTTGATTCTCTCTATGGCTCTGACGATGACGCCATTTTCAGAATAGGCTTGGGTCCCTAATGCGTCCTTGGTTCTCGGGACGCCAAACAGCAGGAAGGACTTTATGCCTGATTTTTGCATTCTTGCGATTGCGTCATTTACCTTATCAACAGGATATCGGAAGATGCCAGGCATCGATTCAATGGGTTCCACGTTATCTATGCCTTCTCGTACAAAGATGGGAGCCATCAGATTATCGACAGTCAGGGTTGTTTCTCTGACCATGGATCTTATGGATTCGGTTCTGCGCAGTCTCCTCAATCTGTGTATCGGATATGACCATTCAGTTTTCAACCGTTATCGAAGCTCCTATTCGCTCAATCAAGTCCTTGAATGTATGTGAGCGCGGGTAGTCTACAGATACAAAACCCCAACGTTTTGCTGCCTCCGCGGTTACCGGACCAATACAAACCACCTTCTTCCCGAGAAATCGCGCTAAATCGCTGCTAGGGATGGACTTGCAAAATGAGTCCACAGCAGACGGACTGGCAAAGGTTATAACGTCAACATCTTCTGCAGGCGATCCACGAGTATTCGAAACGGATTTCGTGATGTATATAGCATGTTCGACGATTTCGAATCCTCTGCTTTTCAGAATTTCCTTCATTTTTCCGTTGACAATGTCAGAGCGAAGTAGTAGAACTCTTCTACCCCTCTCGAGTGGCAATTCTTCAGCCAGCTTTTCGGTCAAAAATTCAGATGGCGTGAAGTCTACGTTTAATCCTGCTTTTTTCAAGGCAGAGCCAGTACTATTTCCTACGACTGCCAAGGAAGGTCCTTCTTTCCATGGCAGAGGAAGACCGAGAAACCTCATTCGCTGAACGAATAATTTCGCGCCTGTAATGGACGTCAGAACGATCCAGTCAAACTTGGAAATGCTCAGAAGTGACTCATCAATCTCTGCCCAGCTCTGGGGCTCTCTGAACTCAATAGTATCGAATCGGACTGGAAGATAACCCCGAGCGTACAGCATTCTCGAAATCGACTTGTTTCCTGCCGCAGATCTCGTAAGAAGAACCTTCAGGCGATGGTTCGTAGTTGCGGTCAAAGCAACGAGGCCTCCATGATGTGTTTTCCTCCTCTTGACAGGAGATTGTTTGCAAGGTCGACCCCAAGTGAACGTGGATGACCATATGACCTGATTTCAGCTTTTACTATCTCGGTTCCATCTTGAGAAGCTATCATTCCCATGGCTTTGAGCATCTTGTTCTGAATCGTACAATGTGCAGCTACTGGTGTCTGGCAGTCACCACCAATCCTCTCGACAAAGGCACGCTCACATTCGGTCGCCGTCCAGGTATCATGATCATTTATCGAAGATATCATTTCAAGGGTCTCACTGTCATCCTTGCGTGCTTCGACAGCGATTACGCCCTGCCCCGGCGCGGGAATCATCTGTTCGATGGGGAACGGGTATATTTTCACATTGGAAAACCTCACTCGATCAAACACACAAGCAGCAAGAACAATTCCATCGAGGTTCTGCTCATTCATTTTTCTGACCCTCGTTTCCACATTCCCTCTCAGGTTCACCACTTCTACATCTCTTTTCAATTGAATAAGCTGCACCTTCCGTCTCAAGCTACTCGTTCCTATCCGTGCCCCTGATCCAATCTCTGCGAACGAACCATGGTTCAAACTTACAAATGCATCTCTGGGATCCCCTCGCGGCGGAGTCGCCCCTAACGTCAACCCAGGTTTCAGTTTGGATGGAAGATCTTTCATGCTGTGGACGGCAAGATCGATCTCGCCCCTTGAAAGTAGGTCTTCAATATCCTCGGTAAAGAAGGCCTTCGTACCTACCAAAGTTGTATCATCCGATTGGGATCTGTCTCCCTTTGTGTTTACCGTAACAATTTCAATTTTCAAGCGAGGGAAGTGTTTGGAAAGCCTTTCCTGTACAATCGTAGTTTGTGCTCTGGCAAGAACACTACCTCTTGTACCTATCCTGACTTTACTTTTCGTCATCCAATTCATCTCCATTTAACTCGAACAATTCTTCGACAAACTTCAATCTTTGATTTTGAGGCATTTCAGAGGATGATCTCTTTACATATGATGTAGGCTTGGCGAGAAGTTTGCTCATGATTCTCTTTCCCATCGATTCGATAACCCTTCTTTCACGTTCGTTTACTTGGCCTAAACGAGATAACGCAATAACGGTCTCCCTTTTCCGTATACTTTCCATCCAACTGTATAACCTTGGAAGAACCGGGGATAGCTTGCAAGCCTTTAACCACCTATCGAAACTCTCAGCTTCTTCAAGCACAGACCGCTCTACTTTCTCGAAATCTATACTCGAGGATCTCCTTTCGACTTTTGCTAGGTCATCTAGATTATATAACTCACAACTACCATTCTTACCGAGTGAGGGGTCTACATTTCTCGGAAAGCCAAGATCGACGATCACTCCTTTGAATGTTTCAGGCAAATCATTCTTTTGAATCACGAAATCGGGCCCAGATGTCGCTGTAATGATCAGTTCACATTTTCCAAGTATATGTTTAAAATTATCAATAGTTAACATGGTTACATTATTCATCCTGACCGGCGAAGTTTTTCGTTTGGTTACCACGAACAGGTTTACATCGGCCAATGATCTCATGGTTAGTCTGGCCATCTTACCAGATCCGATGAGCAAAACATTCTTGGGGCGCCCACCAAGTCTGGACATGGCAAGTTCGAGTGCCAGCGAACTCGCCGAGTTACTTTTGCTATAGATTTTGTTTCTGGTATCAGCTCTGATCCTCTTTGAGGCGTTGTACGCAGCATCGAAAAGAGGAGGAAGTACCGATTTCGAATTGCCTGTTAATCTTGCTTTGACTCCAGACTCGCGCAGTTGCGCCGCTATTTGTTCTTCTCCCAAAGCCATCGAATCTAGACTCGCGCCTACTCTGAATAAATGATGTATAGCCCGGAAGTTCTCTTTAACATAGAAAAAGCTACTGTCATAGCCAACCATTTTGCCAATTTCTTCTTCGAAGCTCTTTACGACTGGCTCGGGTTCCTTGGTGACGACATAAAATTCGATTCTATTACACGTCAAAAGGGTTGCAATTTCAGATATAGCTGAATTTCGGAGCCATTGGAAACGGTCCCGGTTTTTGCCCAAAATATCTGCCAATCGTTCCCTGAATACGATGGGTGATGTTTTGAACGAAGTTCCGATTAGCAAGAGTGTAATTTTGTCGAATTCTGTTGAGCTAGTTCCCTCGAACGACTGGCTTTCCTGCGAAGGTACAGAGGGTATCTGACTCTGCATTGCTCAGCAGAACTTTGGCATCAAATGATACCTATTTAACACTTGTTAATATACAATAACTCTGGTCGATTATTGTTGCTGATTCAACTTTGCTTTTTTCTCATGCGCATAAAAACAAAGACCAAGGCAAGCGCCGCCACGACTATGGCAACGATCAGCCAGAATCCAAACGTCATCCAGATAGGAGGCGGAATGTTGCTCATCTGTATCGACACGGCTTGGTCGGAGGTTAAATGAATAGGAATCAGGGTTTGATTAGACGCCTGAGTCAACCACCAGACCCCCGAATATCTGGCAATTACGTTATAGCTCCCATCAGGTAACAAAAATGTTACCGTCCCATTCGACGTTGTTCCGTACCCAAACACAAGTTGGGACTGGGAGTTGGGGGCCCTGACCAGCACAGTTGCATTGTTCAGAGGAATACCCGAATTGTCTTTAACCGAAACTTCAAGCTTGTAGACTTCTGTTACTACAGAGGCCGGCTGTACAGGATTCGGTGTTGGTATCGAACTTGCATTGTTCCAAGATACATTCAGTGATGCATTGGAATCTGCAACTGCTACCCCTTCGTACAGAACCAGGAGTGAATAGTTTCCTCCGGGTTGCTGATACAACTGAATCTGACCGGCTTGATTCGAAGTGAACGGAAGTCTTCCAGTTGTACCATTCGGGTATGTGATAAAGACTAGTGCCGAACTCACCGGCTCACCATCAGAAGACAGTATGTTGAATGCTGGATCCAAAACATTTGTGGGTATGTATACCGTGGAAGCATTGGACACAACAATCCCCTGATCCGCGACAAGAACGCCTCTCCAGTAAACCCTGATTTCCAGATTACCCTCGAACACGGTCAGGTTGGCCGATCCCGAAGGTCCTGCGTACCCGGATACCAACGGCAATCCACCTGAGAATACTTCTACTTTAGCACCATACAACGGAAGGTGAGAGTCGCTGAGCAGGTCGAAAGTAACCGGCACCTCGAGACCGAGGGAGAAGTATCCCGTGATGTCGGTTATGTATGGCTGATAGTATCCAAGGACGCTATATTGATGTGCACCATTGTTGTCCACCACGAAGACATGTACAGTGTATGTACCTTCTGTGCTGTTTGAAGAATAGGGTAGAACGAATTGAAAGAGTTTACTGAATGAAAACTGGCCTCCAGAAATCAATTCCATCGACTGATTTGCAACAACTATCTGCCCCGCCGGATTGGTTATCTCAATAAAAACATCATTTACATCATATCCACCGAAGGGGTCTGTAACCTGAGACTGAATTATTACCTGTCGTTGAGACGTAGACCAGTACGTGAAGAAAACAGTTCGTGCGGTTCCGTTAACATCCAGCGTGTGGATGCCGACAGGTTGTGCGTAGCTGAAGGAGGGCAATACAACACCGCTTGGATATGTGGGAGAGTCATACCAAAGGGTGAGAGGTACCGTCGAACCTGTGTTCACACTCACTTCAACCTCCAATGTGTCGCCAGCCGCAAAGTTATGTGAAAGACCACTAGCTGTCAGAGTATAGCCATAGATGGGGGAATCAACATAGCCGGGGTTGCCAGCAGGCCCGCCCTGAACTGTCGGAGTTAGGGCGCCGGAATCCCAGACAGCCGAGCCGTTGGGTGCCCTCTCCCAGAATTCGACTCCCCATGTTGCAGGATGAAGAGCCGTTGAATTCGCGAAAATGATTACCTGCCAACTGCCATTGAGCTCTACCTCACCCGCGAAGGGTGGATAAAAGTAGAAATCTTCGGATATCTTTGGTTGTCCTACGGCCTTATAGAAGCTTTGGGCGGTTCTCGAAAACAAATAAGAAGAGTTAATTATGAAGTTGGTGGAAACGCCGCCTGTTTGTACCGCAGCAGAAGCATAATGCATGTAAAATCTCATGTTTTTGAGCTGAGATTGGGCATTTGCCGCAGGAATTCCTGCACTGAATACCACGAGGATCGTAGAGAAAACTAGGAACGTAAGAAATAGTGTTCCGACCGTCTTTTTGTTCATGGTTAACTCTAACAAACGTTAATTATTTATAGTGATTCACACTAGAAGCCATTCAAAACCGTAGAACAAACCATAAACAGGTATGGTCAAAGCTGGTCAGAATCCCAAACCTCTGGGCATTAACGGAACGACAGAAAATACATCATGCAACTTCTGAATAGGTGGATTTTGCGTATTTAAATACATTAAATCTATTGTTTAAAAAATATCTGGTTAGTTGTTGAATTATATATAGGACATTCTACTCTGTACAGCAGCTCATTTTGCTTACATCGTGATAGAAGGATTGTGCAGCCAGCTTGATACCTTCGGAGAGGGTTGGAAACACATGTACAGTATCGATGATGTCATCTATCGTGAGCTTGAACTTGACGATCAGTGCGCCCTCATGTATCAGGTCTGCCGCATGTGGACTCAGAATGTGCACGCCTACGACTCGCTTGGTCTTCCTTTCGACTACAAGCTTGATTAAACCTCTGGTATCTCCTATAATGTGCGATTTCGGGACCAGGTCCAGGGGAAGAACACCACACGCACATTTCACGCCTAAACCATTTGCTTGTGAGTCTGTCAATCCTACACTTGCTACCTCAGGATATGTGAACACGGCGCGTGGCACTTCAACGAGATTGATTTTTTTGTGACCATTTGCAAACGCATTGTCGACCGCGATCGAGCCCTCCTTTGCCGCCACAGTCTCGAGCATAGGTTCGCCTATGACATCGCCCGCAGCCCATATATTCGAAGCTGACGTATGCATTTCATCATTGACACTGACGAAGCCTTGAGGGGTGAGACGCACTCCCGCTTTATGTGCATCGAGACCATCAGTATTTGGAATTCTTCCGGTAGCGAATAGTAGCTTTTCAGCCTCAACTTCCTTTTCACCACCTTTAAACGTATAACGGACGATCTTCTTTTTTCCTTTTTTACTTACATTCTTTAGCTCCACTCCCGTACGAATATCTATTCCTTCATCCTTAAGATACCCTTCTAGTAAAGAAGATATTTCAGGCTCGTGGTCAGGCAGAATCCTGTTACTTCGTTGAAGGACTGTAACTTTAGTACCGAATTTGGAATACATCTGGGCAAATTCAAGCCCCAGCGCCCTGCCTCCCAGCACAATCATGCTCTCAGGAAGCTCCTCCAGGTCGAGCGCCTCTTCGTTTGTGAGGTAGTCTATCTTATCCATGCCATTCAGCTGAAGTACCTTGGCCCTTGCTCCTGTTGCTATCAGAAATTTTTTAGAAGATAAGCTTGATTTCCCTACGACGACTTCATTTTTGGATACGAATCGTCCATATCCGTGGATAAATTCGACATTATCCAAGCCCTTGAGCACATCTGCATATTTGTCTCTCCTGAATCTTTTAACAAGTTCATTTTTGATTTCAATAGCCCTTTTGAAGTCGAATTCCGTTTTACTGTATCTTATCGCATCGAATTCCTGCATAATGGTCTGGTAGAATAGGTTCCCCATGGTTATCAGGTTCTTACTTGGGACGCAACCCACGTTGACGCAAGTTCCACCAAGGGTAGCACCCTTGGTCACCTCCCAACCAATCATTGCAGTCTTGACATTCATTTCATTTGCCTTAATGGCTGCAGCGAAGGCGGCTGACCCCTGCCCCAAGATGATCAAATCAAAATTTTTCATTCTATTTCACCTAACCAATGCATCGCAACTCTGTAAATTATTTGCGAACTTTTCTATGTGATTCTCGGCTAATTTTATGATTGGTGCGACTGTCTCTTTATTCACAGAGTAAACCTTCATTTTCCCCTCTCGCTTGACAAACACCAATCCACAGTAAGATAGACATTTGAGATGATGAGAAGCGCGCGTCTGTTCCATTCCAAGCTCACGACTTATCTCAGTGACATTCATGGAGCCTTTATTGTAAAGTGTATACAATATCTGAAATCTTGATGGATTAGCGATGGCTTGAAAGAGCAAAGAATACGGTTTCACGTAAACCTGATTACTTGACATAGCTGTCATATGACGTTTGTGTCATATAAAGGTTGCTTGAATGTCTGATTTCTCTGCAATCATACAGCATGTATAGAAGACCAAGTATCGGAAAATGATACATGTAGCGGGAATTGCACCAATCCACCTAACGGGCACGAACAATTCAGACTTTTGCCAGGCACCAGAGGTGATAGCATGTGGAGCAAAGCTGATTCATAATTGATATCTATTCTCGTCAGTACAAAACAGATTACTTTGAATCAAAAAAGAGAAAAAAAATCAGTGGTGGTCTGGCCTTAGCCAGCCACCACAACTGTATTTGTTACACTGCTGCTACTTACTACAGTGATCACGTACTGTCCGGAGGAGGGGGAAAGGTTGCCCTGTGTTCCGATCGAAAGCCCTGGTATTCCAGGAGTCATTGTGCCGTTGAAAGCAAACGTTGTAGTTGAACCGGACGCCAATGTATAGCCGCTTCCACCGAATACCGATGCAAAGATTTTGTCACCCAGATCCACGCCGATACTGCCCGATATCACGGACTGCAACGAAATCAATTGTCCGCTTGATTGAACCAGCAGTATGGATGAGTTACTCATCGTGGATGGCATTTCATCGTTACGAACAGAGGCGGTCGACTGTCCGGACTCGTAGTCCGACAAGGGGGTGATTATGATTGCCTTGATGTTCACGTTCTGTTGGCCACTGTTCTTGACGACGATGTTCAAGGAGCCGTTTGTCAGTGTGGCTACAGTTATCTGGACGGAAGAGGATGCGTTTGCCTGATCATCACTCCACCAGGCTTTTCCGGTGAGTGACAGTCTATAACCGGTGGTTTGCATGTTAGAATCCACGTCGTTCGGCGGTACTGTATACACCTGTGCCGAGGGCCTTATGATGAACTCTGGAGATGAACTCGTCCCCACGTTGATAACCTCTGGTTGCATGTCAACAATGATTGCTCCTGCTGATGTTCCATTCACTTGAATTCCTCCTTTGATTGAACCTGTGATTTCACCCGAAGGTATCGAAGCAGAGTAGTTTGAGCCATCATATGTGACGACTGCGGAGCTGACATCGAGCCTGATCAGGTTGTATGTTCCGTTGGGCAGCTTGGCTGAGGCGATGGTTTGGCTGACGTTTACTAGGCTCATCAGGTTAACAGTTCCGGTGTTATTGAATTGCATCCAGCCACTATTATTCCCTGCATTCGAATTATGAAGTCCTACATTGGTGTATGTCACATATACTGCCGACACACCGGCCGATACCACGGGTGGGTCCGTCATCAGGATGGACAATGTTCCAGCCTGTGGCTTGCCTTGTGTCTGCAGAGATTGGAAGCCGGGTAGCACGCCCGTGACTACCCCGCCAACCAATATTGCTACGACCAGTGCAGCCGCAGCAACTACGGGCAAGATTATGGTTTTTTTGGCGGTCATTGCGTCCGTTGGCTAACCGCAGACAATATTTGGAACTGCATTTTTGAACAACGCGTTCAATTGTTTTGGAACATAGGAACGATTGTTCCATAATTGTGGAACTTGATTCAGAACAACTTTGAAAGACTACTTGCGACACATCAATTAAAAACGAGGCCAGAAAGTTATCCCCACAAAAATGCCGGCTTCGGCCATACACGCAAAAATTGTACTTGATACAAAAGAAAGTGAAAAGGAGGCGTTGGTGGTTATCTCGGCCGACTCGACGATTGCAACATCCCTAAGACTTTCCAGACGATCGAAGTAGAATTGATTTTGCAGCTTTTGGACATATATCATAAATTCAAATCGAATGCGTTTTTTCGAATCTTTTCCCTGCGGAACAGCTTAGAGGTAGCAAAGTACCCCAATAGCGAAACACAGTCTCTGGTGGGGGATTGATAAAACGAGTAAGGACCCCTTTACGATCTGCGCGACCTGCCTCCTGAAGTTGTTGTCCTATAGGAGGTAACAAAAATAGGGAGAACGTGTAGCCTCTACTTCCACAGCTATCATGGACACCTTCATCCTAGAGATGGGTCATTTGTGACATCCTCGGGAATCCATTCAGATATTTGTGTGGACTGCGCAGAACTCGAACATACTACAGAACAAAGCGCTGAATCGAACTAAGCATTCCTTCCGTCTGCACGGCTACGATTCCTTTCTCTGTCTTCGGGGGCCTAATCCTTTCGACACCTGAGACCTAGATGACTGGGAAGAAAGAGGAGTATGCAGTTCTAGTAGCGGTTCTGGCTAGTTGACCGCAGTCTAAGCCGTGAGTGGCACATAAATGTTGAAGGTTCATCATAAACAACATGACAGGAAAGTTCGAAACCCTCTGCGGCTCGAACACGCCCCTGAATTATTACAATGGCATGCTTTTTCGCATACTCGCAAAAAGCAAAAGATAGAAGACGGAACGTCTTCTGAAGCAAGGAATCCGTGTTTGGGGTCATGGACTTGCGAAGCTAGTTATTCAGATCCTAAGCGACAGCAAATCACTCAGGTTGGATGGCTCTTCTAAGCATCGGACTGTCTTGGACGATCACGTCCTCAGTCGCAAATTGGTCCGGTGGGATCCCACCGCGCAGCTGGCTGATCACTTGAGCAACCAAACCGTCAACAAATAGTCTGGGGTTAAACGCTTTCCATGTTTGAATCCGCGTGCTGCGAGGGATACACCATCTTAACATCCAGTGTGAAGTTGGTTTATCGAACGGCCTGTCATACAATAAAGGCTTCTCGTGACTGTGTATGACACCGGACAAGTTACTCACGTTGGGGAAGATATAGTAGCCTCTCTTGACATTGTGAAACGAAGCGTCTGGAATACCCAATAACCTAAGTGCCTTGTATATAAGACGAAGCTTCCTGGAAGCACCAGTTCCGTATCCCCGACGTATGTCTACCCCTTTCGATTCTAGGAGCCGTAACTGATCATCATAGATCTCTTCTGAGAAGTGGAAGGTTCCCCATCCGGAGGTGTAGCCGATGAACTCACCCACTTTTTGGGATTCATGTGTGATTCTGTCGTAAATACTGCTCTTGCCATAAGCGCTCGTCGTGGTCACAAAGAGAAGCCTGTTCGGCACCTTACTCTTCACATTCTTATCTTGGTATTTCTGGGCGAAGCGATCTCTGACTTCATTCGAAACCATGGATAGAGCCACCATCTTGGCTCCGAGTAACTCGTTGTAAGGAGGAAGGGCTCCGACACGCTGAGCGTAAAGCGATTGGTTAATCGCGTATGCGACGTTTTGTCTGTTGAGACCCAAATAGTCGTCACGTACTTTGGACCTGATGGAGGCGACTTTGAATGGCAGGAATGACTACGTGAATCATGCACTGAAGATGTATGACGGCGCGATGGGGGTGGTCGACGGGCTTGAGGCTTCAAAGGGTGAACCGTTCAAGGACGCGCCAAGGTTCATGGAAGTGAAGAATACCCTGGAGGGAACGCGTGAAATCCTTCGGGAGTGCCTCGGCGCGTTGGCTGGCAAGAAGGAGATGCAGAAGAAGAAAGAAGGTCGAACAATCGCCGACGAATCACAAAGCTGACCGCTGTCCACATTCTTTCTCAGACACTTTCCTTACCTGAATGATTCAGCGAGCATCTGGTCAGTCAAGGTGTAGTACTCGCCTTCCTTCTCGACGAAGCCAGCCTTGACCAGATTGGTCAGGAGTTCCGTAACGTTCCTGTCGTTGATGGTCCTACCTTCTGCGGCTTCTAGGCTCCCCTTTATCGCCGACCATGACGAAGACCGAGCTCTGGCCAGGTGCCGCATGATTGCCTCGTATCGCTGCCTGCCAACCTCTCTACCCTTCAGAAAGTTCTCGAACTCCTGCCTGACCAGCGATTTGCCCACCTCGACAGTCTGGTCGATAGCGCTCTCAGACATCTTACCCGCCTCGACGCTCGTGATTCCGAAGAGTGTCAACCACCCGATTATCCCCCCCAACCTCTTAACGGCGGCATCCATGATCCTTTCATCAGTCTTCGTCTTCGCCTGTTCGAATCCGCGCACAAGGAAGTCCCTCGCTATTCTTTCCGAAAGGCGCCGGAGACGTATCTCCGTGATGTGCCTTCCATAGAGGGGCGCTTTTGCGTCCTGGCTTCCGATGAAGTCGTAGAGCAAGCCGACTGCCGAACCGGTCAGGATGACCGTGATGCTGCGGCAGTAGTCATAGACATGGGCGATCAGCTTCGCCATGTCAACGCCCGCCACCTTCTTCAGTTCCTGTGCCTCGTCGAAGGCTATGATCATTCTCGTCTTCTCGTGCTTGGCCCAGGCATTGAGCTCGTCGAAGAGGGTGGAGAGTTCGGTGGGTTCCTTGCCTCCCCAACTTATGCTCAAACCACTTTGGGATACGCTAACTCCTTGCACGCGCTTGAGCCAGTTGAAGAGCCTCTTTCCGGAACTGAGGTGCGCCTTGTAGAACTCGTTCAGGGTACGCTCGATCTCCTGAATAAGATCCCTCTTGGTAGCGTAGGGCTTGCTCGCTAGGGCGCGCATATCGAGTACGATGGAAGGCTGAGCAGTCTGATTCAAGGCTGTCAGGAGAAGGGAGGTCTTGCCTGTCCTTCTCAGACCGACTATCGTCACCAGCGGCGCCCCTGCCCTCAGGGCAGAGGCGAGAGCCTTTAGCTCGTCCTCCGCGTCGTACAGGTCTCTTTTGTTGTCCTTTGGCCTCTGGTCGAAGAGCAAGTTACTTGTTCCACCACAAGTTGCTTGCCCTACCACAAGTTAAGGGTTGTGGACAGAAGAACCATCCCCAGTCAGAGCGGAAGTAACAGACTTCATAAGCTCTTGCTATTTTGTGGTCCACTGCATGAATCCTAGGTGAATGACGGTCTCTGCCAGGGCTGTTGGACCCGTCTTCTTTCTACGCTGTCGCTGCGATGAACCCGTTGTAGATGGATGCACTTCAGCTCAATTCGTCGATTACCTTATAGAGACTTTGAAAGACAAAGACTTGAAGAAAAGGTGGGATTCATATCAGCTATAGGTTATAAGATAGCAAACCGAGCAATGGTGTCAATTGGTCAACTTTGATAGGGTTGCAGATATCTATGATGCTACACGCGGATTGCCAGAAAGTGAAACGCGTCGCATATTTGATAAAATGAAGCTCATGTTCAGAGGCGTCAACTTGGTGCTCGATGCCGGCGTTGGCACCGGGCGTTTCGCGAAACGCATAGAGAAAGAAGGTGTAGAAGTCGTTGGCATAGATATTTCCCTCAACATGATAACCATAGCCGAAGATAAAGGTATAGAGAATCTCATAATCGCCGACCTACACCAAGTACCTCTGAGGGAGAGATGCGTCGACGCGTCCCTCCTAGTTCACGTATTACATCTGGTGAAGGACTGGAAACTCGTTTTGGGAGAATTGTGTAGGACAACTAAAAAGAGGATAATCAGCCTCATCGAGATTACAGAGGGACCAAGCGTACGGGCAGAGTACCTACATCTGAGAGAAATGCTAGGGTACCCCACACATAGGTTTAACAGCGGTGAAAGAGGCTTGGCGGCTTCTCTCGAACCAGATATGAGATGTCCCGCATTGAACAAGAGGCAGAAATACGATTTCATCGAAGACGTCACACACTTCGAGAAGTTGCGTTCGTCCATTACTTGGGACGTTCCGACAGAAACCCACAGCAAAATCATGAAGCTAATCCGAGAGCATGAACAATCGCATGACCAATATATTCACAGGACGTGTGAAGTGGTGTACTGGCAAAGTAACAAACTTCTCACATTCATTGCAAGGAGTTCGCAAGATCACCAGTAGATACAACCTACAATCTGAAAGGCGCATCGAATGTCTTGGTCTTATTCTGACCGCATTCGTCGACCACGAACGGCAGATTCGCCTCAAAGCAAATCTCGAGGAACCCACACTTACAAAGCTCAGGACGCATTCAAAGCGAAGTAAAGTATCATCTGCAACGCAAGCATCATCGGGGGTAGCCAGAGCTGAAACCTCAGTTCTGTGGAAGGTGTTACTGTAACTCACTCCGTTGCTTTAACAAGAGCCAGAGTGCTGAGATTCGATGCCTGCGGCAGCGGCGCGGTCTGCTCCACGATCTTCCCCCTCAGGACCGCCCTAGAAGTATCCACTGCGTCCGCTCTGTTCTCTCCTCGACGGCCCTCGACAGTTTGGTCGCCTTCCACTCCCCCAGCCTCGCCTTGTATTCGTCGCGGAACGACGCCGCCAAAGGTGGCTGTATGGAGCACGAACCGAGTTCCGCGTGGAGTCGGCTCACTTGTACTTGAGCGGCCCTGTCTGCATGGTCATCTTCCACCTCCCGCCCACCCTGGCGTAGACCTTGCAGGTGCGCCCCTTCCAGGGCATCTTTCTACCCTTCTTGTCACGCCAGAGCGTGTCGATGTCGACAACGGTGAAGGCCCCATCCCCCTCCATTGAGACCACGATCTTCCTGATCTTCCTACGATTGTGCATTAGGGCGTACCTCCTGAAGAGGTCCTCCCAGCCCTTCTTCCAGCGCTCTCTGTCGTACCTCCCCTGCGTCAGCACCCACCCCACAGGGTCGTGGGACTCCGGAGTCCTCGGCCAAGGCCACACCATGTCGGGATGAAAGATACTAACTAGGAGGTCCGCGTCGTGGGTATCCCACGCTCTGGTCTCCCGCCCGACGATCTCTCTAATTTCTGCCGCGGCCTTGGACCGGCGGCGTCAGCTTGCCACGACTACGCAGACCGCGAAGACAGCTTAAATACATGCCTCATCGCCGCGGGGCGAAGAGTTGCGCAAGCCCTCTCACTTGGAAGAAGGAGACACCGTCGCGGTCGTGTCGCAGTCTTGGGGAGGCCCGGCCATGTTCCCTCACATATACGACCAGGGGCTCAAGAACCTTAAGGAGGTCTTCGGCCTCGGCGTGAAAGAATACCCCACCACGAGGGCAAAGCCTAGCTATCTGTACGAGCACCCCGAAATGAGGGCGAAGGACATCAACGACGCGTTCGCGGACCCCGAAGTCAAGGGGATCTTCTCCTCAATAGGCGGGGAGGACTCTGTCAGGGTCCTGCCCTTCATCGACGCAGAGACCGCCCTGTCGAACCCGAAGATTTTCCTGGGGTACTCCGACGCGCATACTGTCGTCGCTTATCTCAACTCGATGGGGCTGGCCACCTACGCGGGACCCTGCATCATGGCGGGGTTCTCCCAGACTATGGAGTTCCCGGAGAGCTTCTCCCGGCACGTCAAGGACATCCTCTTCGGGGGGAGCGACCAATACGAATACAGGCCCTATCCCGAGTACTCAGAGCGGTACCCTGACTGGTCCAAGGTCGAGAACACCGGGAAGACGAACCCGAAGAGGCGGAACCCCGGATGGAAATGGCTCCAGGATGGGAGCGCTTCGAAGGTCAGAGGAAGGCTGTTCGGTGGCTGCATGGACGTCCTCGAGTTCATGAAGGGGACCAGGTACTGGCCGCAAAACCCCGGCTTCTGGGACGGGAAAATCCTCTTCTTCGAGACCTCCGAGGAGAAGCCGTCCCCGGACATGGTCCGCCGCTGGCTGAGGAACTACGGAGTCCAGGATGTCCTGGGCAGGATATCCGGGCTGCTTTTCGGTAGACCCGTCTTCTACACCGAAGAAGAGAAGCGAAAGCTGGGAGAGTCGATTTTGTCCGTGGTGAGGAGAGAATTCGGTCGAGGGGATATTCCGATCGTCCTGGACATGGACTTCGGGCATACAGACCCACAGTTCATAATGCCCCTCGGGGTCCAAGCGAAGATTGACTCTGATTCGAGATCGTTCCGACTCGAGGAACCTTCAACTGTGTGAGCTTCCCCTCGTATTCGACTCGGAACGACCCCTCCTGCTACGACCTCTGGGATTCGAGGTGGCCTGGTTTTTCCGTCTTGTACGGGTCTGTGCTCTCGCCGATCAAGACCGCCCCGGGCGAAGCCATTGAGGAGACCCTCTTCAGGAGGCGCCTGGCCTTGGCTCAGCTTCCAAAGAGCCCGGAGTTGTTGCCGAACATGACTATCGAGTCGAACGACCCCGACTTGTAGTCAAGGTTCTCGAACGCCAGTAGCTTCGCCTTCCTGGGGCCTCTGAGTTTGCGCACAATGACCGCAAGAGGCGAAAGATCTATCCCTCACACTTCGAGTTTCTTTTGGTCCTGGAGGTACAGAGCTACCCTGCCGGTGCCGCACCCCACATCGAGGACCCTTCCCCTGGCGTACCCATTGGCCTTGCGTTCGACCTCCGGCCAGTCTTCGAACTTCGCGAAATAGAGTTTCGGCGTGACTTCGGACGGATGGATCAATCCATCACTTTGTTCTATTACTTCATAGGCCTGACGTCCATTGAAATAGCCGCAGATCGAGTGACCGTAGGCATCCTGCGCGACCCGCATCCCCGCTGCTTGGCATCTCGCGGATACTACGGATTTCTAGGGCTCCCTAGAATACTTCACGGCCTTGGCGCTATCGGTAGGAGAGCAAGGCCTTTGATAGTGCCTCAACGCACGGATGAGGTGTTCCCGGCTGAGGCGCTGCGGACTCTGTGTACGGCATCTACGGCGGTCGATATGATAGGCTCATAAGCCGACTTCTCTCTATCCCTCCGCGATAGACCGCTATGAAGAACAACTGTACATTCTGCAAGATCGTCTCCGGGGAGGAACGCTCATGGGTGGTATTCCGGGACAGGCAGGTCATCGTGCTCCTCGACCCCTATCCTGTCACTAGGGGGCACACACTCATCATCCCTGTACGCCATTGTGAGGACATCTTCGACATCCCAGAGGAACTCCTTCTCCGCATCACCGCCCTTGCCAAGCGACTCTGCATCTCCTATGAGAAGAGCTTGGGGATGCAGGGGGTCAGCATCGGGGTCCTGAACCACAGGGAGAAGAATCCAGCCTACAGGCACTTCCACCTGCACGTCATCCCCAGGTACGATAAGGACGACCCGAGGGATCCGGCGAACGTCAAGCCGAGCCAGACCTTCCCAAGGGAGTCCGACGAGAATCTCGATGCCATCCTGTCGCAAATCAGAGACGAGTTGAAGCTCTAAGAAGCGCAATGAGCCCTATGCACGGTTTCGTCTCTTGACTCCGGTCGCTATGAAAGAGACACCGGCGTTTTCGGCGTCTTTCTCTCCTCCGTTTTCTACTGCATCTGTCCCTCCCTTGCTTGCTGCTATGTCCGTGTTCTCAGGAACATTGATGATGTCGACGTGCCTCAAGACGACCCTTACTCGGTCCCTGCCGGCCCCGTTGGCGCATGTGTACGTAGGGGTCGGTCCTGGTGGCCTTGGGGTAGAGCCTGCCTTCGACGTGTTTCCTGTAGTCGACGGTGGCCCACAAGTCTTCCATTCATCTTAGCTTCACAGATAACCACAACTCTTCTTGTAGAAACCGCCGCTGAAAGGATACACTTATTCAACACAATCTCAGCCTAGCTCGTAGGATGACAAGAGCAGAGCAGCGGTTAGTGGCGTGCGTCCTCCAACTCGCGGGAGTCCGATCTTGGAATGCGAAGTTTGTGATATTGGACGGCAGCACGGCTGAAGGGAGCGACCGCAAGCACAGCGACTACGACATGGTGGTCGTCAGGAGGGGGCTGTCGGAACCGCCCCGCTCGGTCACAAGTCTCTTCGGGGTGTTTGAAGGGCGCATTGTCAGCGGATGGCTTGTTGATGAGGAGTCATTCAAGCATCGCTATATTGGAGACGACGACCAAGAGTTCCTGTGGCGGACGAGGCAACTCCGCAAGGCCAGGCTCCTCTACGGTGACAGGAAGGACTTCGGCAAGGCGATCCGGAAGGCACTCACGCGACGGTGGAACAAGAAGCGCCAGATCTCAATCATTCGCAATTCATACGCGACGATGGTAGAATACATGGGAAAGATGCTGGACAAGGCGCCTTCGAAGAGGGGACCCGAGTTCTTTCAGGACGGCTACATTATTGGCAAGAACGTAGCCCTGCTGGTAGCAGCGCTGAACAGGATTGACTTGGACTCCGACAGGAGCATGTACCGACAGATATTCGACCAAGCGAAGGTCAGACCTCCCAATTTCGAGTGCGATTTCGAGTTCGCGTCGGGACTCGCTGGCGCTCCAAGGGACAACAAAGACGTTATTCTGGCCTCAAAGAGGCTCGTTCGTTGGGCTCGCGAAAAGATAATTGAGTCGTTCGGCCCAAGCGATGCTGACCCGGGCTTCTGGCGCGTGGTGCAGGGTTTGAGACTCTGACTGTGGGGACGTTGTAGGAATCGTAGAAATGGCGCAGCTGTCAGCCCGCAGCGCCTCCTCCACGACCAGGCTGAGGGCACCCCTCCTCCCGCCGTACTTTTCCTTTACTATCTTCCTGACCTCCTTCGCGAGGTCATCGTCCACCCTGACCAGAATCTGAGCCATATCTTAAGAATTCATAGCATATCAGATAAACCTTGTGCTGGGCAAGGCGCCACCAACTAGGCCTTGAGAAGCAGTTAACTATGGTACACTTCATCATACTCATAACCTGAATCTGGAACATAACAAACCTCTTGTCAGAAACCATTTCTGGCTCATCTCTGAGGATGATGCAAAGGGCGCAGCATTCCACTATTCCACCCGCGCTTTGAACCACGGCCGCAAAGTTGGGAGGGAAGACATCTTCGCCATTCTTCAGAGCCTCGTCGAACTCGGCTAGCGATTTACGATTCACGAAGTGATAGCTGAAGGCGAACGGGTCGTATGTCGCGCAACTGCATCAGGCAGACTCAACTCCAGAGTGATCAGGCCGGTAGGAGGAGGTGTATATTCGATGATCGAACCAAAAGCTCAAGTATATAGGATGCAGCACATTCACATCTTCAAGGCCGTTAATGGCGAGATAGTCGAACACTGGGCTAATAGGAATGACCTCCGCGCCGCAAGACAGCTTGGTCTGAGGCTAACCAATAGCGACATCAGTCAGGCAAGGTAAGAACAAGCCCGCCTGCATCTGCAAAGGAAAAGATTTTCCAACCGAGGGTGAACGCGTCCTCAGCCCCCGGTCGTGCTACAAGAAAATTGACGCGGACAATCAGTTTCCAGACCCACCGACTCGACTCTGCGCCTCACGCGATTATCGTTTTCACGTCCTGGCATCCGAGGAAGCTACCAAGATTTGCAGCCTCCTCCGGAATCCGTGACAGGACCTCTCCCGAAAGCGTCGAGAAGGGTGTAACGCGGACCTCAAGTTGCTCCTTGCGCCTGTCAATGGACCAGACACCTCTGGCTCGACCGTCAACTAGGAGAACAGGGGAGACCCAGCCCTGTGCTCTGTAAACCTTCTTCCTGTTCTTCTCATCGACGATATTTGCATGTGATCTATGGCCCAATAGGAAGGAGTCGAAGAATGGCAAGAGGCGGACGACAGGCAAGTCTAGCTTTGCCATCTCGAGCTCCGGAAGGTCAGCATGGAGGACCGCCGCCGTTTGACCATCAACCTCGACCTTAGCCATCTTACCGGTCTGGCGGGACCATATTTCCTTCACATCTCGGATGTACACGCCCAGCCACAGCGCGAAATCCGCTTGCGTCGCAGGACCGAACGCCCTCATGTATCTAACGAAAAGTCCGTCTTCCGCCTTATCAACGGGCATGTCTTTCCAATCACGGACCCACCTATCTGCTCGGACGTAGGTCGGTTCGTTTCCCTTGTTCGGCCCGGAGCAGATTACGTCGCGTCCGTCGACCATGTGAAGGAGGTAACCCAAGGAAAGCGTCAGCCCTCCGACTTCTACATGAGTTACGGGCCGGCTGTTCCCCCAACCTCCGCCAGCCTTGAGCTTCAGCCTGTAACCCAACAACCTCAGATTCTCGGCGATTTCGTTCCGAGTTCTTGGCTGACTTAGGATTTCGATTATGTCGTCCAATAACTTCTCGAGCTGCTGCCTGGATGAAATGCGTGAGAGCGCCCATTCGCTATGATACCTGGCTCGCCGAAAAGTTCCCCTGGCGAACAGTGCTAGCTCGTCGGAAGGGAGGAGGAAAAGGGTTCTTCTCATGCACCACGCCCTGACCAGTGACCGCTTCTTCCACAGTGCGTCATCGACGTCTTGGATTCGTGCGCCTGTGACCCGTGCCCATATCGAAATCTGACCCGCTGACAGGACCTGCGCCTGAGCCCCCGCCATGTAGGCGGCCGCAGATACCAAGGCCGTGGCCGGGACCCGCTCGGAAAGGCAGTGCCTCCTCAATCTGAAAGCAGCCACCTGGGCTTGGGAAAGTAGGCTTGCGCTACCTTTAGGGAGCCGAGCGACACCATCAGGCATGAGAAACTCTCAGCACCTGGGGCGTCATAGACCTTTCGACGCGACTCCAGACGACTCGTCGGATATCGAAGGCTAAACTGTCTGTTGAAGCCACTCGCGGTTCAGCTGTGCGCTGGAACCGCTTCTGGAGAAGTGCACAGAAGATCTTTCCGACCATCTTTTCCCCCGCTTTAGCTGCGTGGGCGAAGGACGCAGCTATTCTGAGACATTCGGGAATCCAAGATAGGCTCAAATCCGACTTTACGGGTCGGGCAGGACTCGAACATACCACATAACAAAGCGCTGAATCAAGCTAAGCATTCCTTGCGTCTTCACGGCTACGACCCCTTCTCTGTCTTCGGAGGCCTAATCCTTTCGACGTCTGAGACCTAGATGACTGAGAAGCAAGAGGAATATGCCGTTCTAGTAGCGATTCTGGCTAGTTGACTGCAGTGTAAGCCGTGAGTGGCACATAAATGTCGAAGGTTCATCATAAACAACATGACAAGAAAGTTCGAAACCCTCTGCGGCCTGAACCATGTCTGGTTCTTTGCTAGTTTGGGTGTGTAAACCTGCCGAGCTGTATATATCTTGATTCTGAATCGCAGATAATTTCTTAGCAATATTGTCGCCAGCGGCTGACTACTCAACTTACTTATGGACAGCTCTGACTTGCTCGATTAAGTGGCTTAATAATGATGAGCTTAGTCCGTTTTTCCAGCCAGATATAACGTAATCGCTACAGGAATGCAAGATAGGTGTATTTTATGCATTGGTTGAAGGAGCTGAAAATAATGGGAAATAATAACAATATCACGAGCGTTTATACAGTCAAATGATTTGAGACTATACAGCAGCCATCATAATGGGAATTATTCTTATAACTGCTAGAATATTTGGAGTCTTTTGTTTTATTGTGTTTATTCATGATAATTCAGTAGCTAATCTGATAACCTTTTTCTTGCCTGTTGCTTTAGGACTCTGCCTTTTGTATACCCGGACACAGAGGAGAAAGCAAAGAAGATTACAGAATGTCTGATGGAATGGTTAAAACTGGGAATTATATCTATCTATTTAGTTCTCGTCCTTACTTTGTAAGCTGTTGTTTTGATAATAAATATTATGGCTTTCCTCTCGATGAATGTCACAGATAACGGGCTTATATTATACATGGCTGCCCTAAATTAACGGGATGGACTGGGGGGGACTCGAACCCCCGACCTCTCCCATGCCAAGGGAGCATTCTACCCCTGAACTACCAGCCCCATTTGTCGTCCCGACTACCGTGAATATTTATCCTTACCCTGAACAGTTTTCACTATAGTTTTGACCTCGGTTGTAATATCATCGGTCTCCTTCCATTGCTGACGCGACTTTGAAACCCATTCAAATTTTCTTTGAAGGGACTTGGTATACAGTCTGCGCCAGTCCAAGCCTATCACTGAGCACCACGATTTATACACCCGGGGGTCTATGTAATTCTTGAGGGATGTGTTCAGGTTATAATCCTTCGTTTTTTCCGCAAGCTCTATTGCCAGTTGAAGCTTTCGCTTTCTGTTTTCAATCTTCATAGCTTCGTTTTCTGTTTTGGGCTTGGCATTCTTCAGAAGGTTCAATTGCTCCCTTTTCTTCTTTAGAGATTCTTCCCAATTCTTTGGCGGCGTCCGTTTATGGTTGCACATGACAGCTGCTTCTAGGTTAGCAAGCTTCGCATAATAGACCTTGGTTTGCTCATCGGCGTCGGAAAGGTCAGCCTTGATTGATTGCAGGAAAGATTTTGCTGTCACAGTCGCATGAAAGGTCCTAAATGCCTTCGCGGATATATCTTTGGATATTCGTTGAAGGAACCCATTCACCATTCTGGAGTTAATACCATCAAAGATCTGGTCTTTCTCGGATTTCCCTTTCATAAATTCCTTGAAGTTTCTGATAACGTTAGGCTCAGCCGAAACAATACTTTTCTCCCATCTCACCGAGTCCTTCCCCAAGAAGTCAAAATCTATCCTGTTTCCTGAGATCCATACGTGCTCCACTCTTAATGTCGTGGCGCCGACGGTGTCAGCCTCATCTTCATCCTTTTCGTCACCGACCCTCATTCCCAATCTGTCTATAAGGTAGCAAACAGTAGCAATCTTCCTGGTCTTTGGGTCAGCAGAGTCCATACCCTTTGATATTCTTGCCCTTAGCTTGGCCAGATGGGTGCCCAGTCTCATGGCCTTGTCGTACTTTTCCTTGTTTTTCTCCTGAAGGAGCAGAGAGCTGTCATGTGGCCAAACATACTTCGTCTTTCCGGTTAATTTGTCCGTCCACCTTGCAAGCCATATCGACTGATTATCATGCACTATTTTGGACCACTTTCCTGGTGGTCTGAAATTCTTACTGACATTCAGTTCAATGTCGCTCTCTTCAACGCGACTCTTCCATCTACCCCGAAGGGGATGAGCTCCCCTCCCCATGTATAAACCCGGAGGCTCGATCATCCAGTTTGCGACTTCGATTTTGTTGCCGTCCAGTAAAGCATATCCATGACGTTCCTTCAACTGCTCCCTCAGAGTCTTTCTATCAAGAGCGAGTTTCTTCCTTTCTTCCTTTGTCATCTTCTCCTTCATTGCTTTTTCTATGTCTACGTACCGATAGAATTCTCCGAAGTCTATCTTTTCAAATGGAACATCACGGTACTCCTCAGGCAACACCCGTGCAAAATCGCGCATGAAATTTGAGATGAATACCGGGTCCCTTACATAAGGTGTATCCTTCTTCTTTGCCAGATGATATGCCATCTCCTCGGCGAGCGGGGACAAGTGTACCCTTCTGTTACCAATCACCAGACAAAGTCCTTTTGGAACGTAGGCGGGATAAACGGCCGGCCCATTATATTCTAGTGTCGTCCAATACCTTGTGAGTTTCATCAATTGATTCCACCTGATCAGCGCGTTGGTCATCACTCTGCGGATTGACTTTGTTCAGCCTTCAGGTGCTTGTTAAACCATCTAAGATAGTGGTTTAGTCTGGCGACACGATGCTTTGGCTTGCCCCCCCTCGAAAGATCATGATTTTCGCCCGCAAAGAGCACCAGTTCAACATCCTTTTGCAGATATTTCAATCCCGTAAACATCTGCAACGCCTCGACCATCCAGCATCTGTAGTCCTCCTGTGAATGTATTATAAGGAGAGGCGTAGTCACATTCTGAATATATCTAAGGGGGGACATATCGAGTAGTTTCTGTTCAAGCTTCCAGGGGTCGCCACCTATCTGGTCGTTTGTGAAATGTGGGCCGATATCAGAGGTAGAAAAGAAACTTATCCAGTTCGCAATACTCCTGTCGGTTACTGCAGCTTTGAATCTGTTTGTGTGACCGATGGACCAGTTTGTCATGAACCCACCGTATGAACCACCGGCGATTCCAATTCTTTCCGCATCGATGAACGGAAACTTTTCTATGACATAATCTAGACCCTCCATCAGATCTTTGAAGTCTCTGTTCCCATAATCTCCCCTGATATCAGCAAACCTTTCACTGTAGCCGTCACTTCCGCGAGGATTCATGAAGATCACGGCAAACCCATTTGCTGCATATACCTGGAACTCATGAATGTATGTACTGCCAAACGCGGTCTTCGGGCCTCCATGCACATAAAGTATAACAGGATACTTGTTCTGCGATGTTTTTGGTTTGAGAAGCCATCCATCTACGTTCTCTCCATCGCTTGCATTGAAGCTGAAAGATAATGGCTCAATCGTCTCAAGTTCCTCCCTGACGCCTCTGTTAAAATCCGTAAGCCTGACGACATCGTCTTTGACAAGATAAAGCTCTTCCGGATGAGAAGCATCCATGCTAACTATGGTGACCACACCTTTCTTGATATCATACCCTTCGACGCTGCGATTTCCTCCCACACAAACTGCTGGTTTATCACCGGGCTTCGTACGGTACAGGTGAACATCTCCTCCATCCGCCTGCAGAAAGTAAATGTAACCATCGTCACTCCAGATTATATTATGGGATCCATGGGCCTTTGATCTTACATCTGAATTGAGGCTATTACCTTTGTTTCTATCCACGTTTTCAATTTCTCTTGGTTTGGAAGCTCCGTTTGACGAAACCAACCAGATATGGCTATTTGATGCGAAGCCCGAAGGCAATTTGCTTCCATTAAAGGCTATCAACTGATCATCAGGACTCCAAGCCAGGCTGGATATTTCCATATTAGATTCCGTCAGTTTCTTTGTTTGATTATTCTCGGTATCTAACACAAAAAGGTCTGAAATGTAGGGCTTGTAATCATCTGTCGACGCGATGTAGGCCAGCTTCTTTCCATCATGAGAAAATCTAGCATATTCGACATCGATATCGCCTGTAGTCAGCTGCGATGATTTGTGATCCTTCAGGTCAAGAATGAAAAGGTGTTTGCGCATGTTATGGGTCCAGCCAATCCCGTTAAACCAGAATTGTATTCTGTCTATTACACGAACATCGTTCTTCTCTTCATTTACCACGGACGACAAATACGCTATCTTCTGAGAATCGGGGGCCCATACTGGCGAGTCTATTCCCTCTTTTCTCTTCAGGAGCCTTTGGGCTTCTCCGCCATCTGCCGGTATAACGTACAGCTCGTTGCCTTTTTCATCTTTTGCCACACCCCTTTTTGATGTAAAAAGAATACTCTTTCCATCTGGAGACCACACCGGGTCGGAATCCTTACCTGATGTTGTGAATTTTTTGCTTGTTCCCTTCGCGACGTCGACCATCCATATGTCGGAGATGTACAGGTCATTTTCTAGGTCAGCCTGTCCCACAGATATAACTACCGTGGAACCATCTGGAGAAACAGAAGGATCAGACAACGTCCTGAACTTAATTATGTCTTCTGGAGTCTGAGGCTTGGACATAGCCGCAGCCTAAAACGAAAGGACACTTATATGTTGCCTGTCATACATTCAGAGTCCTGTCTTTTCAAGCTCCTTGAAAAGCTCTCTCTGATCACGGGTAAGGTTTGTGGGAATCTTAACCTTCACATGAATAAAGAGGTCTCCCCTTCCCCATCCGTTCATTTTGGGTAACCCTTTTCCTTTCAGCCTGAAAACAGAATCGCTCTGCGTCCCCGGCGGTATTTTGATCTCCGTGTCACCATCCAGGGTTGGAACTTTAACTGATGTCCCCAGCGTAGCCGCAACAAGCCCAATCTCAAGATCATGATAAATATCTGCGCCTTCCCTGCGGAAATTCCTGTCTGGTTGCACCGTTACAACAACATATAGATCGCCAGGAGTACCCCTTCCGGTGGTAAGGTCGCCTTCTCCGCGTAATCGCAGGGTCGCCCCATCTTCGATGCCTGCAGGTATTTTTATATTGATGGTCCGGTTCGCGTTGACGATTCCTTTTCCTCTGCACGATTTACACAAGTTTTGAATAAGTTGTCCACGCCCGTTGCACTGAGGACACTCAATCACTCTGACTAGCCTTGCAAAACCGGCCGATGTGATCTGCTGTACCCTGCCCTGTCCGCCACAGTTAGGACAGGTGCGCACCTGACTTCCAGGCTCAGCTCCTGACCCGTTGCAGGTAGAGCACTTCTGTTTCCTGGTATAGGAGATCTGCTTCGTTGCACCCTTCATCACATCTTGCAGGTTTACGGAAATCTGAACCGACCGGTCCTGACCGGCATTTGGGTCACGCATTCCCCCGAATCCGAAGAACCTCTCGAAAATATCATCAAAGCCTCCAAAACCGAACCCTCTGAATATCTCATCAAAGTTGACCCCTCTGAATATATCTTCCTGGCTATATCTGCTGTCTATACCAGCATGTCCGAACCTGTCGTATTGAACTCTCTTTTCATCGTCAGATAAAACGGCATAAGCTTCGCTTATTTCTTTGAACTTCTCCTCGGCTCCGGGTTCCTTGTTTCTGTCTGGGTGATACTGCAGGGCTAACTTCCTGTAGGCTGCCTTGATTTCATCCTTGGAGGCATTCTTCGAAACTCCAAGAACTTCGTAGTAATCCCTCTTCTGGCTCATCAAAGTCACAAGCTTTTATTATGCCCTGTTCACTTTTTATCTTCGTCTACCACCTTGTAATCTGCATCAACCACTTTCTTGCCTTCATTGGACTCAGCTTCGCTCTGAGGCTGGGCCTGGGTCTGCGTTGCCTGAGCAGCCTGGTACATCGACGCACCTATTTCACCTAACGTTTTCTGAAGGGATTCTACGGCCTGTTTTATCTGGGAAACATCCTTTCCTCCGAGCGCGGTTCTCAGGTCGGCCTGTCCCTTCTCTATGGATGAAACCTGTTCCGGTTTGAGCTTATCCTTAAGGTCTGTTTTTGTCTTTTCGGCGGTATACAGCAGAGAGTCCGCGGTATTCCTGAGCTCTGCTTCCTCCTGTCTTTTCTTGTCTTGCTCGGCATACTGTTCGGCCTCTCTTACCATTCGTTCCTTCTCTTCCTTGCTCAGTTTCGTAGATGCCGTGATTGTTATTTTCGATTCTTTGTTGGTTGCCAGATCCTTAGCAGTAACATTCAGAATCCCGTTAGCATCAATATCAAACGTAACTTCTATCTGGGGTACGCCCCTTGGAGCAGGAGGTATTCCTGTCAGATTGAACATTCCAAGGGACACGTTGTCCGCTGCCATCGGCCTTTCACCCTGCAAAACGTGAATTGTAACCGTGGTTTGATAGTCGGCGGCCGTGGAAAATACCTGACTCTTCTTTGTTGGAATCGTGGTGTTCCGTTCAATGATCTTGGTGAATATCCCACCAAGAGTTTCAACTCCAAGCGAAAGAGGGGTTACATCCAGAAGCAGAAGGTCCTTGACTTCTCCCGTCAGCACCGCACCCTGAATGGCAGCCCCCACGGCAACGCACTCCATCGGGTCCACGCCTCTTTCGGAAGGTTTGCCAATGGTGTCTTCTATGAATTTTCTTACGAGGGGCATTCTTGTCTGACCCCCAATGAGAATTATCTTGTCAACATCCTTTGGCTCCACCTTCGCATCTGCAAGCACCTTCATGATAGGGTCAGCCACCCGTTTTACGATTGGGTAAGCCAATTCTTCGAGCTTCGACCTTGTAATTGTCATGTGAAGATGTTTCGGAGAGTTACCCTGCATCGCAATGAAAGGGAGATCTATATCCGTGGATAATACATTCGAGAGTTCGATCTTGGCCTTTTCAGCGGCCTCCTTCAACCTCATCATTGCCATCTTATCGGTGGTAAGGTCTATTCCGTTCTGTACTCTGAATTCATTGACGATATAGTCGATGAGCGCATTATCGATGTCCGCTCCTCCTGTTTTGGTGTCCCCGCTTGTAGCCAATACCTGGAAGACGCCACCCCCGAACTCCATAAGAGTAACATCGTGAGTGCCCCCACCGAAACTGAAGACCAAAATCTTCATTTCTTTATCAGCTTTATCTAATCCGTACGCAAGGCAGGCTGCGGTTGGCTCGTTTATGATCCTGACGACTTCCAGCCCCGCAATTTCGCCGGCGTCTTTTGTGGCCTGCCTCTGATTATCATTAAAATGAGCTGGGACAGTGATCACGGCCTTTCGTATCGAGCTTCCCAAGTATGTCTCGGCATCTTTTTTGATTTTCTGAAGTATGAATGCAGAAATCTGTTGCGGCGTGAAGCTCTTGCTATCAAATGTGACTTTGTAATCAGTACCCATCTTTCGCTTGATTTCATATATGGTTCGCTCCGGATTGGTGGTTGCCTGCCTTTTTGCTGGCTCACCCACCAACAACTGACCATCGGCCGTGAAAGCCACAACAGAGGGGAACATCTTGCCCGCCACGGTGGGCCCTTCTGCACTGGGAATGACAACAGGTCTTCCCGCCTCCATAACAGCGGCGGCAGAGTTAGTGGTCCCCAGGTCGATTCCAATTATCTTTTCCCGAACAGCCTGTTCTTTACTCAACTGTGATTCCTCCTTTCCAGCACTCCTATCTTAACTGAACTCGGGCGAAGCACCTTGCCATCGAACATAAATCCCTTGCGTATTTCTTCCACCACCTTTCCCACCTTCTCCAGAGGGACAGCCACCTCACCGACAGCCTCGTGAAGGTCTGGGTCAAAATCTTTGCCAACGGATTCAATGGGTTCAAGCCCTTCCTTCCGGAGCAGTGCAACAGTCTTGGTGTAAACCACCTGTATTCCATTGATCATCTCCTGTTTATCATCGCTCCTCTTGATCGCTTCGAGCGCCAGTTCCAGTTCATCAAGTATCGTCAGTATTTCAGATACAAGCTTTGATACATTGACCTTTTCAGCTTCAATTCTCTCCCGTTCGACTCTTTTCCTGAAGTTCTCAAAATCGGCTTGAAGGTACTGAAGCCTCTTCAGATATTCTTCAGCCCGTGCGTGCTCTCTGTCCAGTTCAGTCTTCAGTGATTCGATTTCCTTCTCATGAGTGGTGTTAACAACCTCAGAGCTCTGAGGTTCTGTTTCACTCCTTGCATTTTCTGCGCTATGCGATTGTTCACTCATTCAGCATGTTCCCCCTAGGGAATTCTTGCCTGATAGAAGCAATTTCTATAATTGCTTTAAGTCTTTTCATGGTTTTATGTGTTAAGATAATCGTGAAAAACTTTAAGGTATCGACAAGCATCAGACGGCCAGATTTGGCAGGCATAGTCGAGGCTCAGAACGTAACCAAGCGCTTTGGCACGCTGTACGCCCTTTCAGGTCTGAGCCTCAGCGTCAAGCCGGGCGAAATATATGGTCTGCTCGGGCCAAACGGTTCCGGTAAGACTACAACGATAAAGATCATCTCTGGAATCCTTCAGCCTGACGATGGCCGAGTCAACGTGCTCGGGATTGACCCTGCTTCCGATCCTGTGGGAGCCAAATCAAAAATAGGTTATGTACCAGAGAATCCCTTGCTCTATGAATCACTTACCCCGAGGGAATTTTTTGAATTCGTGGCTTCAGTAAGGAAGATGTCGAAAACCGATGCTCAAGAGAGGGCGACCAAACTCGTGAAGGCTTTTGATATAGATCAATATTTTGATTCACCCATCGCTACACTGTCTATGGGTACCAAGCAAAAGATAGCGGTTATCTCTGCTCTTATACATGAACCTCCTCTTCTACTGATGGACGAACCGCTTAACGGGCTGGATGCGAAGAGTAGCAGGATACTGAAGGAACTTATGGCGTATCACACGGAAATGGGCGGATCCGTGCTATTTTCCACCCATATAATGGAGGTGGCCGAGAACATCTGCACCAGGATCGGCATCATCTATCAGGGGAGAATAGTGGCTGAGGGTACAATGGACGAGCTACGGAGTTACGCCGGAGGGTCCGGCACCACTCTCGAACAGGTGTTTCTGCGGCTAACCAACGAAGAATCGGAAATAGCCGATACCATAAGAGTTTTGCGGGAAGCTTTTAGTGCGGCTAGGGTGAAATGAACTGTCTGCAAAGTCAACAGCCAGACTCGGATACAGTGAAGCCTGGCGACTGAGCAGAATACCGTACGAAGAGCTTGTTTTCAGGTCCTTTATGCAATCCAGAGGTGCCGGGGGATTTAATCCAGTCTTTACGTTCGGAGACCAATCTAAAGCGATCCAGAATAGAGAACGAACCATACGCAGGATTATCCAATCGGCAAGATGGAACAAGCTCGCAGTCGCTTTGGTGGTTGCTTTTGCATCCACCGTACCCATGATAGGCTACGCTATAAATCCAAGCGAAGGGGGCCTGTTGGCAGCCGATTCACTTGGCCTTCTGATGTTGTTCGGTTACTGTATACTTTACGGCATTCAGGTTCTTCCTGGATTGGTAAGTGCGGAGTCTGTAGCGTCTCTCGAGACTCTTCCACTTTCAGTTCAGGACACGTCGCTCATATCCACCTTCTCATTTGTGAGGACGATGGACTACATACTGATAGCTGGAATCGTGACTCCGACGATTCTGATAGGCATCCTTACACATTCTGTCTTGGGCACCATCACCGAACTGCTTGCAACATCAGTCAATATGATATTTGCGATAGCTATCTCACTCTATCTTGCAGGCATGTTCTACAGAAACCTGTCAGGAGGAATCCACTCCAAGATGGAATCGGTTCTGAGGCTTGGTTTTGTTCTGATGTGGGGGCTGCTAATAATGGGGCTCGGCTTCTTCTTCAATTATGTCAGTTATGTTGCACCTTTGATTAATACTTCACTTCAGGATGGTAGCATAGCTGTACTCATGGTACTTTCCACACTTCATCCGTTTTCTTTTTCATTCATGTTAATGAGTTCGATTTATCATCAACCCACCTTCTTCTTACTTGTATCTTTAGTCTCAATATGCATTTATTCCGTGCTGGCCCTATTCGCAATCAGATGGAGTATCTCGGTTACAGCAACAATCGGATCTTACAAGTTCACCGCAATTAAACGGCATCTCATCAATAACTATAACCTGCATACTTTTCGACCGATGTTCGCATATGCGCTGAAAGATTTCAGAATTGCATATCGCAATCCGTCCACTGCATTCCTTGTGGCTGCTCCGGTCTTCGAAACAGTTGTGGTGATACTACCTTTGGTTTCTGCGAATGTTGTCGGTACCCTTCCCACACTTATTGGCACCTTCATAGGTGGTTTGTTCTCTTCCTTTACAACTGTTGGCCTGTTAAATGCTGAAGGCGCTGGATTTGAATACACAAAAACACTTCCAATTCCTCTGAAGACAACGATTCACGCAAAAGCCATGACAGCAACTGTCACATTTCTGCCCATCCCATTCGTCTTTGCTATATTGAGTTATCTCAAGCCCCTGACTCACGAGCTGTTGTACCTTGTCCCCATATTCAGCGTATTTTCTGTAGCCAGCGCAAGCATGGCCGAGATAACGGTCTTTCTTGCTATGGCAGGAGCCGGAAGAATGGTCGCATTTAACGCCTCATCTGGAATGTTGCAATTCTTCTTGGCGATGGTAGTTGGCGCAGTGATTGTGGGAGCTCCATTGATCGCGTTTGGAATGGTAGAACTATTGTTTGGAAACCTATCGTTGTCACTCATTAGCTCAGGCCTGATATCGATCCTTGAATTCGCTGTCATGAATACATTGATTTCGAGGAGAAGCTAAAATCATCTAATAGAATGCCGCCGCCAGCATGCCATAGTAGCTTGGGCGATCATACTGTAGGTATTGCAACTTCATTGAATGGGATGCGATCGCTCCTGCGAGCATGAGCATCTGCCACAAACTGTCCGGCTTCGCATCTTCAACAAGCGTTTTATCGATGGACAGAAGCTCTTTCAACCTTTCTCCTTTCAGTATGCTCAAAACCAGCTTGTCAAATTTTGCAGCGGCCGGGTCGTATCCGTAAGGACCATTTTTGTCATGCGCATGAGCCTGGTCAGCACTTGCAACGAAAAGCACCCTTCTTTTGAATTCTGATGCGGCTTTATCCACACAAACACCCATGTCTACTAGGTTGGACCATGGAATCTCTCTTGATGGCGTAAGTAACACCGCTTTCTTAATGGAGCGGAGAAAATGAAGGGGGATGATTGTCCCCCAGTCAAGCGGCATCCTGGAGTTGCTTCCGGAATCGGTGCCATAGTTGACAAATGCAACTGGTAACTTCATCTTTTGGGCGACAGAATATATCCGATTGGCCAGTTCTCTATCGGTTGGTATGTCGATCTTTATCCTATGCCGTCCATTTACCACGGTTCCTGTGAGATACTCTGTACCAATCACGCCCATCACCCCCCTGATTCTCAGATTGTGTGGGGTTACTATCACAACCGTTTCTGGAGACTTCGACAGCACCTTTTTGCTGCATTCCACCACCGAGTGTCTGAGCAGAGCATAGTCTCCTTCTGCCTCTTCGAAACCCCTGACAAGTCCCCCACCGTGCGGTAGTATGGCAGCTGTAACAATTGGCAATGTGTTACGTAACGATATGCGAACTGTCTTATGAAATTTTAGACGTACTTGTCAATGATTTATGTACCAAGTCGTGATATATTCCATCATAACATATTATTGGTATGCCGAGTAACAGGCTGCGTTATACAGAGGAGTATATAGCTACAAGAGATAGGATCGCTAAGGCCTGTACCGATGTTGGTATGGATGTACTTAGAGTGATTCGTCCCCCCTACCTCAATGGATTGTGGCTGCTGATTGTACATACGTTGACCGATGATGCGTATGTCAAAATGCGAGAGAAGGTGATGAAGATGAACCTGCAACCGGATACAATCTTCATAAGAGAAGTGGGTTCGGGTGAACGAACACTGTGCATCACATTGAAGGAAACCGGCAAGGTGCAGGACTCCTGGTAATCACGCAGTAAACAAAACCATAACAGAGAGTACGGGTGAGCCAACCAAGAACATTTATCTTGGTTAACCGCAGTGCATACTTTGTGAGTCGTGATATTGAAAGGATTTCGTATGAACGCTTGAGGCCTAGAATCAGCGCAAGGCTGCCAGTGTTATCTCCTGAATCCGTCGAAATCTTTTCAGCCGACGGTAGATATTTGGCGGCAGCAGTACGCGCAGCAAAATCCGTTCCTCCTTATGATGTAAGCGAAAAGGACGGATTCGCGGTTTCAAGCAGGGCTTTGGCCGAAGCAACATCAGACAACCCGATCACATTACGCGTAACTGATACAGTTAGTCCTGGGAGGATTTCCAGAAAACAACTTGGTTCAGGTGAATGTATGAAAATACTCACCGGTGCTTATCTTCCTCCAGGAGCGGATGCTGTGGTAATGCAGGAAGATGTGGAGTTTGTCAGGGGAAGGGCAACATTTACCAAAAGCATCAACGTGGGGGCCAATCTTTTCAGGGCTGGCTCCGATATAAAGAAAGGCGAAGTACTTTTTGATAAGGGTCATCGGCTCTCTTTTGAGGATACCTACATACTTGACTCTGCAGGGATCAGTGATGTACCGGTCACGCAAAGGGTAAAAGTTGGGGTTCTTGCGACGGGAGACGAACTTACGGGGGAGCGTTCCAAAACAAGGGATGGTTTCATACTGGACATAAACAGACCCGTGATAATGAGTCATCTTGAGAGATGCGGTTTTCTGGCGACGGATGCAGGTCTGGCGAGAGACGATATAGATGACATTTCCGGACACATTGAAAGGGTATTGTCCAAGGTAGACGCTCTGATTACGACCGGTGGTTCTTCAGTCAGTAATGTCGACCTTGTTTCCGAATCTCTAAGTTCGATGAATACGAAAAGAGTTTTCCACGGGGTAAAAATGCGCCCTTCAAGTACAGCCGGTTTGAGTTTGCACGGGTCCAAGCCGATCTTCATTTTATCCGGATTGATTCAATCCTGCCTGGTGGCCTTGTATTCTTTCGTGATTCCCTCTTTGCGTTTCATGGCCGGACTAGGATACACATTCCATTCAGCTATAGAAGCGAAGATTGAGGACGATTTCAAGTTATGGGGAGAACCTGGCTTCAAGAGAGCCGTGTGGGTTCACATAGAAAACAGGAACGGCGTACTGTATGCCATACCCTCTCCCGCTTCGAGTCACTCCCGTTCGGTTCTTCGAACAAGCCATGGCTTTTTCATTGGGAACTCTGGATCAATCATAACCAAAGGTAGCACGATACAGATAATACAGGTCAGAGACCTAAACCAGCAGCAAAACATCAAAAGGGTTAATACGAGATAGACCGCGGTTGGATGTGATGAATATGAGCAACAGGAATTCGCCTCTGCTTATGATACCTGGCCCCACTAACCTGGATTCAAGAGTGATCGGGGCTCTCTCGTTACCCCAGGTCGCCCACACGGGTCAAACATTCTATTCCGAATTCAAAGACATAGTTGAACTGACTAGATACGCGTTCAAAACGAATGGCAGGGTGATTATTTTTTCGGGGTCAGGAACATCAGGGATGGAAAGCTCTGCAGCGTCGTTGCTTGAGCGTGGAGATAAGGTGCTAAGTGTTGAGACCGGATTCTTCGGTCGGCGCTTCACCACGATTGCCAAGATATACGGTGCCGACGTGGACACTCTGAGCGTTCAGGAGGGAAAGGCAGTGACGCCGGACCTCCTAGACGAGAGACTTTCTCGCGGTTCCTACGATGCGGTATTGCTAACCCATGTAGAAACGAGCACGGCCGTAGCGAACCCGATAAAGGAGCTTTCTTCTGTAGCCAGAAGGCATGGCTGTCTGGTGATCGTGGATACCGTCTGCGGTCTGGGTGGGTCTGAATTCAGGTTTGACGAGTGGGGAATAGACGTTGCATTCGCTGGGTCTCAGAAGGCTCTGGCGGCCCCACCGGGAGCGATGCTCATGGCGATCTCTGACCGTGCAACGGAGAAGCTGACAAGCAGAAAATCCCCAGTAGTCAGCTATTACTATGACCTGAGACGATGGATCCCGATAATGGATGATCCCCATATCTACCTGACAACTCCTTCGACAGCCGTTCTACGTGCCTTACGGGTTGCGTTGCAGATGGTAAGAGATGAAGGTCTTGAAAATAGGTGGCAAAGGCATGCAGAACTATCCCGCGCATTTCAGGACAGTCTGGTGTCGGCAGGGGCACGCCTTTTCTCCGAAAGTCCGGCGCCCACCGTAACCGCAATATCGGTAAAGGATTCTGCAAGTTTAGCCAAGAGGATACTTGCAGAGCATAACATAATGGTGGCCAGAGGCCTGGACTCGCACTCCAACGATATCATAAGAGTTGGGCATATGGGTATCGTAAACAAACAGATGCTTGACCTGACACTTTCAGCAATCCTTATGGAGATGAAGCAGCTGGGGGAGAAGGTCGATGTCAGGGAATCAATTGAATTGCACCAAAGGACACGATGAGTTTGATTGTAATTATATTCAAAATTGCTTCATGCCGTAGCATGCAGCATTCTTTTGAGATTCACACTCGACCATGGTAGGCGCTTAAAGTTTCAATGGATTTGCGAAGATCCATTCTTCTGGCATTGGCCAGGCGATACATTGCCGGAGAAGATGTCAGTGGCCTTGTCTCTTTGGCCAAGAGACTTAACAGTCAGGGTTTCAGGATTACAGCCAATTATCTGGGCGAAGATGTAGCCACAGATGAGCAGGTACGAAGAAATGTAGATGAATACATCCTTCTTATGGAAGCCTTCGAGAAAGGCAAGCTGGCATCAAGCATCAGTATCAAACCAACGCAGGTGGGTCTATCCTTATCCAGAGAAATCGCGTCGAAGAACGTCAATAGAATATTGGAACAGGCAGCAGACTTGGATCAGTTTGTTTGGATAGACATGGAAAGCTCTCCATACACAGATGATATACTCCGAATCTACCTTTCGCACAAACAGAGCTATTCAAACATAGGTATAACATTGCAGGCCTACCTAAAACGCAGTCAAGGCGACCTGAAACGCATGCTGGAAAATGAAAGCAAAATTCGAGTTGTGAAGGGAGCATACAACGAAACACCAGACATAATGTTGAAGGGCAAATCAGAAATCAGGAACAACTTGGCGGAAATGCTGAAGGCGTTGTTCAAACAAAATAATTTCTTTTCCATAGGTACTCATGACAACAAACTCATTGAACTTGCAACAGCTCTATCGCATGAATTCTCAAACGACAATTTTGAATTCCAGTTTCTAAAGGGAATACGCGAGGAGAAGGCTTCAGAACTTCTGGACAGACGGTTCAAGGTATCTATTTACACCCCCTATGGCAGAAGCTGGATGCCCTACTCCATCAGACGAATGAGGGAAAGAGATAGTGCAACCTACTTTGTGCTCAGGTCGATACTTCGTCTTTAGTTCTCCTTTAGGAACGATCACTTTCGTGTATGTCAGCCTAGAGTGATACATCAATGTATAAATACCAAAGGATGGGTGGGGGGTCTGAGCAGGATTGACGCAGCCAATAAGGGGCGGTTTAGTTTATAGCTGGCCTTATTATGGCTATTATGCCAGCTATAGCTGGTAAATCCGGCTCGCGACACTCTTTTCTAAGGAGGGTTTTTCGTGGGGCCAAGAAATCTATGTGACTGTATAGTAATCAAGCTCGGTGGGTCGGTTCTGGAAAACGAAAGTTCAATCGCCAGATCCGCGCACCTGGTAAAATCCATTCTTGAGAAAGGGAATAAGGTTGTTGTAGTGGTTTCTGCAATGAAAGGAGTTACAGACAGTCTAATTTCGATTTCGAGACAGGTAAATCCAAATATGGAGGCATCCATTCTGGACGAGCTTCTGGCTACAGGCGAAAAGACGAGTGCTCGTCTCATGGCTGCCGCGTTGGCTTTGCGCGGAATCGATACGGTCGTACTCGACCCGGATATGCCAGATTGGCCGGTAATTACAGATGATACGTATCAAGACGCAAATCCAATACTTGAACTCACTCGTGAACGAGTCGAGCAGAATGTGCTACCCATAATAGAAAGGGGGTCGGTACCGGTTATCTGTGGTTTCCTAGGTAAGACTGTTAGAAATAAAATAACCACGCTCGGCAGAGGGGGAAGCGATACTACAGCGGTCTTGATTGGGAACTGTTTGAATGCAAAGGAAGTTCTTCTGATAAAAGATGTTGAAGGAGTTTTTTCAAGCGACCCTGACCGTGTAACTCAACCCAGGCTGATAGAGACACTCAACGGAGAGGAGGCAGAATTACTTGCTGCGGGCGGGGCCAAATTTCTGCACTCTAAGGCTCTGAGGTTTCATGTAAATGGGATGAAAATCAGAGTCACGAGTCTGGCCAAGTCCGAAGCGGGCACGATTATAGAAAACAATTCATCAACGAAAGAGATGGATGTACAGATTACAAGCAAGTCAGTTTCAATGCTCACCGTAGTGGGTATAAGCACAAATGACTCGGGACCGCTCGACAGGATAGCCACGGCAATAAGAAGCGCCGGTGGAAACATCCTTTCTTTATCACTCGAGGAAAATTCGGCGATATTCTATGTAGATGGTGGGGAGGGCCTGCTCGATTCTGTGCATTCGGAGATCGTGAATTCCGGCACGGCCAAAGCGGTTTCGTCTTATGACGGATTGTCAATGGTCACCATCAAGGGGAAAATGCTCGAAACAAAGCCGGGAATCGTTCAGATTGTAACGCAGCCGCTCGCCAAAGCAGGGATTAACCTGTTCGGGATCATAACAATACACTCGTCCATAAGACTTTTTGTTTCCAATGAACAGACAGACTCGGTCACCAGGCTCGTTCGGGAAGCCGTGGGGGACCAGAAAACTAACCTGAAGGGAAAAGCTGTTATCAACCAGGAGGTTACGTAATTGGTTAGTGGTAAACAGGTCAGACTTGCAAGGCTGACAAAAAAGGGGAGGATGCTGTGCATACCCCTAGATCACGCCCTGACGGTTGGTCCCATATTTGGCTTGGAAAACCCTGGAACAATTATACAAAAGGTGGTGGCTGGTGGCGCTACATGCATTCTCGCCCACAAAGGAACAATCAGGTCGCTCGAAGCACCTGTACCCGTGGGAATGATACTTCATATATCAGCAAGCACGTCGATTGGAGTATCTCCAAACAGAAAGGTACTGATCTCGTCTGCCCGGCATGCGATCCGGCTAGGAGCGGACGCGCTCTCGCTACACATTAACATCGGTGGGAAGGAAGAATCCGAAATGCTTTCTGATCTTGGAATGGTAGCGGACGAATGCGATTCACTCGATCTGCCTTTGGTGGCTATGATGTACCCTCGGGGAGAGAACATAAAAGACGCAACTGACCCAGACACAGTTGCTCATGTAGCAAGAATCGGCGCAGAATCAGGAGCCGATATCGTGAAGACCGTCTACACCGGAAATACAGAGACATTCAGACAGGTGGTTAGGAAATGTCCCGTACCTGTAGTGCTCGCTGGCGGTTCCAAAATGGATTCTGAGGAACAAATCTTGGAGGTCGCATCATCGGCTGTCAGGGCCGGAGCGATGGGGGTCGCGTTTGGAAGAAATGTCTTTCAATACAGGGAACCCGAAAAAATCGTCACGGCATTACGCAGAGTGGTTATCGATGATGAATCCGTCGCACAAGCCATGGAGGGGTTGAGGAGTGAACAAGCCTGACGTAATAGTGGACTTTTCCGGGCATCCGTCCGAATCTCTTGACGAAATTGGCAAGCTAGACATAGAAAAGGTAATAATCGAAAAGAAGGCTTTTGACGATCGACTTTTCGCTCTTTCCGTCCGGGATGCAAAAGGTCACAGGCTCAACGCCGTCTGGGCAACGATCGGGAACGCCAACGACCTTCAAAAGGTAGTAAAAATCGCATCGGGTGACTACGATTTCGTTGTAATCGAATGCACCGACTGGAAGGTGATTCCTTTAGAGAACCTTATTGCAGAGTTCCGGAGAACTGGAAAGAAGCTCTATACAGTTGTGAAGGAGCCTTCAGAAATTGGCTTGACATCAACAATTCTAGAAAGGGGAGTAGACGGAATCGTAATATCTCCTGAACTCGTATCACAAGCAAGAAAATCCTTCACGAGCTCATCTGAAATTCATCTATCAGGGTCCACGGTAACCAGAATAATGGATGTAGGCCTTGGCGACCGCGTCTGCCTAGATACAACATCGCAGCTGGCCAAGGGCGAAGGAATGCTCGTTGGGAGCAAAGGCGGCTACTTTTTCCTGGTCCATGGAGAGACTATAGAAAACCAGTACATCGCAACGCGACCATTCAGGGTAAACGCTGGCGCAATTCATAGCTACGTACTGACCCCAGGCCTGAAGACCAGATATCTCTCCGAATTTTCGGCCGGGGACAGAGTCCTTGTCGTTCAAACGAATGGAGGTACAAGGGAAACTGTGGTGGGCAGGATCAAGATGGAAAAGAGGCCAATGGTATTGATCGAAGCCACTCATGAAGGTGAGACCGGCTCCATCATTCTTCAGAATGCAGAGACCGTCAGGCTCGTGAGGGTCACAGGTGATCCCGTCTCTGTGATGGAATTGAAGCAGGGGGACGAGATTTTGACCGCCATACTTCCACCAAAAGCCAGGCACTTTGGAGGAGAGGTAGATGAATTCATCATCGAAAGATGATCGTCTCAGTTTTGAAGGAGTAAGTGATTGATGTCAGGACCCAGAATTTGTACTAGCTTGGCCGCGAATACCATTGAGGAACTACTCGAAAAGGCGTCAACCGCCATGGACCTTGGTTCTGACCTGATAGAATTAAGACTGGATTTTCTGGAAACATTCTCGGTCAGTCAAATCGAAAGATTCCTGGGCAGCTACGTGAAAAGAGCAATAGCTACCCTAAGACCCGTCTCTGAAGGGGGCAGGTTCGTTGGCCCTGAGAATACTCGTATTAGATTACTTGAGGAGCTGGCAAGCCTTCCCTTTTACCTGATCGACGTGGAGTACAAAGCGATTTCATCTAACAGGAAGCTCCACGATTCGATCAAAAGGAGCAGACGAATCATATCCTGGCACAGCCTTTCTGGCACTCCGAGTATCAGGACAATGCATGTTATCGTGAGGAATGTCTCCATTGCAGGAGCGTACGCAAAGATCGTAACGGTGGCGAACTCCTATGAGGACAACGTTCGTACCCTTTCTCTTTACAGGTCAAGATACGCGAAAAGACTGATCGCTTTCTGCATGGGTGATCGAGGAGTTGCCTCACGCTTTGTTTCGGCTTCACTCGGAAGTCCGATAGTGTATTGTTCACTCCCCTCGGAGCCGGTGGCCGAAGGGCAGGTCTCTCTTTCCCTCATGCAGGAAGTGTTAAGGGGGATAAGAAATTGACCGACCATTATTATCTTTTAGGCACCGACGTCTCGAAATCACCTTCACCTAGCATGTTCAATTCTGCATTCTCCGAACTCAAAATAGATGCGACCTATTATCCGTTGAACGTCCCAGCCGATGGCTTAACCAGCGAGTTTCATAGACTGGGAAAGGAGTCAACTAGAGGAATGAACATTACGATCCCATTCAAAACACAGATTTTGTCATTGCTTGATGAACTCGACCCTTCATCAAAATCGATCGGCGCGGTCAATGTGGTTAAATTTTCAGGCGGATGGAGCACCGGGTATAATACCGACATCCATGGGATAACCGAATCCCTGAGATGCCATGGCGTATCTTCCGTAGATAGCGCACTTCTTCTTGGTTCGGGTGGAGCTGCAAGAGCATTTTGCTCAGCCATCAACTCTTTAGGCTGTAAGGAGATATCGGTTGTCGTTCGTGATAAGGTCCGAGCAAAAAACTTCATCGAATCGATGCGAAACTCATTTCCAGCGATGAGGTTCGAGGTGTCGGAGAATCATATCCCCAAAGAAACAAAATTTGACTTGGTCTTCAATGCAACTCCGCCCAATAGTCTGAGTAGTGACCTGCTGTTAGAATTGAGAGATGTAATATCATTCAAGACAGTGGTTTTCGAAGCTGTATACTATCCTTTGAAGACTGATTTGCTCAGAATCGCTTCTGAACTTGGTGCAAAAACGATAAAGGGCTCAGAAATGTTGCTCAATCAGGCACTTCTCGCATTCAAAATTTGGACAGGGAGAGAACCACCAAGAGGTATTATGGAGAGGTCGCTTCACAGTTCACTCGGAGATGTCGCAGGATGATCGGACGGGCGTTTGCGTATGGCGCTGTAAGTATCCTCAATGCCGTGGCCAATGGTAGGGGCGTGACTCTTGGAATCGACCTGAAAACCGCATCAAAGGTCGAGCTTCATAAAGGTGAAGGTAGGTGGAACCTGACTATAAACGGAGAAGACAAGGAATCAAGACTAGCTGAGGCGTCTGTCGACGCGGCGCTTCGGTTGGTTGGGGAGAGGATATCAAACTTTCATGGTACGATCGAGACGCAAAGTAACATACCGATGGGGGTTGGTTTGAAGAGTTCGTCTTCTTCCTCACTAGCGATAATTATGGCTACACTGCAGGCCATGGGTCAGGAAAGCTTCGAACCCTCAGAAGTTCTAAGGGCGAGTGTGGCTTCTTCGCTGGCCTCTGGCGTCAGCATAACGGGCGCTCTGGATGATGCAGCTTCATGTCTTCTTGGTGGTGTGAACCTTGCAGACAATCTGAAGAGGAAACTGATTTCGTCAAGGCGGTTACCCGATAGGAAGAAAGTAGTAATCAGGATCCCAAATGAAGAAAGCAGGAGACGGTTCATCAATATCAAACAAGTAAAAAGCTTCCGTAAGGTAGCGGATCGTATACTCATCTCAAGTCTGAAGGGTGAGTATTGGTCGTCGATGACGATGAATGGTATGCTATACTCCATGTTACTTGGATACGACGCCTCACCCTCCATCACCGCACTCGATTGTGGGGCGGTTGGTGCAGGACTGTCAGGCACCGGTCCCGCGATATGTGCTGTATTTGATTCATCTAACACACAGGGTATAGATAAATTGAGAGATATGTGGGCAAAAGACGGCTCTGCCGTCATGACTGCAGACACCAATAACGAAAAGGGGGGCTTGGTTGTTTGAGTAAAACAGTCACACTGATTGCGCCTAAATCCGGGTTAAGCGGTTCAGTAACTCCTCCCCCAAGTAAGAGCTATACCCATCGTGCCATACTGCTTGCCAGTTTAGCAGAAGGGGAATCCACAATTTGGAATCCTTTGCATTCTAGAGATACAGATGCCACGATAAGAGGCTGCATCTCATTTGGTGCCAAAATAGAGGATGGTGAAAACTCATTAAGAATCAGGGGCTGTCGGCCCCAGACGCCGGATGACATCATAAATGTCGAAAATTCAGGCACAACATTACGTTTCCTGTCCTCTGCTTTATCCCTCACTCCTTCCGGTTTCTCGGTACTGACAGGAGATTTAAGCATCAGACGACGACCAATGCAGCCTCTTCTGGATTCGCTCACACAACTAGGGGTGCATGCAAAATCTACTAGGGGAAATGGTTGTGCCCCGGTCATTATAGGTGGCGGAGGGCTCCGAGGTGGCGAAGTAAAGATAAGGGGTGATATCTCATCACAATTTATTTCTTCCCTGCTCATATCTGCTCCAATGGCAGATAAGGACGTCGTCATAAAAACAGACGACGTAGTATCCAAACCGTACATAGATGCTACCATTACTATGATGAGGAAGTTCGGAGCCAAGGTGACGAACCATGATTATAGCTATTTTATTGTGAGGTCTGGCACAGGCTACAGTGGCGAAGATTTTACGGTTCCGGGAGACTTCAGCTCGGCATCGTTCATTGCAGGCGCGGTAGCGATGATAGGTGGAGAGGTCGAATTATGCGGATTGAATGCAGAACTCCCGCAGGGGGACTCCTCGTTTCTTTCTATCCTAGGATCAATGGGTGTCGAAGTAAAGCAGCGAGAAAAGGGTTACATGATCAGATGGAACGGGGATAAACTTCAGGGAGGAACCTTCGATCTTACAGACACACCGGACCTGCTGCCTGTGCTTGCCGTGCTTGGTTTGAAGTGCAAATCACAGCTGGAAATCACCGGCGTGATGCATGCCCGCTACAAAGAGACCGACAGGATCTCTACAATAGTTCAGGAGCTTTTGAAGTTGGGTGTGGACATCACGGAGAGGCCGGACGGCATAGTAATAAAGCCAGGTAAACTGAGGCGGGCCAAACTCGACGCTCATGGCGACCACAGGATGTTCATGGCATTCTCGATGATATCCTTGCTGTTTCCTCAGGGAATACCAGTTTTTGGGGAAGAAAGCCTCGATGTATCTTATCCTTCATATCTGGAAGACATCAGCAAGTTGGGCGTAATCGTCAGGAGGCAGAACATTTGAGCGGAAATATCATCGGGGAGAGATTTGTTACAGTAACATTTGGTGAAAGCCATGGCTCGTGCGTTGGGGCCGTGATCGATGGATGCCCAGCCGGTCTGCAGATTTCGGAAGCGGAAATCCAACATGACCTAGACCTAAGAAAGCCCGGGCAATCGATAGTAACAACTCAAAGAAAGGAAGAGGATAGGGTTGAGATACTTTCGGGGGTGTGGAGGGGTTTCACGACCGGAGCACCCATCATGATGTATATCCGCAATATGGACAAGGATTCCCGATCTTACGACCTTATTATGAATACTCCCAGACCAGGGCACGCGGACCTTGTGTCTAGGATCAAATACGGTGGATTCAATGACTATAGGGGAGGCGGAAGATTCTCCGGTAGAATCACGGCCTCCTTCGTGATGGCAGGTGCCGTCGCCAAGAAGCTACTCAAATACACGCTGGGGATAGAAATAATTGCATATTCATTGGAAATAGGTGGAATCCGGGCCGAAAACTTCACACTGGATGAAGCTCGGAATAACAGGTACAACAATGAGACGAGGGCACCGCTTCCAAGCGTAGCCGAAGAGATGAAGAAGAAGATAATAGAAACAAGAGGAAAGGGGGACAGTTTAGGTGGAATAGTCGAATGCCATGCGATAAACGTGCCCATCGGCCTCGGCGAGCCTGTTTTCGATTCGCTTGATTCGGATTTGGCAAAGATAGCCCTTGCAATACCAGCTGCAAAGGGTGTGGAATTCGGCAGTGGTTTTGAAGCCGCAAGGCTCAGAGGAACACAGAACAACGATCAATACATTCTTGATGGAGAAAATATAACAACAAAAACAAACAATTCAGGTGGAATCCTCGGCGGCCTCTCCAATGGAAGACCGATCGTGTATCGCATTGTGTTCAAACCCGCATCTTCGATAGCTTCCAAGCAGAGCACGGTCGACCTGGAAAAGAAGAAGCAGGTCGATATCATAGTCCCGGGTAGGCATGACCCTACCGTCGTCCCGAGGGCCGTACCTGTCGTCGAAAGCACCACCGCTCTTGTTCTTGCCGACCACGCAATTAGAGCCGGCTTTATTCCTCCCGTACTCAAGGTCAAGGTGTGAACTCTGAAAGAAGACATTCAGCTTGGAAGATTAAGGGAAAAAATAACCGAAAGGACGCTGGAGATAATCAGGCTGGCCGGCGAACGCAATGAATTGGCCAGAGAAGCGGGTCGAATAAAGTCGATGAACTCAATTCCTATCCAGGATGAACGCGTCGAAGCCGCACTGTATGAAGCCGTAGCCATGGAATGTGAGAAGGTTGGCGTTGAAAAGCGGACCGGTTTCAAAATTCTCAGCAGCCTGTTAGCAGAGTCAAAAAGGGTACAGGGTGGAACTTCGCCGATTCCCCGCGAGACTCCCATGCAATCCTTCGCGAAAGCAGTGAAGCTGCAGAGTGAAGGCAAGAAAATCATACGTCTTGATGTAGGTGAACCCGACTTCAGACCTCCCGCGAGCGTGGTAAATGCATGTATCGACGCTCTGAGGAACTTCAAAACCCATTACACACTGACGAGGGGCATTCCAGAACTCGTCGAAGCGCTCAGAAACTATTTGAAATCAAAATGGGGTTTTGATGGCACAGAAGACGAAATCATCATTACCACAGGGGGAAGGTTTGCCGTTTATTCCGGATTGGCAAGCGTCCTGAGCGAAGGGGAGAGTGCTATTGTCATAGATCCGAACTGGCCTGCTTACAAGCAGGCCATAGAATTCATCGGAGCCAGGCCTTTGACTGTCAGAAGCACGCTTGAAGAAAGATGGAATCCGCCTCTTGAGGACATAAAGAATTCAATAAGAGCGGACACCAGAGCCATAGTGATAAGCTACCCCAATAATCCAACCGGAAAGGTTCTGGATCGTGAAACTTTCAGGTCGATAATTGAAATAGCGAACGACTATGGATTGACTATAATAAGCGATGAAACGTATGTGGACTACGCATTCAAATCCTGTCCCACTATCCTCAATTCGGATGCGGAGGACTTCATCTGCATCGGAAGTTTCTCCAAGACGTGGGCAATGACCGGTTTCAGGGTGGGTTATGCCATTTCTTCAAAAAATACAATCGACAAAATGCTCTCTATGGCTTCCTTGATGCTTACGTCTGCTCCCGAGTTCGTTCAGTATGCAGCTATCGCGGCACTTGGTTGTGACAGGGAAGCAAGGGAAAACTGCATAACTATGAAGGAAAGGTCGGAAGCCGTCTGTGATTTGCTCGAAAAGACGCCCAACATCGAGGTCTATCGACCTAATGGGGCAATCTATCTCTTTCCAAGAATCAAGAATACGAGAATTGTAGCGGGTGAATTCGCAGAAAGGCTGCTGAGCGAAAAACTCGTCAGTGTAACCCCCGGTATCGCATTTGGAGCCTATCCGGAACACTTCAGGATATCTCTGTGTAAGCCAAAAGAAGTCCTGTTTGAAGGAGTTGAACGAATAGGTGAAGCATTACTTTGAACATCTCAATAGTCGGAGCAAATGGTGCGATGGGTTCCTTCTTCGCAAGGTATTTTGCGTCGAGGGGTCATAATGTTTTAGGGTTTGATATCAAGAGACAAAAAGGGTCAGGCCAAGGCCCTGTAATGGTTGCTTCGCTCGAACTGGCTGTTCGACAAGCAGACGCCGTCATGCTTGCAACACCAATGACTTCAATGGGGTCGGTGGGAAGGAAAGCTCTATTACACATGAAACGAGGGTCTTACTTGATTGAAATTTCTTCGGTCAAGGGAAACCTCTTACCAACTCTCCGCAGATTGTCCAGGGCCAGGGGGGTCGAACTTCTTTCCATTCACCCTTTGTTCGGACCCGCACAGAATGTAAGTGACAGAATGAAATTGCTTGTCGTGATGACAGGCAAAAATTCAAGAAGTCTGGCACATACCTTTTTTCCTAATGCAGAAATTTATACCACGAGTCCAGCACTTCATGATAGGCTGATGAGCCTCATACTGTCACTTACACATGCAACAAATGCGGCGTTTGTGTCCGTTGTAAAATCGAATATCAAACCACAAAGACTCAAAAGAATGGCTACGCCATTCTCCTATCTTCAGCTGATACTTGGTCAGGCAATACTTTCACAAAGCCCAGAGCTCATGGCCGAGATCCAGGCTGAAAATCGCTACTCAGAAGAAGTGCTGAGATCTATGATTTCGGAGCTGACAAGAATTGCCGACCTCGTACGGGATAAGAACACGGAAGAACTAACTAGGGCGTTCGCAATCCAGAGACAGGATTCGTCATCAAGGAATGCTATCGACTCCGTATACAGGGCATATCGCTCGATTGTCAGCTGAGCCTTGCGGCCTCTTTCAGCGATCCTACGAACTTTTCCACTTCTTCAAACAAGTTCGGAGACTCCTTCAAAGAAGAAACGAAGTCGACAATTGCGCTGCCCACCACGACCCCATCGGCGCCTGCGTTTATGAATCTCGAGACATGAGAAGGTTTGGAAACCCCGAAACCTACAACAAGCGGAACCCTCCCATTAGTCAGCCTCTTGGCTTTGCTCACAAATTCCAAGCTGGCATCCTTGATTTCGGACCTTGCGCCTGTTACACCTACTACAGATACAAGATAAAGGAAACCATTTGTCAAACCAGCAATCTTCACCAATCTTTGGGAAGGGGTCGTTGGTGCCGCAAGCAAAATGACGTCTACACTCTTTGTACCTGCTTGCTCCCTAAGCAGATGCACCTCTTCCACTGGAAGGTCTGGTATGATTATGCCATCGATTTGACCTTTGTTCATGGCGTCAAAGAAATTTCGAATCCCCTTGGAATAAACCAGGTTGTAATAGGTCATGAGTACAATCGGAATATGAAAGTCTCTTTTCAATTTGGTACCCACTCGGATCACATCATCAGGTGTTGTCTTTGATTGCAGGGCCCGAACCGAAGCTGCCTGAATCGACCTTCCGTCCGCGATCGGGTCAGAAAATGGAATCCCCAGCTCAATTATATCGGCACCTCCCGATATGGCTGCTTTGGCCAGTTTGTATGAGGCGTCGATATTCGGGTCACCACCCATCATATATGCAATTAGAACACCAGAATCCCCCCTAGACCTGAACACCTTTGAGATATCGCTCAAATGTGTGAACCTTCCCTTTCGGCGACTACCTCCACGTCTTTGTCGCCTCTTCCAGACAGAGTCACTACAATCACCTTATCCTTGCCCATCTTCCTGGCTACCTTCAATGCATATGCGATAGCATGTGCAGATTCGAGTGCCGGCAGTATTCCTTCCAATCTCGACAGCCTGTGGAATGCATCCAGCGCTTCAGAATCTGAAACCGTTACGTACGTCGCTCTTCCGGACTCCTTAAGAAAAGCATGTTCCGGACCCACGCCGGGATAATCCAATCCCGCAGATATGCTATGTGTACTTGCGACCTGTCCGTCTTCGTCCTGAAGAAGGTAACTCAGCATCCCGTGCAATACGCCTTCCTTGCCAAATGAAAGTGATGCTGCATTGGCGTCTGCTCCGGTTCCTCCAGCCTCGACGCCAACCAACCTCACATCTCTATCTTTAACGAAAGGATAGAACGAACCGATGGAATTACTTCCTCCGCCGACACATGCGAAAACACAATCGGGATAACGTCCCTCACTTTCCAGCATCTGTTTCTTGATCTCCTTTCCTATGACACTCTGAAAATCTCTTACCATGGTGGGATATGGATGCGGACCCACGGCGGAACCGATGAGATAGTATGTTGTGGAAAGGTTTGTCACCCAATCACGAAGCGCCTCATTGATTGCATCTTTGAGTGTCTTCGACCCCGATGAAACTGGAAGCACATTCGCGCCAAGCAGCTTCATTCTGTAAACGTTGAGTTTCTGACGCTCCATATCCTCGGTACCCATGTATACCTCAGATTTCAGTCCGAGTACAGCACACGCCATGGCGGTGGCGACCCCATGCTGTCCTGCACCTGTTTCAGCTATTACCCTTGGTTTCCTCATCCTCTTTGCAAGTAGAGCCTGACCAAGTGTGTTGTTGATTTTATGCGCCCCGCCATGCAGGAGGTCTTCTCTTTTCAGATATATCTTGGCCCCTCCGGCATACTTGGTAAGATTGGACGCAAAGTATAACGGTGTGGGTCTCCCGGCATATTTCCCGAGCAGCGATTCTAGTTCGACACGGAAATCCCTATCCTTCTTTGCCTCCAGGTATCCACGCTCCAGCTGTTCGAGCGCTGGCATAAGGGTCTCGGGTACGTATTGACCGCCGAATCTGCCGAACCTTCCCTTCATACTGTATCACATCACCCCGTCGGATTCCTTTGCCCTTTTAACGAACTCTTTCATGAGTAGGGGGTCCTTTATTCCAGGTGACCGCTCCAAACGTGATGAGGCATCGACTCCGTATGGGCGGACTATTTTCACAGCATCTACAACATTGTCTGGCCCAACTCCGCCTGCCAGAATAAGGGGCTTTGGCGAGATCTCATCTTTTATCTTCGAACAAAGATCGAAATCCTGGGCTACACCTGTGCCTCCCCTCAAACCTGACCTGTAAGAGTCTACGACGAGACCATCGTATCCACTGACCGCCTTTCCTGCACTGACCCTTTCGTGTCCAACTATGTACGGCCTAAGTACATCCACGTTCAATGTTTCCCTAATGGGGACCGGGTCCGAACAATCGTACAATTGCAAAGTATCGATTTGCAGCTTGCTTATCACATTGAGGTTATGTTTCAGAAAGGTTTCCGTGGTGACCAATACTGCTGATACAAACGGGGGGACGGATGTGCTAAGGTCGGTGACCCTTTCCAGTGAGATATTTCTAGGAGATTCGGGAAACCCGGCTATAAAGCCAACCGCGTCGACACCAGCCTCAACTGCTGCCCGCAGGTCAACCTGTCGTGTTATCCCACATATTTTTACTCTCACCATATCTATTCCCCCTTTAGCTCCCTAAGCTTCGCAAGGGGATCATCGGCTTTCATCAGGGTAGATCCTACAAGAAATGCATCAATACCCAATTTTGAAAACCTTTCAATCTCTGACCTATCTTTGAATCCACTTTCACTCACAACCGGTTTGTCTGGTTTACCAATCGCTAGCAGTTTTTCCGTGGTTGCCAGCGAAGTCTCCAACGTCATGAGGTTTCTATTGTTTATGCCAATCAAGTCAGCATCAGTCTTGGCCGCTCGTATGTACTCCTCTTCGTCGTGAACTTCGAGAAGCACTTCAAGTCCTAACGAATGTGAATATGAAATCAAATCGGTCAGGGGGGAGTTGGCCAAGCCCGATTGGAACACGCCCATTATAAGTAGAACCGCATCTGCACCAAGTCGACGACCCGCTTCGACCTGGATCCGGTCTATGATGATATCTTTCATCAGTACTGGAATCTTCACACGACTCTTGACCTCAGCAAGAGAATTCAAATTTCCACCAAAATGTTTTGGCTCTGTAATAACGGAAATTGCAGATGCACCTCCGCACTCGTATCTAATCGCAACATCTTCGGCTGGTCCGGCGCTTCTCAATCGACCTTCCGCCGGTGAGATGAACTTCACTTCTGCGATTATTGGTGTGGTATCACGTTTGATGGCCTCGAGCAGACTTGTGTGGTGGAAATTAAGAGATTTTTTAACTGAATAATAACCTTGGGCAATAGACGTCTTGGCTGATTCCGTCAGGACAGAAAGGAAGTTACGTTGTGTTTTCTGCAACCTGTTTCACCCCTACCGAATCCCTTTGCGCGAAACTTACCAATGCTTGGAGTTTCTTCAATGCTTCACCTGTTTCGATTGACAGATTGGCAAGTTCGCATCCTTCCTTGAAGTCATCCACCAACCCAGAAACCACTAGTGCACCAGCAGCGTTGACTACGACCATATCATGCGCAAGGCCATGAGCGCCGCCACTCAATATCTTCATGGTCAAGGTCGCACTTTCTTCTACATTCGAGATCCTTATCGGAGGTTCTGTGTAAAGTCTTACACCCATTTCTTCTGGGGTGTATTCGAACGTCTCTATCTTTCCATTCTTCAGCCAAGACAGCACAGTTTTTCCCCTGACAGATATTTCGTCCACACCTTCAGAACCATGTACAACTATCGCCTCATCCAAACCGGAGATCTTCAGAACCTCCGCCATCACCGGCACGAGAGATTCAGAGTATACCCCCATCAGCTGTCCACGTATCGGCACAGGATTCAGTAAGGGACCCATCAGGTTGAATACTGTCCTTATCCCGAGTTCCTTTCTGATGCCAGCAACCTTTTTCAATGCAGGATGGAAAGCGGGAGCAAAGAGAAACCCGATACCTATCTCTTCCAATGACTTCTGCACCGAATCGGGAGAGGCATTCAGGTTCAGGCCGAGTTTTTCAAGCAGATCAGCACTTCCGCACCGGCTACTCACCGACCTGTTACCATGCTTTGCAACCTTTGCACCCGCCCCTGCAGCAACAATTGCAGCCAAGGTGCTCACATTGAATGTTCCGGACATGTCGCCTCCTGTGCCGCATGTGTCTATTATTCGACCGGAAATTTTGGGGAACAATCTGACGCTGAACTGCCTGAGTGCCTTGGCAAAAGAGGCCATTTCGGCCGGTGTTTCCCCCTTCATCTTCAATCCTAACAAAAGTGCACCAATCTGAGCTGCGGAGGCCCTTCCGTCGACGATCTCCTGGACGGATTCAGATATCAAATCAGAATCTAGGTCTGAACGGTCTGCCACTTTCTTAATCGCAAGTTCTATCATAACTATCCTCCGACCTGCCGAAGAAAATTGTGGAGAATCTTGACCCCTTCCTTGGTCATTATCGATTCTGGGTGGAATTGGATCCCTTCGATCGGGTACGAAGCATGTCGGATTCCCATTATCTCCCCATCATCAAGGGAGAGCGCAGTAACCTTCAGAAAGCTGGGCAGGCTGTTTTTATCTATCACTAAGGAATGGTATCTTGTAGCAACTAAGGGATTCTCCACTCCACTGAGTACGCCCTTTCCGTCGTGGATGATCCTGCTCGTCTTTCCATGCATCAAAACACCAGCACGAACTATTCTGGCACCGAAGGTGCAACCTATTCCCTGATTTCCAAGGCAGATTCCAAGCGTAGGAATAGTTGGCCCGAACTCCGATATCACAGTTCCGCAGATGCCAAAGGACCTGGCTTCCTCTGGATTTCCCGGACCGGGAGAAATGATTATTCTATCAGGAGCCAATTTCCTTATCTCTTCAACAGTTATTTCATCATTTCTCCTAACTATGGGGTCTGCACCAAGGGAGCCTACGTGCTGCGCTATGTTGTAAACAAAAGAATCATAATTATCGAGAATAAGCACCTTCATCTATTTCCTGCCTCCGCCTGTCTGGCCGATTTCAGCAGTGCCGCGGCCTTGGCCTCGGTTTCATTCCATTCCCGGTCTGCTTGTGAGTCTGCCACTATACCGGCGCCGGCTTGCACCGAGCATCTCTCGCCATTCGCAAGCAGAGTTCTGATCGCAATCGCAAAATCTGCATTTCCATTGAATGAGAAATATCCCACCGCCCCAGCGTACACCTCACGGTTGTCAGGTTCAAGCTCATCTATGATCTCCATCGCTCTGACCTTTGGTGCGCCGGACACCGTGCCTGCGGGAAAGACAGCCCCGATCACATCATAACTGTCTAGGCCTCTTCTCAGAACCCCGGTTACATGAGATACTATATGCTGGACATGACTGAACTGATGAACCGATGCGAAACTGGGAACTGCTACCGTTCCATACGTCGACACTTTGCCGATATCGTTTCTGGCAAGATCCACAAGCATTGTATGCTCTGCCATTTCCTTAGGGTCGCCAAGAAGATCTCTTTTCAGAATTTCATTCCTTTCTGGGTCTTTTAGTTTTGGTCTTGTTCCAGCTATGGGAAAGGTTTCAACACGTCCTTCATCAACACGAACCAGCATCTCGGGGCTGGAACCGACCACTCTTCTCCTTCCGAATTTCAGGAAATACATGTAAGGCGAGGGGTTTATCCGGCTCAGCTCGGAATAAAACCGAACCAGATCACCTTCGTAGTCAAATTCGAATCTCTTCGAAAGAACCACCTGGAATACGTCGCCAGCAAGTATGTAGTCTTTGGCCCTCTCAACCATGTCGCCAAATCTTGCCTTGGTCACGGACCTTTGTGGCTTGGAGAAACGTACGGCTCCCTTGACCGCATCCAGTTTCAAAATCCTGATGAGTTCGTTATATCGGCTCTTACCCAGGTGCCAGTAAAACTTCAGCCCCCTTTTGTGATCAAATACTACACCATCAAGATAAACACCAAACTCCATCGTTGGGAAGCCGGAGTGGGGCTTCTTGCCGGAGGATAGTTTTTCCCAGTACCTTACGCTGTCATACCCTATGTATCCTACAGCCCCGCCACCGAATCTGAACGGGCTGGCGAACATATTGGATTGTACAATCTTCTTAATTATATGAAGAGGGTCGGGGGCATATATTTCATCAACGGTATCTTTTTCCAGATCTTGCACCAAGACCCTGCTTGCATTGGCTTCGATCTTCATCGCAGGATCATAACCGATGAAAGAATAATCCGCCAGTCTTTCTATGCCGGTCGAAGATTCAAGGAGGAAGGCATTCTCGCACTGCTCCTGAACCTTGATGAACAACTCTTGCGGGGTATCTGTTATGTCTAGCCTCTGAACCTTCAGATTCGATGCCATTACTGTGCGCTCGGGTAGTACCTTCAAGTACCGCCCTCCATCTGATGCATATTTATAACCGTTTACGTACATTATTATACATCAAAGTACAGAATGTTTATAAGTGGTGGCTAAGCAGGCAGCCCGACCAAAATTGGAAGCGTTAACTTCCGTCCATCTTACACAGGAAGAGATACCGAAATACTGGTATAACATAATACCAGACCTGCCGGCACCTCTACCGCCTCCCCTTGATCCCTCAACCATGCAGCCGCTGAATCCGGCAAAAGGAGAGAGGCTCTTCGCCAAGGAGCTGATAAGGCAGGAGATTTCCTCCGAACCAACAATAAAGATTCCCGATGAAGTGATTCAGGCTTACCATATGATAGGGAGACCGACCCCTCTGATAAGGGCCAGGAAGCTGGAGGAAGCACTCAATACACCGGCCGAAATCTACTTCAAGTCGGAGGCACTCAACGCTAGCGGAAGCCACAAAATCAACACTGCGCTGGCTCAGGCATACTATAACAAGGCGCAGGGCACAGAAAGGGTGGTAACAGAAACGGGGGCAGGTCAGTGGGGTTCGGCATTGGCCATGGCCGCAGGTCTTTTCGACCTGCAATGCGAGGTTTACATGGTAAGGGCGAGTTATGACCAGAAGCCAGGGCGAAGGATCATGATGGAGACCTACGGCGCGAAGGTTAGACCCTCCCCAAGCGATAACACGGATTACGGCAAGAGCCTCCTGAAACAAGACATGAATCATCCAGGTTCTCTCGGCGTCGCTATTTCAGAAGCGATCGAGGATACCGTCAAGCATGAAAATACCAGGTACTGCCTTGGTTCTGTCCTGAACCATGTCCTACTTCATCAGACCGTGGTTGGGCAGGAAGCTAAAAAGCAGCTAGAGATGATAGACAGAACACCCGACGTTGTGATAGGTTGCATTGGAGGGGGCTCAAACTTCGCCGGTTTCGCCTATCCACTTCTCCGTGATAAGCTGAAGGGCAAACTTGATGGTACTCGTTTTGTTGCGGTGGAACCTACTGCTGTCCCCTCCACCACCAAGGGGAAGTATGAATATGACTTTGGTGACACGGGCGAAATGACCTTCCTGGTGAAGATGTACACACTCGGCCACAAATTTACCCCTCCGCCTATCCATGCTGGTGGGCTGCGATATCATGGCAAGGCACCCTCTCTCTGCTTGCTTATCAACAAAGGGTTGATGGAATCGGTGGCCTACAGGCAGACAGAAGTGTTCGCAGCAGCGAAGATGTTTGCACGCTACACAGGTATAATACCGGCACCAGAATCTGCACATGCAGTGAAAAAGGCAATCGACGAAGCGTTGGATGCAAAGGCTAAGAATGAGCGAAAGGTGATAGTTTTCAATCTAAGCGGTCATGGATTGCTTGACCTTAGTGCGTATGAACAATTTAACGCAAACAAACTCGTAGATTATGAATATAAGCCTCTTTCCAATTAGATCGAGAACCCAATACCTTTTTATCGCTTCCAATCAGGACCCTTGTTTGGTCCCGCCCCGCGGTAAGGGAAAAAATCCCCCGCAGGCTCAGCCTGGTAGAGCTTCCGACGTCGGCGGATTCCGTCGATGGGAGACGCTGTAGTGGTTGGCCCTGGCTAACCCGTTCAGTCTACTAGGCTCACAGAAACCGGAGTGTCGCAGGCTCAAATCCTGCCCGCGGGACCAGCATATTCGCTTAGTGGAAACTGTAAACCTTCCAAACTCGGCCGTGGTGTCCTTGAACAGATATATATTGCACAAGTAAAGGCAGGGTGTCGTTATAGCGAGGATGTTGATTTAGGTTGAGTGAGGAAGAAAAACCAACACGGAAAAGGAGCACGAAAAAATCTGCCGTGAAGCCCAAGGCAGAATCCAAAAAGTCCAAGAAGAGTGAGGAAGTCGAAGAAAAGAAGCCCGAGTCAAAACCAAAGAAGAAGACCAAAACCACAGGGAAAGCAAAGGCAGAACCAGAGTCGGAAGCTGAGGGTGAGGCTGAGAGCACAGAAGAGCCTAAAATTAGGCCGAGCCCAACTCTCTCAATTAGATCAAACGTGAAAGGCTTATTCAGATCGCTTCCCAAAATCCGTCAGGGAAAGGGGTTTTCGGTGAGTGAGATTAAGGAAGCAGGTCTTACTATTGATCTCGCCACCCGGATGCGACTTTTCGTAGATCGAAGACGTCGATCCTCGCACAAGGAAAACGTCGAGATGCTGAAAACCGCTCTAAAGGATGCCGGAATCGTCAAGCCTTGATGCAAGGAAAAGACACTCCTGCAGCACTCCGCAATATCTGCCAAAATATCTCCTTGAGACTTCCGACAGGATAGAATATGTACGCAACGACATTGTTTTGGTCATCCGGGCCCCCTCTTCATTTGCGGTTCGAATCAAAATCGGGTAGTACCTTTTGAGGCCCCTCAAAACCCATCTGTCGATTGGAAACGCCTCAAATTTATCCAGACTGAACAGGAGCACACAATCTGCGACTTTAGGACCCACTCCAAAGACATGCCTGTTTCCCTTTACGAGCGAGTTCCATGCATCATGGTAACCCATGGTTCTGTATTCGTCAAACAAATTACGATTCCGTATCACGGTTTTGGCGAGCTTTTCGATATACTTCCATTTCTTACCAAGATAATGTCTACGTGGGGGCCTCATAGAGAGGAACTCTGACGGAGCGGGAATAGGAGGCGTGTCAATTGTGGGGTAAGCCTGACGACAAATTCTGTCTAGAACCGAGTTTATGGTTCTTATGCTCATGCTGGCGGAGATGATATAACTTACGAAGCATTCCCACGGATCTTGTCTTAATATTCTGAGGCCCCTGTATTTTAGAATCAACTTCCTTGTCATTTCATCGTCAGGAAACCCGCGGTAAATCGCCTGGTAATCGATGTCCAGAGTGAGAAAACTGGATATCGCTTCTTCGTCAAGCTCAGGATTTGACCTGTAAAGCAATTCATCGTCCTCGACCTTCAGAGCTACACTGCTCCCTTTCAACCATCCCTTCCAGTAATCATCTTGCTTATTCCATCGAAAGATCTGCCCGCAATCCATGGTGAGGTTCAGGTCAAGAGGTTCACCATGGAGCCTCAGTCGATGTAGCAAACTCGTCTTCACTGCCTAATGGATTTATGTTTAAACTGTTATCGGTGACGGTTATTAGGGATGCATCCGTACCAGGAAGTGTGAAAGGCAAGGCTATGGATCGTCACGAACCGTTTACAAGAACGGGAGACAGCGGAACAACCACCACAGCCAAGGGCCGTGTGCCCAAGGATTCATCGGTTGTTGAGGCTTTGGGAGAAGTGGATGAATTGGTGGCTGCGCTTGGATTGGCAAAAGTATCGTTGGCACGCCACCAAGAAATTTACTCCTTGATCGATGAGATTCAGCGATTACTGTTTCGATATGCAGCAGTAATACATAGGATGCCAGGTTTCGAAATCACAGAAAAAGATGTCGAATGGCTTGAAACTGTATCAGTAAGTTATGACCAGAAACTTCCACCTCTTAAGAAATTCATAATCCCCGGTGGCAGCGAAGCGGCCGCAAGACTTCACTTTGCGAGAACTGTGTGCAGAAGAGCGGAAAGGAGAGTTGTTGCTTTAAAGGAACCTTATGTGCCCAGCAAGCAATGCCTGAGTTTCATAAATCGAATGTCCAGCCTTCTTTTTGTGCTTGCGCGATACGTGGACCATTTGGAGGGGTTTGAGGAAGAGAAGCTTTAGATCCCATCTAACTTTTTATTACATGGCAAAGTGACAACTTTCCGTTGGTTAGTAGTCTGGAAGAAATAAATCGTAGAGTCATAAGTTGTAGAAAATGTCCGAGGTTGGTCAAGTACCGCGAGTCAGTAAAACCCAGAGCGTCGTTCAAAGATGAAATTTACTGGAGAAAGCCAGTTCCGGGATTCGGAGACCCACGGGCATGGTTGATGGTGGTTGGTTTGGCGCCAGCCGCCCATGGAGGTAATCGCACGGGCCGTGTATTTACAGGGGATGAATCAGGTAGATTTCTCGTAGAGGGGCTCCACGCGGTCGGGCTGGCCAACCAGCCCATTTCAAGGAGCAAGGACGACGGGCTTGTGCTGACCGGATGCTACCTTACGGCAGCAGTAAAGTGTGTTCCCCCCGAGAATAAACCCACGACAACAGAATACAGCAATTGCAGGGGTTACTTGCGCGAAGAGTTAGATGTACTTACGGGAATACATGCAATACTCGCACTCGGGGGCGAAGCGTTCAAACAATGCCTAAAGCTTGCCTCACTAAAGGGTTCCAACACACAAAAAATTTCTTTTGCTCATGGTGGAAGATACAAACTGGAGAACTTCCCAGTCCTCTACGCATCATATCATCCATCGCCACATAATACATATACGGGAAGATTGACTAAAAGCATGTTCGTAGAACTGCTAAATAGAATAATTATGGAAAACTCGAACAGGTAATAGTCTGTTTGTTTTTCCAGACGAATAACTTTTGACTATGAACTCGTGGAATCCACACATCGATCCAGTCCATAAGTAAAAGTTATGTGGTGCACATTCATAATCGCTTGAAAACGAGTCCCAACAGATTCGCACTACCGAAGACTACCTCCAAAGCCATAATGTTCTAAAGCTGCTTGACAACCGAACAGAATCCCGGTTGCTATATCCACACCCGATGTGCTCCCCATTCGCAGCAGTTTCCCTGTTGCAGGTTCCACATCCATTTCGCCCCCAAGAAATAAAGCTTCAATGGCACGAATCACACGTTCCGCACCCATACCCTCCGATGCCCATTTAAGATACTCAAAACTCACAAGTGTGGTCCTGTCTTCTGCAGACAGAATTATTTTCTGAGAAACATCTTTCCAGTATTTTCTGTATCGGGTACCCTCGGGAGAGGCGGTTATTCCACCTACCATCAAGCCTGAAAGGAAGTCATCACCTGAAGGCGTGGAGCCCGGCCCTAATCCGATAAGTTTGGATGACCAAAAACCCACCCTGTCAAGATCGCCCTCCCTTATAGCGGATAGCAAACCCATAACATTCAGAAGGGCAAATCGAGCTAGCCTGTTTAGCCCATCGAACGCTTGGCTTCTCGTATCTGGAGAATAAAGGCACGCCAGATCAGCCAAGCCATCCACCCGACCCGACCTCAGCACAAAATTTTTCAAATACAATAGGTTCGATTGTATTTTGTCAAGATCCAATTCCTTCGATTGTATATGGGGTAGTGGGTCAAACTCCTTCGCCATATTCAGACCCTGGACTCTGATCGCGCCGCCTACCTCTATCACGTTGGGCTTCAAGTAAACACGATCATGCTCTTTTATCGGAATATTCCTGAAAGAAAAATCAGCATCAAGGTCAAGCGTGATGGAAAACGGGCCACCACCCTGTAAATGGTCGACAAACGCGACAAGTGACCCATCTTCCAAGAGTACATTTATAGCTCTATCATATACACTATAAATCTCACCTTGAGCCGACGCCAATCTAGCTTTAAGAGGACGCGAAACTGATACAGCGTTCATCATATCTTCAAACTCTATTACCGGATTAATGTTCATTCCCGGTATTTTTGGATTCATATTCTTTCACGTTCATAGTCTCTCTTAATCAGATAAATTCAACTCCCAGCATCTTTAGGGATGCATCAGTCCCAGAGGCTTCATCTCTACTAGCTTCCATTCTTAAATCGTGGATCCCTTTTGACATTCAGTTCCTTTATCCAAGTCGAATTTTTTGTCATGTACATTCAGCGTCTCCATCAGACAGCTATTACACTTTTCATTTCTGTCCCACTTACAGCATCATAGCATAACGGGTAACTGCCTGAAAAGGTTAGAATATAATGAGATACACAATACTTACCCGTTCATGAGGTCAGATAGAACTTGCAGGATGTTAAGCCAAGTTCGTCGCTCAAGAGATTGTTCTATTTTATCTTGAAGAACACGGTAAGCTTAACTCAAGGAGCGTCTTTGAACCTCAAACACAATATCCTAATACTCTTTGAACTTGAATAAACACGATAATCCATGACCGAATTCAAATGTCAAGCCTGTGGAGCAACCTTTCCGTCACAAGAAACACTAATGCAACATGCAGCTTCAGCACACCCTCAACCACAAAAGCAATTTGCGTGCAAGGTTTGTGGCGTCACATTCAGTTCCGAATCCGAACTCCAAGCTCACGCTAGGTCTGCACATGCGATGTAATCACGTCTTTTTGTTCTTTTTCAAGATTATTTTTTCAATCATTCCTACATACGTTTAAGTCCAAGTATTTTATACCTTGATCAGACTTGTCAAAGCACGTATTGATTGTACCACTTGGCGGCGATTCGACCGGAGTCTTCATCGCGTTGAGAGAATTTCAGGTTGAAAGAGTATATCTTCTATATCTAGAGGGTAACTTGATACAAAAAGAACAACTGCAACAGGAGCTCGATAAATTTAAGGTCCCCGTAACAGCAGAAATATTGAACGGCCCACTACTCGAATCCATGTTTAAAACATTTGCCAAGATCAAAGCTTTGGAAGGTGGAGAGAGAGTACTGGTACTTACTTCCTCAGCCGATAAGATGGGTGCTTGTGCTGCATTATCGGCCTCTTTTGTGAACGGCCTGAAAGCCTTTGCAGTAGAAAACGAAAAAATCATGATGTTCCCTGTACTCAAGTTCTCATACTACAGACTTCTTTCAAATAAGAAATTGTCCATCATGCGATATTTACGAACGCAACCGGATTGCTGCGCGTCACTGGAGGATCTTGCGAGGCGTACAAAAATGAGCCTTGCGCTTGTTTCCTACCATATAAATGGGAGTGCCAAGACGGAGGGACTGGTTTCTGAGGGGTTGGTGGATATAATGGAAGGATCACACGGAAGGAACCAAGTAATTCTTACGGAGTTAGGTAAGCTACTTGTCGACGGTCTCGTTGAATCGCCAACAGATCCTATGCAATATCAAACTGAAAATGTCAAACCTGCGTCTATTAACTTTGCATGATATATACTCACGGGTATAACGACAAAAAAAGCGAGACGAAGGAATATGAGTCTATGCCGACAGCCCGGCCAAGTCAGAAAATTTCTCGCTGAAGTGATCTTTCAGTTCGGCCATCGACTTGGTTCTGCATACTGGGCGCTTGTGCCCTTGTAGTTTGGGCGAACATCAGATCCGATCAAGCTCTTCCTCTTCACTCGGGTTGGACCTATACTTGGTACTTATTCATGATGCAGAACGAGGAAGAAGTGCTCCAACTGTAATTCCTAGTAAGGCTCCATAGATAAGGTGAGCAGCGAAACTCCCAGCCACCATGGTGCCCATGGACATCAGCGATGGCATCAACATAGCCATCATAGGCAGGAAGAACACTATCCACAAAATCAGTCCAGCGAGTACTCCTAGACCCAACCCCCTTGCGACCGAACGCACACTTAGTTTGCTGACTTTAGTGACTACGATTCCGAATATTGCTCCCACTATCAATCCTGTGAGTATATGCATCAACCACCCTGCTGTCCAGGCCATGGAACCTAGCCCCATGAGCATGGCAGCCGCCACGAAGAACGGAGCGCCACCCGTCCCAGGAATAGGCATCATCGAAGCTATGCCACCCATGATGAAAACACCTATGAATCCTCCAAGAAGTCCGTACAATACGCCCTTTGATACCGAGTACCTTGTTTCTTTTATTTGCATTGTCATTCAAATAGTGATTATCAAAGAAGAGTTTAGCCGTTGCCTTTAACTGTCAAACTTGGAATTTGACCCTTGAATGCATAGACTAATAACTTGAAGATTTACATGGATTCTATGGAAATAGACCTGAAGAGAGAATTGGTAATACGAGTGTCGAGCTCCAATTTCAAAGAAGAAGTAATAAAATCGAATCTTCCTGTTGTCCTGGATTTCTATGCCGGTTGGTGTGGTCCCTGCAGAATGGTAAGCCCGGCGATGGAACATCTATCTCGAGAATATGAAGGAAGGGTCAAGTTCGTCAAAATTGACACCGACGAAAACTCAGATGTCGCTAACAGCTTCAATATTCTGGCGCTCCCTACCATTTTACTCTTGGAATCAGGAAAGATAAAAGATACAATAGTGGGAGCTAACCCTGTGGAACTTTATCGTCAGCACATCGATAAAATATTCAGAATTCAAGCCTCTGACTGAAAGACCGAAAACAAACTTGGCTTGGTGGATCGAGAACGACTGAAAAGTGCACGGAGTGCGACCTTTCACTGACGGAATGCAGGAGCAGTCAGTCGAACGAAAAACATATGAGTATTCCCTTTGATGTCTGCCTGCATACTACTCTCGGGAACCGAGTATCGTGGGATGCGATGTTACCTTATGTGAACGGAAGATTTGATCCATTTCTGTCGAAGCCTCCTGCTCGGCGAACTAGCGATTGTATGCTCTTGAGCAGGCTAAACGAATCCAAGACATCATCAAGTGTAGGCTCAAGCGGGGTGCGATTTTGAGCCTTCCAGAGCCATCTGATGTTCTGAAGGATAAAGAAGTCAAGAACAAGACAATCAGCTTGGAACAGGCTTTGCCTGGAAGGTTCTGCCAAGAGTGCTGGGAAGTTGTTGTGCCTGGCAGGGTATACTATAACGTACACACTGAATCGATCGATTCTGATGGCATGGTTGAGTCGCACGACTTCTATGTATGCCAGAAATGCAAGAACATACTGGATAAGTAACAGGGCCGTAACCGATATTTTGAGCAGATCGATTTCATATGGGCCGAAAGGGACACACACCTTGCGGGCGGTGGAACCCCTGGTCAGGGCTCCAAGAGTCCGAGCCTCAGAGGGTTTCAAACCTTCTTGTCATGTGACAATTGTTCATGTTTCGGCATTTACCCAACACTCAACTGAGACTTACAATCAGAATAGGTCTGCAGTAGCCCGGGAGTTCCGACTGGAAAAATGGTCGGAAATTCGCTACACAGGCGTGCCCAGAATGCTTTTCACTGGATATGCCGAGTCGGGACCGTCAACTGGGAAAGTAAACTCATGAAGACACATGACAATACCACGTCGATAACGGTTTCGTCTAGGATGCCTGGGCGGAGGAAAGTGGCATGTAAAAACAACGGGCTAGACGCAGAGGGACTGTGGCCAGAACTCAGGGAAAAACTCGACATGTTCGGGCAGATTGCCGGCGAGTGGGACATCGTGGATGTTCTATGATTATCACACTACTTGAAAGTGAAAGATTAGAAGCTGCCCCCACACGTCTGCGATCGCGACGGTGTAATCACCCTTTGGGAAAAGGTGGAATACGTAGTTTTCCCCTGTCCCCGTCCAGTAGCCTTTCGCACCAACATTGATACCGCCCGAGCACTGCTCTTTCCCAAAACACGGCGGTACTTGAAACGGCGCCAGTCCGAACATCATATTCTCTGAATACGACCTCATCTGTCCGGTCACGTTGATGATGACCTGGGCCATAGTGCTGTCTGGTAACATGGTATAACTGGTTGCAGGGGTAAAATCAATGCAGGGTATCGGGATCGGGAATGGCTCGGCCACAAGCAACGGTTCACCAGCCAGTGATACGTTTTGAGCAGAGTAATAGCCTTCGAAGATGGCAAAGTCTACAGGAAGGTGATTGGTGCAGTCGTTGTTGCTATAAGACCCCCAGTCCGTGACGTTGGAGTAGGCATCGAAACCTGGGATTAGCGTGACGTTGTGGTCAAGTGTGTTGAACAGCATGGCTTCTACACCGATCGCCTGCCCCTGACCAATTATGGTGGCGTTGATCGAACCCATCAGTTGAACGCCATCAACCTGAGTTGAATTAGCGCTTACCGAATGGGACAAGTTATGGCTCTGATTGGCAGCAAACATTCCTAGTATGAACAAGGAACCGATGAGGACTGCCAAGAGCAGAATGAGGATGGCTATCACAGAAAGGGCCATCACCGACACGCCTTTCCGCCCCCCATTATAGAGAGGCTTCCCGCTTTTCGCAGAAGGGTGTGGCACCACCCTCACACCAAATACCTCCTCTAGGTAAGATTCTTTCTCTGTAAATATAATACTAACCTGCAGAACAGCACCTTTATTCTTCGTTCAAGTCTTGTTCGCGTCTTCCGCAAGAATCCATCGCGTGGATTTCTGGTCGTCCTGTCGGTTGATCTTTTGCCAACGCATCGATGTATTTCGGAACAGAAGTCACGGAGGCAGACTCGGTTTAAGTCCTCAATATCACCCTTCAGAATGACGTTCGGAGAGTATGTTACATCAAGGTAAGGTAAGTGTATGATAAATGAGATGTTCACAAAAACGAGGCTACAGTTATAACACGTTCCCAGTTTGTATCTGTCTAAGGTAGCTCTCGAGAGAATATAGTGCTGACCGAAAGATCAGACTGGAAATGAGGCTCTTTAGAAACGGACGCAGTCGAGCTTTCTTCACCGCTCCTTCTCTTCGAGCCAGTCATGAATGATTATTGCACCTTTAGGTAAATGCATCGAGTAAAACAGATGACGACGCCGTTGACTTGGGCCCTTTTTGAGTAGATTGTCTATCTGATTTCTCTCAATGAGAGACATTGACGGGATGCATCCAATCCCTCATGCTTGTCTTCAAAAGAGAAAGGACGCATCCCGAGGCCGTATTGTACGGCCTCTATCTGTACTGGATGGGGTTGAGTTTAAGGTGTGTGGCAGATGCCTTAGACCCGTTTGTGAAAAGAAGTCATGTAGCTGTATGGAAGTGGATACAGCTGTTCGGCAAGAACACAGTATTCCACAGGAGAAGGGTGACTGCATTCCTGGTTGATGAGACGTACATCAGGGTAGGTGAATATGACGCTTGGGTGTGGGTTGCGATAGAGCCCATCCACAGGTACATCCTAGGGGTGTACCTGTCAAGGTTCAGGAACATCATGGTTGCGGAGTTCTTTCTAAGAACACTTGTTAAGATCTACGGAAGGCATATGGTGTACACAGATGAAGGCGTATGGTATCCTGATGCATGCAATTCACTGGGGTTGGAACACAGGATTCATACCCCATATGAGAAGAGCTTGATAGAACGGACGAACCAATATCTGAAGGACAGGACAGAAAGCTTCGACGATCACTATCCCTGCAGGAAGCATGGATGCGACCTGTCACATGTCAGGAAGTGGCTGTACGTATTCTGTTTCATGTACAACGAGATGATGAGGAATAGAATCAGGTTCAATTGACTACTGAACCTGATGGAGGTGGTCGCTCAAGTTAACGGAGCCGCCACTTCAATCCATATCTTTTAATGGTCCGTGTACATCAACCATGGAACACCACCAACCAGTACTACAGGTTTATTCGTGCATGTGTTAAGAACCATTCTGATAAATAGCATGGCATTCATAGATGACCTATGGTAAGATGAATATACAGCTAATAACTCCTTGGTATCTGGGTCTATAGCAGACTATACGAATGGCTGAATACCATTCACCCTGAGCCTGGTTTCATCGAATGTCATTCTTCTAAGCTTCTGAACCCAATAATGGACAGACCTATAACATGCCCTGATTATTCCTGTTTGTAATGAATTGCTTCTATAGGATGGTCCAGAAAGAAGGATAGATAGAGCAGACAGCTTAAGACCTTGGTCTCCAAAGGTATTCTGTTGCGCTCAAATATACCGTGATTCTGACTGAACGGCTTTGAGAATCATGCACTACGCTCCGATTTTGGATCAATGAGAGCCTGTTCTCTAATCGTTCAAACATCACAATAAAGATGATTAGACTTTATGCTAAAAATCATAATTTGAACAGTATCTCCTAGCTGGAAAGGAAGATAATTAGAGACCATGCTGTTGACTCGATTGAAGATTGGAAATTCTTAGAGAGTAGATAATTTTTGAAACTGTTCTTATATACACCGATTTGTGGATAAAAGTGGTCCAATAGGGACCACATTTAAAAGCAAGCTTCGGAAACACTCAAACTGGTGCTCAATGGCATGACTACAGTCGACTTTGGACCTGTGGTAGCTGAATGGGTATATGGAAGCTTACCCAAGATCATCAAAAGAGACCTTAACCTCCCTCTGACGCCATCGAGTGTTGTATCGGTGACAGGAGCAAGGAGGGCTGGAAAGACTTTCCTCCTCTTTCACACCATCGCCAAGCTGCTGGAGAACGGAGTGCCTAGAGAGAATATACTTTACCTTGATTTCGAACATCCAAGACTTGGCAGTCTCAAAGTTGAAGATTTGGACGAGATGCTTAAGGTGTTCTATGAAATCTCAAGACCTAAACCTGATTCAACCATCCACTTTTTCCTGGATGAGATCCAGAATGTCAAGGAATATGGGAAATGGTTCAGGAGAAGGTTGAACGCAAAATACTATATCTCAGGTTCTACTTCGAAGATCTCATCAAAAGGTATAGCAGAAGAGATGAGAGGAAGAAGCGTTGACTATGTGGTTTACCCCCTCTCTTTCAAAGAGTTCCTTCGTTTTAAGGGTGTAGAGATAGGCCAAGTCGAGACGATACTTTACAGAGAGGACAAGAGAGGCGTAATCCTATCACTGCTACGCGAGTATTTTGAACTAGGTGGCTACCCTGGTATTGTACTAGAGCAGGAAAGGCAAGAGAAAATCCGTATTCTGCGATCGTACTTTGATTCAGTCATCGTAAGGGATTTCGCTGTGGAAGCTGGCTCTGCATTGGCGGAAGCGGTTGTGAAATACCTTCTCTCCAACTTTTCAGGACTTTTCTCGGTGAACAGGCTGAACAACTATCTGCGAAGCATCGGCTTCAGAGTTGGGAAGGAGAAAGTACTTTCCCTTTTGAAAAGAGGGGAAGAATCTTATTTCCTATTTCCTGTTGAAATCTATATGAAGAGCGAAAGAAGTAGGCAGGTCAATCTCAAAAAGCTGTACATAATAGATACTGGCTACCCGACAGCCCTAGGATACGAATTCTCATTGGCAAGAGCTATGGAGAACATGGTAGCGATCGAACTGAAGAGACGTGAAAGAGAAATCTTCTACTGGAAGGAGTACGGAAAGAGCGAAGGGCAGGAAGTAGATTTCGTGGTATCGAAGAACTTCAGTGCTGAAGAATTGATACAGGTAAGTTATTCTGCGGATGGCATCCGCGAAAGAGAGATGAAAGCACTGAAGAAGGCAGAGAAGGAAACAGGCGCAAGGGAATCTACACTGCTGACCTGGGATACGTATGGTAAACAGGATAGAGTCAGGTTGGTACCTATCTGGTACTGGCTACTGACCTGACTGGGTTAAGCTTCGAACATTAAAACCGAAGCAGAGAAGCTGACCGATTATATACAACTGCAATCCGCATAATCAAATACAAATCTCAGGAAGGCGTGGAGGATAGGTGGAGGGTTGCACATCAAAATCTCTCCCCCCCTTGTGGTTATTCCACTTCCCTCGAATTTTATTTTTTTCTTTTTGCGCCCCCTCGGTGTTCTATCCCATTACCTTCATTCGTTCATGTTACCTTCGTCTTTCCGCCCTTGCATTTCAATTCTTAATTGTTCACGTCACTTACTATCCTCTTATCATCATTGTTCTGTCATTATTTGTTTGCATTATCTCCATCTTTTGATTCTTAATTTTTGATTTGATTGCATTGTACTCAGTGAGAATTCCTTCACATATTTATTTGTCTGTCCTTGCATTATCTTGAATTGTGCGGCCTGGGTTCTTAAAGATAGATTTGTTTCTGGGAAATGGTGCACGAAAAATGACTCTTCGTATATTTGCCGAGTTGGAATGTACGATACTGCCAACCCGCCCCTTATGCATTCTTGGCTCACAGATACCTCTTTCAGGATCTGAACCATATTTGAGACCGCATATGGCCCACACAGATATTAGGATGGGCCGGACAGGATTCGAACCTGTGACCAACTGCGTGTAAGGCAGTTATCCTAAACCAGACTAGACGACCGGCCCCATCGCGAAGCCCAGGTTTGGCGCTATTAAGAATTTTGAATTGGCTCAAAACTTTTGCCAACTAACCCTTGAGAAATTCCGTGGCTCACAGTCAATGTATGCAGTTGACAGAATATTTTCAAACTCGGAAACAGAGTAATGATGTGTTTCGCTCTGTCATCTTTGTGCGTTGTGTTTGGATTCTCGGTTACTGGGGGAGGGCTTATCATTTGGTACCAAATTCCAAACGTTATCCAAGTCTGGTCAAACGATAGAAAGAGAGGAAAACTAGCCCCAGATGTAGATCAGCAACCGTATAAAACAGACTCTTATCCAAAAATGTGCTTTTCCAAGTCTCTATCGTGGCTAACACGATTCCTTGCATCAAAAACGCGAAGGTTATTAATGAGTTCCAATGAATTATTGGTATGACAGTTAATCCTGAATTGAAGTGTTTGGTAGAAGATTATGCGAACGAATCCGTTCGTTTCTTGGAGATAGTTGACTTTTACCGGCGTAGCCAGGAAGATGTCAAAAGCTACATGGACGAAGTAGTACGAAATCTCACTGGGAAAAATTTCAGTTCACATTTTTCTGCATTATTGAACGAACAGAAATCAGCCAAGGCAAACAGGAACAGAAAACAAAAGAGGAAAAAGTAGATCAAAATAACTTCGATATCGAAAACTCGAACACGGAAACCGGCATTTTTATTTTGAACAGGTTGAGCACATGTGGCGCAACTTCGCCTAGATAACCAATTTCTTTGCCTTGTAGGTAGATAGATGCCGCTCTACCATCCAAAAGAAAGGGAATGGAAGCTCCGGTGTACGTCGCCTCGAAGCCGCAGGTTTTCTCGATGATAGCATCGACGACGGACTTCATGTCAGAAAAAGGTGTTACATCTGCTGCAATAGCCCCTCCAATCTTCAACTCTTCATTCACCCCTGTTTCTGCATTATGATCACGTCTTAAGCAACTTCCGATTTCGAACAATCTCTGAGGATACTGTTCATGCACATTGTTGCCAAGTACCTCAAGGATACCCGGTACCAAAAGATCTCTCATATATTCATACAGCTTGGTTTTTGACGATTCTACCTTAAGAGCATCCGCATCGCTCCTTCCGACATTCACGTACTGAGTATTCACACTTTTCAATGTGAAGGTGACCACTTCCTGAAATCCAAGGCCCAACACCAGCCTCCTCATTGAATCAATCAAGCCAGATTCGGTGGAAGGTCTTCCCTTTGAATATGGGAAATCAGTATCAGGAACAAGATTTTCATATCCAAAACCATAACCAACCTCCTCCACCACATCAACTGGATGAAGTATATCGACCCTGTATCTGGGTATCGATGCAATGATTTTTTTACCTTTGACTGCAGCATCAAAACGGGTCCTAAGCAAAGAATCCTTTATCTTACTGACCGGGAGGTTAACACCAAGAAGTGTGGACACGTCATGGACACTTATAGCACACTTTTTCGGTCTGGTATCAGGCGTGATTCTAGCTTTATCACCATCACTAATCCGAACAGACTGAACAGATCCACCTAAATCCCAGAGTGTCTCCGATACAATGGCAAGTGCGTTTTCCGTCGCAGTAAGATCATGTCCGGTTATGTCTACAAATAGTGTCTTTGTCGAACTTGTGACTGCAGTTGCCGAGCCGTTTATTATGGGAGGCATTGAAAGCACAGTCCCTCTGCTGTCCATCAGCATCGGATATCTTTTCGACAAACTCACCAAGCCACCGTACTTCTTGCCTTGTTCGGTTTTTTCAATCACCTCTTCGACAGTCATTTCCTTGGAAGCACCGAGCGGTACAAACTTGAATTTGGAATCGACCGTGGTATACCTAATTGCCGATTCTAAATGACCTGCGTCATGCAAGCCTATCGCCAGTTTCTTCCTTCTTCTTCCGATTCCTTCGTGAAGGTCCTCCTGCATGCCAATTAATTGTCTTACATCTTCGTCATCTAGTCTGATGTTCTTGGCCAACAATGCTACGATGAACGGCCTCACCCGCTTTACCGATGCATCCACCGTCACCGTCCAACCGGATGGTTTCATTGCATGTTTTGGCAGGCCAAGCTCGATGCCCAGTTTACCTCTGATAGCCCTCGCAATTCCATAATCCGAAGAATAGTCAGGTCGGTTTGGGTCGTATTCGAGTCTCAGTGTACTACCGGTCTCAGACTCTACATGGATTCCAAGAGAAACGAGTATCTCGGGAAGCCTTTCCTTTGGAGCTCCGGATAGCCTGCCCAATCGTTCCTTTTCTACAAGTATTACGGGTATTCTCTAACACCTCTTAGCCATTTGAGTGAATTTGAATACAGATCTCTGATATCCTTCAGTCCATACCTCAGTAGGGCCATTCTTTCGAGACCGAAACCCCAGGCAAGAACGTTGTTCTTGACGCCAAGCGGCCTTACGACTTCCGGTCTGAACACGCCCGACCCACCCAACTCTATCCACTGTTCAAGTTGCTTTGAGTATACCTGAGGTTCGAATGAGGGTTCAGTATATGGAAAATAAGTTGGCACGAACCTAACATCTTCAAACCCCAGACCTTTGTAGAATTCTGACATATAGCCCAGCAGTTTGCGTGCCGTGGCGCCTCTTTCCGACACCACACCTTCAATCTGCATAAACTCGAACAGATGCGTTGCATCCAAACTTTCGTTTCTGAATACCCTCCCAATTGAGAATATTCTCGATTCCCTGTCCGGATTTTCGGCGAGATATCTTGAGCTGAGTGCTGTCGTATGCGTCCTTAAAACGGAACGCTCTGACTCATTTCTCGACCATTTATACCTCCAGCCTATTGAACCCGTCTTCCAGCCATTTTCGTGCGTGGCCCTCACTTTATCTATTATCTCTTCCGAATTCAGTTTCGACCTGACACCCATTACATACAGAGTATCCTGCATATCACGGGCGGGATGGTCTTGTGGTGTAAAGAGAGCATCAAACACCCAGAAGCTGGGTTGTACCAACGAGCCCTGAATCTCCTCGAACCCCATCGACACCCAGACATTTCTCACTTCCCTGACAAGCCGAGTGATAGGATGCTCACGTCCCGGATACACCGGTTTACTCGGTGCGAGGACGTCTATTTTGGAAAAGGCTATCTTTCGTCCCAAGGACTGCTTTATGAGTGAAGGAGTGACCACAGTTTCCAGTTTTTCCTCCTCGAATGATCCGGGGGGAAGACGCACAAGTCGTACCAAGGATTGTTTTGTTTCCTTCAATTCCAAAAGTCCAGGCCTGTTCCTTAACCGTCCAAATACCTCCTTTTCATCGGCATTCAATTCATCAATTCTTCGCTCCTTGGAAGCCAACGATTCTAGAAAATCTTCATCCGGTAAGCGCTTATCACTCGTTGAACCGGGAAGTAGCTTACCACCTGCTTCCACTTCAATCAGACCAAGCGACTTCGCTCTGCCCAAGGCAGCGTTAAACTCTCTTTCTGACATGGTCGATTTGCTTCTGAGAAGAGGAATGGTTATTCCCTTGTTCGACTTTACAATCTTTGCAATCTGTCTTTCGGGAAGACCGTTCTTCACAGCAATCATGCCTTCTGGACCCAGAGTCACAAATCTCTGAACGTCGGTAACAACATCAACAAAACCCTTCTCCTTCAACCACTCTATCGTCCTTCTGACCCTGTCCGTCGGCCCCTTGGTTTCCCTTGCCATTTCCTCGATCGTAGCCTGCTTTTTCTGTGACAGATAACGAAGCGCTTCCCTCTCTAACCAGTGCAGAACTCTGTCTTTACTGGATTCTAACTCGTCTCACCCTTTCTTACGATGGCCATCTTCTTGGGGTTTAAAAGCTGTTTTTTTGGACTCCCGCCACCAGCAGATCGGATAAGATGGCCTTCGATATCTATCTCTCTCTTTCTGACCCTGGTGGAAGAAATCCGCACCCCATCGTCGGCTAGCACCAGCGGCACCATGAGAATATCGACGGGACGAAGTCCCTTCTTAATTCTGGCCGCATTCCCTGATTCAGCCCTGGGCAGACTTTCAGGGGTCACTACGATCGCCTCCACCTTGGGGTCGCTGCCAAACGGACCATATGGTTCGTAAAGGGGAAAGGTTTCCCATTTTGCTTTGGGGTGTTTTTTTCTTATGTATTCTTCGACGGCCTTCCTCCTTTCATTGAAATTTCCGTCCGGCATTTTCCCCAGAGCCTTGGCCAGTTCATCCGAAACAACACCTATCAGGACCCTATCTCCTCTTCTGAAACCTTCATCGAGCAGTGCCCTGTGCCCCTTGTGCAAGTGGTCAAACGTTCCACCGAGCGCGATTACTCTGTACCTTTTACGTGCATTGGTTCGGCTATGTGACAAACTGTTCGCTAAGCTTAAAACCACATCGAATTTAAAGAATTCCGAAGCTGTTACAAATGACCCCATATGAAGCGTATACAAAGGCTGGTTCAGTTGCAGCCAGGGTTCGAGAAACGTCAAAGAACCTGGTCAGACAGGGTGCCTTAATCATCGATATCTGTGAGGAGCTTGAATCCAGCATAAGAAAACTTGGTGCTCAGCCCGCGTTTCCCTGTAACGTATCACAGAATTCTGAGGCGGCTCACTATACTGCTGGGATCGGAGACGGAAGAAAGATCGAGGCTGGTGCCATAGTTAAGATTGATGTGGGTGCGCATGTTGAAGGTTACATCGCTGACACGGCCACAACCGTGAGCCTGTCCCATGAATTCGACAGAATGACGATTGTCAACAAGCAGCTCCTGGAGGATGCCGTCAAGACCATTCGGGGCGGCGTCAGCATTTCGGTGGTGGCAAACGCGGTCGAACCCGCGGCACACAGAAACGGCTTCAAACCGATTTCAAATCTCGCGGGGCACGAGCTTGGAAACTATATCATCCATGCAGGTGTATCGGTGCCAAACGTGAGCGAACCTGTGAATGAATCATTCAAGTACGATACTGCCTATGCAGTTGAACCATTTCTTGTGCCACATGAGGCCGACGGCTCCGTGGTAAACGGTCCCGGAGGAAACATATACCGTTTGGTTTCAAGAAAAAGGACAAAGAATCAGGGTCTGGACCAGATTGTGGAATTTATTTGGAACAAATTCAAGTCCCTGCCGTTCTCCCCCAGGTGGCTGATCCAGGAGTTCGGTGAACGAACCGTAACGAATGGGATGAGCGAACTATCAAAATTGAAGCTGGTGATGCAGTATCCCAGGCTGGTGGAATCGTCTGGAGCGATGGTGTCCCAATTCGAACACACGATATACGTATCGAAGGAGTCGACCAGGGTAACTACTGCGTTCCCTTGACGAGCGGTTCTGCATATATGGCGGATATCATCATCTCACGACCGCACTTTGGACATTTCCCGGACCGTTTGATAACGAAGTCACCCTTCTGAAACGGTCTTTTGTTGTCTATGCCGCAAACCTCGCAATGCTCCACAGAAAAGACGACCTGTTGTTGTTCACTTCCTAGTTCTGCACCCATCATCTCAGATTATCTCCTACTGGGCTACCCCTAGGGTATTTCCAACCCCCACGACAACCACCTTGCCATTTTCAGGCACCCTCTCTTCTATTATCCTGAAGACAGATTCCTGCACAGTCTTGACGGATTCCGCTATCTCCTTTCTCATCGCCCCTATCGCTTCTACGATGGATTCCTTCACAACAACGGCGTATACGGGTACCTTCTTCTCGAAGGCAAGCTGCTCTATCTTGAACTTTTCAATACCATAGCCGCCTATGGCTGCACCAACCCCCTCGCTTACTTCTCCTGTCTTCTCGCCCTCGAGTTTCAGTGCGGCATCAATCATTATAATCGCGGAAATATCCTTGTGCTGGTCACTTGCAATCTTGATCAACGCATCATCAACTTCGCCCACATTGCCTTCGGGACCCTGCGCTTTGAGGAAGATCAACTTTCTACCCTTGTATTCCGATTCAGCCATAACGGTCTCGGTTCCAATCTCTACTTTGTCTCTGTCCTTCATGAGAAGAGCGACAGCCATAGGACCGATCCCATCTCCAAGCGGTTGCCCCATTTCAAGGGTTGGCATCGCATTTACAAGAGCTTCGGCCTGCTTCAGAAGCATCGGCATGATCATCTGGAGTTGCGCCAGAAGGTAGTAGTTACTTCCCTTTTTACCCAGAAAATAATAATGCCTAACGATCTTGAAAATCTGATTCAAGGCAGAGGCTATCCCCACCATCTGTTCGGCCACGCTTCTGCCAACCCGGTCCGTATTAGGAAGTAGGTCTTCAACCTCCTTCTTGATCCTCTTATCCTGCGTTGTTATTATGGAGTCGAATCTTTTCACCACACCCACTGGGTCCATTGAGACGGGGGGGATCGTAAAGTACTCAAGGAAATCATCGAGCCTGGAAGTAGTGTTTGAATCTGTGGCCGTTTTGGGCGCGACATAACTTACAAGCACCTGCTTGGACTTGTCCCTTAGCATCTTCAATCGAGTAAGATTTCTTGAAACCTGGCCGAGTGTGACACTCACCTGAAGTCGCTGACCCCAGAAGAGTAGAACTATCCAGGGTACTGCAATGAACAGAAACTGGAGTATGTCCAGGTATACAGAGCCAGAACCGAAGAGGTTAAGCTGAAAAGTGATCATCGTTGTTTGACCGGTGTAATTCGATGACTATTAAAGCGTTATTTTGAAGTTTAGTTTTCACTCACTCATGGATTTAATGAGCGCCGGCACCGATGTTTCACGAGGGCTTGCGCACCTCACTAACGCATCGGCGACGGCGGGTTTAACTTCCGGGTTCGGATGGGACCGGGTGGGACCCCGCCGCTATGGCCGGCTGAGCACCTTTTTTGAATAGGGTAGATAACCTTTTCCAGAATCCATGAAGCAGTCGGATGAGAAAGCTGACAATACTTATATACGAACACACTGGGGCATTTCGTTGCAGCATGCTGAACATTGTTTTTGCCGAGAGGAATTCATGCCTCAGAATAGGTAGGCATGTAATGTTGGTGAGCGGATATGTCTGAAGAAGAATTCAGGGCTTCCAGGCATCTGTTTGTGCCCAAGCACGAAATAGTCCCGCCTGACGAAGTGCAAGCCCTTTTGACCAAATACAACGCTTCGTTGGACCAGTTGCCGTACATCCTGACGACGGACCCGAACGTATCAGAGCTAGGGGCGAAGCCGGGAGATGTCATCAAGATCACAAGGAAGAGCGAGACAGCCGGTGTCACCTACTACTACCGGCTAGTTGTGGAGGGGTAAATCAGCTTATGACCCAAACGCAACAACAGTTTGTCGATGGCTGGCCAATCTTAGAGGACATATTGAAGAAGGAAGGGGTCGCACGGCAGCACCTTAATTCATATAACGAATTTTTGGCAAGGGGAATCCAGAGCATAATCGACGAAGTTGGCGAGGTAGACATCGAAACCGCCACTGGACCGTACAAAATAAAGTTCGGAAGGGTAAATGTTGGAAAGCCAAGAGTAGTAGAGATAGATGGCTCTACAAGTTTTATTCTGCCTGTCGAAGCCAGGCTCAGGAATCTGTCCTATGTCGCCCCGATTCAGCTCGAGATTACCATACTTGACCCGCAGCTTGGACCAACCGGGCAGTACATCCAGACATACCAGATCGGGGACCTGCCGGTCATGGTCAAGTCAAACCTGTGTGCTCTGCACGGACTCTCCGATGAAGAGCTTGTCGAGTCAGGAGAAGACCCCAAGGACCCTGGAGGGTATTTCATTATCAACGGTTCCGAGCGAGTCATCGTCGGTCTGGAAGACCTTTCCCCCAACAAAATACTTGTCGAAACGGACAAGACCAGCGGAAAGATAACCCACAAGGCCAAGATCTATTCTTCAATTGTGGGATACCGGTCGAAGCTGGAAATCGAACTGAAATCCGACGGGGCGCTGTACATCAAACTACCTGCATCCCCTGTCGACCTCCCATTCGTTACCCTTGTCAGGGCGCTTGGTCTGGCGACAGACAAGGAGATAGCCGATATTGTGTCTGTACGTCCGGATATGCAGGACATGCTTGAAGCAAGCTTTGATAAGGCCACAGAAGCACCAACTCCAGCCGACGCCCTGATGTATATCGGTAACAGAGTCGCCCATGGGATGATGGATGAACTCAGACTGAAGAGGGCGGAAATGCTGCTCGACTGGTATCTCCTTCCCCATCTGGGCAGACAACCGACGAACAGGCTGGATAAGGCCATCTTTCTCGGCGAGGCAGCAAGCAAGCTCCTTGAGCTCAAACTCGGCCTTATCGAAGAGGATGACAAGGACCATTACGGCAACAAGGCGATAAAATTTGCGGGCCAGATGCTGGCCGACCTGTTCCGAACAGCATTCAGAAACATGGTTCGGGACATGAAATATCAGCTGGACAGGATAGGTCAGAAAAGGGGGCCGACCGTGGTAAACGCGGCGATTCGCCCTGGAATAATTACAGACAAGCTTGCCAACGCCATAGCAACAGGAAACTGGGGAAGGGGGAAGGTAGGTGTGACCCAGCTCCTGGACAGAACCAATTACCTTTCCACCGTGAGCCATCTCAGAAGAATACAATCTCCGCTCAGCCGCAGCCAGCCCAACTTCGAAGCAAGGGACCTGCACAGCACCCATTTTGGACGAATATGCCCAACCGAGACGCCCGAAGGTTCAAACTGTGGCCTTGTAAAGAATCTGGCTCTTTCTGCGATAATCTCCGTTACCTCTTCCAGCTACGATGTCGTAAACAAGCCCTTCACACTGGGCGTGGTCAGATATTCCGAGGCTGACCAGGAACTCAAGGCCAAGGGTGGAAAGGTGTTTGTTGACGGACGTCTGATAGGCTTCGTCGACGACCCGCAAAGACTGGCGCTAGCAATAAGAAGGCTGAGGCGCAGAGGCGAAATTCCACCCGATGTGAGCGTTTATGTTTACGCCCCGGAGAGCAAGAATGCCACCGTGCGGGTTTACATAGCGTCAACCGCGGGACGCGTTCTGCGTCCTCTTATCGTGGTCGAAAATGGAAGGCCGCTTGTGACACAGGATATGATAGAGAAGGTAAAGAAGGGTGTGATGGGTTGGAGGGACCTTCTTGGTCAGGGCTTCATCGAACTTCTGGACGCAAACGAAGAAGAAAACTCCCTGATCGCACTCTCCTACAACAATCTTACCCCGAAGACCACACACATAGAGCTTTACCCCCCTGCCATGCTAGGTGTTGCCGCTTCGCTCATCCCGTACCCTGAACACAACCAGTCTCCAAGGAACACGTATGAATCTGCGATGGCAAAACAGGCGCTGGGTTTCTCCACGGCGAATTTCTCGACAGCCAATTACGTCAGACAGCACCTTGCGGTTTATCCTCAGACTCCTATGGTTAGCACCCGCTCCAATACACTCGTAGGCATGGATGAAAGACCGATGGGTCAGAACGCGGTTGTAGCCGTGCTGTCCTTCGACGGTTACAACATAGAGGACGCCGTTATACTGAACAAGGCATCGGTGGAGAGAGGATTTGGGCGGACCTACTTCTACAGAATTTACGAGGCCGAAGCCCAACAGTACCTGGGCGGAATGAAGGACAAATTCGAAATCCCTTCAGCAGAAGACAACATACGAGGTTTCAGGGGAGAGAAATACTACAGATTGCTCGAGGAGGACGGGTCAATAGCCTCCGAAAGCATCGTGGGAGGTGGGGACGTACTTGTCGGCAGAACAAGCCCTCCCAGGTTCATGGAGGAATACAAAGAGTTCGAAGTGAGAGGCCCCTACAGAAGGGATACTTCCATATCCGTAAGGCCGAGCGAGTCAGGCGTCGTGGATGCAGTATTCATGACTCAGAATATAGACGGCAACAAGAGCTACAAGATCAGGGTCAGAGACCAGAGGATACCCGAGCTAGGTGACAAATTTGCCTCAAGACATGGCCAGAAGGGTGTCGTTGGAATGCTCGTCAATCAGGAGGATATGCCATACACCGAGCAGGGGATCGTGCCTGACGTAATAATTAATCCCCACGCATTCCCCTCGAGAATGACGGTTGGACAGTTCCTAGAATCGATCGGAGGGAAAGCAGCCGCCCTGAGGGGCAAGCCGGTTGACGGAACCTCATTCCTTGGTGAGAAGTCCGAGCAGGTCTACTCAATCCTGGAGAAGTATGGGTTCAGTCACTCGGGCAAAGAAGTGATGTATGATGGAAGGACGGGCAAGCGTTACACTGCCGAGATATTCATCGGGGTTGTTTACTATCAGAAACTCCACCACATGGTGGCAGACAAAATTCATGCAAGGGCCAGGGGACAGGTTCAGATGCTCACAAAACAGCCTACGGAGGGAAGGGCCAGAGGCGGTGGTCTAAGATTCGGTGAAATGGAAAGAGACTGCCTCATAGCCTACGGTGCGGCCATGGTACTGAAGGACAGACTCCTGGAAGAATCTGACAAAACCGAAATTCATGTTTGCGAAAAATGCGGCCTTATATCATATTATGACTCAAAGCAGAGAAAGTACATCTGCAGGGTGGATGGCGACTCCGCGAAGATCTCAACAGTAACCGTGGCCTATGCATTCAAGCTTCTTGTACAGGAGATGATGAGTCTGGTGATAGCTCCAAGGTTGAGGTTAGAGGACAAGGTGTGAGTGATAAAAATTGGCAGTAGAAGAAGCCGTTAAGACAGTTGGAAAGATAGGCTTTGATGTGTTCTCCCCGTCGGAGATAAGAAAGTATTCGACGGTCGAGGTAACAGTTCCTGAGACATACGACGAAGACGGGATGCCTGTGCAGGGTGGGCTTATGGACAACAGGCTGGGTGTGCTCGAACCCGGCCAGAAGTGCGGCACGTGCGGAAACACCAGCGCAAGGTGTCCAGGTCATTTTGGACACATTGAGCTGGCGGAGCCTGTGATGCATGTTGCATTCGTGGACATCATACACGAGCTGCTTGTTACGACCTGCAGGTCATGCGGCAGGGTGCTCATACCGCAGGATGAGATTAATGTCTACCAGCAAAAGCTTTCCGAGCAGGGATATACGAATCCCAACCTTCTTGAGAGGGTGTCAAAGGAGATCATCGCGAAGACCAAGAAGGCAAAGATCTGTCCTCATTGCGGAAAGAGAAAGCTGGAAATCGAATTTACCAAGCCGCATCTTTTCCATGAAATCAACGAAGAGGGAGGAGCGATCAGGCTTCTGCCGGCGGCGATCAGAGAAAGGCTTGAGCGGGTAATAGATTCTGACCTCAGGCTCCTAGGGTACGACCCGCAGGGCGCCAGGCCTGAATGGCTCATCCTGCAGGTTCTGCCTGTTCCACCGGTTTCTGTAAGGCCTTCAATCACCCTCGAGACTGGTATCCGTTCTGAAGACGACCTTACACACAAACTCGTGGACATACTGAGAGTTAACCAGAGGGTGAGAGAAAGCAAGGATTCCGGTACCCCACCCCTCATCGTTCAGGACCTTGTGGACCTTCTCCAGTACCATGTGACCACTTACTTCGACAACGAAGTCTCGGGTATACCCCAGGCGCACCACAGGTCAGGCAGACCATTGAAGACCCTTAGTCAGCGGTTGAAGGGAAAGGAAGGGAGGTTCAGAGGAAGTCTATCCGGAAAGAGGGTGGATTTCTCCAGCAGAACCGTCATTTCACCAGACCCAAGCCTTGACATTTCGGAGGTCGGGGTTCCGTATGATGTGGCAATGAAGCTAACCGTCCCCGAAAGGGTGACACCATGGAACATCGATTTCCTGAAGAAGCTCGTCATAAACGGTCCAGGCATCCACCCTGGCGTTAATTACGTTGTAAGGCCGGACGGTGTTAAGATCAGGCTGGAATTCGCTTCGGACAGAGAATCCATAAGCCAGGCTCTTGCTCCCGGCTACATCGTCGAACGTCATCTCGTGGATGGCGATATCGTACTCTTCAACAGGCAGCCAAGCCTTCACAGGATGTCTATAATGGCACACTACGTCAAGGTCCTGCCCTACAGGACTTTCCGTCTGCACCCAGCCGTGTGTCCACCCTACAATGCCGATTTCGATGGCGACGAAATGAACCTACACGTACCTCAGAGCGAGGAGGCTAGGTCAGAAGCAATGATGTTGATGAGGGTGCAGGACCAGATAATCTCGCCCAGGTATGGCGGCCCCATCATCGGCGCAATCAGAGACTTCCTTACTGCAGCATTTCTGCTCACGAAGGTGGAGACAAAAATAGGCAAGGAATCGTTTGCCAACCTGGCATACGCAGCCGGATACGTGGGTGAACTTCCCGAGCCCGAGTTCAAGGACTCATACTCCGGCAGGCAGCTGTTTAGTCTGTTCCTGCCCAAGGATTTCAACTACAGACTGACGTCAAAATGGTCAAAAGCGAAGGGAGTGAAGAGTGACAAGGATGACGTCCTCGTCAAGGGAGGCGAGCTGCTTTCAGGCGTCATCGACAAGGCCTCGATCGGAGCCGAGGAGCCGGACACGATACTTCACAGAGTGGCAAAGGATTACGGAACCGACGTGGCCAGGAGTTTCCTGAACTCAATACTGAGGTTGCTGCGTGCGTACGTAAGCTCTGTCGGCTTTTCGTACGGCTTCGATGACCTGGAGCTGACCGAAGCGGGACGCAAGGAGATCGACGAGATCATAAGAAAGGCTTACACAAACGTTGAGGACCTGTTCAAGAAATACGAAAAGGGGGAACTAGATGTCATGAAGGGGCTGAGGCCTGAGCAGGTTCTTGAGCAGAGAATCATGACGGAGCTGAGTCATGCGAGGGAGTTTTCCGGCAGGGTGGTTGAAAGAAGCCTCCCAGACACCAACTCCGGCATAATCATGGCGAAGACAGGTGCAAGGGGTTCTTCCTTGAACCTGGGGCAGATGATGGCCTCGGTGGGCCAGCAGTCTGTCAGGGGCAAGAGGATCAACAGGGGATACTACCACAGGGCTCTTCCTCACTTTCCACAGAAGGACAGGAACCCAGATGCCTATGGCTTCGTCAAATCCAACTACAGGGATGGCCTGAACCCTATAGAATTCTTCTTCCATGCCATGGGTGGAAGGGAAGGGCTGGTCGATACCGCAGTTCGAACCCAGCAGTCAGGTTACATGCAGAGGAGGCTGGTAAATGCGATGGAACATCTCAGGGTCGAATATGACCTAACTGTGAGGGACCCTCAGGGAGCAATCATTCAATTCCTCTATGGTGAAGATGGTGTGGACCCATCCAAGAGTGACCATGGCAAGGCGGTCAACGTGGAGAGGCTGGCAGATTCAGCAGCCCTTCTGGACGACCCGAAGGCACCGAGAGTAACCGCCAAGGATGTCGATACTCTGTTCAACGAATTTCAGGCCAGACTGAACCCGAAACTGATCGAAGAGCTGAGAGAGGTTCTTGTCGTAGACTCGAAGTCTGGCAAGGAGCCTCTCAGTAAGAGGGCTGCAAGGTCGGTCGTGGAGAAGGCAACGGAGCTTTATCACGCATCCTTCGTGGAACCGGGTGAAGCAATGGGGGTGGTGGGCGCTCAGTCCATAGGCGAACCGGGCACCCAGATGACCCTCAGGACCTTCCACTTCGCAGGCGTGAAAGAAAGAGATGTCACGCTGGGACTTCCAAGGTTAATAGAGCTTGTTGATGCACGGAAACAGCCCAGCACACCTACGATGGACATATACCTGGATGAAAACCACAGAACAACAAGGGCTGGAGCGCTCGAGGTGGCAAAGGAGGTTCTCTTCACAAAGGTGTATGACCTGGTTCAGCAGGTGAAGAGAGACTACGCCAACAACTCTGTCGTGCTCGTCTTCGACCCGGCAAAGCTGGAAGAGAGAGGTGCCACCGTCGATGACGTGGCTGCCGTAATAAGGGCCCCCAAGGGGAAGGTGATACCCGATGCGAAGAGTAACACGGTCACCGTAATGATGGAGAATCTTGATGATGCTGCTGTTGTATCAGCAAGAGAAAAATTCCTGAACACCAGAGTCAAGGGGATACCGGGGATAACCAGCGTTTCCGTCATAACCAAGGAGGGCGAATGGATGATTCAGACTGCTGGTTCCAACCTTCAGAAGGTACTGAAGGTCAACGGAGTGGACCAGACAAGGACAACTACAAACAACATATATGAAGTCAACATGGCACTCGGTGTTGAGGCGGCCAGAACCGCCCTGGTCCGTGAGATAATCTCCACCCTCGAGGAGCAGGGTCTGGAGGTGGACATCAGACACATCCTGCTTGTAGCAGACCTCATGACAAGCAAGGGCTTCATGCAGCAGATAGGCAGACACGGAATAGCAGGGTCAAAGACAAGTGTGCTGGCAAGGGCCGCATTCGAAATCACGGTCCCCACGCTTGCAGAGGCAGCGGCTACAGGAGAGGTCGAAGAGCTCAAGGGTGTGACTGAAAACGTCATAGTGGGATCGACCATACCGGTCGGTACCGGCATGGTGGACATATACATGAAGGGAGGCAGTTAGTCCATGGAAACAAGGCTCATCGAGCCGTTTCTCAAGTCGGCAGCGAAAACGGGGCGGGTTACCTTCGGTATGAAGGAAACTCTGAAAGCGCTCAAGGGCTCGAAGGTTGTAGTCCTCAGCACTTCGGCCACAAAGAATGAACGTGACCTGATCCGAACCTCTTGCAAGTCGGTTAATGTCCCCCTTGTATCATTCGATGATACGTCCGTCGTCCTGGGTCGACTGGCCGGCGTCGGACATCCGGTGAAGGTTCTTGCCGTAAGGTCTGCGGGGGATGCCGATGTGGATAAGCTGCTGCGGATGGCGAACCAAGAGAGTGTTGCCCAAAAGATTTAAAGCAGTGCCAAAGACGGTGTGATTGCTCAAAGCCAGGGACTCGAAGTTTTGCCCAACGAAATCAAACTTACGCAAGAAGAACTTGGATTGATGTCCATTTTCCAGAATGTGACCAGTGTGAGCCCCCGCGACTGCATAATTGACCCCCAGGCGAGCAGAATAGTGTTCGTGGTGGATAAAGGTCAGATGGGCCTCGCGATTGGAAGGAACGGTCAAACCATCAAGAACCTTGAGAGAACGATCTCCCGTCCTGTTGAGTTGGTGGAATGGTCTGACGACCCGGCCGAATTCATTGCGAACGCGTTGGGCGGCAGGAACATCATAGATGTGAAGATCAATACCAAGGCCGATGGCGAAAAGGTGGCCGTCGTCCAGACCTCTATGAGGAACAAGGGGGCTGTACTCGGGAAGGGAGGAAGGAACGCCGAAAGGGCGAGGATGCTCGCTGAGAGATACTTCGGCATAAGTCATATTCATATTGTATCACAGTGATGAAGTATTGTGTAACGGTTATATGATACAGAAATCAGGTGGCTGGTGACCGACTTGGCACACAAATCCCCCAGGGGAGAATTCGCTGCACGCAAGCTAGGACTGAAAAGGCAGCGTTTCAGATGGTCCGACAAGTACTACAAGAGACGTGTTCTGGCACTCGATGAAAAGGCAGACCCGCTGAAGGGCTCCCCACAGGCCAAGGGAATCGTGCTGGAAAAGGTGGGTGTTGAATCAAAGCAGCCCAACTCTGCCATCCGTAAATGCGTAAGACTCCAGCTCGTAAAGAATGGTAAGCAGATCACAGCATTCTTACCTGGAGACGGAGCGCTGAATTATGTGGATGAGCACGATGAAGTGATCGTGGAAGGGATAGGAGGCTCTCAGGGAAGGGCGATGGGGGACATTCCAGGCGTCAGATGGCAGGTATCGATGGTGAATGGTGTCTCACTGAACATGCTGGTGCTGGGTAAGAAGGAGAAACCCAAGAGGTAATTGCAAGGTTGGTGGTGGAGTAGTTGCCCTCAAATATTCTCATGTTCAATAAATGGGATCTGAGCGAGGTGGAGGTAACGGATGTCGGGCTGAAGAACGTCATAAGCCTGAAACCAATGGTGGTTCCTCATACCTTCGGACGTCATGAACATTCCAAGTTCGGCAAATCCCAAGTGAATATAGTTGAAAGGCTGGCAAACAGTCTAATGCATTTCGGTAAAAAATACGCCAAGAATACCGGCAGGATGGGCGGCAAAAAGCAAAAGACGATAAACGTGGTTAAAACCGCCCTTGACATAATGTACCTGAAGACCGGGCAGAACCCGGTCCAGCTTCTTGTCAAAGCTGTTGAGAATGCTGCGCCGAATGAAGATACTACAAGAATCAGTTATGGTGGGGTTGTGTACCATGTTTCTGTCGATGTATCTCCCCAGAGGAGGGTGGACCTTGCATTCAGGTTCATTTCCGAGGGCGTAAGGGAAGCGGCCTTTTCCACCCCCAAGGGGATAGAAGAAGTACTGGCCGACGAGCTTATCGCGGCGGCTAACAACGACTCTGCAAGCTTCGCCATCAAGAAGAAAACCGAGCAGGAACGTGTAGCTCTGTCGTCCAGGTAGACGCGAATTAACCCTTTGACGAACCTACCTTCCTAGTGGAAACTGTTTATACATCCGTAATACAATACGTCAAATTTGTGGCGCAGACAGCACCATACGGCAGCTGGAGGTCTCCTATCACCTCAGAGTTGATCTCCACCAAGGTCACCGCCGTTAGAGAACTCGCGGTGGACGGAAGGACGGCCTACTGGACGGAGTGGAGGCCTTCGGAGGGCGGCCGATACGTTCTGATGAAGGGCGCACCCGGTGTCGAGCCGACCGATGCAGTAGCAGGAAATTACAACATAAGGTCGGCGGTACATGAATACGGGGGCGGCGCATTCACGGTTGCTGCCGGCACGATATACTTTTCAAATCTGAACGACGGCAGAATATACGTTCAGGACAGTGGAGGACTCGTCCGACCCCTTACAGGGGAAGGCATGAAAAGGTATGCTGATTTTACATTCGATGCTCAGCGACACAGGCTGATTTGTGTGTGCGAGGACCATACGGTGGATGACAGGAATCCGGTTAACTCCCTCATTTCTGTGGATGTGAAGACAGGAGAGGAATCAGAACTGTCATCTGGGTATGATTTCTATTCTTCACCTAGGCTAAGCCCCGATGGCTCCAAAGCTGCATGGCTGGCCTGGAGTCATCCGAACATGCCTTGGGATAGCACCAGTTTGATGGTGGCGAAAGTCAAAGCCGATGGCTCTTTTGAAGATGTTAAAGTGGTTGCAGGAGGCAACGGCATCTCGATCTTCCAGCCAGAATGGTCAGGGGACGGGACGTTGTATTACGTTTCTGACAGGTCAGGATGGTGGAACATCTGTAGACTAACCCAAGCAGGGGAAGAGAATCTTTTGCCCATGGAGGCCGAATTCGGAGTACCCCAGTGGCTGTTCGGATTATCCACGTACGCATTCGTCTCGGATGACAGTTTGATATGCACGTATACAAAGGACGGAGTTTGGTATCTTGGAATTCTTGATATCAACAACAGGTCCCTCTCATCGGTTCAGACACCGTACAATTACTTCTCCCACGTGAAGGCTGTCAGGAATTTCGCCACATTCATAGCAGCTTCATTCACTGAAATTCCCTCGGTAGTGCAGTACAGTGTCTTGGGGAAACTTCTTGAGCTGGTGTACAGGCCGAAGAACCCGGCGGTGGACCTCGGATATCTTTCTGTCCCCAAACCCATCGAGTTCGGCTCCTCGCAGGGCTGGCAGGGGCACGCCTTTCTATACGAAGCTCATAACAAGGACTTCGTGGGACCGAGCGGCCAGAAACCTCCCCTGATCGTTATCTCACATGGTGGGCCCACATCCATGGCGGCCCCGATCATGAATCTCGCAATTCAGTTCTGGACAAGCAGGGGATATTCAGTTGTAGACGTCAATTATGGAGGGAGTACAGGGTTCGGCAGACGTTATCGGGAGAGGTTGAACGGACAGTGGGGGGTAATTGACGTGGATGACTGCATCCGTTGCGCCAAGACGGTGGTGAAAGCGGGAAAGGCGGATGGCGACAGATTGATAATAAGAGGTGCAAGCGCTGGTGGATTCACCACTCTCTGCGCGCTCACATTCCATAATGACTTCAAGGCGGGTGCGAGCTACTACGGAGTGGGCGACCTGGAAGGGCTGGCCAGAGATACGCACAAATTCGAATCAAAATACTTGGAAAGGCTGATTGGCCGATACCCCGAATCCCAAAAGCTGTACAGAGAGCGCTCTCCTCTGCATCATGCGAACAAAATCTCATGTCCTGTGATCTTCTTCCAGGGACAGGAGGACAGAGTGGTACCACCCGAACAGGCTGAGGCTATGGTTGCAGCATTAAAGGCGAATGGCATCCCCGTATCATATCTATCGTTTGAGGCGGAAAGGCATGGGTTCGTCAGGTCGGAAACGATCAAGAGGTGTTATGATGCAGAATTGTTCTTTTATTCTGTGGTACTTAAGATACCTCTCGAAGAGCATGTCGAGCCAATAAGCGTGGAAAACATGAAACGTTGACACCTCCGGTACGAAACACACAAGAGTTACTGCTAAACCTTAAATAACGTTTTCTTTAACCCAACGACAGTTTAGGGTGTATTACGAATGCCAGATAAGCCACACATGAATCTCGTGATCACTGGTCACATCGACCATGGAAAATCGACCACGATGGGCCACTTCCTGTTCAATCTGGGAGTGGTGGACGACAGACTGATTGAGGAATATGCAAAGCAGTCGGAGCAGACTGGGAAGGGTGATACCTTCAAGTTCGCATGGGTGCTTGATGAGCTCAAGGAGGAAAGGGAAAGAGGCATCACGGTTGACCTCGCATTCCAGAAATTTGAAACCAAGAAGTATTCTTGGACACTGATTGATGCCCCTGGTCATCGCGATTTCGTAAAGAACATGATAACCGGGGCGAGCGAGGCCGATGCTGCAGTCCTTGTGGTATCTGGCAAGGAGGGTGAGACCGAAGCGGGTCTTTCCGAAGGAGGTCAGACGAGGGAACACGCTTTCCTGCTCAAGACGCTGGGCGTGAACCAGCTGGTTGTTCTCATCAACAAGATCGATACATTCAATCCTCCCTATTCGCAGCAGGCCTTTGAGAAGGTAAAAGAAGAGGTCTCCAAGCTTCTGAAGCTTGTGGGGTACAAACCTGAAACACTGGATTTCATACCGGTTTCAGGCTGGAAGGGTGACAATCTGACCGAAAGGTCCACCAACACCCCGTGGTACAAGGGCCCGACGCTGATCGAGGCACTGGACAAGTTACAGGAACCACCCAAGCCAACCGACAAGCCACTGAGGATACCGATCCAGGACGTTTACACGGTTACCGGTGCTGGTACAGTTCCTGTGGGAAGAGTTGAAACAGGTGTGTTGAAGGTTAATGACCCTGTTGTGGTTATGCCGGCTGGAGTCAAAGGCGAGGTCAAGTCAATAGAGACCCACCATGTAGCCATTCAGCAGGCTGGACCCGGTGATAACATAGGATTCAACCTGAGAGGGATAGCCAAGCAGGACATCAAGAGGGGAGACGTCGTCGGTCCTGTGACCAGCCCACCTACGGTCTCCAAGGAGTTTGTTGCACAGATCATAGTGGTTTACCACCCCACGGCGATCGCAGCCGGGTACACGCCTGTCCTGCATGCACACACCAGCCAGGTGGCCGCCACGATCAGCGAGCTGGTTTCAAAGATAGACCCGAGAAGTGGTCAGGTTACCGAAGATAAACCAAAGAGCCTGAAGACGGGTGACGCGGCCATCGTGAAGATAAAGCCTGTCAAACCGATCTGCATAGAGACATACAAAGAGTTTCCAGAGCTTGGTAGGTTTGCACTGCGAGATTCAGGAAGGACTGTGGCCGCCGGTATCGTGAAGGAGATATCAGTCAAGGCGGACATACAGGTAAAGTAAAGCAGAACGATACCATCGGCTTGCTTGAGCTCTGTGTAGAAGAAGACTCAGCGCAGCGTCAGTCAACCGAAGCGAACTCTGGTTTTATCCTCATGTCTTGAAGAGATAAGATAAAGGCATGTACCGTAGTTGATCAACCTGCCTGCCCGTGTCCTCCCAAAAAGGTCTCCTCTATCCTCTTATGCTTGTATATCACAACAGAAACCAGCCAGGAAATCACAAAGACGGATACCACGCCAGCCCCCATCGTCTCGAAATTCAGATTTGATAACCAGTTCCAAAACGACCCATTGAATCCCAATTCCCCCGCGAGAACCTGAAGAAGCTCTACGCCTCCGATTAGGAAGGCGACTAGCACGGAGATTACAGTTATTGTCATGTTATAGTAAATCTTGCGTATCGGATTCAGAAAAGCCCAACCATATGCGAATCTCATCGTCACCCCGTCCGTAGCATCCACCAGCACCATTCCACATGTGAACATGAATGGCAGAATGAGTATCATCCATACCGGGACCGAGGAGGAGATGCCGACACCCACACTGATTGCAATTAACGCAACTTCGCTGGCCGTATCGAACCCCAATCCAAACAGGACTCCCACCGGATACATGTCTCGAGGTTTAGAGATGACTTTGAACAGAGGAGATATTAGCCGGTTCATGAATCCGCGCTTGTTCAACGTCTCGTCGAGGTGGCCGGAGTCTATCTTTCCAGTTCTTAGCCCCTTGTAAATTTTGTAGATTTCCAGCACAACTGCCATATTGAGGAGTCCTATCAACCAAAGAAAGGTTCCGGATATAGCGGTCCCCATTACGGCCCCCATACTCTGAAGATAGGGGATCGACTGTGCGATCATCCTGGTCGATGACACAAGTGCAACGATCAGCACAAAAACTATGGTGGAATGTCCCAGAGAGAACCATGCACCAACGGTCACCGGTTTCTTGCCCTGCTGCATCAACTTTCGCGTGGTATTGTCGATCGCCGCAATATGGTCGGCGTCCAGTCCGTGTCTTAAACCGAAAACATATGCCACGATGCCGAATCCACCAAGAACGACCGAAACCTGCCGACTAACACCGAGGCCGCTATGCCTAAGAGGGTGGCGACCAAGATAATAGAGTACATAGAGATGATCTGCAGCCTCTCCGTCACGGTCAGACTCCTAAGAAACCCCCTGATTGCAGTCATCATCTGCTAAACATCGAAGATTGAAGACCACTCCATTAATAAAAGTCACGGATTCTGTTTAAGGGAATACTACAAGTGAATCTCCCAACCGTTGTCTTCGAATTTACACTCTGGTGCATGCAACCGAGCCTGCCTCTTGGGCACGGATAACTAAATTCATCTTTATCATTAGTTTTGAAGCCGATTGGGTGCGGGCATGGTGGACCTTGACACCGACTGTTGCCGGAACCCTCCTCTTCGCGATAGGTTTTGCAAACCAAATATGATCTGGATGAGTATAAACAACGGCTGTTTTAGCTGGCGCTGTTATTGCAGGGAGGAAGTGGCCAAAGAAAGCTAAATAAATCCTAGATAATATGATTAAAATGATTGCAACTGAGAGAACCAGGCGCAGGATTTGCTGTCTGCTTGATGATTATTTGTTCACTTATCATTCTAACTCTTCCAACAAATACAATATTGAGAGCAGCGGAGGAAACTCCTATAGGAAGCTACTCAAACGTCAGGTCGCCTACTCTGCAGGTGCAGGAAGTCGCTATACTCAAGCCAGGAATTACTTCATACAGTTTCCAAGCGTTTGAGCCAAATCCTTTGACAACCTACATGCCGACGAATGAAATACGAACGGCTAGTGCACATTCCGACGTGCCCGCCGCTTCAAACACATACTTGCAATACACTTTGCTTAATTTCAGGTCGGCATTACTGATGGACAAGAAACGTACAAGGATAGAAATATATTACAGGATAATGATGATCCTTGAGGGGTCGCTCCATACCACATACGAGGTGGCTTTCCTCTCACGCCTTAATCATTCGACGGCTAAGCGGTATCTCGATGAGTTGCTCGCTCAGGGATTTGTCTTGAAAACAGAGCAAAGAGGACGACTAATGTTCGGTCTAACCGTTTCTGGCGAGAGGAGTTTGATGCAGTTGGAGTATGCGGTACGCCTCCTGAGGGCGCTCAGCTGACAAAGCATTTTCAGCCGGAGCGCGCAATGTGGCCGTGGTTCCAGTTGCAAAGAGCGTTGCTATATAGCCCGAGTCGACAATTAGAGAAGAATGCATCAAATAAGAACAACTGAAAGAGTAAAAACTGCATGTTGTTACAAATTAATAATTTTTGCGCATCTCAGATACCCAGAGTTTTTATGTCTCGTAATCCTCAGTGATATTTTGGTTGATCAATGTGTCCGAAAAGACGGAGATTGGTCAAGGTGGCCAAGCATACAGAAGGCTGGCCATAGTATTAATTCCATCTGTTACACTAGTGACATCATCGCTTATGCTGAGTGAGGCATTTGCCGGCATAAAGAATGGTTCACAAAATGTCGGCTGTCTTAATGTGTCGTATGGTAACTACTGCGAATTCGAGTACCCCAACGTGTACTATTCGTTGAACCCCTATCTTAGTTCGACGAACCCGTCTGGACAAATTGCCTGCGTGGGTTTCTATGACCCAAGTTCAGGCACCTTGCTGTGTCAAGACATTACTCCAGGGAACTACGGCGATGGTTGGTCCTGTTCGACATGCCCAGGCACCGTATACAGCCATTATGAAAGCCATTCACTACAAACCGTAAACATCTACGGTACTGATTACTACACTTACTGCTCATCACAGCCCTGCCCGACAAACCCGTCCTCCTGATTTGTCTCCAGCCCGTCCTTGCGATCCCGTATATGATGACGTGGGAGAGGAAGTCTGGTTGGCTACGAATAATGTTTATCTTCTATCTGCTCGAAAATTGTATCGAGAATTCAAATCATCGATTCTACTAGTGCTTGTCGTCACCGCAGGCGCGGCTGGGTGGATTGTCATTCAGTCGATAGATTCGAGCGCGTATCATGCCGAAGCAACTTTTGCAAACACGATCGGCCCATACGTAGTTGTATATGATACGGGCCAAAATCAGACATTGAAACTACAGTGCCTAGCGCTACACTATAGTGTATGTACCCAGAGACTCCCCGAATCTGTGGTAAGCCAATTGAGCGCTATACATGGAATTGAAGCGTTCTATCCGTTGGTTATTAATTATACGGGCTACCTTCGATATAATGTCACAGAACAGGGCCAGACCTGCATTGGTAACGTATGCACTCCCACCAATCAGACTATACCCAGGGTCATCACCACATGGGGTAGTGCCGTCCTGAACGACAGTGGTTTTCCTACTTCGTTATTGGTGATGACCAGCGGGCGGGTTCCGATGCAGGGCGAAGCTGGATACATAATCAGCTCCTCGTCGATAGACCCTGCGCTGAACGCTACCAATCCGGCCTATCTGAATAAGACGTTCCTGTGGGAATTTACAGCCGGCAAGAAAGTCAATTCTCCAATCATACCCTTCAACGCTACCTTCGATGGGATATTCGCCCAAAGTCCGGTCATCGGCGGAAAGTTCTCAGGCATCGAAGTGTTGTGGAATTCCCAATTCCTTGAGCACGTACTTGGGAGCACGTTATACAATGAAAGCTTTGGAGGGCCAGGCGCTAATTATATCATAATCAAGGCGGATAACCTGAGCGCCATACCAAGTGTAGTTCAACAAGTGAACTCCATCCTGAATAGTACTGGTTGGACGGAATTCCAACCTAGATACGATCAGGCATTCATCTCAAGCCTTCAAAATCTTCAATCTTCATCTTTGTCGCTAAGTTCGTTGGCCGGATACATTTCGCTTGCAAGCGGTCTTGTTGCTGAATTAGCTCTGGTGTATCTCACCATGAAAAGGCGAGGATGGGAAAGCGGCTTGCTGGTTTCGCAGGGGTGGACATCTGGGTCGATATCTAGATTCTATTTCAGTTACTATCTGATGGTTGGTGTGATTTCGTACGCACTCGCGGTTTTAGCTTCCTTGGTTGTCACACAATTCTACACATTCAGTGTGGACGCATTCGGCACCGTCTTGGCCATCAACGCGACACCGGAATGGACTACTCTTGCATTGGCCTTTCCGCTTGTCACCTGCATCTCAATATTCGGCTCTGTGCCGATTCTTGTACGAACAAGATGGCGTCGGTTGGATGCCCTACTTAGGGAGTACTGACGAAACATGGTTTCGCTGGGAGTCCTATTTGTAGCCTCTGCCAGAAAAGTTTATCGAGAAAGAGGGTGGTCTACCGGTATGATAGTGGTTTTCTCAATTAGCCTTGTTATCGGTATGGTCATTCCATCTATAGGTTACGGCTTGCAGCTCGGTTTACAAAGCTACATGAATACGGTATTCACATATGTGGTTGTGGCCAATGCCGGAGGCTGCAATGAACCTGGTCTAGACTATTGCCTGAATATTACTACTTCATTGATAAACAACATATCATCTATTCGCGATATCCAAAACGTGTATCCAGTGGCCGTGAACCAAACAGACATCATTCAGCTGATCGCATTCAACGGTTCAACGGTGAAGGACTATCATGACTTCGATAGCGTGGTAATGGGGGGTCCAAACGGCCTTCCTCCAGACATGGTGACTACACTATGCAGCAAAATAATCGGAAATTCTGGATTTCTACTAGATTCAGCGCTTATCAACCAACTTCCGCCATCAAATAACTCCTTGTATACGGTATGCATTAACTGTTATCCCACAGGAATGCAGCCTTTCAATGCTTCATTGGAGGGAACCTGTGCTGAAAGCTCTCTGCTTACAAACGTAGACCTGATTTGGAATGCCACGTTTCTTCAGAACGTTCTTGGCGGTGAATCCTATAGGTCATCATTTGATAACAGCGGATTCGTGCTGGTCAAGGTGGACAACGTTAGAAATGTCGAAGGGGTTGTAAAGACTCTTGCTGGATCTCTAGGACAATTTGGCCTTACCCCTATTTATGATCAGGCGAATCTGCTCAATGCACAGTCCCTTGAATCCAACCTAGCCCTGCCATACACGATTATCGGGGGTGCCGCTATTGCCGCCGGGGGACTGCTCATGATACTCGTCTCTTACATTTCCACCGTGAGGCGTCGCTGGGAATCAGGCCTGCTAGAGACCCAAGGCTGGAGCCGAAAGGAAATTTTCAGATTTCAAACCGTATATCTCCTCTTACTCTCTTGCGCATCTTTCACAATTTCAATGGCATTCTCATTTGTCGTCTTGCCGTTTCTGTCTACGAATCTGGCCATTTACGGCCAAATAATCGCAATTAAGCCTTCAACAAATGATTTGTTCTATTTGATCGGCTTGATTTTTTCCGTTGCCGTTCCCTTCGCCTCATCATTTCTTTCATATTTGTCTGCGGGGAAGCACTCCCTGGATCAAACATTGAGGGAGAATTGATGGATGGCATTAACCTAAAAGGCATTTTCAAAGCGTATGGTGCAATCAGGGTCCTTGAAGACGTATCTGTTGACATCGACTCAGGCGAAGTTCTCTGCGTCGTGGGTCCGAGTGGTTGTGGTAAATCCACCTTTCTCAAAATTCTCGCCTTGATTACAATGCCGGATGCTGGATCGATGAAGATCGGCGGGACCGATGTAGCCAGCATGAACCAAAAGGAGCTGGAAAATTTCAGAAGGAAGAAGATAGCTTATTCATTTCAGGAACCTCTATTGTTACCCTATCTTTCAGCCTTTGAAAACATAGCGTGCGTAGTAGGTGCCCCTAGAGATATTGTCGTTGATGTCATGAAACAGTTCAGATTGGGAAATAGAATGAACCATACACCCACTAAACTTAGCGTGGGTGAAAAGAAAAGGGTTGACATAGCTCGCGCACTTCTAAGGAATACCGATTTTCTGATTACCGATGAACCATTGTCTAATCTTGACCCCGGAACCAGCGAGGTCGTGATGATGAAGTTGATGGAATATGCAAGCAGAGGCAAGACTGTGGTATATTCCTCTGTCGAACCCGCTGAAGCAAGATATGCGGATAAGGTGTTGAACATGTTGACATCCCCCCACGGCCAAAGCCCGTGAGATTCCCCATCACCTCGGGGAGTCGCGGTTCTTGCTTCATGTATGTTTTGCACTCAATAGAGCTTCTGCTCTCCGGCTCCCACACGCATCCGTCCTGCGCCAAAAGCAAGGATTGCACCATCAGCTAGCTATTGCTAACCTTTGCAGTTATCGCGGCTACCTACGCTATTCTATTTGTTTTACTTTGTTTTTGCCTTGCTTAATCTTCCAGAACCCCCATGCCTATCTAGAATAGGAGACTTATTTGGGGTCTCGTTTCGGACATCCCATCTACATCTTAGCTTGTATACCTGCTTTGATCCTGTTTTATTAAGCTCAGAACAAGTATTAAATTTGAACATTTAATGATGCGATTAATCTTGATAGCTTATGGCTGAGGCGTCTGGGCTTACGCTCGGTATCCAGTCATGCATCTGCTTCATCATCTGACCGTACTTCTGACGAGATGGTGAAACCTTCCTGAAGGAGTTGTTCATTCCTATCTACGGTCGTAGGGCAATTGTATTTTATCATGTTCCGCGCTAGTTCAAGAACCGGTCGATTACGGGCCTGGTGGGATTCGAACCCATGACCCGTCGGTTAAGAGCCGACTGCTCTACCTGGCTGAGCTACAGGCCCCGTTGTAGCGACGGCTCGAATAGCATATTTAAGCGTTAGAACCTAGTTTCAGTTGTATAAAATCAGTTGGTAGGTACATTACAGGCGTATCTATTCAAAACTGTTACGGCTTTCTGAACACATTTTACACATCTTCGCTAAATTTATGTCTGGGAGCAGCCGGGAACGGGATAAAAGACGTCAATATTGATTCTTGTATCAGCTTTATAAACCGACTGAGACGAAAGGGTACATAACGAACGGAGTTGACACTGGCATTCGTAGGACTGGGGGTTCAGGGCGTTCTTGGCGCGCCGGTAGGCGGTATAAGGTACCTGAGGTCCTGCGATACGATCTACGCTGATATGTACACCAGTCCTTGGCAGGATGGCATGCTTGATGAGCTGCAAACAGAAGTTGGGAAACCCATTGTCAAGGCACCCAGAATTATGATCGAAGATGGAAGGAAGATTTTGCAAGAAGCCAAATTACAATGTGTGGGTTTCGTGACCGTAGGAGACCCCTTGCTTGCGACTACGCACATCATAATAAAGGAAAGGGCGAAGGAGATGGGAATACCGGTCAAGATATTTTACTCCTCCAGCATAGTGAATGTAATATTTGGAGAAACCGGATTGCATATCTACAAACTTGGAAAGGTGATAACAGCGGTCAAAAACGACAGGTCCGTGGAGGATTCGCTGTACCCCGAGGTCAAAGACAATCTGATAAGAAAGAGGCACACGCTCGTATTGCTGGAGTATGATCCTGACACCCAGGCACATATCAGACCGGATGAACTTCTACAAAAATTCAAGCAGATGGAGATGAACTACAAACTCGGTGTGTTCGGTGAAGAGAGATTGATAATAGTTGCCTCAAGGCTGGGCTGGCCTAATCAGTCAATAACGGTGGGATTCCTAAATGAATTAATGAACAAGGATTTCGGTCCACCCCCCCACAGTGTGATAATTCCATCTGAGTTGCACTATACAGAGGCTGATGCACTCTCATCGCTCACGAACGTCAGAAAGGATATCCTTGAACGGGGCAACACCTCCTTGAATCCACCTGAAGCAACGCTTGTTAACAAAGCCGTACACAAGACTCTGCTGGCCCTCGAGAAGGGTAGGGCTTATGCAAGGGAGAATGGGATAACAAATCTTGATGATATATTCGAAAACGTAGAATGCTATCTATCAGACGCTCAGCGTTTCCTTCTGGACAACAAACGCGAACTCGCGCTGATACAGGCAGGCTACGCAGAAGGTCTTCTGGACTCGCTGAGGTTCCAAGGCGTGCTTAAATTTGATTGGTAGGGCCGTCCTTGATCAGCTCCCTGAGTAAAATTGTCGCAAATTCTCCCTTGTAAAGAATGAATCTGACCCTTGTTGAATCTTCAAGCCTCCAGCCTTTAAGCCACCCGATCATGGACGCAGGTCTTAACCCACCCTCGGCACTTACTTCTTGCAATTCCTTTACGAAAAAGTCCTTCGGGCTCACACCCTCCTCTTTCAGAACTTCCTCCATTGCCTTCCAGTAGAGATTCTCGCGGGAACGAAATGAATATCCAGGAACAGGGCACATTTGTACAAAGCATTTATCCTTAGAATTTGTGCCATGAGTTACAAAACTCGAACCAACTCTTGGTAGATTCCGGTCAAATTCCAAAAGCACTTCGTTCTCTGTATTCTGCGGAAGGCTGCCTTCGCTTAACAAGCGGCTCAGGCATCTGTTGAATAGGTACGACTGGTAGGCTGAAACGTACAGCCTTCTTACCTTCAGTGGAATCTGTCTGAGTGCTTTCAGAGGCTGATCAGAGGTATCGCTCACCAGTGCCGAAGCCTTTGCAAACTCCCTTTTTACGATGTATTTGCCCACGATATGATTTGGATGGACAGAACCAAACCTCTGCATGCCAAAAAAATTCGGTATCCTTGAATTCTCCAGAGCATGCTTGGTCAGAACCAGAGCTTCATTATCAGACAGACAATCCGAAATCCTGATGTCGAATGCATTTCCAAACAACTCCCTTCTAGTAAGTGGTCGGCTCGTATCCTTGCGGTGTACGACCTTCACACCGCCTCCTGACCAGTTATCACGCAGGGAGGTTCTTGATCTAGATGACACAAACTGGTGCGTGACGGCCCTCTTGTCTTTTAATCCCAGGATATTGACTTTAGACTTGACAGCCCCTTCGACTGTCTTTTTTGCTGAAAGAATATCTGTGTTCCATTTTGACATAACATAAAGAGGATAGCCTTCACCCCTTTTACGAATTAGCCTTCTCGCCTCTTCCGCCAGAACTTCTGCAACAACGAAGTCTTCTGGTCTCTCTTTTATCCTACCTCCGATTCCCTTGAATTCCGTGCCATAGCCAGCAATTCCTATACCTAGAAAGCGATCTTCAACATGTGAATCTGACATTCTGTTTCTATTCCCTCAGAATAGTTTCAGATGTCCAGTGACCTTGTCCACCAGGTCCGAAGGTCCTGGACCGATACCCAGGCATGTAACGGTACCCGGCTCCAGTTGTGTAAGACCACGATCTGCAACCAAACACGCTGACAGCCCCAGCTCCTCTGCCATTCTCCTCAGCTCGTTTAACTGGGCTTCCGAGTCGACTCTAACTACGATCTTTGCCTGGCCTTCCTCCCACCAGCCCCTGAACCATGAGGGATTGCTTCTCTCCGTGGCCCTGGCACAACTGACAGCCGCATGAGCGACCTGGGCGGCCAACTTCCCCTTTCCCATCTTCAGGTCTGATCTTGCAACGATGACCTGTTTAAATGAAAAGTCCCTTTTCACTCTCTTCCAACCCATTAATCCACATGGTCTCTTAAAGTGGTTTTTGAATATAAATCGAGTCAGGGAGTGGTGCCTGCAGGTGGATAATAGTACTGTATACCGCTCAGTATGAACTGTATTCCGATGGCTGCTATAAACACACCGACTACCTTTGCTACTACAAGCGAGCCTGTTCTTCCAAGTATGGCATAGATCCTGAACGACCCGCGAAGGGTAACATATGTTACCCCCATCACTATAGCTATGGAAGCCAACGCAACCACAAGTCCTGATGACTGAATCGCTACGATCGTGGTCGTGATGGCACCGGGTCCAACCAGAAGGGGGAAGGCAAGTGGAACTGCCCCAAGGTCACTCTTATTTGTAAGTTTCAGGAGTCCCTCATTGCTGAAAATGATGTCGAGGGAAACAAGTAATACAAGAATTCCACCGGCGATCATAAAGCTGTGCAACGAAATTCCAAAAAATAGAAGTATAGTCTGTCCCAGTATCGCAAACACCGCTAGAAGTGCAACGCTCACATAAAACGCCAGATTGAAGGTTCTCATGCGTTCCTTTTCATCCATTTCCTGGGTGACCCCAATTATCACAGGGATGGTGCCGAATGGATCTATGACGATGAGCAGGGTTATCGAAGCCTTTGCAAGGTCGTAAAGGAAGGTGTAGTCCATGCCAAGGAGCACCGGGTATTCCTCGATAAATGCGTTGGCCGGACGATTCGTAGCTGCATCGCTGGACGGGATAAAAGCGGAACGCTTTTAGATTGTGTTCACCTGCGCGCTCCCGTGTCCTCCAGGCAAAGACTCAATTGTGATGTGATAGTGGCCGGCGGCAGTATTGCGGGCCTCTCGGCAGCTAGAGTGCTCGCTGAACATGGCATAGACGTTGTCGTGGTGGAGGAGGACATGGAAATTGGTACACCAGAGAAGTGCGGAGGGCTTGTGTCACACACAAGTCTTGCGGATTTGGCGATAGCACCGACGGGAAGAATAGTATCACAACCGGTCGAATCAACCATAATTACATCGGCAGGCGGTAAAAAATTGGACATTGACGTAACAAAGGTAGGTATTTTCGCATTGAGGCGGCGAGAGCTGGACAGAGCCGTCGCACTGGAGGCTTCACGCGCTGGAGCCCGTCTTGAACTCGGTAGCAGGGTGCAGAGCGTGGACGAAGGCGATGAAGGTGTTAGAGTTGAAACATCAAGTGCAGAGTACAGGGCCAAATATCTTGTAGAGGCGAGGGGGATTTCGGTCTACAAGATGTACAAACCCCAGGGCGTCATCCAAACCGTTCAGTACGAGTGCTATGTGCCGGATATGCGCAGGAGAACGGTCGAAGTGCACATCGACAAGGAAATTTCCAAAGAGTACTTCATGTGGTTGATTCCCATTGGGGATGATACTGCCAGGGTGGGGATCGCAGGAAGAGGAGTGCTTGCCCCCATACTGGAAAGGCACCTTGAAGCCCGGAAGGCCAGGGTACTGAAGAAGATTTTCCACAGTCTGGCCGTCGGGGGACCCGTTGACCAGTTCGTCCAGGGGAAGCGTGTACTAGTAGGGGAAGCCGCGGGGCAGACTAAACCCACGACTGCAGGTGGAATATACACGGCCGGTATGGGAGGAAAGATCGCCGGAAAATACCTGGCTCGAGCTCTCAAAAATAATGATAAAGAGGAACTCAATGGTTATCAGAGAGATTGGATGGAAGCCTATGGTTCAGATTTCAAACTGCAGCTGGCATTGCGCAGAATCTACGAAGACTTCACGAACGAAGATATCGAAGCATTGTTCGACCTGATCTCTGAAAAGGATGTAGTAAGCATAATCTCGGAGGGAAACTTCGATTTTCATGGGAGAGACTTCCTCAAGCTGGTGGGGGTGTCTGGTTTTGCAAAATCACTTATGCTTCTGGGAAAAAGTAGGGCCAGGCTGGCTGCACTCCTGCAGCTGGCAGCGACCAGGTAAAAAAACAAAGAAGTAGTGAGCGTGTGCTCTATCGGTTCCCCTTCAGCTTACTTACTTACCGAGTATTCTGAAGAGTTTGGTGCCGCACTTAGGACAAGTGCCACTAAGGGCCTTCCGCCCGTTCTTCATCTTGACTTCCTTAGCGCCACTCATCGTTCGTTTAGCCCTACATTTTACGCAGTATGCTTCTGCCAACCTTTTCACGCACCGCAAGGCTACCATAGGCACGCAAGCTATATAACCATATCCAATTTGGAGGCATTTTTCACCAACAACAAATCCTTTTTTACCAAAATGACCGGATTTTGCATGGGAATTGATGGGGGTCTACCGTGGGGGGTGATAGATTTTCCAGCGTAAATTTACGCACGGGTTCGAAAAACGAACATAATTGACCGGAGAATTATAAAATCGAAGAAGTCTATTCAGGCTAATCTATTAATCTAGTCTTGGTTGAGTTTGCAATATATTTCCATAGGTAAAGTCGTGTGAGATCTATCAAGTCCCCGAACAAAGACGAAGTGGGTTGGCTCCTACTAGAGTGGATGACTTGTTCACACAACCACTCATTCGACGTTTCTACATATTCCTGGTCTGTCTCTTGCTTCAAGTCAATTTGTTTTCCAGTTCGCTCGGTCCTTGAACAGGTCCGGTAGCACAAATAACTCTAATCGCACCTGGCCAGGCCATCTTCCTTCATTTTGGATACTGTTTTGGAAAAATTCATTGCCCAAGAATGGAATACATATCATGAAGACTTGTCTGGATGCCTCTCTTATGCTACCGATGCCTCATGAATGCACCAAATTATTATATACGTACCGTTGGGGGGTCTGTGAGAAGCTCACTTGCCTTTAGTGAAACCGCCAATCTGTTCATCCTGCAACAAGGCAATCGACCCCAGAGAGAAAGCTGTGAAGTTCTACTGTCCAGACTGTGGAAAGGTACTCATATGGAGATGCGAAAGATGCAGAAGGCTGGCCAGGCCCTACAAATGCGAAAACTGCGGTTTTGAAGGGCCGTAGGTGGTTGGAAAGTTTGGGCAACATAATAGTTCGGGTCAAAATATTGCCGGAGTCTATCGAAACAAAGCCGGAGGAGCTTCTGAACAAGGTTGAAAAATCAATCACGAAAGTGGCTTCCGTTCAACGTCACGCTGTAGAACCGATAGCCTTCGGTCTCAACGCCCTGATTGTGGACTTCAGAATCGAGGATGCCGAGGGGGGTACCGATCCGCTCGAGGAGGCCATATCGAAGGTCGAAGGGGTTGGTTCAATGGAAGTGCTGGGCGTAAGCCGAGCATCCACCAAACTCTGATAATCATCAAAGCTAATAGGGAAGCGTTTAACGGGCATTTATACGGTGACTGGTCTTGCCTGAGAAGCTGAAGCTGAAGGTAATGGAAAGCCTGCCTCGAGACATAGGCAAGGCAAGGGCAAGATTATCCATGAGCTCGATGACCAGAATAGGCTTGAAGCCAGGCGACGCCCTTCTTATCAGGGGTAAACGTGAAGCAGCTGCGACCGCCTGGCCATCCGACTCGGATGAAACGCCGGCCGAAGCAATACGTCTTGATGGGTCTCTCAGGCGGAATCTTGGCGCAGCCTTGAATGATATTGTAGAAGTTTCTCGAAGTGTCGTAAAGCCCGCTACGAGCATCGTTCTAGCTACTGTGACAACATCGGTGAATATAGACCCAGAGTTTGAAACATTCGTTAAGAACAGAATCAAGGGAATGCCACTTGTCGAAGGGAATACCATCTCGATCGTGGTCCTGGGAAACCCGATGAGCTTCCTCGTCCTCAGGGCCTCCCCGCGTGGCGTGGTTTCTGTGACCGACTCGACCGCCCTCCATGTGAAAACCGGAGCCGCTGAAGCAGCAACAGACCTCAAGATCACCTATGATGACGTTGGAGGCCTGAAGCCACAGTTGAGAAAGCTGAGGGAAATAGTGGAGCTACCGCTGCGGCTACCTGAGCTATTCAGCAGGCTGGGCATAGAACCACCCCGAGGCGTGCTGCTCTATGGCCCCCCCGGTTGCGGCAAAACAATGATAGCCAAGGCCCTCGCCACAGAATCACAGGCAAAGTTCTATGCGATCAATGGACCCGAAATAATGAGCAAGTACTATGGAGAGACGGAGGCCAAGCTTCGGGATATTTTCAAGGAGGCCAAGGAGAATGCACCCAGTATAATATTCATCGATGAAATAGATGCGATCGCACCAAAGAGGGAAGAGGTGTTCGGCGAAGTGGAGAAAAGGGTGGTCGCTCAGATGCTATCTTTGATGGATGGACTCAGTGAAAGAGGCAATGTTGTCATAATCGGAGCCACGAACAGAATCGATGATGTTGACCTTGCGCTCAGAAGGCCCGGTCGCTTCGACAGAGAAGTCGAGATCGGGGTCCCCAACACGGCTGGCAGACTGGAGATACTTACCATACATACGAGAGGCATGCCATTGGACCCCGACGTCGACATCAAGAGGCTGAGCGAGATAACTCACGGATACACGGGGGCCGATCTGAAGGCGCTTTGCCGGGAAGCTGCACTAAATGCTCTTAGGCGTGTTGTACCCGAAGTGGACAGCTTTTCAAAGGTGCCGGCCTCGACACTGGAGAAGCTGAAAGTAAGCTCCAATGATTTCATGGTGGCCTACAGAGATATCGTTCCAACGGCGATGAGAGAGTTTTATGTCGAAATGCCTAACGTGAGATGGGAGGATATTGGTGGACTGGATGATATCAAGGAAACACTTTCAGACAATATCTCTCATGCAATAAAGAGACCACAGGATTTCAAGAAGATGGGGATAGAACCACCCCGAGGCGTGCTGCTCTACGGCCCCCCCGGGTGCGGCAAAACAATGATAGCCAAAGCCCTAGCCACCGAGTCGCGGGCCACGATCATTGTAATCCGTGGTCCGGAGATTCTCAGCAAGTGGGTAGGGGAATCTGAAAAGGGTATCCGGGAAATATTCAGGAAGGCCAAGGCATCTGCTCCCTGCATAGTTCTGTTCGACGAAATAGACTCCCTGGGGAAGGCTCGAAATGAATATTCTGAGGGATGGACGGGTGAAACAGTTCTCAGTCAACTCCTTACCGAAATAGATTCGCTCTATTCAGGTGAGGGTGTTTTTGTCGTGGGGGCAACCAACAGACCTGACATGCTGGATGCCGCTTTGCTTCGGCCAGGCAGGCTCGGTATTCTCGTGTATGTCCCCCCTCCTGATGAACTATCGCGTCTAAAGATCCTCAAAATTAAGACTGCCACCATGCCACTCGATTCTCAGGTGGACCTCGAAAAGCTCGCAAAATTCTCTACCAATTTCACTGGTGCTGACCTCGAAGCAGTTTGCAGACAGGCCGCGCTCTACTGCATGAAAAGAGGGGGCGAAAGGATAACTCAGAAGGATTTCGAAAAGGCTTTCTCAGGGGTGAGACCGACCTTCACAGAGGAAATGCACGCCTGGTACAAGGAAATCGAGAAGAAGCTTACCGCCAGCATGATGAAGCCCAACGCCCCACCTCCTTATACCTGAGACACCCGAACTCCGCACTATACTTATAAATCACATATATTCCAGTCGACATGCTTCAGATTTGGTGGACATTTTTGCCATGGAAGTGGCACGTAAAATAAAAGATATGAAGGTCACCACAGACTCTGACCTTCTTTCTGAACTGAGGAAAACCACCGAGATCTCAATGCCACAGTTGAACAATCTTCTTCTCAGACTGGAGATTCTTGGTCTGATAAATGTGTCCTGGATGGATAAGGACAGACGAAGAATAGAGTACAGAGAACCCACGGCGGAGCAAGTGCAAGAGGAAACTCAATAAAGTAATTCGGGCCAATCCCGGGTCATGGGCGTAGACCTGGGCCCGCTTGCAAAGCAGCGCACTAGAATTTCGCTTGACCAGATAGATGGTCTGATTGTTGCCATAGATGCATACAACGCCCTCTATCAGTTTCTTGCCATTATCAGAGGAGAGGGGGGCGAATTGCTGATGGATTCACATGGAAACGTAACCAGTCACCTGAGCGGTCTCTTCTACAGGACGATCAACATACTTGAAAGTGGTGGGAAACCACTTTACGTCTTTGACGGGCGGCCGCCCGACCTGAAGATGAGAGAAGTAATGAGGCGCAGTGAGATCAAGAGAAATGCAGAAGCAGAATACAAGGTCGCACTTGAAAGCGGTGACATAGCGGCAGCAAAGAAGTATGCTGCCATGACCTCGAGGCTCACGAGCAGTATGGTGCAGGATGCAAAGTCGCTTCTCACCTTGATGGGTGTTCCCTGGGTTCAGGCTCCATCGGAGGGAGAGGCCGAAGCATCATACCTCACAATGAAAGGTATTGCTTGGGCAACGGTATCACAGGACTACGATTCTCTTCTGTTTGGTTCTCCGACACTTCTGAGGAACCTGACCGTCTCTGGCAGAAGGAAACTTCCTGGGAAGGGGGTTTACATAGACGTCTATCCAGAAATAATAAGACTTCGAGACGTGCTGAGTGCAACGGGCCTCGTTCGCGAACAGCTCATCGATGTAGGAATCCTGCTTGGGACGGATTTCAACCCGGATGGTTTCGAAAAGGTGGGTCCTGCCACCGCACTCAAGTACATAAGGAAATATGGGAAACTGGAAAACATACCTGAATTAAGGGAGGAGCTCTCAAAGCTGGATTATAACGCCATCAGAGAAATCTTTCTCCATCCTGACGTCAGGGACATAGAACCCCCCCAGTGGAGACCTTTGGAGAAGGAGGGAGTGACAAGATTTCTGTGCGACCAGCATGATTTTTCCCCGTCAAGGGTGGCCTCCGCGTTGGGACGAATCTCCAATTTCAAGCCAACCCAATCCTCCACCCTAGAAAAGTGGTTTTGATCAGATGGATTTTGAAGAGCAAAGGCGAAACCTTGTAGCCCGCCTGAAAGCAGAAGGGATAATCATTTCACCATCGGTTGAAAAGGCGATGCTAACCGTCCCTCGTGAAGAATTCGTCTGGGCGGGACTGGAATCACAGGCTTACGTCGACGCTCCGCTGCCAATTTCCGATACGGCCCAGACGATATCTGCCCCACATATGGTTGCAATAATGCTCGAAAAATTGGACATAAAACCAGGCATGACTGTGCTGGAGGTCGGCACAGGAAGCGGATACAATGCTGCACTTATCGCGGAGCTGGTGGGGTTGGAGGGAAAAGTGGTCAGCATTGAACTCATCCCCAAACTGGCCGAGTTCGCGACTTCAAACCTTTCAAAGACTGGGTATGGTCAGAGGGTACAGGTCATCCATGCTGATGGCTCATTCGGTTATCCTCGCGGACAGGAAGCCGTTTACGACAGGATATGCGTAACAGCTGCTTCCGCTTCAATACCTAATGAGCTTGTGAATCAACTAAAACCTGGTGGCATAATGCTCCTACCGGTGGGGGGACCTTTTGCGCAGAGATTGGTGAGAATATTCAAGGATGACAGGGGGGAGGTCTTTCGGGAAACACTTGATTGGGTCAGCTTTGTACCTCTACGCAGGGGTGACGTGAAGTAAAAACAGAGAAGCTTAGGCTACTTGACAGTATAACATTCACCGGTCATCAGAACATTCTTGGTACAAACAGATCCACGCTAGAAATAACAACAGAGGATTTCTTGACATTGAAGGGTGACTGTATAATCGGCATCAACGCAAGCAAATCCTGCGCTGATTTGTCATCCGAGGCAAAAAACTGGTTGCAGGGAGAGGGTAACCCTTCTTTGATAAGGTTTGAGGTGGCAGGGAAAACTTTTGACATACTTGCAAGAGGTTCGAGCAGACTGACGCATACAAACGAAATCAGTATGGTTATCAGGAGAAGTGATTATGCGTGCGCCCGAACACTGGCGATCAGAGCAACCGCCTCCGCGATTGACTTGCCCCGTAGCATGATAATGGAACTGAAGAATGAGGCGAAGGGATCGATGAAAATATACTCCGTAAACGAATTCTTCCGGTAAACATTTTTTACATAGTCCGGCCAAACTGACCAACATTCAATTGGATAAGACAGACCAAAGGCTCCTTGAATTGATGCGCCAGAACTCCAGGGCATCCTTTGTCGAACTGGGTGCCAAGCTTGGCCTTTCCGAGGCAGCCGTACGCCGAAGAGTGGGAAATCTCGAGAAGGCGGGCATCATCAAGAGGTTTACGGTGGATGTGGAGGCAAGTCAGATAGCCAGCGCGCTCACCCTGGTCGGCGTCAGCCCCGGTTCTCCGACGCCTGAAGTCGCGAACAGCATTCGAAAGCTTCCCAACGTCAGAAAAGTACTCGAGATTACCGGACAGTACGACATAGCCATTATGATCGAGGGCTACAACATGGGGGAGGTGAACTCCACGATAGACCAAATTAGAAAGATGAGCGGCGTCTCGAGTACCAATACGATGGTGATCTTGCGAGAAGTGGATTGAGCGGTGAAAAGGGAGAATTGCGCAAGACTAAACATCAGACGATCCACACAAAAGACCGGGAAAACAGAAGGATGCATCACACAACACGGTGCATGAGAAAATGTCGGTGACCCGGATCAAAGTCTATGGCATGGTGCAGGGGGTCGGGTTCAGGTTCTTCGTCAGGCAGCAAGCGGTCGCACTGGGAGTCTCGGGTCTTGCCAGAAATCTTTCCGATGGCAGCGTCGAAGTTATTTTAGAGGGACCAGATGATGCGATTCAGATGGTCATAGAGGCATGCAAGGTTGGTCCACCGAATGCATCTGTAAGCAAAATCACGCTGGAAAAGCTCCAGAACATCGGTGGCTTCAAAGGTTTTCGCATAGAGTGAGCGAATGAATCGGTCAGCGTAGCGATGCGTTGTATAGTCGAAACCTATTTTTGGTCAGTTCGTCGCGAGGTCTTCAATGCCAGGAAGGCTCAGACTGGGACGGCGTTCACTTCATTCCACGTTTTGTTGATAGCCCCATCTCTTTAAGCCTTGCTCTGAGACCCTTGACAGAACCAGATGTGGCCACACATTGCATGTAGCTGCCGTTTTGACCCACCAGCGACAACGCAAATGGTAATAGCCTTCCGCTTCTTCCATTTGCAGCTCTAAGTCTGAGTATCAAGCCCCAATCTTCTTCCTGGAGAAGGAAAAGCTGGATATCCACCATTCCTGCGCCTCCCCAAATGTTGAAAACAGTCTTCTCGACCGCCGCCGTTGCCTCCTTCCCCCTCTGACTTGTGATCACGGCCAGGTATCTTCTGAATCTCTTCAATATTGGGTCAATGCCTCCAGCCTTTCATAGGCATTCTTTACTGCGGAAATCGAAAGTGGTTCTGGTCTGGAATACAGTACCGATAAGATTCCCTCCATGGCCAGTGGAGTTACAAGTTCGCCCTTTGCTCTCGCTTCAGAGCTCGGAATAAACGGGACACCTATTCCCAGGAAACTGCTTTTCACAAAGGACAAGGTCTTGAAGAGCAGTTTAGGGTCGGCTTCGTATAGATTTCTAACCTCCCTAAAACTTATCATGATTGCATCCAGTGTGTTCTTTTCCCTCAGAACATACTTACGGATAAGCCTGAAGTCCGCTGAAAGAGGCACAAATAGCGCTCGAAAACCATAATTCTTATCGCCGGTTTCAAGAAGATCGCAGCCGGCGCCAGCGCGGTCAAGCTTCCTGACATTCCAGGGTACGTATCCTGCGCCCTTTTGCTTCGCAGAGCGTATTATTTGCTCTGAATAATGCCCCGATTCGACCCCAAAGCTCCTGTAGCCGAGCAAGAGAAGTCTCTCGACCATCTCATCAGGCTGCAATGATTCTCCGATCTTACCGTCAAACCTGATCAGGTAAGCATCACCCTGAAAGAATCTAATTCGAGCGGCGGCGTCTTGGGGAACCTGAACCTCAATTTTATCGGGTCCGACTCCCCCAGTTCTATACGGCCGAGTACCAGCTTCTGCTTGTCCAGCCTCAGGTACAGAAATATGTTTCTTTCAACTCTTCCTTCAAAGGATGCGAGGAGTTCATGCTTGTCAATCTGTGGAAGGGATTTTACCACCAGTTCGAAAAGACCTTGTGCTTGCATACCTTCCAGCTGCGCAGTGTACGAGGCTATTTCATTACCAAAATGCCCCTCCAGCTTCTGGATGTTGAATGCAGCCTGCTGAACGCCAAGTATCTTTTCAATCGACTTCATCACCTTCTCCGGATCTTCGGTTGCATGCAGGTGGAAGGATATCAAGGCAGACTCGACACGAAGGGCCATGAAGGCATGGGTTCATAAACAAAAGATAAATCTTATCGTTAGCCGGGTTGCGATTGGTCATACCTTGGCGACCCTGGCCCTCGGAATAGAAAGCACGGCTCATACGTTCGGAGCCTCAGTCATGTCTTCCAGCGGGAAGATTCTCTCTGACGTCAGGGAAGTGTACAGAGGGCCGGAGGGTTCAGGAATTCATCCCCGGGAAGCTTCACGACACCATTCTGAAGTGGCTCCTGGTGTACTCGGCCGCTCGTTGAGAGAAGCCAAAGTCAAGGTGAGTGACTTGGGACTGGTGGCCTATTCTGCAGGACCCGGTCTCGGCCCATGCCTGAGGGTGGGTGCGGTTGTTGCGAGGAGCATCTCTGAATACTATTCAAAACCAATCGTTCCGGTGCACCACGCTATAGGACACATCGAACTGGGATGCCTTTTGACCGGAGCACGTGACCCGGTCTGTTTACTTATATCGGGTGGACATACAGCAATTCTGGCTGAAAAGTCTGGAAGGTGGAGATTCTTCGGTGAAACACTTGACATCACTATCGGTCAACTTCTCGATCAGTTTGGCAGATTCCTTGGCTTTGGAAGTCCTTGCGGACCTCGAATAGAGGAGCTGGCCAACAGAGGAAAAAAATACATAAGGATGCCATATACAGTGAAGGGGAACGACCTTTCCTTTTCGGGCATTCTCACATTTTCTAAGAACCTGACGAAGTCAGAGCGAGTTGAGGATGTCGCATATTCCCTTCAAGAGACCGCATTTGCAATGCTTTGCGAAGCTACCGAAAGAGCACTAGCATTCACGGAAAAGAAGGAGCTTCTTGTCACGGGCGGTGTCGCGGCCAATGGGAGACTCGGGGCGATGTTGGATGAGGTATGCACAAGACAGGGTGTGGAGCTGAAGGTTACTCCACAAAGATATGCGGGAGATTGTGGGACCCAGATAGCCTGGGCTGGATTGGTCGCCAAGAAGTCGGTTACACCGGAGAACGCCTTCGTGAGGCAATCCTGGCGTTTGGATCAGGTTGAAATCGCATGACACGACTCATCAAAAGGGGCGCCGAGGCAGACATATTGTTAGGTAAATGGCGGGACATCCAGGCCATCTTCAAGGTGAGAAAGTCGAGGAAGTATATGCATCCAGAGCTGGATGATTTGCTGAGGTCTCAGAGAACATTGAGAGAAGCGGAGCTGATCAAAGAAGCCAAGGATAATGGTGTACGCTGTCCCAGACTCTACTTTGTGAATCTGGAAGATTCAACTATAATAATGGAATATGTGAAAGGACCACGCCTCAAGGATGTATCAGATGAAGGGAACACAAACCTGTTCGGAATAATGGGAAACATGCTCGGCAAACTTCACAGATCTGGTATAATTCATGGCGACCCCACCACCAGCAACTTCATCCTATATGGTGATGAATTGGTGGTACTGGACTTCGGCCTTTCATTCAGGTCGAATACGATTGAAGACAGAGCGGTGGACCTTCATCTTGTGAAAGAGGTGCTATCCGGGGATGACCCGCTTGAATTCAGGCGAAAATATGCGAAGTTTCTGGAGGGCTACAAAGTGGGTTTTGGAACAGCGTCCGATGAGACCATAGGTCGTGTAAAACAGATAGAGAAAAGGGGAAGGTATGCTCGTTCCAGCTGGGGAGAGTGATCGGATCTGAAACTCATGTTCGCAACCAGCAACGGGCACAAGGTCCAGGAGGCCCAAATGATCCTGGCACCCTTCGGTATCGAGCTGGGGACCTATCCTCACAAAGGAGTGGAAATTCAGGATGAAGATGTGATCAGAGTGGTCGAATACGCAGCCGAATCACTTTCATCACCAAACGGGATTGGCGTGTTTATCGAGGATTCCGGGCTCTATGTGAACGGCCTGAACGGGTTCCCCGCAGCGTATTCTTCATATGTGCTGAAGTCAATAGGATTGCAATCGATTCTTAACCTGCTCGCAGAATCAGATGATAGGACCGCGCACTTCGATTCCGCAGTTGCCCTAAAATCAGAAGATGAAATCAAGGTATTCACCGGAAGGCTGTACGGAACCATTTCGTTAACGCCCAAAGGCAAACATGGGTTTGGTTTTGACCCGATCTTCATTCCGGAGGGTGAAACCAGAACCCTGGGAGAGATATCGATGGAAGAAAAGTGTAAAATGTCACACAGGGCTCTTGCTCTAAGAAGAATGGCTGCCTGGCTCGGGGTAAAGGCGACACACGAATAAGGTAGATTCTCAAAACCAGTAATATAAGCAGGATTCGGGCTGGAGTCGAGCTAAATTCAGAAGATCCTGTCTGGATGGTAAATACGGAGGTCTTGGGCTTTTTTGCTGGCCGAAACATCTGTTGGTAAATCAAAGCGATGCCATTTGGTCCCTAATACGTTTATTAACTGGCTTCGAACAGCCCAAAAAGGACATGGCTAGAATACACAGTCACCGCCATGGCAAATCACACTCCAGCAGGCCGCCTTCCCTGATATCTACCCAGTGGATCAACTATGGTCAGGACACAATCGAATCCACCATAGCGAAGATGGCCAAGGAGGGCAGTACGCCCAGCGTCATAGGTGTAAGGCTCAGGGACGAATTCGGGCTACCGTTAACAAAAAAGCTGATCAACAAGCCTGTAACCAGGGTTCTGAAGGAAGCCAAGGCCGCGCCGCAGGTCCCGGAAGACTTGGCTAACCTGCTCACAAAGGCAAGAGGGTTGCAGGCTCATCTGAAGGTGCACAAGGCGGACAGGAAGAACGTACATTCACTTGAGTTGCTTGAGGCAAAAATACACAGACTGTCAAAATACTACAAACGGAAGGGAATCTTACCGCAAAACTGGAAGTACTCAACCGTGGTAGCTCAACTAGCCTAAGCTGGCTCGGGCTGTGGGGGCTATGGCCGACATCGAGGGTTTAAGGAAGGCCGCCTCCGCTATTGCGCGTAATCTTAGGAAAAATGCAGTTGAAAAATCCAATGTCTTTCTGGCAGGACCTCCGGATTGTGACGGCATAGCTTCGATCGCCATACTCTGCAAGAGCATCTTTGCCAATGGTGGATTGTTCAATGCTAGGTTTTACAACTTTCTCTCGACCCAGGAAATTGAAAACATTGCAGATGATGCGTACGACAGCTATGTATTCGTCGACCTAGCCGAAGCACGCGAAAAGGAAATCTATGAAGCGCTGAAGGAGAAGGCCATCTTCATAGGCCATCACGATATTCAAGGAGAAGATGGGGAATACACCTCCCTGAACGCGAGCAAATTTGGTTTTGATGGCTCAAAGGAGATATCCGGTTCTGGTCTAGCCTATCTTGTTTCTAAGGAGCTGCTGCCCAATCCAAACTCGGCTGCGTGGCTGGCCGTGGTTGGCGCTCTGGGTGACAGGCAGGATATCGGCCCCAAACGATCACTCGTAGGCCTCAACGAGCTGTTTGTGCAGGATGCGATCGATACGGCCCAGGTCGAAGTTAGAGAGGACCTCATGCTGTTTGGTAGGGAGGTGAAGCCTATTCATGAGGCGATATCCTACACATACGATCCATTCATCCAGGGTTTAACGGGAAATAAAGACGTTTGCATGTCCGCCCTTGCTTCTTCAAAGATAGAGCTCAAGAATGCTTCAAAATGGAGAGTTTCTTCGGATCTTTCGAAGGAGGAACGGGACAAGCTTCTTCTGACGCTCACCTCTTATCTCGAAGTTTCTGGCGACAACATTTCCAGTCTACTTGGGAACACATACCTGCTGAGAAGAGAAGACGAACATTCATACCTTAAAGATTGCCGAGATTTTGCGAGCCTGCTCGATGCCTGCGGAAGACTCGGCGAGCCGGGAGTCGGGCTGAGCGTTTGTCTCGGTGACAGGGGTAGGGCCTTGTCAGAATCTGAGAGGCTGCTGATTGAATACAGGAAGTCAATACTCAGGTCTGTAAATTTGCTTCTATCGAACGAAGACAGGGTACTGTTCAATGATTCTCTTGTGACCGTCACGGCAGATGGCATCATATCAGAAAGCATGGCAGGAGCTCTGGCCAGTTCGCTCGCCGCCATCCCCAAGATCAGGGAAAGAGTGTTGATGTTGAGGGTCCCGGTCGAAGATAGCCTGATCCAGTTTTCCGTGAGAAAGGGTAACTGGTGCAGTGCAGAGGTAGATGTAGGTCAATCCGTCCGCAAAATAGCACAGTCCATGGAATGCCACGGAGGGGGGCACAGGGTGATGGCCACCGCCAGGGTCTCTGCCCTTAAGGCGTCCGAGTTCGCCGAAAGGCTGAGAAAAGAGCTGAAGTCATGAATTGAAAGCAGAGATATTGTTGACACTGGACTTCCCGAGTGAGAAGCTATCCCAGTCAACATACTCGGCGCTGGTGCCCGACAATGTGGGCATACCTGAGTGCATGAAACTCGACTCGAAAATCCTTAAGAAATCGATCAGGGTCCGCATCATATCTGATTGCCCCGAGGATACGCTTATTTCTACCGCCGAAGACATTTTGAAGTCATGCGAGCTTTCGCTCCGAACAGTAGCCTCTTTGGGTGATTCCTGATGCTTGATTATAAATTCATCAGGGAAAATCAGGGGATGGTCAGGGAATGGCTACGGAAGCGCAGAGCCGACTTCCCTCTGGACAGACTGCTCGAGCTGGATGAAAGACGCAGGGCTATAATTGTCGAAGTACAAGCTCTCAGACACACGCGCAACACTGTCACCGAACTTGTTGCTACGCTGAAGCGTGAGGGGAAGGACACATCCAAGCAGGTGGCGGAAATGAGGGAGGTTGGCCAGAGAATCTCTGCCCTCGAAGATGAACTATCCAGAGTCGAAGAGGAACTGAGACTCCTTGATTCCCGGATGCCAAACTCGGTTCATGATTCCGTTCCAGACGGCGTTGGTGACGAAGGAAACGTGGAGGTGAAAAGGTGGGGGGAAGCAAAGACTTCGAAAACATTCCACGATCACATCGAAATTGGCCTGCACCAGGGACTGATCGATGTCGAAAAAGCAGCATTGGTGGCCGGGTCCCGCTTTTACTACCTGAAGTCAGACCTAGTCAGGCTCAATCATGCACTCATTCAATATGGACTTGACTTTTGCAAAAGTAAAGGTCTCGAACCTCTTCAACCACCCTACATGCTCAAGGGAGATGTAATGAGGGGCGCCGTGGACCTGGCGGCCTTCGAAGACTCCATATACAAGGTGGAGAACGAGGACCTTTATCTGATCACGACTTCTGAGCATGCCATACTCGCATTCCACATGCAGGAAATACTGGATGGCAAGAGGCTTCCTCTCAGGTACTGCGGTGTATCCCCATGCTTTCGGAGGGAAGCGGGCGCGCATGGCAGGGATACCAAGGGTATTTTCAGGGTGCACCAGTTTGAAAAGGTTGAACAGTTCGTGTTCTGTAAACCCGACGATTCCTGGAAGGAGCACGAAAGGCTGATAGGCAATGCGGAGGAATTCTTTCAGAGCCTGGGCATCCCATACAGGGTTGTGAACATATGCTCGGGGGAGCTCGGTGCGCCAGCAGCCAAAAAGTATGACCTAGAAGCCTGGCTGCCTGGCCAGGGGAAGTTCAGAGAAATGGTTTCGGCCTCAAACTGCACAGATTGGCAATCAAGAAGACTCGGAATCAAGTACAGGGATAAGATGGGGGACGAACCTGTGTATGTTCACACATTGAATTCGACACTCGTGGCGACCGAGCGTACGATGATTTCACTTATGGAGAATCACCAGAGAGACGATTTCAGTTTCGAGATACCTAAGGTTCTGCAAAAGTACATGGACGGGCAGGAGACCATCCCATCCAAGTGAGCGCAAGCCCACACCCGATGAATCATTTCCAGAAGTGCGCATATCCAGAACTGTTTATATGTTGGGCTCTTTCGGGCATCTTGCACATATATGCCGAAAAGAAGCACAAAGGTCAAGGACAAATGGCGGGAAAAGACTTGGATCACTATACTGACTCCAAAGTCCTTCGGAAACAAGCCAATTGCAAGTATTCCCGTAACTGATGTAGAACACGCGATGAACCGAACGGTTGAAACCACGCTTTTCGACCTTCTTCAACAAGACCCGGCACACTACAACATCAAACTCTTCTTCAAAATCGCCGAGGTGGAAGGTGAAACTGCCTACACAATCTTCAAGGGTCATGAATATTCAAGAGAATTCATCAAGAGTCTGGTGAGGCGCGGAAGTTCGATGATCAACTTCATTTCAGATTACAGGACGAGAGACGGATACGTGGTGAGGGTTTACGTCTCCGCATTCACACAGGGGAGGGTGAACAGCTCCAAGAAGAGTTCGATGAGGAAGGCGGCCGACTCGGTTCTTAAGGAAAAGGCTGCTTCATTGCCTTATGACCAGTTCATTCAGGAAGTGGTCCTGGGTAAGCTTGGGGCCGATGTTTTCGGCGAAGCGAAGAAGGTGGCTGCCTTGAGACACATGGATATCAGAAAGACCAAGCTGATATCGATGCCTGAAGAGACACGCAAGAAGAAAGAAGAGATACCTGCTACGCCCGCCTAGATGTGGACACTATTTTAATTACGTCATCTTCCTTCAGGATGTGGTCTGCGCCGAGCCTCTGCTTGCGTTTTGCATCGATTGCGTACAGGAATCCTTCGCCAAGCTCGGTGTGTATTTTGAAGGCCAGGTCCCGTGCAGTAGAGCCCCTAGGCACGATGTAGGCGTCGGGAAGAACATTTCCATTTTTGTCAGAGTACCTGTTCTCGTCCTCCACGGGATATACCACCACCCCACCCAGAAGTTTGAAGTACGCATCGTTCAGCGCCTGCTGCACACCCGTGTTTCCCCACTTTTTCAGTACGCTTTCCTCGACAAACCTGAGGGCACGTTCTTGCTCGGCGCTCAGCTGAATCCCCTCCTTTACCTTGAAGGTGGATGAACCCGGCACATACTCAATCACTCCTTTCTGAGCCGCCTTTCTGAGTATCATCTCGGCTGCCGCCGAAACGGGTATGACCAGCCTTCCCGTTTTATTCAACCTCTCAATATTGGCCCTTGATGCGGGAAGGTCGCACTTGTTTGCCGCAATCAGTATAGGTTTGGCGCTCTTTCTGAGCTCGGAGGAGAATCCAAAAATATCATCATCGCTCCAGTCCTGAATCTTCTTTTGAGTCAACCCCGCCTTCCGTATGGCCTCCCCGAAGTCTGCCGCGGTCATGCCGAGGCCTGCTAATTTTTCTACAATCACGTCCCTCACTTTTGACTGGTCTTGTATATGGGATATCTTATCCCAGTCCTTCTTTAAAATCCCAGCAATCCACGCATCATACTCCTTTTCAATGAACGCCACATCTTCAAGCGGATCATGACTTCCGGGTTCCACCACCCTGCCCTCCTTGTCCGTCGACCCGGAAGCATCGACGACATGAATAAGTGCATCCGCCCGACGCAAATCATCCAAGAATTTGTTCCCGAGCCCCAGCCCCTTTGATGCATCCGGTATCAGCCCTGCTACATCGACGAGCTTAACAGGGATGTACCTGATCCCATTCACGCATAAGGAGTTCCTCGGGTTGTCGGTTACGCCGAGCTCCTGGTGCACACATTTCGTGACAATATATGCTACGCCGACGTTGGGCTGGATTGTCGTGAAAGGATAGTTCGCCACGGGGACATCCAGCAGGGTCGCGGCATTGAAGAAACTCGATTTTCCGGTGTTCGGCTTACCGATGAGCCCCACAAGCATCTTTTTAGCTTCTCCTTCTCCTTTGTGGCGGCATGGAGGGGAAAAGAGTCGTTATTGTGGGTTGCGGATTGGCCGGCGTTACAGCCGCCGAAGCTGTACGTTCTGTTTCAGAGAATGCCGCAATAACCATGGTAGATGAATCTGTCCAGGTCGCATACGCAAGATCCGGCCTGACTTATGTGGCTTCAGGGAAAATAAGCTCCGAAGACCTTCAATTGAAGAGTAATGAATACCTGACGAAGAACCTGAAAGCAAGGCTAGTCACCGGAAGAAAAGTGTCAACATTGGACGTTGAAAAATCCAGGGTGATTTATGACGGGTCGGGTGGTCTCGAAGGCGAAGACTACGATTCACTGATTCTGGCCACCGGTTCCCAGCCCGCTCCCTTGGATATACCCGGGTCCGAAAAACCCGGGATCTTCAGATTATGGTCCATAAGAGACGCGGAATCTATTCGGAATTCATCCCAGACCTCCAAAACAGCTTTGGTGCTGGGCGCATCTCCACTCGCGCTCGAACTATCTGAAGCATTTAATTCGCGCAAGATTGAGACAACCGTCGTAACAGAAGAAAACGAAGTGTTATCGGGATACCTCGACCCTGCCGCGGGAGCACTTGTGAGAGCAGTTCTGGAGGAGGAGGGTATCAGGTTCATGTGTGGGCGTCGTATAGAGAGGGTTGTGGGGTTCGAGCGAGCACAGGGGATCGTATCAGGTGGCGAAGTCATTACCGCGGACCTGATTGTCGCAACCGGGGCCATGCTTCCGAACTCCGCCCTAGCTCAGACGGCAGGTTTGAAGATCGGGCGAAGTGGAGGAATCCTGGTGGACAGGAGGTGTGCATCCAGTGTGGAAAACATCTATGCTGCAGGGGACTGTGCCGAAGTAATCACAGATCTGTTCAGGGGTCCACAACCCTCAAGGCTGGCCAGCACGGCGGTAAGGATGGGATTGGTTGCCGGTTCCAATGCAGCAGGTGGCTCAGCCGAGTCGCAGGATCTGGTCAGGAACTCATCCTTCAGATTAGACGGTATAGACATATGCACGGTGGGACTGACCGCCACCGAGGCCAGATCAATAGGCATTCAGTTCATAGAGTCCGAGTCATCGGAATATCAATTTGCCTTCTACTATCCCGGCGGGAGAAATCTGTACTGCAAGCTTATCTTGACTACCTCAGGCGTTTTGATCGGTGCACAATTCGTAGGACCATCTTCATCTGTATGGGGTAATATTGCGGCAATGATGATATCCCACTCGCTACCGATTTCCTACCTTTCGAACCTGGAAACCAGCTTTTCGACCCTGACACAACCTTACTGGCCATCCCCTATTCTAGCGGCAAGACGTGCAGAGGAAATTTTGCATCTTGGGTAAGGCATTTAAGCTATTCTCATCTGACCCACCATGAAACACAATGGGGAAAATACTGGTTTGCGACAGCATAGCCCAAGAAGCCGTTGAGATGCTAAAATCATCGGGTCATACCCTTCTTTATGAGCCCAAGATCACACCAGAAGAACTTCTGCAAAGGGTGGTTGACGTGGATGCGGTTATTGTAAGAAGCAGAACCCACGTGACTAAAGAAGTTGTAAACGCCGGGGTGAGATTGAAAGTGATCGCTCGCGCCGGCGTAGGCCTCGACAATGTAGATACGGAGGCAGCGAAGGCTCGAGGTATTCAGGTAATCAACTCACCAGATTCACTGACCAACGCCGTGGCCGAGCATGCATTAGCCCTCTTTCTGAACGTTGCAAGGCAGATTTCTTACGCAAACAGAAGGATGATCGAGGGAGAGTGGCCCAAATCTGCCTTGATGGGCGAGGAGCTGACCGGAAAGACGATGGGGATCGTGGGATTCGGCAGGATTGGTAGAAGACTTGCGCAGTTGTGCAGGCCGTTCAACATGACCATTCTGGCCTATGATGTGATACCGCCCCCGGAGGAACTTATCAAGACCACCGGCGCAAAAATGGTGAGTCTTGATGAATTGCTCAAGGCGTCGGACTTCATTTCGATACATGTTCCGGCAACGCCGGAGACAGAAAAGATGATAGGGGAACGGGAGCTCTCTATAATGAAACCCAATGCAATAATTGTCAACACGTCACGTGGAAACGTGATAGACGAACCTACCCTTGTTGCCTATCTTAAATCACATAAGATCAAAGGGGCCGGCCTGGATGTGTTCGCCGAGGAACCACCCAAGGGTGAAATTTTGACTCTCGATAATATAGTGCTTACGCCTCACATAGCCGGTCAGACGCTCGAGGCACAGACGTCTGCCGGAACTAGCGTCGCCAAGCGCGTGTTGGAATTACTTTCCTGAACCTTTCTTGGGGAACGATTGAACCATGCAGATACCTATTGCCTCACACATCATTTCTTGCTGGAAAGTCCCTTGATGCAGTCTTCGATGGTCACGTAGAGAGATGTTCTGACAGGTTCTTCAAGGTCCCCCCGGCATGTCGCTTGCACAAGAAGAAGATAGTAGTCGGGCATTATGTTTTGGACGTACACCTTAACACCTTCAGGGTCGGTCACCCACTTATCCTCGGACACTGCACGCCTTACGGCATCAAGCAATTCTCTGAGGTCTGTTACCTTTGGAGCCTGATATCTGACGCTTACGCTTCGTTCCTTTACGCCGTGGCTCACGACAGCCGACTGAATCAGCACACCGTTTGGGATCTTGATCACGGGTCCCTCGTCCAAAGATAGCTTTGAATAGATCAGCCCAATGTCTCTGACGATTCCTGTGTAACCTGGTATGAGCCGATCATCCGAGAAGAACTTGGGAGGGTAAGAAGGAATGACAAGACCGTACTGCCAGGTTGTCAGAGTCACCCTGTCCCCGACTTCGAATGGTCTGCTGATCAAGAGCAGCATGCCTGCGAAAATATTTGAAAGGACGGTTTGACCTGCCAATCCTATGACAAGACCTGCAAACGTCCCGCCAACCAACAGGGAAGTGCCGTTTACACCTGCGAGCGCTAGTATCACCAGGGCAAGCACGATATAAGCAAAGTACTTGAAAGCCGAGCTGATGGCGCCTCCCTTTCTCTCGCCAAAGAGCTCGATTCCGACAATACGTATCTCACGTACAAGAAATGTTATCGCAACTACTCCGACCACTCCTGCAAGAATTACATTGAATACCACTTCAAATCTGACAGGAATATACTTCAGTACAAAAAATAGAAGATAGGTGAATACTGCTAGGACCGCGATAATGATTACTACGACACTTGCGTAAAAAGTGAGTTTTCGACCATTCTTTTTCATGGACGTTCAGACCATCCACTCGTATTAATCTCCTTCGCCGCGAAACTAGTTTTAGCCTACTTTTCGCGATGGATTGTTTGACTTGACCTAGTTACACATACCAATCTTTCGAGCTAACTTGGTCAACTATACAGCACGGGTTCACCTCCATTCGGACCAAACATTTAAATCCCGTGTTGGTGCCGCGGAGCCCAGACCCGTCTTGTACAGACATATTTCACAAACATGGCAGGATGAACTCAAAAGTTCCGCACCAGAACTGAAACAAAGGATAATCCACTGGCGTCGCGGCCCCCGAGTGGTCAGAGTCGAGCGACCAACAAGATTGGACCGAGCTAGGGCGCTCGGCTATAAAGCCAAGCAGGGTGTTGTGGTGGTCAGAGTAAGGCTTTCACGAGGAGGCATGAGAATGAAGAGGCCCGTGGCCGGAAGAAGACCAAAACATCTTGGCACGATAAAGATAAAGGGTAATCTTTCAGAATCTCAGGTTGCCATTCAAAGGGCATCAAGGCGCTTTCCCAATCTAACTGTACTCGGAGCCTACCCTCTCTCCAGTGACGGACGGTACAGCTGGCTTGAAGTTGTAATGGTCGACGGCTCACATCCCAGCATACGGGCAGATACGGAATTCGCCAGTCGCCTGCCCGCATAATTTAAGCACGGTGTCATTCTTGTCAAATCGCAAAGATGGCACCCCAGCAGACAGCGGATCACTCATCCGGGACTCTATTTTGATGAAGAGAGCCCTCTCAAGCATTTTTGCTCAATCCCTGACACATTCGCCCACTGCGACCTCACTTTCTTCTGTCCTGGGTCTGGAACCATCAACGGTCGAAAGACTGCTTCACTCACTTTCATTATTGAGTTTGGTCCATGTTTCCGCAAATGGAACGGCAAGGCTCACTCCATCGGGAAGAGGGAAATTGAGGGTGGTTTTGACCGGCGGCGTATTTGACATTATTCATTCTGGTCACGTGTACACACTGATGAAGGCCAAAGCTTTGGGAGACGTTCTTGTCGTCTCTGTGGCCAGAGATGCGACCGTATTGTCGCTCCGCGGGAAACCATCTATTAACAACGAGAATGAAAGGGCGACACTCGTGGGGAGTGTAAGATATGTTGATGCGGCTGTACTTGGCAGCACAACCGACCCGCTTGGATCCCTCTGGGATGTAAAACCGGATATAGTTGCGATAGGGTATGACCAGAAATATGATGAGAAGGATCTGATTCAGAAAGCTTCTTCGAGGGGGCTTGCCATTACAGTAAAGAGGTTGGATTCGCCCATTCCCGATATCAAAAGTTCTGACATCAAGAAGAACCACGGGATCATGAGCCACTTCTGAACTTCTTTGTTTCTAGGTCCACTAGCCTAAGCTCTTCCGGGTATTCATATCCTCTCCTCTTGAGGAACCTAAGCGATTCCTCGAGCGAAATCATATTTCCCTGGCTAACATAGTATGACATTTTATTCATATCGATCCGATAGCCCAAAAGCTCTCCGTCCAGTGTGACTGGTGACAGCCCTTTCCTTTTCTCCACAGAGCCAACGAGCAGTGACTTTGCTATGCCAATTGTGGGTTTTTTCATTAGTATTCCCACAACAGTTGCGAGCCCTGCACGGCGCGGATGAAGTCTTCCGTGAGCATCTATCAAAAGCAGGTCATAATCCGTGTCGACTCTTGAAAGTAACTTGATGATTGGAGGTGCCTCCCTCATAAAGAGATAGCCAGGTATGTAAGGGAAGTACACTTCTGTCTTCATTTTCCATTTTCTGATAATCTGACCAGACCTGATATCATACATCAATGCACAGGTAAAAGCATACTTGTCAACATAAGAAGCGTCGACCGCAAGGGTGACTCTTATGTTCCTTGCTTCCGCACCACTATCCACGAAAAGGTCGCGCAACCGGAGTTGTAACTGTCGTGCGAACGGAATTAGCGGTGAAGGTCTGCCTTCCACAACATCTATTGATTTCATGCAAAGATATACATCTTGCTATCAGACACGCCAACAGGCCAGAGGGCTTCTCTGGGAAAGCCACATTTGAAAGACTTTGGTCATAATTTTCAATGTACTTTGTATGTACATAACGGATTTTTGCTTGATGCTACACAATGGTCTGGAACTCATTTTGTAAAAGATATTTTTCCCTGACCAAGCTTTCTTTCCACCCTGTTCAGCGAGTCGAGGAGTCTGTTTCGTCTTACCTCTTCTGTCATTAATCCTCTCATGTCTTCAAGCAGCATGCGATCCACATCGAGCTTTCTTCTCATGCCAGGAATGAGGTTATCGAATATCGCGAGTGGCTTGATCGTGAGATAGATGGATTCTGCATATTCAAAAAGCCTAGAAGCTTCTCGCTGCTTGTCCACCCTCACATAGTCGAACACTTTTCTTTTGAGTTCTCCCACCACGTCAAGAAGCCCCAGTACGTAAGACGAAGGCTTCACGCCTATTTCTTCAAGTCCAGGAATCTCCCTGTTGTTTAGTAATGCCAAGAACACGGTTGCTTCAACGTACTCCATTTCAGAAGATTGAATGTATCTGTCGAGATCGGATGCCGCGGCCACTCTGAGTTTCTTCAGCCCTTCCGAGGCATTTTCTATATTCATCTTGGCAACGCGGAAGTCTCCTATATGTGACGCCACGATTGCCTTCGAACAGAAAGAAATAACATCCCTTGAATCCTTTATGAGTAACTCTCTCCTCTTTTCGTCTGATTCAAATTTTCTGACCGCTTCATGAATTGACCGGTCGAACTTCGAAGGTCGCCGTCCTTTTTTCAACAGACTCAACACTTAAAGTACGATGCTTTCTTCACGGCCACCCTGCTTGGTGATCACCAGCATATCGACCCCGTCTCCGCTCGCAGAATCCCGCTGAGATGAGGCTTTGATAGCCTTCAGAGCCAGCTCTTTTGCGGCCTTTTCATCCATGTCTTCCTTGTATTCTGACTCAATTACACCGATGGCGATTTCTGAGCCTGATCCAATCACAGCATATTTGTCGGGGATAACCGAGCCCAGTGGATCAAGAACATATATGCTTGCTTCGTCACCTACGCCACCCAGAATCACCTGGGTCAGAAGAGGATACATCCTCCTTTCGAACATTATTACTGACATCAGCTTGGTTACAGAATTGGGTTTGATCGGTCGATGGAGCTCCATCTCCCTCATTTTGATTATGGCCTGCACATTCCTTACCAAAACCTGCATATCAGCAATCATTCCGGCGCATGCTGCACCCGTGTATTCGGTTATTGGGAAGACCTTCTTCGCACCCTTACTCATAATAAAGTTACCCAACGCGAGCCTTTTTTCAGCCGCCAGCACCACGCCATCCTTGAATACAACACCGACCGCTGTGGCGCCTGGTATGTACTGCTCTATGCCGGACATGTTTTCAACCCTTCCTTCAACTTGGTTAAAAGGATTTGCGACGATTCATTTCCGTATCCGATGAAGTCCCGATGTAACAGGCGCGCCCAAAATTCATAAACTACTGGTTATCGTTCTCAGTACTTCTATTCCACCGTCTTTTTCACGTACAAACCTCTTCCCGAAGAACAATTCTGTGACGTAGATGTTGCTCTCTATATGTCCGGTCATCTCAGTGAATCCAATTTCAGATTCGCCTCTGGCGAGACACATGAGTGGGACTGCCATGTCGGCGCAGTGAACGTCCAGAGCCGCACCAGATTCATAGCACGAAAGGAAATGGTGTGCCGATTTCTCACCCACCTCCTCTGCCTTCACCCCTCTTTCACCCACCGCATCTCCCCCAATAAAGACAGGCCTGTCGACTCCTTCGGCGTAGACACAGATTGCCGAGCCCGGTGATATCGCAGGCTCCTCGACCGCAGAAGATTTCGTCACTTTTATTCCATGCCCTTCCAAGAGACGTTCCGCAGAACGAGCCTGCCTTTCTGCGACGTGTTTTGGCAGGTTAGAACAGACACTCTTTACCATAACATTGACACTTCCACGTCTGACACAATTCAGCGGGTTGACTGTTGAGCCGTGATGAACCTCTATCAATACTTCTCCACCGCCTGCAGGGTAGTATCCTCTACGAATCTCATGCAGTGAGAAATTAACACCGAACGACCTGAACAGCGGACCCGCAACCTCATGGAAGTAGTCTAACGTGGGACTCCATTTCGTGTCCGTTCCTCCCCTTATCCTGATCGTCATATCCCTACCCGTCAGGGACAGGGCAGGGACAAGCGCGGATAGAATCAGCGTGATGCTTCCTGCCGTTCCAACATCCACGGTGACTTCGCCACTCTTTGAATCGCCCGGAATGAACCTGACAGCCGTACTTCCGACCTCTGCTCCAGCTAGCTGTCCAGACGTAACAATCGCAAACACCTTCAACGCGGCCAGATGTTGAGGTCTCAGCCCCGGATTTGGTCTCTTGGTTCTTATGTTGTCCATCACGATACCTCTCCCGGTGAGTGTGGACAGCATCATCGCTGTTCGTAGTATCTGTCCTCCTCCCTCTCCAACCGATCCATCGATGCGTACAATACTGGAATCCATAGCAGAAACTACCGCAAGAAGGTAAACTTCTTTATTATTGTCTTTTCCGTATTCAGCGCTGAAGCAATTTGCGTAGCGCCCTTTTCATAGGCAGATTTCAACCACTACACCTCGGGCACGTGGCCGCGATCGAGTATGCCTTGAAGAATGCAGACAGACTCATAATCGCCGTGGGTAGTGCGGAGAAGAGCTATGAGCCGAGAAACCCGTTCACCGCCGGTCAACGGGTGGACATGCTTCATGCGGTCCTTGTCTCAAAGAATCTGGCTTCCAGGGTGATCACGATAACCGTCCCGGACGTTGATAATCATGAGCTTTGGGTTCCCCTTGTGAAATCCCTGTCGCCAGATTTCGATGTGGTTTACTCCAACGACTATCTTACCATTTATCTCTTCAGAAGAGGAGGATACAAGGTGTCGGAGGTCCCTCTTTACCGCAGAGAGGAACTCATGGCAACAGAGGTCAGAAGGAGGATGGCCGAGGGAAAGGAGTGGAAGAAACTTGTGCCGCCCGAGGTCTACAAATTCATCAAGAGTATGAATGGAGATAAATTGGTCAAAGAACTGATAAACCATCAACCTAACAACAGCAATCATCCTTCCAAGAAATGAAATACTCAAGAGGGTTTATTTTCAGGGATTTCTCCCGCCCCCTGCATGCTGACCGACAGCTTTGTTGAGCACGTCATCGGTAAGGGAAGATTCGTTGATGACCTCGTACTGCCAGGAATGTTGCACCTTCATGTAGTGAGGAGCAGGTACGCAAGAGCCAGGATAACTAACGTCTCAGGAGGAATCACAAATGCCGAACTTCCGGCTACTGTTACTGCCGTTGGGGAGGGTGCGGCCGGGCGTCCTGAATCGATAGCATATCCGGTGCTTGCGAAAGATTATGTTAACTACGAAGGGCAACCGGTCGCGGCTGTACTAGGCAGAGACAGGTACGAAGCGGAAGACATCGCGGATTCGGTTCAAGTGGAGTATGAACCACTCGCACCCGTGATGGACCCCCTCAAAGCTATGAATTCACCTCCCATACACCCTGGAACAACCTCGAACATTGGTGTCGACGTACAGGTCGGCCAGGATTTCGAACTTCAAGACGCGCCTGTCGTCATAACAAGAAAGATCGATATCGCACGGGTGTCGCCCAACCCGATGGAGCCCCGTTCTATCCTGGTGGATTTCGATGGTCATAGGCTAACCGTGTATGCCTCGACACAATCCATTCATTCCTGGAGACGGGGATTGGCTTCATCCCTGCATCTCGACCCAAACATGATCAGGGTAGTTCAAATGGACACGGGAGGAGCTTTCGGAAGCAAGAGTGCTGTTTACCCGGAGTACATAATTGCGGCTTATGCGGCAATGAAATACAGAAAACCTGTCAAGTGGGTCGAGTCACGGTCTGAACACCTGAGGGCGACCAACCAGGGAAGAGGGGTCAGGGCCGAGATGACCATTTATGCTGACCGGTCAGCTACGATTCTCGGAATAAAGGGTTCTTTGGTAGTGGACACAGGCGCATATATGGCTGGTCAGGGGACCTTTGCTCCAAGATGGATTGCCATGCAGATTTGCGGACCCTACGCAATAAAGAATGCGAGCGTCAGGGCAAGGGCCGTACTCACAAACAAGGTACCGCTTGGCCCGTACAGGGGGGCCGGACGACCGGAGGCGGGATTCATAATGGAGCGCATGATAGATTCACTTGCGGATGAACTGAAGATGGATCCTCTGGAAGTCAGATTGCGGAATGCAACCACACAGAATTTCACTTCCCCCTTGGGCCTGACTATCGGACCGATGAAACAATTTCTCGAATCAGCTTCAAAGGAGCTGGATTATTCTTCGAAATCCAGGTTGGCCCCAACGGGTATTTCGTTCTTTATCCTCTGGTCTGCTGTGCAGCCAGGCGAATCAGCTATGTTGAAGGTAAAGGGAGGAAGGGTGAAAGTAATGCTGGGAGGCAGCTCAACTGGTCAGGGTCATGAAATAATGGCTAGGAAGGTACTCAACCAAGAACTCGGCATACCAGAATCTGTTGTCGATTTCGAGCAGGGTGACACAGAACAGCTCGACGAAGGGGTGGGTAGCTGGGGAAGCCGGACCGCAATTGTGGCAGGAGGAGCCCTTGTTATGGCAGCCAACAAGCTGAAGGAAGAAGTAGCAAAGAAGGGGTGGAGATATTCACCCGAAGAGCTCCTGAAGGGAGAGTATGAGGTGAAAGTCAATTTTAATGCCGAGGTTCCGGTCTATTCACCCGGATTCAACCTGGTCAGTGTAATGCCCGACCCGCATCATGGCGTCTCAATCACAGAGTGTTCAGCGTACTATGATGTTGGACGGGTGCTCAACCCTGACATGGTTTACAGCCAGGTCGCAGGCGGTTCCACCCAAGCCATAGGCGAAGTGCTTTATGAAGAGGCAAGATACTCCGAGGATGGAGCGCTGCTCGTGGGTACTTTGGTCGACGCTGGCCTTCTTTACGCTTCAGAGGTTCCGAACTTCATCACGAAGCTGGGCGGTGCTCCGTCTCCGCTTCCGCCAGGCGCCAAGGGTGTTGGAGAAAGTCCAACGATAGGAGTTCCCCCCGCATTCGTAAAGGCGCTGGAAGCTGCTTCCGGGTCGCGGATTGATAAGCTGCCTGTGCCTCAAGATATCATGTCCCGCTTGATCGAAAAGGCAAACCATAAGTAAAGAAATGTTTAGTTATCCCGTATGACTACGTGAGTCGGGTTAGCGAGAATGAGTTACTATCCAAGACGAAAACTCGTGATGTTGCCCGGACCGACCAATGTGCCCGACAGGGTAACAAATGCGATGCTGAAGGCCATTGTAAATCACAGGGGCCCCGACTTCCGTCCGCTACTCAATTCCATCAAGGGCAAACTGCAGAGCACTCTCGAAACTACGGGCGACGTAGTGGTGTTATCATCTTCGGGTACGGGTGGGGTCGAAGCATCGGTGAAAAACATAGTAAAACGGGGCGATAACATAATCGTTCCTGTATTTGGGGAATTCAGCGGGAGGCTGGCAGAGCAGATCAAGGAGGAGGGGGGGAATGTTACGAAGGTGGAGACCCAGCCGGGTACCGCGCCGACGCCTGACATGATCGATGATGCCGCAAAGAGGATCGGCCAGGTAAAGGCGATCTATGTGGTGTATAACGACACATCTCCCGGGACCACCTACAGGTGGTTGAAAGAAGTTGGGGATATTGCTCACGCCCATGGAGGTTTTGTTATCGCAGACTCAATTTCAATTGTGGGGGGTGATGAACTTCCTCAGGACAAATGGGGGGTGGACATGGTCGTAGGCGCTTCCCAGAAATGCATCGGCGCCCCGCCCGGCATAGCATTTATCACAATGAGTCAAGCAATGTCGAAATATGTGACTTCCAACGTACCCACAACGACTTACTTTAACCTCTCCAAGTATTTGGAATTCATGCAGCACGGAGAAACACCATTCACACCCGCGCTTCCGCTTTTCTATGCATTTGACGAAGCGCTCACAATGGTTCAGGAGGAAGGCATGCCGAAGAGAATAGAAAGGCACAGGACTACAGCTTCTGCCTTTTACGATGCGCTGACCTACGGTGGACTTCATCCATTCGTTGAACCGAAGGTTCGTTCAAACGTGGTGGTGACCGTAAAGTTGCCCGACGGCGTAGACGACACCACATTCAGGGGCACGGTTGAGGACAAATTCAACGTAATTCTAGCAGGTGGGTTTGGCCCGCTGAAAGGCAAAATCTTCAGGATAGGGAACATGGGCGATGTCAACAGATACCACGTGATAGTTACCCTGAACGCGATCGGGAGTGCCCTCGGACTCATGGGAAGGCAGGTCGATGTCACTGGAATGGTAAGGTTAGCAGAAGAAAGGCTGAAACAGCTCGCGCCGGTTCCGAATCCATCAATTCCAGCGTAGCCTTATCCGCAGCATGAATTTTTCGTATCCGCACCCGAATCAGAAACAGCAGAGCTATCATCGTTGCAACAGCAACAGCAACAGCAGGTTCCACAGTCGTTCTTTGCCAAGTTAGCCACCTCCAGCACGTATGGGTCAGAGCAGTAATTATTGACTTGCGCAAGCAGCGCTATAGCCATCTCTGGACTTCCTGATCAACCTGTGTGCGGTCAATCTGCGAAGTATCCTTGAAAGTACTTCCTGGTGCAGCGCGGTCTCACTTCTTATGTCGGTAAATGTAACGTTCGACCTATTTCTATACACTATATTACAGACGAGAAACTCCCTTTCCGTCAGCTCCACGCACTCCCCGGGCCCCTCAGTCGAACAGCAAAACGGCACGATCGGATTGGCAGACCACACATATTTATTGACTTGTTTGGTGGAAACTGGGCATTCTTTCGCGACAACTTTTAAAACTCGTCAAAGTTGGGTCATTCCATCTGGGTGAAATGCTTGGAACAGGGAACATTAGCGCTCATAGACTATGTCGCAAAGGTCAAGGACACCAGTGAAGTACTTGAAGCAACAAGGGAGCAGGATGCCAAGACTCTGTCTGTCTTTGACCCTGGCGTAAAATACGAGCCTAAACTCGTTGCCGTCGGCGAACAGTGGGTAATGAAGGGACTGGACGAAGCTTTGCTGAAGGCAGAACCCGGCGGAAAGCAAACCGTGGAGATACCACCGGAGAAGGGTTTTGGATTGAGAGACCCTTCGAAGGTCAGGTTGATACCTCTGAGAAGATTCGGCGATAACGCCTCAAAATTGAAGGTGGGTGAACAGATTGAAGTGGATAACAGGGTGGGGACCGTGCGTTTCATCGGGTCCGGGCGGGTTCAGGTGGACTTCAATCACCGACTCGCCGGCAAAACGATCATATATGATTTTGAAGTTCTGAGGAAGCTGTCCGAACCAAAGGAAATCATTCTTGCGCTGATCCACCGCAGAGTTCCTGTTGATGTATCGAAGATTAAGCTCGACCTGTCCCAGGATTCCGTCAGCATTGAGCTACCACAGGATGTATTCTTCATGGATGGTCTTCAGTACACCAAGAGGGCAATTTCGGATGAGATATTCAAATTTGTGAAGGGAATGGCTCACGTAACCTTTGCTGAACGTTTCGAGAACCCGGAAGCAATCAAAGCCGCACAGGAAGCGGAAGCCAAAAAGGCTGAAGCGGAACAGGCCCAACAGCCAAAGGAAGAGGGGCAAGCTGCACCAGAAGAAGCGAAAGCAAAGCCAGCCCCCAAGCGCGCTCCAAGAAAGAGGACCAAGGCCTCAAAGGGCGACTAGGTCTACGCCTGGGGGGCGGACCTCCACGCCTTGATGGCTTCATACCAGAAGACGGCGGCACCAAGTATGACCAACGCCGTAGGCCACAAAAGGAGTGGCTCCGAAAAGTAAAGTCTGATGGAAAGGATACCGAAATAAACAGCAAAAACTGTGAAAAATGCTCCATAAAATACAAATCTTGGGACCATCAGATTCCCTACCCGAAGAAATTCTTTCATAACATCCACCTTTACTTCGTTTGATACTTCATACTCCCCTGCTGTTTCCTTGAGAAGACCCATCTCCTGAAGTTTATTCAGATGATACTGCGCGAGTGAAGGGTTGGACATCCTAAGGGCTCGCTGTACTTCTCGTACACCAATCTTTCTCTTTTTCAGTGCGTACACGTAAACTCGAAGAGTGTTTCCTTTGAGCTGTGATTCGATCACATCTTTGTCCAAGGTGCACTCTCCGCCAATCCAGTCATGGCATACATCAAGACTAAAACGATTCCGCCGTTCAAATTATAGAACGGTTCCTACGCTGGTGTTCAACACCGTTCAAAACAGTTGGTTCATATTATGCAGGAAGTATATCCAAGGGTATGAGCAGCAGGAAGAGGTTGATTCTCTCCGGCACAGCCGCCCTCGCGCTTGCGCTAGTAATACTTGCTTCGGGTATACTCAGCGGGTCTCTTCCATTGAACCAAATCCCGGGTAGCTCTTCTCCGACCGGAGGTACACAGCCGGGCTCCAATTCTGCCTCAGGTTTTGGAACTTTATCGGTTTTACTGACCGACCCTCCCAGAATTCCATCGGGGATTTCGGCCGTCTACGTGTCCTATTCTGGCATCTCTCTACACCAGTTCGGCTCTGGATCGCCTGGAACGTGGGTCAACCTCTCTTCTTCGGGCACGGTCGAAGTGCTTTCTCTTGTGAACAAAAGCGTAACGATATCGGTTCAAAGGGTTCCATCAGGGTCGTACGACCAAGTTTCATTGATGATAACGATGGTCAGGGCTACATACTCGGGCGTGAACCTCACTTTATTTTCCGGCTCTCAGCAAGTAATAGCGCAGATTCCTGGTGGAATTAATGTGTACATGACGGCGAAGGCCGCACTTCTGTTCGACCTTCAATCTTCTATACTAAATCTAAACAGTGATTCTTCACCCAAATTCGTATTCAATGCGGCTGCATGGTCGGCCCAACTCCCTGTGGATGTACAGAAATCCCTGAACGAAGGTGAGGGACAGGTCATCAATCTGTCATCCGAAGCGTGGTGGTCAGAGCTAGAGAGTACGTTTGCCTCGAGGATAGCAATAGTGGGGGCAACCCTCACGAGCGATTCCCTCTCAGTAACCGTGAAGAATACGGGTAACGAGATGGTTCTTCTTGATTTCGTAACCGTTACCCCTCTCCAGCAACCACAACCAAATCCAATCGTGAAAATTCCCGACCTGATCGGGATTCCGATAGGCAACTCAAGCAATCTTACAGTAGACTTCGAGAACATGCCTGCCTTCAGTGGAGCGTCTGTGTTCGCAGTGCTGTCAAATGGCTCCCTGGTTCCAATATCGTCCGCGAATATTGCTTCCGCAGTTGCAGGCACATCGATCGAACCCTATTCGTCACTCAACCCTCACTTTTACCCACTTCGGCCGGGTGACGAAGTCACACTCTCGTATACCGGTCCCGTGTATGTATTCACCGGATACCAGGGCGGGGTTACAACCGAGCCCATCACTTCGCTGGCCAACTCTTTCATAATCACTGTAATTGGTAACACTGCAGTTGCGGCGACGCTCGTAAATTCAGGCTAAACCAAAACTGGTCGATCGACTGATCTGAACGGCTATTGTAATAAAATTCCCCATTCCCTGGAGCATTAAAGAGTGACTACGCCCTTTCCGAAGTATGCTTTGACATGGGGCCTGAAGAGATAGTAGAGTATCAGAACATTGATGAGCAGACTCACCAAAGAACCCACGCCCAATACCCCCGCTACTCCCAGGGAGACGAGGTCCCCCACGACCCCCAGTATCAGGAATATGATACCGACGGTCCACGCCCATCCCTTACCGCTCCAGAAGCCCCAAGCCAGGAACACGCCAACCAGGCCGAATATGATCAATACTCCGCCTAATGCACCGGCTATGGCAAGTACGAATGGAGGTATGTTGACCGCACCTTGCGGGAAACCGTTGGCTCCCCCCGGAAGGGTACCCGATTTCAGGAGACCAGCCAGCCCAATTAACGCCAATCCTCCAATTATGATGAAAATGGATCCTATTGCCTCAAGGACTGCTATGATTGTCACGCCCAGAGGTCTTTGACGTCCAATCGCAGGCTGAGCTCCGCTCATGGGTGGCATCGAGGGCGGTGGCGGTGGAGTGGCAGGAATGGACTGCACTGGCGCTCCGCAATATGGACAGTAAGCCACGCCGTTCGGAACTTCCTTGCCGCAACTTGCACAGAATGGCAAATCCTTTCGCCTTTCATCTCATTTACAACATATTAAGTCTTACTCGTAGTCCAGGTATTCATTCTGAGGCCATCGGACCAACAACTTCAGTATGTCTGACCAGATTCCGTGCTTCCGCCTCCTCCATTTGAAGCTTATGCAGTATCGTGTAACGTTCGGGCCTGAGAGAAGGCGCCATGACTATCGCCTTGATGACATCTTCTTCCGTTATCCCAATTTCTTGGAAATTTGTCGGACAGCCTGCCATCTTGAGTGAATGTTTGACCCGAATCCAGTCGAGCCCATGCAGTTCAGCCATAATGACGGTGGCTAACCCAGTCTTCTCACCATGAAGCCCCTTTCCAGGGGCTATCAGCTCAAGCGCATGGCTTATCAGATGTTCGGAGCCGGAACACGGCCGGCTGCTTCCGGCTATCCCCGCGGCCACGCCGGACGAGATCAGCGCTTCAACGAGTGCGCGTATACCATCCGGGATTCTGTCTCCTATCTGTTGCGCCCTTTCCATGACATGCTGAGCACTCATCTTCGCGAGATTAGCAGAGTAATCCCCGAAGTACTCCCCTCTTTCATCCCTTCCCAACTCCCAATCCTTCACGGCCGTCAGCTTCGCTATCATGTCTCCGAATCCACCCTTCATCAGACGGGACGGGGCCTCTGCGATAATACCCAAATCAACCGCGATCATGGCCGGGGGCAGTGTTACCCTGGAGTAAGGTCGACCGGAATCTCTCAATGAAGCGAAAGGGGAAGATATACCATCATGAGATGCACTCGTGGGGACGCTCACCATGGGAATGTTTACATTCATGGATGCTACCTTCGCCACATCTATCGTTTTGCCCCCTCCAAACGCAACTACCGTCTTTGCGTTTGTTTCCTTCACCCGCTTCTCCACGGATCGAGCCGCCTCTTCCGAAGGGGCGAAAACGTCCACCCATGACATTTCAAACGTCTTCAATCCTGCCGCAAGACGATCACCCATCATTCGCCTAACGTTCGGGCCGGACGCAATGCATACAGGACCCTCAAAATTTTCCCTTACGAGCAGTTCGCCAAGCCTGTCGATGGTATCCCCTCCAACGTACACGACTCTTGGTAACCTCATCAGGTGTCCTGACCGAGATTCGGCTCTTTCGATCTGAGATTCCGGCAAGCAGCAAATCTGTAATCACACGGCCTAATAAACGGTCTTCGAGAATGTTCTGTGCACTGTTAGGCGGAATTCATGAACGTCAGGTGCAGATTTTCATTCAGCGCCAAAAGGGAGACAACCCTTATCTACCTGTACCTTGCAGCCAGCATTCAGCACTTATATTGCGAAGACTGGATGGAGTGAATGGCGTGTCATACAATAATAGAGAAGTACCGGGCTTGAAACACACTGGGACTACTACCCTAGGTATCGTATGCAAGGATGCCGTGGTCCTAGCCACCGACTCCAGGGTTACCATGGCGAATTACATAGCACACAGGAAGGGTAAGAAGCTGTTCAAGATCGATGAGCACATGGGAATGACCATAGCGGGCGTGGTGGCCGATGCACAAAACATGATAGACGTGATAAGATACTATGCCAGAACTTACAGAATTGAACATCAGAGACCCATGCCGATAGCTTCTGCCGCAAGAGTGGCCGCGAATGTCTTCTTCGCCCAGAGGTATTACCCATACATCGTACAATCACTTATGGGAGGTTACGATAGTTCAGGGCCTGGCCTTTTCAATGTGGACCTTTTCGGTACAATGACTGGCGAACAGTTCGCCTCCACCGGAAGCGGTTCACCGATAGTCTATGGGATACTGGAATCAGGGTACCGTGAAAACATGTCAGTCGATGATGCTATAAAGCTGGCCGCGAAGGGTGTGTCCTACGCCATGAAAAGAGACTCCGCGTCTGGTGATAACCTTGATGTTGCAATCATAGACGCGAATGGTTTTAGAGAGCTTAGCCTTGATGTCAAGCAGGCTCTCATCAAGACGATTTAAGAAATTCAAGTTTGTCGAATAGAAGAGAAAACCACAGGGGACCAAGATCCCCAGGGATAGTGGAGGTAATACTGAAGAATATACCTCCCGAAGCAGGGGTTGTCAGGGTCGAATATGAAGGACCAAGGATCGCCCTCTATTCCAAGAGCCCTCAGTATTTTGACCAAAACACATTTGTGATTCCTGAGATAGTGAACAGCCTGAAAAAGCGGGTTGTTGTAAGAGTCGACGATTCGGTCAGAAAGGTTGAGGATGAAGCAAGGGAGCTTCTCGCCAAGTTGGTCCCAAAGGAGGCAGGAATAGAAAACATGTTCTTCGACGAAGTTACAGGCGAAGTGACGCTGGACTGCAAGGTTCCAAAACTCATCAACCCGGAGCTCCTGAAGAGCTTCGACAGCATGGGGTGGAGGCTCAAAATCAAGAAGGCTCCATCCATGGGAAGCACGACCGTGCAGCAGATAATGCATACACTCAAGTCCACTTCAAGTGAACGCGTCGCGTTCCTCAGGGAATCCGGTGAGAGGATATTCAGGGAGAGATTACTCGAAATAAATGAAGTGCGTCTCACCGCGCTGGGTGGTTTCAAAGAAGTGGGCAGGTCATCGATGCTGCTCGAGACCGATGATAGCAAAATACTTCTGGACTGTGGCATTCATCCCGGTGGAAGAGAACCCCCTCACTGTTACCCCAGACTGGACTGGCTGAAGGCGGATCTTGATGATATTGACGCTATAGTGTTAAGTCATGGTCACATGGACCATGCTGGCTTTTTACCAATACTCTACAAATATGGTTACAAGGGACCTCTTTATTGCACTGAGCCAACCCTCGCACTGATAACCCTGCTCCTCTCCGACGCCCTGAAGATATCCACGATGGAAGGGAAACAGTATTCATACGACATGAAGGACATACGCACGATGATCAGTCACGCGGTTCCAATACCCTACGGTTCTGTTACGGACATATCTCCCGACATCAAACTGGTCCTGTACAACGCCGGTCATATACTCGGTTCTTCTGCAGTCCACCTGCATGTGGGAGAGGGCGCCCATAACGTCGTCTACACCGGTGACTTCAAATTTGCACGGAGTCTCCTTCTTGAAGCAGCCTCAAGCAACTTTCCCAGAGTAGAAACTCTGATAATGGAGAGCACGTATGGTAACAAATCCGATGTGGTACCTCCAAGAGAGGAGGTGGACCTTGCATTCGTCAAGAGTATAAATGACACATTGAACCAAGGCGGAAAGGTCCTGATTCCTGTCCCGGCGGTAGGGCGTGCGCAGGAAATCATGCTGGTACTGGACATGTATATGAGGCAGAAGATCCTTGCCGAGACGACAATATTCATTGAAGGAATGATCAGGGAAGCTACGGCCATACACCTCTACTACCCTGAGTTTCTCAACAGAGAACTCAGAGACAGAATAATCGAGAACGGCGAAAACCCATTCATAACTGAATATTTCTCCATAGTTGAACATCCCAATAATCGGGATGAAGCTTTGAGCTCCGGCCCGGCAATAATTCTGGCCACGTCCGGAATGCTTGAAGGTGGTCCGTCTGTCCAGTATTTCAGAGAGCTCGCTGGTGACCAGAGGAACAAGCTGCTCTTTGTGTCATACCAGGTCCAGGGGACTCTCGGGAGGCGCGCTCTTGACGGTTCAAAACAGGTAAGTCTGATGGAGGATGGAGGGCGAATGAAGATAATCGATATCAACTGCCAGGTTGAAAAGGTAGAAGGCTTCAGCGGACACAGCGACTACAACCAGCTGCTCAGATATGTGGGGCGGCTGAGACCAAAGCTCCAGAGGGTAATCGTAGACCATGGGGAGAGGAGAAAGATTGAAAATCTGAGTTCAAGCATAGAAAGAATATTCCGTCTGCCGGTGTATCAACCGGCGGTGCTGGACAGCATAAAGCTGTACTAGGTTGATGAGTCCTAGCCCTGCGTGAGTTTTTTCAGTTCCGGACCCAGGCCACCATACGAAACATTCCAGTTTCGCTCGAACATATCGTACGGCACGGTGAACTGGGCCACATCCTGTGATTTAACAAAGCTTGTGTCGATTTTGTCTACCAGCTGTGGGAGTTCACCATTGAGATAGTCGAAGATGTTTATCATTTCATCGACAGGAACAACGAGTGTTGCAATGAACATGTTCCTGTTTGTGAAGTGCTCGGTCCAGCTGAAGGGGAGCCTGATGAAACCATTGTGAACCTGCTGCAGCTCCTTTTGCTTTACATCGGCAATCCTTATCCGGACCGTGGTGGCCGTCTGACCAACTTTCTTCTTCGCCGCCTCCGGCATCCATCTCACCATGTAGGTGTCTACGAGCCCGTACTTCTGTAGGTGAGTTCTGTAATGGTATCCAAGCACCGGTGTCGCTGCCTTGGACCTCCTTGCAATGTCCGTTGTATGCTGCAGCGCGTCTGCCTGAAACTCCTTCAGAAGCAGGAGGTCGTATTTGTCAAACGACACGATCTGTGTAGCCTTGATTCTGGACTGGGAAGGTTCTTCCGCCTTCACATTAGACCAGTCCACCTCCCACCTCTTAGAACGGAAATTAAAATAGCGCGGGTTAAGGGAATGATATTGAACATGCGTTACCTCATCGAGTTGATAATCAGAAAGGATTTTGTTTTTTACCAGGTAATCCAGGTTCGATGTGCACTCATTCAGTGTTCCCGAAGGTAAGGCAAAATTAGCGGAATACCTGCCATTTGGCAGTTCACGCGAGTAATAAACCAGATACCCCTTCTCGCCCAGATAGTTGAGAACTCTGGCTGAAAGTTGGGTATCCTGTCTGGCAAACCTCAACGTCGCCCAGTATACAGAGAGCCCAAGCTTTCCGTAGCTGGGTTGTGCATGTATGCTGAAGCCCATCTTCGGAAGCTGTCTCTTCAGTTTGTACCTGACAGTCTCGACAGGTATATTTGTCATACTGGAAACCTTTGACATGTTACGGGGACCGATCTGCTTGATCGCTTCAATCATTCTGGCTTCAGAAGGCAGGCTAGGCTTCTTGGAGGATTGAGAATTCACAATTCTTCATGATCCATGCAGTGTGGCACATTTAAAAACTTTGACCGAAATTTACCGGAATGCCACATTTATTGATGATTAATTAAAATACATTCAAATAATTCATGTATAAGTTTGTGATAAATTACTGGCTAATCGAACGCCAGATCTTCACACTCGGCGGGGTTATTACTATTCTTTCCTCCCCCAGCCGGGCTATATCACCGCCCATACCTTCCGCATATTCATAAAGCTCTTCAACCGCTTTTTTCAGCTCGTCAATGCTCCTCTGCGCAAGGGGGGTGATCCTTAGTATAACGATTGAATGGTTTCTCAGGTCTTCCTTGATCTTTGCTAATTCGTCTATGCTCTTCATTGGATAGGCCTTCAGGTATATGGATGACTGTTTCTCCTTCGACCCCAGTACTTCTTGACCCAACGTATATCACTGGCCTCGGTACACTATTACCATTTTCTCAATTAACGAGGTGTGTAAAAAAGGTTTAGCCTTATTGTAGATTTGTTTCACACTTAAAATGATGTTGCTTGATAACCGTCCACCATTCACCTAGGAAAACGGATGCGGGGGACGCAAACAGACAGGAGAACCTCTAACAAGGTTGATTGTCGAAGTCCCAGGCGCCAAGGCCGATCTGGGGGATTTCTTCACGGCTGTTTCAGCGTACATTAATACCGAGCATCCTGCCAGAAACATTAATGGATTACGCTTCTTACGGCAGTTCCAGCCATGTCAAAATCGCAATCCGGCGTATACGAGGTTGTGCAGGCTGCAGAGCAGCTCAAAGCCGTTCCGCGACTGGGATGGATTATTTCGGCACGAATCAGAAATCCGGAGTCTGTGGCGGACCACAGCTATGCAGTGGCAGTGACCTCCATGGTTATTGCCGATTATTATGGCTTGGATTCGTGCAGGATGATGAAGATGGCTCTGCTGCATGACCTGTGCGAAAGCATTACGGGTGATATGCAGCCTGGGGACACTACAGAGTCAAGGAAGCATCAGATTGAACGAAAAGCACTGGCCGCAATCCTATCAAAACTTCCAGCGAAGGTCCGGAATTCATATCTGGAGATATTCGATGAATTTAACGATTCGAAGACTTTCGAAGCCGAGCTGGTGCATCAAATCGATAAGCTCGAGATGGCAGCCCAGGCCGTTGTTTACAAGAAACAGGGATACAGCAGCCTCGAGCAGTTCTTCGATACAGCAGAGAGCAAAGTTACTTCTACGAAACTCAGGCCGATCATGAGAAGGCTGAGGTTAAAGTGAAGGGGCGAGCTGTTTGTAGACATTCCAAAATTTATCCCCCACATATGAGAGGTTCTTCAGCACTACACCTTTGTCAAGGATTTCAGCTTCTTTCTTACCGACCGAAGCTTCGCACACCGCAATTGTTTTGCCGAACTTCTCATCCTTAACAATCACGATATCCCCGGCTTCAAAATCGTTGGGAAATGACTTGATCCCCGGTCGCATTACGTTGGCACCGTTTGTGATGAATCTGAGCGCCCCCATGTCCACTGTCACACCGGGGAAGTAGGCGCACAATTTCTCATCGCCTATGAATGGGGCGATAGTCTTCCCCTCCATTACAAGTGTAAAATCACCGAGCACTATCCATCTTTCATCGTCAACCTCCACCTTTCTGACCGGATTCACATCAGGCACATTGAATCTGGACCACTTTTCCCTTAATTTTTGATTCATTTCTCTGGCTTCCTTGTTGGAAAAGAAAAGTACCTTCAAGCTTGAAAAGGTTAGAATGACGCAGATTTAAATAGATGCATCCGGATGACGGTTAGGACCGAAGAGGTTCAATCTGAGTTAGAGTGTGCTGAAATTGGCAGCGGATATGACATTTAAGGTTCTGAATGACAGCGTGGGCAAAGTAGTCCTCATAAAGCTAAAGGGAAACAAGGTGATAAGAGGAAGCCTGCAGGGATTCGACCAGCACATGAACCTCATCCTCGAATCTTCTGAAGAGATGCTGCCAGATGGCAAGGTAAATCCGCTTGGTACCATCATCGTTCGTGGGGACAATGTGGTTCTCATATCCCCCCCTCCACCAAAGGAAGGTAGCAAACAATGAAGGGGACGCCATCCTTTGGAAAAAGAAGCGCTCACAAGAGCCACATGATATGCAGGAGGTGTGGCCGCAGAGCCTTCAACATCAGGACCAAGGTTTGCGCATCATGTGGCTTCGGAGCATCGCCGAAGCTCCGGAAGTATGCGTGGGCTAGACATCCGTGATTTGCGGTCTACAATTTTTGATTTGATGGACAACAGTGGGACTAACGCTTAATTATACCTCGAGCCGCTGGAGTGTGACATATGATTTTGCTCGGTCTGGATGTTACCAGTCTGGTTGTTGGGCTGGTCATCGGCGCGGCTATCGTAGCTGTGGGGCTCTACTTTGGGGCCGTCAGAAGGAGAAGCAACATACCAGAAACAAAGCAGGTCAACCTGGATTTCTCTTCGTCGCCGATGCCGAAGCTTGTCAGCAAGGCGGATATAGATGCAGCAAAAAGGGAGCTTCGACTTCTTAAAATGGACAAGGAATATCTCAGCACTGCCCTTGCACGCATATACGAGGCCGAGGCGAGAGGGATGATCAACAAGGAGGAAAGGGTAACACTCTCTCAGAAATACAGGATACAGCTCAAGGAAGTGGAAGAAAAGATAGCAAAGGCCCAGATGACCGTCGATGTTTCTGACCTTGAAGATGCCAGGTCCGAGTTGCTCTCCTTGGTTAATCAGAAGATCACGCAGATAGATACCAGGCTCAGCGAACTGAAACAGAAGATAGCTCCCATGCTTCCTCCGCCGGAAATATCTATTCCTCCCGAAGCGGTGGTAAAGGAAAAGAAAGAAAGAGTGGAAGAACAGCCCAAGAAGCCAGAGATAATGGATGATAGACTGAAGAAGGTTGTGCAGGATGTCAACGAGGTCATGGCCAAGCTAGAACAGATGGACCTCGAAGAATGATGAATCAGGCTTGAAGTTCGATTTCGCATCCATGCCGGAAATTCGCACCACCTTCAAAGGTGCTGCGAGGATAGGACTCGGAAGTGGAAGAACGGTAGCCGGTTTTCTTGAAGCCGCGAGCGAATCCAGATTCATCAATAAAAAAGCAGTATACTATGCTTCGTCTTCGCAGATAGCCGAAGTGGCGGAGAGGCTTGGGCTGACGCTCGGCGATCCATCACACATACACAGACTGCAGGTGATGGTGGATGGCGCGGATCAGTTGCTGCCCGGCGGCTGGTTCGTGAAGGGTGGTGGAGGAGCACTTTTCAGGGAAAAACTGCTCTGGAAGCAGTCCGATGTCATCATTGTTATGGCATCCAAAGACAAGAAATCAGATCAAATCAGTGTGCCTGTTCCAATCGAAGTCCATCCCTGGGGGGTGAAAATACTCACCTCCTATATCGGCAAGAATGGTGGGTCTGCAGAGCTGAGAAGACTCGATAGAAACATCCCCTTTGTAACAGAGAACGGCAATTTCATTGTCGATGCCACTCTCAGGCATCTAAGACCGGAGCTGTATTCAGCTACGGCAGATACAATAAAGGGCCTGACAGGTGTGGTGGAGGTTGGTCTCTTTCATGATGAGAAGGCGATAGTCTACCATCCATACGGCCCCGCCAACGGTCAAACTGAGGATTCAACAGAATGGAGTTCTAATCGGTAACCATTATATAATTAGACATTTCCGAGCGGCATGTGGAGCCTCCAACCGGAATAATACTGGCAGGGGGGTACGGCAAGAGACTAAAACCGATAACCGATACTACTCCGAAGCCTCTTATCGAAATCAAAGACGGCTACTGCGTGATGGATAAGCAGCTGAACGACTTGAGATTCGCCGGAGTCAAGAGGGTGGTGCTTCTGACGGGTCACCTCCACGAGCTTGTAAAGAAAAAGTACGGGAGCAGTTGGAAAGGGCTCGAAATTTCTCATTCAGAGGAAGAGAAGCCCCTTGGAACGTGGGGGGCGATCAAAAAGGCAATACTCGACCTTGGTCTCGATGGACCGTTGGCCATAATGAACGGGGACATAATAACAGACGTGGACCTGGCCTCGATGTTTTCAAACGGCAGCCATCCTGTAACGATCCTGGGCGTTCAGATGAGGAGCCCTTACGGCACGATGGAAATAAGTGGTACCTCCATCGTGAGTTTCAGGGAGAAGCCCATTCTTCCCTACTACATCAACGGCGGCGTATATCATGTTGTAGACGCCCATGAGCTTCTGAAGTTAAGCGGAGATGTTCAGGCGCCAAGCAGCATTGAAAATGATGTGTTTCCAAAACTTGCTAAATCAGGAAAACTTGGTGTTTACGTGGAGACAGATCCTGACGTGCTCTGGAAATCTCTTGACAGCGTCAAGGACCTGGAGGAGACAAGAAGTCTGTACTCCAACAGAATAGACAAACCATGGGGGTATGAATTGGTGGTGGCTCTGACGAACAGCTACCTTCAAAAGAAGCTTTACATCAAAGAGGGTTATCGCACGAGCATGCATTACCACGAAAAGAAGATGGAAACCCTTTACGTGGTCAAAGGTAAGGTCAGGCTGGAGTATCAGGATCAGCCTCCCCTACAGCTCGAAGAGGGGCAGAGACAGACGATAGAACCGCGGACGGTTCACAGCATAGTTGCCCTTCGCAACACATTGATCGATGAAGCTTCTTCACCCCATCCAGAGGACACCATCAGGGTCAAGGATTATTACTTAAGGTAAGATGGGGAAGCCAACCTTCCCTTTATGCTTCTTTTGGATGTTATGATCTCTCGGCCCTGCTCTCTTTCGGTACCCGTCGAATCCTCGATCCTGTGATTATATTTGAGCTAAATCGCTCGGCAAAGAATACTCCAACGAGAGAATAGATTCCTCCGGCCAACAGGTCCACCGTAAAATGCTGGCCAAGGTATACGGTGGATAGAAGAACCAAGAAAACCACGGGGATGGCCAGGACACCATAAAGCCTTCTTGCGGACCACATCCCATACAGGAAAAGAAGGGCGAGTCCGGCGTGCAGGCTCGGAAAGGCTGCCAGAGGGTCAGATTCTACAATGGAGCTCAGTGTCGAGTACAGAGATTTACTTGCCCCGTTTGAGGCAAGTAAATTGAGTGCTTGGCCGCTGTACCAGGGTGGTGCGGATGGGAGAGACAGAAAGGTGAAAAGTGAAAGAAATACCACAAGGCTGATTGAATAAAGATATTTTCTGTACGCTCTTCGATTTACGTACCAAAGGAAGAAGGCTGAAAACACCACGAGAGGAAGGTGGAGCGCGTAGACATCAGTCATGAAAGAAGTAAAGGATTTCGACATGAGTGTAGTCTGAACCGCACCCGTCATGTTGAATCCCCACAGGGCGTGGTCAAGCCGGTAAACCTCGAACACCCCTCTTGTCGATTCGGCCGCTCTGTATATTCCTCCCAGTGCTTCGTAAGAGAATATGATAGTCAGAAAAGGTATCCAATTCCTCAACCATGAATTATTGGACACAAGAGAAAGTCCGCATAACAGCACGCCAATCGCAGCTACCGCCGCTCCGGCGGTGGTGATAAGATTACCATATACTGCATAGAAGAAAACAAGCATCACAGCATAAACCAAGGCCATCAGAAATAATCGGTTGCTCAGAACTTTCAATCTCTGGACCACCTTTCCAACTAAACATCGTAATCGGAGTGTCTTATCTGATCCAAGGTTGGCGTAGGTATCCGGAGTAACCTGGCGTTATAACGAAGCCATTTCTGTCTCTCTTTGTAGTTGGGACAGAACCTCCCGACCTCAGACCAGAATGCCTTGGAATGGTTCTTGATCTTTGTATGCACGAGCTCATGAATTACCACATATTCCATCACTTCAGGCGGGGCCATTCCTATCCTGAAGTTAAAGTTGAGATTCCCGTAATGAGAACAGCTTCCCCACCTGCTCTGCTGATCTCTTATGGAGATTCTACCAGGCTGCACCCCCATGGACCTGCTGTTCCTCCAGACACTTTGCCTTATTGAAAGTGATGCTTTTTTCCTAGTCCATTCATAAAGCAGGGGCGCTGCATCTCTAATTCTATTCACCCTTACGATTATTACAGAGTCCTTTTTGGAGACGCTCGGTTTGACCGCCCGATCCTCCAAGAACTCAACCTTCATCTCCACGCCACCGAGCAGCATCCGGCGGAGTTCGAAATAATCCGTTATATATTTCTGGCTGACTCGTCAGCATATCACGCCGTTATTTTTGCAGGCTGCAAATGCTTTTTGAATAGACTACATTTATATATAAACTCGGTCGACCCGGTGCAAAGAGGTAATATTTCCTGTGAATAAGGACCAGACTCTAGGAGTTGTGATCCTGATTGCAAGTGTCGTGGGGATCCTGATTTATGGCGGTCTCCTGTTTTTCGCGGGCAGGATTGTAGCCGTGATTGTGCTTGAAATTACAGCATTCGTCGCGGTTGCAGGCGTCCTGGCTATCTTGGCCTGGATCGGTTACACTCTGGCAACTACGCCGCCGCCTCAGCCAATAGAGGAGATTGAGAAGGAAATACAGATGTCTACAGGCGCTTCTCAGGCCCCTGCGGCGACTCAATCCCAAGCTCCAGCATCCACTCCAGCTACTCCGCAGTCTTCTCAGAGTGGACCAGCAGCCGCAGCAGGCGGTACGGCACAAACACAGACGTCGACTACAGCAACCGAACAGGCGCCCGCTTCCGGTCCGCAGCAATCCGGTTCCGACTCGACGGAACAGAAGCCTAAAGCCAAGCCGAAGAGCAAGAAAAGCGAAAACTGACCGGCTGGCTTGTAAGACCTGATTTAGCCAGTCAGGTTCTTGAAAGTGTGAGGCCAAGATCAAGTAAGAATTCTTCATCCTTTGCCCGGTGATCCCTTGCATCGCTCTTGCACGGGATTAGATTCTTCTTCAAAAAATCTTCATGGGATAAATTTTCCCCGCATCCTTGAATATATTTATCGATGGTAGTTGGTTTGACTTGGATGTAAAGTGATTGTTTGACAAGAAGTATTTGAAATGTGCCACAAAGTCTAATATGCGCGTGAACAATACCAAAATCGGGGGCCCGGTCTTTGCAAAACGGTGTACCCGACGATGCAAGTCGTCTCCGGCCTCCTTGGCGTGTTGCCTTCAAGCAGTTTCTTGTTGGTGTTCCGTGCGAACTCTTCGGAATCGGGAATCCGATAAAGGGAGATGACTCGGCTGGACTATACATAATTAAACAGTTGCGGAGAATGAACGGTAAAAGACCGAGAAAGAATATCATAATTCATGGTGCAATAACTGCTCCTGAAATTACCCCCCCTAGGTCTTTTTTCAAAGAATCGAGAATTATAATATTTGACTCTGCAGAGTTGAACTTGAAACCTGGTAGCATTGCCCTGGCAAATATATCGGACACCAGATATGGATTCTTTTCCACACACAACATTCCGCTAAAGCTGGTTTCTTCATTTTCTTCGAACCCATCAAGGGTTTGGATACTCGGCATTCAGCCCGAGGATGTATCCGTAAGCGAAAGACTATCTGATACAGTCAGGCAATCGGCAGATGAGGTAATTACTTTTGTCGGAGAAATCCTAAGAGGTGAAGAAGAATGAGCACAGTAGATGTCATTCTTGCGCCTCTTCTGGTTATCCTGGTTGACGTAGTTGTATTCTACCTTTTCGGCAGAATGGGCAAGAAGAGTTCTGGCGAGGGAACCAAGTACGAACCCTTCACAGGGGGCGAAAGGGACGTTCCCACGCGAGGGCTTTATCAGTCAAACCTGTTCGTCTTTGCTGCCCTGTTTCTGGTCGTCGAAGTATTCGCACTGATCCTCGCCGGTTCATACCTCGCTCCGGGCCCCTACTACCCACTTCTGTTTTTGCTTGGAGGAAGTGGAGCTATTCTGCTTGTTGTTTGGTGGCTTATAATCATCGGAGGCGTTAGATTCACTTGACCCTAAAGGATTGGGCCAGGAAAAAATCAATATGGGTCTTTGATGTCAATGCCGCGTCTTGTAACGGTTGCGATATAGAAATACTCGATGCATTCACACCTCGCTATGATGTGGAAAGAATTGGTGTTGTACTGGTACCAAGCCCAAGGCATGCAGATGTGCTTCTTGTGACAGGCACTGTCAACGCCATGATGAAGGATAGACTCAAAACCATTTACGAACAGATGTCGGAGCCCAAGTACGTGGTTGCAGTTGGCGCCTGTGCCCTTGGAGGAGGAGTGTACAAGGGCTGTTACAACGTGGGGCACGGGGTTGACAAGGTTATACCCGTGAACCTCTACATCCCGGGCTGTCCTCCAAGACCCGAGGCGATAATCTTTGGTATATTGAAGCTTGTTACTGGTGAGCCGCCTGACCCCAAGGAGGAAGAGTAGATGATAGAGGAGGAGCTCTCGGCAATGGCAGCCGAGCTATCGGGCAAGCTCTCCAGGGTTAGGAAGTCTTTCGTGTTGCAGGTGAGTCCGGAAAAGGTCAAAGACGCCTGTCAACACGTTTCACAACTGGACGGGTATTACCACCTTTCGACGGTAACAGGCGCGGATATGGGAGACAAAATCTCGGTAATGTATCATTTCTGGAAGGGAAAGGAATTCGTAACGGTTGAGGCTGACGTTCCGAAGTCAGATAGACATTTACCCAGCATCTCTTCAGAACTTCCGTCCGCTCTACTCTACGAGGCAGAAGTGAAGGACCTGCTCGGTGTTGTATTCGACGGTAACCCCCTCATGGGTACGAGGCTCCTTCTTCCCGATATCTATCCCGAAGACGCACCCCCACCTTTGACCAAGGAAGCGGATCCTGAAAAAATCAGGAAGATGATGGAGCTTGAGTGAAGAAGAAAAGGAAAGGAGGGAGGTTGGAGCCGGGCTGATGGAGTATTCGCCCGAAAATCTTGTACCCTTTGGTCCTGTGCATCCATCCTTGAAGGAGCCGGAATATTTCAAACTCATTCTAGAAGGAGAAAAGATAGTCGAAGTTCATCCTAGAATAGGCTATGTGCACAGAGGGATCGAGAGGGCCGCTCAGGACAGGACATGGGTCAAAAACATCTACCTGTTTGAGAGAATATGTGGGATATGCAGCTTTGCACACAGCCTAGCCTATACGGAGGGAACAGAATCATTGACCGAATTCCAGATACCGGTGAGGGCAAAATATCTGAGGGTGTTAATCGCCGAACTTGAGAGAATCCACAGTCATCTTCTCTGGCTAGGACTCGTTGGCTACTGGACAGGCTTTGATACACTCTTCATGTGGATATGGAAGGATAGGGAGCATGTTCTAGACCTGCTCGAAGCTATAACAGGCAACAGAGTCCACAAGTCATTTTCGACCCTCGGTGGTGTGAGAAAGGACCTGACACCGGCGCTGGTATCAAAATTGGAGGAGGAGACAAAATTTATAACAGAAAGGGTGAAGTATTACGAAACACTGGTACACTCGGAAGAAACACTTGTTAGCAGGACAAGAGGCGTTGGCAGGCTGACCAAGGAAATAGCTGAAAGATTGTGTCCTGTAGGTCCGCTTCTCCGTTGCTCAGGTATTGACAGAGATGTCAGGAAGGAGGACCCGTACGCTGCTTATGAATTCATTCAACCCGAAGTCAAGACTTCAAACGCCGGGGATATAGAATCCCTTCTTTCTATAAGACTGGCGGAGGTCACAGATTCGTGCAGAATGATTTCTGAAGCTCTTGACCGCTTGCCTGAAGGTCCGGTAAGGGTACCTTTCCCAAGAATAATCCCCCGGGGGGATGCATTCTTCCACGTCGAAGCTCCAAGGGGCGAACTCTTTTATTTCATAAGGTCCAACGGGACACCCAAACCCGAGAGGGTCAAAATAAGGACTCCAACATTAGCCAACCTGCTTACAGCGGCGGAAATGCTCAAAGGAAGACCCCTTGCAGACGTTCCGGTCGTTCTGACTGGGATAGACCCCTGCTTCGGCTGCATGGATAGGGTCACTGTGATAGACGTGGACAAGAGTAAGAAGTGGTCTGTCAGCGGCGAAGAGCTGAGGGTGTATGGCATAGAGTACTACAGAAGGGGGGCGGGCAAGAGGTGACTCCGATGCAGCTCCTTCAGTTGCTTGTCTTTCCTGGCCTCACCTTCTTTGTATGGATAGCATTCGCGTTTGAATGGCTCGAGAGGAAGACAGCTGCAAGAATGCAGGGCAGAGTCGGTCCGATGATTGCCGGTCCGTTTGGCCTTTTGCAACCGGTCGCAGACTTTCTGAAGCTGGCATCTAAGGAGCAGATCATACCGAAGCACTCAGAGAAGTTCGTTCTTACATGGGGCCCTCCCCTGTATTTCGCTGCACCAGCCATCGGGATCATCTTCATCCCTGTGATCGGTAACGAGTCGATAATCGGCCACCCCCTTGACCTTCTCTTTGTCCTCTTTGTCCTCGCCTTTTCGACCCTCATGGCTTCCCTCCTTGGTTATTCCGCCGCAGGGAGGTACTCAACTATTGCAGTAGGCAGGCTGGTCGTACAGTACACCAGCTACGAGATACCGCTGATCCTCTCCGTTATCTCACCTGCTATTCTTGCGGGGAATCTTTCTCTCGGTGGTATAGTTTCCGCACAGTCAAATTATTGGTTCATATTGTCTGCCCCCATTGGGTTTGCCGTCTTCATAATTGCTTCTCTTGCGGAGTTGGAAAAGCCGCCCTTTGACATCCCCAGTGCGAAGACAGAGATAGTCGGTGGCTGGATGACTGATTTTTCAGGGAATGCCTTGGCGTATGTAAAGCTGACGAAGAACCTTAGCTATGTATTTCTCTCTGCTCTCGCCGTAACTCTTTTTCTTGGAGGACCAAACGGACCCGTCCTCTTTCATCAAATAATTCTGCAATATGTAATGAACACCATTTATTTCATGGTCAAGCTATTCTCTGTGGGTTTTCTTATCTTCGTGGTCAAGACGGCGCTGGCAAGAATAAGGATTGACCAAGCCGCAGAGCTTTTCTGGACGATTCTAACTCCATTAAGCCTTGCGCAGCTGGGCCTGGTCATACTTCTGAGGTGATTCACTTGTCCAAGAAAAGAATAGGCAAGGCACTGGGTGAAATGTTCAAGACCGCCATGGAGGAACCTGTAACCGTAAAGTATCCCTTTGGTGCTGTAATCGTCGCTGAGCGTTTCAGAGGGAAGCTCGATGTTGACCCCATCAGGTGCACGGGCTGCGGGGTGTGCGAGATAGTTTGCCCGGCCGGCGTTATAACGATGGTGCCTGTAGGAAAAAGAAGCATAGGGCAAAGGGAAATAGAAGTAAAAAAGCCTGTATTCGACCTCTATACATGCATCTCATGCGGCCAGTGTGTTGAAGATTGTAGGTTCGGCGCGCTCGCCTTGACAAACAAATTTGAATTGGCTGTATTCGACAAAGGCTCCCTCATTATGAAGAAGGCGTTAAAAGTTGTACAGTGAACTGATCAGTCTTATTCTCTGTGTAGGTCTTATTGTTGCATCTTTCCTGGGACTATCATCAAAAAGAGTATCGGCTTCATTGATATTTCTTTTTTATTCCAGCGTCTTCCTTGGAATGATTTTTACAGTCTTTGGAGACTCGCTTCTAGGTTTACTTCACATGGTGACATATGCGGGAGCATTATCGGTAATGCTGCTTTCGGTTATTCTCATGACAGGTCAGTCGGACCTTTCTATGCACTCAAAAAATCTTTCTAAAATTGTTGGGGTCATCACCATAGCGGTTGCAGCTTTCGCGGCTCTGTTCATCTTCACCCACTCTGCTGGAAATTCTCAGATTTTTTCGCAGGATATCTCCCTTCAGCTGCTTTCTTTCATGTGGCAATTCAGGCCGTGGGACCTGCTCATAATCGTGATGGTATTCATGTCTTCGATGCTCGTCTTGGCTAATCTGTTCTCCAGGGGCGAATGAATTTGATAACAGAACAAATTATACTTTTGATTACGGGTATGGTTCTGCTCCTGATGGGCATCTATTCGGTCTTTACTGCGAAGAATCTGCTAAAAAGCGTGATGTCTTACCAGGTTGCCGTCTTCGGTGTTAATCTCACCTTATTCTCTTCAAGTCTTTCCTTTATTGGGATGCAGAGGCTGCTCGGCGATACTTTCGTGTTCATCTCAATAGTCGTGGGAGCTGCGGTCGAAGTTGTTGGCTTGGCCATAGTCGTGGCTGTTTTCAGAAAATTCGGGACACTTAATCCAGCAGAGATCAGGAGGCTGATCCATTGAACCAAATTCTTTCATTTCTTCCTTGGTCCTTTTGGCTGCTCCCTCTCTTTTCTGTTCCGTTTGCTCCATTGGTGGCCAGGGGTGGGCACAAGGCTGTCTGGAGTTACAGCATGGCCGTGGCAACGACTTCACTCCTTTTTTCTGCTTTCAGTGCATACACATTCGAATCAGCCAATAACCAAGTACTGACAGAATGGGTTCGATTCCTCTCCGTTCCATTGGAGATAACCATTGATGGTCTTTCGCTCCTTGTATCCGTTGTTGTCTCATTCCTTGTCATGCTGGTAGTAATATATTCCCTAGCATACATCAAAGGTGGTTACGGTCGATACTACTCGCTTATCCTTCTTTTTGCAGGATCCATGCTGGGCCTCGTAATGGCAGGGAACTTGATTCAATTCTACTTCTTCTGGGAGCTGGTTGGTATATGCTCTGCTCTACTCATAGCCTTCTGGCACGACAGGGAAGCAGCAAGAAAGGCTGGAATGAAGGCTTTTGTTGTTACCAGGATTGGTGACGCCTCTCTTCTTGTGGCGATATTCATCGCCTACTCCGTACTTGGCGTAACCAGCTTCACAGGCCTTCTGAATGGCCTCAATAAATTTTCAAGCAATTATCTTATGATATTTGGAACACTTGTGTTCATAGGCGCTATGGGCAAGTCTGCCCAGGTGCCTTTGCATGGATGGCTTCCAGATGCGATGGAGGGTCCGACAACGGTATCTGCACTGATTCATGCGGCCACAATGGTCAATGCAGGAGTTTACCTCATCATAAGGCTCGCTCCTCTGTACGGGTCCAGTGTCTTCCTGTCATACCTGGTTCTTTCAATAGGCCTTCTTAGCGTATTCGTGGGAGGGCTCGGAGCACTCGGAGCGGATGACATAAAGAGAGTCCTCGCTTATTCGACCATAAGTCAACTGGGTCTTATGTTTACTGCAATCGGCCTGGGGTCAGCGTCATCCGCAACTTATCATTTACTTTCACAGGGTCTCTTCAAGGCACTTGGCTTTCTCTCCGCAGGCGCGATAATAGAGACCTTGGGAACAAGGAACATGAATGCTATGGGCGGGCTTTGGAAATCCATGAAGTTGACATATTTAGGTTTCCTTTTGTCTGTCCTCGCAATGTCCGGCCTGCCTCCTCTCGTCGGATTCTGGAGTAAGGAATCGATCCTATCCGCTGCGGGCGGAGGGGTTATCTCATATGTAATTATTCTATCATCGGTCCTGACATCTCTATATTCGTTCCGAGCACTGATCAAGGTTTTTCATGGCAAACCAAATTTCTCCTCTACTCCTCACGACCCTCATCTCAGCATGGCTCTACCGATACTCATTTTAGCCATATCTGTTGTGATTGGTTCAGCATTTCTATCCTCCCAGCATTTGGTCAATTTTGTCTCTTTTCTGCCTTACACAGCCTACATCATTTCATTTGGAATAGTGGTCTTGGGCATCCTACCCGACTGGTTGGCCTTTCAACTGTATCCGTTACGATTTGCTAGTGCAGTTACGAACAATTCGGTACTGAAATCATTCAAGAACTTTCTGCTGGGAGGACTGGGTTTTGATGGTATTTACAGGTCAATCGGCAATGCTTTCAACTCATTTTCAAACCTTGTTGCTAGAATTCAAACTGGAATTCTTGGATACAATGTCGGTCTCCTCTTTGCCGCCCTGTTGTTAATACTTCTGCTGACTGCGGTGGGAGTGCTTTGACCATCTTCGTTGTCACCCTGACGGAGATACTCTTCACTTCCTCGGCATTATGTCTCGCCGCGGACTTTCTAGCGAAGAAGGTCGGAATATACAGGCAGTACCTTGTAGGCCTCATTGCTTCACTGGGGGTCATGATCTCCCTGGTTACGATGCTCTCAAACTGGAAGGATTATTTAGGAAGGTCGATGATATCTCAGCCCGTTTCATCCCCTTTTTCTAGCCTCTATATCTCCAATAATTTTACACTTTTCGTTATCTTTCTTGTTCTCGTGATATCTTTCACGGTTTCTATCTATTCGACCTTCTGGCTCAGGTCTGACAGTAACGTAGGACCATTTTATGCACTCTTGCTTCTGCTCACATGCTCTCTAGTTGGAGTAGCCTCCGCTGGAGACTTTCTGACACTTTTTCTTTTCTGGGAAGGCATGAGCCTCTCTTCCTATGGTCTAGTGAGCTTCAGAAAATCATTCGACATAACGCTTGAGGCGTCGTTGAAATACTTCTTTATCGTGGGGCTAGGAAGCCTCATAGCGCTCTTCGGAATATCTCTAATGTATTCTCTTGTGGGCAGTCTAGAGCTCGACTCTCTGAAAAATCTCCCGCTGGGGGATCCTATAGCCATATTGGGTCTCACGATGACATTTCTGGGATTCGGTGCGGAGGCGGCATTGGCTCCACTCCACACCTGGCTTCCTGATGTCTACTCTGCTGCCTCTACTCCCGTGGCTGCGATGATATCAGGCGCAGTAACAGGCATGGGTGTCTTTGGGCCGATCAAAATCCTTCAACCGATAATTTCATCGGACGCATCAGGTGTGCCAGTTAACTTCAAGCTGCTCCTTGCTATCATCGGACTAGCTACAATGTTGATAGGTAATCTGGGGGGACTTTACCAGACAAATCTAAGGAGAATGCTCGGTTACAGTACGATCGCTCAAACGGGATATTTTGTTTCTGCGCTGTCCACGTTCAGTTTATTGGGTCTGGTTGCTGCGGTTTTCGCAATTTGGAACCATGGTATACTGAAATCTAACTTCTTCGCACTCACAGGCTCCGTGGAGGAAGGCTATGAGGGTGGAGAGCTCAACAGGTTGAGAGGAGCAGGGAGGAAGAACAAGGGTCTAGGTGTTCTATTCGTACTCTCCTCGCTTGGGATGATGGGTTCTCCTCCTTTTGGTCTGTTCTGGAGTGAGATTCTCATAGTGGAATCGCTTGTTATGGCTGGTGGTTTGTTCATAGCACTCGGAGCAGCTGTAGCCTTCAATATGGTGATATCGATCGGCTATTACTACAGAGTGATAAACACGGTTGTCTTCGAAGAGCCTCAGAACGAAGTATCAACATTAAAATTGAGACAGCTCTCAGCTTCGGTGGCGTTGCTTACGATCAGTTTAATTGCCGGGATACTACCACAGCTCTTTCTGAACCTAATTACCTAGGCTTAAATTTAATAGCTAGCAAACCGTATTGTGAACCATCGGTGTTGTGATTGAAAAGGCCCAGGTTGATAGCCGACATAAATAATCTGGAACAGGCTGAGAGAGTTGAAACAACGATCAAGACAGGTTACTCAGAGCCCATACTGGCCTATTTAACTCAATGGATAGCTGTCGAAGAAGACCTTGCCAACAGCTACGAGAAGATGGGAAGCACTCTAGCATCCTCGGAATCGGGAGAGGTCGCAAAGAAGCTGGCCGAAGACTCGAAGAGCCTCATCCTGAAGCTAGAGGAATTACAGGAAAGGTTTGTCGCTCTCGATAACATTCAGGAAGAAAGGATCAGAAACATTGGCAAAAACATAAAGTGAAAGCCTAGAATGTCTTCCTCAATTTTGCAGTCAAGGTATTCATTGTAACCAGGTCGGAGAGTGTGTACTTCTCGATATTCCTAACCTGAGCACGGCTGAGCTTTTCGCACGCAAAATTCCAGTGTATTGACACATAGTCCCCAGCTTTTATTGCTTTGAAAGCGTCGATATTCGAATCATATTTGATCTTCGAAGCGACCTGTTCCCCTGTCGATATCACATCTTCGCGTCTCACCAGAGGTCTTTTCAACACGACAAGTTCATTCTTGCCCACCTCTTTCACTTTCCCCCAGGATACCCTGCATGCCTCCATCTGTTCGATGAGTTTATCTTCGTTATTCAGGTTTGGTCCTCCTTTTACCAGGGGTAGTTCGAGAGTCATCAATACGTACAAAGTGTGATGAGGGATAACCCTTACTTGGGGAGTCCTGAAGACCTCTCTTGTTACACTTTTATCTCTTCCTTTTAGAGTGGAATGAGAGAAGGCGTAAAAATCTTTCATTTCCACCTGGTTGAGCAACTCGTTTCCTATCCAGTAAGCCTCGGGTACTCTGTAATCAAAAATGTCATTCCCTGTGGATTTGGCTATCATATGGATGAAGGGATATGCGGCTTCAAATTTCATCAGTTCAGAAACCAGCTGCTCTGATACGGACCCTTCATGCAAATGTTCAAGGATCTTGCCACCTTCGTCGGGACCACAGAATCCCAGACTGTTCGGCATGTACGCATGCTTCGCATGCAGAATTATACCATTCTTGTTTTCTCTGATAGGCGTTCCGCATCAACCACCAAGTCAGCAGAAAGAAGCCTTCCCAATTCATTCCATGCAGCGAATCGCTTCCTGGCTTCTATGCCCGTCAGTTCTTTAAGTGCGAGATTGCCAAAAACCTCTATAAAAGCACCCTTCCTGACCTTCAACATAGAGACTTCGACCGAGTCGGATGTTCTGCCGTCAAAAAACTTCACAGTTGCCAGGTTCCCTTGGACTGACAGAACTCTGCCGACGCGAGAAATGCACATCATTATTTATTTTTGATCGTTCGTATAAAAACTCTTCCGACTTACCGCGAAGGAAGCGGCGAGCAAAGATCAAACAAAGGAGCTTTTGATGTGTTGGACGTGGAGCGCCATATTTAACCGATCCTTCTAATCAATAGGAAAGATGCAACACAAACCATCAACGCTGACGGTATGATCGCGTCCAGAGCAAGGGCTCTTCCGACGCCAAGGTAAAACAGATATCCCGAAATGGCAGGAGCCAACACAGTCGCCACAGACTGGGAAGAGGTGGTCATGCCGAGGGATGTTCCCGGGGCACCCTTCGCGTACTCTGCGGCCAAAGCTTGCATAACGGGAAAGACGGAAGAGCCGAAGAACCCCATCATCAGAGCACCTGCGAATGATACTTCGAAGTTCGATACAAAAAAGAAGATCAAGAAGGATGAGACCACCAAGAGTGAAGATATCAACAATACCTTTTCTCTCCCTATCGTGTCAGATACCCTTCCCATTACAACCTTACCAACTGCCCCCGATAGAAGAACCAGAGAGCTAAGTAGTGCTGAAGGCAAGACGCCGAAATGCATCACCTTGTAGAAATAATATGGTAAGAAAACCACCTGCCATACAGACGCCCATGTTGCCAAGAATGCAAAGAGCATCACCGCCTGGATTTCATTCTTCTTAATGACAATCCTTGCACCTGATATCATTTTGTTTCCAGTTTCAAGATTGTTACGGGAAAGCAAAATGCCGATGATAACCGGGATGCCTGCTAGGGGGGTCAAAAGAAACGTGTACCTCCAACTTTCGAAAATCGTATAGACAAACGCTCCCGCTGCCAATCCTGCGACGGAACCGACATCAAAGCCAACGTAAAAGATGCCAAGAGAAACACCCTTCCTGCCAGAGAAGGTTTCTGCGACTGCCGCCATCGCCACGGGCCAGAATAATCCTTCACCGATTCCGCTTAAGAATCTGAAAAGAAATGCCCAAAAGAAATTCTGCGCTATTGCTATCGTCCATGTAAAAGTTGTAAACATAATTACCCCAGCCAAGATGATTTTTTTTCTGCCGAACCGGTCAGAGAAATATCCCGAGAGGAATACAACACCCAACACCCCTAGGTACTGGGCAGAGCCGAGCAAACCGACTTCGGGTTTGGTGAGGTTCAATTCTGTCTCCATGACTGAAAGTACAGATGAGAGGATGCTCCTGTCAACTGCGTAGATGACATAACCAAAAGAAAGAGTTAGCAGAAGAAGGAGACCCTGTCTCTGTCGGAGAGACTCCGAGGACACAGAAAGCTTATCATGTATTACGATTAAAATCTTTGTATCAATCTCGGTGCAGTACCTTAATACCTACTGAATATTTGCTGTATGCATATTACTGCGCCGACCTTCCTTCCTCGCATGCATGAGTATGTATATGCAGATAGAATACTGCAATCAATCATTGATTTTATGAAAAAAGAAGGGAAAGAGCAGGTTTCGTTGGTACATGTGAAGGTGGGAGAGCTTCTTGATCTGAGTAGCGAGTCCCTTAACCTAGCTTATAGAAATCTATCTTCAGATACGATAGCTAGTGGTTCAAAACTCAGAGTAACGATAGAAAGGAGCGCAGTATCATGCAGGAAATGTGGATTCGAAGGCAGGCTCAGTGTCCATGGTTCACACACAATCGATCCAGCTTATGCGTGCCCCAGGTGCGGGTCGCCTCTAAGAATATCCAAAGGAAACAGTGTCGAAATTGTTAAAGTGGAATAATTGAGCAAATGGATGGCGTGCATGCCAGCGTTAAGGTACATCCTGCTGTAACAATCTCGGGGACGACCGTTTGGTGTATTAGCTGGCTATTATTTTTACTGGCCGGCCGATATCAAAATATAAAATCATCAAATAGCATTTCAGTCCAGAGTACTTCACGATGCCGATTTGGCCAAGCTTGCCACCTTAGCGTTACGCCCGATGTAAAATGGAAAAAATGCTTCATGGTCTTTCATTAAGACGGTCAAAGGTTTAATTCTGGGTTCATCTGATAGCGGTTCGAACATAGATGAGCAGGGTAGTATCGCTTCTGGTCCTAGGATTATTTTGCCTGGTCCTACTGAATATTTTGTCCGCTTCGCCTGTTCAGGCATCATCGGGTACTACGACCCTCTTCGTCACCAACAACCAAACATCCATATCCGCAGGTAACTTTCAGGACTCTTCGTCAAGTATATCAATTCAGGGCGGTTCATCTTTGGCCAGCTATGTCGATGGTGCGACCCCCACCGTGACCCCCGCATACTTTGCCGTGAACCTGACTGGTGTAAGCTTTTCAGGAGCGCAATTCTTCCTTTACCTTTCGAGAAACGGGCTTTCACAAATATCTTCAAACGACATTCAGTTCGCTGGACCATTCAATGTGGCCGATTTATCCACCTCACCGAAATTGGTCGGTGGATATTACATCGGTAAATCTGGGTCAACAGAGTATGTTTCTGGGAGGGTATCTTCAGGAGAGGCGGGTGGAACCTACTACATCAAGGTGTATGATGGAAGTTCTACAAGCATTTCCGTTTCGCAGCAAACCGTGACCATTCTACCTTCTGTGCAGATTTCCCCGACTTCAGGACCGGCAGGCATGCCAGTTGTTTTGACGGGATATGGTTTTACACCAAACGGTGTCGTAAATATTACCATACAGAACTCCACCTCGTCTCCGATCAAGCTTCTTTACACCCATAACATAACAGCAAGTTCTGCCGGTAATTTTACATGGTCATCTTCGAATAGCAGCTTGTTTGTGGCTCCGGACCTGGGGAAGCTGTTCAATGGCAACCCTGTTGTCCAGCCGGAGGGTAACCTTTACTACACAGCCTACGACTGGACGGCCAAGTTCAGGGCTGTTGCACCAGCATACAGCGAATATTACAGGGAATTCATATCGATTCGTTCATATGACCCTGCAACAAAAACATACCTTATACCCTCAGGATCATCCCCATGGGGGAATGGAACACACATTGTAGCGTACACTTATCAGCCATTCAACGTTACGGGAAATTTCTTCAATCCAGCATCCGGCTTGACGTTCACATTTGCCGGAAAACCGATAACACCACTTTACATGAAATCTGAGAATGGTACGGGATACTTCGTCGCCAATTTCACCACGCCCGACCTTACCGCGGGATACTACCCGTTCAAGGTGATCGATGCTTCAGGGTCGATGACCGTGGTAGTTCAGGTTGTACCGACCAGTTTGGTCATACCTCAGGTCACAATGACGCTTAGTTATACCATCACAGGAGGCGGAAGCGGCTACTCTCCACCGATCTTCACATACTATGTCAATGGTTCACTTCACACAGTATCTCTCACGGCCACCCCGACGCCGTATAAGGTGGACCAAGGAACCGGCTGGAGCATAACCAACCCGCTTACCGGTTCTTCGGCAAACGAGGTGTGGAAGCTCAACCAGCCCTCCTCTGGCTCCGCGAGTTCCAATGTGACAATAAGCTTCAATTACTATCACCAGTACCTTGTGACCTTCTCGTATGGGATCGGTCCATCCCTTACGCAGCTACCTCCTGGAGGGGGTCCGATCAACCCCATAATCACGTATGTTTCCTTCGGCGTTCAGGTCAATACAACTGTGGGTAACAATGTCTGGGCGGACGCATCAAGTGCCTACAGATATCAGAATCCGATATCCGGTTCGTCTGCGGGTGAAAGATACTCCACACAGACACCCACCGGCACCATATCCTCTTACGGTCTCGTTCAGAACACCTACTACCATCAGTTTCAGGTCTACTTTGGTTATATAGTCAACCTCGGCGGATCGTATACACCACCTTCAATACAGTACCTCTACTATAACCAGAACGTCACCACCTCAGGAAACACAGAGGTCTGGGTCGACAGCGGCTCTTACTACTCATACCCCCTAACCCTTGCCGGTTCAACGTCAACCGAACGCTGGTATGCGACCGGAGGCGTTCAGATTTCAGGCACAGTTTCTGCATCCCAAACACTTTCGGTCATTTACAGCCACCAGTATTACCTCACAATGGTCAACTCCGTTCAGGCTGGTGGGACAATATCACCCCTCAGTGGATGGTATGATGCCAATTCAATCGTGCAAATTTCTGCTACTCCTTCATCGGGCTGGCAGTTCGGCGCCTGGTCCGGTTCTGGCGCATCTTCGATCAGTGGCTCGCTTGCCACGACGAGTTTGGCGTTGAGCTCACCCGTGACCGAGACCGCAACATTCAACCCCGGACTCACCATATCTGCCTCGAACGGTGGTTCGGTACTTTACAGCTACGGCTCGGTTTCAGGTACAGTGTATTCGGGTCAATCCAGGACGCTGTACGTACCTCTCGGAACGGTTGTCTCGGTCACAGCCCAACCCTCATCCCTCCTTCAGTCATTCAGGGGGTGGAGTGGAGTATCACAATCGACTGCAGGGTCGGTTCAGGTGACTGTGCAGGCGCCGTCGACGGTGTCGGCGTCGTTTGGAACGAATTACATAGCAATATCGATAATTGTAGTAGTGGCAGCATTGATCATAATTGTTCTGATATTCGTCGCGCTCCGACTGAGAAGACCTAGGTCACCTGTTTAGGTCCTTCCTTATTTTCTCCTCTTATTATCAGAAGCGTGGATACAGCATGGGCCACCAGCGCGCCTTTTTCGTCTCTCACGTCAGCGCTTGCCAGAATTACGGTCCGGCCTCTTTTCAAAAGGGTTGCATTCGCTTCCAAGGTACCTGTTTTGACTGATTTCAACAGATTTATCTTGATCTCTAGGGTGGTTATGGACTCACCTTCCTGAAGAGAGCTCCAGGCGGCCCCGAACATACAGGTATCGGCCAAAAATGTGGTAAAACCCGCGTGTAGAGTGCCGATCACATTCATGAAACTCGGCTTTACCACCAGACGCATTCTGCACCTTCCTCCGGCTATTTCCAGAGGCTGTACTCCAACCAGAGCTATCGATGGCGCGGACTCGAATAACCTTTCCATATCTTGGCTTCCTGCACAGTGGGTAGGGGGGTCTTTAATCCGTTCCGAACGGCATATCGGCTTCCTTAAGCATCGTTAATCTTCCACAGTTGGAACATCTGTAGAACTCTCCGTCGTCATCTATAAAGGAAGCTGCCCCGCAATTCAGACAGTAAATCTGCGAGACCACCTGCATAAACCCGGCTCGGAGAGGTCCCATTTATAAACACTCTTAATGTCGGAGTTTTTATCGACAGAAGACGAATCGTCAGAGTCATGTGATGGGCGGCAAAGGCGATTCGTAGCTCTGCATTTTGGCTCACTCATAACAGAGAAACGAGTGGCTTAGCAGACATTCAAAGTTGCGATTTCTCGGACTCGGTGCATTTCAGAGAGAATCGTAGAACAGAATATAAAACAGATTTATGAAGCGAAGACGGATTGGCTACAAAGATCACGACACGTGAATCGGAACTCAAGGCCCTGGGTAGCTGCTCAAGATGTGGGATCGCGTTGAACAAGTCAGCAGAAATTCACTTCGTATCATTCAACAAGAAGGCCAAGTGGGATTACCCGGCTATTGAAAGTAGGGAGTTTCCCCTTCCCTGGAAAATAGCGGTTGGCGTTCTCTGCGATACCTGTTTTGCAGCGAAACTCTCCCCCTATTTCGCGGTTGAGCTTAGGCCGGGCACCTTCCTACAGTACACGAAGGTCGAACTGCAGGATACATTTACTCCAACCCCTGAACTCGTAAACTTTGTGCGGTCACACCCATATCCATTCAACTGGAGCAATGCACCTGAGCAGCTGCAGAAAGCGGTAAGAGCCTTTATGAGTGAAGATGAGGTCTCCGAGGAGGACCTCTCGCTTGTTCAGTGGTACGTCTGGCAGTGGGGACTAAAGCGCGACCTCCCGGAAGACTTCGCTCGAAGGATTGCGCATTCCGACCTCGTCTCATTTAGAAGATACGTATTGAACGAGATGAAGGGGAAAAGACAGCTGGATCCATTCAAGAGCGATTAGGATAAAGGTTGAGGGTGGAACCTCTTAACATGGAGTTGGCTGCACGCCTTATCTGAGGAAGATCCAAGCCGTAATAAAGCAAGAAAGTATTATAGAATCCATATAGTCCTTACTACCTGATTTGAGGTCAACCATCCTCATTGTATCCTTATTCTGCCTTCTCTTCCTTATTCAGGCTACTGCAATAAGAGCGGCCTCCCCTTCTGTGGTGGTCGTTAAGTTCAATGCAGAGGTGGACCCTGGAACACAGCAGCTCATTACAGACGCGGTTTCGACCGCGAAAAGCACTGGAAGCGTAGCCATACTGATCGATATGAATACTCCGGGGGGCCTGCTCTCCAACATGCAGTCCATAATATCAGAAATACAATCTGCAGAGAACAGCAGTATCAAAGTGTACACTTTCGTGGAACCGTTGGGCTGGGCCGCTTCGGCGGGTAGCTACATAGCGATGTCGACTGATGGTATCTACATGGGGAACGGTTCTGCAATAGGCTCTTCTACACCAATAGTTGTGGGTGGGACTGCCCTAGAGCAGAATCACACGGAGTCATTCATGCTGTCTTTCATGATGTCACTTGCGCAGAGCCATGGCAGAAATATAACCGCCGCGGCTCTAATGGTCACCTCTGACAAGGCATACACCGCAGATGAGGCCATAAATGTCGGCCTTGCGAATGGTAAGTCCAATTCGGTCTCTCAGACTCTGGAGATTCTGGGTCTTGGAAACGATGAAGTGATTCAGGTAAATCCAACCGCATATGACCAGTTGCTGAGTACGCTGAGTAACCCGACCGTGGACGGATTACTCATGCTCATTGGCGTTGTAGCTATTTTGCTTGACATATATCACGGCTCCGTGATCCTAACGATTGTGGGCGCGATCGCCATCGCACTGGGTTTCTTCGGCTCTCAGCTGATTGGAGCCCCTATAGTCGCCCTTGTAGTATTCGCAGCCGCTGGAGCACTGATTCTATTGGAGGCGAAGACCGGGCACGGATTTTCAATGCTTGCAGGAATCATTCTTGCTCTTTTCGGTATATGGTTGCTGGCAGGCAACAGCACCGGATACTCTCCATATCCTTTCGGCATTCTGCAGTATTCGATATGGGGAGTAGTGGGAGGGCTTGCTTTCGTCGGTTCGCTTTATCTTATAAAGCTGCGCGAGGCCGCGATGAAAAGACCGAAATTTGTAAGCGTAGAGAGGGTGGTTGGGCAGGTGGGCTACCTAACCTCGGACGTGGGCCCCAATCTGCAGGGTACCGCCAATATCGCATCCGAAGACTGGACAGTCGTGTGTGATGAATCTTTGAAAGCAGGGACGAAGGTAAAAGCGGTCCGGGTGGAAGGTACGGTTGTCACGGTGGTGAAGGCCCAAGATGTCAGTTAGCTACAGGCGAATGGTCAGATTTGGGCCTGGAACCATCTCAATCCTGCTTGTCCTTACTCTGATGGGGGCTGTATTAGCCTTCTTTGGAGTAACCCGTATGCTGGCAAACATCGAGGGTGGCGGGACGCTTCTTCTATTAGGCGTGATCATACTCTTGGCTGATGTATTCCTAATTGTGGGAATCGCTACCACGAGAATCACGCGGGTCGAGAAGAAATACCATCACCTTCCGTCGTTGATAGGAAAGAGGGGAGTGGTAAAGAGCAGCATAGCAGAGGGTGGACGTGGCGTAGTGCTGGTTGACAATGAATTATGGACCGCCACCTCCAACGAAGAGCTGGCGGAAGGGACCGTGGTTAAAATCATTAATATACAGGGAGTAGTTCTCAGCGTATCAAGAGATGTTTGATCTTGCTCGGACCGGTTTTCCAGGTGTTGTCTGACCAGATACCCACACTTGTTGGCGTAATCCTGGCATTCATCATAATAATCGTGTTCCTGAGCAAGGCGGTAAAGATTGTAAAAGAGTATGAGAGAATAGTGGTTTTCAGATTTGGAAGGGTTCTGGCCGAGAAGGGGCCAGGACTCGTATTGATCTACCCATTTATCGACCAACCGAAGAAAGTTGACCTTCGAGAACGTTTTATCACAATTCCGCATCAGACATGCATAACGAAGGATAACGCACCTGTGGATGTGGACTTCATTGTGTACTTCAAGGTATTTAATGCGGCGGATTCCGTGATTCAGGTTCAGAACTTCGAGGGCGCCGCTACCGGGATTGCCACGACCACCCTCAGGGCGGTGGTTGGCGATATAATACTTGATGAGGTACTAGCGAAGAGAGAAAACATAAACGCCATTCTTCGCACTAAGCTTGATGAAGTGACTTCAAGATGGGGTGTAAAGATCGCAAACGTGGAGATAAGGGAAATCCTGCCACCCAAGAACGTGTCTGATGCCATGATTCTGCAGATGTCAGCAGAACGGAGCAGGAGGGCTCTTGTTACTGAAGCAGATGGAAAGAAGACGGCATCAATCACTGTTGCGGAAGGCGAGAAGCAATCCAATATACTGAGGGCCGAGGGTGACAGGCAGGCGGCGATACTGAGGGCAGAGGGATACGCCACGGCGCTTCAGACGATCTTCGGTGCTGCAAAAGGAATAGACCAGAAGACAATGGTGCTGCAGTACCTGGACGCTTTAAAGACAGTTGGGTCCAGCCCATCAACTAAATTCATCTTCCCAATGGAGCTCACCAATCTGATGACACCAATTCAGAAATTTCTAAGGGACTCCGGGAAGGAGAAGTCGGTTTCTGACGATGACGAAGAAGAAAGAAGGTAAAAGCTGAAGCTAGTCACTTATCCGGTTCAGAGGCTGGCGTTGCGTCAGGACTTTCAATAGATCCATTCGATCTCGCTTCATCCTGTTTCAGACCGCCTTCGGCCGAGTCCTGGATGGGAGCATCAGGCTTCCTGCCCTGAATCATGTCACCCATTCTGTCCAGGTAGTCGGAAAGGGCGTAGCTAGCTCCACAGTACTCGCATTTCATGGTGTGGTCCGAAGACAGCTTTAGTTCGGCCCCACAGTTGGAGCACTTGAGTTGCTGGATTACAAAATGAGAACCGGTCGTCGCGGGAGAAGTGCCTGAGGAGAATCTCGACTTCAGTTCCTCCACCACTTCCTTCGTCACATTCTGGATCTGACTTTCAAGCATTTTGTGGAGTTCATTCAGCTGATCAAGGTATGTGGACAGTTGTTTGTCCTGTTCCCCGGTGATGGCCCTCTTCAGGCGTGCACTAGGCCTCATAGCATCCTTGCGTTCAACGAGCAACAACTCCCGAATGACGGTCAACTGCTTGTAAGTCTGAGCCATCGACACGATCGATTCCCTGACGGTGGGGGAAAGCTCTTCCTCCTTCACTTCATATCCACAGGCTGAACTTATCTTCCTCATTATTTCAGCCTTGGCATCCTGCAACATCAACGCCGGGACCACCTAAATGAACTGCATTATCTGCTGGTATATTGCCTTTGCATCCCTCGGTGGGCCATACATCTGCACGAGAGTCTTCCCCTCAAATTCTATTATGCCGGATCTGTTGATCAGGCCTTCTTCCCTGTATTTCACATTATGGAATTCTTCAAGGGGTATCGAAACAAGGTCGTCACTCTTCATCAGTGTCCCCCTCCTGGCATACATAATCAGTCGCTTGTTGGTTATGAATACCTGATAGCGTTTTTCCCCATATCTCATCTTCGTTGTGCTGCTGAATCTGATCTCCTCGCCTGGAGTTAGGAAATCATCTATCGGCATGCCGTAAATTCGACATCTGCTCCGATTGCAATGTATATAGACTTTAGCGGTTATTTCAGCAGGCGCGCTTACACATTGGACCTAAACGCCCGGAACTTGTTTTTCCTAGACCGAGTAGTTGACATTATTGTCAAAAAAAGTGGCAAAGGGTTCTTAAAACATCATCCTCTATTTGTGGGGCATCCGGAGGGGAAGAATGAAAACAGAATCATATCATTTGGTCATTGGGGTGATTCTCCTTGTGGTGGGTCAATCCTCGATGATACAGGGCATCGTGAGCATAAGCACTTCCTTCCTAAGTGGACTGCCATGGATGCAGCTTTTCGGTGCAAGCTCGGGTGTTTTGGCGATGGGGGCGTTCTTCATTGTGGCAGGACTTTCTGCGCAGATCGTCGGGTTAGTGGCGATATTCCTTATTAAAAGCAGGCGCAACCGCTTCAAGACGGCCGAAAGGATTCCACAAACCGCCTGATCCATGATCCAACACGATGTTCCAATTTCATGGAACAGTCGAATCATAACGCAACACGGCGTTCAAAAGCGCTTGTTTAAATCATCTTATTACCGCACTTAGGATGATTGGCAATGATTGAACAATTGGCGCACTTTCTTCCAAGAGCGATTCCGAACTCCGTCGGACTGCTTTTTGTCCTGCTTCTCGTAGCTCTTTCGTTCGTTCTGATGTTCTCGGGCAAGAGTGTGATAAAGGCCGTTGTATTTCTGGTCGCAGGTATCGCCGGAGCACTGGCCGGACTCGCGGTAGGAGGCTTACTACTTGGGCCGATAGGAGCAGTACTTGGAGCGATTCTCGGCTTCGTTGTTGTGGGCTTCATCGGTTACTCCTTGATATACCTGGGCGTTGGGCTTGCGCTCGGTTACTTCGCCTACGAACTGGCGAAATCATTCACCACATCATTTACGCTTGCAGCAATTATAGGAATCATATTCTTCGTGGTGGGTTTGATCCTGACCAACAAGATCCTTGAACTAGTCACGGCATTCCTGGGAGCCCTGCTTCTCTATGACGCGCTGATATACCTGACCGTACCACAACCAATCGCATTGGTTGTTGCAGTCGTATTGGGCTTGATGGGGTTGGTCGTACAGATGAGAGGGAGACAAAGGCACCAGGCGGTGAAACCGCCCGGAGTCGTGTAGCACCGGCAAGCTTACTCCACAGGTTAACCACCTGAATTCAGGAGAATAATTATTTTGTCTTCGTCTTCCCACACAACTTCAGTTAATCAGAAACCAGTGCATCGACGCAAGTTTACCTTCTATGGATGAGACAAAACCAAGTTGCCAAGGAAAAAGATCAAAACTTCACGTCATAGAAGTCTTTGCTGAGTCATTCAATTATGAGTGAATCCGTATCCCTCGGGTAGTCGGTGAGCCATTCGGCACCATCCTGTGAGATGATTATGGTATCGGAATGCCTGAAACCTCCCAGGCCCGGCAGATAGAGGCCTGGCTCAAGACTCATGACCATACCAGCCTTCAGATGAACTTCTTCGCCGACATCCAGAAAAGGAGACTCATGTCCTTCGAGACCCATTCCATGTCCGGTGTGATGTAAGACGTAATCAGTCAGACCGTACTCCTGTGCCACTTTAAACGATGCTTTATCAGGTTCAGAACAGGGGTTTCCTGGTCTCATGGCAGAGAATGCCGCATCTTGCATTTTCAGTACAATCTTGTGATAATATCTCATCTTGTCATCCGGTTTACCCAAGAAAAGGTTCCTTTCAAGTTCGCTGTGATATCCCCCAACATCCGCAGAAGCACCCGTACCGAGCATATCTCCTTGTTTCATCGGCCGTCCTATGCCCAGGGAATGTGGGTAAACCGAGTGTTCGCCCACCTGCCCTCGAAAACCTGCATGAGCGAATAGCGGGCTGGCAGAAGTCGAGACGTAGTCCTCCCCAAGAGCCTTCTTCATATCTCTTGAAGCATTTAGTGAGGCGATCACAGAAGCCTCCCAGTCAAAGAGACCAGGCTTCGTCTCACTCTGAAGGTATTCGTGCGCCACCCTCCCCCATCTTACGGATTCCCTTACCAAAGAAAGTTCATTTTCCGACTTGGTGATTCTCATGTCGTAGATTTCAGCTCCTATGTTGACGAACTTTGTTTCCGGCATAAGCTCCCCCAAATTGAGACCTTTGTACCCCCAGGGGCTGGAGTAGAACGAAGGATTGTCGGTGCCGATCTTCTTTCCATTCATCTTCATTTCGACGAGCCATTTCGCGAATTTTTTCATCGGATGCACATCCCCCGGGTAATCAAGATATGTGAAAGTGCGGGTGATAAATTTCGACTGTTTTAGAATATGGTCTCTTTCCATTACGGGACCAAAAAATGATACATCACGACCAGACCTTATCAAGAGTGCAGCCGGCCTTTCCGTGGGGAGGTATCTGTATCCAACAAAGTATGCAAAAGAAGTTCCCCCGCTAATATAAGTTGCGTCAACACCCTTAGTCTTCATGAGCTGTTCAAGCGCATCCAACCTCTTCTCGTATTCTGAGTCTGGCAGTCTGTGCATGATTCGCATTTTTCGGTTGAATATTTAAAATCTTCTAATAGGTGAAGCAACAGCATCTGAACTTTAATAAAACAGTACGAACTCTACCTAGTCTGTCGTTGAAGTCGGAGCAGGACGAACGAACCCTGAAGTCTTCGGCAGTGCACATGCTTCTTGAGAGAATGTTAAAGCAAGAGCAGGGCATTCGTTTTGCAGCGCTGTATGAAGGGGAGCGTCTGATAGAAGGTGGGATGAGAGAGGGAGTTCATTCCTATGACCCAGAAGCTGTATCCAAGGAGATCGATATCGAAATAGCAATTTTGGGAAATGTAGCTAAAAGGTGGGAGTCCTGGTTCGGCCGCCTAAGATATGTAGCATTGAGATTCGAGAAACTCAATATGATATTCGTACCAATCACTCCCAAGACACGCTTCCTTGTGATAAGTACCGAACCATCGGTGGATCCAGGCCGAATAATAGACATGATCAAACAGACTGTGGAAGGGTAGCGAACTGACTGATACTTCGTTAAGTGTTCAGACAGCCCCCTGAACATCAGTTCGTGGATTCAGTTATCGTGATTTGCGCGAAATCGTTAAAGCACCCCAAACTTCTCTACCTATGTAACCGATGAGTGAATCTTCAGAGGATGCCAGAAAGGAGTTTGCCCGAAGGGTAGAGAGGGCAGAAGACTATGACCAGATATTTGACCTAGTAAAGAGAGCCATTGAAAACACTCTCCACGAACACAGGGCGGGATTGAGCCTTGTTTTGACAGATATGCCAAACAGCATCGGAGCCTTTTATCCTGCATGGTCGAACTATATTGTGGTAAACAGGGCGTTAATCGAAGAAATGAAGAGAGTGGTCAAGGACCTCAGGGAGCTAAATGCGTTTGTGTTTGTGATATTGATGCATGAATACCTTCACAGTCTGGGGCATCTTGATGATGACGAGGTAAGAAGGATTTCGAAGTCGGTCTGCTCTGAGACGGTGGGACCAGAACACCCAGCGACGAAATATGCTGATAGTAACTGGCTTGAAATGTTTCCACAGCTCAGTCAGACCGGAAGGCCGTTTTCCAAATTCTACAGAACCGTCGAAAAATTCGATTCTTCCAGCACGCCATATCTAGGCTGAGCAGCTGCAAGTCAACTTGGGTTGAATACAACCTTGCTTGAACGAGTGGCAAACTCCACATTTTTCAGAACATAAGACAGATGTTCAAGTCAAATCCTCAATCCAGTTTTTAATCTATTCTGATCCGCTGCCATTGGATGCTATTCATCAACAATGGACTTGCCTTCTCATTGCGGACTATGGGAAGCAGGCTAAAATTTAACACTTAACCATACCCCGCCGCATTTTCAAAAGTATGGTAAATATTCTACGTCACCTTTTCAAACATTTGGCCAATGGCAACCTACAGATCATCAGGTAAGGCTAGTGTCGACCGCTTGCATTACAATACATAAAATTCGTTCTTCCTTGAAAGAATCTGAAACGGTTGACGGTCTTGTGCTTCATCTGCTGCTGGCTTGGTCATAGACACATAACAATTCAAATCGATTCTTTAGCCTAAATGACAAGACATTAGGCAGAAACACGAGATGAGAACGTCAATTGCTCCTGGGGGCAACAATAAGTTGTTCCGGTTCATGCGTCTTAGCCGGTTCATCCACTTCGGACTGTGTCTTTGTAGGAGCTTCATTACCCTCAGTATTCTGTTCGGCGTCAGATTTAGGGTACACCTCAGAGAGTGGCTTCATATGGACTTCTATTGATGATATGACATAACCAGCCTTCAGGTTTTTTATCAGCGCTTCTCTTAAGCTTGCTAATATCTCATCCACCTTCTGGTTAATCGCTGTTTCCTCGTTTGCATTTGTAGCTCCCGAATTTTTTGACCTGAATAGCCTAAAGACCCCCCTTACAGAAAGGCTACCCAGAGGAAGCGGTTCCGGAACTCCCCCTTCCGGAATCGCCTCTGGGTTTTCTGGAGCCGGCTCAGACTGAGGATATGGTACAGGCTCATCACCCGGCTCAGGCTGTCCTGCCAAACCCCCAGCCTCGTGCTTCCCTTTGCCTAGCTTTAGGTACACCATGGAGGCTCCTGTAGCTCCCAACCACGTAAGGAGCGCCACGGAGGTGACCGTGTAAGAGTCCAGCGTGAGATTTCTTGCTGAATCCGCTAAAACATATGCAGGCATGATAACGGCACCTGCCATCAGAGCAGGGAGTGCAAACATCAGAGCCCGCTTATCTAGTAGCAGGCTTCTGTTTGTCGGCTCTGGTAACATAGGGTGAACTGCCATGTCTTAATTATTAAACTTATTGAACATCATCTAATCTTTAACCAATATAATTGGCCTCTGTGCTTGGCGAAAAGCAAATGATAACATTCTATTATTGCTGAAAAAGCCATTAATGATTCATCCTGGCGCTCAGTTCAACTGATCCCTTGCGTGCGGCGAAAAAAGCAGCAAAACCCAGTACGATTCCTGAAACCTCCAAAGGTAACCAGCTCCAGGAAGGGAGGACGATTGAAGAAAAATTGAATGGAAGGAACAGAGGAAACTGGTTCCCCGGACCCGGTTCGATGTAGGTGGCTGCAAATACATCATACGAAAGGTGGGCAACAAGAACCATTGGTCCCAGCGCAACCAGTTTTATCAAAGCCGACCGGGTGAAGCTCAGTCTCCTTCCAGCATAATACATGACGGCGGAGACCAGGGCAGCAAAAAGGAGGCTGTGGTCGGGTCGTCCGCTTGATTCTATATTCAATATTCCAAGCAGATGGTCGACATCAATAAGGACCGCCATCGAACCGGCTAGAAGCGCGAACCCGAGTTCACCCAATGCAATGCCACAAGCAAAGCCGAAAACAAAATGCCCCGATACTTCCTTTGCGAGGTTGCCCAACGAGTATTCATGTAGATGCTGGCTCGGTTGAGGATGCAACAGTGCCAGAAGACTGTAAGCCAGTGCAAAGATCACGAACACAAGAAGAACTCCAAAGTATGATCTGTATCTTTCAGGCAAATGTCCGCCACACCATCAAGTGCTTGGAATTTAACCTATTCATCATTCAGAATTCAAAAAATGTTTTTGTGTGAGCCCATAATCATACCGTTCACCATGGGAATCGTGGTCGTCGTCCCCACGTACAAGGAAGAAGGGAATGTAGGTCCCCTGATTTCCAGAATCAAATCGTTCGCGGATGAGCTTGGAGACAAGATCACGATCCTTATCATCAACGACACGGATTCGCTGCATCAGAATAAGGGGGATGTAGTAGCAGAATACGATATTGGAAACGGAAACTCTGTACTGCTATTACATTCAAGAGGACGCAGAGGATTGGGTTGTGCCTACAAATCAGGATTCAGATACGCCCTGAACAACCCGGATTCAACTACATTCATTCAGATGGATGGAGACCTCCAGCATCCTCCCGAGAAGATCCCTGAACTGCTGCGACTTCTTCGTCAGGGATACGATGTGGTGATCGCATCCAGGTACATAAAGGGAAGCGTTCGCGATGGACTGGACAAGAAACGCGAATTACTCAGCAGGTCGACCAACTACTTCATAAGCAGGTTTCTTGGGTTGGGAGTAAACGACGCAACATCAGGCTTTAGAGCGATGAGCAGAAAGGCGGCCGAATCGGTCGCATGTGATGGGATAGCTGCGAACGGTTTCGCTTTCCAGGTCGAAGCACTAAACGTCCTCAAGAAGAGGGGCATGAAGATCGAGGAGACTTCATTTTGCTTTGGCCCCCGCATGAAAGGAAGGTCGAAGTTATTTCCAATGAACCCTTTTGATTTCATCAGAAGCGTAGTTCTTTCAAAGCTTAGACATTTTTAGAAGCAGTACCAGTTCTGGCGAACACCTCGTAGTACTTTCTGGTTATCTTAAAGAACAGGTAGATCAATTTTATGTTTTTGAAATAACCATCGAGTCTCTGAACATCGTCCGGAGAAACAGCTTTCGTGTAGACGAACAGAGGTATGAGCAGAGCCAGATACAGGACAAGACCCAGCACCGACACAATTATGGGATGCAGGGGGAGATATACGAGAGGATAAACCAAAATGGCAGAAATGGCCGAAGCGAGATATATCTTCCAGAGGGTCCTGAGTTCAATGTTTCCTCCCAGAATTTTGCCGATGAAGAACCAGAGGACCACGCTGGCTGTTATGTTCCCGAATAGGCTACCAAGGAGTACGGAGTACACACCAAGTTCTCTTATGAAGGCAGCCGATATAACAGCCGTCATTGACGATCCAAGGAGGCTAGTCAGCATCCAAGCCTTTCTCCTTCTTATAGAATTCAAAACTGCTGATTGGGCGATGATCCCGAGTCCGGTGAACAGGTAAATGACAACAATTATTCTCAGATAAGGTCCCGTGCCAGGGTAAAAGTGACCTAGCGCAGCAGGCGCCACCACCGTTGCGAGAGATATTATGAAAAACGTAATCGGCACAATTATCATGGTTGAATATCTTGCCGTCAACCTGTAAACATCGAGCAGCCTTTTCTTGTCACCCGCGTAGGAAGTAAAGAGGGGGAAGAGAACTGTCGAGATGGGATACGAGAAGACAGTTACAAGCGTCGAGAGGTTCGTGGCTCCATTGTACCATCCAATCACAGTATTGCTTACAAAATTGGCCAGAAGTGTGCTTTGAAAGGGTGGAATCAGTCCCCCAATAAGGGAAGCCACATAAATCGGAGTTCCATAGGCAAGTGAAAGTTTCGCGTCGCTCAGCATTCGGCGTGGCACCACCTTTCCATGTACCATCATGACGATTATCACCCCCAAGCCTCCGGAGACAGCGAATCCCAGTAGATTGCCTAGCACAGCGCCAAGAACTCCAAATCCAACCAGTATCAAGCCTGCAGATGAAGTCAACCTGACGATGGCGAGAAGGACCTGCAAGCCGGCCGACCTATCCATCCTAGAGAGCCCCTGCAAACCTGCGGTGCTGGTGTAGTATGCAACATGCCCCAGCACTGTAAGAAGCGCTATCGGAACAATCGCATCAAGAACCGGCCTGTCGAGCAGCTTCGCTGTAATCAGCGAAGACAGCGGCATCAGCGCTGCTACCGCTACAAGTGCAAGGATCAGCTGGAACAAGGTAACAGAGTATATGAATTCGTGTGCCCTCTCTAGATTTCCCTCAGCCCTGTATTTGGCCGCGAAGTACGTGGCCGATGAGGAGATGCCCAGCTGCAGAATTGTATACAGATACGTGGGCAGAACTAAGGCCAGCGAATAGAGGCCATAGCCTGCAGGACCGAGCAGTCTTGCGATTATAAATGATGAGATGGCGACAAGTACTGTAAACGTAAAGTTACCAATAAAGAGGTGGTAGACTCCCCTCGCAGGGCTGTCAGCCTCATCCTCAGAAGATGACAACGCTTCGGCTCACCAATTCAAATTACTTAAGGCACTCCCCGGCTTGCAGCACCTGATCCATTCACATCTTTCGCTGACATTCAGTCTCCATTCGCTCTAATTGGCTCAGTACTCAAGATCCAGATCATCCTAGCGTCACTTGGGCTAGAGTCTTCATCGCCTTGCCTCCGGCAAACCTCCCGAGATTTCATGTTTTCCTATCCAGGATAACTCTAACCTCGAACAGTAGGAAAAGATTTATCACGAGTCATCCGAAGGCCAACGTTGGACCAAGTGCCCGGAAAATGGCTAACATAGATGTCGAAGCTTCCCTTGAAGAATTCAGAAGGTTCCTGATTTACAGTACATGTGTTTCATTCATTCCGGAATCTTACTTTGAAGATCCCGAAGTTTTCCCCGAGCGAGAGGGAGCTCAGGGATCAATTTACGTCGAGGCAGAAGACAAGGCGACGATCAAGAAGATTCGTGACATAACATTCGTAAACGTGAAGGAGGTTCTGGGCGTTCTATACGAATCCAAGAGTGGCAATACGCGGCTTAAATGGCGGTCTACTTCGGGAACGCATGGAAGGGTGACGGGGGTCGCATCCGCCAACGCCCTGACTAATTTAATCAATGCAGGAGTGATCACACAGGATTACGTCCAGGAAGTCGTAACTAAGGCCTTTTCTAAGGAAGAGAAGGGTAACGAAGAACCGCCTACGGAAGATATGTGACGTTCGTTTACATATTGGGGTAACTGCATCGACTACTTGAGATGGACCTAGCTGTTTTGTTTAAATCTGGCTCAACAAGGAGGAGATATGTGCGAGGTTCGTCTAGTCTGGTCTAGGACGTCGTCCTCCCAAGGCGGCGACGCGGGTCCAAATCCCGCACCTCGCAAACCTATCCTTCATCAGGTTTGACCTGTTCTACGGCTATAGGATCGTGCAGAAAGAAGTGATATTCAGTAGCTTGGAGCGAATTCATTGTACAAGTGGGCTGCAGAGCCTTTCCTGAACCATGAAATGGCTTCGAGTTTCATCGGCATTTTTTTGCCTCGTTTCTTGGAAATTGTCAAACATGCAATACCATTGATTTCCAACATACGACATCGAAGACTTGGCCTGGCTCGATTCCCGATGCAACGGCAACTACGCCGTTATTATGAGATATACCACCAACAGCACAGATATTAACAGTATCAACGAGGAAGTCACATTCTCCATTCCTGTCTCCGATTCAAAACTGCCCTGAATTATTCTGGCTCTGTTCCGCCTGAATCTCCTGAATGCCAAACCTTGCAGAACCGCGCCTATCAGTACAAGAATGACTCCGACCGCGGAGGAAACATGTGTCGGTACCGTAACCGATGAAGGTGACAATTCGCGTATTATCAAACCAAACTTGGCGACCACGAAACCCAGCGCCATTATGGTCACGCTCGTCCTGACCCACGCGAGATAGGTACGTTCGTTTGCTAAATGGTCCGTTGCCCTGCCGCCATCCGACTGATCCATTTTATCTTTCGGCTGTCCACGTAGAGTCACATTTATCAACCTCACTATGCTAGGAAATACACGATCAGAATCCGGAATCTCATAATATCTGTTCTGTCCGTTTGGAAAAGAATGTCTTCGTCTCCCTTTCAAAAGTATTCGGGGGTACTTGGCGAGCTATGAGGCGAAGTACTTTAGTATGAAACTTTTGATCTTTGCTTCGAACGCCGAACCACTGCTTTGCTCGGAATTGCCATCTTCTCCATCTCTCTGTAGAATCCAAGAGTCCTAAATATCGGCTGGTCTGAATATGAAAACAGGATCAGCGGTTTGGTACCATTGTTGCTGATTCTGTATGTTTGCCACGTTGGCACGCTCAGCACATCAAACGGCTCGGTATCGAATCTCTTGTCACCCACATTGAATGTTCCGTTCCCTTCGAATGTGATAAAGACGGCGTTTTCTGTTCTGCAAACAGGTTCGAGTTCCTTCCCTGGTTTTACCAGATGCATTCTAAGCATCATTGTTGGAAAAGCCGGACCGCCAGTTGTCGGATTTACGTACTCTATCACGATGCCTTCATGTGGCGAGCCATCACTTTTAGCTGCCATTCTAAACAAAGAGTTCCTTACTTCATCATATGGATAGTACAACAGTGGATTGTTGGTTGCAGGGAGGTGTGGTGGTGGAGACTCGGAAAGGGGCTTCAATCCCATTGCGTACCGTGCAAGCACATCTTCAGCTTCGGAAGTCGCAGCCTGTGCTTTTCCGATTCCAGCCTCCTCAAAATCCTGATAGAAACCTGCGCCTATCCAAAATGCGATGGTAGCATCCAATCCATCGAACCAGATAGCATTCTTGTTTCCTTCGTTACCATGGTCATGCCAGACCCAACTGGGGGTAAGTATCAGGTCACCCGGATGCATGGGAACCTTATGACCTTCCACCACAGTATATGCACCCTGCGAAGGCGCTTCGAGGACAAATCTGAACGCGTTAACCGTATGTCTGTGGGTGTACTCCCTTTCGTCGGGCTTCAATAGCTGGATACCACCCCTCAAAGTTGGAAGAATTGCACCTGGAACAACATCTTTAAGACCTGGATTGATGAAATTTACATTTCTCCGTTCTGCTTCCTCTGGTGTTAATATTTCACCAAGCTCCAGCAGCATTTTCTTCGCTTTCTTGTACTCCCATTTGTGTGTCATCGAGAGCGGCACAGGAGCAGGTGTAAACCGGAAGTTCTTGGATTTGGCATACTTCGGATGAGTGATTACGAAGAAGGAGGAAAGGTCATTCTCCAGAAGTTTTTCAACGAACTTTTCTCTTCTCTTTTGCAGCGCCTGATTCAGTGGCACAGTCTAATTCATCCTCTCCTTACTGTAAGCAGTTAACCACTTATAAATTTCGCTGTTTCGTTTCCTGTTACAAATCCCGTACCCGACAAGGATAAAACCAGGTAAATCAAGATGCGTCCCATGTCTCAGCAAAGTCAGCAGGAGATGGAATCGACAAAGACCAGGTGGCTTGGAAGGTCTGTCAGACGTTTCGAAGATCGCCGTCTCTTGACTGCCGACACCTCATTTGTGGACGACCTAGTATTTCCTGACCTGCTGCATGTAGCCGTACTGAGGAGCCCCCATGCGCATGCCAAGCTTCTCAGGGTCGATATCTCAAAGGCACTAAAGCACCCGGGTGTCGTGGCTGTGGTGACTGGCGAAGATGCAAGAAAATTAACAAAACCTATTCCCGCATATGCAGTTTCAAAATTCAAGTCCGAGGAATACTGCCTAGCCGTCGGGAAGGTTCGGTATGTTGGGGACCCGATTGCAGCTGTAGCAGCAATCGATAGAGAAACTGCAGAGGATGCACTTGAAGACATAGATGTGGAGTACGAGGTTCTGCCTGCTGTTATCGACCCCCTGAAAGCGATGGCTCAAGATGCCCCTCTTGTCTTTGAATCATTCGGCACTAACATCGTCGCCCAATATTCGGCAGACTGGGGCCAAGTCGACAAGGCGTTCCAGGAGGCCGATGTTGTCATCAAGGAGAGGCTGTACCTGCACAGATACAGTTCGACTCCTCTCGAAACTGTGTCCGTGGTCGCAAAGTATGAACCCGGGGAGGGCCAGTTCACATACTGGGCAAACGTGCAAATGCCGGGCCACGTCATGATGGCCATGTCAGACCTTCTGGGCGTATCGACAAATAAAATTCATCTCGTGGTTCGTGACATAGGGGGAGGGTTTGGAATCAAGACAAGGCCATGGCGGGTTCTCCTTATCGTAAGCCTGCTTGCTATGAAGGTCAAGGGCAGGCATGTGAAGTACTGGGAGGACAGAAGCGAGCATCTGGCATCTTCCGGCCAGACAGCCGGCATGGTTGTGGATATCGAGGCGGCGGCGAAGAAGGATGGGAAAATACTGGGGTTTAAATTCAGTGATATCAACGATGACGGCGCTTCAATACAGTACGCTGGCACGTACGCATCAATGCACGCCACGCTCATAAGCGGTTGTTACGATATAAGAAACATAAAATGGGAGTCAAGGACAGTTCTTACGAACACCTGTCCATCGATGCCCAACCGGGGCGTTGGAAAGCCCGGGATAGTCTACATTGTAGAGAGGATGGCGGAGTTCGTAAGTCAGAAACTTGGCCTGGACCCCGCTCAGGTAAGAATGAGGAACTTCATACCTCCTGACAGGTTTCCGTACGCCACGGTGAGCGGAAGAGTATATGATTCCGGGAACTATCCGCTTCTGCTGAAGAAGGCACTGGATGTCTTTGGCTATGAAGATTGGCGGAGGAAGCAGCAGGAATACCTGAAACAGGGGAGGTTCGTTGGAATCGGAATCTGCTCCTACGTTCACGGCGCTTCAGCCACCGCTAAGGAGATCGAGGGGGCTACGATCAAGGTCGATTCCAAGGGGAACGTCGTGGTGACTACCGGTTCACCAGATATGGGTACCTCACATACAACTGCCATATGCCAGATTCTTGCTGAAATTGTCGGTGTCAAGCCTGAAACAGTCAAGGTTCTTCCCTTTGATTCGGATTACAGCCCATGGACCCCATATTCCGGTACGCATGCGAACAAATTTTCGGGGCCGGATGTCGAAGCGATAGTCGGCGCAGCAAGAAAAATAAGGGAAAAGCTGGTTCGCCTGGCTGCAAGCAAATTTCAGGTGGACCCTTCGAGAGTGGAAATCTCTGATGGTAATGCATGGGTAACAGGCTCCCCCGAGCATACGCTAACGATTCAGGAGCTGGCGAAGGCGATCTACCAGAATCCTGGACTGCTGCCCGAAGGTCTGGAAGCCGGGCTCGAAGCCACATTCATCGGGAACAGTCCAAGCGCCATTGACGCCTTCAAGTATGGTCATCAGTTCGAGGTTGGTGCCCTTCACCAGCTGGTAACCGGAAGCGGCTCCCCTACAGGGTACATGACCTACCCGAGCAGCGTACACGTTGTCGCGGTCGAAGTCGACGCGGAAACTGGGGAAACGACGATACTCAGATACGTCATAGTTCATGATGTGGGTCGGGAAATCAACCCCATGATTGTTCAGGGGCAGCTTCATGGTGGTGCTTCCCATGGAATCTCGGTTGCGATGAGGGAGGGGTTCGTCTATGATGACAACGGGCAGCTCTTGACAAGCACCTTCATGGATTACCTCAAGCCCACGATGATGGAAATGCCAGACATAATAGATGATAAGATAGAAACCCCTTCACCAAGATCCTCCCTGGGAATCAAAGGGATGGGAGAAGGTGAAACGTTGGGCCCCTTGGCCGCAATTCCCAACGCTGTGGAGGATGCGCTCAGACCGCTTAGAATCCGGATTAACAGAATTCCTCTCCGAAGTGAGATGATCTATCAGCTAATTAAGGGCGCGAAGTCAGAAGGGTAGAATAACACACAGGTCTGAATGAAAAATTCCCAGAAGTGATCTTCACAACTCTCTGACTTCCTTCACTGTTGAATAAACGACTGCCGGAGGTATGTAAGTTGCCGCTATCAGCTCAAAGGCAGGGACAAATCCGTAAATGCCAATGATATATGCTATAAGGAATCCCCAGAATGCCCCTCCTACGTAAGACACAACAAAATACATGCTGAATGCACCATCCCTATTTTCCTTGGTGGTTGAGTCTGACAGGAGAGCCTGGGAGAGTGGTCCTTCATTGAAAACGGCCAGTCCAAGCCCAAAAAGTGCAACACCAACAAGGAGCGGAGAGGCTCTGGCCATGACCAGCCCCACAGTTGCCAGTGAAGAGAACAACAAAGATACGATAATCACCCTCTTCCTACCAACCCATCTGTCGGCCACCGTACCTCCTATCACAGGCGAAAACACGCTCCCCGCAGCAAGTACCGTGAAAAAGAAGCCAACCTCTATCACTCCATAATGCAGAGATTGGGCCAGATACAGTGGAACATAGACCGTGATCACCCCAAGTCCTCTGCCAGCCGCCGTCATCGCCCGTGCAGAGATCAGTTTGACCACATTGCGGTTTTTGAATGCCCCGAAGTAAGATGGCTTCCTGTTTTCCTCCGGCCTGCCAGCGGCCATCGGAGGACGGTCATCCTTCAGGTAACGCCAAACCAGTGCTCCAATGATAAGGCCGGGTATTCCGAACAGAATCAATGTCCTCTGCCACCCAACGAGCGCGATCAAGAAGGCGCCGACCAGCGGGGTAAGCACCGTACCCACATTTCCACCGGAGAAGTGGAGCGAAAGGGCCGTGGCTCTCCTCTTCGACGGATACCAGTCGGAAATTAGGGAAGCGGCCATCGGATGCTGGGGGCTCGCCGCAACCCCGCTTGCAACTCTTCCCGCGGTGAAGATTCCTAGCCCGTTCGATATTCCGGAAAGCATCAATGATAGTCCAAGGAAGATGTTGCCCCCTCCTACCAGCGCCTTTCTCCTCACCCAGCGAGACAGCCAGCCATGAATCCCCTGCAAAAGTCCGGATACAAGCGTGGCGGCTCCGACAATAGCGCCAAGTTCGGGGTATCCGAAGCCAAGCGAGATCATCGCATATGGGTATACAAGCGGGTATATTGCGGATTGAACATGTGTTTCGGCGTGGGCGGCAGCTATGAGTGCCAAGTCACGCCCTTTGGATACATTTTCTTGCCTTTCTTCCGGAGTGTCCAGCAGCGGTCCCGAATGGAGTCGCGCCTCGGTCCGTTATTTAAAATCTATCTTCAAGAAAACTAAATTATCCCCGTCGTAGGTGCCTCAATCGTCTTGAAAAAGCAGATAACAGTTCAGGTCAACGGCGAAGCAAGGTCTGCCGAGGTGGAACCAAGGACACTTCTCGTGAACTTCCTTCGAGGACTTGGACTGAGGGGGCCCAAGATCGGGTGCAACACGACGAACTGTGGGGCCTGTACTGTTCTGTACAACGGAAGGGCGATAAAATCATGCACTATTTTTGCCATTCAGGCGGATGGTGCGGAGATCGTCACAGTGGAAGGATTAAGCAATTCAGGCGAGCTGCATCCGCTCCAGAAAGCATTTTCGGAGTTACACGCCCTGCAGTGCGGTTACTGTACGCCTGGATTTCTGATGGCGTCTGTGGGACTGCTGCGCTGGAATCCAAAGCCGAGCGAGGCAGAGATTCGAGCTGGGCTGAACGGGAATCTCTGCATGTGTACAGGTTACCTCAACATAATCAAGGCTGTGAAGCTGGCTTCAGAAAGAATGGCAGGAAACGAATCCGACCAGAGTGTGGAAGTATAGCCTTTAAAGCCAACCCCTCCTATTGCACTGCGTGCCGCCGGTAATCAGGGTGGTCGATGTATCAAAGGAGTACATGGCTTCCAAGGGCGCACTCAAGGTTGTTGATGATGCCAACCTCGATGTGGAGAAGGGGGCCTTCGTCACCCTGATCGGTCCGAGTGGCTGCGGTAAATCCACCCTTCTAAATATGATAGGTGGTCTGATATCACCCACAACCGGCACCATATATATTGATGATGAAGAAGTAAAAGGCCCCAAACCGGATAAAATTGCCATGGTCTTTCAGGACCCCAGTCTGTACCCATGGCGGACGGTTCAGAAAAATGTTGAATTTGGGCTTGAAGTAAGGGGCGTTCCCCAGAGCGAAAGGAAGTCGAGGGCATCAAAATATCTCAAGCTGGTCGGCTTGGAGGCATTCTCACACTATTATCCCACACAGATTTCGGGGGGGATGCAGCAGAGAGTGAGCGTGGCCAGAGCCCTTGCCCTCGAGCCCGAAGTTCTGCTTATGGATGAACCGTTTGGCGCACTGGATGAACAGAGTCGCATCTCTCTGGGGGCCGAGCTCACCGAAATATGGAGAAAAACAGGAAAGACGATAGTATTCGTCACGCACAGCCTGCTCGAGGCAGCGAATCTTGCAACACACGTTGCTGTAATGTCTGCTAGACCGGGTTCGATAATCGACTTTTTCTCAATAGAAGCAGAATGGCCGAGGTTTCCTGAAGACCCGGAAATCGTGGAGGCCAGAAAGCGAATGTGGTCACACATCAACCTTCAGTCAATCAAACAGGCAGAAACTTTGAGCACAGCGGATAATGATAATGTACCGAGATAGTCGATGCCCGAATCTGTTTGATTCAGAATCACTTAAAAACATCAAAGCCTTCTATCTTCAAGGATGGAAATTAAGGTCAGGCTATCCCAGGTGGGCGTTGTTGCGGCATTCATTCTTCTGTGGCAACTGCTTCCGACCTACAACATTGTGAATCGATACATACTTGTACCATTCACACAGGTGATAGCCTCATATCCAGAGCTGATGAATCCGGCTAACCCTGTTGTGCCCGGAGGTTTGCTCTTTCAGCTTCAGGCGACGCTTTTTGAAGTTGCGGTAGCTTTCGGACTGAGTGCCACCATAGGAGTGGTGGTGGGGTTCCTCCTTGGACATTACAGACTCGTAGGCTCGATTTATGAACCTCTGCTGTATCTATTTTATGCCGTTCCAGGTGCTGTGCTGTACCCCCCCATCTTCCTGCTTTTCGGAGTGGGCGTACAGTCGAAGATAGCAATTGCTCTCATTCTGGGACTCTTCCCCATGATAATCAACACGGCGACTGGAGTCAGAAATGTGAAGCATTCATACATCAAGCTGGCGAATTCGCTTGGTGTAAAGGGCAGTCAGATGATGACCAAGGTGGTCATTCCGGCCGCCGCACCATACATCATGAGCGGCCTGAGGTTGAGTCTTTCCTTTGTTCTCGTGGGCGTCATATTCGGCGAGCTGATAGCTTCAACACAGGGACTCGGCTGGGCAATTGAAAGTGCGAGCAACACCTTCCATATCGACATGATGTATGCCCTGATTCTTGTCGTGGTTCTTGTTGCTTTGTTACTTCTATTGATTCTAACTGCGGTTGAGCGGAGGCTTATAAGATATGCCTGAAAGGCGAAGGTACGCCAAGATAATCTTTGCACAGGCAGCGAGCATCGCGCTATTTCTTGCTGTATGGGAGTATGCGGTAAGAAGTGGCGCGATTCCGAGCATATTTCTCAGCCCGCCATCGGAAATAGCAAGGAATTTCTTTTCGGTACTTTCCATCCCCCTGGTAAGGCAGAAGCTTCCCTACGGACTCGCGGTTACTGTTCTGACATTTGGGGGCGTGCTAGCCGGCGGGGTCGTGACGGGGCTGTTGATAGGGTCTAACAGGTTCGTGAACGCCGTGTTTCAGCCATTTCTGGTACTCATCTACTCTGTCCCCAGAAGTGTACTTGTGGTGGTGTTCTGGGTGTTCTTTGGACTCGGTTTCTTCTATCAGTTCTGGTTCGGCTTCCTGAGTGGTATGCTGCCCATAGCTCTCAACACGATATACGCACTTCATGATATAGATCCCTCATATCTCAGAGTGGCCCATTCCATGGGCGCATCAGAATCTCACATATTCACAAAAATTGTTCTCCCTTCCGTAGTCCCTTCAATACTGTCTGGCGCGAGAATCGCCTTTAATCTGACATTTGGCGCGATACTGATAGCCCAGGAATTCGTTGGAACATCAGGCATCGGGTACCTCGTAATACATTATACGGACCTTTTTGCGAGCACCCAGCTCGATGTCATAGTGGTGGTCACCGCACTCTTTGGAATGGCATTCAACATGTTCCTTCTGCTTCTGGAAAGGCGTCTGACACGTTGGAACATCAAACCATACTGATACCTTACGGTAATACACCTATATCAAAAAAATTGGGGAGATGGAGCTTGAGGTACTACCCTACCGGCGCGTATCCAGGTGTGTAAAGCGAACCGGGTGTAATGGTGGTCTTGTTCCCTGTTATCGCGTTTGCGGTGTAAAGCACATTGATGGCATTCTGTAGCTGCGAAGTCACTATTTCGCCGTTGGTCGAATAGGATATGAGAGACATAAAGAGATTTGCTTCAGCCTGAGTAAAGTTTTCCCTGTTGATCAGGAAGTTCACGGTTGCGGAGTTCGTATTCGCATTGAATGCGGCGTCTGCCTTCCACAGCATTTCGAGGGTTGCTTTAACCGCATTCGGACTGGATTTAAGGAACGTTGTACTCGCTAGAACGACGAAGCCTGGCCAGGTTTCGTTGATGTATCCGATCACCCTCAGCTTACCTTGGGCAACAAGCGGATACACATCGAACGGATTACCGTTGCTGGTGGCTGCTGTACCGGTGAGCACGGATGCCACCTGTGCCTGGAATGATCCCACGAACGTCTCATGTATGGCGGAGGCAAAAGTCCATCCCATATCGGAAGCAAGCAGATGGTTGGTTACTTCATCAAGGCTGCCGGGTTTGCTATCCGCGAAGGTCTTGCCGTACAACTGGCTTAGGGCTGTGTATGAGGAATTAGCCGCCACATAGTAGGCCCTGTCGTTGGGCGATCTGTATGCTGCGACAATGGTAATTGGTGCGCCTGATACAAGTGCAGGTATCGCAGAATCGGTCGCCGCTATGCCCATCTGGATACTCCCGCTCACCAGAGCCTTCAGCACATCACCACTTCCACCTGGAAACTGTTCGATCTTCATGTTGGGAACGTAACTTGAAGTGTAGTTATTCATCCTCATGTAGGCGAAGCCGAAGAGGTCTGGATGGTCATCCGAAACTACGCCAAAGGAGAAGGATGTCGTATCTGGAAGGGCGGCCCCAGAAGAGGATGGGGAGCTCGGCCGTGTAGCATAGTATATACCGACCGCTGCTACTATGATCACGACGACGATGACGACTGCGACTACAGCCATTGAAACGGAGCGATGCTTCATTTCGACGATGTCCGGAACAACTCACGTATAAGTCTTTTTTTGCATGCAAAGTCTATATCAAAAACCCGACGCAAAATGAAAATAGTCATTTTTTATTGTCCATTTGATAACAATTTTTCAGCCTGCTGGGTCACCAGTTTTGTCATGTCCGGTACCGAAGATCAGAGACTTGACCGTCACCGGGAGGGTGGAGGAGTCCGTGAGAGGGTGGCCTATGTCGACATAGTCAAAGTCCTGCAGCTCAAGACCATCCAGTGTAACGACCGGACTGACCACTCCCAACTCCTCCTTCAGAATCGCACCTATGTTCTGTGACACATCCTGATCTGAGATGAGTATTAGAGGTGTACCTGTGTCCTTCATTGCAGTTGACAAACCAACCGCCACGCTTCTGAGCTTCTGGTAAGATGGTTCACCTTCCCACTTGATGTAGTAAACAACTGGATCGCCTCCATTCACCTCGTTAAGGGCTCTGTTTGCCCTGCGAACGCTCCTTACCACTTCCTGTGCGGACATTTGATCAGTCACCTTCAACTCAAGCTCCGCCACCCGCGCATTCTTGATGGGCAGGATCCCTTCGTCGGAGACATACACAGTTTCACCGCTGAGCTGTATGGTGAATTGAGAGACGCCAGTTACGGTTGCCCTTATTCTCTGCTTTCCGCGAACCACCGGTGCCCCGAACTCCTTCCTTTGGATCATCATGCCCAGCCTTTCGCCGAGCGGTTTTCCGAGGTCATGGAAATCCCTCTTCTCTTTGCCGTAAACATATTCAGACACCCCACCCGAAAATACAATAGCGTCAATACCAGACGGGACGATCGGTCTCGAAAGAAGTAGCCAGTCCCAGTCGCTTCCTAAATTTCTCCCGGTAATGAAATTCTTTATTGCAAAAGCCATCCAGTCGCAAACGATTTGACGTTCCTTATCAGAAAAGACTTCTCCAGCCTTGACGTCTAATCCGAGATGTTCACAAATACGGGTGGCAATCGGTTCGACCCTTACAACTCTGCGGTCCTTATCCGTAACGATCAGCCTTCCCCCAACATGCAACGCGGATGTAGCAACAACCCTGCCCCGCTTTGCTATCGCAACTTTGGTGGTGCCACCACCTATATCCACATTCATGACCTGCTTTCCATATTGCCTCGATAGGGTTACTGCGCCAGAACCATGCGCAGCCAGCATTGCTTCGAGCCGGTTCCCTGCTGTCACGCACACAAATTTACCGAGCTCAGCGGAGAGTGAGTCCGCTATCACCCTCGAGTTGCGCCGCCTTACCGCTTCCCCTGTCAGTATCAATGCCCCCGTGTCTACTTCGGAGCGCCTGATACCAGCCAACCCGTAAGCCCTCTCGACGATCCTGTACACTCCTTTGCCATCGATCAGGTGCCGACCAATATATGGGGTAAATGAAACTTCAGATGCAAAAATCGTTTTCCTAGAAACCACTGCATACCTGCTTGAAAGTGCGTAACCCAGTCTCCTCATCGTCAGCCTTGAAAAAAGCACCTGAGTTCCAGAAGAACCCACATCGATTCCCACAGTAAGTAAATTCTTTTTTTCGAATGTATCCGTGCCTGTCAATCGCTCTTCGTGGTGATGGTGGTGAGTCTCTTGAGTCTGCTTCTGCATCTCATTTTCATTTATCTCAGGATATCTTCTAGAATCATGCAAATCGCGCAAAGTCGGTCAACGTCGCAGTTTGGCAGCTTCGGCCTCGTAATACTTCTGCATTCTTGACTGGACGCCACTCTTTGCCAGCTCTTCAAGAAACGTCTTTCTTATCAACTCGTCTTCATCAGCGTAATCAATCTGGTCTCCACCCTCCCGGGAGCTGATCCACGCCTTGGGTATTCCTTCTTCGTTTCTTATCGTCGTCCCTTCATATTTCAGGGCGATGTATCTTGCAGGCATATTGCCTGTATTGAAATGCTGGTGGAACCACATGTTTGGCGGAACCACCATAGAACCTTCCTGCCAGTCATACCTCTGGGGCTTCTTTCCTTCGGGCCACATGAAGGTGTATCCTTTACCACTCACAATTATTACATGAGCGCCCGGGCCATGCCTATGTGCTTTCTTGTACGTTCCAACCGGGAATTCAGAAATGTGACTGTTCATCGTTCCCTTGGCAAGGTTAAACCTGATATGACCTCCGTCGGCTCCCCGTTCCTTGGCCTCCACCAGCTTTAGTCTTCTCGTATCTGGCACAAAATTCGTATCAGAAAAGAATCCGTTCAGCCGAGGGCTTGGCGCAAAATACTCTGGCTCCCCCCCAAACCTTGCGACGAAGTCATGCTTCGTGTTGAATATGAATTCTGCATCCTGGAAAACATTCATTATCAGGGGGGCGTTTGTTACACCTACGTACCTGGCGGGTTTTACACCTGATGCGTTATAATGAATATACCATGCATTCAATGGAATGGCAAAGAGTGAACCGGTCTGCCATTCGAAAGAAACCTTATCGCCTCTATCATTCCATACTACAGTCGAGCCCCGACCATCCAGAATGTACACCATCTCTTCATACATTTGTCTTTGCTGGTTCAGATTTCCCCCAGGCGGAATTTCGCACACGTAACAGTCATTGCTTCTGTTCGACTCCTCATGGTTTATGAAGACTGCAGAGCCTCTTCTTCGTTCCCATTTCTTCAATTCAAGCTTTCTGAGGTCAGGAATATAGTGAGCGGGTATTATTTCCAGACCTTCATTTCTCACCCAACTTCTGTAGAAGTCTTCCTTGATTTCTGCGGTGAATTTTCCTGCTAGGGCAGAACTCAAACCGTTTCAGTGGATGAGTAGAATTATTTAAGCTGAATGGGTATAATTTCGCTTGTGTATCCTAGGATTGGGAAGCGTTTAAATCGGTCACCTTCCCGTCTGGTATGAAAATGAGTAAGAAATCTCATTATGCGGAGCAGGAGGATAGGGTTTTCGTAAGGGGGATTCAGGGGGACTACAGCCTTAAAGAGGAGTTGAAGAGGCTCAGGTCTCTGCCGAGGGTGAAAAAGGCGGAGAATGTACCCTTTTGGGATGGTCCCCAGGTGTACAGCAAGCACTACCTAGAACCGGCCGATGGGCTTGGACAGACGATTCACATTCACGTCGAGGAGTATGGACCTGGTGGTGTATCTCAGAAGCACGGTCATGTGAACGAAGCCATGTTCTACATACTGGATGGCAAGGGTTACGAAATCCATGATAATGTAAGGTACGACTGGGAAGCAGGCGACGTGGCTATCGTCCACAACAACTGTGTGCATCAGCACCATAACGCAGACCCGAAGAAGCCGGCACGGGCTCTGGTGATCAAGACAAAGCCGATGTACATGTTCATGAATATGCTTTTCCAGAAAACCGTCATACCCAGACCAAAGGAGCCCACGGAATACGGCAAAGACTTCGTTCCCAGGCAGGAAAGGAAGAAGGAGGTCACTTAGATGAGCTGGGGAGAGTCGCAGGTATGGCTGCAGGGAGACTCGAATGCCAAATACTATCAGGACCTTCTTGAGGATGCCAGGACAAAACCCGCAAGGGACTCAAAAAGAAAGAAGATCATAAAGCCAAACGAGATGCCTTGGGAACTTTCGCCACACGGAATATTGAAGCATATGGTAAACGAAAGCATGAACACCAGACTCGAAACTTTGGACGTCTACATGCAGATCATACCGCCGGGAAGCAGGTCAGGCAGGCATCGGCACCTGGCCGAGGAGGCGCTTTACATTCTTGAAGGCGAGGGTTACGACATTCACGTCGACTGTGATGTCGAGATAACGGATACGTATCACTGGATACCTCAGAAGGAGTCCAAGAGATTCGATTGGCAGGAGGGCGACGTTGTATACATACCTCCGAACACCATACATCAACACTTTAACGCCTCAAAGGACAAGCCGGCAAGGTTGATATCCGCCACCAACAGAATATACAAACACTCCGGGTTGAATGACCTTGAACAGCTTGAGAACGCACCCGAGTACACTCCCAATACACAGCTCGACGCCAAGCGGGTTGACGAAATGATAAGGAAGGCCATTCAGGTCGCCGCCCGCAGTTGAGTCGCAATATTCATTTAGTCCTTGCCCAAATCGCTTCACGACAGGATTTGTCAAAACTCAGACTTACGCTCGCATGCTGGGATTATGATAGGACGAGGCCGCTCATGGATGGAGTTGTTAAGCCAGAAGGAATAGACCTGAATTACATCCCCATGTGGGTGGAGGAAACATTCTACAGGATGCTGAACAATAAGGAGTTCGATGCTTCAGAGATGTCTCTTTCCGCCTACACATCCCTTGTGTCAAGGGGCGTTGATACCTTCACTGCGATACCTGTCTTTCCTTCTAGAACGTTCAGGCACAGATCCATCTATGTGAGCAAGAAGAGCGGGATCAGGGAACCCAAAGAGCTTGCAGGCAAAAAGGTTGGAGTACAGAGGTACAGGCAGACTGCTGGTGTGTGGATCCGTGGAATTCTGGAAGAATACTACAATCTTCCTGTAGAAAGTGTAACCTACATTGCCGGGGGGCTCGAACTACCCGAAAGGGAGTCGAGGTTCTGGGGGCTTTCAGACAGAGGAGAAAAGATATTCAACCCCAACATAAAGCTGGTGGATATTGGTAATGCGGGTAACCTGTCCGCGATGCTTGAAAGGGGAGAAATAGATGCCCTTTACAGCGCGAGGATGCCATCCAGCTTTGTGAAAGGTGAAGGTGTCGAGCGCCTCTTTCCTAACTATGAAGAAGAGGAAAAACAGTACTTCCGCAAATCAGGCATATTCCCGATCATGCATACGATAGTCATCAGGCGTGACGTTTATCAGTCAAACAGGTGGGTTGCACTTTCATTACTCAAGGCGTTTCAGCGCTCGAAGGAGGTCGCATATCGGGAAAATTATCAAACCGGGGCGCTGAGGTACATGCTACCCTGGATGAACAGGGAAATAGAAGAGGCCACTGCACTCATGGGCGAAGACTACTGGCCGTACGGGTTCGAAGAGAACAAGAAGCTTCTGAAAACATTTCTGGACTATTCTTATTCTCAAGGTTTGCTCGAGAGAAAGGTGGAACCCAAGGAGCTGTTTGCCGAAGAAACGCTCGAACCTTTCAAAAAGGATGCTCATTCACCCATGTAAGGAAACCATTTTGTAATGGATGCCATTCTTATATGATGTGCGAATAATAGATGCTTCGACCCACATAACGCCAATCGAATACACAAGACGACTCTCCACCTCCAAGAACAAACCTGCAAGGGATGCGGCTCGCACCGTAATTCGGCTCTCTGAACGTTACCGTCATTTTTCGGACGTGAATGAGAGGCTGGCCGCGATGGACAGGTATGGCTACAGTTCAGAGGTCACGATGGTTCACAGCATAATCGAGCCCAATATATTCGATTTCACATCACAAGAAAAGTTCGATTTGTGTCAGGGACTGAACAGTGAACTTTCGTCTCTATCACGTGACTCCGGCAGGCGCCTATTTGCTCTGGCTTCTGTACCGCTGGAAAGTCCAGAAATGTGTGAGAATGAGATGGAAAGATCGATGAAAAAACTGGGATTGAAAGGTTTCATGGTACCCACGAATGTGATGGGTAAGCCTCTCGACTCCTTCGAACACTTCTGGTCAAAGGCTGAATCTCTGGATGCGACTGTATACGTACACCCGGTCGACCCGTCCGGTATGGAACATAGGACATATGAAAGGGAGTACGACCTTGCGCACGTCTTTGGTTGGCCCTATGAGACAACGCTTACCCTCACAAGGTTGGCTTTGGCTGGCATTCTAAAAAGGCATCCAAACCTGAAGGTAGTGGCCCATCATATGGGAGGCATGATACCTTTTTTCATGGGCAGGATAAAGGAATCCTACAGCAAGGCAGGGTCAGCTGTAAACGACGCCGGTGAAAGGCTGCTGGGGTCTTCTCCTCAGGAGTATTTGATGAAACTCTATTATGATACAGCTGTCGGCGGCAGTGAGCCGAGCCTGAAATGTGGCCTCCAGACCTTTGGGGCGGAACGGATAATTTTTGCCACGGATTTCCCCTGGGGACCCAAAGGAGGAATCGACAGGATATCGTCATATCCTGAGCACATGTATCGCCTCGATCTATCCGCCGAGGAGCTGAACAGGATATTCTATGTGAATGTTGAGAAGCTGATTCTGACATGATTCGGAGAAATCGGACCGAGAAAGACTCAAAAGCCCGGTTCATTAAATGGAACGTGACCTGAGTTGAACTCCGTTACTGTGGGCGGAAGGACGTTCACATTCTATGATGCAGGCAAGGGTCCCGCCATCGTTTTCCTTCACAGCTTCGGACACAACAAGCTCATGTGGCTCCCTCAGCTCGATGCTCTAACTTCTCAAGGTTACCGTGTGTTGGCAGCAGATTTCGAGGGGCATGGGGGAACGTATTTCGACCCCCACGGATACTCCATTGACAGGCTGGCTGATGATACCATACAACTGCTGAGCCATCTGGGTGTATCTTCGGCAGTTTTTGCTGGCATCTCCATGGGCGGCTATGTGGCCCTCAAGATCTGGAAAAAGCAACCCAGTCTTTTCAGAGGGCTGATTCTGAGCAATACCAAGGCGGAGCCGGACACTCCAGAAATCATGGAAAGAAGGGACAGGCAGATAGACTTCATAAAGAAACATGGAACGTCCGCCTTCGTGAATGAATATGCGCCGAAGCGTCTTTCGCCTCTAACAATTTCTTCAAAGCCATGGGTGCTCGATTTCATATCGTACCTCAATCGCAGCATACCATCCGATGTTCTAATAGCAACCCTGTGGGCCATGAAAGAGCGGACGGATGATACGCCTCTCTTGGATCATATAACCGTCCCAACACTGATAATTGTCGGCGGAGATGACAGGCATATACCAGTCAATGCGAGTCAAACCCTCAGCAGTAGAATAAAAAAATCAACCCTTGTTACGCTTGATGGAACGTCGCATGTAAGCAACCTTGAGGACCCAGATCGATACAATTCACATATTCTGAATTATCTAAAAGCTCTTGACACCAAGGAATCTTTTTAAGCGAATTTTGGTTCATCCAATGCATGAAGTTAGTCACCTTCTCGTTGGGACAAAACGCCCAAACCAGTCTGGGAGTTGTTCAGGGGGACAGGATAGTGGACCTGAAAAACTTGTATCGTAACTTGTATTCGGGTGAACCTCCTAACTGGTTTTCCGATGTCGGGTCACTGTTGAACGGGGGAGAGGCTGCCATGGAACTTGCCAGAGATGTAGCAAGGCTAGCGAACACTCAGCGGTCGGGGGATGTACTGCTTGGCTTGGATTCCGTGTACTACCATCCTCCGGTACCCAGACCTGGCAAGATATTGTGCATAGCAGCAAATTATGCAGAGCATTCGAAAGAAGTGGGTGGAACCGTCTCGGAAGAACCCTACATCTTCACCAAACTTCAGACCTGCTTGGTCGGACATAGGTGGCCGATCACAATGCCACGTGTTACGAAACAGTTTGACCATGAAATTGAACTTGCGGTTGTAATAGGAAAACGGGGGAAGTACATTTCTCGAGAGAATGCACTTGATCACGTCGCCGGTTACACAGTCTTCAACGATGTGAGTTCAAGGGATTTCAGATTCCATAAAGTCGAGCGATACAAGATGAACTGGCTGAGGTTGAAAAGTATGGACGGCGCCGCCCCGAATGGCCCCTGGCTTGTTACAAAGGACGAGGTGGATGATCCTCACAACCTGAGGCTGGTTCAGAGGGTGAATGGTGAGGTAAGACAGGACGGCTCAACGAGTAAAATGACCTTCAAGATTCAGGAGATAATAGAGTATACATCGGTCGGTATCACACTTTTACCGGGCGATATAATATCCACAGGAACTCCTCCCGGCGTGGGCCTTGCTACGGGTAAATTCCTGAAAGCTGGAGACGTCCTAGAATCCGAAATTGAGAAGATTGGCACCCTTGTAAACCCAGTCGAATCAGAACCCTAGTTGCATGATTTCCAAGACAAGATATCACTTTCGATCTGGTAGACTGTATTTTCTTTTGGCGAAATAATTGGGGCAGTTCGATGGGCTGCACGGCTTGATGTATTTATCATCAAACCCACCCACATTCTTCCAATCTTCTAGGAATTTGTCCATCGTCATGGTGTTACGCAAAACGCCCATCAAGGAGGCGGCACAAAACAGAGAGCCATCTTCGTCTATTCTGAGATACTTACATTCTGGAGCCTTCATCCAGCCCGCCTCCCGTACAGCCAGATGAAGCATTTTGCTCTGGCTCATTCCCTCATTTAGACCACTCTGGTATTATTTACGTCGATGTATACAGTTGTATACATTTGAGCCCTCTTTTCTCCCCGAACCAAGCATACAGAATCAGAAGGATTTTTATTCCCTTGTAGCATTCACCGGTCTATGGAACTGGGAATAAGAGGCAAGGTAGCGCTTGTTACAGCCGCCAGCAAGGGAATAGGGTACGGCGTAGCCAAGGTACTCCTGCAGGAGGGGGCAAGGGTGGTTATAACTTCGAGAAGCATGGACAATCTGAGGGCGGCGGAGAGCAGCCTGAAAGCAGATAGCAGTTTTGACGTAACTTCATTTCAGGCAGACCTTACACTCGAAGACGACCTGGTGAAACTGAATGATTTCATATCAAAGCAATACGACGGTGTCGATATACTTGCGTACAATACAGGACCTCCGAAGATTGGGAGATTTGCCGACCTTGACCTACAGGACTGGGAGTATGCGACGAAACTGCTGCTGATGAGCGCCGTTTCATTATGTCACAAGCTTACACCCAGTATGGTGACGAAGAGGTGGGGTAGACTGATATTCATTACATCGCTCACACTGCGCGAACCTAGGCCAAACTTGGTACTTTCAAACACAGTGAGGCTGGCCGTGGCAGGCCTTATGAAGTCACTCTCTGTAGAATTCGGTCCATATGGTATCACTTCAAATGGAATAGCGCAGGGCCACATCATGACGGACAGAACCAAGCAGACATCGGAGTTTGAAGCCAAGAGGTCGGGTCGTTCGGTTGAGGAAGTGATAGCCGATTCTGTAAAGCAGGTACCTTCTGGAAGACTTGGTACACCGGAAGAGATCGGTAATCTGGTTGCCTTCCTAGCAAGCGATAAGGCTTCATATGTAAATGGGGTAATGATAGGTATCGATGGCGGCCTTGTAAGATCATTATTCTGATCATTTAAGCAACTACTCGTCGTGAGAAGACCGGCCTGTACTTGGGGATTCGGAAATCTTGATTCCAAACCTCACAACTGATTGGTACCCCTTCACCCAGAAATCCTTTCAGGATATGTACAATATCCGATTTAATGACCTCAAAACCGTGGCAAGGCGGAAGTCTCACCCGAATGTCACCTGCTTCATTTTGCTCTATCTGAAAATCCGTGACACCTACCTGCCTCTCAATCGTTCGGATTATCTCCCGTGAATACACCCTTGTGCCTGCCGGAGTTACAAGAACTTCCTGAGGTCTGCCAACCACCTGAGATAATCTCGCCAACCTGGATCCGCATTCACATCCGTCGCTGGGGCCGACGACAGCAATGTCTCCCAGCTTGTACCGTATGAAGGGCATTAGCGTGTTTTCAAGATTCGTTATGACGACTTCGCCAGATTCTCCTGGACCAACCTTATGACCATCCTTCAACACTTCCACAATAAGATGGGGTTGCAAGTGTAGGCCATCATGAGCTGCACATTCAAGGCCAATAGAACCAAACTCCATCGCACCATAAGTTTCGAATACCTCCGACCCGAGAGAAGCATGAATATCTTTCTTGCAGCTTTCAGTAATGATCTCTCCTGTAATAAGGACCTTATTAATTTCCGGTCGTGGCGCATAGGACTCCAAAGCCTTCCCGAGTTTTCTCAAGTAGGACGCTCTAGAAAAAACCCCAGCAGGCTTGAATCGAATTACTTCTTCCACCATTTCTTCGACACTTCTTTGAAAACCCAATTTCTTCCATCTGAATGACATCAAACCAGGCGCTACCCAAGGACCAATCGTGGCTTTTTTTACTTCTCTAAGTGGATTCGGAACTCGGTAACCTTTTGACGGCGCGATTTTCTGTGGCCCATAGAATTCTATGTTCATGACTTTTTGATTCAGACCTATTCCAAGTCTCCAAGTGTTTACAAATCTAAGAGCCGTAACATAATCGGCATATGCGTTACTCCAAAATATTTTAGAAGGTTTACCCGTCGTGCCTGTCGTATGCCTGATTAATACATTCCAAAGATGCATGTTATGCGCAAGAACTTCGGACTTCGGTTGGGACATAAGTTCAGATTTTGGAATTATTGGCAACTTTGCGAGGTCGTCTAGGGAGTGAATTTCATCGGGTGTCAAGCCTGCTTGCCTCATCTTTCTCGAATAGAAAGGTACGTTTAGCCAGGCATATCGTACGAGTCGTTTGAGTTTCCACAGGGACTCCTGTTCAAGTTCCTTGACAGTAAATGTATGACGTCTGCGAATCTTGATATAATTATACAAAATTCTATTTAACATCTTGGCCTCCTGCAGAAAACACACCGGGAACACCGCCAGAGGTGTTAGTAAAGTTTTCTTTTTTCTAGTCGGCTTCTAAATTTGTTTAGATTTTTGATTGCATATATGCGATATATGATGCATTATCATATGTCGATAGTGTGTCGCGGTTACCATTCCCAGAGAGAGTAATGATGTATCACGATGCATCATATTAAAGGAAATATTGCTATAACAGAGAATTGCCTAGATGTCTTTGAGCAGTCTTCGAATTCGAAACTTCTTTTGAAAAACCCAAATTTGTTTTTAGAATCCTGCTGTTGATTCGCAAAGGATGATTCCGGTCGTTTAGCCCAAAAGATAACTGTGAACTAAATCTCATCGATGCAGACTTGATCGGATTTGCAGCCATTCCCCATTTGCCGCCCAAGGACGGTGGTTGAGATTGATAAATCACCACCACCCTGCGGATATACAGTTTTTTCTCACAAGTTGCAGAAAACGTAGAATCGTCTAAAATCCACTAGTCCATAAACTGGCTCTTGCTATTTTTTCTCTCAAATTCCTGATTACTTCACTCAGTTTACATTCAAATCAAGCCACTTGAAACAGGACCCCTCAATTTGGAAATTTTGGTCTGGCATGTAAAGTGTGGGCAATGAACTTTGTCATATAAATTCATGCAGCTTGGTGGGGGAGTCGCGTCTTCAACTTATAGCCGCACTCTCGAACGGGATTATTGTTCTTATTTTCGCTCTTGGTTCCTCTTGAACGAATTGAACATTGAATTTCATCTGTCCTTTTGTTATTTCTTGGAGCCTGGAAAGCACGTTCGATATCAGCAGCTCATCCACCTTTCTTTCAAATATCTTGATAATCGCTTCATCAGCAGACATACAAACGAGCTGGTAAGGGGGTATATCACGCACTCCGTCGAGCGAATTTATTATCGATCTGGGAGAGACAATGGAGCCGTCAGCCAAATGAAGGAATTCAATGTTCCTCCCTTCGATTGACTTGATTGTTGGCAGGGATCTCCCGCAAGCACAATCGTTGTCCCCTAATACAACTGTATCTCCCACCTCGTATCTTATTAGGGGCATGGTATAATTTATCAAACTGGTAACCAAAAGACTTCCTCTTTCGCCGGGGGAACATGGATTCCCATCTCGCACAAATTCGAAGAAAAAAGTGTCCGAATTCAAATGGTATTCGTTTCTTTCATTGCACTGCCAGGCTAAAAGCCCAAATTCTCTGCTTCCATAGAAATCGTAAACTGGAGCACCAAAGAAAGACTCGAGTTCCCGTTTGACAGGTTTTGAAAGCAGGCTACCGTTGGAAATTAGAGCCTTAGGTGTAATCTTACTGTTTTGGCCGAGATCATTTTTCAGGCTCACCAAATACGCTGGTTGAGCTTCTATCACATCTGGTTCGAATCTCTGAAGCTCATTTATTATTTCACTACAGCTGTAGGTGATGTAGAAGGCCCGAGTGTAATGTTGTCTGACCTTCGATAAACTTAGCTTTATTCTATCAACCAGTTTCATTTGGTTTGAAACAGGCTTTGGGTAAGTGAAAAATATCTTAGCGATTTTGTCCCACAACTCAATCCTGATTGCCTCGTTAGCACGCCGTCTGATCAGGAATCTGTACCTTGCTGTCTTCTCATCTTCGTAAACCTTTGATGGGAACCCCGTCGTTCCCGAAGTGCTTATTTCTCTGATACTGTTACGTCGTTTTCTACCACTCGGAAAGATTTGTCTGCCCAACATATCGAGATCCTCTTTGGACATCGGGGAAAGCTTCACCAATTCCCTCTGATTCTTGATTTCATCCGGCGAAATACCCATTCTGCCAAAATTATAATGATGAAATGGTATGTTTTTAAAAGCGAATAGGAGCAAAGCTTTGAGACGTCTAAATTGGATATCATTGAGTTCCTCTTTTTTTATCCATTGATTCCTTCGGAGCGATTGCATATCAAGTTGATTAAATTCCATTACATTCCTCTTCAGTATCCTGCTCCTATTGACGTTATGAAGGCTTCGTTTAGAGCCCCAAAGTACCAAAGCCGTAGCAATCCCAGCAATCCAAGATTTTTTCACCAGAATACCAGATTCTTTTTCAGCGCTAGGTTACAACCCGCTGATTTGCAGTATGGACACTAGGTGGATTGATAATTCACAAGCATGAATTCAGCATTAACAAAAGTTATATATCCTTCAAGAGTCCTATTGTTCGATCTTGCCAAAGATAATAAAAGAACTTCTTGCGGCGATATGGTATTCCATTCCAATAGGTGAAGCAACAGTCGGCATATCTGATGTATAGTAAGTTGACGTCTTATTTATTTTTGAAACTCAACCGCTGCCTATATTCTAATAAGTTCTGCCATGTAGTATAACGTAGAACAAGAGTTAGACGCCTGGAAATCAATGAATAGATGATCCGAACAGGATATAATGAATAAGTGAAGAAACACACCATGGTTAGTCACTTTAATGGCAGTTCAATTTTTAAGTTGGACAAAAATACCGATCTGTATCAGCGGGTTTGGATCTCTTTTATCTTGGCATTGCATTGCCGGTTTTTGGTTCATTTATGTTATTTATTCGACTCATTTACCTACTAAGACAAAGACGAAACTCATACTGGGAACTATTTCCTGAATTCGATCAGCTCGCCTCGAGCATGAACGTGAAAATGGCGATAGAGAGCAGAAGGTGGGAAATGACTCGGATTCCTGGGATAGCACAAACCAATCCAGTGAGGCGTAGCATTATGATTGATAGCAAAGTCTTTTCAAAACTTGATGCAAATACGAAAAAAGCGGTCATTGCTCATGAACTAGCACATCTTAAGCTGAGGCATTCAACCAAATCGTATTCCCTATTGATAGGCGGGACAGTTATTTCCTTGGTTACTTCGATTACTGGTTCTTTAATATTGCCATCTTTCATTTGGTTAATTTTTTTCTTCGCTACACTGGTATTGAGACGAAATTACGAATATCAGGCGGATTTCTTCTCTGTTAAGTTTGTAGATGCGCGCTACCTCGTAGAGCTGCTTAAACGAGCTAGAGATTCCTCGGGGGACACTGTAGCTTCTAGGATAACCCATCCTTCTGCTGAGTCTAGAATCGAAAAATTGGAGACCTATACCTCATCTCATTCTTGATCAAGTGTAAATTACCTGAAAAACCGAGCAGATCAAGGCTCGAATTTCCAGGTAGCGACTCCGTGGAATGGGGTCTATATCAACGCTAACGGTTGTCTTTTGAGCAGATGAATTTCTAAATTTACCCCCATATACTTTGAAGCCCATCATGGTGCTATAATCACAGCATGGAACATAGTATCATTCATAAGCTAAGAAGTTTGTATGCCAACTCGCAGGAAGACATAGAACTAACTGACCTATGTAGCGTATCAGTCGATTGCGACGTATAGTTAGGTTTCGGGTTATTTTCCATGGGTCCTTATATAATATAAAGATATTGGCCACAGTTGACCCTTGGCAGACACACAACCCGACGAAGGTGGGGACATGCCTTCTGATAGTATAAGAAAAATGCTCATCAAATCGATGACCAAGTCCAAACGCCAGGGGTTATGGTTCAGACTTTCAAGACAAGAGAGATCCCTCTACACACTGGCGCTGAATTTGAAGGTAAAGTTCGAGAGCATTCCGCTCATGAGGGCCCTAGTCTCCATCCTAAAGAGACTGGGAGAGCTAGGTAATGGTAACTATAACAGTATGCTGAGAGGAACCCAGATCGCCTGGGTATTTGCATCGGTCGCAGAAGAATGGGGTAATGTAGGCGCAAGAATTTGGAGGAATGACAGAAATTATGCCTTCTATTTGGGTCATCTCTTTGCAAAGTAGGTGGAATGTGAACGTCACACAATCAGGATCATTCATCTCAAGAGGTCGGTTTAACTGAAACCGGCAATTATTCCAGCTCCGAGGCCGCCCCTGCAGGAGTTGGTGGCAAGGTGAAGAGAACGGAAACCGAGCTAATAGCAATCCTGCTTGAAGCTGCGAAGTCCGGTTCAACCAAAAATGATATTGCACGAATGATGAAACTCAGCGCAAAATCCGTTGATAGGTACTTGACTAGGTCTGTGAATAGGGGAATGCTCTTCGAAGAGGACGGCAACTTGAGGATCAGCAGTAAGGGTGAAAGATTTCTTGCAGAGTATGGCCGATTTCAGGTATACCGAAAGGAGTACCTGAGACGGCTCAAGTTACTCAAGGAAATGCTACCAACTACAAGATCAAAAAAGGCCCTCAATTAATGAAAGCTGTCATCTTGGCCGGCGGCGCTGGTACAAGACTCCGGCCTCTTACGTACGTCATGCCCAAGTGTATGTTACCCGTGGCAGGCAAACCGCTGCTTGAGAGGACGATTAAATATCTAGGAGAATATGGAATAACAGAGTTCGTTGTTTGTGTTGCTTACCTCAAGGATCAGATAATCAACACCTTTGGTGACGGGTCTAAACTAGGCGTTTCAATAGAGTATGCAGAAGCGGACACACCTCTTGGAACAGCGGGCCAGCTAAAGACTGCCGAACCATATCTCGACGGACGTTTTCTGGCTATGAACGGAGACATAGTAACTTCGCTTAACATTCACAAGCTTGTGGCGACTCATGAGTTAAAGGGCGGTATAGCTACACTAGCAGTCAAAAGATTCGAAGTAAAGATACCTTATGGCCAGATATCGATAGGACCGGACGGAAGCGTAGAAAAATTCACAGAAAAGCCCACACTCTATTTCACCGCGAACGCCGGGGTATACATATTCGAGCCGAAAATCTTGTCATACATTCAAAGCGGGAGAGTTTGCAGCCTGGAAAGGGAAACGTTTCCCAAATTAATCGAGTCTGGCGAGAAGATCAATTCATACTTCGAAGACACCCAATGGGCCGATGTCGGATCGATGGTTGACTTCGAAAGGGTCAATGATGAATATCTCTCAAAAGAGTCCAACACTGTTTCTGAGGTAGTTCATGGTTGACGATGAGGCAAACGCTCGTTCCTCTGCTGAGTCTCGGTGTGATGGCGTTCTCGGCGCTTGTAATGTATACGGTATGGATATTCACTTCAGCTCTATCTCCCTTCTGGCACGGAATGGTTTCACTTTTTGCATGGATCGCTGCCTTCGGGATCGCCACCGCATACTTCTGGAGGGTTGTTGAATCATTATCGGAGGCTAAAAAAGCTTGATTGACTTGATAGCGTTAATCATTGGCGTATCAATAACTGGCGTTGTAGCCTACCTGCTGACGGGTTTCCTTGCACCTTGGCTCGTCAGCAAGGGGATCTATGGAGTGGATATACACAAGCCGGATAAGCCTGTTCGTGCAGAAATGGGTGGAGTTTCGGTGCTGATAGCTCTCTCCCTCGGAGCTACTATTGTGTTTCTACTCCTAGATCCCCTCTCCACTTTATTCCTGGCTGGCCTGGTCACGCTGATATTGGTCGGATCAGTCGGGATTCTGGATGATGTCGTCGGACTGAGGCAGAGGTATAAACCATTCATGGTGGCAGCTTCCAGCATTCCCCTTGCAGTCGCCCTTCTGTCAAGAAGCTCCATATATTTCCCCCTGCTCGGTTCAGTTTCTTTTGGGATCCTTTACCCACTTCTCGTCGTGCCACTGGCCATTACGACTTCGGCAAATTTCAGCAACATGCTTGCAGGCTTTAACGGGTTGGAGGCCGGAAACGCATGCATCGCGCTTGGTACGCTTACCTTGCTTGCCTTCTACTTCGGTCAATTTGAGGGCGCAGCTCTCGGATTGATGCTTTTCGTGGGTTACCTTGGATTTCTCAAGTTCAACTGGTTCCCGGCAAAGGTGTTTCCAGGTGACACCGGCACTCTGCTTGCGGGCGCGGGGATAGCAGTCATAGGGTTGATGTCCAGGTTAGAATTCGCCGCGATCGTCGTCAGTATGCCGGCCGCAATGGATTTCACATTGAAGATGTTCTCAAAGAGGCCCTTTGCTCAAAGGATAGAGTATGGTAATAGTCAGGTAGATTCGAAAGGTCACCTTGTTCCGGCTACATATCCTGCGCTCGCACATGCATTCATGAGAATTACCCCAACAACGGAGAAGGGACTAGTGAAGTCACTTTTGTCGATGGAATTGGTCTACGCATTGCTCGCTGCGGCTTTGACCATAATCAAACTATAGGAGGAAGTAGGTTGTCCACTCCAAGACAGGTCAAAAAGATATGGATAGCCATGAGCACGCCTTTCCAGGCAAACTTCTTCGCTCCTTTGATCAAGGAGCTCGAAGCAGACTACGAATTTCTTGTCATGGCGAGGGACCACGACAGAATAGCTTCGATTCTCAAAGCGAAGAAGATCGATTACATGGTTGTGGGCAAACATGGTGGACGAGAACTGGTGAACAAGCTCGAGGCCTACGCAAAAGGGATACAGGAAATATTGCCTATCGTTGAAAGGGAAAAACCAGATTTGCTTTTGACCGAAAGATGGCCCGAGGCTGTCAGGGTGGCATTTGGGCTTGACATACCGGCATGGGCCCTCTTCTACGACGAAAGAGAAAGACATGTCAACCAGATGGTCTTTCCACTGGCCAGCAAGATCTTTGCGCCTAGGTTCTATACCTTCCAGGATCTTTACCAGAACGGAGTGACCGACCCGGAAAAGGTTACCCTTTTCAATGGATTCCACACCTGCTACCTGAAGGATGAACCGGTGCTGACAAACGACCCATTCGGAGAGATGGGTTTGGAAAAGCCCATAGTGTTCGTAAGACCGGAGCCTGAATTTGCAAGTTTCTTCCCCAGGCATCAACCTATTCTGGAGAAGACGGTTGAACTTCTGATCAATACCGAAAAGGCAGGCGTGGTGGTTCTTCCACGAACTGAATCACAGCGTTCGACCTATTCGAAGCTTGGCGCTACCATACTCGAAAACTCGCTTCAGGATAATCCGGTTGCACACGCGGATGTCGCGCTTGGTGCGGCGGAAACCATGCTAATGGAAGCATTCATTCTCGGAAAGCCTGTTGTCAGCTCGATTTACTGGACCCCTTCAAAACCTGTGATCGAACTCCACAGGCACATCAATCATTCAACCGAGCCCAGATTACTCGCAGGCTACGTCGATAAATTCATCGATGATGAGGATGAACGTAATGCGTTCAGGGAAAGGGCTTCTCTGCTGGTCAACAGTATGGATAACCCAGTCAAGATAATAATAAACGAAATACGGGCCCTGAACGAAAAGGGCGGCGAGCAGGAGTCACCCAAGAGAAGGTCTCAGATGGAAATTCTCATCGATATCATCCAGGCTGTCTCGTTCAGACCGCTGAGGCCCACTCATATTATGAGGTCGGCCAACATTTCCTACAATGAACTGAAGAAGATAATTGAGACTCTTGAAAAGAAGGGATTGATATCCACGGAGAGTACCGTCGGTGGAAAGTTCTACCAGGCCACGGAAGAGGGGCTGAAGGTTCTGGAGAACTATAAGGGAATCAGAGACAGACTTTTCAGGTAACCACGTTAAATATTAAAAGTGTGATTAAAGCGGTTGTTACGGTCTACCTGCTTTGTTGGTCAAGGTTTAGGTGTGCGGGCATGACCCCTGAGAGCGTTAGCACACTGACAGAGGGCATGCCCAACCGACCCCCGACAGACGCACACCCAATTTCGTTTAATATGGAATCAATATAAGACTTCTGAGTCCAGAGTTCATAACAATAATTTTCAAATTCATGTCCATATCGTGTAAGGTGAGCCATGCCAGTTGCTGTCCCAAATTAAAAGGAACCTAAAATCAGCCGCTCTTGCAATTTCCTGTTCAGATTCGACACTGGCGGAGAAACTGAGCAGGCCATTGTTCAGCAGAATGAATATAGCTTTCAATCCGCCTGGGGAAAAGGTAAACTTTGCAGGGACCTCATCTGCAGCCTGCATATCGATCGATTTTGATGTTACACGACCTGACCGGTTTGAACCGAACAGATCGGGTACCAAGAGACTGGTGGAGCTCGGCGAGAAATATCACATCCCTATGACGTGGGCTATCTGCGGAATGACTGCCGAACAGGACCCTGAATCATACCAAGCCGTCCTCAGGTCAGAGGTTAGGCATGAGATAGGAGTGCATACGTATTCCCATATCGCGATACCCGATCATGACGATGAGACTATCAGGGCTGACATCGAACATTGTATTTCGGTTCTCCATTTGCCGTACAGGCCAACAACCTTCGTCTTTCCTTGGAACAAAGAAGGTCGCTACTCGTTAATAAGGGAACTGGGCTTCAGGACCTTCAGGGGCAAATGGCGTGCAATCGGTGTTCCCGAACAGGTCGAGGGGATGCTGAAAATCTCTCCAGTGCAATATTTGGGCCCGAGTTCCTATGGCAGCACCAAGGTGATCAATAAACTGATGGATGTTTGTGTAAAATACAACTCGGTTTTTCACCTCTGGTTCCATCCATGGGACCTGGTTCATCCATCACTCGACAGGTTCTGCAGCACAACGCTTGAACCGGTGCTCTCACACATGTCACAGCTCAGAGAGACAGGAAAAATGAATATAATGACTCTGGGTCAGCTTTCTGAGAGTTACGCCAGTTCACAGTACAACATGTCAGAAAGCAGGGTTTCCACCCTTTGATGGAGTTAGTGAATAAATCCGTTCTTGTAACGGGTGGAGCTGGCTTCATTGGCTCTCACCTTGTCGACCAACTTTTGCTCCTTGGAAGCAAGGTGACGGTCCTAGATAATTTTGACAACTTTTACGTTGGAAAGGAGAGAAACATAGCACATCATGTGAATTCCCCCCGTTTCAGGCTTATCCGCGCAAGCGTAACCGATTTTGATACTATGCTCGATGCAACCGATGGAGTTGACGTGGTATTCCACGAAGCGGGTCAGGCCGGGGTAAGGTACTGCATAAAGCATCCTCAAAAAGCACACGAAGTCAACGTCACAGGCACACTCAACGTACTGCTCGCAGCCAAGCGGCAAAGGGTAAAGAAGGTGATTTATGCTTCATCTTCATCTGTGTATGGCACTCCTGTCAGGTTCCCACTGGAGGAATCACTCCCCACGAATCCGACCAGTCCATATGCTGCAAGCAAGTTGGCGGCCGAGAAGTATTGCTTGGCGTTCGCGGAAACATACAAGATGCCTGTCACCTGCCTGCGCTACTTCTCAGTATACGGACCAAGGGGAAGGCCAGACCAGGTGATATTTGCATTCGCAGATAAAGCATCCAACAATGAACGTCCGGTGATATATGGCGATGGATCCCAAACAAGAGACTTTACATTCATTTCAGACGTTGTCTCCGCAACCCTGCTGGCTTCACTGAGAGAAGAGTCTAACGGCCAGGTCATAAATGTGGGGTTCGGCAAAGAGACGAGAATAGACAAGGTCGCAAGGATGGTTCTTGAATACTATGGCTCAAACAAAGAGCCGGAGCTTCGGGAAGGTTACGACGGCGATTTTCCAAGAACACTGTGCAATAACAGCAAGGCACGAACCCTACTTGGATGGCAGCCCAAGGTCTCCCTAGAGGACGGGTTGAAGGTAACGCTTCGTTGGTACGATGAAAGAAAGAATCAAGCAGTCGATGTAAGAAAGGCAGTAACAGAATAATGAAACACGTAATTGCTATTGCCGGAAAAGTGTCTGTAGTGGATGTTCCTCCGCCTATATGTGGAGATGGGGATATACTTGTGGAAACAGCCTACTCAGTCATAAGTACCGGTACGGAAACTTGGACCATTAATTCCACTGAACCAATTGGAGCACAGGATATACTGAAGGATGGGACCAAACTTGCCAAGGCCAAGGACCTCATTCAACATGTCTGGAAGACCGAAGGCCTCGAGGGGATCATAGATTACACCAAGATGGTCAGAAATCCACAGGTTCCGTTAGGATATAGCGTCTCTGGAGTGGTGAAGATGGTCGGAAGGAACATTCCGGATATCGTACCTGGCGAACGCGTTGCATGCGTTGGCGAAGGCAAAGCCACCCACGCAGAGATGGTGGCTGTTCCCAGAAACCTTGTGGCAAAGATACCGGACAGAGTGGACCTTCAGGACGCTTCGTTCGCGGCGCTGGGTGCGATCGCATTGCAGGGCTTTAGGCGTTCGGGGTTGCAGGTCGGTGAAACCGTGGTCGTAATAGGCGTGGGACTTGTCGGTAATCTTGTTTCACAGATTGCGAGAGCCGCCGGTTGCCGAGTGGCAGCGATCGACATGAGAACGGAAAGGTTGAACCTTATCGCGAAACTCGGAGCGGAGCTGACAGTAAAGCTCGATGATCCTGACCTTGACAAGAAGCTAAATCATTTCACTAGGGGCAGAGGTGCAGATGCCGCAATCATTTGTGCAGCTACTACCAATAGTGATCCAGTGAATCTGGCGGCCAAGCTGGTGCGGGATAGGGGCACACTGGTTGTGGTTGGCAGGGTGGGTCTAGATTTTGATCGCAAGGCATTATTCCAGAAGGAGTTGCAGGTGTTCATGTCCAGGTCTCTCGGTCCAGGAAGGTATGATCCAATCTATGAAGAAAGAGGAGTGGACTATCCGTTTTCGTATGTCAGATGGACGTTAAATCGTAATATCGAAGGTTTTCTGGATCTTGTTGCTGCGGGTGAAATACATCTTAAGGAACTTGTTGCCAACATATACCCCATAGACAAGGCGGAAGAAGCTTATCGCGAACTCTCGGTCACGCCGAAGGCGGCTGTCCTGTTAAGTTATGGGAAGCAATCTGAATTAAATCGGAAAGAAAGCACAGATTCAAGAGAAATCAAAACATATCAATCTGGAAGACCTAAAATCGCAGTCGTCGGTCCCGGAAATTTTGCGAAGGAAACCCTGATACCCCTTCTCAAGGGAAGCGGTATCTTTCGGCTTGGATGGCTAGTTTCCTCCAATCCGGTTCATGCAAAACAACTTGCTCAGCGTTTTAGATTCGAAAGCGAAACAACCAACTTTGCAGACGTCTTGTCCGATGATGAAACAATTGGGGTCTTCATAACCACACCAAACAATCTTCATCATCAGATGGTGGTAGCGGCCGCTAGGGCCGGTAAGGCAGTCTTCGTGGAAAAACCTCTTTGTCTGAACGAAGTAGAGCTGAGGGATATCCAGAAGGCACAAACCGAAACCGGTTCAAGAATAGTTGTGGGATTCAACAGAAGGTATTCTCCTCTCATTCTCAGGTTAAAGGCGGAATTGGACAGATTGAACGGACCATTTATGGTGACTTACAGAGTAATCCAAGATTTCACACCTCTTTCAAAGTGGGTGCAGGACCCACTGATTGGCGGTGGCCGTATCATCGCCGAATGCGGGCACTTCTTCGATACATTCAACTTTCTGTTGGGACAATTCGAACCGAAAATAACTGTTAATTGTGCCAATATAAACGGCTCAAGTACTGTAGCTAGAGACAATTTTGTTGCGACATTGAACTACCCAGACGGCTCGGTCGCCACACTGATCTATACGGCACTCGGAAACAGAAGAGCTGACAGAGAACGCATCGAGGTATTCGCTCAGGGGAAGGTGATGGTATTGAACGACTTCCGAGATCTCACAATATATGACCAAGAAGGAAACACGACGGTAAAGGAGTCCGCACAGGACAAAGGTCATAGGAGGGAATTTGAGGCGTTCGCAGAGCTGCTTCAAGGTAAATCGACCTCTGTCATCACGCTTGAAGAAGCAGTGGCCGCTACAAGGATATCCTTCGAAGTCGAAAAACTGGCCCGGGGGGCAACTCCCGAAACCTCGACGGATTGATAGTGGATGTCGTTGGTCTCCATAGTCCTACCTGCATACAACGAAGAAAATGAAATACTTTCTGCACTTCATGATCTTGACTCACAGACGTATCAGGATAAGGAGATAATCGTTGTGGATGATGGTTCAACTGATTCCACAGCCAGCTTGGCAGAAAGCTTTGCCGCTCGTAATGATCATACAAAGGTGATTCGGGCAAAGCATGCTGGACCTTCTGCTGCAAGAAATTTGGGAATTAAATTCTCCTCTGGCGATGTAATATTCTTTGGCGAATGTGATTGTTCGTATGACAGCAGGTACGTGGAAAGGGCGATGAACGCGCTTCGAGCAAATCCTGAAGCTGGAGCCGTTTGCCTGACCGGTGCGCCTTTGAAGGTCAGGTCAAATCTAGTCACAAATTCCATTGAACTAGAAAATTTAGCCCAGCATACACTCCTGAAGCTGGGTCGCATCAAACCGTTTTATGCTTGGGTGTATAGGCGGAATGTGCTACATAAGACGGGGGGATTTGACGAATCGTTGTTTCAGGCAGAAGATAGAGACCTGTTTTTCAGGGTAACGTCTGCCGGATACAGAGTGGTACTCGTGCCAGGAGTAAATTGGTGGCATAAAAGGTCGCAGGGGGTAAAGGAGTTCGTGGCATCATCTTTTAGGAGAGGTAAAAACAGGATTGAGTACATTTTGAAACATGACCTCTTTGTTGAGCTGATTCGTTCAGTCGCTCCGCTTTGGATGTTTCTTTTAGGCATAATTCTTTTGCCATTTTACAGTACATATGGAACATCCATTATCTTCATCGATATTGCTCTATTCTTGTTCAGGGCATATAGAACAGAAAAGCTCACCGCTGGTTTGGTGCCAAGGATCAGAACCTATTTTGAATATCCACTGTTTGTCATGCTTCGTAATTTTTCGACTGCTCTAGGTTATACTGTTGGCCTGCTTCTTATCCCAATTAGAGGCATAAGGAGGAGTTCAATTTGAAAATCGGCACCAGAACAAGACATTCAAAGATGCAGAAATCCTCACTCGTCTTAACGTCAGTCATCCCGACATGGCTACTCATAAAACGTGGTGAAGAGGCATCCAGCATAAGCACCAAATTGACACCTAGTTTGATGAGTGGCGTGCGGAAGAAAATAAAAAGAAATTCTTTGATAGGAGGAATAGCGATGGCAGCGCTTGCGATCTTCTTTGCCTTTCTTTCATACTTCACAAAATCATTCGTGTTCGAAGCCGATTCCGTTGTGTCATTCATAGCTGCCCTTTTGCTTTTCACTACCGAACAATCAGATACAGTGCAGAAGCGCGTGGTTGGCAAGGTGATTGGCTCATTTGACACTATCCTATCAGAATTAGCTCCCCCATCTCTTAGTGATGGTAACGTGATTTTCGTTCCCATGTCTTCCAGTGTTGAGAGTGTGGTTACACTTCTCGAACCGCCTGGGTCGAACGACGGTAGCGATATTGTAACCCCGTTAACTTTTACGCCTTTGGGCAGGGGTTTGGCCGAGTTGATACTTCGAGAAATGGGGCAAACCAACCCATCGGTGGACTCTCTTCTTGAGTCGCTGCCTCATCTTGTGACAGGAGAGCTCGCCCTTGCAACAGGCATTCAGATCCGTTCAACTTCGGTTGATGAATATGAATTCATCCTCGACCATCCTGTGATGATAAATGGAATCTCGGGTAATAAGACAAAACCTGTTACCTCAGTTATCGGCAGTTTGTTTGGTGTTCTTCTCGCATATTCGTCGCAGCGCAACGTTTCTATCGTTGATTACAACACCAATCCTGCTGAAGGAACGGAGAGAATTGTTATGAAAATAGAAGAACAGAAGGATCATTCAAAGATCAATGGTATACAACATGAATGAAACAGGAATCAGACTCCTTAGCGTTCTCAAACTACTACTACTACTCATAGCCTTGCTGATATTTTATCGAAATGACATCATCAACCTAAACGTATCTGCATTCGGTGTTTTTCTGGGATCGGGGTTGGGTTTCGGGCTTTCTGCGGTTTCACTAATCGCCTCTGGACTGATCCTGAGAAGAAGGCTCTTTTCACAACTTATGTCTGTGTCGAAAAGAAATTACCTCTACGGAACAATTCTGCTGGTAGGTAGCATATCTCTATACGTGTATGGCTCTTATGGTTCGAGCGACAGCGGTCTTTTCCATTACGAATCTTTTATTTCTTTCATCCTCAGTTATGTTTTATTGCGTTTCGAGACGAAAACTGCTCAGGCGTTGTCCCCACTTTTTTTGATGGCCGCTTTCCTTCCCATTCCTTTCTCGTCCGCAGTTATGGGTTTCTCCATTGCGCTTTGGGCACCTTTCTTTGCCGCCACAGATTTGATAGTTTTCTACTCAGTGTACATGAGATTTTCGCGCAGTTCGATCGTGATTTCTTCCACGATGGCCGCTCTCTCCGTTTTTATCTGGTTCGTCCCCGTTCTGAGTCCATTTGCAGTTAGTGTGCTGTTCATTGCTGTAGTTCTGGGCCATGACAGAGTCAGAAGGGTTCTGGGCGAAGAATCCAAGAAGATCGTTACCACCTGCCATTACCATAATCAGGCTAGCAAAGACGGATTTTGCTATGTTTGCGGCCTGAAGATAGGTAATCATACACGTCTATCTTGGAACATAGGAGGTCTTGTAATCATGCTTCTAATCGTTCTGGCAGTGGTACAGGTACACATTCCATTGCTTGCTCTGCAGAATGGCAATGCTCAGATTTCTACACTCACATATTTTGGTTGGCAGAACGATACGATTCCGACAACACCCACAGGATGGCTTCGGTATTACGAGGCGCCTAACACAGTTTCAGGTGATATTTTTTCAAATACCGAAATATTGGTTCCCGCCTTTCATCCTGAATCCAAGAACTATACAATTACATACGAAGTATCATCAACCCAGCCGGTATACATGTCCAGTCTGAAATCGGCTCCTGGATTTAACTGGACTTCCCAGCTTTATAATATTGGAGGGACCCAAGGGCATATCATCGTAGGCCTCGGGCCTAGATTCAATGTTATAACCTTCACTACTAGCACTGGCCTGCTGTTCGTTAACTCATCTGATTTTGTGACCGAGACCACAGGATTGACCATTGAAAGACAGTTCTCTGAAGGTAATCTGACTCAGGAAATGTCTGGATTCGTTTCTGACGCATCTTCGATCTTGGCTTCGGCAGGTGCTCAGGCATCGGGGGGAAGATGGACAGCTTGGGCGGAGTCCGTGCTCTATGCACTATTTACCGCAGCCAACTTCGTGCTTGCCTTGCTTACTGTGGGAGTTATCTCACTCGTTACATACGCACTTCTTTGGGTTAATAGGAAACATTTGAAAGCCATTCAGCAATCAAGCAATTTGGCCAAGACAGATTGGGCGCTTCTTTCGCTCATGTATATGCAGAAGAAGTCTCGTGCGGTGGGGGGCGAAATCGCGAAATTTGCAGGACCGACAGCCTACTCGTCGGAGTTCTTGGAGAGGGTAGCAAAATCCTTTGCTTCACTAGAACATCAGGGGCTTTTGAAGGGCGTTCTTCTTATGGATCGTGATGAACTCAGAATGACATGGAAGGTTTTTGCCTGATTGAGTAATAGAATGTTTCTGTTTCTTGCCCTTCTGCTGATGTTCATACCTGCGATTGTGGTGTCTCCCGCAACAAGTAACGCGGCTTCACCATTACCTCAGGGTACATCCATTATTTACCTAAACGCGACCACGACGATTCAACCAAACTATGATTTCATAAGCCTATCCCAGCCTGAAAGCATAGTGGGTACAATTTCAGCCACAAACATTTCTATCAGCAACGCAACAACCCTTTCAATTCTTACATCGTTCCACGCCATTTACCAAGTCATTGCCACCGTAGATTCAACAAGAGTCAATTCATTTCCGAATCAAACATTTTCCGGTGTCTACGCCACATTTTACAGAACGAACTTCCTCTTGCCGAGTGGAAACCTAACCTTTACGATCTACTTTGCCGGAATCCAGCGAGGCAGCAGTGTTCTGTATCGCTATGTTGCAGGCGTTCCCTCAGTAGGAGCGTCAGCAGGAAATATTATTGTCCAAAGCACATTTCAGCTCGTCCTACCTACCAGAACTGTGATCTCAGGCGTCTTTGATCAATATGGCAACACGCTTCCGAAGCCCATACTGGTTGGACATCTGGGCTCAGGCTCTGAAGATGTCTATTCTCTCAATCAGAACATTCAAAGTCTCATACTCGTCGATCCCTCGTTTGCCACTTACAGCTTGATGGTTTTGAGCGCCGGATTGGTGGTAATGGTACTCGGCATCATCAGTTTGTCCACTAGGATGAATCAGAGACTCTTTGATCCAATTGTAAGAAAGGCTTCTGGGATACTAACTCTGTCGGATTCCGGAAACATGTCGAAGGGAAGAGAGAAATCGTTGACTTACATAGGACGGATCAGGTCTTACCTGCGACAGACGGCAAAACCAAGAAATCTCCTTGTTCTTTTCATACTCACCGGTTTTTTGATGGCCTCATTAGGAGCCATGGCAGGGCCTGATCCACAGTATAGAGCCTACGTTATAGCAGATCCGTCCTTAGTGCCTCAAATAACCGGAAGCCTTCAGGGGGCAATCGGACCCACCCAGGTAATTACTCCTGCGCAAGATTACTCTGATTTCGGTGTCATGTCGAGCGTAAACACATTCAACGTGGTCGTAGTTTCAAGATATTCTGCAACGTCACTGCCAGAGGTGGCCCAGTTTGTAACTCCTAACCTCCAGAACGTGCCGATTATTGTGATCGACAGTCTGGCGAGCCCCTCGTACGCTAGCCTTCTGGAATCATTGTACCCGAATCAGGTAATTTTCGTACAGAATGCGGCATCGTTAAACCAGAGTGAGACGATCACAATTCAACAATATATGAGTAGTTCTTCAAATCAGAGGCAGAACCCGCTTGGAGTCCAAATATCCGAGCATGACTTCAAAATCTTGGCAGTTATTGAAGCTGCACTCTCCTTCGTGCTGATACTTTTTGGCTGGGCATTTCTCGGTTCAAGATTCGCAGAATCGAACTCCGAGCCCACCCTGACAAAATTTGCCACTTTAATTGGTTTAGGCGTGTTTGTATTTGTTTTCTCTGAAACAGTCTATGTAGTAACTTCGATTTTGCTTTCTTTTCCCCTTTCTCTACATGCGGTGATAAGCGGAGCGAGAAGCATCACAGCGACAGGCCTTCTCGGCGTTGCATTGCATCTACCGCTTGGCGGCGGGAGCACCCCGAGGCTTCTCGCCGGTTTCGTAGGTATCCTGATTGGAGCATCCTACTCCAACTCAGCCTACAAATTCAGCAAGAAAAGTTTAGCAATCATCGTGGGTTTGGCTCTTTTCATTCTGGGTAGTCCTCTTGCGATCGGGAACTTCGCGTTCGAATTCTTGCTTCTTTTCGTGGGTAATGTTTCCCTTGGTACCGCGTTCTCTGCTTCGCTCAGCATCAAGGGATTCATTTACGGGGTGGGGTCTGCTTTCGGAGGTAGCCCGAACCCGTTCTACCTGATGTCGGCGGGCAAGATGCTTTATTTTGCCGGCTTGGTGCCGATGGCATTCATAAAGAAGATGGGGCGGGTGACTTCTACAATCACACTGCTCGGAACCGCCCTATTCGTTGGCGATGGAGGCGTAAGGGTGGGAGAGATGACCCCCGAAAAGACGTTGATTGCAATAATGCCAGGAATAGCCACGGGAATCGCATTCACATTCGTACTTTTGCTAATAGCAGCGCTTGAGAAATATCTAAGCTCCAGATATATGAGGACAAGAACTTGAACCTCAAGAAATTGGAAGGCCGCCAAGCGTCAAAAATACTTTACGTTATTACATTTCTTTATTCCGTGTTAGTATTTGCTTCGTCACTCCCTGTATTCTCGGACAGATTTGCGCCATTGATAATCCTCTATTATCTATTCCTCCCTGGTTATTTTATACTGAGACTCTTCAATGAAGATTATCCTATACTCAACAGAGTGCTATATTCGATTATTCTTGGGATGACATTTGTCGCGGCCATTTTGTCGATCTCGCAACTTCCTGGACTAAGTGTGATTCTCCCGCTCAACATAGTAGTACCAACCGTAACCTTGTTCCTTGTAGTGATAGACTATTTACGCGGGAGACAACCAGATATCGGGACGTACTGAATCTAACAATGAGAATTCTAATCGTTTCTTCATCGTTCTTCCCCAAAGTTGATGGATCGACTCGGTGCGTGTACGATCATGCTAGGAAACTCGCCGAGAGGGGACACGATGTGTATTTGGTCACAAGGGGTATGGAGGGGGTACCGCGATTCCAGATATTCGAAGGAATCAAGATAGTTCGATCAGCAATCGCGTACCGGAGTAGCTCTCTTTTGAAGAGACTAAGTTTGATACTCGAACAGATAATAACTATCATGATTCTCCAGAGAACGTTAAGATTCGAGGTGATTCATGTTCATGGATACACGGCTGGACTTTCCGCGATTCCGGCAAAGCTGAGCTTTGGGGTTCCTTTGGTTATTACAACCCATGGTACGGAGCTTCTTTGGCCAAAGGAAGTGAGGTGGAAGAATGATGCTGAAATCAGGCTGACACTTTTGTTCGAAAGATTCGTGTTGAATTTCTGTAACATAATAGTGGTTCAATCAGCAGGAGTCTATGATTATATGCTCAAGATTTACGGTACGAACATCTGGCAGAAAGCTAGACTCATTCACACGGGAGTTGACCACCTGAAATTTTCCTATTCTATGCCCAGCCAGGGAAACAGGGTTTTGTTTGTCGGCACTCTTTCTGAAATTAAGGGAGTTAGCAAGCTGATAAATGCGTTTGCAACGGTACACAGAGAGATTGCGGAGTCTGAACTTATTCTGGCTGGTGCTGGCCCGAACAGAGAACGATATGAGAAATTGACTAAATCACTACATTTAGATGGCTCGGTAACCTTTCTGGGAAGTATTCGGGATGATCAAAGACTCAAGGAATTATACGCGAATTCGGACATTGTAGTACTGCCCTCGTTGGTTGGGGGACCTGTATCATGCACTATTCTTGAGGGACTGAGTTCGGGCAGAGCCGTCATCTCCACTAATGTAGTGGGTGGTATCCCAGACGTGCTTAAGGGGGTTGGTGTTTTGTTGCCTGTTTTGGATACCAAGATTTTGTCTGATGAAATAATTAATATGCTGAAGGATAGGAATCGTCTGAGAGTTATTCAGAAAAAGAGCAGGGAAACCATCGAACGAAACTACACATTGGACTCGATGATTGATAAGCTTGAACAGCTTTACAGCTCTATCAGGAACTGAAGGCACCTTGTCACTGCATGATGATTTCAGGGGCAAGAAATTTGTTGTCACTGGCGGAGAAGGTTTCATAGGGTCACATATCGTCGAGGCGCTTCTTGAAAGAGAAGGCGAAGTCATAGTAATCGACGACCTGTCAAATGGAGCATCAAGGTTAAAACATCTCAATAGTGAAAAATTGAGCATATATCACGAAGATATCAGGAGGTTCAATTTCGAAAGCCTCGGAAAGGTCGAATGCGTGTTCAACGAGGCTGCAAGAGCGCTGATTCCTTCCTTTCGGGACCCGATAACCGATCTGGAAGTGAATGTCGGTGGCACAATAAAAGTACTAGACTACGCTAGAAAATTCAAGACAAAAGTGGTTCACGCATCTTCAGGAAGCGTGTACGGTAATCCTGAGCGCATACCAATCACGGAAGAACATCCCTTGCGCCCTATTTCCCCCTATGGGACAAGCAAGCTCGCCGCAGAAAGCTATTGCGGATTCTATTATAGAACCTACGGGGTTGACGTTGTAATGCTGAGGTACTTCAATGTGTATGGGCCGCGTCAAAGCGTAAGTGAAGAAATGGGCGTGATTCCCATATTTGTAGAAAGAGCCCTTACCCGGAATAGGCTGACTATTTTCGGCGACGGAAGTCAGACGCGTGATTTCCTCAACATTAAGGATGTGGTCCGCGCCAACTTGGAAGCGTACGTTGCACAAGGCGTATCCGGAAAAGCAGTCAATATTGGAGGCGGAGGACGGGAAATCAGTATCCTTGATCTGGCCAAACTGGTGATGCAGCTTTGCTCGTATGATTCAGAAGTTATTTTTAAACCGGCAAAGCCAGGAGACATTAGGAGATTAGTAGCGGACAATTCAATGGCTGCAAGTTTGCTCGGGTACCACCCACAAGTAAATCTCGAAGAAGGTTTGGTTGAATATATCCAGTATGTCAAAGATAAACATTCCTGATTCCGTCTGCTACGTCGCTCCAGATGTACCCGTTCCTGGCCCAAGAGGTTCATCTGTTCATGTGCTCGAGTTGTCGAAGAGCCTAATGAAGATAGGTTACAGGGTTCATGTGGTAGCACGAAGGAATTCACAACGAGACTCGGAAACGGAGTGTGTTCAGGGTATAACGATTCACAGAATATTCAGGAGGATGGCCATGAGGGAGAAAAAAGATGGTTCAGGGGGCAAACCGACGGCGATCAGTAGGATATACTACTTGTATTTGAGGACTGTTTTCACCATGTATGCAGCCTTCAAGATAGTTGCGATCGTCAGACATTATCGAATAGGGTCGATTCTTGAAAGGGAAACGGCTTTTGGAGCAGGTGCAATAGCTTCTGCGATTACCCGTCGGCCCCTTGTTTTGGAGATAGTGGGGCCGAGATACTCAAGGCTTAGCGTTCGCATGTCGAGGAAGATCCTGTACTATACGGAAACCATGTTAAGGGGCTGGGTCCCTGTGTCCAAATGTGTAAAAGTACCTGCAGGAGTCGACACAGAATCCTTCAAGCCTGATGGAATTTATAGAACGGAAGTTCGAGACAGGCTGGGAATTCACCCAGAAGATTTTGTATTCGGTTACATTGGCACCTTTCAAAAATGGCATGGACTAGAGACACTTCTGCATGCAACCAAGGCTTTGCATGAATCAGTCCCCCGCATGAAGGTTCTTCTCGTAGGACCTGACTACTTCCATTACGGTTCACTCTCAAAAGCCATGGGGCTGTCAGAGGTGTGCATCTTTCCAGGTCCAGTTCCCCACGAAGACGTTCCTCGATACATAAACGCGTGCGACGTAATGGTTGCACTTTACGACCCGACCAAGGAGCCTCTTCGGAAAAAGTATGGAATAGGATTCCCAATCAAGATTCTTGAATACATTGCCTGCGGCAAGCCCGTAATATCCACAAGAATTGACCTCATAATCAATCTTGCGAAGGGTGCTGAGGGTGTGGTTATGACGGAGCCCGGAGATATAGAACAACTGACTAGCGTAATGAAAGAAATGCTGTTGCACAAAGAAGACCGTAGAGCTAATGTTGATGTAGCTCTTAACTACAGCTGGGATGAGTTGGGTAAGACTGTATCAGAATGTTTGTCAACACGAGCGTCATGAAAACCAAAATCCAGTGCAAAATAATTCGTATAGTCGAGGACTATCCAGTGGGCGGCAATCCGTCCTATGGACTCCAGCCCGTATTCTACTACCTTTCAAAGGAGCAGTCTGCTCGAGGCCATGAGGTAAACATCGTTGCGAGACAACATGGCAACCAGCCTGCGGTCGAGGACGATGGAGATGTCAGAATCTACCGCGTTAGTGAACCATTCAACCGAACTGCTTACAGAAAGGTGCTGAGCCTTGATGGAGAAAGAGAAAGCTCGATCATTCATACCCACTCCACTTCTGGATTTTTTATGTCCTTTCTGAAGGGCACTATCCGCTCCAGGTTTGTCAGTCACGTCCACGGCGCTTCAAGGTCTGTGGCGATGCCGGCGAAGATAAAATTCAGTCAGTATGTTCCGGAGTATTCGATGTCGAAGATGTGGTATTATTACTTTAGAGAAAGGCTCCTATGGTCGGCATCCCAGAGAGTGCTGGCAGTAAGTTCCACTCTGAAGAATGACCTTGTGACATACTACGGTATTTCAAGTTCTAAGATTGATGTCGTATATAATGGGGTGGACACTAATCTGTTCAAGAAGCTCGAGGGGTTCGAACTTCCAGAACCGATTAAGAGGTTCGAGGGGAAGAGAATAGTCCTCTATGTGGGTCATTTCGGACCAAGGAAAGGCGTCACTCACCTTATCAACGCGATGAGATACGTGGTAGAACAGGTGCCGGATGCGGTTTTGGTATGCATTGGTGGGGTTCCGAAGTGGTTGACTGGAACCGGATATTGGGACCAGCTCAAAACTCAAGTCGACTCTCTGAATCTTCAGGACAGAGTATTGCTCTTGGATCGCATACCAAACTCCGAGCTACCGAAGTATTATTCGGCTGCGAGTATATTCGTTCTGGCGTCATACTATGAGGCATTCGCCAAGGTTGTCATCGAGGCAATGGCCTGCGGATTACCGGTTGTGGTCACGCGAGAAGGGGGACTTGGGGAGGCTGTGGAGGACGGAAGAACGGGTAGGCTTGTTGACTATGGTTCGCGAAGTCAGCTTACCGACGCTATAGTCGAGACGCTCCAGGATGACAGAGCGGCAAGAGCCATGGGAAGAGAAGCCAGAAAACGCGTGGAAAGGGACTTTACTTGGCAGGCAGTTGCAGAGAGGATAGACAAAACATATTCAACCATACTGAACCGAACCGAGCCGATAGTGACAGGTGATATTTGAGTGGTATCGAAGGTCCTAGTAACTGGCGGTTTCGGCTTCATAGGAAGCCACATCGTCGAGGAACTCCTACGGAAGGGGTTTCAAGTTGGAGTGCTGGACAACCTTTCAACTGGAGTCGAATCGAACCTAGCCGAAGAAAGGCCCAGAATAAAAATTCACAGAGCAGACATAACGGACTTGGTTACACTTAGAAAGGTCGTAATTGGATATGAGGCAATATATCACGAGGCGGCCCTGGTCAGCGTTAAGAGGTCTGTCGAGGACCCGATTTCTACCCATATGGTAAATGCTGGTGGAACCTTAAATGTCCTCAAGGTTGCCGTGGAAAGCAAAATCAGGAAACTCGTCTACGCATCTTCCTCTTCCGTTTATGGAAACTCCCAGTCCCTTCCGAAGAAAGAAGATATGCGATGCTTGCCAGTTTCCCCTTATGCTGTCTCAAAGTTGGCGGGCGAGGCTTATTGCTCTGCATTTGCCCGAGTTTATGGTCTTGATACTATATCTCTGAGATATTTCAACGTTTATGGCCCGCGTCAGCGGGAGGGTCAGTATAGCGGAGTTATTCCAATATTCATAGGGAAAGCTCTGCGTAACGAGAACCCTGTAATATTCGGTGATGGAACACAGATGAGAGATTTCACCTATGTTGATGATGTGGTAAAGGCGAACATTCTTTCACTAGAAATGGAAACCGATCCTGGTGAAATACTCAACATAGCAACAGGCACACCAGTGACAATCAACCTACTCGCCGATGTAATTAGCAGAGAAACAGGGAAAGACAATCTGAAACCAATTTATGAAAAACCAAGACCGGAGGATGTCTATGCCAGTTACGCCGATATAACAAAAGCAAATTCGGTGCTTGGCTACAGGCCCGGTGTCACGTTGGAGCAGGGTATTAGAAAAGTGATCGACTGGTTCGTCTCAACCGGAATTTACGCAAGGCAGAGGTGAGGATTGGAGTGAGCAAGATAGAATCATTTCTCACGGTAGGACTCATGAGTGATGATGATCGGCGATCCGCGGTCCTCGAAGAGATGATTTCCCAGCTGGGGTTGGATTATGAGTGGATATCGAACGGCGACATAAAATATCCAGCGGTTATAATTGACACAGTGGCAAGATTCGAATCAGCCAGGAGACATGTGGATTCAGATGATGCAATTGTTGTTGCTGAAAAGGTATGCGACATTAAATCAATCTATTCGCTATTGTCAGGAATGCGACAGCATACTCATGACGCAATCACGCCTGTCGTTAATATTGAAGAACGAAAGCTGATGGATATAATAAGAGCAGTCTTCACAAGGCAGGGGTTGCCACTTGTCTACAAGCCTTTGTGGCCTGGCGGTCACGATATCTGCGTAGTTCTGACGCATGATGTTGACTGGCTAGCCTATAACGGCATGCATCGGGTAGTCTTCCATGGTAGCTTGGATTTCAGGCGTGCTTTACCCCTTGCATTTAAGAGTCTTCTGAGGGGAACCAATCTGGGCTGGAACATCCCAGAACTTACCGAATTGGAGAACAAGTACAACACCAAATCTACATTTTTCTTCAAAACACGATACGACACAAACTCGGAACTTCTTGCTAAAAGCATCGGCATTGTCAAAGAATCCGGATCGGAGGTTGCATTGCATGCCTCATACGATTCCCATGTGTCGGGCGGCTCTCTGAGTCGACAGATTGAATTTCTTGAAAGTATTTCGGGAAAGGAGATAAAGGGGGTCAGACATCACATACTAAAGACGAAACCACCTGATACTTGGAAAATAGAGGCAGCCGAGGGCCTTTCCTATGATGCCACTTTTGCTTACAACAGATTCTTCGGATTCAGGGCTGGTTCCTGCCTCCCCTACCACCCCTTCGGCGAGATTCGATTGCCAATCATCGAGTTGCCGACATCATTTATGGATTGGACGGCACTTCATAGAAATATTCGAGGCGAGAAATTCTTTCGATCGATCGAACAGGTTTTGGATGTAGTAAACGAATATGGCGGCGTGTTTGTCGTCAATTTTCATAACACGTATATGAATGGCGAGACTTTTCCCGATGTAGTCAGCGCCTATGAGCGATTTCTACAAAAAGTAACCACACAAAATTCATGGGTTGCAACTGCCTCGCAATGTGTAGAATGGTGGTCTACGAGAGAGAGCACTCCACTCCGCGCCAAGCTCAATCGTGATGGTACCATAGAAGTAGGCACCGCCCTGCTCACGCCTCTGGTCGAGTCAACACACAGATTCCAAGTTAACGTTGTTCGTAATGGGCAAGATTAGGTCCGTGCTGTTTCTCACATATCATTTTCCACCTGAGATCGGTGGAATACAGACCAGAATATCAAAATATGTAGAAATTTTTTCGGCGAAGGGACTCAAGCCAACCGTGTTCGTGATATCTAACAGAGAGGTGAGAAGCAGTGAACATTACAGCAAAGTGGATGTAAAATATTTTTCAGGGGATTCCAAATTTTTTCTACCTATCATCGCAGAAGCCATCAATACACTCTGCAAGAAACACGTCGATGTTGTACATGTTTTTACCGGTTGTTCAACTTTGCTGGGTTGCTCGTTCGTATGCCTTGGCCGGCTATTCCGCAGAAGGACTGTAATCAGTTTCTTCGGTAGCGAAGATTTCGCAAGTAGAGCACTGTTTTCACGTGCAATGAGGACGATTTCCCTTACCCTGGCTGATGGGATAGCAACAAACTCGGCATATACAATGAACCATCTTCCAAGCAAGTTCCTTCAAAAAAACCAAATTATTTCCGGAGGGTCCGATCGGGCTCGTTCGACCGGTCTATCTAAGAAACGCAGAACGATTTTGTATGTTGGCAGGCTTGTTAAAAGAAAGGGAGTCGACGATCTTATTGAAGCATTCAAAATCATCAAAGAGAGAATTCCCGATGTGGTCCTTGAAATAGTTGGTGACGGGCCAGAAAGAAGACAGCTTATGAATCTAGCAGATTCCGAGAATCTGGGCAGTTATATTCTGTTCAGAGGAATTCTAACCGGTGAAGACCTCGATCAGGCCTATGAAAGGAGTCTAATCGTGGTGTTACCCTCCAAGAAGGTGGAAGATGATTTCGCAGATGAGGGTTTGGGATTATCACTGATAGAGGGTTCTATGCACGGAAAGCCTCTGGTAGGCACAAGAAGCGGAGGGATACCTGAGATAATAGTCGACGGCTACAATGGATTGCTGGTACCGGAGGCCGACCCTGCCTCCCTGGCAGAAGCCATAATGAAGTTGCTTGAAGATGAGCAGTTTGCAACTGATCTTGGTAGGAATTCCTTGATACGGGCAATGCAAGCATTCACTTGGGAAGCTTCTGCAGAGAAGCTCATCGCGATATATCAGCGTGATAAAAAATCGTGACGGAACCAAAAGTCAACACAGATAAGGCGCTGGGATTGGGAAAGACCGCCACTGGAGGCATTCTGGCAGTCTTCAGTTCGCGCATAGCATCAAAACTGGTGTCACTTGTGGGCTCAGTGATACTTGTCAGACTTTTGATCTCACCAGCAAACTTTGGAATTCTCTCGGTGGCGACAGTTCTCCCCGGCCTGACAATGCTGGGAGACGTTACTGGAGCATACTCAGCTTTACAGAAGGATGTAGCAGCATTCAAAGCGGGTGGTGATAGCGCGAGGGCTTGGTCCTCGTTCTGGACTGTTTTGTTAGTGAAAGGCGTTACGGGAGCCTGCTTATCCGTTCTCGCATTTCTGCTATCCTTTCCCGTAGCAGAGCTGCTTGGAAAGCCGAATGTGGCCCCATTCTTTCAAATCGGCTCAATTCTACCTCTTGTTTGGGTGCTACAGAATTCGGGGAAGGTTTTGATTGCGATGGATAAATCCAGATACTATGCTTTGCTGGACATCCTTGACGAAATACTGCTCAGCGCATGCCCGATAATTCCAGTTCTAATGGGTTTTGGCATTTACGGAGCCATGGTTGGTCTTGTCATGGGTAATGTTTTGTTCCTCATAGCAACTTTATCGGTACTGGTAAGGGAAATGAGTCACCTTATCCCCCCTGACAAGAGGAGCATTCAATTTCGCTTAACCTTTATACGCGTCACAAAATGGGGGCTACCTCTTGGCATTTCAAACAGCTTTGGCTCCTTTACTGGACAGCTAATCAACCTTATAGTTGCAAGATTCGTCAGTTTAGGGATATATGGACTCTACAGTGTGGCATCATCTGCAGTTTCGTTCGTAGGCTATGTTGATGACGCGATCGGTTCCGTCGCATACCCCACATTTTCCAAGTTAGAGATCAAGAACGAACCAGCTACATTGCAGGTTATATTCAGATACGCCGTCAAATTCTCAACCATCGCTGTGATCCCCATGGCACTGTTCGCTTCAATATTTGCTAAACCTATCATTGTTTTCCTATTCGGAGCTCAGTATACAAGCGCAGGCCCTTACTTAACGATTCTCTCTTTGGCTTTTCTTGCGTACGGGCTTGGTTCGGGATTGATTAGTGACATGCTGCAATCTCAAGGCTATACAAAATTTCTAGGCGGCCTTGCTATAATGTATACATCAATTCAAGTGGTGGTTGCCGCGTTTGTGATACCAACATTTGGTTTCATTCCCTATCTTCTGGCTAATCTGTTTGTGTTCGTTCCCACCTTCATAATCAAGGTCAGGAAGGCGCGAAAGACCCTCGGGATATTTCCACCCCTGAAGGCAGTCTTTCCTGTTTATGTATCTGCGGCTGTTTCTGCGATCCCTTCCATTCTTCTGCAATTGCTCTATCTTCCGGAGGTGCCCAAGATAATTCTGGGTGCCTTTATTCTCCTTACAATTTATTTTGTTACCTTGGTAATGCTGGGGGGAATATCGACCGGTGATATTCAGCTTGCCAAAAGTATTCTTGCTTCGCAACCCATTATAGGGAAACCGGTCAACGCCTTTCTTATGATACTCGACCGACTGAGCCGTTCGGCGATCAAACAAAAGAATCAAGTGAAATGATGGTGTTTAGTTCCAAAGGGTCACGCATCTTCACTCTGTCAATACTGCTTGTAATTTTGGTATCTTCAAACTCGATGGTACTAAGTTCAAGAAGCGACTCTGCGTCTGCCCAGCAATTTTCGAGCGGGATCCCTCCGACCTATGGGATATCCGAGCTCAGCCCATCCAATGCAATAAACCAGAGCGTTCTCTTTTCGGCCACCAGAGGCGACCCTTCCGTTTCGGCCTTGGAAGGGTTCATCGAGCAGAAACTTCTTCCTTTCGATATAAGGCTGGTTTTACTCGACATAGGCTGGCAGAACTACAAGGTGGGCGAAGTACCGTACGAGCAATGGGTCAACAACTGGCTAACAGCATGCGATTCCTTGGGGGTAGGCAATGTTCTCTCCATTCCGCAGCTTACAACTCTGGGGATAAATTCGACTTGGGTTGACAGTCTTCTGGCTATAGACCCATCTGCAAGAACTTTTGATGCACTCGGAAGGCCGATTAACTTCTTTTCTTTTGATAATCCAGATGTCACCACCTATCTGGAGAGTGATCTATCATTGCTGTTATCTTACTATGGGAACCACACTTCTTGGATAGGCTTGGGCGCTGGGGTGCCATACTCGAATCCATACTACCAAGGTTCTTCCGAAGTGCCTGTTATGGGCTACTCCAATTTTTCAATTCAGTCGTTCATGAACTCAGTATACTATTTCAGAGACGTTAACACATCAGGATTTCTCCCAAATGGTCTGCCTGATCCCCTCTGGAACACATTCGTCAATACTTCACAGACCATTCAGTTATCTTCTGGCGTTTGGATGGAATCTGTTCCCTACCGTGTAAGCGGGAACGGGTCGATGGGAACGACCGTGCGTATAAGATTCTATCTTCCGGCGAACGTTAGCGAAATTTCATTTAGCTGGTACGGATACAGGGTGGGTCATCCCGGGCCTCTTCTCTTGCAGCCATTTTCTGATGTGAATGGGGTACCCGGCAACAATCTTACGCCTGTTCCTATTGAGGACCCGGCTCAGAACGTAGGATCATCACCGGGTTGGCAAACGTCCCCGGCTCTGAACATGTCGCTTGCTTCTGGGTGGTACTGGCTATTCATCAGTAATCCGATTGCCAATGATTCTGGTTACTACTATGTTTATCAGAGAGCTTATCAGGTTACGGACGCAGAGCAGGTACAACTTCTAGGTAACTCTGTACAGAACATAACTTCCCCTATTCTGGAAGTTCTGCAGAATGGAAACCCCATCCAGGTGTATCCATACCAGCAGGACGTACCAAACCCCCAGCCTACTCAAAACTTTATTGCGACACATTCTTTTTCGTTTAACACCGTATTTCTTTTCCTTTCAGACAGGGCATATAATCCAATCAATGCTACAGTGGAGGTCATCGACCTTAACTCCGGAGCAATTGTCGGAGAGGGAATTCTCAGTCAAGCTCTACTTCAGGGTGTACAGAACTGGTCGCCCGTACTCCTGAATAAAACCGTAAGTGCAATTCAGGGTCATATGTATGAAATCCGAGTTGTGGAACCGCCTCAGTCGCAAGATTCATGGGCAACAGTCCTAAGGGGCGTGTTTACAAACCCATCATCAAGTGGTTTCCAGAACCAATCAAGTTATCTGCTATTCCGTCTAGAACTTCTTAGCTTTTCGGGCGGATTGCTGACATCAGACAGGATTACTTCTAACGGCAGAGATGCTGTAAGGAATGGCTTTCTCGACGCCGTCCGCATAATTCCTTCTTCCAACGAAACAATGGAATCATTTTCAATATTAATGAAGAATCTATTCAGTAATGGCGAAAATTACACAGGTCAAGGCACCTTCACGGTTTCTGTACGGCCGAGTTCTTCAAAGGGAAACTTTCCATCCAACATAACCCTCGAGTCCATATCTGTACCAGGAAGCAAGGTTCCGCAGAACGGATGGGTAAACATTACAGGCTTCCATGTGTCGTTGACAAAGGGGGATCCCTACTGGATTGTCATGTCATCGAATAGTTCAAGTGGTTTCTCTCTTGCGAGATTGACAAGTGCTTACAAATATCAGGTCCTGGTGTCACCAAACAATGGCACGAGCTGGATTTATCCCTTTGAAGGGCCGACTGAGCTCTCCTTTATGGTAAATACTACGGGCGAATCCTTCGGTAATTTCATTGAAGCTATACCTGAGATACAATTATCCGGTAGCCAAGAATACGCTCAGCCTTTCTCGGTGTCGGCTCCTACCGAAGCCGTGGGCGTTTACATGGGGATAATTGAGAGAGCGAATCTTTTGCCATTGGGATCTGCACTGAAGGTTTCAATTCATCCGGACAATGGTAAGAATGCACCTTCGGGAATCACACTAGCATCGGGTCTTTATTCTGGCTACAATCTGACATTTTACTCACCAGACCAAATACAATTCAGTACAATAGCTATGCTTTCACCTGGAATCAAGTACTGGCTCGTTGTACAACCCACTAACGGGACATATGATGTGGATCCAGTCGAATACTCTGCACGCCCGCCCGGTTTACCCGCCAATTGGACAGCCCTGATATCCCCTGACAGCGGCAAGACATGGTCCCGTATCTCCAATTTCACCACCATCCTTTCTTATGAGTTGATAACCCCGGCTGTTTCAAATCCAACCCTGAGCACATACCAGATTTCCTCGTTTTTGGCTGAATATCACGGAACCCCAATTGATTCACAGGAACCACACGGTTGGAACGCATACATTAAGAGTTCACAGATTGAAACGTTCGAAGATCTTGTTTCAGAGGCGGTGATAGACACTGGACGCAATTTTCACTTCTTTATTGACAAAGGAAACAGCTTGACCTTTTTGGCAAACTCGGGAGCTCTCGATGCAGTTGTTCCCATGAATCTGGGGAGCTGCAGTGAATTGGTCAGTGCGCTTCTTGACACCTTTCCGCAATCATATACTCAATATCTGAGTATTCAGGGACTCTCCATCCAGTCGTGCCCTCCGTCTGCATTTTCGCAATACACGCAACAGCTTCAACTCATGAGTTATATCGGTCCTCAGTATGGCGCTCGTTCTGTGGCAAGTATACTTGTAATTGGAAATAACCCGCCCCAGACTCTTATGGGAGACCTAGAGGCAATCGCCAATGTTCAGTTTGTTCGAATACAACCCGGCTCCGATAGTCCACCCTTGGTGAATCTTTCAGCATACACAGCCGTAATCTGGACAGCGTCCGAGCCGGTTGGGACGAATATACAGACATTATTCTATAATTACGTGCAATCCGGAGGCAGGTTGATTTTTGTAGGATATCCTCCAGACTGGGGGGTGAATTTGTTAGGCTTCAATCCAACGGAAATCCAATCTTACAAGCTATCAGCCAATTTGTCTTACACTAGGCAGCTTACAATTTTCACGGCCCACACACCATACTCCAGCGGTCTATCCTTAGGTCATCCTACACCAAATTCTACGCTTGCTGTTGGAAACGATGTCCTGGTTTCGACCAACCAGTTTGGGTCCGGGATTGTCGTGGTACTTGAATCAACACAGAATATATTCGCTTTATCCTTAGCCTCTCCACCCATTCAAATGCTGTCGAATGTGATTCAATACATATCGACTGGATCTCCCTCGCCTATTTGGTTCAACTTGGGACCCACGCCTGTATCACAACAGCAGATCACGGCATCGCTTTCAGGAATTCCCGGTGGTCCGCTAGAAGTATGGATTTCCAATCCAACCAACACCACCTTTACCGCCGGCATTGGCATTAACGCTTCTGCAGTTGGAATGAATGGAGCTTGGAAGGTTATTGATCCTCTGTCTCTTACTTCAATGAATGGCACGGCGAAAACGATCACGTACACCATGATATTGAGCAATTACAGCTGGGATGTGATTTACATCGAACCGCAGCGAAGTGACTTCATCATCCAATATACAAATATCAGATTGCTTGATCAGTTAACTTACCCAACTCAGACCGTATATTACCTGGAAGGTACATACAACGAAACGGCCCTCTTCGTCGTTCCAGTCCATTCCAGCATCAGATCTGTTTCGGTGGACGCCGGCGAAAGCCTTCCACAGTACGGTATTGCTCAGGCTTTGTTCAACGCTTCGCATGGCTGGTACTATAACTCGTCTAGTGCTACCCTCTTTGTGAAGTACAACTCTTCAGGGCTTGATACGGTGAGAATATTCATTTCATCCACTCCTGCCACACCTTTCCAGGAGTTCATAACTGTCTGGGGACTTCCCGTACTCGCTGCGCTCGCAGCTGTAGAGGGTTTGACATTTTTCGTATTCAGGATGAAGAATACCCCCAAGCTTCGATAGGTTCAATACAATTTGAAGCCAACGACTCCCATCTACTCTATCTGTATTACAAATTTCAATGAAGAATCTACTTTGCGAGAAAGTTTAGACTCGATCCTGTGTCAAATCGATACGAGCTATGAGGTGATAGTCGTCGACCAAAATAGTACCGACAGGTCGCGGCTTATCCTCGAGGAGTACCAGAATACAAACAAGATCAAATTGTATCACATGAGGGTCCGTAATAGAGGGATGGGTAGACAATACGCCTTCGAGAAATCCAGTGGATATTACATTATTTCCAACATGGATACGGATGATATATTCAACTCTAATCTGAAAATATTACTGGAAGGCTACAGAAAATATGCAGAAGGTAAGCTTCTTTGGGCGAGAAATAGAGCGGCAGATTCTCACTGGGGCGAGGGGCATATCACCGTTGTTCCAAGGTCGTTACTTATTGAGCTAGGCGGATGGCATGATTTGCATATCTGGGAGGATTGGGAGCTGGCATCTAGGGCGGCCAAGATAAAACGCTATTGCTGGACAGATTTTCAGCTCATAGCGAAATTAAACCCTCATCCAGAGCGGATACGTGCTGATAGGAAATTCTGGTATCGCGTAATCAGTTACAGAGAAATGCGTAGAGTAGGTAAACAGATATTCACGCCTGATGAAGATGTCTCCACCTTTCAACACCTCGCTTCGATCTTTGCTTGGTGCCTGTCTATGATGAAAAGAAGTTATAGGGACCCGTTCAACGCATATTTTGACTGTCAAGGCGAAGAATACCACATACAAGGCTGGGACATAGAATCACCACACTATTCCTGACGCGTCAGATCGAATTTCTGTCAACGGACGATAGTTGAATTGAGAATAGCACAAGTGGGAGTTTACTTCGCTCCATTCATGGTAGGAGGCGCAGAATGGTATATGCTTAACGTTTCAAAGGAACTTGCAAGAAGAGGCAACGAGGTACACGTATTTACAGCTGAAAAGTACAAAGGAACCACACTCCCCCGGCAAGAAACAATAGATGGAGTTACCGTTCACAGAATTCCACTCAGGTTTGACCTGTCATACAGACTCAAGTTATGGGATGGCCTGGGAGACTCGATCAAATCTTTTGATTTCGATGTGGTACATGCCTACGATTACGCCCAACCTCACACGGCAATAGCGATGCGGGCTGGCAAGGATATGGGCTCCAAAAACATCATCACTGTATTCGACGTACACTCGATGATTCCGAGACCATGGTACAAACAACTCCCTATGAGACGAATTGAGCGGTACTTTGCTGAAAGATCATTCCCGCTTTCAGACAAAGTGCTGGTAAGAGCACCGGAACTCATTCTTCCTTTGGAAGGTTTAGGAGTGTCTAGGGATAAAATCATCGTTACACCATCAGGTATTCTCGAGAGCGCACTCGAGCCTGCAGATGGTCAGATCTTCCTAAAGGAGCACGGCATAGAAGGTTCGCCGGTAATTCTGTATTTTGGCAGGATGAACCCACTGAAAGGACCCCAGCATCTGATAGAAGCTGCGCCACGAGTACTTCAAACCTTTCCCAAGGCCACCTTTCTTCTCATAGGACCAGACCAAGGGGGTTACGCAGCCAAACTAAATAGGAAAGTCAAGCAGCTAGGGATAGAGAACAACGTTCGAATCATGGAGCCAATTTATGAGCATGTTAGCAAGATGCAAGCCTTCGCCTCATGCGATATTTTTGTTCTTCCCACATCCTACGAGGGAACAAGTCAATCCATTTTCGAAGCTATGGCGCAAGGCAAGCCAGTCGTCTCGACTAGGACGGGAGGGATTCCGTTTCAGGTGGATGACGGCGTGGATGGTATACTTCTTCCGCTTCCCGTATCTGTTAGCCAACTTGGTGATACTTTGGTCGAGCTGTTATCAGACAAGCATAAAGCACATACAATCAGCGTAAACGCAAAGCAAAAAGCCGCTAAATTTACGTATAATTCGTTGGTGGACAAACTTCTCGGAATCTACGAGGGCAAATACACAACTTGAACCATCCATCTAATAGGAAGGTATCTGTGCTTCTGGTCATTCTTGCCATAGTGATCTCTTCAACTCAGCTTCCCTCAATACCCGGTCGTGCAGCTCTGCCTGAGGCGAGCATTCCCCAGTCATCGGTGTCTCCGCAGGTTCAATCCAGCTTGAAAGCATTGGCCATCGTCTCGAGTACTGACATGTATCAGCCACCATACACAGAGCAGGTCGCCATAAATATCATGCGTAGCTGGGGCATACCATTTGATGTTGTTGCGGTAGGCTCTCTTAGCCCAGCAACCTTCTGGAACTTCCAGTCCAATTCAAGCAGATATCAGTTTGCAGTTTACTTCGGTTCAGCTTCCATGTCCACCGAAGGAACCGACCCACCATTAGCTGTCAAAGCGATAGAATCTGCAATACACAACGGGACCAACTTTCTTTTCGTCGGTCCCGCAGTAGTCCCATACCAGCAATATTTCGGCCTTTCTGGATATACCGATTGCCCCAACCAGCCTCAAAACGGCGCGGGAGTTTGTGGCGAAACGTTGGCATTTGGAGTTCTTCAGAATTTCTCTGGAGTAATGCCCGGTTCTCCGTCATTCTACAGAGGTGAGGTGTTCAGCTCTTCTGGTACAACTCTGACCGACACAGCCATGCCCGTTGTCTCATGGAATGGCACTGGCACCGAGTTCATGAATGCTACCGTGGGGAGCGCCAACCTCTTCGAGCCGAATGTCATATACCGGAATCTGAACGGAACTCAGTTATGGTGGTGGGGTGGCACCGAAGGCCAATATGCCTTTTATCGAGAAGGATGGCAGGAAGTATTCTATAATACAGCAGATGCCTACAATGCACCGCAATTATTTGCGTCTACATTCGAGCCGGAGATAGACCTTTTCTACTACGCTCTTGAGAATATCACTTCTGTCAATGTTGGAATCCTTCCCTGGTCCACAGGCGGGTCCGCAGAAGTGATCCGAGCCGAAGACCATGCTTCCATGTGTCAGTACAGTCAGTGCGGTGCCGTCACTGGCGTGATTCAGGCTCTTTTCAAGAGAGGTCTCGTGGGGGAGATAAATGTGGATTTGAATGGCTGGAGCGATTCGGTTGAGCACGTCGTTTCTCCCACACTTCCACCCGGCGTTGTTCCACCTCCTAACACAGTCCCTGGTTACGTATACTACGGGAACATGGGCGCGACTTGGAATGATACCTACTTTGCGTTGGCCGCAGTGGTTGACAACAAGAGTTCGACCACACGACTCACACCTACCAACATTGTATCGGGGGGTGTGTATTCTCAGCCTATAGATTTCATAGATGGAAACACCACAGAAATTACTCAGGTTTCGGTGCTTGTAAATACATCATCATCAGCGGTCTGGAGGCTTGACCTTGCAGGGTCAAGCGGACAACTCCTGTATGTTTCCCCGCCCCAGACCTCCGTCGGCCCCAATCCCATGTGGATCAATTTTTCAGTGAACGTTCAGGGGAATCAGCAATCTTCTGGTGTCCCGAATTCGATTCAAGGAATCCTGAAACTGCAGCTGAACGTGACCTCCGGTGAAGTGAGTTGGTGGCGTGGTCAGAACCAGACCGACTACATCATTTTGGGAAGAAGCAACTGGGACATTGTGTATATAGCGAGGGTCGGCACGGCTAACTTCAGCAACTCCGTGCCCCTGGTTCCCGACAGCATTCTCATGGCAAATGGTGAACCTTACGCCCAGGATAACAGAACCATAGTCTTCGACCCCCAGGATAACATGACTTACCCAGGCGAACTTCATCCCGCCGACATCGTTGGCGAATTCAATCAAGGTGCACCCGGAGGAGTCAACTTTGAAGTATTTTTCACGCTTTATGACTGGGAACATTACGGCATGAATGCCATACACAACTTCCAGAACCTGGCGGCTAAGGGTTGGGTTGTGGACACGAACGGGTGGACTCATGCAAAGGATACACTGAATGATGCGGATAACGATTTTAGGTTCGGAAATGGATCAATTATGCCGCCGTCTGAACAAAAAATCAGGATCGACTCGATTGTCACGTATTTTAATGATTTAATTGGTCCGGGAAACTGGTCTAGATACTGGGCATTTGGAACAGATGCTTACACATACTACCCCGCGCTTCAGCAGATTCAGGAAGCGGGATTCACCTATGCACAGCTCTCAACACAAGCATCCTCCACGCTGGATTATGTTCTTGCGGGGTACTGGAAGACAACACCCTCGGGTTTGTACTCAATTGACCAATCGCAGAAGGCGGTCAATGGTATATCTTGGCAAAATGCTGTCACTTACAACCAGACAAGGGAAGAATTTGGGGTCATATCCACCCATTCGGACTCTAATTATCCTTACAATGATTATGAGCTGGCATCTCAAAATGGCTGGACTAGTGGATATGGTATTGCAGATACGTGGTTCTGTGGTACCACAACCAGATGTTTTGATTTTTGGTCCGCCACCATGCAGATGCTTATGAATGGAACTAGCAAGTACAGTTTTGACATGACGGGCAATTCCGGGCATCTTTCCTTGATTGTCAACACAGGTGGCTCCCAAATAAACGCGGCGATTTACAGTGACCCATTGGTGTTCCGCGTACCTGAAAGCATAGGGGGACTCTACCTGTATTCGATAGGAGATAATGCTAGTATTGGTAGGCTGGCACCGCAGGAAGGTGGCAGCTATTACTACTACATAATCGGTCGGGGGGCGGGTTGGCTAAACATCACCGCAGAATATGGTATCGCTAAGCGGGTGGTTGGTCAGACTGTTCAGGTAAATCTTATACCGTTTCCAGATTCAACGCCGCTCAATTCGACGAACACATTCACACTGCTGTACTTGCGTAACGGTACGACCGTCCCGATGCCATTGGGGGCAGTACCCAACGATACGATCGTTGTCGACCCTGGGAGTTCGATGACAATATCTGGCGTCTCTATCGCTTCAGGCTCACACAGGGCGTGGACCATATCGGGAAACATGTCTCCTCTAGTTATAAACCTGACCGGGGCTAGGATATACAACTACACATTCTATTATTATGAGTTGTTTAACGTAACTGTGGCCAATGATCTGCTATTCGGAGGAACTCCTCCTCTGTTCAATGTTACTTATACTACGATACCGGGTACAGATAATGCAACTCCCGTATCGAAGACCGCCCCTCTTAATTCATCGGTCTGGATGTTGAGCGGCACGGATTGGAACGTGGTGAGGCAATATACTTCACGAAACGGCACCGAAAGATGGATTCTTGTGGGAGCCGTGTCAGGGGAAGTAAATCAAAGTGGTGTTTATGTAGAAAATTACTATCATCAGTTCCTTCAGAACATTCAATTCTCAATGCTTTATGGAAGCAGCTTTGATACACCATCGGCATCGGGCTATCAGGATGGCAAATTGGTTTCCATTCAGCTGAATCAGGAACCGACCAATTACTGGTTTGACGCCTATGGTTCAATCAACTTCACGAATCCTATTTCCGGTATCACTGGCGAAAGGTGGGAAACCGGGATGGCATCGGTTCCAGCAGACCAGCCCAGCATGGTCAATGTGACATACTTCCATCAGTATTATCTGACTTTTACGGCTTCGAAGCCAAACGAAGGTGCAGTCCCGAAAGGCGGTTGGTATAACTCCTCATCGCTGTCAATCAACGCACTTCCCAACAAAGGCTTTCTGTTCCGGCAGTGGAGCACAAACTCCAGCGGGCTTGATATCATATCCCCCACCCAGCAGAGTACCAGGATCATTATCAACGGACCAGGAGTAGTCGTTGCTATATTCTATCCTGCGGTTAATTATTATTTTATTGCTCTCGTCACAGGCGTATTGCTCCTGGGAATATTCCTTGTCATTATGATATTCTTCCTCTTCAGGCGGAAAAGAGCAGTCCCATTATAGGAACTGCGGCGTGAACAATCATCCGCCGTCAGAGTCTTTCCCTATACCTTCGATGAGCTTGATGTTTTGTTTAGTCTTTAGCCATTCTATGGGGACAAGCCCCACGACAAAAACAGTGATCGACAGCATCGCACCATACCCCGCAGAAGTTGCGGTTACAGTAAATGTCTGGCCGGATGCACTTTCAGTTCCGCCAGCCGAGGGATTTGGGTTTCCATTTTGCGGCTTGGTCGTTGAGTTCTGTCCATAACGGTCAGTACTCGAAGTATTGAAAGTCTGATAATTCCATCCTTGGGTAGTATTTTGGTAATATTCACTCTGGTTCGTACCCTGGCCGACTATCACCACCCCACCATGACCCGCACCGTCACTACCGGGCGCCCCAAAATCCTGACCAAGGCCCGAGGATGTAGAGTTGGACGAACCCTGGCTTTGTCCTGTGCCGGTTCCGCTCCCGGAGCTGTTTGTATTCCCCGGAGTGCCGCTCCCCGTTCCAGTGCTCGACACATTGCCTCCTGATCCTGAACCCGTTCCTTGTTGGGTTTGAACGACACCCTGCAGGTAAACCGCAGAGATAGAAGTCGGGCCTTCAAGAAGCACCTGTCCCGAAGAGCCAGCCTGTGATGAATTTATTTGTGCATATTCGAAGTAGTAATACATGGATGAGTTCGATATCGAGGAAATATCGTTCTCGAACCCAAATGAAACTGGGGTTCCTTGAAGAAGGCTCATCGAAAGAGGCAGTTGTGTACCCTTCAGTGAAGTTATTGAGCCATTTATATTTAAAATCAGCGTGGTGTTACCACCATCCGATTCTACATTGGGTGAGGCCGAGAGAGCTAGCTGCACGTCCGAGGGTGGAGGCGGTTGCGAAGGAGGCGGAGACGTCCCGCCACCGCTGGTAACTGAGATGGACACCAGATTTGAACCCTTATAATGGATGAAAAGAAGTCCTTGACTGCTCAGGAACCAACCCTCATTATCATTATGAGACCAAGAGCTGCACGAGCCATCGGAAGCGATGCCTGTACATGTATATCCAATCTGAGTGGAGTTGATAGATTGGGAAGATGAATACTGAGGCAGGGAGCCTGAGGTGCTTGTGGAGACCGAGCTAACAGAAGTGGCATTGAGAACGACCCACTGGGACGAGTCAGGAGAACTGGATGTAGATATTGTGGCACCTCCGGAACTTACCGACATTGATACCACCCTTGCAGTGCTGTACACTGGCGCGAAGTTTCCACCGTCCTTAACTATGTATATCGGAAGCCAGCTGTTAGCCGGAACGTTCGTTGAAATGTGTATGTCATTTCCTGTGCCGGTGGCAAGAACAGTCATGTCCAGAACATCAATTGCCGTCCAGCCTCCGGTAAGTCCGTAGTAGCTAGCACTCAAATGGATGTCAAATGGTGAAACTGTGCTTCCGTTGTTGGACAACCAAAGAAGCAATGGTCCTCCGGGAGCACCATCCACGCTGAACTGTAAATATGGACTCCAGTTTTGTTGACCGCCGTAACTGCTCTCCCACAGAGCCGGAGCCATGTTCCCCCTACCGGCCGCATACAAAATCGCGTTTATCATGAGGCTAACGAAGCTGTCTCTGGGCGAGCCGTACATGACGCCAGAAAAGGAGGGTGGATTTCCTGAATAGGATAACCTCGCGTAGGGTTGTTCCAAAAGCACTGCCCTTCCTGAACCATAGCTGTTTACGGCTATGACAGGGTTAGAGTTCGAGTCCGCTACGAGAATCTGGGGGCTGGCACCTTGCATTGGAGTGATCTGGTACCTTATCCAGTACGGTGCATAGCTAATTGAGGTATATGGCCTTGTTATGGCGTTGCTCGCTATGATCGACAAGGAACTGGAGGTGGATACAGGGGTGCTTGAAGTCTGTAGACCAAGCAACACATTCTGGGAGTTGGGCGAACTACCGAAAGATGTATCGACCACCCCTCCCCCATTTTCCACGAAGCTCTGTAGTCTCTGTTCAAAGCTCGATGTAGGATTAGTGGGGGATCCCACGATTACGTTGAATTGGCTGAACGAACCATACTGCGTAAGATTACTGTCAGAACTTGGTGCCCAGGTGATGCTCACGGCTGGCGTAAGGAACTCAGGGAAGAATCCATCCTCGGAATCTCCAATCCAGAGAACTCTTACGTAACCACTCGTAGACCCATAATAACTTCCAGTGAAAACCATTCTGTTCAGAAGGCTTCCAAACGCTCTTGTATACATATTCTGGTAGAGGTCGTTGATGCCGTTGTACTGTGTTCCCCACATCCAATCATTCATTCCGAGTGGGTTGGTTGGAGCAAGCACGAGATCGGTGAGATACATCGTCCTGAGTTCGAGGGGTGTTAATGAACCCTGATTGTCCTGTGTATTCCCAAAGCTGTACCACGGAGAGTATGACCCGCTTGTCACTGAAAGGTCTTTTTGAATCTGAGCCATCGCATTATCAGCCCAAAAGGTTGCTGAACCGCCGCAACTGGACTGACTTGGGGGGCATCCTATTGGGCCTCCGGCACCTGAATTGGCAAAGAGAAAGTTAGCCATATTAACATTAGGTATAGATTCAACTATTTGGGTAGGCAGTCCGGTGAAAACCACCAAATGCTTACCAAAAGCAGAAATTAGCTGTGTAAGATTATATTCAAGGTATGCTTGTTCATAGTTGAGAAAGGCGTTCCAGCCTACTAGTGGATAAACGATAGAACCCCCGGAATAGCTGTTGTCGTCATATGTCATTATCTCATTTGCCAAACTCGCAGTGCTGAAAGATTTGGTTTTGGCAATGAACATCTGGTATATTTCGGAAAGTACGTTTGTTCCTATGTAATATCCCGATTGGGTAATCTCTCTCCTGAACATAGGGCTGTTTGCGTAGGCCTGAATCGTCGCATTGTCGAATGGTCGCGCCGTCTTTATCACATTGTCTGTATTGGCATAATAATTTCTGTCTCCTGTGGCACCCTCACCTATACCTATCCAACTAGAGTAACTTCCATACCATTTGTACAACTGTAACAGGTCCTGAGACATTTGCTGATACACATATGGGCTGGCTATGCTCCAACCACTGGAAGACGTGCAACCGGCACAATTAACAAGAGGCGAAACCTCCCCCTGACTGTTTACAGTCTGAGCGCCTGGGTAAGCTTGCAGAAACGCTGTATCCCAACCGGGCGCAAAGAAATAGCCAAATTGTTTAGTGAAAAATATGTTGTATATCCCATACTGCTGAGAAACTTCGAGCCAGTCAGCAATCCACTGTTGATAACCTCCAAGAACATACGTCCCCAGCGAAGAAGAGTTTACCGTACTTCCATCCATCCACCCAATATCTAGGAATACAAAACGGATTCCCATCGGGACAAAATACTCTTCTATTACTCGACTCATTGCTGTCTGGGTCATGTACTGGTAACCACCTACCATCTCACTCAGTGTAGACTCGTCAAGAACAACCGGACCACCACTCAAGCCGGTTGAAAACGTCTGAATGTTGCTTCCTATAACTGGCGCTGCGGTTGCTCGATCAACAGGCAAGACTTCAAGAGAGATGCTGAATGCAGACATGGCGAAGATACCTATCAGAAACAAAACAGTAAGTTTCTGCTTGATCATTTTATCCTCCCACTATGCACCACATATCAGCCGGGATGTGGATACGCAGCACATGTTCAAATCAGAAATCGCTTTTGAGTCTTTTAAAGAGTTTGTCATGTCGATATTACGATTATTCTTAATATGAACTGATATGGAAAGTATTACATGGGCTATTAGCCCTCATTTCTAATCGAAGGAGTAAAGCATTGCTGGATTCGAACATCACTCGAAAATTGTTAAATTCAACCAGACGACTGTTCTAGGGCTGTTAAAGATGGGCGATCCAGATATTATAATCGAAAGATTGAAACAGATAGGGGGGAACGTAGCATATGACATAGGTGGGAATGTCGGAGAGATCGCTAAGATTCTATCCCACAGTTTTGAACTGGTTTATTCGTTTGAACCAGCACAGGAATCATTTGTAAAACTATACAACCTATCTAAGGGAATACAAAACATAATCCCTGTACCCTTGGCCATCTCAGAAAGCCAAGGCGAAATCGAACTTGACGTTTCATCAAAATCTATAAGGAAAGGGCAGCTGGTGTCGGGAGATTATTTGGAGAGCTGGGGAGAAAAAATTGGCACGCGTAAAGTAATGTCCACCACGATTGACGAATTCATTAGAAGTCATCCACCACCTGATTTTGTGAAGATAGATGTGGAAGGGCACGAAATGAAAGTAATAAGCGGTGGCTTCGAGTGCATCAGGGTATTGCGTCCGAGGCTGTTTATAGAGGTTCACTCTAATTATCTCGGAGATTCGATCAGGAAAGCTTTGGCTTCCTTTTATGACTTCGAAATAATATATCATACCGCTTATTCACCCGAGTCTCCTCGCAAGAGAAACCATTACTTTATGTTCTCACGTTCAAAAGGCCAAACTTTGTAAATTTGCGTGAGATTTTTTTGAACCTACTCATCATGACACTTGATCCACCAAGCGGTGTAGGTGGAATAGAAGGGAGAGCCATAGCCTACAAAAGGGAATTGTCTGCGTTAGGTCATTCTGTCACGCTCGTGTCCATATCCCGTCTTGAAGAGAAAAGGCAAACCTTCCCTGAAGACTTCAGATTGTCATCTAGTCTTCCTTCGTTCTGTACTACAATAATCAAGATTGTTAGCATCATAAAAAGGAGGAAAGTGGAGAGTGTATTTCTTCTAGGTGGGAGCGATACGGCGATTGGCATAATCACATTATCTTTTGCCCGAGTTTTACGCCTTAAAACGGCCTCGCTCTTCTACGGTAAGGACATACTTCAATCGAGGAAGAGCAAAATCAAATCAGTGTTGCATTTGATTTCGCTTTATCTGACAGGCTGCATTGCTACCAATTCAAGGTTTACATCGTATTTATTGAATGCGAAGGTAAAGAAAACAAAAAAGATTGTACTGCTCTATCCAGGAATTAATGTCGACGAAAAGGTGCCTCGAACACAGAACATACAAGATAACGATCAAACCATTCTTTTTGTTGGCAGGCTGGTCAGAAGAAAGGGTCTTGAATACTTGATTCGGGCAATGGTGCCTCTAAAATCAGAATTTCCTCATATCAAATTGGTGGTTGTGGGTGACGGACCCGAATTTGGCAGGATGTCAGAGCTTGTGAATGTTTTGGGATTAAAAGGCAATGTGCGTTTTGCCGGGGAATTACGTGGTGACGACCTCTCCAGACAATATGAGGAATCAGTAATATTTTCTATGCCTTCTATAACTTTATCAGACGATGTGGAAGGATTCGGCACTGTCTTCTTAGAAGCTGGATTGCATGGTTTACCATCTGTTTCCACATTCAGTGGAGGCATTCCCGAAGCCGTGATAGATGGTACTACTGGAATTCTTGTCAAGGAAAGAGACCCGGCACAGCTGGCGGAGGCCATTCGATTACTTCTGCTAAGCCGGCAAATGCGTCAGCGGATGGGCGAGGAAGGTCGCAACAGAGTATTGAATCAATTCACGTGGCGCGCATCAGCTAATAGACTATTGACGTGTTTTGAGTAAATTGGACTTTAAAAGAACAAATAGGAAGTTTATGAATTTCCAATTCATATAAGTAGATTTGTAGTCCTTAATGCTTATTTATCTACCTAGTCACCTCGACTGCAGGTTAACAATATGAAAAGATATCTGCTTGCGGTAGTGGCTTTGTTGGGTATATACGCAATATCGTGGACGCCCGCTTTAGCTACAACTTACTATGGTCCAAGCTTCAGCATGCCCACTGCCATACCGCCTGGTTCCACCATTAACATAGTCTTGTCGACAGCATCTGGGAGTGCGGTGGTGGCATTACCCCAGGGCTCCTCCACCCCATGCTCAGGAACGTGCAGCTATCCTCAGCAACCATGGACGTCTCCCAGTGCGTGCTTTGTGTCGGTCCATGAAGTCACGGTAACGGACCCCAATGGTAACCAGTTTATGCTTGGTTCCAGCACAACCTCCGGACTGTACTGGCCGAGTGCCTTCGGCGGAAGCGGTTCGGGTACTTCTGTTCCCCCACAAGCTCCTGCCTTAAACTACACGGTTGGCGATTCATTTACCATCCCCTTCGGCACCGGTCCTGAGGGTTACACATTCACGAGCGTGCTGGGTTCTCCGTATAACACCAATCCTGAGGGTCCATATTACTGGTGGGTCTCAGTAGTCGGCGCAGGTAACCCTAACGGTTACACGGTAGGAGCGAGGCTTGATCAGACAAGCATAAACCCAACTATGACGCATGGTACGTATACAGTCGATGTGGAAGGCGTAGTAGCTTGTCCAGGCAGCCAATCCAGCACCTTCCAGAACGTACTGTTCTTCGACGCTGGCACGATTGTAACAACACCCGAATTCGGAGCTGGAATGGCAGCTGCAACGGCGGTAGCCCTCGTTGGTCTGCTGGTTCTGCGGAAGAGAATGCCAACCCTCGTTAGTAACCCATCAGCTTAGACCGTCTCAGGGACGCTATATTATTTATCTTGTATGCAACTCAAAGGGAGCTCTATTCATGAAACGCATACTTGGGTCCAACCGAGTATTAATAGAATAGAATATGTTCATTTGGGCTGATAGTTACTTATCATGACCACGTGAATTTATACATGATTTATTAATGGGAAAAGAATAGATGACCAATATGAGACTTACGAGACTTACTCATCCCCAACTGTTTCTAGTTTCAGTCTTGGCAAGCATACTTTTGCCTGCGCTTATTCCGAGGGTTGGACTAGACTATCCTTATCTGTTCATCTTCATGATTACTATAGCCACGTGGTTTGCCCTCAAGTGGGACGCAGTAAAGACCTTAGCTACAAGGGGCGCTACGCTTGAAGTTGGTGCTGGGATAGGAGTGATCTCATTAGACTATCTCCAGAATTTCATCTTTGGGTCACGATTTGGCTTAATAGATATGCTGGTCACATTTTCTGCAGTGGTTGTCGCCTTCTTTGGAATCAGAGCCTTCAAGCTGTTCTGGGTACCTGCGACGTATGGTATTGTCCTGCTTCTGGGTTATCAACTTGAGAACATCATTCCTAATTTCGTCACGCTTCAAGACTGGCTTGCAAGCGTAATGGTCTCTGCCCTGACTCTCTTCGGCGTCACGGCTACTACATTAGGGCATTTGGTTGCTATACAAACCAGTTCAGGGCCAATGATACTTGACGTTCAGAGTGACTGCACGGGGATTCAGGGGGTTCTTGCATTTGGAATGCTTTCGACCATGACCATACTTGACATAAAAAAGAGTTGGAAACGTTTGATTCCCCTATTCATAATCGGCTTCGTAGGGGTTTTCTTGATCAACATCCTTAGATTATTCGTGGTTTTCCTGACCTTCGAATTCGCCGGCATCGCACTCGGAACTACAATGCATCTGTTTGTTGGGTACATTCTTTTCGTGGCTTGGGTGATGGCGTTTTGGTGGATGTCTTTCAAATATATGTCCCCCTCTGTAGGTCCAAACACAATGGCACGAAAAAATCTCTTCGGTAGTGGCATATAATCGCACCTCTGCACATCACCCTGAACCATGTCTTTATGATTAGACCTCTTCGCTTCCAAGATTTCAAGCCGAACTTTCACAGTGTATGGACGTTACGGCTCAAATCATGTACAAACGCACGTCCTGCTATGGTCTACGAACATTTGTAGAATATAAAACAGGCGCGTATTCAATACATCCTCAGGAAGAAAGATACAGATTGCAATTCTAACGACATGATGTTCAGCTTCTGAATCATTAAAAAGGTTTGTTGGGCAGGATTTCTAACATGATTCATCTCCGATATTTATCAGCTTTGATGCTTGCAATTGGGTCACTCGTTGCTGGCTTCTCCATCACTCCTGTTCTTGCATGCCACTGTGTCAGCCCTCCAGGGATACAGGGTCCGTCATCCGCTGTACTTGTCTCCGGTCAGTCCACCATGCTGAATTACACGTTTTCATATGCTGACTTTCCGTCTGGAACCAACACAGTGACGATTCATATTACATCTCCTCCTTCTGGGTGGAGCTGGACGATCACCAAGAGTACATTTACGGTGAATGGTGGCTCAGGAGTCATAAAATTCACCGTAGTGGTGACACCTCCCTCATCTGCCGGAGCAAATGCTCAGTTCACTCTCACTGAAACAAGCTCAGCGAGTGGCTTTAGCCCGTGTCCTCCATTCGTCGTCAAACTCAGTACAACCTCACAAAGTACCGGAGTGCCAGAGTTTCCGTTACCGATGGCGCTGGTGGGTGCACTGGGCTTCGCCCTCGTGATGATGCAGAGAAAGCTTGCAGGAGCTAGGCTCAACAACTGATTGATCTCTAAGAAAGATACTCTGCTTCATTAACGTGTATCAGAAGGTACAATTACTTCGTTTTTCTTAAGCGATGCGGTTATAAATTGAACTCGAAAGTTTCTGTTATCGGACTCGGTTACGTCGGGTTATCAACCGCCGTATGTTTTGCCAGCCGAAGGATAAAAACAATTGGAGTAGAAGTAAACAAGGAGAAACTTTCGACTATACGTTCAGGAATTGTCCCATTTCATGAAAGGGGATTGGATGAAATGTTAAGACAGACTCTAGATGACGGAACATTTGATTGCACCGATGATATCTCAAAGGCGGTTCGGAATACAGAAATTACGATTATCGCTGTGGGGACTCCCAGCAGACCCGACGGAGGGATAGAACTAGACTTTGTCAGAGAAGCATGCGCCCAGGTTGCTCTAGCTATGAAGGCAAAGAGAAGGAACCACATAGTGGTAATCAAGAGCACGGTGGTACCTGGCACTACCGAGGAAATGATCAAACGTGAACTCGAATCGAGATCAGGTATGAAAGCAGTAAGAGATTTTGGATTGGCAGTAAACCCCGAATTTCTCCGTGAGGGGACCGCCGTCTATGACACATTTCATCCAGATGCTTTGATATTGGGCTGCTCGGACGGACGTACGCTGAGTACATTGAAGAAACTCTTTCAAAAATTCTATGGTAAACTGCCTGTCACAATAGAGACTACGCCCACAAATGCCGAACTAATCAAATATTCCGTGAATACGTTCAGGGCCGTCCAGCTAAGCTTCATCAACACTCTTGCCAATCTTGCATCGGCTTTGCCAAATTCTGAAGTTGGAGAAGTCATCAGGGGGCTCGCCACGATCACAAAGCTGGATAATCGGTACCTACGCCCTGGCCCTGGTTTTGGAGGAAGCTGCCTTCCAAAGGACACAAGGGCGATGATAGCACACATGAGGAATAAGGGGGTGGACCCTGACATCCTGGAATCTGCACTCAAGATAAACATGAAACAATCCAAAGTAATTGTGAATACTGCAGAGAGCCTGCTCAAGACTCTGAAGGGAAGGAAAATCGCCGTGCTCGGACTTTCCTTCAAGGGTAATACTGATGATATCAGAGAATCACCCTCACTGAATATTGTGAGGGAATTGCTACTTAGGGGCGCAGCCGTTTCGGCCTATGACCCGGCAGCCGGTGAAAACGCCAAGAATATTCTTGGCGATTCTATCAGCCTTTCAAATGATGCCAAAGATTGTCTACATGAGGCCGATTGCTGTATCATAGCCACAGAATGGACTGAGTTTTCAAAGCTCAAACCAGAAGACTTTGCATCCATTATGAAGGAACCAGTAATAGTCGATGCAAGGCGTATTTTCGACCCGGAAAAATTTGGCAAAGGCGGAGTCATCTACCGGAGGATAGGTACCTCGATTGAGTGATACTCATGAAAAGAATCACCAGCACTTTGATACCAGCCCTGAAGGAGTCCATGCTAGTCATCGGCGCTTACGTCCTTATAGGAATCGCTTTTACCATAGTGCCTCTGCTGTACAGCGCTTCTTCGGTCAGGATAGGAGTTCTGAGACCGATAGGTACGATACCTCCACATGAATTTATACTCTTGTTGGGTGCTCTGGCCATTTTTGCCTTATCTTCCCTAGTTTACAGAAAATTTGATTTTGCATTTCTGCTTCTGCCGGTTACCTTCGTCATACTGCTCGATTTCGATCATTTGCCTTCGTTCTTTGGAATACCTCAACCAATTAGGCCAGCTCACTCCTTATTCTTTCTGCTTGCACTTTTGTTAATTCTTCGATTTGGATTGAAGAGACAGTTATATGTCGAACTATTTGCTATTTCTTCATTTTTTATGCATATTACAATTGACAACGGCGTATTTCCCCTTCTTTCCCCCATCTCATTCAAGTACTACAGTCTTGGAGATATCAGGCCGTATCTATTTATAATTGCACTTGCCTTTGCGGCGTTTGCAGGTTATTCGAGAAGACACTCATTTAGAAAGAGGCTCGGGAAGGTAGATACAAGCATTTTTCAAGAGGGAAAGCCAGTGATGGGTGAACAAAGGCAAAGTTATAGATCATCGGCAAGGAAGTTATCAAAAACCGCATCGAATCCATCAGTCAGCACTTATATGTGCTATCTTGGTGGTTGAACGTTGATTTCCGGTAAGAGTTCCTTATGCATATCGGCTGAAGAAGTGAAAACTCTTCTCCGAGAAGGGGAGATATGTATAACTGTCGTAGGACTCGGAAGGATAGGCCTTCCGACAGCCGCTTCATTTGCAAACGCAGGCGCCAAAGTTTACGGTGTGGATATCAACGAATCTGTGGTTGGTACCATCAACAGTGGAGAAAACAGGTTTGTAGATGAACCGGGTCTGGAAGACATGCTCCGGAAAGTAGTGAAGGAAGGAAAGCTTCATGCCACTCTCAGAGCAGAACCGGTTATATCCAAATCAGACTTCTTGATTTTGAGCGTGCCCACCCCTGTGCTCCCCAGTAAGACACCAGACTATTCTGCGATAAGGACCGTTTCACATCAAGTGGGCGAGTACATGAAGAGTGGTACGACAGTGATAGTAGAAAGCACGGTAGGGCCGGGCACGGTCGAAAATTTGATTGCGCCCATACTAGAAGCGGAATCGGGAATGAAAGTCGATGCTGATTTTGGTTTGGCAAGCGCACCAGAAAGGTCGGACCCCGGAAACATCATGAAGAATCTGACTTCTGTTCCGAGAGTCGTCGGAGCCTCCAATTCCCGTACGAGAGATATAGTTGCTGCGCTTTATGAGGCAACTTTTGGTGTCGAAGTTGTAAAGGTTTCCTCTCCTCGGACCGCTAACGCCGTGAAGCTTACTGAAAACCTATTCAGGGATGTGAACATCGCTCTTGCCAACGAATTCGCATTGCTTTATGAAAAGCTGGGAATAGACGTCATCGAAGTTATCAAGGCTTGTTCTACGAAGTACAATTTTATGCCTCATTATCCCGGAGCAGGCGTTGGTGGCCCTTGCCTTCCCGCGAATCCTTACTACTTGATAGAGGAAGCGCTGAAGGTTGGTGACATACCCTATCTGATAAGGATGGCAAGAGAAATCAATGACAGAATGCCAGAACACATAGTAGAATTAACCATGGAAGCTCTTAACGAAGTTGCTAAAACGGTAAGAGGTTCAAAGATTGGTGTGCTGGGAATATCGTACAAACCCAATGTAAAGGATGTCCAACTGTCCCCTATAGTATCGATTTGTAGCCGATTGCAGGAAATGGGCGCCATATTGAAAATATATGACCCGCTTTTCCCAGCCGAGAGAGCGGCGGGATTTGATGTATTGGATTCTGTAGAGAAAGCAGTCTCGAACTCCGATTGTATACTCTTTGGAGTTGCGCATGAAAAATTCAAGCATCTGGATCTGGGTTATCTTAGGTCGCTGTCAGGTAACAGGTCGGCTGTGGTGGACGCGTGTCACCTGATCGACCCGCAGGAAGCGATGAAACTTGGATTCGCATACCGGGGCGTTGGAAGACCCAGATCTAGAAATCTCGAAGTCTTTTGAGTCCTTATATCTGCCAGGCGATTCCTTGAGGGCGAATTGACTAATGGATCAAGAAAGCGCCCTCGCTCAAATTATGAATAAACTACTCGAACCAGTAAAACCATATTATCTCCCGTTCCTTTGGAAGCCAAAACCGAAACCGGTGTGTCAGAATGTCTGCAGCCAGTTTGTCAACTCTTCTGACGTTGTTGTCGAAGTCGGAGCCAACTTTGGTGGTTTGACGATCATGCTTTCTGATCTAGCTTCGCATGTTTATTCGTTTGAGCCGAATCCGAAAACATTTAGGTATCTAAAGCGTTTTGTTCATGGGCGCAAGAATGTCAATTTGTTCAAGTTGGCTGCAACCGACAGAATAGGTGAAGAACGCCTAGATACAGATGACACTAGCTTATCCGAGATGTCAACCATTGTTGGTGCAAGGCCGGGTATTCAATTGACAAAACGTTTGTCGGTCAGAACTTGCACGCTGGATAGCGTTTCCTTTCACCCTGTTCCGACATGTATTGTACTTGATTGCGAAGGAGCCGAAGTGGCAGTTCTTAGAGGCGCGCAAAGATTACTGAACAACCATGTCTGCAAGGTGTTATCGGAAATTCACACCTTGCCAAGCGGAGAAACTACAGAACAGGCGCTTAGAACCCTCTTACTGCAAAATGGGTTCATAGTATCAAAACAGTACTACTGGCTCGTGGCTCTAAAGGATCCATCCGTAAAGAATCCCGCCCTGTAACGGTTAATTCTCACGCTGGATGAGTCCGCAGACACATATTTCATCATGGTATCCGTTATCATTCAATTAATTATGAGTATAGGGAATAGCTAAAGAATTGTTTTAAACGTATGGATAAGCTAATGTATCCCAGTCTAAAATGGCTCATATGACCATTAAACTGAATTAATTGTGCTGGCTCTAACCTCTAAAGCAATATCAAAAGTTCTATTGTTGTGAATCTTACGTTCACCCTCGAGGATTCAGGCTCCATAATCTATATATTCTCAACTCGAAAATTTTGATTTGAATATGAATCGAAGGTATATGCTAGTCGGACTAGCTTTTGCGGCTATTCTGATATCTAGTCCCGTCGCATTCGCGCTGAGTAATGGAACTTACCTCCTAAAGAACGCTAATGTAAGCGATCTAGCCGGTATCGTGATAACAGTAACTGCAACACACGATGGTAGTGGCAATCTGATTCTTAAGTTTCAACTCACTTCAAATCCAGTTGTTAATACGCCACTCGGGATTGACAAAATTGGTTGGAATGGTTCAGAAAATGGGGCCGTTGTAACTGACCCCGGTTGCACTGCACCCCATGGTTGGAGTTATGATGGATCGGGGACCGAGGATGGATTTGGCTCATTCACTTCAACGATGGACTGCCCAGCAGGAGACGGCGGTATCAGTTCACCGATCATAATCACATTTGCCGGTAACCCTACAATAACTAATAATACTCACGAAGCGATGTTTGTCGTACACATCAGGTACAATGATTGTTCCGGTTTTGTGTCTGACGGAATCACGTCAGTGCAAACCGAAACAGGCTGTACTGCGAAACCCCCTACGCCTGTCCCTGAATTTCCATTGGGGGGAATTCTTGCTGTCGCTGTGCTGGCCCCGATGGTTCTTCTACTGAGAAAGGCTGCTAAAGTGCAATTGAATTAGAAGGATCGAAAAGCAAGCCATTCAGTCAATGAATCGTATTCATTTTTGAGGTCGGCGTTAACCTTCGGGCGAGAACACAATTTTTGGGTCAAGCTTACGAGTCAGCTCTGTCAACCCAGCGGATTACAGTACGGCAGTACAGGTGTATGAACATTGAGGGTCCGATGAGCAGGATTCGAAAAATCAAGCAAGACGAAAAGCAAGGTGTTCATGCTGCTATTTAAGTAAGAGAGGTGCTATCTGCCTTTCGATCTCAGATTCATGCAGGAAACCTTCGTCCTGTGCATCTATATAGTAGATTCCTTTTTGGGCTAACTTCATTATCGTCGTTCCATCAACACGAGCTGGCGACACCAGAACTGCGGATGCAAGACCAGCCCGTTTTTTCCTCGATACCAGTCTTTGGAATGACTCTCTATCTATCGTGTCCGCGACGGGAATGACAGATACACCTACCATTCCAGTTGATCTCTTGTTTGGATGAGAAGCCACGAGGTCCCAGTATAATGATTCCCCGGTATGTTCCTGTAAGAAAAACATCCTTATATCATATCCCATTTTCGCAAGATAATTTCCTACCATTTCGTTGACCCGGAATGCAGCCTTCATCTGATGCTTCTTGCTTTCAGCAAATCTTGTCGGCAGGTAAAGCTTGAAGTTTACAGAAGGTTCATCCCCTTCTGCGTAGGTGGACATACATTCGGGGCACTGATAATTCGTTGAATACTTTTCGAAGATTGAACCACATGAGACACATTTATACTCCATTCCTTCATCTGTGTAATCTGCTCCCGCAACATAGAGCTTCTTCTTGCAGCTAGGACATTGCCAGTTATCAGACTGCCTGTACAGCTCCTCGAAATCTCTACAGCCACATTTGTGAGCAAGCACGCGCCCCCGTTTTATCTTGCCAGAGCCACAGGAAGGACAACGCCCCACAAGATTCAGCCCCATTGCAAAACATTCAACGCAATAGGTTGTTACGGATTCTTCCGCCACGAAGTATCCTCCATTGTCAAGGTACACCAACGCATTCAGGATATCAGAGTATGGCACATTGGTGGATGTATCAAGAGGCGGATCGAAGAAGTAATGATTTGAGAATTTCTCGTAGGTGCAGACAACCCTTGATATCTTCTCCTGGGAGTACTCCCTGAATATCTGGTTCACTATAAGCTCAGAACCCGCATTCAGCCCTCGCATCATATTCCTGAAATATCCTCATCATGCTATTTATTATGCGTGTTGAAAATGTTGCCTGATTTGTCAATTTGGTTAAAGTCAATCATACTATTATGATAGAACGCCAACCATTGATGGCATCTGACTCGTAGGATTGTGCGAGTAGGTGTAGGTGCCTACCGTGAGGTAGGATAACCAGCAAAAACAAGCCCCACAGAATACACGGGAAACTTCATATATCCCACAGTATACACATATTTCTGTGGGGCGCAACATCACCGTTTACCTTCCCGAAGATATAATCGGGCTAATGGGCAAATTCCCAGAGGTAAATTGGTCCGAGGTATGCAGGAAGGCGATCCTAGATTATGTCAATACGCGCACCACGCCCAACCTCGAAGCTACGGTAGCGAGACTCAAGAGTGAACGTACAGACGAATATGGTAGGGGGTATAAACTTGGACTTGACCTCGCAAGGGAACTTCCCTACAGGGAACTGGCGAAGATCGTCGAGGGATGGGAGGAAAAGAACAGCGAATTAATGAGATTCGAGGCTGAAAGCAGTGATATACCTCAACCAATCTCAAGAGCGCAGGAATACAGACGTTACTGGAGAAACGTAATTCCGGTTCCGTACAGGGACGGAGGCAAGGATTTCATAGAGGGATTTGCTCAATCCTTGACAGAGGTATATAAGGAAACAGCCGGTGAAACGCTCCGCAATCTGATGATCTGAAACATTTATAGCATCTATACTATCATTTGAACTGCGGAGTACCGTACCATTACAGTGGTATGAGGTAACTCAGCTCATCAGATGCCGAAATAAATTCTCGTTCATAATGGCATATAATCTTCGCAGACACGTTTTACGGCGTGAACAAGTATAATAAATTGAGGCTAAAAAGGACAATCGTCCTTGGAAGCAGGAGATCGTAAAAACAGAAGAAGAAGTAGAGAGGAAGTCCTTGGTGAAATTATCAGGGCGGCATCCAAGGGAACGATAAAGACCAGAATCATGTATAAAGCTGCGCTTAACTCAAGGCAATTGAAAAGATACCTTCAGATGTTGATGAAGCAAGGATTGATAAGTTACAATGAGGAATCAAAACTGTATACTGCAACAGAAACGGGCAACCTCTATCTTGAAAGGCTGGATGAATTTCTCAGAGCAAAGAATCAGCTATTCAATCAATCGAAAGCTCTCAAAGATCTTCTAAAGCCCGGCTCAGAACAATCAGTCTAAAAGACACGGCGAATACTCAAGCATAGATTGTCAGGCGCCGTAAAAAAGCAATTAGAAATCTCTGGCATATTCTACTGTCGAGCGTGAGAAGTGCTGATGGCAAGTATGCAGACTCCTACCGGTTTCGTCGTACTTATTGTTTCAATCATAACCTTGATTGTCGTGCATGATCTGTCCCGTTGGGGAACCAAGAAATCAACCAGGCTGTCTTCAAGGGTTACGGAAGTGAAAACTATGGATTTCCTTGCCTACCTGACAGAGGCTCTTTCTGGTGGCCAGGCCACGACTCTTCTTGATGAACTCATGACCTACTACACCTCTTTCAGAGCTTCTGAAGGCGAAAGGGGGGCAGAAACAGTTTCCGCCGTCCTGAGTAGACTCGAACCGATCAAGGGCGAGTTGCGCTCATTGCTGATAAGGGCCAGGGATATTGACAGGGCAAGGGTACTGGCCGAGAAGGTGAAGACAGACTTCAGAATATCACTCTCGCTTAGCTGGTTGTTCGCCTCAACCGGGGCGGTTCTTGTAACATTGAGCTTCATAGACCCAAATACAGAATCGTTTTTGATAGTGTTTGGAGCATCGATACTCGATTTCTGCATGACGCTATCCTTTATATACAGGGCTATGAAAAACATAAACAGAATGGACAGAGACGCATCAACAAGAGCTGAAGACTAGACGGCCGCCAACTGAAGCGAGCTCAGCTCGGTTTGGTTTGTAATCTATCTAGACTTCAAGCTGAGGACACTTTCGTATTCCTTGTCCAGCTCACTTCTCACCTGGTTGACCATGGTTCTGAGTTCTCCATACTGCTTGAGTTTCGAGAGAAGTCTGCTTCCCTTCTCTGTCAGGTAGTATAGGTCGCCTTCATACATAAGAAACCCTGAATCAACCAGCATCTTCGTATACTTGACAAGTAACTGGTAACTCAGATTGGTTGCATACATCAGTCTGGTCTTCTTTATTCCTGAGTTTGATGCTTCCAGCACATTCATTATTATTTCGGTCCTAAGTCTCTTTCTCATTTCATTTTTTCTCCTCGGAGACATTGGGGAGTTCCAGAGCATGACGGGCCACGGCGGGTGTGGGGAGCATCCCATCGCGGCACGTAATATTCCTTATCCGCATACCTCCGCGTTAAATGCAGAATTTAGTGAGTATTTATTTTTTATTGGGCCGGTATTTTATAGAAAATTAGCAATTATAAGATATACTAATAGCTGCTTTGAATGATGTTGAGTTCGAAATAAGGAAATTATCATCCAGCACCGAAATCGATTGTGAAACCACTAAAGGTTTTTACCATCTTGGTGCATTAACGTTTCAGATGATCAAGGCATCCTGTTTTTCTCTGGGACTAATTTAAACCTCATAAGTTGGTGCGGGGGCGTTCGCTCGAGCGCGAAAAGTGGGTTGAAACCTGTCAGATGCACCCTTTATATCGCATATGGTCTGACCTTAAGAGAATTGACTGAACGTATTCTCCAACTTGCGCTTCTTTTACTGCTTGTGACCAGCCTTTTCACGTCACCTTATTCACTTCTCGCACAGACAAATCAAACACCCATCCAGCACGTCTTCATCATAATGCAGGAAAACCACAGTTTCGACAACTACTTCGGCACGTACCCGACGGCCAATGGCACTCTTGTAAACAATATCACAACTGAACTACAAGGGGTGGATGGAATACCGGCAGGTCTTTGCCTCCCATACCAGGCTTCCTGCATGGCTCCCTATTATGCAAACTCATCTAGCACCGTATCCCCCAATGAGGGGCAGCTTACATATGAGGGGGACGTGAACAATGGGCTGATGAACGGTTTTCCTTCACATTCGGGCCCCCAGTCAATGGCATATTTTGATTTCCATCAGATAGCCGGATACTGGGATTACGCTGAAGAGTACGGTTTGGCCGACAGTTACTTTTCGACGTACCTGGCCCCCACCGCCCCCAATAGACTTGCCCTACTGGCTGGAACCAGCCCCGTGACGGGAGACTATGGTCCACCCCCCTACATTCCTTTCAACTCCACGATATTGTTTCAACTTCAATCGGCAGGTCTGAGTTGGGGATACTTTGATTTCATTTCCCAAAGCAGTGATTCTTCGAATGTATATCCTCTCAACTATCTGAGCGGTATGACCCCTCAGGACGAGGCCAGGGTACAGAACATATCATACTTGCTGAATGACCTTTATTCAGGTAAGATCTTACCAAACGTCGTCTACGTCTCTTCATTAGGCAGCCACTTGCTTGATGAACACCCACCCTACAATATCACCCAGGGCGAATTGTGGGTGGTTTCTATTGTAAATGCGGTGATGGAGAGTTCATACTGGAACTCGAGCGCCATATTTCTCACGTGGGATGAGGGGGGAGGATACTTCGACAACCTTCCTCCTCCCAAAGGCCAGTCACAGACCATCAGCGGTGAAAATCCACTGATAGGTTATGGCCAAAGGGTGCCTCTTCTTGTGATTTCGCCCTACGCTAAGGAAAATTACGTGTCTCTGACGACGCTGAACCATCTCAGTTTACTCTCATTCATTGAATATAACTGGGACCTTCCGCCGCTTGATCAGGCGGTGGCACAATCCAACAACCTGCTAGACTTCTTTGATTTCTCGTCGCCCCCCAGACCCCCCGTCATACTGACTTCATCAGGACCCTTCTCCTATTCCACTTATCCGATTCCCCTTCAGATACCTGTTTCACAGCTTAACTACGACAGGCTCGGGTCGTCTTCGAGTGACCTTTTGAATCAATCCACACTCGTCCCATCGTTTTATCCTGCGGTCGCGGCTGTAGGCGTTGCAGCCCTTATATTCGGTGTCAGTCTTTACCTCAGAAGACGGTCACTGCGTGATGCAATATGATAAATTTAGGCCGGTAAGTTAAACGGTCCACTTCTTTGCGGTGAACTGTTTTGAATCGGGCCTCATATATTGCTGTTTAAATGCTGGATACGAATTTCCTCCAGCCCAGGTGGCGGTGTCGGACAAGAGAATCACGGTGCTTATGGTCACCGACAGGTATCTGCCATCCATCGGTGGTGTCGAAAGACACGTCTTTGAATTGTCCCGTAGACTTGTCTCGATGGGAATGAATGTTAAGATCATCACCACAGATATGATAAACTTTAACACATCTGGAAGGGTAGCCGCCAAATCTACTGATCAGATCCTAAGGTTCAGGTCATATAGGCTGCTGCCTCTCCCACAGGGGCTTGGTTATGTTACGTTCGGAATGATTCAAGCTTTGTCAGGCGCGAACCTGGTCCACGCGCACGGATACGGGCGCTTTCCAACCTTCTTGGCACCTGTGTGCAGATTGATGGGTATCCCATTTGTAACCACCCCTCATTCAGGTTGGGGAAGAAAGAGTTTCGCCAAATCTTTCTTCGACGCGATTGTCCCCAAAGTAAGTCTTAACTGGTCTGATGTTGTGATAGCCTTGTCGAAGCAGGAGATTGCCTATCTAAGGTCGATCGGCGTATCGAGGCAGGTAGTACTCATCCCAAACGGGATTAACCTTAAAGAATTCGAAACGGAAGGGGAAGGAAAAAAAGAAAGAGGCTCTGCAACCACAGAATTACTCTTCATAGGCAGAATAGACATCGAACAGAAGGGGCTGGATGTAGCTGTGAGTGCACTTTCAACACTCACAACACGCAGCGGCATGAACGTTAATCTAACCATGATAGGCCCCGGTTCCCAGCAGGCAATTTCGAAGATTAGAATGCTTGCAAAGGAACATGGTGTGCTCGGAAGAGTTTCATTCTATCCCCCTCCTCCAAGAGCCGAGCTGATAGGCGCGATGAAGAAGGCTGATATACTGATACTCCCCTCTCGCATTGAATCCTTTCCACTCGTGCTTCTGGAAGCGATGGCTGCTGGAATTCCAGTCATTGCGTCCAGAGTGGGGGGAGTGCCCGATGTCCTGAATAATGGTGAACTTGGATTTCTTGTAGAGCCTGGAAGAGCAGATTCACTCGCCGACTGTGTAGAACACATAATTAAAAATAGAGAGGAGGCGAACTTCAAGGTTGCCTTGGCATCGAAAGCAGTCGCCGCATACGATTGGAGCATTGTAGCCAAGCAGACCTATGATGTCTACATGAAGCTGCTTGAAAAGTGTTAAGAGGCCCCGAATTTTATTATACCGTATTGAATTTCAGATGGCTGACTGGGGAGCCAAGAAAGATTCTGCTAGTCGGTCTGATCCTCCGCGAGTCATTTTCATCCTGGACAGGACACCCGTTCGATTTTGAGCTCTGGGTGAGGCTGGGATTCTGGGTGGATCATGGTCTCAACCCGTACAAGGCTCTCCCGATTGTGCCCGGGCTCAGTTTTGCGAACATATTCGGTCCTGGTGGTAATTCCGTAATTGCATACCTGCCATTCTGGCCGTTCATCACCGCTGCAATGTACCTGCTGTACACTGTAGTGGGATTCGGAGACAGACTCGTTTACTATTTCCTGCTAAAACAGCCGATCATAATATCTGACATACTTGTTGGGTACATGATATACAGGTACGTGATGAAGCGAAGTCCGTCACATGCCTCGTGGGCCATGAAGTTCTGGATATTTTCACCGATTACTATCATACTGTCTGCAATCTGGGGTATGTTTGATTCCGTAGCCCTGGTGTTTATCATGATGGCCCTGTTGTTGGAAGACGGTAAGAGCCGTTCCTTGTTGGCAGGAATGGCAACATTCGCAAAATCACTCCCGGTGTTTTTTGCGGCTCCACTAACCCTCAGGAAGATCACCCGCCCCTGGACATTCATTATTTCCCTAGCCATACCGGCATTACTTACGCTGAGTGTGCTTTACGTTACAGGCTGGGGTCTCACCTACTCCGTGCCAAGTCTATCATCCACCTTCGTTAAGGGGGGAGAAACGATGTCCCCGTGGGACGTGCTGTCCTTTCTACTGATCTTCAACCTTGTGCCGCAGCCTCCATCATGGTTCCTTTCAATCGCTGGCAGTATATGGATTCCAGTGACGGTCGGTGCAACTCTGCTGTGCTTAAGGAGGTTCGGGTTTAGAACTGATTATGGCATCATCATCTCTTCAATATTCATATATTCATCATTCCTTGTCTCCAGATATTCCGTAAACGAGCAGTACTCGGTTTACCTGATAGCTTTTGCCGCCATTGATGTGGCCATATGGCATCCTGAAAACAAACGCCTTCTTATCCTGATTTCTGCGAGTGTCATGGGGTATCTTCTTGCGAACAACTTTCTCCTGGTCCGATTTCTTGCGCCAGTGTTTCCGGGCTGGCAAATGCTTGAAAACCAGCTGAGCACTATGTTCGGAGCCCAAAGGTATGCCTTCAAGTTGATATTTGCCATGCTTTTCGGGGCATTCAACATAATGTACATGAAAAGGATTTTGAAATACAATCCACTCGGCGCAAAAACAGAATATCAACCGGATTCTGCCAAAGGTTAATTTTAAACCTGTGTTAATTTGATGCCGTGTGGTCGCGCGGCCAGATCATCAGACTGGAAACCGTCGGACGAAGGACCGGCAGGCCACACAGCGTTCTCGTGCGCTATATTTTGTTTGACGGTAAAGTGGTGATATTTCCAGATCCATCTGTAAAACAGGACTGGGTGGCTAACATCCAAGCCAACCCCGCAGTCAAATTATACGCTGATGAAGGTGTGTTTGAAGGCCAAGCAACATTAAGAACCGTAAAGAGCCTGAGCGACCCGGTTCTGGGAATCTTCCAGAGAAAGTATGGTTACCAGCAAGTACGCCAAAGGTACTGGGGGCAGCGCAGATATGTGGAGATTTTGCTGGGCGGAAAAAAAGGCGATCAGAGGATAGACGAACTGATCTATGGTGACCTGGAAGTAGCATTTGACTCTGTTGCAAAGGATTATGATAGACACATTTTTGGTAATCCGATGAACAGGTGGCTCAGGGACCAGTCCGTATCTCTGATGAAAAGTGTATTCAGACCCGGCGATACGGTGCTGGAGATCGGCTGTGGTACAGGAACTGAAACCTTGAGCCTGGCCTCCACCGGAGTAAGGGTCATTGCGACTGACATCTCGTCAGGCATGCTTGAAGTGTTGAATCGTAAGGCAGAAGCTGCCGGGCTTTCAAAACTCGTCAGTACAGTAAAATGTCGAGCGTCGCAGGTTGCATCAAAACTGACCTCTTTGGGCATAACCGATCTCGATGGAGCCTATTCCACATATGGTGCCATCAACACAGAACCAAACTTGAAAAGCCTGTCAAAAGATTTGCATGGAGTTCTCAAAGAGGGGTCCCCTCTAATTCTCGGCGTTTGGAACAAATACTGCATCTACGAGATAATTGGATACACGTTGAGAATGAAGCCAGCTATGGCTGTCGCCAGATTGTTAAACCCGGTGCCTGTTGGCAAGTCCAGATTCTGCGTTTCGAGCTATTCATATTCTTTAGGCGGGATCGTGGAGCTCGTCCGGCCATTTTTCAAGTTTGAACGTGCATACGGCGTGGAAATACTTCTTCCTCCGTCCAATCTTGTGAAGTATCTGCCCCCTGAACCATTCTTGGGGACCCTCAAACGAATAGACAGTGCGCTCGGAAGGATTACCCCATTCAACAGATTGGGAGATCATTTCCTGGCATTGTTCAGGAGAGTGTAAATTTTGCTTGATTCCGAGATAACGGTTTGCATATGCACCTATAATTCGGCACGAACACTATCAGACTGCATGAGCAGGCTCCGCCTCGCCTTACCTCGAGCGAGAGTTCTGGTCGTCGATCATCACAGCCAAGATGGTACATACGAAATAGCCAAGATGTTTGGAGCAGAATTATATTCGGAAAGAGAAGGGCTGGGTGCAGCAAGGCAGATGTGTTTTGACCTCACTAGCACTCGTTTGATCTCATTTCTGGATTCCGACGTGATCCTAACGGATTCCAGATTTTTCTACGTCGCATCCAGTCTGCTGAATAATGCTAGCGTGGGAGCAGTAGTAGGAATGTCGGTTGGGCACAGGTTAGCATATGGCCTCCCTGCGGGCCTCCTTGTGCTACGTACCAGGGATTTTCGTGGACAGATAATTCCACCCGAAATAGATGCCAGAGAAACATACTATATCCAGAGGCGACTCACCAAGTTGCGGCTGAAGACAAGATATCTGGCGAATTGCATGATCCACAAGTCTGGATACCGAGAACTAAAGCCCGAGTGGGAAGGCGCCAATACCAGGCTGATCAGGGGGCTATCTCCAGCCGAACTCATTTATGCCTTCAGAATCATAGTTCTTCTGACCTTCAACAATCGAAGCCTCAAGAACATCTTGTATGTCCCCATCTTTTATGCCAAGTTTATGAGAGGTTTCCTTGATTTCAGGACCTGGCGACACATTCAGCGAGCACCTGTTGTTGACCTTACTTGATATCCGAATCTCATATGGTGAAGCTCATACTGGATAAAGAAGGCATGTTGTTATCGGTGACTCTTCAAAGCAGGGCTTTTTTCATATTTGTGACATCCCGCTTTGTCGGAATAAAAGTGGCGCCAACGACCGACCCGTTTCCCGGAATAGTTGAATTGTGTGGTTACAGAATATCCAAGATATTGAAACATTGGAACGAATTGTACTTGGTCAAGGTTACGAAAGTTTCGAACCAAGATTCCGACAGATAGCAAGAATAATATATGCTGGAGTACGTGGAGGTTTAATTGGAGCGGGGCACACCATAGCCCCTCCCATGCGGATGGCCTGATAAGCTTGAGTCAGATATTGAGTTCTGCAGAAGAGCAGCAGAAGAGGTTGATTCCCTTCACCGTTGGAATCCCAATTTCGGCCGGTGACAGTGATGCAACCGAAGCGCTAGTTTTCGTACTCCGTGAGAGACTATCACTCGGTCACCAACTCAAACGAATTGTCGCGGTTGCCAGTGGTTTATCGGCGGAACAATTGTCTGCTTTGAAATCACTTGCGGCTCAGGACAGGCGCATATTGATCATTGAAGAGGATAAAAGATACGGAAAATGGGAAGCTCTGAACAGGATCCTGGACAGTGCCGAAGGAGAGTACCTCGTCCTGCTTAACGGGGATGCTCTACCCCTGCCCGGGTCAATAGACAGCCTGCTCGAAAAAATCTCATCTGACAGCGATGTTGCCGTGGCTTCTGCATTCCCACTTGTATACAGTAATACGATGGTCACCGGCCGAATCATAAAGATCTTCTGGGACGCCCATAACGAAGCGTTGACTAGACTGGCAAGGACTGGAAGCAACAACCATAGCTGCGACGAGCTGATGGCCATTAGACTGGCCTCCGTTTCAAAACTACCATCCGGAACAATTAACGACGGAGCTTATATGGCCGGACGCGCCTATCTTGAGGGGTACCAAGTAACCTTCTGTCAGGATGCCTTCGTCAAGGTGAGGGTCCCAAGAAAACTGGGGGATCTTCTGAGACAGCGTAGACGAATTGTGTATGGCCACATGCAGATTTGGAAATTGCTTGGCAAACCACCTAGGACCATGGAGTCCATTGCTGTGATGAATCCGATTGAAGCGATTTCCATACTTACAACCGTAATGGCCCGTGACCCAACATTGATCCCCATCTTACCTATCGCAGTCATTGAAGAGGCTTTTTCGGTCACGCTGGCCTTTCTTGATAATCTGCTTGGAGGCAACAGACACATAGTCTGGGATAGGTATGTGTCCTGAGATTCAAAGTCAGGATCGACTGGTTGCCCGGATCCTGCTTCTCTGCGGGATAGCAGAGCTGAAGCATTCTCACATATCTACCAAGGAACTGGCTGAGCTACTTCCAGACGTCTCAGAGGAATGGCTTTCCGAGAACTGGAGTTCGATAAACGAGCTTGGCTCCAGATACAGATTGAGTGATGGAATTGTGATTCCACTGTCTGAAGAGAGGCTTGTGTCAGATACAAATGCCCGTGAGCAGTCGATAAAAAACATATCACTAGCCCTCAGATTTCTGTCTCTGAGCGGAACTTCGGACATTTACAGTGCAGGCATAAGCGGCTCGACTTCATATTTCACCCCGAAACCTTCTGACGACGTGGACCTGTTTTGCATAACAGCCACAAATGGAATGTGGTTTTTTCTTTTCCGTGCACTCCTGCTGGCAAGATTTTTCAGATTTCTATATTCTAAGGAACCCGAGATTACACTTGCACTCACAATGGACTACAAGTATGCAAGCGGTGAATTTTCGAGGCGGCATGATGCCTTATTTGCAAGGGATGCACTGCAGGCCCTACAGATTTACGGCAGGGCAAACTACAAATCCCTGCTTTTAAAAGCCAGCTGGATTTCCAGGTTCTATCCCAAACTGTATTCGGATAAGCTGAACAAACTAGCAGAAAACGAAGATTCAATCAGCTTTCGAAGTCACACCAGAGGCAACACCCCCCTGAACCTTTTTTTGCGACTGCTCCTTGGAAATTATATCCGACTTAGGTCATGGAGTACTGACAGAAGGCTGGCCGCTCGAGGCAAATCTTATGCACGTTTCAGGATTCGTATGAACGTGGACCACCTCTTTTATGAGTCAATTCAATACCTCAAACTCAGGAGCATGTACTTCTCGCTCTTCAGCAAAGACAATCAGTCACCCACGGAGCACTTGAATCCTGGCCAGTAAGGTCGATGTGGATCATGAGGTTCGTTAACAAACTGACAGCCTCCCTGCTCATTGCCCTGTTAATACGGGAAGTATTCTCGTTTTGGACAGGGCATCCGTTTGATTTTGAGCTTTGGGTAAGGGTGGGGTATGGGGTTGTCCATAATCTAGACCCGTACACGCCACTACCTCAGGTGACGGGTCTGTCATTCGCCAACCCCTACACCTCTCTTGCTCAGCCATCCATAGTATACTTCCCTCTGTGGCCACTGATTTGTGGTTCGATGTATCTGGTATACGGACTGGTGGGTGTCGGAGACAGATTTGCGTATTACTTTTTGCTGAAACAACCCATAATATTGGGGGACGTTATGCTCGGTTACGCCATCTACAGACTCGTTCTCAAATACGACGAAAGGAACGCACACTGGGTCCTCAGATTCTGGTTGTTCTCGCCCCTCACCATTCTCATATCTGGCGTTTGGGGCATGTTCGATTCACTCGCCATGTTGTTCAGTATTCTGGCAATTCTCACAGTCGGGTCCATCAAAAGAGGATTTTTCTCCTCAATCGCGTTTCTTATCAAGTCGATTCCGCTGATTTACGTTCTTCCGCTCACTTTGAGGAGAACCACAAAACGCCTGGCCTTCCCCGTGGCAGCCCTGTCTGGGATCTTTGTGATCTTTGGACCTGCCCTTCTGCTTCACTGGTCCATTGGAGACATGCTGACCGCGATGTCTGCTTCAGCATCTCACACCCTAACCACATCCATGTCCTTTTGGGGTGTGATATACTACGTGCAGTTCGAGTTCCTTAAGGGCGGATTGCCATCTTACCTGAACAATGTACTAGGTTCGCTGTGGATCCCGGCCGTGGCCGTCATGATCTACCTCTCATGTAGGAGGTGGGGATTTGAATCTGACAGGTCTCTTATTCAGAGCATGCTCGCCTGCACTCTGGTTTTCCTTCTTTTCAGGACACAGGTCAACGAGCAGTACTCGATATATCTGCTTTCTCTTCTTGCCATAGATGTGGCTATCTGGCACCCGATGCGGAAAAGGATGCTCTACTCCATTGTAGTGGTGGTTCTTGTATACCTCGTAATGAATAACTATCTGCTGGTTCGTTTCATATCGCCAGTGGACCCGAACTACACCACGCTGGAAACTACGATCGACCATTCCATCGGCGCGGTTAGATTCTCACTTCAGCTTGCAGCGGGCGTGGTCTTTTCTGTTCAGAATTTAATATTGCTGAAGGAGGTACTCACAGAGGCCCCTCTAGGGAACAAAACTTCATTACAACAGTTTCAGAATGAAGAGGTCCACGAAACACAGAATACTTTCACTTCACCCCTTACGTCTTTGCATGCATTTGCAGGAAAAACTGTTATAAACCAAAATACAAGATATACACCCATTGACCGATGACCTGATCTGGGACGAAAGGGCACTCATGCCAGACTACGTGCCTATGGAAACTCCCGGCAGGCAGGAGGAGCTGCAAAGGATTCACCATACATTCTCTGCGATATTCATCGATCCAACACTTGCACCAGTAGCCATGGTCGTAGGACCGGTCGGCTGTGGCAAAACCATGACCGTCAAGAAGGCATCTCAGACTCTTTGCGAAGAGGCGCGCCTCTCCGGTGTCTACATGGCCTCAACTTATGTCAACTGTCGGATAGACAGGTCCCCCGCATCGATCCTCAATCGGGTGACGCACTCCCTTTCCCTTCAATTTCCCAGGCGTGGGTTCGAGATACAGGAAACCCTTGATTTCATACATCAAAACCTTGTTTCCTCCCGGTCAAAACTACTGCTTATATTGGATGAAGTTGATTCACTCTCCCATCCGGGAGACGAGAATCTCCTCTATGCGCTACTGAGAATGGGTGAGGTGTGGGGAAGCTCACCCGTGGCCCTTTTACTCGCAGCAAAGGATGTATCATTCATCTGGGGACTTGATGAAAGCGTAAGGAGTTCGTTGAGGAGGCAAACGATCAGGCTGGAGCCGTACACAGCTCAACAGCTCGTGAAGATACTTGAAGCAAGGGCGAAAGAAGCTCTCGCCAAAGATGCATTAAACCCGGATGCCTGTGAACTCATAGCCGAAATGGCCGGGCAGTATGGTGATGCAAGGTATGCGATAGAACTTCTGTACCGGTCTGCGGTGGTGGCCAGGGAGAGGGGTGCGGTCAGGATTTATGCACCGGATGTGTTAGAGGCGAGAAACTCCCTTCCTCCTCAGGTTGGCCTGCAGGAGCTTGAATACCTGACCTTACACGAGCGAATAATTCTCATTGCCACCGCGAAACTGCTTCAGAGTTCATCGAAAGCGTTTGTCTCAACTGGCGAGCTGGAGGCCGAATATAGAAGCATCTGTGCCGCTTCGAAGGTCAAACCCCATGGGCATACTACCGTATGGATCACTATAAACGAGATGAAATCTAAGGGTCTCCTGCTGACTTCGCAATCAGGAAGGGGCCGACGAGGCAGGACCACGATGGTGGGTCTGAACGTGCCCCCAAGAGAGGTGATGCGAAGGGCTGCCCTCCTCGCGAAACCTGGAACTTAACGACGTTCTCGGCTCTAGAGGACGCCTGAAGATTATGTTCCTGCTTTTCAGCCTGAACGAGGTCAATATAACTTCCCTTGCAACCAAGGCGGGTCTAAACCACACATCAGCCGCCAGGCATCTTTCAAAATTGGTATCTTCGGGGCTCGTGACTGAAAGGCGGTTTGGTAGGGTCAGGATTTTCTCCCTTAACGAAAATAGCCCCCAGATCCAGCCCTTGAGAAGGTTATACTTCGACCTTCTCCACACCCACAAGATCGATGGATTCGCATACACCTGAGTCTGTTTCAAATTTAAACGAAAACAAGTGTAGTGCCTATTGCATAAAGAATCCCTGACGCCACCGCGGCCACCAGCGTGGTTTCTACCGCACTTCTGAGGGTCCTGCCTACGAGCTTTCCTTTCCACGCCCCTGCAAAGAAGACGAAAATGAGCGATACCACGACCGAGGCCTCGACGGCCAGCACCCTGTCCAATGTGAGGAAGTAGGGGACCAGAGGAACAAAGGAGCCAATCAGAAATCCGGCGCCGATTACAGCAGCCACCCTGTAGGGATTTTTGAGCTGGTCGGAATGCAGATGCAACTCATGCAGTAGCATATCCCTCAGCCATTCTTGCTTATTTTCTGATATTTTGTCCACCACGTTTTGAGACTGATCTTTCGTCAATCCCTTCTTCATATAAAAGTCAACAAGCTCCCCCTTTTCCTCTTCAGGCTCGACCTCAATTTCATGCTTTTCTCTCTCCGAATCGGCCCTGAACAGTTCGAGCTCTGACCTTGCTTTCAAGAGCCCGCCAAAGAACATGGATATCGTGCCCGCAAGCATGCCAGCTATACCGGCTATTCTGAGAATCGATATGGCTGAAGCGGCCCCGGCAAATCCTGTAAGAAATGCGAGATTGGTCACCAACCCGTCGGACAGGCCGAGAGCTAGGTCGCTGACGAAGTCCCTTCCCTTGATGTGTGGGTGTATCTCTCCACGGGTACCTTCCAAGGTCATGCTGAATGTCTGCTACGGGTTGATAGGTGTTTCCATCATTTGTCCAACCAAGCCGAAGTTTCCCATTTAAGGCGAAGAGCCATCCAACTTCGTGTCTGTTCCGATGGAGATGGGCTTCAGACAGTTGAATTCAGACTTCATCATGTATATATTCAAACTCCTACATTTTGGACAAGTTAACCATGCTGATTCGCGCCTTCTACTACGGCCTTACAGATGGATTCGACTACGTTGACCCATCAATTCTGGACGAGAAAGTTGGTAGCCGCCTTCACGACATGGCCGTATTTGCTTCGAGTACCATTGCGTTGTGGAGGGATGTCTTCAAAGCTTCAGGACTCGATCCTGAGCGTATTAAATCTCCTGAAGCTCTTTGCCAGCTTCCTTTTTCTTCGAAAAAGGACCTACTTGCCAAACCACTTGAGGAAAGGCTGGGAATCCCCGCATCCGAATGCGTCGTGATGTCAACCTCTGGCACAACAGGGGGACCCATGCCTGTCTTTTACTCGAAGAAATTTTTCGACTACATGGCTGGAGTGATCAGATTCCGAATAAGAAGGATGCAGGGCTGTCCTTCTCACCTGAAATCTGCGACGATAACTTACGACGCAAATGCCCGTCTTGCGAACGATCCTAATAACAGGCCTTTGGCGGTCAGGCGAAGCAATGCGATGGGTTTGTTAACACCGCTGGCAAGCCCACTCTACGACAGACTTACCAAAAGATTCTACATAGCCACAGGAGTTCAGGATATCATGACGGGCCTTATAGAGTTTGGTCCAGGGAGGATTTCCGGTTCACCCGCTTACATGCGAATGATAGCGGATGCCTCTAGGACAGACCCCTCGATAGAGTTCAACCTTCATTCTATAATCTCTATCGGGGAACCCCTGGATGAGCCAACGAGGCGCTATCTGGAGACTAGTTTGGACTGTGATGTGTTTGACGGCTACGGTTCGAACGAAACAGGCATTGTTGCCGTGGAATGCAAGCATAAGTCTGGTCTTCACATAATGACGGACTCGGTCATAGTCGAAGTTCTACGTGATGGGGAGCCGGTGAAGAAAGGGGAGGAGGGGGACGTTTTTGTCACCACATTGAAAAACAGAGCGATGCCCCTATTCAGATACGATATGGGCGACAGAGCCGTGCTTGGAGGTTCAGGTTGCGCCTGCGGAAGAAAAACCGCAGTACTCAAATCCATTGAAGGAAGAAGGCTTGACTATGTCATGGCAGGTGATGGGAGAATGGTGTCCCCTCGCAGGATATCTAGCATCATACATTCGATTGATTGTGCCCCTAAATGCCAACTCGTCGAGCTCGAAAGATTCCGTTTCCAACTTCGTATTTTTGATGAAGGGAATCCGAAGGAGCTCGTTGATGCCCTTGCCAGGGAACTAGGAGATGTTACAATATCTGTATCTCTGGAGAAGCCTGATGTTCTCAAGGCAAAGTTCAGACCGGTAATTTCTCGTCTTTCATTGCTTGTCGATAGCAGGTGGACGAAACCGGTCAAGCAGCTCCAGGCCGCAGCCTAAACCCATTGAGTTCAGCCGAAAAGTAAGCTCATCTGCACGAACGTTATGAATTCAGGTGGATATTCCTTTTAACCAGCATCTACCAAGTCAACCGACCGGAATGGCCAGGATGGTAGATATATCCTCCAAGGAAACCGTGAGGAGGGAAGCGACTGCGGAAGGTTTCATTAGACTGCAACCAGATACAATTTCGGCAATACGAAAGGGTTCGCTTGAAAAGGGAAATCCCATAGAAATATCAAAGGTTGCCGGAATCATGGCGGCCAAAAGGACCCCGGATATTGTTCCTCTCTGTCACAATATACAGATAGAATCCGTCGAAATCGAAGTGGAGGTGGAAAAGGAAGGTGTTAGAATAAGGAGCAGGGTTGTGGGCATCGCCAAGACCGGTGTCGAAATGGAGGCACTTACTGCAACTTCCGCTTCGCTTCTTGCCTTCTGGGACGTGGTCAAGAAGTTTGAAAAGGATGAAGACGGACAGTATCCAAATACCGAAATAAGTTCTGTACGAGTGCTGAAAAAGGTGAAGGCAAGATGAAATCTCACGAGAAGCACCGATTGAAAGCGAGGAGCAAACTGAGGATTGCAGTCATCACCGTGTCAACCTCCAGGTATTATGCCGCGAGCGAGGATAGGGGGATCAAGGACGAGTCGGGCGACCTGATATGCAGGCTCGCAAGAAAGGCGGGTCATGTGATCATATACCGCTCACTCGTTTCTGATTTCAAGCCTGACATACGTCTGAAGACCCTCGAAGCTATGAAATTCCAGGTGGACGCGATCGTATTGACTGGTGGAACTGGCGTGTCCCCCACCGATGTCACCATAGAGGCGTTACAACCCATGCTCGACAAGGAGTTACCCGGATTCGGAGAAGCGTTCAGGTCGGAAAGCAAGAAGCAGGTGGGTTATGCTTCAATGCTGTCACGTGCACTCCTCGGAACGATGAACACCGTCGTAATCGCATGCCTGCCGGGTTCACCCGATGGAGTTGAACTGGGGATGAAAATACTGCTTCCGGAACTGCCACACATCGTTTCAATCGCTAGTGGAAGCTAGCAGCTTTCTCCATGATTCCTGGTAGGCTCTGAGTCCCCTTTTCATACATGAGTCGCAGATGCATCGACCACATCTTTCGATCGAACACGATACGTGGTACCTGCAGTCAGTGCAGGACATCGTCTCGCCGCACACGAAGCATCTGAATTTGAATTCGATCTCATCATTCAGCTGACTTCTCAGTGCCATTTTGAGCTCTACAAGGTCTGCATTCCTCTTGACCCTGAATCCTGTTTTGGTGTCATACTCCAGCCCCGAGGACATCAATTTCCTGAACCCCTCCGATCCGACACGAGGAAGTCTGAAGTCTCCCTCGAGTGGTATCTCTAACATATCAGATCACGTAAATGTACAACCATATAAGCAGTGCACCTCCTGGAATGATCAGTGATAACGCCGCCCAGTCGTTTATCTTCAGTCTGAGGACATCCATCGATGTCGGCTTTTTGACGGCGCCATATCCCCTGCTCTCCATCGCCTCAGCCAGCTCTCCGCTTCTCACCAGCGAATTCACAATAAGCGGAATAAGAACGGGGACCAAATTTCTGATTCTTTTTATCGGGCCTCCCCTATCCAGTTCGAGTCCCCTGGATTTCTGCGCATCGATTATCTGGGTAAGGTCCATGAGAAGAACCGGAACGAACCTTATCGAAGTTGCGAACGCAAAAACGAAGTCACGAGGCATCCTGAACCACCTAAGAACATATTCAAGTTCGTCGGGCGAGGTTGTGACGAAGAACAGCGAAGTCGACGCCACGATTTCGAGAAACCTTACCGCGAGAACAATCGATTCAACCACCGTGCCCCCGGCGAGTAGATTGATAGCCACCACGAATACTCCGAACGTGATGGAAAGGGCGACCACCCTCATCAGCCTCTTCAATGATTTGGCCAGAGTGGCCGGGACTGCCACAAGCACAAATGTTATGATTTCCTGATAGAAGTTGAACCCGAGCAGTGCAAGCGCGAACAGGACGATCGATAGTAGCATCTTCACCCTGGGGTCGAGTCTGTGTATGACGGTTGTCTTGTATCTGAATTTGAGCCCTTCATAGATCGCCTTGGCCATATCCACTCATCCTTTTCCGAAAGCAGTTTGGGACCCCGAACTCCAGGGTCCGTTTTTTTCCCTGAGCCAGGCGACCGCTTCGTCAACATCCCTGAAAGGGGAGGGGCTCTCCAGGGCAACTGCTAGTCTTGCAAGTTGGGGCTGCCTCAGACCCGAGCTTTCCAAGAGTTCAAAGTTTGTAAAAATGGATGCCGCCGGACCGTCTGCAACAATCCTTCCCCCCGACATAACGACCGTCCTTGGCTGGAGGGGCCAGAGGAATTCTAGGTCATGTGATACAATCAAAACGGTTCTCTTATCCCTGATCAGTCTTCTGACCAGCTCCAGCAGTCTGACCTTGTTAAGATGGTCCTGTCCAACTGTGGGCTCATCAAGGGCCAGCACGATAGGGTCCCAGGCGGTAACAAGTGCTATGCAGAGTCTTTTTTTCTCCCCCCCGCTCAGCGTAAGAGGCGCCCTGTCGGACATCTGTCCCAGCCCAAACGCATTCAGAGCCCGCGCCACACGTTCTTCGACCTCCGAAGGTGGAAATCCAAAATTCCTGAGGCCAAACGCGACTTCTTCCTTGACACTTTCAGAGAAGAGCTGATGGTCCGAGTTTTGAAACACAAGGCCTATCTGTTTTGAAAGTTCGGCCACACTGGATTCTGTGGTTGGTTTTCCCTTCACCCTTACCGTTCCCGTAACCGGTTTCAGGAGACCATTCATGTGCTTCAATAATGTCGTCTTACCAGCGCCGTTCCCTCCGACGATCGCGACGAGTTCGCCCTCATCCACCCTTAGGTTGACCTTCTCCAGCGCCAATACCTCATTGGGCATCTTGTACGACACATTCTCAAATTCTATCAGCGCCAAAGTCTGGGAACCTCCTTGACGAAGTCCTCCACATCGAGTGCAATGCCACCCGATTTGAGACCGAGCTTCCTCTGGACTTCAACCACTGGTGGAAGGGAAAGACCCACTTCCTCGAGACCATCGCTCAACAGTACCTCCTGAGGAGTGCCCTGAATCCATATTGAACCATCCTTAACGACGATTATCTTCGAAGCAATAGTCGAGACAAGCTCAAGCCGATGCTCCACGAGAATCACAGTCAAACCAAGTCTTTTATTCAGTTCTTTTGTCAGCCTGACAACTTCTAGGGCGGTGTGAGGGTCCAGAAGCGAGGTGGGTTCATCCAGCACCAGAATCGTTGGGTCCATGACGAGCGAACCGGCTATGGCTACCCTCTGCTTCTGACCGTCCGAGAGCTCGCTGGGTGACCTCTTTGCCAGGTCCCTTATTCCAAGAAGGTCCATCGCCCAATCCGTCTTCTCTCTTATCACCTTCGGGTCATATCCCATATTCTCAAGCCCGAAGGCTATATCTCTCTCCACTGTGAACATGAAGATCTGATTCTCCGGATTCTGGAAAAGGAACCCCACTTTCTTCGCCAGTTCATACGTCGGTGTTTCCTGAACCGTCATCCCCTCCACCTTGACCGAACCCGAGTATTCTCCAGGATAGATGTGGGGGATCAGGCCGTTTATCGCCCTGAGTATAGTCGATTTTCCGCTTCCGCTCAGGCCCGCGAGTACAGCGACATCTCCTTCCCCGACGGTGAAGGTCACGTGGCTTGCCGCGGGCTTCGTCGAACCCGCATACGTGAAGGAGAAGTCATTGAACTCCACGGCTACCCTTTCCAACGATATCACCAATATTCGAGTAATTACAAGCCTCAATGCCGCGGTTTTAAATGGTTTGGTGATAATCAGCTGAATGCTTCAGCATAATGATTGAGCTTCATAGGATGAGAAGAGGCACAACCATCACCATTGATATGTCGAACAGAAGTATCACTGGTGAGGAGAAGTAGGGTTCAGCATCCAGTTTGACCCTGCGCCGAAGACCTTGATTTGCGTTTTGTCGTGTTCAAACACACAATCAACTTGCTCTACTTGACGGGGACGACAGCTGTTTCATCAGGACGATCCGCAGGATTCACGATAACCTTCATGGATGACCTCAACCCGTCTTCAACAACCTGGATGAACTTCTTGGTCGCCTCTTCGACCGAACCCGAAGTATTGAATGACCCTGCCGTGGGATGCCCACCGCCCGAACCGTGCAGCTCATCCGCCACCGCTTTACATATGCTGTTCCCGACATGCAATTTTGTAGATGAATAAAACGACTGGCTCGCCCGCACGCTTCCTCTTATCTCTCCGTCGACATCCCCCAAGGCGGCTGCTAGGTCGCAACCCAAGTCCACCAGTGCCCTTGCCACGGAAGCATGATATGACCCGACCCTGGCGATGCCAACAATCCACTGGTCACATTTGTAGAATCCGGCCTTTCTAGCACCCTTGATTCTGGCTATCTGTTCAGAGGGTTCCCTCCTCATTCGGAGAATTGTACGGATTTCCTCCACGTCCACACCTAGCTTTATCAGCTCGGACATGCAAAGCAGGGTTCCTGACCTTGCAATGCTGAGGAATTGCGAATCGGCCATTATCCCCAGCGCCACCACGAATGCAGTCTCCCTGTCCACCTTCATCTTTGAATCGAGGAAAAGTCTGTAAGCCATTTCGCTGGCCGAAGACGATGACTCATCCACTATCGCCCTGTCCACGATCTTCTTCATGCTTGGGTCGAGCGGGTGGTGGTCCACCAGGAATTTCTTTCCCTTCTTTCTTCTTACAGAGGCAAGTTCATCTTCCAAGAGGTTGGAATGACCTGTGTCTGTGATGAAAACCACATCGTGAGGCATCTGCGGAATCGTCTCCTGAAAGGATTCCCCCAGTATCGCAAGGACCTTCTTCGACTGGGATGAAACTCCCTGGGGGGCCACAAGGTCGATCTTGGCCCTCCTGTTCAATTTCAGCATCAGTCTCTTTATGACTATCGCGGAGGCGACTCCATCCACATCAGCGTTCCTGTGTGTTATGATCAGCACTCGACGAGGCTTGAGTTTCCCCAGGACTGTCATCAAATTCAACCCGGGGTGCCTTGGTTAGCCGATGGTTGCTTGGCTTTCAGAGATTCGGTAATCCTGTTCTGGAGCTCCTGCAGACTGGCCTGCAATCTCTGTTCCTGCTTCTCCAGCACCATCACTCGTGTGTTTGTAAGCTCCTTCTTCTCTTCCATTTCCTTAAGTAACGAGTCCCGGTCCACCTTTATCAGGACGGAACCTGCGATCTTGTAAGTGGGAGTTTCGTTTGTGGCCTTCTTCAGTTCGGTCAGCGCCCTTTCTGTATCACTCAACTCCGCCTGCAGCTGCTGTTTCTGCGCCATGACTGATTGCAGAGTCTGTCTCATCTGATCATACTTCGCCAGCTGCTCCTGAAGCCAGGGGGGAACAGAAGCATCGCTCATTGTATATCTATCACTCGTATGCTGTCAAATGCTGCCTTTAAAACTCTTAGATGGGAATTCAAAGCCGCCCTTGCACTCTGGATTGACATACCTTCCGCGGTTATGAATAACCCGTCATGCGTAACTTCCAGCTTTCCTTCCTTCTTGACTTCGGGTTCCATAGCCTTCGCCAGTGCGGAAGCCATTCTCTCCGAAACCGGTAGGAATATGCTGAGGCTGACCTTCACATTTTCAGGCGAAGGTGTACGCGCCACTCGCCACCGTGTAGCCACACTTACCACATTTCCAGACCCCAACTGCAGACCTTGAAAACCTTCTTGACCCGCAGGAGGGACAGTTTCTCTTCGCCTTGAGCTCCCTGTAGATCCTCGTGTACCGCTTCCTTACGGTAGCACCATACTTCGCACCCAGTCCGCTCAACGACTGCTTATTTTTTCTTGGCACCTTCGATTGCCTCCTTCAGGATCGCCCTGTTCTCCTTGGCCTTCGCCCTGGCAACTTCCATCTGTTTTAAGATTTCCTCAGGAGTGAATCCAAATGTCCCACCCTTCTGCATCGCACAGAGCTCGTTGTTGGAATTGAATGTAAGTGTAAGTCTGGCGTCCATCACGGCCTCTTCGACCCAGTCAGGGTCCACCACAAGTGCCCTTCCTATCTTTGCCGTCGTCACAGATGAAGGGATGGTCTTCGGTTTCAGGGGAACCCTCTTTTCGGAGAACACAACCTGATCGCCCTTTAGAGTTGCCTTTCTGTACTTCGTAGTTGCAAGTGCTACCACTGCTGCGTACGAAACTGCATCGAAAAGATTACCATCCACATCCAGCACCGTTACGTCCACAAATACTGAATATACCTTCTTGCCCTTCTCCAGAACGAGCGATTCCATATCCACCATGTGAGACTCCCTTATGCCCCTGTCCACCACCCTACTCAGTTCTATCGTGCTTTCATCCGGAGGGCCGGGTTCTTCGTAGGGGGATGCTATCGGCAGTATGTCAGCATTTACAGTCAGGATTCCTTCATCGGGGGTATCCGGAAAGGGTGTTCCCACCAGCACCTTTACCCCCACCAGTGCCTTTGTGTTCCCTATCTGGACAAGGGCCGAGCCGTCCGCCTTCACAATCGGACCCACCTCTATCTTGATCTTCCTGTACTCATCCATCTTCCTACCATCCAGCCTAACCCCTGTTTCGAGGGTCCTGAACACCTGTTCACGCCTGATACTGTCTACAAATTCATGCTTCCTTTCTTCTGCGGACAATCAGTTCCCCTCCTTTTCGTTCTTTCTACCCACAAAACCTTCAAGAAGAGCATCCCTCACAATTTCGTACACATATCTACCCTTTTCCAGCGCAAGTTTGAATGCCTTCTCAAACTCATCTTTGGTCAGCGCACCATCGCTTTGCAGCAGGGTGATAAGGTTGAGATTTGGCATGAAGGCGACAGGGAGGTCCACCTGCCCCTCCTTGTCCTCCGTATCGCTGACATCAGCAACTATCTTGTCCTGAACCTTTCCAACCGCACACCCAACCACCAGGTCCCTCATGGGTATCCCGGCGTCGGCAAGGGCTGCTGAGGCTGCCGTTATGCTCGCAATTCTAGAACTGCCGTCGGATTGCAACACTTCAACATAAACCTCTATGGCAGTTCGGGGGAAATCCTCAAGCACTATGGCTGGCGAAAGAGCCTCCCTGATGATCTTCGAAAGCTCTATCTCCCTCCTTGAAGGCTGCGGAGGCTTCCTGTCGTCCACGGAAAAGGGTGCCATGTGGTACCTGCACTTCAGCAGGGCCCTGTCGGGAAGGGCCATGTGCTTGGGGTGACATTCTTTCGGGCCGTACACCCCGGCCATTATCTTGTTTCTGCCCCACTCTATGTAGGCCGAGCCATCGGCATTCTTCAGCACGCCCACCGTCAGCTTGATGGGCCTCAGTTCATCCAGCTTCCTGCCATCCAGTCGCAGGTTCTTCTTACTGATTAATTGGGTCATCTAACTACTCACTTTCACCGCTATTGAAATCATCCGATTGAGGTGGACCTTCCTGGGGCTTCCTTACAACTCTTCCGGTTTCCTTTGACAGAAAGTTCTGCACGCTGACTGACAGCCCGGCTAGGTGGGCCTGAGTTTCAACCATTTCAATGGCTTTCACCGCCAGAGGTATCCTGCTCGGCTCTCCGTTGATCACAATTATACCATTCTGGCCGATCGTAATTCTGGTGCCAGTGGCCTCCTCTATCATCTTCGACATCGAGCCCCTTCTACCGATCAAACGTGGCACCTTGACAGGTGATATCTTCATCAGGTATCCACCGTTGACTCTGCCCAGCTTTGGGCCTGCCACAGTTAGCATCGGGTCTTTGGACCTGTCATACGCCGCCACCCGTGCTATGATCACATCGCCTATGTCGAACTTGCTGCTCAGGTCTTCGGATTCCGGAGAGTATCTCTTACCGAAAACATCTGTGGCGGTAAGAAATGCGGGAAAGAACGAGTTTATGTCCACAGACCAGGCGAAGGCGTTCAGGTCGATTACCACGCCCACCACCAGGTCGTCCGGCCTGGGCACATATCTCCCTGCTAGGGGGATCACCCTCACATTTCTTCCTTCTATCTCTGAAAGTCCCACCTTCAGAGAATGCAGCCCATCATCCATCTGGTACGTGTTGGGCGCTGGTGGGTAATTGCCCTTCACGATAAGGTCCCCGGGTAGGACAAATTTTCTTAATACCTTTGCCATCTCAATCAATCACTCCAACGGTGTAGCCTGTGCATTGCCCTTCGTAGCCGAGCCAAGCCTATCGAGCAGTGTCCGCTGCATCGCTATGGGAAGCTCAATGACTGCATTAAGCCCCCCATCCTCTCTCCATTCCTCCTTTGATACATTCCCAAACTGTTTCAGAATTCCAAGTACCTGGGGTGCAAAGGATGCATCTGCCCTGACGGCAAGCTTGACGTTACCTGTCTTCAAAGGAAGTATAACCCTGAGCTCATCAATCACCTTCTTCGCCTGCTCCTCTGCAGGCTTGAATGGGTCTATCGCCAGTCTTATCTGAAGCATTGCCTGCTCTATCCTCAATGGAGGGTGGGGAAGATTTGTTTTCGGGTCCACGTAGTTCTTTGCAATTAGTGTAACGATCTGCTTTTTCTTATCTTCGACCATCCTATGACGCTGTTCTGTTGTAAGTTGCAGCTCCCCCCTCCTCAAAATCATCTCTGCGACCTGGGCTAGGTTATCAGTGTGAAACGCCTTCTTCAATTTTTCACTTGACGCCCTATCTCCCTTTGACGAATCTGTGTAGATCTCGTCAGCGGCCAGCACCTGGCTCATTTCGAGCTTCTTTCCCTGCTTGAAATTGAGGGCCGCGTCGGCCTTGACGAGGATCTCGAATTTATCCCCGCCCACCGTCAAACGGACGGTGGTCATCTTTTCACTCAAATTTGCCTACTCGCTTGTAGGCTCTCTTTTGTAGGGTGTTATAAATGATACCTTAACCGTTGAGACAAGAAAAAGGCAAAGAGAAGGGAACATAGGTTTCAACGCTGTCAGTCTCGGTTCGTACCTGGCATCAACTCAAGAATTCCTCCTTTTGCCCAAACCGAAAAAACCGCGTCTTGCCCAAGCAACCACAAGAGCCCCCCACCAGAGGTCAGTCCTAACGTATGTATGCGCGACACTCAGCTCGTCGAAGATGGGAAGAGCGGAGACAAGGAAGAAGCCTGAGGAGATCAAAAAATTTGTGGCCTGCAGTTTCACCTTCCTGAGCATATCTTTGGGGACAAGCTTTTTCTCTTCGTCTGCCAAAGTGAGTGAAAATATTCCCAAGATGGCCATCATACCGCAGATATCCAGTCCATACAGAGCAGAAGTGGTAACGAACAGCTGAAAGCTCGGCGACGTTGGAGACAGATTGACGCGTAGTAGATTGAACAGAAACGGCTCAATGGATACGGCAAATAGCATCGCAACATTAAGGGCCAGCGTCCTTCTGTTTTCCAGCGGAAGCACGGAAGTTACGCTCGTATAGTTCAACCAGACTGAAATCAGAATTATGAAATTAAAAGCAAATGTGATGATATCATTTTCGAGCGCTGACGGTGTGGCAGGTGGGTTTCCCACAAGTATGATCGCGCCGATGGACAGAGCCAAACCAAAAACTAGGTCGGCAAGAGATTCTATCCTCGGCCGGGGCCTTTGGGTTGGATGTTCTTCCATCGGGACGGATGTAAGGTATCACACGACATTACTTAAATGATGATCTTGGCATTCAATCCAGACAACATTCTATCCTAACTCAGCTAGAAAGATCGTAGTCCCCAAGGGGTGACTTCCTTTTATAATATGTTCCACCATCCTTCAAAGAGACCTTTTCGACCAGTCCTTCGGCAACCAGTTCGTTGCAGGCAGATTCAACATCATCTGGAGACAGGTCAAGACCAAAGGCCGTCTCCACCTCGTCCTCGATCGTAAAAAGCCCCTTCTCCTGCATATCCCCAAGGACCGAAAATATCTTCCCTTTCAGTGTACTCAAGGGAGGTTCATCAGGGAGCGCAACAGGTTTGATTTCACCCGATTTCAGCTTCAAAATGGCTTCAGCCCAGTCATTCAGATTCTTCTTTCTGCTTCCGGTTATCTCTTGAACGAACTCTGTCTGGTTCGTCTTTCCATCTTCTCCCTTCCACACTACAATGAGTCTCGGGTTCTCTATACCACCCCTTACGCCTTCAATTTTAACCAAAGATCCAAGCGGAACATCGATGTCCAAGCCTTCCTTTGGTATTCCCCCCTCGATATCGGAATATACGATAGACTTACCTCTCCTTCCCTGAAATTCAGGAAGGTCTTCCTGCCTGTTTCCTATAAGGAAAACGATTCTTCTGCTGGTGAGCAAAAGAGTTCCTTGCGCATCCCTTCCAACATGAAACACTTCTTCAAGAGCATACTTCGCACCAACCTTTCTGTTCAGAACTCCCTGTTCCTCTGCCAGAAGCAGCTCTGCATCATCTTTGATGCTGGACCCTGACACAGAAGACTGCCGGGAAAAATGGCTTTATAGAGATTCTGAATAAATCTATGTCGGCTTTGCTTCGCCAGAAGAAGCCTTGAGATACCCTTCTACGACATCATCCGGTACCTGTTTCATCTTCTTTGTCTTTATGTCAATCGTTGCAACTTTGATATGCTTCGGTTCAGCCTTTTCTTCGCCCGCCTTCTTTACGCTCTCCACCGCCAGTGCAATCGCTTGCTCAAGAGACATACCAATATCATACTTTTGCTCAAGGTATTCGTTTACTTGATCACTTCCGCCGCCTATGGCTATGGCATCATAGCCGAGGTAAGTGCCGCTCGGGTCCGTAACAAATATGGCTGGAACCTCATTGTCAACCCCTGCGATTATTAGCGAAACTCCGAATGGTCTCACTCCCGCATATTGCGTATACTGTTGGGCCATGTCCCCCAGCTTCCTCGCTATGCCCTCCACCTCGATAGGTTCGTCGTAAACCAGCCTGTTGTTTTGTGCCTGAACCCTCGCCTGGTCCACCATTATTCTTGCATCAGGCACGTAGCCCGCGGCCGCGATGCCTATGTGCTCATCGACTTGGAAAAGCTTCTGGCTCAGCCCTTCCGTCTGAAGTTTTCTTACCCTCTCCTCTGCGCAGAGAACAACGCCTTCCTTGCACTTTATTCCAATGGCCAGCGTGCCTCTCCTTACCGTCTCAATAGCATATTCAACCTGATACAGTCTGCCATCAGGTGAAAATATCGTTAAGGCTCTATCGTAACCTGCCTGTGGAGCAAACAATCAGTAATACACCGATTAGTTGAAGGCCAAACGACCCCATTTTTAACCCCTTCGCTCCTTTTCACGGGACACGCCGGTAATCGAACGAGAAATCTTTTCAGAATGATTTTTTAATACCCATAGGTACATGTGCTAGTTTTGAAACCCATTTCCTGGGATGGCCGACAACTGAGGGTCATCGACCAGAGGCTTTTACCGGTTCGGGTAAAGTGGATAGACCTGAACGGGGCGGAAGACGCATTTGACGCGATACGTGAGATGAAAGTCAGAGGTGCTCCTCTCATAGGTGTGGTTGCAGCGTTCGGCCTTGCCCTCGAACTCCAAAAAAAGGATTCCTCCAATCTGGAAGGTCTTAAGACCGAGGCGGAACGGATCGCATCCAGGCTGAACGCAGCAAGACCAACGGCCGTCAATCTGAAGTGGGCTCTTGACAGGATGCTGGAAACTGTAAGAAGATCCACGAATCCGGATGACTGCAGAAATGAGGCGATAAAGAGAGCCGTGGAAATAATGGAGTATGAGGAGCAAACATCCAGGAAGATAGGAGAAGTGGGAGAACCTCTACTGGAAGATGGCGAGACAGTCCTTACCCACTGTAACGCTGGCTCTCTTGCCACGGTGGACTACGGAACCGCTCTCGCGCCCATTCGCGTAGCCTTGAAAAGAGGCAAAAGAATAAGGGTGATTGCGACAGAAACCAGACCCGCGCTGCAGGGCGCCCGGCTCACCGCGTTTGAGTTGATGAAGGACGGAATAGATGTGACACTCATTTCGGATACAATGGTGGGTTATGTGATGTCAAAGGGAATGGTCGATAAGGTGATAGTCGGATGTGACAGGTTGCTATCTGACGGACATGTGGTGAACAAGATAGGCACCTATCAGGTGGCAACGATGGCCGACAGGCACGACATTCCGTTTTATGCTGCACTACCATGGTCTACCGTAGACCTTACCACCCCCCTCTCCGAGGTAAAGATAGAGCAGCGTAACCCTGCCGAGGTGGAACTTGTCAGGGGGAGAAGGATAGCGCCGAAAGGAGTCAAGGTGTTCAACCCTGCATTCGATATTACACCGCCTGAACTGGTTACCGGGATAATCACGGATAGGGGAATGATTTATCCTCCATTCAGGAAGAGCATTCTTGAGGCTAACGAAAGAGGCCTCTCCCGGCCCGTGGTAGCCAGGAGAGTTTAGACCGACCCATCAGGTACATAGGGGAGAGGTGAAGACCGGACGTGATGGCTCAAGAGCGGGTTACGGGACCGGAAAAGAAGCCGACCTATCTTCCCGGCCTTTCCATCGCCATCATTGCAGGTGGAAAGAACCATGGCATGGATCCTTCGATACCCACTCTGCAGCTTGATGGAAGGTCTTTGCTTTCTGTGCTTGTGGATGAGATGAAGAATATTTCCAAGGAGCTGCTGGTGATGAATGGGGAAGCTGACAACGACTATTCATCACTTCTTGGGAACGGGGTACGGCTGGTTAATGATGAATACCACCTGGACACACCTCTTGGCGCGATGCTGTCTGCATTTCCCCAGATTTCAAATGATTACGTGGCATTCATATCATGTGAATATCCATTCGCGAAATCACAATTCATATCCCAGCTGCACAGGCTGGCCATTGGACGCAGCGTAGCTCTGCCGCTCGATGCACAATCCAATCCAGTGCCCCTCTGTGGTGTATACAGCGTCAGACATGCGGAAGAAGCTGCTCTCAAAGCCTTTTCTCGCAAGCTTTTCCATCCTTCCGACATGCTCGCCATACTGCCTGAGCCTAGATATGTGAGTCAAGAGGAAGCGGTTAGATTCGACCCGTCTCTGAGGTCGCTGACCCTTGTCAGGTCAGCATCGGACCTCAGCCGTATGAATGACAAAAAATAAAACAAAAATGTCGACCTTAGATGCCGATCATTGCATCAAGAGAAAATGCGCCTGCGCCCAGGACGAGCAGAACAATGGCCAGCATAAGGTAGAGCGCATCAATTTCGTAACTCGGATTGGCCACATCGATGTACTTTGATTTCATCTTGAATCTCTTCATGATGATTATCGACCCGAAGAATATCACATAGAACAGGGCAACGACAGGAACTATAAGACCAACTATCATGAAGATGCCACCGAAGAATTCCAATATGGCAGCGGTGCTTACCATCGCTGTGACCGGTCCCTTCTTGTCCTGCATGCCCATCCATCCGGCCATCATCTGGGCAACCTGCCCGGTCTGGACAACCTTCGGAAATCCATGTATCATCATGTTGGCGCCGAACCATATTCTCATCAGTAGTGCAAGATATGGCACGTATGGAAGTAGTACATCAAGCAGTGCAGCCAATGTGTACCACACCTCCGGAACATATAGATTTCAATTGCATACTTGGTAACCTTTAGTAACTTGGCTTCTGGAGGTAACTATTTATACTTAACGCCGGAATCTTACTGACGTGCAGCCCCATCTTGCCGAAGGTTCTGCGGAGGAATTGTGGTGCCCCGTCACGGCAGCGGCTGCGGTTCTCGGAAGAAGATGGCAGCTGGTGCTTGTAGATAGGTTGATGGGTGGCGGAAAGAGATTCAACGAAATAAAGGAGCTGATACCGGGTATCTCGAGCAAGGTTCTTTCTGAAACTTTACGGGACATGGAAGAAGATGGCCTTGTCGAGAGAACCGTTACAGCCGGGCCGCCGATCCATGTTACCTATTCGCTTACCAGGAAAGGAAGGGAACTGAATCATGTGCTTCGGGATTTCAGGGCTTGGGGAGAAAAATGGATGTCTCACCGGCCGCATAATATCACTCAAAAAAGATGAGCGCCGCCATGATCAGCAACGTAAGCCCGGATACCAGTTTGAAGTACCTGAACCGGCGTATCAGCACCCGCTCAAACCTTTTTCTGAGCAAAGCTGCCACGGCAAGGCTGAACATAATGCCGAAAGTAGTCGAAATTCCTGCCTCGATTGCGTGGTAAGATAATACAAGTGGCAACACGATCAGCATTATCTCAAGCTCTTCCACCATTGTCAGCTGGGTGACTAGGAGAAGACTTCGTGAACTTGTTGCCTTCTTTCTCACCTCATTCAACTCATCGAATATTCGATACCCTCCACCCAATGAGGCAATCAGCCAGTAAATGCCTATCGCAACCAGCAGAAAGGCGCTTGCAATCTTGATGTAAGAAAGCACCGGCCCGATCTCACCCAAGGCGTAGCGAACCAAGACGAGCAGGATGCCGAGGAGCACCATCCCTGATAGTGCCATTCCTTTCAGTAGATTCGCCCAGCCAAACAGTGTACTGTATGAGAGATCTACAAACGCATCCTCGACCATTTCGCTCGAGAGCGCCCACAGGGAGGCTGCGAGTATGGCAAGACTGAATGGCAAGCGAGGTTGCGTGTACCACCGTATTGTTAAAGTTTGACGTCGGTGTGGGGATTTTCGTCTGGTCTTCTAGCAAAAGTTTCGCCATCAAAAGGGCGGACTATGCGTAATCTGACTATGCGTAATCTGAGTCTAATTTTCGAAGGCAGATCGCTTTAAATACGGGTTGTAAACAATCAGTTTCAAAGTATGGCATTTCATTTTCAGGACATTTATGTATACAATATTCGGTGTTCTTGAAACATCTTAATTAGGAGTAGACATTCATGCGTTTCAGGCTCGGAGGAAATCTCTGGCATCATTCCGATTTCATCAGGTTCTGGACAGGTGATACGGTTACCCAGTTCACAGGCCAGGTCACTTCCTTGGCACTTCCTACAATAGCAGTGCTGACTCTGAATGTCAGCGGGTTCCAGCTTGGTTTACTTTCAGCTCTGAGCTTCATCGCCTTCCCTGTTCTGGGGCTTTTCGTCGGGGTGTGGATGGACAGGATGAGGAGAAGACCTGTGATGATAGCTGTCAACCTCGTCAGGCTTGTGACGCTTGCATCCATTCCGCTGGCATTTATAACTGGCGTGCTATCACTTTACCAGCTGTACGTCATCGCTCTTATAATGGGTATCTGCACTCTCTTCTTCGATGTAGCCTACCAGTCCTATCTGCCGAGTCTCGTGGAAAGGGAAAACGTAGTGGAAGGTAATCAGAAGCTGCAGATAAGTGCATCCGGAGCCCAGGTCGTCGGCCCTAGCATCGCTAGCCTGCTAATGGGACTGATAGGTGCGGCCATGTCTATCTTGGTGGATGTCATGGGCTTTTTTGTGTCTGTTGTGATGCTCTTCTCCATAAGGAAACCCGAGCCGGCGCCGAAAGCAGATTCTGCCGATGGCGGTCGACACTTTTTCGGAGAGATGAAAGAGGGAATAAGGGTGATTACTGGGAATAGCCTGCTCTGGAGTCAGGCCGGGTGTACCGCAACCCAGAATCTAGGGACTAACATGTACTTTGTTGCACTGCTTTTGTATGCGTACAGAATCCTTGGCATATCCAAGTCTGTCATAGGTTTCGCATTTTCTCTTGGTGCATTAGGTTTCCTGCTCGGTGTTCTTGCCTCCACAGCTTTGACGAAACGTCTTGGTCTCGGAAGAACGATTGCACTATCCACAGCTCTGAACCTAGGTCTTCTTCTTGTTCTTCTTCCCATGGGCAATCTCTCTCTGCTCATTATAGGACTGGCCCTCTTCGTGAGTAATGTGGGAATCCCGATTTACAACATAAACCAGGTCAGCTTGCGGCAGATAATAACGCCTGACAGGCTTCAGGGTAGAATGAATGCCACAATGCGGACAATCGTCTGGGGCACCATTCCAGCAGGTTCACTTATAGGCGGCATTCTCACCACGCTTATTGGAATAATTCCCACGCTGTTGGCAGGCGCAATCGTGGGTGGAGGATCGATTCTTTGGATCCTTCTTGGCCCAATAATCAGACTCCGAAAGCAGCCTGAACCCGTCGATGGCGAAAGTTAACAAATATCCTCTCTTAAATAATGCAACGAGTTCCTCAGAAGGGTGGTCGAAGCGTCTGAACCCTCCGTTTTATTCGCTTTCAAGTTCGCTGCTAATGCGTTTATTAAATTCTAGATTGCAGCCCATTTCAGATATGCTGAGCCTACAGTCAAAGCAGGTCAGATTCTTCCTAGTATTTGTTCTACCACTTGTATTGTTGGGCGTCATCCTGGGAATACTTCAGGTGAGCACAAAGGCGCTGGTTCCACTCGAGCAGGGAGTAAACGCCGGTTACGGCGTGGCCGTGCTGATATGGTTGTCCTTTGTTCTATCAATCATAGCGGACGCGGCTTTAATAGGCATAGCAGCTTTCAACACATTCAACGACAAACCCGTTAACAAGAGGCTGGTAAGGCTCGGAGTAGCCGGTGGTGTGGCGGCTGTCGTCGTAGTATTCCTGATTATTCAGTTCGGCACCAAAATACTTACCCCACTTGAAAGCGGAATAGCAAGCGGAGAAGTACCCCTCTCGCTGGCTGGAATAGCTTCGCTCCTTGCGTTGTTTGGGACGGGTGGCGCGTTCTTCTATGCCACAAAATTCAAGGCGATTCCCTTTGTTCTTCATCCCGACGGTGGCATAAAAACAGAGGAGGTTGTCGTCAGTGTGCCAGATACAGGTGCCACTCAACCCGAGAAGGCTCTGCATTCTTCTGCTGCAGAGCACCCACCTGACCAGGTGCAGCCTCAGGCAGCACCTGAAAGGCCCGCTCCGATTTTATCAGATGCGCACTCGGCAGAAAGCAGCACAGTACCCGCATCACCTCAACCTCAACCTCAACCTCAACCTCAACCTCAGGCTTCTCATCCAACCCAGGAACCTTCTCCCGTGGTATCTATTCAGGACCTTAAGCTTGTAGAATCATTTGTGAGTCGCAGAGATTTCGACCTGCTATCTGGCCAACCCCAATCAGGAGAGGACAGAGACCTTATCCAGACGAAGGCAAATGTCGCAGAATGGATACTTCTCTCCCTGAAACTGGGGGGCAAGGTTGCGAAAACCAAACTGGAGTCGAGCTTCGAGGAACAGTTCCCGAAGATATACGTCCCCCTCTTTAATTCAGTGCTATACGACCTCATTTACAAGGGAAAGGTTGATTCCGTAAAGGAAGGAAGCAGAATGATGCTTATGCTGAAAGATGACAGTCAGGAAGGCGGATCAGGCTCCAGTAAGACATAAATCATCTTAAGGCATAATAAGCTTGTTTGACCGAGTCCGATACGAAAGACCAGACGGCTAAAGCGATTGCAGCCATATCCAACTCGATCAAAACCGAAACCCGTGCCAGGATGCTCCTTGCGCTCAAAAAGAGCCCGATGAGACCAAAGGATGTTTTGAGACTTTCCACGGAATCACCAAGCACAATCTACAGAGCGGTGGACCAGCTCATTGAAGCCGGTGTCATTTCAAGAGAAGGAGGAGGGGACCAAGTCGTGTGGAGCCTGACCCCACTTGGTACAAGACTCGTAGATTCGATGGTGAACGTAGTTTCAGGCCCCGGTATTTCTACTTCCGAAGCGGTCTCCTCAAGAAAAAGATATCAGAAATATATCGAAGCGTTGGCACCCGCGGCACTTTTCGCTTTTGCTGCGGTCAGGGGGGTATTTTCGCACCAGGTTGGATGGGTTATAGGAGGCGCATTGCTCGCCTTGATTTTATATGTGATGCTCAGATACGTATTTCGACGTTAAGAGGTCCATTCATAAAAACCATTAACTTAGGAAGCCAACGTAGCATTATAATTAACCATAAACATTTTGCGCTAACCATGAGGACATGTCCTGACGGCCTTCCGTTTCCAGTGGGAGCCGGTTAACTCAACTTCTGTCTTGTACAGTAGATTAGGAACATCTTAAGTTCGGTACTGTAATTCGCGATCTGGTCCAGAGCCTGCAAAATCTTTCTCACCCTCTCGTCTGTAGCAAGGCCAGATTGGGGCAACAAAATCTCTCCGGTTATGACGCCCTGCGCGTCGATAACAGCCTTTCTGAAGACATCCAATGCGTGATCGAGCGAGCCGAGGTCATACTTTTGTAACGCCCAAGAAAGCAAAAGCCCCTCGACCTCTCGTTTCTGGGCTTCGCCATCCACATGCCGTCCTTCAGAACTCATGGGTTAGCGAGATATCGGCACGATTTTAGGCAGTTGTTTCAACATTTATTCACTTGCAACTGAAAATTAGTTTCTTTGCGGTCTTGGAATACATTTCTCTCTTGGCCAGTCAAATCAGAAACGCATTTAATCAGGCAACTATATTCTAATCGCAGTATACGTTGAATCTTACGGATAGACAGAGAAGCACCCTTACCCTCATCTGTGATACGCTTTTCCCTGACGTGGGGGATGGTTCCGACTTTTACAGGCGCAAGGCTCCAGACATGGGTGTTGACACCGCTCTTGCCCGGGTGATCGAGGAAAGTCTTCAACCAGGCAACTCTAGCGCCATGGCCAGGTTGCTCGACATACTGGAAAACCCCATACTTGAACTCGCTCTTTCCCGCAAACCGAGGGCTTTTTCAAAAATGAGCCTTCAGGAAAGGACAGAACTGCTGCGCTCCTGGAGGGACAGCCCGCTGATGGTAAAGAGAACCGCCTTTCAGGCAATTAAGAGGATCGCATGCTTCCTTTCCTACACCGTACAGACGTCGGGCGGCATAAACCCAAACTGGAGTGAGATAGGATACCCTGGACCCGATGATTCGGGGAGGGTGCAGCATCCCCAAGAGCTTACGGTTAAGCCATTAATCCCAGAGGAAGGTTCCAAGCTCGAGGCGGAAGTATGTGTCGTTGGCTCCGGCGCTGGGGGAAGCGTTATTGCGTATGAGCTGAGCAAGGCAGGTCATACAGTGATAGTGCTCGAGCAGGGCAGTTACGAAACTTCCACGACATTTATTCAGGACGAACTCCAGATGATGCAAAAATTATTCCAGCAGCAGGGTACCGCTTCAACGAGTGACCTTTCCTTTACGCTCCTGGCGGGAAGGGGGGCGGGCGGCGGAACAATTGTGAACTGGAACACGTGCCTGAGAACCCCTGAACCGGTTCTCAAGGAGTGGCAGGAGGATTACGGTATCCAGGACCTCCTCTCCCCCCATTTCAGGGAGCTTGTCGAGCAGGTATGGAGCACCCTGAGGGTAAACACGGGTGAAAGTCAAAGAAACTCCAACAATCAGGCTTTGTGGGATGGTTGCTTAAAACTGGGATACACGGAAGGTACAGACTTCGAGGTCATAAACAGGAATGCGGTTGGCTGCAGGGAAAGGTGTGATTTCTGCAACATGGGCTGCATTTACGCCTGCAAGCAGTCCACCATCATGAATTACATTCCCATGGCGTATGCCAACTCTGCAAAATTCATATTTAACTGCAGGGCTGAAAGAGTGCTTATCGAGGGGGACGAGGCCAAGGGGGTGGCTGCGGTGTACGCCCCAACGCCGGGCAAGACCGTACGATTCGAAGTGAAGTCAAAGGTCGTTGTAGCGGCCTGCGGAAGCATCGAAACACCTGCACTTCTCCTGCGCTCGGGGGTAAAGGACAGGAACGTAGGGCGAAATCTCAGACTCCACCCCACAGCAGCACTCTCCGGAATCTTCGAACACCAAATACAGGCGTGGAAGGGTCCGCCGCAGACGGTGGCGGTAAGGAAATTCATTAATCGTGATGGAAATTATCACGGGTTTTGGATTGAAGCAGCTCCGGCTCACCCCGGTCTTTTCGCCTTTACGATTCCCTGGAGTGATGGGAAATCTCATAAAGACTTCATGAAAAAGTACTATACCAGAGCCGCCTCCCCGATCGTACTTGTTCGTGAATGGGGCGGAGGAATCGTATCCATCGACAAACAGGGATTTCCTGTTGTATTTTATGACCTGGACCAGAGAGACAAAAGCACAATGATGGCAGGGATGGAAGAAATAGCACGGATACTCGTCGCTGCGGGAGCTACAGAAATCTGGAGCACTCACAACGAACCTGTATCTGTTGGGGATGGAAGCCGGTCGTTGAAGGAAGAGGACCTTGACAGCTTCAATCAGCAACTAAGGCGGAAGGGAATAGGAAAAAACAGAATGATGCTATTTAGTGCACATATAATGGGTTCCGTAAGAATGAGCCAGGACTCATCTCAGGGTCCCACGAGGCCTACGGGTGAACTGCACTCCACACGCAACCTGTACATTGGCGATGCAAGCGTCTTCCCCACGTCTCCAGGGGTGAATCCCATGATCAGCATAATGTCCATGTCAAAGCGTACATCAGAATTCATAATCAGCTCGCTCTCGTCGGCGCATGCTTCTTGATCGGATTATATCACGGTAGACTCTTATTCTGCGTCGGAGGTAATCCCATCCTTCTCATGAGGTCACGGAATCTTTCTTCTCCCCTGATATTTTCGAACCAGTATTCCAGACCTATGTTTCTGAGATAATGGGAGTGCTCACCGTATGCATTTTCCAGCCAATCAAGGGCAGATTCCTTGTCACCGAGTATCGCGTACACACCCGCCAGTGCGACCATCGCGGCCTCGGTCTCGGATGCAAGCTTCTTCAGAGCTTCAAGTATCGCTTCGGCTTCTTCTCTTTTGCCGCATTTTACATACGCGTATGCGAGGTCTGCCTTGCAGAACGGATTCTGCTGGTCCATTTCCACTGCCTTTTTCAACTCTTCGACACCAAGGTCGAGTTCCCCCTTCATGACGTGGCACATGCCCAGGTTATCCAGCGCAGACTGTTGCTGAGGGTCCAGCTCCAGTGACCTTTTGTACCTTAGCATTGCTTCATCACACCTTCCAAGATAATAAAACACGGTGCCCGCAATCGTGCGGATTGTTGAAGAAAGGGGGTCCAGCTCCTCTGCAAGCAGAACTTCGGAAAGTGCCTCATCCACTCGTCCCTCGATAAGCAGCATCAACCCATATCTTGCGTGCGCAAACGCGTAGCTGGTATTCAACTCAAGTGCCCGCTTGAATTCCTTTTCCGCCGCCTCAAAATTCCATTCATAGGAAGCCTGAACCATCGCCATGGAGAGGTGCGCTTCGGCCAGCATGGGGTCCAGCTCAAGTGCCTTGGCAGCGTAGGCCTTTGCCTTACCGCCCCCCTGTCTTGTCGGCAGATGTCCGTTTATCACGAGAAACATGTACGCATTTGACAAACCAGCATACGCAAGTGCAAAGTTGGGGTCGAGTTCTATCGCCTCTTCGAAGTATTGTATGGCGCTGAGAAAACCATCAGTGCTGCCCCTGAAGAAATGAAACCTTCCTTTCATGTAAACGTTGTATGCCTCCGCGCTCTGGGGGGCCCTGCTCCTTATCCTTCTCCTCTCACCCGACAGCAGCTGAACCCTCAGCGCCTTTGAGACTCTTTCGGCTATGTCTGTCTGTATTGCGAATATATCCTTGAAGGGTCTGTCATATGTTTCAGTCCAGATATATTCTTCTGTGGAGCCGTCGATAAGCTCCACCGTCACCCTTACCCTATCGTTGACCTTCCTCACGGTTCCCCCCAGCACCGTTCCGGCCTGCAGCTCTCTCGCTATTTCCCCTATGGATTTCTCACTCCCCTTGAATTTCATCACGGAGGTTCTTGCTATCACCCTCAACCCTGCTATCTTGGAGATCGAGGCTATCAGCTCCTCTGTGAGTCCATCCGCAAAATATTCATCCTTTCCATCCGGTGTTATGTTCCTGAAAGGTAAAATCGCTATTCTTCCCCTTGAGAGAGTTTCTGTTTCAACGATCTTTGGTGTCTCCCAGGGCATAACTACCTTGTAAAGTTCTATTGGGAGTTGTACGTTCTTCAATCGCATTTTATCAATCGGTTTGAACGTGAATTCTGTCTTGTTCCAGACTTGGTCGTAAACCTGCTGGCTCACACAGATGCCCCCCGGTTCCGCAAATGGTTCGATTCTAGACGCTATATTCACAGCATCACCGTATATGTCACCGGAGCTGTGAATGACATCACCAAGGTGCACACCAAGCCGAACGAAGATCCGGTCTTCCATGGGAACCTGGCCATTCCTCACGTGAAGTTCTCTTTGAATCTCAAAAGCGCAGTTCACAGCATCGAGAGTGTTGTTGAACTCGACCACGAATGCATCACCCACGGTCTTGATTTCTTTGCCTCCGAATTTCTGGAATGCGGCTCTCAGTATTTCCCGGTGTTGCTCAAGAAGCTTCATCGCCAGACTCTCATTCTTTTGAGTGATGGCCGTGTAACCCACGATATCCGTGAACATGATCGTGGCTAGGCGCCTTTCTTCCTGCTGTGGCTGGCTAGACGGTGTGATATTGCCGGTGGCTCCCAAACCCGACCCTTTGCATCCGCCCTGGTGTCGAATAATTAAGGATATACCAGGTTCGATTCAGTCGATGTTAGATTTTGAATAATATTACTTCAGCCACTCGTTGAGCGTCTGCCGCATCAGACCCCTTGAACCAAGGTCATCACGACTGGCCGAACCAAACAGATAATCAAATGCTGGTTCGATCTCCCCATCCTTTCTCGCCTTCGATTCCACAAGTACAAATGAATCTGCTGATTTGCCAAAATCCTTCAGAGGATGCGAAAACATGAAGGCCCCAGTTTTCGATATCACGTAGGTCTTTTCGAAAGGAGCTTCGCCGCTACCCGCCCGCCCAACGAATCTCACGTCAAATCCCCTCCCCCTTCCTCTCAATCTTTCAAAATTCTCCTTCATCTTGTCGAGCGATGATCCCTCGCTGCGCCTGACCCCAGTAAGGAGCATGAGATTTGAATCCTGTTTCACGTAATTTCTAAGTATTCTTAGGGTTTCTTCATCCACATTTGGGTCCTCCACCTTTACATATTCGCTGTTTGCGCCGAATACCTTCAAAAGGGCATCGTTAAGCTCGGCTACGTTTCCGGCGTGGACTGTCATGACCGCACCTAACCGCAGCGATTCTTTCAGTACACTTTCTATCCTTTCAGCAACTGCCGTATTTACCACAATATCCTTCTGTGTCAAGTAAACAATCCCCAGCTTCGCGGCTTGAACGAGGTCTTCTTCTAAAACGTTAGAAACTGATTCTTTCTCAAGTGCGAAGAAGGGCGTGGAAGTTTGAACAGCCTTGTTTGAAAGAAGCCTCTCGACAAGTCCTAGGTAGTACAGATTTGAGGTTCTATTGTAAAGCTTCTGCTTGGCGGACTCGAACAGGACGCCGTTCAGCCTTTCTGCGTGTTCCCAAATGAATCGGCTCTGCAGAAGATGTTTGAGGTCGTCATCCACTATGAGAGACTCATCCTTTATCTGAACCACGCCTTCACTTACAAGCTGGGAAACCGCCTCTCTGAGATGTTCGGTCGTCAGGTCTGGGAGATTGACTTTCAGGTCCTCCATGGTCGGGGGGTTGGGTGAGAAGAGAACGATTGCGACAATGGCGAGGTCTTCAAGGGATTTCAGCTCCCCAAGCTTCGCCTTCTTTGCAAGCAGCTCTTCCAGAGTCGTGGTTACACTGAAAGGATACCTCCTCAGATAGAACGAAACATAATGATGACCCGCCTGGTCCCACCCATGCTGAAACGCCATTCTGTCGGCTGCCAGGTCCATACAAACGCTCAGTACTGTAGTGTCTTCAAATTTGTCCACGAATGTGATATCAGCCCTGCCATCGTTGGACCTGACTGCCGCAAGCAGCCAGGGCAGTCTGAAATCATTCTTTTCAGCCATATCAAACAATTTCTGGCTGTTCACATGTATTGCATCAAGGTAATTTCTCACCTCGAGCGCAGCGCCATCCCTATGAGAAGGTTCAAGCGAAAGAACGCCGTCCTTCTCGACGATGAACTTTTCTTTTTTCAGCGAATCGATGGCCTCGCTAAGCCTTGATGAGTTGAGAACTACGTCAGACTTTCTGGCAGCAAAGAAGCTTTCCACCTTCGCCCGCTGGACGCTTCCAACATTAATCAGAAGGTCTAGTATGTAACTTTTATTATCGTCAACAGTTACTATTGTCATCTAACAGGACGTGCGTCCTGCATACAAAAATAAGAAGGTTCTGTCACCGAGCAAGCAGACTTGTTCAAAGAGGCAAAATAACGTCCAATCGCCTTGGCGACCGATTAATCTGCAGCTTCAACCTGCACACAGTAAGAGCAATCCGCACAGTTGCATAAGCCGCCGCAGCACTCACATCCAATTTCAGCCTTCATGTCGGGGTTAAGCAAAGCCGGCCTTATCGTAATTTATGCGCAACTTGAATAAAACGTTTATGGTGTACTGCTCCAGAAGCATGAATCTTGGCTCTTCCTCACACCGGAAGATCATTCTGACGTAAACTATCGTTTTGATATGGGTGATTGAAAGTTTCTTCCGTTGGATGTTGCTCTCTGTCAGCGCTAGGCCTTGTTCTGTTGTTTCTCTATCATCTCTCTCACAAGCGATCCGGTTTCGCTCATGCCGAGCCTCACTTTGCTCGGGTCCAGCGGCCTGTTCATCGCCTCGAGCAGTTCGGACGCATTCGAGTAAGACCGGATTCCCCCGGCCGCCTTTATCCCTATTTTCGAGCCCAGCCTTCTGGCGGTTTCATCCATCAGCCTCACATTCTCCACAAGCGCTCCAGTACCGCCGTTACCTATGCTAGTTGCAAATTCGCGTTCGGCAAAACCCGTGCTTGTCTTGATGAAATCTGCCCCCGACTCACAAATGATCTCATAGAGCTTCGTCTTTTCTGCTCTGGTGGTATACGCATCCTCGGCAATCACCTTTATCAGGATGCCGCTGTCGTGCGCCGAAGTAACCACTTCGTGAAGATCCCTTCTCACATTTTCATACATTCCGGAGCGAACGTATCCAATTTGTACCACTATGTCGACTTCATCCACTAGTCCTGCCATCCTCTTAATGATCGAAACTCTCTGATCTGTGGTAAGCACGCCGAACGGGAAATCCAAAACCGCATCGAGTTTAAGGTCGATTTCGTTGCTTCTGATGTATTTATTCGCCCAGCCAACCCAGAGCGGCTGTATGCAAACTGCACGAGTACCCCAGCTCCTTGCTTCTTCGATCAGAACTCCGATTCTTTCTCGTGTAGCATACGGCTTCAGATAAGTGTGGTCCACCACGTTAAGCAGATCATAAAGCTTGTACTCATGTTTCGGCATATACATTGTCACGTCACTCCTTCCTAGGAATACAGCAGGAAATCACTATAAGACCCATTGTGTACATCTGCACTCAAAGGTTATCGAAATCGGGAAGGCTGAGCATCCAGATTCAGTATTCTCATTGGTTGGCGATCTGACTTGCAGGTCCAATAATGGAGATCGTGTATCTTACGTATATTCCGCCCCTTGTGGCAGGTCGAGACGGGGTGGGCTGGGCGATTTGATGAAGTGTTATGGTAGAAGTGCCCGGTCGCATCGCCAGAAAGTTGAATTTTTTGATCATTACACCCTGCACTCCCGCATCCACCCAGCTACGGGCGAGTTGGAAAAAGTTGGGATCGAATTCCGCCACCCAATCGTAGCCCTGCATGAGCTGTTCCTGCAATTCAAAGTACATTCCCGAGTTTACGCTCATGATCTTCTGCCTGGATGAGTGTACAGCAACGGTTTCAATGGCGGCGGCTTCCCGCATCTGCATCATCCTGAGTACATCGGACCGGGTGATTATGCCTGCAAGCTTCCCCTGCGAATCCACCACGATCACCCTCCCCAGCCTCGAAGAATTCATCAAGTGGACGACAACCTGGCCACTTTCATCCATTCCTACGGTTGGAACCTCGGAACGGGGGGTCATGACATCCTTAACGAACACATTGCCCCACTCCTCCTTCTTCACTTTCCTGAAATCGTCGATCGTGACGCATCCGACGAGTTGCCCATCTTCTATTACAGGATAGCCGTTGTGACCCTGCCTGATTATCATGTCGTGAAGGTCTGAAAGGGTAAGGTTCGGCTGAACCACATCCACCTTTGAGCTCATCATTTCTCTTGCTGTGGACTTCTTCATTCCTTCTTCAATGATGAGCTGGCTCAGTGATGATCTTGCTCCGCTGGCGATAAACCAGCCTATTAGAAGTAGCCATAGCCCTGTGAATATTTCAAGCAAGAATATTAGAAAGAAAGCGCCGATTCCCATTATGACGTATGATATGGCTCTGCCTACAGACGCGGCTGACCTTGTTGACGCGAGCAGGTCCCCATTCCTCCTCCATATGAGAGAACGGAGCACCCTCCCCCCGTCCATGGGGAACGCCGGGATAAGGTTGAACGCGGCCACCACTTCATTGACCCATGCTATGTACTGAAGCGGCGCCTGAATCAGAACACTCGCATTTACAAAAACGGAGAGAAACCATGCCGCGTTAAGGACTCCGGCCAAGGCCAAAGAAGTCAATGGGCCAGCAAGGGCCATTTTCAGTTCAAGGTTTGCGGTACTTGGCTCATCGGCGATTTCTGAGACCCCCCCGAAGAGGAAAAGTGTGATTCGCGTGATCTTCATACCACTTCGCTTTGCCACAACCGAATGTGCCAATTCATGGATGAGTACAGAAGCGAACAGCGCAAGGGAGGATACGACGCCTATCACAAGTTCATCCAAGAATCCGAGACCCGGGTAATTTATGGGCATCAGGTCAAAGCCCACTGTCCACGCAATCAGGAGGAAAATGATGAACCACGAGTAGTCGATCTGTATCGGAATGCCATAGATCCTCCCGACAGTCAGGGACATCGCGTTAAACTACACACTGACTACTTCTTTAGTCCTCTGCCAATTTCATCTCAAGGGTCCAGGATATTTATCGTCAACACGAACTAGGAGACTGGCTGAATCAAGTGGCATATTCTCAGAATAATTCTCGAATAAGGTCTTCCTTTCAATCTTATATGAATGGTATGTTTACTGGCGGTTCGCACAATCACGAGTCCTGCGAATCACCGGAGTTCGAAATCAAGTTTATCATATACCTGTCGATGGAGTCGACGTCGTTAGTGATTCTCTGAATAGTTATGTCCCTGAATTTTTGGAAAATGTCCTTCAGAGCTTCTTCGTCCAGGTTATTCGCCATTAACGGGTTAGAAAGGAGGGATGCCCACCCGATATTACTTTGCTTCATGAATTCTATACACTGCATTATCTTGCTTAGACACTCAAGCCTATCTTTGGGCTGAGATTTCTCGAGCTCTTCCTTCAGAGCAATTATCGATGTCCTGATCTGTTCAATGTTTCTATTCCACGAACTCATTTCGTATAAGTCAAGCATCTCATATTAAAAAACATTCGGCACAAAACGAGGAAAATAAGCCACAAAAAGCCCCTACAAAAGATATCTGTGTAAGGAACACGGGAAAGATTAACATGAATCTATCTTTCCAAGTACCTCAATCCCTGGACCTGACTATTCGAATCGCGAGTAGCACCGGTACGGCCACCCACAGTGCGCCTGTCAAAATCAATGTGACCGGAGTGATGCCAAATTGGGAGGGTTGTATAGGTATACCAGAAAGAGACCGGAACTGAAGTATCTGCAGCAGGCCGATGAATTGTGAAGGGTTAACAAAGGAAAGGTCCACCTGCAAACGAAGTGCCGAGAGGGATCCGAAGCTGACACCTGTGGCTGTCACCGCGAGGGCAAGAAGGAGAGACCACAGGAGGTCCAGCACAAGGAACAGACCTATTCCGGAACCGATCAGCGCACCGGTGGATTTGGTGAACTGGGATACGATGAAGATTATTCCCACAAATGCTGCTATCTCCACGAAAAGGGAACCGACCGATTCGAGTACGAATGTCATACCCAGTGCTTCCTTGATTTCATACCACACTATCAGGTCGACTATCAGGATCGTTATTACCGTGGCCAGTGTCACAGCCGCGACTATGGAAACATACCTCGAAACCAGTACGCCTCGCCTCGTAACAGGTCTGACAAGAACTGATTCCAGTATACCTGTCACTCTGTCTCTACCGTATACAGAGTAGGCACCGATGATTGCCATCAGCGGAACAAATAGTCCAAGCAGCGATGAGAAAAATGTGGAGGCTAGTTCGTTCGCATTCAACTGGGGGGCAACTGAGAGATATGACTGTACCGGAGAGCCCTCGCTGATCAATATTGTTCCGTTACTCGTTGCGAGGACGATCCAGAGGAAGTCCGCCGGATTCGCATCTGAGGGAACGGTGATGTAGGCAGAACTCACATAATTACTGACCCTTGACAGGGGAGTCATATTGCTCAGAGAAGGGGGAAGGTTCTGAGCGGTTATTTGGTAGTAAATCGAGTCATCGGGTTTCGTGAAGTTTGGTCCTACTGCGAACACGAATATATCCGTCCTGGAGGAATTATTCGGGTCCGCAACAGTGCCTAGAGTAGCCGGGGGCTCGGGTTGGCCCAGCTCGATTGAGCCGATCTTGGACGAGGGAGGTAGAAGTTGAATCCCCACGACGTTCGAATTCAGGCTGCTCTGAAGGGTTGCAAGATAACTCGTGGTCGTGTTCTGATTGGGATAAGGTATAACCATGAAAGCGAACCCGCTAGAATTCGATTTCGTCACCTGTGAAAAAAGTCCAGGAGTGGATGACGTAACGTTCAGGGTTACACCAGATAGTGGTTGCCCGAAGCTGTTATACACATAGAAAAGAATGTTGAACCCATTCGGTTCGTCGATTACGCTGTAAGCTACCTGTGATATTGGTGGTGGTAAGGACACCTGTGAGTTCCCTATAAGTGGAATGATCGCAAGGCTGAACACTATGATGAATATCATTACAGCAAGCACTCCCTTGCTGGTGAACGCCCTTCTGACATCGTAAAGTAGGGGATTCATTGTGCTTCGCCAATAAGCTTCAGGAAATATTCCTCAAGGCTGGGGGTATGATACGATATTTCCTTCACCGAATAGCCCATCCTTATCACTTCCAAATTCACGGCTGAAGGGTCCCCGGTGTAACCAGACACGGTCACCTTATCATTGTCAACACTGGGCTTTCCAAGCGTACCAAGATAATCAAGAAGCCTGTCATCAACAACATTCAATCTGAGCACGAGTACGCCGCCTTCCAGAGATGAAAGTTCATTCCTCGTCATGACCTTGAGCAGTCGCCCCTTGTGTATGAATGCGACCCTGTCGGAGAGTCCCTCCACCTCGGACAAAATATGAGAAGAAAGCAGCACCGCCTTTTTCTCCTGCCTCAGTTTCACTATCAGATTTCTGAAATAATGAATTCCTTCAGGGTCCAGTCCATTCAGAATTTCGTCGAACAGATAATTCTGGGGGTTGGAAAGCATCGCTGCCGCGAGGACAAATCTTTTCTTCATCCCCTGGGAGTAGCTCGAAGCCTTCCTCCTTTCGACTCCTTCGAGCCCCGTCTCCTTGAGGAGTCTGAGTGAAGCCTGTCTAGCCTCTTCCCCATGGATTCCGTAGTAGCCGGCATAATACATCATCAGGTCGATAGCCTTTGCATTCTGCTCGAAGTTAGGCAGCTCCGGGACCCATCCAATCCTTCTGGATGCCTCCACCTTTTGTCTTACAATGTCCAAACCATCAATGCTTACGCGGCCCCCACTGGGAAGCGCGACGCCTGCAGCAATTCTTATCGTTGTAGTCTTTCCGGCTCCATTGAGGCCAACAAAACCAACGACCTCGCCGTCGCGTACCTCGAACGAAACATCCTTTATGGCAGGACCGATCTTCTTTGAATATATCTTGGTAAGGCCATCGATTGATAGCAAGGTTTCTATTCAAAGTCACATCATTTAGGTATATAACAGCATCGTAGCTGATTTTCACAATAATCAAAGAGAATAGCCATTGCAGAAGTATCATTCAAACGGCCATACACTTACGCTGCTCGCTGTGAGATAAGCGGCCGCTATATGGAATCCACCAATTTCTATGCCGCCCCCGGTCACCTCGCCCACAACGTAGACGTTTGCCGTGCCAACGGCAGGCAGCGCGCCGCTCCAGGTCACGTATATGGTTCCGGTTCCGTCAGATAACACAAACCCCCCACCGAATCTCTGGGTGACGGTACCAAACAGGCTGACCTGCTTCCCCTTGTAGGAAGCCGGGTCGGACATAACTTTGGAAATCTTCGTTGAATTCAGGATTGGGTATGCTGCGTAGAACGCCAGAATTACGATGATCCCAGCTACCGCGGCCAGCAGAAGGGCATACCTGCCTTTCATATCTCTGGGAAACCACTACTGCAAGATAATTTAACGGTTTTGGATTGTATGAAAAGAGTGAGGCAGATAATCGGCACGTTCTTGGTCAGAAAACGGCGATCAATGTAAGTTTCAAGAAAAATTTTCAACTATTTTCCGTACTTGGCAACACATGGATTTGCTCAACAGGACGAAGGCTTTCATTCAAACACTTATATAATCAACGGATAATCAATCCCATAGGCGATGGAGTCCGCCGGGGCCTGAATGGCCCGAAATGTGCTAATCGCGCTGATGACTCCTACCAGGTTGGGTAGGAGAAACAAAATGTTCAGTACTTGCATGGGCCTGTATAATCCAGTCTCCAAGTGGGGGCTCCTAGGGAGTGGTTCTTTTCAGATATGAAATTCAGTTTATACCTAGAAAGAGATCTGCTGGAGAAGCGGCTTTTAAATGAGGTTGAGATCAATAACCTGATCTTACAATGGTGTGATTACATATTGGCGGAAATGGAGTATGAACAGAAACTGAAACAGGCAGAACGCCTTAAGGGTGAAATTCCCAAGCTGAAAGAAGAGCTGGAATATCTGACATCCTTGGAAAACGAATCAGAAAATGACTTGTCTTGGATGGATAACCGTGTTGACGAACTTGAGATGGAAAACAGAAAACTGCTTGAACATTTGAGGCGAGCCAAGAGATGAAGCCCTTCTTCAATCGTGCGAAGAACGGAAATTATACGCTTGTACTCGATGAACAGGTAGCAGAGAGGCTGAAAAGAGAAGCGGCCAAGTACGGATTAACACTGGATGACCTTTTGGCGCTGGCTGCCTCAAAGCTGGTCAACGGGAAACTCGACGTGCACGACCTGCCTTCGAAGAATAAAATTCTGGATGAAGAATTGGAGCGGCTTATTCATGAACACCTTGGGATATCTTCAAAACTGGCTGCTTTACGTTTCAAACGTTTTTCCACTCATTCTGGTTGCTCCACCGAATCGATTAGACTTCTTGCACTTGAGGCCGAAAACAGATCTTTGTGCAATGAACTCGGTCTAGCATATGATGATTCTAATTATAAAAAGGCGAAACTGCTCTTTGAGAAGTATCATCAGGAAATGAACACTCAACTCGAGAAGGGGTACTAGGATATCTTGTCTTCACGAATATATCATCTTTCTGGGCGAACCGATACACCAAACAGGCTTTCCGGAGCACGCCCGTCCAGATTGCTGGTGAATAGCCTTATCAAACCGTAAATCACACTTCCTTCCATGTCTGTTTCCCAAGACGAGCTTGCAAGGTTGAGGGACTCATTAAGGAAGGATGTTAGAGATGTGTCCTACATGCTGGCGAAGACAGATAACGAAGTCGAAGAGTTGAAGAAGCAGAACGAATCTGTTCGCGAAGAGATTCATGCACTGAAAGAAGAAAATGAAAGATTGAACATTCAGAGCCTAGAAATGAAGAAAAAGTTAGAGTATTTTTCAAAGGTGGGAACATTGGCGAAGAGCGCAATTGCAGAAGTGGAAAGGATCGAGTCCATCAAGTGAGCAACTCCAAAACCTCGGATATCGATGAATTTTATTCACAGAATAGGTTTGGAAGCGATATTCTGCCATTCGTATTTCGATTCGATGACGTGTCGCGTTCCGACGGAGATATGATCTGACAACTTGGTTCGGATTGATTCAGTTTGGCGTAAAGGTCTTGACTTCAATGGCTACCCTCCTCGGCATGTGGAATGTAAATCATCTCCCCCGGATATATCAGGTAGGGGGGAGGGATGGAGTTGACCGCAGCCAAGACTTTCCAGTTCACATGAAAGCGTAAGCCGATGTTGTACAAAGTATCTCCACTCACCACTTTATAGCAATCGTCAGAGTCATGATTGCCTGCACACAGCGATTTGGGAATGAACAGTACCTGCCCTGGATAGATTATGTAAGGCGATGTGATGTTGTTCAGCTTGGCAATACTTTGCCAGCTCACATTGAATTTCATCGCTATGAGAATCAGGTAATCACCCGGTTTGACCGAATAAGTAGTGAATGTATGGGCCTGTATTGGGACTGAAACAAAAGCCAATGATAGCATAGCGGCCACAAATACCATCGCTAGTGCCCTGGGCAGCACAACTCTGCATCGGCAATTCGAGTATAAAAGAACCTCGCTTCACTCGAACACAGGCCGGAAAGTTTCCTTCTGTTGCGTCCTTCCTTCTATTCCAATTTTACCCTTTCCTTTGCTATATACACGACAGAATCGTGATCAACCTGTGCGTTGGATGGAGGGTTTATTCGAAGCCCGCCCGGTCCCCTCAGGGCAATCGGCGTTGCGTTGAGATCGAAAAGAAATCTGGCTATCTCACTATAACTCTTTCCCTTAGCCCATTGAGGCAGTCTGTCTTCAAAAATCTCCTCTCCCGATTTTGCGGATAGAATCGTTTCCATTATATCTACGGTACCAGGGTCAAGTGCCCCCCTCGAAAGAAGTTTGGCAGATACCTGTCCCCTGACTACCAGTTCGTCCACTCCGGCAAACTTCGCATTCTCCACACTCTCCGGCTTTAGCAATTCCGCGACGATGTGCACCTGAGGATTGAGCTTTCTCGCATTCATTATGCCCAGGATCGTCTTGGCATCCACGCCGCTTGACAGTTCTCCTTCCGTTATCGTTTCAGATAGAATTATCACAGATTTTGCACTCCTTATCCCAGCCTTTTCTAGGTCTCCAAGGTGCAAGCATGTGCCCCTGACAAATTCAACCTCCTCTCGGGGGCTTTTTTCCAGCTGTGCCAGAAGTACAACGGCTGACTTTTCCATAAGAAGCTCCTGACATAGCGTCTCTGCTATCTGATTCCAGTTGCACACCAATATATGATCATTCATCTTTACGGTTCTTTCCCCCATCCTCCTTGAGACAGAGTAGTCTATAAGCCGGGCGGCGAAGCTGGCACTGAAGAAGCCCAGCACCCCTATTCCCACAAGCATCAGAAACACTGCATTTACCCTTCCCCAGAAGGAAACCACGGGCGTATCACCATACCCGACGGTGGTTATGGTCTGCATCGTGAACCAGAAGCTGTCAAAGAATGACTTTACTCCAGAACCCGCTGCCCCTCGTTCAAGGAAATACTCCGATATGGTGCCATAGACGACCACCAGAAAAAGCAGGATTGCGAGCTTGAAAAAATTCCTTTTCAGAAGGCGTCTCAAATGGCCTATAATTGTGAAGTAAACGGACAACATCGATCCCCAGGGTTAAGAGGTAAAAATCAATTTTCTGCATTTCAAACTGAACGAGGAGACCTGAAACAGCAGGGCGGAAATCTTATACGCAACTTCGTATACATTCCATGCATGTCTTATGAATACCCGCTTACCATAAACAGAATACTTTCGAGAACTCTCCACAGAAGAAGCAGGTCAGAGATAGTTTATCGCGAAAATCGGTACGACTGGACAAAATTCCATGAAAGGGTGAGAAGGCTTGCTTCCGGGCTAGGATCGATCGGCGTAAAGAAAGGTGTGAGAGTTGGTGTAATGGATTTTGATACTCACAGATACCTCGAAGCATACTACGCGGTTCCCATGATGGGGGCAGTGCTGCACACGGTGAACATAAGGCTACCACCCGAGCATCTGGCGTATACAGTGGACAACGCAGAAGACGAAGTCCTGCTGGTCAGGGATGATTTTCTTCCCGGCGTGGCGAAAATGCTTCCATCACTCAGGAAGGTGAAAACCGTCGTAACGATGAGCGATTCCGGTTCCGCCCCCTCATTTTCCTTTGTTGGTACCAATACGAAGTACTATGAAGACATCCTGAGTGAAGCAGATCCCGCCTATGAATTCGATGAACCGGATGAAAACGACATGGCTACCTTGTTCTACACCTCCGGTACCACTGGATTCCCAAAGGGAGTTTGGTTCACGCACAGGCAGGTGGTTCTGCACTCCATGTCATCTCTTGTTGGCTTCACCCTTTCGCCTAGAGAGCATTCACTGCAGGCAGGGGATGTCATCATGCCAGTCGTACCGTTCTTCCATGTTCACTGCTGGGGGATACCTTATGACGCAGGATTTTTGGGTTCAAAATTTGTGCTAGTCGGAAAGTACGACCCCGCGAACATTCTTGAATTGGTCAGAACCGAAAACGTCACATTTTCAGCCATGGTTCCAAGCATACTCAATATGATAGTCAACCTTCCCAACGTAACCGAATACAAGGACACCCTGGCCAGATGGAAGATCACTGTAGGGGGTGCCGCGTTGCCAAGGGGGCTCGCGCAAAAAGCACACGCACTCGGGATTCGGGTGATGTCAGGATATGGTCTTAGTGAAACAGCTCCCGTCCTTACGTTGGCCACACCCACGGAAACCCATACCGGCATGAATGAAACTGAACTTCTTGAGAAGGTCCTGCTCAAGACGGGTCTGCCTATTCCACTCGTTGAAATCAGGGTTGTGGACGCCGAGATGAAGGACGTACCGAGGGACTCAAGTACGCCGGGTGAAATCGTGGTTCGTGCGCCCTGGCTCACAAGAGAATATTACAAGGATCAAGAAAAGACGAATACTCTGTGGAAGGGAGGGTGGCTGCATACGGGGGACATGGCTGTAATAGACGAAGAGGGCTTTGTCACCATTGTGGACAGGCTCAGAGACGCCATCAGAAGTGGCTCGGAGTGGATATCGAGTGTCCTCCTTGAAGATTACCTGAGCAGGCATCCCGCCGTCTCCGAAGCCGCGGTTATAGGAATGAAAAGTGAAGCCTGGGGGGAAAGACCCCTAGCGATAGTGTCTGCCAAAGGAGCCGTGACCGAGCAGGATCTCCTGACATACATGAGCAGTTTTGTTGAACAGGGTAAGCTAGCCAAGTTCTGGCTACCAGATAAATTCGTGGTGGTCAACGAACCCCTCCCCAAGACGAGCACAGGCAAGATAGACAAGAAGCCGCTCAGGGAAAAGTATCGGAACCTTGGAGCTATCGCCCCGGGATCGATGAAGTCATGACACCGATGGCAGCGGACAGCTTATCGACACGCCCAACTTGTATTTTGCCAAAAATTCAAAGAGTTAGTGATAACGATTAATTCAACTTCGACAAAGGAATCAGCTTGCGCTTCGCGATAGCAGGCTCGATTCGATCTCTATTCTCTCGGCCCTCGTCCAGCTCGGTTTCATTCCAGACGCTATCTTGACTATGCTGAGAATCGTTATGACATCAACAAGCTGCTTGTAGCCAACCACAAAAAACGGAGCATAGAGAAGCAACTTCTTATCCTCCCCGTCCATCTCGATGGCGAGCAGGGAGAGGAAGAACTGTAGTAGGAGGAATAGCACGAAGATTTCTGCCAGAAATAACCCCTGTCCTAGGATAATAGCAGCAATCGCCGCGCCCCACACCACCAGACCGGCGAATGGAACCACGGCCATGGTTATCAGCATGAAAGGAAAGCCCAATTCATACAGGAATCCATATCTGGGATTCGTTATTACATCGGAATGCTTCCTGAATGTCTGAAAGTTACCGCTGTACCACCTGCTCCTCTGTCTGTAAAAGTCACGAAGCGTTCTCGGCGCCTGTGTGTATGCCAGGGCTTCGGGACTAGCTTGGACGACGGCTCCAGTTTTCAAAACCTTCAGGGTGGCGTCAAAATCTTCGGTCAACGTATCCCTGTCATAATTTCCTGTCTCCTCAAGTGTCTCCCTCCTGAATGCACCCAAGGAGCCGGGCACGACCGTCACACAGCCAAATCTGTCGAGTGCCCTTCTAACGATCTGTATACTTACAATATACTCCAGCGCCTGACACCTTGTCAGCCAGTTCTGTCTGTTCAGAACCTTCACGTTGCCTGAAACAGCAACAACTTCCCTTCGAATGAAGCATCTGGCCACTTCCTTCAACGACTCCCTGCCTATGGTGGTGTCCGCATCCACGGCCACGATAATGTCACCGCCTGCATAACGAAGACCATAATTCAGGGCGCTCGACTTTCCACCATTTTCCTTGTGCAGAACTAGAATGTTCGGGGAGTACCTTTTTGCGACCTCCAGCGTCCCATCACTGCTTCCGTCGTCCACTACAATTACCTGCTTCTTCGGGTAGTCTGCTTCGATCACAGATTCTATTGTTCTGGCTATCACCTTTTCCTCATTGAATGCAGGTATAATGACAGAAACGGTGGGGAAATATCCAGGACCGCCTGTACTCTTCGTTTCCTCGAAACCACTCATCATTGCAAGGGGGACGGTCACGATGTCCACCCAGAATGTCAGCATGAGCCCGATGGCCACCACCACAAGCACAACGGATCCCCAAAGGACAAATCCCTGAAAGGCTACAAGCACAGAGAAGAACACTGGTGAAATAAGAACGAGCAGCAGAACTACTGGTGGAATCTTCCTTTCTCCTGCCGCTCTTTCGTTAAACCCTTTCTGCCCCCTCGGCAGCGCAAGTAGATAGAATGAAATCGTGAATGCCAGGATAAGGGAAATTAGCGTCAGGGGTGACTTCATCACATATGCCATAATACCGAGTATGACGAATATCGCCACACCCCCGCCCATGATGATTTCAGGTTTCATCTCGCTATGCTTTACCTTTCCTGCGCATCCTCTGCCTCAGGAAGTTTCTTCAGAAGCTCCTCCAGTCTCTTGAAATCCGACCTAGTCCTCTGCGATATTTGCTTGATCAATTTCAGGGTTTGCTCCTGTTTTCCGTACATTAACGCAAGAAGGGTATCCTGGTCCGGCTCATTTTCTTTGTCAGCTTCCTTGTCAGCCTCTTCTCCCCGTCTTGTTGCTCCACCCTCTGCCTTGTCGCCTGATGTCTCCGCCTGTTGAATTGCCGCACGCTGAGCCGAAGCGCCGACCGCCATCCCCGAAAGCTTCGTTTCCTGTCGGAAAATTTCGTCTAGAGCGGATTCGAACTGTTCTGGTATGCTTGGTATCCCGCTACAGTCCCTGACTATCACTCCTCGGAATTCGGCCAGCTTCTGTGCCTGCTCGGTTGCTCCGTGCAGCGTCAGAATCACTCCCTTCTTGACCTCAAGGTCATCCATCTTGCTGATGAAAAGCCTAACCGTGTCAACATCCAGGGGGGCCGCTGTCATGGCGAAGTCCGATATCAGCTCAATTTTCCCTTTATCTCTACCGCCATCGGAAGGCCAGGCAGCCAAATCCACGGTCACCGGAAGCCCGGACCTTCCCGTGATCGTCTGTTCGAATCCGGCAGAATACCCCCTGTCTTCCAGGGCGTCCCTGATAGCTTCATGGTTCACAAGATATTTTTCAATTCTTTCTTTTGTATCCGGGTTAAATCTGTAGACATAATACAGCTCCATCTTTGCATCGCCCTGCTTGAATCTCCTCCTGCATGAGTTGCATGCGAAATGCAACAGCACATCATCGTCGACTTTTCCACATTCCATACACCTGTAAAGCACCCCTATCTTTCTGTAATCAACTCCAAGTGCTTTCATGCTCTCCTTGCATTTCGGACAAACCAGCCCACGGTCCGTTACAAATGCGCTCTCAAAATCTTTGTATCCGCAGTGCAGATGCTGAAACCCCTTTGAATTTAAAATGGATTCCGACTCACACGCCCTGCATCTGGCCCTGGCCTGAAGGTTCTTCGACGAACAGTAGGGACATGAATAGTATGATTCGGCTGGTTCCCTGTTCAGTATACCTTCATCAACTAGAAGCTCCAGCGCCAGCCGTGTCTGTTCGCTGTCCAGCTCTGTTGCCAGTTGAGCATCCGTATACTGTACGGTCAGGGTCTCTGCATCGAAGTACGGTCTGTACTCTGTCACCGTGCCTTCCTTGACCCTACGAAGCAGGCGTTGAATGGCAGGGGTTTCGAAGTACTTTATTCTTGAAACCGGCCCAGAATCGGGGTTAGCCCTGCTCACACTCAAGATCGAATGTCTCCCCCTGAGAAACACGGATTAAATTCAAACTTCAAACAGATGCCCGAGCCGAACTCGTTTGTCGCGGGATTGGATTTAAGTGTTTGAGAAGATTTCCTCAGAAAGAAGGCAACACTTTGGTCCATATACAGTATCTATTGAACCTTCACGAATAGAAAATAAACCTTCATTTTCCGTACCCGGTTGTTGCTTGACGCGTATCATGAACCGAGTGAAATAGCCCTCCAACATACAGGATACGAGAAGCTCAGATTAGAGGATTCGTCTAATGGTTCAATGGAACACTCACAAATCCCGACATGTAACTGGAGGCAAATATGTAAACATCCGCCCCACGATCGCTGCTCGGGCATATATTCAGTGAGGTCTGAAATATCTGGGAGCCCAAATTCGCCATCTGTATTGTTCGCCCCCCAAAAACCACATAAGAGGTGCTAGCAGTCAAATTCGCACCTCTCGGGAATGTTGGCCACGCCGTGATGATCAGCCTGCAGCCCTCCGTCGCGACACGGGCGTTCACCTGCAATAGGCCCAGAACAGTAAGGAGAAAGAATTGCATTCCGATGTCCTTCACCAGTATGTCTGTTCCGAATGCCCCGACATGGATCACCCTGCCCTTTCCGAATTGATGCTCATAGATTGCAAGCGTACCGTTGTAACCTTTGAGGTTCCACAGTGCTATCACCCTGTCCGTCGAGTTTGTAACAAGATTCTCTTCATGCGGGAAGTAGTCATCGAATAGTCTGGGGCCAAAGGCAGTGCTCAATGCCCAGCCGTAAGGGTCTGAGGCGTTCGCGGTTGCCCCGTAGATGCTGTACCTTTCCGAGGCGTAGAAGAGTGCGTAATTGCTTCCGACCCAGTTTGTATTCTCACGGCTCCACCTCCCAAGTGGCCCCTTCCATGCCGACACACCGTTGAAGTACCATGTATTGCCTCCAACCAGGGCCACCTTCGAGACACTGGGGTAGTAGGCTACCTGAGCCAAGAAAGTAGTAGCAGAAAGGATGACAAGTGTGCCGCCGGTAGCAACAAACCTCTCGAACGCCCTGTACTCCGAGGAGGTAACATATTCAGAGAATCCCAAAACGGCGTAATCATAAAGTCTGCTCCCGTTGGTGGGAGAAAAGAGCTTTCCCTGGTCCACGTCGATATCTGTCAGAATAAAAGCATTATCGCCAACAATAAGCCCAGCCTGTGAAGCAATCTTGGACCTGAGAAAGAGATACAGTGGGTTGGAATGTCCCCACCCCATCACGACGGTAACATTAAGAAGGTTCAGGTCTGTCGTAACATTTTGACCCAAGGGGACCTTCGAATACTTCGCATAGAATTTATAGAACGAGGAGTATGCGGTTGTGGTGAACACAGGTTCCACGAAAGCTATTCGTTCCGAAGCTGCTCTGGACCTGAAGATGGCAGCCGGGCACTTTTCCTGGGCATTGTGAGTCCCGGAGACCGCAACACAGTTTTCAACGAAATTTGTGTCGACAAATGGATATACCGAGGCTACCAACGAAATAATCAGTAGCGAGGCAAATGCGAAGGATGCGATCGCCCAGTGGTGGTGAACTCTGCCAGCGAAACCCTTCAACTGGATGCAGGATTCGCGTTCTCCTATTTATCTATGGAGCCGCCGTATCTAGGCTGCCTGAAAACACGTTCCGCAGACTATTCATTCCTGATTTTGCTCTTCAACCTTTCATAATCATCCTTCGTAATACCCATGAGAACCGCGTCATGAAACCTTCCATTGAAATAGACCGTTTCCCTGAGTGTTCCCTCTATCCTGTATCCATTCTTCTCGGCTGACCGGATCGCGGCTTTGTTTTCAGCCAGCGTCCATAATTCAACCTTGTGCATGTTGTACTGTTCAAAGGCCAGTCTTGTCAGAAGATAATTCACCTCTGTTCCCACCCCTTTGCCCCTGTGCTGTTTGTCACCAAGGGCTATTCCTATGTCTGCAGTCGTTGTATGGGGTCCGTGCCATCGTATTGAAGCCCAGCCTATCGGCCTACCACTTGTATTTTCAACAACTACGAACGTCCTTCGCCTGGGGTCATCGCCCCTCAGTTCGGCCTCGTATTCTCTTTCCAGGCCCTCCATCGATACCATGTGATCGGGTCTGCTTCTAGCCCATGCCATCACTTCCTCGTCGTTTAGATAGGTATGAAGCAGTCCGAGGTCTTCCTTTTCCAGTCCCCTGAGATAGACAATCTTACCCCTTATCATATCCTGACGCGCCGTCGGTCCCTCATATAACCACTCTGAATTCTTAAAAGCACGTGGAATGAGCATCTGTCCTCAACCGTATCGGCAAAGGTGTATTTGGGATATGTCAAACGGCTCTGAAAATTCCATAAAGGAGGAGTTGACAAGATACCTCAGTATCAAAAGTTGTTATGCGCCTGTCTTTTTCAACGAAGACAGATCGCTTGCATTCATTAGCGACCTGACGGGAGTTCCTCTCATTTGGGCGGTTGATATTGGAAGGAATGACTGGCCTTACCAGCTGACCTTCGGCGACGACCGGGTTTCTTTGCTAAAACCATCGAATTCTGGGAAAATGCTAGCCTACTCATCCGATGTTGGTGGTAATGAAAGGTTCCAGATCTCGACACTGACGCAGGGAGGAAGAGTGCACAGGCGCCTGACCTCAGAGCCGGATGTAATTCACAATCTGGGATGCTGGTCGCACGACGACAGCTACATCGCGTACACGTCCAATGAACGGGACAGGAGATTCTATGACCTGTACATAATCGAAGTCGAGAACGCAGCGCGCAACCTGATTCTTACGCAGGATGGTAACAACTACGCCCTTGACTGGTCGGGAGATGGCAAGACACTATTGTGTCTTAGAACCGAAGCTCCATTCAACCAAAATCTTTACCTGGTGAACGTGAGTAACGGTGAAGTGACCGAACTTCTGCCCCACGAAGAAAATGCTGTTTTCTCACCTGCACAGTTCAACAAGAGTGACGGAGCCATATATCTCGTAACAGACTTGGATAGAGATAAGCCTCAGCTTGCTCGACTTCGACCCGGAAGTCATGAGCTCGAATTTTTGACGAATTTTGATTCGGAGGTCGAAGATATGACTCTTTCGAATGACGGCTCGAGAGTCTGTCTCTCCGTGAACAGAGACGGATACTCTGAACTCTGGATCATGGAGACGAAGAGTCTGGAGAAGCGCCGTCTTGATCCCCCTTCGGGTGTACTCGGCTCCTTTGCGTGGTCATCTTCAGGCGAAAAACTCGCATTCACGGTATCCGGATCTAGGTTCAATGCAGATATCTGGGTGTACAGGTTTGACACGAATACATTCACGAGAGTGACGCACAGCTCCACTGCAGGGGTCGACCCGGATTCTTTCGTCGAACCCGAATTGATAAGAACCAGTTCCTTCGATGGCACCATCATACCTTCATTTGTTTACAGACCAAATGGCAGGGTCGGACCGAGCCCGACTGTATTTTACATTCATGGAGGGCCCGAGTCTCAGTTCAGACCTTCCTTCAATCAGCTCGTCCAGTTCATGGTGAACCAGGGACTGACGGTGGTCGCACCCAACTTCAGGGGAAGCACCGGTTACGGAAGAAAGTTCACTCACCTTGATGATGTATACAACCGCATGGATACGGTAAAGGACGTGCTAGCAGTAGCAGAACACACGAAGAAGCTCGGAATATCCGACCCAAATCACATGGCCTTGTATGGTGGTTCTTATGGTGGCTTCATGGTTCTTGCCTGCATGTATCAGAGCCCCGATACGTGGACGGCCGGGGTGGATGTAGTGGGCATTGCCAATTTTGTGACGTTTCTGAAAAACACCGGCCCGTGGAGAAGGAAACTCCGAATTGCAGAATATGGAGACCCTGAGAGGGATGCCGAATTTCTGGCAGGGATATCTCCCGTGACCAATGCGCATAAGATCAAAGCACCATTATTCGTGATTCATGGTAAAAATGATCCCCGAGTTCCACTGAATGAGACGGAACAGATCGTAAACACACTGAAGGGTCAAAATAAAGAAGTCCATTTCATGGTGTTTGACGACGAGGGACACGGTCTTGTGAAGCTTAAGAACAGAATACAGGGTTATTCAGCAAGCATGACTTTTCTGATCCAGCATCTAATGTGATCAAAATACTAACACTGGATGGCTTTTCAAATAAATGAAATTTCGACTATGGCCATTGAACAGAATCAGTATCTGAAGTAGTCGTATGTTGTAGCCTTGCTCTTTATGAAACTTCCATTTCTGAGTTCATCAATCGCTAACTGAAGCTCATTCTGCGTATTCATCACGATGGGACCATACCATGCGATCGGCTGATTCAGTGGTTTTCCCGCGATGAGCAGAAATCTCGCACCGACATTCCTTGTTCTGACCTTTACAGAACCACCACCCCTGTCAAAGAGGACGACGCTTCCCGACCTCACAGGAGCCTCCTTTCCATCAAAGTATATCTCCCCCTCCATCAGATATGCAAAAGCATTGAAAGACTCAGGCAGCCTGTACTCAAAATTCCCGGAATCCATCATCGTAATGTCGAGGTAGTGCACAGGCACCGACAGGTCAGATACGGGACCGGTAACCGTACCCGTTCCAGGAACCCTCTCGATCTTCCCGGAGACAAGCCTCACAGATGTGCCATCATCCAAGGCGAGAACAGGCGTCTCGGGCGAAGACAGGTTGCGGTATTTTGGCTCGGACATTTTGTATTCTGTGGGAAGATTCACCCACAGTTGAAGACCTTTCATCTCTGGATCCTCCACTTCTCTCCCATCGGTAATCTTCCTGCCCGGTCTGGGCATCTCGGCATGGAATATACCGCTACCTGCGGTCATCCACTGAATCTCACCACTTTTTATCACACCCTTGGTTCCTGTGCTGTCCTCGTGGTTGACTTCACCCTTGATGAGGTAGGTTACCGTTTCTATGCCTCTGTGTGGATGCCAAGGAAAGCCTGCTAGGTATTCGTGTGGAAACCTTGAACCGAAATCATCTAACAGGAGAAATGGGTCGAACAGTTTTCCCATGTCGGGCCCCCCGAATGCTCGTCTTAGTCGAACTCCAGCGCCCTCAATCGTGGGCCTGCTTTCAAAGATTCTGAATACTCCTCTAGCATCTGTCATACTGTATATTCTCGACTAGTAAATTGAACCTGATTATTCAGCTTTGTCGTAAAACTTTCTCAAAGCCCATAGAATCCTCTTTACTAATCTACAGTCACCGTCCTCATGAGGTAGCAGATATACTTCGATCTCGGTTGACTAAACAACAAGTCTCATACGATCCAGAACTTGGTCAGCCGGCTTGATGAGATAGGTAAGGCGACCCGGAATTGCTCGTCGTACCAAATTTCCAAATTATACCTGAAATGGCAGTTGACCGATGTCTGGCACGATCCAGTGATTGTCGAACAGAATTGCAAAGACTGCAGGGGCCGGCTTCTGTGGAAATCGTTTAAGAAATACATCCTTATCGCTTCGTACCTGGCGTTAGGGTTGGAAACCCGTGCGGTCGAGTGGTCGGAGGACCCCGTAGAGTTCGCGATGAATCTCCGAGCGGGCGACCATAGCATACTCATCTACCATGATTCATATGATGCAAGAACCATAGAAGCCGCCTTTCTCTTGACCGGACTTCTCAGAGGTGAACATGCGATCTATCTTACCGCTTTTGAAGACCCCGCCTGGACTTCGAAGTCCCTCGAAGAAGCAGGAGTGCGTGACATCGAAAGATATCACGATCAGGGATTATTGAAAATACTGAAAATCAAAAGTCCAGCAGATGAGACAGAAGAGTTCACACACGCCTTCGGAGAGCTGTATAAGAAAGTGCTAGCCGGGGTTAAGCCTCCCTATCGACTGGTGGGAAGGCTGTACAACCTTGTTTTCGAAAAACAGGTCGAACGAAACATTAAGGTGGAAACAACTACCCAAAACATGTCAAAGGTCATTGGTGGCTCGATAATGTGCTCGTACGACATGTCAAAAATTTCCGACCAGATGCAGCTTCCCTGGTTCCCGCCTGCGGTGAAAGCGCATCATGCCCTGATCAGTGCTCCGGGTGGCAACAGGGGCGTAGGATTCTTTATGCGCTGAACGCCCTGATATGCCTGTCTTCCGGTCAGATATGTAAATAACTAAGCTTAAAAGACACAGGTTGAATGATTTTGGAGATTGGATAAAGAAGCTCTGCCAGAGGCCTCCACCGAACTTTCATTTGAGCGGCTGTTTTCCAACTCGCTTTCAGACAGCCTTGTGCATATGCTCGGGGAAAAGGCGGCCGCTGCGACTGTAAGGGTGCTTAAACTAAAGGAGGTTGAAGAAGATCCAATTCAAACCCTTTCGAAGCTCAGGAGACTGTTCGGGGCGGGGAGTCAGGTAATAGAAAGGGTAGCCATGAGAGAGTTTTTTATCAAACTTGGTATTCAATGGGACGAAGAGAAAAGTTCAGACACCTCACATATGCTAAAAATGGCGCGAGAGTCATACTCTAGGCAGTGCGGCTCTCATCAGTAACTTTAGATAAGAAACATTTCTCTTTATCACCGCGCAACTCGATTACTCCACTCACTAGGTGACTAGCCTTTGGTGTCCTCGATTGGTTGTTGCATCTTGGCGAGAAGGGGCATCGCAGCATGAAAGGTTAGACGTCAGGCTGGACCGGACCTCCTGTAAACAAGCCATCCTTTCAGATTAACTGATACAATAAACGCGGACAAAGATGATACGAACTCCGGCCTTTAATATTACAAACAAGTCTCAGCCCGGTATTCAGCGCATACCACTGGGATCATAGCCTCTTTTAGGGATAGCCCGCATACACCGAAGGAAAGTCCCTTATCAGCTGAAGATTCAGGTTGAGAACATTCACGTACGGTTCTCCCGATATCCATGAGATTGCTACCACGTTTCTCTGAATCAAGTCATCCAAACTGGACACCGGAATCCCGGTGGCACTGTGAATTCTGGGCACCTGCGCGAGCGCATCTTGAAGCGTTATGTCAGGGTCGACGCCGGATGCGGAGTCGTTCCTTGGATGGAAAAAGATAGGACCAGTGAATGGCTGAGCTATAAGATTGGAACCCACGATCCGTCCTCCCGCAGAAACAGGTTCGCCGTTTGCCTGATATGGAAGCAGCACTTGCGCCACACCTGTAACCACAAGGGGGAAGATGACACCACACACAAGCAACGAAATTATGGCGACCCTCGCCGCCACAAGGTGTCCTCCATGAGCCCTTTGTCCACCCGAATTTTCGTTCTTGGCACTATCTTCTGTCATATTTATCACACCCCGAGCCCGATCAGGTTGATGAGCAGGTCTATCAGCTTGATACCTATGAAAGGAACAAGCACACCACCCACCCCGTAGATCAGGACGTTCTTCATGAATATCGTCATCGTGTCTGAAGGCTTGAATCTGACACCACGCATTGCCAGGGGAATGAGTAGAGGGATAATGATTGCATTGAATATAAGGGCAGAAATTACAGCCGTGTGCAACCCGAGCCCAAGGACGTCCAGCTCACGAAGCTGAGGAATCATCACGAACATCACAGGGATAATCGCAAAGTACTTTGCCACATCGTTGGCTACACTGAATGCGGTTACGGCTCCTCTGGTCATAAGAAGCTGCTTTCCCAGAAGCACCACATCGATTATCTTCGCCGGATTCGACTCCAGGTCCACCATGTTGGCCGCTTCCTTTGCGGCCTGAGTTCCTGAATTCATTGCGAGACCGACATCTGCCGCCGCAAGCGCTGGCGCATCATTCGTACCATCGCCGATCATCGCAACCACTCTCGTCTGGGACTGCTCTTCCAACACTATCCTGTGCTTGTCCTCAGGCTTCGCCTGGGGGACGTAACTGTCTATTCCCACTTCACTTGCAATGCTTTTCGCCGTCAGCGGCTGGTCCCCAGTTATCATCAGCGGTCTTATCCCCATCATCTTCAACGACTGTATCTTCTCCCTGATTCCAGGTTTCAGCATATCCCTCAGTCGAATCAAACCCAGGATCCTTCCCTCCCTGGAAATCGTCATAGCCGTGTCACCGGAAGAGGAGATGGACTCCACCAGTCCATCATATTCGGGGGGGATGTCCGTGCATCGACTTTTCATTACATCGGGGGCTCCCTTGATTATCTCTTCCTCTTGAGCCATGTAACGTGGCTGGTCCACGCTCTCTGCGAACTTCTTTCTGAACCTGAGCCTCTGACCGATTTCCCTGGCTCCCTTGGAGAGTGTCAGGCTTCCACCGATGTACAGTTTCACGCCACTGATTCTGGTGCTCGCGGAGAATTCGTATACCTCTGCCAGGGCGAGGGCATTAAGGTCTCTCGGAATATACCCTTTGTCGGAAGCGAGTCTTATTATGCTCCTTCCCTCCGGAGTGTCATCATACCATGAGGCAAGAAACGCCGCCTCACCCACATCCCTCTCGGTATATCCGTTCAGTGGGATGAACTCTGTCGCCTCTCTGCTCCCGACGGTTATCGTGCCTGTTTTGTCCAGAAGTATGGTATCCGTGTCGCCTGCAGTCTCTATTGCCCTTCCGGATTTTGCAATCACCTTCTTTTCATGCAATCTCGTCATTCCAGAGAGTCCTATGGCCGGCAAGAGCGCTCCGATTGTGGTCGGGAGTAGACAAACGTAAAGTGCGAGCAGAACAGAAAGGTCGACACCGAGCCCCAGAACCAAAGAAAGGCCGAGCAATGAGATAATAACTATGCTGAAGATTGCGGTGAGTCCCAGAAGTACCACCGTAATTGCCTGCTCGTTGGGGGTCCTCGGTCTCTTCGACGATTCAACCAGCCTGATCATCTGGTTGATGTACGTCGATTCCGGGTTTGTAGTCACCTTCGCAATCAGCCTGTCGCTAGTAATCTTCGAGCCACCGATCAGCTGGTCCGACGGCGCCTTCCTGATGGGGGTGGACTCACCAGTCAGAAGAGATTCATCCACCATCGCTATACCCTCCAGAACCTCCGAATCTATCGGCACGATGTCCCCCTTCTCAAGAAGGATAATATCTCCTGCCTTGAGTTGGCTAGACGACGTCTGGACCGTCCTGCTTTCCCATCCCTCTCTGACTACCTTCTTGCACGGAACTTCCTCTTCGAGCTTGCGAAGGCTGTTCGCCGTGTTTCTTGCCTGTCTTTCGGCAATGGAATCGGAAAGCGTGCTGAACCAGACCGTCAGCAGCAGAATAAATGCGACCAAGGCATAGAAACCCCTTTCGCCAGGATTCGCCACCGGAAGGAATCCCTGAGGATAGATCGCCATAAGAAGGACTAGTATGAAGCTCATCTCTACGATGGCCATAACAGGGTTGGAAAGAAGAGATCTGGGGTTCAGCCTCAACACGGACTCGATCAGCACCTTCACTGCCCCGTCACCTTCTTGCCGGTCGGTATCTGCATGCACATCAGCCATGAAGCATCCCACTCTCCTTCATCCTTATCCCACCCCCGCCGCAGTGTGCCCCTGCAGGAAAGAAAGAATCGGACCCAGAGCCAGAACTGGAAAGAATGTAAGCACTACGAGCAGCATGATACTTGCGATGAGCACAGTCGAAAATGCGACACTACTGGTCTTCAACGCGGTTTCTGAGGTTCTCCTTCTGCTTAACATGGAACCCCCCAAGGCAAGCAGTATTGCCATGGGAGCATATCTGCCAACAAACATCACCACGGCTGTGGATATGTTGAAGAATGGAGTGTTTGCAAGGCTGCCAAGAAAGTCCGAGCCGTTGTTTGCAGCCGCACTTGTAAATTCGTAAAGAATCTGGGTGAAACCGATAGCTCCCGAACTCGTGATCACACTGGTAGCTGCACCTGTCGCGTAGGAAAGAACCGTCGGCACAAGAATGATGACAGGATGAACCAGGAACGCTGCCATAACAAGCTTCACGTCCCCACCCGTTATCTTCATTCCCAGGTATTCAGGCGTCCGGCCGGACATCAGTCCCACAAGAAAAACGGTCATTATGATGTACATCAGCATGTACATCAAACCTACACCATCCCCGCCTGGCGAGGCCTGAACAAGCATTCCTACGAAGCCGGCCAGAATGGCAAGCGGATTCATAGAAGACAGAGAAGAGTTGACAGAGCCGGTTGTCATGGCGGTGGTGGTGACCGTCCAGAGCGTGGAAAAGAAACCGCCGATCCTTGTCTCCATTCCAGCCGAAAGGGCGACTGCGGGAATGAATGCTATCGCGATGTCGAGGGCGTATATCCCGTAGGCCCCGATGAGAATGGGTCTGCTCTCCTTCCTGTCATTGATGAGTCTGCCGTACACGAATATGAGTGCAGTGGGGATGAGCATCATAAGAAGGAGTTCAAATATATTCGACAGGGGGGTTGGATTCTGGAAGGGGTATGCTGAATTTGCTCCATAGTACCCGCCACCGTTCGTACCTATCTGCATAATTGAAACAAGGGATGCCACCGGTCCCACAAGTATGGACCTGGTTGCCCCCTCCACCGTCTTCACCGTCATGTAGCCGTCCAGAGTCTGCGGAACCCCCATCGCGACAAGGATCAGGGAAGCGATGAAGCACAAAGGGATAAGGACCCTGGTGATCGTTCTAACAAAATCAACGTAGAAATTTCCGATGTCTTTCCTTCCAGAAACAAAACCCCTGACCATAGCCACAGCCACGCTTATTCCCGTGGCAGCAGATGTGAACTGCAGGAACTGTATGGCAGTCATCTGGCTGAAGTATGAAAGCGTCGTTTCACCTGCATAGTGCTGAAGATTCGTGTTCGTCGCGAATGAAACCACCGTGTTCAGGGCAAGGTCCCACCTCAGCCCCGGAAACCCCTGAGGATTGAGTGGAAGTACCCCCTGGAACAGCAGTATCAGAAAAGCGATGGCCATCTGGATTATGTTTATGGAGAAGGCCGAAATGAAATATTCCCGCCATCCCATGCGTCTGGCAGGGTCAATTCCACCAAGCCTGTATATCCAACCTTCGACCGGATTGAGTAGTCTGTCCAGCCTTTGGGGTGCTGATGTAAACACTCTGACAAGGTATGGTGAAAGTAGGCGACCCAGTATCAGTGCTGTCGCAAGTATCGATATAATCGCGATGATCTGCCCAGCATCTATCAAGTGCACCCGGACCTCTATCTTCGATAAGGTACCTCATTTTCGACTCCGGTATTAAATATCAGGCTCTGGATGCGGAATTCTGCCCTTGCTGCTGTGACAACGTGGGAGGCTGGCCGTTCCCGTTTCTTGGCCCTTTGTGGGTATGGAGAACGATGGAACTCACCGTGCTCTTCACACCCCTTATCTTCATTATCCTGTTCTTCAGTATATCCCTGAATTCCTCGATGTCGCCAGCAGCCACCAGGGTGACTATATCGAACTCTCCAGTAACTTCGTAGAGTTCCTTTACATTATCGATTTCGTACAGGGACCGTACGACCTGGTCCATGTTTGGCGACTCGACAAATATATCCACGAACGCGAGAATTTGTGACATGGCACCTCATCGTACCTTCTGCGACCTCGCTTTTCGGCTTGTTAATATGCGTTGCGGGAAAGGAGAGCTCAGCGAGGTCCAAGAACTCATGCATCAGACTGTCTGACGAAGCCGACAGGTTTTCGATCATGTAAGGAGCTAGCCCTTGAGAATTTCACGCCTGTTTCTGCCGAACCTGGCCGGCATAAGCTCAGGAAGTTGCACCAGTCCGCTTCCAGAAAGAATGAAGATCATCCCGAGCCCCATCGAGAGGCTGATCCCTTCGCCGAGGAATAGCCATGAGAGCAACGCGATCTGCACCAGCATCGTGTTTTGAAGTATTGACAGTTCAAAAGCCGTAAGTACCTTGAGAGAGACGTTCCAGAGGTAGAACGCAAATGCTGTGTTCACAAAAGCAAGCCAGGCCAGTATTCCCCAGTCCTCAAGACTCATAGAAACGGCACCTCCGACAAAAGCACCCGATGCCAGCAGCATCAGGCTACCTATGCTCATCGTTATCGCAGTAAAACGGAGAGGACCCAGTCTTTCAGATATTCCAGTCGCCCTTAACAGAACTAGGTAAAGAGCCCAGGAAACGGAGCCGACCAGTACGATAACCACCCCCCCAAGCTCGGCCCTCACCGGTTGTCCGAGTAGAAAAGAGAACAATCCTGCAAACGTAACAGCAAGGCCCACCAGCTGAACCTTTGATGGTCGATCTCTAACCATTGGGTACGAGATTCCCAGGACAAACACAGGCGTCATATTCTGAAAGAAGGCAGTCGTATCGGTGGAAAGCAACCCCAGTCCAAGAAATTGAAAGCCCTGAGCCACAGTGTAACCTGTAACTGCCATAAGCACGAGCACGCCTATGTCCCTTCTGGTGATTCCTTGCGATGGGCGTCGCTGAAAAGAAGTAGCCAGCAGGAGAACCAGTGAAGCGAGACCGTATCTGTAAGCTGCAAAATCCAGCGGAGGTATCTGAGGAAGCCCATACTTTATCAGAATAAACGAAGTTGACCATAGGAAGGTCACGAATATAGCCGCACCTTCTGCGAAGGAAGGTATCCATCTCAACGGTAAGGAGGTGGACTGTTCGGCATATATAGTATCCATGATTGTGATTTACATCATACTTTGAAACGGATATCTACTGAATCTAGAGTATGAATCATAAGGCAGGGTATGATAGGAAGCGGTCGGTAAAGGAGCGTCAACCCACATATAGAGTCTGCTCACGTTATGGACTTACGGACGTGTCGGTCAGCCGGAACATATGAATCAGCCCTCCTTCGATCCAAGCAAAATTCTTGAAATCGTCATGAAACATGGCAAAGCGCACTCGTATCTGCTTAAATATTAGAATATATTAGATTCGGAATCGGAATGACATCAGCTCAAGTTTCCTCTGATAAGGTATTGGATGCCAGAGGCCTAATGTGTCCAATGCCCGTAGTAAAAACCGGAACCGCCATCAAGGAAATTCAGGTGGGGCAGGTGCTCGAGGTTCTAGCCACAGACCCGGGTTCGAAACCTGACCTTACTGCCTGGGCCAAGATGACGGGTAACGAACTGCTACTCGTGGAAGAGGTTGAAGGCTCCCCAAAGGTTTATCGTTTCAAATTCAGGCGCACCAAGTAACCAGCTTTACAGGTCAGTTCACGTATATTTTGCATTTTAAGACGGCGTCGAAGCGTAAGCCTGCAGGAAGATGTTGCAACGAGCGTCCTCCTCGATGAAGTCGTTTTTGCCCGGATTCTTAAAAATTCCAAACGAACAAGTCAAGAGGCATGTTCGAAAAAATGAAGGCTACTCGTTGCTCAGTCCTCCCAACTTTGAATTGTTACTGGTCGCTTATTCCAAAGGCGTATAAGCCGGCATCCACCAGTTTTAAGACTGAGTGAAGATGGCCGAATCTCCTTATCCATTTATTTCGGATGCGTATGGTAAAAACCACTTCGAGCTTGACAGACCTTTCAGTTCAATCCTGAAACACTTCAATTACAATCACGAACAGACCAGGCTAACATCACTCGGAGAATTCGCGGGTACCGACCTTTACGAGATTGCGGACTACATCGACAAGTTGGGCAGGCCGAAGCTCATAATGTGGTCAACAGACGGAGAAAGGGTGGACCGGGTCTGGCTCGACCCGGCAGAGAAGGTGGTGCTGGAAAAGCTGATCGGTGAGTATGGAGTAAACCGGGGCCCATATATATCCGGCGACTGGTTCCATTACTTTTCTTCTATCTATTTGATAGGAGACCCAGGCATATCCTGCATTCTGACGGTTACGAATCAGACCGCATACGCAATATACAAGTATGGCGATCCTGTCGTCAAGAAGTTCCTGCCGTCACTCATTGGAGGGGATGAGACTACCCCCCGAAAGGAACTTCGGTATGGCGCGACCTGGTTCACCGAAATACAGGGTGGAAGCGATTTGGGAGCGAACTTGGTTGAGGCAGTCAATCAAGGCGGTAGATGGATTCTAAACGGCGATACAAAGTACTTCTCAAGCAACGCGGGATTGGCGAATCTGGCAATCGTCACCGCCAGACCCCGAGGTGCGAAGGAGGGGGCCAAAGGCATCGCCCTTTTTCTGGTCCCCGAGTTGAACTCAAGCGGAAAAAGAAATTTCACAGTCAGAAGACTCAAGGAAAAGAGCGGCACGGTTAGCGTTCCGACGGGAGAGGTCGAATTTGAAGGTGCCGAAGCCTATCTCCTGGGCGAAGCCGAAAAAGGAATATACTATACGCTGGAAAATCTCATGGTATCGAGACTATCAAACGCAGTAGGAGCACTCGGCATAGCGAGGAAGGCCTACCTGGAAGCCTACTACTACGCCAAAAAGAGGAAAGCCTTCGGCAAAAGGATCATCGAACATCCCCTCGTTCAAAGGGACCTTATGGAGATGGAGATCTACATCGAGGGAACCCTGGCCCTGACATTCAGGGCCATCGATGAATTCCAGAAGACTTTCATGGACACCCCGCCGTACACCGATAGATATCATTACGCCAGGCTTCTCACGCATATCTCCAAGAACCTGACGGCCGACATGGCAGCCCATGTGACAAAGCTTGCGATGGAGCTGCACGGGGGAATAGGCTTTCTCAGCGAATTTCCTGTGGAGAGGTGGCACAGGGAAGCCCTCATTACGCCGATATGGGAGGGTCCAAGCAACATACAGGCGCTCGATATGCTGGAGGTCATTGCAAAAAAGGGAGCACATCACACCCTGCTACAGGATCTGGAAAGTGGCAGAAAACAACTCGGACTAAAACAGGAAACCGATCTCTACGAAATATCACTTACCGACATAAAGAACGAATTTGAACTCCTCAAGGGGCTCGATGAAGAGAACGCGCAGTTTCAGGCAAAGGACATCCTCGAAAGGCTAGGACACTCTCTGGCAGTGGTTACTCTTGTGCAGATATCAAACAGCCTGAAATCCGAGAGATTTCTCTCGATTGCGAAACTTTACCGTGAAAGGTTCGTGGAAAGAAAGCCACTCAGAAGGCTTGACAGACTGAAGACAGCCCAAATAATAGAGATCGATAACCTGAAGGAAGAGCTTGTGGTGGGGAAGTAGGTGACTGATAAACAAATGAATGCAAGAAGGGGACTGACGGTAATATCACTGCTGGAGAGGGCACGAGACCTGTTCCCGGACCGTGAAATCGTCTCAGAGGGCAGAAGAATTCGTTTTGAAGACGTTTACAAGGATGTCACGAGAATCGCGACATCCTTATCAAAACTGGGCATAAAGAAGGGGGACATAATCGGAGTGGCTGAATGGAACAACCTGAGGTTCGTTGAATTGCTTTACGCCGCAGCCATGAAAGGGGCCGTGATCTATCCTGTCAATGTAAGGCTTCCGCCCGAGCAGGTGATATACACAATAAGACACAGTGGTTGCAGCTTCCTTTTTGCATCCGCTGACTTCGCACCCTTTGCAAACAAATCTGGGTTGCCCGAGGAAAGGCTGGTCATGCTCGATGGCTCCAGTGGGATGAATTTTCAGAGTCTGCTTAACGAGCAGGAGAACCCAAGTGGAGGAAGCCAGATTCATGAGGATGATGCTTACTCGATACTTTACACGTCCGGAACCACAGGGATGCCGAAGGGGGTCATGTACACGAACAGAAAGGTTGTGCTGGGAGCGATGAGCATCGTCCACCAGTTGGGCCTGTTCAACGCCTCTGCAAGGCTGAGCAGCGATGACACCATCATGCCATTCATTCCGTTCTTCCACCTGTGGGCGTGGGGAAGCGGATTCCATGCAACCTATCTTGGCTCAAAGTATGTGCTGGGCGGGAAGTTCTCCGTCGAAAAGGCCGTCGATGCCATCGTGAAGGAAGGTGTCACCTGGATCAACGCAGTTCCCACAATGGTGTATGAGTTGTTGAAGAGCGACCGGGCTGGGGAGCTGAAGGGCCTCAAGATACTGATCGGCGGCTCACCCGTTCCCAAGGGTCTGGCAACTATGATGGAAAGAAACGGCATGAAATATTCCACGATTTACGGTGGAACAGATATGCTGGCGACCGCAATTCAGCTCGAGACTGGCAGAAAGATCCCGGATTCCATACACCCGGTTCCCTTCGTGGAAGCATCTGTTGTGAAGATGGATGGTAAAACGGCGAAAAAGGGCGAAGGCGAAATGGGTGAACTTCACATAAGGGCTCCATGGCTTCCTGATGGCTACTACAAAGACCCGGAGAAAAGCAGGGCATCATTCACAGAAGATGGGTGGTTCATCACTGGGGATGTTGCCAGGCTGGCGGAGGATGGTGGCATACAGATACTTGACAGGGTCAAGGACGTGATCAAGAGTGGAGGTGAGTGGATACCCACAAGCATACTTGAATCCGTAATTTCAGAAGTGGACGGAGTCTCGTCCGTGGCTGTCATCGGAAAGGAAGACCCGAAGTGGGGTGAGAGACCCGTTGCAGTAGTAAAGGCTCAGAATGAATCAATAAAGGACAGCATAACAAAGCATCTTGACGAGGAAGTTCAGAAGGGAAGGATCGTCAATTGGTGGGCACCCGAAGAATTCATATTCGTTCAAGATATTCCCATGACAAGCGTTGGTAAGATAGACAAGAAAGTGCTGAAGGATAGGTACACCGCTCGTTTACCCACCTAACCTTTTGGGCAGGTCAATTATGTATAACGCTCTGCTTCAGTCAATATGCAATTTAACTTGTATGTGGCAAACTTGATTCCGTTTCAATAATTTCCAAGCGTTCCGGGTTGTCTGGCTTCACTCGTGTAGCGTTCAATGTCGCTTTTGTAAATTCTAGGTCAGCATCCCCTCAAGTTCACTGACCACTCTTGCAAGTAATTCATCTGCCACGGCGCTCGCCTCAGTTTCGTGGAACACCTTCACTTCCACCACCACGCCAACCTCTTCTACTTCTGTGCCTTTTATCCAGAGGTACATGTCTCCCTCTTGACCCACCTGTGCCACGTTTGTGTAAATCTTGTTGCCGTTGATCTCAATAGTCTCATCATCATAGCGGGAAGCCAGCGAAGGAGTCAGCCTCCTGATTCTGTCTGTAAGCGTAGAAATCTGTATACCTTCAAAATGCTTGACTGAGCCCACATGGTCCTTTCCGAGAAATCTTACTTCTGTCCTGAAAAGAAGGGAATCCTCGGGTAGGCTTCTGCCGGATTTTTCTGATTCCGACAACGAGGCTCATTTCCCCAGCTGGGGCTGCGGGGCTATTTCCCTGCCCTTTCCTGACTCTGACTGTAGTGTTTCCTGCATGAGCAGAGACCCCTTCCACACAAGGAAGGTCAGTTCACTGAACGGGGCATACAAAAAGAAGATCACTATAGAGGCTATATTGACAAGAAAAGCCACCTGCGCACCTGCAAGAAAACCCCCTATCGAAAGCAGGTCTGCGGTTGCACCTGACGCTCCCAGAACAAGCAGCACTAACTGCAGGGCCCATGTGTTCCTGTCCGTGGATATCCTTAGGTTGTGTCTGGATAATCGTCTCAGCAGCAGAATTGCGGCTCCCAGCGCAATCATCCCCTGGAAGACATCACCCAGCAGCATGACAGGCAAAACGGCAGAATCTGGCGCACCAAGCGGATCAATCAGGAATCCCACAACTGTCGCCAGGGCCAGAAGGACGAATCCCCATAACACCAGCCCTCTTCCCAATGTATGAATCCTTTCTTCACACCATGCCCCGGCACGCTCAAGAAGAAATATGTCATGAAAAGTCGATTTCCCGGCGGTGCTCGCACGGGCGCCGAATCCCTGGTTCTTTCCCCCACTTCCTTTGGAAAAAAGAACTGCCGAGAGTACGGAAGCAGGGGTGAAAGGAACCTTCCAGCTCCTGATCCTCATATATGAGGCAAGAACAGCGAATATGGCCAGAATCAACACGAGCCCCACAATGTACTGATGAGGCAGAATGTTTCCTGGAGGCATATAGTAAAATATGGATGGAAACATTGCTTCCATTATTCGGTCAACTCACTCTCGTGCGCCTTGAAGGCGATGCTCATTGCGATCATCACCCCCTGAGGGTCGACACCCTTCGGGCAGGCCGCACTGCAGAGGCCACATCCGGAACAAAGGTAGACTGCCTCGTGATGCTTTTTGATCTCCGATGTGTAGCCCATCTTCACTATATGTATAAGATATCTGGGGTTAAATTCAGAGTGCGCATGAGCGACGGGGCAAACCGCGGTGCAGTTGCCGCACTGCCAGCATTTCCCTATATTCCCGCCTCTGGGTAGCTTCTCGACGTCCCTGTAAATTTCTGTGTCAAAATCCTCGAGGGTCCTGGGCAGGACAAGAGTACCCCACCTGCCGGACATGTCAATCCCTCCCAGTTCCAGCTTCTTCGGCTCGATGATTCTTGAATCGTCCACGTACCTTCTTTCTATGATGAATTTACCCTTCTCTTCCCCTGCCGAAGACTCCTTCTCTTTTCTTTTCTTTTCTTCTTCACTCATCTGCTACACCGGAACCTTCTGCATGAGCCTGCTGCCGAGCTTGACAGCCTGCATGGCAGCCGCAGAACCTTCCGAGAGCGCCTCTTCTACGGACATGGGAGCCACGCACGCCCCCGCCAGAAATATACCCTCCTTCCCAGAATCAAAATGGACGTTGGGAATCTTTGGCGCGAGGAATCCGTATTCATTTAATGAAAGTGATAGCGCACCTGCCGCCTGTTTTGTTCCGGGTCCGGGCTCGATACCAACCGCGAGCACCACCATATCGAAGAGAACTTCGAACGGTCCGCGAACCAGGGTGTCCTCTCCCTTTACGAGGAGCTTTTCACCCGTATAGTACACTTCGCCAACCCTTCCCCTGATGAAGTTTATACCATACTTCTCCATGCTTTCCCAGTAAAGCTTCTCCCAGAGACCTATCGTGCGGATGTCCATGTAAATCATGTACACCTGCGAGTCCGGTAGTAGCTGCTTCACCTCGATCCCCTGCTTTATGCTCACACCACAGCACACGGTGCAGCACCAGGGGTTGGTCGACCTGTCCCTCGAACCGACGCAGAATATGAACGCTACCCTCTTAGGAGGCTTGCCATCATGCCCCACGACCCTCCCCTGCTTCAGCATTATCTCCAGCTCGTTTATCCCTATGACGTTGGGCATTCTTCCATACCCGTACCTCGGGTCCACCCTTGCGTCGAAATGCTCGAAGCCGGTGGCCACTATGATCGAAGATACCACCTTTTCTGTGATATTCTTCGTGGTTTCATCCTTGATCCTGACGTGGAAGTCGCCAGGTCTGCCACTGTAGCCATCCACGATGCAACCCTTCATCACCGTGACATTCTTGTTGCTCTGACAGAAATCGATCAGAGGTCCCATAACCTCTTCGGTAGGCCTGAAATCTGGCGCGAGTGTGTGATAACTCCATCTGATGGGTGCACCGCCTAGTTCCTTTCTTCTCTCGACAAGCAGCACAGGAACCCCGAATTCAGCCACGTCCTTTGCGGCCTGAAGACCGGCCGGTCCGGCACCGATGACGAGTACAGGATTGTCGGGCGCTTTCATGTCTATGACATCACCGGTTCATCCACCCTGAACGCCTTGGTATGTGGCCTTGGTTGAAGATGTCGGGGGGGTGAACGTATGAATGCAGGCTTCATCCCCCCCTTGACCTTATCAAGGTAGCTCTTGTATTCTTCATATGCCGCCTGCCAGTCAATACCCATCTTTGCGAGTAAAGGCTTCCAGTCAGCAATATGCCACTGAAGCTGGCATACGATAAACGGGTGAGCACCCATCGCCAAGGCCGCGAACTGCGAATCCGATATGACAGGTATGGTTTCCCTGTAACCCTGCGCAAGCGGGACCACCTGACTCTTGTCAAGTGTCGTGACGCATCCTGTGTCATGGGTGATAAGAACGTCAGCATGGGTCTCCCTGACGATCGGCCTGATCTTCCTGAAATAAGCAAACGATCTGGCAATCTCCCTCTCCGTCAGTATATGCCTGAACCCAAATCCGCAGCAGTCATACCAGTTGCTGTAGTCGAGAAGTTGCGAACCCAGGGCAAGTGCGATGCTTGATGTGGGGGCAGGCCTCCTTCCCCCCAGTATATTTTCGTCATATGTGTAATCTTCAGCCATCAGCTTGTACGTGTGGCATGCTGCATGGACAGCAACCTTCACGCCGGACATGTCAAACTTTCTTCGGGCAGCCACTTCCTGCCTCATGACGTGAAGCCATTCGCTGTAATGGACAAGCTCCTCAGGGATGACAAGTTCCCTGTCCACCTTCTTCAGTATCGCCCTCACCCTTTCTCTGATGTCCCGATTCATAACGACAAGATACCTGCATTCTTTGTAATCCCCATAACTCGTTCCGCAGTGGATAAGGGGGTAAGCATTCCTCTCGTAAGCCGCGTGCATGTTCCTCAGAAACACCGCGGAAAGGGCCACCGGGTTAGATGTCCCAGAACCATAGTAGTTCCACGCGGTGCAGGATGTCTGGTTGGTGTCGTCCACGTATGAAACACCTAGTTCTGACATTATCCAGTAGAACGCGGATATGTACCCTGGAATGTGCCCGCACTGTCCGCAGGACTTGTGCTGCCAGGTCTCTCTGGTCGGGATCTTCTTGACGCGTCCGCTCAGCGTTCTAACACCCACAGGGTCGTAATCGTCTGTAACATGGTGGACTATGATTTCACCCTTCTTCTCCAATTCCTTCATCCTTTCCAGCATCTTCAGATAATCTTCTGTGGTTCCGAAAGCGAACTTCGCCTTTCTCTGGCTTGACAGAGTCTCGAGAAGCTTCGCATCCTCCTTCCCCAGCTCCAGCTCCTCGTCCTTTCCGAGTTGCACAACACCACCGTCTGCCAAATTTATTCCGCCCCCGCCTCCTTGGCCGTGTCGTCCACCATGTCCGCCACATCTTTCAGTGTGTGGCTCACGGCGTCCACAACACCAGCCTCCTTCTGAATCACCATCAACTCTCTCATCGTATCTTTCTCAACGCGCCAGGACCTGTCCATTACCCCCGCCATCGATTCGACGGGAACGGCCGCTCTTTCCACCCGGATGTCCTTGGCGAGCTCTGCCTTGTGCGGCCCCCAATCCTTGAACAGCGCAATTGTGGTGTGCATGTCCGGCGTTATCTGGGTACCCGTAGTCATTATCTTGTACAGTATCTTGCTGTACGGCTCGAGCGCCTTCTTCGTCGACTGCAAACCATGCCTTACCGCGATTTCCTTCAGGATCGCGACGAGCCCCCCCGGGTTGTTGTGAGCGGGGCATACCTCCCAGCATGAATAGCACTGGAAGCAGGACCAGATATACTGATCCATCATCTGGTAAAGCAGTTCGGGCTCATCCTTCGAATGCATCACCTTCTGCACGACTATCCTCGGCTCAAAATCCACGAGCCTGAAAGGCGGGCACATCGAAGTGCAGTTGCCACAGTTTATGCATGCATGATAAAATTCCTCGAACCTCACATCATTCCTCAGCTCCTCCACCACCTGTAGCATCGTTTTCCTGTCCCCTTCCCTTGCATTTTCCGCCTCCCACTGCAGACCCGGCAGACCACCGTAATGCCACCCATCTTCACCGAGCCTGGAAAGAAGTTTTGCAGCATATCGGCTGTCCATTGGTATCACCAGGTGAAAATGCTCGGACTCTCTTGGTATGCGGAAGCAGCGGGAAGGTCACGTCGCTGTCCGTAGAAACACATTATGAAATTCTAATATTCGAAGGCGTTATAAATACCTTTTGGGGCCACACGTAGTGGCGTGGAACAAAAGAAAAAGTTCCTGTTCGTCGTCAGCACGGGCAAGAATGAGCCGAAAAAGGCGTTCACCCCGTTCTACTATGCCGCCGCGAGCGCTTCGATGGGGTTCGATACATACCTCTTCTTTCTTGCCGAAGGTCCTTCCCTTCTGATGAAGGGGGTTCCAGAATCCCTGAAGACAACCGAGGATGGGGAACCGCTGAAAAAGGTGATAGACCTCGCACTGAGAAATGGTGTGAAGATGCTCTGCTGCAGCACATCGGCCAAGGTGATCTGGAAGATGGGGGATGGTGACCTTCCTTCAGGTGCAGAATATGCTGGAGCTGTCACACTCATCGAAATGGCTTCCGACCCTGAAACCGCCGTATTCTACTTTTAGGTGACATGGATATGTCTTACAAGGGTTGCGTGATTCCGGAGGACCTGCTCTATGACCTGGAGTATCACGTGTGGGTCAGAATTGATTCTGGTATAGCGGTTGTAGGCGCCACCTCACCGGGTCAGGCCTACGCAGGCGAAATGATCTTCATCAAGGTGAAAGATATCGGTACAAAGGTGGAGCGGGGAGCGATACTGGCCACGGTCGAAAGTGCGAAATACATGGGTCCGATGAGAGCACCTGTTTCGGGAACACTCGTGGACGTGAACGCGGAGGTCAAGGCGAACCCCACACTGGTCAACAAGGAACCTTACAAAAACTGGGTTCTGAAGATACAGCCTGATAAACTCGATGAGCAACTGAAGCTGCTCACCCCCGGTAAGGAAGCGGTGGAAAAGTACAAACCCATAATAGATGAATGGGGTATCGAGTGCACCAGCTGATTTGAACGAAGCTTCTGTTGATTTATTGTTCAACACCCCCGCAAAGGAAATTAGAGTAGTGCATGAAGTCAGCACCGACCCCTTATACAACCTTTCAGTCGAAGAGGCGACCTTCCAAAGTCTGGAGGAAGGTAGGCTCGGTAACACATTAAGGTTCTGGGTGAACGACATGTGTCTAGTCAGAGGAAGGGCGAGAACACCCAAGTACGGCTGGTACAGGGAGGAGGAAGCAAAGAGACTGGCAGTGCCGGTTTATGAGCGGAGCACGGGGGGAGGTGTAGTTTATCATGACCACGGAAACCTCAACTGGAGTTTCTTCATCAGGGTCCCGGGCAAGCTCCTTTCACCCGAACGTGTTTTCAAAGATGGTTCTGCATTCGTGGTGGAAGCGCTCAGAAGAAACAGTATAGATGCTTACTTCGCCTCACCAAATCGGATAGAAGTAGCGGGTTACAAGATTTCCGGAATGGCCGCCCGTTCAACCATACACACACTCCTTGTACACGGAACCCTGCTGCTTGATTCCAACCTGGAAATGCTCAACATGCTGTGCATCCCGCCTCAGGGTTGCCCACCGGTTCAAAACATCATTAACTGGAGAAATTTGCAAGTTGCAGAAATCATAGATTCCGTCAAAGCGGTTTTGGAGGACAAGGGTTACAAAATTATGTAAGTGGCTGGTCCGCGCTTCGCACATGCATGCAAGGACAAAAACGGTAAAATCTCGATTGTCACTGACTCATATGAAAAGAGCAAGTGCTTCGGGATGAGACGCAAGCTCCAGGAAGGTCGAGGCTCCTATTACATCGTCACAGACGCCATCTGCCAGGTCCTTTTCAGTCATTCCGTACAGATTCATCGTCGGGGAGCAGGCGTGAATGTGAACGCCCTGTGATTTAGCGGCCATCAGCATGTCCCTGAGGGTCGGCATTCCGCCCTTCTGAAGAAGACCGGAAAGCTGCTCCGCTGACAGACCCAGGTCAGTAGATGGCTTGATCATTTCTGCCTGGCCTTTGGTCACCAGTTTCATTCCTCCGAATGTGAAGTATATGTCAACCTGCATCCCCTGGGCCGCGGCAGTTGTTGCAAGAATGAGGGCAGGATAGAGTGCATCGGCTGTTCCTTTGCTTGCGACTAACACCAACCTCTTTTTACCTTGTAGTTTTTCTTCCAAGGCAGGAATAACATAACATTACAATATTTAAATGTTAATATGTGTCTGATGTGCCGAAGTCCTTTCAAATGATTTTAAAAGGGTCCTCAGCATTTTGGATTTTGTACGATGCTGATACGGCGGAGTGAAACCTTTGATCATCCCTGAATCCTGGGTTGCACCCCGTCAGTCCGAACGAGGTGGCCACCGAAAATTGAACTTGAGGCCGCTGGGAGTGGGTATCCCTTGAAACAGGAAACCCAAAACTTAAACAAGCCCCTTTCCTCAAAATAATTGTGACACAGTCACCCACAAGCGATGAAATGAGTCAGATGAGAAGATTCACGGCCATGCGCAGAGCTTATGGGCTGGCAGCTGGGGCAAGCCTGTCCTTCTTTTTGGTGGTCATTGCAGAGGCAGATCATATGTTTTACATCGTAGATGATGCTGTAGTTGGAGTGCTAGGGCTTGTGGTTTTGCTGATTCTGCTTGCTAAAAGGAACGAATCAAAACTTTCATCATTAAGGAGCCAATCAAACCTGTTTGCTGTACTTTTACTAATCGGTTACTTGGTCAAGCTTGCATGGGTTGCTGTCGAAATCCATGACCCTGACGCGGTGGGGGACGACTTTTCGTCCATCGTATTCCTCATAGTTCTGCTGGCTAACCGATTTCTATAGGCGAAGGTTTCATGGGGTGCCGGACAAAAACCAACACTTACTTAAATCAAAAATTCACAAAAATCTTTCCACTCGGCACGGTCCAGGTTATGCAGGCAGCTTTCTATCCGTTCAGCGAGCCTGTCGCACTTCATCCCGACTAGCGCATCCCATGACTGGTTCAATGCCTGTCGAGCAGAGGACTTTCTTCCCTGCAGAGCTCTCATGGCACCGAGCCATGCTGACACTCTTGCATCAGACACCCTGTCCTGAGAGAGCAATTCTTTCGCCCTTTCAAAGCTCCTTTCGCTTTCTGTGAAATCATGTTTGGCGGTGTGTATTATGGCCCTTGCCAGCTCAACCGTTCCCAGTACATCCCTGTCCTGCACATTTGCCGACAACGATATTGCCTCACCCACATCTGAGGCGGCCCGTTCAGCCAAATCCATTCTTGAGTACAGTATCGCTCTTTCCGCATAGGAATAAGCCAGCATAAATGTGAAGCCCGAAGATCTGTACCCTTCGATCGCCAAATCCAAATGTTCAAGGGCATCTTCGAATCTTCCCATCGCTTCAAGCACGTAGGCGATATGCAGATCACAGTAACCGCGAAGCGACTTCAGTCCTATCCTACTAAGTTCCTTTCTTGCCTCATTCAGGTCACTCAGGGCAGCCTGGTAATCCCCCTTTAGAAATTTGATATAGTCTATGTTGAGCTTGCTCACATAAAATCCCCTTAAGTCATGAAACTTTTCGTCAATCTTCATGCTCCTTTGCATCAGCTCACACGCATCATCCAGCCGTCCGTCCTCCAAATACGCTTCGGCTGCATTATACATTATTCGCGCCTTTGACTGAACATCAAGACCCCGTGTTTTGATCGCCTCATCATAAAACTCATGAGCTCTGCTCAGCCTTCCCAGTTCTTTTGAGATGATTCCAAGGCCGCTGAGTGCAGAAGCTTCGGCAGCACCGTCATGAACTCCCCTCGCACACTTGAGTGCACGATCGTAATTTTCCTCTGCTGCTTTCAAGTCTCCCTGCAGCGAGCGGATGATATTCGCCTGTGCCAGAAGTGCCCATGATGCAAGACGTTCATCCTTGAATGGAGACAATTCTTGCAGCATGCTGAGAAGTACATTACCGTACCCCTCATCCACATAGAATGCCTGCTTCTTGAGCACTTCAATCGCTGCATTCGTTTCCTCACCCAGAATGAAGTGGTAAAGCGCTTCGATTTTATTCTGGGTATCGGCCTTGGCCAAATAATATCCCCCTGCTCTTCGGTGAAGCTCCTGTTTTGACGCCAGGAGCGTGTAGGCCGCTTCTCTGACAAGCGGGTGCAGCTCAAATTCTTCTCCTATAAATTTCAAAATTCCGATTTTTTCCATGGACATCAGAAAGTTGAGTATGGCCCCTTTGCCGGCTCCAACAACCACCGAATCTATGGCCGAGCGACTGATCCTTGCCCTGAATATCGAAGTTGACAAAAGTATCGAAAGCTGCTCTTCCTCAAGGTTTGAAAATATCGTGTCCTTGATGAAATCATTCACAGTGTTTTTGAAATCATTTACATCCACATTCTTGAGTTCGGAAACCAATTTCAGCAAGAGTGGGTGACCACTACTCTTTTTGATGAAATCCAGCATGAATTCAGTTTCCGGACCTCCGAGGTCGATTAACTGCCTGGCTTCGTCATCCGTGAGGCCCTCCACCTTCATCATTTTAGCATGCGACAGTGGAATTCTGCTTCTCGAGATAACAATGCAACGAGGCGCACCTTTTTCCGCGATCGAATCGACCAGATGCGCAATCCCTATGTCTCTGCATCTGTGGAAGTCGTCTAGGACGATAAGTGTCCTGCTTGCGGACAGTTTCTTAACTGCTGAATCCACAAGAATTCTTTCATCCCTCACTCCTTGATCGATGAGGTCCAGAAGCTCTCTGTCTCCTAGAATGTTGAGGTACACAGCGAGCTTTGTTATGAAATACTGAAAGCTATCCACCTGCGAGACCTGGTGCCAGAATACGGAAACCTCGGCGAGGATACTCCTGGCGAATTGTGATACCAGTGTTGTTTTGCCCATGCCGGGCATACCCCAGACGACGATGGTCCCGTCCAAGTTTTTCAGCATACCCAGTTCTCTGGTTCGACCAACAAACCTGGTAGACCTGGGTATTTCGGATCTATAGTACGGCAGGGTGAGGTCCACGTTCTTCTTATCTCGCATTCCGATTTTTATTTCGACCCCGCCTGGATTGAACTCGAGGACGACGTTATGTGCATCGAAGTAGTACTGCTTCACATTCTTGAAACCGTCTGACGTATGTATTCTTTCCCATCTGTCAAACACCAATCCAGCCGACCTCAGCCTGCCAAGTCTCTCTGAAACATGCGATTCCCTCGCACCCACCAGCTTTGCCAGCTTTCTTGGGTAGGATGGGCCGGTCTTGAGCAGGCATAACAGCTCAATGTTGACCCTGTCAAAAAGTGTGGGAAAAGACTCTTTCTTTGAACGTTTACGAAGTGTCTGCTCTGCCCCTACCCTCATCCATTTTCCTCTTCTATCCCCTATCCAAAGTACGCCGATTTATATTTTGGCATGAGTGTTCCAGCGTTACGCGATGTCTTGATACGGGGGATATCCAGGTCATATTGTCCCGAGATATTTCATAAACCAGAGGTTGAATCGAGTCTATCAGGATTAGACTTCTGGCTTTCCCTTTATGATGGAAACCCAAACTTTAACCCCACCACCGAAAGGAACACCGCGATGAATAGACAATCAAAGATCGGCTCAATGCTGATCATGTTCACACTGGTCATCTTCCTAGGTCCTTTGGCTGGATATCAGCCGGCCACTCATGCTCAGACATCTCCTCCGGTCCTGCTTTACGTAAGTACTTCCGGCAGCGACTCCTCGGGCAATGGGTCGTTAGGCAACCCATATGCCACTATTTCTCACGCGGTGAGCGTAGCACCTCCCCATGCCATCGTCATAGTACAACCTGGTGTTTACAGTGAGATGGTCAATATCACAAAAACATTGACGATCGAGTCCGCCTCATCTTCACCATCCGATACAGTCATCAACGCTTTCGGTCAGGTGTTTGGTGTAGAAGTAATTGGCAGTGCAGCGAGTGGGACAGTCATTCAGGGTTTCACAGTTGAACATGCAAACAATCATGGAATATTCGTACAAAATGCGAATGATGTCACCATAGAGCATAATGATGTAGTCAGCAACGGCCTAAATGCTTCGAGTGCAATACAGGAAAACAAGGGCATCGAACTTTCCGGGACTTCCTTCTCGACTGTCGTAAACAATTACGTAGCCAACAACATGGCTGACGGGGGTATTGGAGTAAGCGACGAAGGTCAGATCAACCCAGGTGGAATGTCGCCGGGTATCCCCGCACCAGCCGTTGGGAATGTGGTCGCAGGTAACGTCATCGTTGGAAACACGGTGGGTTGCGGAATCGTGGTAGCAGCATACGATCCAGGTGAGGGCGTGATGAACAACATTGTAAGTGGCAATTACATATTCAACGGTCTTCCAGGCGGAATCGTGGTAGCCGCGGATGTGCCCCATACCGTTGCAGTGAACAACACGGTGATCTACAACACAGTCCTCAACAATCTGATTCCGGGTATAATCGTTCACAGCAACACACCAGGTGATGTGGTGACTGGCACAAGAATACTGGACAACGTCGTTGGAGGCAATGGAGGCTTCGGACCCAAACCGACGGGCATCATCCTCATAGGTAATATCGCCGGTCAGACCGTGGTGAATGATACACTGATATCTGGCAACGTTCTCCACAATGAATACTTTGGAATACTGGTTGCGAATTCGACCAATTCACAGATACTTGCAGATAACAGCTTTGATTCGACCGTAACTGCCCCTGTGGTAGGAGCGACAGTTTCAACTCTTTCATTATCTTCCCTGGGCGCAGAAGTTTCAGGAATCCAGTCATCCATCGCAGGACTGAATTCTGCACTTTCCGGAAACGTTAGCAGCCTCCAGAACTCGTTCACGTCATTGAATACCCAGTACAACACTCTAAACGGTCAGTTGAGCAACCTTCAATCAACGGCAGCAAGCAAAACAGACCTGAATAACCTGAGCGGGCAACTGGGCACGGTATCTGATATCTCTTATGCCGCTCTTGGCGTTGCACTGGTCCTGGGAATCCTCGCTATCGCACTTTCACTCAGAAAGAAGTAGAGATCGAGTCCCTCATCCCGTTTCAACTATTACCCCTTTTTTATTTAGCTCATCAAGGGACCCAGTCGTCTTCATGCTGAACCTGTTCGCGCCGCTTTCCGTTCTTTGATCGTAGTATCAAGATGTATACGCAACGACATTTTCTTTTGCCTTCTTTTCAGGTTAAGATCCAACGCGTTTGCGTCGAATCATGAAGGTGAACCTGTCCTGAAATGCGTATTTTGGATGAGCATCCACAGAAAAATTTCACCCATTCAGCCTGCATCCAAAGCAAAGGTTAATATCCTATATTCGCAAGGAAGACCGGACATGCCAGCAAGACAGATGAAGGCTTACGAGATGCATGCAGAATTCTGCAAGATCTTCTCACATCCTATACGGCTGGCAATGCTGGACGCCTTCAGGCATGGAGAGAAAACTGTCACACAGCTTCAGAAGGAGCTGGGGACAAAGCAGTCCACCGTTTCTCAGCACCTTTCCCTTCTTCGAAGGATGGGAATAGTGATGACTCGAAAGGAGGGAAGGCAGGTCTTCTACTCCATCGTTGATGATAGAATTCTTGCAGCCTACGATCTGGTGGACCGAGTGGTCAGCGAAAGAAGAAGGGAAGAAGCAAAGATACTCACCATTAAAGCAAGGTCTTCCTGAGGCATATCTTCTCCTGAATCGATCGCTGCATTGTCATAATGCAACCATATATTATAAATGACGAATATTAGAATTAATCGCAACCAGAAATACTTAATAGTGTTGAACCATCTGCATATGCTAATTTGTCCGAAGCATTGCTGGCTTTGGCTTTGACGTTCCCGAACCTGTATCTGCAGGGATACACACTCGTAATATTCCTGGTTCTCCTTCTGGGAATGGTGTATGACTTCATAATAAAGAAAAAGCTCGCCTTCACCCGTGAAGAAAGACAGGCCAAATCACAACTGTACTCGGAGAAGACTACAACAGGTTCAAGCCGAGGCTCTGCAAATGTGGTTGCTAGCGCCATCATAGTGGATGTGCTCTCTTCAAGAATACTCGGAAAGTGCAGCTTGGCAAGGAGACTTTCCCATATTCTGATGCTCTGGGGCTTCGTCCTCTCCGCCCTGGGCCTTCTGGTGACGGATTTCGTTTCCGGAGGAACCGTGACCCTGAATCCCACCAGCCCTCTGGTCTACTTGGGGATTCCGGGCAACTTGATGCTCCTTCTCGGGAGTCTCTGGTACCTACCTCAGAGGGTCAACGTCAGTCACGAAGGGGACAGTTCGCTCAAGGTCGTACCTGCCGACGCCTTCATCCTCAACCTTCTGATCGCTGCAGTTCTTGGCATTGCTTATGGCACACTTTCGATTTATGGCTACGCAGCAGCATCGGAGGCCGCACTTGTGGGATACTTCGCCGCAATAACCGTGCTGATCGTATTTGGTCCGTGGACCAAGTTTCCTCACATGTTTTACAAGGGGGGCGTGATCATCCTGGATAAGGTGGATGAATCAAAGGGGATTACCCCACTTCCAACAGATTCAGATCAGGGAGGAGTGAGTTGAACAATGCCTACCTATGTAAATATGTCCGCCTGCGACGGGTGCGGGAAATGTGTGGATATCTGTCCGAGTGACATAATGCACATAGACAAGAAAATGAGAAGGGCCTACAACATAGAACCCGATTACTGCTGGGAGTGCTATTCTTGTGTTAAGGCCTGCCCCCAGCACGCGATCGACATGAGGGGTTACGCGGACTTCTGTCCGCTAGGTCATGCACTCACCGTGCTAAGGGAACCTGAAAAGGGACAGGTCTCCTGGAAGGTTCAGTACAGGAACGGAACCGTCAAACAGTTCACCTTTCCGATGCGCAGCACAAAGGAGGGCTCCATCAAGCCCCCTCAAGAGGTAGTCCCCCCACCATCCACCGAAGGACTTCGCTCCCAGCTTCTTTCTCACGAACCTGAATACCTCAAAGTACTTTCTCTCCCGATGCCCGGTTCAAATGTGAAAACAGGGGGTGCACAGGGTTGAGCACGAGGTCATCAAAGGGAACAAAATTTGTGGACTGTGATGTGCTTATCGTGGGTGGCGGCATGGCAGGGTGTGGCGCCGCATATGAAGCGCGACACTGGGGAAGGAAGCTGAAGATAGTCATCGTGGAAAAAGCACACATCGACAGAAGCGGTGCCGTGGCAATGGGCCTTTCCGCAATAAACTGTTACATGGGAATGAGGTGGAATGAAAACACACCCGAGGATTTTGTCAGGTATGTCAGAAACGACCTCATGGGAATAGCGAGGGAAGATCTTGTCTACGACATCGCAAGACATGTGGACTCCACAGTTCACCTCTTCGAAGAATGGGGCCTTCCGATAATTTACGACAAACAGACTGGCCACTACAAGCGGGAGGGAAGATGGCAGATACTCATCCACGGAGAATCATACAAGCCAATAGTTGCTGAAGCGGCGAAGAAATCTGCATCTGAGGTGTACAACAGGATAATGGTCACTCACCTTCTCAGGGATTCCACAAGGAAGAACAGGATAGCCGGCGCGGCCGGCTTCGATGTAAGAAACGGAACATTCTACGTATTCAGGGCCAGGACGGTGATCGTTTCTGCAGGGGGCGCCACCCACGTGTACAGACCCAGGGCGGTGGGGGAGGGTGCCGGAAGGACCTGGTACGCCCCCTGGAGCACGGGATCCGCATATGCACTGGTAATTCAGGCTGGGGCGAAGATGACGCAGATGGAGAACAGACTGGTGGTGACGAGGTTCAAGGATGGTTATGGGCCGGTTGGTGCCTGGTTCCTTGCCCTGAAGGCGATCGCGACCAACGTGTACGGCGAAGAATATGAAAGGAAATATGTCGAAGAGCAGAGGAAGCTTTACGGAAACTATGTGGATGCCAAACCCTTCCCCACCTGTCTGAGAAACGACGCCATGCTAAGGGAGATCAGAGATGGCAGGGGCCCGGTTCTTATACACACGGAACGGGTGCTCGATACAAGGGAAAAGGAAGAGCTAGGCTGGGAGGACTTCCTGGACATGACGATGAGTCAGTCGATCGCGTGGGCGTCATTGAACATAGACCCCAAGACGACCCCATCGGAGCTTCAGACGTCTGAACCCTACGTGATGGGCTCCCATGCCACCTGCTCGGGGGCCTGGGCCAGCGGTCCATCGGACATATCCCCGCCCGGTTACCACTGGGGGTACAACAGGATGACGACCGTGGAGGGCCTATTCGGGGCGGGAGACACGGTGGGTGGCTCAGCCCACAAGTTTTCATCAGGCTCCTTCACCGAAGGCAGGCTTGCAGCAAAGGCTGCGGTGGCATTCATCGAAGACCATCCCGATGAAAGGCCAGAAGTCGACGATTCATACATCCGCAGCCTGAAGGAGGAAGTGTTCAAGCCTCTAGAAACCTTCGAAGTAAGACGGAACCAGATTGTGGCAGGCACTGTCTCCCCTCTCTACATCTACGCAAGGCAGGGTGTGGTGAGGCTCGAGAAGATAATGGATGAATACTGTGCAGGGTGGGGACAGATGTACACCACGAATGAGTATCAACTGACGAGGGGTCTGGAACTCCTCCTGATGCTGAAAGTAGACCTGCAGAATCTGGCTGCCGAAGACCTGCACCAGCTCCAAAGGGCTTGGGAGCTGCACCACCGTGTGTGGACGGCTGAAGCAGTGGTCAGACATACACTTTACAGGAAGGAGACCAGGTGGCCTGGGTACTACTACAGGGCGGACTATCCAAAGCTGGACGAGGTGAACTGGCATGTGTTCGTGAACTCAAGGTACGACCCCGATACTCAGACGTGGACCATGTCATCTGAACCAGTTCACCAGCTTGTCCCCTGATCTGGACGGAAGAGTGACAGAGTCACTTGGCAGGCCTGATTGAACCTTATGGCGGACGCCTTGTGAACCGAATGGTGGGGCAAGAGGAGGCAGAGAGGACTGAAAAAGAAACGGATGACCTGCCCCATATTCATACGATTTTGGACCAGGTGTATGATGCTGAGAAGATAGGGATAGGAGCGTACAGCCCGCTCGAGGGTTTCATGAGCTCCTCGGACTACGAAAATGTCCTTTCCAGGGGTGTACTTTCAAACGGCCTCCCGTGGAGCATGCCCATAATCCTGACGCCGACATCCACAGAACCTGCATTCGGGGTCGGGGACAGGGTGGCCCTGACAGATGTAGACGGCCAGGTTTTTGCGACGGTCGATGTCGAGGAAATTTTCCCCATAGACAAGAAAAAACTCGCACAGAACGTATACGGTACGACTGACACCTCACATCCGAACGTAGCGGAACTTCCCCTCCTGGGTGACAGGTCGATCGGTGGGCGGCTCAGGCTCCTGAGAAGGCTCAGGCTCCCATCCGTGAAGCATGAACTGACACCGAATGAAACCCGGGAGTACTTTAGCAGCAAGGGGTGGCAACGGGTCGCCGGGTACCAGGCAAGGAACCCACCCCACACGGCCCATGAATACATCCAGCGAGTGACTCTGGAGCGGGAGGATATCGATGGGCTTTTCATACAGCCCATCGTGGGCAAACTGAAGAAGGGAGACTACAAGCCGGAGATAATTATGCGTGCATACGAAGCCTTCACATCAAACTATTACACGACTGAAAGGGTTCTTCTGGGCTCCCTTTCCATCGCGATGCGTTATGCGGGCCCAAAGGCTGTCCTTTTCTATGCCATAATCAGGAGGAACTATGGTTGCTCACACTATATCGTGGGAAGGGACCAGGCAGGAGTGGGAAGCTTCTACGACCCGTACGCTGCCCACAGAATATTCGACCAGTTCGACGTAGGTGTAACACCACTGAGATACAAAGAAAGCTTCTACTGCCTCAAGTGCGGCACGATGGCCTCCTCAAAAGTATGCCCACATAAAGAAGAGGACAGGCTGAACGTCAGCCAGACGAAGATCAGGCGCATGCTTGCCGGAGGAGAAAAGATTCCATCCGAAATTCTCAGGCCGGAGGTCGCGAAAATACTTTCGGAGCCTGATGTATTCGTACAGTAAATAACTGTACCTTATGCATTAATTTCCTCTATCTGCCTGCCGGCTCGTAGAAGTCCACCTTCCCGCACTGTGCGCATCTGTATAGGGTGAAGGTCTGCGTCTGTTCAGCCAGTTGATTCCATCCGCCCAGAAACATACCACCCACACCCGAATATCCACCCACCCTGAACTTCATGTCACCCATGAGGACCATTTCTCCACCACAGTTGGAACATTTGTTTACCATGCCTTTCATCAAAGCCTCCCTGCTGATATCTTTTCCTCTGCTGGCTTCCTCAGTTTACCGGAGCCTGTACAACTCGGTCTGTCCCAGTAATCAGTTTCAAATAATCCGCCTAGTAGAACTTCAACGATTCTTTGTCCACGTCAGGCAAGCAAATGAGGCGCAGGTACACTGTGCTCCTGACCGTTCCGCAAGACATCCTATTCTATTTCCTTTCCAGTGGTTCAATAATATGGTATTAAGGCACTCATAAATGCGCCAGCATGGGACCAGTTGCTGCATCGGTTTACGAGCCTCCTGAAAGTGCTACAATAAAAATGGGCGACACAAAATTAGATGCTCTGTAGATCCAGAAGGCGGTTTCCACCTAACCTGCAGCCCATCTACTCCAATCCTTGTGAAACAGATCAGAGTTGCTGACTGCTGTAAAATCAGAACAAGCATTCACGGATACTTGGCTGTTACGAATCCGTCCAATCATGACCGCACCTGTTTTGATTGAACCTGTTCAGTTTCCGACTGGATATCGTAGAATCCTCCCGAAAGGTTTTTTGTGCATGATACTCAGCCCGTTCCTCATGAATCTTCTCGAAAGATGCGGCTTGATGCTCGAGCCACAGGAAGGGCTGATGGCCGGTGATGTCGTGAAGGCAGCAAGGCTCGCGGAAAAGCTCGGCTTCGGCTACATTTTCAGGTCCGACCACCTCCTCCCCACGTCGGGCCGACGGGGCATTCCATCTGCAGAGTGCTGGACGACGCTGGGCGCAATAGCCGTATCGACCGACAGGGTCAGGTTCGGTCCGCTTGTCTCTCCGATTGGATTCAGGAATCCGGCGTTGCTGGCCCGCATGGCTTCGACAGTCAACTCCTTGTCCAAGGGGCGACTTCAACTTGGCATAGGAGCTGGCTGGTACGAGGATGAGTACAAGGCCTACGGATTCCCCTTCCCAGACTTCCGCAAAAGGAGGGAGCAGTTCCTTGAGGGGGTCAGGATCATACGCGCCCTTGTTCGTGATGGCCGTGTAGACTTCGCCGGCAAATGGTTCTCTGCTCATGTGGAAACCCAGCTGGACATCCGGGATTTGCATATTATAATAGGAGGAAAGGCTCCGAGCATAGTCAGGGCGGCTTCGGTATATGCCGATGAGTGGAACCTTTTTGCACCGGAGAAGGAAGAATTTCTCAAATTGAAGCAAAATCTCAGGCCCCAAATCGAAGTGTCCCAGATGAGTCCGTTTTTCATCGCAGAAACTGCCGAAGAGCTACAGGAAAAGATCAAACGAAGAATGAAATCCATGGGTTCGACTCTGACATACGATGAATACTATAAGAGACTGAAGTCGCGGAACGCGATTGTCGGAATCCCCAGGGAGGTTGTCAGCCAGCTCAACGAAAGGATCGAATGGGGAATTAACAAATTCTACATGCAGACGCTCGAGCCTGAGGATGAAGGATCTGTCACCCTTCTAGCCGAGACTCTGAAGTCAGCCTGAGGACCATCAGAACTTCTCTTTCCAACTAACCCTTGACCCCGCCCGAGTACAGACCCTTGAGCAGGTAACCCTGAGCTATCAGCGACAGGACTATGACGGGAAGCGCCAGAATTATCCCTGAATCCGCAAGCTGAACCCAAACGTTGTTGGAAAGTGTTCCCCCGGTGCTGTCCGGGTCAAACATGATGGCGAATGTGGTGACCGTGTTCGAACCCACCGGTGGAAAGGTGAATGAAAATGGGGTCTGAGACAGCACGAGCGGAAACAGCAAAAGATGCCAGGCGAATATGAATGCGACCATTCCTGCAGCAATGAGACCAGGTCTTGCCAGGGGCATCACTATCTGAAAGAAGGACCTGATCCTAGAATACCCATCGACAAGTGCAGCTTCTTCGTAATGTTTTGGAAGGGAGTTGTAGAAGTTTGACATCGTCCAGATAACGAACGGGACGGTGAAGAGGGGCTCTGTGAGTATCAGGCCCCACCATGTGTTGAGAAGGTTCAACCTTGAGATGATGTAGAACGTCCCGAATACAAATGCTATCGAAGGAATGGAAAACACGTATATCATCAGGCCAAGAAGTGACCTGCGTCCATCCCTGGCTATCGTATATGCGGCAGGAGCAGCGAGCAGAATCGTCAGAAGTGTAACCGCACCTGCAACCACCAGAGTGGTCACTATTTCGGGGGTCGCCTGGTACACCGTTGAAACGAAAACGTCGGTTATTATCTTGGTCGGATAGATGATCGGGGGCAGCAGGTAGTCAAGTGACTGGGGCCGGAACGCCAGAAGGAACATCCAGTAGATGGGAAACAGAATGAACACGGAAAGCAACCCGCAGATGACGTAGATGAAATAACGGAATGGCGCATCCGGGAGGCGGGGCATGTGCAGGCGGACAGAAGGAAGGTGAATCGTGGGCAAGCGTAGTCTTCTTCTTCTGCTGCCTTCCTTTCCCCCCTCACCCTTGATCGGCGAGCTTCCCAGGGTCACCTTGACGAGCAAAAGGCCGGGTATGCTCACAAGCAGGGCCAGCACCATTGCTGTAGCCAGCCCCTGGGAAGTGAGGTTTTCATAGAACATTTCTGCATATGCGAATACGACGAGCGTGGCCATCGTCACGGGTGGCACGCCTCCCGCCCCGCTCAGTATGAAGGGCAGGTCGAAATCACCGAATGCTAGTATCATAGTCATCAGGAAGGCGGTGATTATTGCTCCCTTTGCCAGTGGCAGAGCGATTGAAGAGTAGTAGTCCCACATCCCCATCGAATCCACAGAAGCCGCTTCCTTCACCTGTTTCGGGACAGATGTAAGACCCGCAAGAATTATCAGAAAGGCAAGGGGCATCGCAGCCCAGATTCCCACTATCGTCAGAGAGTACAGCTGGAGCGATGGCCCTAACCAGTTCACCTGAGGAAGGCCAACAGCCTGAAGAATCGGGTCGATGGGTCCGTATCCCGGGTTGAAAAGGGTGGCCCAGACGAGCGCACTGGCGGTAAACGGTATCATGTAGGGGAGGTACGCGATGAGAGAAATCGCCCTCTTACCCCTCCTCCTGCTGTCCACGAGTATTGCAAACGCCATCCCGATCAGGACAGAAAACACCGCAGAGCCAACGGAAAACACGAGCGTATTGTAAAGCACCCTCGCAAAGTCAGTCAGCTGGAAGAGCCTGACGTAGGAACCCAGGTCGCTGCTCGGCGCCGAGAGATATATCGAAATCCCCAGTGGTACCAGCGCAAAGAATACCAGGTATACTACCGCGGGGATGTAGAATATCCTCCTGGAAAGACCTTCCATCAGGTTTGATTTAAACAAATCACTTCACTCTCAATCAAGTATGTGAACCCCGCCTTTCTGCACATCGAATGAAACCTTCTGTCCAGTCTTCAGACCCGACGCATCGAACACGATCGACCTGAGCTCAATATCACCCACCTTCAGGTAGACGATCGTTTCCCTTCCTGCATACTCGAAATCCGTGATCGTTGCCTCGTTCGGTCCGGAGCCTATCGATATGTTCTCTGGCCTTATCCCCACCCTATGTTCCCCTTCGGCCACTCCGTCCATATGGAGCTGAATCGGGGAGGAGGTACCGTTGCTGAACTTCATATTCAGGACATTCAGCGGAGGGCTGCCTATGAAGGTCGCCGTGAATTCGTCCGCCGGAGAGGAGTATATCTCCTTGGGTGCACCCACCTGGTGTATCACACCATTGCCCATCACGGCGACCCTGTCGGATATCGAGAGGGCTTCGGACTGGTCGTGGGTGACGTATATCGTGGTTATCCCGAACTCCCTCTGAACTTCCTTCAGGAACTTCCTTGCCGAGAACCTGAGCTGTGCATCCAGGTTCGAAAAGGGTTCATCGAGCAGGAACACGTCGGGGTGCTTGATCAGCGCCCTGGCCAGGGCAACCCTCTGCTGCTGTCCCCCTGAAATCTGCCCCGGCTTTCTGTCAAGCGTTTCACCTATGCCGAGCCTTTTCGCCATCTCCTCCGCCTCACTCATCGCTTCCTGCTTCTTCACCCCCTTGACGATGAGTGGGGACATTATGTTCTCTATCACGGTCTTGTTGGGATACAGGGCATAGTCCTGAAACACCATCCCGATGTTTCTTTTTGCAGGACCCAGCCTGTCAACCATGTTTGACCCGATGTACACGTGCCCGGAATCCTGCACCTCAAGGCCGGCTATTATTCTCAGCAGTGTGGTCTTTCCCGACCCTGAGGGCCCGACCAGCGAAAACAGCTCTCCGTCCTGGATTTTCAGGTTCACGTCGTTAAAAACGGTCAGCCTTCCGAACTTCTTTGAAACATTCTCCAGTCTAACCCCGGTCGGCTGACCGCCGGTATCTGATGAATTAGAAAAAACTGATGAAGAGGACACCCTTGATTCAACCTACGGCTTTGATCCATGCTGCCGCTGCCGTGTTGAGCACAGTCTGCGCCGCGGAAGTGCTGTTCGTGTTACCGGTCAGGAATCCATAGATCGGTACGTTAAAGGCAGGAATCAGTGTCGAGGAAGTTATCGGCAGGTTTGGAGGGTTCGCCCATCCTACACTGGCTGTGTTGAATACTTCCTGTATCACGTTCCTTGCAGACTGTGGAATAGAGGAGTTGGCTTCCAGCAGGGCAACCGCAGCCTTCGAAATCGGAAACTCACCCGCCTGGTAGTATATCTTTGCGTTTACGGATGGGGAGATCAGGTACTGGATGAATTCGGCTGCCAGAGCCTTGTTGTTCGAATACTGGTTTATTGCGTAGAAGTCTGTGCCAGTCTCCGCATAGCCTCCTGGGAGGGTGGTCACGCCTATCTGTGAAGATACATTTCTAGAGGTGAGAAGGGCCGTTGCATCTGCTGTGAACATCAGCGCACCTATCGCCTGTCCTGAAAGAAGAGGTGCGTACACGGTTCCGTAGTTCACCACCGTTCCCGCGGGCTGTGGGTCATACTGCATCAGATTATACATCATCTGAAGCGCCTGAACGCCTGAGGTTCCGTTGAATGATGGAGCGGGAATCCCGTTGGAACCGGCGAAACCGTTGAACATGATGTTCCAGTTGAGGAGACCGCCCTGCGGATGACCATCGCTTATGGATGGGTCGTTCTGATAGTAGTATCCGAATATTGCCGGGTAGGTGTCGATGATGTCGTGAGACTCCGAGCCGTCAACCACGATTCCATACTTTACGGTGTGTGTCTGAGTCACGAGGAAGTTGTCAACGTCAAGGACCTGCTGCCAGTTGCTCCATGGCGGGGCCATACTGAATCCGTATTCCCTCTGGAACGCGGCATTCAGTGTTGGGTCGTGCAGAAGCGTGGAGTTGTAGAATATCGTGAATGTGGAGGAGTCGTACGGAATACCGATAAGTTCATTCGTACCGTTCGGCTCCGCATAGTAACCTCCGAAGTTGAGCTGTGGCGCAGGAATATCAGAAGCATTGAGGTTGATCAGACCCTGCAGGTTTGTCACATATGGTGCAAACCCGAGTGCACTCGTGGAGGTGAATGTTATGATGTCATACGTTGATGACTGGGCCTTCAGAGACGTCAGCTCGGTCGTTGTGTAGCTGCTGAAACCCTGAGCGATTATATTGATCTTGACATTTTTGTGAGTGGCTTCAAATGAATTGGCGGCAGACTGCAGCCATGCATTTGACGGGTCGGTGAAGGTGATTACGTTAAGAGTCACAGTGGGGGTAGGTTTGGTCAGAAGTGTGTATCCATATATGCCCAACGCCGCTACTACAATCACGACGACAACAATCAGCGCGACTGCCATTCTTCCAATAGCTCTTTTTCGTGTCATATCATGTCGTCCAACATACTAGCTTCGAATGGGGTATAATACATTATCTGTTCAGACATGAATATTCATCGCGTCGTGCCGTCAAATATCCCCGATCAAACGCTGTGAGACAGCCGAATTTGCAGAATTTTCTGGCCTCAGTACAACCTTTCGAATGCAAACTTCGTCTTTCTCTTCAAACTTTCGCTGTTCATCTTTCTTGCCAGGGCGATGCTCTTGATTTTGAGTGAATCTCTCTTTCCCTGATCATCCAGCAGATCTAGAATTGTGTAGGCGAATTTCTGCGGGTCAGAGGGGGTAACCATTAATGCTACTTCGCTGTAGAGTTCTCGAAGTGCGGGTATGTCTGATAGTACACATGGTAGGCCGGTTGCCATTGCCTGCAGGACTGCGTTACTGAATCCTTCTCTTCTTGATGGGAACACGAATATCTTTGAAGAACAAAGAAGTTCCCTCACCCTCTCCGGGTCATCGATGTACCCAGTGAATGTAACATTTTCCTCCAACCCGAGTGCCTTTACCATGGTACGAATCTTCTCCCAGTAGTTTTCACTATCGTAGGATCCCACAACAGCCAGCGAAGCGTCATGCTTGGCCTCCGAGACAATCTTCCATGCCTGAATCAGTGTCTCGATTCCTTTGTGTTTGTTAATACGCCCAACATATATCGCATCAAATGTCGGCGTGAGATTGTCACAGTCGAACCAGAACTCTTCAACAGCACGACCAACGACATACACTCTTGGCGTCCTCAGGATTGTTTGGGCATACTCAGCCACTGTGCGGCTCGATGTAATGCAGGCTCGTGAGGTCCTGCAGGCGAATCTTCTCAGAAAATGAAACACCATGAACCTGACAGTGGAGCGAAATTCCTTGCGTGCGACTATCCTGTCTCTTACCAATTCGACCATCGTCCTGTTGTCAAATCGCCTCATCCAGTCATCGAGTACACCGATTGCTACCTTCCTACGGCTTATAGCTCCAGCAATGTAAGCCGGAATCAGGGATTCTTCGAAATCCACGTTGAAGACGTAAATTGCGTCGGACCTTGTCTTTATCACGCTTAATAGAGTCGATGCGGTGAATCTCATCAATCGGAGACTACCATCCCTCACCTTGGTTACGTTCAACCCTGGATAATCTGCATCAATAGTGGTGGAGGATTTAGCAAGCAAAGTGACTTTCAAACCCAAATCGCACAGCCCTTTTGCAAGGGACAGACACGAACGTTCCGCCCCGTACAATTCTGGAGATAGAGGGGAGAACATCACAAAGGTTATCCTTTGGATCTTGCTTGACAGACCCATTCAACCCTTTTGCAGGTTGTCGTGTCGGCTAGGACTATCGCCGTGTTCATATGGAATATAGTAATCTTTCACATAAGGATCAAAATTTATATTGAATTTATCGTGGTAACATTCATGAAAGCGGTATGATGCTTTGGCAAGCAGGTAAATCCCCAGCTGCTGGATATTCATTCCCGTATCGTCGAAAAACGACCTGCGGTCAAGTCTCAGCAGCTCCCTGTACCGTATGTACCTTAACTTGAGTTTTTGAATTGGTTGCTCCCTCTCTTGATGCTGGTTGGGCGATCGAAGAAGATTGAATACTGTAAAGGAGTACGCGCCAATCTTTGCAGCGCGCGCCCATAAATCCCAGTCTTCGGCATACTGGAGGTTGCGCCAGCCTCCGAGCTCTATAACCAATGAGCGGGGCACAATCGTGATATTCTGGAGTCCCCGTATGTCCTTCTCCATACCAGAGATAACCAGTAGCAACTTACCCTCGCATCGTGCATGGTAGAAGTGCAGAATTTCTTTTAAGCTATCCAGATATGTTTCATCCATATCAAGATTCGAAATGATGTAATCCCCCTGACTGTTTTCAAAAGAAATTTCCCGTCCTTTTCCTCTTGAGCTTTTCGCACGGATCAGTTTTATTTTTCCTGCCCGGGAGTACTCTGTAAGCACACCGAATGAGCCATCTTTGCTGAAATTATCAACAACGACAACCTCGAAATTCTCGTCTATTTGGGAGAGTATGCTGTCCAGGGAGGCTCTGACCGTCTCCACATTGTTATAATGGGTAATGCAGATGCTGTATTTTTTCGTCTGATCTGTTGCTCGATTCGGCGAATCTGTCTTGTGTTCGTAGCTTGTGTTGATAGAATTTTTTACGGGGCCAACTGAGGTTTTGGCCTCTTCCAGCATCCCGGCTAATCTCAAACATAATTCAACCTGTGGTACTTTGCTCTTTGGGAAGCCAAAATAGACAACATTTAAAGCCTTTCCAGACAAGTTGAATGTTATTACACAAACCTTGCCTTGGTCGGCATCAGCAGATAAAATATCAGACCTTCACATCCAGTATTTCTTCGAGTATATCGGTCAGTGTTATCATTCCTGCCACATCTCCATCCTTCATCACCAGCGACATGGTTATCCCGGTCCTTTCCATGTCCTCCATCGCCTTTGACACATAATCATCGAAACTCACCCTGGGGGGCTCCAAGATGTACTCGGTTATCCTGTCAGAATACCTTCCAGCAGCCAGCGCAGGAGCTATGGAGTTGAATGTGATTGCACCCAGGAATGCATGATTCGTGGCATCGTAGACCGGCAGGTTTGCATGCAGCGACCTCCCCATTATTGCCACAGCTTCGCCGACGGTCGCATTGGGGTTCACCGTTACCAGCTTCTTTACCGGTGTCGCCACATACCCGACTTTGACCTTTGACGAGGAAAGTGCAGACTTCAAAAATCTCCTGGAACCAGGTGTCACATGCCCCGACCTTTCAAGAAGCATAAGAAATGCTTCGAATTCGCTGACAAGCTGAGAGTCTCTGTGTGCTGGCTTTCCAACCAGCCTGCTTGAAAGCCTGCTTGCAAGCGAAGCGAGTGGAGCCGTAATCGGGGAAAGTACCTTCAACAGGATATAGGAGCTGGGAGCCAGAAATATCGCCATCCTTGTTGCATGCTCCACACCGATGGCCTTGGGAAACAGGTAAAGAAAGATCATTATTCCGAGGGAGCCCAGTATTGCACTGTAAATCCATCCAATCACTCCAAAGTCGCCAGAGAATATCAGACCTGTGGTGCTTGCAAGCACGACATTCGAGAAGGTGTCGACGAAGGTGGTTGCGCTTATGAGCCTTGTCCTGTCGCTGATTATCCTGAGTGCTCTGCTTGCACGCTGGTTGCCAGCATTCAAGGCTGCCATCAGAGACGTAGAACGTGCCGTCAGGTAGGTCGCTTCCACGAGGGAAACCCAGAAAGAGAAGACAATGGATAGGCCAAGAAACAGGTATACCAGCAGATAGTCCAACTTTGATATACCTTTTACCAGCCCACTTTTAAATGAATCACCGCTCCGTCTCTTCTCGTTTTCCCCCGCACGACTTTATTCCAGCACGCCGAGTTTGCGGTAGGCAGGCAGCCTGATTCATGCAAAGAACTGGTAACTCGATATTTTCGGTGAAAGTCAGATGCAAACAAGTCAGTCTGAAAACGGAGTTTGCATAATCAATCCAACGAGACATCCCCGGGTTACTTCGCAGCTCATCAGGTTAACAAAAGAGATCTTGAATATCACATGTTCCGCGATTATATCCACCGATTTGACGCAACCTACTGCTCGGTTCCGATTGCTGCTCAATATCCCAAGACTATGAAATCAGCTCCTCTCTCTAATTGCCTTGTATCCTGTTCTTTTCACTTCGTCTTCGATCTTTTCGGGCCCCGTGACAGAGGGATCGAAATAGATGTAGATCTCGTTGAGTATCGGATTGGTCCTTACATCCTCAACTCCGTTCATCTTATCCAGCCTCTTTTTGATCGCCTTCGTACAGGTCACGCAGCTGAAATCGATTATCTTGTACTTCACCTTCTCAGTCCTTCTTTCTTCAGGTTGTGTCATTGTATCACCACCCTGTTGAGCAGTAGAGAGTTGCCGACAACTGTCACCGAGCTGAGCGCCATCGCGACCCCGGCAAGTATTGGGTTGAGCAGCCCAAACGCCGCCACAGGTATGAGCACCGTGTTGTATGCAAATGCCCAGAATAAGTTTTGCCTGATCTTTCTCATCGTAGCCCGGCTCAAACGAATGGCCCCCAGCACATCTCTGAGGTCATCTTTTATCAGCACTATGCCAGCGGTTTCAATCGCTATGTCGGTTCCGCTCCCTATGGCGATACCGAGGTCCGCCTCAGCAAGTGCAGGAGCGTCATTTATTCCGTCACCCACCATCGCGACTCTGCGGCCGGATTCCTTCAATTTCTTCACCACCTCGGCCTTCTGTGCCGGCATGACCTCTGCGATCACCTCTTCGATGCCGGCCTGCTTCGCGATGGCATTCGCGGTCGCCGGATTATCACCTGTAAGAAGCACCACCTTCATCCCAAGCTTCTTCAACTGGCTGACAACTTCTGAGGCATGCGGCTTCAGGGTGTCTGCGACCGCTATGACCCCTTCAACATTACCTTCAACGATGAGAAACATTGCGGTCTTCCCTTCAGACTCAAGCCTGGAAACCTGTTCTTCCACGGCCTCGATAGAAGCACCGGAATCCTGGGCCAGTCTTCTGTTCCCGAATATTATCTTTCGTGCCCCGACGATCGCCTTCACGCCTCTTCCCGGTATGGCTTCGAAATCATGGGGCTCTTCAACCGGAACATTCAGTTCCCCGGCTTTCCTGAGTAGGGCCCTGCTCAGCGGATGCTCCGACCCCTTTTCGGCAGATGCGGCGAGGCTGATCAGCTTCTTTTCGTCCAGATCTCCCAGGACCATCACGTCAGTCACGGACGGCTCACCCACCGTCAGGGTTCCCGTCTTGTCAAAAACAACCGTGTCCACTTTGTACGCCCGCTCCAGGTTTTCCCCGCCCTTCACTAGGATCCCCTTCTGAGCACCCTTTCCTGTTCCCACGACGATGGCCGCTGGCGTGGCCAGTCCAAGTGCGCACGGGCACGCTATTATCAGAACCGCTACGAAGGCGGTGAAGCCGAAAAGAAAAGGCCTCCCTCCAACCAGCCACCAGCCAAGAAGGCTGAGCACGGCCACCGAAACCACCAGCGGAACAAAGTATGAAGATATTCTGTCGGCCAGCCTTTCAACCGGTGCCTGGGCGGCCTGCGCCTCCTCCACCAGCTGTATTATCTGTGAAAGCGTCGTATCCGAACCAACCTTTGTGGCCCTGACCGTAAGAAGCCCGGTCTGATTGTAGGTTCCTCCGAACACCTCGCTTCCCACCCCCTTTTCAACAGGCATGCTCTCACCCGTGAGCATCTTTTCGTCCACGGTGGACGCCCCATCTACAACCACACCATCCGTAGCTATCTTTTCCCCCGGACGGACCCTGAACAGGTCATTCACCTTCAGTTCCTCCACGCCCACCTCGATTTCCTTCCCATCAGCCACTAGCCTCGCCGTGGATGGTTTCAGGCTGAGGAGTTTCCTGACGGAATCGGAAGCCCTTCCCCTCATCGTGTGCTCCAGAAGTTTGCCAAGGAGTATGAAGCCTATAATCAGCGTAGAAGCATCATAGTAGGTACCCTGAGGCAGAAGGCGGGGGGCAAACGTCACTATGGTGCTGTACAGCCACGCCGCGGAAGTACCTACAGCGATCAGCGAATCCATGTTGGCAGACCTGGCCTTGATCGAATGCCAAGTGCCCTTGTAGAACATCCAGCCAGCTCCAAACTGGACCGGGGTTGCCAGAATGAACAGTAGCAGGTCCTTCGGCAACACGACAAAAATCGGAGATGTCGATGCCAGAAACCAAGTGATCAAAAGTGTGGGAATCCCCAGGACAAAGCTCAGCGCTGTCCTGATCCGGAGAAGTCTGATCTCCCTCGCGGGTGCGATGAATGTCTGAAGGCAGGTGTCGCTGCAGAAGTAGTACTTCACCCCTCTGACTTCTGCGGTAAGAGCATCAGGCCCTTCCTCAACGAACATTCCGCATACAGGATCCTTAGCCATGGCTCATCGCGCTCCCAGCATATCTATCCGCCCGGTAATGGCTGGTTTTCATATGCCGCCACCTTTTCGCATGATCGCCCTACTTCCTGATATATCATAAACTAGCGGCTTTACAAACGTTAATGCATTTTTTCGTTTTTCAGCATTTCTATCCTCGTACCAAACTTGTTGATGAACTCCCTCCTGCATGTCTTGCAGCAGAAGTAGTGATACGAGGGCCCCACCTTCAGATTGTATGGCTTCTCCGATGTTATATCCCCCTTGCAGTAATCACACTTCATCCTGATGGGAATCCCCACAGGCACCTTCGGCAGAGAGATTTCATCCTTTACAATCTTCATTATGACCTGGGTATAGACAACGTCAACCCCCTCCATCTTTTCCAGCTTCTCCGAAATGAGGCTCTCCATATGGTTCGAATCTTCACATCTAATTCTGAGAACAAGGTTTTCTTTCCCGGTAGTGAAATACGCTCCTACAACTTCCTTCATCGAAGATATCTCTCTCATTGCCTCTTTCGTACCGGAACCCGAAAGTCTCAGCGCCACGAATGCGCTTACCTCATTGCCTCCGATTTCAGGGTTAAGCAGGGGAATGAATCCCCTTATTGTCCCTGACTTCAACATGCGCGCAATACGGTATGAGACGGTTGGAGTGCTCAAGCCGGTTTCCTTGGCTATCTCCCTCATGGATTTTCTTCCATCCTTGTAGAGCGCCTTCAGGATCTTCACATCCATCGCATCGATTTTCAACCTGGCCCGAGCGGGAACAGGACACTAAAAGACTTAACGATTGTTAATGACGATATAGATATAGCGGAGGAACGCATGATCGGCGATCGGAAATTGGCCAAAGATCCCATATGCGGAATGCAGGTGGATGAAAAGAAGGCGAAGTTCAGGTCCGAGCATGGAGGACAGACATTCTATTTCTGTTCTGCCCAGTGCAAGAACACATTCGACAAAGACCCTCACAAATATGCCCACTCACACTGACCGCCGAACCCCGATTTTTTCGAAACCTCAGTTATTGCCTTATTCATCCGGATATTGTTTCATACAGGATTTCAATGGTGTGACCCGTTCCGTACGGATAATTTTCACCAAACCAGTAGGGTGCACCCTGAGCCGTCGCGTAACAGGGTGAGTTTGGAGAAACAGAGTTATTCGCATCGCAGTAGTCAAGCGTGTTAAGAACGAGTGAACCGTACTGGCTGGATGGAACTCCATCGACCAGGAGCAGTAACTGATGGGACGAATCCGCCTTGTAGCCCAGTATATCTGTAGAATTGAATACGACAGGGTGCTGTGTCCCGTTGAACTGCACCGTGCCATACGTGTCCTTCCAGATCTGGAAGAAGTCTCCCAGTGTGTAGGTCGTATTCGTGGGAGATTCAACATGTATTATTCCGGAACTGTCATGTGTATGCATCGGTTCCGTGCACGTCGAAGTCAGGCCGATATCGGCCGGTATCGTCACACTCTGATTGTTTATGAAGATCTGAAGGTAAGGATGTATGTGTATCACCAGCGGGGTCGAGCCGGTGCATGGAAATGGAAACTTGCCGAATTTTCCAGCCTGCTGTGAATTCAGACCATAGTTCGCAAGGAATCCGAATCCAATGATAAGAACAAGTGCCACACCTGCTATGGTTATCCACCTTACTCTTCTCCTTCCAGATTTTGCAACCCTGGAGCGCGGGTGCTTTGCGGCCCTGTGCTGCCTGAGGCCTTCCATCGAGTTGAACTCTCTTCCGCAGATCTCGCAGGTATAGCCTTCAGGGGGCTCGGACTTCTTGCCCAGCCGTAGTCACTTCCATCGTCTTGGTTCGGGTGGGCTGGGATAAATATGGTTGCATGAAAAAATAGCGCGATGTGACGATGTCCATCCCTATTTTCATCCTGTTCGCCCTGCCACTTACTAAGCAACAGGCATATCTCATGTGGTTCGCCAAACATATATCGTCTTGGTAGATGAGGACTCGCATGGATGAGCCGAAACGATGCGGCTGGGCTTCACTCGACGACCCGTTATACAGGGCGTATCACGACAAGGAGTGGGGCGTTCCATTGCATGATGACATGAAGATCTTCGAATACCTGGTTCTTGAAGGATTCCAGGCGGGACTCAGCTGGTACACGGTGCTGAGAAAGAGAGAAAATTTCAGAAAAGTCTTCAATGGTTTTAACCCTGAAACCGTCTCAGGATACGATTCGGGGAAGATAAAGCAGATACTGTCCGACCCAGGCGTCATAAGGAACCGTCTGAAGGTCGTTTCCGCAGTGACAAACGCGAAAAGCTTTCTGAAGGTCCAGAAGGAGTTCGGGAGCTTCGACGAATACATCTGGAGCTTCGTTGGGCACACCCCCGTCGTAAACCATTGGAAGTCAGTAAGGCAGATTCCATCCACCTCCGAAATCTCCGACCGCCTCAGCAAAGATCTAATTTCGAAGGGATTTCGCTTTGTGGGATCCACGATATGCTATGCACACATGCAGGCGACCGGCATGGTGAATGACCATGTCGTGAGCTGCTTCAGGTACAGGGAGATAATCAAATCGTTAAACCCAGGAGAAGAGGTACGGCGATAAGATAGAATCTACTTTCAAGTTTCTGGAACTGCGACACCAAATTGGGATTAATACTTTCTTCCTTAAGATTATCAACCGGTTTGCCTCGGTCGGTGCCGTGAACAGTTCGGACGCACAGTCCGGTGCCCATCATACACTCTGGATACTCTCCTTCTACCAGCTCTTCTCCAACAACAGGTCCAGCCTTTTCACGGTATACTTCGTCCTTTTCGTGGTTGTAAGAGACCATGTTTCGGTAGCCGAAGGGCTGGCCGTATTTTCGATAGCGTACGTCTCCTCCAGCCTGATCAGCCCCGTTGCGGGAAGATTATCAGATAAACTCGGCAGGAGACGGCTGCTTCTTCTGATAGCCGAAGCCTCTTCGCTTCCCTTCTTTGTCCTCATACCGATCGTCTCGAATTTCCTTCTGGTCAGCATCTTCTTCGTAGTCGCTGAATCTTTGCTGTCATTCGGGTCAACCGCGCTGCAGGCATTCGTCGCCGACATAACACCACCGGAAGAGAGAGGAGCAAGCTACGGACTAGTGAGTGCTGTGGGGGCGGCCGGCTCGATCGCGGGAACTCTGGCCGCAGGTGTGGTTGCTCAGGTCTTCGGGCTCGACGCGATATTCTACATGGTTGGATTCATAATGGTGGGCACTATCCTTCTGATAATCTTCGCGATTCCTGAAATCAACCTACCATCATCCTCATCCAGGAAGCCTCTCAGAGAAATGAAGGATGTCGCAATCTTTTCCCTTTCGACTTCGGTTCGGACACTCGGTACCGGTGCGGTGACCGCATTTTTCGCAACATATGCATACTCACTCGGTGCCAATCCATTTGATGTGAGCCTGGTTGCGATAGCCGGTCTTGGAACGACGGCTCTGCTGGGCGCCAGACTGGGGAAGGCGGTGGACAGGGTTGGCGAAATACAGGGATATGTGTACGGCACTCTGGTTGTCGTGGTTTCTTTATTCGTGTATGCTATATCGAGCAGCTGGCTGGACATCATCCCCGCCAGAATAATTTACTCGACAGGCTTCGCCCTTCTCAGCCCCGCGATGCTCAGCTGGATCACAAAGGTCGCGCCGGCGAACAGGAAGGCGGAGTACCTTGGGTTCTTCTCCCTCATAAATTCGACTCTGTGGAGCCTGGGCCCCCTGCCAGGTGGCGCCGTGGAAGCCCTCTGGGGTCCATTGGGACTATTCGTCTTCGCCACAGTAATGTCTGCCGTTTCTGTGCTGGCGGTGCTCATCCTTTACCCCACTTCGAAGAGCAGATTACTTCCAACATGATTATCAGGTTGGCATTAAGATAAGAATCGACTCTCGGAGCAAGCTATCAGGGAAATAAAAAAGTCAAACCACACAGATATTGGAGTATCTCAGAAAGAACATCAGGTCAAAATCACCTTTGGAGAGGATGGACCTGTGTGTCGAACGCATGCTTACCTTCACCATCAGGACTTTGCTAAAGGTCATAAACCGCCTTCGATTATGTCGTGCGGATGTCCTCCACTAGCTCATCTCCCGTGCTGTCCACAGATCAGGATAATGAATCGGCTGCCATTCAGGAAATCATACGCCTAATGTACGCGGGAGGACTTTCAAACAGGAAGGAGTTAGAAGTCGCAAAGAGAGATGTTGCCGTCAGATTCGGACTGAAAAGATATCTTCCGACATCAGAGATCATACGTAAAGCACCTGAGGAAGTGAAGGAGAGGTTCAGGTCACTTCTCAGCGTCAGGCCACAGAGGAGTGGCTCCGGCATCGTGGTGATAACACTGTTTTCTGCACCCTTCCTCTGTCCTCATGGTACATGCATCTTCTGCCCGGGCGGCCCCAAAGACGGCACCCCACAAAGCTACCTGCCTGACGGTCCCGGGATGAGAGTGGCCCTTGATGCCAATTTTGACTCATATCTTCAGGCAAGAAGAGGGATCAAAAAGTTCAGGGACAGGGGACATTCAGTAAGCAAGGTCGAACTCATTCTTGAGGGTGGAACCTTCATAGCCACCCCACCCGATTACCAGTACAGCTTCGTTAAGGGGGCATACGAGGGACTCAACGGCACTCGCTCCAAAGACCTGGAGGAGGCCCAGATGGTAAACGAAACAGCTCTCAGCAGGGCGGTGGGCCTCACCATAGAGTCCAAACCCGATTGGTGCAGACCGAATGATATAGACCTGATGCTGAGTTACGGGGTCACCAGACTCGAAATAGGGGTTCAGAGCCTCAGAAACGACATTCTCAAGCGGAGCAACAGGGGGCACACAGTTGAGGATACAATAAACGCCTTTCAGGTATCAAGGGACGCAGGTCTCAAGGTGGGTGCTCACATGATGCCCGGATTACCTGCGTCAGATTACGATCGTGACCTTGAAGACCTTCGCAGATTGTTCGAGGATGAAGCGTTCAAACCGGATATGTTGAAGATATACCCGACCGTGGTTGTAAAGGGTACCGCATTGGCGAAAATGTACTTGGCGGGAAGGTACGAGCCATACGAAAGGGATACGGTCGTAGAACTGCTCAGCGAAATGAAAAGGAACGTTCCCCGGTGGGTCAGGATAATGAGGATACAGAGGGAGATTCCGAAACATGAGCTTGTGGCGGACAGTTGCGGGGAAAGCCTGAGGGAAAGCGTAAGAAAGAGGGCGCTGGAAAAGGGAATCAGATGCAGGTGCATAAGGTGCAGGGAGGTGGCGCTTAGCGAACCGGAAAGCATACCCGAAAATTTCCTGTTCAGGCAGGAGGAGTACACGGCATCAGGGGGGAGCGAAGTTTTCTGCTCGTACGAATCAGAAACCACCGAAAGGATAGCCGGTTTCATCAGGATGAGATACCCATCAGAGAATGCTCACAGAACGGAGGTGAAGGGGGCCTGCATCATAAGAGAGCTAAGGGTTTACGGCCGCTCGGTTCCGGTCGGTGTCAGGAACGATCAGGCGTGGCAGCACAAAGGCATCGGCTCCCGGCTTCTGACCCTTATGGAAGAAGTGGCCGTCTCGAAATTCGGTGTCAATAAGATGGTGATAACCAGCGCTGTGGGAACCAGGGAGTACTATAGACGGCTCGGTTACGGCCGTGAAGGACCGTACATGTCAAAGAGGCTGGATTAGCCGGGACAGTCGACCGTCATTCTACAAGCTGCCCATTCAATATTTGAATAAAAAGAGAGAGCACTTCAATCCCACGTCACACAGGTGCAGCTCATTCCATACAACAAGCATCTCTGACAATGTCCTAGTGATACCAGAGGCCAACAATACTGTTTGCGGTGATGTTTAAACACTTGATTATTATAGGAACGCCCACCCTTTTGAGTACGCCTTTCTTTGAATCAGGATTAGCAAATCATTCAGGATTGAAGCTATACTCTTTCCGCTTCTTTGTTGAGCACATCATTAACGTCTATGGCAATATAACCCTCTGAGCGCAATCGATCCTTGTCCGCATTTCTGATCCTTTTTGCAATTACTGCGAAATAGTCTGACCTGTTCCCGGTCTGCCAGTCGAACCCCCCTGATTTCCTCTTCAAATCATCAAGTATCAAAAGAGCTTCCCTGTACCCTAGATCCTTCCACTTAACCTCTATGAAACAGCATCTTCGCAAATTCGTGCCCAGTGCGATAAGGTCTATTTCTTCATCCCTCATCCACCAGGATCCTATTCTGTCAACTTCGAATGGAAGGAGTTTGAAGTGATATATGAAATCGCTCACGACCTGTTCGAATGACCTTCCGAGATCGAATGCAGTTCAGGCTCATCAACCTTTATCCTTGGTACCATGTCACTCGTTCTTTTAAATGTAAGACCGAACCAGGAATGAAGCATATTGTCCTGTATGTAGTATCTGCCCGCTCTGTCATGTCCTCCCAATGGAACTTTTCTTCTGATTAGCTGAAGGGTTATCATCTGCTGAAGGTAAGGGAAGATCTTTCTCGTCTCTATCCCTACATAATTTGAGATAGAGATCGCGGTGGAGTTGCCCGATGCTATTGCTGAAAGGATGGAGAAATACGTCTTCGTTTCCCTGAGTTCTTGCGAAAGTAGAAAGTATGGTTCCCTATAGAAGTAGCCGTTTTGATCTAGGAATTCCGCCTGAACAAAACTCTTCGCGTCATGGTATCTTGATGCTATCGAAAGATATGGTGGCACACCACCTACCAACATGAAAGCTTCGAGCCCATACACCCCTTCAGGGAAGAAAAGCATCGAGTCCCAAGGTTTTAATGGTTGAAGGAGCAAGTCTCTTGTCCTTCTTCCGTACAGAGGCGAGGCTGAAGAGAGTACTTCTTCAGACATAAGGCTCAGCATTGATCCACAAACAATCAACATCACCTTCTTCTTCGAAAGCGATTCGTCCCATGCTCTTTGAAGGTCGCTTGTTATTTTTGGGTCGGATTTTATGGCGTATGAAAATTCGTCCAGCACTATCAAAACATCATCGTCAATTTGGCCTGCCAGTTATGAGAAGACATCATACCATGATTCTGTCCCCAGCATGCTGATGTATTTGTCTTCAAAATGCGTGGCCGCTTTCTCCTTGAACTCCTGCATCTGAACCTTCTTTAAGGCGTCAGGGAAGACATACGCAAACACATTTTTCCCAGCGGAGAATTCTTCTATCAGCCTAGATTTTCCTATACGTCTTCGTCCATACAGGATCACAAATGAAGGAAGGCGCCTGTATTCTTCATTTAAGATTCTGGTTTCTTCTTCCCTGTCTATAAAGCGACTAATCACAATTAGTACTAATCATGATTAGTATGAAAGCCTTTCCGCCGGATGGCGAATCTACATACGTGCATCTAGGCCACTTCTCACTTTGCGAAGCTACAATCCCGATAGGTTCGCAGTTGACATGATATGGCTTTTTTAATTCGAATACAAGATTCGTCAGTCACCAAACTTACTGGAAGCAATACGCCAAGCCAAGCCGATACAGGCCAACCTATTCGGGTTCAATGCCTCGCCGTGCTGATCAGACACTCACTCCCGTCGAGTCCGCCGAACTAGCTGTGGTTTTCCACTATATCATCCCTCATCGTTTCCATGAGCTCGAGAAACTCTTTCCTTTCTGCTTCCCGAATGCCACATTTGACCATCGCTTCTTCCATATACTTCACACTCGCAGCCCATTCCTCGTTGTTGATATTTAATCCCATATGTGCTTGCTTCAGGTCCCTCCCCATATAGTAGTTAGAGCCTCCCGTGGCCTGGCAGAAGGCGTCGATGTTCAACTGAACATCCCTCATCTTCTTGTCTGTTCCTCTTCCTCCAGAAAATCGTGCGAATCTTGGGTCTGCCCTCTGCAGGGCCACCCACTCCACAACGAATGCAGCTATACTATCATATCCTCCTAGCCTCTCGTATAGCGACTTCCGTCTTTGCACTCCAACTATGTTGAGCGTAAACAAGATAAACTAGTCAGTCAGTATAACATAGTCAGGAGTCCTGACATATCGGGTTGCAATCCATAAAGGTGCAGAGACTGGCATTACGCATGCTTCTCCGCGGTGAGCTTTCGGGCTATGACATCTGGAAGGAAATGTCCATGAAGGGGTTGAAGATCAAGACGAATTATCTCTACATGATACTGACGGACATGCGTAGAAAAGGGCTCCTGTCTGCAAGGTGGTTGGAAAATTCGAAGGGTCCCAGGAAACGGCTGTATTCGCTGAGCGATGCGGGAAGGGAAGAGTTCGAAAGGATTCTGAGGGAATCTGTGGAGTTTGTAGTAGACGCTTTTGTGCAATCGAATGCTGCGGTCCGCAACAACATGACAGACCATGTAAGGTCTGTCCGGAACACATTCAGGCTGCTGGGCATCCCCACACCGCAGGGAGGCTCCAACCTTGTTATCACTGCCCCTTCTTTTGACCCATTGCTGTGCCACCCAATCTCTTATTATGTGATAAGCCAGGCATTTCCGGAAGCCAGTGTTTCAGTGGTCAGACCACCTGAACATGCATCATACTTTGAAGGGCGGCCTAACCTCACCTTCCTCGACGGTCGCAGGCAGGACATCCCTCTGAAGAACAACTTTGCCGACTACCTCATGCTAGAAGGCTTTCCTAGGAGCGTACCGTTGGAAGCTACGCTCAACGAGTGCGTTAGGGTTCTCAAACCGCGGGGTCATCTGATAATAAGGTTGCCCGCTGTTATGCTCGAAGAAAAGAAACCAAACTATTCAAATCTGGCAGAGTATGCATACAGGCTGTACTATGACTACATCGGTGAAGACATGGAGATAAGTTCCAAACATCTGAAATCTCTACTAGAGAAACGCGCCATCGAGCTCCGGGACGCCCAGGATCGGTCGAATTACATGGTGTACGTCCAGATATCGAAGCGCAGAAACATTTCGGGTTAATTCTTAGTTCGCTTGGCCATATTTAAGCTTATATATGCGGCATTCTTGAAAGTGCCCAAGGCATGACTTCGGTAACGTCTGAAGAGAAACCTTCAGGTTACTACGTCAGAAATGCAACTGGCCTTGTCAGAGAGCTCGGACCTTGGGCTGCCCTTTTCGTAGTGTTCAATTGGACAGTGGGTATAGGCATTCAGTACTTCGCCGTTACAATGATCGGCCAATATCCAGGAGCCAACCCAATCTTGGCTTATTTAATTTCCGCAATAATGGTGTTCGGTAGCGCCGTCGCAACATACCTTCTTTCGGTTGCCATGCCTCGCTCAGGTGGCCCTTATATCCATGTAAGCAGAGTGTTGAGTCCTATACTCGGATACATTACAGGCTGGGCGTATTTCCTCTACATTATTTTCGGGGGAGTCGCCCTGAACGCTTATGTCGCTCCTACACTTCTTTCAGCCGGATTAACAGCAGCTGGTTATGCTTCGGGTAATGCAGGTCTTATATCTGTGGCAAAATCTCTGGTAAACCCCTACATTGATGTCGCAATCGGAATTACCATTCTCGTGGTTTACATGATAATAATGTCTCTGGGATACAGGGCGTTCAAATATCTCATTTATGCGACTTTCATCATACCATTTCTTGGCTCAATCGCTACCTTCATCTCTTTTGCGTTGATATCCCCCGCACAGGCCCAGTCGGTCTGGAACAATGTCTTTGGCTCAGGCGCCTTTGCGCAGCTCACCCAAGCTGCGGTAAAGGCAGGATGGAACCCCTCTTATCTGAACTTCTCACTTGGTGCGACATTTGCAGGTCTCATACCGGCAATCTACTCCTGGACTGGTCCGGCCATAGCTGGTAGTTTCATTGCTGGAGAAGTAAGGCGACCAAAGAGATCAATGTTCTTCGCAACGGTTGGGTCAGCACTATTTGTACTGGTATTTCAGTTGCTATACATCGGTGGAGCACTGCACGCCTTTGGATACCAATTTGTTCAAATCCTCGATCTTGGGGGTCCCTCCCTTAAACTCACACCAAGCATACCTCTTCTATCAGCCGTCGCGTGGTCTTCTGTGTCGCTGGTGGGAGTTTTCATCGTTGTAATTGGATCACTGTCTGCGATACACACTCAGCCTGCAGGTCTTTTCCTCGCTTCAAGGATCTTGTTTTCTATGTCTTTCGACAGAACAATGCCAGCTAAAATGTCTGAAGTGAGCAAAAGATTCACCGCTCCAACATGGAATTACGTCGTAATTACTATTGTTTCGATCGTCCTCTTGTATCTTTCAAGTCCGCTATCAGGTATAAGCATATTTCTAACCCTTGGATGGCTAACCTTCATGGGCATTCTCGCTCTCGTTTTCACCAACCTTGCAGCAGTCGTTCTCCCGTTCACAAGAAGAGAGATCTTCAAGTCAGCTGACTCGTTAGTGCAAAAAACGATTGGCGGTATTCCTATCATAACGATAGCCGGCTTGGTGGGACTCGCGGGTTATCTGTTCGCCCTTCTGGTTGACGCCTCTGTCATAGCAAGTAGCAAGTTAGGCCAGTCGGCGCTTCTACTCCCCACATTCGCCGTAGTGTTAGGAATCATCATTTACGCATATTATGCTTCTAAGGCTCAGAAGTCTGGCGTGGATATGGACATGCTGTACAAAGAAATACCCCCTGAATAAAGGGCTTTGTACTTCATCACCTTTATTTATTTCCACACTCTATTATATCTCCTGGATTTTAGTTCAGTTTTGTCCATAATTCCTGCTCGATATGCAGACCGCTTGGTTGAGGCTACGTAGCTAGCGTGAATTCAAATAAGAGGCGATAATACCCAAATGTCATGAGGATAGATTCCTTTGAGACGCATAAAATAACCATAAAAATGAAGCCAGAGAATCTTTCATTCGGCAAGGTGGATAGAGTCCAGTATGTTCTTGTACGAATACAAGCAGGAGAGTATCAAGGCTGGGGTGAGGCGGCCACCTTGGCTGGACCGTCATGGTCAGAGGAAAGCCAAGAGTCGATAAAATCTGTAATAGATAACTATCTGTCCGGAACCTTTCTAAGAAAGGACACGAAAGATTATTACAAAATTTCGAAATTGATGGATGAAAGGGTTCGAGGTAACAACTTTGCGAAGGCAGCTGTAGAAATGGCTTTGATTGACGCGTATTGCAGAGAGCTCGGCGTTCCAGTATTCGCCCTTTGGGGAAATTATGCCACTTCAATACCGTTGAGCTGGACCATTGCGAACAATGATGAAGACCTGGACGCCGAAGAGGCTTCACTCATGATAAAGAGAGGTTGGAAGATACTCAAAGTCAAGGTGGGTTCGCTTCCTGTTGAGGCTGATCTCAGAAGGCTAAGGAGAATAAGGGAGGCAGCGGGTGACCAGGTAAGCATTAGGATAGATGCAAATCAAGGGTGGCGTTATGATCAGGTTGTTTCAACTTTAAGTGAGCTGAAGAGACTCAGGATCCATTTCCTGGAACAACCACTCCCAAAGCAGGATCTGATGGGGCTTTCGAGACTTGCCTCACTATCCGAGGTTCCCATTATGGCTGACGAGTCACTGACTGACCTGAGAGATGCCGTCAATCTGATCACGAACAGAGCTGCAAGCATATTCTCATACAAACTTACAAAGATGGGTGGCTTGGTCAAAGCAAGGGCGATATACGAGGTTGCAAATGCACATGGTGTGGCCAGCTATATCGGATGCATGATTGAAACTTCAGTTGGTACAGCTGCCTACCTGCATTTTGCATCGGCCCTACCTGAACTTGAATTTGGATGTGAATTGTTCGGGCCTTTGAGATTGCAAGGGGATATTACAAATCGAGGTGTTGAGTACGGAAGAGGCGAAGTGTTCGTCCCCAAAGGCGAGGGGCTTGGCATCGAAGTAGATCAAAACAGGCTCTCAAAGTTCAAAGAGGCATAAACTGATTACCTCCGCTTTAGCTATCAATATAAATGTGGATTCATATGCTTCTGGCCGAAACCTCGCTTGAAGATAGCATCGGTCAGACCTATTCCTCTGAAAATCCCCGTTTCAAAAAGTTATGTGTGGTCACACGGCATAGTTGATTTTTTTACAAACGTGCTCATAGAGGTGAAATCAGATGAAGGTTTGATCGGTTACGGTGAGTCTGACATCATATTCGGCGTGTCTCAGGAATCACCGGAAACAATAGTCCAGGTAGTGCACAAGTACATTACACCCGCTATCTTGGGCAAAGATCCATTCAACATCGAAGAAATTCTGGAATCGATGGATGATAAAATCGACGGCCACTATTCTGCGAAGAGTGGCGTCGAGTTTGCTTTGTGGGACCTCAAGGGGAAATATCTAAGGCAGCCAGCTTACAACTTGCTCGGAGGCAAGGTAAGAGAGAAGATCGAGGTCGATTTTACCATAGGCATAGACACTCCTGAGGCGATGGCCCAAACGGCTAAAAAAATGCTCGACTTCGGTTACAGAACTTTCGTAGTTAAGGTGGGCCGCGATAATGAACTCGATCTTGAGCGTGTAAGAAAGGTAAGGGAAGCAGTGGGGCCCTCGGTGAAGATCCGGGTTGACGTTAATGAAGGGTATACGGTTGAGAAGGCGATCAAGATGATAAGACTTTTCGAGAAGTACGATATTCAGCTTGTTGAACAGCCAGTCGCTCGATGGGACACAAAAGGTATGTCAAAAGTAGCTCGAGCAGTTGACACTCCTATCAGTGCCGATGAAAGTAACTCCAGTCCGCAGGCTGCATACCAGTTGATTGAAAACGACGCGGTCGATATACTCAATATCAAGTTGCCCTACCATGGGGGTATATGGAATTCGATAAAGGTGGCTTCAGTGGCCGAATCCGCCGGCATTCCCGTTATTGTTGGGGGTATGAACCACTATGAAGTCGGAAGACAGGCAAACAGGCACTTCGCGATTACTACACCGACGGCCTATTCTGGGTATGCGCATGAAGGACCGGGTCCTGCTTCCCAATCCCTAACAGACAACATCACCAAAGATGTGATCACATACGAAGATGTCAAGTCTGACGGCGGATTCGTAAAGCCCGGTGATGGATACGGCCTTTCATTTGTTTTGGATGAATCGAAGGTTCGGCAGTATGCATACGAGGTTTGAAATTTGACTTTCAACATATTCCTTGCTAGCGACATTCACGGTTCCGATAAGTGTTACAAGAAATTTCTGAACGCGCCATCATTTTATCATGCCCAGGTGTTGGTGCTTTGCGGTGATCTGACCGGCAAGGCGCTAGTTTTTCTTATCCAAGAACGTGATGGAAGCTATTGGTGCGATTTTTTCGGCGAAGAATTGAGGCTAGAGAATAAGGATAAGATGATGGAACTCAAAAAGAAAATAGATGACTCTGGCTACTACAGTTATGTTTGTGAGAGGAGCGAATTCGAGGCCGAGCTGGGGCATAATAAAATCGCTCAAGACAGACTACTTCACGAGCTTATTAAAAATAGAATGGCAGAATGGGTCGAGATGGCCGATAAGAGGCTTTCTGGCAAAGATGTGGAGCTCTACATGCTTCCTGGCAACGATGACCCATTCAACGTTGACGAAGTGTTCGAAGGCAACCATGTTGCAAAGAATCCTGAAGGGGCCGTCCTGGAAATTCGGGAAGGTCATGAAATGCTGGCTACCGGTTATGTCAACATGACTCCTTGGAAGGCGCCAAGGGATATACCTGATGAGGAACTGATGGTCAAATTACAGGGGATGGCGTCACAGCTGAGGCATCCAGCTAGAGCCATATTCACGCTCCACCCGCCCCCGTACAACACGAATTTGGACTTGGCTCCAGCACTTGAAGACTTCAAACCCAAAACTGTACTCGGTCAGATGGAGTTCGAGCATGTCGGTAGTAGATCGGTCAGAAAGATAATAGAGGAGTACCAACCTTTGACCAGTTTGCACGGTCATGTGCACGAATCAAAGGCAATGTCCAAAATCGGACGCACACTTTGCTTCAATGCAGGGAGCGAATACGAGAACGGAATACTGCGAGGAGTACTTCTAACAGTCTCTGAAAATAAGGTGGAAAATTACTTTTTTACGGCAGGATAGCTTGTACGTATCCGAAGGATCTACTCATCATCTTACAACTTCTTCAACGTCGTTATACCACTGTTTTCTGGTGCCTATTGCCTCCCTCATTCTGAACGATAGTGACTTTGGTATGCTATCAAGGTAAAGTGTGATCCTCCTTGTCCTTTCGTTCACTGTATCTTTCTCTGCGGTAGTCAGCTCAGACGCATTAAGGACGAATTCTTCGATTCTGCATAAATTCCTGTTTGCTGTGTACCAAAATCCCCATTCTGAGCAGAGTACCTTGCCCAGGTAGGAGAGGTCTATTGTGTCTGCTCTTTCATCCAAGACAGCGTCGTGTTCTAACAGAAGAATGACCATATCCTGAATATCCTTTTTGTTCAGGTTGACCACTTGAAGTTTAGTCAGAAGCAGGTCTGCGGGGGTCACGGTTGGGAAATCCAATTTCAATCTATCTCTGAAATCCACTCTGTGGTTCATCTCAAGAACATCAAATATAATGTCTATCTGATGAGTTTTTGCATACCAGAGTTGCCTCTTGTGACCGTGGTAAGTGTTAAATCTCTCAGCCGGAGAATATCCGAATGATTTCATTATGTTACCGATCTGGTCGGAATGATTTTTCCTGCTCACTAAATCTATGTCCCCCGGAGAACGTCCTAATCTTTCGAACAACTCTGCATACTTTCTCGTGTGGAGACGAACCCCGACTCCACCAATCAATCTCGCATTAACCTCTGACTTGGAGGCAGAGTCTACGATCCTTACAGCTTCGTCGCAGATCTTTTGCAGCCTATCATCCAACGCCCAGTTTATCACAGTCGAGTTATTAAACAATGATGGATTTTCTATCATAATCAAGGCGCGTATGTCATTAAAGGTTCGATCCAGCATAACGTGCAGAACAAGGTCCAGGTGGAAATTTAAGACTGATTTTGACACAAACGCATTAACTGGTCATACCGGTTGTTCTGCAGCGCCATGCAAATGGACAAAGTAATTCCAAGCAAAGGTCTTTGCGTCATCTCTTGGACTTATACATTTGCGAGGCCGAAACCCAGTTTCCGACATCGTTCTTGCTATTTTATGCTATCTTCCACTTAAATTCAAATTTGTGACCTGACCGCTTCGCCAGGTCAGAGGAGATTCTTTTCACCTGTACCTCAACGTCTTCGGCATCAAAAGATAGCAAGTTACCATCTCTTACGACGATATTACCATCCACTATCACGGTCTCAATACACGACTTGTCTGCAGCGTAAACCATATGATAGGGTGGATACAGATTCGGCGTCCACTCAGCACCACTGGCACGGATTACGATGAGGTCTGCCCTTTTCCCTACTTCGATAGAGCCGGCTTCTGCTTCCAATCCTACGGCCCTTGCTGCGCGAATTGTGGCCATTTCTAATACGGTTTCTGGAGGCATTATCGACCTGTCATGTCTTCCATCTTGGAACATGACAGAGCAGAGGTACATTACTCTGAATGGATCCTGATAATATGAAGAGCTCGCGGAATCTGTTCCGAGTCCAACATCGATTCCTCTCTGAACCAGATCCGGCAATCTGGAATTTGCACCGGCTCCCGATCCTCTCACGGACGAAGATGGGCAGAAAGCCACTTTAGAATTAGAAGAGATCAGATTATCGATCTCTTCATCAGATACAAATAACGCATGTGCAAGCAATGTCTGTGGTCCTAGGACACCAATTTCTGATAGATAGTGGATGGGCCTCTTACCAATCGCATTCGTGAATGTTTTTACGGAGCGCTGGTCTTCAGCGACATGCATTGTTAGAATGGCTTTGTATGAAGCAGAGATGGCCTTAAGTGATTGGAGCAAATCCTTCGAACAATACGTGGGCGAAAATGTGGCAAGGCAAGGTCTAATCCTTTTGTTTTCAAGCGAAAGTATTCTCCTTACTGAATACTCGGCTTCCTTACGAGCATCGGTTGTAGTGGAAAAAGTCACTCCCAACGGATTCTCCTTGTCCAATACCTGCCTTCCGCAAACCAAACGGATTCCTGTCTTCAGCGCTGCCGTAACCAAACTTCTCGTATGTTTGGCGGTCCCGGGTTCAAGGAGAGAGGTGTAACCAGACTTCAAAAGGTCGCCCATAGCAAAGAGAGAAACAATTTCCTCCTCTTCTTCGTCCATGTTCTGCTGGATTCCGAACAGGCGTCGAAGATAGTCTTCTCTTGAAATGCCTTCCGGTAATAATCCTCTCAATGCATGACCGTAACTTGCGTGGCAGTGACAATTAATGAAGCCAGGCATAATGACTTTGTCCTTACAGTCAAGCGTCACATCTGCACTCTCGGTTATTTTCTTGGCGATCTTCTTGATCATCCCTTTCTCGATCAAAACACTATAATTCCTCAAGATCCTTCGTTTTTCATCCATTGTGACTATCCATGAAGCGTCCTTGAGGAGTAGAGTGGCCAACGTACTGATGGTGGCTTACATGTTTGGCTATATTGGTTTTTACACTTTGATTTCGCCGACATTAGCTGCTTGCATTATTCTTAAGAACTGCGTAGGAGCACAAGTCTGATCTAAAACGTTGGCGTCTCCATCGAATCGACTATCACGTCCAAGACTACCGGCTTATCACTCTTGAGGGCTTCAACGAGTGAGGGCTTGATATCCTGCGGTCTGTCGATTCTGATCCCCTTTGCGCCAAACGCCTCGGCTACTCTTGCGAGATTGACGTCAACATTAAATTCTGTTCCGAAGACATTCTGATATCTTCTCAGCTGCGAGTTTCGTATGGAGCCAAGGCTTCGATCATTTATCACAATTGAAATCGTATTGACTTGGCTTTCTACCGCTGTTGCTAGTTCCTGGCAATGCATTTGGAATGATGCGTCACCTCCTATGGAGATCACATTCTTTTCAGGGTGGACTAGCTTACATGCTATGGCTGCTGGTAATTCGTACCCCATTACTGCGTATCCGCCGGAATGTATCCAAGTTCTGGGTGAATGAATCGGAAGCACAGAAGCAGCCCACATCTTTGCCCTGCCCGCTCCCGACGTAATGATGGAGTTTGTTCCCGCAACTTCCGAAATCTCCTTGATCAACCTTTGCGGTTTAATTGGAATCGCAGAAGAGTTCTCTAGGGAGTTGTATGATTCGGACCAGGCCCTTTTCTCATCTTTAACGTGGTCAATCCATTCCCTACGTTTACCGGGTTCGGAGCGGACAAACTCGGAAAGAGAAAGAAGAGTTTCACGAATGTCACCTGCAAGCCCAATGTCCACCGGTATATTTTTCCCCAGTTCTGTCGGATCTATGTCAATCTGAATAACTTTGGAATCATTTGATATTTTCCATCCTTCCATGGAAACATCCGTAAATCTGAATCCCAATGCTATCAAAAGGTCGGCAGACTCGGCTAGCTTCAAGCGAAATCCTGGCACATACTCCCCTATCCGTCCCACGCAAAGCGGACTGTTTTCAGGGACAACGCCCCTACCGTTATAGCTAGTGGCGATCGGTATTCCGAACTCATCAGAGAATTTGGCTAGTACTTCAGAAGCTTCTGATGCGATAACACCCCCGCCTGCCAGTACGATCGGTCTTTCAGAATCGGAAATCATGCGTGCGGCTTCTTTTACTTGCTCCTGCGAAGCAGGTCCACTACGTGTCCTTGGAAGATAATCTGGCCGCCTGTAATCATATTGAAACGAAGATACGTCAGACGGAATATCCAAGTGAACCGGTCCAGGCCTGCCAGTTATTGCCGTTCTGTAGGTACTTATGAAAACGTCGGATGCACTCTTCCCTTCTTTCAGCTGCACGCTCTTCTTTGTAATTCCTCTGAAGAGCGAAAGATGATCGGTTTCCTGTTGATACCCCTTCCCCTGGACACCAAGAGGTAACTGTCCTGTAATGGCGATCAGGGGTGTAGAATCGGACATGGCAGTGGCTACTCCGATGGTCATATTTGCAGCGCCAGGACCCATCGTTGAAATGCAGACACCGGTCTTTCCGGTAACCTTGGAGTAGGCATCCGCCATAAAAGACCCTGCACCTTCGTGTCTGACTAGAACATGTTTTACCCCAGTATTCTTCCTCATGGCTTCGTAAAGTGGCAGTACCGGTCCGCCCGGGTGACCGAAGACGAAGTCTATCTTCTGTTTCTCAAGGAATTCTATTACCCAGTCAGCGAAAGTTCCCAAATCTTCGCCCTGATGCTTCCATGGCTTTTCATTAAAGGATTTTCCTATCTAGTGATCCAAGCAAGGAATCTGATACATCCGGCGAATTGAGGTTCCGTTTCAGGCTATCTTTCTTCCGGCTACAAGTGGTTCCACTATGGGCTTTCCTTCCGCAAACCTGCTCAACCTGAAAGGTTCAAGCAGTTTTGGCTTTTTGCCCGATATAAGATAATCAGCATATAGACGACCCAATGCAGGAGCAACCATGAGGCCATGCCCAGTGAATCCTGACGCAAAGTACAGCCCAGAAACTTCATCGGACTCTCCTAGGATTGGGGAACCATCGGGCGTCACATCATACGTGCCCGACCATTGTCTAAGAACATGGAGTTCTCCAAGTGCAGGAAAGAGTTCACATACTTCTCTAGCGAGCTTCTTCAGAAAGCTCAGGCTAACGCCTGTGTCACGCGATTCTTCGTTCCCGGGATCTCTAGTGTCACAAAGAACTTCACCACGTAATGTTTGACTAAGCAAGAGGCCCAGAGTCAGGTCCCAGAAAACGGGTTTGAGGAAGTGCTTGTAAGCTTCGGTTACAAGAGCCTCCCTCCTAAATGATCTGATGGGAAGGTCGATACCAACCGTCAGCGCGAGGTCTCGGGAGAATACACCTGTTGCGTTTATGACCTTCTGTGTAGATATGGTTCCCGCAGTTGTTTCCACGGCATTTATTCGGCCAGACGTTGTGCAGAGTTTTGTCGCCTCAACATTTTCAATAATCTCCACACCGTGTCTGCGGGCTGCCCTTTCCAATCCCCAAAGCACGGCATCATGATGAACGGCTCCATCCCTTTTATTGAAGGATGCACATTTTACGCCATCCATTTTGAGTTGTGGTAACATTTCCGCAACATCGTCCCTTTCAAGCACTACGCTATTGACGCCTATGCTGTTCTGGAGCCGAACATTCTGCTTGACCTGTTCGGCCTGGGACTCGGTTCTTGCCAGCATAAGGTATCCTTTTTGATCAAAAAGTACATTCCATCGGAGTTCCTTCGAGAGTCCCTCCCATACATCGATACTGTATTTCATGAGTCGAATCATGGGCTCGTTGCTGAACTGTTCTCGCACGCCACCGAGATTCCTGCTCGAAGCACCTCTGCCTATTCTCCCCCTGTCCAACAATGTTATTTTGCCTAATCCCCGCTTTGCACAGTTGTAAGCAACAGATAGCCCAACCACGCCTCCCCCCACAATCAGCAGGTCTGCCGACCTTGTGCTCATTCGGAAGCCACACTCCAGAGGGGCAAGGGGTAGAGCGGCTGTCTCGGGGTAGTCAACAGACCAGACGTCTTTGGATTCATCATGTTCAACATAGAAGCCGTATTCAGTGCACACTGTTTCCCCTGACAAGGTCCCGTTAGGCATCCCGTGTATCTCTTTAGAGACTCGACATAATCATACCCCATTTCTATTGAATCATACATATCTTTAGCCGTCACATCTTCACATAAGCAGACATAGGAGTCGGATGACTTCGCGAAGTGTCTCATGTATTCATCAGTGGTTATATCGAAAATGATTTGTCCACTTTCTTCTGGGCTTGAGCTTCCAAGGCCATATGACCCATTCACTAGGCTCCCAACCGCTGTCGCAGAAACGGCATTAACTCCTGCTGCACCCTGTAAAATACGCACCTCAGCCGTGCCGGTTACCAGACGCAGATTTATTCCGAGTTGTAGCGCCAATTCAAAATTCGGCTGATACCTTCCACATACAACTACCAGACCTGCATCGTATTTTTTCTGATCTTCTTCTTTGAGGGACTTGATGTAGACGGAACCAGAGTTTTTCACATTACTGACTATCGATTTAGGAAGGATTTCGATTGATCGCTGATTACATAGGTCTATTTCTTCTGTCGAGAATCCCTCTGTTCTTGTCAGCTTGACCGAGCTCATTTTTCCGCGTTCGACGAGGTCGGCGGCCACCAAGGGACCGAGACCATTAAGGTCCAATACAACAGCACTCTGCGGCAAGCGGGCTCTCTGATTCATAAGTATCTGAGCTCCAAGGCTCAGCATCACCCTTGGGGAGTCGTTGTTGGGAAAGAGAGGCAATACCTCATGTCCGCCTGAAGCAACAAAGACATTTTTGGCCCTGATTTCGAACGTCGATCTTTCGGATATGGCAAGAAAAGTGTTTTCATCTTTATAATATCCAACAACTCTTGTGTTCATAAGACACTTTATTCTTTCATTGGCAATCACCTTCGAGATAACTGCTTGCACCTCTTCTATCTTCGTTCTCAGTAGTTCCGAGTATCCCATTGTAGTTTGCCATCTTTGAACGATATCACCACCAAGCGCCCCATAGGTGTCTACAAGGAGAACACTTCCTTGTCTGCTTCCATTTGGGGACACTTTGGTGTTCGATGCTTTCAGTGCAGCATTCATACCAGAAACTCCGCCCCCTATCACGAGATTGTCCACTTCGAGCCTTTCCGTACTGCGTTTTAATTTGGATGTGGTTGCAACCCTTCCCAAGCCTGTAAATCTCTTTAGGAAGCCATAAAACAGATTGCTCATTCCTCTTGAGTCATTGAAATGTGTATACTGAAAACCAGGCTTCAGCAGACCTGAAAATTTCTGGGTAAGGCGAAACGTGTCAAGTAAGCGTATATGATTTTGAATTTCAAGTCTTGGTTTTTTGTTGCCCACCAGTGTACAAACACGCACGTTTGGGACTCCATCAACTCTCATCATGCAATTGGGGCACATTCCGGTTCCACATAGGTACCCTCTTGGTCTGTGAAGCTTCGAGCTTCGAGATATTGTCAGTTTTTCTGGGTCGAACATTTCGGACAACTGCCAGATTTCGTTATCTTCTTCAGATGTCAATGGTGTCCCTCTCACCGAAAATTACGCGACGTTCTTCGGGTTTCATATAGCCGGAGGTATGCAGCAACTTTATGTTCACATTGTGGTGAGCTCAACCCTATAAATCACTAACTATACCATCATGGGTATGAAGGTTCATGGTGGTCGGCATCATTACGGTCAGGCGATTGGGATTCTGACTCTCGATACAAGGTTCCCCAGAATCCCTGGTGATGTTGGTAATGCTTCTTCGTACGGCTTTCCAGTCAAGCTTAGGGTGGTAAAGGGTGCTACCATACCACGCGTTGTGAAGGAAACAGACAAAAACCTGCTAATTCCTTTCATAGAAGCAGCAAAGGAGCTTGAGGCAGAGGGCGTCAAGGCCATTAGCACAAGCTGTGGGTTTCTCAGCATTTTTCAAGAAGCTATGGCCAGCAAACTGAATGTCCCTGTCCTGACGTCTGCTTTACTTCTTGTTCCGCTGATTCAGAAGATGCTTGGCGGGGATGAAAAAGTGGGCGTTCTGACGGCGGATTCAAAGTCGCTCACGAAGGAGCATCTTCGCGGTGCAGGCATCGACCCACGAACGGTAAAGATAGTCGGTCTACAGGAGAGAGACGAATTCTCAAAGATAGACAGAAATGAATTAGAATTTGACCCCAAGACTGTGGAGAAGGAAGTGGTGGAGGCAGCCCAGCTCCTCACCAAAGGAAACGGAGTTGGAGCAATCGTATTCGAATGCGCAAACCTACCACCCTATGCACTCGCTGTACACAAAGCAACCGGTTTACCTGTCTTCGACATCGTGCACCTCATACAACTTGTGTACGAAGGCGTTATTCTTAGGGATAGATTTACGCATGGGTTCATGTAATCAATCATTGGAACTTTTTATTCATTGCTCATTAGGATTCAGATTTGGCCACAACCGGGAGTGTCTTAATATGGCGGGTGCAAAATCGAAAGGTTAAATTCCAATCATAAAATGGAGTAGGCATGGCAGTATCGATGTCCGAAGGACGCGGAAAGGTCAGAACGATATCAGAGTACGTTTCTCAAGCGTCATTTGAAGATATTCCGGCCGATGTTGTTACGCATGCCAAGATGCTTCTCCTAGACACTCTAGGTGCCATGTTGAGGGCCTCTTCGAAGCGTTATCCGGCCGGGGACGTAATGATGAGGCTGATAGATGAGTTGGGTGGAGAGAGACAGGCTACGATAATTGGACGCAACAGAAAAACTAATGTTGTGAATGCGGCACTTGTGAACGGTACATTCGGATACTACTGCGATGTCGAAAGTCATCATGCCGAAGCTATCGCTCACGTCGCTGCCGTGATCGTGCCGACCGCTCTTGCCCTGGCGGAAGCGTATAACCTCTCCGGCAAGGATCTGGTAAAATCCCTGGTGGTGGGGTATGACGTGGAAACTAGGGTCAGCAATGCGCTTGATCCGAATGCACTTTACGCGCGCGGTTTTCATCCTTCGGCGGTTGCGGGCTGTTTTGGCTCGGCGGCCACCGCCGGCTCTCTTCTCCAACTTGGAACAGAGAAACAGGAGAGGGCGTTCGGACTCGCAGGTTGCCAGGCGTCAGGACTATTGGCCTGGGTAACTGATTTCACAGAAAATTCGAGGCCATTCCAGATGGGCGTTGCAGCCAGAAACGGCGTAACCTCTGCCCTGCTTGCGAGGCATGGCTTTGGTGCTCCGCCTGACATATTTGAGGGGAAGAACGGAATATTTGGAGCATTCACAGACGCCCCGAAGCCAGACAGGCTGGTGGAGGACCTGGGCAGAAGATACACGATAATGGAGGCTGCCTTCAAACTATATTCGTGCTGTGCATTTATACACCCTGGAGCGGACGCACTCCTCGCAATAATCAGTAAAAATGGACTCAAGCACGACAACATCGAAAGCATAGAACTCAGGTTTCCGAAGCCTGGCGCCGGTATAATTGACAACAATCAGCTGAAGTCCCATAACGCACAATACATACTTCCCATACTTGCAGTTCAAGGCGAAGTGAACATCGAAGATATATTGCAGGAGAGAAGAAATGAAGCCGAAATAGCAAGACTGTCTAAAAACACCAAGCTGGTTTACGACGAAGAACTGGCTCCTTTGTTTCCTGCAAAGTATACCAGTATTGTCACAGTGAGAACCCTAGACGGTAAATCCTACGTAGAAAGGGTAGACCACGCAAAGGGTACGCCTGAGAATCCAATTAGCTACGAAGAGGTTGAAACCAAGTTCCGGAGACTCACTTCACCTGTCCTGAGCCAAGATCAGGCTGAAAATATAATTCGCGAAGTCAGAAATATAACTTCTGCTGACTCGATATCAGGTCTTATCAAGCTGGTTTCTACGCAAAGAAGTTGAATTTTCTTCCAACGTTCCTCTTAACTGCATTTTGGTATACCACCGAAGCTACTGCCACATCCTGAATGGCCATCCCCGCCGACACAAATATCGTAATTTCATCACCCGTTCTGCCCTTTTTACTGCCGCATACCAGTTCTCCCAATGTACCATAGATATCGGAGTCCGTCAGCACCCCCGTTTTGAAAGCCTCGCTGAGTGAGTCGGCTTTGGCAACTTCCAGGTCGTCCACTATGGTCTTTGATTCTTTTATGAGCATGTAGTCCACCTCCTTCTTTCCGAGTCCCGCGCCAACGCCTACAGAGGTCACGTGAGTGCCTTCGGAAACCACTTTCCTCGTAACTATCGGTAATTTGGCAGGAGTCGCAGCTGCCACGATATCGCAATTCTTGACCCCTTCCGGTGTATCTACTGTTTCCGCCTCAACTCCAAATTTGGAGGCCTCCTTTGCAAATTTCCTCGATGACTCAATCGAAACATCATACACCTTTACTTTCTTTATGTTCCTTACCTCCGTAATGCCCCACAATTGTCCTCTTCCCTGGACTCCGGCTCCGATGATACCCACTGTTTCGGAATCCTTCTTCGAAAGGTATTCCGCCGCCAGTGCACCTACTGCGCCCGTCCTTAACATTGTAAGAAAATTGCCGTCCATAATAGCAACCGGCAAACCATCATTGATCCTGTTCAGTGTAATAATAGCGATTATTCTTGGCAAACCCTTCTTTGGATTCTCGTGGTAGAGGGAAGCTATCTTGGACACTGAGCTTTCCAGAGAGTCAACGGCCGCTTCCATGTATCCTATCGAACCATTGTACTGGTCAAATGGTATGTGCACCCGGGGGTAGGATTTTGTTCTACCCTCCTGATGCTGAGCAAACACCTTTTTCATCACTTCGATCGCATCTTTCATCTGTATGAGACTTTCAACCTCACCTCTAGTGAGTAGCAGTGTTTCCGTATTCAAATTACTCAACTTCGCATTCTCCTTATATCTCTAACACCGAAATTAGCTCTTTTATAATTATACCAAGATTACGCCTCAGTAGGTTCGGCCGAATTTCGGATCACCCAGTATGGGGAGGATCAAAGAATATACTGCATCTTGGTCCTTAAACAAGGTTCCACACGAGATAGTCAAACTTGTAGGCCGGGGGGTGCAAAATGGTTGTTGTTAGGAAGTACAGCCCCCAGATACCGTTGAACATCTTCGATTAATCTCCCCCAGCTCTTCAAAATATCAACACAATGTCTTGGAGGATTATCCGGCTTATTCTCTGTTTATAAGGGGGGGCTTTCATACATATAGCTGGTAATTTAACATGGAAGAGTCTCAACTGCGCTCAACACTCAAGGGAGAGGTTATTGTTTCAAGTGACAGGGGTTATGACGAAGCGAGAAAGGTCTGGAATGGCATGATAGACCGGCACCCGTCGGCGGTGCTCAGGTGTACCAACACTAACGACATTATTACAGCCCTCAGATTTGCAAGGGAAAGGGGTGTCAGTGTCGCAGTAAGGGGAGGTGGCCACAACGTTGCCGGCTTCGGAACCTGTGACGATGGAATAGTGATCGACCTTTCAAGGATGAAGAGGATCGAAGTCGACCCGAAGGCAAAGCTTGTCAGAGCCCAGCCCGGTCTCACATGGGGGGATTTTGACAGGGCCACACAGGAGCATGGCCTCGCCACAACGGGGGGTCTGGTCAGCACCACAGGAATTGCCGGTTTTACGCTGGGCGGAGGTATAGGGTGGCTCGTAAGGCAGCACGGACTCACGATTGACAACCTCGTGTCGGTTGAAATGGTTACTGCCGACGGAAGTGTGGTGAGAGCAAGCGACACCGAAAACCCTGAGCTTTTGTGGGGCGTTAAAGGCGGGGGCGGCAATTTCGGTATAATCACATCGTTCGAGTACAGACTTCATGCGGTCGGTCCGCTGGTGTACGGTGGAGCCTTCTTCTTTCCGGTGGACAGGGCCGAGGAGGTACTGCGGACCTACTCATCCATTGCACATGGCTTCCCTGACGAGCTCACCACGCTTGTTGCCTTCCTCACGGCGCCTCCCGCTCCTTTCATACCACAACCAATTCAGGGGACAAAGATGATTGCAATAGCACTGTGCTATAACGGGCCCGCAGAAACCGGTGCGGAGGTTGTGTCACCTCTCCGTATGCTGAAGCCTTCTGTTGACCTCGTGGGACCCATTCCATACCTTGAACTGCAGAAGATGTTCGACGCAGGTTCTCCCTTTGGAATACGAGCCTACTGGAAAACATCCTATTTGAAGGAGCTGAGCGATGGCGCGATAAGAACCCTGGTTTCTCATGCTTCAAAGATGGTTTCTCCACTCTCACAGCTGCACATCCATCATCTCGGAGGTGCGGTTTCTCGTACGTCGGGCGGCGGCTGCTTTGCACATAGAGATACTCCCTTTGTCCTCAACTTCGTTGGGGAATGGGTTAGTCCGGCCGAAGATGCAAGCAACATCACATGGGTCAGGGATGCCTGGGAGGGAATGAAACCATACTCAACCGGAACTCCCTACGTGAACTTCCTCGGTTCCGAAGGAGGCGACCAGGTGCGGGCGGCATATGGTGAAAACTATGCCAGACTTGCCGAGCTCAAAAGGAAGTATGACCCTGAAAACTTCTTCAAAATCAACCAGAATATCAAACCGTCCTGATCTTTGAGCACGCCCCAACCATCTGTAACGTGATTGGCCTGATCGGCCAATCAATTGCGTATCTCATACAGGCAAGTAAGTAAGTAAGTAAGAAAGAACTGTTCCTGCCTAGTAGCTGTAATCCAGCATCCCGAAGCTTGCGTATTTTTCGGCAGCCGTACTGAATGCTCTCGCTCTGGCCATACGGATTGCTTCTGAAAAGGAATCAGGCTCACCTTCGATTCCGAATCTTGAGCCGATTTCCCTGATTACAGCCTTTTCCAGAACCTCACCCGCAGGACCAAACAGCAGTCGGGAAACTGTGGACAGCTCTTCAGGATTCTTGGCCAGGTCTTCCTCGATCATGTCCCTCCTCAAGAGGCAGGAGTAAAACGCAATTCTTCCGGTGTTGCCGAGCGTCTTTATTACCCTGTCTACGCACATCACCACACCATCTCTGAAATTCTCCTCCACCCTTCTAACCGCATCTGATTCCGGACCATCCCGGACATGACCCAGGCCTTCATCTTCCCTGTCCATCCACTTCCATTCCCTGCGGGTGTGCATGTTGCGGTCCTCCTCTATTCCAATCATCCTACACAGTAGTAGACTGGTGATGACATAAGGAACCCCATGGAACGACCGTTCCTAATTGATTTGGGACTCTTTTCGCCTTTGATGCAGCATGCACTCATCGGGTTTATATGACTCCCACGTGCCACAGCCTCACCCAACGGTGTTTTGATTGAGGCTGGCACAGCACCTCGCCATCTCCCTACCACTTCTGCTGCTAGTTCTGATCTACCCCATGACCGGCCAATTTGTTCATGCTGCAGTCCCGACTTCGACTACTTTGACGGTGTACGCGGATGGCCTGACTGTTGTGACCCAGACCTTAGGGCTGAATTCAAACCAAACCATAGTGTCGGCAACCCTAATTTCATCTGTTTTGTCGGATATCGTGGTTACGGACCAGGCTGGATCCGCACTTTACTACCAGATTTCAGGCAACAACATAACCGTTTACACGCTGGGGGCATCTGAAGCGGTCATCCACTATGAAACACAGAGCCTAACGAGCAAAGTCGGAACGGTGTGGTCCCTGCAATTCAGCACCGAGTACAACACCACCGCGACCCTTCCAGTAGGTTCGACGCTGATTAACATCTCATCTGCCCCCGTTTCCATGACTACGATAAATCAAAGCCCGGTGCTCGTTCTTCTCCCCGGCCAGTACACCATCAGCTACGGCCTGCCCATCACCAACTCAACGGGCGGTGGCGGGACAGGGGGCGGGAATGGGACCAAGTCGGCAAACACGCCCTGGTATTCGTCATACGTTCTTGATTCTTCTGTAACCATTCTGGTGATTGCCGGCGCCGGTACGGGCCTCTTCTTTCTGCTGAGAAGACGCGGGAGCGGTGCCATAAATCTTGAAACAGACAACGAGCTTAGGCCTGATGACCTTAATGTTCTCCAATTTATCCAGGAGAAGGGTGGAAAGGTTCTGGAGCCTGAGATAAGGATTCGATTCGCGCTGCCGAAGACGTCTGCCTGGAGACAGATAAAGAGACTGGAGAGAATGGGGTACGTAAAGGTAACGAAAATAGGTTCACAGAATCAGGTTGAGCTTGTCAAGAAGTAGAGGAAGAAGCAGACATCTCTGCGGCGACATTCAGCTGAACGGACGCCTGTGCAAGTAGACTTGTGCCCTGCTGTATTTCACCCTCTTCAAACAGTTGCACCGACTGGGTGAGGCTGAGCTGGGCTGTTGCGAAGGCCGAGCTCAATGAAGATACATGATATGAAACCGAACCTACCGAGTCGGATACCGCGGTCACTGTCTCTGATGTCGTCGACTTCATCGAAGACTCCTGGGAAGAGAGTTTAGAATACTGAGTGCCAACCGCGGAATACGTGCTGTAAATGAGCGCCTGTGCGCCGGTGCTGAATTCGGCTGCGAGCGATGAAGTGGCTTCGGCTGAGAGCAGGGCCGACGAAAGAGTGGTCTGGACTGTGCTGTTCACGTATGTGCTTTCAGAGGAGTTGATCTGTGAGAGCGTGGAAACCAGTTGTGCGGTTGAGTTCACGGTTGCGACGACACCGGGAAGCTGGCCAGAGTAGGTGGATACGTCACCCTGCAGCTGAAGCAGCACGGACTGCTGGGCAAGAATGGTCGAAGAAGTGGCACTCCAGTCAGCCTTCGTGGTTGAAAGGAGGCCGTTCAAGGTCGTAAGCCAGGTGTTGAGCCATCCCGTGACGAGGCTCAGGATCGGCAGGCTCAGCAGGTAATTCAGTGTCGAGACCAGGTTGTTCATGGAGACCAAAAATGCCTGAGCCGAGCTGTTTACAGAAGCCGAAGCGGCTTGAAATTCCAGATAGTACCCGGAGGTGCCGTTGAGCTGGGTGCTCGAAAATGAGCCGATCACCCCTCTCAGGTTGCTGAGTGAATTGTTGTATGCGACCAGGCTTGACTGAGTGGCGGTTATGTTTCCCAGCAGGATCTGGAGCAGGGAACCCGTCAGGTATGAACCCGCCTGGGAGTAAAGTGCCGTGAGATTGGCCGATACTTCGCCAAGGACGGACATGTCCACCCCTATCTGGGAGTTAAGTGAAGAGGACAGAAACGCCCCTGCTTCGGTGTTTATGCCATTCGCAGTGGAAAGAAGACCGTCGGCGGCCGACGCCTGGGCCGCAGCGTAGGACTTCATCTTTGAGTATGTCTGGTTCAGCTGGAGAAGAAGATTCTCCTGAGCCGTAACCGAGGCGTTCACCGCGGATATCTCACCATTCAAGTTCTGCATTATGTAGGCCTCCACTCTGTCATAGTATGTAAATGAAGAAATCTGGGCGAGGAGTCCGCTCGCGAACTGCAGGTCCATCCTGGCCTTCGTTATCAAGGTAGAAAAGCCTGAAGAGTTCTCTGGAGATTTCACCAGAAGATTCTCCGCTTCAGATGCCTGAAGCCTGGCGTTAGAAATATACTGAGCCGCCTGCTGACAGTCTGCACTGAATGAAGCATTTGATACGTTCTGCGCGGAGCAGGACGAGGATACATACCCAGACAGCAGCTGGGCAGTTTCATTGATTGAGAACAGAGACGATTGAGATATGCTCAGAGCTGCATATGATGAGACACCATTTTCCTCTATCAGTCTTCCTATCAATTCGGAGGCTGCGGTGAAATCACTCATCGCCGCCTTGGCGGCTGCAATGCCACCCGAAACATTGGTGCCGGTCTGAAGGCTGGACTGCGCCATAAGCAGAGAAGAGTTCCCCTCAACTATCAGATTATTAGCGGAGCTCACGTCTATACCATGTGAAAAAGCGAGTGAGGCAAGCGTCTTGACGTAGAGCTGCCCCTGGGTGGCGACCTGCACGTAAGCATCCAGCTGGGATTCTGCCTGCAGGTTCATTGAATGAACCGCCTCGGCCGGCGGCAGCATTACGCTCAGTACAAGAACCCCGATTATTGTCAAGCCGAAAATTGCGCCTTTTCTTCCTAGCATGGCTTATGGTATCCATGCAGATAAGATAAGGAACCTCATGGAACGATCGTTCCAACCCATGTACATCGGTCATCGCAGCCCCAGGTGCCTTTTGGGAGGATAGTCACCTCATAAATGAGGTGTTGTCCTCGGTGCTGTCCGGAAAGAACTTGGGAAAAGAATCGAAATCGGGACTCTAAACGAGATAAATGTTGTGATGGTAGTAAACGAAGGCATTCGGTTTTTGCCCACCCGACCTGTACGGAAGGGGGGATTCCAGCATCGGATTCGGGTCTGGCGGCAAGGCTTTGGTAGACTGGTGCGGAGCTCTGAGACCTTCAGGAGCGAATACAGAAAGGTCGCTTTTTCGAATGGGAAAGTTCTGTCTCGAGGGCAAAACCTTTCTACATAATCGGGATGGCTAGAGTGTTATCAAGGGTTTCCGAAGAGTATGCCACCCCTACCTCCTTGACGAGTCCGGACTTCGAAAGTACCTCATGCAGGCTGGTCAGTTCTTGGTTTGATTCGAATGTGCAGAAGTAAGTGGAGCTGCCAACAACGTTACGGTAGAGCTGAAAGCATCTGTCGTTCAAAAGTGAATCGAGCCTGGCATCGATCCTGGCGCGGTCACTCTCGTTGAAAATTGCAGCGATTATCGCGACAAGCGAGCCGGTTATTGCGCCTGTGTTGATGACAGGTTCTATCTGAAAGATCTTCAGAGAGGCCAACGTTTTCAGCCTGTTCCGAACTCTTCTCCTGCTGCAGCCGAGCATCTCAGCGATACTTGTGATCTTCATGAACGGGTCACTTCTAAGCAGGTCAAGGATTCTCAGGTCGAATACATTCAGCGACCGTACTGAAGTCTGACAGCGTGCCTGAAGTGTACGAACAACTGTAAAATCTCCACACACCTCTTTCACAAGCTCCAGTTCACGTTTGAGGTCACCCTCTCCTCTATGGAATAAATGCAGGACAGCATACTTGTCCAAAGCTGAACCCCCCGCCGGCAAATCGGAGCTCGACTTTCCCAGGAAGGTGTACGGAAGAGGCTGGACAAGGTGGACCGTTTCTATGAAATCGAACAGTGAAATCTTCGAGGCGAGCTTATCCTGAAAGGTGTTTGTGCATTGCACCGAAATGATAGATTCTTTCAACCCCAGACAGGATGGCTCGATTACGATCCTGAATTTTTTTACCACACCGCGTGGAACAAGAAGGTCAAGCCTTGCCTTCACCGCCCTTGGGCTAACTCCGAGGCCCTTCGCCATGGCCCAGTACGTCGGCCTTTCATTCAAACCGCTCTGTGGCCACTGTAAATACCTCAGAACCATGCGGGTAAGGTCGTCCATGTTCAGCCTGTACCATCAGTTCTGAGTCATTTTTAACCATATTGTGCCAAAACTATACCAACCGTGCAAGCACAATTTAACTACTCGCTGAAAGAGGAAAAATCGATCCGAAAGTGGATGTAATTGCCGGTGAGGCGAAGAAGGAAGGGAGACCAGGTTCAACTTCAGGTAGGGACCTGCCGGAGCGGGAAACAACCTCACAATCAACTGCAACAGATACCGGGAAGTTGTCAAACAGCCAGAATGGTGATAAAGCAGGGACAGAAAAAGACTCAACATATGTAGCCTGGCTGACGGGTGTTCCGGTGGCCTCCATCATTCTTTCTGGGTTCGGGGCCTGGTGGATTGCCGGTGCTTTTCAATCTATCATTTTGCGTCAAGGTGTGTACTTCGCACTGGTGGTGGGGGTCACACTGATCGCAATGAGCATTTACAGTTTCATCACGGGCAGACGCTTGCTGAAATCCATCGGGCTGGACGTAGGTCGTCTCTGGACGGGAAGTTTGAGGCGCAACTTCGCCATCACCAGCTTTGCGGAATTCTTTCTGATATTCATCGTCGTATTGGTTTTCCCCCGGCTTCACCTGCAGGATTTTATCTTCGCAGCCGTATCCGTCATAGTGGGCATTCACTTCTTCCCCCTCGGAAGAATATTCAGGGTCCAGAGGTACTACGCCACAGGGGCAATAATGGTCATCTGGACCGCCTGGGCGGTCCTATCACTCTCCAAATTTGAGGACATATTGGCAGTAGGGCTGGTGAACGGTTCGATTCTTTGGGCGAACGCTGTGGCCGGCCTGTACACCTCTGCCATGAAGAGGCGAAACTTCATGCCTGCGCAGTGATCTCATTCCCTTTTACAGAGGGCATGATATAAGAAAAAAGGTCGAGGGCTCTGGAACTTGATTCGAAGAGGGCTGGGAAAAGGGGCGTCCATAGGTGCTGTTCTTGTAGCTGCAATCCTCGTCATAAGCATATTTTTTGTCGTAACGACATTTCGCACCACACACGTCCAGGAGCCGGTCTGCACATCGTCCGATCCAAGGGTGGCAGACCCTAAGGCTCCCCATGGCCTTTTCGTCAATGCGGCGAACAGCCCCCAATCGCTGAGCAATGAAAGCGAGATCCTGAAGTACATTCTACCCGACTCCACAGTGTGCGGCGCGAACCTGATCATACCTTGGAGCAGCATCGATATGGGACCTGGCGCAAACCCCAGGTACAACTGGGCGTTTGTGGATCAGTCCGCAGAACCCTGGATAAAGGCGGGCAAGATTGTCAATTTCATCGTCTGGGGTGCGGCGGAGCAGACATCACAGGAGTACAACGGAACCTCAATGACACCTTCATACGTCCTTAAACAGGTTGATACCGTGAAATGTGGCCCTGACCCCATCACTCCTGTATACTGGGAGGCTGGCTACCTTGACAATTACGAAGCTTTCATCCAGGCCCTTGTCCAGCATTACGGCAACGCGCCCTGGCTCGGGTACATCCGCTTTGGAATCGGGACCGGGGGAGAGGACTACCCGGAAAACGGATTCGACCTGTCTCCCTGCCTTTCACTCTGGCAATCCCATGGTTATTCGATGGAGCTCTGGCAGAACTACTCGCTTCAGCTCATGAAATTCGAATACAGCCTGGGTTCGCCCAAGACGATACTAGTTGGTCTGAATCAGATACAGGGTCAGAACGGGGTGGCGGATGCGGTCGCAACTGCCGCGGTGAGGTATGGGTTCGGCTTTGGAATCCAGGGCTTTTCAATTAATCAGGAAAAAGTCAACTCTTCGGGCTCTCCATGTTACGCGGACTGGTGCGCCCTTTTCAAAGAATACGCAGGTAAGGTACCACTTGAGCTTCAAACCACAACACACACGTATCCAGACGGCACGGGCGTCGGCTCGCTGGTCCAGCTGGCTCCCTTTGGTCTCGCCTCAGGCGCCCAGATCTTCGAGCTTTACCCACAGGAATGGCTCATCGCAGATGATCCATCATTTCCTGGATACACCCAGTATCATGCGGCATACTCAGAGGCGCTTGACCAGATGGCCTCCGTAGTTGGATATTCTGCATCGAATGGAACTTCTTTTTCACTTGGATACTCGGTCCCTCCTTACACCGTGGTTGGCAACAGAATACTGGACGGCTGGAACAGAACCTTCGTTCCATATGGCGTCGAGCTTCCCAGCCTCTGGATTCCCAACTGGCACAACAATCAGCTCATGCAGCTCGATGCCAGCATACTCGAGAATCAGACTGTTTACTCGGATGCCAGATATTTCTGGCACTCGAATACTGTGGTTGTCAAGGTGGCTTCTGAGGACCTGTTCGACCAGTCTCCATATGATGCTTCCTACCTTCATATCATAGATACCATCGTGAGCGAGACGCATGATTATGATCTTAACCTTATAATCGCCCTCCAGTATGAATCGACCACAAAACAGCCCCTGCCGACTCAGGATAGTGAAAGCTTCTGGAAGCTTCTGTCATCAAGATATTATAACGATTCATGGGTGTTCTTCGACCTGTTCAACGAACCTCGGAGTCCGTTTGGTGTGGACAACTCGACAGCGTGGAACATGTGGAGGGATGGAGGGACATATGCGGGAACAAACTACATCGGAATGCAGAACCTCGTGGACATCGTCCGTTCAAACCATGCACAGAACCTTGTGTTCGTAGACGGCCTTGCAGCGGGAGAAGACCTCAATGGAGTTCCGGGGCACATGCTGAGCGGTCAAAACATAATCTATGCGGTTCATCCTTACTTTGGTCCTTTACATGATAATGAGAGTGAATGGAACTTCTGGTTTGGTGACGCGGCCAAATCCATCGACGCGCCGGTCGTCGCCGATGAATGGGGAGAGTATCAGTCATCGACGCATGGGGAATGTATTGCATCTGCCCCGGTTCTGGTCCCTCAATTTCTGCAGTACTTGAAAGATCTTAACATTGGTGTGATTGGATATGGGCTCTACCCCGGGATACTGATCAGGGGCTGGAATTTTACGGCCCCCACTTCGTTTGACCAATCGCCATATACCTGTCCGGACACCACCTTCCCGAATCTGAACACGGATGCTCAGGGGGTGGGCGTGCTTCTTGTATCATACTTCAGCGCAAACGACTGAGATAAGTAGAAAGGAGGGAAATAACTAAAAGGAGTACGGGAATGCAAGATGCGAACTACAGGAAAAAGTCGAAGTAGAGGGCGGGACACAAGGAAAACCTCCCCGAATTTCATAATAAACGATTTCAGGCTGTTCGTTCGGGCCAAGCTGGATTCGATATCGGGATACGCCCAGATCGACACCGGAGCCGTATCAACGATGATTGCATCCTCTGTCGCAGATCCATTCAAAAAGATCGGAGCTTCGACGCTGCGGGGCGCATTTGGAGAGTTAAGAACGGAGTTGGTCGCCGTCGGATGTGTGAAACTTCTGGGTTCGACATTCCGCAACATCAGAGCACGGGTACAGCCGGACGAGCATGCGGGATTCACGAAGTTACCGTTTAAAGCCATAATGACTGCAGGAGTCGACCTTCTTTTTGCAAGTGAAAGAATACTGCGGCTGGATTTCAGACGAAGCTCCGCGTTTTATGTGTCAGACTCTGCAGAGAAACCTTCTGCGCATTGGGAAAACTCCGTTCCCTTTCATTTTATGACTCCTTATCGACTTGTTGTCTTACGGTCGGAAATGGGAAACACAGAACTCGGAAGCACTCTCTTCGATACCGGTGCAGGATTTTCTGTTCTGAATTCAGATAGGTTCGATGAGCTCGCCCCTCACCTGAAAAAGGAGGAATCCATCGAAACCACTGACCCGACAGGAGGAAAGGCAAAGATCCCGGTGTTCAGACACGACGGCTTTCAAATCGGCGGTGTCCAGTTTGGCACCGTGCGATTCTTGGTAATAGACCTTGCATCCGTCGAAAAGGTGCTGCATGGAAAAGTGGATTTCATACTTGGCCTTGACACAATGCTAGATCATACTTGGACGATAAACCTCTCCTTGCAGAAGCTCTGGTGGTGGTGACTATTGAGATTGTTGAGTATCCTAAATCTGAAAGAAGTTCAAGACTTGATGTAGTGAGGCATACAGTCGCACAGGAAACGAAGTAACCATGTTTACATTCGGCGTCCAAAGCGCCGTGCATAAGCCTCGCCTCGTTTTGCCATGATGCAGGGTGAGAGAGATCAAGGAAACATTTGTACACACAAGAAGGAAACGTCGCTGATCCTCGTGTTCGATGCATATCAGAGTCCGATCTTCTGTTTTATCATGGATACGTCCCTCTCTATCCTGTCAAGTCTTTCATTCATCCATGATTTGAGATCGTTTCTTAGGCTTCTTATTTCAGTGAGAGTTTCCTCCTGCTTCCCTATAATCGTCTTTATATCGCCCTTCATTTCTTTGATATCGCCCTTCATCTCTTTAATGTCACCCTTCATTTCTTTGACGTCACCCTTCATCTCCACACCTGTAACTGCGATTTTGACAAGTTGTTCTGAATTGAATTGTTCTCTGAACTCTCTCAATCGCATCACAGTTCCGTCATAGGGTTCAGATTTAACTCCCGATACTGAGGCGGAAGGTGGAATCTCCTTTTTCACAGAATCCAAGAACCTGTTGACCGAATCGCCGTCTCCTTCGATCAAGACAACAAGGCCATTTCCTTCGTTGTATGCTTCGAATCCTTCGAGTTCTCTGGCCTTGGTCATCAGGAATAGTCTGTACCCAACCTCTTGGACGTTGGTTCCCTCGATTGCTATCCTGACCTTCATTTTCCGAGACAATAAAATCGTGACTTATATAAGAACCTCCCGTTAGCCCTCTTCAGAGGAACCTTCAGAGTTAATGATCGAAAAGATTTGTTATTTTCTCCAGGCGCAGGGAAAGTTGTGGATTCCATGCTCTGAATACGTCTCTTGACAACGCTAAACCACGGTCTTGCCTTCCTCTTTCCCACTAATTCTCCCCCTATTGCTCTGCTCTCATTCAGATGGGCATCGGTCACCTCAGGTGAAGGTAAAACTGAATTATTTTATCCGGCTTCAGATTAAACAAAACCTGGGCTTGTTTTAATCTGTACAGGTCCGTGCTATACTGCCTCCATACAGATACCATGAACAGAACCTTCATCTCCAAGCACTGGAAAACTCACTTTTGAAACCCGCAGTATAAAGCAATGCTTATCTCACCACAAAGTTATTCGGCAAAACCGCTGCTACAAAATGCATAAATACACTCGATTCTTTCCACGCAAACACTAACAGATTGCAGCCCAGCCTCAAAGTCTCAAATGAAAGGACTAAAGCAAAATCCCTGCTGGGTGTTCTCGAATCTGTCAAGAAGAGATTGATAAGGCAGCACGTCTATCACAGGGCTCTCAGCCCCAGCGAACGAGGGATAATTCACCTTGTTGAAAGGCTCTCCGTGAATCCACAGGGTTACCCAATCATAAAGGCACTCGTGGGCATAATATCGAAGGCCCGGGCCTGGCTAAGGCCATCAAAATATCAGAGAGCGATGGTTGCCGGAAGAGAGCTTGCAAGGAAGAATTCCCTAGCTGCAGTTGGGTGGGGGCTAGAAGAAGCGGAATCCTGGGCGCTGGACAGGTCCTACATTCTTTTCCTTGGCTGGAATAGCCTTGCTTCGGCATGGCACGGGTAGCGGATGGGATGGTAAGAAAAGAAACTGATACCCGTGTTCCATCCAGCTGTCCCGACTTTTACCGAACATTAACTAAGAGGAACAATCCAACTGATGAATGATGAAGTCTGCTCCGCTCCTGATTCTTCTATTTTTACTGGTCTCAGGTACGCCCCTAGTTGTATTTGCGGCCTCCACATCGGATGGTGCCGCACTCTCATCTATACAGAACGCATTCGCGCAGGTGAGCCTGGCCGAGTCCAAGGGCGCAAACATCACCCTTCAGGTGCAGGAGCTGAATCAGGCTCTGCAGCTCGTGAGCCAGGGGGAAGCGATTCAGCAGTCGAACGTTACCCTGGCTTCCCAGTATTACTCACAGGCGGAGTCAATAGCCGCGCAGGTGCAGCAGCAGATTCCCCAGTCAATCGCACAGGGGCAGGCTGCCGCCACACTGAGCCTGCAAGAACTGTCGGCATTTCTCGGGGTCCTGGCGCTGGCGGGCGTTCTGGTCTATCTTTTCACGGGGAGGGTGCTCTGGAGGCTGTGGCTTCGTCAGCACAGGGACTGGACTGTAAAGAGGGGGGAGTAAGCAATGATAGAAGACCAGATAAAGGGAGTGCTTCTCGCCGTCATTCTGCTTCTCGGACTCATAGGGGCGGCCCAGTATTACTACAGCCACACCACCTCCGAACCATTTCCGGAGCTGGGCATACTCGGGCCGAACCAGAAGATAGGTGACTACCCCACGAATGTTCTTGCCGGTCAGAACTTTACCCTATACCTTTACGTTGGAAATCATGAAGGGCATGTCGAATACTTCAACGTCCTGGTGAAGCTAGGAAACAACGACTCGGTTGTGAATGGAACAAATGGCATGAACGCACCAGTTCTAGCCACCTACAGAATCATCCTGGAGAACAACCAGACATACCTGGAACCCATAACCCTCAGCCTTCCCAACCCGGGGCAGAACATCAGGATGGTGTTCGAGCTGTGGACCTACAACACTTCAACCAATACCTTCACCTATGACTACATCTACAACCAGCTCTGGGTCAACGTGACGGGCGTGGTCTGAAAATATGTCTCTTTCAAAATCTGTTCTTTCACAGCTCAAGACAACCAGCAGGGTGGAGGACATCGTCCAATCCGTATCCGAGCAGACCGGCGAGAAGCCCGAAGAGGTTGCGAAGGAGCTATACCAGCTTGCGGAGATGAAGAAGGTGATACTTGTGGAACCCACGCCGCCGGCGGGGCTGATCGACTACCTTAAGAGGCCATACGGAGCCTGGGTCTCTGTCATTCTTCTTTTCATGGCCCTCACTCTGGCATCGATCTACCTTATACCCCAGTACCCTCCATTCATATACTTGAGGTACATTTCGGGGGCACTCTTTGTGCTTTATGTTCCCGGCTATTCACTCATAGAGGCGCTTTACTCGAAGGCTGATGAACTGGACCAGCTCGAAAGGCTGGCACTTTCCATCGGCCTCAGTCTCGCGCTCGTCCCACTCGTCGGCCTGGTGCTGAACTACACCCCCTGGGGGATAAGGCTGGTCCCGATACTGGTTTCGCTGATCCTGCTTACCTTTGTCCTGACGTTGGTGGCCGCTTACAGGAAGCTGGGCTACGTCAAGCTCTCTTCAAGGGCGCTTGCATCAAAGTAAAGGGAATTAGCGTCTTCCTGCTTGCAAGGAAATTATCAGTCCGCTGGCGCCATTCTGCTGGGCTTTGGAGCGGTCCTTTCCATTGTTTCGTACAGCCTGCTGCAGAATATCCCCCTTACAGCACTCGGACTGGGTTCTGTAATCGTGGGGATCGCCTCACTCATGCTTCCCCCGAACCCAATTCCAAGCAGCCTGGTGAGGGAGATGCTCCAGAATTCTGCGACGAACATCGAGGCGGTGCTCGAAGAATTCGGCGTAAAGGGAAAGGCGATGTACCTTCCTCCCAGGGAAGGCAGGGTTACAGCATTCATCACACTGGAGGAAAGACCCGTGGTTGAAATCGCTTCGTCGGCAGGCGAGGTGCCGCTGCGTGTGCTGAGCATGGCATCCGGCTCAAGAGGTGTAACGATATTTCCGCCCGGTTCCGAGCTTCCGAAGTCTCAGGAAGCCCACTCAGAGGGAAGCAACGAAGACTTCCTAAGGACGGTGCTGGTCGACACATCAGAGCTTGTAAGGTCTGTGAAGAGCAATACTCTGGGGGACACAGAAGTGGTGGAGATAAAGGGCGCAAAGAGCATCCCAAACCTCCCCAGGTTCAACCACTGCTTGGGCTCACTGCCGTCAAGCATCGCTGCATCCGCGCTGGCATACAAAACGGGCAGAAGGGTGGTGATCGACTCGGAGGATGTGAACGGCACAGACATTCTCCTGATACTCAGGACGTTCGGCCAGTCAGCCGACCGACCAAAGACGGAGGGAATGATCGACTGAATAAACGAACAGAGCGCCTAATCGAATTGAGAATGGCAAGGATATAGCAGGGACACATTGTATTGGAAAGGAATAACCTGTATCTTCTCACACTCTCTGGACTGATGGCCCTGAGCACGGTCTCGATGGCGGCGCTGGGCCAGCAGGACCTTGATGTTTACGTGAGCCTTTTTGTTATATCCTACTTTGCCACTTCCGCGATATTCTCACCCAGAAGAAGAACCTTCGACTTCCTCGGAGCGGGCCTTTTCGTTGTGTTCTCGATCATAGTCGCCCTCAGGGTAATAGCAATACTTGGTGTGTGATCCTGAGGAGGCCGCTCGCCCTGGTTCTTGCGGTTTCTGTGATTGTCGTAGCAACAGTTTCGGCCGTCTACGCAAATTCACCCCCCAGGCAGGTGGACCCCAGCACAGTGCAGCAGCAGAATCCTTACCCTCCCGACCTGCTTTCCTTTTACGCAAATTTAGTCCGTTCACTTGGGGCTGGCAACTTCAGTCTGGCACTGTCGGAGCTTAACAGCACGGGTCTCATACAGGTCCCTGCCCAGCTCCAGTTCGTCTACTCGAGGTTCAATTCCCTGCTGTCCCAGGCGACCCGACAGCTGCAGCAGGTCAACTCTTCGATTCAGTCGGCCAACTCCTACCTTTCCTATGCCGACTTTTCGTCCGCCAACTCCTCGATATTAGCCGGATACGTTGAACTGTCGGAAGCGAACCTCTCTGTCGTCTCCCTTCAGACAGCCGCCCCTCAGATGGAGAGCAGCTTTGGCCTTCCCACAGGCCAGCTTCAGGGGCAGGTGAACGACCTGTCGAAACTGATATCATCTTACAAGATATCGCTGGACACACTTTCCCTCAGGCTCGACTCGCTGGAATCCCAGATACAGTCGGGCGCACTTCACTTCACACGAATTTCGCTGTCATCTTCTTCCACATCCGTGAAGCTCGGGAGCCCAGTGACATTGACCGGAACCCTTTCACTTGACAACGGTACGCCACTTTCCGGCAAAAGCATATCCCTGCTTTCCTCCCTGGGATCGGTGTCAACCGTGACCACAGGCCCGGGTGGCTCATTCAGCTACAACACATCCATCCCGTTTGTGTATTCCAGGTCCGTGACGTTCCAGGCCAGATATTCACCATCCGGAAATGACGTATCATTTTACCTTCCCTCTCAGTCCGATGTTGTCTATCTTAACCTCGTCTTCTATCAGCCGGTACTCTCCCTGAACGGGCCCCGCACCCTGCTTCCGGGCGGTACCTACAACTTCTCGGGATCCTACGAAAACGGCTCCTCACAATCCAGCGTCGTCATAACCGCGTTTGGAAGGACTTACTCCGAGAATACATCAAACGGAGGCCATTTCTCGATCAATCTTACGGTGCCGACCTCGGTCCCGGACGGGGCATATTCAATTCAGGCTCAAACTCCTTCTCATGGCCTATTCGCGCCCGCATCCCAACAGATATCTGTCAACGTTCAGAGGCTCAAGGCGTCTGTAACCGTCTCGGTTCCACCATTCGTTGTGGGTGGTGAAACGATAGCAGTCTACGGAAGCGTGGCTTCGTCCAACGGCACATACCTTGCCGGCTCCGAAGTGTCCGTCTCCTTCTCAGGTGTAACTGCAAATACAAACACTTCAAAGAGTGGAAACTTCGTCGTTTCCATCCCCGTCCCCCTGCTGGTGGGCTCGGGTTCCAACCACCTTACCGTAGTCGCGGCGCCAACGCAGCCATGGGTTTCTGCGGCTTCCACTTCGGTCAGCACATTTGCCATTGACCCGCTGACGGTTGTGGTGCCGGTCATTCTCCTGCTCGCAGCCGCCGTCGTCTACAGGCAGCGTCGTGCCATCGTGCCGCCATCAGAAGAAGGGGTGGAATCAGCCAAGTCGGCAGGTCCGATTCAATCCCCAATCTCCACGGAACATGAAATAAAGGCGGAGGCGAAGGCGAGGTCAGAGCTCACCCAATCCTACTTCGATGTCGTAGGACTTCTCTCGGTCAAAGGATTTCGCATGAAGCCTTCCATGACACCTTCCGAGTTCTCGGATATCGTATCGTCCGGGCTGCCAGTAATATCAAACGAGTTCAGGACGCTAACAACTGCGTTCGAGGATGAAGTATACGGATTCGGAGCGAGCGAAGACGCGACGCATGAATCCCTAGCCCTAGCCAGATACATAATGGAGAAGCTGCGGTAGTTGAACATCTGGAAGGCCTCCGCACTGGGCGTGGCTGTCGGAATAATTGTTTCCATGGGATTGATCGTTCTGATTCCGGCATCCGACAACTACGACCTGCAGAATCCATACTGGAACGGAATGACCACACTTCGAAGCGAATTCAGAATCACTCCTCTCACGAATCTTTCTTCACTGGCCGAGCAACTACCGTTTGCGAGCAACGATGCCCTTCTGGTCATAGGCCCAACCCTGACATACTCCCAGTCAGATGCAAACCTGATTCGGAGCTTTGCAAATGCAGGAGGGCTCGTGGTCATAGCGGACGACTTCGGAAGCGGCAACCAGCTTCTTGGTCTGATTGGGTTGAAATCCAGGTTCGCAGGCCCGTTGCTCGTCGACCCTCTTTACAACATAAAGGCCGAGCAGTTACCTATAATCACACAGGTTTACCTCCCCGGTGTGCACCAGTTGGCCTTCGACTACGCCACATACCTTAACGTGTCTGACCCATCTTCGCAAGTACTCGCCTATTCCTCCCCGTTCAGCTTTGCCGACCTTCAGCAGACCGGCAGATATGTGAACACCGACCCACTTGGTCCCTTTCCCGTGGTTGCATCGATTCACCTTGGCAGGGGCAGGATTGTCCTGATATCGGATTCGAGTCTTTACCTGAACGCGATGATAGACCAGACAGACAACCTGGCATCATTCGCCACGATACTGGGGGGGAGGCAGCCCTTCATCGACACGTCACACTGGGCGTACAGCGGCACCACGCAGGCAAAACAGCTTCTTGTTTACGCGTACGATGTGGCATCTTCGCTGGACCTGAAGTATGCCATAATCGTGGCTGCGGGCCTGTTTGTTACACTGATCAAGGTTGGGACCAAATCTGCGTCCCTTCCTGTCGAATCTGCGGAAAAGCTATCCCGGCTGCATCCTGACTGGGACGGCAGAGAGCTGCAGCGGCTGGCGAAGGAAAGGTCTCTGCGGCCAACTAGTTGAAATACTCATGAACAAACCCAAACGACCAATCCCCTCTTTTGGCTGATTTCGTTCCGATAAATAACGGGTTTATATATACCGGCCAACTGTATTATCAGGAAGGTCTGCTCCGGATGGGTGTGGTTTCGAAAAAACTAATCATAACCGGAAGGGTTCAGAGGGTGGGATACCGTAGATTCATTCTTGAAACTGGCCAGGCCACCGGTGTGGGCGGATATGCGAAGAATGAACCTGACGGATCAGTATCAGTTGTTGTTCAGGGTGAGGAGGAGAATGTGAAGGAGTTTATCGAAAAGATCAAAGTCCCTCCCGAGCCACCACTGGTTTCAAAGGTCACGGAGCAGGAATCCAAACCTGTTCCCAATCTGAAATACTTTAGGATAAAGTTCGGGAGTTACGCCGAGGAACTACAGGAGGGATTGGGGGCCATGGAATCGCAGTTCATGGACTATCGTCACGAATTCAGGGGCTTCCATGATGAATTTAGAGACTTTCGCCAGGAATTCAGGGATTACCGCCAAGAATTCAAGGGTTTTGCCTCGCGCACAGATGCAAACTTCGATAAGCTTGGTAACAAGATAGACACACTCTCAGAACAAACGAAATCTGGTTTCGATATACTAGGTAACAAGATAGACACACTCTCAGAACAAACGAAATCTGGTTTCGAAATGTTAGGTAACAAGATAGACAAATCTTCCGAGCAAACAGGCGCGGGGCTTAAAGCTGTAAGTGACAAGATAGATGCTTTCTCCGAACAAACCAACTCGAACTTCAAGAACTTGGATGCCAGGTATGGCGAAATATCCGCGAAACTGGCTCAGATTCTGGACGCCCTGCAGAGGCAGCAGGAAAATTATCAGAAAGAATCTCAGGAAAGCCGCGTCGAACTGAGGCGTTCAGTGGATAACCTTTCAAGACTTGTGGACAAACTGATTGAAAAGTTGGATAGTGGTGGAACGGCTCGTTTTCCTCCTGGACAGTCTGACCAGAACTCGCACGGGACGACTCCTCCTGTGGCACCATCCACTCCGTAGCACTTTGCAACACCTACTTCATACAGTAATTCCCCGGTAGATGGAAGGTAAATTGCCCGACCGAACGATCAGCGCAATGGCCACCCGTGTCAGGGAAAGGGTTCAGGCCCGGGTCGTGGGAAGAACCCAGGTGATCGACCTGATGCTTGCATCATTGATCGCGGGAGGTCATGTCCTTCTTGAGGGTCCGCCTGGTGTCGGAAAGACCACTCTTGCCAAGTCGTTCGCATCTGCAATAGGCGGATCATTCAAAAGAATACAGCTTACCCCCGACCTGCTCCCTGCCGACATAACCGGTACCGCAATATACGACAGCTCCAAGAAGGAGTTCATCCCCAGAAAGGGTCCGATATTTGCGAACGTCGTGATGGCGGACGAAATGAACAGGGCGAGCCCCAGGACCCAGTCTGCATTTCTTGAGGCGATGCAGGAAAGGCAGGTCACGATAGACGTGAACACGTATTCACTTCCGGCACCATTCATGGTGATAGGTACCCAGATTCCTGAGGACACTGGAGGGCTGTACCCCCTGACGCGCACTCAGATAGACAGGTTCGCGCTTAAACTAGACCTCGGGTTGCCAACGCCTGAGGAGGAAGACGAAATACTCTCCAAATCAGACGAATCGGAAGGGGCCGAGAAGGACCCGCCTTCAAGCGGGTCTTCCCAGGTGCTCGAGGAGGTGACCAGGCTTTCGAACGAATCCACCAACATGATGGTTTCAGAGGGGGTCAGGAGGTACATCTTAGACCTGGTTGCAGGGGCGCGAAAGGTATCCATAACTCCCGGAATGCCTGGCCCCAGAGCCTCGATTTGGCTCTACAGGATATCCAGGTCAATCGCCATGCTCAGGGGCAGGAATTATGTGCTCCCTGACGACGTAAAATATGTGGCAGTACCTGTTCTGGTGCACAGGCTTTCTCCCCTGTATGCGGAGGGGGGTGCCGCTTCGGTGGAGCGTGCAGTCGCAAGCGTAACAAAGCTGGTCGAAGAAACGCCGGTACCGAAGGAGTGACGGCAGTGGCAAAGATCGGCTTCACGGAAAGGGGCAAAAAATTTATCCTTATTTCATGCTCAATCGTCGCAGTTGGCACCTTCTTCATAGACTATATCATAATAGCCTTGGGAATCGCCCTTCTTGCATTTGCTTCATACTCCCTGTTCGACGCGCGCAGGCTTTTGAACGAACATGCGGTTGCAGGTTTAGGTTCTGCTCGATACATCACCACGGCCGGAACTCCTGTCGAACTTGAATTATACACAAACGGATTATCCAGATGGAAAGGTTCCATAAAGGAAGCGCCGGAGTTCGGGGAGTTCATGCTTAACGGGGATTCGCTGAAGATTTCCGGCACAATCCCCCTAGCTTCTCTTCGTCAACTCAGAAACCTCACCGTAACAAGAAGGAGCTACTATGAACTCTACGAAGCCAGGAAGATGGTAGCTCTTGAACCTCCAGCAGAGGTTCTCGTATACCCACGCTTTGTGGTGCCTCTGTACAGACTGTTTGGTTATGAAGAGCTGGGTGAATTCAACGAGCCCTCGGTGGCCAGGATAGCCGTGGCCAGCACCGGGGAGTACGCGGGCACAAGGAACTACTACGCGGGAGACGAGCTGCGCTTCATAGACTGGAAGGCAACCGCAAGGTCACAGGAACTCAAGCTGAAAGAGTTCACATCCGAAAATGCCGGTTCATTCAACATGGTGCTCGACACAACATCCACGGACGCGGTCTCCGCGGACCTCCTCGCAACGCAGTTCCTGAGTTCATTGGTCGACCTTCTTGACAGGGGTGCCCGTGTGAAGGTCACATTTTATGATGGATTTAAATACCAGCTGGTGAAACCGAGACATATCTACAGCGAGACGGCCGAAGCCGTGCTTTCCATGACAGGCAAGTACTTCCCAGAGATAGGCAGGATAATCGACCTTCCTGTACGGAGATGGAGCATGCCTGAACTGGAAAATGAACCAACGAAGGAGCCGGTACAAGGGATTCCCGAGTCCGGCAGGACGATCGTGGTTTCCCAGCTGCTGAGCGACATCCCGGACGACCTGGCCAGGAATCCGGATACCGTTGAGGTCGTTTTGCAGCCGACACGGCCCTGGCTTTACATCGAGAGCCTGGAGGATGCCTACCTGGCGAAGAATCGCGTGACCAGGAACGTAGAGTCGCTCAGACGCGCCGGTGTTAAGGTAATGGAAGCTGGCTCTCCGGTCGAACCCCCTCCGGCTTCGGTTGCTCCGTTGAATCGGTGAGGTTGGTTGTCAGCCGAAGAGCTATCGGGTATTTCCGGCTATCTTTCCGAGTCAAAGTCAGTGATAGACAGGATCGACCGGGGCTCCATCAGGGCTGCCACCGACCTGCTTGTGGACGCCTGGAGGAGAAATGCGCAGGTGTTCATCGCGGGCAACGGAGGCTCTGCCTCCACCGCCACACACTTTGCGTGCGACCTCAACAAGTGGGCGTCCCAAGATGCTGAGCGAAGGTTCAGGGCGTTCGCTCTTGTCGACAACATCCCTCTCGTCTCGGCCCTGACGAACGACAACGGGTTCAACAACGTATACTCGGAGCAGCTTGAAAACTTCTTCCGGAAGGGGGACGTGTTCATAGCGATATCGGTTCACGGAGGGTCGGGGAAGGACAGTGCCGACCTCTGGAGCCAGAACCTCCTCAAGGCCGTCGACTTCGCCAAGAGCAAGGGAGGCTTCACGATCGCACTGGTAGGGTTCGATGGAGGAGTGCTCAAGGGGATTGTGGATGCCTGCGTTCTCGTGCCGGCAAATTCAACCCCGCAGGTGGAGGGTCTTCATCTGGTGCTCACACATCTCATATGCGACGAGATAAGGAAGAAGATCGTACCCCCCGAGAAAATTGATAAAAGAAGATGAAATCTGAACATCGTCCACGCATCCTCTGTAAAATCCCCTCACCTCATTCGATAAACTAAATATTCCCACCCCTCCTGATATTAAACATGATAAAAACAACCATGACGGGGAGCTGGTTCAGGCCCAAGGAGATTCTAGAACTCCTTGACCCCGGAAAGACACCCACAGGAGAGATATCCGAAAAATATGCTTCTGTGGTGGAAGCGGCCGAAAGACGGGCGATCAGGGACCAGCTTCACCCTCTAGGTTCTCCGAAAGGGCTGAACTGGGTGAGCAACGGAGAGCAGAGGAAGGCTGGGTACACATTCTTCATACCAAACAGGTTTCATGGCTTCTCTTCGAAGGAAAGGGTCACGATGGAGTTTCCTGCCACCCTGGTTGAGGAATGGATGGAATCCAATCCATCCGTGCTTCAGCTGAGGCAATCGGCTGCCTCCTTCTCCGTCCCGAAGATAGAGTCGAAACTCGAGTACCACGGAGAAGCGTTTGCAAGAAAGGAGGCACAGGATACCCTCAGGCTCGCAAAGGAGGAAGGGGCAGAAAGAGTGTTCGTAAACACACCATCACCGGGCGTCATAACGATATTCTTCCCCCGAAGCGAGGTGTATCGGGACCACTACGACTATCTCTTTGGTCTTGCGAAAGAACTGAGGAAGGAGTATCAGGCGCTGCTATCTGTAGATGGAATTGACATCCAGATAGATGCTCCCGATCTGGCTATGGGGAAGCAGACGGGGAGCTGGGGCGTGGACTTCTATGAAGCGCTGCCTCATCATGTGGACGCGCTGAACGAAGCCATAGAGGGGCTTCCTCAGGAAAGGATCCGGGTTCATTACTGCTACGGAAACTGGAACGGCTCACACAGGTTCGACGCGGATTACAGAAGGGTCCTCGAACAGGTTCTCAGGCTCAAGGCGGGCACGATCGTGGGCGAAATGGCCAACCCGAAGCACCAGGGTGACGCGCTCATACTTGAGGATTACCTGAAGGAGCATGACTGGCCCAGAAATATGAAGCTCGCCGCAGGTGTCATAGACGTGAAGAGCCCCATAGTCGAGTCGCCCGAAACGGTGGCTGCCAGGCTCGAAAGGCTCGCCAAATTGGACAAGCTTGGGCCGGATAGGCTGCTGGGCGGCACCGACTGTGGGTTTGAAACATTCGCCTCGATGGGCAATGTCACGTACCAGGTGGGCCTGCAGAAGCTCAAAAGCCTCTCCGAGGGCGCCGCGCTACTTTCCGAGAGACTGCATCTGAACTAGCCACCCCATTACTACAATTGAACGACTCAAAGGCCGTTTTTCTGGACAGGGACGGCACGGTGGTGGAGCTGCTTTACGATGAAGAAAGCGGATACATTGACAGTGCAGTGAGGGCCGAGCAGATAAGGCTCATACCCGGGGCCGCAGAGGCGCTGAGAAGGCTCAAATCCGCCGGATACAAACTGATAATCGTGTCAAACCAGCCGGGGGTTGCAAAGGGAAGGATGTCCATTGAAGAGTTTGAAGAAACAAGGAGGAAGATGAAGAACCTTTTGGCGGCAAAAGGCGTAACAATTGACGGCGAATACTACTGCCTCCATCACCCGAACGCGCTCATCGCTGAATACCGAAAGGTATGCGACTGCAGGAAGCCGAGGTCTGGTCTTATTCTGAAGGCGGTACATGAGCATGGTTTGAAGCCGGAGGAGTGTTATATGGTCGGTGATGACCTGCTCGACATCAAGGCCGGAAAGGCGGCGGGCTGCAAAACAATCTTACTTTCCCATATAACGGGTATGCTGATGGATATCCTAGACAAGGAAGGGTTGCACCCAGATTCCTTTGCAAGGAATCTAGACCAGGTTTCCAATGTGATCTTGCAAGCTCCTTTCATGCACTCAGAAAAGAGGCAGGACCGCGACTGAATGAACATTAATAAATAGGAGACATTGTTCGATTATCATGCAAAGAGAGAAGAAGATATACATAATTCAGGCATTGCTCGATTTGCAATTCGCTGTGGTCGCGCCTGATGATGATGAAGCAAAGAGAGAGGCTCGCAAACTCGTGAAAAATGCCATGGAAACGGGGGCTCTGGGTTCGGTAGGATATACCCTAACGGTCAAGAACGTCCGTGAGGCCAAACCCGATACTCGGTAATGACCGAAAATACTTGAGAAATCGGCTCGATATTGCGGAAGGGTTTTTGAAAGAAGCTGAATCTGAATTGGAAGAGTACGAGAGGTCTAGGGACGAAGTTAAGCTTAGGCTCGTTTGCGAAAAGGGATGGGGAGCAATCACTCAAGCTTTGATGTATGCAGGTGGAGAGGATGTGACCACGCATAAGGATTTTGACAAGCTTGCGAATAAATTGAAGATTCAGTTTGAAGGCATAATCGAGGCGTATCTCGCTGGCGACAAGCTGCACAGTGCCGGCTTCTACCATGGTCTCCTACGCTTTGAAACGGTTAAAGATAGTTTGGGATTAATAAAACAGGCTATCACGGGCATTCGTGATAAAAACGGACGTATGCGATAATACTTAATTATTTGAAAACTCAAAGGGTAAGAACAGAGTGACAAAGATATTTCTGGACACCGCAAGCGCCAGTGAGATCAGGGAGTTTCTTTCCTGGGGGATTGGGGATGGGGTAACGACGAATCAGAAGATATTTCTCAGCGAAGGGAATGTTGATTTCAAGCAGAGGGTTCTGGAGATATGCAACATGAAGAAGGAGTGGCCGGTCAGCGTTGAAACCACAACGCATACATACGAAGAGCTCGTCGAAGAGGCAAGGGAATATTCGTCATGGCACAAAAACGTAGTCGTAAAGGTTGCCATGATGAAGGATGGAACGGGCCTAAAGGTCGTGAAGAAGCTTCATGACGAAGGAATCAAGACAAACATGACGGTCATGGTTACTTTCAACCAGCTCTACCTTGCCGCCAAGGCGGGTGCAACATACGTAAGCCTCTTCTTCAACAGGGCCAGGGATGCAGGGCTCGACCCCGTGAAAACCATTCATGAAATAATGCCGTTTCTGGAGAAAGAGACAGAATCGGAGCTGATCGTGGGAAGCATAAGGAAACCGGAGGACGTCGAGGAGGTGGCGTCTGCAGGTGCCCACATAATCACGATAACTCCGAAGGTCATCCAGCAGATGCCCTTCCACCAGAAGACTGAGGATACGATAAAGGAGTTTGATGATGCGTGGAACCAATTCGTCACGACCAATAAGGCCCCTCCCCTTACACAGGCAGGCCGGAACACTTGAAGTTGTCTATGATCTCGACACCGCCTAATAAGTTCGCTAGTGCCTTATTGTGGCAAAATTTCATTGTGCATCAATTCTGGATAAGTCATTCGTACGCTTAGAGTAAGTATCCTAAGCTACATGGACCAGGAAGGTTCTGAAGATTACTTAATTAATTGTGAGAATGTTTGGAGGATAGCAAGCATGCCATGCATGATACAAAGACGAATCGTCCTTTTGCAGAAGTTGTTCGGGGTTTTAAATTTCAAGCTTCTCCAAGCGCCTGCTATACGGTGTCAATCCATAATATATTGGAAGAGCTGGCCTCAAGACATGAAAGGAACGATATTCGTCTTTCCGAAAAAAGGATTAACGAGATAACCAAATTTAGGGACCTAATCGGCCCGAGGCTTGAGGTAGTGGTCAGTAATCTGAGATCCGTAATTTCGAAATATGGTTACTTCCCATACGAAAAATTCAACGCCAAGTATGACAATGTTTTGAAGGTTCTTAAAGATCAAGAATGCTCATATCCTTTGGTTGGGTTGGCCTACTCATATCTTCGTAGAGAAAGGGGTATGTTTACGAACGATGTACCACCGGAAAATCCGCCTGACCATGTGGTAATCCTTTTATTACTGAACAAGGATGACGCTGTATTATATGACCCCTATGGAAAGTTTTCAAGGACACGCTCTAACGATGGTACTCTCCCCGAAGGTGTATTTCGCCTGCCCACGTCAAGGTTTCTTGATGTTTACTGGCATGGAGCCTCGGAGCCTAGCTGGTTCTTTTATATAGAGAGAAAAGGTGGGCACAGAGAAGGTTTGGATACGTATATTAACAATTAGGAGGACAATATACCTATGGAAGCATCAGATACGGGCGATTCAGAGAAACTTCAATTGCTGAAGTATGCCAGGCGACACTTTAGCCCTTATGTCTACTTCTCCGAGTGGGACAGGTCACATTCTTCAGCCGTAATGGGAATGCAGATACAGGAGCCCATACTTGACAATGGGGATTACGGACCTACGATGAGGTCTATTCTGCTTAAGAATGTGGGGGCTGTCAGCCTAGATAGAAAGGGGAAGCTCAAAGGACCGACTAGGTCTGAATTCGCAAAGAGCGTAATACGGCAGCATTCTCGTCTCATCGATCGCTCGCACTCTATTCTTCTTCCTACCATATACAACAGATTGGTTCGAGTACCCGAAGTTAGTATTGCGATGGCTCCTTTCAGAAGAGTAATTATATCTTTAGAGGAGCTTGGGGAACTCGATATCAATCAATTTCAGAAAGGTATGGCAAAGGGAAAAGATATCACAAGATACATACGCCTCCTGCAGGACCTTAGCTATGTGGCGCAGGAGGGGGACAAGATTTACCCCGGAGCCAAGATGAAAGGGTTGAAGGCTCAGAATATCAACCCTCCTGAGCTGTATGAGAAGATACTAAGCACCGTAATGCAGGAGAGAAATAAATATTTGACGGAAGTATTGCATTTAACTATGATGGTCCCATATCTGAGGTGGAGCAATACTTACTATCTTCCTTCCTATGAAGCAGGACGATTAATAAAGCTGGCAAGGGAGGAATTCTTCAGTTATTATGTTTGGTATTACAGGAAGCCGGAGAAACAGTACATTTTCATAGACCAAAGCCAGAAGGTAATAGATACGGGAATTTTGAAGCGAGAGGACAACCTTTACGTCGGACTGGAAGATATATTCGAAACATACTCCAAGGCTGCGGACAAAGAGAAGCTTCTTCAGCTAGTTTAAACCCAACTCCACAATCATAGCTGTACAATTTTCTTCGATCTCTGTTTTGATAATATCCCGAACTCCTTTCAGGCTTCCCCTTGGTGGAGGGGGGACAGACCTCCCGGCCTACTACTCAAAGTATGGAGGGTATGTGATCTCGGCCGCGATCGACAAGTATATGCACATCGCCGTCAATAAAATGTTCGAGGACAAGATAAGGGTCAGCTACTCTTCGACGGAAATAGTGGACTCCCCTGACAAGATAAGGCATCGTGTCGTAAGGGAAGCGCTCAGGTGCACTGGTATAGACAGGCATATCGAAATTGTTTCCATTGCCGATGCTCCAGCCTCAACCGGCCTGGGCTCCTCCGGCAGTTTCGCCGTGGGGCTTCTCAATGCGCTGTATGGCTACAAAGGTCTGCACAAGACGGCAAAGGAGTTAGCAGAGGAAGCGTGCGATATAGCGATGAATAAGCTGGTGGAGCCGTCAGGCAAGCAGGATGAATACATAGCAGCCCATGGCGGGATAAGGGTTCTTGAGATTGATAGAAGTGGCTCCGTTTCTGTAAGGGATCTGAAGCTTGACCAGGAAGTCGTTTCGGAGCTTGAGCATAATATCCTTATGTTCTACACTGGGATAAAGAGGGATGCATCCGAAGTGCTGAGAGAACAGCAGGGCAGGATAGAGCAGAAGGATAGAGGAGGGGATGGCGATGCCGTTAAGAGGATGCATAAGATCAAGAGCATAGGGATAGAGATCGGAAAGGCTTTGGAGAGGGGTGAGGTGAACAGGTTTGGTGAGCTGCTTCATGAGCACTGGCTCGCAAAGAGAGGCGTAACCCAGAAGATGAGCAATGATAGAATAGATAGATGGTTAGAGATTGCGAGAAAGAACGGGGCGATGGGGGAGAAGCTGATAGGTGCGGGGGGTGGAGGATTTCTGATGTTCTATTGCGAAAATGGAAAGCATGAACTGAGGAAGGCTCTTGCAGCTGAGGGGCTGCAGGAGCACAGGTTCAGGTTCGACTTCACAGGAAGCAAGATAATATACGATGTGTGAGTCATGCAGGCAGTGATTCTTGCTGGCGGTTTGGGTACAAGGCTGAGGCCTCTTACGCTGAAAATTCCCAAGCCCATGATTGATATCAATGGAAGGCCATTCCTCGAGATAAAGCTCATAGAGATGATAGGCAGGGGGATAAAGGATTACGTTTTCTGTGTAGGGTACCTTGGTAAAGTTATAGAGAATTATTTTGGTGATGGTGGAAAATTTGGAGCAAGATTAAGGTACTCTTACGATGGAGAAGAATTACTTGGGCCCATCGGTGCTCTTAAGAAAGCAGAAGAAATGCTGAACGAGGGGTTTCTTGTAACATATGCGGATAACTATGCTACGATGGATTACTTTGGCCTGATGGAAAGATTGAAGAGTTCAAAAGCTCTTGGAGTAATGGCAGTTCTGCATAATCGCAACAGATGGGGCAAGAGTGATGTTGATGTCAGAGATGGATTCGTGACGAAGTATTCGAAGGGGAGCAGTAATAAATTTGAATGGATAAACTACGGCGTGACTGCGTTGAAGAGAGAGGCACTGGGGCTCGTGGAGTCAGGTCGTACCTGTAACGAAGAGGAGTTTTACAATTTGCTTATCAAAATGAAACAGTTGCTTGCTTACGAGGTTGGAGGCAGATTCTACGAAATCGGTACTCCTGAGGGTCTGAAGGAATTTGAAAAGCTTGTTTCTGAGGGGCTTGTCGCTGCATGATGGTAGATGACCAGAAGTCCTCTCTGAAAGAAGGGGCAAGATATGAGTCGTGAAGAAGGGAAACGACTGATTCCAGACGCGAAAAGCAGGCCCAATTGACTGAAGAAACAAGTTCCACATTGAAGCCAATGGCGCGGGCTGAAGAGAACGTCATGCCTTCTGATACAATAGCTAAACTTAGGGAGCAGGTCACTGTGGTGATTCCAACACTGAACGAGGAAGAAGCGATAGGACCGCTGATAGATGAAGTGAAGGCAGCCGGGTACAACAACATTCTTGTTGTAGACGGCTATTCGAAGGACCGCACTGTTGAAGTAGCTAAAGCTCGTGGAGTAATGGTAATTGGACAGCACGGAAAGGGGAAGACTGGGGCTGTGCTTGTTGCGCGGGATGTTGTCAACACTCCATACTTCCTCCTGATGGACGGCGACTATTCCTATGATCCTAAGGATATCGACAGATTCATAGTGCACGCTAATGGATATGACCACATCATCGGTTTCAGGCCCAGAGACAGTCCGCATATCTCGAGGACGCACAAGGTAGGGAACAAGATACTGACGGTAGCTTTCAACCTCCTGATGGGCAGCAATGTTCCTGACGTGGCCTGTGGTATGTATCTTATGAGGACGGAGAAGGTAAAGCAGCTGGTGCTGACGAGGTTCGGTTTTGAGATAGACCAAGAGATTGCAGCGCAGATGCTGACAGATGGCAAGGTAACCTACGTTCCAATAAACTATAGGCAGAGGCTTGGTAAGGTGAAGGCCCCTACATGGAGGCAGGGTTTCAGGGCTCTTCTTTTCATAATCGGGTTAGGACTGAGGTACAACCCCATACTGTTGTTCTCAGTTGCCGCTTCACTGGTTCTTATTCCTGCATTCGGCCTGCTGCTTTATGCATCATATCTTCTGCTGATGTTACATCAGTACCATGGTGGTTACTTCCTTGCTGGTTTGACACTGCTTGTCCTTGGCGCGCAGGGGTTCACCGTAGCAACGATTGCATCAATGCTTGGAAGAATAGAGAGAAAACTCTCAAAGATGTGACTCTCTTGGATCGTGTATCATTACCAAAGCCCGAGAGATTGAAAAACAAGGTGGTTGTAATTACTGGTGCTGGAAGAGGAATCGGTCGTGCCATAGCCATGGGCCTCGCTAAGAATGGAGCCCGACTTGCTATAACCTCCCGAACCGAAGCAGAGCTACACCGCACAGAAGAAGAGTTGAACGAGCACGGTGCAGAAGTCTTGGCTGTAGCCGGGGATGTTTCCAACCCTCTACATGTAAATAGATTCATAAACAAGGTTACTGATGTATATGGTAGAATCGACGTGCTTGTTAACAATGCGGGCGTGCTCGGACCGATAGGTCCCATTGAAGAAAATCGGGCAGATATGTGGAGGTATGCGATTGAAGTTAATCTGTTCGGGGTATTCCTGCTTTGTAAATATGTGATACCACATATGAAGAGGCAACGGAGCGGCAAGATAATCAATATCTCTGGCGCAGGTGCCCCTTCTCCATACCCAAGGTTCACAGCGTATTCTGCATCAAAGACTGGTGTGCTGGGGTTAACACAGACCCTCGCTGAAGAACTAAAGGATTTCAACATTCAGGTCAATGCTGTAGCACCAGGTATAGCGGACACCAGAATGCAAGATGAGATCTTGGCTGCTGGAGAATCAGCAGGAGCAGCCTTTACCAAAGCCAAAGAGGTAAAGGAGGGAAAGGGTGTGGAGCTCTCCAAGGTTGCGGAACTGGTTGCCTTTCTGGCCTCGGACATGTCTAACGGAATAACTGGAAAATACGTTAGTGCGCGCTGGGATGACTGGCGAAGTTTCTCAAAAAGGTCCAACATGAAAAAATTACTTGCCAGTAACATCTACACAATCCAGCGGATTGATAATGTGTTCTACGGGGAGACTAAGGTGCGAAGTAAATGAGAGTTCTTGTCACAGGTGCTGCGGGCTTCATAGGCGGCTGGACTGTAAAGGAGCTGAGAAAGAAAGGATTTGATGTAATAGGTACTGACAGGGTCGCAGGGAGCAGCATAATCAGTGCAGATATAACGGACCTTGCCCAAGTTCTAAAAGTTTTCAGCGCATCGAGACCTGACGCCGTGATACATCTTGCGGCGATAAGCGGGAGCACGGGGAAAAACGAAGTGGAACAGAGCCTTAGGCAACCTCATTCCAACTTCCTTGTGAATGTTCTGGGGACAGTAAATGTGTGCGAAGCTTGCCGCCTGACAGGTGTCAAGAAGTTGCTGTATATGAGCTCCTTTGCTGTGTATGGCAGAACTGGTAAAGACAGGCTGCCCATAACTGAGGAGACTCCTGTCGCGCTGGAGCATGCGTATGCTACATCGAAATTTATGGGCGAACTTGCAGTGAAGACCTACAGCGGGGATTTCGGGATAAAGTCTGCCATTTTTAGGGCACCCTTTATCGTGGGAGAGAACCAGAACGAGATGAATGCTTTGAAAGAATTCATCCACTCCGCCTTGAACGACGGGGAGCTTGTTGTGTTCGGTAATGGAGCTCATGTTAGAGAGTTTATCCACCCCGAGGACTTGGTCGACGCATACACAAAAGCGATAGATTATCTTGAATCATCTGAAAAGGACTGCGAACTCTTCGTTCTAGGTAACACACCAATCAAGATGAACGATCTTGCTGAACAAATAATTTCGCTCGTTGGAAAGGGAAGAATTGTGTATCGCGGTGCGAGTGACAGAGCTTTTGACCAGTATAGTGATTATTCAAAGGCAAGAAGACTCTTGGGCTGGAATCCAAAATTTGGCATTTCGGCAATAGTGAACAGAATGGTATCGGCAGATCAGGCAATGCTCGGTGGTTAGTGTCTTCGGTGAATAGTTTGTTCTTGTCTAGTCAAGCTATTGGTACTAATAATTTGAGTGTTGGCGGAGAATCGAGGGCGAATAAGATGGTAGACACTTTGAGCGAATCAACTTATCCCATCTGTAAGTAGCGGACTTTCAGTACTTTTCAAGGAGGATGATATCTATCCAATCAACCCCGAGGGTGGATACAGTTGGGCAAATCTAGTCGGAGAAATACAGCTCGGCATGATGGAAGATTGCAGGTCTGACATAGCAAGAATCTTCAACGCATATGGTGAATACTGTGAATATGAAGGGACTGCCCAAGTGGTTCCAGCACTGATAAGGAAGGCGATAAACTACCCGAAGGAGGATTTTGTTGTGTGGGGAGATGGCAGTCGGACAAGGAACCTGATTTACATAGCTGATTGCGTTGATGCATTGCTAAAGATGGAGAAGAAGGCTTCTTATCCTCCTCTTGTTCTCAACATTGGTAACGAAAAGACGACTACGATAAGGGAGCTGGCAGAGACCGTTGTCAAAGTGAGCGAGAAGGAGATACCTATCAGATATGATATTTCGAAGCCTGTTGGACCCATCAGCAGAATACCGGATACCCAAAGGGCAAATACTGTTCTCGGATGGAGAGCGCAAACTAGGCTAGAGGACGGGGTCAAGAGAGCGTATCGTTGGATGGCAGCACAGATCATAGAAGCAAGTGCTTCTCAAATGACTCGACAACTTGCCTGATGCTTATTGCTATCAATAGTCGTAACCTCATACGATCCGCAGAGGAAGCAGGACATATCTGACCTGTTGGACAGCATACAGAATCAGGTCTGCAAAGACCTCGAAGTGGTTTATGTCACAGAAAGAAGCACTTGGTTACATGATTATGTGAAGGAAGCAATAAGGTCAAGGGGGATAAATGGGAAGGTGATACACAATACTGGCGAATGGGGCTTGTCAGAATGTCGTAACATAGGAATAGAGAATTCCGAGGGTGAAATCATAGCGTTCGTCGATGATGACGTCATACTTGACCCAAAATGGAGTTGTTCGGTTATCAAAGCATTTGAGTCGTTTAATGACATGATTGGTGCTACGGGCCCTGCTTACCCGTTCTGGGTTGGCGAAAAGGCTGACTGGCTACCTTTTGAGCTTGACTGGTTGATTGGGTGTACCAGATGGTTCAGGTCGGATGTGCCCGTTGAGGTTAGAAACTGCTGGGGGATGAACATGGCTTTCAGAAGAGAGGCATTAGAATGTGCAGGAAAGTTTTCTTCTAAAACTGGGTTCGTTACGGGAAAGGCAGTCGATGGCAGGATCGGCGAAGATGTTGAATTCAGCCTTAGAGTGAAGAGACTTTCTGGGAAGAAGTTACTCTATCTTCCCAGCATGAAGGTTTTGAACAAAGTTTATTCCTACAGACTCTCGAACAGATTCATAATTGCAAGGTCAAGCTGGATAGGGTACAGCAGGCGCAACATTGCGAAGATCGGTGGGAGCAAACAGCTGGCCGCAGAAAATTTGCTTCTTATCTCTCTACTTAAAACTCTATTTCAAGTGAACCGATATGGTTGCAGAGGCAACTTTTTCAGGTGGAACAGCACAATTCTCCTCTCCGTTTTCTCTTTGGGACTCGGATATATGTTTGGTGCACTGGTTTGACCTATCCCTTTAGGTAATAATCTTCGACAATGAGGAATTGAATGGATTACCTTTAAGGGGCGCAGGATCAAGGTCAAACAGCATTGTTCTTGTTGCAAGGTTATTCTATCGAAAATCTTTCCGATTGCTTGCCAATGAACTATCTAAACAGGGAGTCACGGTCCACGTCATATGTCAGCAGCACGACTTCAAGAAATATTTCAGACCGGAACGCAACGTCATAATACACTCCTTAGAAATTGATTCAATGCTGGGCTTCAGGTCTAGGCTGACTTTCAATAGATTTGTCAGAACAGAAGTCAAAAAGTTGGTAAATAATCAGGCAGTTGATGTCATTCTAGTAGAAGGTGAAGGAGCCGCAGGCTCGTTCCTCTTTTCAGGATCAGTGAAGATTCCAACCATTACGGTAGTAAATCAATGCCTACCTGATTATCCGTTTGGCAAGTGGGAGGCGCCTTCTGCTACATCCTTCTTTCTAACGAAATTCTATGCCTTTGCTGAATCATTCCAACTTCTTCAGAGTGATGGTATAGTATTCGAATCAGCTTCAGCAATGCAATCTTACAGTCAAGTGATAAAAAGATTTCGTGCTATGGGCAAGGTTTCTTTGATTCCTATTGGTGTTGACAAAGATTCGTTCAAATGGCAAGAGTCTTCCATTAGGCAAAAAATAGGCGTATCAGACGACGCATTCTTGATATTTGCAGTTCCCGGTTCTATGACAAGGTGGAAGGGTGCTCCCTTGATATTAAGTACTGTGCCGAAAATCATCGAACGGTACCCAAATACTTATTTCCTCTTGCTGGGCAAGAATGATGATTATAGTACTGATAAAGCGTCAAGGAGTGTTCTAGAGCAACTCCTTTCGAGCAGGTATGCACGTAATGTGATCTTGGTTAGTGAAGTTCCACTTGAACAACTTGTCCAACTATATGCAGCATGTGATTTGTTTGTCCATGCATCGTTCTTTGAAACTGCCGCTAACGTGGTGTTGGAGGCTATGGCCTGCAAAAGACCGCTGATCATCACCGCTACCGGATACTTTAGGGAGCTCGAACGCTTGAACTTTGGAGGTAAGGTTGTACCGATTGGAGACCGCTCTGCTTTGGAGAAAGCAATCATTGAATTCATAGAGACAGCCCCTGAGAGGCGCGAAATGATGGGTCGAAGGAACCGTGCAATCATCGAAGAACACTTTACACCCGAACTATGGGCGAATCGTATGAAGGAGATATGTAGGAAAATGACAAACAAGTTTGCTACCACTTGACTTCGGATTTCTAAAGACTCATCACAAATGTCACAAATCAGCTCCACGTTATCTTCTGTGCTTCCGTATGAGTATAAGCAGAACCCATATTGTATTGATTATTGGCATTAAGTTTTTCAAAACTTTGGGGGCTGCAAGAGTCGGGATCAGGATGTCTGGAACCAAAACTGGCATCATTCAAGGTCCCCGGAACTCCGTGAGGATTCGGCTGCAAGCAATTTACATGTTGGCTAGTAGCACTTGGCCTTGTTTGAATATGGTAGCTGACGGAGTAGCAGGCGGAAGTGTAGAAATCCCGAGATAGCCTCGGTGCCCATTCTGACGAATCTTACTATTCTCCGAGAAATGTACGAAGTGAATTTTGACTACGACGTATCTCGCATCAGGTTCTTTCGCACCCAACTGAAAGGGAATCTTATTGCCGACTACGGTTTTGGGTATGGCTTTACAACTTTCTATCTATCAAAGAATTGCACTGTTATTGGTTTTGATATTGACTGCCAAGGAATTAACTACGCTAACAGACTCAAAGACAGGTTCGGAACTTCGAACTTCAGATTTATATATCACAAACCCTATAATACGGGCTACGCTGAGAAGTATTTGACGCTGTTGTTTCTTCCAATGTAACTGAGCATGTCCAGAACCCATCACTATACCTAGCTGAAGCAAACAGAATTCTTAGGACTGGCGGTATACTCTGTTTGAGTACCCCAAACGGGCTAATTGCCGGGGGAGATAGTTTCATAATCAAAGACGCATCCAAATTCCGTATATACGGGTATTCCCCTAAAGAACTCCGGGAAATATTGCATGCTACCGGCTTCATTATAGCCCGAGTATTCAGACAATTCATGCCTAGTAATCGACTTAGCTCGTTCAGCAGGCAAAACTACGAAAGCGATTAATGCAATATCAAAAAGGGGCTACCTACAGTACCTGATGTACATCAAGTCGAAGAAACTTGTCAAGAAACTAGCACCACCACTGAATTATCATATTGCGACGATTGCCTTAGAACAGATAAGCTCCGAAAACTGTGACGCCATCTTGATCATCGCTATCAAGTCCAACTCTTCAAAATAAGCATCGTTCTGGGGCTTCTGAGGTTCACGCAAGTGGTCAAGACCCTCTTCCGGTCACAAATCTTAAGCAATGAGAGCAAACCGTTTAGCAATTTTTGTTATCCGAACATGCAAGCTATCAATCAGAGCACTGCGCAGCCCCACTCTGTTCTTAGACCTTTGGAGGCATGCCAAGAGAGCCGAGGGAAAAAGCGTTTTTAATCTATAAGCAAGTTCGCAACAAGTTTGGTCCGAGCGCGAAGATTCCCATCTAAGCTAATAAGGACTCTCAGGACAATGCCCAACAGTGAAAAGAAAGTAAAAGTATATGAGTAAAAGGTTCGTCTCAGATGCCTCCTTCCATTCGAAATTTAACAGCGATGTTTAGAAGGGTCTATGCTTATGTCTAAGCCTAGTATTATAGATGGGTGACTTGGATTCTGAATAAATTTGCAGGTACCATTCCTGCAGGTGTCTATTGGGCATGTCTTCTAATGATCTTGATGTATCCTTTCAAATTCTTCCAAGGGTTCTCACAAGTCGATCCGCTGGAAATAATCCAACAGCCTGTCGCTTTCTCGATACTGTTTTCTGTATTTGTCGCATCCTTTGTTCTTTTGGCCCATTTGAACAGGGAAAAAAGGGGAGTAATTGCCTTCTACGTACTGACCACATCTCTCCTCTTTGGTTTACTTACATATAAGATGGAACCCTTTGGTGTTGATCATGAATATGGTATTACCTTAACCGATACAGCTTACTTGGCCATCTTCCATCACTTCTCGCAACCTCTGCCAGCGAACGTTGGCTACCTAGAGTACCCCGGGATATCGTTGCTGACCTATCCATTTGCGAAAATATTGGGCGTAAGTTACCAGCTTTCGGCATCTTTTTTGCAAACCTCTTTTTATCTTGTCACCGGTTCAGTTGTTTATGAAATCACAAGCAGGGTGGTAAAGCAGAACACAGTAACCGCGCTGTCTATTCCACTCTTTTTCGCATTCTCTCTAGAGGCTGGGAACCTCACACTCTTCTTTCCTGCTGCACTGGGAGTAACTCTTTTTTCGTCTTTCCTTCTCTTAGTCAAGCCACCCTTTGGACGAAGAAGCCTTGTTCCCGCGGCAGTGCTTTTTGCCGGGATGACGATAAGTCATTTCTACGATCCACTCGACGCCGTTTTTATAATAGCTGCCATGACACTGCCAATGTTCTTCGGGCGTGTTTACACTAATCTCAGTTATTATCTGCTAGTTTTTTTCACTATATACGTGGCGTATTTCACATATTTCGCCATGAACTACTTTGGCAGCCTAGTCCCGGGAGTTTATAATGCGTTTCTAAGTATCCTCTCCGGGAACGCATTCGGATACGCTTTCAAAGTGGCTTCTGCGAACACGCTGGGCGTCCCTGCATGGGTCGCAACCATGGACTATTTCGACATAGTGCTGACCTCCATCATGGGATCTTTGCTGGCATTGGGATTCATAGTCCTAAAGCGTAGGAAGTGGATACGGCAGCACACAGCGGCTGCCATCTTATCAGTTGGTTCTATCGGCGTCGTGGCGTTTGGACTCACGGCGCTACTGGCTAGCCTGGGCTCGGGTGGGGGGTTTGACCTCTTGATTGCTCCGCAGTTCGTCGTGTTCTTCAGCATTCCGTTCTTACTCTACGCTTTCTCCAAGAATAAAGTACTAGTTGCCTCGATAACGGTAATCGCCATAACCTTGTGTGCTCCCTCGATGTTCGCACTCACCTACCATCAGATTTCAACGATTGCTGTGTATCCTGAAGAGATCGCCTCAGCCAGTTATTTTTTGAAGTACCAATTAGGTAACTTGGTATTGTCGACCGACCCCAAAACCGCCGGAATAATTGGAAGCATGCATCCGGAAACAAACTTCAATTATTACCAAGAACCCATGTTGAGCTTTCCCTATTCAGATTCTTCATATAATATAATTTATCCAGAGTATTCCTATTATCAGCAGCACCTATATGGATATCCGATTCAGATATCAGTAATATATCAGCATGACTTGGTGTTTGATGACGGAAAGAGCTATCTTCTACCTCCGGCATTTTGACAGTAGCACTAAGATGATATTTGCAAGTTGTGCCCATGAGCAGAAAATTTATTGTTAGCGTATGGGGACTCGATGGAGATACAGTTAATGAGGGGTCTGCTCGAGTCTTTATGAATGCTTGGCTCAGCATGTGTCAGAGTGTCAATGTTTTAATCATCAACACCGGAAAGAATGAGATCACAGTAAGTCATGGTAAGAACGGCTGCCTCGAAATGCGGGTTGCGATACCAAGGATTTCAAATAGCAAATTTGCAAGAGCATTGTCATACAGGCTGTTCGGCGACTTGGCACCTTCTGTTTTGCTGAATGTTGATTCCTTATTTTTTTCACTCATTAGCCTGATCAGGTTCAGAGGTGCATTCGCACGCGCAAACCGAATTCACACGTATCATTTCTGGTTTGTGTTTCTTTCCATCTTCTTCCCCAGCCTTAGGAAGAAGATGATCTATACCGAGCTTGGAGGAGAGTGGATACTGGTCGCCAAAAGCAGAGCATCCAAAGTCATTAAATTAAGATACGCATACCTAGGAAGGTGGGTTCTAGGTCGCGTCAAGGTGATTGCCCAAAGTGAAACCAACAAAAGAGACATGGTCCGCTGTGGGATTCCGAGCTCAAACTTAGTGGTGGTGCAGCATGCTAGAGTTGACCCTAACCTTTTCCGCCCTACGGTCCCAAAGTCTACTGCCGTATTCAATGTGCTTTATGTGGGACGCATTGTACCACAAAAGGGTCTGCATATCCTAGCTGAGGCTTCGAATATTCTTGTGAACCGACTAGGGGTGTGCAACGTAATTTTCACGGTAATCGGCCCTGTTGGTGGATTCGGAATCAATGGAACGACCGGCTATTACAAGCGCGTTTTGCATTATATATACGAACACAGCCTTACCGCACATTATAAGTTCATGGGGCATATACCTATCAATGAGCTGATCGACGCGTATTCTCGAGCAAACGTATACGTGCTTCCCTCCACCCAGGACGCATTTCCCTTTTCAGTCATAGAGGCACAGATGTGCGGCACGCCGGTAATCGGCACCCGTAGCGGAGGCATGGTCGAAATGATAAAAGACGGTGTAACCGGTTTCCTGATTCCAGTTGAAGATCCAGTAACTTTGGCCGAAAAGCTTGAGTTTCTCTATAGTCACCCTGAGGAATGCGACAAGATGGGGGCCAACGCGAGAGAATGGGCTGTCTCTCGGTTTTCGACAAGAACTTTTGCTGACGAGCTAATGAAGGCATTGTTCGATAATCAGGGTGGGTTGGATGCGCTTTAATTTACTGTTCTGTGTGATATAAGTGCATGTCCCAGTTGGTGTTAGGCGATGAGGAGGATGAGTTATAGCAAAAGATTCTACGAAAACTCTGTTTCAGTTACGATGGCTTCAGCAGAAGAGATAATGCCACTTATCATCAAATACTTTGCGCCAAAGAGCGTTGTGGATGTGGGTTGCGGTATAGGTAGCTTTCTGAAAGTAGCCATGAAAATGGGCGTGCAGGATGTATTAGGAATAGATGGACCTTGGGTAACTGAATACATCAAAGGGTTGCCCTTTCTTCCTCATGACCTTACTGCACCTCTTTGCGTCGGAAGAAAATTTGACGTTGCTATTTGTTTAGAAGTTATCGAGCACATACCTTACAAGTACCCTCAAGTTTTTGTTAGGTCGCTACCAAATTTGGAGCCTTGTAAAGTGTTTTCCGTGGCCATCCCATTCCAAGGAGGTACGCAACATGTGAATGAAAGATGGCCAACATACTGCGAAGAGTTGTTTAGGGATCACGGCTTGTATCAGTGGGATTATATCCGTTGGGAGATCTGGGACAACCAGAGGATAGAGCCTAGATACAGACAAAATCCCGTTTGATACGTTGACGAAAAGCATCTATCGACGTTACCGAGTCCTCGACTGAACCATGTTCTAAAGGTGGTGCACCCAGGATGTTTATGTTGACTATGCCATGGTGGCAGATTTGATAATGAAGATAGTTCTGCCTCAAGCTAGAAGGACGTTGAAACCGATTCTAAAACGGCTTCTGAAGGCATAAATACCATCAAAGTTGATTTCGGGTTGTCGAGTACGGATATTCTTAAGGCAGCTGTCTCAAAAACAATTTAGACTAGTGCACACGAACATTTTCTATATTTCTCTGCTATACGAATTTTTTTGTGCTGAATTGCTACCCCCCGCGCCAGACAAAGTCCGGGTCTCGAACATCTCGAAGCAACTGAGAACTACAGTGGAGGAATGGTAGAAATGATAGAAAACGCTGTGACTGCATCGTCATTAAGGCAAACTATCCCCACTCTTCTTCAAGAAAAACCTGAATGTTTGGCAAGTCACTACTAAAAATATGAGATGGAGCCAAGACCTCGTAAAAGGGTCTTGCGGTTCTTTTTCGGCGAGACTATACCTCCGGAGTTTTTTTGACACCATGATTGAGGAAACTGCATGCATTTGAGATTATGCCATCGCTGCTTTGGGGGGATGATGTGCATCCATGAGCCTTGGGATGATAGACACGGACCAACTGATTAAGTACAAGGACAAGGAAGTGGTTGTATGCCTATTGGTCACCTACAATCCCGATCCAAAACGATTTAACCAAGCGCTCCGCAGTGCACTAGCTCAATGTCATCGGGTCATAATCATAGATAACAATTCTTCCAATTACTTGGATATCCTAAAATCCGTTCGCCTAATCGATGAACGCGGAAAGGTAGTTGTTGTTCGGAACACAATGAACTTGGGTTTGGCGGCTGCTTTGAACCTTGGCAAAGCCTTAGCGATGCAGAGATTCTCACCTGATTGGATCCTTCTGCTAGACCAAGACACAGTCCTGTCGCCCCACTATGCATTTACATTACTCAGCAAGTTGAGGTTTGCAGGGAATCCTAGCAATGTGGGTGTCATGGGTGCTTTAAACCGCGAAACCAAGTTGAATGGTACTTTTTCGAAACTGATATCTCTGCTATTTCTTGATAGTTTGACGATTCGAAAAAAGGGTACACTTCGTCTGATGGAACCCACATTCATAATCATAAGCGGGAGCATGATCAAGTCAATAGTGGCGATGACAATCAGTTTCAGAGAAGAATTTTTCCTAGATTGGGTAGATTATGATTTTTGCACCAAGGTCAAAGAAGCGGGATTCAGGGTGTTGCAGCTAAATGCAGTTCTTGCAAGCCATTCACTTGGAATGATTAAGCATCTCGGCAAACTGGAAGTACTATACGAGCCCAGTTTCAGGTACTACCTTATTGTAAGAAATGCCAGGATATTGTTTCGCGAAGGGAAAATCTCCCTTGTTAGACTCCTGTATGCAACTGTACGTTGGTTCATGCCCCTAGTCTTAGCTGAAGGGTTGACTGCGGCTGTAAAGGCTCTTCGACTTGGTTTTAAGCTGGAACAGTTTCCCGCCGGCTATCACATTGCCGAAGATACAACCTGATAAGCGTGTTGTCGCTGAGTAGTTGGGAAATAATTTCGTGACAAAATTCACAAGAATAATACCTCTTAAGAGAACACTGTATTGGACTAGGGAATATGGTTTTACGCAATTCTTGAAATTTGTAGTTGAAAACAGGTTGGCAGGAAAGCCCCTGGAGTCTTTTCGGAGTATCATCCCACATATCCGTGGGAAATACGGGCTAGAGATTGGTGGACCCAGTGGCATCTTTCGCATTAACGCACCACTTCCGATATACGCGCTCGCAGGGAGAATCGATAATGTTGACTACGCAAGCAAAACGATCTGGAACAGAAGTTTCACACCTAATGAGCTTCAAGGCTTATACTCCAGTCACATCGTTTCTGATGCGACCACCCTCCATCGTATCCCAGACAGGAAATATGACTTCGTTGCGTCTTCACACGTGTTAGAACACATAGCGAATCCTCTGAAAGCGCTCTTCGCGTGGAATCGGGTTTTAAAGGAAAGGGGTTCGCTGATATTGGTTGTTCCAGACAAAAAATTTACATTCGACCATCGAAGATCAGTAACCAGTTTTCGACATCTGGTCGATGATTACTCCAACAATACGCTAGAGGATGACATAACGCATCTTCAGGAAGTATTGGCTTTACATGACCTGACCCTAGACCCTGACGCTGGAAACCGTGTACAGTTTGAACTACGGTGTAAAAATAATTACGTGTATAGGGCTATGCATCATCATGTGTTCAATCACACTCTGCTCGAACGTGCCCTAGGATACACTGGCTACGAAGTGCTTGCCAGAGGCTCTTGCCCCCCGTTCCACCTGTGGACTATTGCCTCGAAGTCAAGACACCACACAGATCCACTTGACTCGGACAGATAACGCTGTGATTGTATCAGTAGACGTGAGGAAGAATCCCTCTCTTCAACTGGCAGGTTCAATTGTGGGAAATGACCAGGTATATCCGCTAGTAGCAGTGCTCATAATCAATTACAATGGGCTAGCAGACACCTTAGAATGCTTGGACTCGCTCAAAGACCAAATCTACCCCAACACCGAAGTCATTGTTTTGGACAACGGCTCCGAGCGGGACGAGCTTGAGACAATACGAACTCATCAATGCAGACCACTTTGCATCCAAAGTAAATCAAACCTCGGATTCGCGAAGGCATCGAACATACAGATCAGGACGGCCTTGAAACTTGGGGCAAAGTATGTATTATTATTAAATAATGACACTATTGTAGAGCCAGATATCATTGACAAGATGGTCTCTGCTGCCAGAGTGCGTGGGGTTGGAATCGTTGGTGCAAAAATTTACTACTATTACAGCAAAAGTCTCCTCAACTCGGTGGGCGGCAGGATATATTGGCCCATAGGTTATATACGCGACGAGGGATTAAATCGTAGAGACTCACCGATATATGACAACATTTCTGATCGGGATTGGGTCTCGGGTTGTGCTATGCTGATTAGTTCTGAAGTTCTCACAAAAGTCGGCCTATTGGACGAGACAAACTTCCCGCAGGGCGGGGAAGACTATGATATTTGTGTTCGAGCGAAGAGCGCAGGCTTCCGAATAGTTTATTCTTCAGCAGCCCGCGTGTATCATAAAGTTTCAAAGACGAGACGTAGAGACTACAGTAAAATAAATACAGGAATTTCGGGAACTGACCCGAAATTTGCACTCTTTTTTAAATATGGAAAGAGTAAGCTTCGTCTTGTTGTCTCTCTGCTGTTATACGAAGTAATTTTCCGTCAGATTGAGATGCTTGGTTACTTGCTCATGACGAGAGACCCCGAATTGAAGAAGTACTACCAAAGAAAACTGATCTGGATTCTGGGTTCCAAGCTCGGGGCACCATTCCGCCAATTTGGGTAGAAGTTCACTGCATCACATCCCTATCACGCGGTAGCGTACTTCCCCAAATAGCTATATGCAGGCCAGTTGATAATTCCGTATAGTCTTTTAGCGTTGCCTTAGCAGGTTCTTGATATGTGTCATGTGACCGTAATCGAATTCTTTCTGAATGAGGCCAAAGTAGAGCACTTCAGAGGCAAAAAAGTGCTGGAAATAGGCTCAGCCTATGTCAACGGTAGCGTAAGACCTATAATCGAAAGATTCTGCTACCCTGCTGAATATATTGGCGTAGACATTCAGCCAGGCAAAGGGGTTGATGTGGTATTACCAGCAGAAAGACTTGTAGATCACTTTGGTCCAGATTCATTTGATGTCGTCATTTCTACAGAGATGCTGGAGCATGTAAGGGACTGGAGAAAAGTAATCAGCAATATGAAAGATGTTTTAAAGCCCGGTGGATATATATATATCACAACATGCTCAAAGGGATTTCCTTTTCACGCATACCCTTATGACTACTGGAGGTACGAGCCAGAGGATATGAAGCATATTTTTGCTGACTTTGAAATAATCAGTCTGAAGAAGGTCCCCGGACCCGAGGTGTTTCTAATAGCAAAGAAGATTTTGAATCAGAAAAGGGTTAATTTTCGCGATATTGCATTGTACTCAATCATTCTGGGGAGGAGAACCCTTACCGCACCGAACCCAGAAGACATGCCACTTCATCGTAGGACTAGACTCTTGGTATTTGGATTATTATCCAAAATTTACCACTTTCTTATTGATCGAATTTTCAGAATTTTGGCATAACCTCACCATATGGAGAAACGTGCATTATACTTCTTCCCAAGCACGTTACAAAAGAAAGTTTCCATTTTTCACCATCAACTTACTTTTTCCTTGTTCCTCGCTGCTAGGTTAAATACAGCATAATCATAACCTTTAGTCTGAAAAAATGAAGGTTTTACTGACCGGTGCAGGAGGATATATCGGCTCTGTTCTGGCAGAGAAGCTCGTATCAGCAGGTTATAATCTTATATGCCTGGACAGGTTCTTTTTCGGCAAAGATATTCTTTCTACCGTTGCTGACAGAGCGAAATCGATAAAGGATGACATAAGGACCTTTGATCGCTCTATCATTTATGGTACCGACGAAGTCCTTGACCTTGTATCATTTTCCAATGACCCATCAGGTGAACTTGATCTCAACAAGACGCTAGAGATGAACTATAAAGGGTAGATTAAAGATTGCAAGGTCATCAAAAAATTCGTGTGGAAAGCTATATTGGTGCGATCAATAGGATAACCATGCCATAAATTTAAAGGCAGAAGATAATGGGTATTATGTGATACCCAAAGTGAACATTCTGGTAACGGGAGGCATAGGCTTCATAGGTAGCAACTTTATCAGACGCTTCGTTAAAAACAAAGATTCCAAAATCATTAATTTGGACAGTTTATCCTATGGTTCTAATCAGGAAAATCTTAGAGATCTAGCAGAAGCTTCTGACTACACATTTATCAAAGCTGATGTCTCGAATGAAAAAACCATCGGGAGAATCGTAGGTCAGGTAGATGCAATAGTAAACTTCGCTGCCGAAACTCACGTCGATAGAAGTATATCAAGCCCTAAAAAGTTCATCAAAGCAAACATTTTGGGCGTTTATTCTATTCTCGAAGCTATGAGGAAAGCTAGAAATAATGTAAGACTGGTTCATGTTGGCACGGATGAAGAGTATGGCGACATCTCATCAGGCTCTTTCACGGAAGATGATGAACTCAACCCATCATCTCCCTATGCAGCATCAAAGGCTGCCGCGAGCATGCTTATACATGCTTATCATAGAACTTATGGCCTTGATACAATAATCACAAGATGCACAAATAACTTTGGACCTTATCAGTTTCCTGAAAAACTGATACCAAAAACGATAATCAGAGCAAAGCTAGGGTTAAAGATCCCTCTTTATGGTAAAGGTAAGAATGTCAGAGATTGGATATATGTAGAGGACCATTGCGAGGCCATAGAAACCGTGCTAAATAAAGGCAAGGCTGGAGAAATATATAACATCAGCTCCGGCAATGAACTTGAAAACATAGAGGTAGTTTCTACAATCTTGAAACTTATGAATAAGCCAACTACGCTTATCGAATATGTCGAAGACAGACCCGGGCACGACCTCAGGTACAGCCTCGATAGTTCGAAGATAAGGAATCAGCTAGGATGGAGGCCAAAGCATACGTTCCATAAGGCATTATCTAAGACTGTGAACTGGTATGTAAATAATGAAAGATGGTGGAAACCTCTTGCTGATGAAAAGATTCTTCACCCGACTCCTTGGAAGACGAGGTGGTAAGCTGGATTGAAGTTAGTAATTACAGGCGCAGGAGGTCTTCTTGGTTCGGCTCTTTTGGCAATGGTAAAAGGGCACGAAGTCTATTCTCTTTACAATGAACATGCCCCATCAACAGGGATTCCGGTTCGTCTAGACTTAAGGGATAAGAATCAGGTTACGGAGATACTGAGAAAGATAAAGCCAGATGCAATCGTCCATACAACTGCTCTAACAGATGTAGATAGATGTGAAAGGGATCATACCCTAGCTAAAGCAATTAACTATGACGCAACAACAACAATCGCAAAGTCAGCCAAAGACTTGGGAGCATTCCTTGTCTATATCAGCACTGATTATGTATTCGATGGAGAAAAGGGAATGTACAACGAAGAAGATATCCCAAGACCAATAAATTTCTACGGCCATACCAAGCTAATGGGAGAGCAGTCTATCAAGGAGCTTCTATCAGATTATCTTATAGCAAGGACAAGCGTTATCTATGGGTCCACTCCTTCTTCGGGAAAAGTTAACTTTGCACTATGGCTTCTAGATTCATTGAGCTCAGGCAAAACAGTAAATGTTGCTATGAACCAGTTTGTTTCTCCAACGCTTAATACAAACCTAGCAGAGATGATAATGGAATGCCTTGAAAGAAGAGTTAAAGGCATTTTGCATCTTTCAGGTGCAAGTAGGGTGAGCAGGCTTGAATTTGCACTTGAAATTTGCAAGACATGGTCTTTGAATCCCTCCCTTATCAATCCAGTCGACATGAGCAAAATGAACTGGTATGCCCCTAGGCCAAGGGACAGCTCACTTGATGTGACAAAAGCAAGCAGTATTCTTATGAGAAAACCTGCATCAATTAAAGATTCATTATACAGGTTGAAAGAAGAACTAAACACTCCGAAGAGAGGGTAAGATTATGCCTTTTGCATTTGAGAAGACTACGCTGAATGGATTGTTTATTGTCAAGCCCAGGCTGTTTGGAGATGAAAGAGGTTTCTTCATGGAGACATTTACAAAAAAGGACTTTGAAGAAGCAAGAATCAAGATGGATATAATTCAGATAAATCACAGCAGATCTTCAAAGGGAGTGCTTAGAGGTTTGCATTTTCAACGCAATCCTCACGAGCAGGCGAAGCTTGTTCGATGTTTAAGAGGAGAGATACTTGATGTGGCTGTAGATATAAGGGCAGGGTCAAAGACCTATGGAAAATACTATTCAATCAATCTATCAGAATCAAACAGGTACATGCTTTATGTGCCGAGGGGCTTTGCTCATGGCTTCCTTGCTCTGAGCGACCTGGTTGAGGTGGAATACGCGGTTGACAATTCATATGCACCAAGCCATGAAGGGGGAATAATATGGAATGATCCAGAGCTTGGAATCAGATGGCCTATCGATAATCCTCTGCTTTCAGAAAAGGATAAAAAATGGCCTACCCTTCGAGAGCTAAAGAATAATCATCAATCACCTCTCAAGCATGTTTAAGATATAGTTGATAGAGTGGTAAATGTAGCTTGAAAGGCGTAATACTGCACGGAGGCCAGGGGACAAGGCTCAGGCCATTAACATATGCAGGTCCAAAGCAGCTTATACCTATAGCGAACAAACCTGTATCCCAGTACGTTCTTGAGGATCTTATATCATTGGGCATCAAAGACATAGCTATAATACTGGGTGAAACATTTCCCGAGCTTGTAAGAGAATACTACGGTGATGGTTCAAGGTTTGGGGTAAAAATAACATACATCAATCAGGGTAAGGCTCTAGGTATAGCCCATGCAGTAAGCCTCTGCAAAGAATTTGTTGGTGAAGATGACTTTGTAGTTTACCTAGGCGATAACATCTTTCAATATGGTATTGCAAAATATGCATCATTATTTACGAATGAGAGGCTGGACTCGATGATACTGCTGAAGGAGGTCGATGAGCCTCAGCGCTTTGGCGTTGCGAAGCTTGATGGCAATGGTAAACTAGTAAAGCTTGTCGAAAAGCCAAAGGAACACATATCCAACTATGCTGTAGTTGGTGTCTACTTCTTCAGCCCATCATTCTTTAAGATTGTTGGTAAGTTGAAACCAAGCCGGAGGAATGAGTTAGAGATTACAGATGCAATACAGCTGATGATAGATGATGGGTATAAGGTAGGCTATTCATTTGTCGATGGCTGGTGGGCTGATACTGGAAAGAAGAATGATATTCTAGCTTTAAACGCCACAATCCTTGACGAGAGGATAGAGAGTAAGATAGATGGAAAGGCGTTGAATTCAAGAATAGAAGGAAGGGTAAGTATAGCAGAAGGGACAATTGTAGAAAATAGCACTGTAAGGGGTCCTGCAATAATCGGAAGAAATACAAGGGTAATAGATTCTCACATAGGACCCTATACAAGCATAGGCGATTCCTGCAATATAAAAAAGAGCTCTATAGAATACAGCATAATAATGGACAACACATCGATAGAAGAAATTTTGAATCTGGAAGATAGCCTAGTTGGAAGAAATGCAAAGATCAAATCAAACAATTCAACCGCAAGAAAGACTCTAAAGTTGCATATAAGCGACTATTCAGAGGTAGAAGTTTGAATACAAAAAATTTTCGTAGGGATTTAGTTTGAATCTGAAACAGTTTGTTCGACTTGGGCTGAATTACGTATCGCTATTATTCAAGCAATCCAAGAGTCCATTCAGGTTGATTTTAGCTTCCATGATTGCAAGAACAAAAGGTTATGTCTTCTTTAAGTCAAAGTCAGGGGCAATATTAAGAATAAAGCCAGGGAAGCTTTACGAATTGCTCATTCTTCTGGATCATGGATGGAAGATCGTAGAACAGATGAATGATTATATAATTTTGAAAAAAGACGTGTACTTAAAATGTAGGTACAAAAAAGGCTGGGACTTGGGGCATATAAAAGAGATATTTGAGGACAAAATTTATGGCTTAGAATCAAGGGAATATGTTATAGATGTAGGTGCATCAAACTCAGATTCTGCAATATATTTTGCAACTCGAGGCGCGTTAAAGGTTTTGGCGCTAGAGCCAGACCCTGAATCCTACCAACTCGCTCAAGAGAATATACGCATGAATGACTTACAGCAAAAGATAGTTCTGCTCAATGCAGCATTATCTGCATCAAATGGCATCACCGAATTTCTGATACCTAACGAGTCGCCAAACATGTCCACATTGAATCCAACAGAGGGTCTGTCAAAAGTTATAGATTTTGCACAAAGTAACAGGATCCAAGTTGAAACAACCACCCTAGAATCTCTGATAGAGAGATATGACCTTCCCAGAATAGACCTGCTTAAGATGGACTGTGAGGGTTGTGAGTTTTCTGTTCTCAGAAATACAAAGGAAGAAACATTCAGTAGGATTGGTGAAATCATCTTGGAGTATCACGATGGACCGGCAGATCTTCCAAGCTTGCTCTCACGTGTTGGGTTTACTGTAGAGTGCACAGGTACACAGCCCTTGGGCTTGATAAAGGCCCACAACAAAGAAACCTCGCATTAGCCAAGAATTTATGTTTTGATAAGCTGCTGCAAAGTGCAATATGATAGAAAGAACCCAGTCTCATGAACTTACGGATATATTCGCCAATAATATCGGTATGCTTCCGTCATGTTCGGTCTACTTTTTCTCTGCATCTTTTTAATCCCCTCCTAGACATGAAGTCTGGAATTCCTTCGCAACAAATATCGCAAGAATTAATGACGGTCCTGAAGGGGTTACTGGTTATATCAAAATATGAAGATGTGAAGATCAGGTGCCCACTTCAGTCTACGTGAGAGGATAGCAACAGAATCCCTCGCCGCAGCTCTGGCTAGGTCATCTAAGAAATGAGGAAACTTAATTTAGGCATGGTAAGTTGAACCACATCCTGCACCTTTTGTTTGATTTGAAGGCTCTAATTGAAATTGTAGTAAAGGAGGCGGGGGTGAGCTTGAGCGTGGTTAACGAAGTTCTTAACAGGTATAATGGTTCCATGCATAAAAGAAGCTATCCTCCGATGGTAAGAAGCTGGTAGTGGATACTTACAACAGACCTTACTAGCTTATCTTACGATTAATTTGAACATAAAAGTGTTGCAATGAATGGTTGACAGAAGAGGCAAAGAAATTTCAGCAGAAAAATTGGCTCGAAGAAGACCTTTGGAACAAGGTAAAGCTCCGTCTACCGATTGCAACACTGGACATCATATTCGAAAGAGATAACAAAATACTCTATGGATACAGAAGGATAGCTCCGTACAGAAACGTCTGGGCCTTCATCGGTGGCAGAATTCTCTTTGGTGAAGGTCTTGCAGACTGCATTCACAGGATATCATCAGAATACGGCCTTCAAACCAAGAAGGCATACCTCGTTGGTGTCTTTCCTATAGCCTTCAGGAGCCGTTCAGATGTAGCAATAGCTGTAGCAGCACCTGAAGTGCAGGGCGAACCTCTGGTAGATGGCTTCGAATTCTCGTCCTTTATCTGGCGGGGAACTCCTCCTGAAAGGCTTGGTGCAAACTACAGAAGAATGCTTGAGAAATGGAGGTTGATGAGAGAAAACAAGGGGATACTTTCCATAATGCTTCTTGATTAGGACTATACACGTCATTTTGAGTCAACGTCTCAAACAGGCGAACCAAGATGAGAAGGCTGGTTTTGATTGGTCAGACAACCTGTGTCAATATGATTTCGAAGAAGCCTCAGGGTTAATTCAATGATCCATACTTTGATGCCAAATAGTTTATATACATATTGATACGTACTAATACGTAGGTGTAATGTGATATGCTGGCAGAAGAGAGGAAAAAGATGGTACACTTCAACATAACTCTACCCGAGGAATTGCTCATAGAAATGAGAAAGCATCCAGAGGTGAACTGGAGCAGAGTAGCAACGAAAGCGTTCGAAAAACACCTTCAGGCTGAGAAACTACTTCGTGAGCTGGAAGAACCGGGAATAACGGACGAAGAAGCTGCAAGGAGAGTTATAGAGACAAGAAGGAGATTACTCGCTGCGAATGGCTAGTGAGAGTGTTTAAAGACTAAAATACAACAGGATATAATGATTATAAGGTCATTGTAACAGTTTTCGGTCAATTGTCAATCAGGTTTACAAGAATCGGCATCAAGTTAGCAACCAGCTACGTAGTAGATACGACAGAATTAGTCAGCTTTATGCTAAATCCCCATGGACTGGCTGGGAGGATAATAAGGAGTCTCGTTCTTGACCTTTATGCTCCATACGTAGCTATCGATGAGATCTGGAAACATAAAGATGAATGGTTCAAGAAAAGACCAAATCTTTCGCTTGCTGATTTTACAGACACGATAAGTTCATACATTAAGGTTGTACCTATTGACAGGAATGGACCAGAATACACCACTGCTTACAAACAAATGAAAGATATCGACCCAAATGACACAGAGTTTATAGCTCTCGCTCTTCAGATAAATTCTCCTGTCTGGAGTGAGGACGAGCATTTTAGCAGACAGACTCTTGTTGAGGTCGTGACGACTCAGGACATTTTTAATGTAAGCTGGCAGAGACCAGAACTCTGGCAGGCTCTGAATAGACAATGAAATTAAGGTTAGTCAGAAGAGTTAGGCGGATTAAAGTCACGAGGCGTTCATGGCAGAAGGGATTTGATCGATTCCCTGCCTATGCATATTTGCCGTGGTATCAATTACGTGTCTGAATTTATTCACAAATAGATTTGGCTAGCATTTTTCGTTGTTCGCGTATACCGTCGTCCGTAGGAATGTATGTAGTGCTGCTTCCTAGCCTGAAGGGCCTTAGTCCATTCCTCAAATAATATGTTTCATTTACATTTGGCGGGTAAACCAACACAGTTATTATCGATTTGCCATCATCCAATGGAATATCGATTATCTTATAACTTGGGATTGGTGCACCTGGTGTCAGTTGAGTATTTATCGCATTTGTGATACTATCCTTCACATTCTTTACGCTTATTCCTGAGACTATACCATCATCGCTTACACCATAAATAAGTAAACCTCCACAGGAGTTCGCAAACGATATTATGTCTTTAACAACCTCACTTGGATTGCAATCTTTCTTGAAGTCATAGAATTGGTCTTCAGTAAATGGAAACCCTACCTTCACAATTCTTTTTGGCATCATTTCCCTTATATATTTAGCCGATTCCTCATCAGGGCATGACATTGTCATTCGCATAAGATAAGGTAAGGCTACATCGTGATCTAGGATTTTCTTGGCTATGTATTGGACAATATGATAACCCTCCAGCTTTTTCTGATCAACCGGTTCCGTGAGATATGCATTCGATAATATACAGAAATTAAGTACTAAAGTCTTCGTCATATCTAACAATAAGAAGATGGGAAAATCTCTTTGCCATAGAAATTTTAAGAAATCTTTAGGGTCTGACGCTAAACTTTCCCACATATATTTACCCTGGACCCAGAAATGGTAATTGCAACCTGGAACGGGATGTTGTGTGTTTAAGAATCTACTTATGTCGCTTTTATTTATATAAGCAGATATGCAGATACTTTTGGTGAATCTGGAAAGGACTTTATCCAATTCCTTTGCTCTCTGCCCTATATCTTGAAGGCTTTTTATTCCAGCCAAAATTACTTCCATTTCGACCCTATCATCCTCATGAGTCAAATCCAATAGTGCTCTAAGACCTTCTTCCTTTAGCTCGGAATTCGTAATAAGTATGGATTTTGATCCGTCCTCTGCAACTACATAAACTGTGAAATCTAATTGGATCCCAGCATTATGACATGAGTTATACAATTCCTCCATTTTGGTCATGTCATTCTTCTCATATCCTCTCTCCATTATAATGGAATTGAAATCCTCTCTTATCGTTTCCTTATATGACAGAATAAAACTGAACAATCCGGCTAAGGGATCCATTAATCAAGACCCAGGCGACTCAGAAGTTCTTTGAATTCTGGAAGACCTTCTGCATCAACAGTAAGACGTGTGGAACCAACTTTCACACTTGCTCCGGCACCTACTTTAAGCAATATGTAACTCATTTCCTTTCTGCTTAATATTTCTCTGACTTGATCTAAACGAATTTTTGCGACGATTCCGCCCATTTCAACTTTTATTTTGGCCTGCTTGGCGGCGGGGATTTCATCGCAGATAGCAAGCAGGCTGCCTAGAGAATTTATGCCTTTTTCTTTGATGGATTGTTCCAGTGCTTCCTCTGGTGTAGGTGGTGAATTAACTGCTAGAAACCGCCTGAAGTATTCGGCATTTACCCGCTGAAAAATGAACGCATCTTTGTCGGATATAACTGAAGGGTAGACTGCAGATTTCTCTATCTTACTGAATGCATCCCTGATCACTTTAAGTTCTTTCCTTTGGGGTAGAAACGCAAAAACGGCGGCACTACCAAATTGATATATTCCAACGTGCTCTGAAGAAGTACGGAGAAATCTAACAAATATGACGAGTGCGGAGCGCGATCTTAGTGTTTCCCAGTACTGTCTTGCTATTTTTTCAGCCTGTTCGCAAAAAGTATTACCCTGTGATGCATAAAGCAAAGTAATCATGGGGGAACTCTGCTGCAATGGGTAAGTGACAGCTCTCTTCTTTCGAACGAAAGACTTCACAACTGTTTCTGTGACCAAGTCCTTAACCTCATCATCTATGGGCAATCGAATAACATTCTCGACCGTAGCTTGTTTGTCAATTACAAACATACAAAGTTGTCGTACTGTTAAACTATATTCGACAGACTTTGTTCTATACAACACCTAAATATCGTTAAGAGTTGGTTATAAATTTAAGTGTAAGGTGGAGAACGAAGGGTATATGCAACCTCTTGCCAGTGTAGTATGCAGACAATATTGATTTCTATTCTACGGATGGTACAGGCCTCTTGTATCACCCGTCGTCTACATGATCCAAATACCTGTGTTCAGGAAAGCATCTTGTTTTGTGCAATATCTTCTCATTATTGTGCGAGTCAAGGTAGATTTCAATATTCGTCTATCCGTTCACGTCCCTGCTCCTGCCGACTCTGCTCGTCCATAAAAATAAAAAAATTGTCAGAATATCGATCTATCCGAGGTCATACTAAGGAGATAAAGGAGCGCGCATCAAAGGTTCTCTACGTAGACGAAGTTAATGGTTAGGATCGTTAACCTGCTATTGATTGCCAAAAGACATGAATTGATATTCATCTCAGCTATGGCTAATGTAGCTTAGTATCGTGGTGCGCTGCCTCTTTATTGCTGAAGATATGCCTTCCGGTCATGAGATAGACCGTAACATTTGCCAAAAGAAAAATGCCGCCTGCTATATGTAGCCAAGCTGATCCATTCTTAACGATGTATAGCAGGGCAATCATCGAGATGACGGTTACTACTGCCAAGTAATACCGAATTGTTATGCGAGTGCGATGGTCTTTTACTTTCCCTGTCCATAGCGAGCTTCTTGCATTGGCAACCAACATGAAACTGATGTATGCTAAAAAGCTAAATCCTATTACCGAAGTACCGCTCGAAGGAAAGCCGCACATCACCCATCTGATTGCAGCAGTTTCGTAGCTTGCAATTATTGAGCAGAGAAATAGAAGTTTTAAAGGAAGTATTCTAATCACTTTGTTTGCTTGGCTTTTACGATAGTAGATTTCAGCAAAGAGAAGAAAAAATACAACTGATAAGAAATTGAATCCCAAACCCTCAAAGGGAGAGGTATACATTCCTGAAAAGTTCTCAAGAGGATTATAAGGGGAGGTTAAGAACACAACAATTGCCTTCTCTCCCCAGAATCTGAAGCCTAAAATGTAAATTGTGTTGATAATCACATAACTCAATAGGAAGATGTAAAATACCTTAAATTTGTAGATGTAATAAAAAGATCTGTTACTTTTCCCATTATTATCATTGTATTTACTTGAATTCATCATTCTCCATGCCTAGATTCAGCTATTATCAGCAGTATACCAATGATGACAAAAATTACTCCCAAAAGAATTGAAACAGTTGCAACAGATTGCATAACCTGTTCCAGCGCGAAACCTAAGAGCAACAGGACGGTTCCGAATACTATCAGCCACACAGTAGATTTCATACCTAAGCATAAGGGTATCGTGTATGCAAGTGGAATCCTCGAAGAGCTGCTCTACGAACTTCGGTGAGGTTTAGATTTCAGCCTTAGCATTTGATTCTCTAATCTGTCTATGACGAAATATAGAGCAAAGGCCAGAGAAAGTAAAGCAATACCCCCGATCATCAGGGTTACGTTTGATAGTTCTATTTTTAGCACAGTCTCGCCAAATGCCCAGACGAGGGGTATTAAAGAGAGCAAAGCTATAACAGCAGCAAGTACTTTTGGCAATACGACCATCTGAATTTTCTTTCTTCCTTTCTCAGTTAGCCTGAAGTAAGAATTATTTCCTATTACAACTCTCTCCAGATATCCATCAGTGAGCAATTCGTTCACTCTGTTATTTACCCAGCTATCTTTTTTGTATGAAAGATTTCTTGCGAGTGCTGATATATTGTCGGCTACTTTACCCTTTTTGTATACGTAAAAGAGAATGCGAATTTTAGGCTGGAGCAACCTCATCGATCTTTCTTCTTTTGCACTTGAATCTGCTGCCAATCCTTATTAATTCTCGAACTTCTAAAGCTTTATTCTTTATCACCATGTCTGGAATTACTTGAATATTGTTTTTCTTTGGGGGGGTTGGGATGTTTGGCTAGTTTCAGAAGTTTCCCAGCATAAATTGATTCGGTATTATTCTTGATCCTTTGATCTCCGTTAAAGGCACTTTGGTTCCATTACCCTGCCGGGCTGCATTTAGACCTGATGACAGAGGTATGATAGATATGCACACGGCGTTTGTATAATTCTAGTAGTAGCAGTGGCGCCAGTGAAGAGCAAGGCAAGCCCAACAGCAAATACTCATACGTATCACATTGTCAAGCGAAACCAAAAGGAGTAGAGGGTTTTGAAATACATCAACCTAAATTTGTCTACAGCTCGATTATGCTCATAATCTTTAAAATATTCACTAAATCAGCACATTACGTTGAGTTTCTTCCCAAAATCAAAGAAGGAAAGTAAGAGGGAAAGTGCGGAGTTCAAGCGTGCGAAAGGGGAAATTAGCGAAGAAATATACCGCGAAAGGGAGTTGCTGCGTGGCAGTATCGTAACTAGGCGCGATCAAAGGAAAGGAGGATGGGATTATACGGTAAAAAGGATGAATATGATCGGACAGCCTGCTGGTTCGGCGCATCATGTTGAGGTGAAATCCAACAGCTGGGATAGGGAGACGAAGAGACAGAAAATACAAAGAGCTAAGGACAAGAATTACAGAAGGGAAAACATCAACATAGATAGTATCCCTGGCTCAAATATTTTAGTTGAGGGAAAAGTGCTCGAAAAGAGATATCGGAAGGCGAAGTGGCTTTAGTGCTATTACTTTATACAAACTATTTAACCCGCAACTTAAATAGAGAGACCATATTTATCTGAATGCAGCATTTAGCAACCTACCCAAGGTGGCCTCATAAGTAGTTCTACCAGACAGTTCTAAAATCTATTTATTTCATTCTGTTCCAGCCTTTTCCCTTGCAGACGGGGCATATACCCTCTATATTGGCTAGACTGGGTGGAACTCTACCAGTTCCCTTGCAATAGCTGCACTTTCTCTGCCTAGCCTCTGGCATAAAATTTCTTCCGCCAAAGACATTTATTAAATTTTCTGCCTAAAAAGAAGTTTCTCTACTGAAACTAAAGTTATCACGCATCTTGTATTCATTTTTTAGAATAATCTTATTTTACCTATCTCAAATGGGTTTGTCTTGTGCTTCTTGCTCCGTTTTTTAGCTGCTCTACGAATATCAATTTTTGTTTTCTTTCTGTGACATGTAGGGCAAAGAGCCTGATAGTTTCTCAAACTGTTCGAGCCTCCACTTGCCAAAGACCTTTTATGGTCAAAATCAGCAATATCAAGGGTTATTCTTTTATGACATCTGGCGCACTTATTCCCCTGTGATTTCAAAATCAACATTTTCTCAGTTTTATTCAGACGCTTTCTTTTCTTTTTGCTAGAACTTTTGCCCCAAACCAAATCATCATATATCGTCTTCAACACGCTTCTTTTCTCGCATAATTATATAAATATTGTCAACGGAGGTAGGTTATCAGCTAATTTCTTACGATTGGTTTCATGCTTGTGCTATGTTTTCGTGTACACCACAGCTCTTTCGGAATATTAGAGGTCAAGCAAGTTGCAACTATTTATTGTTTACATCTTTCGCCATTATCCTCTTTACTGTACGTCGTACTCGGTCTGCGATATTGGGATTCTTTTGCACCAAAATTGGAATTTAGCACTTCCCTTTGATTGGACAACTTAATCGAACATGTCGGATGGCTCTGGTTCTATGACGAAACCACCCATTTCCTCTCGATCCATACCAACGCGGCCCTAATCCGTTTCACCCAGCGTATACTATTTTCAGGGATACAGACTCGGACGTTCGGGTCACTTATATATGTCTGCGCCACGTGAAACCTTCACTGTGGGTTTTCGAATTAGCTTGGGTGGAACCTTCACTCTAGGGATCACCTGACTTGAGATTATGTAGAAGGGGTCACCGTCTGCAGCGAACTTGTCTGTTTTCATAATGTTAGTTATCTCGAGTTTCATCCTAAGGAGAGTTCCATCTTCAAGTTCGTAGATATTCCATTGCTCCGGCCCCACTCTATCAAAGTCCACCGGCCCTCCGCTGTAATCACTTGGGTTACTTGAGGTGGGTGGTGGCTGGGAAGGTGTACCCTTCTTCTCTTTGTCGACTAAAGTCGTGAGGATAGTTTGAGATGACCAAGCATAGATTGGTTGCCCGCTTGGGTCGTAATCTTCCGACCTATACGCTTTGGTCATAACAAATCTGGCTAGCAGAACGGTCCCGTCTTCAAGCTTGTACCTTATCCACGGCTCTTCTCTTACCGTGAAGCCGATAGCTTCCATCTTTTTCCAGTCAAATTGTTGTTGGATCATCATTCTTTCACCATTGGAATAAGTAAGACTTCGGTTCCCTCTGTTTCTTCCTTCTTTTGGAGTAATATCGGTTTTCTTGGGGACGTTCCAGCGAACTTTGTCTCTCTGCCGAATGAAATGAAAAAGTTGCTGAAATTGTCTGGGGATTCACTGGAGCGGATATTCAGTTCGCCACGGCTCTGCAGAGGAATTATAGTCTTTAGCGTCACAAGTGCTTTGTCACCTACGACCGAAACTTCAGCAGAGCTGTTTTCCCATATGTAAAAATCAAGGAGCTTCTCCGAAAGCGCTACGACCAGCTTACCATCATTCCTTGAAACTTGCATTCTTTCCTTCACAAGAGCTTTGGAATTCCATTCGTCTATTTCGTCAGGGGAAATCCCAATGGTGGCTCGGTCCAATGCGTATACATTGACTTCAGAACTCCATTTTGCTGGAGAATTAAGAAGATCCATGTCTATGCTTATCTCTTTTGGTTTTTCTGGGAGAAAGCCCTTCGGAAAGATCTCTTTCGTAAGCCTTCCTTCATGCAATACGTATCGGGTAACAATTTCTCCACTTGCTTGAAGACGGGAAACGCTACCATCCACTCTCCCTGGATTGAACCGAAGCAACTTCGAAATTTCATACGCTGAGATTCCGGGGTGTTGTCGAATTACTCCAATGACAGCCGAATCCGTGGTAGAACCCAGGGACAAACGTGCAGCCACAGCTGCTTCATTATTCCGAGTAGTTCTAGGAAGACCCTCTGTTGGCTCTTTTTTGCTCATAAGTCTTATGGCTCCAGGCGGTTATTTAAGGATATAGGACGTCCTAAAATGAAAATAGACCACAAACAACGCATATATATATTACCTACTCGCGTACTCCATAAAATCAATATTTGCACAAGCAAATCAGATTCAACCCAGACGTATACAAATGGCTGAACGCGCACGCAGACACTACATCTCCGAATCAGATACTTTCAGTTGTAAGATGGACCCCCGAATCCTGGAGGAACTACTACAAATGCAAACCACGACGATTCACAGTCGAATTTCGCAGAAAGGTGGGAGGTCAGATAAAGAGGGTATTGGTCAGAGTTGACGAAACAGAGGAGGAACTGGTGATCTTACTTTGCCATTCAGAGACTGTATGAGCGCTATTGCGCATCAGGTTTCAATAATGGCTGACGAAGGTGGATCCCCAGTGAGAGAAGTGCCCAACAGAAAGCAGGAGCCCAATAGGTATTGATTAGCCCAGAGAGCGCCCCTTGTGGATGATGTTGAAACAGGACCGCGTGAACATAATGTCAGGCACAGAGTAACTCAAGAAGTTATCGCTGATGATAACTATCATGTAGCAATACAGGCATCGGCAGAATCAAGCCGAACATAGACACTGGTACCGTGATGCTATTCAAATAGGTTCAACTCCTGGAACAGACATCATAATCCCCTAGTACCACCCCACATGATTCATTCGAGGTGCAAAACTTGGCGCCCTTATGGAATCCTAGGTTTACGCCTGGCGATTACTTGACAAAGATCTGCCATCTGCTCAAAGATAATTTCTGGAGACATAGAAAATTGCAAACAGGGGTGAGAATCGAGATGACCATTAGAGTGTACGGTAAGATCGATGGCATTAAAAGGACAATGAACGTGGTCTAATATGCTGGACATAATACCAGAGTCAGCACGGGCCTTTGCCAAAGGAGAATACCATCAATAAACGAAAGGCAATCTGCCACTGCATCTGGTTCGTAACCTCGGTCGCAACATCATTGTGCTAGTTTGAAGCTAGGCATACGAAGCATTAGGCTATTGTGAAGGTGTCCGTCGCAAGATACCGCTGGGATAGGCTTGAGCTTTATTATTTAATCAAAAGATATGATGGCGGTTGAGAATCTCTATATGCAAGTCTTCTGTAATTAGCCAAAATCTCGCTATCAAGGTTTATGACGCTACGGTGGTGTTTAATCCTAAGGTCTTTTAACACATCCGAAAGAGGTACTTTGTATTTAGGAAAACTCAATGCCTCAAGGGAAAAATAGAAAGCATATTCCTCCCCATTGATTTTCTTATTTTTCCGCACAATATGAACGCGCGCATCACCCACGATTTTTTTATCGATGCCACACTCGAACAAAGCTATGAATGGCTTACCATCCTTTGAAGGGCCTTTGCCGACTTTGTTCCAATACCATTCCTTAGAACTTGCGTATCTTCTTTTCAATTGATCACGTAATTCGTCCGAGTTATTAAATTTGGTATGCACAAGTATCCACCCTAATTTTTCTCCACCTGAATTAGCTGGTTTTCGACCGGAACTAATTGGCAAAGGAGGTGGGCTTATTTTCAGATAGCCAAAAATTGGTTCGTTCTCTTTTGTATCTGTTTCTTTGATAGCCTCTGTCTTTTGATCATTATCGTGGCAGAGGTATCCCTTATTTTCTAGCTGATTTATCAAGGATGGAGTCAACCGTTTACAAAATTCGGCCTGGTCCTTGTACATGTAAAAGATCTTTTTAAATCTCATAAACGCAGCTGCTTGTTCTTTATCTGTTAAGTCAAAATCGCAAAGAACAGAAGTCTCATAATTGGTATAAAGTCCTCCAGCAGTCAAATTGCTCGAACCGACGATCAATGATGCCGATTTTCCACTATCTTCTATCGCGTACACTTTTGAGTGGAATGTGCTATCAGACCTATTATGGTATACCCATACTTCATCAGAATTTTTCAGAAGTTCGCGCAAACCCTCCGAGCTAGTGTTATGTTGTCCTATTCCTGCTATGGCGAATACTTTTCCTCCGTTATCTCTAAATTTTCTAATTCCTGCCTCCAACCTTTTGATACCGCTCGCCTTGACATATGAGCTCATTATGTAGAAGTTAATGGGATTCTTTCCTCGTTTACTTGTAAGCATCCTTTCAAGAACTTTTCCAACTTGATCACTATCCGGCTGGGAGATCAACGATAGATGTTCTACTTTCATTCAATTTCACGACCGCATTTTAGTTTTACTGATTTCATAAGATATTCTCTATCTGATAAATAATATAAGAACGTTTTGACAAGTAAGACGGCGCCTTAGTCCCGTCTGGCCAGGTCCTGTTGCCTCCATGGAACTGAAATTTAGTGAGACAAGGTGGAAATTGATGTAGTCTGTGTCGCTTACCTTTGGTGGGCTCACAGAGCACGTATGAATGGTCAGAGAGCATTACCTGTATGGATCAAACCTGCTTAAAGATGTCAAAAATCAACTGCATAACGTCTAAAAGACACCCGGCTATCTATTGTAGTAAGGAGGCACGAGGCACGTCATGACGTGGTTCTCGCGTAGCTGCCCTTGAAGCTGTTCAAGCAACCCGCTGAGAAGGCTGAAATCGAATTTAGAGAGGCCTACGAGAAGGGTGTCAACCTTGGTCCACAGAAATGGCCAGACGCCGTCCATCACTTTGTCGAGGCGTCCAAGCACTACGCCAGCATAGGAGATTCGCAGAAAGCCTCACAGGCGTATGCACTGGCGAGCCTGTTCCATGCTCTGACAACTCAGACAGGTCAGGCATGGCAGAGCTGCAGCGAGGCGTTGAACCAGATACCCAACACCCAGCTCAACGTGGGCTTCGCTGCTGATTCCACGAGCCTCGCGCAGCAGGCTTCTGTGCTGTCCTTCGATATTGCCACCACAAGCATGCTCAACGGCGAATCGAGGGATATCTCTCGGGTCGAAGCGGTCAGAAGTCTGGCCCAGAAATACATGGACCTGATTGGAAGCGACTTAGCAATCTGGAGGCTCCAAAAGAAGGAGATAGACCCTCAGAGGCGCGCGTACTATTTGCTGGGTCTGGCAAGTCTAATCGAGGCAAACAGTATCGCCGATGCCGACCCAAAGAAGAGCGTATCGCTCCTCGCCGAGGCAGCAACAAACTTGGAGCTTGCCGGAGCCGACCCAATGGGAATCGTCTCCGGGGTCCATTCCAAGCTGGAGAACATTAGCAAGTTCGGTAGATGCTGGTTCTGCGGCCGTGAGATGCAGGGTCAGGACTTCCATTACGTGCTCCTTCCGGCCACGGTCAGCCTCTATACCCGTTCTAGGTATGGTTCGGAGACTCCTCATACTCTGGAAGAGAACGCGGTGGTGGCGTGCGAGAGCTGCTCCTCTTCGATAAGGAACGTGGCAGATGAAGTTGCCCGTGAATACTACGAGAAGGCAATGGCAGAAATGCGTGTCTTGGAGCAACGGCTTAACGCCAGGATAGTAGCAATCGAATCCGAGCTGAATCTCTTGAGATCCGAAATACGTTCGGTAAGTTACAGGGCGAATTCGATGAGATGAGATGAGATGAGCGGGATGCAGAACTACCAATCGTTGAGGTGTCCGCACTGCGGGGCCCCGCTTCCTGCCTTGGGAGACACCGAGATAATCAATTGCTCCTACTGCGGGACAGCCCAACAAAGAGTCGAGATCGAGAGGTACATAACACAACTGAGGGCCGACATCTACGGATGGGTCAAATCCATAGTCCCCGCTGCGTCAATGACTGTTGCCAACGTGGACCCGGTGGCAAGGGCCCAGATTTTCGAACAGATCGTCAGAGGACAGGTGAACAGCAAGGTCAACTCAATCACGATGCAACTGGCGAAACTCGGCGCCAGTCCGCTCTTCCTTCCGCCATTTGCCAAACCATTTCGTGGAATGATTGACGGAATGACGGGCGACCCGAGGGAAACGCTTGGGCAAGCGGCGAGGTTCCATGAATTGGCGACCTTTGCGCAGTCCGAGGACCAGAGTGCTTTCATTAACGAGGCAGTGGCGACCACAGAAACATACGGGTACCTATCGAACGTGATGAGGATCTACCTCGAACCCGGCCCACGCAGCTACCACACGATTGCGAAGAACTTCGAAGGTGCTGCGACGACATTGGAAGTGGACAAGTCTAGGACTGGGGCGGCGAACAGAATGCGGGGTCTTGCCTCCCTCAGCGAGGGGACTGCGCTATTGATCGACGGAGACATGGCTGGAGCCGAACGAAAGCTGGAGGAGGCCGAAAAGTTCCTGGCCGGAGCACAAGGAGAAGTAATGCGCCAGCCTTCGATCGCTTCATGGTATCCAGCGATCAAGGCGGAAAGAGGAATAGTGATGTCCATGAAGCTCGTCCTGGAGTCGGTCAGGGCATCAAGGTCGTACACCCCGAACCATATGGAATCGCTGGCGAAGTTCGAGACTTACGTCAAGGGCTTCGAGAAGGCGAGAGCGAACGGCGGGGTAAGTCTCTCCTCTGGCGAATACCTTGACTCTGAGACTTTCAGAGAGTTAGCGACATTCTTCCACGACGTAAGCTTGGCCAAAGGAGGCAACCCCACCATCAACGGACTAGGCACCGGAGGGATCTGGGTCGCGTGTTGGCTTGCCGACCTAAGCTACTCTTTCGAGACAGGTGCCCTGTTCATGAAGAAGGGCCAGGCGGTGCAGGAGCGCATACTGATTCCTGCGACATTCACCATGCAGCCTCAGTACATCTTGAGCCAGCCGCAGGCTCTAGTCACCGACATATTCTCCGTCCGGTCAGAATCGACCTTCTCTGACAGAATCATGGGGAGGGAGAAGACCCTCACCACAGGGATTGGCTATGCTTCGCTGGTTTCGTCCAAGACTCGCATCCCGCCTTCTTCACCGGTCTTACCGCCATTCTCCACCAAACTTGAGGCAGAGAAGATGGCCAACATTTATCTCGAGAGGGTTCGTCAGAGATTACAGGGAAAGCTGAGGATAGGCATACCATCGGTCACCCAGCTGGTTTACGTTGGAGGGACAATCAGCAACGGCTGGCTGGCAATACCTGGGTTGCCATCTTCAATGTCTCCCTTCGTGGGCGACGAGAGGGAGTTCACAGCTTACTCCATTTGAGAGCACACCCAAGTCTAGGGGGATTTGACCAACGGGTAGCGCCAGAGAGGTTCGGATTTGAAAGTGTGCATTGAACTTTGATGCTATCCCTCAGTGATATGATTTACTTGACGTCGCAGTAAGAATTTTTTGATACAGCCTCCTTCACACGGCCAGGGCCCTCCTATCGCGCGTGAACAATGTCAGCCCGAACATCAAAAAGGACGACCTTGGTAGGTATGCCCCAACAATTCGTGGCGGCAAGAAGGGGGACTTTAGCATCAATCCGAGTCAGAACCCGAACCTCGGAATCGTGGTTGATACAAAGAGCGGCTCGACTCAACTAAGACAGGATTATGAAACGCTAGTCACACGACCCGATATCTTATGTAACCCAAGCTCGGTTCGGTGGCGTAGAATAGGCGTTGTCAGGCCCTGCATAATTATTTCATTATGACACCAATCGAAACTTTGGTGATTTTGTCTAATCATCAGCGAAGTTCGAAGCCGCAGTTTCCGCTCTCTAAAGGATATTGCCGTTTCTGTTCATGAAGGGACTATCATTGTTGGCGATGATAGCAGTAGCGAATCAAATCTCCTCAAGGCTCTGGATTTCTTAATCGAGCCAATGTAAAATTCAGCATCGAGGACTTCTGGAACAGAAACACAAACAAACCGATCGAAATTGAAGTTAAATTCTCCCAATTGACAGAAGAGGAGAAGGGCAAATTCAACGAATACGTTCATGATGATAAGTTGATTATCATAAAGGAAGTGTCTTCGGAAGACAACAAGTTCTTTCAAAAATACTTTGGCTTTACATTATCCAACCCAGTTTTTGACCGGGTAAGGAATGCTGGAGATGCTAAGGAGGTGCAAAGGCAGTATGCGGAGCTACGCAACATCTATCCAGACCTGCCTGAAGAAACAACCAAAAAAGGCATTTTGGGTGCTTTGGAATCTTGGGAGAAGCATAATCCAAATAGATGTAAAAAAACACGAAAGGAGTACCAGTTCTTTGGCTATACAAATGTTGGGTCCGGATATCTCAAGCAATTCATAGATTTTCTGCTGATTCCTGCGGTAAAGGAGGCCGAAGAGGAGTCTGAAGAGGCGCGTGGGTCTGAGCTAGGTAAATTGATTGAACATACGGTCAGAAGTGCGTTAAGGAAGAACCCAGAGGCCGCTGAAATCGAGCAGGAGACCAAGACAAAATACCGGAAAATCATGCAGGGAGAGGAAATGAAAAGTGTTGAACAAGGGCTGAATAAGAAATTGACCAACTTTGCACTTGGAGTAAGAGCTGAATTGGAGGTTGGTACTGAAGAAATAGACATCCTTTCAAGCTTTCGCGTGAGTGCGAAATTAAATGAAGATGAGCATAAAACTGATGTTGCGAGTGTGGGGCATGGCACACAAAGAGCCTTCATAATGGCTCTCCTTGAGCATAACGCTGAACAATTTAGCACCAAGCAGCAAACAGGTGAAGATACAAGGACACTTGCACTTGCCATCGAAGAACCTGAATTATATCAGCATCCGAGCAGGCAGAGGCATCTTTCATCTGTCTTGGAGAGATTGTCAAAATCAACCGATTCTGTTAATTTCCAGGTTATCTATGTGACGCATTCCCCACTTTTTGTGAAAGCCACAGACCTCGACAACATTGTCAGGTTTTACAAAACACGACAGGAAAATGAGCCTAGAAAAAGTACAGTGGCACATACAACTCTCGACGAATGTGCGAAGCAGCTGGAGCAAGCCTACTCTGGTAAAGATTACACGCGCGAAACTTTGTTACCTCGACTTCTTGCTATATTGACGCCATGGATGAATGTAGCATTTATCAACCTACTAGCAAAGGAATGGACAATAACATTGATAATTTCAAGTTGGAGGTCATACGCAAACATTGAGCGCAAATCAGTAAATCAGGCGATCCGGCCATTCACAAACCATAGACGAACAATGGATGCAGGACTTGCTTAACCCATCTCATCCAAACATATCACATATAAATAGGCTCTACTACTGTAGATATTGATGATGGTTACAGGAATCAGACAGATCACTCCAGAAGGACTGCTAGGTCACGCTTTGAATGATATCGAGGCTAAATATGCTCCAAAAATTCTATTCGTTTCCGGCAGCATCGATATACCCCTCCCAGGGCCTCGTGTATCCATCGTGGGTACACGTCAGGCGTCGTCGCAAGGCTTGGAAACTGCAAGGAGGTTAGCGAGCGAACTTGGCAGACAAGGAATAGTCATCGTCAGTGGATTAGCTAGAGGCATTGACACCGCTGCTCATACAGCTGCTATTGAGAGCAGAGGAAAAACGATAGCCGTACTGGGTACTCCTCTTGACAGATGCTATCCCCCAGAGAACTGCGAACTACAGAAGATCATGATGAGAGAGCAGATGGTGATAAGTCAGTATCCTTCGGGACATATAACCAAGCCTAGAGATTTTGTCTTAAGAAACAGAACCATGGCATTGGTCTCAGATGCATCGATAATAGTCGAAGCAGGAGAAAGTAGCGGTGCGTTGTCACAAGGATGGGAGACTTTGAGATTGGGGAGGCCGCTTTTCATATCGAAGGAGATATTTGCAAAATCGCTGAGCTGGCCTAAGGAGATGATCAAGTATGGTGCAAGAAAGCTTGAAAGCGTGGACGAGCTGCTCGAAGCTTTACCCCTACCAAATCTGGAGTACACGGTAGAATTTTGAGTCTACGGGAAATAGAATTTGGCTCACTCCTATCTTACTGTTCTCGTAAAGTCAATGAAGAGAAGTTTAATGAAGCCAGAAAAATAATGCAGTTCGTTAAAAGCGATAGTGTGGTCAAGACGGGAAATGATCCTAAGGGAATGCTTATGTCGCAATGGATTGCCAACTACATCACAAAGAGAATGGATCAATTGCCATTCAACTATTTTTTCAAGGTGGATTCGGCTCTCGTACCTATTCCGAGTAGCTCACTTCAGGTCAAGGATGCTCTATGGGCGCCTGACAGAATAGCCTTGGCTTTAGAGGCTAAGGGACTTGGAAAGAGGATAAAAATCTTGAAAAGAGCTTATCCAGTCAATCGGTCATCAACAAGTAGACCCAGTGACAGACCTCTTCCGCAAGCGCATCATGATTCGCTTTGTGTCCTAAAAAGCTTCTACGAGTTCTCTGACATAATCTTAATAGATGATGTTATAACACGAGGACATACTATTATGGGAGCCGCTTGGAGGTTGGCTGATATTTATCCTAACGTTAAGATCGTCGCCTTTGCTGCTGTGCGCACCGTAAGCAACCCATCAGAATTTAAGAATTGGTATGACCCTGTCAAGGGTCAGGTAAAATATAGAGAACAGTCTGAAGATACCATCAGACGACCTTAAGTAGGCGGGCTTACAACTTCGAGTATGCTGACTGGAACTTCCCTCTTTTTAGGTGGGTTGAATAACCAGACCCTCTGTAATATTCAAGAGTGCATTAAAGACATTACAATATAATTATATTTTATAAATTCAACTGCAGGGCGCCTAATCACTATTTCTCCAAGTTTTAAAACATGTTCACATTTTGATGCGGTTTTGGAAGCTGGCGGATGATTGAATTGACATGGCATATCCTGAATCGAACCAAGAAGTATCTGGTAAATGCAGAACTGGGTTTAAACGACATTCAGAGAGAGCTTCCAGAGAGGAGAGTTGCATCTAGATCTAATGTCATATTTCCAAGGTTTGGAACAGCTCAGCTAATCTGCAACAGAGCTTCAATCACAAGTCTGCAACTACGCCAAGTGTAATATGAAGTGAATAAAGGTACTAAGGTCTTGGTGCAACTTTAGCTCAGTAACATCGATGTTGGATTCTAATAAGGCGAGTACGGGTCAATGCCATCCAACTTGCTTCGAATTCACTTCAGCTTCAGATATGAAAAAGATTCCAGAACCAGAGTTCTCCCTATAATCATTTTTAACAACCTTTTAAAATCATAAACACAATCTTGATTACAATAAGTCTTGTCAGTCATCTGTAGTATTGAATTATTTCCGAGCTAAAAAATCGAATCGATTCCCGTAACCTATCATTTCCACCCATGAAAGATACGATGATATGTTTAGCGCCTGCTTTTACATATCTGTCTATCTTCTCCAAACATTGACTCGGACTACCGACAACAGTTCTTTTCAGCACAGCTTCCATAGAAAGCTTCGGTATAATTTCCCTCAACACCTTGCTTGTTGAATCGTCAAATACAAGCTTGCTGAAGTTTAACCTTTCTCGTTCTCCTTCTGAAAGCTCAGGGAAGGCTTCTGGCAGCCAACCAAGAACCTGTAATTTCCCAGCAACCTCGGCCATCTTTTGCGCCTGTTTTTCTTCATCGGCAATTGCCACATGAAGGAAGAGTGAAGGTTCAATTTTCTCTTCTTCTCCCCTAAATTGTCGCTTGATTGATAACATCTTCTTCAAGGTACTACCATAAGATTCAGGGTCAAAGACAACGCCTAAAGGTATCCATCCATCCCCGGACTTTGCTGTGAGCTTTATGGTTCTTCCAGAGTTAGCCGCCAGCCAGATCGGTACACCCCTTCCACTCAGACCCGGCTTCAATGAAGCTTTATTTAGCGTATAATACCGACCCGAGAAGCTGATTTCGTTTCCCGTTAGAAGCAACCTTATAACTTCGATCGCTTCTCCGAGTTTCGATAAAGGCTTCGAACACTCAATTCCGTAAGGCATTGTGTTCTGCGCTTCACCAGCCCCTATGCCAAAGATGAAACGACCTGAAGACAACTCCTCAATCGTCATTGCAAACTGGGCCATCGTAGCCGGATGAAACCTGCATGGATCGGAAACAGAGGTCCCCAGCAGGACCTTGCTTGTATTCATCGACAGCGCGCTCAGTATGGACCACGCGGAGTAACAATCCCTCCTATCCAAAGATATTCCCACCATATGATCTGCGGTCCAAACCGAGCTGAAACCGACCCTCTCCACTTCTACAGCTGAACTCAAGACAAGATCAATCGGATAAAATGGAACCTTGAACCCGAATCTTACATCCTGATAACCAGTCATTTCGTGTTCTTGCTTTTACATCATGTTTTTATTCATTTTCCATCCACTGCGGAAAGACATAAAAGTGCTTTTGGCGGCGTACCCTTCAATGAATTTGAGAAGTGTTCTTGAACCGGGAACAACGCTATGGGCAATACAGAGGATGCAGTGGAAGGCTATTGGAATAAAAGATGAGGACTTCAACAAGCCAAAGATAGCCGTCGTCAATTCTTCTTCGAATCTTTCCGTATGCTACATTCATCTTGATGAAGTCTCCAAGAAGGTGCAGGAAGCGATAAGAAGTGCCGGAGGCCTACCCTTTGAAATAAGAACCACCGCACCAAGCGATGCAATAACCAGCGTTGGTAAAAATGCCAGGTACATACTTCCTTCCAGGGATTTGATCGTGAATGACATCGAAGTGATGGTTGAAGGTGCGTTGCTCGATGGCATGGTGTGTCTTTCATCGTGTGACAAGACAACACCCGCTCATCTAATGGCAGCTGCCAGACTCAACATACCGACTATAATCGTGCCGTGCGGCTATCAGCTCGGAGGATACCTGGATGGGGAAAGTGTTGACTGGCAGGATGTCTATGAGGGAGTGGGTGCATATAAGAAGAACCTTATGAGCCTCGCACACTTGCAAAGAATGGCGGACGTTGCAGTTTGCGGTCCTGGTGTCTGTCCTGGGTTGGGAACGGCCAATACAATGCACATGGTGAGCGAAGCTCTGGGTATGTCTTTGCCTGGCAGCTCTCCGGTAAGAGCGGGCGGCGAGAAACTCTTCCAGATGGCTTCTAGGTCAGGCGAACAGATAGTCAGTCTTGTAGAGCGCAATATACTTCCACGCGACATAATTACCGAAAGGTCGATCGAGAATTCAGTCAGGCTGGTTCAGGCTATAGGTGGCTCTGTCAACGTGGTCAGGCATTTGGCGGCAATAGCTACGGAAGCAGAGCTTGATTTTGACGTTGTCGCTTGCTTCGAGAAGTGTGCAGATGGTGCAAGTCAGCTCACATCAATAAGACCCAACGGCAAATACAGAATCGAAGACCTGGAAAGAGCGGGAGGCGTGCTTGGTGTAATGAAACAGTTATCACCACAGTTGCACCTGGATGCAATGACGGTCGCTGGGATTTCGATTGGCGAGGTCTTGTCGAAGGTAGGTGGAGTGGATGAAGAAATCATCAGACCATTGCACAATCCATTCAAGAAGGAGGCGGGTTTGACAATAGTCAGAGGAAACCTTGCACCTGATGGCGCCATAGTAAAGAATGCTGGAATACCTTCTCACATGAAGTTCTTAAAAGGCCCAGCCAGGGTGTTCGAAAGTGAAGAAGACGCCTTCAATCACATAAACGACTTCAAGCCTGGTGATGTGGCAGTCCTGAGGGGTCTCGGTCCCAAGGGAGGACCAGGAACCGTATTCGCGGCAAGCTTCGTTGCATCACTTAACGGGGCCGGCCTGGCCGAAAAGGTCGCAGTGATTACAGATGGCGAACTTTCTGGCGAATTAAGAGGGCTTACGATAGGACAGGTGATGCCCGAGGCGGCAGAAGGCGGCCCTCTGGCGGTGGTCGCTGATGGAGATATGGTATCTGTCGACCTGGAAAAGAAGAGGGTGGATATATTGATCAGCGATGAAGAGTTAAAGACACGTATGGCAGCCTGGAGACCAAAGAGGCAGAAAATGAAGAGATCCTGGCTGTCCATTTATTCAGAGGTAGTACAACCCATCTCAAAGGGTGCGGTCCTGGGGAGCATTTCGGACTGAAAAATAAGACTTATCTAACGACCTAGAATCAGTTAAAGTATGAAACTTGGTTTCATAGGTCTCGGTACGATGGGATTGCCGATGGTGACAAACCTTCTTAGAAAGGGTTACGAAGTTCATGTATACGATGTCGCAAAGGACAGGGTTGAGATTGCAGTAAGGGCGAATGCGGTAAAAGAAGATTCGATCAAAGCAGTTGCCAAAAACTCGGAAGTCGTCCTGCTATCGCTTCCGAAAGAGGAGATATCAAAGGAGGTCACTTTGGGAGAAGATGGCATTCTAAGGTGGATACGGAAAGGCGGGGTAATAATAGAACTCAGCACTGTGTCCCCATACACCATAGTCCAGATAGCGGAGAAGGCGGTACGAGCTGGTGTTGATATCCTTGACGCTCCTGTATCGGGGGGCAGGGCCGGAGCCGAAAGAGGTGAATTGACAGTAATGGTGGGCGGAAGTCATGAAACATTCCTGAAATGCAAGCCCATCTTTGAATCGATAGGCAAGAGGGTGTACTATGTGGGAGGTTCGGGTAGCGCTGAAGCGGTTAAACTTCTGAATAGTCTGATCGCTATAGGCAACCTCATGATAGCCAGGGAGGCGCTGACGATAGCAAAGAGTCAAGGCGTCGACATAAAGAAGATGTACGAAATAATTAACGCAAGCACAGGGCAAAGTTGGATGTGGAGCAACTGGATAGGCGGGATGATGAATGGGAACAAAACTGGTTCTACTGCCAGGATAATGCTCAAGGATATGAGCTACGCTATCAAGATGCTAAAAGACAGCACCAAATTACCCATCTCCACAAAGGTCCTTGAAACAATCGACTCGCTTGCTTCGACAATCGATCTCGATGAAGATGCAAAGACCTTTTTTGAATTTGTTTTTTCAGGCACGAATTAGCTGCTGTATTTTTATTGCTGCTTTTACAAGCTTCTGACTGGCATGAAGGCAGTGGTGCTCGATGGCGGTAGACTGTCCGTAGAAGAGCTGATGAAACCAGTACCAAAAGAAGACGAAGTCCTGGTAAAGGTGGCTGCCTGTGGCGTCTGCCATACGGACCTGCATGTTATGGAAGGCGATGTTGCGTTCCCCTCCCCCGCAGTCCTTGGTCATGAAATATCGGGGCTCGTCGAAGAAGTTGGTGTGAACGTTAAATCGGTCAAGAAGGGAGACAGGGTAGTCTCACCTTTCATAATCCCCTGTGGCTACTGCAGATTCTGCCGGCAGGGACTGGATGATATGTGTGAGAATTTCTTCAAACTTAATCGCCTTCAGGGCAAACTGTATGACGGCAACACAAGACTGTTCAGGAGAGATGGAACCCCGGTATGGATGTACAGCATGGGCGGCTTGGCAGAATATGCCGTGGTACCATCTACATCTGTATTCAGGCTGCCCGAATCGCTTGACCTGCAGACCTCCTGCATTCTTGGCTGTGCAGTATTCACTGCATACGGCGCCGTGGTGAATCAAGCAGAACTCAAACAGGGCGAAAATGTTGCGGTCGTAGCAGTGGGGGGTGTCGGGATGAACATACTGCAGATCTGCAAGCATGTCGGGGCTTCAAAGATAATAGCCGTGGATGTGAGCGAGGAAAAACTGACCAAGGCAAAAGAACTAGCAGCCACTCATACAATTAACTCAGCGGTAAGCAAGGCTGCTGACGAGATTTTCAGAATAACAAATGGTGAAGGAGTGGACGTCGCATTCGAAGCTCTTGGAAGACCTGAAACCATTCAGACTGCTTTCAACTCGGTAAGAGATGGAGGCAGGGCTGTTGTAGTTGGTATTGCCGGGCAGAAAAAGACCGTTGAGATCGATATAACCAGACTTGTAAGACGAAGCATAAGAATTCTGGGCTCCTATGGCGCAAGGACAAGAAGAGATATGCCTGAGGTTATAAGGCTCGCAGAGCGGGGAATCATTGATCCCGGACGTATCGTATCAAAAAGTTACAGACTTGAACAAGCAGCCGACGCCTACTCGGATTTGAAAGAAGGAAAGATAGTCGGCAGGGCCGTCATAACCTTTTCCTGATGATTCTATTTTTTATTTTTATTATTTTCCCTTTCTAATCAGTTGAACAGCCAGACCCATTGTAGTTTTTGAATCAAGTATCTGCAGGTATCCTCCGTTGCGGGTTTTCCTCTTGCCCGGCAGGATGGACAAGCCAGACTTGGCAAATCTTCTGTTGGCCGAAACCAAGGTTCTCATATCTACAGCCAGGTGGTTGTAATGAGGATGTGGCTTTCCGCCATTCCAGTATGGACCTGGGCCGACAGGCTCGATCAACTCCAAACTGATATTTTGAGCCTCCAGTATCACGACCTTCATGCCGAGTTTCGGATAATTCGTTTGCTCCTTCAGCTTTAAACCCAGCCCATTCTCAAAAACTTCTAGAGCTCTTGACATGTCATCAACGACAATCCCTATATGGTCAATCGTCACCAAAATCTATCGGGTCAAACGGCAACCTCTCTGCATTTATCCTTTTTCTTTTACTTTTGATTGAAGTATGGAATTACCTTCTGACCGAAAAGCCTTACACTGGAGATGACCTGCTGGCTTGTTAGCTTTCTTAAAGCAGCCCTCAGAACCACATAGTTGAATCCTTCTTTCCGATACCTATCAACAGCCTCGATCGCCACATCAGGGTTTCCAATCACGAATCTGTCTTCCGCCCATTCTTCAAACGTCTTTTTTTGTCCACTGATCAGCGGATGACCAGAAGAGCTGTAGTCAACCTGATACATATCATTGAAAGACTCTTCTGATTCTCTGAGAGCCTGCTCCGTGGTTTCAGCCACATAGACATCCCTCATTATCGGCAGGGGAGAGACCGGCTTGCCCATCTTTCTGAGTTCGTCATCATATATCTTCCTGAGTTTAATGATTTCACCGAATGTAACTGTGGGCCCAGGAAACCATGCATCAGCAAGCCTGGCAGCCCTTCTGAGTGCAGCAGGCTGCCAGCCACCCACCCAGATGGGGGGCCTGGGCTTGCTGTAAGGTCTAGGTTGAACCGTAGCTTCGCTCAGCCTGAAGAATTTGCCGTCATAGTCTACCCTTTCATCCCTGAGCAGTTTATCCAGAAGAATCAGGCCTTCATCCATTATTTTTGCCCTGTCCTTCAGACTCACCCCAAAATTGTTGAAATCTTTCTCTCTATAACCAGCTGCTACCCCGAGTATCACCCTTCCGTGCGTAATGCAATCTAACTGGGCAACTTCTTCGGCAAGCCTCAGCGGGTGATAGAGTGGGAGTATCGCAATATTTGTTCCGAGCTTCATTTTTGTATGCTGGGAGAGTATTGCTAGGGCAGAAAGGGGGCTGGGTAGATACTCGTTATGCCCATGATGCTCCTCAAACCACACCGAATCGAAACCATTTTCTTCCGCTGCTTTGGTCTGCGCATAGGCATCTGGAAAGAAATCGCCCCATTCTCTAGGCGTAACCCCGAAGTACATCCGCTGGTCCAAATCCATCAGCTCCTGCTAGAGCTCCGCCTCTTTGAGTGCCGATCTGATCGCTGACTTTTCCGCCTCGGTTACATTCATAAGAGGCGGACGCATATATGTGACCTTCTCGCTTATTACATTTAGGACGGATAATGCATACTTGGTCCTTGCCCTGTAGCTCCTTACCGGAGAGCCGTAAATGACTTCCATGAGTGGCTTCAGTCTTGCCCAGATCTCAGAAGCTTCTTTCACATTTTGCTTCTTGACCAGTTCGAACATCTTCACGAGGTCCTTTACCGGGAGAGTTCCGAACCCTATCAGTGCGCCGTCGCAACCCAGCACAAAGGACTCAAGTACAAAATTGTCATTTCCTGTCAGGAAAGAAACTCTCTTTGCATGCTTCTTAAATGCATTCAGAGTTTCATAGAACTTCCTGGCATCGAAGGTTGCTTCTTTGATTGCAACAACATTCTTTAACTGTGCCAGCTTCAACAATACTTCCAGCGGATATTCTATTCCTCCCAAGCTTGGCTGCAGCTGAAATAGTATGATATCAAGTCCGGCTTCGTCTGCGATGGACCTGTGATACTCAAGGGGTCCAGTCGGATCCAGCGGCAGACCTGCAAATGAAGAGTTTGGGAACATTAAACCTGCGTCTGCGCCAGCCCGCTTGGCTTCAGTTGCCGCGGCAACAGCGGACTTCGTCGAGCTTCCTATTATACCAGCTACCACAAGCTTACCCCCCACACTTGCTCTTGCCACTTTCACGACTTCTCTACGTTCTTCCGGAGTAAGATTTGGACCCTCTCCGGTGTCCACATTTACTGCGGCACCTGTGACACCGGCGGACGTGACCCATTTCAAGTATCTTTTGTATTCGTCCAGATCCGGTTCCGCCGATTTGTTCATCGGAAGAACAACAGCAGGTATGATTCCCGTTATCATGTTAAAGCTGTCATTCATTGCAATAGATATTGATTTCGGTAAGATATCTCCCCTGGTTTCACTTCTCATCTGATAATACTTATATACAATATGTATCGATTCACGAGGTGAATGATGAAATACAGTTTGAGGATCGATTTTATGCACACACTTTCTTGGAAATCACGAACGCTCTCATGCATGCCGATTCAATAAAGGTGACATAGCACTTGGCTCAAGAGTCGCCTATTGTTTACACTAACGTTGAGAAACTTACAATCTACATAGCAGCACTTCTTGGCTTCATGTTCGATGGTTATGACTTGCTGCTTACCTCGTTCGTTCTCGGTCCCATGGCAACGTATTTCCACGTCACGATAGCCACCGTCGCATTCGCCCTGACCCTGGTTCTGGTTTCCTCCGTCATAGGAGGTATCTTCTTCGGCTGGCTCGCCGACAAGATAGGGAGAAGACCTGTTCTTTTCATAACTATCGTGGTCTACGCTCTTACCACGATTGCGGCAGGCTTTTCGAGCAGCATCCCTGAGTTTTACCTTTACAGATTCCTGACCGGCCTTGGTGTCGGTGGAGAATGGGGCATAGGCTATTCGTTGCTGAATGAAGCTTACTCTGAAAAGACGAGGGGCAAAGCCAGTGGATGGCTGGCAAGCATGTACGTCTGGGGTTCTCTACTGGGGGCCGTAACTGCTGGCTATACAATTTCAGCTTTCGGTCCAGCTCTGGGTTGGCGTTACGCCTACTTCATCGCTGGGGGGAGTGCATTGGTACTCATTGTCCTAAGGTTGTTTACGCCAGAATCGAAGGTCTGGTTAAGGTATATGCAGTACAAAAAAGAAGGAAAGCTGCCTCCAGGTTACGAAGCTAGGAGTTCGATCGTCGACATATTTTCTAGGAAATTTATCAGGTACACTCTGTTCTGCACGTTGATGGCTGTCGGTTACCTATTCTTCACTTATTCTTATCTGTCGTTTATCCCAACGTACTTTGGTGTCTTCTACAAGATTCCGGTGCCTACCTACACCCAGATGATAGTGATCGCAGAATTGGTTGGAATTGTTGGATACGTAGTCAACGGTTTCCTGTCCGATTCCATTGGAAGGAGAAAGACGGCTATTGTGTATGGAATTCTCAGCTTTCTGGCGATCATCTGGTTCCTGGTAGAAGCAGAGGCGAAACCCTCGTTTACGAATATCTGGTCGTTCCCTATCTTTTATGCATACATGGGAGTATACTTCGCAGCGGGTTTCATTGGACAATTCGGTGTATGGTTCGGAGAACATTTTGCTACAAGACTGCGAGCTACTGGATCAAATTTCGCCTTCATGGTTGGTAGGGGACTTGGAGGGGGACTGCCTCCCATACTGGTCCCGTTCTGGATCGGTTTTGGAAACCTAGGAATAGCCATCTCGATAGGCATGATTATCGGCGCAGTACTGCAATTTGTCGCAATCTTCGGCCTCAAAGAAACAAAAGGAACGAAAATTACTCCGGTTTAAACCATCAGAATATTTTAGAAAGGTCTTTTTTTGCAAACTTGAACGCGCTACCAGTGATTACCAGCACAACCGTCTTTCCTTTTGCTTGTAATACCTCCAGAGATGCCAATGTTGCAGCTGACGCTGGCTCACAGAATATTCCCTCTGTTGCCAAGGACTTCAGAGCTCTCTGTATTCCACCATCGTCCACATCGATTATCTCGCAATGGCTCTCCTGTATTACTTTTTTTAGATGTTCACCTTCGAGCTGATGGAAACCGGCTATACTTTCTGCTATTTTTGTCTCCTTAGCAACCGAAGCCACAATGTTTGAATTTCTTGACCTTTTAACGCCTTCCCAGATGCCAGACAGAAGAGTTCCGTTATTGGTTGGAACAACAACACTTAAATCGTCTCCCAATGCCTCCACGATTTCTTCTCCGATCTCGGCATCTCCCAGTCTCTTTGCTGGGTTGCCAGGATTGGCGAGATATATTCCCTCACTGGTGGCAAACTTCTCACTTTCTTCTACTGCTTCGTGATATCCCCCTTTGACTAGGTGCAGTTCAGCCTTTAACAACTCCAAGAGTTCTTTTCTTTCTTGGCTGATCGTGGCAGAGCAAAACACATGTATTTTGAGCCCGGCTGTTCTACCCAGGGCTGACAGGGAAATTGCTGCGTTTCCTGTGCTGGCAATGACAGCCTCGCTTTTGTTTCGAGCCATCATTTCCTCTATGATTTTCCTACTCTCTCTGTCTTTGTGTGAGTGAGTGGGATTCTGAAGTTCCAGTTTCGCGTACAGATTGCAATTAAATAGTCGCCCCAGCTTTTCCAGCTTTACCAAGTTTGTGCGGCCTATTCCCGGATATGGTCTATCCATACGCTTGTACCGAATGACAGTTCTAATATAATCTTCCATATGATTTGTGAGAACTCGGGTCGTTTTCCCTGTAGTGGCAGCGCAAAGGCGCATCCTGAATATTAATAACACAGAGCTTTTATTCAATTATCCATGGTAGTAAGTCTTGCCGAGTTAAGTCAAGAATCATTCGAGAAGTCCAACAAGAACGTAATTCTGCTGCCTGTGGGATCGGTGGAACCGCATGGCACTCACTTACCTTTGGGAACTGACACCATAATTGCCGAGGCCTTGGCTAATGCGGTGTCAACTAGAACTGGATGGCCGGTCCTGCCGACCATCCAGTACGGTTTTATCTACGGACTGAGGGATTTTCCAGGAAGCGTCAGTATACAGGAAGATTTGTTGCAGTCCCTTATTCTTGGTATAGGAAAGGAACTTAAGCGGTATAAGTTCAAGATGCTGGCAGTCGTAAACTGTCACATACCTAATTCGGCAGCCGTTACTCACGCGTTATTTAAGGCACTGACCAAGGATGATATTCCTGGAGTGAATCTCACATTTCCGGGCTATGAAGAAGCATATTCGAAATACTGCAAAAGTAAATTGTGGAGACCTGGGATATTTCATGCTGATGAACTGGAGACATCAATCATGCTTTATCTCAGACCGGATTTGGTCCGGATGGAGAACGCAAAGAAGAACTATCCTAAACCACCGGAGACATTTGGGTTCTATCCACACAGCTGGAAAGAATTTTCGGATATCAGTGTCATAGGCGATCCCACGTTGGCTAGCAAGAAAAAAGGCGAATTATTATTTAATTTCTTTGTGGAAAAAATAATCGCGCTGTTATCAAACAGGGCGAGATAAGCTCTTTCGTTCCAAGCCCATGGTTGTCCGTAGGAAGAAAAACACGTCTTCTGTTAATCTTCAGCTTGGTCTAGTCTATGGTCACAACCTTTCTCTCCTTCTTCGGAATCCCAGACATAATCTTTTCCAAGATAACCATTGACGGAAGAGGCAGTGATTGTATTTTCATTCACAAACATTGATTAAAAGCTTGGGGTCATAATAACAACCTTTCAATATAGTCAAACACCTGGATGTATACATGAATGTCGAACAGGCAAAGTCTGTGCTTGCAGAACAAAAAAATTCCTTGCTTACAAGGCTGCCCAGTGATATTATACAGCGGAAAACACCAGACCTTGCAAGGTTCATATCGTATTCTAATGTTCTTGCCATACTCGGGGCGGGGAGGTGTGGCAAATCGAATCTCGCCTCTCTTTTGATGATAGGAAAGAAATTCGGTTATGTGAATTTCGATGATGAGAGATTATATGGCGTGAAGGCGGGAGAGCTGAACATTCTACTCCAAGGTATTTATGAGTTGGAAGGCGGAGATGTAGGATTTTTACTCTTCGACGAAATGCAGAATGCGAAAGGATGGGAGATATTCGTGAGCAGGCTGAGAGATACAAAAAGGATAATCATAACAGGAAGCAATTCTGGTCTCTTATCAGGAGACCTTGCGACTCATCTGACCGGCCGTCACGTCGACTTTGCACTGTATCCATTTTCATTCGGCTACATGACTTCTTTTCACAATCGGGTCTAATGCATGTGCCACATGCCTTGCCTTAAACTCAAGTCCGAGGTTGTCGCCTAATTTCTTATGATTGATTTCACCTCCATGCCCAGCTCCTTTGTACATCTCAACCTGTTCAGAACCCTCAGGTCCCAGCCTATTGCTATAATCACCCCCCATCTTTCCCTGTTCTCCTTTTTCCTGAACCTTGTATGCAGGTTGTGATCTTTGGATTCTTTCTTCTGCACCAAATATTGCCTCTATCATCCCCCTCCATTTGTAAAGCTCAAAGCTGAACATCTTTGATGCTTTGCTCCTGTAGTGCAATCTCTTTCTTATGTCCTCTTCCTCTTGGCCCTTTCTGGCTTATTCTCTGCTTTATGTTAGGGAACATCTTCAAGGAATAGACTTTCTTGAAGATATATTCAGCATCGAAGCCCCTGTCCGCATCGAAGACAGAGCCTGGAAAGGAGGAGAGAGATAGACTTCAGCATGCTTCTTAGTGTTGTGCAATCTGCAGCCCTGTAGCTCGTCACACTTACCTTCAGTATTATCAGATAATCCAGTATGGCTATTATATGATACTTCAGATAGAAAAGCCTCCTCACTTCCTCGAATATCCTTCTCCTCCTCTTGTTCGTCCTCACCACAGTTTCGTATCTGTCAGTCTCGACGCCGGAGCTGTCCCCGGCGAGTACGCCCTTCTCCTTCCCATCCTGCCTCCTTCATGCAGAGGGAGGAAACCCTTTCCAGCATGTTATCCAGGTACTCTTTCGGTGTCTCTTGGTAGGCCCTGTGTATCGTCGAGTGATCAGGATACGGTTCATGCCATGGCAGGTTCAGCGCAGGGACTTCGTTCTGCATCTCCCTGAATGTATATCCAAGTATGACCATGAGCAGGCAGATGCAGATTAGCTTCTGCCAGGAATGGACTTTCTTTCTTCCCCTCTTTGTCCTCCTTTGTCTACGAGGAGGTTCATTCTCCCTGACAAGCGTAACTATATCTCTTACCAGTTCATCCCGTTCACGCGTGTGGGCGAGATGGTATACTCTCCAGTATCCTTCTCTTTTCCGGTGTGTGCTCAAACATCATCGGAGCCCACACCCTAACTACGTTCATGATTGATTGAATCAAGATAAGATGACGTTATGGATTAAAGGAATTAGGCGACAACCTCTTGTATGTATTTCAGCGAATCCTCTCCTTGTTCTACCATTCAAATATCAGGCACCAAATAGTCAGCGCAGGTTAGAAATATCTCTCCATTGACCATAATTTTCTTGTTCTGTATTATTTTCATTGCTACTTCACTCTTCTCTGGAGATCATCATATCGAGGATGAAATATAGTCACTAATTGCAATCCATAAGTTTTGTCTTTAAGTGACCTTAAGGACTAATGCCTTTGTGAGACTGCTTCGTCATTTGGCCACATAAAAAAATTATTCGAGCTAATCCGAGTAGCCGAAAGTTGTTCAGAATCGCTTCGGTCTTCCCACGGTAAGTCTTTGCCTTAAATAGACAACAAGAAGGAAGGATAGTGCGGTGACTAGGGCCGCAGGAGCTCCGAACTCCGGTACCCCTGTAACTGCTTGCTGAACCTTACAGATCGCTACACCACCATTAGCAGTATAGGCTTGACAATTCGTATCTACGTTGCTAAATGAATCGGTGTATGTAAGAATAGCCGTTAACCCAGATGTGTCTGACACTACACCCAGGCCTACGGGGGTGGACGATAGGGTGTTACCCGAGACTGTTTCGTTTTCGTCATAGACGACTACGCCATAATATTTGTTCGACTGAAGTGTGTTGCCTGTAGTGGTTACTGTACCGCTCGGGTCGAGATACATACCAATGCCTATATCATTCGCCGAAAGAGTGTTGCCTGTAATGGACACCCCCGAGCTTCCAGCCTGGTATAGAAGGATGCCCGTTCCCTGAGCGGCATTGATGAGATCGTTAGAACAGTAGGTTGCTAATGTACACTCGTTCCCGCTGACGGTATTATCTGTGACCGAACCCTCAGCTCCGAATGCAATCTGGATTCCGTTCGAGGCGATGTAGGGCTGTGCTGCACTAAGAGGAGATACAGTGTTTCCTGAGATGTTACAGTCAGAACCAGCGAAGTTGCACGTTATCCCGTTCTTCTGATAATTGGTTACAGTGTTTGAAGAGATCGTAACTACGGAGTTGTGACCTGATGAGCTCTGAACGAACACAGCCAAGCCATTTTGGCAACCATAAAGGGTCGAGGTGCCAAGGTTGATGTTCTCTATGGTTGCTTGTTGAAGAGTTCCGGAAGCAGAATCGAACAGCACACCCATATACAGAGGAGGACCACAACCCATGCCAGCAAAGGAAACGCCTGAACCATCGACCACAAGGTCTTCAACGACTACTCCCGAGGTCCGGTTGACCAATATGATGGGGGCTTCAGGTACATTGTTCACAGGATGAATCGCATCACCCGTAATAGACGTAGGCCTAATGATGGTCGCAGACCCAGAACCAACGAGAGTGATCTGCTTATCGATGACCAGTTGTTCCGGAAAAGTTCCTGGGCCTACACATATCACTGAACCAGGACTTGCCGAGTTTATCGCAGATTGAATAGAACTTCCACTGCTCACAGTCACTGTACAGTTCAGAGCGTAAGTAGAGTTCGAAGGAACTGCTGCGATTACGGCAAAAGAGAGCACGAATATTGAAAGAACCAAAAATAGTCTTCTAGCTTTCGTTATCATTTTACCCTTTATTTCCGAAGTCTCATTTCAAATAAGCTTTATGAATCACTTTTACATTAGAATGAATTAAAAATCTATACTAAGCCTCTAGAAGGCTTCAAATGTGTGTTGACAGAGTAAGAGGACTGTAATTCACGCTTATCACATTTCTTCTGGAAATAGCTCTGAGAACTGGGTTTAGTATGAGATAAGGTAATTCTAGAGTCCACTGGCCTCTGCGTATGATAACTTTTGCACAGCGCAATTTTTCCCACAGAATTGTTAGAGCAATTTCTGTACCGAGGTTGGCGAAGCGCTTTCCGATTAAAACATAGGTAAGGGCGCTGACTACCACGATGATCAGTATACCGGGGCGAAACTCTGGTACGGCGCCATTGGCGAAGGTCCACGAAGGGGTGCTAGTAGGCGTCTTTGGGTCTTGGTCGTTTCCCGAATCAGGAGAGGGAAGGACGGGGCAGAGACGGTACACGTGGCTATCAATGGTTTGATAATGCAACTGACCTGATGGGTACCATGGAATAATATGAGTCAGATAAATTCGTATATCATGGACTCGCACAGAAGCTGTCAAACTTGTGTTGATGTGCAAGATCCGTCTAGTAGTATCCGTGCCTGTCATACATCTCACCCCTAACACCAAAGGTCGCACAAGATAGTGGCTGCCGCACAGTGTCTCATTGTCCTGCATGGGTACGAGAGCTTTTCCCATTAGTGCTCCATGGAGACACAGCAATATGACCATACTATCGGGGAACAGATTTTCCAAAGATGCAAATGTGTATTTAACAGGTCAAGACAAGAATCATGTCGAGGGATTCACTTCGTGCCTACGTACGAAGGGCCTGCCTTCTGAAAGTGGAGATCACTGAAAATGCTGTTTTCGCCGATTTGGATTACTCTGGGTCGAAAGTCGGATTCGAAGCTGTTATTGAAACTATTGCGATACACACGGCCAGGCCGTACGAGATTCTCGAGACGGTTTGGGAGCACGCTTTCCAAGTTGCTGTAGCTGGAAAAGATATCGGCCTCTGGGGCGAGAAGAAAAATAGGAGACCCGAACTATGTATTCTTTCTAATCACTCGGTAGAGGAACCAATTTGGTGACTGAAGCAGTTAAGGGGCTTCTATCAAACTTCGTCTAACCAGTTGATGAGGGTGTTTCGATGAGCATGGTTTTGAGTGGAGCTATGACCAATGTCAAACGTATGTTTGAGGCGATCAAGTTGAGCAAGGTGTTCCAGACTGATTCGGCGCCGGTTCGTGAATAGCACTCCCCCTAAGGGCGAACGACATTAAGTTGATAATATGAGACGCCTCCTACGCGTCACCGCCTCCCCGCGACCTGACCAAAAGGGCAAGTACTCAAAGTAAACTTGTAGATCAGGGAACAAGCCGAATCCTTTTCAATTGAAGTAGAATATCAGTTTCTTACATGATGACTCTATTGAGTCAAATTATACAAAGCATACAAAGGATCACAGCACCTCGTGCCAGTAACCGCAGCTATTAGGTTGCTGTTGGCAATGAGTTCTCTGTAGTCGAGGGTTGCCCAAATGGCCCTATTTGAATTGACATCACAATAGGCCTTGATTTCAGCCAAAATTTTAAGGTCGTTTTTGTTCTTGAGGCTCGGGATTTCTAAGGCCAGCTTTTCCAGATCACTTTGATCTGCGTCCAGGTTCGTGCTGCGTGACAGAATGTTGTCAAGTTCGATTTTGATGTTGCCGAACATGGTGTTTATTTCTGCCAAGAGCGGCACCAACAGCCCGCCTATCGAGGGCGATTCCGGCTTGGCGAACTCCGTGTCCATTCTGTTGACGAGTATCGTCTCTATATGCTGCAACCTTTCTTTCTCGGTATCCTTCAATGATTTATCGCTTGACGCAGCCCAGAAGTAGTTCATCACCTTCTGGTAGTCGCTCTTTCTTAGCGGGGTATCCTGAGAGCCGCCCGTGCTCGAGCTCTCGCTCTTTTTGAGAGTCTCATACAAATGAATAAAATGTCTATTGACGAAAGTTCTGACCTGCTCGAATCTCGTAGTACACTCGTAAATTATCGTGGGAGTAACCTTGTAATTCAGGTGTTTGGTGTTAAGGTCGCCGAAGAGCTTCTTCACCTTGAATGAGTACCGGAAATTTCCGAAAGCTTTCGCCAACACCACCGAGGAATCAAGGATTACCTCGGTGTCCAAACCAATCACTCTTTTACTCGAATACTGTCAGCGCAATAGCTTGCTGGAAATCCTCGGTCTCAGGCGAGAGAGCGAAAACCCTGTAAGGACGAAGGTTTTTGTAAGTCAAAGTTGTGGCTTCCTGTGCGGCGACTATCTCTTCGTTCAACCGTCGCATCTGAAGTCTCAAATCGGCCATCAATCCATCGAAGTACTTTTTGTCAACGTTTTCCATCGTATAAGGTTTCAATTTCCACATCTCCTTCATTGACGTTGAGTTGCAAATGTCGAGGTAGAGCGTGCTCCTAGATACAAGGTCCGAAACCACCCTGCCGGCCACAATCAGGGGGCTCATTTCGTTTCGAAATGTCTCTGCTCTTTGACGAAACAGATTGAAGCTACGCTTATAGACCAATCGCAGCTCGCTCTCTAACCTCTTGCTCTTGAACATCAGGATCGCCATCTCTAAAATAGACGCTCTGCGAGCCTCGTCCACCAAGAAGAAGTAATTGTTGGGTACACGGGACTGAAGCATAAGGTAGACTTGCAGCTCGGCATTGGCCCGGTAGATGTCCATCGCCTTCTGCACCAGTATCTCGAAGGCTTCGGAAATGCTTTCCGCGACCTCCGAATCCGCAAGGTCATTCTTTTTCCTTATCGTGCCCAAGGCCTTCCTCAATTGGGGGTCTGACTGCATCAGATCGTCAACGAGTTTTGCATAAGAAGCGGCGTACTCCTCGACGCTGAACCATCTTGGAATATGCGGGAGCGAAGATACCAAACTGGCCCGTTCTTGCTTCACATATTTCGATATGTCTGACAGCTCCTCGTCCTTGTAAGAGAATAAATTGTAGGCTCGCTGCTCGAATTTCATTCCCGCAATTTTGGTCTTGATTCGCTCTATGTTCGGCTTTATTGAGGTGACTAGGTAGTCGGCAACCGACTGCTGGGGGAGGCCCGCACTAGGTGACGCAGTAGATAGTGTCATCTTCTCAACCCAAGTCTATCTTTTTCTCCTTAATAACGACGTTCAGTAAATCTCAGTATCTTAAATGTTTTATGATGCGTGCAGGGGCTCCATTAACTTAAGCGACCATCTCCATCGGGTTTAGTAGTCCATTGAACCTAATTCTATCCCTATTCTAGTTGTACATGAAACAGAATACGTACAGCCACCTCCAGACATTGGACGGTCTACATCCATGCTTCCTGCAGGGATAGTTGCCGTCGAAAGCTTCCGTCCTTTTTTCAGGTACTGGTTTACCCTTTCTGTCAAGCTCTTCTCATAGGAAAGAATATATCCTGTGTTCCAGCCCGAGGGAATTATTACATGCATCCAGATACCAAACTATACCTTCCTATGTGTACAACACATACCTTCGGTACATCCGACAAGTCTATCCAGAAAGAACTCTGCAACCATGATGTTCCCGAACCTTGACAGGTACACCTCTCGAATACGTCCGTGGATGGGCTCTACGGCAACCCACACCCATGCCTCGTTTGTACCTACTCTGACGTACGTCCCATTCACAAGAAATGTCGTAGCCCTGCATTTGTGGAATATTATTCTCTTACCGAACAGCTGTATCCACTTACACACGGCTACATGACTTCTTCTCACAAACGGGTCTATTGGAGGCATGTGCCATATGCCTCAAACTCAGGCCCAGACAGTTACAGGTACAGGCCGTACAGTACGGCCTCGGGATGCGTCCTTCTCCTTTTGATTAGAATCATAAGTGATTGGATGCGTCGCGTCAGTGTTTCTCGTTGAGCGAGATCAGATAGATCAACATATCAAAGAGGGCTTAAGTTAAATACGCGACACTTTCACTAAAAAAATTCTTGAGTGGTTGCAAGAACATTCAACAGACTTGATCGAATTAAACATTTATTACCCCAAACTTCGACCGTAGGTCAAGTGAGGAGATATTCTAGACCTCGCTTGGGATTGACATTCGACGATGTTCTTCTCCTCCCGCGTTTTTCGAATATAAGGTCGCGTAAGGATGTAAGTTTAGAGACCTCGTTTTCAATGAACATTCACCTGAATATCCCGGTCGTAAGCGCGAATATGGACACCGTTACAGAATCAGAAATGGCGACAGCGATTGCAAGAGAGGGTGGTATCGGAGTTGTTCATAGGTTCATGCCAGTCGAGGAAGAAGCGGCAGAGGTCCAGAAGGTAAAGAGGTGGAGTGGAATACGGATAGAGGATCCGATCACCTTGCCCCCCGACAGCAAAGTCGTGGAAGCAAAGAATTTAATGAATGAACACAAAATTGGGGGTATAATCGTTGTGGACAGCAAAAGGAGGGTGCTTGGGCTCGTAAGCAGGAGGGATGTCATCTTCGAAGATCCAAAAACAAAATTGTCCGCAGTAATGACCCCTGTTAAGGAGCTTGTCACCGCTCTGCCAGATGTCAGTCCCGACGAAGCCGAGCGGATACTCAAGAAATCGAAGGTGGAAAAACTTCCACTAGTCAGGAAGAATGGGGTGCTGGCGGGCCTCATAACGGCCAAGGATGTTGAAAAGAGATTACAGTTTCCCAGGGCTGCGAAGGACAGGAAGGGGAGGCTGCTGGTGGCAGGGTCGGTGGGTGTCAAGGGGGACTACATAATCAGAACAAAGAGGCTCCTTGAAAGCGAAGCCGATGCCATCGTGGTAGACGTGGCGCACGGTGATTCTGTTTACGCAGTTGAGGCAGTGAGAAAGATCAAGAAGGAATTCGGCGCGGAGGTGGTTGCAGGTAATGTGGCCACCGCCAATGGAACTAAGAGCCTCATTCAGGCAGGCGCTGATGCGGTAAAGGTGGGCGTGGGCTCGGGGAGCATCTGCATCACCAGAATCGTAGCCGGTGTTGGTGTTCCTCAGCTGACCGCGATACAGGATTGTGCTTCTGTTGCGCACGACTACGGCATTCCGGTCATAGCAGATGGTGGAATAAGGAACCCCGGCGATGCGACCAAGGCCCTGGCCGCCGGTGCGTCCACGATAATGGTTGGCAGCCTCTTTGCAGGAACAGACGAAAGCCCGGGGGCGGTTGTGTTCAGAGAGGGAAAGAAGTACAAACTTACGAGAGGAATGGCGTCTCTGACCGCCAACATAGAACGCAGAGTAAAGGAATCGGAGAAAACCAATTATAAAATAGAATCTCTCGTAAATGATGTTGCACAGGAAGTAGTCCCCGAGGGGGTAGAAGGCTTCATACCTTACAGAGGAAGCGCCGACGATGTAGTCAAACAGATTCTCGGTGGGATCAGGTCAGGAATGAGTTACTGTGGGGCTTACAACCTCAAAGAGTTGTGGAGCAAAGCAGAATTCATCCAGATTACAGAGGCCGGATACAGAGAGAGTCTCCCTCACGATATTGAGAGAATGGTGTAAATTTGGACAACCTTTGCATAGTTGGACTGCAGTGGGGGGATGAAGGTAAGGGAAAGGTCGTAGATTATCTTGCCGATGGGTTCGAATCCGTTGTCAGGTTTAACGGTGGAAGCAACGCAGGCCATACCGTGGTTGTAAACGGTTCCAGACACGTCTTCCACATTCTGCCTTCGGCCGCGCTGAAGTCAAAGAAGTTGCTAATTGCTGCCGGGGTCGCGGTCGACCCAGAAGTCCTGTCTGAAGAACTGTCTCTGGTCAAATCACTCCGAACCAGGACTGTAGTGGATTTCAGGGCCACAACTGTATCCCCACTTGAGAAGATGATGGATGCGACGCTGGAGGATTTCAGGGGTTCCTCGGCTCTCGGAACGACGAGGAGGGGTGTCGGGCCCGCGTACGCCCTGCGTGCACTCAGGCTTTCGCCAAGGGTCGGAGACCTTGTTTCGGATTCTTATGACATGACAACCATTCGAGACTTTTACAAGAATTTCCTACCAGAGGTTCCGGACATGGAGGGCTGGAGAAAGAAATCAAAGATGTTGCTGGAGGAATTGACCGGGAATGTTTCAGACCTTGTCAACGAAATCAATGATAGAAATGGCGCGGTGATGTTCGAGGGTTCTCAGGGCACCCTTCTTGACCTGCTACACGGGACTTACCCTTTCGTCACATCTTCAGGAACCCTTTCCAATTATGTTCCTGAATCCGTGGGTGTGCCCCCCAGCAGGGTGGGTGATGTGATGGGTGTAGCGAAGTGTTACACAACGAGGGTCGGGTCTGGCCCCTTCCCTACAGAGATGGATGAAGCAGGCGCGCAAAGGATAAGAATTGAAGGCAAGGAGTATGGGTCAACGACTGGCAGGCCGAGAAGAATAGGATGGCTCGACCTTGTTTCCCTCAAGTACGCTGTAAGGATGAATGGCGCCAGGAAGCTTTCGCTTACCAAACTTGATGTGCTCGCGAGGTTAAAGGAATTCAAGGTATGTGAGGCGTACTCCGTGGATGGGGAAGAAACGGAGGATTTCTCCAGATGTCTCATGGAGATGGATAGAGTAAAGCCGGTCTACTCCGATGGCTGGTCTATCAAGGGTCGGCTTGGTGCGAATGGTATCCCTGGCTCGGTTCAGGAGCTGATTGATCATATTGAAGAAAAACTCAGAGTTGAAGTAAAGCTGGTTTCGTATGGTGAAGACAGGTCGATGACATTTGAAAGATAGAAGAAGTTACGTTTCCCCCCTCGACGACAGGTACTATGCGGAATGTTCGGAACTGGCACGATATTTCTCGGAGAGGAGACTTCTGAAGGAGAGGGTCGACGTAGAAATGCGCTACCTTGAGCTCCTTCAAAGGGTAGGAGTTGCCCCCAAAACAGATTTGCCTTACGTCTCTGTTTCGTACGAAGAGTTCAAGAAAAAGGAGAAGCGGTTGGGACATGACGTGAAGGCGGTGGAGGTTTGCATAAGGGACGTACTTTCAAGAAGAGGAGGGAATGTATCCTCCTTGATACCATATGTACACCTGGGGTTGACAAGTGAAGATGTCAACTCTATAGCATTCGGTACGATGTTGAAGAACGCTCTTGGTAAGGTGATGATACCCTCGTACGAGCGACTGCTGGAGAGACTAGCCGATATCTCCAGAAGGGAAGCCGGTACTGTAATGATCGCCAGGACTCACGGAAGGCCTGCGGTTCCAACAACCTTCGGAAAGGAGATCGCGGTGTTTGCTTACAGGTTGTACGAAAGGCTGGAGGCTCTGAAAACCACTGAGCCGTCTGCAAAGGTTTCCGGCGCCGTCGGGACATACGCTTCATTTTACCTCATAAAAGGTGATTTGGACTGGCCGAAGCTGCTGAAAGAGTTCGTAAACTCCTACGGTTTGGATTTTGTAGAGTACACAACACAGATCGTGCCAGCCGAAAGGTTGTCAGACATTCTACATATTTTGACCTGCATAAACCAGTTGATAATCGGGCTGACGAGAGACCTTTGGATTTACCAAACCCTGGGTCTGTTATCCTTTGTTAGACCTGGAAAGGTGAGCAGCTCCACCATGCCACAGAAAGAAAACCCTGTCGACCTCGAAGATGCAGAAGGACAGGCGGAAATCGCCAACTCGCTTCTTTTATTCATGACCTACAGGTTTCAGCTGAGCAGACTCCAGAGGGACCTTTCTGATAGTCCAATAAGAAGGAACATAGTTGTAGCTCTCGCGCACTCGCTCATAGCATGCAAAAGGGTACAAATCGCGCTCGATGCAATGAAAATAGAAAGGAAGGCGATGGTAGATGAGGTAAGACAGCATGAAGAAATATTCGCAGAGCCTGTTCAACTTCTCATGAGGCTGAGGAAGGATGAAAATGGTTATGAGAAGATAAAGAGAGAGGTTGAGTCAGGCAGGTTTTCTAGGCCCCACGAATACATGGACCTCATAGGGGATTACACAGGCATCGCCAAAAGACTGGCCAAGGAACTTCGCTTTCAGGTTTCGGGGGCCAAGTGACATCAGCAGCTTTTTAGAGTCTGAAGACCCTGTTAACTCAAGGTCCTATTGAGCGGATTGTCTTTCTCAATTCGCTCAATGTGAATCATTTACTGGGCGTGCTCAATCCCTCATGCCTTGGATCAAGAGAAAGAGGACGTGCCCAGAGGCTGCACAATACGCCCCCGGATGCATTCTTTTCCCCCCGAAGACAGGCATGAGTAACGGTTTGAATGCCTACCATCAAATTCTCGTTGTGCAAAATCAGGCAGACAATCAACTCAAAGAGGGCTTGAGCAAACAGTGCCCTCTCGGCATCTGATTGTTTTCTCAGGTGGTAGGTCTCGGGAATCATTCATGTTTAAGGACTTCGAGTATGATGGGGTCAGCAACCGTGTATTTTCCTCTTTCAAACCTTTGGATGTATCCTTCTTGCAGCAGTGTACGTAACCCTTCGGTTGTGCTAGACCTTGAAAGGACTATTCCCCTGATAGAGCCACCGGTTTTTGCTAGGTGTTTTAGTACGGCTTTCGCGTTTTTTCCGAGTTTTTGGTACTCTTTTAGTACAAGCGAGACTACGATCGGATCTTCCACGAGTTTGTTTAGGATTTCTCGTGCTGCATGCCTTTCCAGATTCTTGTACCTGAGGGCTCTTAGTCCGAATAGGTTTAGCCATGCAGGGATTCCGTCAAGCCTGTCTACCGCCTCTTGGAGTGCTTCCTCTTCGTATTTCACACCCTCCTCTTCGAAGCCTTCCCTTAGGAATTTCATGGATGTTTCACGGGGGAAACTTTGGACGTGGATGGGGTAGAAGAATCCGTAGAAGGGTTGCTCCCTGCTTGCTATCATGTGGTTTAACGTGCCGACCGAGCTTCCGGAAATAGTGTACACAACATCTTTCTGGAACTGCCACGTGTCTCTTAGGAGGTGGAGTAGGCCGGGGTAGTTTTGCTCCGCCAGCCTCAAGTACTGGAATTCGTCTAGTACAACCGTAAAGTCTTTGCCGGTCTTCTCCGCTAAGAGCTGGGGTAGCTCAAGGGCCTCTTTGAGCGCATCCTTCAGCTTACTCCTGTTTTCGAAGTAAAGCTCAACGGATATCGGGTTTATGTTTAGTGTTACCTTTAGGTAGGCTAGGAGGTCTCTGAGTGTGGAAACCGCCTCATGACCCTTCTCCCTCAATAGGAGGGGGAGCTTCCTTGTGGGTTCAAGTGTTCTCAGCGCTTCGGTTACGACAAGAGAAGAGAAATATGCGATGAAGGAGTTCAGGTCGAAGCTCCTGCCTTCAACGTATTGCTCAACGCTCAAGTAAATCTTCGGGGTGTTCATGGGCTTGAGCGTCTTGAGAATCACCGAGGTTTTGCCGATTCTTCTTACCCCTATTAGTGCGGTGGGCTGCGACCTTACGATCATGGAGCGTAGCTCTCCTATTTCGCCTTCCCTGTCGAAGGGTTCATCCACAGGCTTACCGAATACAAATTTCATGGGTACCCATGAATCATGGGTACCCATACTTTAACCCTTTTGGATATACTTGAGCTAAAAGGAAGGTTGCCGGTTGCTTCCAGCCGGCCCCTCTTCGCCCGGTGCCGTCGCATGTCGCTCGATTGGGAATGCAGTGCAGCGTTCTACGCGATCATGAATGATAGGTGCAGCTCGATAAATCCATCGCTATGAGTGTCGATCATCTATCAAACCACGAGCAACGATATATGCTAATGACTTCGATAATAACAACCAGACGAAATGCAGTCTCTCCAGTCATAGCTACAGTGATTCTCATAGCAGTAGCCGTCGCCCTTGAAATTGCTGTTGCATTCCAGGCATCAGGCCTGACTTCATCTTCCTCGAAGTATGAAAAGCTTGGAGTGAATACTCAGTACGCTACAGGAAACAGTGCAAGTGGTTGGCGAGTTTATCTGGGGGGGCAAAACACAGGGAGTTCCGGGTGAGCAAAACGACGCTTGAGAATCACCTTTTCTACCTGCGGTTTCGCTGCCAATTAGAACGGTCAGAAACTACAGGCCGAACCTCAAATCTGAACCAAGATGAATAGGGTGTATCCTTACAATGTTGCGCTTGCTTTGTCATTCAATGACCCGGAGAAAAACCAGGTTTACGAATCGTTTGTGGCAGGAGCACTAAACACCGAGCATTACTGGCGAGGCTGGGCCAGAGAGGTTGATTTTGTGACAAGTCCACTGAAGCCCGTAGAGATAAAAAGTTCAGACCGCGTCTTTCATCATGAGATCAGAAACCTAGAATATTTTATCAGTAAATTCAGCGCCGAAGAAGGTGTTGTGGCTTATTCGGGCGCTGCTGGTTCGTTTAATAAAGGGAAGTTGATTCCTTTTGCGGAACTTTTTGCATATACATCCTAGTCTGCTTATCCCTAGTCAAAACGAGTCCAAGGTCGTTCGAAGCTACAACCAAGTCTATGGCTTCGAGCCTGCTCCATTCATGAACCGCTTTTCCAGAACCGCACGGGCAGCGTTTGACAGGCCCACATGTATCGAACGGAAGGAAGAATGCGTCATGTAGCCGGTTGATGTTGTAAATACGACCCGAGTAACTTTAGATGAGTCGTTCTAGTCTCCAACTCTTTGATCGCTTCGTCGCAATTTCTATCTTCCACGCTCCCTTCGAATTCGAGATAAAAGGAATATTCCCAGTGCTTCCCTTGTATGGGTCTCGAAACTATCTTCAGAAGATTGATGCCTCTTTCCGAAAGGCATCCAAGAGCGGCGACAAGAGAACCCGGTCGATGTACAGTCTGAAATATCATAGAAGTCTTGAAATATCTGCCATGTTTTAATTTCATTTTGAATGTACCGGTTTTGGAAATCGCGATGAACCTGGTCGCGTTATTGGGGTCGTCCTCTATACCTGTCTTTATAAGCTTCATACCATAAATCCCGCTTGCAAGTTCACTTGCTATTGCGGCCGTATCGAGAAGCTTGCCCCCCGCAATCATCTTCACGGCTCCAGCGGTATCATAGGCGGGTACCCGTTGCCACCCTTTACCATACATGTCGAGAAACCTTGCGCATTGAGCAATGGCCTGTGGATGCGACATCACCTTCCTGATTTTGCCAAGGTCACTGTCCTTGTATATGATCAGACACTGCCTTACTGGTAGTATCACTTCCCCGATTATCTTATAATCAAAGACTTGGAGAAGGTCTATTGTTTCACCAATATCACCACTTCTTGAATTTTCTATCGGAACGACAGCAAACCTGGCGTTTCCTGAAAGAGAATCAAATACCTCCTGCAGATTTGGCAAGGGTAATAGCCTCACATTTTTCCCAAAGAATTCCAGGACGGCTGAATGACTGAAAGCTCCTAGCTCACCCTGAAACGCCACAATCGGCTTCTCGTTTAACCTCACCATGGCGCCCTGTTTCTATCTCAGTATTTTAAAGCTGATAAGAAGAGCAACATAGGAGTAGAATATGGGATATACAAAGAAAGTCACGTTTAATCCATTGTGGCATTGACGTATCTGGTAGAAGGCTGCGATACAGCTAGCCGCGACCAACTCCGACTGGCAGGTCAAAGACCCGTGGTTACTCCAAAAATAAGAGCAAACGAGCAGGCACAATCAATCTACCTTCGTCACCAAAGAGGTTCTTATTCCTCCTGGACACGTAGTCCTCACAGCTTGCACGGTGATTCGTATAGTGTCATAAACTAATGACGCTGCTTAGATCCGTTCAGTTTGTTTCTCAAGAATAACCGATCAGCCCTGCTTTCTATTTCAACAGGAACCCTTTATGGGCAGTAACTTTTTAAATTTCTGTGAAACGACTAGGAATGAATGCAGTCACACAAAATAGTAATTCCTGCAGTTCTTGCCTGTCTTCTCGTAGGCTCCCTTATGCCTATTGTTGCCGTCCACGCGCAGTCACAATTGGTTGTAAATGTGACAGCCAAGGTAGTCAACGACGAAGATTCTGGCCTATGTGGATACTGGGCGCTTGACCATTACAACAAGCAGATACAGATATGGCAGCTTTCTTCAAACACCTTCCTCATCAACGAATCGTATGAGGGATTTTGGCAAACCTTCGCTGGCGCAGTTAGTCCCGGTGCCGATTGTACCACGAATACTCCTGTTGAAGGGACTGATGCATCGGGAACATTCCAGGGTTACCTCTCGTTTACCGTCACAGGAACCTTTAGCCCAGGTAGTTACAAAACACATGGATTCATTGGCACCTTCGACTACGGAGGAAGCGAGTCCGACATACTCAAGGGGACATATGCCAATCAGGTAGGGATTCCGAACTATGTCGATGCTCTGGCATTTTACATACCTGGATATACTGTTGTGACTTCCGCTCCCAGCCCGTTCAACTTCGTTTACCATTATCAGGGCCAAACTTGGATTGATTCCTCTTCAGGCATTTCGGGTATCATTGTGACGTGAAGCAGGCACGACTTAAATCACCTTGTTTTTTATGGGAATCGACTGTGTAACCAATCGTATCATTTGTTCTTCGGGTATCAATTTGACATAGAAGTGGTGTTGAAACTGCATGCGCCGTTAATTCGGATCTCTTTTAAGCAAGAAATCTGTCTACTTCTCCCAACTCGAATCATGGGCATGCAATCTTAAATCCCTCACTCTTCCTGCCGGTAAGAAAAAAATTGTATCCCCAAAACATCTTCGCGAAGTCACAGACTGCTGCAACACACTTGCATGGCTCTTCTTCACAATGGAGAAATCAAATGGAAAGCACTATAGCATCGGGTCATCTTAAGCTGTCATGTTATTTTCTGAATAAAATTGAAGCCCACTCCTTCTCATGAGTTCACCGAATCTGGCTTCGGCTTCTCTCGTTATATTTCCTTCGTTTACATCTACTAATTTCTTGTTCCTGATGACGATTCTGCCCTGAACGATTACGTGTTCTACATCGTTTCCGCAGAGCGTCTGCGCCGACATGACAGCGGGGTTGAAAAGAGGTGTTGCACGCGCACTCGCTGTTTGCAAAACAACCATATCTGCCTCTTTTCCTTCTTCGATGGAGCCGATCTTAGCGTCCTGCCCGATCGCCCTTGCACCGTTTATGGTAGCCATCCGAATTGATTGCATTGCTGAAAGTGCACCAGGGTTTCTGTACCTAAGCGCTGTTGCGGCAATCGATAATTTCATTTCCTCAAACATATCCAGGTTGTTGTGACTTGCAGGTCCGTCTGTCCCCAGAGATACATTTATGCCCATATCGAGCATCTCTCTTATCCTTGCGATTCCCTGTCCCCCCTTCATTTTACAGTAGACGTTTACGTTTACGTTGACATGTCTTTTCTTCAGCACTGAAAGGTCTTCATCACTTGCAAATGTTACATGTGCCGCAAGCACTTTCTTATTCAGAAAACCAACACTTTCCAGAAGTTCAATTGGTTTCTTCCCGTACTTCCTTTTCACCTTCGAAGCTTCTTCCCTATGCTCCAAAACGTGAAGGTGGGTGCCGATACCTAACCTGCGTGCAATATCCGAAGCAAGCTTCAGTGTATCTGGAGTGCAGGTGTATGTTGAGTGCGGGCCAATCATGCATTGTACTCTTCCATTCGCCTTTCCATGCCATTTTTCCGCAAAGCTCTCGCCTTTCTTTAACAGTTCGGCGCCTCTTGCCCTGTCGCCGAAATCCAGAACAGCTTCTGCCAGAACGCCTCTGATCCCTGTTTCCTTGACAGCCTTCGCAACATTCTCCATCTGGAAGTAATGGTCTGCAAAGCATGTCGTTCCAGACTTCAGCATTTCCACACAGCCCAGACGAGCTCCAGCATAAACATCATCCGCTTTCAGATGGGACTCTATTGACCAGGCCAGCTTCAACCAGCTCATGCCGGTCAGACCCTCCAGTATTCCTTTGAACAATGTCATGGAGAGATGGGTATGGGTGTTTATCAATCCTGGAATGACTATACTTCTGCTGTTACCTATTACTTCCTCTATTCCGTCTTCATGAATCAGTTCATCAAACTTCCCCACTCTACGGATAATCTTGTCTTCCACGAGGACGGCACCATCATATATTATCCTATTTGCACCATCACATGTTATCAGGATTCCCCTGATGAGAAAGCGGGTCATCGTGTAGTAGGTCTGGTCACACAGAGATAAAAGGCCTTGGAACACATGTAGGCTTCGTTTCATTTTCAAACACATAATAATGGGTATCCCCGCCATCCAGGTAGATGCCAGACCTCCTAATGGAAGGTATCTCCAAGACTTATCCAAATGGAGTAAAAGCACTCGTCGACGTGAATTTTGAAGCCAAGAATGGGGAAATACATGGCCTTCTCGGAGAAAACGGGGCCGGGAAGACGACACTCATGAATGTACTGTACGGTACAATAACAAAGGACGCGGGAACCATTTATCTGAATGGGAAAAGAGTGGAGATAGGCAGTCCCAGCGATGCACTGAAGCTGGGCGTAGGCATGGTTCATCAGCACTTCATGCTAATACCTGCATTCACAGTGGCCGAGAATGTGGCCGCAATGGAATCGAGTGCTAAAGATGTAACAAAGAAGCTTGACCTGAACAAGGTCAAAGAGAAGATAAGGTCCATATCACAAATCTCAGGACTCGAAGTCGACCCAGATGCACTGGTTGAAAATCTGGCGGTGGGGCAGCAGCAGAGGGTCGATATAATAAAACTTCTTTACCGGGGGGCAAATCTGCTTCTCCTGGACGAGCCAACTTCGGTACTGAATCCTCTGGAGATCCACCATTTTTTCGATGTGCTGAGGCGTTTCAAGCAGGAAAACAAGACTGTCATATTCATAACCCACAAGCTGGAAGAGATTCTTGAAGTCTGTGACAGGGTCACCGTACTGAGAAAAGGTAGAGTGGTAGGCACGCTGGATACCAAAGGGGTCTCCATCAGAGAACTCGCGGTGATGATGATTGGGGCTGGTTCTGAAGCGTTGCTCGAATATTCCGCCCCTTCAAGGCAGCCTGAGGAAAGCTCCGCCGCTCTGCGTGTGGACAATGTTGTGGTCCTCGACTGGAGGGGCGTCAAGAAGGTGGACGGCGTTTCGTTCGAAATTCATTCCGGCGAAATATTCGGGATAGCGGGGGTCGAGGGAAACGGGCAGGCGGAACTGGTCAGGGCGATTGCAGGAATTGACTTGATCTCGGAAGGTAGGCTATACCTCGATGGAAAGGAGTTAAAGAATTCCAGAAAGATCGTGATAAAGAGTGGTGTAGGATACATTCCCGATGATAGGCTGAAATGGGGTCTCTGCGGGAATTTCAGTGTAGCTGAAAACATGATTCTAGGCGTGGATGTTGAATCCAGATTCAACACCAGATTCTACCTCAATTACAGACCGATCAAGAAGATGGCCAGGGAGCTGATTGCAAGGTTCAAGATAGTCACGCCAAATGAAAATGTCCCCGTGAAGAGCCTGTCTGGAGGCAACCAGCAGAAGGTAATAACTGCGAGGGAAATATCCAAGGAACCCAGAATCATCATAGCACATGAGCCCACGCATGGTCTTGACATCTCTGCCACGCGTTACATTCATAACCTGTTACTGGAGTTGAGAAACCAGGGGAAAGCCGTGCTGCTTGTATCCAGCGACACAGATGAAATACTCAAACTGAGCGACAGGATAGCGGTGATGAGTAGAGGAAAGATAGTCGGCATCAGCAGAAGGGAAGAGGTCAACATGGAAAGATTGGGGCTGATGATGGGTGGAGTCAGGGCAACTGCAGAATAAAGAAACAGAAAAGCCGAAGGGCGGAACGTCCATCGACTTTCAAAAGCTGGCAGAATCAGTCATTCTTGTGCTCATAGGTTTTGGAATATCAGCTGTGGTGATACAGGCGGCCGGATACTCGGCTGCGACCGTCATTTCAACGCTGGTGCAGAGTTCCTTTGGAACCCCCTCGGGCCTGAGCTCCACACTCTGGGAAGCCACTTCTCTCACAATGACAGGCCTTGCAGCCACCATAGCGTTCAGGGCCGGTCTATTCAACATAGGAGTCGAAGGTCAGGCCTACCTTGGTGGCTTCATGGGGTTTCTTGTTGGGTACTACTTTTCTTTCCCCCCGGTTATAGAGATACCATTGGTTATAGTCGCATCGGCTCTGGGCGGCCTCCTGTGGGCTGTGGTCCCTGCGTTTTTGAAGGCATACAGGGATGTAAACGAAGTCGTGACCACCATAATGATGAATTACATAGGCTCTTACCTGGTGTCCTATCTTCAAACCATATACAAGTCCCCCTATGGAAATGCCGCCTACACTTCCCAGGTAAACCCGTCCGCACAGTTTACGAGGCTTTTCCCGTGGGGAACGGTTGACACTGGAATAATAGTCTCCATTCTGGGTCTGGTGGTTGTCTACTTCGTGCTCTGGTACACAACGATAGGATACTCAATCAGAGTATCCGGAATCAATCCGTTCGCGGCGAGGTATGCCGGCGTGAATCCGAAAAGGATGACCCTCTTTGTCATGCTCCTGAGCGGTTCCCTGGCCGGGATAGGCGGCGGTCTCTTTACCAACGCATCGATAATAGGACATTTTGATATCACCACCATAACAGGTGTCGGCCTTAACGGAATAACCGTTTCATTGGTGGGCCAGATACATCCCATAGGCACCCTTCTCGGGGCACTTCTCGTGGGGGCGATGGTCGCGTCAACACCCTTCATAGAAATAGCCACAGGAATGCCTCCCCAGCTCGTTCAACTGATAACAGGGATAATTGTCGTAGCGGCTTCCGTACCTGGAATCATCTTAATGGTGAGGACAGCGCTGAACAGATGGGGGAGACGGAAACCGAAACAGGCTGGAAGTGATAGATGAACAAATGAGTCCAGACATCACACTGATATTCCTCAGCATACTCGTGCCTTCACTTGGGTACTCCGTTCCACTTATCCTGGCTGGAACCGCAGAAGTGATGTTGGAGAGGTCTGGCGTGATAAATATAGGGATGGAGGGGCTCATGCTGGTCAGTGCGTTTGTGGCCGCAGCAACGGCTTACACTACAGGCAGTCTCTTACTGGGCCTTCTTTCAGCCCTTGGCATAGGACTGATCTTTGCGATAATATACTCATTTCTCATCCTCTCCCTTTCCGCAGACCAGATCATAGCCGGGATCGGGCTTTACCTGCTCGGAACAGGCGCTTCGGTGCTCGGTCTCTACACCGTGTTCCATGCTGCTATCATGCCCCTGGCTCTTCCGCAGACCCTCCCGGGAATACAGGTGTACACATTCGGAAAAATCAGCTATCTTTTCTTTGTTAGCATAGCCATATCGATCGCAGCATACTTCTTCCTGTTCAAGACCAAGTCCGGACTGGTGGTGAGGGCGATCGGTGAAAATCCCGAAGCCGCCGATGCCGCAGGTGTTTCGATATCCAGGGTGAGGTTCGCAGTAATCATCATCGACATGCTTCTTGTATCACTTGCAGGTGCTTACCTGAGCATAGACCTGAATCCAAGATTTGTACAGGGTATGACAAACGGCACAGGCTTCATTGCCCTTGCCATGGCCGCCTTTGCCAACTGGAATCCTCTGCTCGCACTGCTGGGAGGAGTACTGTTCGGCTTTACCGAAGCGTTGCCGCTGTGGTTGAGTGTTGTCATGGGGATATCATACCCCTATCAGTTCACGAACATGATACCATTTATAGCTGTAATCGTTGTGCTCGCAGGTGTAATCCGAAGGGTAAGAGCCCCGGCTGCGGTGGGAAGAATATTCAAGAGGGCATGAACGGGGGCATTTGAAAAGGAGCAATAAAAAATCAAAATGTCCCGTTATTAATTGGTCTGGAGATTATATACCTGGGCCCAGTGATTGTAGTCGCTTCTCGACTGGGGGTATGGTATGGTTACGTGTCCGGATGTTATCTGGCTCGTCAGAACGCTCACATAACTGTTCAACACATTCTGGTATGTTTGGCTGTTAAGCAGGGCCGACTGTGCCGCATATATCGAATTCTCCTGAGCAGTCGTGAACTTGCCCCCTGCGACACCGAAGGCAAGCGTCTGGTTGAGTGAGTTCAGATTGGCGATTCCGACAAGGCCGTTGGCCAAGTCACCTAATTCAACCCCGCTGTGGAAATTACCAGCCTTTGCAGTTTGGATGACCGAAACAATGGTGTTGTCCACATGCTTCAGAACGCTGGTGATCATCTGGCCCGGCACAAGGAATGATTGGTCGGTGTCCACACCTACTGCCCATATCGGGTTGTTAGGATGCTGCTGGTTGTACGCCTGCACTGCATCGATCGCACCCAGGCCCGTTCCCCCTGCTGCAGCCCATATTACATCGGCACCATTGCTTATGAATGTGTTAGCCGCGGCCTGCCCCTTTGACGGGTCAGTGAACGATCCCGTAAAGTAGGCCTGGACCGTGTCGGGTCCCGTGTGGGTCATGTTTTCATACCATCTGACTCCGTACACGAAGCCTATGGCGAATCCGTACAGAACCGGCGTATCAATACCAAGTACAATCCCTATTTTGTGCGTCTTCGTATACGCCGCTGCCAGTACACCAGCCAGTGCACTACTCTCATTTGCGGCATAGTATACCGCCAGGATGTTTGGGTGAGCCACTATGGGAATCGCATCAAAAATCACGAATTTCTGGTTAGGGTATTGAGGAGCCGTGCTGTTAAGCGCCGAAAGCCATTCGAACCCAATCGTTATTATCAGGTTGTATTTTCCGCTCGCTGCTTCGCTCTGCAGTATGCTTGTCGCCTGAGAGGGGTCGGGCAACTGGACATATGTTGTATTCACTCCCAATTGTTGCTTGGCTTCCTGTGCCCCCAGTACGCCCAGGTCGTTGAAGCCCAGGTCACCGGTAACTCCAGCCAGGTCGACCACAACGTTGAACTGGTTGGTCGGCTTGGTGCCACCGGAGGATTGCTGTGAGTAGTAGTATACACCTACAGCCCCTGCAATGACCACGATTATTATGATGACTGCTACTGTAGCTGTCGATATTGCTTTCCTGAATACAGAACGCAAGGCAACTACCTCATTAACCTGTTACTCCTGATCGTTATTAAGATTTATCCGAAGCGGCTTGCACTAACCTCTATTACGTTCCGTTATTTTAGTGCAAAACGGAAAGAATCTTAACTAAGAACCCCATAATGTTTCTATAAAGAAAGATGGGTATCGCCAAATTTATGGACAAGCAACTTCGACCATCGCCCCCAATCCTAGCATTTCCTCTTCCTTAGCTCCTGGCGGCGCCCGCAAGGAGAGTTGAATCTGTGCGGTATTACTATCAGCTGAATCGATATGTAACAAGAAGCACAAATCCAATTTCTGAATTCTGAAATGATCCTCCCCGAACGTGTGGCCGGAGAAATATTCCGGACCGGAATTTAAGCCGTTACGACTTATTAACAAGCATCTTGCCTAACAGATCGAGTTAGGGTGACGAATTAAGACGAATATCGATCATGTATTCGTTCTGATGCTGGAGAACAGAAGCTTTGACCATATGCTTGGCTTCTCTCACATACAGGGCAAAACCCCAAGCGGCGAAATCACAACGGTGGATGGCCTTACCGGAACCGAACAGAACTCTTCGAATGGTGGAATGATTAAGGTATCCTACCCGGCCGATTTTGTGGCGGAGCACGATCCTGGTCATGAATTCCCTGATGTCCAGGAACAGCTGTGTGGTAGTGGCAACAAATATTCAACCCCGACGCCGCCTGTCGGTGCGGTGGACCCGAACATCAGGAACAGTGGGTTCGTCTCAAGCTACGTGCAGAAGTATCAACCACCCGACCCCACCCCTCCAATGAAGTGCTTTTCTCCAGAACAGCTGCCTGTACTTGTGTCACTCGCAAGGGAATATGCGGTTTGTGACCGCTGGTTCTCCTCCATGCCTGGTCCAACATGGCCGAACCGCTTCTTCGTTCACGCTGCCTCATCCGGTGGTCTTGACCATAGCCCGAATCTTCTCGAAGAGATGGGAGTGCCTTACAGCTTTGCAAACGGTACCATATTCGATTTACTTGATAACGCAAAGCTTGACTGGGAGGCATACATGGGGGACGAATTCCCGCAGGTGCTACACATGGATGGAATGATGGAAAAATTTGCCGAAGGCAAATTCAAATCCTACGATAACTTTGCGGCCGACCTGAAAGATACCAGCTTCTCAAAATCCTACGTGTTCATCGAGCCGGACTGGCATCCATTCACGAAATTCAAGGGCGGGAATTCTCAGCATCCGCTCGACGACGTTACAAGAGGAGAACTGTTGATAAAAAACACGTATGAAGCCATCAGGAATTCCCCCGTCTGGGAAAGGAGCCTTCTGATAATTACCTACGATGAGCATGGCGGCTTCTATGACCATGTCGCGCCACCCACGACCGTCGAGCCGGGTGACGAGGTGACTAGTCCTTTCAACAACAAGTATGGTTTCAATTTTAGGCAGCTGGGGGTGCGGGTTCCTGCAGTGGTTGTCTCTCCATACATAGCGAAAGGGACAATCGATCATAGAATCTATGACCACTCGAGCATCCCCGCCACGATTGAAGCACTGTTCAATCTGCCCAGCCTGACACAACGGGACAGGAACGCATCAAGAATCGACGATCTTCTTACACTTGAAAATCCCAGAGATGATGCACCGGAGACTCTTCCCAGTCAGGCGGATTCAAAGGAGAGATTCGATTTTCTCGGCCGGCTGGAAACTGGTCTTGAGAGGGTGTTGTCAGATCTGGGGATTAAAGATACGCAGCCGGTCGACCCTTCACTCGCTGGTTTCGTCCACATCGCGTTGTTGAGGAAGCTCTCCGTATTACCTTCTGAAGAAAGGGGCAATGAGATTTCCGAGGCAAGAAATTTGAGGACAGAAGCGGATGCAGCGCGTTATATATACAGAGCAAGAAGCAATTTGATAGGAAGATAAGGACCCTCACCGAAGTTCGTAGCTCTAAGCGCCTTTCTCAAGTTTCAAGCAATTCGTCGTGCGTTCAAATGCTGAACATCACCAACAAAACCGAATTGTGATTAACCATTATTCGGTCCGTGCAAACAAACCCCGCTTCACATTTTGCCCGATGATAACCATGCAATCCTGGTGGAAAGGGTCTGAAGCTACTTACTTTCCCTTCTGCGATTACGTTTAATAATTTCCGATTATTCATGTTTTCGGAATTGGTTGGCGCCGATCATGACTTGCATGACGAGTCTTGGACTGACTTCGACATACAATTCGTGGATTCGGCTATGACAAGTTTGGGAAAGATGCTTGGTGAGGAAGTGGCACATGCGGCAATCAAGGCGCTTTGCGGGGATCCTCCGAGAGCCCGGGCAGAAACCATGATCCCAAAACTCAACCGACTCTTCGGTGTGGGAGCGCCCGTAATCTCCAAAATAATGCTCAAGGATTTTTTCACGAGGCTCGATATTCCTTGGGAAGAAAGCAGACCATTCGACCCTGTATCCTTGCTCGATTGTTGCAGGAGGGAATTCCTGGCAAAACAGAAGGTGGGACAGATTGCCTGAAGTCGAAGATTTGATGCCGAAGCTTCTTTCGTCGGAGATCAAGGCCGAAATTCTGATACTGTACCATATGAACCCGGGTCTGATCGATACCCCGGAGGCTCTTGCCCGCCGGATTGGCAGGGGACAGGTGGAAGTTACGAAGGACCTCGAAGACCTTCTTATCCTTGGAATATTGCGCAAGAAGCCTCTTGGATCTAATGAGGTCGTATTCCTTGACCGGGACAGGGACAGAGACATTCAGAAACTTCTGAAGGCTCACATCGAATCCTTGGGTGATTGAGATGATGGATGACAGGGCGAAGACCGGGATAACGGAACTCGACAACATGCTTCGCGGCGGCTTCATGCGTGGAGACGCCGTCCTACTCGCAGGAAGTGCCGGTATGGGAAAGACCACGCTCGGTCTCGAATACATAATCAATGGAATCACAAAGTACCGGGAAAACGGCCTCTATGTTACCTTTGAGCAGCTCCCCAGCCAGATCTACAGAGACTCCGCCAACTTTGGCTGGCAGCTGAAGAAAATGGAGGAGGAGGACACACTCAGGGTGATCTGCACTTCGCCAAATCTGCTACTGGAAGCCAGCGACGGGGAGCACCTCTTCGATAGCTTCATTGACGAGGTCCATCCGAAACGTATTGTAGTGGATTCTCTCAGTCATCTGGCGATGTTTGTACCGCAGAACGAGTTACGAAAAGAGATGTACAAGTTCGTGATGTACCTGAAGACAAAACACCTCAGTTCCCTGCTTCTCTGGGAATCCCCCGGGCTTATGGGTCAGGTCCAGTCAATAACTGAAGAGGGGATAAGCTTTCTCGTCGATGCGATACTTATTCTGAAGCCTGTCGAGATCGAATCTTCCATGAGGAAGGCTCTTGGCATTCTCAAACTCAGAGGAAGCGACCATGACAAGAGACTGACCGAATACGAGATAACATCGGAGGGATTCAAGCTCCGGAAGCCTTTCGTGGAGTACGAAGGGATAATGAGCGGCAGCCCGAGAAAGATCCTCCGTGTCAGCGAGGCCGACCTCCTGAAAAGCGGTCTCATCAAGAGAAGATGAATGTCATGGGTGTCCTTGCGGCTCCGGGTTTAGCAATCGCCGTATCACCTGCAGACATAGCTCTTGGTGTGATCGCCTTCTTCTTCGTCATCATTGTAGTTATACTTGCAATTCTTGCTGCGAGGCGCTTTGCTGGTGGAATCGGGCGCGGAATGCTTGTCATAGCCTTGGGTGTTGTGGTTATGGGACTGGACTTTCTGGAAGCAATCGACGTCGAACGGATGATCAGTATAGGAGACATTTCGCATCTTTTGCCTGCCTGGTACGAAGAAGCCACAATAGTACTTGCTTTGGTTCTTTTTACGCTTGGGTTCCTTATCATTTATCGGACTGCTGTGAAGGTTGCAAGTCGTGAAATTTGACGCGTCACAGGAAGTTTATCACTGATTCAGGTTTGAGCGCGGACGGCAGCATCGAAAACCATTCAGCACGACCATTGCAACTTTCACAGGTCCAGACGTTTCCCCCCAGCCCACTGGACAAAAGGAATGGGCAAGAATATACCGAAGAACGAAATATAATTCTCACTTGTTTGTCTTATCATAAATAAATCTGGATAAAATTTCTGGAAAGGCACACTCACAGCCTGAACAACTTTTCTGCATTAGAGTGTGCGATCCGTTCCCTGTCATGTGGGCTCACAGGTAAATTCACAAGAAAATCACGAGCCTCTCTCATGGAGGAATAAGGATAGTCCGCGGAAAACATGATCCTCTCGGCACCAATCTGAAGAAGGAGATCCATGAACGGCTGGATGAAGTTGAATCCGCTGAGTGTATAATGTATATTTTCACGGAAGTAGGCTCCTATCGGCCTGTTGAGCTTGGTTAGCTTGGCCGGAAACATACGTTCTATCCTTGGCAACATGAATGGCAGGCCTTCGCCGAGATGTCCGATAACCAGCTGAAGGCGGGGGTACCTGTCAAGCGCTCCACTGAATATTATCCTAAGAACGTGTATTGCCGTTTCGATATGCCACCCCCAGCCAGCAGTCGCCATCAAACCCGTTATCTCCTGCGGGAAGTTTCCCGAGTAGCTGGCCCTTATCACAGGCTCAGGTGGGGCGGCCGGATGGAGATAGAGCGGAACACCAAGCTCCTGCGCACGCTGGAAAATAGGCCAGAAGTAACTATCGTCCAGATATCGGCCTCGGCTGTGCCCGTGGATGATTGCCCCCTTGAATCCATACTCTTTCACAGTCCTTTCCAGTTCGTCAGCTGCAGATTCGGGTGCCGATACGGGAAGAATAGCAAAACCGGCAAATCTGTTCGGAAATTGCCTTACCGCATCCGCCAGAAAATCGTTCGAAGTGCGGGCGAATTTCAAAGCCTCTATCTTATCTTCTATGCTCTCTATTCCTCTAATCAGTGACAGGACCTGCACATCGATTCCGGCAGAATCCATTTCTGCCACTCTTGAAGCACCAACATCCAAAAGCCGTTGCATCAAGGTCTCTGGATCGACCCCAAGGGAAAATTTCGCTACAGTCTCCATGGGTCCTCGAGTGTTCCGCCCGGGACCCTCCATGAGCTCCTTAGTTGCAAAGTGCTCTTCGAGTGAAATGATTTTCGTAATCCTATTAAGATCAGCCAATTCTGAAATTATTGAATTTATGGCCTCTCTTATTATGTTGCTTATCAGCCTGGACAGGTAACCTGCGACTATGGTACAACAGATCTGCTTCCAATAAAGGCTTCTTTCCAGCCTCAGATAGAACGAACACAAAAGATGCCTTTTGTTAATATATCACTTCATTCGAACGTTATTCATGCAATCTTCGCAACGAATAAACGCCGAGGTGGTCCTGAGCGACGGTTCCACGGCCCAGGTCAGGCAGGTAACCGTACAGGACGAACCAATGCTCAATGAATTCCTTTCTTCACTTTCTTCGGAAAGCATGGCCAGCAGATTCTTCAGCGGAGGTGTCGACAGGAAGGCTGCCCTGTCCGCACTCATTCCAAAGGAAGGGGATTTTGCCTTGACCGCAATGAGAGAGGGAAAAGTGATCGGCCATGCATCATACCACAGGACGTCCGAAAAGAGGGCGGAGGTTGCGGTGGTGGTGTCAGATGCTTATCAGGGAAAAGGGCTGGGAACGATTCTGCTTGGCGAACTTGTGCAGGCGGCTGTGAAGGATGGTATACTTGTTTTCGACGCATTTGTACAGCCCGAAAACTACAAAATGATCAACGTACTCAAAAAGCTTGGATACCAGATATCACTCAGGGCCGAACCCGGTTCTATCAGGGTGAGCTTCACCACCTCCTCCATCCATGAACTGGAAGCAGTGTTCGACCAGCTCGAAGCGAGGTCAGCCAGCGCTGCGGTTCGTTCATTTCTGTTCCCAAGGAGTGTTGCAGTGATAGGTGCTTCCAGGGACAGGGGGTCGATCGGCGGGGAGCTTTTCTGGAACATACTTGAATCGGGTTACAAAGGTACAGTTTACCCTGTCAACAGCTCATCCAATGTAGTCCAGTCAATACCTGCTTACAAGTCGATCTTGGATTGCCCTGGCGAAGTCGATGTGGCAATAATCTGTGTACCGGCAAAATATGTTCTCGATGTTGCAAAGGAATGCTCGCTCAAGAACGTAAAGGGACTCATCGTGATATCTGCCGGTTTTTCGGAATCTGGTCCCGAGGGTGCCAAGCTCCAGCAGGGACTTGTTTCCCTCTGCAACTCCACCGGCATGCGTCTGATCGGTCCCAACTGCATGGGAATAATCAATACCGCCCCTCAGGTAAGCCTCAATGCTCAGTTTTCACCCTTCAAGCCGATGCCCGGAAGGATGGGTTTCCTTTCACAGTCTGGGGCACTCGGAATAGCCGTCATAGAGCACGCAACCAGACTGGGCCTTGGTCTATCGACCTTCATATCAGTCGGAAACAAGGCAGACATCTCGGGCAACGACCTGATTCAATACTGGGAGGCGGACGATGATACCGACGTTATCCTGTTATACCTTGAGTCGTTTGGAAACCCAAGGAAGTTCGCACGGATCGCCAGGAGAGTCACGAAGAAAAAGCCAATAATCGCAGTCAAGGGTGGAAGGTCAGCCGCCGGCTTCAGGGCAACCCAATCTCACACGGGGGCGATGCTCGCCGCTTCGGATGTCACGGTCGATGCACTATTTCGCCAGACGGGAGTCATAAGGGTAGATGTACTGGCGGACATGTTCGACGTAGCAGCCTTCCTGAGCAGCCAGCCGCTGCCGGGTGGCAAAAGGGTGGGAATAATCACAAATGCCGGCGGAGCGGGGATTCTGGCTTCCGATGCATGTGAAAACTATGGCCTGCAGGTTCCCGAGTTCAGTCCTTCGACCCAGCAGGAGTTGAGAAGCTTCCTAAGGGCCGAGGCAGGTGTGAGAAATCCCGTCGACATGATCGCTTCTGCCACCCCGGATGACTATGCAAGGGCCATCAGGACAGTGGCAAGGGACCCACTCGTGGATTCACTCATTGTCATATTCATCCCTCCGATTACTGTTTCTGCACCGGAAGTCGCGAAGAAGATAATAGAGGAGGCGAGAAGGATGAAAGAGAGCGAGGAAACAGAGAAGATCGAAAGAAAACCCATACTGAGCGTCTTCATGGCCACCCATGGAATCTCTGAACTTCTCACCGATGGCGAAGTAAAGATTCCATCCTATCCCTTCCCGGAATCCGCGGCAAGGGCGCTTGCGAGGGCTTCACAGTATGCTGAATGGGTCCGCAGGGCCGATGGTAAGAGGGTGACCTACCCTGATGCGAAGAAGGAGGAGGCAGCTTCAATTGTATCGAGTGCCCTGTCAAAGAAGGCGAAGCTAGGCATGACCGGCATCGAAACTCCAGACGCTCTTGCTGAAGAAAAGAAATCCGGAACATGGCTAACCCCTGAGCAAACGATGCGGCTAATGTCTTGTTATGGCATACCCGTAGTAAGGAGCGTCACGGTCAACAGGGCGGAAGATGTGGAGGGTGCTGCGAAGGGGCTTGGAGGCAGGGTGGTCCTCAAGGCAGTGTCCAGTGCGATCATTCACAAAACAGAAATGGGTGCGGTAAGGCTAGACCTCACCCCTGAAGAGGCTGGAGCCTCAGCAAAGGAAATGACAGAAAACCTCAGGAAAAGGGGCATCGAACCCGAAGGTTTTCTGATCCAGCAGATGCTGAAAGGAGGGTTCGAAACACTCGTGGGTGTAACCCATGACCCATCCTTCGGCCCTGTGCTCGCATGCGGTGCCGGGGGAATACTCGTGGAACTCATGAAGGATATTTCCGTAAGGATCACCCCACTCACGGACAAGGATGCCGACGAAATGGTTACCTCTCTGAAAAGCTACCCGATTCTGACCGGATACAGAGGCGGTCCGAAGTATGATGTGGACGCCCTCAAGGACATCATTCTCAGGGTGTCTGCACTTGTGGAGGACATACCGGAAATCGCAGAAATGGACCTTAATCCCGTGATGCTTATGGAAAAAGGCGCATACGTCGTCGATGCAAGAGTCAGGGTATCAGAAACGAAGCCACCTCTCCCATTCGGAGCAAAGCGACAGGCTGCCCAGTGAAGCTTCCGCCGAGTCATCTCGGTTGATTTAAACCAAAAAGCACACTTTATTTTTTGTTCACATGTGGCTCATGCAGCTCTCTGTCTGTGCTAAGAGAAAACTTTCTTGAAAACAGCAAATAGATCAGTACACCTGAAACTGGCAAAATCAGCCCCAGAACAATCGATAGAGGGTCGAACTGAAAGAGAAGGGCCAGGCAGAAGGCCAGTCCGAGTCCGGCTGTAACAGAGAACCACCCTACGCTCAACGGCGCCTTGAATGGTCTCCTGATGTTCGGCGCGGTTCTCCTCAGATGAAGAAGCGCGATGTTCACAAGCGAAAATGTCACAAGAGAGCCGAAGCTTGTAACCTTCGCTATGGCCGAAGCGCTGCTCAGAGGCAGGAAGATCATCGAGATGAGCAAAACCATCAGAATCGCCAACACAGGACTCTTTGTCCTTTTGTTTACATATCCGAGCTGAGCTGGAAGGGCTTTCTCCCTCGCCATTCCATACACTATCCTCGATGATACGATTATCAGCACCTGGACGGTGTTCATGGTGGTCATCAGTGCGATGAAGGAGAGAAGGTAGAATCCATACCTTCCCAGGACGACACTCGCCGCAAGGGCAAGTGGGGCGTCAGAGGACGAAAGTCGTGAAGGTTCCACAAGACCCACCGCAGTGATTCCAACGAGCACGTAGAGTACGGTTGTTACAATCACCGCTATCACCAGCCCCCTCGGCACAACTTTTTCGGGCTCCTTTGCATCCTCCGCGATGTTTGATATATTGTCGAAGCCAATGTATGCGAAGAAAACCAGTATCGCGGCTGCCAGTATGCCGGAGAAGCCTCCCTGGGGTGGGGCGTACGAGATGGGTTCGTGACCCCCCAGACCCGAAACAATCACGATGGCTAGACCTGCGATCGCAATTATACTCAGAATCGTATTCAGCCTGAGCCAGTAACTGGAGCCTGCGAGTGCTATCAGACTGAGGACCAGAAGAAGGATCGCGGCAACCGGCAATACAGGTGTTCCCAGGATCGCCTGAAGGTATCCGGCAAATCCGATCGAAACCGCGGAGGCGGCAACCACTTCCGTAACCAGCATCGTCCATTCGGTTACAAAAGAAAGATGCCTGCTGCCGTAGGCCCTCCCGATGTAAACATACTCGGAAGCAGCCCTCGGATACATCGAAGTCAGTTCGGCATACGTCAGGCCGGTGAAGGCCGCGACCACCGCTCCAATCAGAAATGATATCCACACCGATGTGCCTGCCAGCCCGGCTGCATCTCCGACAAGGACGTATATGCCGGCCCCCACGATGTTTCCAATTCCATATGTAACCACCTGAAAGAGTCCCATCTGACGCGGCAGCCTTTCTTGTGAGCCACTCATTATGATGAGGTATGCGAATAACCCAGATTTAACAGTATAAATCGAAGGAATGCGGGTGGGTATAAGGGATTTACATTTTTCATTAACTCTGCACTTGCTCGAGGTGATCTTTTGCCTTTCCGCGTTCAATTGACACTGAACGTGTGTGGATGAAGGTCTTCGGTTGCAGCCCCACATGCTGAATTGCAGGTCGACCTTCCTTTTGCATCGGTCACGAGAGCAACCGCACTTCGCCCATCGAACTATTGATCGTCGTTTTGAGCACCTGTCATCCTCACTCCCAGACCAGGCCCATCAGGAACCTTGATTCTACCACCGGTGTGTTCGAGAGGGCTCGCTGGGTCATCATGTTGTATCGTCCAAAGGGCAAGGTCGTTTGCATCAATGATATTGTCAGATGAAGCGATCACATGCACATTGGCGGAGATACCTATCCAGGTTTCAAATGCGCTTATGAATATGCATGGAACGCCTGCGGACCTGCACACTTCGATTATTCCCCTCGAGGCCGATATTCCCCCACATTTTGCGAACTTTACCCCCACGATATCGGCCGCACGCTCTTCGATTATCCTCATTGCGTCTCTCGATGTGAAAACACTTTCATCTGCCATTACCTGAAAGTCGATGGAATCCCTGACTTCACGGAGACCCTGTATATCGTCACCCCGGACAGGTTGTTCGAAATACTCCAAATCGCATGCTGAAACCCTTTTTGCAAGGTCCACGGCTCTCCTGCTGCTGTACGCCCCGTTAGCATCGATCCTTAGTGTTACTGATTTGCCGACGGCATCCCTTACGGCCCTGATCCTTTCGGCTTCCCCCTCGGGGTCTCCGATCACTTTTAACTTGAAGGCGGTCAATCCATTTTCGAGCAGGCGCGTCGCTGCCTTGACCGTCTGATCCTTCGGCTTGACACCGATTCCCCCTGAAGCACGGATTTCGCTTCTTATCTTTCCACCCAATAGCTTCCAGACAGGTATTCCCAGGCTTCTTGCCCTCAGGTCGTAAATCGCCATTTCGACCGAACTCTTGGCGCTCGGATTTTTGGACAAGGTATTCATCACCCCCAGAGTGCGCTCCCCGTCGAATGGATCCATCCCCAGGATCTGTGGCTTCAACATCTCAATGACGTGTTCCACACTTTCAACGGTCTCGCCCGTAAAGAACCAGAGAGGCGTCGCATCCCCCAAGCCCTCTGTCCGGTCGTCGGTGCTCAGTTTCAGTATTACGTGCTCCGAGTACTCCTGCAGACCGTAGCTTACCTTAAATGACTCAAAAAAGGGAGTAACATGCCTGGTTGTTTGGACGCGTGTTATCTTCATGCGGTAGCAGTAAAGGTCATGCTATTAATTTCTTGTCTTCCTGCGGCCTGTTTGCATTTAATGAAGAATATTGCCTAGGATTTAGTGCAAACGCTGACAAAAAATCACAAGAAATCATAAAACTTATTTACAGTGTATTTAACGTTTCTGGGAATGGAAAATTCAAAAGGTAGATTACTTCTAATCGTTTCGTTACTAGCCATCGTAGTAGCTTCATCCGTCACCACCTCCTTTGCAAGCTCCCAACCTTCCGTCGGCGGTAACTTCGTCGTCGCGATGGTCTCTGAACCCACAAGTCTGAATCCGTTTACCGGAGCCTGGAACAACGGCTTCATCGATGCACAGATACTCGAACCTCTTCTAACGTACGCCAACAACCTCAGCATAGTCCCCGACCTAGCCACCAGCTATTCGGTGAACAACCAGCAGGGAACGTACACATTTAATCTCCGTCCGAACGTCAAGTGGTCCGACGGTCAGCCGTTCACCGCGGCCGACGTAAAGTACTCGTTCGAACAGGTGATAAGCAAGTTTGATGTTTTCGGGGCATTCTACTTTGCTAACACGACGGTCACGATAACGAACAACAACCAGACCGTGATCATCAAGCCTGGTAGATTCCTACCTGGCGTGCAGCTACTGCTCTTCGCGAGCCTGGATGCTGCGATCGTGCCCGAACACATCCTAACCGGCCAGAACTTTCTCCAGAGCTCATTCCTGCGGAACCCAATCGGTACCGGTCCATTCGTACTCAATCAGTGGGTGAAGGGAAGCTATATCGAGCTCAACAGGAATCCGAACTATTGGGGTTCTCCCCAACCCTATCTGGACAACATCACAGTCCGCTTCATTACGGACCCCACCGCACTTCAGGCTGCCGTGACGAGCGGCCAGGTTGACTACGTTTTCAGAGGCATACCGTACAGTGCATATCCTTCGCTCAACCAATCGGGTGTGGTGAAGGCAATCCCGAGCACAAGACCACCTTATGAAACGGCGATCTGGTTCAATCTCAATTCCCCATACATTTCCAACCCCGCTGTAAGGCAGGCAATTGACTATGCGATCAACAAGACAGACATAGCCTACAAAGCCACCAGCGGCGTGGCGCAGGCTGTGGACTACACGATAGACCCAACTGCTGTACCTCCGAGCCCTGGGATCACAAAGTATCCTTACAGCATATCGAAGGCCAATCAGCTGCTCGACCAAGCTGGTTATCCCGTCCAATCCAATGGAACAAGATTTACGCTTCAGCTTCTTGAGAGAACAGGAGCGCCAGATGAGGCAATAGCAGCCCAGCTGATAAAGAGTGACCTAGCCCAGGTTGGAATAAATGTGAACATACAAACGGTCGACTTCGCAACTTACCTTTCGTTGCAGGCAAGAGGGCAGTATCAGATGTCAGTCATCTCATATTGGCTTTCACCGATCTGGACCTATCAGCTGTTCGACAGCGCATGGATAGGCAAGGGACCTTTCACAAACAACTTCTTCTATAACAGCAGTGTGACGGATGGTTTGTTCAACCAGTGGCTTCAATCCACGCAACCATTTCAACAGGTGCAGATACTTCAGCAAATCGAAAACCAGCTGAGTCAGGACCTGCCCGAGATCCCTCTTTATGCAGATGTGTGGATCAACCTCGTGAACACCAATTTCGTTGGATCTTCCCTGCCCGTAGGGAAGTATGTGTTCTGGGACAGCCTCGCCAATGTCTACTCCCTCGCAGCGCAAACTCAACCGGTCCAGAGCAGTTCTAACAACACACTTCTCTACATCGGCATCGCGGTCGTCGTCATAATCCTCGCTATCGTGGCGGTTCTGGTCCTTGTACGTAGAAGAGCACCATCCAAAAGCAAGCCTCAGGACGAAGGAAAGCAGCAGTAGCCATAACTCGGCAGACCTCTCATAGCTCATCACAAAATATATTTTTAACTTGGCCATTCTCCAGCGGTGGCTGTACAAGCAATTGCTGCTGAATGTGAAAGACCTCTCCATAAATTACAGGAAAGGGAACAAGTCGGTTAGTGCCCTCCAGGAAGTCTCAATCTCTGTCTCGAAGGGGGAGGTGGTTGCGGTGGTCGGTGAGTCCGGCTCTGGCAAAAGCACGCTTGGTCTTGCTATCATGCAGCTCCTGCCGCCTCCTGCAAGCGTCAGTTCCGGAGAAATTATCCTGAGTGGCAAGAATGTGCTGTCCATGCCCAGGAGCGAAGCTCGAAAGGAGTGTGGGAGCATGGTGTCGATGGTGTTTCAGGAACCCGTTTCCTATCTAAATCCTGTAATGAAGGTGGGCGACCAGATATCAGAAACACTGATGATACACGAAAACATCTCGAAGCGAGAAGCGATCAGCAAGGCTATTCACCTGTTCAGGAGGGTAAAGATATTTGACCCGGAAAGGGTCTACAACTACTATCCGCACCAGCTGAGCGGCGGAATGGCCCAGAGAGCCTGTATCGCTATGGCAATCGCCTGCGGTCCGTCCCTGATGATCGCGGATGAACCAACCACAAGTCTCGACCTCACGATACAGGCGCAGGTTCTTCATCTTCTTAAGGAGCTCAGGGAAGAAATGCAGATGGCCATGATTTTGATTTCTCACGACCTGAGGGTGGTGAGCGGCATGGCCGACAGGGTGGTTACGCTTTATGCGGGGAGGGTCGCCGAGGAGGGCACCGTCTCCGATATCTTCCATGAACCAAAGCACCCGTACACACGTGCGCTGATGAGGGCGAGCGGGCTAGGTAATCTGGATCGCACGTATGATGTGGGTGGTTCACTGCCAGACCTGGCGAATCCGCCCTCCGGTTGCAGGTTCCAGCCCAGGTGCCCATTTGCATTCGAACCCTGCGGTCGCCAGCCACCTGAGAACAGAATGAAGGAAGATTATCGGGTTTACTGCTGGCTCTACGACAAAAAGGAAGGAAAGGGTGAAGACAGTTCATAAACACAGAAACAGGCGATGAAGCTGGTCGAGACCCAGAAGAAGGAGCTCCACTTCTCGTAGGAAAGGGCCTCAGAAAGTACTTCCCTGTCAAGACTAGACGTTTTGGACCGAGTCTCGTCTCGAAGGCCCTCGACGGTGTGGATATAACAGTCCGCAGGAACAGGAATCTGGCGATCGTCGGTGAGAGTGGATGCGGCAAGACCACACTGGGTCGCATACTGGCAGGAATCATCGAGCCATCGGAAGGGAGTATCGAAATCGAAGGTAAGGAACTGGGCAAGTTGGAAAGGCGCGAATTGGCCAAGGTGGTTCAACCCGTGTTTCAGGATCCATACTCCTCGCTGAATCCTCAGAAGAAGGTGAGGCGGATAATCTCCAAGCCTCTAGAGATTCATGGTATGCCGCACGCACCCGAGGTTCTCGCCGGACTGCTAGAGGAGGTGGGCCTTACACCTGGGCACGATTTCCTGGACAGGTACCCTCACGAGCTCAGCGGTGGGCAAAGGCAAAGGGTAGCCATTGCCCGCGCGCTTGCGCTGAGGCCAAGGATTATAGTGGCAGATGAACCTTTCACAGGTCTGGATCCAACACTTCAGGTTCAGGTGATCAATCTAATGACTTCACTTCAGACGAAGTTCAACGTTACGTATGTTTTGATATCACACGACCTTTCTGTAGTCCGGTCCCTGTGTCAGGAGGCAATCGTTGTCTACCTGGGAAAGGTGGTGGAATATGGCAGAGTGGAGGATATTATGAACAGCCCTGCTCACCCATACACATCCTCGCTTCTTGCCTCGTTTCCGGCTGGAACCCCGGAAGAAAGAAACTGGATAGACGATCCTCCGTTAACCGGGGACGTACCCTCTGCCATAGACATTCCTTCAGGCTGCAGATTTCACCCCAGGTGTCCCTATGCAGTCGAGTCATGCAGGAGTGTTGAGCCCGACCTTCTTGATTTCGGACGGGGACACCTTGCAGCATGCCCCGTGATGTGGGAAAAGAAGTCGGTGCCAGCCAACTGATCACGAGCCGGATGTCTTTGGATTGAACGCCTTGGCAAGACCATCCCCAAGGAGGTTAAATCCTATGACAGTAATGATTATGGCCACAGTTGGAAAAAGCAGGCCCCACCATGCCCCCGAATAGACCGCCTGATACGCAAACATGAGTATCCTCCCCCAGCTGCTGCTGTTGGGGTCTCCAAGACCCAGGAAGCTTATCCCGGCCTCTATTATAATGGCAAGTCCTGCCTGAAGTGTTATCGCCGGCATCAGCCTGAACCATATGTTCGGAAGAATTTCATCGAACATGAGGTCGAGCGATCCTCCCCCCATGGCCCTGGCAGCGAGTACGAACTCCCGCTCCTTCAGGCTGAGCACCTCGGCTCTTATTATCCTGGCAAGTATGGGCCAGGATACGAGGGCGATTATCAGAAGTATGGTGTTCACCTTGCTTCCGAACAGCACCACCACCATTATGATGAGCACGAACGATGGCACAGAAATGACGAGGTCAGTCAGTCTCATCAGAATTTCACCTACAGCACCACCATAGTACCCTGCGGGCAGTCCTACCGCTATCGCTATGACCAGAGCCAGCAGCACGGAGCCCAAACCAACGTATAGAGCAACGCGTGACCCGTAGATTACCTGGCTGAAAATATCTCCCCCCGTCTGGTCTGTGCCCATGATGTGTGCGGGGTTGGGGGGAGACAATGGACTGCCTGCTGTGTAAAGAAGCGGGTTATACGGGGCGATAAAATTCGCGAAAACTGCTGCAATTATGACTGGCGCAAGAAGTAGGACACCTGCCACGAATCCCCTCTGCCTTGCTGCTCTGGAAACGAAGGACATTCATCCTCCACTCCTTATTCTGGGGTCCACTAGTCCGTAGATTATATCGGCAGCAAGATTTGCCGCAGCCACAGATATTGCGGTGATTATGAATATCCCTGTAACCAACGCGAAATCTCTGTACTCCACCGCCTGTATGAGGAGTGTGCCTATCCCTGGCCATGAGAATATATTTTCTGTTAAAACAGCGCCTGTGACAATGAGCCCGAGCTGTACCCCCGCAACAGTCACAATGGGAAGCAGCGCATTCCTGAGGGCATGCACCCTGATCACCCTGCCCTCGGGCACCCCCTTGGCCCTGGCCATCGTAATGTAGTTCATACCCATGGCCTCGATCAGGCCGGCCCTGGTCAGAAGGGTGTATGTCGCCAGAAAGAAGGTTGAAAGTGCCAGTACAGGCAAGACCATATGGTATGCCACGCTTGGTATCAGGGTGACGAGGCTGGTCTGCGAACCGATTGCGAACATCCCTCCCGGCGGGAAGGCATGTATCTTTATCACGAAAATGTATATGAGGAGCAAACCGGTGACGAAAACCGGAGTGGAGTAAAGCAGCAGCGAAAATGTGGATATCAACCTGTCACGGAGCGAATACGGCTTACTTGCTGATGCTATTCCAAGGATCACACCCAAGAAGAGGGAGAGCACAAACGCTGTGCCCACTAGAAGTAGCGTGTTTGGCAACCTTTCCATTATTACTGTGATCACTGGCTGACTGTACGTGATCGAAAATCCCAGATTTCCGGTAAGCAGGTGCTCGAAGTAAATCACCAGCTGCTGGGTTATGGGAAGGTTAAGACCATACTCCTGCCTAATCACCTCGAGGTACTGGGGGGTGGCCCCTTCCCCCCCGAGAAGAACGGCTGGGTCGCCAGGAGCCAGTTTGATGAGGAAGAAGGAAAGCAGGGCCACAAGAAGGACAACCGAGAGCGAAAACAGGAGCCTTCTGGCGAGATATGTCAGGAATCCCATTTCATTTTACCAGCCGTCGACATGCAGGCGTTTCCTGAAGCTTTCCCTGCGTACCGGCTTGAACCTGCCCGTTGGGTATCCGATACAGATCGTTGCTACAGGCTCCACATATGCTGGCAGATTGAGGACAGACCGGAATTCCGTCATATTATAGTAATGGTACATGGAAATCCAGCAGCCTAGCCCCATACTCCTGGCGGAAAGTAGCAGGTTCTGCATGGCCGGGAATACCGCACCGTACGTTGCTACCTGTTCGAGCCTTTTGTTGATTTTCGCCAGCCCGCCCGTCTTATTCATGAACCCGGCTCTCTTCCAGTTCACACAGAGCACGAGCATCGCAGGAGCCTCCGCCATGCGGCGCAGGCTCTTCTGCAGGTACCTGATCCTTTGTTCATCCATCTTCACCTTCCTGTTCCGAATATATGTACTGGCGCATTCCAGGTTTATCTTTGCCAAGCTGCCCTTCTTTTCGGGGCTCTTCACCAGGACGAACTCCCAAGGTTGAGAATTGGCCGGCGAGGGGGCACTCGTTGCAGCCATCATCAATTCTTCAAGCGTACTCGTGTTGACGGCTTGATCTCTGAATCTTCTTACGCTGATAAGTGTGACCATCGCCTGGGAGAGTTCCAACTAAAATCGAGCTACCCCGCACAGAATTAATTTCTGACCAATTCTCCCCTGGATGGATAAGCCAATTTGCTGTGCGTGAGTCCTGAACTCATAAGACCTTCGGCCACCTTCACCGCAGTAGCAACCGGGTTGATGACTGGGACACCTAAAGACTTTGAGAGTTCCTTATCAAACCCCAGAAACGCTTCAGACATACAGCCTAGTATGATGGTATCCGCACCGTCCTCCCTTATGGCCTTGACAGAAGCATCCTCAATCTTTCTTTTGCTTCTTTCCACATCTACGCCCACATCAAGCACTCGCATTTCGGTTTCCCTTATTGAGATTAATTTGCTTGCCACACCCACCCTTTCAGCCACTCCCTCTATCATTGGGAATACACTTTTAGCTATGGTGACCACAGAGAAACGACGACCTACAAGAGATGCGAACAGCATGCTGGACTCCCCGGGTCCGACAACCGGTATCCGAACAGTTTCCCTGATGGCCTCGATTCCGGGGTCCCCGTAACATCCGATTATGACACCGTCAAATGACCTTTCCGCTTCCTGTATCAGCTTCGTGGTCGGCGGAACGCACATAAATTCATCGTAAACAGACTCTATGGATTCTGGCCCCTCGGTGACGGCACGAACCTCCACATTTGTTCCTTCCGAGGCGATCGAATTCAGAATTCTTTCTCTTCTTTTCAGCTCTGCTTTATCGAGTCCCACGCCGGGTACTGCATAAAGTAACTTGAAGACTCTTTCATTCATTTTCATTTCCAAACCTTTCTGAGCACTCTCAATGTGTTTCCGCCTATCACCTTGGCAATTTCGCCATCAGAATAACCATTCTTCACAAGCCACCTTACGATGTTCCTGAATTCAGAAGGATTCTCGAGTCCGTCCACAAACGGCACCTCTTCGAATTTCGCCCCTGCATGCGTTTCCTTTATGGAAAGCTCTCGTGCAAACAGATGGTGAAGACCTACATGGTCTCCGAACAGTGTGTCCGGACCAAACGTAACATGGTCTATTCCGATCAACTTCTCTATGTACTGGAAGTGCTCCATCACACTATCTAGGCTGTGATGTATGTGTTTTTTTGTAAGTGTCGTGTGCGGTGCCGCCTCTATTCCGATGACCCCCTTCTTGTCCGCAAGGGCTTCAAGGACATTATCAGGTTTCATCCTAGATGTATTCCAAAGACTCCTGGCACCGGCATGAGTAATGAATACAGGAAGACTGGACGCGGCTATAGCATCGAGTGAGGTCTTGTCACCGACATGCGCAAGGTCGACCGCCATGCCGATTTTGTTCATTCTTTCGACCACCTGGTAACCAAAATTGGTCAGACCTCCATCCGACTTCTCCCTCAGCCCCGCACCGATTGCATTGGCTTCACTGTACACCAGTCCCATGCACCTGACGCCAAGCCCGTACAGAACGTCGACCCTGTCCAGCTCATTCTCAATGGGCATAGCTCCTTCGATGTGAAGCACAAGCGCCACCTTGCCCTCCCTGTGTGCTTTGATTATATCGTCCACCTTTTCCCCTCTGATCACGAAATCCTGATGGGCGATATCGGCTAGCCTCATGCCGATTTCGTAGACAACACTTTCCCACTTCCAGGGGTATCGTGAAAATATGGTGTTCGTCCCGTCTCCCAGACCATCGAATACGGCGTCGAGTCCGGACACGCTCAGACCTTCATACCCCATGAACTCTCTTCCATACCTTATGTATTCGTGTACCTCTTCAATATCATCAGGGAATAAGGATGGATGGTCATGGATAGAAATTGCAATATTCTTGGAAAGTACATCATCAACCTTTTCCTCCTCTGTCCTGTTGAGTTTAACCACACTTGAATTTACCCTCCTGATTTCCTTGGCAAGCTTAAACTGCTTGAGGTCTCCCTCTAAGTATTCAAATGATTTGTAACCGGCATATTTTTTATTCGAACCCATGCGAAGCACACTCCCCCAGGACATTATAAATAATTCTCATTCGTGTCGTTATGCACTGACTATTTGCAGTCTCGCAAACCAAAATGACATCATATCATATTTTTGAAGACTGTGACCATCCCGTTCACCAGTCCCTTCGCACTCGATACTGAGAATGTCAACATGCAGCAATCCAGGTCAATTTGTAGCAAAATGTATACCCGGACATATCTTCAGGAATACCTGGGAAGCCGAACATGTGTAATTTGATTACTACGTTCACCAGCATGTCAAACCTAATGATCCATCTGTCAACATACTAGGTTTGCCTTACCGTCCATCGCCTGCCAGGCCTCTTCAATTACGTCATATTTCTTCCACAAGTCGTGTCCTCCTATTCTTTGTAATGATCTGATGGGCTCCAATGAGAATGCTCACGAATGAGGCTATGTAGAACATGGCCGAATATCCTCCTGTTACCGTCAGTTCGTACCCGCCAAAGAGCGGGCCCGTTGACGCTCCGATCCCGAAGCTTGTCAGGAGAAGTCCGAACACACCTGAATAATAATTCATGCCAAAGCGCTTCCTGACGATCAAGGCAAACTGTGGTATGTAACCCCCGTAGCCGACTCCGAATATGAACGAGAGAACGTAAATCAAGTAAAGGTCCCCCGTATACAGCATTGCCAATGACGACGCGCCCTGCAGAATAAAGCTCAAAGCGGATATTGTTTCTTCCGAGAGGCCGCGCACGTACGTCAGAATCCTTCCAAGCATGCTGCCGGACCCGATCAGCGCGGGTGCAATTGAGCTTGCCAGAAGGCCGAACCCCTTGGCTTCCAGCATCGGTACTATGAAAATCATTACGATGGTCCTTGCAAATGCATTGCCCAGCATATAGTAGACATAGAGAGACCAGAAATCCTTCCTGACTACGGCCTTTCCAATAGACTTTCCGAAATTGGGCTTCATTTCTCCATTTTCAGTCGTAGGCTTTTTGTCTTCATTTGACGATAGCTCTTCCTGCGGGGCAACATTACCACGTTCTGCTACTTCAGAACCCAACGCGGCCGCCGAAGCCAGTGCCAGGACCAGAATGCCCAGCACCACAAAGGTTGGTCTCCACCCCAGGAGCGTTATCATGAGCGCTTCAAACGGCGCAAAAAACAGACTCCCGAAGGCGGTGCCTGCGCTAACCACCCCCGTCACGCTCCTGATTCTGGATGGCGTGAATGTGCTGAAGACCGCATATGATGTGGGAAGCCACATCGAGCCTGAACCGCCGCCAGCGATGACCCCATAACTGAGTATCAGAAATGGGATGGAAGGGGCAAGGCTCGATACACCAAGGCCAAGCGCCATAAGCGCACCACCAAAGAAGATCGTCTTTTTTGCCCCAAGGCGTACCATCAGCGCCCCCATCAGGAGTGACGAGAGACTGTAGGTCAGCGCAAATGTGGCGAAAACCGACGAAGTCGAGAGCGCATGTTCCCCGAACTCGGCTGCCACTTTGTTGAAGAACACCCCATACGTCAGAAAAATAGCCAGGCAGGAGTTGTACGCGAAGAGGGATGCTATCCTTGCCGAGTCATTCATTTCTGGTCAGGGTCATTCTGGTCTAGAGCCCAAGGTAGAATTGTCTTACCATTTCATTGTTTCTGATCTCTGTCGGGTTGCCTTCCAGAGCAAGTCTGCCATTTTCGAGGAGGTACCCCCTGTCCGCTATTCTGAGAGCACCATCGATGTTCTGCTCCACGAGCACTATTGTCATCTTGTTCTCCTTGAGGGCCTTGAGCGCGTCGAACACCTTCGATATGACTATGGGTGCGAGTCCCAAGGATGGTTCGTCGAGCATTATCAGCTTCGGCTTGGACATAAGGGCCCTGCCGATCGCCAGCATCTGCTGTTCACCCCCACTCAGGGAGCCCGCAAGCTGATTTTGTCTATCCTTAAGAATTGGAAAAAGTGAATACACCTCATCCAGTGTTTTTTTCATTTCCCTCCTTGCCCTTTTTGCGAACGCGCCCATCTCAAGATTTTCCCTTACCGTCATCGTGGTGAACAGCCCCCTTCCTTCCGGGACCATGGAAATGCCCAGTCCGGCAATCCTGTTCGCACTCAATTCAGAAATCGAGTGGGAATCGAATTTGATCTCCCCCTTTGCCGGCCTGAGCAGCCCTGACAGGGTCCTGAGGGTGGTCGTTTTCCCCGCTCCGTTAGACCCGAGAAGTGCAACTAGCTCCGCATTCTCCACCTTCAGCGAAAGGTCGTGCAGCACCTTGGTTTCCCCGTAGTAGACATCAATCCCCTGAACCGACAAGAGAGAAGCCTGGGATTCTGGCGATGTCAACTCAGTTTACCACCCAGGTACGCCTGCTGCACCTTTTCATCATTGACTACCTCCTCCGGCCTGCCCTCGGCTATTTTGACCCCGTGGTCGAGAACCACCACCCTGTGCACACCCTTCATAAGGAGTCTCATAACATGCTCCACCCAGATTATAGACAGGTCATAAGACTGGGACATCTTTTCCATGAATCGTACGGCCCACTCACCCTCGGTGGGTGACATTCCGGCCGCAATTTCGTCGAGCAGAAGAACGTCTGGAGAGGTGGCCAGCGCCCTCGCCACTTCGAGCCTCTTCTTCCCCGATACATTGAGCATGCCAGCCTCAAGATGCATCTTGTCCTTCAATCCAACAAGGTCGCATATTTCGGCCGGGGTTCCCACCTTCGAATCCCTGCCACTGCCAAAGGATTCCGCGATGTACACGTTCTCCAGCACCGTCATGTCAAGGAAGGGCTTCGGAATCTGATAGGTCCTTGCGATTCCCAGCCTGCAGACACGATTCGGGGGTAAACCGGTTATGTTTCTTCCGCGAAAAGTTACGGTTCCGGATGTAGGCTTCAGGGTTCCTGCTATTATGTTGAAGAGTGTGGACTTCCCTGCCCCGTTTGGTCCAATCAATCCGAGTATCTCCTTCCTTCCAAGCTGCAGGGATACGCCGTCGAGCGCAACTAAGCCAGCGAAATTTTTTCTCACAAGAGAAACATCGAGTACCGTATCCCGCTGGGCGTTATCTGCAACCACACCCGTCATCCCTCCTCCCCTACCTCCTGCCTGCGGCTTTTTTTCATCCTGGATATTATTTCACCCATTATACCCTGTGGAATAAGAAGGACAACCACGATTATTATAATTCCGAACACGATCAGATGAAGGTACGGAAGCGTCAGTCCAAAATAGTGTTCGATGCTGTAGAGTATCACGGCCCCTATTATCGGACCGGCTATGGTTCCAAGCCCTCCAAGCATGGACATCGATATCGCTGTAAGCGTTATCGTGGTATCGAACGCGCTTGGAGGGTCAATGATCGTAATCGTCCAGGTGGCTGCGCCGCCTGCCAGCCCCGCAAAAAAGGCGCTTATTCCGAATGCGACTGCCTTGTAGAATGTTGCGTTTATTCCAATGGACACCGCAGTTTCTTCATTCTGCTTGATCGCCTTCAGTGCAAGCCCCAGCCTTGAGTTCATGATTACATAGAGGCAGAGGACGGTCACGGCAGCCACTGCCAGCATGTAGTAGTACTGAAGTACAGGATCATAATACTTGACGGGTATCGTGTATCCTGTCGCGGAGTTAACGAAGTTCCAGTTGTCGAATATAACGAAGAGTGCCTGGGCTAGACTCAGCATGGCTATCGCGAAGTACGCCCCTCTTAGCCTGAGTGTGGGCCAGCTTATGGCGAATGCAAAAAGGGACGAGATCACACCTCCAATGACCATCGCAGCGTAGATCGGTATATTCAGGCTCAGCAGAGTCATGGTCATCCCGTAGCCTCCAAGTCCGTAAAAGGCCACGAAGCCGAAGTTGACGTACCCTGTAAGCCCTGTGAATATGTTGAAGCTCTGGCTGAGTGCAATCCACATAAGAAGGAAAAGGAGAAATGACCTGAGGGAAGCTGATACAAAGTACGGCGCAAAGGCAAGAACAACAAGAGCGCCGACCCAGGGAACAACGTCCCTCACAAAATTCTTCTTATGTACGAGAAGGTACCCCTTCAGCATGGCAGAGTCCCTCCCCTATTCATCCTGCACATTCATCCCCTGCTCCCCATTATCCCCTGGGGCCTCAGTATGAGTACGATCACCATTATGATGAAGCCGATGGCGGGCGTCATCGCTGCATTGACATAAAGGGAAGAAAGACTCTCCACGACACCGAGTACCACACCCCCTACAAGAGCTCCAGGTGGATTCCCAAGACCTCCCAGCACGACAATGACGAATGAGATCAATGTAAAGTCAGGGCCTGAAAGGGGGGAAATCGACTGCAGGAGCATCACGATGGAGCCGACGGATGAGGCGATCGCTATACCTATCCCGAACGACATCAGACTCACCATGTCCGGGTTTATTCCTACGAGTATGGCCGAAGTTCGGTTGTCGATGACCGCCCTGACAGCCTTTCCCCAGTACGTCCTGTAAAAGAAGAACCTCAATGCGATGGCGACCGCTATGGCGTAAGCGGCGGCGATGGATATGTTCACCGGAATGGAGAGCGACCCATACTCTATACTGCCCAGCGCCACCGGAACCGCCCTCTGGGTGGGCGAGTAAAAGAAGAGGAGCAGTCCGCCTATCAGAGTCGAGATTCCGAATGTGAGAAAGAGGGACATCAGTTCAGGAGAATTCTGTACCCTTCTGATGAGCCCCAGGTAAGTCAGGGCTCCAAGTAGGAATCCGAAGGGTATCGTGAGCAGCAGAGACAGAATCGGGTTGATGCCTGCAAGCACAAACGCCCAGTAGCTCAGATAGGAACCAATTATCACAAAATCTCCATGGGCTACGTTTACGACCTTCATCACCCCGAACACTATCGTAAGGCCCATTGCCAGAACGCCGTAAAGGAGCCCGTACATCAGTCCGAGTATGAAAAGTTCGGCCACAAGTGCCCCAGGCAATACACTCGGCATGTACCATGACAGACAAGTATATAAAAAAATGAGTTAACCGTGCGAGCTTTACTCTCTGTCCGGGGAGGTGGGGGTTACGGCAAGCATGGCGTGTGTCGACTGGCTCAGCATGTATGATTCTGATGCAACGCCTCCAACGTATAGACTTGTTGTTCCCTGTCCGCTGTAGGAGAGCGTGGACGGCTGCTGCATCTGAAGGCTTGCGGGGTAGAGCGGAGTTGCGGTGGCCACAGAGGATGGCCATATCGTCTGCTTCACCCCACTCTGCCATTGTGCGACAACCATCGTGTGACCTATCTGTTTACCGGTGGAGTCTATCTGGAAGTGTCCGTAAAACGTGTAGAAGTTCTCGGTTGCCAGCTGCTGCCTTACGACGGTGGAGTTCAGTGAACCGCTGTCTATGATGCCCTTTTCAAGCACAAGTCCTGTCGCGTACGCTTCTGCGGCTTCGTAGTTCGGTGCTATTCCGTATGCTGTCATGAACCTGTTGTAGAACTGCTGGCCACTGGTTATGTTGCCGAAGTAGGGACTGAACTGGCTGAAGTTAAGGTTTGGTTCCCACTGCGACGGCACAGTTACCCCGTTCGCAAGACTACCCAGGTCGGATAGAAAGTGTGGATCATCGGGTGCAACGAGCAGAGACACAAGATTCAGATGAATTCCGAGACTCTGCAGATTCTTCATTATGGTCTCACCATCTGTAAAGTGCGCTCCGCCTATCAGGACCTGAGCTCCAGAAGCCTGAAGCTGCGCAAGCTGGGAAGTGAAGTCGGTGGCGGTCTCCTGGTAGGTCTGGTTGAAAACGATCTTGAATCCTTTCGAGAGGGCGTACGGTTCAACAGAGCTCATGACGGAAAGGGAGAAGGGATCCTGGCCGAAGAAGAATGCCAGATTCGTGGGCTTCGGATTCATGTTCGCCAGCATGTCAATCACCGGAATCATGTACTGACTTGCAGGGCTGAGCACACCAACCACATACTTGTACCCCTTGGCCCAGATGCTGTCGGAGGCGCCGCCGTGGCTGAGAAGGAGGAGGTGATTCGCTTCTGCAATCGGAGCGGCGGCAAGCGTGAGCGGGCTAGAATATGGGGCGATCAGGAAACTCACATTCTGCGTGACGAGAGTCTGATAGTCCGTGGCAACGGTCGATGCGCTGGAGCCGTCATCATAATAGATCAGCTTCACAGGCAGACTCTTTCCAAGGCTCTTAACGGGTATTCCACCCGATGCATTTACATCCTGTGCCCACAATTTGATTCCATTTAGGCTCATCTGCCCGTCGGATGCAAATGTTCCCGACAGTGGCATGGTCATTCCTATTGTGATAACGCTTGGACCTGTTGGCGTACTCTTTGGTTTCAGTGTTGCAATGTAAATTCCTGCAACGACGACGATAATCAGAACGATGACGATCCCGACGACAGCCATGGTGCTTATAGCGCGTCTTGTTGACCTATTCATCACTTCAGGTTAGCCTTAAAAGGTATATACGCTTTAGTGTCCCCAACAAATATTTCAGGATACAACCCTGTTTTCTAACATAATATGTATATCCTTGCCAGAATAACCTAATCTTTTCAGAATTTTTTCTGTGTGTTCACCCTGCCGGGGAACTCTCATGTTCTTCGAGGCGGTGACGCCGATTGGGGGCAGGAACACATTCACTTTACCTGCTCCATCGCTCATGACGTTTACGAACCTTTCGTTTCCCTTCAGCTCCTCAGATTGGAGAAGAGATTCGAGGTCCCTCACTTCTGCGCAGGGGACCGCGTCACCAAGGGCTGCTATCACACTTCGTCGGGGAATTCTTTCCACTGCCCTCTCTATTATCGAGTCTATAGTGCTTCGTGCGGCTATTCTTTCGTGTGTCTTTGTTTTAGGTGACAACTCCTTCTGCAGTCCCAGCCTTTCTACCAGCCTTTCCCAGTGCTTATCGTTGAGAACACCGATGAACACGAACCCATCAGAGCATCTGTATACACCGTAGGGGGAGTATCCTGGATGTTCCGTACCGAGATTTGATGGCTGTTTTCCGCTGATTTGAATGTATGGCAGCCAGTAGCTGTTCCAGAAGGCGACGAAGTCGAAGAGGGGCACTTCGATGTAACTGGCGTGCTTTTTCCCGTCCAGGAGAGCCGAAAGTATTCCGATCACGCCAAATGCTGCCGCCGAGAGGTCGACGCATGGATTCCCCACCCTGGTCGGCCTGGACTCCCCTCCAGACATCGTTACGTACATCAGTCCCGCTTCTGCCTGTGCGATTGAATCAAATGCAGCCCGTTTTGCATCGGGTCCCTTCGAAGAGAATCCCTTGATGCTACAGTAGATCAGCCCTGTGTTGAGGCGACTCAATTTCATGAATCCCACACCAAGCCTGTCTGTAACGCCCGGTCCCAGGCCGTCCACAACCACATCGACGCTCTTCGCCAGCCTCTTGAATACATCCACACCCTGTCTGCTCTTAAGGTCCAGGCAAAGGCTTTCTTTTGATGAGTTGTAGTTCAACCAGCTCCACGGCGTCACTTCTCTTGTAATGTCTCCTCCGACGGGTTCCACCTTTATCACTTCTGCGCCGAGAAGGGATAGCATGAAACCCAGACTCGGAGCCGCAACGTAGGTGCCCAGTTCGACCACCTTCAAACCTTTGAGAGGCGCAAACGACTTTATCATATTCGTGTTTTCGGTAGGTTAAGCAGGGCTAAAAATCATTATCTTCATCCAACAAAAGTAATCCGATTTATTTACGTCCACCGTCATCACATAAGGGATGGTGATGTTGAATGACGAACGAAGGTATGGAGGGCGGTCCCTTCTACGAAGATTTCCGTGTTGGCATGCAGCTCAAGGGAAGAGTGGGTAGAACGGTTACGGACGCGGATAACATCTGGTTCACACTGATCACAAACAACAGCAACCAGATCCACTTCAACAGTGACTACGCGAGGAAATATTTCCCTGGAGAACCCTTTTCGGGAAGGATGGTGGTTAACGGATTTTTCACGCTGGCAACGGTGGTTGGGCTGCTCGTTGAATACACCAGCATGAACGGGTTCATGCTGGGCCTTGATGAACTCAGGTTCTTCAAGCCGGTATTCTCCGGAGACACGATATACGCCGAGTGTGAAGTCGTGGAAGCCAGGGAATCGAAAAGCCGGCCCGAGATGGGTATAATCAAGATACTTACGAGGGGATACAATCAGAACAGAGAAAAGCTTGTCGAATTCTACAGGTCATTCATGGTGAGAAAGAGAAATGAAAAGTGGTCTGGCAGAAACCAAGCAACTCAGTGAACAGCAGCGGCTGATCGTGGAAAGCGTGGAAGAGCTTTGTTCCAAGTTCGACGACAGGTACTGGAGGGAACTCGATTCTAAAGGGTCGTACCCAGAAGAGTTCCTGAAATCCATCGAAAGGCTTGGCCTCGCAGCACTTCCTGTACCGGAGGAATATGGCGGCCCCTCACTTGGCTTGAGGGAAGCGTATCTGGTGCTTGAAAACATCAACCTGAATGGTGGGAACTCGCAGCCTCTCCATGGACAGTACTACCTCCTGTTCAATCTGACAAAGTTCGCGTCGCCGACTCTGAAGGAGAAATATCTGACAAGGCTTGCAAGAGGGGAGATGAGACTTCAGTCCTTTGCGCTCACAGAACCTGACGCGGGCTCCGACACCACCAGGATAAGCACCTCAGCAAAGAAGAAGGGGGGTGAATATGAAATCAATGGTCACAAGATATTCATTTCAAGGGTGATGCAAAGCGACCTCATGCTTATCGCCGCAAGGACGACGCCTTATGAAGAGGTGAACAAGAAGACAGAAGGGATAAGCCTCTTCCTTGTGGACCTGAGGGACGCCATCTCAAAAGGACAGATCGAAGCGAAGCAGATTCGAACAATATTCAACAGCCAGACGTATGAACTATACATCAGAAGTCTCATGATTCCAGAGGAGAATATGGTTGGTGAGGAAGGCCGGGGATTCAGGTATCTGCTGGACGTGCTCAATCCAGAAAGAATCCTGATATCCGCAGAATGCATCGGTGATGCTAAATGGTTCGTGAATAAGTGTGTAAATTATGCAAACAGCAGAGTCGTGTTCCAGAGGCCGATCGGCGTCAACCAGGGGGTGCAGTTTCCGATCGCATCTGTGTATTCCGAACTCGTGGCGGCAGAAGCGCTTTCCTGGCAGGCCGCGGGCTACTATGACGAATATTCCCGGAAGGGCAGAATAGACGAGAAGCTGATGGGTGCCTATGCTAACATTTCCAAGTACCTTGCAGCCGAATGTTCCTCCAAAGCCGCAAACGTTGCCATGGATATCTTTGGTGGTTACAGCATGACTCGGGATACGGACGTGGCAAGAAAGATGATTGAAAACAGGCTTTACAGGGTAGCCCCTATTTCACAGAATCTGGTGCTAGGCTACCTAGCCCACAGCGTGCTTGGATTGCCGAAGTCTTACTAAGATTGTTCCATGCATCGAATTCAGAATTTATGTCCTGACCCGGTTTTATGTGGCTCAGTGGCCTCGAATATCCTTTGATCAGCTTCTCCGCGTGAGGAGATGCGGCGATCAATTTGTTATCAAAGAGTTTCAACGCGCCTGGGGAGGGAAGAGATGAGGAGAATGATGCCTAACTCACCTTCGCAGCTGATTGAACTGTTTGGCACTAAGCAAAAATAGGAACAGGTCGTACAGGTGTTTGATACACATGTATCGACTGCGCAGGTCGGTTCTGTTTGTGCCTGGAAACAATCAAAAGATGGTGGAAAAGGCAAGCAGACTACGGCCTGATGTAGTTCTGATCGACTGTGAAGATTCGGTTCCCGAAGGCGAAAAAGAGAAAGCGCGTGAAAGTCTGAGAAGTGCACTGACCACACATACCTGGAGCAGCAGAGAGGTGGGTGTCAGAGTCAATGCCCCGGATACACCATACTTTGATGAAGATTTGAGGGTCGCGGTGGCATCTGGCTTTGAACTCATTGCGGTACCCAAGGTCGAAGGCCCGGAAGAAGTCAGGCTCGTCGAAAGGACTCTGAATGAACTTACCAGGGGAAAACAGTTGCCATCTCCCAAATTACTAGTTATGATAGAAACGGCGAAAGGAGTGACCTTTGTGGATCAGATTCTTGCCTCGAGCAGTCTCATAACCGCAGTCGAATTCGGTGCCGAGGATTTCGCTCTTAGCATGGGGATCTTTGACATCGATCGTCCAGAAACAACCTTGCTGTATGCCAAGTCTCGGATCGCTGCTGCAGCTCACGCCTTTGGCATAGACCCCATAGACCAGGTTTTTCTTGACCTCAGGAATACAGAAGGCCTCAGGCTTTCGGCTCTCAGCGCAAAGAATTTGGGGTTCGTAGGTAAGCTGGTGATTCATCCGGACCAGATAGATGTCGTAAACAGAGCCTTTTCCCCAAGTGAACGCGAAATCAACTGGGCAAGACGGATCGTGGAGGCTTGGGAAGAGCACGGCAAAGAGGGAAGAGGCGCCTTCCGTCTCGATGATAGGATGATAGACCTTGTCCATGTCAGGATGGCTGAAAGAATACTCGATGCAGAGCGATCTGCGCGTACCTCCTGAGGTATGGCATGCAAGAACCAGATTTTCCACATGTAAAGCATCAACGACAAGCAATCACCGACATCCGCATTGCATCTCTTCTGGGCTCTATCCCTTCGCTTCTCATAACAAAGAATCTTCAAAGGACCAGCTCAAAAGCGGGTAGGCGTTCCACCTGTTTGGTGAAGTTATGGAGGGTTCTATTCGAAAGATGAAGAAACACACAGCAAAAATGGGAGCGTTTCAAATAGTGTCTTGGTTCGAGTCAACACTTTGAAGTTGATGATCCATTCGCATCATCAAAAGTACATCCTCAGAAGTGTCCTGGATTTCCGGAAACTATTCCCCTCTAGTCTTACGTCAGTTTCATCCACGTAATGCACAATGATAAAATTCTTCGTCCCAGTTCGGCCTGCAGCTCGGTCGGATTGGTGCGGGGCTGCATATTGTCAAGTAACGGATAGTCCTTGATTATAGAAGGACGTGAGATATTGTCGCCACAACGGTAACTTGGTATATGTACGTCTAGGTAAAACCAGATCAGATCAAATGGGGCGTCCAATCATATGAAGAAATGAAGCTTTCAAAGTGGTATCAATACATGAAGCTATGTCTGGACAACGATAACTTTATTGACGCTCTGTCTCGCGGATGGGTCGATGGTTCAAGATGCCGGGGGCTCCGTTGAGGCTAACGAAGGAATTGAAGAATCCGACCGCACCGCGAATAATCCGCTTGTGAGTATGCGCTCAGTGGTGAAACGGTTCGGGTCCATCCTTGCCCTCGATCACGTGGACATAGAAATAATGCTTGGCGAGGTGCTTGCACTCCTCGGCGAGAATGGAGCCGGGAAATCGACACTGATGAACATTCTTTCGGGACTCTACAGGGCGGATGAGGGCGAGATTCTTTTCGAAGGAAAACCGATCGTCGTAAGGTCGCCCCGTGATGCAATCGTCCGCGGAATCATAATGGTTCACCAGCATTTTGAACTCATTCAGAACTTCACCGTACTTGAAAACATCATAATCGGAACAGGATCGAACGAAAAAGGGAAGGAAAAATCAGTGCGAAAAGAGGTTGAGAAACTGGCGGCTGAAAATAATATTACATTGGACCTTGACGCCAGGGTAAAGGGGCTGCCGGTCGGGGTACAACAGAAGGTCGAAATACTGAAGGCCCTTTACAGGAATCCCAAAATACTGATACTGGACGAACCCACAAGCAATCTCACGCCGCAGGAGGTGGATTCTATGTTATCCACCATCAGAAAGTTGGCCGAGAAGGGATACGCCGTGATATTCATCACACATAAGGTAAGGGAAGCGCTGGCAGTGGCGAAAAGGATCACGATTCTCAGAAACGGACATGTAATGGGGAAGTTCTCATCCTCCGAGGTTACTGCAGACAGCCTTGTTGAAATGATGATGGGAGCCAAACCTTCCTCCAATCTTGAGTCCAGCAGCCACACTTCCCCACCTTCCGCCGAACCCCTGCTGACACTCTCCGACGTTAGGACGGGGTCCTCCAAGGGAAGAATTACATTGAAAGACATCAATCTGACTCTTAATCCTGGGGAAATTCTGGGCATCGCCGGTGTCTCGGGAAACGGTCAGAAGGAGCTCGTCGAGGCGATAATGATGCTCCGTAAACCGACCCATGGGTCAGTCCGCCTGCTGGGGGTCGACCCCATGCGACTCAGCACGAAGGAGATAATCGAACTTGGGGTGAGTTACATACCCGAGGACAGGCTGGACGACGGTATCCTCCCGAGCATGACACTCTATGAAAACATGGTTCTTGGATCCCATGACATCGAGCCGTTTAGCAAAAGGTGGATCATGGACAGGGATGCAATGATTGAAACCACTCGTGACGCAATTGAACGTTACAGAATATACCCTCCACAGAGCGAGGCCAGGGTAGGGGTGCTTTCAGGCGGGAACATTCAGAAGCTTTTGGTTGGCAGAGCCCTGCTGTCAAGGCCGAAGGTGATCCTGGCTCACAACCCCACAAGGGGATTGGACACAAGAACCACAGACCTGGTTCTGAGGAACCTTGTAGCCCAAAGCAGGGAGAATGGCGCCGGTGTGCTTCTGCTTTCCGAGGACCTTGATGAACTCATTTCAGTCTGTGACAGGATAGCAGTCATGTTCAGGGGTGAGGTGGTCGGCGTGCTGGATCGGCAGCAGATGGACAGGTACAGGATTGGTGCCATGATGGCAGGGGGCGCGACCGCGTAGGGTGAAGGCCCAGCAGAGTCTTGTCATTTCGAAGCTCTTACCATACATTCTGTCATTCTTGGGAGTCGTTGCGTCCGTCGGCATCCTCCTTGCTCTGATAGGGAAGAATCCGTTTGAAGGTTACAGAATACTGCTTTCCTCTTCGCTAGGAAGCCCGGGTTCCTTGAGCCTCACTCTGCTGGATTTCGTTCCACTCTTCCTAATGGCGCTTGCCTTTGTGGTTCCGCTCAGGGCAGGTAAATACAATGTAGGCAACGAGGGGCAGTTTCTGCTCGGCGCCGTTGGCGCAGTCACTGTAAGCTTCGTTTTACCTAACCTCCCATCTGTTATAGGTATCCCACTCCTTCTCGTTGCTGGAATGGCATTCGGCTCCCTTTGGGCCGTCGTTCCTGCCTTTCTCCTTTACAGATTTCGCGTCAATGAAATAGTCTCAACAATCTCCATGAATTTCATTGCTTATTACCTCGTTCTGTTCGTGACCACTGGCCCCTGGCATAATCCGCTTGTGGGGTACCCCCAAACCAACCAGATAGGGTCGAATTACATACTCCCTTCACTGGTAAGGACGCCTCAGATAGGTACCGGTCTCATCATTACGGTTCTGGCCGCAGCAATCGTATACTTTTACATCTCAAAGACGCCGGCCGGTTTTGAGCTAAGAGCGGTTGGCGCGAATCCTCGTGCTTCACTCGTTTATGGTATAAAATCCAATTTCGTCTCGGCGATGTCCATCGTGCAGGGAGCAGCAATAGCCGGTCTGGCCGGTGCGATTCAGGTGGCAGGGCTGCTTTTCAGCCTTCAGTACGGCATGCAGGGAAACTACGGGCTGCTGAGTCTCGTCCCGGCCCTCATCTCAGCTTCAAGTCTGATTGGTGTCGGCCTAATTTCATTTTTCATAGCCGTGATAGACACCGGCACCAGTGCCCTTCAGGGTGTGTTGGGCGTTCCTTACGAAATTGGGCTGCTGATCGAGTCCCTTCTGCTACTGCTTATACTGTTGGCAAAGGGTTACGGAGGTAGCAACCGATGACTAGCACTATTGCTGATTTCTTCGCATTTGCGCTTGGGGTGAGTGTGATATACATACTGGCTGCGCAAGGAATGACTCTTGCGGGACGCACCGGCGTGTTCTTGGTTTACAACGAGGGTGTTATGCAGGCAAGTGCTTCTGCTGGTTTCCTTGCAGCATACCTCAACAATGGTAATCTGCTGATCGGGTTTGCAGCCGGAGCGATAGCGGGCGGTCTTTTCGGTGTTCTGATGAGCTTCCTGAGCGTCAGCCTGAAACAGAACCAATTCGTGGTGGGTCTTTCTTTGCTCATTCTAGCGGAGGGTGCAGGGAACTTCATGTACAAGGCAGCTATAGGTGAAACCTTCAGTCCACCCTCGGTGCCCACACTGCACGGCTTTCAGATTCCGTATGTATCCTCGATTCCATACATCGGTCCAATACTGTTTCAACAGAATCCTGTCTTTTATGCGTCAATATTCGCTTCGATCCTGATCTGGTACGTTCTTTACAGAACGCCATACGGATTGAACGTGAGGGCCATCGGAGAAAACCCAAGAGTGGCCGACACCCAGGGCCTGAACGTACACCTGACAAGATATGTGTACACCTTTCTGGGTTCTGCACTTATCGGTATTGCCGGTGCATACATCCCCTTCTTCCTGACTGGCTCTTATACAGAATCATTGGTGAGTGGAAGAGGGTGGATTTCTATAGCCGTGACGCTCCTTGGAGGCTGGAAGCCACTGAACGTTGTAGCTTCCGGTTTGGTCTTTGCCGGCTTCGAAGTGTTTTCGGTCTACGGTCAACTTCTCGGTCTCCCCGTCAGCTCCGACTTCCTCCTGATGGTTCCTTTCATAGCTACCTTGTTGATACTGATTCAGGTCTACCGTAACGCAGAACTCCCGCAGGGTCTAGGCAGAAATTATGACAGGGAATCAAAGATAGACTGAAGTGTCTGGAAGGGGGTTGGTCATTCCGACATCATTTTCATGACTGGGTAATACGAGATGATAAAATAAATTGGATACTTTTGAAACCTGAAGAAAAGGTAGCTTCTAAGGCCCGGGTCCGGGAGCGGTCGAATTGAATGCTACAGTTATCTGGCCGTTGACGACCTCGTTTATTATGTTCTGTATTCTACTTTGAACGGTCGAGTTCACGTTCGAAATAGGTGTTTGCATGTAGACCCCACCGGAAGGCGAAAATGGAATCTTGTAGTATCCCGAAGTCACACCTGATTTGATTTCAGTGAAGACATGCATAAGCGGCGGAGTGAAATTGTATAGATAAGAGGTGAGGTAGTTGTTGGGTACAGAGCTGTATTGGTTCGTGTAGACGGATTCATAAAGAGTAGGGGTACCCTGAATTGCAGGATAAATGCCCGAATCGGCCAGGTTCAACGCGGATATTATCACATCAGCGCCGAGACCAAGCATGGACTGAACAGCAGTTCTTGCCTTGACAGGGTCGTTGAAGTCTCCTGTAAACGTGCGATAAATCTTGATTGAGGGATTGACTGACCTTGCTCCGGCTATCACGGCGTTGGCCTCTGCATTTGCAAATGGCAGCTGCTGACCTACAATGTAACCTATTGTTCCGCTCCTGCTCGTCATCGCAGCCAGGGCACCTTCAACGTAAAAGCCCGGCGCGAAGTTCCTGTCGATGACCCATACATTCTTCGGTACCGTAATCGGAGCCGGATTATCGGCCTCAGCTATGAATATCACATTCGGATATTCAACTGCGAGAGCCGTGCTGCTGTTGGAGCCCACACCTATCGCTGTTGCGAACTGTCCACCGTGCGCCCAGATTATGTTGAATCCCTCGTTGATGTACTGTTGAACATCTGTGAGGAAGGTGGCAGTCGGGCTCGGTACGTTTTCGGTGTAGGCAGTCGGCACACCACTCGCATTCAGCGCCTGCAGCGCCTCATACCCCAACTGGTTGTAATTGCCGTCGTTGACGGGACCGGAAAATATAGCTGCAACTTTGTACTGAGATTGCACATGACCTGAACCGTTTTGGGTGGAGTAATAGTAGTATCCGACTCCTGCTACCAGTGCGACGAGTAATACGACGATGATGACTGTGGTTAGCATACTTACAGCTAAGCGATTTCCTTTCATCGAATAACCAAACCTGTTCACAGGTAATAAGTATTTCCGGTGCCGTGATCGGATTACCTAGTACCCCCCCCTCGGACATATCCGGTTCTACAGATGACATGGATGGGAATCATTCGATATCATAACATCAATCAACATGGAAAGAGGGAACAAGCCGAAACCAGCATCGAGCCCTTTCTCCTACGTGTTCCTCATCTCTTCACCCCTCACATCGGGCATGGATCAACGCCAAGCCGCTCGGTCTGAGGTGCAACCAAAACGGCAGTCCCAATTCCAAATCAAGAACTCCGGCAAAAAATAAGTACCATGCTACATGCTTCTTACGCTATGAGCGTCGACCTGAAACCTCTGATAAATTCGAAGAACAGCGCCCTTATCGTCTGGGATGTGCAGGAGGCTCTTGTTTCCTTGATATTCAACAGAGAAGAGTTCGTCTCCAAACTGGTAGAGATCGTGAGCGGCGCCAGGGCTCGCGGGATTCCAATAATATACAGCAAGATAACACTACTACCCGAAAGGTACCAGAACAAAACCATGCTTGCGCTCAGGAGGGGTACCTTTTCGCCGGGCGAAATAATCAAGGAAGTAGCCCCCCAGCCTGATGATGTAGTTATACCAAAAAACACCGCAAGCTTCTTTGTTGGAACCAACTTCGAGCTCATTACCAAAAATGCAGGAATAAACTGTCTTATATTCACCGGAATTTCTACGAACATCGGGGTTGAAACCTCGGCCAGGCATGCTCAGTGTCTTGGCTATCTGCCCGTGATAGCGAGGGAGGCTGTTTCATCACGTGATAAGGTCGCACATGAGAGGTCGCTGGAAAATATGAAGCTCATGTTTCCCGTTCTTGACAACAAGGAGATACTCGAATACCTACAGTAGTGGCTGGTCCAGAAAAGAAATTGCTGCTTAGAATTAGTGATCTTCGGCGTCTCACTCCGGCTTCCGACCCAGTGCTACCACCGTAATCGCTAGCAGAATAAGGTAAGCCGCGCCAACGAAGTATATTGTCTCATAAAAAGGTATGAATGGGAAGTTGCTATTCACATAGTAACCATCCGACCTTCCGAGGGAAAAGTGAGAGCTTCCCTCCCTCGAATACGGCAGCTGATTAAGCGGGACCTGGAGATTCATCGGAAAGAGGTACGAGAGAGAAGTTACATTACTGAATTTGGAAAGCGAAAATATTGGGGAAGATGGCATGGGGAAATTCGTGAAGGCTATTGGCGGTCTGATAACACTGCCCCAGCTGTAAGTTGAATTGAAATTGAACATGTCCAAAGGCAGAGTCGACTCCCACACGATTTTGTTCAACGGTGGCAGCCCCCAGTTATAATCAATAAAGGCAAGGATCGATGTGTGGGTCATGACCGTGTTCGATACATAGTTCTCCTTGGCATAGGGGGAAACAACGATCAGTGGCACCCTGACGCCGAGCTGCACCCCCGAAATTGATGGTGGTGGCACCTGATCATAAAAACCACCGCCTTCATCATACGTGATGAATATCGCGGTTGAGTTCCATTCTGGGCTTCTTTCGATTGCGTTGACGACGTACATTAGCCACAGTTCTCCCTTCAGAACGTTCGAAGGCGGCCCCTGGCTGTAATCCACCGCACCGCCGTCCACAGGCATCATCCATGCCACGGAAGGTAGACTATCGTTGGATAATTCCTGGAAGAAATCATTCCAGCTCCTGATGCTGCTCGAATACTGGCCAATCCCGGCAAAGTAGTCCAGCGTTCCTGCTCCGGCAGATGGATTTTCAACATAGTATCCCCAGCTCACACCGTAATGGTTCAGCTCAGAAAATATCGACTGTCCCACCGGGATGTAGGGTGGAGGGCCGTAATCATTGATCACAGGAGAATACCCGGCAAGACTGTACAGCCTGTTAGGAGACGTCTCGGTGAGCTGGCTCGCAAAGTACATGTCCCCCAGTGAATACTGCTCCGCGAGGGCCCATTCCTCTCCGTACTGTGAAGCTGTGTAGTATAGGAGGGACTGAGGCCCGGAACCCTGCAGAAAGCCATTCATCATCCCACCGTTCCAGTCTTCATGGTATGCAACGTACCCTTCAACCGGATCGGCCGTACTGAAGGTTCCATTCGGAACCGGGTGCATCTGGGGGATACCTGCTACATCCAAAAGATTCTGTGGAGTCTGCAACCCGAGCGGGTTTGTCGGTCCCGGGTACACTCCGAATATATTGTCAAAGCTGTGATTCTCCATCATTATCTCCACCACGTGCCTGATGGGGGTCACTGAACTCGACCCCAGAGCGACAGGTGCCTCAAGCGCCGAGAGGAGCACAATAAAGAGCATCCCTGCGACAGCCGCCTTCCTTGCCGCAAGCATTTTGCCACTCCTGTATCTCATCTTCTGAAAGTATACTATGGCAAGAATCACCAAGAACCCGACAGCCAAATTCACAAGGGTTATCGCGCCCAGGCCGCTGTACCCACTTTCGATATAAGCTGTGGCCGAAACCATAAGAAAGACGATCGACCCTGCCGTAAGAAAGATTCCATAGCTCGGCTTCACCTTGTGGAATCCGACAGAGGCAACAGGCGTGAGGGGAGAACACACAAGGGTTGCAGACAGCAGCAGCGCGATGCTGCCGGCTTCCGGCCTGGTGGAAACATACGTGGCATCAGCGAAAAGAAGTACCGCGCCGACAACCGATGATGTCGCGATGGGATGCGACATCTTCGCTGCAATGGAAACCGACAGAAAACCAAAGATGACAGCACCTGTGATGATGCCGGCTATCACATAGGGAATCTGGGTGGTGGAACCGACGAGGTCGATCACGCCTGAAATGTAGAAGCCAACCACCGTGCCCACACCGGACAGAACAAATACGGCGAACTTGTTTCCGAGCGCCATGCCAGTTCTAGTGTAAGTGTCACTCATTACTCTTTCTTTGCCCGCGTGCAAATGCATCAGACCGTTAATGTTTAACAATATGCAAAAGAAATCCCTTGTGATGCAAGCATTTGTCACAGGAGGAGCGGGTTTCATCGGCAGCCATCTTGTCGACAGGTTAATCGCCGACGGTTACAAGGTTACGGCATTTGACAATCTCTCAGAGGGGAAGATGGCCAACATTTCGCACCTGGCGGGCAACCCGAACTTCAGATTCGTTCAGGGGGATGTCAAAAATCTGGACCAGCTTGTCGAACTTCTCAAGGGACAGGACGTTGTCTTCCACCTAGCAGCCCAGGCTAACATCAGAAAGAGCATCATGGATCACTTCGGCGACCTAGAAAACAACCTTGTGGGTCATCTGAACCTACTTGAAGCGATGATCAAAAATGAAGTAAGGGACCTTGTATTTGCTTCTACATCCGCCCTTTATGGAGATGCTACAATTAAACCAACGCCGGAGACTTATGCACCCCTTCAGACATCTCTATACGGTGCCTCAAAACTTGCGGCAGAAGCTTACACTGAAGCATACACACAGTTCAGCGATATCAGCTTCTGGGCCTACAGATTCTCAAATGTAGTGGGCGAGAGATGCAGGAGAGGCGTCATATGGGATTTTATCCACAAGCTGTGGAGGAATCCGAATGAGCTGGAGATTCTGGGCAACGGGAAGCAGTCGAAGGAGTACATTTACGTCGCTGACTGCGTGGATGGAATAATGACTGGCTACTCAAAAAGCAAGCAGAGGGTGAACATATTCAACTTGGCGGTGGAGGAAAACAGAACTGTGGACGAAGTCGCCGATATAGTGATAAAAGAAATGAAGCTACAGGAGGTAAAAAGAAAGTATACCGGCGGCGAACGCGGATGGATTGGAGACAACCCCGTTGTACACCTTGATATTTCAAGGCTCAAATCCTTCGGATGGAAGCCAAAGTACACAGCGGATGAGGCGATCACCAGAACCGCGAGGTGGACTCTCGAGTCTGTCACCTGAAGCCCATAGGGAAATACTCTCCAACCATCGTCAGTCATCAATCGAAATCTTCTCGACCCTAGTAATGGCTCCTTTTCATCCATCGTGATCTCGTGGCTTGAGAGCCACCAAACGTATCAGAATATCGACTATATTCATGGGCATTTGTTTTGACCATGATTCAACTCGCTTCTGCAATTTCGAATGATACTTGTCTTACCGAAACAGAGGCTCATCTTCGGTTTTCCCTTTTCGATTGCATTCTTTTTCGGCAGGCAACTCCAATTCTGTCGGGTCGAGCGTCACATCCGCAGTTCTCACTTCCAGATGAATCGACTCAGATCGATCGGCCAGACACGCTGTGGAAAATTCCTTGTTAGGCGTTTCAGTTTAAAATACATCACGCTTTTCATGAAAACGGTTGGGAAACCTTCATTCATCATCCTTCATCCTAACTTTAGGGGTCATACAAAACAAGATAAGCTAGCCAAACGTCCTCATACGACAAAAAAGCTTACTGGAAATTATCTATTACAGATCATCCATAGTTGTCCGTGAAGCTTGAACCATCCGTAGAAAGGCTTGTTGGTTGCGCAAGTATCGGTCCGGAGCTGCTTGCTACCATCGTAATCGCCACGTCTTTGAAGCTGCTTATGGATCCGTCTGTTCCACCCACGGTGGCCGATGCCGAGGTGAAGGTCGCTGACCCGAAATTGGCCAGTGTGGTAAGTGTGCAATGAGCGCCAATACATAATGCGGGTCTTTCGACAATCCATTCTGCGGAATTCCTCGCGGCGTTGGTGACCGTACCGGTAGCCGAGTAACTTTCAGAACCATCAGTTATTGTGGTTGTGAACACGCCACCACTGTAAGACACAGATGCTGTTATCGAGTCCCCTCCCTTTACCGTGAATCCACTTATGGTCACAGACGGATTGGGATAGAACTCATACCAGGCGAAGTAGCTCGCGGCACCATTGCTGCATTCACCCATTATTCCTGTCTGTTCTACGGTGCTGCTGCTGTATCCATCAATACCAACCCATATGGCAACGTACTGAGTTCCACTGCTTGAGCATGTAAGAGAAGGAACCGTCCAGGACCCAGATACATAGGTTACAGAACCTGTTGAACCAGTATCAGCATATCCGGACCAGTTAGTGCTGCATACAGACGAATCTGCTCCAGATATCACAGGACAGGAAAAGCCCCCACCGCCTCCCTTATGCCCTCCCCCGGATCCGTGGGAACCATCAATCGAGAGTCGGGCCGCAGAGGCGGTGTGCACCGGTGCGAAAGCGAACCCAGAAACCGCTGCGATGATGAACATGGACCCAAGTAGAATAGCGAAACTGATTCTGTTCACTGGTGTATGCATATGAACTCCGATGCACGCTTGTGATGCCGACTAATAAACGTAACTGGCTCAACGGAATTTGATCAGGAATCTGCATGAATCGTCTCCTTTCGCTCTGCACTTGATTTCGCTCACCGTGCAGGCGCGCCCAACCAGAGTCTCTGAAAAACCCGAGAGTAGTCCGGCCATCTCAAAACAGACCTGTCTATCTGATGTGGACGCCTCACAGAATGAACAGTTGTCGAAATCCACTGATACTTCATTCAACGCTTCCTTGATCTCGAGACCAACCTTTCCCCAGTTGTTCGCCTCAGTAATTCTGAACAGAAGGCTTCGCAGCTCTGTCAGGCTGCCCTCCGCATACTGCGCACGTCTGGGGTAAAGTTCCTTGATCATCGCCTGACCATACATCCGCCAGAACTGATACATGATCACATCCGAGGCCGCCGTTCCCAGCATCTGCCTGAACCCATGTCTCGCGATGGACCATACCCTTCTTCCGGGGAGCAGCTGGCCACGGACCACAGCTGGCACTTCAATTTCCGTGCTACCGGGTGGCGGATCCTCTGCGTTGCTCGGTTCACTCAATCAGGCCACACCATTATTCTGAACGTTTGCATGATGATTATTAAGTCTACTGACCTAAACGCAAAGAACAGATTCATGCTGAGCGGCCGTTTACTGTTCGATGGTAAAACCGTCGAATCGAAATACATTCAGACAACGCTTAATAAATACGTGATTGAAGCATGATAATGTTGGCAAAACAACAGCTGATAGAGAGGCGCAGGGCAGAAGGACCTGAGGCGAAGATAGTAAGGGCGATCCAAGAAGCCGGGCCACGGAACGTTCGTCTTCTTTCAAGAATGACGGGTATACCGGTCGAAACCGTAAGGTACAAGATCAAGCAGCAGCTTGGAAGATTCGGTTTTCGTATACATGCAGAACCCAACCTTTGGAAGCTGGGACTCATTCCTCATTGGGCGAAGCTGAGCTTTGAAAATGGATGTTCGGATGAGCTTTCGGTTTCGATTCTACGCAGGCTCAACGAAATCGGCTACCTCACCTACTTCGGGAGGGTCGTGCCGAATGGCTACTACCTGGCCCAGTTCACCCTGCCGGTCAACGCTGATTATAACGAGGTTCTGTCACAGCTAAAAAGCGCACATCTGCTCAGGGACTACTCGATCAGCGAGGTGGTGGCCAGCAGGTATCTATCCATGAATCCGTCTTACTACGACTTTTTAAAGGGGGGCTGGGCGGTCGAATGGGAAAGGCTTTCAAACGAGACCCAGACATCCGAGAAGATGCTTGGAAGGGTCGACCCGGTTCGCCTCGACATTCAAGACCTCCTTATCGTTAAGGAACTTCAAAAGGATGCGATGCAGAGGGTGGCCGAAATCGGGTCAAAACTGAAACTACCTTCACCGATGCTTAGATGGCACATGCAGAAGCATGTTTCAGACCTGGGTTTGATATCGAACTATTCGGTGAGGTGGATGGGGGACATTGACAGTACACGTCAGCATTCAATACTTCTCACCTGGTTGACTGTCAAGGGGCTCGGGAACAAGGATGCCCTCAAAGTCAGCGAAACCATATCTCGGATACCGTTCACCTGGTCCGAATACATCCTTCGGAACGGCGACTACTCGGCTGTGCTGTGTATACCTGTCGAAGAAGCGACATCGACATTCAGCTGGATGAGAAGACAGCTCGGTTCCCTCGACCTTCAGGTCGGATTTTTCGAAAGGAACGGAGGAACAGAGAACTACACGACCCCCTACCAGATGTACACGAAGGATAACGGCTGGGTTTTCGAACCTCGCACGATTGAAGAAAAAATGTTTGATTGATTGAGCCGTGAGCCGAGGCTCCTACCTTTATGTTGGGACTCCGCCGCCAATAGGGTCTCCCATGGGGAGTACGGAAACGCCGGCGACGATGAATGCTACATGTATGGCCAGGAGTATCCCTACTGCAGCGAGTCTAAACTTCATGTTTGGATTCATGAACGTCAACCTGACCCCGCAGACCTTCCCGTTAAACTTTGCGTTTGACCAATCAAAACTCATTTATTATGTGTATTCGCACATTGCTCGAGTCAGATTAATCTGCCGGACTACGAGATAAGATCGTATCTCATCGGGTTACGATCCGTTGACCACTCATGCATTCAAGCAGATGAGAGCCTGTATCTCACGAGTTTTGTCGCAAAAATTCTTTGAAAATACCCAAACTTCGCGTTTACAACCAGTCAGTGGTCGACCAGACTTATGGTGGTCCACCCGGAGATCTACTTGTCTAAAGCTCCTCGGAAGGTGCGCATCCTTTGTGCACCCATCTCTCCTTGTATCTTACGATTTCCTGACCGATGTTGATCTCGCTCTTGCATTCCGAGCACACGGTCTTGAACTTGGCTTTCATATCAGATCAATACTTGGGGTCATTAATAAACAGCGTACTCAAATCTTCGTGGTGGTCTTCTTTGCTACAGTGAATAGACAATCACCTTCGAAGCATTTGAGCGAGCCCGAGTCAAGATCATTGTTAAACGGGCCAATTGATTTCACTGTCTTTCATCTTGAAGTAATGATGAATTCGCAGTAATCATCACCTATGGCAATGCACCGTATTTCTTCACACTTCACTCGCCCACCCACCACAACTTCTATCATCCCTGCAATCACACCTCTCAGAAACTCGCTATGGTGCTTCTTGGACTGATGCCCGCTACATTCCATGCTGTTTTTGAGTATCAAATCCACTTTTAGCTGGTCCAGCTCATAGTGTGCTATCTCAACCTGACCCACTCCTGCGGCCGAAAACACACCAAATATCTGTGGAAGGTGGTTCTTCACGAACCTGTCACCCATCTTCCCCACAAAGAACCTTGCGAGACCATCCCCAACGGACAGTCCCTCCTGATACACCATAACATTTCCCGCCATTCCGAATGAGTCCCTCAGCCTGTCAAGCATTTTGGAGAAACGTTCCTGTCCCAAGAGAACCGCTCTTTCTCCCGTATTCCATATCAGAGGGAACGAAAGCATGTCCATAATCAAACCATCGACGTCCGAAAGAACGTCCACTTCGACCACGCCCTGTACTTCCAACAGTGCTGACTTCAATCGTGATTCTTCCACTCCGTTGTTTTCAATGAAGGAACACCAGATTCCTGTCTCCTGTCCCTCGTTTGCAGCCGTGTAGCCCGAGAGGATGTTGACACCCAGGGATGATAGTCGCGTCAAAACAGAAGCAAGTACCCCCTTTGTATTTCTCATTTTCACTGCTATTTCAAAGAAAGATTTCTGGGGGTTGTACTGGTGGATTATAACGTACTTCTCTATCACGTGTTAAACAAACCCGATTTATGATTTTTAAATGGTTCCACGTTGAGTGCAGGTCACCTGAGAATTTACTGAAACATGTATTCCAAGCCCAGTTAATATATCTGCAACACCTGGGATTCGACCATCGAACATGACGCACCATCCCATCACCCTAACATTTGACAAAGGTACGGTGCTCATTCGCGGGGAGGTACGAGTGCCCGGCGCCGCGTGGGATGAAAGGGTGAAAGCATACAGGGCACAAGCGATGACCTACCCCGACATTTTGAACTACCTCAATAGAAGCAGCCTTTACTCCAGGGATGAAGTTCAGGATCTCGTTCCATGTCCTCCGCTCATATCCAGGACAAGGCTTAGAGGTTATCAGCGTGAGGCGGTTGAAGCCTGGAGTAGGGCTGGAAGGAAGGGAGTGGTGGTCCTTCCTACCGGAGCAGGCAAGACAATTGTTGGCATGAAAGCGATAGAATCTGTAAACGGCCCCACCCTCATCGTGGTTCCCACCCTGGACCTTATGGACCAGTGGAAGCATCGTCTTGAGGACGAATTCCGCGTGGATGTCGGTACGATCGGTGGAGGCGAAAGTATTGTCAAGGCACTGACTGTTTCCACCTATGATTCCGCCTACCTTAAGGCCTCAGAGCTGGGAAACAGATTCAGCCTTTTGATTTTTGACGAAGTTCATCATCTGGCAGCCCAAGGCTACAGGCAGATTGCTGAAATGTTCACGGCCACTTGTCGACTGGGTCTGACCGCAACGTTCGAGAGGGAAGACATGCAGCATGAGGAGCTGCCAAGGCTGGTCGGGGGCGTGGTGTTCAGGCTCGGACCGGAGGACCTTGCGGGCAACTATCTCTCAAACTACAGCCTGGAAAGGATCAATGTTCAGCTCAGCGAGGAGGAAAAGATGGAGTACGAGTCGAACTACTCCATCTTCAGAAATTACGTAACGAGCAGGCGGGTGAGACTCGTAACGCCGCTCGACTTCCAGAGATTCATAATGAGGAGCGCCTTTGACCGTGAGGCAAGAAGAGCTCTTTTGGCGAGAAACAGGGCAATAAGCACCGCATTCAACTCTCAATCGAAGATCGAAGCCCTTGGCGAAATCATAAGGTCCCACCCCGACGAGAGAATAATCATATTTACGCAGCACAACGAGTTGGTTTACAGGATATCCAGAAGGTTCCTCATCCCATTCATCACCCACACATCCAACCCAGAAGAAAGGAAGGAGATACTTTCTCGGTTCAGAGACGGCAGGTTCAGGGCTGTGGTCACATCAAAGGTCCTTGACGAAGGGATAGATGTGCCAGAGGCATCACTCGGGGTGATCGTCAGCGGGACAGGCAGTTCAAGAGAGTTCATTCAGAGACTCGGGAGGCTCTTAAGAAAAAGGGAGGGAAAGGGCGTAGCAAAGCTCATAGAGATTATTTCCCAAAATACTTCCGAGGGCAGGACAAGCTATCGAAGAAAGAAGGCTGCGCAGGAGGACAGAAAGCCAAGTAATGCTCGATCGTACACGCGAGATACGCCCGAAGTTTCCGATACGGGGCTATCGGGCACTGGGTGAAAAGGGGTTCTTACGCGATGCTACCATCGAATCTGTTGAGGGTAAGAAGCAGGCAGGGGATCGTAAGACCTGTCTTCGCAGATCTGGCCTCGGACCTGGATGTCGCCAGAGAACTCATTGAAATTTACACCACTTCAACAGGCATGAGGTACGGCGAAATCTCGGAAAAGATAGACCGGCTTGAGGAGCGGTTCGATTACAAACTCGTGAGGGGGCTTTCGACCCTCCTTGTGAGAAGATGCGATTTCCAGACCATATCAGAAGTGGATCCGCCGAAAGCCCGCATGATTACTTTTGAGATTGCCAGCAGGTCTCTGCCAGTAAGCAGTCAGGAGAGGGAAAGGGTGTTGCGAGAGGCTTCAGGAGAACTCCGGGTTGAACAAGAAAAGCTAGAAAAATCTTTGTTTGCGGACCTTGAATCTGAGCGCATTCTCGCCTCGTCAGATCCAATCTCGCCTGAAGTACTTTTGAAGTACTACAACCTGTCCATTCTACAGACGCTGCTCTTCAAGGCTCTGAAATTCGAATTTACAGCCTCAGGAAACTGGAAGAACATATTTCGAGAGATCAAGAAACAGGGGCTCATGTATTCTGTCGATATACACGTCGGAGGCGATGGCCAGTCTTACCTCGTAACAGTGGACGGGCCACTCTCGCTCCTCCGAATGACGGACAGGTACGGAACTTCCATGGCGAAGCTTGTCCCTCATGTAATATCTGCACCACCTTGGAGCCTTGAAGCCGATATACTCGCGAGAAGCAAAGGGCGGATATACACATTTCAGCTCACAAGTGAGGAAGCATCAGATTCCCTGAGCGATGTTACTGGTGTTGAGCAGGCTTCGGACGTGTATGATAGCTCGCTCGAGGAAAGATTAGCGAGGAACTTCGAATCGATGAACACCGGCTGGATGCTCAGGAGGGAGCCCGAACCTCTGAAAGCAGGCACCCATGTAATGATACCTGATTTTTCATTCGAAAAGGCAGGTTACAGGGTTTACCTGGAGATAATAGGATTCTGGACAGAAGAGTACCTGAACAGGAAGGTAGCAAAACTGAAGCAGCTTTCAAACAATTATGACATCATCATCGCTGCGGATGAATCCCTTGCCTGCTCAAAATTATCGAAGGCACGTGGTGATGTGATATACTTCAGGAAGGTCGTTCCCATCGGTCCAATCCTGGCTCACCTGAAGAAGTATGACGAACGTATACTGAAGGCCGAAGCGAATTCATTAAGGATAGTTGTAGACGATTCAATGCCGGTCATCAAACTCATCGATGTGGCCAAAAATAGCAGGGTTTCGGTGGAAACGGTAAGAAGGGCGCTGGCTTCCAGAAATCTTCAGGGTTTCGATCTCGTCGGTGACATGCTAATTTCACATGAAGTGCTGAGCGGACTGAACGAGCAACTTACCAAATGCACGAGACTATCTGAAGCAATCGCTATAATGGAGGATTATGGCATAGACGAACCCCACCCCGTACTGGCAAGACTGGGTTTCGTCGTCAGATACGTGAGCCTTGACCCGGACGCTCTTGAGATCAAAAAGGCGGGTGGCTCCTCCGCCTGACGCAAGGCAGAATTTTCGCGGAATTGATCTTCCAAGAATTTGTCTATCTATCTTCCTGCAATTTATTACACATCAGCAATGGGTCGACCGTCCATCGGCGAGTGCCAAAATGATTATTGAGGACCAATATCTGACGGTCGGGCGGACTGTTGCATGGGTAGATTTGAAGATAGACCGGTGCTCGTTTTCTGGGAGATGACCAGGGCATGCCCCCTCTTCTGTCTCCATTGCAGGGCATCGGCAGTCAGCGAACCACTTCCGGGGGAATTGACCACCAAGGAGGGATTCGAACTTATTGACCAGGTTGCATCGTTTGACAAGCCGACCCCAACAATCATCTTTACCGGAGGAGACCCGCTCAAGAGGAAAGACCTCTTCGAAATACTCAACTACGCTTCGGAACGCGGAGTGAAGTTTGCGGTATCTCCTGCCGTTTCCGAAAATCTGAATATGGACTCGCTCGGCAGGATAAAGGAAACTGGCGCATCAGCCATCTCTATCAGCCTGGATGGTGCAAAGGCCCTCACTCATGACTCAATTAGGAGGAGAGATGGCTCATTCAAAATGACTCTAGAAGCCATTTCGAATGCCCTCAAGCTGGGACTGAAAGTACAGGTCAACACGGCGGTTATGAAGAGAAACTTTGAAGAGCTTCCTGACATCTTCGCACTCATCAAAGATCTTGGCGTGGAAACTTGGGAGCTTTTCTTCCTTGTTCAGGTTGGTAGGGGGTCAGGTGTTGAAGACCTCGACCCGGATCAGTATGAAAGCGTTTGCAATTTCCTTTACGACGCTTCAAGATATGGCATCCTGGTAAGATGTGTCGAAGCTCCTTTCATAAGGCGTGTGGTCAGGCTCAGGATGAAATTCATCGACTACTGGGGGGATGGGGCTTACATCAGAATGCGCTCGAGGCTGACCGAACTGTGTGGCGAGCCGGAGTTCCATCCAAGCATCTCGCTGTCGGGCACGCTAGACGGAGACGGCGTTGTTTTCGTGGCATATGATGGTACGGTGAACCCTGGCGGTCTACTTCCACTTCCCCTAGGGGACATCCGCAACGACAGGCTGGTTGATATCTACAGGCAAGACAAACTCCTGAAAGAAATCAGGGCGAGACAGTTGCATGGACTTTGCGGTTCGTGCGAATTCAGTTCGGTTTGTGGCGGTAGCAGGGCACGCGCTTATTCATACTTTGGCGACCCTCTCGCCTCGGACCCCGCATGCATCATGGTGTCCAACCTTTCGTCCTAGGTCAAGTCAAGTCATGCAAGATAACTTCAGGGAGACTGCATAAGAACCGCGAACAGCAGAATCAGGGCCATCAGAACAAGATTCGTCATGGAGATGACCCTGCTTCTCCTTCTTATGGATTTCAGCCCGTCGACATCGTGCTCCCGTGCCAGCTTTACTATTTTCCTTCCGAAGTACACATTATGGACGTAAATCAATACAATCAAAACGATCGTGAGGACAGACTTTGTGAAAAGCAACAGACCGCCGTAAGTGTAAAGTATGGAGCCGAATGAAGGCAGGTACCAAGTTGCGTTGTATATTCCGGTCAGCACGATAACGACAAGCAGTGGCGTCACGAGCCTGCCGAATTGCTTCGCGATTTTTCCGACAAGAAGTGTCCTCTCCGCTTCATCCTTTGCCACCAGTCTGGTAGCTGGCATCACCACCATCCACATGAAGAAGGAACCACCCACGAATATGACCGCGCTGAACAGATGAATCCAGAGGACAATAGCATCGAGAAGAGATATGCCGATTAACACAGCCATGTGGCCCCCTCATTGTAAGTGATAAAAAGATGTTACCGTACTCTCCTGTTGTTTGATTTCCGAAAAGATGGATTTTTGAAGGACTGTCAGCTTAGAAATGCGACCAGTCGAAAGATTGGCTTCGACAGCTTTCTGTTCCCAGGAAACCGTGTAGAATAAACTATCCTAACCAAGGCAAAGTTATAATATAAAAAACCGTATATCAGATCTGCTGCACGAGTACACCTACGTCTGGAGAGCCCAGACCTGTTGGAGGATCGTAACCAGTAGTGGAAAGGAAACCTGTGCCTGGTTCGTTAGAATTGGAACCGACAGTTATATCATGAAAGCTGTTGGTTCCCACAAGTGCATAGAGGTAAGGTGCTACAAGACCAAAAGATGTGTGGTGTAGCTGGTCGGCGATGGCTATAACGGCTGCCCACTGTGGTGAACCAGCGCTGGTTCCACCGAAGATGTAGAAGCCTGCGTCTGCGGGTATTGCACCCCAGTAGGCGAGGACCCCTCCGTCTACTCCTGCGTCATAGGAAACGTCAGAGGTGATGCGAGTGGATGGAGAGAAGGACACAGATGAAGAGCATGAAGAGGGCGTGCTTCCTGTGCAACTGTAAGGTGTGACCTGAATATTGTTCTGCCAGCTCGGTTGACTGAAGAATATGCTCGGAGCGCCTCCCGTGACTCCGAAGAATATGTTCTGGCTGGTGAGGAATGTATTTTCGTAATCATTCCATGTGGTCTCTGATTTGTAGCTACCGTCATTGTTCACCAACAAACGGGTCCCGCCGACCGCCAGGTCGTTGGGGTTTGAGGAGGGATAGATCGGAGTGGGGTTGGGGCAGCCTTCCTGTGCTCCGGAATCTCCAGCGGATGCTATCAATGTGACGCCCTGGTTGACCGCTTCCTGTTGGATCTGCTGTGATTGCACGAATTGGGAGTTGTCTCCCTGGAAGAAACACTCTGCTGCTCCAAAGCTCTGCGACCAAATGGAGCCCAGATGGCTGCTCAGTGCATACCCTTCAGCATTGTTGATATCATTCCCGAAGTTGCTTGAAGCCACCACCAGGTCTATCGTCGCAGCCGGGGCCATTGCGTGGCTGTACTCAACGTCGAGCGTGGTTTCGAATGACCAGCCTACCTCATTTGAGGATTTGGGGTTGAATGTAGGGCATCCTTGGGGGCAGATTATGTTAAGTGTCGCGCTTGGAAGGCCAAAGGCCTGGTCGAATGTCTGCAGGTCCTGCCTTATCGTTGGGCTGCCGTATGCATCTATGATCACTATTGTCTGGCCCGCACCCGCTTTCGAGTATCCACCCACGAGCTTGTACGCTCCTAAGAAGTTGTAAGCCTTCTGAATTACCTGAGGGGTGTAGCAATGAAGTTCTATCGTTCCAGCTATGCATATGTTTGATCTTATGGAAGGCACACTAGTGGAGACGAACATTCTGAGCGGATTGGCCTCGTACACAATATTTGTATTCGAATCTGCCAGGGTGATCGAGGGAATGTACGCCGTCAGGGAGACGATGACCAGAAGAAGAAAAACTATTGAGTATATGCGTTGCATTGTGCGGCAGATTATCAAACGTTAGATATAACCTTTTTTTCTATGGCTTGTGCAGTGCTGGTCGATATACATTCTTTTTACGTATCCCGTACAGAGTTGTTACCTATCGGCCAGAAGCCATACCGACTTCATATCACTGAGCATTCCGTCATCTTTTCTTTCCGCTCTGATATTTTATCAGAATCCAAATGTTATAAGAAACGTCTTGTAACTTCAAACACGTGTTTGTACGACACAGGTATCGGTTATTTGGTAACAGCCTTCACCTTGTCTTCCATCGTCCTGGGTTTGTCACGCCTGTCGTCCACTCTTAGTATAAAATCGACCCTTTGCGCTCCAAGCCTAAACACCTCTTCATGGGCCGAAGAAACGGCCCTGAAAATCTGTTCAACATTGTCGGCCTCAAGCACAGTTGCCATGGGATTCACTTGGATTCGGACTCCTGGTGCTCCAGCAAGGACATTCACAGCCGCCCTCACGTATCTCCCAACGCTCGTGCCTGCACCTATCGGATGTATGCTGAACTCCGCCACAACCTTATTCGTAACCTTTGGCATGAGTCAAAATGCAAGAAACAAACTCATAAGTCTGTCTATGACTTTTGGCATCCTGAGATACCCCTTCCTTGGTAGCGGGTTTGTCTTTCGAACATAATCCTACAATTTTTTCAGAATCCAACCACAGTGAGAAAGTGTCGCACCATTTAACTAGGTACGCAAAGACCTATCTGTCATGGTATCAGAAAAGGTTCTTCATTATACGGGAAAGAATAGGGACCTGCAGCAACTTGCTCAGCAGGTGGCTTCACAACTTCAGAGCGAAGGTTATCAGGTTCAGACAGGCAATCCGCCACTCGGAATAGTGATACAGGCCAAAAAAGCGGGCATATTAAGGGACATCATAACTGCTGACAGGGCATTTACGATAATGATCACAGGGCAGCCCAATGATTTCTCCATTCACATTGGAATAGGCAAATGGGTGCAGAACCTTGCTGTAGCAGCAGCGGAGGTGTTGCTGCTCTCAGTGCTTTTCCTGGCGGTGGACGTTCCTGAGATGCTCTGGACGACTCATGTAGAAAATCAGATAGTACGGGAAATAAACCAGATAGTCGGCTAGTTCTTCGAGGGAACTTTTACACCTCACTCCCGTTCGCCTGACTCCCAGTCTTTTGACCAAGTCGTCAGGGTCAAATATCAGATAAATTGGATGGGACCAGCGAGTGTTGAAATTGAAACAAATATTCGCCCAACCGTTTTAGCTCATTTTATCTTCTCGCTTATCTCGACCGCGTCCCCACTAGGGTCTGGTGTTATACCATCTGGGGCCTGCTTTGTGTTGCTCCTGTAGTTTTCTGATTTTCTTACGTAGTTAAGATAATCAACCATCCTGCTTGCGTAGGTCTTAACATTGTCCGCTACAACCACGCTGCCCTTATGCAACATATTTTCCGATGCTTTCAGGTATTCCATGTACTGGGTTTTCTCCGCATCCAGGAACAGCATATCCAAATTGAGGTGAAGGCTTGGAAGAATTTTTCTTGCATCTCCAGTTAATACTTCAACTCTCTCCTCCAACCCGGCCAACCGGATGTTCCGTTTTGCCCTTTCAACGATGTGACCATCCACATCTATACAGGTGAGTCTTCCATACGATGGCATCAGCCTCGCGATTCTGATGGCGCTGTATCCAACTAGCGTACCCACTTCCAAGGCGTTTCTAGGCTTGTACTTTCTGACCACTTCGTCAAGCAGAAGCCCTCTGATCGGACCTATGATTGGAAGGTGTTCTTCTTTGGCCTCTGTCTCAATCCTTCTCAGAATCATTTCTGGATCCCTTAAGCCGCTCAACCCTTAATCTGCGTCAGGTGTGGATAATTATCTTCGCTAAATGCGTTTTGTCGTCACATGTTGCGATTCCCCTGATCTGCCAATCCATCATTCAGTCTCCTTTCTCCGCCTGCTCATCCCGATCGACTGGACTTCCTTTATGCCTGTTCCGCCTGAACAATCCATAATACATCACAACGAAATGAAAGAGCTTCGAAGCCGCCCCCATTTCACTGAAGAAGCCCTCGATCTCCTCTACGTCGGCGTTGTTCACTGCGCCAGATGCAGATAACAGGGGCACGAGGAGGGCAAAGTAAACCACCGCCCCGATAACGAGGATTACGATCGGGTGTAAAGGCAGGTAGACAACCGGGTATGTAAGCAATGCTGCAACGGCGGACACGATGTAAACCCTCCATGTCCTGCTCGTCATACCTGTCTTACCAAGAATTCCATTTACCATCTTTGCACCAACAAGATATGAAACCGCATTCCCCACAACAGAAGCTGCCAGCACCCCGTACACAGAGAATATTGGTGCGAGGATCGCACCAAAGATGAATGTCACCATCGAACCAGCCAGCCCCACGACAAGCGTTTTCCTCGTTTCTCCTACCCCGTTTAGAAAGGCGATCTGTGCAAGACTTCCGATACCGGCGAAAAGGTAGGGTATGACGAGTATCAGAAGGAAGCTGCCTGCAAAAGTGTAAGCCCTTCCGTAAACAGCCGAAGCAAGAGGGGTGGCCAGGGATATCATAACCATAGCAACCGGGACTATGAATATCGTCGAATACTTCACAGATGTCTCGTATGCATTCTTCAGGTTCCTCTTATCGGTGGCAATTCCACTGAAATGCGGGAAAAGAACTGTTGAAATCGGATATATGAACAAGGACAATAGCGCGACAAGATTCTGAGAAGCGCCATACCCGCCTATCTGAATATCCGTGGAGAACCTCGCGAGCAGGGTCACAAGATATGCGGGAACCACACCACCTAGCAGGTTGGAAAGAAAAACAGGTGTCGAATAACGGAGCGCACCTCCAATATCTCCCCTCAGGCCTCTTGGAAGCAGCCTCCCACTCATTACTACAATCATACCGGCCGCGACCACCCCGGATACCAGGAATGCCGCAGTATAACCGACCACGGCCCCTGTCACCCCAAACCCCACGGCAACCAATCCCAGCGAAACAGATAGTTTGACCACCGCCTGCGCGACCTGGAGCTGAGCTGACCTGTCCATCCTGTTGAGTCCCTGAAATCCTGCGGTAGCCGTCTGGTAAAGCAGCTGTCCCAGGACGGAAAGAAGCGCCACCGGTATCAGGTAGGCCATCGATGGTCTGTCAAACACGCGTACGGCAAGGAATCCGACGAATGGAAGCAGGGCGAGAGAACCCACAACACCTATCAGCCCTTCGGCAAATGTAAGCGAATGTATGTAGGAAACGGCCCTCTTTCTGTCACCTTCTGCACTGTACTTTGCCGGAAAACGGGTCGCAGCGAAAGGGAGACCAAGCAGCCCTACACTCGATACATAGCCCGGCATTACGAGAGCGAGTGTGTAAAGGCCGTATCCTCCCGGACCGAGCAGCCTTCCAACCGCTATGGCCGTAACTGCGAGAATCAGTGTGGATGCGACGTTGCCCATGAACAGATAGTACATTCGCTTGGAAACGGTTGGCACCGTGTCCCGGGCGTGGTCGCCCATGACCCATCCTCCGGTTATGAATTAAATAAACAGGTGGGATTGACGGAGATATGGTTGTAGGTTTTCGCATTCCATAGTTCATTCATCCTCTCTCAGGAAATGATTTGAATGTCGGCATGTATACGAATGTCATGGAAAGGGTCTGGGGCAGGAGAGATGTTCTGCTACTTACCCTTCCCCTTCTCCTCTCTGTGTTCCTGAGAACCTACCCATACCTTCTATACCGTGCACCATGGGGGACGGACGGATGGCCTCTTTTCCACAACACCATATCGATTCTTACGTACTCGCCAACCAGGCTTGGAGGCAATCCAGCATTTGATGACTACAACATTTACTGGCCAGGCGTTAGCCTCTTTGGCGCCGCAGCATCAGTCCTGACGGGCGCTTCGCCACTTACTCTGATGCCTCTTCTGATACCATTTGTGGCTTCGCTCACCACATTTGTCATTTTCGTGATGGCATACAGGCTTACGGGGAACATCTTCGTGGCCTCTGCTTCATCTCTGATCTTCGCAGCATCTTCATTTGATTCAATATTCACCGCCTCGGTGACAAAGGAAACTTTCGCCTATCCAATCTTCGCCGCCTCGCTGCTTCCTCTTATGAGGAGGTTCAACCTGAAAAATCTGTCCGCATTCACGCTTCTTTCCTTCGGGGTTCTGCTTTCACACTATGCTCTTGCCTTTGTGCTTTTCCTGGTGGCCCTGGCCGTGCCGACCACGGGTTTGGTGGTGGGGTTACTTCCCGGAGACGATGGATTGAAGCGGCTCTTACTTCCAGCTGCCCTCGGTTTGATGGGGATTACCTACTATCTTCTCTACGCCTACCCCAGCGTGCTTGTAGTGACCCTCACCACATCCCAGGTCGTATCCATGGCTGGCTACCTGATCTTGTCCTCGGGCATACTCTCATATGTAATGATGACAAAGCATGCGAAAAGCCTGGACCTCATGTTCCTTCTGCTTGTTGTCATCGTTCTCGGCATTAGTACGAGGTTTACGTTTGCACCGTTCGCTCCGACGTTGACCCCCGGCATTGCAATCCTTTCGGTACCATACATCATCGTGACGATCCTCGCCATGTCCGGTTTCAGAATCTTCCCTCGGTCAGGACGCTCTGTGTTCATGACAGGGTGGCTTTCGGTGCCGCTTGCACTCGGCGGATTCGCCTTATTCTCGACCCCTGAAGGCATCGGAATAATATACAGGATACTCACATTCATCTACGCACCGGCCTCTGTACTCGCAGCCGTGGCTTTAGCCGGGCCATGGTCAAGACTAAGAAGATGGAAGGGACCTCTGGCCACCGTTGTCGTCGTTGCTGTGGTTCTTGCCTCTTCCCTTCAGAGTTATGATTCTGTAGTGCTGCATTCCAACCTGCTTGGAGGGCAGTGGGCATACTATCCTTCAGACATACAGTCCGCAGCCTGGACGCAGAGTCACGTAGTACTGAATGGATCACTTTCAGGAGATGCAAGGGTATCATATCTCTATTCCGGATTCGACGGCATCCCCGTTCACTCTTCAGCTGGGTTTGAATTCCTAACCGGAATAAACAGGAATCTCACCTATCCTCTTACCACGTACAGCCTGATGGGTGTGGATGGATACGACCTGAACAACTTCGGTCAACCTCTCCCTTCGAACTGGTTCAGCCTTCTTCTGAACAATCTTTCACTTGTTTACAACAACGGTAACGACATGATCTGGAGCTGAGAGTTTGTCTTCAATGATGTTCAAATTGTCGATAGGGAAGGGGGAAGAATTCCTGAACCAGTCCATCACTCTAGGGTCCATCGTTGCCCTGATAGCTGGGGGGCTCTCGGTCACAAATCTATCGACATCATTTCTTAACGTGGGCACGAATTCTAACTATGCGCCTCTGGTAAACTCACTTTCATCCGAACTCACGGGGTTACTTTTCGCGTGGGTTCTTCCCGTGACCTTTCTGCTCATATTCTCTTCGTTCATACTTGGCCTCAGGTCTGGGCAGCTCACATCTAGGACGCACACAATACTCAGGTATGCGGGCTCACCCGCAGGCAGGGTGCGTCAGCTGATGACCATACGCCTCCTTCTCCTTTCACTGACCAGTTGGCTTTTCGGATGGGTGGGTGGGCTGATTGTTTCCCAGCTCGCCTTTCGCTTCGTGGCCATAGCCACCGCTTCTCCTTACCTGATTCCTTTTCTGAGCCCCCTTGACATATTGGTGCTCGCCCTGATGACCTTCGGCTCAATATTCGCGGGTAATTCGGTGCTGTTCCTGAAAACTGGAAGCATCATTAAAGAAGAGGAGGTCGTTTCTCTCTGATCGGCTTCTTCATCAGGCTCATTCGGAAACGCACACTCATACCCCTGATGGTGGTTATGATCGTCGTCTCTGTAACCGCCTCAACGACTGGCCTACTTCTTACCGGTGCGTCCTACACCGTTGCCGCATCAAGTGGCAGCCTACCGGGCACGATCACAATTTACTCATATTCTTCAAAGCTTCCGCTTACAAGCATCATTCCGATATCCCTCTCAATGGAGGTGGGCAGATTGCCTGGCGTTAAAGAGGCAACCCCGGAAGCGCTCGCACCGGTCCTCGTGGATAACCAGGTGCTTATTCTCAGGGGGATGAACCTGACCGCTTTTGCCGAGATATACCATCCCCTGTTCTTGTCCGGAGGTCTGGGGAACGCTGCCAACTATACTGTGTTTCTCGGAGCGACAGTCGCAATGCAGCTTCTTCTTCGAGCAGGTTCACCGATTTCAATCATCGGCTTGATGTCCAACCACAACGTAACGATGACGGTTGGCGGTATATTCAGAACAGGCACTGTTCTGGATGATGAAATTGTATCAGAAATTCAAACTGGGCAGCTGATGAGGGGGCTGGGGAGCGACCAGGCTTCGCTTGTTAGTGCAACCATAACCCCCTCATCATTCAACGCATCTTCTCTGGTCAACCTTTTGAATGCAAGCGGCTCCCAGACTGGTAAGAGGACTGGGTACATCCAGAACAGCATCATAACATCGGGTCTCGTTGGTATCGGAAGCTATCTCGCAGGAAACCCATCCGAGGCGGTTGGGCAGGTACTGTCAAGGGCTATCGGTCTGTCGCAAAACGTGCTTTGGGCCCTTGTGGCGATAGTCTCGATCTGCTCCGTTCTCAGCATTTATTACAGCGTTTCCTGGATGCTAGAGGAAAACTCCGGAGTCATCCAGCTGCTGAACTCAATGGGTATGGCACGAAGGGGTATACTGCTTCGCCTCCTCTTGCTCACGTTGATGCTGGAATTAATTGCAACATCCGCAGGATACCTTCTTGCCCTGCTGGTCAGCAGGGCGCTTGCTGCTCAACTTGGAATCTCGATTCTCTTTCATTCGATCATGATTCCTAACAGTCCCCAAGTTTTCGCTCTCTCGGTCGGATCCGTGGCCCTGCTTCTGACGGTTAGCCTGTTCAGGTCGGGCACCTTCAATTTGAAGGAGGGTAACATCGCGAAGCAGAACTTTGATTCATTGGAGACGTTTGAGGATACCATGTGAAAGGGAATACCTGAGGTTTGCGACTTCAGCCTCATCTGCGCTCGTAGTTGTGGATATGATACACATTCCCATCTCCCTGTTCAAATCATTCATCAGCTTGAACAGTTGAGACGCATTATCTTCATCCAGATGGGCTGCCGGTTCATCGGCAAGTAGAAGTTGCGGGTCGTTTGCAATGGCCCTTAGAACCGCCACCCTCTGCTGTTCTCCCAGACTCATCTGGGATGGTAACCTTCCCTGAAGGTGTCCAAGCTCGAACCTGCTGAGAAGTTCCAGAGCTTTCGCTCTTCTCTTAGACGATTCCACCCCCCTGAGCCAAAGAGGCACCTCTATGTTCTCGCGAGCCGTGAGATGAGGGACAAGATTCAGTGCCTGAAACACAAAGCCCATCTTGTCAAGCCTCATTTTGGCTCTGTCCTCTTCCCCCAGCTCCTTGGCGTTCCGACCAAACACCACAAGCTCTCCCCTGCTAAACCTTTCAAGTAGTCCGATCAATTTCAGCAGGGTTGTCTTTCCCGCGCCCGACCTTCCAAGTATCATGACAAATTCACCCTCATGTATTGTCAAGTCCACACCTTTCAGAACGTACTGCTCATCGATGTGACTCTTCCAAACCCCACGCGCGGCCACTATTTCCAACACTGGTTCGGAGTTCGATATCTTATTAGACATTTTCGGATTCTTGATGCTCATGCCATACAAACCTGGTCAATGCACGCCCTGACTGGGAGAGCAATACAGAGTGTTTCGCCAACCAATGATGCCTCCAGGTCTTCCTCGCGGCTTGACGAGAGGAATCTATCGTTCACGCCTCGAATATATCGATATCAATATAGTTATTTAGATAGATTTATATGCATACCACCCTTGCGGCGACGGCATGAACGAATCGCTTAAAAGCATACCACAGGGAGCTCCACGAGGACTACTCATCCACTGGATGTTACATAGAATATCGAAGAGCCCCACATATGGCTATGAAATACTGACGGAGCTTGAGCAGAAAACCGAAGGCGCCTGGAGACCCGGTGCCGGCTCGATTTACCCTCTTCTAAAGAAGCTTGAAAGAGAGGGCTTCATCGCTTCGGAGCAGACGGGCGGGAGGAAAATCGACCACAGAAGGTACACAATAACCGAGAAGGGAATCGACAGGGTAAGGCAGTCAAAGGAGATGTTCAAAATGATGAGCAGCAAGTTCAGCAGAATGAGGTGGGTATTCCTGGACCTTCTTGACCCCTCCGAAATATCGGAATATATCGTCGAAGGAACGAAGAAGAACTTCGAGACGGTAAGGGAACTGGCGGAGTCAAACCGGATAGGCCTGCCTGATAAGGAGTTACAACTGGTGTTGCGTGAATATCTGCTTGCGCTCGAAAGGCAGCAGGACTGGGCCATATCGTTCCTGAACTCCAGGGCTCCAGCCCTTAAATCACCACAGAGGAGGAGGTCGGCATGACATCCGGGAACGATTTCATAATAGATGTGAAGGACCTTACGAAGGTATACAATGGCTCCCTTCGAGCTGTTGACGGGGTTTCCTTCGAAGTCAACGAAGGAGAGATCTTTGGGTTCCTCGGCCCAAATGGAGCGGGTAAGACCACAACCATCAAGATGCTGACCACACTTTTGCGCCCGACTTCTGGTTCAGCCACCGTGTGCGGATACGATGTAAGGAGTCACCCCAACGATGTCAGGGCCTCGGTGGGCATAGTTCCGCAGGAGTATACTTCGGACGAGGATATGACGGGCCTGGAGAATGTGATGTTCTGCGGCGATCTGTACGGTGTACCTAGAAGCATATCGAAGGAAAGAGCGAAAGAACTTCTGGACCTAGTTGGTTTATCGGATGCCGCAAACCGGAAGGTTCAAACTTATTCGGGTGGAATGAGGAGGAGGCTGGAAATCGCATCCGGCCTGATCAACCATCCGCGTCTACTCTTTCTCGACGAACCAACCCTGGGACTGGACGTGCAGACCCGGACAGCTGTATGGGAATACATCAAGAAGCTGAAGGAAGATTATGGGATGACTCTGTTCATGACCACGCACTACCTGGAAGAAGCAGATGGTATATGCGACAGGATTGCCATAATCGACCATGGAAAGATAGTCAAGCTGGGAACACCGTCCGAACTCAAGAGCAGCCTTGGAGGAGATGTCATCGAGGTTGGAGTGAGAGAGGAGACAGACGACCTTACCCCTCTGATTCAGCAATGTCCCTCAGTCAAGGACGTTAGGCGATTGAATTCTGAATATAGAATCAAGGCTTCAATGGGTGAAGAGGCTGCGCCCACAATAATCGACCTTATCCGGACAAAGGGTTATCATGTAACAAAGATAATGGTCACGAAACCAACCATGGATCAGGTCTATCTCGAGTACACTGGCAAGTCAATAAGGGATGAGGAGGCGGACAGGGCCGAGATGATGCGGCAGCGCATAACCATCCGGAGGGCCAGAAACTAGGTGAGTTGGCATGAGTGACAACATAAATTCGTCTGACTCCGACTCTGGTCAGAAGGCTGTGCTCGTACAGAAACCCATGAAGAAATGGGGAAATGAGAGGATCGACAGAAGTCCACTCCATGGGCTGTGGGCTCTGACGAATAGGGAACTCGAGAAGTGGTACAAGGTTCCTGTCCTCTTACTCCTTTCACTGATTCAGCCTGTGATCTGGCTCGGCCTCTTTGGCAAGGCATTCAACATAGGGTCCATATTCACCGATGGCTCATTCAACATACCCGGGTTAAACATCCCAAAGAATGTGCTTGACCAGCTTTCCGCCCAGTTGATGCAGAGCACATTTGGAACTACCGATTACTTCTCCTTTCTTGCTGTAGGGATGCTTTCATTCGTAACCCTGTTCACTGCGATGTTCAGCGGTATGTCCATCGTGTGGGACAGGAGGTTCGGATTTCTTGACAAGGTCCTGAGCACCCCAGTATCCAGAGGCGCGATTGTCATGGGGAAGATCCTTTCGAGCGTGATAAGATCCCTCGCTCAGGCAGCTATCATACTGGTGATAGCGGTTCCGCTCGGAATGGATGTGGGACACTTCTCTGTTCTCGGTATACTTGGAACATTCGTGGCCCTTTTCCTCATGACCCTTGGCTTTTCCGCGCTTTTCCTCATGCTCGCACTTCGCTCGAATGACTGGCAGTCTCAGATGGCAATAATGAATTTGCTCAATCTACCGCTTCTGTTCGGAAGCAACGCACTTTTCCCGTCTTCGATCATGCCTACCTGGCTTCAGGATTTCGTCAAGATAAACCCAATCAGCTACGCCACAGATGCGGGAAGACAGCTTCTTCTGGGAGCCCCGGGCTTTGCCAGTCTGAATTTTGACTTCATCTACCTTGCCGGATTCGCCATACTGTTCACCACCATCGGCATAGTGATGTCTTGGAGATTGCTGACCAAGTAATCGATCACCCATGCGATAAGTCAAAAAGGAAAGGAATTAAGCCCGCCCACACCCCGTATGGGGGCGTCATGTGGGAGCCTTGACAGAAAAGAATCTACAAAGACTGTTCATTTTAAGGCTCGCATGGCTCGCCGTTGCACGCCGCAGAAGAAGAACGATAATTTCTGTAACCCTGCTTTCTGTGGTAATTGCGTCCAGCCTTTCCATTGGCTCAACAATCGAGCAGCTGCCTGTCTGGGTCTCTGGCATAGCAGCCGCCTCACCCAACATTTTGCTTACCTATCAGAGTGGCTCCCCCATCGTCGGTCTTCTTCCTGAAAATAGTTCTCTCCCACAGAGCTATGGCCAGAGCATTTCCGCCGTGCCCGGTGTGACGAGCGTGACCCCGCTTATCGTTAAGGATACAGGTACATCTCTGCCACAGGAAAGGAACCTTGTGATAGGACTCGATATAGATTTCTGGCAGCTTGACTTGGGCTTGAAGACGGGCCACTGGCCAGAGCCAGGAACTCTGGAGGCCGTGGTAACGGAACCCAACAGCGTGGAGGTTCCTCCTTCCACCATATTGATAGGGAACCAGACATTTGATGTCGTGGGCGTCGCAGTAAGCGCGGACTTGGGTCTTGCATATTCCGTTATAATAAGCTACACCACGGCACAGAAGATATTCAACATGCAGGGGCTTTCATCGCTTTTCATTTCCGAACTCGGTCCAAATGCTGATCCTGGCAGCGTGGCCACAAGGATAGACGACCTTACCGCTACATCCCTTACCACACTAAACCTTACACCCTCGACGAGTGTGTTGAAGACATTAACAAACATCGTGGGCGGCATTTCGGGTACCATTGTAATAGTTGATGCAGCATTTACATTTGCGATAATCGCGGTTCTCAGCATGTATTCCGTGAACAGCAGAAGGTGGGAGTACGGCCTGTTGGCCACGTATGGCGGGCCCGCAAAGGCGGTTCGCATAATTCTGCTTGAAAACCTGTTGCTCTTTCTGGTTTCGATAGTCCCGGCTCTTCTCATCGCATCTATAGTCCTGAGTTCATTCGTCGTGTACCTGAACGTGCTGGCGGGAAGTGCGCTGTCGATCACTCGCGTGGTCGCGGACTCATTTAAGGAGCTTGCGTCGAACTTCACGCTCTACCAGTATCTTGCTGACCTGCTTTCCGCGTTACTCGGCTCATTCCTGGCCGCCTCCTATCTGCTCAGGCGCACAAGCAGGGAACTTCTTTCGGACTCCACCCCCTGATTTACCATTCTCAGCCATAGAAGAGCTCCATCGGACCATATCACAGAAACAACATACCATCACACCACGATCATGGGGGTTATCAAGCCGGATGAAGCGAATCGAGTCTGCCAGATTCCAGCCAGAACGCCCTGTCGGCATCCTCCAGCACATTCCGGTCATGGGTCGCCATCACTATGCATGACCCGCTTCTTGATTGGTCTTTGAAAAGGTCAATAATCATCGAACCCGTGGCCTCATCGACATTTGCAGTCGGCTCGTCTGCCAGGAGCAGCTGAGGACTGGAGATGAGGCCCCTGGCAACGGAAACTCTTCTTCTCTCACCCTCCGAAAGCTTTGAAGGAAATCTGTCGGCCTTTCCTCGCATGTTCAACCTCTCAAGTAGTGATAGCGCGAGATTCCTGTCTGCCTTTCTCTGATACATGAGCACCGGCAGAATAACATTTTCCAGAACAGTCAGATGTTCCACAAGACTTGGACTCTGAAATATGATTCCCATGGATTTTGCTCGAAGTAGCGCAAGTTCAGCGGGTCCAAGAGTGTCCAGCCTTCTGTCGCCCATCCATACTTCTCCTCCATCAGGCCTGTCCAGTCCGGCGATGATGTTGATCAGAGTCGTCTTCCCGGAACCCGAATGGCCGAATATGGCATGCAGGCTGCCTGATTCAAATTCGGAGCTGATGTCACAGAGTACTTCCCGCATCTCATTTTCATTGTTGTAATGTTTCTTGATGTGTTTGAGGATCAGAGTATTCTGGCTCAACCTTCACGCCTGCATGGCCGAAGCTGGATTTGGAGGATTCTGAGTTTCTCCTTCCGAACCGGCAACCGGGGCGGAGGGAGAAGCAGAAGGGCGCCCCTGTTTCGAACGACTCCTTACCATGAGCAATAGCACAACTACGATCAGTACCGCGACTATGGGTAGGACGAACAGCCATGAGAAGGGGCTTCCCTGCGAGGGGGTTGTACCCGTTGTTCCCCCTGTTCCCGTCCCGGTTGGCCCCCCCACTACATAGCTGAGTGTGCCTTGATTCGAACCCAGGTTTGCGCTTCCGAGCGTCACAGTTATTGCATGTGAGCTGTGGTGGTAGTATACCATCAGTACAACATTTCCTCCCAGTGAGGTGATGGTATAGTTTGAGTATGGTTGACCGTCCACGCTGACCCCGATCTGGTTGAGATTCGTAATGCCCGCATTATGCATCAAGCCCATTGAGATTATTACATCGAGCACCCCGGTGGTGCCTGTAGGACCGGTCACGTTGACAACAAGTTCATTCCCGTTTGTTGAAGCACTTTTAATCGTAGAATTAGATACAACATAAACAGATGCGGAGTATGATGGGACCGGTATCGTGGCCTGCTGACTGTTGCCGGTCGACAGGTCAACATTCGTGCTGAGCAAACCTATATTCACCTGAAGAGAGCCACCACCTGTGCCGCTCGAAGGTGAGCCCTGGGTTGGTTGCAACGTCTGAATCGATGCGCTCCCCTGAAGCTGAATGGAAACTTTTAGCGGAACTTGATTCGCCAGACTCACCACAATGTCCGAGCTACCGGTTACCGTGTAAGAACCGCTTACCCCCGCAGAGGACGGCACCGGAGCAGTTGCTCTTATCGAGGACTTGAGTTCCAGCACGGTTATGGTCGAACCTTGAAAAACGTAGGATGATGCAGGGGAGGTCGTCTCTGTAGCATTCAAAGTAGGTGAAAAGAGGAACGAAGAATTTACGCTGCTCAAGAGCCCCTCTGTCACATTATTCAAACTCAGCTGGCCGAGTGGAACAAGCTTGCTCGATGTTGCGTTGGCCGGCGTCGCTGCGCTCTGGGAACTCGAGGTTGTGCCGTTGATCGATGTTAATGAACCTTTTATTCTTACATTCGGAATCGTAGTGACATTCGCATATCCGTTTGAAACCGACTCAATCACGACTTTGTACGTGCCGGTTACAGATTCAGAAAAGGAAATTTTGCTCCCATTGCTGAGCGTGAAGCTGGCCTGGGCATTGAAACCTACACTGTAATTCATGTAGGCGCCCGAAGCAATCCAGGTGGGCGTCTGGCCCGTGCCGGTTTGCCCATGTACATACAGTGGTGAGGGAAAGCCGATGCTGAAGACGGAAGACAAAATTACAAACACCAGTAAAAGAACGCTCTTTTGCAAATTCAAAGAACAGGCCGGACTGAAATATGCGCTTATATAAACATAGGTTCTATCGTTCCATACGATTTAGGAGAACGTGACGTAAAGCAGAACTACGAGATACATCTTCCAGCTATGAAAATTATGATTTATTTTCAGGAAGCCCATTTGTCCAATGGAGCTACCCGAGGTTTGGCCGTGTCTAACTCATTTTCAAAGAAAGTCGAGGAATCATTTTAGACTGGAAGGTCCAGTCTGCAGACGTGCCGGAACAAAGGGACATCGTCCGTGGACTGAATCTGCTTGGCTTCTTGGAATCAGGAAGTATAATCATTTCTGCAAATGGTTCTTCTGTCTTAGCCATAGAGGCAACGGAGAGAAGGATAGACCTTGAGCTACCCAGCCTAACAGAACTAGGAGTTAATTTGTCTACCCTCCTCGAGGGGGGACACTCGCTGAGAAAAGAAGCAGGTTCAATTTTGGATGCAGAGAGGACGGCAAAGGGCCTCCATGGCATTGGTTGGAAACTTACCCTGAGCGAGCGGGGTGAGAACATCGCTTCCCTTGGATATGGAGTGTCCAGACTCACTGGTTACATCAGCCTGAACCCGCGTAGACTAAAGAACCTCGCGGAACTGTTTCGTTAATGAAACACTTGAGATTGATTATATGTATTCTACTGCGCCTTTGACATGACGGACACATTTCTGGCAGCTGAAGACTTCTTTTCCTCGTCTGTCAGGTCTCGCATGTGTACCGATACCGTCACAAGTCCGTTCAGTTCAATCCCAAGCTGCATTCCTGGAACCCTTAGGCTCACAGACTGGAAATTTACATCCACCTGTGAATGCTTGTCGGCAAGAGCCTCGATTAATCCCTCGAACAAACCTCTCTGCGCACTTCCGCCTTCCTTTTCTCCTGGCATGCGTTTTTATCTCTAACGAGGTTATTTACGCCTTACGGAGCTATTGCTTATCACACATGACAAATTAAAATATTTTTGGCGGTTAAGAAAGTATGCTAGCCCGGCGTCAGGCACGGACTCTGCGCGACGTAATTTTGTCCATATGGCGCATAGATGGCGTTGCCCTGGTAACCGACCTGAACCATCACTTCTTCGCCGCATGCAGCCTGTACGGGGATCGCGGAAACGAAGCTTCCATTTGATGCGGTTATGGAAGTGCCGCTACCGCAGGTGAGGAACTGGGTCTGGCATGTCAGGTAAATGGTTGCTCCTGAAACGGGAGTCCCATTTGCAGTAACGAGGAAGCCGGAGGTCTCGAGCACGTTCTGGTTCTTCGTAATCACAAGATTGGATGATACATTCACAAAATCGGTCTGTAGATTGCCGTCTCCCAGTGGTACTTCCTTGGATTTCCCGCTCCTGACGGCAGACCCGCCCGAAGCCGCATTCTTCATGGATTCATGGTAGCTGTATAATGACACCCCAGCTACCAACACAACAATTAGCAACGCTGCGGCGGCCACCTTTCTATTTATCATGTCGAAGCCCCAAAGCTGGGTTCAATTTAAATCGTGCTGAAGGACTTGAGTAGGCATAGCCTCGATCTAGATTCAGCAAGATGGCATCTATAACATCACGCGGGCACCGCTTGTTTCGCAACATTCATAGAGATGTTCTCTAGTGGCTGGCAAATATGCCTCAATCGAGAACATCCTTCGATCAGAGGCAATTCGGCAGGAGGACAGTGTCAAGATGAAAAATAACGGAGAACCTTCGTTAGCCTCCTCCCCGGAGTCCTCCAACAGGAGCTTTCTATTTCTGGCAACCTCCAGAGCGTTCAGGAGCGTTTCAGTCGCATTTTCCACCCTTGCACTCCCGCTCTTTATGTCCGCTCTAGGTTATGGCCCTGTTATAATCGGGCTCAGCTTTCTCGCGATGACGCTTGCGACCGTGTTTCTGCTAATTCTGTATGGCATAATCGGCGACAGAAAGGGCTACAAAGTTGTGCTCATCATCGTGGACGTTCTTTTTTCAATTTCCACCCTGATGCTCGCTCTGGGCAATGGTCTCGGAATAATCGTCCTTGCAGCAACGATTGGTGGGTTCGGTGGTCAGGGTGGTGGAGGGTTGAGAGGTGGATTTGGACCCGGGTCAACAGCTCTCGTGGGCCGGCTTTTTCCGGAAAGTAGCGAACGTGTGCGCCGTATCGGAAGACTCACCTTCGTGGGAGGGATATTTTCAATTGCCGGAAGCGCCATGCTGGCCCTTCACGGTGTTTTGGTCGCGGATTATGGTAACGCTGGAGCATTCAGGGTGCTGTACGCGCTCTCTTCGGCCATATCTGTTTGCAGTCTCGTTTCCATACTTTTCATTTCTGAGCCGAAGCACCATAAGGTAGGCGCAATTTTGTCGAAGGAAAGCGGAAAATTCGTCACCAAAATTTCCATGTCAAATTTCATAAGCGGATTGGGCATAGGAATGGCCGTACCGCTACTTCCCCTTTGGTTCGAATTGGCCTATCACTTTACGCCGAGCACGATCTCGGTTGTTTACACAGCTTCGTCTGCGGTGTCCGCCTTTGCCTCACTGGAAGCGCACAGATTTGCTAGGTTTGGGAGTCAGGTCGTCCTTGCCGCAGCCTCCCGCGCTTTGAATGGTGTTCTGCTCATCATGATGGCCCTTCCCTTAGGAGGTGGGTTCGCCAGCGTGCTGTACGTACTGAGGGGTCTTTCTGCAGGCATTGGTGCCCCGAATAGGTCCGCCGTTACGATAGGGGGCGTGGGCTCAGAGGAGATGGGCGCAGCTACGAGTCTGACTGCCGTGGCCAACAGAATCGCGCTGGGTTCTTCATCAATAGGAGGTTATCTGCTTGAAGTGATGCAGGACCTTCCCCTGGAGATAGGTGGATTGCTGCAGGTTATCGGTGGCGGCGTGTTTTACCTGCTCCTGAAAGAAAGAGAATAAATTAGCCTTCATCTATGAATGAAATCATGTTGGTTCACGATGTACCAATGCTGGGCCGGAGGTCACAACCGGCCGTCTCCACCTGAGAAAGCTCGATATCAATGAATAAGCAATGGATCGAACAAACGGTGCGATTTTCTGTGATACATTAGATAATCCAGGGAAGCCCTTTTCTTTCCTCATTCCGATAACTCCGCAAAAACTGTGGCACCTACTCAGATACATTTTTTCACCCGGTTGTATGCTGTATTAAAGCAAGTTTCCCTGGCTTCAAGCATACCATACACCAACCAGAACAAGAACAAAAACCAGGAGAAGGTATGGACTTGAGATTTTGAAAAGGTTCCGAGCCACCCTCTTATTTTTGGCCAGACCAAGCTTGACCGCATATCCTGCCACTGCGGCTCCGGCCAAAGAGCCAATGGCAATTAGATACGGGCTCATGGTTGCAAGCCAGAACACTGCAACCCCAAATGAAACAAGGATGATGCTGGAGGCAACTACGCACTTGAACGCGACTTGAAGTCCGAAGGTTTCTGGCAGTGTGGGTATACCAGCAAGTTTGTAATCTTCTGCTTCAGCTATTGCTAGGCTCCAGATGTGTATAGGAATCCATACCACCACCAGGGTAGCCATGAAAACAGCAACCCAGGAGATCGTACCTGCGATTGCCGAATAACCCACGAGTACTGGCATTCCTCCCGATATGCCCCCGAAAATGACAGATGACCAGTTTCTTCTCTTGAGCCAGAAGGAGTATACTACTACATTATCAAATAGTCCGATTGACATAAAAAGCGCAGCCAGCCAGTTGAACCAGAGTGAAATGATGACCGAAACTGCAGAGGCAATGATTCCAAACAAGAGTGCCCCTTTTGCCCCAACTCTTCCAGACGGTATGGGTCTTTTCTTCGTTCGCTCCATTATGGAGTCTATGTCCCTGTCATGGTAATTTGTAATAGCCTCAGCACCGGACGACCCTAGGAAGAGAGCGATGCTTCCAATGAAAAGATACGTCGGGGACGGAGTTACTCCGATGCTTCTGTAGGCAACAAGCATTCCTGCGATGCCTGTCATTAACAAAAGAAGAACCACTTTCGGTTTTATCATCTCGACATAGTTCTCTACCTTCTTCGCAGATTGGAGCAATTCACACTCTACCCCTTTTCTGTCGGATTCCCCTCCTGCTTTGCGACCGCCGTTGTACATAGAGACCTGATCGCTTCCCTGACACGGCCTACGTCCGAGAGGCCGGCGCTTGTTGTAACCATCCGCTGGGTAATGTGAAGACCAGCCTGCCGACCTGCGATATACAACGCGGCGGCTCCAACCACAGCAGGGTGCCTTCCCAGAGATCCGTTTCCTGCTTTCTTGGCCTCAGCTATCAATTGCAGAGCACTGCTGACGACCGAAGGAAGCAAATGTTCTGTGCGTGCTATTTTGGCTACATATTTTTCCGCAGTCGCGACCCGAGGCATTTGTTCATGGAAGACCTCGCTGTAGAGCCTCTTGTAGTAACGTGCTATCCTGCTGGGCTCAACCTTCGGATTCATTGATCTGCCTATTTCCCCTATGGTGACTGGAACTCCGTTCTTCCTGCATGCTGCATATACTGAAGCAGCAGCTACCGCTAGAATTGGCAGATTCCTGTGCTCACTCAAGGCAAAGCTGATGAATACTTTGGCGTCATCCTTCACTTTTTCGGGGAGACCGAGCGTTTCTGACAGTTTTTCAGCCTCCCTAACCGGGCGTTCAATCTCTGACTTTCGAATCCCGGCAACCGATGAATTGACCAACTGTACATCACCTCAGGCCCCCTCGTATTTTGTCACCTGGCTTGCCATCGTTACCGCTACTCTTTGCGGCCGCGCTGCCACAGAAATCGCGCCCCCTACCGCACCTATACCCATCAGCAGGCCTCCGAATATAGCGATGATCAGAAAGATTGTGTTGAGGTCCACCATGCTGTAAATTTCTCCGAACACAAAAGCTATGACTTCGCCTGAAAGTAGTAAATATGCGACCGTTCTCTTCGCCCTTCCGGTTAGGCCGAACGTAAACAATCCAAGAACCAGTGTAACAAGAGGCGGTAACACAAAGAAGCCAAAGTCTTGGTGGAACCTTGTGAAAGCTTGGTCAAACGACAGACCTGCTGCACTGAAGTAGGATTCGTTGAGCTCGATGTAGTACCCCGTGATGGGAACTACCAAGTATATCAACAGCCATGCCACTATTGCCGAGATGAAAAGTGGGTCCCTTAACAGTATCCTTTCCCCTCCGTTGGTATTGTTCTTCGAATAAAGAAGAAGGCCGACGAGCACGAACAGTCCACCAAACCCCACAACACCCGTAAGTATGTCATCAAAGGCTATGCCGTTCGGCCCGGATTCGAAGAGTGTGGGTATCGCATAATTCCCCACACCCGACACTATGTAAACCCAGAGTGCCGAAAGAAGACCGACTATCATGATGGCAAACCCAATGGCAGACAATCCCTTCGATGTGCCCTTCCACCTGTTATCGTAGCCAAAGTATGAGGCGACAAGACCGATGACGCCTGCCATCAAGGAGGCAACCATCAGGTGTGAATGTGAGCCCACCACGTTTTCGGTGAATGTGACTACAGCTGTGCTATTGTAAAATCCTAGAGATGAATAGAGGGTATAGTTGATGTATTGAGGGACGACCGAGGGCCAAGGTCCGAACCAGGATATCCATCCGCCGATGTGTCCCATCACTGCAGCAAATATGGCCGATATGATCGCAAGGATTACCGTATAATACGCAAGCCCTTCACTTCTAAAGCCTTTCCCTGACTGCCTGGGTTTGTTGAGCATTGCGAGTACTAGAGCAACAGCCATTTCATCCCCTATGAGAAATGCAAAGATCTGGGTCCAGAGAGGTACCCCGAGCGCGAAGTTGTCGTAAACATCGAATAATCCTGCGACACCTGCTACCGGAACTGCGACGAAACCGCCTATTAGAATCGAATCCTTTAGAAGTCGACCCGAGATTCCCTTTATCGAGTCCAATTTGAATACTACGTAAACGAGCACCGCAAGGGCAGTAATCCATGGTATGAATATTCCACCGTGCCAGTACATGACCAGCCTCCAATAAATGTCGGGGGTCCACTGATTCGCATATGCTGGATTCAGCAACGGAGTAATGTAGTTCACCAGGGGGGACAGGGCCATGATGCCTATCCCCCATACGATGCTCCACCAGAAGACGAATCTGGGATCAAATATACGGTTCTTCAATCCTGAAGACGTCGACGGAGCACTCATCTTTTGCCCAAGGTTCTCCAATCTCAGTCATCCCAACACGATCAAAGAAGGCTCGAGGTAAAAAGACAGACCGTTGAACTGGATGCAACTTCGCAGTGACGCGTTCATTTTAACGCATCCCTTTTTATCCTCCTAAAACCCTGGACTGGCTCAACTTCACCGAACAACTGAAAAGGAGATAACCGCCGCACGGCTCGAAAAACGAAGGCTACGTGTAATGCATAGTTTCCTGAATGTTCCTATGTCCGGGGTGAGAATTGACGATAAGCATCAGAAGATCAAAGAAACCCGCAGTCACAAAGATGTTACCAACTAGGAAGCGCAGAACCGAATACAGATTCAGTATTAGAAGCCCGCAAGCCACCAGACTTGCTATACGACCGAATCGTAGCAAAGACACGGAATCAATCCCCCTTTTATTATCTTCAACATGCCATGAAGCACCGCACATCATGCACATGTAATACACGAAATGGACGCCTCTTTCATACCTTCCCGAAGTAAGGTTGTCCGGGCGATCCTGTGAGAGAACGTTCGTGCTTCCACAAATCGGACAGCTGACAACTTCACTCTTCAAAATAACCACACCTCGAACATAGGCGGATGATTGGGCCTATCAAACAAAAACCACAGATCTTCCATGATTCCATTCACCTAAATTATATAACGCCTATTTTCGTTAAGTGTCTATCCGTGCATTTGCGTGCATAACCGACCTCCAGACATCCATCTGATACGATTCAACTAAATTTAAGGCGAATCAGTAAAAAGAATAAATTCAGAGCTTGTACCCTTTAGCCTCGCCCCTACATTAGAAACCTGCCAGTCCGGGTCGTGTCGTTGTGTCTGAGAAATTTAGGGCAAGCCACGTTTTGAAGCCGTGATTTGTATCGTACCCACGCCGAACTCCTGCTGTGTTACATTCCACCCAAACCCATTCAGGAGTTCTTTGAGGAACTCCAGAGAGCATTCTGTTGAACAGACCTTTCGCCCCGCACCGATCACATTCACTCGTATCGTATTTTTATCGATTGTCTCGATATCAAACTTCTTTATGGGCAGGATCAACTCGAATTCCCGAGCCAATTCTCCAAGCTGTTCGAATTCTCCCACCGCGATTTTCATGAATCCAACCATTGACGCACCAAGCTGTCCAAACATCTTCAAAGTCCAAGCCTTATCGGTGTTGTACAGCTTCTCGATCAATAAATCGAGGAAGTCTGCGGGAAGCGTCATCACATCAACTTGTCTTAGGACTATTGCTACCTTCCAGAGCATGGCAATCTCGGCGGGGGTTCCCCCCTCTGCACAAATCTTCGATATTACAGAAAGTGATTCATTTCCAAACGCAAACAGTGTTTTGTTCTGCTTTTGTGCCTGGTACGAGAACTCCTCAAAAACTCTTTCATCAACAGACAGATTGGTTCTGGCCATTTCTTCATAGAAAGTGCCGACGACTCATTTATGTTTACCGGTTGTTCTCGGAAAACTAAACGAATGCCGATAACCGCACGCATACTTCAAATTGAAACGATTTCTAACGCTGATCTGCTGTTCCCTTAACTATCTCGAGCAGCCCGCCCTGACCGCTTCCGAAATCCTCCTCTTTCAGTTGCTCAATCGCTATGTAGTCAACTGCATCAAGCCAGGGTTTTGTCGTGGGGGTTGCGTCGGTCTGCACTTCATAAATGAAACAATAGTCCCAGTGCATCTCACCGGGGTACCTCCTGCTTGGAGTGTAGTAGTTGAATAGTCTGAAGTCCCCTGCTCTGAATTCTTCAATTTCGAGCTGGTCCCCCATCACCCTCTCAAGTGTCATGTCAGGATGCTCTCCGATCTTCACATAGGAACTCGGGAAACGCCAGCTCCGCATTTCCCTGTCCAGCGCTTCCTGAGAATACCCTCTCCAGTTTGGGGCCCACTCCGTCCACTTCTCATGTTTCGCAGGCCTGACCAGAAGTATCCGATTACCATTTCTTATGAATGCAAATACGGAAATGCAGAATCCACCGGGTGGCGTATAGTGTTTTTCGGAGGGTCCAAAGTAGCTGAACATGTCCACGCCTATCGTCTCCCCTTGGCATGCCAATTAACGGTTTCGGAATAGGACTCCCGCAAGAAATTGAAACTTCTTAGGTCAACAAGTTACTCATGAAGGATTGCCCCGATCGACCTCAGATCGCATACCGCGTCTGATTCGGTTGCCTTGATTTGTTATGCACTACCCCTACCTCATGACTTGGCCCATCTGAATGATCTTGGTTGCTGCAAAATTCGCTCTGGGTCAAGAGCACGCTTTAGACTCTCAATGATCGAAACAGGAACCTCTTCCTGCAGGTATTCATACTTGAGAGCTCCGACCCCATGGTGATGGGATATCGTGGCGTCGTGTAACCTGGCTACCTCGGCCATCGTACTCCAGATGTTTCGGTACACGTTTACGTCTGGCTTCATCAGGAATGTGAAGTACATGCATGCCCCCTGGTCGTAAAGGTGTGAGACATGTGCACCTATACCCGCCACCCCTTCACGGTCCTTGAATCTCCTCATCACTTCCAAATATAGCTCGTACAATCGGCTCCACTTCGCACCAATCTCTACTGTTTCAGGCATGTAGCCGGTTTTCTTTAAATTCTCGATTTCTTCCCTGTAGTTGAAGCGTCGGCCAAGCCAGACATCCACCAGCCTCGGTTCCATGGTTTCCGCCTTCTGACTCATCTCAGCAGCAACTTGTGCCGTGATCACGTCCATGACTTCTTTCGAGCCAAAATGATAGACTAGCAGCGCAATACATTTCTGTTCTCCAAACTGAAAAAGCGCTTCCGTCTCGTTGTAAACCCTGCACGCAGCAGGCTTCACATCAAACTCAAGAAGATTCCTGCACTCGTTGATAGCATTTTCGTAGCTCGAAAATCCGTACACCATCTTCCAAACGTATCTTGGTAACCTCCTGATTTTTAGCTCGGCAGCTGTTATTATTCCAAATGAACCCTCCCCTCCAATGAAAAGCCTAGATAGTTCGGGACCCATCGACGACCTTGGTGAACCGCGCCTGCGCGTCCAGGTAACCTCTCCAGAAGGGAGAACCACCTCTAGCCTCAGGACAGAATCTTCCACCCCACCATACAGAGTGCTGAACTGACCCGACCCGAATGTTGATATGAACCCTCCGATGGTTGCCTGATCGAAGGATTGTGGAACCTGTGAGAGGGTAAAACCCTTGGCGTTGAGTTTATTCTCAAGCTCTTCGAGTGTGATGCCGACCTGCACGGTGACGGATCTATTACCTTCATCCAGATCCAGAATCTGGTTCAACCCACGCATATCAAGCACGACTCCCCCTGTGGGAACCGAAGCACCGGTAACCGAGCTTCCACCACCTCTTACACAGATTTGAATGCCGGTCGAGGACGAGAATCTGACGAGCTTCACAATATCCTCTATGTTTGCAGGCTTTATCCCTGCCAAGGCTTCCCCTTTCGCGCCGGGGTCGATCCAGAATATCGGCCACCAGTCCACCAGGTAGGAAGAAACATTCCTGGTCACCTTCCCCGGAAATAGCTTTTCGAGCTCTTCAACCACTCCAGCTCCTTCAACCAACTCTGATACCTTTCCTCGAGTGCCGGTGTTCGTCCCCCGCTAAAAATGTCTACCCCTGAACGCACGGCTTCAATACCGGTTTTTTCCATTTCCCCTTTCCCTGTCAGCACATTTCCCTTCGGTTTGAAAATGTCGTCCTTTGATACCTTACCCTTCGCAAGCATCTGAAGAAGGGCAACCCCTCTCGATGTCGCCTCCAGGTCTCTCTTTCTCTCGAGCGTAATGCCCGTAGACTCTGATATTCTCCTGCAAAGCTGGTCTGAGCGTGAAAGACCGCCGCTTACTCGGAGAAGTTCAACACGTTCATCCGAAAGTTCCAGAACCATCCTGACAAAGAAGGCGATCGAGTCGATGAATCCAGTGACGATTGAACGTGCGTCGGAATTCATTTCCAGACCATGTATAGACCCCCTGACATGAGGGGCCTTCGGAACCACCAATCCGGCCAGAGCGGGCATGAAAAACACGTCTCCGTAAGGTTCAGTATCCAGGTCCTCATACTTCCTTATTACTCCCATCTCCAACAATCTATCCACAGCCAATCCGGTGGTTGGAAGATACCCCTCGACTCCGTAGTAACTGGTTCCGGCATGCCTCAGAAGCAGCTCAGGAATAAGACCTCCCCTCCTTACGAAGCCACCGACCGGTATGTCCACGAACGTGCCTGTTCCATTTGTGACCTTGGCCACTCCTGGAAGCACCGCACCATCACCAACCGACGCGGCTTGCTGGTCTGCGATGATACAGTTCAGTTCCAGACCGTTGTATGTGCCTATCGACTCAGAATTCTCCACGACATCAGGCATTTCGAACCTGAGATTCAAAAGTGACCTGACGATGTCTATGGGACGCAGGTTCCTTGGGTCGATGATACCTGTCATGCACGCATTCGTTGCATCGCTGATGTACCTTCCTGTGAGCCTGTAGGCCAGATATGCATCCACCGACCACTCCATCCTCTTCTCCGGCATCGATCCGTTCAGCTCTTTCAGCTTTAGAAACCTCATGAGTGGAGAAGAGGGGGAGATTATCAGGTCAAGGGGCGGGATTCTTCCGAGGAGTCTTATCCATGGAGCAATTTTATGATATACGCTTTCCGCCGACGTATCCATCCATGTGACGATGGGTGTTAGCGGCTTGCCATCATCCTTCCAGGCCAATACGGAAGCCCTGTAGGTCGCCAAGCCTGCCGACTTCGCACCAAGCTGGATAGACCGGTCAAGGAGGCCCCTTACTGCCTGATACAGCTGCTCTGCATCCTGAAGACCGTTCACGACAGGAACCTTGACAGCCTCAAAGTGAAGCTTGTTCAGTTCCTCGTCATACACGTTCAGCTTCACTCTTGTGGTTCCCACGTCCACACATGCGAACAATTCGCTCGAAGCAATTCACCTAGCCTTAGAGCCTGTTCATCTCCGCCCTGATCCCATTTGCAACCATCTCCGCAATTTCAGGAGCCGCGGTCAAACCGGGCGATTCGATACCAACCAGGTTGACCAGCCTTTGCGCATGGTCTATATCGATTATAAAATCGCCTGTAGGAGACAGTGGTCTGAGGCCGGTATAAACCCGGTCGAGCGTCCCCCAACTTTTTAGCAGATGCTGGAACTTCCTCCTCAACTGCTCAAGGTCGTCGTCTGTGTAGCGCATGTCATCCTTGGACTCAACCTGCCTCAGGTTAGGCCCGACGACAACCGAACCATCTGTAGCAGGGATTATTGCACCCCCCTTCGTCCTGGAGCCTGGTTCGATACTCAGTGGCGAAATAATTGCATTCAGCTTCATCCCCGTATACACAACCATCACACCCAGCCCAGGCTCCAAGGTCCCGAAGTCCTTGCCCAGCAGTCTTGCCACTTCATCGGAGTTCAATCCCGCAGCATTGACCACCCACCTTCCCGTGACCTTCACTTTATCGGTTCCTAGTACCCAAGGTTTACGGGCTTCGACCTTGAGGGTGCCGGTTTCGTAGGTGATGTGGGAGCCCCTGCCAATCAGGTTTTTCTCAAGTCCGTTCACAAGCGCGTTTGAGTCAATCGTTCCGTATCCCTCTACCACGATCCCGGCCTTCACAGAATCTGAAAGGGAAGGCTCGAGCTTCCTCAATCCGGAGCCTCTTCTCAAGCTGACGCCGAAATCCCTTCGGAGGTTCGCATAAAGATACAGGTATGCGAAGAATAGCAGCGGAATACGCACCAGGCTCTCCACGATGAGCAGCGCAGGCATTCTAACCAGCTTTACACCGAGTTCCTGTCGAATGTTTTCATATTTCCTGTTCCCGAGTCTGGCGAGCTTGCTTTTCATCGAGCCGAAGGGAAGCTGCACGACGTGGATGACGCCAGCCTGACCCGAAGTAACACCCAGCCCCGGTCCCTCTCTCTGCTCCAGGACATGCACTCGTAACCCCTGTGTCGAGAGACGATATGCAACCATCAACCCTATCACTCCTGCCCCTACCACAATCACGTCAGCACTTTCCTCTGGAGTCACATTCACAGTTGCAACGCCATCCTGTGGGCTAAAATCCCTGAACTGCCCCCTGAAGCTGGGCAGGGCGAAATGGGGAAGGGCATACCGTGAATCATTAGGCAATGCTTGCTTATATTTTATTGCTGAGCATTGGAAAATCTATCGCCCGCTTCAGAACCTTTCAGACACTCGATTAAAGTGGCTCCTTTTTAGCTTCCCCCGGCTTACCTTCGCCCATGGGCGCCATTTGCCTCTTGACAGACTTCGGCCTGAAGGACCAGTATGTTTTTCAGATGAAATCAGTGATAAAACGAATTTCGCCTTCCACAGATATAATTGATATTACGCACAACATTCCCAAATTTGATATTCACACCGGCGCCTTCGTCCTCAAGCAGGCTGTGAGATATCTTCCTGAATCTGCCATAGTTGTTGGGGTGGTGGACCCTGGCGTGGGTTCTCGAAGACGGTGCATAGCCATAAGAGCAAAGGGACTCTTTTTTGTCGGACCCGACAACGGCTTGATGTTTGAAGCGGTTCGTGCCTGTGGCGACTTCGAGGTCCGCGAAATAAAGTCGAACGAGGTGGTGCTGAAAAGGGGGGGCACATTTGACGGAAGAGATGTCTTTGCGCCAACCGCTGCACACCTGGCAGAAGGATATCCCTTTGCGAAATTGGGGCCAGCAATCAAGAACATGGTCAGCTACAGATTCCCCAGACCACACATTGCAGCCGGTCTCGTAATAGCACACATCCTCCACATCGATGACTTCGGAAACGCCATTCTGGACCTGACCGACGAGGAGTTCTACGATTGGTCTAAAGGACAGCTCCGTTTTGAAGTACAGGTGGGCGGTATAAAATTCGAATCCGGCTTCTCTAAATCCTACATCGGGTTAGTTGACCGTGGCTTTGTTGTGGGGAGCAGCGGTCTTTTGGAACTGTCGACAAACAGACGGGGACCCGCCTCACCCTTGATCAAAACGGGGGATGTGGTGAAGATCAGGCGTCTGAATACGTAGTGAATCGTTATCATCTGATGGCAAAAACGGGCGAAATACTATTCAAACCAGCCTGTTACCCTGTTTTGTGTAGGTGATAAGAGAATGCACATCGTATCCGCCAAGCTTCGACCTGCCACCTATGTGAGAAAGTTCAACGACGAAGGAAATACCGGCAACCTTGCCTCCCAGCTCCTTGAGGAGCGTAGCAGCAGCGCTTGCCGTTCCACCCGTGGCAAGCAGGTCGTCTACAAGAAGTACATTCTGGCCCTTTGAAACCGCGTCTTCATGAATCTCCACGGATTCCTTGCCATACTCCAGCTCATATGTGATCGCCCTTTTCTTCCAGGGTAGCTTCCCTGGCTTACGAATCGGAACAAATCCGACGCCAAGTCTGTAGGCGAGGGGTGCACCCACAATGAAGCCTCTCGCTTCGACACCGGCTACAACATCTATCTTCCTGTTCCTGTATAATCTGGCCTGCGAATTCACAATATATTTCAGCGCGTTGCTGTCCTTGAAAACAGGAGTCACATCAAGGAAGATCACCCCCTTGACAGGATAATCCGGAAGCTGTCGGATAAGTTTCTTCAAATCGTCCGGTTTGTCTATCCTCAACCCCAAACGTTCATTTTGAGTTTTATTTAGCCATACTGGTCTGTGCAGGAAACACCTGCAGGATCACAGAGAAGCGAGTACAGGCCACACTCCGTTGTTAATGCAAATGATGGAAAACTTGAAAGATACCTTCACAGACCGGCTTGATATGACGTTGGGGGACACGATTCAGCTGGGGAGCTGGGACAGCGGCGTCCCGAGGTCAAGGTACATATTCATATTCGCATTCATCGCCTTCGCACTTTCCGCGATCGAGATTCTTGACCCTTTCGAGCTTCCATTCGAAGCTTATCTCGCTTCCCTGCTTAGCCCGAATTCACTTTCCGGTTTCACCCTCTGGGCATCTCAGCTTGGGTACGTTGGACTCTTTCTTCTGATGCTGCTTGAAAGTGCGTCACTTCCAATTCCGAGCGAAGTCGTGCTTCCATTCACGGGTTACCTTGTCTACACCGGAAGCATGACGATGACCAATGCAATACTAGTCGCCACGGTGGCAGGAGTTCTGGGTGCGCTTGTGGATTATTATCTGGCGCTCAGGTTAGGAAGGCCTGCCTTGAGAACCCTCCTGCGCCGGCTCCACATCAACGACCAGTCGCTTGACCGCGCCGAGAGCTGGTTCAACTCAAGGGGCAGCTGGAGTGTTTTTGTTTCAAGATTCATTCCCGGTCTGCGAGGAATAATCTCCTTCCCTGCAGGCTTGTTCGAAATGAAACTCCTTGCGTTTGTTTCATTGACATTTGTGGGAGCCCTTGGCTGGACGGCAGCCTTGGTCTATTTTGGATTCCGAGCGGGGCCGCTATGGCAATCTCAACTTCCACTTATCTCCATGTTTCTTACACAGTTGATAGTCTACGCGATAGCCGTTCTCTCGGCCCTGTATCTCATTCTTTTTATTCTGAACCGGAGGAGTCGCTGAGTCCTGCTCGGTCTCGCTTGTTTACTCGGTCACCGAGATGACCTCATTTCCGGAAACGGCGAAAATCATTCCGTCTCCGGCTGCTGGTGTTTCGAAGTGCACAGGTCCTGAAAGTTGGATTTCATAGTGAATTGTTCCCGAACTGGGATCATAGGCTGTAAGCTGCCCCGAAGCTAGATTCACTGCCCAGACATATCCTCCAGAAATGATCGGTGGTCCGGAGTTCCCTCCCTCATACCATACCACGGTGAACGAAGGCGTGGACCCTTCCTGCACAAATAGCGCAAACAGACCGTTCGAGCATGAAACGTAAATGTATGGGTAAAGGTATGCCGTTCCTCCAAAGGCCCCTTCACATACATTGGCCTCGAAGACTTGACCCCCGACCCCGCCCAGATCGGTCTCATTCAGTAGATAGCCAACGCCCTGTTTTCCCACCTGGAATATCAGATCCGGCTCGATCACAGTGGGCGAGGTCGAACCTAGGTCTTGGTCGTTCAGGTTAAGACTTACCCAGTTTGTCGGCGCGAACCAGCTAACAAGTCGAAGGGATGGAGTAAGTTCAAGGACGCTGTTGCCATAATCAAAATTCGTCGTCGATGCATCGTTTCCAGTCGCTACGAACAGCATCCCATCATAGACGACGATGCCCGATGGGGCCCATATTCCACCTTCTCTGCTTTGGGTTGCCTGGAAGGAAATCAGGGAGCCGTTGCCGGACGTCGAAATTCCCACGATGTACCCATGATAATCTCCACAGTCTCCATCAAGTCCGCCGTACGGCACATACACCATACCGTCGAATAGTGCAAGTGCACCTCTCTGCTGCTCCACGATAGGGTTCGAACCGGGTGGGTCAGCAGTGACGTTCCAGAGCACCTTTCCGGTGAGGGCGTCAAGCGAGTAAAGTCTGTGCACGCCCGGCTGCAGAAAGGCAACTACGTAGATCCTGCTGGAGGAGGTGTCGATCACAGGTGTACCCGTGATTCCAGACGGGTTGATGTCTCCACAGGGGAGAAGAGAGCCCGGCATCGGTGAACCAAGGTGTGTGCGCCACAGCACACCTCCATCTGTCACATTTAATGCGTAAACGCTGTCGTTCTCTGTTGCCACGAATACAGTGCTATTAAGCACAAGCGGCTCAGCATAAACGGCTCCGTCGAGCTGGGGCGATTTCCAGTTAAGTGAAGGCTGTATCGCGAGCACATTGGCGGGATCATATCCATTTCTCAGCATTCCGCCATGGTAGGCTATCCATGAGGCATTGTGAGCATTTGGCGTTTGAACAGGTGGAACAGAGTTTGAAGTTGGAGCATTCCCAATATAGCCGTATGAGTAAGCCATAAGAACCGCCAGAAGAATCAATACTACAACCATAACAATAACAAATTTATGCAGGCTTTTGTCAGGGGCGTGTCTCATTGATTTTTCTTCTCCAAACGACCTCCGAGCACAATAATTTATATAAAGTAAAGCCTCCCTGAATCTGCCACCGTGTTCCTCCCAGTAAAGCAAAATTCCAGTTCATGACCTGTTTTGGTTAAACCAATCATTTTGTGCCGGGCGGAGTCAAGATGGACTGGGCGGGACTCGAATTCGCGGACCCAGAGGTCTCCCGCGACCTCCCGCGTGCAAGGCGGGCGTTACTACCGCTGAACTACCAGCCCGGCATTTGACCGTTTAACTTTCGCATTAAAAAGGATTAATCGTAACTCAGATGCAAAAACGGGTGCAATCTATGTCAGGCAGAAGAGGACGAGTTTATCACTTCCGCGCCTTGCAAGTGCCCTTTTGTAAATGAGTTGGAGCGACCATGAATCTACTCTCAGAGTGATCATACCCGGTTTCGGGATCAGCAAATAGGACATTTCTCCCAGTCATCAGGCGTCTTGTGCCTCCTTGAGTAATAAAACTAACCTCCTCGAAGCCAATATAGCTTCGTACTTATCATTGTCTAGATAAGGAATTTTGCATCTGTTGCATCATTTCGTCACCTGAATCATGCCTTACCCAATTTAAGCGAAGCGATGGACGAACAGCAGATTTACGAGGACAAATTCTTATAACCACGCCGAATTGGCCACGAAACAGGGCCGGTAGCTCAGCATGGTTAGGGCCTAATTGGCGGCCAAAGCGCGTGACTGATAATCACGAGGTCAGGAGTTCAAATCTCCCCCGGCCCATTAATTAGTTTTAAATTTGTGGCGGACAAACGAATCTTTAAGTAGCTTGGCACGAAAAATTCAAACAATGACGGATTTTGTACTTGTGCCAGGCGCCTGGCTCGGAGCCTGGGCATGGCGAGACGTGGTTTCCTCTCTTGAAAAGAGAGGCATTCGATCCTATCCAGTCACATTGACTGGTATGGCAGAAAGAGTCCATCTGGCCACACCTTATGTGGGAATGGAAACTGCCATAATGGACGTCCTCAACGCGGTCAAGTACAACGACGTTGATGATTTTGTCCTGGTGGGCCACAGCTTCGCAGGAAAGGTAGCCGCTTCAGTTGCCGATCGTGCGCATGACAAGGTGAAGAAAGTTATCTACCTCGATGCATTCAGACCAGAGGCTACTCATAAACCTCAGGGCAGATTTGACCCTACTCTCGAATTCGGTCCTCTTCAAACAGGCAGCTACTCCATCCCCCTCACAGAGGATATCATAAACAGGATCGGTAAGGATGTTGTAGGTCCCAAAAGAGAGTGGCTGATGTCCAGGGCTACTCCCTGGCCAGTCAAACTCGCAAATGACCCGATAGCTTTGTCTTCGAACTACGGTCCGTCAAAGGAAGCCTACATTTTCTGCAGTCTGTCGGGCGACCCTGTGGATGAAATCCTGGCGGGTAAGTGGGGCAAGCTAAATGGTCCAAGCAAAGTGATCGAAACAGGCCATTGGCCAATGATCACCAAGCCTGTGGAACTTGCTGATGACCTCATTGCACTGGCAGAATGATTACAAGATTTTACCCAGCGAACGAAATACTCGCTTGTAGGTAGGTCCAGCATGACTTCTAATCCACATAAACCACTTTAATCCTTTCAATTCAGATGACGGTCCGCTGATTTTGGCTGTTTTATCTTGATGTTTTCCGCCACCTAACCTGATTTCCTGGGCACTGATCTGACCTCCGACCTTTTTATAACGCACTTGAGAGCAACTTCAGATCGTTTGGCCCTTCAGCATTTTCATGAGGAGTGAGCGGAACTTACTCTTGGATGCTTCATAGACGACTTCCATATTCGGTTTTTTTGACCATACCGCGAGTTCATCCACCCAAGTGGCTCCCCTGCTGATTTCACTTTGGTTGTCTACATCGACATACCTTTTCTTAACGGAAGTCGCGATCGAAGGATCAAGAACCATGGCCACTGTGATACTGTCAGGGCAGGGTATGGCGTCTATGCCCGTGCTCTTTTTCAGAAATTCTCTTGCCACCGAGTTGACCTTGATGAAGAAATCGGATTCTTTAGTGTGCAGACTCTCAATCTCCGCAATCTCGTCAGGCATCAGCAGGCCGTACTTCATACATATCTCCCAGCCGACCATAGTCAGATTCACCCCTGAATGGAACACTATCTTGGCGGCATCCGGGTCGACCCAGATATTGAATTCGGCTGCAGGCGTAACATTGCCAAGATACTGATTTGTTCCACCCATAAAGTATACCCGTCTGATCTTCCTGACGATCTCCGGATCCTTTCTGATGGCCATGGCCAGATTTGTCATGGGCGCCTGTTCGATGACGGTCACCTCGTTTGGATTCTTGTTAATCGATTCGATCATGGCATCCACGGCATGCTTCTCTTCTGGCCGCTGCCTTGCCTTTGGAAAGAATGAGTTCCCCATGCCATCCTTCCCATGAACTTCTTCGACGGTTTGCCAGTCCCTTAACAAGGGTCTTCTAGCCCCAGGATACACGGGCACCCGTCCGGAATTACCAGAAAGCTCCACAGTGTAAAGCGCATTTTCAACCTGCTGGTCGAACGCCACGTTTCCGCAATTAATTGTGATTGCCTCGACCCTGACGTTTGAGCTTCTCAGTGCAAGCATAAGAGCCGTGGTGTCATCTCCCGCGGTGTCCGTATCTATTATAACCTTCAGCATGGATGTACCATTCAAAAGCGTCCTTCAGCCGGTTTAAAAGCTGAACCGTTTTAGAAAAGGAGACTACTGCGTTAATTTCAAACAAGGAATGCGGTGAGCGCGAGCAACACAAAGAGGATGGAACTCCCGACAAACGCCCAACCCAGAAGTCTCGGACCCCCGGGCTTCATCTCGCCTCTCACAACACTCCTCCTTGCAGATACGAACAATGCAATGTATACGATAGATAGTAAAGCGAAGAATACCAGCGTAGCCGCAAGCGCGCCAACATTCAACTTGGCTTATTTCCTCCTAAAAAACTCCTTCTACTAAGGTTATCACAGGTCAACTAATACACCGCCAAATGGGCCATTATCAGGATTATTATCACCTGGAATAATGCCTGGCTGCCAGCAAGTCGGATGTTTATCATGTTCAGTCTGGCTATCTTTTGAGTATCAGGCTTTGCCTTTGAGAGCTCTAGAAATATTCTCAAGCCGTTTGGCATGAATATACCGAACCCCTGTGCGGTTAATATAATCACGACAATCCCCGCAGCGATTATCCAAGGCGAATGGAGATCAAACTTCCCCAATTCTTCTGCGAGGTATATCCCCGAAGTTATCGCAGTTGCCGAAAGGGATGGCATTATGAAAAATGTTGCAGGCGTGAGCCGTTTTGCAACCTCGACGCGCGAAGGCACGTCCATCACTCTCATTATCCGTGTCAGCACAACTCCCATGAAGATGTCTATACCCGTCCAAGTGCCACCCGTGAACACATGATCGAACTCCAAGAGATACATGCTGTGAATGCCTAGGGCCGCTATCAGTGCCACGATCGGGAGCATACCCACAAGAAAGCTGCCCATCAGCAGGTTACGCACGTAAGAAGGAAATACACTTTCAAGCCCAGTTGTGCTCGATGCCACTCGAAAGCGAAAAAGTTCACTTGCTTAAATTCTTTAAATGCTTTACCCCCTTTTTGGGTTTAACATGTCGATTTGAATCCTACAATCAATCACCGCTTCACCAAGCTTCTAAGTAAATTACAACGGAGTGAACTTAAATTACATCCTTGGAGTCTTCCGGGTTTTACCCAACCCGCCAGGCAGCAGATTGAACGAAATCGTCTTGATTCGTGTCATCTCATCTATGCTGTATCCAACCCCTTCCCTGCCAATTCCTGAATCCTTGTTTCCGCCGAATGGAAAGTAGCCTACCCCGTGAGACGGTGCATCATTGATTGTGACGGAACCCTCCTGGAGGGCCTTTGCAACCTTCCACGCCGTGTAGAAATCATTCGTGAACACACAGGAATCAAGGCCATACTTCGAGCGATTCACTATTTCGATCGCTTCGTCCACACCGGAGACATCGATAAGTGTAACCACAGGACCAAACGTTTCTTCCCAGGCTATGCTCGCATTCAGCGGAACCGAATCCAATATTGTGGGTTCAAAGTAGGTGCCTTTGTGCCTTCCGCCCTTTACAAGTGCTGCTCCTTTGGAAACTGCATCATCCACTAACTTCTGAACCCTTTCAGCCGCTCTTTCATTTATGAGCGGGCCCATGTTCACTGAGGCGTCCCTGGGGTTACCCAGCCTCCATCCTTCATACTCCTTCAATAATTCCTTCATGAACATCTCCTTTACGCTTTTATCGACAAGGACTCTCGAGATCGCATCACACCTCTGCCCGGAGAATTTGAAGCAACCTTCCAGAACCTTCTTTGCGGCAAGGATTGGATCCGCACTTGCTGTAACGATCGCTGCGCCTTTTCCACCCAGTTCTAGGTGCACCTTCTTCATTCCGGTAAGAGAGGCAACATGTCGTCCGGTTTCGGTACTCCCAGTCAGGGTAACCATGCCCACTAGTTCATGACCCACAAGTGTGTCACCCACCTCTCCCCCCTTTCCCGTGACCAGATTTACGACACCCTGCGGCAGGCCCGATTCCTGAAGCACCCGTGCAAGCATTATGGCCTGAATAGGATCATCCGAGGAAGGCTTCATCACGACCGAATTTCCTGATACGATCGCGGGCACTACTTTAGCAACCATCGAAAAAAGTGGATAATTGAATGGTGACACGCATGCAATAACTCCGATTGGTTCCCTGATCACCAAGGCAAATTTCGCCATGGTGTCCTCTGACCAGTCTCCAGGAACGTACTCTCCAAAAATGCTCCTTGCCTCCTCCATTGTCATCTTTATTCTATTGAGCGCGGCCATCACTTCGGCCTGCGCAGAAACGACCGTCTTTCCCGATTCGAGTACAAGCGCATTGACGAATTCATCCATATGATCCCGGATGATGTGGCGGGCTCTGTTGAGCATATCTATCCTGTCTATCGCCGGTATGTCCCGTATCCTTCTTCTTGCTTCATGTGCCGCCTTCACAGCGAAGTCCACATCGGCTGGAGATGCGGCCTGAACCGCGGCTACGATTGACCCATCAATCGGGGAAACAACATTCAATAGTTTAGGGGGATTCGCTTCAAGCCATCTTCCATCCGCGAGCAGCTTGAATACAGTCACATTCTCCTGAACCGTGAAACAGTCCTGAAACAGGGGTCCGAGTTTCAGGTTCATCTTTTCTTTAGTTGTCATAGAATAGGTAAGATAACGGACTTTCTTTTATCATTTTCAATACGTGTTTTTCCAGAAGTTCATGCCCTATCCCTGTCATCCAGAGGTTCATTGCGTCATAAATCATGCAACCGGGTGAGCGGCATCAGATTACCTTTCGTACATTGTTCTAGGCCGCTTCCATCGCCGAAGCTCTTGGCTCCGTTATTCCGGTCTCATCCCAAAAACAATTATGGTCCCACACATTAATCATATGCAGCTTCACCCGCTGAAGCCAAGAAGGACAATTGGCCCATTTTTGCCCAGATAACTTTTTATTAGGTTCTGACTGGGCGTGTCCAGCGGAATGCATGGGTTATGGGTCACAGAAAACACAGCGCACCAAGAAGAGGTTCTCTTGCATACTATCCACGTAGCCGGGCTCATGGTCTGATCCCCCGCGTCAGGGCATGGTCTCGCCCCGAATCATCTTCACCTTCTCTAGGCGGCTTCGTCGGCTTCAAGGTAGGCATGATCCATCTCGTAACCGTGGATGACAGGGAGAAGACACCCAACTTTGGCAAACCGCTTTTTGTTCCCGCGACAGTGCTTTCCGTTTCTGATGGATTGGTCACAGGTGTTCGCCTGTATCAAGAAGCAGATGGAAGGCGTTCTGTGCTTAAGGATATCAACGTAACAAAGGAGGGTGCCGCACCTTCGAAGGAGCAGCTGGATTCTTTTGGAAAGCTGGTTGGCGGTGCAAGTGACGTGTTTGTTATAATTTCGGTTAAACCTTCGGAAGCAGGACTCGAGCAGAAGAGTTCAATTCTTTTCGAGGTCCCCGTCGTGGGTGGGAGTCTGGAGGAAAGACTCGAGTTCGCGCTGGGAAATCTCGGGAAGAAGGTTCAAGCACATAAGCAACTTCAACCCGGCCAGATGGTTGACGTTGCATCCGTATCGAAGGGTAAGGGATTCGAGGGTCCCATTACAAGATTCGGCGTGAAGAGGAAGCAACACAAATCGAGGAAAAGTGTAAGGGCAGTTGGTGTTCTTTCGCCCTGGCATCCTCACGATGTAATGTACACCGTCGCAAGGGCGGGTCAGAAGGGATTCCATCAGAGAGTTGAGTACAACCACAAAATCATGGCGCTGGGTAACGAGAAGGAGACACCAGTCACCCCTGCAGGCGGGTTCCCTCACTTTGGCGTAGTGAAGGGTGATTATCTCGTCCTTAAGGGATCGATTCCAGGCCCGTTCAGAAGGCCAGTCATCATTCGCCAACCCGTGAGGGCGCGGGTAAGACAGCCCAAGGCGCCACAGCTGATATACGTGAGTTCCAGACCTACGAAGGTGGTTGCGTGATGTCATTCCCTGTTTTTGACCTTGAAGGGGGCGAAGTTTCAAAGGTCGAATTACCGGATACATTCTCGACCCCCGTCAACCTGCGTCTGATAAAGCGCGCATTCTGGCTCCTCCATACCCACTCTCTGCAAAAGAAAGGTACCGACCCCTTCGCCGGAGAAAGAACTAGTGCAATGTCATGGAATACTGGTAGGGGCGTCGCTCGTCCTGCAAGGGTCAAAGGCGAACGCACCCAACGGTCGGGACAGGCAGCTGGTGTGGGCGGGGTTGTCAAGGGAAGACTTGCGATGCCCCCAAAGTCTGAAAAGGTGGTTAGACTGGGCATCAATTCAAAGGAAAGAAGGGTCGCTTTTCTTTCTGCATTGGGTTCGGTTGCCTCGAGAGATTTCGTCGTTTCAAGGGGCCACAGGGTTCCTGACGACAGGTTGGTTCCGATCATCGCCGACGATTCTCTGGAGGGGGTTACAAAGGCAGTCGAGCTGAGGAAGTTTTTTGATAAAGTTGGCGTTTTGGACGATGTCCGCCGGACCACGGGAAGAAAAAGAAGGGGAGGCCGGTCAGCCTGGAGGGGAAGGGCCAAAAGGGTGGGAAGAGGCCCTTTGATCGTCGTTGCGGATGACAAGGGGATTTCAAGAGCGGCCGGAAGCTTCCCGGGTGTTGAGGTGGTAAAGGCGACGGACCTGAGCCTTCTTGACCTCGCGCCGGGAGGGGTTCCTGGAAGACTCTGTATCTTTACGAACTCGGCCCTTACATCGTTGAAGGAAAGATTTTCTGAAAGAGGAGCGTGATGAGTCGGATTGGATTTTGAAGAGGCTTACCACATAATAAGGATGCCCTACGTTACTGAAAAAACCTTTGCGCTGATCGAAAAGCAGAACAAGATGGTATTCATGGTGAGTGATGAGGCTACTAAATCTCAGGTCAAGAGGGCAATAGAGCTGATGTATGACGTAAAGGTGGCCGACGTGAATACACTCCGAACCTCGACAGGCAAAAAGGCATATGTGACATTCACAACGGACACACCTGCTTCTGAGCTGGCTTCGAGGTTGGGAGTCCTCTAGTAGGGTGATGGTAAATTGGGAAAGAGAATACTTGTCAGAAGAAGAGGTAAAGCCGGGCTGCAGTGGTTGGCACCGAAAAAGGGGAAGGTTGCTCCGGTTTCATATCCCCGTCTGCCACATACCCAAACCGTTTCAGCTCTTGTGGAATCCATATTCCATGAGAGAGGCCGCGGTGCGCCGCTCGCCAGATTGATCATGCCGGATGGCAAGAAATTCTTCGTTCCGGCCGTTGCCGGCCTTGCCCAGGGCGGTGAGGTAATGATCGGACCAGAAGCACCAGCATCTACCGGTAATATACTGCCATTGTCCAGAATCCCCGAAGGAACAACCGTCAGCAACATAGAATCAGTCTATGGGGATGGGGGAAGGATGGTGAGGACTTCCGGATGCGGAGCAATTGTATTCTCTCAGGCAGGCTCCACCACCGTTGTAAGATTGCCATCCGGAAAGAGCCTTTTCATGGATTCCAGGGGAAGGGCAACCGTGGGCACGATCGCTTCAGGTGGAAGAACGGAGAAGCCCTTTCTCACGGCCGGTGCAAGAGAGAGATACATGATATCCCGAAACAAGAGCTATCCTACTGTGAGGGGAATAGCGATGGCCGTAGTGCATCATCCCTTCGGAGGTGGAAGGCATCAGCATCCAGGCAAATCAACTTCTACTGCTAGGAATACGCCTCCTGGACGAAAGGTGGGTCACATAGCTCCGAGAAAGACGGGAAGAGGCAGAGTAATAAGCAGGGAAACGGTTGAACAGAAACGATAATAAGTCAGGCAAGGAGGTCATGAAGCAGAATGCCACGTGAATTCAGATATCGGGGAAGGACGATGGAACAGCTCCAGGAGATGCCCCTTGAGCAGGTTCTCGACCTAATGCCCTCACGCCAGAGACGGTCCCTAAACAGAGAGCTCAGCCATGAGAAGAAGAAGCTCATCGAAAGGGTGAGAAGCGCAAAGGAGGGACGAATAAGAACGCACGCCCGGGATATGGTCATACTGCCGTTCATGGTCGGAATGTCGATCGATGTATATAGCGGAAAGGAGTTCACGACGGTTGAAATCAAACCAGAAATGGTGGGTCATTACCTCGGAGAGTATGCGTCGCCGATAAAGAAGGTTGTGCACGGCACACCCGGTATAGGTGCCAGCAGGAGTTCTCTCTACGTTCCGTTGAAGTAGTTCCTACTCAATACTTACCGCTCTTCAGCTTTTCGGACAGGTCAACGAATTTTCCATGCTCCTCCACCTTTATCGAAGTCTCTATTCTGACATCGAGTCCGAGCCTTCTGAAAAGATACAGCAGCTCCCCGCCGCTTATCCGGGCGGTAAGCTTTCCTGAAGTATACAGTTCAGCAAGCCTCCCGATGATGACCCTGGTCTCAGATGGGAACTGCGCCTCTGCCGCGGCCAGCACTTCATCGCCCCTGTCGAAAAGCTTCGCAACCACCACATCTCTGGGGGAAGGTCGTGGGGGCGGAGGCTGTGATTTAGCTGCAAGCTCCCTTAGTTTCTTACTCATAAGCTTCTTCAATTCGTCATCTTCATCGGAGGACAATTCCTGTCTACCTTTCGCGCAACTGATTCTGTGCAGCTTATAAGATGTTCGGAGTACCCGATTCTTCTTTTTAACCCCAGGCATGCATGCTCAATGGTCGAGATTTTGACCGAATTAAGCATCGGTATCCCTGATTCAGTCCTCATGGAGGATAGGGAGTTGAGGGACAAAACGGTAAAGCTTGGACAGCTGGCACGCGCCGCTTCGATCTTCCGTGTCAGAAAGATAGTGATATTTCCAGACCCAAAGGGAAGTGGGGGTTCCGAAAATCTTCTCATCAGGGACATGCTCCAGTACCTTGAAACTCCCCAGTACCTGCGAAAGCGACTGTACCCCCTGAAACCTCATTTGAAGTATGCCGGTCTCCTTCCTCCCCTCAAGATCCCTTCACACAAAAAGGATGCTTCTCTGAAGGATGGTGAATACAGAGAAGCCTACGTGGAGGAGGCGAAGGGTGGCGAAAGAATGGTCTTTGTAGGTGCCCCCAGCCTGATTCCGTATTCTGGAAGTGGCCGTACAGGCTCTCGTCAGACCGTGAGGATTTCGATTCAGGGGGGTGTTGCAAGGGCGTCGGACGCATCACCCAGTCAGTCAGGTGAATACTGGGGCTACACCGTGATGCTCTCCAACGACCTTTTTGAAACGCTAAGACAGTTCGACATGAAGGTGGCAACTTCCAGGTTCGGCACACCGCTAGCAGAAGTCTGGGACAAGGTTTCCAGAAGGATAACAGATTCGAAAAGATGTTTTCTTGCATTCGGCTCTCCAAAGAGAGGACTGTTCGACATGTTCCGAAGGGTGGATGTGGAGGATCGGTTCGACTTTGTGCTGAATACAATACCAGGTCAGGGGGTCGAAACGGTCAGGACGGAGGAAGCAGTGTTCTGCTCCCTGGAAGCAATGATGCTTTGTGAAGCGGTTTCAAAATAGTAAAGAGCTAAATTTTAGACAATCTCGGGCTATTTCATAATATAAAAGCAGAAAGTATTTATGTGGTAACTTCAAGGCGAGTAGTACGCGCGTGTTAGCTGTATGCCTCAATTCGGGTACTCTTTCCATACACATGATAATGCATCATATGTACGAGCCAGCGGCAGGGAAGTCGACGTAAGCCCGAAGATGGCCCGCGAAGTGTGCGAGTCCATTAAAGGTCTCTCGATTGATTCTGCTAGAAATTTTCTTGAAGAAGTGGCTGACATGAAGAGACCGGTGGCATACAGGAGGTTCAAACTGAAGAGGGGCCACAGAAAACAGCTTCAAGGTTTTCCGACCGGGGGCTATCCCACAAAGTGTGCTCGGGAGATATTGCGGGTGCTTGAAAACCTGCAGAATAACGCCGAGCACCGTGGCATGAATACAGAGCATCTGCGGATAATTCATGCCGCCGCCTCCGCTGGTAGACGCCTGAAAAGGTTTGAACCGCGCGCTTTTGGTCGTTCCAGCCCCTCTATTCACGTTTTGACGCATATCGAACTTGTCGCAAAGGAGGTATCATAGATGCCGCATGGAAAGGCTCTTCTTTCGAAGTTCTATAAATTTGCCGAATTGGATGAATTCCTAGAATCTGCGCTCAAGGAAGCTGGATACGGTGGATGTGAACTGGAAAAGCTTCCCCTCGGGTACAGGCTGAATGTCTTTGTAGTGCGGCCCGGACTGGTCATCGGGAGGAAGGGTGTTGGTATAAGGGATCTCACCGACAGGCTCAGCCAGACCTTCGAGCTGGAGAACCTTTCTATTAACGTCGTTGAAGTGACCCAGCCTGACCTCAATCCAAGGACAGTCGCGGCCCGCATTGCATCCATGGCAGAACGTGGTATGGCTTTTCGGAGGGCAGCGAATATGGCGATGGCTGGCATAATGCGCGCTGGTGCCATGGGGTGCATCATAACGATCAGGGGGAAGCTTAGGAGCGAAAGGTCGCACTTTGAAAGATATGTTGCAGGGGTCGTCCCCCTGAGTGGTAACACGAGCAAGGTGATGGTCAACTCGGCTGTTACATCCGTGCTTTTGAAGATGGGACTTTATGGAATAAACGTCAAGATTGCCTACAAGGACGTGCTTCCTCCCGAATTCGAATTAAAGAAGCAGGAAACAGAGAAGGAGGGGCAGTCACCGGAACAGGTCAAGAAGGTGGAGGAAGGTGCCCCAGCTTAAATCGAAGGCGGTAAGGGAGCTGAGCCTGGATGACCTTGAAGCCAGGATAGAGGAGTACAGGAAGGAGTATCTCAGGTTACAAACACTTTCAAAAAGGGGAACTCTGAATAAGGAATCGGGAAAGGTTGCACGTGTAAGACGTGTGATCGCCATGCTTGAGACGATAAAGACCGAGAAGAGGAGGGAATCGTCTTGAGGAGCAGTTCGGTTTCTCTTCTGAATCGTACTGTAATGGTCTACGACCTGGAGTGCAGAAAGGAGAGGGGTTCAGGAACCTGCGTGTTGGAAACCAAGAACATGATACTGGTCAGTTCAGGCTCGAAGGCGAAGTCGATCCCCAAGTCCGTATCTGTTTTCATTCTGGATGATGGCACAAGGCTGGACGGAAGGACCATCCTTCGCAGGCCGGTGGAAAGGTTGAGCTCGGCATGACCAGGAAACAGAGTATTCTGGGTACAAAGGCACCCAGCAGGTCGTGTGAGGATCCCGACTGCCCCTGGCATGGTACCGTTTCAACAAGGGGTAAGCTGGTGTATGGACGGCTTGTCAGCAGGAAAGCCAGAGGGCTGGCTGTGATCGAAAGGGACTACTATCAGTTCGTTTCGAAATATTCCAGATATGAGAAAAGAAAGAGCAGGATTCATGCCCATCTGGCCCCCTGCATTTCGGCCAAGGAGGGACAGCAGGTGATCGCTGCGGAGTGCAGACCCCTCTCCAAGTCCATATCCTTCGTCGTGGTGGGTGCGCAGGGTGAGTGACGGGAGTAAACAGTCGAGGTTGAGCTGGTGAAATGTCAACAAAATCTAGAGCCGTTTCCGCCAAGGGCGTTCAGGAGTTCAAGCCCTACATAACAAAGTCCATACCATTCTATGCGGTGGTTAACTGTGCGGACAATACGGGCGCAAAGACGCTCAGGATCGTTCAGGTTGCTCGGTTTAAAGGCAGGCTGAAGAGGATGCCAGCCGCGAGTGTCGGGGACATGGTTATAGCCGTGGTGAAGAAGGGTCCACCCGACCTGAAAAAGCAGATACTCCACGCAGTGATCGTGAGGCAGAAGTATCCGGTGCGCAGGGTTGGCGGTTCGAGGATCAGCTTCGAGGACAATGCTGCTGTAATAGTAACCCCGGAGGGGGAACTCAAAGGCACGGACATCAGGGGGCCCGTGGCAGCCGAAGCGGCCGAGAGGTGGGCAAGAATTGCGAACGTTGCCCCGCTCATTGTTTAGTGGTGATGCAATAGACTTGACTGAATCTCGTCAACCAAGAAAGGTGAAAAGGTCACTCCATGAAGCCAGGAGCATGCTGAAGAGCATTTTTGTAAGGGCTCCACTGAGCGATCAGCTCCGCGAGAAGTACAGACGGAGGGCGGTGACCGTGCGTGAAGGGGACACCGTGAAGATTGTGAGAGGCGATTTCAAGAACGTGGAAGGCAAGGTTCAGAAGGTGGACGTCAAGGAAGGAAGGTTGTTCGTCGAAGGGGTTACCAGGCAGAAGGTGAAGGGAGGAACAACCCAACTCTCAGTAAGTGCGTCAAAGGTTCTGGTGACAGGTCTGAGTCTTGATGACAAGAGGAGGAAATCAAGACTGGAGCAGGGAGGTGCCAGCTGATGGGCAAGAAGTCTGCACCCAAGAACCTGAAGAGACAAGCCGCACCGGCGTTCTATTCTGTTCCGAGAAAGAGATATCCCTTCATAACAAGGCCGAGTCCCGGACCTCATCCCAGGTCAAGGAGCTACGACCTGGTCACGCTTCTAAGGGACGTGCTCAGGCTCGCGTCAACAGCGGAGGAGGCTGAACTCATACTGAACAAGGGGAAGGTTCTTCTTGACAGGGTGCCTAGGAGGACCCCCAAGCTTCCCGTAGGACTCATGGATGTGATCGAGTTCGCCGGTACGGGGGCAGCTTACAGGCTCCTGCCTGCGAGGGGGAGCGTGGTCCATCCCTTCCCTGTATCCGAAGGTGAAAGGAATCTGAAGCTTTGTCAGGTGACTTCCAAATCCACGATAAGGGGTGGAAGGATACAGGTCGGAACCCACGACGGTAGGTCATTCATTGTGGAGGATGGTTCCAAGTATTCTGTGGGGGATTCCCTGCTCGTCGAACTTCCGTCTCAGAAGATACTTGATGTTGTACCGATGCAGGCTGGGTACCTGGCTCTGGTGATCTCCGGCAAGAGGCTCGGCTATTATGGGGAGATTCAGGAGGTTATAAAGGGAACCTTCTCGACACCACGAAGCGTAAGGCTCTCTTTGAGTGAGGGCGAAGTCATACTACCATCAAGCCTCGTCATGCCTGTGGGCAAGGAAAGGCCACTCGTTTCTCTGCCTGTGAGGAGTGAGTGATGAATTAAAATGACAGCGGAAACCGCCAGCGTAGAAAAGCAGAATCCCATGCTTGCGCCAAGACTGGCCAAGGTTACGCTTAACATAGCCGTCGGAAAATCCGGCGAACAGCTTGAAAAGGCGGTCAAAGTGCTTGAAAATCTGACAGGCCAGACCCCCAGTCAGAGAAATGCGAAGAAGACGATCAGGGACTTTGGGGTGCACAAGGGGGAGCCGATTGCCGCCACGGTGACTCTGAGAAAATCCGTGGCCTTGGATACCCTGAAGAGGCTGCTCCAGGCGAAGGGCAACACAATTAAGGCTTCATCATTTGATGGTATGGGAAACGTGAGCTTCGGTATACGCGAACACATAGACATTCCCGGCATGAAATATGACCCTGAACTTGGAATATTTGGAATGGATGTAGCCGTCTCCCTCGAAAAACCAGGTATGAGGGTTTCAAGAAGAAGGAGGTCTCCCGGGAACGTCCCCCTGAAGCAGAGGGTTAGCAGAGAGGAGGCACAGGAATTCTTCAGGAAGCAGTTCGGAGTAGAGGTGACTTAGAGGATATGGTCAAGATTAGGCATGGAAAATCTAGGAAATTCGGGAAGGGAGCCAGGCCCTGCAGACGCTGCGGCCAGTTCGGCCCCGTGATTCAGAAGTATAACCTCATGCTGTGCAGACAGTGCTTCAGGGAGGTCGCACCCAAGATGGGTTTCAAGAAGTTCGAGTGAGGAGTTGAGTGATCGATGGGAGCAACTGCTGTTTTACCAAACCTGTTCTCCACGGTGTACAACAACGAGCTCAGGAACAAGAAGGAGTGTCTTGTGATACCTGCGTCCAAGCTTGCCCAGGAGGTGCTCAGGGTGATGCAGAAGGGCAAGTACATAGGAGAATTTGAGTACATAGACGACGGGATAAGGGGAAAGCTTCGAGTTCAGCTGCTGGGCAGGATAACAAAGTGCGGGTCTATAACGCCCAGGTATCCTGTTTCACTGAAAACATACTACCTGTGGGAGCGCAGATACCTGCCGGCGGTAAACGTGGGCATGCTTGTCGTCAGCACAAGCAAAGGCGTCATGAGTCACACGGAGGCCGTGGAAAACGGGCTGGGTGGGAGGTTACTTGGTTATGTCTACTGAGAACGCACTGAAGCCATTTCAGGAGGTGGAGCTCTCTCCTCCGGAGGGAGTGACTGTATCACTCTCGGAGAAAACCCTGCAGGTGAAGGGACCAAAGGGCACGGTGAGCAGGAACTTTTCAAAGATCCCTGTTGGCGTGTCTGTTAGGGAAGGGAAGGTTGTGCTGAGCGCATACAGGAAGAAGAAGATGGACAGGGCGATACTCAGCACCTGCAGGAGCCACGTCGAAAACATGTTCAAGGGGGTGAGGGAAGGCTTCAACTACAGACTCAAGGTGGTTTTTGCCCATTTTCCCATAACGGTCAAGGTTCAAAATGGCGAGGTGCACCTCGAGAATTTCTACGGTGAAAGGTCCCCGAGGGTGGCCAGGATAGTCGGGGAAGGAACAACCGTCAAAAGCGAAGGGGATGACATCGTCGTATCTGGTCCTTCTCTTGAAGGCGTTGCCCAAACGGCTGCGAACATAGAGAACTCTACCAGAGTAAAGAAGAAGGACCAGCGGGTCTTTTTAGACGGTGTTTACATATACAAGAGGAAGGCTGTGGAGGGGTAAAATTCATTGAGTGAAAGAGGCGACAGAATAGAGAAGGCAGCTCGAATGAAGTCAAGTAAACCTGCCTTCATGAGACCCGAGAGCTGGAGATACAAGAGGCTCAAGCCCAACTGGAGGAAGCCGAAGGGAATAGACCACAAGGTGAGATTGAGCATGAAAGGAAGCCCCCCTCTGGTGCGGGTCGGTTACGGAACTCCTTCGTCTTTGCGAGGTTTGCATCCTTCCGGTCTGAGAGAGGTGAGGGTAGAGAACCCTGCGCAGCTGGAGGGGGTTGACCGGAAGACCAGCGCCGTGAGAATCGGTTCAACTGTAGGAAGAAACAAGAGGAGGGAGATCGTCAGATTGGCAAAGGAAAGGGGGATAAGAGTGCTGAACCCTGGGAGGCTGACTGAAAAGTGAGTCTCTCCAGCAGGAAGGCCATGGCAGCTAAGCTTCTCAAGGCCGGCACGACCAGGGTAAGATTCCACACAGACTCTCTGGACAGGGTGTCCGACGCAGTGACCAGGGATGACATGAGGAAGTTGATAAGGGCTGGCGACATCTGGGCTGAGCAGAAAAAAGGAATATCCGGCGGAAGGAAAAAACTTTCGAAGGAGAAGCGCTCCAGGCGCGGAAGGGGCCCGGGGTCGAAGAGCGGTAGAGACAGCACAAGAACGCCAAGAAAAAGGTCGTGGGTCAATCAGGTGAGGCATCTCAGGGGTTACCTCAAGCTCATGAAAAAGAGGGGGGAGCTTTCTCCAGTAGAATTCAAAAGGTTCTATCTCAAGGTCAAGGGTGGCGACGTCAGGACTCTGAGGAGACTGAAGGAACTGATTGCGGAGGCAAAGAGCGGCAGGTGACCTGATGTCTTGAAGAAACACATTGACATTTTCAGGAGGAGAAGAGAAGGTAAAACTGATTACAAGAAGCGCAGGGCACTGATTACCTCGAGACTGTGCTTTGTCAGGAGTTTCGTTTCATCACACAATGTTTACGCCCAGCTTATAAAGGCGGGTCCTAGCGGGGACCTGACATTGGCTTCAGCAAGCTCGACACAGCTCCCCAAGTTCGGATGGAAGGGCGCTACCAAGAACCTGCCGGCCTGCTACCTCACCGGCCTCCTGCTAGGTAAGAGGTCCGCGGCTGCCGGGGTTGAAGAGGCAATACTCTACACCGGCCTGAGTGCATACAGGAGTGGCTCCAGGGTTTCTGCCCTGGTTAAGGGAGCACTCGACGGCGGCCTCAAGGTGAGGGTCGACGAGCAAACATTTCCTGCAGAAGAAAGACTTTCGGGAGTTCATATATCGTCTTACGCTGCCGAATTGAAGAAATCGAATTCTGAACTTTACGGCAGCAGGTTTGGAAGGCTGATCTCAAAGGGTCTCACACCTGAGGAGATGGGCAAAAACTTCGAAGAAGTGAAAGAGGCCATACTGAAGATTGATGCGAAGGGTGCAAAGGGAAGTACAGGTACGCGTGAGTGAGTGAGTGATTATCGATCATGAGTGGTAGACAGAGGTACGAAGAGGAAGCGCCCCCCTGGGTTCCACGTACCAAGCTGGGGCAGCTTGTTGCAGGAGGGAAGGTAACTTCTCTTCAGGAAGTTTTCGAAAATGGCTGGAAGATCAGAGAACCCGAAATAGTAAAGACGCTTCTGCCAAATCTGAAGAGCTATGTGGTTGGAGTTGGTATAGTCCAAAAACAGACGGACGCAGGGGAGCTCACCAGGTTCAGGGCTGTGGTGGCTGTCGGCGAGGAGGACGGATGGTTCGGTGTGGGACACGCAAAGGCCCCCCAGATGAGGACAGCCATCGACAAGGCCACCGTGGTTGCGATGCTTAACATAATTCCTGTCGTTCAGGGTTGCGGGAGCTGGGAATGCAGGTGCGGAACAAACCATTCGGTCCCCTTCAGACTGGAAGGGAAAAGCGGAAGCGTGAAGGTGACCGTGCTTCCTGCACCAAGGGGCCTGGGACTCGTTGCCGGCGAAACACTGAAGAGTCTTCTTGGTATCGCAGGAATAAAGGACTGCTGGACAGTGACATTCGGCAAGACGAGCACCCCCTCCTCAGTCTCCAACGCCCTATACGACGCTTTTCTGAATATGTACAAGCTTCTGACGCCAACCGGGTGACAGGAAAATGGGTCTACTGCTTGTTGTGCGGCTCAGGGGCACACTGAATGTTAGGTCCGAGGCGTCAGAGTCCATGAGACGCCTTGGATTGAACACCAAGTACAGTGCGACGCTTGTTCAGGACGACCCACCCACACTGGGAATGCTGAAGGTGGCCGCGACGAGTGTTGCCTGGTCAAGGGTGGAGAAGGAGTTGCTTGTGAAGCTTATCCATGAAAGGGTTAGGCTCCCAGGGAGCAGACGCCCCACGCAGAACGATTTCAAGGCAGCAGGATTTGATGGTGCCGAGGAGCTCGCCGATAAGTTGCTTGGTGGAGAAGTGAAGTGGGGGGAAGTGAAAAAGTTTCTCCACACATTTAACCTTGCCCCACCCAGGGGAGGTTATCCCAGACCGGCCAACAGGTTCTACGGAGCCGGAGGCCTGCTTGCCGAGAACCCCGAGCTTCCAAAGCTCGTTGAACGAATGATTTAAGAGGTGCCAGAAAGGTGGTAAAAGTGTCCCCCGGGTCAGGAATGGTGTTCTGGTAATGCCAACACGGATCAGGAAGATGAGGAAGAGAAAGGGAGGCCGAACCCTGGGCTGGGGGCAGGTGGGACAGCACAGGAAGCATGGTGCCAAGGGAGGATACGGCAAGGCCGGTCTTCACAAGCATAAATGGAGCTGGGTGGTCAAGTATGCTCCGGACTATTTTGGCTCCCATGGATTTGTCCCTCCCTCCCCGAACAGCACAAAAAGGTGGTTGAACGTCTCCCAACTGGACGACCTGCCGACGGCTAACGGTGCAATCGAAGGTGACAAAGACTCCGGGCTTCCCGTAATCGACCTTACTGCTCTGGGTGTTGAAAAACTGCTTGGAGGAGGTTCGGTCAAAAGGGCAGTGGTCGTCAAGGTTCGGGCAGCTACAAAATCTGCGGTGGCGAAGCTCGAAGCCGCGGGCGGAAGGGTGGAGGGGGCTTAGAGAGTAGTGGCCATAGGTGATGTAATCAGGGGCGCGGCCTCCGTGCTTCCTGAAATCCCAAAACCTACCAGGAAGCCCTCAATCACAGAAAAATTCATCTGGACCGCCATAGCCCTCGTTCTCTTTCTAGTTATGTCTGAAGTGCCGCTCTACGGCGTTTCGACCGCAGGAAGCCAGGCCAACTCGGCTTCTCTCCTGAGGACGATATTCGCCTCCTCACAGGGCTCCCTGATGGAGTTAGGGATTGGCCCTATTGTAACCGCAGGCCTCATCAGTCAGCTGCTTGTGGGTTCAGAACTCATCAAACTTGACTTTGGAAAGCCTGAGGACAGGTCCACCTTCACTGCCTTCAACAAGGTTTTCACGGTTGGCTTCATAGTAGCCGAGGCCGTGCTCTACACCCTGAGCGGATACCTCAGGGGGCCAAGCGGGGCGGTACTTAGCACAGAGACGGCCATAATCGTGATGCTTGAACTCATAGCCGCCAGCATGGTGGTTTTCATGCTTGACCAGATGATTCAGAGAGGCTGGGGGTTTGGCAGCGGTATCAGCCTCTTCATCATGGCCGGCGTCGCACTCAGGTTCATGCTTGACCTGTTCAGCCCGATAAGCGTTGGTGGCGTTGGATATGTCGGGTTCATCCCCGCGACGGTGAATGCGACTCTTACCGGAACCCTTCCGACGATCGTATACAGAGGGATAGAGCCGGCTCTGATCGGTTTTATTGCGACGATCGCCATGATGCTTTTCATAATATACCTCGAAGGCGTCAGGATAGAAGTACCTATATCTTCGCAAAAGTACAAGGGATTCACCGGCGTCTACCCGATCAAGCTTCTTTACGTAAGCAACATACCGGTGATACTTGTGGGGGCACTTATTGCCAACCTGCAGTTCTTCTCCTTACTTCTTGTTTCGAGGCTTGGAACAGGCACGGGTAACTGGCTTGTCAACCTTCTGGCCACCTACACATCCTCCGGCGCGTCGGGGGGTCAGCCTGTTCTGACCGGAGGGTTGCTGTACTACCTTGTCGTGCCTACATCACTTGGCCAGGCTGCGACGGAGCCTCTGCAGACGCTCACGTCCGTCGCCTTCATGATCTTCATGAGTGTGATCTTCGCCCGGCTGTGGGTTGAGCTGGGCGGCATGTCCCCGGAGAAGGCAGCCAAGAGCCTTCTCGACGCACAGGTGGTCGTGCCCGGCTTCAGAAGCACGACGAATTCACTCGGGATGGTGCTTGCGAAGTACATCCCATCGGTGACCATAATCGGAGGTATACTTGTAGGGGTGATCGCGAGCGTATCGAGCGTCCTGGGTGTGTTTGGTGGCTCGGGTATAGGCCTCCTTCTGATGATAGACATCATACTCCAGTACTACCAGACATTCGTGAAGGAACAGGTGGACGAACTCATGCCAAGGCTGGGCGGTTTGATTGGCCGGTCATAGCAGGGTGCTGGTCGGTGGCCTTCCCGGAGTCGGAAAGACCACGATCCTCAGCAGGGCAGCCGAATCGATAAGGGCATCTTCAAGGAGCGTACTTCTGGTCGTGTTCGGCTCCGTGATGCTGGATGAAGCCAAGAAACTCGGTGTTTCAGACAGGGACAGGCTCAGGTTTCTTCCTGTGGAAACTCAAAGGCAGCTGCAGCTGAAGGCTGCGAAGAAGATATACGACATGCAGGCAGACTTCGTCCTGATAGACACTCACTTTGTAATCAGGACACCCGAAGGATTCTGGCCAGGGCTCCCGATCGAGGTTCTGAAGACGCTGAACCCGACACACATAGTCATGATACAGGCTGCCGTGCAGTCGATACTCAGCCGGAGGCGCAATGACCCTACAAGAAAGAGAGATGAGGAAAGGCCCGAGGACATAGAAGCCGAACTCGAGCTTTCCAGGCAGTTCATGGTGATCGCATCCGCTGAAACCGGGGCGCCCATGAAAATAATAAATAATGAAGAAAGCGGAGCAGAACTGGCCATGAAGGAATTCCTGAGCACGATAAGGGCCGAATAAACTGATAACTGAGTGGGTTGATGGGTGTAGCAGTGTTGCGGGCAGGTGGGCGAGTGGCTGCAGAAAACGGTGCAGGCGTTCATTGCGGATATATTCCGCCGGTTCAGAGTCAAGCGGAGCCCGGAGATGTCTGTGTCAGGCAGGGAGCGATGCATAAGCCGAGTGTGAGTTGCTGATATGTTCGACCTATCTTCCCTTCTCTCATACCCTCTGGTCACAGTATTCATCATGCCGATCGAGGCCATAGCCAGCTTCATCGCAAACTTCGTAATACTGAAGAAGACTGACGTCAATCAGATGAGGATTGCGACAAGAGATTACAACGCGTTCATGAAGGAATACAGACAGGCCATGAGGGAAAGGGATCAGGCGAAGGTGGATAAACTCAAAAAGAAGATGAAGAGCGTGCAGGACCCCTACACAAAGGCTCAGAAGGAACGGCTTAGGGTGTCCTTCTCATATCTTCTGCCTCTGACCGGCATATACTACGTACTGGGCTACCTGATCGGCTTCACGAAGATCATCGCGGTTTCCCCATACAACTTCAATCTGCTGCTCATCACGGCCGTTCAACCGTTTCATTCAGGGTTTGGCCTTACACTGTTCTCCTGGTATTTCCTCACATACACTGTGTTCAACCTTGTAGTCAGTCGCATAATGGGCACCAGCATAACGATCCAATGAAGGGTGAACCCTGCTTCATGCAAACAATCGTGATATCCGGCCCACCGGCCGTGGGCAAGACCACCGTGGCAAAGATAATCGCAAAGCGGCTCCCTGTAAAATACGTGTCGGGAGGTGACATGCTGAAGGAGCTGGCAAAGGAGCAGGGTTACAAGGTTGGGGGAGAGGAGTGGTGGGACACAAAGGAAGGGCAGAAGTTTCTAAGGGAAAGGGCAAAGGATTACAAGTACGACCTCGAAGTTGACAGAAGACTTCAGGGGCTGGTCGCAAAGGGGGACCATATAATCACGAGTTACGCCATCCCCTGGCTGAACCCGGGTGGCATCAAGGTCTGGTTGAAGGGCTCCCAGTCTACGAGGGCCAGAAGGATGGCAAGAAGGGACAAGATACCCGTAAGCGATGCCCTCAAAATTGTCAAGATGAGGGACACCGAGAATGCCGAGCTTTATAAGAAGATGTATGGGTACGACTTCGACAAGGACCTTTCCGTTTTCGACCTGATGGTGAATACAGAGATGATCGATGCGGAGGCCGTTAGTCAGATAGTCATCGATTACGTGAGACTTGTAACGGACCGGGCTGCTGTGGATTGAATTCGCTCAGAGATAAGATATTTGCCGGACTGAAGGTCATAGGGGAGGAGTCTGAGGGACAGTTTGGTCATCAGCCAGATCAGAGGCCGGTGCCCGAGCTGTTAAAGTATGGTTTCATTCCACTCGACAAACCAGGAGGTCAGCTGAGCCATCAGGTGGTTGCATGGGTGAGAAAGCTTCTCGAGGTCGAGACCGCGGGTCACAGTGGTACGCTTGACCCAATGGCGACCGGCCTCCTGCCCATCGGGATCAATCACGCCACAAAGGCGCTTGGCACATTGCTGCTGGGCCCCAAGGAATATCATGCTGTCATGAGGTTGCACAGCCCCGTGCCCGAAGGAGAACTGCTGTCCGTGCTTTCTGAATTCACATCGGAAATTTACCAGAGGCCGCCGGAGCGTTCAAGCGTCAAGAGGGTGACAAGAAAGAGGACAATATACGAAATCGAACTGGTGGAAAGAAGCGGGAACCTCGCACTACTTAGGGTGACATGCGAAGCCGGGACCTACATCAGAAAGCTTGTGTACGACATGGGGGAGGTTCTGGGGGTCGGTGCCACAATGGTTGAACTCAGAAGAACCAGGGTTTGTAACATTTCAGAGAAGGACGGGTTTGTAAGACTTCAGGAGCTTGCATTATCGTACAGACATTACAGAGATAAGGGGTCAGAGGAGCAGCTGCGCGAAACACTCTGGCCGATTGAAAGAGCACTGTCACACATGAAGGCTCTGGTGATAAAGGATTCCGCGGTGGACGCAGTGTGTCATGGGGCGCAGGTGGCGGTGCCAGGGATTGCCCGTGTGATGCCGGAGCTTCAGAAGGGAGACCATGTCGCAATATACACTCAGAAGGGGGAACTCGTTGCCCTTGGCACTTCGAATCTCGATTTTGTGCAACTAGCAGAGGCCATCCATGGAATAGCCGCAAAGGTCGATCGTGTAGTCATGCCATCTGGAACGTATCCACAGGGGTGGAAGAAACATGAGGTCGCATCCGCGAGATGATTGAGGAACCCCCAAAGGATTACAGAACCTTCAATCATGTTCAAACTAACTTCGCTGGAAAAGATCGCGCTGAATAGGGTTTTAATACGGCATAAAATAACTCCCGAAACGTGCCGAGGTACCCTAGCCTGGTAGGGGGCAGACACGGCCCAAGCCTGGAGCCGGGCACAGGGAGCCTGTGTCCGAAAGGACTCGTGAGTTCAAATCTCACCCTCGGCGCATTTTACCACGGGACATAGTCATACGCTTTAATCATATGTTTGCCTCCTCTCTGGTTACCGATCAAGGTTCGAATATCGCTTGGTAAGGGGTAGAGGGCAGTTCTGTGGCGATGCCGGAATATTCACAATCTTAAATGAATGAGCCAAGATGAAGAGGATTTCAGCTGAGAGACACAACTTTCCAGCAACCAATCTTTTCCGCGAATTGCAAGAAAGTCTGGGGCAAATACGGCCAAACAACAAAACCTAAAACTTGGTCCAATCAAACCCTGATGAGTATTGGTAAAGAAACTGCTTTCCGCAGCTCGACCAGAAGACAGAGCCCACGTACAGTATCATATTTCATGTGGTCCTGGTGATGTGGCGAGATATGTTCTTCTTCCTGGCGACCCTGACAGGGTCCAAAAGATCGCTTCCCAATGGAGTTCGAGAAGAAAGGTCGCACAGCACCGTGAGTTCATAACATATACTGGAAAGTTCAAGGGCTCACCTGTTTCATGTACATCAACAGGAATAGGGGGGCCGGCGGCTGCGATCGTCGTGGAGGAGCTGCTGAGGGTTGGTGCGGATACATTTATTCGTGTAGGAACGACAGGAGCGCTTTCAAAGGGAACCAGGGTTGGCGATGTTGTAATTTCAACAGGTTCGGTAAGGCTAGATGGCACAAGCAGCCAGTATGTCTGGACAGGATACCCTGCCATGGCAAACTACGAAGTCGTAGCAGCAATGGTTCAGGCGGCAGAATCGCTTGGCGTAAGGTACACCCTCGGCGTAACCGCGAGCACGGATTCCTTCTACACCGGTCAGGGCAGGCCTGGCTTCCGTGATTATATGCAACATCAGTCCGAGGTAATAATAGATGACGCAAAACGAGCGGGTATCGTGAATTTCGAAATGGAATCGGCCACCATATTCACCCTGGCGGGTCTCTACCATGCTCGTGCTGGGTGCGTCTGTGCCGTCATAGCGAACAGAGAAACAGACGAGTTTGTCAAGGAGGCGGGGGTAAGTGAAGCGATATCCGTAGCTAATACTACGGTTTCTATACTAAATGAATGGGATAACCTTAAGGAGGCAAACGGAAAACGTAATTTCTACCCTTCACTTTTATTCAAAAACCGTTAATTATAACCAGAATGGGAGAACCATCCGAATTGTATCTCACGGCAAGAGAAGAGAAAGCGCTGAATGGCGAGAACGGGGAGGCGGTCGCGGCATCTTACCGGGTCCTTCTTTCGATTGGCGAATACCTCGGCGCGGACAGGCTGATTCCTGTTATTTCTGCACACATATCCGGAGTCAATTATGCTAACATTGGGGATGAAGGACTAGATTTCCTGCACCGATTCAGCGATGACGGCAGGGTCTCCGTCAGAACGACGCTGAATCCGTGTGGTATCGAATTGGAGAATCCAAAATCACTGAACCCACCAGCCTCGTTCATCGCAAAGCAGCTCAAGATAGTCGAATATTACAAGAAGCTCGGCGTCGCCCCCACAATGACGTGCGTTCCGTACGAGTTTGATAATGCGCCAAGGAGGGGAAGCCACGTCGCATGGGCAGAAAGCTCTGCCTGCCTGTACGCGAATTCCATGATGGGTCTGAAAACAAACAAGGAAAGTGCTATCAGCGCGCTTGCCTCTGCAATTACCGGCAAAACACCCAATGCCGGGATGCATCTTGACAGGAACAGAAGGCCGGGCATCGTGGTTGACGTTGAGGCGCCATTAGAATCTCCCACAGATTTTGGATTGCTGGGGATCTTTGCCGGCAAGCTCACCTCCAAACCGATCGGTATAACGGGTGTTGGCAGGATTACAAAATCAGAAGGCAAAGCTTTGGGAGCGGGGATCGGTACTTCGGGTTCCTCCCCCATGTTCATAATTCTCGACCATGCGCCTAGAGGCGTCGAGACAGTCCCTTTCACCAAAGCCGAACTGCAGAATGTTAAGGATGAGAACAGCGCGAAATCAATGCCGCAGGTTGTGTTACTCGGTTGCCCCTTTTATACTCTGGAAGAAGTAGGGGAATTATCGCGCAAGATGGAAACAAAGAAGTTCAGGGTCCCCGCACTTCTTCATATTTCCAGGTCGGTGTATGAACGGGCGGAGAAAAAAGGATACATCTCAAAACTGAATGAAGCCGGTGCGAGGGTCCTTAAGGACGTGTGCCCCAGCCTCACCCCTGAAGGGACATGGGGAGGATGGAAAAGCGTGGCCACGGATTCCCCGAAGGGCAGCTTCTACATGAAGAGTGCTCTAAAATATGATGTGAACGTCATGGGACTGGACGATCTTCTGGTGTAGCTTTTCCAGCTTACTTTACCGTTACTGACTTTGCAAGATTTCTTGGTTTGTCTATATTGGCCCTGAGAAGACGCGCAGTGTGATATGCCAGCAGCTGAAGAGGCACCGCCACGACTAGAGGGTAGTGGTCTGGAAGAACCTTGGGGATACGAATGAAGTAATCATAACCTCCGTGTGTATCAGGCGCAACACCTATCAGAACCCCACCCCTTGCCTTTACCTCCATACCGTTTGATATCGTGTCATCATGTGTCTCATCATCAGGGTTGATGAGGATAAGTGGAGTTCCTTTCTCTATCAGGGCAAGCGGGCCGTGCTTCAGTTCACCTGCGGCGATGCCCTCGGCGTGCAGGTATGCAAGCTCCTTCATCTTCAGCGCGCCCTCCAGTGCGAGGGGGAAATTCTTCCCCCTTCCGAGGAAGTAGATGTCCTTTGACGAAGCTATCTCTCTCGCAATACTTTTGACCGCTTCCTCCTGTGCAAGAGAATCCGACACCGCCCTTGAGATAGACTCCACTTCAAGGTCATCGATGTCCTTGTTCGCAATCGAATAGAAGAGGGCCACCTGAGACGTGAAGCTTTTTGTGGCAGCCACGCCCACTTCCTGCCCAGCCCTCAGGTTGACCACGGTGTCGCTCATTCTTTCGAGGCTGGAAGGTGCATGATTCACAACTCCGAGTATGGAACACCCCTTTTCCTTTCCCGCCCTCACAGCCTCAAGCACATCCATCGTTTCTCCGCTCTGAGAGACAGCCACAAGCACAGTTCCTTCGTCGAACCACCTTTCGTAGGACCTGTACTCGCTTGCCAAGATGACATCACTGTACAGCCCCATGTGCTCGGAAAGGTAGATCTTACCCAACATGCTGGCATGGTAGCTCGAACCGGCAGCGACAAAGAATATTCTCTTCGCTTCTTCGAGCTGTTTTCTAAAAAGCGTCACTTTTCCAGGATCCTGCTTCATTATCCTCAGGATAGATCCTGGCTGTTCATGGATCTCCTTCAGTGTAAAATGTTCGAAGTTCTTCTTGTCTGGAGAACCAAGCTCCTCTGCCAGGTCAACAACTTTGTAATCCCTCGGTAGCCCCCCCAAACTTCTAACTTCAAGGTGGTTTCTCTCAGCGACGCTGACCGTATCATCCTCGAGGAACACCGCCCTCTTTGTTTCATCTATAAAACCAAGCACGTCACTGGCATACACGGAGTAGTTCCTTCCAACCCCCACCATGAGTGGTGCATTGTGCCTCATCCCGAGGAGTCGTTCCGGATTATCAGAATTCATTATCACCAGAGCATATTGTCCCTTGAGCATCTTTGCAAGTTTCAGCCCTGTTTGCATCAGGTCGTCCCCTTCCCGGAGGATGTCTTCGGAGAGATGCGCGACGACCTCCGTGTCCGTTTCACTCACGAAATCATGGCCCTCCCTTCTAAGTGAGCTTTTGAGTTCTGCGAAGTTTTCGATGATCCCGTTGTGTATCACTGCTACCTTACCATCACATGAAACGTGCGGGTGTGCGTTGATATCATTCACCCCTCCATGCGTGGCCCACCTCGTATGTGCGATCCCCAGGGTTCCCCTTACAGGTGAACTTCTGAAAGCTTCTGCCAGCCTGTCAACGGTGCCGGCCCTTTTTACAACCCTAATTTTACCACCGTCGAGCGTTGCGATACCTGCAGAATCATAACCTCTGTATTCCAACCTCCTGAGCCCTTCGATGAGGTTTGGCGAGATGTCTCTGTAGTCAACCCTTCCTATGATCCCGCACATGATTTTCTCTCGAAAAACGGGGGTATAAAAGGACCATATATGACTGGAAAACGAAAGGTGGTCGAATTTTCAGTGGACCTTCATACATTATTTATATACATCAGTCATAACCCTTACAACACAGTTAATAATATTATAAGAGGTGAGGAATTGGTTGAAGGCCCATCTTACGCTTGACAGGAATGGAACGGAATTCATGGCTGAGGTAGACCTGCTTGAATCCACCCATGGATTGTGTATGATCTCGGACGACACCTCAATGAAGATACTGAAACTGACATCAACGCAACCGATGTATACACGCGAGATAGCGAAGAAGCTTGGTGTCAGAGAGCAATCCGTCTACTACCACGTTCGTCGGCTCACCTCTCTTGGCCTGCTGCACATCGCTTCGACTGAACTGGTGCGTGGTGCCCTCGCGAAGAAGGTGGTAGCTTCATCAAATGGCGTTGCGTATGTTTACGATACTTCATCGATGAAGCAAACAGGAAACAAAGCAGGTACCCTGGAACTGATGAGGTTTTTTCAGGGCGTGGTTGTTGATGGAAGACTCCAAGGTTACATCGTGGTGGGTAGCCCGGAGCCGCATGGCCAATTCAGGGCGTCGGCCAGGGATGGCCATTATGCCACACAGTTGGCTCTTTACATAGGTTCATTTGCATCTGTCTCTGATGACTTTGCCGTAAAACTTGACACAGACGCAAAACTCGAGATGGCGTACAGCAACAGCAGCCTGATCCTGATCGGAGGTCCAGCTACGAACCAGATAACTGCAGATGTGAACTCCTACCTGCCTGTGAGATTTGACCCAGCAAATTACTGGGCCGGACTTGTTGATGACAGCGGGAGGCGATTCAGCACAGACACAGATGCAGTCATAGCAAGAACCCCGAACCCATTTTCTCCGGGAAAGTACATGATCGTGATAGCTGGAATAAGGCACATAGGCACAAAGGCTGCCGTCATAGCCCTGACCCAACAGTCGAGAGAGATCCTTACGGGATTCGAAGGTCAGGATTCCTTCGCCTGTGTGATAAGAGGATTCGACCAGGACGGGGATGGCAAGGTCGACAGGGCTGACCTTATCGCGACCTACCCGAAGTGAAACTTTCGTAGCGCCAAGCAAAGCCCTATTAAAAAGAGGAAGAACAAACAAGGAACGTGCTCCATAAACTCCTCAACGAAAGGGACCAGGGAGGCCGTTCTGGGTCGCTGTCTGTTGCCCTCCCATCATTTTTCATCTGACTCCCACCAATACCAACGTCACCTGAATGAAGATTCGTAAGACATATAAGCTATTCACAGGGAGGCAAAAACGCACAAGTGTCGTTTGTTGTCATCTGAGTTCAGACCTATAGTCCGCCTTGCCGGTCGTGATTTGGATGGGACCAAGAGGCTAGCCTATGCTTTGGAGGAAGTGAAGGGCCTGAACATAAATCTTGCAAATGCTCTTGTAAATGCCCTGAAACTGGACGGGAGAATGAGATTGGGCCAGCTCTCTGAGCAGCAGGTTGCTGAAATTGAGAAAAGCGTCAGGGATATGAGACAGCTGAACCTCCCCCCCTGGATGTTCAACAGGAGGAAGGATATAGAGTCCGGAGAAGACAGGCACCTGCTCGAGTCGGACCTCGCGTTTATAATAAAGAATGACATCGAAAGGGAGAAATCTGTAGGTAGCTGGAGGGGTATGAGACACAGCCTCGGACTAAAGGTTAGGGGGCAGCACACCAGGACCACAGGTAGAAAGGGTCAGACCGTGGGAGTTCGCAAGGCTGCGGTCCAAGCAGCTGCTGCAGCTGCCGCCAAAGAAGGAAAGGAAGAGTGATACTGATTGGGAGACCCAAAGAAACCGAAGAATAAGTACACTACCCCCAGGCATCCCTGGAGCGGTGACCAGTTATCGAGCGAGCTCTTTCTTGTCGGAAGCTATGGCCTGAGAAATAAGAAGGAACTCTGGAAAGCAGAAACGGAGCTGTCCCGAATTCGTAAGCAGGCCAGGACATTGCTAGCCGCTCCTCCCGACATAAGGGAAAGATTGAGCGGTTACCTCATGAAAAGATTGACAAGGATGGGTCTTGTTAGCGAAGCGGCGCCTGTTGATTCGATTCTGAGTCTGAAGGTCGAGGACCTTTTGGAAAGACGTCTCCAGAGCATCGTTTGGCGGAAGGGTCTTGGACGGTCTCCATACGAAGCCAGACAACTGATTACGCACAAGAAGGTGAGGGTGGGAAGTAGGCTCGTATCAAAGCCTAGCTACATCGTGTCACGTGATGAGGAGCCAACTATAGCATTGACATCTGTGGGTGTTCAGCCGGGGGTTTCAGGGTAATGTCTGAAAAGCCCGTTGCGCAGGCGAAGGAAGACAGGTGGGGCGTAGTGCACCTGTTCAGTTCATTCAACAACACCTTGGTTCATATAACTGACCTCTCAGGTGCAGAAACGATCGCCATTAGTTCGGGGGGTCAGCACGTGAAGGCTGACAGACTGGAATCTTCCCCATATGCGGCGATGAAGTCTGCGAGCAAATGTGCCGAAATTGCCAAGACAAAGGGAATAACAGCCGTGCATATCAAGGTAAGGGCGGTGGGGGGAACGGGTCCCCGCACACCAGGACCCGGTGCTCAGGCTGCGATAAGGGCAATAGCCAGGGCAGGTTTCAAGATTGGCAGGATAGAGGACGTTACGCCAGTGCCTCATGACACGACCCGAAAGGCGGGTGGCAGAAGGGGAAGGAGGGCCTGATACCAGATGCCGGCAAAATCCGTCAAGGTTCTCGAGGCAGACCAGTCCCATGTAAAGCTGAAAATTGAGGGCTTCGACCAGTCATATCTGAACTCCGTAAGGCGGATTTCGCTGGCGGAACTACCTGTGCTCGCGATCGATGACGTGGTAATACTCGAAAACACATCTCCCGTATATGACGAAGTTGTGGCACACAGGCTTGGCCTGATTCCGCTGGTTACACCTGTCGACAAATATCCGTTGCCGGAGGAGTGCGACTGCAACAGCCCAAGCGGTTGTCCAAAATGTCGCGTAATGATCGTGCTTGATGCGGCGGCTGCGAATGTCGCTCGAACAGTTTATTCTGGCGAGCTCGTGGCACCCGAAGACCCTTCCGTCAGGCCTGTAAGCGACAAGATACCGATCGTGAAGCTGGCCCCAAATCAGAAGATCAAGATAGAAGCATATGCAAGAATGGGACGTGGCAGGGAGCATGCCAAGTGGCAGGCTGCGCCTGTTGCCGTTCTCGCAGACGTTGAAGGAAAGGAGGGAGCCCACACACTTGAAGTGGAAAGCGTAGGAAATTATACCGCTCCTACGCTTATGCTTAAATCAGTCCAGCTCCTGGAGAAGGAAATAAAACAGGTCTCAGATGGTGTGGGCGCCGGCGAATAGTTGAATAAAAATGGTGGGTTGATACATTGTTAGATAGGTCTTCTGCACTCAAGGCGCTTTCAAAACTGTCTTCAGAAGAGGGTGTCTGGAGGGTGGCCGAGGAGGCGCTGAGGGGTCCGAGAAGGCACATGGCTGCGGTGAACGTGGGAAAGTTGAACAGGGTCGCTAGTGAAGGCTCGCTCATATTAGTTCCCGGAAAGGTTCTTGGAACGGGGGAGGTTACTAAGAAGCTGAGGGTTGGAGCACTTTCATTCTCGGCCGAGGGCAGTCGTAAAATAAAAGAAGCGGGGGGAGAGGCCTTGAGGTTGACGGAGTTTGTGAAGAAATATGGCAAGTCTGGCGGGGTCCAGGTTTATGGAAGCCGATGAGCATGAGATACTGCTGGACGCCCAGGATACTATGCTGGGTCGTCTTGCCAGTATAGTTGCAAAACAGGCCCTTGAAGGCAGGATGGTGCATGTGGTCAACGTCGAGAAGATCCTAATAAGTGGGAACAGAAGGCATGTCATCGAAGCCTCGAAGAAGTTCCTTGAAGTGGGTTCTGTCATCAACCCAGAGCATGGTCCTATACATCCTCGGCGGCCGGATAACATATTCAAGAGGGTGGTCAGGGGGATGCTGCCCTGGCGGAAACCGAGGGGGAAGGATGCCTTCAGACGAATACGGGCCTACCATGGCTTCCCGGAATCACTCAGGAAGACACGGACTTTTGATGTTTCAAAGGCGAAGGCAACAAGGCCGTCAAGCTTCTATGTTACGCTGGGAGACCTGGCGAAAGAGCTTGGGTGGAAGGGAGATGCGCAATGAGTTCATCGGCTACCAAGAAACCGAAGTTGTATTCGGGGATAAGGAAGATGGCGCGCGCTACAGCATCAATCACACCCGGTGTGGGCAGAGTCAGGGTGAACGGCTACCTTGTGGAAGCTCTCCCCAACGAGTTGCAGAGAGAAATCATTCTCGGACCTCTGCGGACTGCGGGTGAGTACAGGTCGAAGGTCAACATTGACATCTCAGTGAAAGGCGGTGGGTACATGGGCCAGGCCTATGCTTCCGCTATGGCTCTGTCAAGGGCCCTCGTGGGTTTTGTGAAAAGCTCTGACCTGAAAAAGAAGCTGCTCGAGTATGACAAACATCTTCTCACCGGTGATCCGAGGCAGGCCGAACCAAAGAAGTTTGGTGGCCCTGGAGCAAGGCGCAGGAAACAAAAGTCGTACAGGTAAACTAAGAGAAGACAAAACCCGCAAAAGACTAGGCAATCGCGTGGTCCGCCGAAACATCGCAAATGGATTCCAGAATTATTTCATTTATGTTATATTGGGTGTGGCCTACCCAGAGTGCTAAAGCATTTAAATTACACCCCCGAATAATAGAAAAAGGTCTCGAGTGGAGGACAGGAAATACTATCCAGATCATTTAGCCTTTACCAGGCCTTCAGGAGATATGCTGCACGAGTTTCTGGTCGTCTGGAAAAAGCAGGAGGATTCACTCGTCACCCTGTTCAAGCTGTTGCATGATTCGGGTGCAGATATACTGCTCGCACACACCACGAGGGATGGAGAGCAGGATTCAAACATAACCAGTCTGTTCCTGGATTTCACAAAAGCAAGTTTTTCCCCCGCTGCCTTGAAGGACGAGATTGCCAAACTTCCCAATGTCACGGAGGTCGATTTTGTGAACATGAATGGTTCAATATTCGACAAATTCTACTTCCCCCCAACCATATTCAACAATAGCAGGGTTCTTGTCATGAGGCTCTCACCTCTTCTTAAAATAGAACGCAGGCTCCGCGAGAGACTGGGCACAGCAGGCACGATAATCATGTTCGAGGAGGGGAAATCCTATGCCAAGGAAGTTCTTTTTGAGTATAAAGCATCGTTGCAAACAGAAGATAAGCAGCTCATACTGTCGAATGTCGTGGATGGTCTCAGGGCTACCGGTTGGGGACTTTTCGAATTCAGACAGTATTCTGCGGGCTTCAATGTTGTCGTGAAGCATCCTCCCGTGCTCAACGACCCGGGTCCTGCCGAAAGCAGTTTCATAAGGGGGATGGCCGCTGGGATAATCGAATCACTCTTCTTCAAGGTTGTAGGTGTGCGGGATGCTTCTTACGACCATTCCAAAGATACGTTATCTTTCGTTCTACTTCGTTAATGTCCAATTGGGTCCTTCCGCTCGATCCCCGGGGTCACGGGAACCGGACGGATTTTAGAAGGGGCTGAGTCGGTGCATATGCTTGATACGGTTATATGTTGGATCAAACCCATTCATACGAAATCCAGAATCGGCTTCCTATCAGGTGACTTTCGGTACTCAGTATAGACAATTGTGGGGACCCAGTCATCATTCAGCCATCCTTTGTAGAGGTGTTTCTGTTCTTCGGTAGCATTTGGCAAAGGGATTATCTTGTATTCGAGTGGCGGACGTTTACCAACCTGCCCTTCGACCTCTATAAGTTCCCCGTTTCTGGCAATGAGTATGCTTATCTCGCTTCCGGGTTTTTTGTTGAACACATAGAAGCTCAGTCTCTCACCTCCCAGCCTGAGACCATCTATTCCAATTATTTCATCTCCGGTCGTGAGGCCCATCGATTCAGCCGGATATCCAGTCAGAACTGTCCCGACGATGCTCTTTGGCCCGTCATAAGTTAGCCGGAGGCCAATGAAACCAGCCCCGACTCCTTTGTCCTGTTTAGCTTCGACCTTCAAACCTGCATATCCAAAATACCTGTCGAAATCCACCTCCTCCTTCCCTCTCACCCTTGAATCAAACACCTCCTTCACCCCCTTTCCACCTATCCTGATGGCCAATCGTTCGAAGTCTTCCTCACTGTATCCCCTGCCATCCTTCAGGTAGGTTTCTCTGTAGAGGGCTCTCATCACGTCGTCCAGCGAGCGCCGGCTTCTCGTGTTTTTTCTGACCTGCATGTCCAGCATCCAGCCCACGACTGCGCCTTGAATGTAGTAGGACATGGTTACGTTCGGCATGTTGGAGTCAGGCTTGTAGTATTTGATCCAGGTATCGAAGCTTGCTTCTTCCGCGCTCTGCACCCTGCTTCCCGGGTATGATTTCATCAGATTTACGTTGAACGAAAAAGCATCAAGATATTCTGCCGTGGTGAATATTCCAGCCCTCCTAAGTACTAAATCGTCGTAATAACTCGTGATCCCTTCGGCAATCCAGAGGGATTTTGTGTAATTTTCTTTACTGTAATCATATTTCGAAATCTCTTTGGGCCTTATACGCTTGACGTTCCATGTGTGAAAGAATTCATGAGAAAACAGTCCCATCGTGTTGTTGTACTCCTGCCGGGGCAGAAGCCTGAGCCTCGGAACGAAGCAGACTGTGCTGTTCATGTGCTCGAGGCCTCCTGAAGCCTCATCGGTAAAATTCACGATGAAAACGTATCTGCGATAAGGCAAGCCCTGGAAGATTTCACTTTCCGTCTCTACGATCTTCTTTATGTCCCGCACAAATTCGTCCTCATCTATGGGGCAACTGCCAAATGTTGAGACAATATGCTTGGTGTTTCTGACCACGAATTCGTGCTCTTTCTGGTTACCAACTTCGATGGGGGAATCCATCAGCTCATCTATCCCCTCTGCCCTGTACACAAATTCAGATACCATATCCAGCGCCGTGGTTACCTTCTTCCATTCTCCATGAGGCACCAGCCTCAGTTCTATCGGGCACTTTTCCATCCCCACTGGATAGACGAAAAGACTTGGTCCGTTGATTATTGCGTGCAGCACATCAATGTAGCTCGCCGAATTGCTGTAATTAAGGGAGTAAACCGAATAGTCGACCTGAATCGAATCTAACTTTGAACTGGAAAGCGCAACCCATACATTCTTGGATTCCTTGTACACAGGAATCGGTCGTCCCGAATGAGGTTCTTTCACCTCAAACTGTATGACATTTTTCGGGAAGTCATCTATCACGTAGTGACCCGGTATCCAGACAGGCATCTCAAACCTGATTTGACCGGACTTGGGTTCTTCAAACACAGCCTTCAAACCGATATCAAAGTAATGCTTCTGAGCCCTTTTCATTGAAACAGTGTATTCCAGTCCTGCGCTTGACGCCATGCGAACTCGCCTCCTTAAGTTTGACATGTATCACCGTGGGTGCCCAGTGAATGGGTTTAACCTTTTTTCAAATGATCAGCTTAGCCCTAGAGGAGGTATCGCATCTTTCCTTTTATTATGCATCCGGTCTCAAAAAGGCTATCAAAACATCTAATCGACCAAAATCGGACATATATTCCAGTGAATCCACATGAGCTCAAAGTGAGCTGGGGATATCATCATCTGAATCAGTTACCCCAGAACCTATCATCGCTCGACTTGCTGTGCTTCTCCATCTATTTTTAGCTTGTATGGCAAAGTCGGACGCACCGATTCTGTTAGCCTTCCCACGTATGGATTAATTCGTTTTCGGCATACATTTTATAAACACCACGCCAACCGCGTACAATGAGAGTGTGTTGTGGGCATGAGCATACCGAACGCCCCTCAAAGGAAGATGATTTACAGTGTAGGGGGCGGCGACAGCCCGGCTCTCGTCGGAAAACTCTCCGAAGTTGTGAAGCGGGCGGTGGGAACTCCTTTGGGCTATATGATAAACTGGGGGAGACTTTACTCACTCTGGCCTGTCCATCTTGAAACGGGTTGCTGCAGTGTGGAGCTTGGTGCCTCCTCGGGGTCCAGATGGGACATGGAAAGGTTCGGTGTCCTTGAAGCCTTTGGTTCGCTTCGCCAGTGTGACCTCTTGATAGTTCTTGGTACCGTTTCAAGAAAGATGATGCCGAGGTTGAGGGTTGTTTGGGAGCAGATGCCTGAGCCGAAGTGGTGCATCGCTATAGGTGCTTGCTCCATAAGCGGGGGCCTCTACCTTGACAGTTACAACGTGCTCCAGGGTGTGGACCAGTATATTCCGGTCGATGTTAAGATACCTGGCTGCCCGCCCAGCCCGTATACGATTCTTGACGGAATAATGGTGCTTATGGAGAAGATAAGGAACAGTGATATCAAGGGCAGATACCATCTCCCCGAATTTGCCCAGGCAAAGATAAAGGAGGAGACGGCGAAGTGAAGACGTCCGAATTCCTTAAGGGGCTTGCCGTTTCCGTATGGACTGGAACCGTCCACCTTTTCAGACACAGAATGACATCAATGTATCCCGAGACTCAGAACTACCCCAATACAGAGATGTACGCCTACGACCCGAAAAAGGGGGTGGCCGTCAGCGGTTGGCGTGGTAGGCATTACCTTGACATGTCAAAATGCACCGGCTGCCAGCTCTGCTTCATAGCATGTGAAAATATAGCCGAAGCCATTGAAATGATCCCTGTCCCTGAAGCGGCTCATGCTCAGAACAAGAAGAGCATATACCCTGGCGTGGATTATGGCAGGTGCGTTTTCTGCGGGTTCTGTGTGGATGCCTGTCCGTTTTACGCGCTTTACATGACGCCCGTGGCCGAAATCAGCGAAATGAACAGAAACGACCTGTACTACTCCCCTGTTGAGCTTTCTGTACCACCTGTACCCAATCCGGCCCCCAAGGTCCATGTGAACTTCGACAAGAAGAGGGGATCACACGATGAAAGATGAGGAACTCCTCGGCCTTATTCAGACAAAGCTGCCTGATACCACGCCCTCCATCGTGTACTCCCACCGCCTGAAGTTGAAGCCATACCTCGAGAAACTCCATGATACCTGTTCCACACTCCTCTCGATGGGATTCGACCACCTGCAGACCATATGCGTCACAGATTATCCTCAGACTGGCGAATTCGAATTCAACTACATAATTGGATCGGTGCAGGACAGTCTGAAGGAAAACATAATCATGGTCGTGCTGCGCTTGCCCCGAGCAAGGCCGATTGTACCGACTGTGAAGGACGTCTGGCCCGCAGCAGTACAGCTTGAAAGGGAAGAGTTTGAGATGCTTGGCGTGAGATTTGAAGGCAATCCTGAGCTGAAGTTTCTTTACCTTCCGGAAGACTGGAACGAGATTCCTCCTCTGCTCAAGGATTACAAACTGAAAAGGTGGGTGGATGAGGAGAGAGACCGTCATGACCTGGTTATAGAGCGTGTGGAGCATGAGCGCGAACACTGAATCCAACCCGGAGATGCTCGCGGGCGTATTTCAACAGGAAGAAGCGCCCGAGGGGAGGCTCAAGGTTAGCTTTGGCCCGCAGCATCCTGGCTCCGGACACATGAGGATAATTCTGACAGTCAACGGAGATATCGTGGAGGACGCGGTTCCCGATGTAGGCTATGTTCACAGGGGCGTTGAAAAGATGTGCGAATACAAGAATTATATTCAGAACATACCCCACATCGAGAGGCCTGCCATTCATGACTCGAGCGGAACAATATTCCCATACATTCTGGCGGTCGAAAGACTTCTTGACATGACGGAAAAGGTGCCCGAAAGGGCGCAGTACATACGGGTGATAATGGCCGAACTCAACAGAATGATTAATCACTTCTACTTTTTTGGTATCCTTGGAATATTCATGGGGCATACAACACCGATAACCTGGGGAATGGGTGACCGGGACTACCTCATCGATGTGGCAGCCTCTGCCACTGGTGCAAGGGTTACTTTCAGCTACTTTGTGCCTGGTGGTGTGCGCACAGACCTTCCATATGGTTTCGAAGACAAACTCCTCAAAACATGCGATTATCTTGAGAGCCGAATACCAGCCTACAAGGCATACCTCGAAGAGAATCCATTCGCGAGGATGAGGTTGACAGGCGTGGGCGTGATCAAGCGAAGCGATGCGGTAGCCCTCGGGCTAGCCGGTCCCACGTTGAGGGGATCAGGCGTAAAATCGGATGTCCGCAAAGATGAACCTTATTCCTTGTATGATACGCTCGAGTTCAACATACCAACCAGGGAAGAGGGTGATGCAATGGCTAGGATGATGGTGCACTTTGAAGAGGTGAAGGAGAGCCTTTCAATCGTGCGGCAGGCGGCAAAGAAACTCAGACCCGGACCTGTCAAGGTCCCGCTCAGGGGTCAGATCAGGGGAAAGGTTGGAGAAGCGTACGCGCGCACGGAGGGAGCAAGGGGAATGAATTCATACTACATAATCTCCGACGGCCAGATCCACCCATACAGGGTGAGGGTAAACACGGGCGATTCAAGGAACCTTGCAGCCATGCGTCCGGTTCTGATCGGTGGAAAGGTTGCGGATGTGCCCGTGGCGCACTGGAGTCTGGACTACTGGCCTGTGGCGAGCGATAGATAACCGGAGACCCATTCTCCACCCCTACCGTCGTTCCGTTCACATCTATTTTTCAAAACTGCTTATAAGCACGCCGAAAAGGAGGTCTAAGTGGCGCAGAATGCTAGTTCCTATAAGATGCTTTACCTGCGGAGCCCTCGTTGGAGATAAATATGCAGACTTCATCAGGAGGGTGGACATAGGTGAAGACCCTAGCAAGGTTCTCGACGACCTGGGTCTCAAGAGGTATTGTTGCCGCAGAATGCTACTTGGTGGTTTCGAGATCATCGATTATCAGCTTCCCTACAACGAAGCCGTCGAGATGCGAAGGCGTGAGCTTCTGGGATCCTGATTATTGCCGCCGCAAGGAAGCAAAAGCGTTAATACCCCCTGAAAGACCTTCTGAACGCACAACTGACTGGTGAAATTGTATCTTGTCGAAGGATTTTGATGACGAAGAGGGCAGTGCCGAGCGACTGATAACATCTCAGCTTTCCGAGAAAACCCTGGTTTCAACAGGCATAAGAATAGGAACCACCGTGAAAACCAAGTATATGGCCGGATATGTCTCAAAGACCAGGAACGATGGTCTGCACATAATCGACATGAACAAGGCTCTTTCGAGGATCGACACCGTCGGCAAATTCATCTCCAGATTTCAGCCCAGTCACGTAGTGGTTTACACTTCCCGAGACTTTGGATTAACACCGGTGGAAAAGTTCTGTGAACTTACGGGCTGCAAGCCCCTGACAAAGAGATTCATGCCCGGTACATTTACCAACCCTCAGCTTCCCTACTACACAGACACGGATCTGCTTCTTGTCGTTGACCCGGCACTAGACAGGCAGGCCATCGTGGAGGCTTCAAGCATCGGGGTACCCGTTGTAGCGGTCGCCGATACAGACAACACGACAGACGACGTTGATGTGGTAATACCCGCGAACAACAGGGGAAGGCGCGCTCTGGCCGCACTGTTCTGGCTCCTCGCCCGGGCGGTGCTGATTCATTCTTCAGCACTTTCCGCAGACCAGCCCATGAAGTACACGATAGACGACTTCGAAACAAAGCTGATAGAGGAGGAGGGGGAGGCTGCGGAATAGAAAGCCTGCTGTTGCAGGCCAATTTTATGAAGCAGAACCCGACCTTCTCAGGAAGCAGATAGAAGACTGTTTTTTGCACAGACTCGGACCTGGGAAATTGCCCAGAGAGAGTCCCTTACGTGACGACATCGTAGCGACCGTTAATCCACACGCAGGTTATATGTATTCGGGGCCCGTGGCCGCCCACAGCTTCATGGCACTTGCTTCCGTGCCCGGGCATGACCTGGTTGTAATCGTTGGGCCAAACCATTACGGAATTGGCAGTGGCATAGCCGCGCCTCTAAGTGATGCGTGGGAAACGCCGCTGGGAACGGTACCCGTTGATGTACTCGCGGCAAGGGAGCTTATGCGCGAATCCCGCATGGTCGACCTTGATGATTCGGCCCACTGGAGGGAACACAGCATTGAAGTGCAGGTGCCTTTTCTGCAGTACATATACGGTGCCGGATTCAGCATACTCCCAATCAGCATGGCAATGCAGGACAAGGAAACTGCAACTGTGCTTGGCCAATCTCTCACCGCATTCATTCGCCGCAGGGGTGGCGGGGTACTGATAGCTTCGAGTGATTTCACTCATTACGAGCAGGATTCGGAGGCTAGGTCGAAGGACACGAAGGCACTTGAATATATACTGAACTTTGACGTTGATGGTTTTTACTCATATGTTCAGCGCGTCAACCTGTCGATGTGCGGGTACGGTCCGGTGGCAGCGGTTATGATAGCTTCGAAAGGACTAGGTGCGACCCATGCCGAGAGGCTGTGCTATGGGACTAGTGGGGAGACAGGCGGAAGCAAAGACTCTGTGGTGGGTTATGCTTCTGTTCTTTTTCTAAGGTGACTGTGTCTGAAGGCTGTTGCTCGTGCACCGGCTAAGGCCATACTGCTCGGAGAACACTTTGTGGTACATGGTGGCAGCGCCCTTGCAGTCGCCCTCTGCAAGTGGGTCGAAGCGACAGCCGTCAGGTCTGAAAAAAACACCATAACTTCTATCAACACACGCGAAACAGCAGCTCTTGACGACGCAGTGGGGTTTTTGGAACCTTGCGCCCGGTGCGCGAATTCACTTTTGGAGGCACGGGGTTGGCGTGGGGTTTCGATCACCATAAATTCCGATGTGCCGTCCGGAAGCGGGCTTGGATCGTCCGCGGCAACCTCGGTTGCGGTCCTGGCTTCGGTGGCAACTCTTTTCAACTCGCCTCTTGATCCGGCCCAGCTTTATGAATATGCAATGATAGGTGAAAAGCTGGTTCATGGAAGACCATCTGGCATCGATGCATTCGTATCCATAAACGGGGGGCTTGTGAAGGTTCGAGGCAACAAGAGAGAGGTCGTCGGATGTCCTCCCTTCTGGCTGATGGTTTCTGACAGTGGTGAATCCCGCAATACAGGGGACATGGTGAGAAGAGTATCTGAATACAGAAACATGAACAGGGAATCCTTTGAGACACTCCTCAGGGCAACCGAGGCGCTGGTCGATGATTCTGTTGAAGCACTTCGGAGGGGCGACATATCCATACTTGCGCAGGGGATGAATTTCAATCAGGAGGCGCTGCGTCTGGTTGGAGCCTCAACGGAAAAGATTGATACCATGGTGAGAACTGCCAGAGCTGTGGGTTTCACGGGCGCAAAACTCACCGGGGCAGGGGGAGGGGGGTGCATCATCGCGGTACAGGCACCGGATCCGCAGAAATCCTTTGAAAATTTCAGGGCCAATTACCCATCATCATTCTTATGTTCGGTGCCCGGGGAAGGGGTCAAAACATGGTTGTTTTAGCCGTGGTCAAGTTCGGTGGCTCATTCATATCGGAAAAGAGCCGGAAATTCAGCGTCAGGAAAAGGGCGGTCCAGGCCGCCTTTCAGGCTCTTTCCAACACCCGGTTCGTTCTGGTACACGGCGGTGGCTCATTCGGCCATCCCGTAGCTTCAGAATACGGTCTTTCAGGGATGAACACATCAACATCTCGCAAAGGGGTCTGGGAAACCAGGAGCGCCATGCAAAGATTGAATGACATAATCTGTCAAGCGATGGCGAAGTCAGGACTAAAACCGTACGTGGTTCCCGGGGTTGCGATCCTGGACACTGAATTGCGCGTCAGGCCTGGCATCAAAGATACGCTAGATATCATATCGAATAGTGGACTCACACCGGTCAGCTACGGCGATGTCTTGCCCGTCGTAGGAGGATTCAGAATCGTTAGCGGTGATTATCTATCTCTAACGCTTTGCAGCCTGATGCAACCCAGGAGAATGGTTTTCGTGCTGGATAAACCCGGTATTCTGAAAGATCCACAGGATGATGAAAGTTTGGTTCGACGTGTCGAACCAGACGAACTGGAATCATTCGGACATGGCGGGAGTCATGACGTCACGGGAGGTTTCAAGTATAAACTCAAAATAGCGAAGGAGATTGCCGGGTTAGGCGTGGAAACTGCATTCGTAAGCGGTTTTAACGGAGATGCGCTTATAAAATCGGTTCTTGGCGGACCCTTCAAAGGCACACTGGTAGTGAGCAAGAAGTGACAATTGAAGAAAGAAAGAGGGATCATCTGGACATCTGTCTACACGAAAATGTCAACGCCAGGGCTAGAACCACACTCTTTGAGTGTGTAAATCTGGTACATACGGCCCTTCCGGAGCTCGACTTGGAGAGGGTGGAGTTAGAAACCACATTCCTTGGTCACAGACTTAAACTTCCACTCCTCATCGATTCAATGACTGGTGGTACGCAGATGTCGCTCGAGATAAACAGCGCGTTAGCTTCAGCCGCTGAAGAAGCCGGAATCGGAATAGGTGTTGGCAGCCAGCGCGCTGGACTGAGGCGTCCAGAAGTGGCAGAAACTTATTCTGTGGTGAGAAAGGTTGCTCCCAACGCATTCATTTTTGGAAACATTGGCGCCGCGCAACTTGTTAAGGGCCTCACTGTTTCGGACGCAAAACGGGCAGTTGAAATGATAAGCGCGGATGCCCTTGCGGTTCACATTAACCCTCTTCAGGAAGCGGTACAGGTGGGAGGGGATCCGCTCTGGAAGGGTGCGCTTGAAAAGATCAAGGAGCTGGCCGCTTCACTGAGCGTTCCTGTTATAGCAAAGGAGGTCGGGGCCGGAATTTCGGGGGATGTGGGTGCAATGCTCGAGGAGGCCGGTGTTGCTGCAGTAAACGTTTCAGGTGCGGGGGGTACAAGCTGGTCAGGGGTGGAATCCATAAGGGCACTGAGGGCCAGAAATGAGAAGGTTGCGGCTCTGGGCGAAGCATTTTGGGACTGGGGAATCCCCACAGCGGCTGCCCTCATCGATGTTAGAAGGAGGGTGAAGCTTCCGCTGGTTGCATCGGGTGGGATAAGAAGCGGAATAGAAATTGCAAAGGCAATCTCACTTGGGGCGGATGTCTGTGCCATGGCACGACCGTTCCTCATCGAAGCAGCCAAGGGTGGAAAGGCTCAGGTGCTCTCGTTCATCGAGTCTTTGGCTTCGCAACTCAGGCTGGCGATGTTTTTGACTGGCTCCGGCAATATTACCGATCTCAAGAAGGCTAGAAAGGTGATCACTGGGGAGCTTGCCCAGTGGGCCGGGAGTTCGTGAATAGACAATGAGCCTTGAAGCAGAAATGAAGCGTGTTGCTTCGCTTGTGGATGGATACATTAAAGAATCGGTAAAGGGATATCCCGCGATACTCTACGACGCCTCGTATCATCTGCTTGCCGCGGGTGGAAAGAGGCTGAGGCCTTTCATACTTCTGAAGTTTCATTCAATTTACAGCGCGGATGAATCCGCAGCTCTCCCAGCCGCTGCCGCGGTTGAGCTCGTTCATAACTTCACCCTCATACATGACGACATAATGGACAATGATGAACTGCGTCGAGGTGTTCCCACCGTGCACAAAAGATTCGGCGAAGCGATGGCGATACTTGCGGGGGACGTACTTTTTGCCAAAGCCTTCAGGCTGATTTCAGAATCCCAGGCCTTCAGGGGGGATCCGTCCAAGCTGGGTGCTGCGGTTTCAGAGTTGGCGGGATCACTGGTCACCGTTTGCGAAGGGCAGGCATTGGACCTGAATCCGCCTAGGCTCGAAGATTTCACGGAGAAGTTTTACTTTGACATGATACACAGGAAGACCTCTGCGCTGTTTGAAGCATCGGCCGTGCTTGGCTGTGTGGCAGGCGGAGGGGGTCCTGATGCGGTAACCAAGGCACGAGAATATGCAGACCATCTGGGTGCCGCCTTTCAGCTTGTGGACGACCTGCTCGGCATAGCGGGGGATTCATCTGTCACCGGAAAACCCGTCGGGGGTGACATAGTGCAAGGAAAGAGAACGCTTCCTCTGCTTATCGCACTCAAGCTCGCAGACCGGGGTTGGAGCGAAACGATACTAGCTACATGGGGCTCGAGGAAGGCTTCTCAGGAAACGGTGGATAAGATTGTGAAATACATAAAGGAGATAGGCGTGGAGGCTCAGGTCCGGAAGCTCGCATCTGAACATCTGGAGCAGGCACTTCGCTCTCTGGAATCATTCCCGAAGGGCGCTGCGGTGGATTCCTTGTTTGAGCTTGCAAATGTACTGACGCTCAGAAGGATGTAGTGTTTTCGTTTGTCGGAAAACCTGCCGAAGGGAACCGAGGATACAATACGACTCGCAGCCCTGTATAACGCATTCAGACACGGCGGCAAAGCGGATACGGGGGCGGTGCTGGGGAGGGTACTTGCTGAAAACCCGGAGCTACGGGGCTTTGCACGTAAGCTTTCTTCGATGGTTAGTGTTGCAGTTTCCGAAGTCAACAAGCTCACACCGGAACAGCAAAAAGAGTCTATCAAGAGGCTCAAACCAGAACTTCTACAGGAGAAGGGTTCCGAACGAAAGAAGGAGGGGGGAGAAGAATTTCGCAGATTGCCTCCTCTGCCGAACATCGAAAAGTACAAGCGTGTGGTAACTAGGTTTGCACCAAACCCGGACAGCGTCCTTCACCTAGGGTCCACGCGGGCGATTATTCTCAGCCATGACTACGCAAGGATGTATTCAGGGATGTTCATCCTCAGATACGAAGATACGGACCCCCGGCTCAAAAAATCAGCAATCTCACTCTACCGCTATGTTCTGGAAGACCTCGAATGGCTAGGCTGCACACCGGACCAGATATTTTACCAGAGCGACCGACTCGAAATTTACTATGACTATGCTGTGAAGTTGATCGAACTGGGCGGTGCGTATGTCTGTACCTGCTCTCAGGAGAAATTCAGGTCCAGTGTGACCCAGGGAAGGGCGTGTCCGGACAGGAATGTGGGGATTGAAGAAAACATATCAAGATGGCAGAAGATGATCGACGGAAGTTACGCGGAGGGCGAAGCCGTACTCCGGGTCAAGACGGACCTGAAGCACCCGAACCCGGCAGTCCGTGACTGGCCGGCCATGAGGATAATAGATACCAAAAGGTACAGACACCCGAGGGTTGGCTCGAAGTACAGGGTGTGGCCTCTCTACAACTGGTCGGCAGGCCTGGATGATCATCTGCTTGGCGTCACTCACATCATTAGGGGTCAGGAGCATGCAACAAACGCAGTTAGACAGAAGTACTTCTACAAGGCCTTCGGCTGGAGTTATCCCGATGCGATTCACTACGGAAGACTGAAGATCGAGGGGGGAGAGCTGAGCAAGTCAAAGATAGAAAAGGGGATAAGGGAAAAGCTGTATTCAGGATACGACGATCCCAGGCTGGCAACACTCAGAGCACTCAGAAGGAGGGGGATCTCACCGCAGGCGATTCGTCGACTCATACTCGAGGTAGGCCCGAAGCCGAACGACGCAACAGTAAGCTGGGAAAATCTTCTGGCGTACAACCGGCAGTTGATCGACAGGACTTCACCCAGACACTTTGCCGTTTTCGACCCGATTCAGTTAAACATACATGGTGTTCCAGATGAAACGCTCAGGATTTCTCTGCACCGGCATCCGGACATTCCTGAAATGGGGAGTAGGGAGTTCACTCTTCACAAAAAGAACGCCATACTGAGGCTGGTCGTGCCCAGAACCGAACTCAAGGCTGGACAAACTTACAGGCTGATCGGACTCATGAACATTCAGGTGTCACCCAGTGCTGCAAAGGGGGCGCGAAAAGCCCAATTTGCTGGGTATTCACTTGATGAGGCCAGGAAGATTGGTGCAAAGGCACTTCAATGGTTGCCTGACACCGGGAACATTAACATAGACGTGGTGATGCCTGATGCCACAATAAAGAAGGGGCTGGCTGAAAGTCAACTGGAAGATGAGAAGGTCGGAACCGTGGTCCAATTTGAGCGACAGTTTTTTGCAAGGCTGGATTCAAAGGATGGGGTCTACGTGTTTTACTTCACTTCCAAGTAAACCGACGACCACTCATTTTCTTGGCAATCTGGGTGAATCAGCGGCCGGCTGGACCGTCATCAAAGCATACTCACAAAAGTTTAAAACGGGTGTTTTTATGGAGTGTCCGAAGGGTGATTGATGGGGATGAGCCCTGAAGTATCAGGAAAACCAAGCTTTGTGAAATTCGATACGCCGAGAGAACTTGTTGAAGCTGCCTACGAGGCGGTAAGGCAGGCTCGACAGACAGGCAAAGTAAAGAAGGGAACGAACGAGACAACAAAGGCAATTGAGAGGGGTGTAGCCAAGCTTGTCGTGGTGGCCGAGGATACAGAACCACCCGAGGTGGTAGCCCATCTCCCCATCATAGCCGACGAAAGAAAGATACCATATCTTTTCGTCTCTTCGAAAACACAGCTTGGGCAGAGTATGGGAATTGACGTGGGTTCAGCCGCATGCGCCATCATTGAACCGGGAGAGGCGCAACCCCTCCTTGAACAGATACTGGCGTCTCTTTCAAAAATACGGTCCGCCTAGACCGGGCTGAAGAAAGATGAGTAAAGGTTCCGAGGAAACCGTCACCCCTGCAGAGGTGATCCAGGTTGTGGGGAGGACTGGTGTCGCAGGTGAGATCACTCAGGTCAGGGTGAGGATAATGGAGGGAAGCGATAAGGGAAGAATTCTCACACGAAATGTAAAGGGTCCTATTCGGGCTGGCGACATACTCATGCTTCGCGAAACCGAACGTGAAGCCAGAAAGATAAAGTGAGTTGAAGACTCTTTAATCATTCATGTGCATTGTGCAGTACCTTAGCCTGAATCTATCCCCTAATTTTTCGATAGACCCCCACTGCAGCTGAACTGAAAAATATCACCAAAACACACTGAGATCAATGGATTCGTCATCCATAAAATTACAGGGTCACGCATTGTCAAACAAACAGGTTTCCCATGACACATCCGGTTCGACGCTTTCCTTCCCTCCCCACCGTGATCATGAACTTTTGATTGCGAGTCCTTTATATCCCCCTCGTATAAAGGTCGGGTAAGGTAAACGTTTCAGGGGATGGTACAGTTTGCTGAGTCTCAAAAAGTGTTCGTTCTGCGGGAAGGAAATAATGCCAGGCCAGGGTCTTACGTTGGTAAAGAATGACGGCTCCGTATCAAATTACTGCAGCTCGAAATGCAGGATAAATCATCTGAAATTGAAGAGAGATCCCCGCAAACTGCGGTGGACTTCGAAGTATGTAAAGGGCGGGAAGGGACTTTGACCGAAAGAACGCTCATAGTCATCAAGCCTGACGCCGTCAGGAAGGGTTTCGTTGGCGAAATAATCGGAAGATTTGAGCGGAAGGGCCTTGCTCTGGTCAGCCTCACCATGCAGAACATGTCGAAAGAGAGGGCGGAGGAGTTTTATTCGCCACACCGGGGAAAACCTTTCTTTCCTGAACTTGTCAATTTTTTCACCTCTGGGCCCGTGGTTGCCGCAATTTTAGAAGGACGCGAAGCCGTGGCAGTAGTAAGGAATATGATCGGTGCAACGGATTCAGTAAAGGCTGCGCCCGGCACAATAAGAGGAGACCTTTCGCTTGGACTGACCGACAATTCCATACATGCGTCCGATTCCAAGGAAAGCTTCGAAAGAGAATCTAAAGTTATATTCGGGTGAGGAGACGCTCCTGTTGTTGATGCGCCATGTCTGCACCCATAAGACAGCCCATAGTGGTGGTCCTAGGACATGTGGACAGTGGCAAGTGCGTTTCTGGCGAAACTCTTCTGCAGCTAGCCGACGGATCATTGATCCGTGCTGATCACGCATTCAGAAGATTCAGAATCGGGAATCGGTATGCACTCACGGACGGCGAAGCATACAGGGCAAAGGGGTTGCGGCTTTTATCTGTCAACACAAGTGGCAAAGTCGTCTCGTCCAAGGTATCACATGTCTGGAGACTGAAAGCTGACACAACCCTGAAGATACAAACCGATGCAGGCATATCAATCGAATGCACTCCCGAACATAGACTCCTCACAAGAAAAATGAATGGAACTGCTGCATTCACTTCTGCTTCAAAGCTTACAGCAGGGGATGACCTTCTTGTCCCGCGTGGCTTGACCCCCAAAAAAGCCCACCTTTCAGGGTTGAAATCAAGACTGTTTTATCTTCTGCCGGAACGATGCCACCTTCAAAGCGACATACAAAATCGCAATCTAATTTCAGGCTCATCAGGAAAGGATTTCCATTCTGATCGAACACCACCTGCGCCCACGGAACCGACATTTGAAACATTTAAGATGAAACGGCGTACGGACACCATAAAGACAACATCAACCCGAGGAAAGGAATACGATCGTATTCTTTACATATTAAGCCCTAGATCGAAACGAACCCGTCTCCCCCTCATACTCAAGCCTCCAAAGACCTTGAATGAGTTCATCCGATTTTACTACTTGGCAGGATTCGCAGAGGGTGAACGTCAAAAACTTCCTCAGGAACACCACACTCATTCTCAGGAAGTTCTTCACAGAGTATTCGGAGCCGTGACCGAATTCTTAGGTTCGGGAATGTCAGGGTTCCCGCATGGAATGAGACAAGACGGGCCGTGTGTGCCTTTACAGATCCGCTGCATAACATCAGCATTCGTTGGAATCAACAATCCCGCAGGGCAGTCTAGTCTTGGACTCCGATACGAACTACTGTTTCATCTTCCAGAGAAAATTCTGCTAGGATTCCTTCGGGGTTTTTTCGACTCGCTAGCGGATGTTGACCAAGAGAGAGGGGTCGTCATTCATTGCCGGAGTGCCAGATTCAGAGCCATATTATGTATTCTACTTGTCCGCATCGGATGTATTCCAAGAATTCGCGAAGACGGAAGTCTTTCGATCCAAGAAGGGGAAAGCCTTGAAGTTTTTGTGGACAAGATCGGTTTCTTTGATGCCCGCAGAAGGGTTCAGGTTCAGCGTCTCTTACAGAGCCATACCAACTCCGCGCTTTGCCCAGCTTCCGGCAAACACCTGACCTACATGCCAAGCTCGGCACCTGCGCAAAACTCTTCCCTAAATGTACTTTCACCGCCCGGTTCTGATACTGTTGTTTCTACGATCCAGAACCGTTCTGGCTTCTCCCTTCAAGGGTTGCTTGCACTCGGTGAAACTGCGCCAGCCATCGGCCAGACCACCGAAATGGCCACTGTGAAGGTGACCGGTATCGAAGTAAGAAGCGGCATGCGTACGGTATACGACTTTACGGTGGAAGGATTCCACAACTTTCTTGCAAATGGTCTGGTGGCTCATAACACGAGCCTTCTTGACAGACTGAGGGGTACGGCGGTTCAGAGCAGAGAAGCAGGAGGGATAACCCAGCAAATTGGTGCCAGCTTTTTCCCACCCGAAACCTTGGTAAAGATTTGCGGTCCTCTTCTCAAAATGTTCGGAGGCAATGTCCAGGTCCCAGGACTTCTTGTGATAGATACCCCAGGCCATGAGGCATTCGCCAACTTGAGGAGCAGGGGGGGTTCCGCAGCCGACATTGCAATACTCGTAGTGGATGTCACAAAAGGACTCGAGAATCAGACACTGGAGTCGATTGAAATACTCCGCTCCAGAAAGGTGCCGTTCGTTGTAGCCCTCAGCAAGATAGACCTCCTGGCGGGATGGAGACCAGACCCCAACAGCCTTGTGAAGGATGCATCAGTAAGGCTCCAGCCAGCCACCCTGCAACTCCTCGATGAAGCCATTTACCGGGTGGTTGGGCAGCTTTCTCGTGTCGGCTTTGCCAGTGAAGCCTACTACCGGGTGAAGGACTTCACAAGAGAAGTCTCAATAGTCCCCGTGAGTTCGAAGACCGGGGAAGGCATCGCGGAACTTCTTGCGATAGTCGTGGGGCTATCGCAGCAGTACCTCGCCAAGAAACTGAAGGCCAGCTCTAACAGAACAAGGGGAATCGTTTTGGAGGTTAATGAAGAGCCAGGCCTCGGACCAACGGCGAACGTGATTCTTGTGGATGGCACCTTGAAGGTTGGTTCAAAGGTGGTGGTTGCAAAGAGGGACTCAGCAGAGGCTGTCAAGGTAAGGGCACTGCTGCTTCCCAAACCACTTGACGAAATGAGAGACCCGAGGGATAGGTTCGAGTCTGTTCAGGAGATTGCAGCTGCCGCCGGGGTCAAACTTTCTGCGCCCGACCTCGGAGGCGTTCTTGCGGGTTCCCCACTACTGGGGGTATCCGAGACCGACGATGAGGAGGACGCGAAACGCCAGGTGATGAGCGAGGTCAAAACTGCGATATATGAGAGGAAGGAACTCGGGGTCATACTCAAGGCAGATACACTCGGAGCGCTTGAGGCCCTTTCAAATCTTCTCAAAAAGCAGGGAATACCAGTTAGAGTGGCCGATATCGGACCCGTAACAAAGGGTGATGTGGTTCAGGCGAGCTCCGTAAGGCAGGATGACAGATACCTCGGCGTCATTCTTGCGTTCAATGTGAAGGTGCTGGAAGACGCGGAGCAGGAAGCCGCCACCAGGGGGGTCAAGATCTTCAATGAGAATGTGATCTATACACTGATAGATTCATATGTTACATGGGTGGGTTCCGAGAAGGAAAACGAAGCAAGGGCAACGTTTTCCTCAATCGTCCTTCCCTGCAAGTTCAGGATCATGAAGGGATTCATTTTCAGGCGCAATGATCCAGCGGTGTTCGGCGTCGAGGTGATTACGGGAACGCTCAGGCAGAAAGCAAAAGTCATGAACTCAAGGGGGGAGGAGGTGGGGTCCATTCAGCAGATACAGCACGAAGGGCAGAATATCACTGAAGCCAGAGCTGGCGACAAGGTTGCCGTTTCGATGAAGGAACCAACGGTTGGAAGGCAGGTCAAGGAAGGTGAGGAGCTTTACACACTGCCTGAAAGCGTCCACGCTAGGATGCTTATCGAAAAATATGCTGAACGGTTATCTCCAGAAGAAAAAGACCTGCTGAAAGAGATAGTTTCCATACGACGCAAGGTGCACATTTCGTACGCATTCTGAGGCGATGTATCTGAGCTGCCCCATTTTCGCTCCTGTTAAATCATGTTCGTAGCCCTAACATTTTCACATGCGGGCGGTACCATCCAGGCCATAACAGAGTCCGCAAAGAGACTCCCGCAATCAATTGCAAAGGATGAACTAGTAGTCCGTCAAAAACCGATCATACCTTCCAGGCCAAACTGGCACTATTCGACGTTTACAACGCCAATCATAAAGGGAAGATGATAGGTACACTCGTAATTGTACACGCCTGACTTCGTGAAAGTGTAGCTCCAGCTTTGGTACTGTTGTAGAGGGGGCGAAGACGCCATACCATTGGTAAAGACGACATTGTGCACACCACTGTCATACTGACTCAGAACCCCGTTGAGCCTGTACCAGATCACCGTACTGCCAGCTGGAACTGTAATGTTCTTCGGGATGAAGGATTCGCCCACCGTTACAACAAGATACTTGACCACCTGCACAGACAGGGACTCATTTTGCACAAATCCTCCTCCTGTAAAGGTTACCGTGAAGTCATATGTGGAGGGGGTTACGTTTTGCGATACCGAAATCTGAGCATTAATGACAGAGGACTGGCCTTGCGAGATGGTGACTTGGGATGGATTAAATGTGACCGATATGCCAGGGGGTGTGGCAGACGTTATTGTTGCCGATGAGGGTACATTCCCTATGCTTGTTACGGTAAACGTGTAATTCACAAGGAGGTCCGAAGCCGCAAGGACAGTTGGAGCTTGGAAGTTACCTATTATGCTTCCCGAGTAGTTGGTTCCGGTGCTCGGCGGGCCACCGGATTGGTGAGGCCCAACCTGTCCTTTCAAGTAGTAATCATATGCTACCAACGATGTAATTGACCCCGCGACAATAATTACGATCAAAATTATTAATTTAGGTTTCACAGCCGCATCTCCGTTGTCGTGCATTTTTCCAGAGTTTTTTGTATATACGGATTTCTCCAGAAGTAGCCACACTTCGTACCCGTAAATCAAACCAGTCGCTCTTCAGACCTGCCTAGCGGACGTTTGCTTTCGGAAAAGTTAAATCAAGCCCACTACGGCCCGATGCAACAGGAAGGTGTTTTACAATTCATGCCAGATTTTCAGCTCGTTCTTTCTGACCCCAAGACCAGGAAGTCTGCGAAGCTTGAGGTCAAGGACCCCACCTCTCAATTCTTCATGGGTCTGAAAATAGGTGATACCGTGGACGCTTCGAGTGCCGGCATTCACGGAAAGATCAAGATCACGGGGGGGAGTGATAGGTCTGGAACCCCCATGAGAACCGATGTTCAGGGCTCTGGAAAGAAGAGAATTCTTCTTGGCAACCCACCAGGGATAAGGGCCGGAGAGTCAGGCTTTAGGAAACGAAAACTGGTAAGAGGCAATACCATATCTTCCGAAGTTTATCAGATAAACGCCGTCCTGGTGGAAGGGACACTTCCTGAGCAGGTCGAACAGCCACCTGCTCAGAAAGAGGCAGAACAGAAGGGACAGAAAAAGCCTCAGAAGTAGCTCGAAAGCATACAACGTTTATCAATGGTACTCCGGAATGTCTTGACATTATGTCTCCCTCCATGAAGCCAATCCCACAGCAGCCCGAGGTTAACATAGGGACCACCGGACACGTAGACCATGGAAAGACCACCATCACAGAAGCTCTCACAGGAAAGTGGACATCAGCCCATAGTGAGGAACTGAGAAGGGGTATAACGATCCGTGTGGGCTATGCGGATGCCGCCATCTACAAATGCACAGGCTGTCCACCGCCAAAGTGTTACAATACAGACGGGGAGTGCGGCGACTGTGGTGGAGAACCTCAGCTCCAGAGGGTGATTAGCATTGTTGACAGCCCCGGGCATGAAAGTCTGATGGCGAACATGCTGAGCGGCGCCGCCCTGATGGATGGTGCCCTCATTGTCATAGCAGCCAACGAAATGGTACCTCAACCACAAACAAAGGAGCATGTTCAGGCACTTCAGATGATTGGGGTGAAAAACGTGGTGGTTGTGCAAAACAAAATAGACCTGGTGACCTATCAGCAGGCATTAGACAACATGGAAAAGATCAGGGCTTTCCTTGATTCATATGGCTACAAGGATCCCAAGATAATACCTGTTTCAGCCCAGAGAAGACTGAACATAGACGCCCTGATCGAAGCAATGGAGCGGACCATCCCCACACCCAAGAGAGACCCCAATGCGAACTCTCTTATGTACATACTCAGATCCTTCGACGTTAACCTCCCGGGAACAGATGTGTCCAAGCTCAAGGGGGGCGTGGTGGGTGGAACTCTCGTCCAGGGAACCCTAAGGGTGGGAGACGAAGTCGAAATCAGGCCCGGAATTTATGATGAAGGCAAGGGTAAGTACACCCCGGTGGTCACGAAGGTGGCCTCCCTGGGCTCAAGTGCAGGGTTTGTGGACTCCGTTCATCCGGGAGGCCTGATAGCTGTCGGTACGCTCCTCGACCCTTCATTCGTAAAGAGCGATTCGCTGGCCGGGAGTGTGCTGGGTGTGCCGGGAACGCTTCCCCCAGAGCTTGATACGCTGGTGTTCGAGACGAGTCTGTTCGACTCCGTGGTAGGAGCTTCAGAATCCCTGAAGGTTGAGCCGATAAAGATGGGCGAAATACTCAGACTCAACGTAGCGACTGCAACTACTGCTGGTTCGGTTGTCTCTCTGCACGGCAGACAGGTTTCTGTCAAGCTGCGCAAGCCGGTGTGCGCCAATTCAAGTCTCCGCGTTGCGATAAGCCGACGTATAGGAGACAGATGGAGATTGATAGGCTCCGGTACGCTTGCGGGTTGAGAGGAAGTTGCTCGTTCTGCTCGATACGAGCATACTCATGCATCTATCTGATCCAAGCGTGCGCATCGAAAGCCTCTGGGAAGCCCTGGGGAAGGTGCAGCTTTGTGTCCCCGATGCGGTAAGGGCAGAGCTGGAAAAGATATCCAGAAGCAGAACAAAGAGAGGCAGAATTGCGAAGTTTGCTCTTGAATATGCGTCATCATTACCAAGCTATCCTGGTCAGGGCAAGGCGGACGACATCCTTGCTGAAGCTGCAGCTTCGGGAGAAGTCGCAGTAGCTACTATGGACCACGAACTGATCAGGAGGATCCGCTCCGCGGGTGGAACTGTAATAACATTTCGTAGCAACAGGGCTGCGGTAGTGAAAAGAGACAGGATATGACTTATTATCTTGGATTCCGATTTTGCGCTGATTCACTCAAAAGTTTAAAATATTTGACGAGGAAGAGGCTGCCGTTGGGATTAATCCCATGCAATTTTATGGAGAGATGATTTCCTAGTTTGTTCCAGCTTGTATCGCTGAGTGATGTGGTGAGGATACCCCCTGAGAAGTTGAATGGTCCCTTGACTGAAGTGGCAGAAGAAATACTCAAGGCCAGATATGAAAGTACGCTGACACCGGAATTTGGTTACACCATACTTGTAAGCGGCGTGGCCGTAGAACCTGTAGGTAAGCTCATTCAGGGAGACGGAGGAACATATCACAGAGCGAGCTTCAATGTGCTCGCCTTCGAACCGAGGATGCAGGAGATCGTTGAGGGGGAGGTGGTGGAGATCACAGAATTCGGTGCATTTGTGAGGATAGGCCCGGCTGACGCCCTCCTTCACATATCCCAGATAATGGATGATTACATATCCGCAGACCTGAAGCAGGGTGTGATAGTCGGAACGAACACCGGAAGGAAGATAGTCGTCGGCTCTAAGGTCAGGGTGAGGATCACTGCAGTCAGCCTGAGCAGAGGGGTTAGCATGGGCAAGATAGGCGTAACCTGCAGACAGCCCTTCCTCGGTGCCCTCGAGTGGATAAAGGAAGATACAGCCAAAGCGAGTGGCCAGCCTGCAAAGAAGCCAGCTGACGAAGGAGCAGAGAAACCAGATGCCTAGAGAGCTGGCCTGCAGAAAGTGCTTGGCTATCACACAGGGAAAGGTCTGTCCGGTCTGTGGTTCTGAGGACCTTTCGGAAAACTGGAAGGGCCTTGTGATTCTATTTCAGGTTGAGGGCTCCGACGTGGCCTCGGTGCTCGCACTAAAAAAGCCGGGCAGGTATGCCCTGCAAGTGAGCTAATTGGCAGACCTGCATCTCTCCGACTCGCTGAGGATGCGTCTTAAGAAGCCGATGGGCAGGCTGATACAGGACTCTCAGGTAGATGGATTCCTATCCTCGTTGAAAGAGATAACGACAGTTGTGACTGTGGGAGACCACACCACCCGAAGATGTGAAGAAGTGGGAATAAAACCCGCCCTTGAGATAATAGATTACAGGGAAAAGCGATCCAGGACGCAGACACCGGAAAACAGAGAACTGCCTGTAACGAGGGTGAATAACCCGCCCGGGACCATAACGGCTGAATCCATTAACGCGATAAGAAATCTGCTCTCACAAGAAAAAAGAAACAGGCTGGTGGTCGAAGGTGAGGAAGACCTGCTGGTAATCCCCTGCATACAGTTCGCCAAGCCTGGTTCTCTGGTACTTTACGGTCAGCCCAACGTGGGATTGGTGGCAGTAACTGTAGACGAACAATCAAAACATGCGGCCCTTTTGATTTTAAAAGAAATGGGCTGGAGCGAGTAGACCATAGAAGGTGTTCATCTTGCTTGACTCGTGCTGGGTTCTGGAAGGATTCGACAGCGCAAAATCGGCTGAGGAGACAAAAAAGTATGGAAGGATTCAATCTTAATCGCGGATTAAGCAATCCGAACAGAACCTATCATTCTTCGAACAAACAACTGCCTGCCGTGCACTTTGCAGAAACTGTAAAAAACTACAGCAGAGAAGTGATTCCGACTGTTTCCGCACTTCTTATAAATGCTATTCCCATAGCCGTGGGGAGGTTGAAGCTTTATTGAGGCGGCTCGATCTGAAGGAAAACCCTGTCCTTGAGCGTAAGGAAGCCAGCTATCTGTTCGAAGACTCAGCTGGAAAGCTCACGCGTATTGATGCAATTAAGGCAGTTGCGGGAGACCTTAACGTTCCGGAAGAGTCGGTGGTTCTCTTCTCTCTGAGGGGCAGGCATGGCACAAGGGATCAGGTTGCATCATTCCATGTTTATACTGATAAATCTGCAAAGTCACAGGTTCCAAGGTATGTCATCATGAGAAATCTGCCAAAAGAAGAAAGAAAGAAAATAATCGAAGAAGAAAAGAAAAAGAAGGCGCCAAAGGTTGCCACTCAGAAGAAGTGATTCCGGTTAGAATATACTTGATGATCTACCATGGCTGAACAACCACAAGCTGAAACGGCGGCAGAGGAAGCTCCGAAACCCCGGGCGGAAAGGAAGCCACGTAAAAAGCGTGTAAGCCCAAAGGTGTACAAGTTTTACAACATCTCAGGAGACAAGGCCGAGAGGCTGAGGAGGGAATGTCCACGATGTGGCAGGGGCGTTTTTATGGCCCTTCACAAGGACAGGCTCCATTGCGGCAAGTGCGGCTACACGGAGTGGCTGGGGAAAAAGAAGGGAAGGTAAAAAGACAGATTCAAACCGTTCTTATCATATACATGCTGGATCTTCTTTCCAAATTACATCAACCCTTCCTTTTGAGTGCCTCCTTTACTCTTACGAGTACGGTTGGCTGCACCAGAAGTTGAAAGGGAATGATATACGACTCCGCCGAAGCCTTCCTGAGTGTCTCTTCTTTTCCGCTCTCGGTATAACCTGAAGCGAAAGCTTCCACTATCTTCATCATCATATCTTCGTTTGTCAGTGTTGCACAGTAATACACGAATTCAGCAACGTCCCAGGCGTAATCCCCTTCACGCTGGTACTGTTCCAGGTCGATTATCGATATTTCCGGGCCTGTGCAGAGCACATTTGTGGGTTTCGTGTCTCCCATGGTAACCCCCCTTTGGTGAAGCCTTCCAAGCGTCAAGCCAAATTGGTAGCATGCTTGCCGAACCAGACTGTCATCCCCTTTCTTTTTCTTGATGAGTTCCTCCAGCGGAACCCCTGAAAGGTGCTCCAGAACCATGACTTTCTCATCCAGTGCGACGACAAGAACCCTTGGCGTTCGTACGCCCAACCCCTTTAATGTGGTCAGCCCTTCGTACTCGTTGCTCATCCTGTACAGCGGTCTTGCCTCAAAGGTTCTTGCGCTAAGCGCGACTACGCTTGCTACCATCCATTTGAGGGACCATATGTCTTGGTAATGTTTCGAAACGAATCTCGTCTCTTTTCCGTCGGATACAATTGTGTGCAGGTCTGCCGTGGAAAAGAAGTCCCCGAGCGGGTTTGAACGCCGCGAATAAGGCTGCTCAATGCCCAGCTCTTCAACAGCCTTTTCCACCCAGTCTCCGCCAAAGACGAGCTTACCCTCGGGCAACGAAAGCAGCCTTCGTGGCTCCTCGAGCTCTTCCGGTACGGTGGTTTTGGACCTGGCACGCCCTATCTTGGACAGCAGCTCCTTTATGGCGACCTCCGCACCCACATTACCCGCCAGACCATGGGTGACGTATTGTCTCACTCCGAGCGTGGCGAGTCTGACTGTTGGAGAAATAGGGAAAACCTTGAGCCTCTTCAGGGCTTCTTCAGAAATTCTGTATCCATGCCTGTCATGCACAAGAACGCCTTCTTCGCACAAGACCTCCATCTGTTCTGAAAATGAAGGGAGGGCAGACTGGATATTCGAAACGGATTGTGGGCTCGAATATGTCTTCACGTAGCTGTAGACGACCGGAGGGTAGATGAAAGCTCTCTTCTTCAGCTTGTTGAAAAGGAAGTAGGCTGGGGAAAGCAACAAATGGTTTGCAAAGGGTCCGTATCTGGCAAGCAGCTCCTGCACCCCTTCGACTATTACCCGCTTCTTCAGTACTGCCTCATGTTCCTTCAAAAATGCTTCGCCCAGTATCGGAACGTGCCTGTTGAGTAGCCTGCCGCTTACAAATTCACCGAGGGTGGCTTTGGCGCAGTCATTCTCGAAAGCCTTTTTTTCCACAAGTAGCGCCGAATAGTACATATCTTCAAACTGGCCGTATACATATTTCGCACGCGGGCGGATCTTCTCCACAACTACCATAATGTCATAATCGCTGTCCGGCCTCGAATATCCCGATACCCGTGAGCCGTAAACCATTGCCGCCTCCACCTTTCTGCTGCCACCCACCTTTTGAACAACTTCATTTAATTTCCTGAGCTCCTCAGGAGTGAGTTCGTTCACCGGCTATCACCCTGAACAACTAGGCAGATGCATGATGTCAAAGAGTTCACCTGCCGAGCTTTGCCACCCTTTCAACAACCGCAACATCCAAGTTCGCATTCATGACGGCAGCCGCTGGAACCTTCACAGCATTGTCGTCCGGGCTAACGACAACGTAGGGCAGTTTCCTCTCTAACCAGTTCTTGATGGCCCTTCGATTCATCGGTTCGTCAGAAAACCCTTCTGAGAATTTCTTGTCTATCGCGCTCACAAGCCCCTTCCGCCTGCCGAATATAAGTTCCGGGGGAACGGCTTCCTGCATATCCTTGTAGGTGGCTTCAAACATCGTCGAGGGGGAAGGTGATGAAAATGGAGAGGTAGCGAACCTTCTCACGAGTTCCAGGTAGTGAGTGAATTCATGTGCGACAACCGCCTGCAATGTCTGTTTGGACGAATACAGTAACAGGGGAGCCGTAAACTCGATCAACAGATTCAGCTTATTGTTAAGGACTGCTGGAACATTTCTTGCGTAGTATACGCCGGTGGCCCCAACTTCCGCCTGGCTCTTTACGAGAATCATGACTGGCTGAACGTAGTAGGGTGGATAGGTGAGTCTTGCCGCAGCCTCTACCTTGCTCACCATGCTTGCAAGCTCCGGCATCCTTGAGAATATCTTCTCGGTTATATCGGGCGGCAGCTTCCCCATTCTGCTTGCTTCGTTGACTTTGCCAAGGGGATCCACCCTTAATCGTTCCATCGAGAGGCTAGCAATCTTTCCCCGAGAAAAGCGTTTCCGTAGCTACCTTCCGGTGAGTCGCGGCAGTCTGACCCGAAAATCTAGAGTTCATTTCACAACGTGAACAAAGCTAGAGCATGAAGCAGTGTTATCATTCATCAAACACGGTCTTCGGAGACATCATGCGATCTTGGCCATACACACTTCATGGAAATTTAATGTTTATAATCACATTGTAAGGAGGCAACACACCTCATGAATCGCGAAAAGCCAGTAGTCATCGCTTTGGGGGGGAACGCGCTGCTCCAAAGGGGACAGCGTGGCACCTTCGAAGAGCAATATGAAAACGTTCGAAGAGCCACCAAGAGGGTTGCAGACCTCATCGAAGCAGGTTATAGCATTGCAATAACCCACGGAAACGGACCACAGGTTGGTGCCACAATAATCAGGCATGACGCCGGTGCCAGACTGGCAGGGATACCCGCCTTCCCGATGCATGCGTGCGGTGCTGAAACACAGGGATTCATCGGATACATGATTCAACAGGCTCTCCAAAATGAGTTAAATGGAAGGAATCTGCGTCGTGAGGTTGTCACCGTCCTGACTCGTACACTTGTTTCCGCCGAAGACCCCGCATTCAAGAAACCGACAAAACCCGTGGGACCTTTTTATACACGCGAGCAGGCGGCTGAACTTGCGAAGTCAAACCCTACATTTTTCTTCTCTGAAGATGCTGGTAGAGGATGGAGACGCATGGTACCTTCACCAGAACCCAAGAAGATACTCGAGGCAGACGCGATCAGGTCACTTGTAGGTGCAGGCTATGTGGTGATTTCCGCGGGGGGTGGTGGTATACCCGTAACGTCAGACGGCAGCATTGTCGGAGTCGATGCGGTCATAGACAAGGATTTGGCAGCAGAGAGGCTTGCTGCACTCATAGGCGCGGGGAGCCTTGTCATACTAACAGACGTGGATGGGGTTTATCTGAACTATGGCACGGAGAAGCAGAGGAAACTGGCACAAACATCTTACGGCGAACTAAAGCATCATCTTGAGCTGGGGCAGTTTTCTTCCGGAAGCATGGAACCCAAAGTAAAGGCTGCCCTTAGATTCATCGATGACGGGGGGGAACTCTCTATAATTGCTTCGCTAGAAGATTTGCTTGAGGCAGTGGCCGGCAATAAAGGTACACGTATTAGCAGGTGACTAGACCCTCTTCTCCATCGTGTCAGTCAGGCAGGGGCCACTGTGTAAGCCGGGCTTCTGCTACCTGTTCTCATAGCGATGAAGGTTTCCGTGTGAACGACACCCTGTATGTTTCCTATCTGCCCGGACACTATGTTGTGAAGTTCCTCCAGCGTTTTGGACTTGACGGTTACCAGAAAATCGAATCTACCGGTTACTTCGGAGACGTTTCTGGCTTCTTCGAGGTCGAGCAGTGACTTCAACACACTATCCCGATACTTGGCGTCCGCGTTGACTCCTACGTAGGCCTGTACCTTGAGACCCAGCAATTCTTCGTTCACCTCCACCGTGAACTTTTTGATCAGTCCTCTCCTCACAAGTCTTTTGATCCTGCTGTACGTGACGGAAGGATTCACCTGGATTTTTCTGCTCAATTTGGGTATAGATTGACCGGCATTTTCAACCAGTTCCTTCAAGATCTTCATGTCAGTATCATCAAATTTATTCATGCTTAGTCCTCTCCACGTTCGAGTCTATTGTTTCCTCGCTTATAAATATGATTTAATTACTTAGTTCGGCTGATATTAGTGAACATTTTATAGCACATTTATACAGCCCCGAGAAAGGTATTTCAGCCCCCGGTATTCTGCGTGTTACGTGGCACCTAGGAAGATTTACGTCGTGGTGTTGATAGTGGCCCTTGCGGCGCTGCTAGTGCTGGGTATACCCGTGCTTACCCCCTATGCGGTCTCCGTTTCCGGTGTAACTGTGGGCTCCAATCCCATGTCGCCCCTTACCACCAATCCCAGCTTTGAGTCAGGCTACAGCTCGTGGCAGTATTCCGTTGGCTCGGGGTCTGCGATGAATATAGTGACAAGTTCATCCTTCACCGGCACTCATTCTCTGTACATCAACGCGGGTCCGAATGATACAAGCACACAACTGATCTATGCAAATAATCAAACACTTCCTATAGACCTGAACCAGTCCACCGTATTTTACATGACTGTCAAATATACAGGGGGAGCGCCGAGCGGACAGCTCAGCAGGCTGGACGTTGCGCTGTTCATATCATACCAGGACATTCATCCGGTGGTGCTGGTTATAGCCCTGGGCAATCTTTCCATCCCTTCCGGGACCACACTTACCACAGAATCCGGCATAGGGATAGAAATGTACAGGAATATGCTGCCCGGCCCATCATGGCAGCAGTACGTCCTCCAGCTTTCCACTCCAAGGATGCTCAAACTGTATGAGCAGTCAATTTATCGGCTTTACGGGATCAATGCAACCGGAAGTCAGCCCTCGGATTACTTCCTGACCGGCCTTCTGATAAGACCCTACAACATAAACTGTTATCTGGATGACGTCGGTATATTCACAGAAGGCCCAGCACCTGTTCAGGTCACAATCTCCAAGCTTACCCCCCTACCCAGTAGTCAGTTGATAAGGGGACTTTACGTCAACTCGACGGCTCTGAACTACAGCTACAGTTATGGAGCATTTTCTGATGGATACAGTTCGGCGATTTACCTTCCGATGGTGAATGGTCTAACACTTCAGTTCAGTGTGGTTACTATAACAGGTTACGAGTCCTTACGAACCCTTACAATAGTCGGAGCGCCCAACGCCATATGAGCTTGGAAGGTACGTACCCTGATCTGCTACTCGGGACGATTCGCTCAGCCGCAAACTTGAAGCAAATGATAAATAGCCAGTGTGGTGATTAATTATAGAATGATATCGCTCGTTGGTATTCCGGCTAGATACACGCTCGAAGAAGTGAGCGCCCGTGACAGTTCTCTTTCCACCCGCGGTACGGTGCTGGTCAAGCGCGGTTTTGCCCACATGCTGAAACATGGCGTGATAATGGACGTAACAAATGTCGAACAGGCACAGATCGCCGAGGATGCAGGAGCGGTGTCGGTAATGGTGCTTGACAAGCTGCCCTATGACGTCAGGAAGGCCGGGGGCGTTGCAAGAACAGCAAGTCTCAAGGCGATCGATGAGATAATGAGTTCTGTGACAATACCCGTCATGGCAAAGTGCCGCATAGGCCACACATATGAGGCAAAGGTGCTGGAGGAGGCAGGGGTGGACATGATCGATGAATCGGAGGTGCTGACGCCGGCGGACGAAGAGAGGCATATTTGGAAATGGAATTTCACCACACCCTTTGTCAATGGCGCAAGAGACCTGGGCGAAGCTCTCAGAAGGATCTCAGAGGGTGCTTCCATGATGAGAACAAAGGGTGAGCCCGGAACTGGCAACGTCGCCGAAGCCGTCAGACACGTAAAGGTGGTGAACAATGAAATTTCCAGGTTAAGGTCATACTACCTCAGTGGTGATGAACAGGAGCTGGTCAAGGCTGCTACAGAATTCAAAGTTTCCTATGACCTGGTGTACGAGACGGCTCGGCTGGGCAGACTTCCGGTCGTTAATTTCGCTGCGGGGGGGATCGCCACACCTGCTGATGCGGCGCTGATGATGCAGCTCGGATGTGATGGAATTTTCGTCGGCTCAGGCATATTCAAGAGTGATGACCCCTCAGAGCGAGCCCGTTCCATAGTTTTGGCCACAACCTATTTCGACGACCCGAAGGTCGTTTCGGAGGCTCAGAGGATGGTCGACGAAAGAAAATCAATGCTCGGCATGGATATCAAGACGCTTGATCTAAGAATGCAGGAAAGAGGTGTAGAATCTTGACTCTTAAGGTTGGCATTCTAGGCATACAGGGGGACCTCGAAGAGCACGTAAGTGCAGCGAAAAAAGCAATTGAGGATGAAAGGCTGAAGGGTGACTTGCTGATTGTGAAGACGCCACACGACGTAGAAGCGGTGGACGGTATCATCATTCCTGGTGGAGAGAGTACCACGATGGGAGTTCTGGCGAGTACCAACGGCACCCTGTCAAAGCTGTCTAAGAGGCTGAGCGAAGGTCTGCCAGCTCTAGGTACTTGCGCCGGCCTTATTCTTCTTGCGAAGAGGTCTCAGGACCGCGTGGTCGGACCCACTGACCAGCCGCTTACAGGCTCGCTGGACATAGAGATAAGCAGAAATGCATTCGGTCGGCAGAGGGAATCCTTCGAGGCACAACTTTCAGTTCCCAAGCTGGGTAATGAGCCATTCAGAGGAATCTTCATCCGGGCACCACTCATCACGTCCGTTGGCAGGAAGGTCGATGTTCTTTCCAGAATCCAGGAAGGTGTGGTCGCGGTGCAGCAGGGGAATATAATCGGCACATGCTTCCACCCTGAACTTTCGGGCGATACGAGGCTACACAGATATTTCCTGAGTCTCATAACCAGAGACGCCTGATTTCAGGCACCAAAAACAGTACAACGATTCAACCTTAGAGTCAACTATTCTTTTACCTCCAAACTAAATATCGGTAAAGAACTGCTCATCATTAGGGGCGGATTAGATTGGGAAGAATGAGTATCCTGTTTGGCTTCTGGATCATAGGTTACGCTCTGGGTTTCATGGGGTTCCTTCTGCTGTACAAGACTAACTTCCTGCAAGGCCTCTATCTTGCGCTTCTGACAATCTTTGGTAATGCTCAGTTGGTCGACGCCGCAATGGTCGGCCTGGCCACATCATTTCTCACCCTTGCGATGGTAATAACCTGGAGCTACACTCAGAGAAGCTAAAGGTGAGCGGCAGAAAGTACAGGCAGAACAAGATAGATGAAGTATGCGATGTAACCCACTGCCATGTAGCCCACCAGCGGGACTCCGTAGGCGACCTTAACACTCGCACCCATGTTCTTGTATTCGTTCAACGACTCCCAAGCGTCTTCATACTTCGAACCATTCCTCTGCACGAAGTATCCGAGCACGCCCCCGGCGACGCACCCAAGCAAAATTATGATCAGGGATCTTAGAGGGTCCTGTCCGACCATACCGAGCACCTTCACCAGCGTGAAAGAGTTGACGGCACCGACCCCCACCCCAAAAGATACCAAAATCAGGCTGTAAAGCAGGGAGCGTTTGTGAACTGTGCCTCTGGGTTCAATCGACCTTCCGTCGAGCATTATCTCCACGGGAATCCAGATGTTTTGACTGCTCGCCTCTTCCAGTGGGAGCACCTTTTCTATTCTGATCCCTCCGTGCTTTATCATTATGAACGATATGGACGCAAGCGCAAAAACTGCCATGGCCATGAGCTGCGGAAGGGGAGACAGTAGGCTTACCCCCACACCCATAAGTGTCAGTCCGATGGAGTCGCCTTCGCCGAACGCCTGGAACAAGAGTCCCAGCATCGCCACCAGCGCCAGTATTCCTATTTTGGCGGCAACCAACCACCAGAGAGTACCGGCTTCCCAGAAAGCAACAGGTATCGCTACGATGGCGGGGATCCAGGCAATATCCGAGACCATCCTTTCCCTGAAATCCTGGTAGCAGACTATTGCAAAGGTTATCGAGGCTATTGCCTCAGCGTACAACTTATCTCCTTCGCTGGTCATTACATCATATGATAAAACGTTAATGGCCATCTGCCGATATATACCCTTGGAAGCTGATCCCCGTTGTAATATGGAGGCCAGGATATCAGCACTGCTGGTGATCGTTTCAGTCGCATCGGTGGCCGGATTCCTCTACCTGACAGGACTCTTCCTTCACCCCCTGCAAATCCAGGGAATGGATCCAATTCTAACCGGTAGCCTCGCGAGTCCCTGAAGTCATCGGTTCGAAAACTGATGCCCGAATATCTGCCTGACCCTTTCAACCGTATCAGCATCTTCCGGCTTCTTATCGTCTCTCACCCTCTTTATGCGAGGAAACCTGAGTGCAAAACCACTTTCGTGTCTCGTACTTTTCTGTATGGAGTCGAACGCGACCTCCAGCACGATTGACGGCGGCACAATGACACCATTCCAGGTTTCCCTAATCTTGATTCGTTGCAGAAGTTCTGTCATGTTCTTGATCTCGTCATCGGTCAATCCACTGTAAGCCTTACCTATGGTCTTCAGTTCATCATCATCCCACACCGCAAACGTGAGGTCCGAGAGGAGTCCCGCCCGCTTCCCGTTTCCGTACTCTGCACCCACCACGACCACATCGAGTGTATCAAGCTCCTCCTTCAGCTTGGCCCACGAACCGCCCCTTCGTCCCGGCGTGTAAGCTGAAATCGGGTCTTTCAGCACGAGTCCCTCGTACCCCTCATCCCTGCTTCGCCTGAACAACTTTTCAATCTCCTCAGGCGAGGCCACCGTCCAGTGGTACGCCATTCTGACGTTTCCCTCCAGATTCAGTGATTTCATACGGTTTTTCCGTTGAGACAGCGAGCTGCCAAGTAGGCTGCTGTCACCCAGTTTGAGCAGATCAAATACGAAATAATGTACAGGGATCGCCCGAAGAACGTCCTGACTCAGATTCTTCCTGTGCAGCCTCCTTTGAAGCATCATAAACGAAATTGGTTTTCCTTCATCGAACGCCAGTGCTTCCCCATCAAGGATCATGTTCACCTTGGCAGCCGAAAGAGATGCGGTTACATCCGGCATCGAACGTGTGACATCTTCCATGCGTCTGGAATACAGATGCACTTGGCCGTCTTTGACATGCGCCTGCAGTCTGACTCCATCATACTTGTATTCGGCGAAAACTGGCTTTCCAAAATGCTTGGCAACCTCGGCCGAATCCTGAAGCGGCAGAGCCAGCATGAAGGCGACCGGCCTGAAATAGTCAGGTTCGGGGGGTGAAGTATCCCGCCTGCTCAGCTTCGCCGCGAGTGCGCCGACATCGCCAACAATGAGATACCAGTTCCTAACTTCTTCATTATTGAACGCTTTCCCCAATGCATCGAGTACGATTCCCTCTGTCGCTCCTATCCTAAGCTCCCCGTTGAGTATCCGGGTGAGATACTTCGCCTGTTTACCGTCCATTCTAGCGTAGAGTCCGACCAGGAACTTTTTCTTTACCTCAGAAGAACCGGGTCCGGTGCTCTCAGCCATTTTGTCAAATACCTGCTGCACATCAGTGATTGTCAGGGGCTCTGGTTTGCCCAGTTGGATTTGGATTTTCGACGAAAAGATCTTCTCCACACTGGAACCGACATCGCCGAACTCGAGGTACAACCTTCTCATTTCATCGCCCCTTATCCCCCTTAACTCTCGAATAGCCCTCATCGTTGTGGACCAGCCCACCCCCACGTCTCCCTTGTCACTCTCCTTTCCTAGAATGAATCTGCAAGCTGATGCGAGTGCAGCAGGGGAAAGCGTCGAAAAATATTCAGCGAGAAACCTGACCTTCTCGAGCTTGCTGCTCGTCTGACCTACTTGGTCTAGCGTCAGTGCGAACCTTTCGAAACTTTCGTCTTTCAAGTCAGGCCAGACTTTTTGCCATTAAATATGCGTCTTCCCCGTCTCTGTAGTAGTGATGCAGCGTCTGTGTGGTTTGAAAGCCCAGATCACCATACAGCTTTATCGCGACAGAATTGGTGATTCTCACTTCCAGAAATACTTCCCTGCATCCCTTCTCCTGAATAGCTCTTATCCCTTCTTCGACGAGCGCCCTGCCGAGCCCCTTCCCACGGTCCTCCTCCAGTACAGCAACCGACACCACATGTCCCTTCCTTGAAAGACTGAAGCCCTTAACGTTAGAGAATCCGAATTCCACCCTGTTCATTATGTAACCTACCACCCTGTCATCGCCTCGGGCCACCAAGAAACCCTCGGGGAATGAATTCAGTATTTCATAATAAAATTCATCGGAATAATGCTCTGGCAGGGTTTTGTAATTTATATCTATAACACTTGGAATATCCTGTGGCACACATCTGGATATAGCGTATCCATTTACGGTTCTCAGGGTTGTGGTCTGCATCACGCAGGGCCTGCGGCCTATCGTTGTCTGGAGTACGCTTTAAGCTTAGTCGTCACTTCGCCACATTGGGCTGCTCATTGTAAGGAACAGACCAGATGAGTGGTGCCCTCGGAATAATGTTCGCCTTGAGACGCCAGGAGTGCCTGGCCTCAACCTTCTCAAAAGCTTCCCTTAAGGAGGAGTGTGCATCCAGCTTGAACCTTTTCTCAACGATCGACTTTGGAAGTGTGCTAACAAGATGGACGGTAGCCTTTTCGGAAAGCTCCTTCAGTATTCGCTCCTCCACCGATTCTCCAGGTCGTCCACCCTGGACGCCATCTGCGATATTCCGAAGCCTCCGTGAGCCCAGTCCATCAGCGCATTCAGCAGCGATTATGACTTCGGCTTCGTCCGGTATTATGTTCAGATGGTTCCCCAGCATGACAAGCGCGTCTGCGAGGGTCGAATCATAGTCCGACCCCCCGCACCCCAGCATCGTGAGTCTCGACCCCCTGAGCTCTCTTTTTCCGGAAGTCCTGAGGTATCCTCTGGCTCCTTCCGACGACGCCTTTACCTCACCATACGAAAGCATCGCGGGGCCACCCGCGGTTGGGACCATTGTGAGAGCCTTCAGCCCTGAGAATAAATCTGCAACCTTTGAAGCGAACCAGAAGGGATCGGTGTCCCCGGCCGGGACCATTGTCCCATTCCATCTTTTCAGCGCCTCTACCTCAAGCGAAGTCATCTTCGTCAGAAGTACTTCCGGTCCCCTGAAGCCGAAAACCGGGTCAAATACGCAGGCAGAAATCAAGAGAGGCTTGGCTTCAAGCATGGATACAGGTGCCCTTACAAGGACTCCGTCCACTATTCCCAATTCGGACGTCTTATCGGCCGGTCGGTTCGTGTCCTGTTCACCATTCTGCCAGCTCTTGAGTTCAACAACGTTCAGGATACCTGTTGAATCCCCCCACACACGGCTCAGCTTCTCCAGAATGGCTCTTGATGCTGAAGTACCGTCTGTAACTACCGCCTGAGGTCGCTCAACCTGCTTGAGACTATTCAGAACCTCCTCCTCCTGGAGCGGCTTGTCGTTTACATCGGCTGTTTCTGCCAGGTTCTCTGCTTTAATATTTATTACGACCTCGTTTGTTCCATAGGGCAGCCAGATTTCAGGCATCGCGTCTGGGGTTTTGTGTTCCGGCTTGAAATAGGTTAGTGGATAAAATGGTATTGGTGGTCATTCTGCAAGACTGTTGCATCCAGCAGAAGGTACAGCATCATTTCAATCTTGTCTGGCTTCCTCCACGGCATCAGATTTGGAGATCGTGCCAAGAACTCTATCATACGCCTTCATTATGTCAGTCCTTGTCACTATCCCGACGAGTCTGCCATCGCTTCTTGACAAAACAGGTAGCCGCCCGATCCCATTGTTCACCATTTTGTCCATCGCCGCAAGAAGGGTTTCATCGGGATAAACACTCACAACATTCTTCGTCATTACCTGTCCCACCTTTGTAGTCGCCATGTCGCCCCGGGGAACCTGAAGAAGGTCGCTGATGGTAACCATACCGACCACCTTGCCTGTGTCCGTGACCGGAATTCCTCTGAAGTTCTTCGAAAGCATCGTTTGGTACGCGTTCTGGACGGTGTCGGAGGGGCTGAGGGAAATGACCTGGTTTTTCATGGCGTCCATTACGTAGATCCGTTGCATAAGGGGAATGCTGTATTCCCCCCTGTGTGCTTCGGAATCTGCACGTGTTCGCACCTGGCTCTTATAGATTGTATTTTCCGAGCCGGTGACGATATATGCAATAACAACCGCAACCATAGAAGGCGCAAGCAGTGCCAGGGTCCCTGTCATTTCGCTTACCATCAGGATCACCGCAATAGGTGTTCTACCAACACCCGCAAACAGAGACATCATACCGACTATCACCAGCGGTGCCGGTATCGTTATCCAGCCGGGCAGGGCTATTGAAGTAATTACCCACACAGCCGCACCCAGGAAGCCTCCTATGACAAGGGAGGGACCAAAAACTCCACCGCTTCCGCCTGACCCTACGGACAGGGAAGTTGCTATTATTTTGAACAGGGCGATAGCTAACAGAATAAGGATCAGGGATGGGCCGTTCACCGACGTGAAATAATCGAGATTCCCATTTATGAGGTACTGGACGAATCCATACCCCAACCCAAGAACAGAAGGAAAGAAAATTCCGATGAGTCCAACGATGCCGCCACCAATCGCCGGCTTTACGTATGATGGCAGCCTAATCGAGGAGAAGATTTGCTTGAAGAAGTAAAACGTCTTTGTGTACAACTTCCCTGCAAGGCCACAAAGTAACCCAAGGGCCGCATAGATCAACAGATTTTGGGGCTTTGTAAACGTGTACTGGATACCGTTTCCGAACAGAGGGCCGAAACCGGCAAAGGTCGCGAATACAAGATACCCTACGAGGGTAGAAATGAAGGCGGGAACGAGGGCCTCCACTTCCATATCCCCTCCACTGTAAAGTATCTCTGCGCTAAGAATCGCTCCGCCGAACGGGGACTTGAATATAGCACCTATTCCCGCGCCTATGCCGGCCGCCTCAGCCAGCCTCCTGTCCTTAGCCGACATCCCAAGCATGTCCGCTATGAAGTAGCCGAATCCGGCCCCGATCTGGGCCGAAGGACCCTCCCTGCCACCTGATCCACCCGAACCTATTGTGAAAGCAGAGGCGAGCATCTTCACCAGGGGTACCCTCTTTCTTATGAAGCCATTTTTCTTATGAAAGGCTTCTATTGCAGCATCGGTTCCGTGACCTTCTGCCTCGGGCGCAAACCTGAAGATCAAGCCTCCGGCTACAAGCCCGCCTATGGTAGTTGAGATGGGTATGAGCAGCATATGAGGACTAAGTGTGGGTGGAGCGGCAGGCTCGCCAGCGGGATTTGGAAGATAAAATCCGGTCAAGCCACCAAGCAAATTGATAGTTACGGCCTGTATCAAATAGTAAAACAACAACGCGCCTGAACCTGCTACGACCCCGATCAGGACGCCAGCCAGCACCCATTTCCCGAAGTAATTTCTTGTTACGAGCTGGCCGATGCGAGGCATCAAACGGTTTCCCATCTCATGGCGCAAAACTGACCTTTAAAAAAATAGACCTTCAATTCGTTCCTTTTTCTCCATGAGAATCCGAGCCCCGTTGACCGTTTCCTTATTTTTATCATCATATCTGGAAATGTTTTTGTCAGACAAGGTAAAACATGGTGACATGGAGCAAATAGAATCGGTACTACAGAATATACAATCAAACCATATGGAGTACATAACGGATCTTCAGAAGCTCGTTCGCCAGCCCAGTGTATCCGCCAAAGGGGAGGGAATAAGGGAGTGCGCATCACTTGTGAAGGAACTGCTAGAGAAGAGAGGAATAAATGCCAGAATACTGGAGTTGGAAGGTGCAAATCCTGTAGTCTACGGGGAAGTGATCGTGAAGGGGGCCAAGAAGACAGTTCTCTTTTACAACCACTATGATGTACAACCCGCGGAGCCGTTTGACCTTTGGAAAGCGCCTCCTTTTTCGGGTGAACTAATTGACGGACGCGTGTTCGGAAGGGGGGCGGCAGACGACAAGGGTGAGATAATGTCAAGAATTGCCGTGGTCGATTCCTATCTTAGAACCGGCCGGGACCCCCCGTGTAGCTTCAAATTTGTAATTGAGGGTGAAGAAGAGGTGGGAAGTGGGAACCTTCACAGGTATGCAGAAAAATACAGGGAGCTTTTCAGCGCGGACGCAGGTATTTGGGAGTTCGGGGGTGTCGACACACGGGGCCGTCCCCTGCTGCGACTCGGGATGAAAGGACTGCTTTACGTTGAGATAACAATCAGGGGTGCAAAGAGAGACCTTCATTCCTCTCTTGCGGCAGTCGTACCTAGCCCGGCGTGGGAAATGATTCGTTTACTTAACAGTCTGAAATCTCAGGATGACAGAATAACCATCAAGGGTTGGGAGGACAGGGTCGTGCCCCTTAAGGATTGGGAGAAAAAACTTCTTGAGGAGTATCCCTTCGACGAAGCGGGCAGCCTAGAAAATTACGGTTTGAAGCAGTTCATAAACGGACTCACGGGTTACGAGTTGAAGGAAAAACTCTTTACCAAACCGACATGCAATATCTGCGGAATTCAGGCAGGTTACCAGGGGCCGGGTTCCAAGACTGTGCTTCCTAATGAGATCAGAGTAAAACTCGATTTCAGGCTGGTCCCGGAGCAGGATCCGGAGGAGCTCGCCCGACTGTTGCGCGAACATCTTGACAGAGAGGGGTTCGGAGACGCGCAGCTTGCAATCATGGAGGGTGAACCTGCGGCCCGGGTTAGCCCTGAGCAACCTATTGCACTGGCCGCCAGAGCTGCGGCGCGAAAGGTGTACGGCATGGATGCCCTTGTTGAGCTGAGTTCGCCGGCCACGGGTCCCCTCTACGTGCTCACCAAAAACCTTGGCACACCATGCGCGGCAATAGGAACTGGCCATCCGGACGATTCCCAGCATTCTCCCAACGAAAGCAAGAGGCTCGATACTTTCATAACTGGCACCAAGTGGGTGGCACAGACCGTTCACAACTTCGCCACGGATGTCGTTGAAGTGAAATAATTGAGATGTAACATAAGCCCACGCGAACAGACATGGTTATATTTGTCGACTACCGAAGAATAGAGTGTTGCTGTTTCCGGCCGACGTAAGGATGACCCAGGTCAATGCACTTCTGAGGGCGGTTAACCTATCCGGGGGCATAGCAGATGTTGCGAAGGTATCAAAGGAACTGGATACCGACCTGACCCAGCTGCTCCCCCTCCTTGATGCTGCAGAAATGCTGGGCATAATTGTAGTCGAAAAAGGGGACATCAAACTCACGAAGCTTGGGGAATCAATGCTCAAAGCCGGAAACAGAAGGGCTCTCGTCGTCCGTGACGCCCTGAAAAAGCTTGAACCATTCGCGACGGCACTTCAATGCAATGGGAGGTTTACGGCAGCCGAGATAGCGGACGTACTTTCAGCCAAAGGCATCCGGTGGCATCACGAAGATGAAGTAAACAAATCGATCATTGAAAAGATGCTTATTATATGGGGAATATACGCCGACATACTCGAGTACGACGGGTCGGACTCTTCGTTTTTAGTCAAGCAGGTCTGATAAGATAAAGTAAACCCCCGCCATTGTTGGCCCGAATGTGGCATAAAGCCAGGAAGTTTGGTTCTCTCACCCCTCCCCCTACGAGAATCCTCGAGATCAGATTGGGAACAGTTGGCATTTACCATAAGGAGATAGCTGTAATTTATATGAAATAGAGATCCGAATTAGTTTATGATAGGCACGTCAGACGAAACAAATTGAATACCCTGTCAGAAGATTAGTATTCTTGCTTCGTCCTGGGGCTTGTTGACATATTTCTTCGGCCCCCTGAATCTTGGCATATTCAAGTCGAAATTGTTTCTGCTTGGTGTCCGACTACAACAGCTGTGATGACTGTTCGACATATTCGCCGCACAGCGGCATCAAAACCGTCTTTTTCATCTGATGTTATCATCAAAGGAATGAGCAAAGGTATGCCATAAGGCCTTGTGACCTAGACCGAAGGAATACACTGACAGCCCGACAGAGCCCCAGATTTTGAACCGACCAGCAGCTCGAAAATTCTACATGATTGTCAGACGAGCAGGGAGTATATTTTATCGGTGTACCTGTAAAACTCATCGGATTTCTTGTTCCTCGGCCTCGGAAGGTCGATATGTATATCGGCGAGTATCCTGCTTGGTCTGTTTGAAAGAACAAGCACCCTGTCGACCAATTCGACTACTTCCTCAACATTGTGGCTGACCATTATTACAGTGTGAATCGGCGAATCCTTACTGATGAGAAGAGAATAAACCTCTCCCCTTAGGTGCTCTGCAGTCAACTCATCAAGCGAACTGAATGGCTCATCCATCAACAGGATTTCCGGCTCAAGAGCAAGAGCCCTTGCAATCCCCACCCTCTGTTTCATCCCTCCGCTCAGCTCACCTGGAAATGCCTTTTCAAAACCCGCAAGATTAACATCAGATATTGCTTTGAGAGCCTTCTGGGCTCTTTCATCTGGTGTCAGCTCCTTCATGGGCATGAGGGCAAGTTCAACATTCTCCTGAACATTCTTCCATGGGAGAAGGGCAAAGTTCTGGAAGATCATGAACACCTCCTTGGCCGGTCCAACCACCCTCTTTCCCTTTATCCTCACCTCGCCTTTGGTTGGTTCCTGAAGCCCTGCGATTATCCTTAGAAGCGATGATTTGCCGGCGCCGGACGGAGCCAGTATACCCATGAATTCGTTGATGTTCGCATTAAACGAGACGTCATCAATCACCTCGAGTTTCCTGTTTTCCGTGACATAACTCAATCCAACATGATCTACTTCGAGAAGTTGAGGTTCACCGGCCGAACCAGACGCCACATTTCTGCTCACATCCTGGGTCAATGTCATTGTTTATCGCTCTACCTGTTGTATACGTACCTCTTTGTCGTCCGGTTGTAGAGTCTCCTCCACACGATTATATTAAACATCACCACAAGAGTCGACATCGTAAGTATGCTAAGACCGAGCAGAAGCAGATTTCCCTGCAGGTCGGCTATATCGATGAGCTTTCCGATTCCGATCGAAACCTGAGTCAGTGGCACACCACTCGCCCCGGAAAGAGATATGTTGAAGTATTCTGCCACAATCAGGGTGTTCCATGCTCCTCCTACGGCAGTAATGGAGCCTGTTATGAAGGCAGGGAGGGCTGCCGGGATGTATACATGTTTCCAGGATTCCCATCTGGAAAGTCTTGAAAGCGTGGCCATTTCCATCACCTCAGAAGGGATCGACCTCACGCCAGATATGATGTTGAAAAGCAGGTACCAAAGCATACCAAGAAGTATCACAATCATCGCTGTTAACTCACCTCCAAATGAAAGTGCGCTAAATGCTATGGCGAGGGGAGGAAGCAAAGCAGGAGCTGGAATCGCAGAAATCACCTGCAGGAGTGGCGTGGCGATTTCAAACAGCTTCCTGCTCGTGGCGATCATTATTCCAAGTGGAAGTGATATCCCGACCGCAATCAGGTACACGTACCAAACCCTCACGAATGAAAAGGCGAGAGCCTCCAGCACAATGCCTTCGTCCTTAACGGCAGAAGCCAGTTTAAGCCCCAAGTTACCGCCCACCAATTGCGGTATGGCGCTTGCAAGGGCTAATCCAAGCGCGATTATGAGTACACCCGCAATAACATACTTTACGGCCCTTGAAATTTTGTCCCAAGAGTTCTGTGGTCTGTATGGGGGTGATATGTTGAGCCTGGGAATCCGTCTGGTCCTTTTGGCAAGCACAGCGAACAGCCTGAGCCTGGCAGTTACGTTGAACCAGGAGTAGAGCTTGTAAATGGGGTCTCTCTTTATGGGCCTGCTTTCTTCGCCCAGCTTGAATTTTTCGCTCCAGGTGGTGAACTGTGAAAGGAAAAACAGCCTGGTCAGCAGCACAGCCACGATCAGAACAAGAATCGCCGTCACGTACTGGTTCCAGAGGCCGTTGCCCGCAAATGTGGCAATATCTACCCCTATGCCATGATCGACGTGGTCTGACTGACTGCCTAGGGTGAATATTTCACTGGATACAAGGTAGAACAATCCGACGGACCACGAGGTTACTGAGTTGTAAGCCACCCTCGCCCAGGAAGCCGGGATGTAAAGCGTTGTAATTCTCCTCCACGTCCCGATTCTTTCCAAGTTCGCAAGGTCCAGGTAGTATTCAGGAATGGATTTGACTGATTCGTAGACACCAAACGCTATGTTCCATGACATGCTGGTGAAGATGAGAAATATCACTGCGAGGTTGATGCCAGCCATTCCCGGGAGTAACCTCACGAAAATCACGAGCACCACAGGAAAGAAGCCCAGAATCGGAATGGACTGCAGAACATCCAAAACTGGAAGGATTATCCTCTCGGCAGTTCTGTTCCGAGCTGCAGTAATACCAATTGCCCAGCTGAAAAGTATCGACATAAACAGGGCAAGGCCCATTCTCACCCAGGAGTAAGCGGTGTCGACGATTAGTTGTGACAGTAGGTTCAAGTTTGGAATGAACACTGCCGCTCGATGGCTCGCCCCTAACGGGTCTAATACGGTTTGCGGAGCATTGTATCAGATAGAGGTTGGCAGACCATCAGGTGTTTGCCCTCCTACGATGTTGTGCATGAATTGGTCCAATGTGTTTAGTCTTGACACATTCGCCTCTGCATGAAAGTGAATCTCAAGTGATCAGTTTTTGAATGAAGCCCTCTATGATCCGCTGCGTCATTCCCCAGACCACATTACCCTCATACACAAGCGCCCGCCACCTGAGGGTATTCACACCCGACCTGACATCGGCTTCCTCATAATGAACATTCAATATGTCAGCCCAGAAAAGTGATTCGACCTCTTCGTTTGGTGTAAAATGTAATTGATGTGTAGTTAGACAGATGAATGGTGTCACCGAAATCATGGGCACATTCATCGGAGAAACCTTATCCATAAACCCTATCAGCTCTTCCGATGAACATACGTCAGCTCCCGTCTCTTCCCTGAATTCTCGGCAAGCAGTTTTGTCAAGCGTTCCGTCTACCTGCTTGAATCTGCCACCGGGAAACGCGATCTGACCAGACCATCTGTCGCCAGCCTTCCGTGCCCTCTTCTCAAAGAGGACGAATAGTTTTCCCCCCTCGATTTTCAGTAGCATGATTACGGCTGCATCTTCGGGACCTCTACCTTTCTCGACATCGTTCATCGGATGGAGAAACCTCAGCCTGCGTTTAAGCTCATTTTCTGTCATAATGAAGCTCAGCTGCGTTTCCACCAGCGAGGCGCGGTCCGCCGAAGATAAAAGCCTGTTCTACGCAGCAACTTCTCAAACGGTTGAAACGTGGGGAAATTTTTTAAGTGATTGGAGTAATAGCCCGACCATGGCGAATCATTATTCACTTCCACCTCTGCCCTACAAATACGATGCTCTCCAGCCATACATTTCCGAAAAGATCATGATGCTTCACCACGACAAGCATCATGCTGCGTACGTTAATGGTGCCAACGCGGCGCTGGATAAGCTCGAAAAGGCAAGGAAGGGCGAGATTCAAATAGATGTAAGGGCGGTATTGAGAGACTTCAGTTTTAACGTCGACGGCCACATCCTCCACAGTATATTCTGGCCAAACATGGCGCCAGCCGGGAAGGGAGGCGGCAACCCCGGCGGGTCCCTCGGAGATCTCATAACCAGGGATTTCGGTGGATTCGACAAATTCAAGGCCCAATTCAGCGATGCGGCAAAGACTGTGGAGGGCAGCGGGTGGGCACTTCTCCTATACGATAGAGAAACAGGGCAACTTGTACTCACTCAGGTCGAAAAGCAGAACTTTATGCATCTGGCCCAGATGACGATACTTCTTGGCTTGGATGTCTGGGAGCATGCGTACTATCTTGACTACATGAATGATAGAGGAAAATACGTGGACAACTGGTGGAATGTGGTGAACTGGTCAGATGTTGACTCCAGACTTTCCAAGGCCAGGGTCTAAACTATATTATTACTCCGAAAAGGCGTTAGCTCGCTTTCTTTGTCTTTACCTGTCTAGTTAGCACCCCACATTCTAAATTTCAAAATGCTGTCTATCTCGAGATGATTATACTTGGTCTAGATATAGAAGCAGATTCATGGCAGTATGCATTCTGTCCAGACCCTCCTTAACTTCAGACCGGGGGATCAGAGAATCAATACTCTTAGTGACTTAGTTCCGCACTAGGGCAAGAATATCGCGGACGGACGTAATTATATCATCCGTACCTGTACCTTACCCCATGACCATCCCTTTCATGACCGAATTCAACCATGTCCTTGGGTCCTATGACTCCGCACGTCCCGCAGGCAACGCAGGCTACATGATCAAATCTCAGGCTGCCTTCAGCTATGTCTCTTAAAGTCTGATTGTAAGCAGCTCTGTCGAATTCAGAGGAGTCAGGGTCGCCTCCCAGACTTTTCTTGTTGTAGATGTAGAGGTCATGGAAAGAAGCGAATACTCCCTTCTTCGTCAGCAACGTATAGCAGTTGACGGGGCATGCGGGCACCCAGGGCTTCATCGCGGCCCTCGAACATTTTTCTTCGTCCACTTTTATGTGACTGTAATTTTCGTCCTCATCATACTGAAGCAGACCTGTCCTGAGTTGCACCTGCTGAATCGAGTCCGACCTTTCGACTATATGGACCACCTTGGCCGTCCCGGTCTTGCACAGGAGACCCGTACTGAAAAGTAAGCGTGGAAGGTACCTGTAGGCAAGAGAGCTCTCGGATATCTGACTATCACTTGAGGCACGATTCACATCACCATATATGGGCGAAAGCCTTTCCCTGTAATCTTCAAGTTCAGTAAGGCCGAAATTCCCCTTTTCATTAGCATGAATATAGGTTTCGGAGGCCATTATCCCGCTGGCAATTGCCCTCCTCATGCCATCGATTAGCGCCCCGATCTTGACAAATGAGCCTAGCGCATCACCCGCAACAAGCAGGCCGGGCATGTACGGAGTTTCGAGTATGCATGTGTGACTTCTGGGTATGTTATGGGCAGAATATTCCACGAGTTCCGCAGATTCAAGCAGTTCGGCCAGCATTGGGTGCCTCTCGAAATCTTCGAGGATGTTTAGTGGTTTCCCTACCCTATCGAACTTCGTAGTGGCTCCCTTGACGAATGAGCTGAGCGTCAGAACAAGTCCTATCGAAATTGTATCCTTATTGGTGTATAGGAAGGCGCCCCCTGATATTCCCTTCATAAAATCGCCAAGGTAGAACCTAGCTTCACCCTCACCCGGTTTGAGGCCAAACCTCTTCTCTATCACTTCCCCCGTCATTTTATACACATGCTTGATACCATGGTACACCTGAAAGGGGCGCAGCGGTTTCCTGAGGGATGCCCTATCGACCAGTGTGGATGTTACCCCCGAGCAATCCACAACCAGTTTCGAGCGCAGGTCCTCGTGAGTGGTCCTGACTCCCACCACCCTTCCATCCTCAAGAATAAGGTCTTCAACAGTCGTGGAGGTGGCCAGCATCGCCCCCTCTTCAGCAGCCTTCAGAGCAAGCCATCTATCAAAGTCTCTTTTGAGAACAGTGTAGTCGTGGTCCGTTCCAAAGTCTAGGTTGAACAACCCCATCCGCGACGGGAGCGAATCTTTCGTCATTTTGTAGTACTTGTATTGACCGGTTGAAGATTGATTTGAGAGAACGTAGAGATCGTGCCTGCTAACTTTTCTTTGCAATGGCGCTTCCTTTTCGAACTCTGGCACAAGGTCGACCAGCCCGTAACCCTTCAGATATTCTCCGTAGAGCACCCCCCCTGTTACATTCCTTTCTCCAGGGATTCTTGCTTTTTCGAGAAGGAGGACGTCGACCCCCTTCCGGGCCAATGAGATAGCGCAGGCCGAACCTGCGGGACCCGCTCCCACCACTATTACTTCCGAGTCAATTCTTCCTTCCAATGCTCCTCACCCTCTCCAGAATTTCCGGAAGAACTTCGTAGAGGTCCCCGACTATCGGGTAGTGGGCAATCTGAAATATTGGTGCCCTGGGGTCCGTGTTGACCGCCACTATCTTCTTCGACCTGCGCATTCCAACCACATGCTGCACCGCACCGCTTATTCCAAGGGCGATGTATACATCCGGACTCACTGTTGCACCGGTCTGACCCACTTGGTTCTCGACCGAGATTAATCCTTCCAGCTCCTTGAGCTCGGCGTACAGAAGCGCCCTGGAGACTCCTATCTCGGCCTTTATGCCGTATCTTCTTTCGATTTCCCTTTTGAGCTCTTCCGCCATTTGCAATGCAGTTCTGGGATCTCTGGGCTGACCCTTCCCGTCCTTCAGGATCCCCAGACCCAGGCTTATCACCACATTTGCTCCTCTCAGGTCTACTTTCGGAGGAGGCATCTCTGCAAGTGCCGTCACCCTAGCACCATAATCATCATTCACCTGAAGCCGAAGTTGTTCTATTTCTCCTTTCCTTGAAGAGTCACGTGTAAGTGGCTTGAAATTTCCCGGCCTTATTGTAGCCATCTGTGGCCTGTTCTTGGGCGTAAATATCTTCGCAACCCGTGTCCCGAAATCCGGTCTGATCTGAATCACCAGATCTTTGTATGTTTCGTTTGCTCTCGGATTGGTGAAGCTTCCGACGTCCAGTTCTATGTTGTCGGTTGCAAGCCCCGTTTTCAGTCGATAAGCAAGCCTGGGTGCTATATCCTTTCCCAACTCATCCGCAACAAAAAGGAAAGCGTACGGCCTTCTTTCAACTGCAAGTCGGTGAAGCAGGTCCACATACTTTAGATTCAGCATGTCCTCTAGGTCTTCATTTTCTATTGCGAGCACCCTGTCTGCTCCAAATTCAATGGCCTCCCTTGGCGAGCTGCCAAGAGAAGGACCCAGCATCACAGCAACCAACTTTTGACCGAGCTTATCTGCGACTATCCTTCCCGCAGCAATCACTTCCTGCGAATTTTTTGGCAGACCATCTTTTTCTGTGGCAGTGTACACCCAGACATCTCTGTATTCCTCGGTCTGATTCATACGAACAACTCCTCTGCAAGCATATCCAGAGTGAAAACGCCGACCTTTGCCTTACTTTTCAGGTCCTCGATCAGCTGGCTGGGAAGAGATTCCGCCAGATCCCCCTTTTGGAACGGGCCAAAGGTTCTATCGTTCCAAGTGATGGAATCAACGTCATCATAGAAGACAAGAGATTTGTTGACTATTTTCTGCACGGGCGGCTTTCCTATGTCAATTCCTGGCCCCACAATCGTGGGGGAACCAGCAAGACCGATTCTTCCTGTCTCTGCTCCTATTTCCTGTGCATTCAGCTTTTTCGGCTCCCTCATCTTGCCTCTAAAACTCATGAGCCTCACAGTAAGTAGATTCGAAATGTCACTTCTCCTGGCCGAGTAGTCGGCGGAAACGGTCAGCACTGCTGGAGCCTTCATCTCCATTTTCTGCACCAGACGACCGAGTTTTCTCTCACAGGTTATAGTAAGGCTAGACGGAACGATCGCGAAATCATCGACATATGTGGCATGGGGTAGCTCGAATCCAAGAGACTCGGAAAGTGCTTCAGCAACCTGGGGTCCAACACTACCGGTTTCACCATCCGTACTCTTTATTCCCGATACAACGACAAAATTATTCGTTACCTGGATGGCCTCGCGAAGACCCGAAAGCAGATCCTGTCTACCAATCCTGCCGGACACAAACTTCTCGATCAGACTGTCCCTGACGGTAGGAAGTGTGGAGAAAACCTTGTTCGGCAACAGATTCTCGGAATACAATCTTGATGCCAGAGCTCGACATTCATCCGGAGAGCCTGATTCAGCCAGACCCAGCAACTGTTCGAGCGCTTTGGTGTGCTTTTCTACGATCGTTAGAATTCCTCTTCCTATTGTGTATGAAGTGGCAAGAGTATCCGCGCCCGCCATAAGCCTATCACTCAGTATGTACACTTCATCTGCTCCAAAAACCTCAGCATCATAAAGTCTGGACAAGATGGGGGCCAGCTTGGCATCCGGTCCCATAGTAAGTGCGATAGTCTTTCCACCAACCACCCTTCGAACATAATCTGCAGCTTCAACGGCCTTCCAATCATGAGGGTTCATGACCAGGTCCATTTCTTCTCTCCGCAGGACGCCACCCACACTGACCACATTTGTTGTCCTCGCAGGAACACCCTTCACTAGAGTGAATATGAGCATGGCCGGCCATCTACGGCCGTCCACTCGAAGTGATTTTAAGGATATTGCAGCATTTACGCGGAATCCGACTCAAATTCAGCAAGTAGGGTTAAGAGCTTGTCCTTCGAAGGAGTAAGCATGAGTAGTGTTAGCCAGGAGGAGGCTGAGACCAAAAAAACCTCAGAACTGTCTCTCAGGCTTCATGAATACTACAAGGGAAAGATAGAGGTCGAGCTGAAATGTCCCGTTTCTTCGTTTCAGGATTTTTCCGTCTGGTACACCCCAGGCGTGGCAAAACCCTCACTCGCGATCGCCGACGACGCAGACCTGTCTTATGAATACACAAACAGGGGTAACCTGATCGCAATCCTTTCCGATGGCAGCAGGGTGCTCGGTCTGGGGAAGGTGGGTCCCTACGCAGCACTGCCCGTCATGGAGGGAAAATCGCTTCTCTACAAGTATCTTGGTGGGGTGGACGCATACCCTATTGTTGTGGGAACGGAGACGGCGGAGGAGCTGGTTAGAACGGCGCTTTACCTTTCGCCATCATTCGGAGGAATAAATCTTGAGGATATAGAAGCTCCAAAGTGCTTTTCTGTACTCGAACAGCTGAGGAAGGACTCGACTATTCCCGTATGGCATGATGACCAGCAGGGAACGGCGACTGTGACAATTGCCGCTCTGAAGAATGCGTTGAATCTGACTTCCCGAAAACTGAAGGAATCCAAGGTGGCGCTTGTTGGAGCAGGTGCGGCGAGCGTGGCCACGGCACGGCTCCTGTTTCTCTCGGGGCTTCCTAAGGAATCCCTGATCGTGTGCGATTCCCATGGCATACTACATCCTGAAAGAGAGGATCTCGATAAGCTGCAGCTCAGGAACCCCTGGAAGTACAGTCTCGCGATAGAGACAAATGGTGAAAGAAAGAAGGGAGGTATCAAGGAAGCTCTAGAGGGGGCCGACATCTGCATCTCAGCGGCTGCACCGGGTCCGGGGGTCATAAAACCCGATTGGGTTTCAAAGATGTCAAAGATGTCGATTGTGTTCGCTCTTGCTAATCCTGTACCCGAAATCTGGCCTCGTGAAGCCAAAAACGCTGGCGCAGCCATCGTCGCCACCGGCAGGTCCGACTTCCCGAACCAGGTCAATAATTCGCTCGTGTTCCCAGCGGTGTTCAGGGGCGCCCTTGATGTGAGGGCACGCTCTATCACAGACGAGATGTGTCTGGCTGCGGCCGATTCTCTTGCTAGTTACGCCGAGGTTAGGGGACTTACAGACACGCACATACTTCCAACGATGGATGAGTGGGAGCTTTACACATATGAAGCAGCTGCGGTTGGGACGAAGGCTATTGCCCAGAATCTGGCGAGAAGGACGAAGAGTGAATCCGAGCTAAGGGACATGGCCTACAGAAAGATTTCATCTGCAAGAAATAAGGTCAAAGTACTTATGAAGGAAGGCCTTATACCGAATGTTCCAGGGTAGGAGTTGATTGGAAAATTGTCAAAACAGGAAGTCATTCTGAGAAGGGCGAAGGAGTCCGATGCCGAGAAGATTCTGGATCTGCTACTCCGGCTGAAGAGGTTGAATGAAGAGTTCGACCCGCTTTACAAGGTGGCAGAAGATGCGAGCACAGTGGGCATAAAGTACGTGAGGGACGCAATAAATTCCGACGATTGCCTCGTGGTTGTGGCCCAGCACGGAACAAAGATTGTTGGAGTGATCAAAGTGGATTTCAGAAAACGCATATTCTATGAACCGAGGTCAGACGCACACATCGTCGACCTTTACGTGATGCCCGAGTACAGACGAAATAAGTATGGCCAGAAACTGATTGACTATGTCATGAAGGAGGCAAAGGACCATGGTGGAATAGTAACGGTCGAGTTCCCCTCAGCGAACAAGATATCCACAGATTTTTACGAAAAGCTGGGTTTCAGACCGATTCTGAATACATACGTCCGCCATCCTGTCGAATGACTGATTAATTGCTGCAAAGTTCGAGTTACTGTTGAAGCTGCGAAACAGCTCCTTTCAGAACCTGAACGCTTTTATCAAATGCGTTTCTTTCTTCCTCTGTCAGTTGCAGTTCTATCACCTTTTCGACTCCGTTGCGGCCAAGAACGGCTGGAACCACGATCGCCAGATCATTTACTCCGTATTCGCCCTGGAGATAAACGGATGTCGGTATCACCTGGTTTCTGTCCTTCATGACGGACTCCACCATCTGGGCAACCCCAGCACCCGGTGCGTAGGAAGAAGACCATCCCCTCAGCCTTATTATCTCGGCGCCTCCTTTCTTGGAGGCATCCATCAGCTCACCTATACGCTGCTGAGATAGGAGTTCGGTGAGAGGTTTCCCGCCAACAGTAGTGAGCCGAGGCATCAGCACCATGGAATCCCCATGTTCCCCTATCACCATCGTCTGAATGCTCGATGTCGAAACGCCCAATTCCTTCGCAATCATGTACTTGAACCTCCCAGTATCAAGCGGACCGCTGAAACCCATCACCCTGTGTCTGTCAAACCCTGTTGCCTTGACCATCAGGTATGTCATGACGTCAAGGGGGTTCGTAGTAAGTATCACCTTTGCGTTAGGCGCATACTCTGCTATATTTTTTCCAACCGCCCTGATAACATCTGCGTTCTTCCTCAACAGGTCGAGCCTGGTCATGTCCGCCTTCCTTGCAAAACCCGCAGGGACCACCACGATATCCGAGCCATTCATGTCCTTGTAGTCATTTGAGCCTCTCACGTCGACGTCTATTCCTAGCGTGGCGCACATGTGCGCGAAGTCGAGTGCCTCCCCCTGAGGCAGGTTGGGCACGATATCCAGCAGCATTATGTCGTCCAGTTCTCTCAGTGCGAGATGGAAGGCTATTGACCCCCCAACCCTTCCTGTTCCCACTATCGTGATCATGTAATGGGATTCGAATGTGTAGAATATAAAAACACTTGTGAAATTAGAAGCATCTGGATTCGATAAATCAGCAGAGCTTATAGCTTCCCCTCCCTAAACAAGATTCATGCAGTTGAGCGTGGATGACTCTGCTCGAAGAGTTCTTGAATTGGTACGGAAAAAGAAGGGAGAGCCATATATTACAATCGTGGAGGATGGCTGCTGCCAGTTCAGCAACGTGTTCGTCCGTCTCGACGAACCCGACAATAACTTTACGAAACTAGCGGATGTGGACGGCTTTCATGTCTACATCAGGAATACGATAGCTCCGCTTTATCACGATACCAACATAACACTCCATGCGCTCAAAAAGATTGATGACAGCTTCTCGGCCGAAACCGAATTTGGATATAAGATCACGATCTCCTACCCCGAGACATCATTCAGAATAACCACACCGCAGGAAATTCAGCATGGCGAACAGAATAAAACTTCGCAATATGTATAAATAATCATCGAAGTCGCGGCATTTTAGAATTGAGTGCTGATCGTGTTACCTGGGTCGTGGGTGGACCTCAGGGTAGCGGAGTGGATTCCGCCGCGACCATATACGCCAGGGCTCTGGCAGAAGGTAAGCTGCAGATATATGGAGAAAGAGAATACTACTCAAACATCAAAGGTGAGCACAGTTACTACACAGTTGTCGCGTCTGAAGGAAGGGTGAGGTCCAGACCTTCCAGTGTGCACGTTCTGGCAACCTTCGATGAAGAAACAATCGTCAAACACGCATTTGATGTTGTGAAGGGCGGAGCAATCATCTACGACCCCCAGGTAGAAAATACCCTCCTCAGTCAGATACCGACCCTGGAGGCAGAGGCGGTTGGAAGGGTGCTTGCCAGACTGGGCAGAAAAGAAGAGGAAGGAAAAGTGGGGGAAGTTTCAGTAAAGGAGGTTCTTTCCTACGCCGAATCGGCCGGCTCCGTCCTCGCTCCGGTTCCCTATTCCGACCTTACGATGGAGGTAGGACATAAGCTTGGGGTGGACCCTGGTCGACTTACGCGTTCGGTCAATGTCATGGCCGTAGCCTCATCTCTTTCCCTCGTTGGTTATCCACTTGAGTTTCTGGAAGCCGCGATTCAGAAACAGTTTTCTGGTAAGGCTGCTGCCGCTAACGAGAATGTTGCCGCGGCGCGTGCTTCATATGAGTATGCCTCAAGATTCAGGCCGCGTGTATCGTTCACGCTGGGGAATGGACACAACTCCGAGCAGAGAGTTCTTCTGCAGGGTACACAAGCGGTTGCCCTGGGTAAGATAGCGGCCGGGGGGAGGTTCCAGTCATACTACCCTATTTCACCTGCAACTGACGAAAGCTTCTTCCTGGAAGAATACGAAACATTTGGCAGAGGAAACACCTCCAGTGATTATTTTATTGTGGTTCAGTCCGAAGATGAGATAGCAGCAGTGACGATGGCCATAGGCGCTTCTCTTGCAGGAGTGAGGTCTTCAACAGCAACTTCGGGACCCGGATTCTCGTTGATGATGGAAGGGATTGGTTGGGCTGGTATAAATGAGGTCCCGCTTGTGATCACCCTTTACCAGCGGGGCGGTCCGAGCACCGGACTTCCCACCAGAAGCGAACAGGCCGACCTTCTGTTTGCGCTGAACGCGGGTCATGGAGACTTCCCCAAGATAGTTTTTGCTTCAGGAGATATCGAAGAGTGCTTTTACGATGCCGGTAAGGCCTTCAATTATGCGGAGAAATATCAGATGCCCGTAATTCATCTGGTGGAAAAGCAGCTTGCGACGGGAACAGTGACAATTCCACCATTCGACCTGTCCAAGGTCAATATCGAGAGAGGTAAGCTTCTTTCGGGTTCCAACGGCCCATTTAGGCGATTCAAGATCACCGAGGATGGCGTGTCTCCGAGAAGCATACTTGGGCAGGAGGGCGGAGTCGGATGGTACACTGGAGATGAACATGACGAGTTCGGACATATTACTGAGGATCCCGATACAAGGAAAAGAATGATGGAGAAGAGGATGAGAAAGCTGGAGCTCGCGGCTAGAGAGATACCTCTCCAGGATAAGATGACCTACTATGGACCCAGCAGACCCGACCATCTCATAGTGGGATGGGGCGGAACGAAGGGACCGGCTCTAGACGCTCTCGACATTCTTTCTGCCAGGGGGTTCAGCGTCGGATTTCTCCAGTTGAAGATGATGCAACCTTTCCCCTCCGATGAGGTGACGAAGGTTATAGACTCTGCCGGTGAGGTGATATCGGTAGAATCAAACTTTACAGGCCAGCTTGCGCAGCTTATCGCCCAAAAGACCGGGCACATGATAAAAAGACAGATTCATAAGTATACGGGGCGTCCTATAGGTTCGGACGAACTTGTGGAAGCCCTGAACGATATGTTCAGGGAACCTGATAGAAGATTGGAGGTCCTGACAGTTGGTGCTTAAACTCACGGACTACCGGACCGAGATACACAACAACTGGTGCCCGGGGTGTGGCGACTTCGGCATACTGAGCGCCGTTCAGATGGCTCTCGCTGACCTGCAGATTCCGCCTCATCAGGCGGCGGTGTTCTCCGGCATAGGATGCTCAGGGAAGACTCCACATTACATCAACGCATACGGAATCCATACACTCCATGGTAGGGGTTTAGCCTTCGCCCAAGGTGCAAAGCTTGCAAATCCGGAGCTCGAAGTCCTGCTTGCCGCAGGGGACGGTGACTTTCTGGGTATAGGAGGAAATCATGCACTACATGCCGGCAGACGTAACATCGACCTGACCGTGATTATACATGATAACTTTGTGTATGGCCTCACGAAAGGACAGGCATCTCCTACGCTGGGGCTTGGCGTGAAGACAAAGGGGTTGGCCAAACCAAACATTCAGCAGGATATAAACCCAATAAGCCTGGCTGTGGTGGCGGGCTACACCTTTGTAGCGAGGGGATACGCCTATGACACCAGACACCTCAAGGAACTCATCAAATCCGGGATAAAACACAAGGGCTCAGCACTGATAGACGTTTTGCAGCCCTGTCCTACCTACGACGATATTCACACGAAGGACTGGTATGCTGGTACAGACCTGAAGGATCCGAAAACTGGCAGGTCGATGCCCCGCACCTATCACCTGGAGGACACAGGATTCGACCCAGTGGTAAAGACTGGCAAGGAAGAAGAGGTCGTGCAGAAGATGACACAGGCTATAACAAAGTCATTTGAATGGGGAGACAGGATACCGATAGGGGTATTCTATCAGAATTCCTTTGTACCCACCTTCGAAGAGAGGCTCGCAGAAACAAGAATACCAGCATTGCTTAAGACCCCAGCTGCCTCGATGAGGATCGCTAATCCAGACGGAACGCCATCTCTTGACATGACGCCTCTCTTGAGCAAATTTACAGTCTGAAACGATACAAGTTACATCTCTTCTCTTAATGCAGCTTTTCTTATATCTGGCCCCGCCATCACCAAAGTCATGGGCACTCAATTTAAGTACTTCAAGAACCCGCTTACGGAATTTTCAGAAGAGGAGAGGCTTTTCAGGGATTCAGTAGCAGAGTTCTGCTTGAAAAATCTCGCGCCGAACTGGGAAAAATATGATGAGGAATCGAGCCGCTCTCCCGTTCTGAGGCCAGAGCTGTTCTCGTCGCTTGGCAGGCAGGGGATACTCGCGCTGACCTGCAGGCCTGAGAGTGGTGGTCAGGGGGGTTCTCAAACGATGGCGGCAATCGCGGTGGAGGAGCTCGGATATGGCGATCCATCCGTGGCCACGGCTGTTTACACGCTACTCAACATAGGGTGGCCATATATGCTTGACAGGTATGGTGACCCTTCAGTTTCGTCGGAAATCATAGAAAGGGTTGTCAAGGGTGATGCATTTTTCGGCATAGCTTCGACTGAAGCCCAGGGTGGTTCAGACCTTTCAAATCTTAGAACGAGACTGGCAAGAAGTGGCGAGAACTATCTCGTATCGGGCACCAAGATATACATAAGCGGTGTAAACGAAGTATTCGGCCTTCCCTTTGGGGGAGGATGGTTTCTGCTTGGAAGAAGCGGGGGTGCAGGTCACAAAGGACTCAGTGCGCTAGCGGTTCTGCCGAAATGGAAAGGAGTAACATCTTCAAACACAACTCATTCTGTCTTCAACGGGATGGGAAGGCATGGGCTCAGCACAGGTTCAGTGACGTTTGATGGATTTGAAGTAGACCGCAGAAACCTCATAGGCGAAGAAGGAAGGGGCTTTTATGTGGCTATGGAGGGTTTCAACAGCGCGAGGATCCTCGTGGCCGCAGCCTGCATCGGTGCCGGCAGGTGGTTGCTCGAGCGTGGCGCCGAATGGGTAAAATCAAGAGAGGCATTCGGGCACAGACTTTCGGAATATCAGAGCGTGAGCTTCAGATTCGCAGAACTATACGGCAAATTGGAGGCTGCCAGGATGATGGTTTACAGGGCCGCCAGGCTGCACGACAGAATATATCTGGAAAAAAGGCCGGGCTATTCACCCAGAGACCTGAACGCGCCCGTCGCGCTGGCTAAAATGTGGGGCCCGGAGACGGCGGTGGAGATAGCCCAGGAAGTGATGAGGTGGCATGGGGCGCTGAGCTTTGTAAAGGAGCATCCTGTGCACAGGGTTTTCCTGGGCCTTCTCTCATACGTGATAGGCGCAGAGGGCGCGCAGAACGTAATGAAGTCTGTACTTTCAAGGGAACTCCTTGAAACACATGAAAAAACAGAAACTCATCCTGACAAGTCAGACACCAAAGCCAAAGCCAGATAAACTCACTTCAATTCATCGCCTGTTCGGGCATGTCAACTGTATCTTGATTGCGCCTGCTCTCTGAGAAAGAGTGGAAGGTAGAACTCCCCGCCTGCACCCTTGCCCGTCGAACCACTGTGCTTCCACCCGACGAACGGCTGGACACCCACCATCGCCCCGGTAGTAGCTCCCACAGTTCTGTTTGCATAGACCACACCTGCCTCCACATGGTCAAAGTAGGTTTCGATTTCTCTTTCATCCTCGCTGAATATTGCCCCCGTCAGGCCATACTCCACCTCATTTGCAATTCCTATCGCCTCCTTCAGGTCTTTTGCTTCTATAATAGTCAGAAGAGGGACAAAGAGTTCCTCGATCGTCACCCTGTGTCGCTTCGGAAGCCCTTCGACTATGGTCGGCTCCACGTAAAATCCATACTTGAGCGAACCCTTTTCGATCCTCTTGCCTCCAGCAAGCAACCTGCCATCCTTTCTTGCGTCCTGCACAGCCCTGGAAAACTTGAGCCAAGCGGCTTCATTAATTATCGGTCCTACGAATACATCCTTGTCCCTCGGGTCACCAACCTTCAGCTTGGCAGTGAAATCAAGCAACTTGTTCACGAAATCCTTTTTGACCTCCTTCAGCACTATCGCCCTTGAGGTTGCGCTGCACTTCTGCCCACCGAACCCGAAAGCACCCCTTGCCACCCCTTCCGCGGCCTTATCGAGGTCGGCTTTCGCGGTCACGATAGCAGCATTCTTCCCCCCCATTTCTGATATAAACGGTTTAGGTCCGTTTCTGCTAAAATCAAGGTAGCCTTTTGACCCAACGGCGTAGGAGCCGGTAAACGCTATCCCCATCACGTCCTGATGTTCGATTAACGGTTGCCCAGTGGAAGCGCCCGGTCCGGTTATGAGATTCAGCACGCCCGCGGGGAGTCCGGCCTCCTTGTAGACTTCGTACAGATCGAACGAAGATAGAGGGGAATCAGATGCGGGTTTTAGCACAACTGTATTACCTGTAACTATTGCTCCGGTTGTCATGCCGCATGTAATCGCGAGTGGGAAGTTGAATGGTGGAATAACACCCCATACCCCGTAAGGTTTCATAACCGAAACCACGTCCTCACCCTTCAGGGCTCCGGAAATCTTTCTCTTGTATCCCTTGTTTCTCATAATTTCGTAGGCATAGTACCTCAAGTAATCTATTGCTTCATCAACGTCCCCGACAGATTCCATCCTATTCTTGCCATTGTCAAGCGTCATCATCGCGGCCAGGTCGAACTTTCTCTTCGACATGACATCCGCTGCTTTTTCCACAATTTTCGCCCTTTCTTCATACGTTTTATGACTCCACGACTCGAACTCTTTCTTTGCAGCAGAAACGGCAGAATTGACATGAGAGGCATCCCCTAGCTGAAGGTGAGCCAGTACGAGCCGGTTGTCGATAGGCGATCTCTTCTCGAACTCTTTCCTGGACCAGACCTCCTTTCCTTCTATATACATCGGGAGGCGCCTTCCAATCTTCTTCGCGGTTCTCTTCAGCGCCTTTTCAAATTCCTCGTGAAATTCATCTTCCTTCCCTTCAAGCTTCATCCTAAGATACGTCTTTTCATTTTCGAAATTCAAACCCATCAGCAGCTATATCCTTTAGGGAGTGCACCGAATAAATATATCCATTCTTTTAATATCAGCAATCGGAGTACAGGTAAAATTCGTACGGATGGGGCCTCATCTGAACTGATTTTATATCCGAGACCGCCTTTTCAACCAGGGTTTGTATTATATCCTCCTCGAAAACTGGTCTAAGATAGCTCCTGTCCGAAAGCAGCTCCTGCACGGATTCCTCAAGGCTTGAAGGCAACTGGGATATCCCCAGATCCTTCCTCCTGGATTCGCTGACATGGTATATGTTTTCATCTACAGGATCACCAGGGTCAATCTTCTTTGCAATTCCGTCCAGCCCTGCCATCAGCATGGCTGCAAATGCAATGTAGGGATTGCAACTCGGATCAGGAGCCCTGAACTCGACCCTTTTCGCACTGGGGACTCCTCTTCTATACACAGGAACTCTTACGATAGCACTCCTGTTTCCCTTGCTCCAGGCAACGTAGGTCGGCGCCTCGAAACCCGGAACAAGCCTCCTGTAAGAATTGACGGTAGGCGCTACAATTGCACAGAGGCCCCTGCCGTGTTCCAAAAGACCTCCCACGAAGTATCTTGCTTCCTGACTCAGCTCTGCGTATTCATCGTCCGGGTCGTAAAAGAGGTTTTCATACTTCAACAGCTGCGACATCCCGGGTGGGTCACTGCCCGACCAGAGGCTTATGTGTATGTGCATGCCAGACCCATTGTCCATCGCGAGCGGTTTGGGCATCATCGTTGCGACTCTCCCATGTTCTACAGCGACATTCTTTGCCACATACTTCAGTGTAGCAACCGCATCAGCAGTGTTCGTAAGGCTGTCCCGCCTTATGTTGACCTCCACCTGTCCTCCTGTAGCAACCTCATGATGATGGGCTTCTACCGGTAGGTGGAAAGAGTTGAAGAGTATGGATGCGACGTCATTCCTGTAGTCCAGAAGAGTATCCTGGGGGGTGGCCGGATAGTAACCCTCCTTGAAACGTATCGGATACTTTCCCTCCCTTCCCCATGGTGCCTCCCTTGATGTGATCGAATAAGACTGACCGCGGTACGGTTCGAGAACATCATAGCTCAGTGAATCAAAAACGAAGAATTCGACCTCTGGCCCCCAGAGAGACATGGCATATCCCTTCTCCTTCACGTACTCCTCGGCCGCCTGGGCTATTCTCCTCGGATCTCTAGAAAACCTGCCTCTGCCCATACTCAGGTAGATATCGCCGATCATCCTTGCCATGGGCCTCTTTCCCAGTGTCCACGGAATCATTGCGAATGTGTTCGGGTCTGGCTTGATCACCATATCCGAATCCTGAATATCTGTAAATCCACGGAGACTCGAACCATCCACTTTGTCGAATCCATCCTTCATATCGTCTTCCGTTACCTGGTAGGACGGCACTGTAACATGATTCAGCTTCCCGGGAACATCCACCATCTGAAGGTCTACGTATTCCACCCGATTCCGCTCGATCTGCTGCAGGACCTCCTCCTCGGACATTCTGAATGGTTCAAACTCTTTTCCGTTCAATACATAGGGCAATTAAATCACCGCATTTATAGAATCGAACCTGTATAAGGGTAATTTATAAAGCTTGGGCTCTAAATATTGCACGTTTGTACACTTTATGCGGCTGTGGCGGAGCCCGTTTCGCACATCTGAGCATATATCCGGGCTAGCATCACAGCATTCGAAAATCTTCCTTGGTCGAATTCAAGACAAGATGGGTGTTAGTTCTCTCCACGTTGGGTAATCCCAGCACCTTCTTCGTAAATGCACTAAGTTCATCTCTTCCTCTGAACTTTGCTATGACCAAAACATCCGTTAGACCGGTTATATCGTAGACCGCGCAGACCTCGGGCCATTTGGCAATCTCAGCTTCAGTCTCAATCAGTTTTCCCTTGGAAACTGTGACTTCTGTGATTGCAGTGAGCGAATAACCCAGCTTCTCATAGTCAAGCATGACGGTGTAGGATTTTATTACTCCGCTCGATTCGAGCTTCTGAGTTCTTGCCCGGACAGTGCCGACTGAAACTCCCAGCTTTTCAGAAATTTTATGATAACTCTGTCTCGAGTCGAGATTATACTCCCTCAGAATCTTAAGGTCGGTTTCGTCAAGATCTTCGGTGGTAGCTGGCTGCATGATTACTCAATATGGACCTTGCGGTATTTATGATTTCGGACCTTCATGGCGCACTTTCGTCGGGGCAGCCATGAAATGTTCGGGTTCTATAGCATAAGCACAGTGTTACCTGCAAGTTCAGGTGTAACCTTTAGCATCACTCAAGGCTCTTTCTTAGGGAATCCAACTTCTCAACGAATTGCTTCTCGTTTACCTTTCCTGATAATTTGTCTTCGAGTACCTGCTTGGCCTCCTTGTAGGCCTGTTCGAACTTCGAGTCGAAGGATGCCAGTCTGTCAACGGGGGATCGATATGCTTTGTCTTTCTTCGCCTTTGCCCGGAGGTCATTTATCTGGGCATTCAACCGGTTGCGTTCTGCTTCAAACTCCTTTCTTTCATCTGTGAAATATGCGTAGGGTGTGAATCCCTCTCCCCTAAGCCTTATGTCCTCCAGAAGACCGAGGATTATCCGTTTTTTGCGTTCCATAACTGAATCCACTTCGCCTTCAGCACCAGATTTTTCTCCTCTGGCATAGACTGCATATACAGCGAGGATCACTACAAGGCCAGCCACAGCAACTGGAAATGTAGCTCTCAGGAGGAATTCCGAAGGAACGTTTGCTATCAATACGACGGAAGGAGTGCTCGTAACGTTGGCAAATGAACTAGGACCAAGGAATCTCACAGATGAGCCCGAAGGCAGATCCGTGGTTACCTCGTAATTGCCGACGAGCGAAGGATAAATCAGGCCCTGCCGGGAGAGATTTATCTCGAGCCCACCGCTGCCCTGCGTTATCGAGCTTCTGTTGAGCGGGTATGATATATCAAGAACAGATACGCCCTGATAGGGTATCGGAGCGGGCAGATTCAGAACGCCGCTGGAGAGCTTGTAAGTGGATGCGTGTATTTGTCCCTCCGCGATCTGATACGTACCCGTTACGGGTTCAGTCAGTTGGATGCTTGTAAGTTCGATGCTATCGTTATTCATGATGGTTAACTCGTCCGTCACCTGAATGGAACCATCAAGACCGTACTTTATGATTCTATCCAGGTTGGATATCCTGAATATGGCAAAGGTTGCGGTATTCGTCGAATTAAATTGTACGTTAACTGGAAAAGGGTACACATTCGTCAGATTGGTGTAGGAATATCTGTAGGAGTATGGTTTGCCTGCAATCTGTGTGAAATTCGTCTGGAGAAGGTTGAGTGCATTTACCACCTGCACCGTGTTGGGAAGGGTGAAGTACAATGTCGCATTCGTCACCCGCGATTCAGGCAATGTCACAATTGGGACAGGTGTGATAGGAAACAGGTAATTCCCACCTCCTGTGGACCTCACCAATCCGTAAAATTCCATCCCTATGGTTACGTTGAGGTTTCCACCAGCAGGGATAGAAGGCAGTGTTGAGTTGTAAAATGTTGTATTCAGCGAAAGAACTGGGGTGGCAGAAAGGCCACTTACATTGTAATCCCAGAGTGTCATATAGTAAAACCTCGGAAACGCCACCGAAACGGGAACGGGCTGAGAAGCCACTGCACCGGTATTGTGGATATCAAGGGAAACTACAGAAGATGTCCAGCCAAATTGGTTGACAACGTATGTGGAGTTAAGAGAATAAGAAAAGATGGTCTGATCGGGGGTGGAGCTCAGGTTGCTGAAACTTCCCTGCTGGGCAAGAGTACCACCAGCCGAAGGAAGAAGCATCAACAGTACAAATAACAAAGTAAGGATTCCCTTCATCTTTCCCGCCAGTAATCCGCCGCGGGAGGAGGATTATAAGAACTCCGGAATGATGGAGTCTTAAACAGGACCAGCAACATGGAATAGAACCAACCAAGACGCTGCGTTTGAAATCAAAACTTCTCTTTCAGCCTGTGATAAGGGAAGATATCCTTTGTATCCACTCGCCGCTGCCGGTCACTTCAGAAATAGACCCTCCTTTGCGGAGTCTGAATTGCTTTGTCAGAAACATTTAATTCATTTCCTCTATGAACGCACTGATTGTTTTGACTCTCGTTAAAGAAATCATGACAAAGCAGGTTGTTGTCATGGATAGTGGAATGTCGGTATTGGAGGCCTCAAAGATGATGGCTCAAAAAAATGTTTCGTGTGTGATAGTCTCAGAGGACGACACAATTGTTGGTATAGTCACTGAGAGAGATATAGTGAGAAAGATTGTAGCCGAGCAGTTCAAGCCAGAAGAAGTTCTGCTCGAAAACATAATGACCACCCCGCTGATAACGGTTTCCCAGGAAGCCAGTGTCGAAGAAGCTTCGAAGGCCATGATCACATATGGCATCAGACGTCTCCCTGTGGTCGATGACGGAAGGCTCGAAGGAATAGTGACCGCGACTGACATCGCTAAACATGCAGCAAAGGAGAAGGACTACGCCGATTCGAGGCTGAACGCAATCGCAAGAATCAAATCCAGCGAGCTGCCGCCTTCGTATGCCTAGCCTGTACCGGTACCCTGGATTCATTATTCCTTTAGAAAATTGAGGAGCCGCTGCTTGAAAGCCGTACGCGGCGGAAAACCAAGGCTTGTTACATATGTAGAAAACCTGATTCTTTTATTCCGGTCCCTGATTTTCTTCTCGATTTCTCTGATCTCTTCTCCAACGATTGCGTAAGTCGTAGCATAGCCAGGGAACGATCCTTCATGGGCTGGAAACAGTTGATAGTACATCGAACTCCTCGACACCCCAGTTTTTCTGTGAGCCCATGTCAGGAATTCTGATAGGCTCTGCTTTCCGGTGTTTACTCTTACGTCACCCACGACGCGTAGAAATCTAATTAATCTCCACTTTCTTACTTCGAATTCTATTTCCATGTTGAGCAGATGGACTCCACCAAATCTCTCCAGCATGCTAACGTATCTCTTCTCAGCGTTTGATATTGGTTTCTTATCTTCAACTGCCTTTGTGGCTTCAAGAAATTCGAGCTCACGGTTGAAAGCTATCCCTTCTGTGATGGCTCCGGCTAGTGGGGTAAAGATGAGCTCTATGTTCTTAGGCTTCGCTGCAAATCTCATAGCGCTGTTAAAATGATGCACACAATGACCATACTCCTCATGTACCAGCGTGTCTATCATTTGAGGGACGTTGGTTATTGGATCCCTTTTTGGGTCCGTTGTGACAAAATAGTGCTGGTATGGCCTGGTGGTGAAGGTGTCGAAGAACTGGGCTGCGGCAGTGGGTATCACACCTGACAGATAATCCGGTGTTTCGACAACTGAAGTACGATAGTCAGGGTGAATTCCTCCCACATCCTGATCGACGAATTCTTGGATGATACTGCGTACCTCTTTGGTTAAGTCGACTATATCGGCAGGCTTGAACCCGTACCTCTCTCCGATCGCTCTGTCAACAGCTTCGACCGATTGTTCGCATCCATAATGCTTGGAGAGCTTCATGATTACTGATCTGAAGAAGGGCAGTTCACGATCTATCCACATGATCGCCTTTGATTCGAGCTGTTTGGGCGTTTCAGAGTAGTCGAAAGCCTTCCTGATAATTCCGGAGTAGAAGGATTTTCGTCCCATATCGAAGCCATGAGCCTTGAACAGTCGCTCGACCTCTTCGAAAGTGCCGTGCCCAAAGCCCTTTACTTCAAAAGTTGATACGAATCGCTTAACCGAATCAGCGGCCGTGTCGCATTCCTGCTTGAGTGTGTTCGATTTTGTATGCTCTTTTACAGTTTTTAGTATCATAACAAGGCCGTCGAGCCTGTACATCGTAAGCACCCTCACAGGAATCGTGACCTTCCTTGACTTGAAATGGTTGAGCGTTTCATCAAGAGCCTCCACCGACTCCTTGAGCAGGCTTTTCAGATGTTCTTCATTAACTCCTTCCTTCACAAGATGGGCGTATATCGAGGATAGGATCCCATCGAGAACCGGCTGCGGCTCTTCGAAGGAAACATCCGCTTCTATAGCTTCAAGTATTTTCCGACGAACCCCATCTGTCGACCTTGCTTTCAGAGCTTTGATCTTTTTCAACATTCTTTTGACATTTGAGCGAGATGGAACGAAGAACCTGCCCGCACAATCATTCCAGCCTTGAAGATAGGCTTGTGATGGGTAAACTTCCTTCCAGATATCAATCAACTCGTCATCAGAAGGCGCTTCTTCTCTCAATGTGAACACCTGTCCCTTCATGCCCAACCCCGAGTATTTGAGGTTTGTAATTGAATATCATGCTTCACACCGATACAGTTAATGCCAACACCAATGATCGGTTACAAGAGTGTCCTTTGCGAAGATTATTCCACAGCTTGAAAATGGGGATGGCTCTATTTTGATTTGCAAAAATTTCTAGACGATGCATAAATACCATCGCTTACAGGGCGCCCTGCAAGAAAATGAATAGTGGAGGAAAATCGAGATTCAATATACTCGGCTTTGCTGGGAGTCTGAGAGCGAACTCATACAACAAGCACCTCCTCAATGCGGCCGCAGAACTGATTCCCGAGGGGTCTGAATTGGAAATATTCGACCTTGAAGGCATACCACTGTACAACCAAGACAAGGAACGGGAACCACCCCCAAGGGTGGTGGAGTTCAAGTCGAAGATCAGGTCAGCGGACGCACTCCTTATAGCAACGCCTGAATACAATTACTCTGTTCCGGGAGTCCTTAAAAACGCGATAGACTGGGCATCGAGGCCGTATCCGGACAACTCCTTCGATGGTAAGCCAGTTGCCCTTATGAGTGCTTCCACCTCCATGCTGGGGGGTGCGCGCGCACAATACCATCTGAGACAGACCTGTGTCTTCCTTAACATGCATCCTGTCAATAAGCCAGAAGTGATCGTCACGTTCGCTCCCCAAAAATTCTCTGCCGATGGTCGGCTGACCGATGCTACAGCCAGGAAGCTGATTGCAGAACTCCTGGTGAATCTCGTCGACTGGTCCAAAAGGATTTCAACTGTTCATCCACAAATGGTGGATATCACCTCAGGCAGTGTGGCTGGGCTGTCTGACTAGATGCACTTGGGTTGAGCCTGGCAGATGCAACGCACCGGCGCGGTCTGACTGTTTGGAGCAAAATGCACCGGCTATTCGAAGTCAGAATCACGTTCAGGGTACATTTAAAAGGACCCGCGGATCTACACCCTTTGAGTTCGATATTGAAACAAGTCCCCCTTCTAGGCTGAACGCCTTTGCTCCTTTCTTCGTAAGCAATTCAGCCATTCGAAGAGAGTTACCCCCGCCTATGCACACTAGGAGCATCTTTCCTTTCTTGATTTCATCCTCCTTGAACGTCGAATGGTCGAGCTCACCCGAATACAGTATTTCGCGCACCTCGGCTGGGTGCAGAACCCTAACCTTTGCCTGTGATACTCCCAGACTAGATGCGATAAGGTCCAGCGCTTCAGGCTTTGGAACGTAGGAGGGGTGTGTCCAGATAATCTGGCTGAATTCTGTGCCAGCCTTTGAGGCTTCATCAAGAGATATGTTGATTCGTTGCAGGCTTTCCAAGCCGCCAGTTTCATCAAGGTATTTTGATGAGTCGTCTGCAAGCATCACAATAAAGCGATCGCCGATGCCGAAGTTAGCGAGGTTTACCACTCCCCATAGCGCGAGGGCGCTACTTTCACCGATATCATATCCTTTCGCAACGAAGAAACGCAGAAGCCTCTTCGCTATGTTGAAGTCGACTTCATGTTCGCCTGAATAAATGGACGGTTGGTAGAACTTCAATCCTGTCGCTTTTTCCTTGCTACGGATTCCTGCAACGTCTTGGTTGGAAAGGGGGAATATCACATGTACCTGCTTCCTACCATACTTTTTGAGAAGATATCTGCTGATCCCGGTCGAAGTGCCTCCGGTGCCGAACGTGCATACAAACCTGAAATCTGAAACCTTTTCGCCCAACGATCTAAGCTGGGCCTCAATTTCTGGACCTGTCAGCTCTTCATGCGTAAGCACATTGATCTCGTTATCGTACTGTTCTGGGCAAAAACCATCATAGATGCGGGCGAGAACTTTTGCGAGATTGATCACGTCCTGCCTCATGAGGAGATTTTCGATTTCTCCTCTCGCACTTTCAAAGGGCGAATCATCAAACCCGATCACCTTCAATTGGGACACTAGGTTCTCCGCAAGACCTTTTGCAGTAGTAGCATCTGAATTTATCCCAAAAGCCGGGGCCGGGCAGATATCGACGTCTAGATTCACCATCTCGACCCCACTGCTTTCCAAAGCCCTGACCACTCCCTCCTTTATTCGTCTGGAGACGAGCACCACAACCTTAAAACCCAGCCCTGTGAGGAGACCGAGTGCGATGCCAAAATTTCCGGAAGTAGCTTCAAAGATGGGTTGACCTCTTTTCAGCTTTCCGGACCTGATCGCTCTTTCAACGATTTTCACCGCGGCCCTTGCCTTGACAGATCCCCCTATCAACACGGAGTCCATCTTTCCCAGTACTTTCAACCTTGATGCATCCAGAGTAATTCCATATTCCAGTTTCGCGCACTCGATGAGTGTATTGGTAATATCCACTAATGGGGATGCGCGAATCGTACTTGTACCCGATTGACCGTGCTCGATGGATGGCATCCTCGAGTAGATCTGCGCCGTAAAATCTTTCAACAGCTCGAGGTCTGCTTCTTCAACCATGTACATTGCCTTCTTTCAACGGTACAATATAACGTTAGCCACGTTTCCATTCTACTCTTCGAACTGTGGTTAATGTATCTGGAATCTTGGGGGTGTCATCCCTGCCCCAAGCCTTGTATCTTACTACTCTGACCTGCGTTGATAGTGAAGCCTATCGTTTCAGGTCTGCTGCCAATCAAAAAGTAACCATCGTACATTATCGGTCCGTGGGATATATGAATAAAGAATATTTCGAACGATCGGTCTGGTCGAGTTAACTGGGTTGCAGGAGACGGACGTATTCGACTTTGTATTACAATTAGAATGAGAGTTGAGCTTGGCCACCCCGCCAGGGTTCAGCCCCCTGGCCCTGAGCTCCTTAAGGTACCTGAGTATTGTCTCATGACGGCTGAATCCAGCTTCCTTTAGCTTCTTCAACTGGTAATCGAGTCTGGCCTAGTACCCATGGATGTCATCTGTCATATTAGATAAAAGCGTAGGGCTAGGCTGTTGATTACTTTGCGCCGTCGGCAGGACTCGAACCTGCGACCAGCTGGTTACTGCGTGGATTAACAGCTTCAGCCTCCTCGTGGAGTCAGCTGCTCTACCACGCTGAGCTATCGCCGATGTTTCTACGACGGCATTCGGCGGCGCAGGTGTGTCGCCTTCAAGTATGAATTATAAGCATTTCCTGAATCGGCAAGGTAAGGCACGGATGATAACCCGAGCACATTTGTCCGTAATATCATTGGGATACGAGACAGACAGGTCATAACACGTATTCCGATTCGAACTGTTCAAGTGCCAACCTTGAACTCTTGATTCCCGGTGGATTCTTGAAAGCATAAGAGCAGAGAGTATCGGACGGTCCCGATTTTCCTCGTTTTCTGTCAAAATGCAATGCCCTTATCACGTCAAGCACGATGTTCATTCCATTTGCGGGGTCTGAACTCTTGAAGAATACATCAAGTGTGAACGGCTCGTTCAACGGACCCATTGCTTCGAGCCAAAGATACACGGTCCTACGAGTTCCAAGAAACTCCACAAAATCAGTGGTTCCCGCAACTGTTTCCACAGGCGTTTCAAGCTCTGAGGCTATCGCTCGACTTTTAATCTCCCTCTTTTGAGCTCTGACATCTTCCCGTATCGTGTTGAGCGTATCCGAACTACCACCGACGTCGAGCTGATAGCTCCTGGTTACAGATACACCCCTACTTCGCAGGAAATCGATAAGACCCCTATGAAGAACCGTGCCTCCCAGCTGGCTCATCAGGTCATCGCCTGCCAGTGGCAATCCTGACTTTTCAAATAATACTCTTATCTGCTCATCCTGCGCGACTGGAGCCGAAGTCGCATTTGCGTAGGGTATACCCAGTTCACTACATATTCGAGCATAAGCCTTAGCACTTTCCCTTTGGCCTGATGAGGATAGATTCACCGCAACGTCAGGCTGCATCTTCTCAAGCAATTTGCGAAACTCGGTTTCCGTACTCTTTGCTATCCCACCCGGGCGCAGGTGCTCCGGTGGTTCGTCTAACTCCAATCCAGGATGGATTTGTATGCTGCCCACCTTTCCCACCTTCTTTGGGTCCAGGTCGAACATTCCGACTACATTCAGATCTTCAATTCCAAATCCGCCTACCTTCGGATGCCAGATCCCGTTTGCCCCGGGGGGCTTCGACTTCAGAACCTTGATAACCGCCTCGGCCGAGTTTCCGGCACCAAAAAATACGACACGTATCATTTCAGCCGCCCCGATACTTCGAGATCAGAGCAACTAGGCCTGAAGCTCCCAGAAACGCGCCAATGAGGATGTATGAGAACTCTATCGGTGGGTAAAGTGAAGGGGATGTGGTGGCGGCGAAGGCGATGAGCAGCAGACCTATGATGAGCGTGATTCCCCCCGTAATTCTCAGGAGAATGGCAACATTATCGGCCAAGATAACTTCAGCAACCCCCCGAACCGCCAGCCTTTATTAGCCTTTACCGGTTTGTGGGATATGCATTCCCTCACATGCTCTTTGCCTGTTCCAGCTTATCAACCAAGTACTTGTCAACTATGTACGTCAACCCGTACCTTGAGAAAGCTTCCTGTTCTGCCTTCTTCTTGTACTTCAGGAAACACTCGAGTTCATCCTTCCAGAGCTGTTCTTCATAACGCGGGTCCTTCTGAAGTTCATGCACCCTCTTGATGTCTAGGTCTGTAAGCTTGTCATGAGGTAATTCATACTTCTGTATGTCAGAATTATGTAGAACAAGACCGCCAAGCCCTCCTGTGAATGTGTGTATATCTTCCACCTCAAGGTCATAAACAGGATCTGCGCATTTGCCTAAATTGGTTATCTTCAACACAGGCACAAGCAGGACATCAGACAGCAGAATCGAGCTGTAGTTGGTTTCGAATCCGTCCCCTTCGACTGTGATGGCTGGTTTTCGTCCGGTAATGTCTGACCAGGTCAAGCAGCCTTCCTGGGTGAATCTTCCGTCGTCATCAACGACAGAACTCGAAGCCGTACTGTACTTGGTGTGAAAGCCAGCAGCACCGTCGAATATTGTTACTGATTGACAGTCATCGGCCACTGAAGTATTCGATAGATCAGCTTTGTCGTCCTGTCCCACGACATGCAATAATGCACCAAACGGTTTCGCCCTTATGACCAGCCGATCCCCTGTTAGGCCAACTCTCGGAACGTACCCTAATTGTTTGAAAAGTACCACAACATCCGATGCCAATTTCGTCTGTTGAGCCCCAAAAACCATCTTTATCGAACTGTCATCTAACTCATTATAACCGCAGGCGGCCAGATATTCCATCTTCAACTTGTCGTTCACGTTAAAGAGTATGAACGGCACGCGCTTCCCCATGACCTGATCTGACATGCGGAAGACCTTCCTTAATATTAGAGCCAGTATTCGGTTTCTGAAATCCACGACAATGGATCTTCCGGCCGTATCAAAAGAGGCCTCCACGTTGAATACATCCCGGAGGCAATCTATAGCATCAATCGCCTCTTCCTTTTCGTCAGCCTGAAACATCAATCTAACCGATGCCCCCCGGTACCTAAGGTCCGCTCTCACAGTCATGTATCCAAGGATCCGTACCAGTTTGTCCGAAACCGGCACCAGTACGGGCAGTCTTTCCTCAGACCTCCCATAACGCAGATATCCTACATTCGGCGGCTCGGAACTTATGTAGTCTGTTACCGGTTTTACGATCTTCCGAACCCTATGATATGGGCTTCTCCCACTTCTGCTCGAAGGCTCGAGGGCCTTTTCCCAGTAGATCATTCTTGCATCTTCCGGGCATTCCTTTAGGATTAATTCTGCCAGATTAATGACATGAAGACTCTGGTTGTTAGGGAAGTTGGCTGCAGTTGCAAGCAAATCCCCTTCGCGTAGCGAAGATACTTCACAAGATTCGAGCTTGTTTCTTTCTCTGTTGAAGACCTGCACAGAATGATTTCCCGTTGTCTTCACGCGGAATCCATGCTCCGTTACAATCTCAAACAAGTCACCACTGTATCTATGCTTTGAGAATGATGCAACCGGCATGACCCCGGTCCGCAGATTCTCATCGCAGCAGAAGGTGCCGACACGCTCCACAACAGGAGGCTCGAATATTGAGCCTCCCGCTTTTCTGTAGCGTGAGAATAACTCCTGTATCGGTTCATTTCTGACAAGCCCATCGATTTCGACAAGAACTGACTCATCGCCCGTTATACTAGCATACACCCCCAGCCATTTGGCAGAGGGTGTCGTAAGCTCTCTAAGATGGGCGGCGTTGGCCGATCCACTCTTGATAACCATGCAGATATGTGCGCCCCACGGGTCCGCATCGGCGAGAAGGTAGACTGGCAGACCAAGCTCCTGATTCAGCCTTCTTATCACGTACCTCGTGCTTCTTGGCGGCTGACCTGCGGTGTTTATAAGGAGAGCTTTGAACCTGTCATGAACCTTTTCTTCGACGAATCTTGTGAAGAGACCACCCTTCTCTATGGCGATCACCATTTCTGCATCGGTTTCTACGAATTCGGCTGTAGTAAGAGCTGGACCAATCATCAGTCCATCAGGGTGAGAACTCAGGTCCTGCCTCTTCCCCTCATAGCCGGGTTTCGTGTATTCAATGGTCATGTTTCCGAAGATCGCACTCCTCTCATCCGGATAGACGTTGAAATCTTCTCTCGCCTTCATGAGAGCGGTCTCAAGGTCTGTGATTATCTCGTCAGATTCACTCTGGTCTGTGAACTCCATGTTGAAAGCCTGAGCCGAATAGAATACGTCCCTCAGTGTCGAAGTTCGGTCCTCGCTTACAAGTTGGTTTGCAAAGAACGCCAGCCAAAGCAGCTGGGTGTACGGTCTTATGTGCTTCACATTTCTCGATGACCTCTTTACGGAGTTGCTCCCAAGGATGTACTGCTTCAGCTTCTCGTCATAAACAAGATTGTTTACAGACCGACTGGGAAGCGTGATTTCCGGAAACTGTCCCGCCACTATCGCTTCATAAGCCTCCTTGCCCAACCTCCTGAATTCTTCCAGAATCTCTTTCTTCCTCTGTTCCGCTACCCCTTTAGGAATCTTCGACATCCTCTTCACCATCATCCTGGAACATATCTAGACCGATCAGCTTGTTATACGGAGGATACTTTTTTGCCCCAATCAGAGAAGTTGAGAACCTTGCAATGAGGGGCATGTACTTGGAGTATATGTTCATCTTCTTCCTCTGCTTTTCCATCGAACCAACCCTGCTCAGGTAGATTTGCAGCTTCCTGAACACCTCGCGTATACCATTTCTGAGCTCCTTCTCAACTTCTGGTCTGTCCGCGATGTATTCCTTCCCCACAGTTTTGAACGGTACCTTGGTTGAACAGATATGTGTCATGAGGATCAGGGGAGTGTCCTGATCCACCCTGTACCTTTTCAGATCTATCTCATCCGATAAAACCTTCCAAGAAACATCGCTTCCCTCATCGTACAACAACGGTATCCTGTTAGCGAACCTTAACAGTTTGATTCCCTGCTGGTTGATCTTGCCGCCATAAGCGAGCCCCACTTCTACGATGAAGGGAAAACCGGAGTATGCAGCCGGTTCCCTGGCGGTTACGGTGAAGAATTCGGGAGAGAGTTCTTTAACTATCCCAGCGGAAAAGATCTCTTCCCCCATTGGTGAAAGGCATTTACCATCGGGCGGCAGGAACCCTTCATAGTCATGCAGAGCCTCGGTGAATTTCACAAGGTCCTCATTGGAAAGCGACTTCGGGTCTGTTTCCGGGGGTATGCCAGAGTACTTCAAGAAATCAAGTGCGATCTTGTCTCCGACCCGATGAAACGATTGCACCATGAATTTTGAAATAGGCCCGCCCTTCCATAACCTGATCATGCGTTTTGCGGCTTCCACATCTATCCCGTGTGGGTGCGGAAGAGTTTCCTTCGGCGGGTCGGGCATAACGTTCGTTCCCCGGGTATAATGAACAAGCTTTCCCAATGGGTCGATAAATGTAATATTCGCATAAGGGGTTACGAGAGCCGTATTCTTGAAGTAGTCGAATATCTTGGTTGAGGATCTAAAGTAGTCTCCTTCCAAAGTTAGCCTCACCCTTGTCCCCCGCCATCCGTTGGCCTCACTTTTCTGACGTTCAAGTATGATGGGCGTGTTCTTTTCGATATCTATCATCATCAAGAATTTTTCAAATTTCACACCGTCGACGCTGCTGGATATTTCTACAGGTTTGTTGGTGGTGATTTGACCGTATAGAATCGACATGGTTCCACCCATTCCAAACATGCCGCGGGCCTGCCTCAGCCTGTATTTTGAACCGTAGAATATTCTACCGAACGCTTTCGGCACCTGCTCTCCCTCTATGCCAGAACCATTGTCCATTACCACGATCTCATAGTGCTTTGGGTCGGGTTTATCTTCACTGCCTCTGGCGGCGGTTATTCTCACGTAGACCTCGGGAAGAATTGTATACAGCTCACAGGAGTCCAATGAATTTTCGACGAGCTCCCTAACGGTAGAATAGAGTGCCCTCGAGGGGTTGCTAAACCCGGCAAGGTCGCGATTCCGGTAGAAAAATTCGGACGGGCTAATTTCAGTAAAAACAGTTTTGCTCATTAGTCATCGAGTCTCCCCTGTCTGGTCCGGAACGTTCGAAGATGGGCTGGAATTCGAAATGCAATACAAAGACGCGCGGTTCCTTTTAAAACAATCAGGATATAACTTTTCACGAGAAGGAGGTTCTGATTCAATCTTCCCATAGCTTAAGTCTGTCAAGTTTCGCCTGAGACCTAGCCTTTTGCAGTTCAGAATACACAACTTTGTGTTCGCTTCCGCTTGCCAATTCCTTTACTGCATCGGAAAGTAGATCGTTCTGCTCCTTAGTCCCGATCGACGAAACCGTATGGCCATATACGCTTATGTAGGCACCGGTCAGTTCCTCCATTATCCTGCGTGCCTTTCCGTTTATGCCGATTATTCTCCCCCTTACCCTTTCTAGCGAATTTCTTGATTTGCCAACGTATTCCCTGATGTCAATTACGTTCATGTAAACTTCTGGCTTTTTCAGCCGTTCACACCTCGCCGGTGAGAATCCCCTTCCTATCGCTTCCACCATTTCCACTGCCTTGAAAGGGTCAGAACCCATCTCGTTTCCCTCGTCTGTGGTATAGATCAGCACATCCCCACTGTCGCTGTCCACAGAAACTTTGACGCCGAAGTCCGATTCCAGCTTCTTCTTTGTTTCACCATTTCTTCCTATCACCACTGCCACCCTTTCCTTCGGCACCCTGACTACCTGGGAAAACTTCATGTAGATTTCACCCTTTTTAGAATCTGCTCCGCCTTCAGCGTACTTACACCTACCTTCGAGAAAAACCTGTTTATGTTTTTTATATCTCTTACCAGAAGTTCATCAGCCATCGGGTGCGCCCTTTCAACGGCAGAGGCGAAGTCAAAGAGCATTATCTTACCTTTGTACTTGAATATGTTGAACTCGGAAAGGTCTCCGTGCACAAGACCCGCATGTCTGTAAAGCTTTTTCATTGATACCAGTACTGCGTTGTAATCTTTCTGGGTGCCGCTTCCAAGCTCAGCCAGGGTGGGGGCAGGTATTCCATAATCTCCGATGAATTCCATCATGATGACGTTTTTTTCCACATGCAAGGGTTCAGGAACCGGTACGCCTGCGTCGCGTGCCAGCGTGAGATTCTTGAATTCCTTTTTTGCCCACTCGTACACCATCGTGCGCCCACTCGTCGGGACTCCCTGAAATCTTCTATCACCCGTAATGTAGATTGTTCTGTTTTTGAATGATGTGGTCACCGTATAAAATATCTTTACGGCGACATCCCTTTCGTCCTTTCTCCCCCAGTAGACCCTTGCCTCTTTACCGCTTCTCACTACGCCGTTGAGATAATCGAGCAGCCCCCTGTTGATCATCGAATAGAGTGTAAAGAGAGTCCGTCTGTCAAAAACTGCTTCGAGAGCCTGCTCCTCTTCGGATCTCTTCACAAGGTATCTGGTTTGCCTGTCTTTTCTGAACAGCTCTGCGCCAATTCTTTCCTGTATCCGACGCAGGTTATCCGTAGCACTCAAAGCTCCTTCGGTAGATATTCCTTATCCCTGAGATAATCGACCTGCGAAACGGTGTACCTCCAGAGGATGTCGCACCTCTGGTCGGAACTGAAGTCCCAAGGTGCTACGAGCACGACGTCCCCTTCTCTTATCCAGATTCTCCTCTTCAGCTTTCCCCTGATTCTGCCCAGTCTCGTCTTGCCGTCGGCACACTGCACCATTATATGATCACTACCCATAAGTTTAACCACTCTGCCAAGCATCTCGCCTTTCTCAGGGAGGACAAGCTCCTTGAGTGCCTCTTCGCTGAGCACCTTTCGCTTTCCCATCTGCTGTCAGTGGGACGGCTCGCAAGAATGTGTAATAAATGTGTCGTATGAAATATTACATTCAGGCTTTGAATTTATATATCATCAAAAAAGGTATGCCGTCAATCAACCTTATTGCCCTGGGGTCAGCGAGCTTTTCGGAAATCGCCAAGCCGACTATCTTTTTTCCAACCAGGTTCGCGATTTCGCAACTGCGCAGGGACTCGATCGCCTTTTCCTTATCCACTAGTTCTCCCCCGAAATATCCATCATGTATGTCAATCCTCAGCTCCCCTTCTTGCAGGCTTCGGCCAAGTACATCATTATCACATATGTTAACCATGGTTGAGCCCTGGAATCCCATGGACCTCAGCCTGAAAGAACCCTTCATTTTGCTGCTAACCCTTGAGGGGAGACTTGGCGCCGCACGCTTCACACACAAGTATTGATATTTTGCGCTGTCTCTCTATGTGCGTATCTGGGTTGCCACACACGGGGCAAATCACGTTGTCCGCCACGTATCTTTCGATCAGGACACGGAAGGAATCTTTACTCTTTCTTCCGATAAATATGGCCCTGCCTTCTTTGTCCAACGAAGCTGCGGTTGCGAGTTCCCTTGCCAGATACATAAGCAGTTTGTTCGGATCCCTGCGAATCACGTCCGCGATTTCTTTGAAGTTCCTGAGGTAGGTTCGGTTTCCTACGAAGTTCACTTCAGGGGTTGGCAAGACAAGTCTGCTTACCTTCTTCATACCCTCCTTCTGCAGACCTTCCTTGACGCGATCAAGTAGGGTCCTGTAGTCTGAATTTGACACGGAATGTATTCTAATTGGTGCCCTTAAAACCTTTGTCCAAATATGCGATTAGACACAGATCACCGCATTTGGGGGTTTCATACATAGAAAAAGTGCAAGTTACAGCTGCAAGCATAAAAAGGGGGATTATTCAGTGGTGGCGAATCGGATTGCCGACAACATTTCCATTTGAAGAATTCACGAAGCTGGATATCAGGGTGGGAAGGGTTGTGGAAGCAAAAAATGTGGAAGGTTCAAAAAAGCTGCTGGTACTTAAGGTCGACCTCGGGGGTCAGGTGAAGCAGTCTGTTTCAGGGATAGCAGAGTTCTACCCACCTGAAACACTTGTGGGGAAGAACCTGGTCGTTGTAACCAACCTGCCGCCAAAGAGGCTATTCGGTCTGGACTCCGAAGTCATGATTCTGGCAGCCTTCGATGGATCAAATCTATCCTACCTTATGCCGGAAAAGGATGTTCCGGCGGGGACCAGGGTTAATTAGACGGTCCCGGCATTGATTCCTTAGTCCAGTCTTTCGATGTCTATAGGAATCCTGATGCCAGACTCTGGCTCAGGGTCTATCCAGCTCCAATTGAGTTTTTCAAGTGGGTCTGAAATTCTCAGCTTGAGATCACCCTCGACATGGCTCACCATGGCAACCATGTTCATTCCTTTCATCTTCACATTTCCGTTTACGAAATGAAGCCTTGATTCTGGAGCGATGATGTTCCTTATGCCAGAGCTACTCTTGAAAGAGTCATCAAATGTCATCGGTCTAGACCCTCCTGAAATAAGAAAAATATCGCTGACATCACTCATATTCCCTGCCACCGTTCTTCGCAGAACGGACGCAAGTGTAGAAATAAACCCTGAAGTGGCATCTCCCACCTGCATGGCGGACTGTCCCCTGCAAAGGACTTCCGTCGCCTTTTCGCTTTCCGTCAGAAGATTAACCAAAGCGAAGGCAATCTTTTCATCTATCTTCTTGTATAACTGGTCCAGCGGCATTTCGTTCATCCTTTCCTCCAGAAACTGTTCTCTGTCGACTACAATCAAGCCAGATGAAGTTCTTTTTATTCTTGAGATTGAGGTAGCTGCATGAAATTCCATCCATACATCTTTTTTAAACGGTAAGAGCGCAATAGCCAAAGTAGGCGCACCCGTACTGTCGGAGATTTCACACAGCTTCGGCATGAGAAACGAACCTGAAGTACCCCCTAGACCACCCAGTATCACAACAAATTCCGCGTTAGACGCCAAGCTTCTCGCGTATTCCGACGTCCCATTTTGGTCTGCCGACCTCCAGTCAAAAAATCGATATTCTCCTGGAACGTCCTTTCTGTTGAAACTTGCAAAAAGGTACTCCGCCGAAAAACCCATTTCACGCATGTAGCTCACCATCGAACTTCCAGCCGTGCCGACGCCCACGACAAGCGGTTTGCCCCCACTAGTCATCTAAATTCCTCTGCAACCCCGACCCTCCGTCGACTCCCGATTTAAGCAGAAGTCATCACAGGAGGTTCACAAACGCTTTAAATTTGTTGACCATTTTGAGCTTATTCTTGTCGATATGATTAGACTCGGCCAGATTTGGCGGTGTCGGCCTTTCCACCCTCCAATTCTCTGTCCACGCCTCGCAACTTTCTCCAGTTCAGCATCAACGTCAGTGGGTGCGAAGCCTTAACCTCATCGAGCGGACCAACCGAAGCATTGTAAGGGGCCGAAGCGTATATGGCCGGATTTTCCATCGCATCTTTGCCTATCTTGTTCAATATCTCCGAGAACTCGTCTATCACTTCAACAGGTTCGGACTCGGTCGGTTCGACCATAAGTGCCTCGTCCACTATCAAGGGAAAGTACACAGTGGGGGCATGGAAACCAGTATCCAGAATGGCCTTGGCTACCTGCAGCGCACTGGATCCCGTCTTTGCAAGAGGTCTTGCAGATACCACAAATTCATGCTTTCTTGGCACCCCTTCTGCAAAGTCGGTCTTGAAGAATTTCGCATCGAGGCGTCGGAGCAGATAATTGGACGCGGCGACTGCCTGTTCCGACACGTCTTTCAATCCTTCGGGACCAAGCGAGAGTATGTAAGAATAGGCCCTTATAAGTACACCAACATTACCATATCCGCCCTTCACACTCCCAACAGAGTGCGGAAGAGAGTGAACCCATTCGTACCCCTTGTCGGTCTTCTTCAATACGGGAACCGGTAGAAAATCACTAAGGTAAGATTTGACCGCGACCGGACCCGCGCCTGGTCCACCGCCTCCGTGGGGTGTCGAGAATGTCTTGTGCAGGTTCATGTGAACTATGTCGAAGCCAAGTTTTCCAGGCTTAACCCTTCCAAGTATAGCATTCATGTTGGCCCCATCATAGTACATAAGAGCGCCATTTTGATGTATCAGCTCGGTTATTTTCAGGACGTCCCTTTCGAAAAGACCAAGCGTATTTGGCACCGTCATCATCATCCCAGCGGTGCTCTTGCCTACGATCGTTTTCAGTTTCTCAAAGTCTACGATCCCCCTGTCATCGCTCGGAACGGTAACGACATCGAAGTCTGCCATAGCCGCGCTTGCTGGGTTCGTTCCATGGGCCGAGTCGGGTATGATTATCTCCTTCCTTTTGTCACCTTCACCCCTTATCTCATGATACTTCTTTATTATCAGAGTGCCAGTAAATTCGCCCTGAGCACCAGCTGCAGGTTGAAGGCTGACCTCATCCATACCTGTGATCTCTGCAAGAAACATTGAAAGGTCGTAGAGAATCGAAAGCAGACCCTGAACGGTGGAGTGATGTTGCAGTGGGTGGGCGAACTCGACCTTCTCAAATGAAGCCACCCTGTCATTGAGCTTGGGATTATATTTCATTGTACAACTGCCAAGAGGATACATGCCTGTGTCAACAGAAAAGTTCATCTGCGAGAGACGTACGAAGTGTCTTACAACTTGCATTTCTGTCAATGAAGGCAGGTCGATTTCCTTTCTTTCGAGATAATTCGGTATCTTCAGCTCAACATCTCCATCGATTGGATCAGGAGGAACGTATCCAATCCTGCCGGTACGTCCAAGTTCGAACAGAAGTTTTTCGTCCCACTTTGCCTGCCTGAAAACCATATCAGGCCACCTCCAGCATGACATCTACCAGTCTGTCGACGTCCTCTTTGGTATGTGCTTCTGTTACACCAAATAGCGTTAGTTCATCAAAACCATCGTAGTACCAGGACAGTGGAACTGCGCCGAACATGTTTCTTTCGGCCAGGTTCCTGTAAATTTCTGTCCCAGGTTTGTGAGATAGATTTCGAACTGTGAAATCCGAATAGAACTCTGCATCAAACGCAGGGGCGGTGTATTTTCCCGTCTCTGAGATTCGTTTGGCCACATAGTGCGAATTGGAGGTCACAGTCTTGGCCAGCTTCCGAAGCCCTTCTCTACCAAGGAGAGCGAGATAGGCAGCGGCAGCGACCGCCATTAAGGATTGGTTTGTGCAGATATTGGATGTCGCCCTTTCTCTTCTTATGTGTTGTTCCCGTGTTTGCAGTACCATAACAAACCCATGTCCGCTCCCTTTCTTTTCCGATGTCATTCCGATTATGCGACCGGGCATCTGCCTGATGAAACCAAGCTCCCCTTTTGCTGCGAAGATCCCAAGGGAAGGTCCACCGTAGCTCATTGGTATTCCCAGGGGCTGTCCCTCCCCAACCACAATATCGGCTCCATAATCACCAGGGGCAGACAGAATGCCCAGGCTTGTCGGCTCGACCCCTACGATCAGCAAGGACCTCTTTTCATGCAGCAGTTCGCCTATTCTTCTTACACCAGATTCTATTCCGCCAAAGAAATTCGGCTGTTCTAAGTAAAATGCCGCAACGTCATCTCCAACTTTGCGTTCAAGGTCTGCTTCATCAATCAAACCATTTTGATCATCAAATCGTACTTCCTGTATTTCGATTCCGGCAGGCACCAAGTAGGTTTGGATCACTGTTCTTCTATCGTATCCGGAATTCTTCGCTACGAGCACCTTCCTTTTGCCGGTGTATCTTACGGCCATCCTGCAGGCTTCGGCGGCAGAATTTGGCCAATCATACATAGACGCGTTGGCCGCATCCATGCCTGTCAGGTCGCATATCATACTCTGGTATTCAAAAAGGGCCTGCAACATACCCTGACTAATTTCCGGTTGATATGGCGTATACGAGGTGTAGAACTCCGACCGCGAGAGAATATGTTTTACAGCTGGTGGCACGTAGTGTGGCCATATGCCTCCGCCCAGAAATGGTGGATTGTCCTGGGCAGCCTTATCGACCGATAACTTCCTCCCAATACTTCTCTCCACTTCCATCTGAGTGAGAGGGCCTGGGATATCCAGAGGCTGTTTTTCAAGAACTTCCTCCGGAACATCGACAAACAGTTCATCCACTGTTTTACATCCTATCTTGGCCAACATGTTTTTCAGATCTGCGTCATTGGGCAGCAGGTGACTATACTTCTTCATTAGAGCGGCCGCCCTCATTCACTCATTTAACCTTGTCTCGCGATTACTGGAGAATTTCAGGATGATTTTTTAAGTAACCTTGCGGTTTTGTTTTTCATGCTCAAAACGAAGCGTGTATATGTGCCCCCGTCCCCTGACGACGGTGTTCGTATCCTCGTGGACAGGATATGGCCCCGCGGAATCAGAAAGGAGGATCTGCGAATGGAAGCCTGGTACAGAGATATTGCACCTTCGGACGACCTACGCAAATGGTTCTCCCATGACCCAGAGAAGTGGGAGGAGTTCAAGAAGCGATTCTTCAAAGAAATAAATGGAAAAGATGAATTCAAGAAACTGGTCGGAATCGTCCGAGAGAAGAGTTCCAAGGCTGGCGGAAACGTGACACTGCTTTTTTCTTCTAGAGAAGAAGTCTACAACAACGCCAGTGCTCTGAAGGAATTCATAGAAAAGGAGCTCAGAGCAAAATAGGTCGGTCTACTCCCTTAGCGAAAGGAGCGCGAGGACCGTGAGTATATAGTTCACGAAATAGAGACTCACACAGTAAGGACACAATTTGCCGATCAGGACAAGCTGCTCGTACCAGAGGTAGATGGTAAATATGTCTCCTAGAAGAAGGAGCGGAACCAGGACATAGGCATTCAATTCCTTTCGAGCGAACCCACTGTAAGCAGAAGAAATGATGAACAGCAGCGGGAACCATATCAGACCGAAAATGTACATGGGGATGCCAAAGAACTTGCTGTACGGGCTGCTCGCCACCGACCCGCAGCTGAAAAAGCTATTTATGTTGCACGATGTGAAGTTCGCAGTCACATATTCATAAGTCAGCAGGATCGCTATTACTATGCCAACGACACTAAGAGATATGAAGGCAAGCGAAAGTCTGTTCAGAAAGCATCCCTTGCCCCCGATTTGGGTGAATAAGCTTCCGCCTGCGCGACTCCGTATAAGGTATTCTGCCCAGTCGAATAGGCCACTACAGGACTCGGATTCATAGACAAGAGTGCCAACTGAGCGTAAGGCTGTCCGCAGACATTCGCAGGTTTTCCACCATCCACCTTGCAAATTGCCGCTATGATTGATGCTGCACCAGCATCAATCTGCTTTGATACCGAGTTGTTAACGTTATCGAGTTGTGAGTAGATTTGCTCCCAACTTAAACCCGTCAGAATCGTAGGCGAAAATGGCGAACTCAGGAGAACGTACTGATTGCCAATATCAAGGAAGGGTATGCCCAGGCTACTGTCATACTGGCTCCAGAGTTGCTGGTCCTGTGACGGCACAGGCTGATAGTTGTTTCTCTGCCTGTCAAAGGCTTCTATTGCCACGAAAGATATGTAGCTACTTGTAAAGTTTACGTGGCTGTAGGTCACAGTGGAAAGGTTACCGTCATTAACGCCGGATAGCATGTACTCAAGACCCGAGAGATTTCCGAATTTTGAGAGCGCTATTGAGAGGCTCCATCTAAGACCGGCACAAAAGGGGCAGAACTCCCCGCCGATGTAAAGCACTTCTGGCAGACCGTTTTTATTCAAGGGAGGACCCGAAATTGTACTTGGTATGTAAGAAAGACTCACGTTTGCCACCGAATTCAGCGTGGCATCTGTGACAGAAGTCAGGTTCCCGTAAAAGTCTGACGATATGGGGGTCCCGAGTATTCCGGGGTTATTGTTCCCGTGCGGTAGCTGGGAGTATACAAGGTACCCCACTCCTCCTCCAGCGACCAGAATTATGATGAATATGGTGGTGTAGAAGTGTTTTGGCATTTCCTTTTTGGGGCCCGTGTATTTTATCTTCGGGTGTACCGTCCTATGATGCTGTTCCAGTGAGTCAAGAGTGCTGAATTTTTTATTGCATATCTTGCATTGAGGCAACCCATCTCAGCCAGCTGCCCCTTCCGACAATCCAGATTTAGCTGTTTTGTCATCACCATGGTCCTTGAGATTAATGATGCCTTTCAATGAAAGAAGATTCCGTGAATAACAGGTTCATACCTTGCACTCTTTCACATCGGACAATTAATCAATTGTACATCATTCGGTTCTTCTACACATCGCAAAAGACTTGTGCCGTCGCCCTATATCAGTCCTGCCAGAACTGTCTCGTCGTGATGAACTTCAACTTGGCATCAAGAAGGGAACGATAGAAATCGCCTTCATTCTCATGCATTCTTGCAAGAATCCTCGATGCAGTCTGGGGTCCTATCCCGTAAACTGAAAGGGCAATGATCGCCTTCTTGCCGTAAGACAGAACCAGGTCAGCGCATCTTCTCAACCTGGAAAGTTCATTCCTTTCTTCGTCGGTAAGCAAGGAGGAAGAGAGCCTCCTTCTGACCAGTTCCGGACTTTTTGTATCCGGCCAGAATAGCGGAGCTACCAATTTGGATCCGCACACTCCGCAGCCTGGTTCCTCGTCAAGTTGACCGATCGTGGTCCTGTCACCTTGATTACCGCATTTCATGCATATAAGTTCGACATCTGTGCCTGACGTGAGCAGTTTCATCCTCTGGACTGTACTTCTTCTAAGATTTTCTGGAGCCACGGCCTCGGGGAAGTCCAGATACTTGTAGAGAATGTGATAGGCAAGAGGTGTAGGTTTTTCTCTGGCCTGAAACACAGAGACTGTGACGCTTCCATTCCGGACCGAGGATAATAGGTTTTGTGCAGAAGACATGTCGATGAGGTCCCTTCCTGTTTCCCTGATCGCTTCTTCGAACACGGGAGTAGTCTCGAATCTTGTCGGAAGAGAGCACAGGTTCGGATGCGAGATGTATTTTCCTCTGGGAATCGCGCCGAATCTTTCGCCTACAACCTTGACCCTTGCAGGGAACGGAAAGTTCCTCTTTGAGGCGGTTGCGTAAAGCTCTGCCAATTCTTCTCCTGATATTGAAAACAGCTCATTTGCAAGCCGTTCCAAGCCAATGTCTTCCGTATTCGCCGTCAGTTCGAAGAGTATCCTGTACCCATCCATCCACCATCTGCGGACGAGCCCCTTTCTCGAAAGCAGTTCTTCGAACGAAAAGCCGAAAGTTCTGTTCACCCTTTCTCCGAAGCAGAGGTGGAGCACAAGATGATTTCCGAATCCTTCCACCAGTACAGTTTTCTCTGTTGGAAGAGCAGCGCCCATGCTGAGGTGTTCATCTATCTCTTCGATTACTTTCCTTACCGCATCGGCATCCGCGGGTAACGATGAACACAACAGAGGTACGGAATTGGCGCCTCCGTATGTCTTGATGGCATCTGCCACCATTCTTCTGAGTGTGCCTACACACCTGGCAAGTTCCATCGGTAAGGGAATCATCTCTCCATCCCAGCCTGGGACGGCGGCAAGGGGGTCTTCGACTGAAGTCACGTACACTTTTCTGTCATCCGAGACCTTTTCTACCTGCCATACTCTGCCCTTCAGGATGATGTGAACGCCAACTCTGACCTGCAGCAAGACAAACTCTTCGCCAAGTATACCAATCCTCTGATTTGATGCAAGGTCGACGACAAGGTACCTCGTTTCATCCGGTATCGTGGAAAGGTTCTGGTAGTAGTATTCCCTGGTGGCCCTGTTTCTCACCATTGCATCCCCCTCAATCTTCAGCTTCCTTAGTTCAGCCATGTACCTGACCACGCGGTTGAGTGTAGCTGAATCAAGTTCCCTGTATGGTGAGGTTCGGCGCAGAAAATCCAGAGCCTCGTCGAACCGAATGGAATCTCTCTCTAGAAGAAGCCCAGCTACCTGGTGCGAGAGCACATCAAGAGAGCCATAATACGGTTCTGTCCTCTCGAGTCTCCCTTTTCTGGCCTCCAGAATTGCTGCGCAGGCTTCGAGAACATCCTCCGCGGAGACACATATGGTGATTCCATTCGATATTCTTGAAAGGGAGTGACCTGCTCTACCAACACGTTGCACCAGCGCCGATACCTGCCTTGGAGACATGTACATTATCACCAAGTCGACAAGCCCGATGTCGATTCCCAGCTCAAGGGTTGACGTACAAACCAGAGCTTTTATCCTGCCCCTTCTGAATTCCTCTTCGACTCTCTCCCTTTCTTCCCTGGGGAGTGAGCCGTGGTGGACCCCCACATCTTTCCTAAGACGGGACAGTTTTTCGCCCAGCATTTCGGCTATCGTTCTGCTATTTACGAATATCAAAGTCGAGCCATGGGCTTCGATCAAGGAATCTATCGTCGAAAGCCTGCTAGCCAGGTCGAGCGAAGAAAAGGTAGATTCGGATATGGAATAATCATCTTCGTTAGGGGTCGGATAGATCACCCTGTAGTCATACTCCTTTGTCGCACTTGCAACCACTAGGTCGTGAGGTATCGCCGAAAATATGTAGTCAGCCGCCGTCTTTGGTGAACCTATCGTCGCTGAAAGAGCCACAACCTGAAAATTTGGAGCAATTCTTCTGAGCCTTTCAAGGCCAACTGCTAGCTGTTCACCCCTCTTACTCTCTATCAGCTGGTGGAGCTCGTCCACAACGACCGCCTGCAATCCAGTTAGATTCTGCCTCATTCTCGATCCTGGGAGTATCGCCTGCAGAGACTCTGGAGTGGTAACTAGCAGATCAGGAGGTCTGTTACTCTGCCTGGACCTCTGAGAAGTGGGCGTATCGCCATGTCTGACATCTATCGAAAGACCCAGTCTTGCGCAGAGTTCGCTGAGTCTCTTGAACATATCGCGATTTAATGCTCTCAATGGAGTGATATACAGGACGGAAATGTAACGTCCCTTTCCCAGTGAATGAATTACTCTGCTCAAGATGGGTAATATCGCGGCTTCGGTCTTCCCCGAACCCGTCGGCGCAACTATGAGTAGGTTTTCTCCTCTTGCTACACGAGGTGATGCAAGAAGCTGCGGCGGAGTCGGCGTTGTAATACCAGAGCTGTATGCTGCCTGTCTCACCTCTTCCGCGAGGTAGCTAAAATCAACACTTTCAGCCAAGCCGGCTCGCTTCTGCTCCGGTGTACTGTCGCTTAAAGAGTTGCCGTGCACTCTAAGAGAATTGGTACTACACTCCGTTCAGCTAGCCCTCACGAGTAGAAGTAGAAGGATCGCTATCTCGATGAGCGAGGAGCCGGCCAGTATCAGGGTTGGGTACACGAAGTTACCGTACAGAAAAAGTGCTACAACGAAAGATGCTGCAGGTATGCCAAAAACGATCAGGTTCACTATCGTGTACACCACCGTGTTGACGAAGCCGAGCACCCCCAGTGCCATCGATTTTACGGTGTAGTGGAAGTAAAGGGCGGTGTAAAGGACGCATGCGACCACGGTCAACATGAATGCAACGATTGGTATGAACAGGTCAGCATTTCCTGTAACCGCCGTGAACGTAACTCCGAGAAGGGCCGCCGATACTCCGTAAAAGAGTATAGTCACCGCGAGCTTACTCTTTACGTTGGTAAACCTGCCCAGGGGCAGCGTCATAAAGTAGGATAATCCCCTGAGCTCTGTAAGATAAAGAACGTATGCAAGAAAGGAGGAAATTGCAGCCACCGGTAGCACGCTTGAAATGAAAAGCGCAGGATAGGATTCTGCTGCGCCCGACTGAGCGGACACTACGCTCGAGTATATTGTTATTATGACATAAATGAAAGGAACGATGATAAAGCCCACCAGTCTAGGTGATCGAAGCATCTGGCGAAAATCAGAAAGAACGAGTGCCGTTATTGGTGGACGGACCATTGCCCTGAAGCTTCCTCTCCTGCTCGCAAAGAATGTCAATGGTGAAAGGAGGGCTACAGAGGTTCTCCTGAAGGCGACATATCCTACGATGGCCACAGGTACTGTGTAGACTAGCGAGATTATCAATGCCAATCCATGTCCCTGTGCGACTCCATCCAAATTCAAGACGGGTACATATGTCGCCTGAAAGAAAGAAATCTGAACCTTGCTGGACTGCACATATCCTAGAACGAGTGAAAATAGGAGTATGGGTATCACTGTGATGATTCTTATCAGGGTGGATAACCTGCTGTTTGTGCCAAGTCTCCGGTAGGCCCGAACTATTGCGGAAACTGCAATGAGCGCCAGGGCTGTTGAAAGAACCGCAGCAAGGATTCCGGCAAGCATCAACCAGGGACCCAGCACCAATCCGGCTATGAGGAGTATGGCGACGGATACCAATAGTGGGATCTTGAGTGATGAAATCAGCGCGCCAGATGCAACGGTTTTGACATCACCATCACTGAGAGGCAGGGTGAGCAACGTATCCCTTATCTGCGGACCAGCCGATGCTCCATATGATATCTGCATAACGGAGATAAAAACAGGCATAAATGTCCAGATCAACACCCCAATTGGATACGTAAGGTATCCATTCAGCGGTAGAAATCTTGCTTCGGCCATAATCAGCAAGAGCAGAAACGCAAAGGGCAAGGCTATCAGATACTTGGACCTCGTCGCAGAGCCTATCGCTCTTCTCATATTAGACGGCGTCATTCCTGTTAATCGGCTTGCAACATACCCTTGGTAGAGCAGTTCCCTTGCCACATAGTCTACGAGTTTGACTTTGGGAGAAGGGGATGGGTCGGCCCCCGAAGCTTCGACCTCATTCGCATTGGCATCTTTCAAATAGGTCACTCTAATGCCTTGAGCACTTCGTCTATCTCCTTCTCCATGTTAGTGGCCTTCAGGAACACTTCTTCAAGTGTAGAACCATGTATGCTGGCTTTCAACTGCTCCATTGTCCCCTCCGCCACCTTGGCGCCCTGGTCTATTATGCCCACTTCGTTGCATATTCTCTCCGCAACATCCATTATATGAGTCGAAAACAGGACTGCACCACCTCCGGAGGTATGCCTCACGAGCAGGTCCTTGAATATTCTGACGGACCTTACGTCTAACCCGTTGAATGGTTCGTCAAGTATCAGAACCTCAGGTCCATGCATCAGAGCGGCTATGACCGTCACCTTCTGCTTGTTTCCCATGGAAAGGGATGCGATAGGCGTGTCCATGAATTCATCAAATTCGAACGCAGTCACAAGAGATCTAGTTTTCTTCATGTCGGGTAGCTTTCTTAGGGAGGCAACCAGCTCGAGAAATTCGTTCGGAGTCAGTGAATCAAAAAGAACCGGATTCTCAGGAACGACTCCAATCTTTCCCTTTATCCAGACAGCATCGCTGTCTATATCTCTGCCTAAAACCTCCACGGTTCCGGAATCTCTCTCTGTCAGACCGATGAGAGCTTTTATCGTGGACGTCTTTCCTGCCCCATTCGGACCCAGTAGTCCATAGATCTCCCCTTTCTTAACAGAAAATGAAAGATGGTTCACGGCTGTCTTCTGCCCATACCGCACAACCAGGTCGTCGACTCGTATGGCTTCGCCGGAAGCTGTCATTGAACAGATGGGGAGCCACATTCGTTACTTAAGTCATTCCAGCAAATGAGCGGGCGGTCTCTCCATGTGTGGTGGGAGGAGTGGCTAGCTTGTAATATTACTGTATCTGCCTCCGAAGATGGGACGGAGCAGCATGAGTGTTGTAGCCCAGTTCCATCCATCTCTGTTCAACTCAAACACCTGTCCCGAATCATCGTCCTTTTGGACAGATGCAGGTTGACTGTCAGCGAATTTTGCGATTGACTCGAGCCGCACAGATTTGAAGTCAGATAAGGCGTATGAATCAAATCTTCAATTGAAAACAATAGGCGGGAATCGATGCACTTCTGCTTTTGACGTACGCCATTTATAGATCCCACATCGTGAGGATAAAGTGTGAATAGTTATTTTAACATCCTGCTTCTAAGGACAGGAGATGTGCTTTGGCGTTATTGAAGTCGCATAGATTCAAGCCATTCAGCGAAAAGCAGTTCGGTCTGGAAGAAACCACAACCATTGATGACCTGATGTACCGCAGGCTAGATATTTCTGGTAACCCGATTGACGAGTCTCCCGAATTGCCTGTCGCCTTGCTCAAGACGATGTGGGCTGAAATGATGTTTGGGAGGATTTTCGATGAGCAGGCGTCCAAACTTTCAACATTCAGGGTTATAGGAACCTATGCGCCGTACAGAGGTCAGGAAGCGGCCCAGGCTGGTGTTGCACTGGCGCTTGGTAAGGACGACTGGTTCGTTCCCATGTACAGGGATTCCATGGCGGTAACCCTGAGGGGGCTGGAACCCGAAAAGATACTTCTTTATTGGGCTGGAGATGAAAGGGGTATGTTGATACCCGAGGGTGTCAACATGCTACCCTTTTCGATTGCCGTAGGAACCCAGATTCCTCACGCCAGCGGCCTTGCTCTTGCTCAAAAGATCAAGGGAACCGGGTCCGCAGTCCTGGTAACTACAGGTGACGGAGGGACGTCGAAGGGAGACTTTCATGAAGGGATGAACATGGCAGGAACATTTCATCTTCCACTCGTCGCAGTCGTCGAAAACAATCAGTATGCCATTTCTGTGCCAAGGACAAAACAAACGGCATCAAAGACGATAGCGCAGAAGGCAGTATCATACGGGTTTGAAGGACTGCTCGTAGACGGGAATGATGCTATTGCGGTTTACGAAGCCACCGACTATGCACTTCAAAAGGCTCGAAATGGGGAAGGACCAACGCTGTTAGAGCTGTACACCTACAGGATGGGCGTGCACACCACCGCTGAACTGGTTTCACACAAGCTTCAGCCTCCTGAGGAGATTGAGGAGTGGCAGCAGAGGGATCCCATCCTGAGGCTGGAAAGGTACATGATGAGCAGGAACCTGCTCAGCGAGCAGGAGAGGTCTACTCTTCTTGGGGAGATGGAAAAGAGGGTCAGGGACGCGGTAGATGCCTTCAGGAAGGTGCAACCTCCCGATGCCCTTGAGATGTTCAACTACACGTATGATAAGCCCACGCCAGACATCATCAAAGAGATGAATGAAGACTTCCAGACCCGGCTACCCACACCCGATATTCCTGATGAATCGATTCCAGAAGGGGGCAAGCCTAACGTCAACATAAGAAACGCCATCAACATGGCACTTCGGCAGGAGCTTGAGAGGGACAAAAGAATAGTGGTGTTCGGAGAAGACGTTGGAAGAAACGGCGGAGTGTTCCAGGTAACAAAGGGGCTACAGGAGGAGTTTGGCTCTGAGAGGGTTTTTGACACTCCACTCTCAGAGCTTGGAATAGCAGGCCTCTTCTTCGGCCTATCTGTGGGCGGAATGATTCCTGTGGCGGAGTTCCAGTTTGAGGGGTTCACCCCTCCCGCGTATGACCAGCTGGTTACCCATATCTCAAGAATAAGGAACAGGAGCAGGGGCCGCTTCTTTGCAAGGGGTGTAATACGGTTCCCGTACGGTGGAGGTTTGCACGCCCCCGAACTTCATCTGGATTCGAATGAGGCAATATTTTGCCACACACCAGGTCTTAAAGTGGTTGTTCCCTCCAACCCCATCGACGCGAAGGGACTACTCGCCTCGGCTCTTGAAGAGGAAAACCCTGTAATATTTATGGAACCAAAGCGTTATTACGACTCGCCTAGACTTCCAGTCCCAGAAGAAAGATACAAAATACCAATCGGGAAGGCGAAGGTTCTTAGAACTGGGGTCGATGTGACGGTTATTACGTATGGCGCAATGGTATGGCCAACCCTTGAGGCTGTGGATGCCTTAAGCTCACGAGGAGATTGCAAAGCTGAAGTTATTGAATTGAGAACACTTTCTCCGATGGATTTCTCAACAGTAAGAACTTCTGTGGAGAGAACAGGGAGGGCTGTAGTAGTCCATGAAGCCCCCAGAAATTTGGGCGTTGGAGCAGAAGTCGCTGCGAGAATAACCGACGAATGTCTCCTCTCGCTCAAAGCACCCGTGAAGAGAGTTACTGGTTATGACATCGTCAATCCCTTATCTTTACTTCAGAAATACTACATACCTACACCCGAAAGGATAGCAAATTCGATAAAGCAACTACTATCTTATTGATTGACTCGTGCTTATCAAATTCGTCGAAATTTAGCTTCATTGTCTCTGATGGGCTTCAAAGTGAAACTAATATGTAACTTCATATTTATGTTGAATTCGAAAGAAATCGACTCGGGTCATCCGATAACGAATGGGTCAGAAAACCAGTCCTCTTTTAGCGGACATCATGAAGTCTTGTTGTGAAGCGATCAACGTTGCATGACTTTGGCAGCCTGACATGGATTGTTTCAAGGTCGAATATCCCCAAATGAGCATTAACGATCACTTGTCATCCCTTTGATACCTCCTCGTAAACGTGATACACGCGCTCGGCGACTTGCTCTGAATCATTTTCTTCCGGAAATTCATCATAAATTCTTTCGTTTGCATCAATTACCTTCAATCCGATAGATAATGCCTGTAACGCAGTAAGACTTAGAGCGTATTCTGCCTTCAGGACCTCATGTGTTAACGGATCCTCCTTGATATCCAGATAGTAGTTGTAGTTGGAGAGTATGCCCGGTATTTCCATCCAGTGATATCTTCTCTCCAATATGTCAAGCTCGAGTCCGAATTTCTTGGCAATCAGTTTGGTCTCTTCTACCTTGTTTAGATTGAATGAGACTGCGGAATTTTGTGACCTGGGTGGGTTAAGGCGCTTGTAGATTTTTCTATCCACCGGGTTCGGGCACCAGGTCGCTTCGCCGGGGGCAAAGTATCTAGCGAGATCTTTGGTTGAGTAGAAGATATGTGCTGGCTTTCCCTTTAGAGTGGGTTTCCGCTTTGAACGAATATCAGAGCCGTGATAGTGCATTATTATGGGTTTTTTAGGGAAAAGTCGGCACATTACATTAAAAACTTGCTCTGTAAAGTGAACATGGATTATATCCGAATTTATTGCGTTGGCTGCAAGACGTATGTAATACCAAAACACTCCGTCACCGACCGCATTTTCGGTGAACCCAAATGGATCATAACTTTTTCTCATCAAAACTGTAGATCGGGTTCCAAATTTATTATCCATCGCCCTACTTAGCGCATGCGCGACACCAGCTACATCCCACGCATGAAGGATATTGAATTTTCCCCTACCCATTGATTGAAGTCACTCTCACAGATTTAGCTACACCCCCTCCACTTTGATTTTCCAAGATCTTCCGACCAGTAAATTCCCGTGCACTGTTTCCGCAGGTGCCGAATTGTGTCACTGTTAGGAACCTTCTCTTTTCGATAGGATCTTCTCATAGACACCATACACCATCGTAGCGACCGACTCTACGTCGTTTTCAGCTGGAAATTCCGTATAAATTCGCTCGTCTGCATCTATCACTTTCAGCCCCATTGACAGGGCTTGCAGTGCCGTTGTGCTAAGGTAGCCCGAACGTAGAATTTCGTGGGTCTTAGGATCTTCCTTGATATCCAGATAGTAGTTGTAGTTGGAGAGTATGCCCGGTATTTCCATCCAGTGATATCTTCTCTCCAATATGTCAAGCTCGAGTCCGAATTTCTTGGCAATCATTTTGGTCTCTTCTACCTTGTTCAGATTGAATGAAACTGCGGAATTTTGTGACTTGGGTGGATTGGTACGCCGGAACATCTTGCGATCAACCGGAATGGGACACCATGTTGCCTCGCCAGGCACGAAGTATTTCGCTAGGTCTTTTGTTGCGTAGAAAATATGCCTTGCGATTCCACGAAACGTGGGTTTCTTCAAGGATCGAATATCTGAGCCGTGGTAGTGCATAATCATTGGTTTATGGGGAAACAAAGAGTGCAGCCAGCTAAATATTGATTCGTTGGAATGAACATGTATAATGTCCGCGTTCAAAGCGGCAAAACTGAGTCTTAGATAAAACAGACGAGAACCACCTCTTATTGACCCTCTACTTAATCCAAATGGGTCGAACCTCTTCATCATTAATACGGTAGAATTGGTCCCAAATTTTAGATCCATGGTACCGCTGATGAGGCTGGCGACTCCGGCCGTGTCCCAAGCATGAAGTATTTTCATAGCTTCACCTACCACCGAAGCGCCTAGAATTGATGTTCCGCATTTTCTGTTGATTTCATAGTCTCCTGCCGCGGTTGAAGAGGATTTTAGTTATTTATATAAATGCAGAGACATAATTGAGACATCGCTGTAAACCCCTTTGATAGAAACCCCCTGACCAATCCTCTGGCAGATCAGAATCAAAACGCGTGTTTGCAGCTTTTGAGTGTCTACTGCGATCGGCTAACAGCCATTTGCTCAGCCATTTGGCTGTTCTATTGAAAGTTGGTTGATTACTTTCCGTCGAAAAGTTCAATTAATTCTGTACATTAACAGGGAATGCACTGGAAGTCTGATTAATTCGACGTTAGAAGTAGGTCATCTGTAACTTGATTATTCGGATAACTTGAGCATTTGCCATAAGATGGCCGGAAGACTTTATCACAATTAATTCCGGATAGAATCTCACATTGTATCAGTGCAAATATACAAAGTAGTACTCGGCGCAAAAGGCTGGACGTCCTGTATCGCTCCTTGAAGAGAATCAATTGGAACCTATGAATGGTGTCCTGGCTGAACTAGGCGAACTGGTCATAAGGATTATATTACATGAGCAGATACTCGGGTATCAGGATTAGCAAATGGTGAGCCCGATAGTTCTAGTGGTTCTAGATGTGGTTGCCATGTCCGTTATAGTGGCACAGGCCATATTTTCTTCTCAGATGATTACGCTTATGAAAAGCGGGATGCTGGAACGAAGCTGGTGGTACCTCTCGACCGGCTCGATAATACTTGCGATTGGAATCGCAACCTTCATCATAGATAGTCTATATTTAGGCGCAGGCACCCCTCTTCTTTTCTCACAGTACCTCGGAACCATACTCATAATTGCAGGCAGTGCGCTTTCTCTGCTTGGTATTCTTTCTCAGTATAACTTCTGGAGCTCCGGCTAGCTAGCTTCGTCATTTGCTCAGGCAACAGACCACCCACTGTAAATCTTCTAGAGATTTAATCAGGCATAAAATCTATATAACTTCATGAGATTGCTAAACCACGTTTATGCCCTCATCTTCAGAGAAATTATATCGCGCGCTAGCAGAAAGGGTCGTAAACCAGAGTCTTCGAGTGAACAAGACCGACACTGTAACCATCCAAACTTGGGAGCACACGGTAGAGCTTGCAGAGGAAATAGCTCAGGCCTGCTTTGAGAAGGGTGCGGATGTAATGCTCAATCTTTACACAGATCGATACTACTCCGGCTATCTGAACACGCTTCCCGTGGAGTCTCTTAAAGAACCCTCCAAGTTCTGTACTTCTCTAGCCGAGGTTTCCACCATCGAGATATTTGCTGGCGCGATCGAGGACCCTCGTTTATTCGACAGGATACCTCCCGAGAAGAGGGCCGCAGACAGAGAGGGGGAGCAAAAGGCGCACGGACCTAGGCTAAAGGGTAGAAAGCCAAGAACCGCCACCTTGGGACTGGCGCTTGTGACGCCAGCGCGTGCAGATGTCTACGGTATTGACTACCTGGAGTGGCGAAAGATGATGCTGCAGGCTTCGAACATTGACTACGACGAGGTTAGTAAAACGGGAAAGAGGGTGGCAGACCTTCTCGAAAAGAGCTCCACCGTCAGGATCGAATCTCCGGGGGGCACGAATCTTTCCTTCGAGCTCGGGGGCAGAGAGCCGGTGGTAGATGACGGCATAATCGATGATCAAGACATTGCTGAAGGACATCTGGATGTAACAATTCCCGCGGGTAGCGTGAGCATCGCTCCGCTGGAGTCCAGCGTTACCGGAACTGTACACTTTGATTCCCCCTTGTTCTTCAGAGGCAAAGTTCTGAAGGGCTTAAGCATGAGATTTGAAGAAGGAAGACTCGAAAAGCTAGGTGCAAAATTCAACGAAAAGGTTCTGATGGATGCTTACAACGGGGCGCTGGGTGACAGGGATAGGCTGGCGTCGTTCACGATCGGTCTCAACAGCGAAGCAAAAGCAGGCTATATTGTTAATAGTATTACGGAAGGTTCCATTACAATCGGTATTGGAGCGAACCGACAGCTGGGCGGTACGAATTCAACAAACTTCTACCTAGGTGCGACTCTTTCAAACGCTTCCGCTTATCTGGATGATTTCCAGCTCGTGAAGGAAGGTAAACTTCAGCTCTGAACAAGAACAGCCAATGGATAAAATAAGCTTTAATTTCGTCCCCGTCGAAGATACCTTACCAATCGAATCCAAAACATGTGTATCAGACTGTAAAGTCTGATTGTGATTGTCTGAGGTCCCCGGATTTATGCTTGACGACAATTCTCCCTTCCGTTTCCTCTAAAATCAGTTTATCCGTAATCACCTGTTTTCTTTCCACGTAGGCAAGGTCGATCAACTTGCTTACCGCAGGTTTTTCGAGCGTTGCAACACCGTCCGTCGTCCGTGCTACCAACCTTTGGCTTCCCGGTGCCTTTGCAATCGCATTCTGAATCTTAAGAATACTCAGCCGAAAGTACCTAACCCTCCTTTCCGATTCAACCTCTTCTCCGTCGTCACCCATTACAGACAGCTAATTTGCACCCGCCATCTATAAGCTAATCTAAAAATCTATAAGGATGATTAATTTGAGAGTATTAGATTGATTGCTTCAAACTAATTCACAAGTCCTGACATGAAATGATGTAGGGCCAGTCCCGGGCGGTAAACAGAACCATACGTTGAGGTCAGGTGAATGGGAGGATTGCCTTGCTAACCACACCGGAGCCGAATGCACCTCTGGCTTCCAGTGTGCAAAAATAGGGAAAGGCAGAATTCCCCTCAGCCCTCCTTTGGTGATCGACTGATACCAGGAGAAACCGGACCCAGAAGCTACTAATCGAACTTTTGCCAAGTACACAATTCGAGGCCGCTTCTGTCATCACCCCCCTTTCCCACATTACCTGATCAGAAAGCACGATTTAATTAGCGCATGCTCGAAGTTCATGATGTGCCCGACCAAATAATGGATAGACTGCTTGGAAGGCTTGCGTCGAGGGGGCTGGACGGATTCGTTCATTTCCAGACAAGCAGGGCGCGAGATAACGTCGTCCTGCATTACCTCAGCGGTGTCCAGGGGCTAGAGGATTCAGGAGTAGTGATCAGTCTCGGGTCCGAACCTGTTCTCCTTGTAAAGGATTTCGAAGGTGATAGAGCAAAAAATTCTGGAAGGATAAAGGATGTTCGCCCCACAACTACCATACCCCTTGACAAAGCCATGGTTGAACTGGAGAAGGTGATTGCGGAAAAGAGACTGAAGGGCAAGAAAATCGCGATAGACGACAGCGAGCTTTCGGTTGAGGTTTACCTGAGACTTAAAAAGATGGGGATCGAGCTCGTCCCCTTCTCCGACCAGGTCAAAGACCTCAGAATGATAAAGACAGAGCAAGAAATCGACAAAATAAGGGGAGCCGCAATGATAGCATCCGAATCGTTGAAGGAACTTCGAAAGCATCTGGATGAAAACCTGACGGAATCACAGCTCGGCGCCCTGCTGTCTCTTGACATTGAAAATAGAGGAGCCGAAAAATCATTCATCCATGTACAGTTCGAGCAGAACGCTTCTTTCCCCCACCATATTTCGGCTTCGACCAGGGTGGCTTCGCCCGGCTTTCTCGTGGTAGATTTGGGCGCCAGGGTAGAAGGGTACAACTCCGATATCACAAGGACGCTTACGGTGGGAGAACCAGATTCCGAGCACAACCGGTTATTCAGGACAGTACAACAGGCCATTGAAGAAGCTACGAGAAGAGTGGCGCCGAACGCCAAGGTCGAAGATGTAGCAAAAGCTGCAAGGGACGTGATAGCAAGCGCCGGCTTTCCACAACCGGAGCACAGAATCGGACACGGACTGGGACTTAATGTCCACGAGGCACCCATAATTGAGAAGGGTTTTCCGGGCACACTTCAAGAGGGAATGGTAATAGCCATCGAACCCGGAGTCTACATCAAGGGAAAAACCGGGTGCAGACTGGAAAGCGACCTGCTGGTAACGAGCGATGGTGTGGAAGAGCTCGACACACCCTTCTGCCCACTTGTCCTCTAAGCTGCGCCTGCAGAAGCATGCCTCCCAGTCAAGTTTTTAGGATGGATGGGTGGCGCGTTGACCATGACCGAGCCTCAGCATATCAAAGCGAAAAAGGGGGATATCGCTGAAAACGTGGTTATGTCTGGTGACCCATCCCGGGTGAGACAGCTTGCACAATTGCTCAAAGACTCCAGGATCGTAAATGAAAACAGGGGATTCCTATCATTTACGGGATTTTATGACGACCAGTCTGTCAGCGTTGTTTGCCATGGCATAGGCTCACCATCAATTGCACTTGTCACGGAGGAACTGATAATGCATGGCGCAAAGAGATTCATCAGGCTTGGAACGGCCGGTTCGTTCATCAGAGAATTGAAAATCGGTCAGGTGGTCATACCCAACGGCGCGGCCTACATGGGAGGCACCCTCCGGCAGTACGTACCCGACACACACCTTACTCCGGTACCCGATTTTGAACTGCTTCAGGAACTTGTCCGGTCCGCCCAGACGTATGGACTCGAATTCAGGGTGGGGCCTGTCTTCTCCAGCGATGCATTTCACGCGGAGGATTCAAATTTCGTCTCCAGGTGGGCCAGTAGAGGCTTTATTGCGGTCGAAATGGAGTGTGCAACCTTGTTCGCTCTAGCCATGATGAGAGGCGTCAAAGCCGCTTCCCTACTATTGGTGAGCGACAACTTGGCGGAAATGACGCACATGGCTGACGCAAATGCTTTACGACCCTACGTAGAGAAGAGCAGCCGGGCTGTGTTCGATGCCGTAACATCTCGCAAGAAGTGATTACACGTAAACTCTTCAACAGGTGTGGCATGATCCTATCAGTGAAGGGTCGAAGTCGGGAGCTAGAAATTGATATACAGAGAGTTTGCGAAAACCGGATTCAAATCATCTGTCATCGGAATGGGAACTTACTATGACCCCTGGTGGATGTTTATCGCATCTGCACTAAGGTTCAGACGTGGGGCCAGGACGAAACTGGAGGCACTCAAGGCAGGGCTGGAGCATGGGATTAACCTCATAGACACGGCCGAGGCGTATCAGTCAGAGCCAATCGTTGCAGAGGCGATTCGACATTACAAGAGGGATGAAGTGTTCGTCGCGACAAAAGTCTCCTACCCTTGGAATTTCAGCAGCGAAGGCGTCGTGAGGGCATGCGAGCGCAGCTTGAAAAGGCTCCAAACATCCTACATAGACCTCTATCAGATTCACTACCCTCCTGTGTTCGGACGAACAAAGGAGGTGATGAAAGGGATGGAAAAACTGCTTTTAGACGGAAAGATAAGGGCGATCGGAGTGAGCAATTTCTCCCTGTCTCAAATGAAAGAGGCTGAAAGCGCCCTTTCCAGGGCGGAAATATCCTCCAACCAGGTCGACTACAGTCTGATGCACAGGGAGCCGGAAAAGGACCTTCTCCCTTTCTGCGAGGCGAACAAGAAGGCGGTTTTGGCATACTTTCCATTGGCCCATGGGAGACTTGCTTGGCTGAAGGGACCAGTTGTGAACGAAATGAAAGCGCGCACGGGGGCAGCTTCTGTGGCCCAGATAGCGCTCAACTGGCTGGTCTCTCGCAGTCCATCGACCTTCGCAATACCTAGGGCTTCAAGGCCTCAGAGGGTGCTTCAGAATTCGCAAGCAATGGATTTTGAACTGAGTCCGGTGGACATGAAAGCACTGGAAAATTTGGTGGGTTGATTGAATGGTCTTTAATACTAAAATAAGTCACGTGGTACGCCCCCAAAAGGAGGCAGCGCATATCAATCGATTTGAACAGTGTATTCAGCACAATTCGTGCTATGACGCTCAAGGGGGTTTTGTATAGTTGGCGTCGGTAGGTCTTGTGGGGCTGGGAGTGATGGGCAGGAACCTAGCCCTTAATCTCAGCAGAAGGGGGTATAAAGTAGTCGTATACAACAGGACCAAGGAGGTCACAGACCGTTTTATATCAGGGTACGGAGGCTCGGGACTTACCCCCGCCTATTCCCCTGATGAGGTCGCAAGGAAGCTTGACGCTCCCCGCATTATCCTGCTTATGGTTACGGCCGGCAAGGCCGTAGACGATGTAATCAGGTCCATCTCACCTTACCTTTCTTCAGGTGATGTTCTTTCCGACCTTGGTAATTCACACTTTAGGGACACCCAAAGAAGAGAATTCTCACTGGATCCGTCCGGCATTCATTACTGTGGCGTGGGAGTCTCTGGTGGAGAAGAAGGGGCATTGCGAGGTCCCAGTATAATGGTCGGAGGACCATCGAAAGCGTGGGAGATTCTGAAGAAACCAATGAGCGACATTTCTGCGCGTGCATTTGACGGCACGCCCTGTGCTTCGTGGGTGGGTGAAGATGGCGCAGGACACTACGTGAAGATGGTGCATAACGCAATCGAGTATGTTGTCATGGAACTGATCGGGGAATGCTATGGGGTATTCAAGGCGTTGGATTTTTCCAATGGTGAGATATCCGACATCTTCCAGCTATGGAACGAGGGAAGGTCGAAATCCTACCTTCTTGAAATATCGGCGAAGGTGCTTCGAAGGAAGGATGAACTTTCTGGCGGAGACCTGGTGGATAAGATACTTGACAGCGCGGAGCAGAAGGGAACCGGAAAATGGGCCGCCGAGAGCTGCCTTGAATTGGGCGTGCCCGCATTCAGCTTCGCCGTGGCAGCGCTGGATCGAAGCATGTCCTCCTTCAAACTGGTACGTGAAAAGGCATCTTCCCTTGAACCGAACCGTGTGAATAAACCGAATCTTGGGAGGCGTGAGGCGCAGGAAGCTTTAGGCACTGCGTTCAGCGGTGCCCAGCTGTGTGCATATGCACAGGGCTTTTCCCTCCTCGAAGCAGCAAGGAACGAATACGGCTGGCACACCGACCTTGCCGAAGTTGCACGGATATGGCAGGGTGGATGCATTATCAGAGCCGACCTTCTTAAGCAGATCCGGGAAGCCTTGCTTTCAGGGGCACATGATTCGATACTGCTGGACCCGGACATCCACAGGGAAATCGTCAAATGTGACAAGGCCTGGAGAAATGTGGTTTCCAGGGCCCTAGAAGCCCGCATCCCCCTTCCAGGATTTACTTCGACCCTGGCATACCGTGATTCACTCTTCACGGAGCGCCTTCCAGCCAACCTTATACAAGCCCTGAGAGACTATTTCGGTGCGCATACCTACAGGAGGGTGGACCGTGAGGGCGTCTTCCATACTGACTGGAGTGGGGGGTAAACCAGGATGGTGTACAACCTTGGGGCTTCTGGTCTGGGACACTGGGTCAGGCGCCTGCAGACCACACTCGAAGAAAAGGGTCGAGACATAGTCCTGTTCAAGGCTGTCGGGACCAGATCCTACGAAGCAAGGAAGGATGAACTTCAAAAATACGGGATACCTCAGGAAAGGTACTATTCTCTGGAGTCAGATGCTCCTCTCCCCGATGACTTCTTCGACGGGCTTGATATAGTCTACATAGCCAGCCCCAACAGATTCCACAAGGGTCAGACTCTCCAAGCAATTAACAAAAAAAAGGTAACCGTGACGGAAAAGACATTTGCAACCAATCGAAGAGATTTTGAAGAAGTCATCAGACGAATAGAGGAGGATCCCCGGACAAGAGTCACGCTTGGGCTTCATTACATTTCAAAGGTGCTTACTAGGGAGTTCGGTCGCATTCTTCCGGCACTGGTTAACGACTACGGCCTCATCACAGAGGTGAACGGAACATTCTTCGAAGAGACCAGGGATGAGGATGCAAAGCGCACGTGGTTGTTCAAGCCAGAGAATGGAGGGATTGCTATGGACTGGATACATCCGATCTCCATCATATCATACACAATGCGTGCGAAGACGATGGCTTTGCGCGCCGCAAAATCATACATAGTTCAACCTCTATACGATAAAGTTTACCCGACAGGTTTTCATGCGATTTATGACCTTGCCGGTGAATATTTTCAGAAATCGGCCAGCGCCAACATAAGAGTCAGCAAGGGGCTGGAGGTTGCCCACAAGCAGCTCAGGGTAACTTTCGAGAAGGCAGTGGTGGATCTTAACTACATCAGCACAGATGAAGAGTTTGAAACGGGGAGTAGGGGAGATATATTGATCTCTTCCGGTGACAAAAGGCAGAAAATTGCCCCCACAGGGCCGCTATCTTATGAACCGATGATCGAAGACATGATGAATATGGTCAGGGGCGGAAAACCCACCCTCACTCTGAAAGACATAATCAGTATTTATGAGCCAGAATGGGATCTTCAGGAGGAAATCAGCAGCGTTTTGCCTATCAGAGACAGGGATAAGATAGACAGTTTCGTAAGGGCCGGCATTTCACACTCTTCCGCGAATTGAACAGGAATCAATGATGGTGCGGGTCTGCTTTCAGAATAGACCACGTATACTCTGGTGTAAGTGGCATGGATTCTGCATGCTTGCCTATCAGGAAAAGAGCGTCCTCCACCGCATTCGCAACTGCGGGCGTGGATGCTATTGCGCCTGTCTCTCCAACACCCTTAACCCCCAGCAGGTTTGAAGCTGTATAGGTCTCGGTCCTTTCCCATATCATCTGCGGTGCTTCACATGCCGTTGGTAGCAGGTATTCCGATAAAGTCGATGTCAGCAGTTGTCCGTCCTGACCGTAACTGACCGCTTCCAGCAGTGCCTGCCCGAGACCCTGCACCACTCCACCATGAACCTGTCCTTCCGCCACAAGAGGATTCAGCACCCTCCCAATGTCATCCACAGCTACGTACTTCAGCAGCCTCACACTACCTGTCTCGCGGTCAACTTCCACCACCGCGACGTGAGTGCCTGCCGGAAATGTGTTGGCGGCAGGGGCATATGCCGCATATTCGTAGAGGGTTGGCTCCATATCCTGTGGTAGCTTGGAGGGATTGTAGCAGGCTTCGGCGACTTCTCTGAAAGTCATTGTTTTTTCCGGACTCATCAGCGGAATTATCTTCCCATCTCTGAACTGTATTTCGCCATCGACGCCGAGTAATTTTCTCGCTACCGTTTCCATCTTTTTCCTTATCTTTCTGGCCGCCAGCAGAACTGCACTTCCTCCAACGGGCCCCGACCTGCTCCCGGCTGTAACTGTCCCATATGGTAGGCTCGAAGTGTCACCATGATTGAAATAGACATCGGAGACATCGACTCCCAGCTCGTCGCTCACCACTTGTGCAAATGGGGTGTGATGTCCCTGACCATGAGGGTGGGTGCCAGAATTTATGATCACTTTACCGTCCTCGGTAACCGTCACGGAAGCGGTTTGAGGATAGTTTGGACCGAACCCGCACACCTCAACATAACTTGCGACACCCACCCCGATAAGCCTTCCCTGCGAGAGTGCCCGTGCCTGGTCTTCTCTGAGTCTATCATATGAAACCACCTTAGTAGCCTTTTTCAGGCCTCCTTCATAATCCCCGATATCATATGTAAATCTCCCTGATGCATTCTTGTACGGGAACATGTCTTTTCTCACGAAATTCTTCAGTCGAAGTTCAACCGGGTCAATCTTCAGCTCACGCGCTATCAAGTTCATCATTCTCTCGATCAAAAAGGTAGCCTCAGGCCGTCCGGCACCTCTGTAAGCATCCTGTGGCACCTTATTTGTCAGGGCGCACACCAGCTCTGCCTTGATACCTCGGATGTCATAGTTACCAGACGCCATTTCTGGTGTTATTTTTGGCGTATACACCGATCCATCTGTGGTGTATGCTCCTGAATCTGCGATTATTCGTATGTCAAGGGCGAGAACCCTTCCGTCCTTTTTAACCGCAGCCTTGACAAGCTGGATCTGACCCCTTCCGTGCGTCGTCGTCATCAGGTTCTCCCGCCTGCTTTCAATCCATTTTACCGGCCGTCTCAACAAGACAGCAGCATATGAAACCGCTGCATCCTCGGGATAGATCGATATCTTTGAGCCGAACGCTCCTCCTACGTCAGGCGAGATAATCCTTACCGAGGGTTTGGGTCTCCCAAGAATCGATGCAATTGCATCCCGTGCAGCAAAAGGGTCCTGGTGTGATATGTAAACTGTGAGTAGATCGATTCCCGGTTCGTATACCGCGAGTACCGATCTCGTTTCCATGGGGGATGGCGCGACTCTCTGGTTCACCAGCCTAGCTTCAATCACCGTGTCCGCAGCCGAAAACGCATCTTTGAAGCCCGGAGTCTCAAAAGTGTACCTGTAGGCTACGTTGTCTGGCCTGTCCAGTCCAGCAACAGGAGACTGATCATTCAATGCCTTCTCAGGGTCCGTGACAGAGGGGAGTGGTTCCCATTCGACTTCCACCAGTTCGGCTGCGTCCGCCGCAACGTACATATCTTCGGCCACGACCATTGCGACTGCTTCGCCTTCGTACCTGCTTTCCTCGAATGCAAGTACATGTCTTCTCGTCGGCTTGGCCCTCTTGTCCCCCTCCACTGTTGGCATCTCACCAATCTTTCCAGCTAGGTCGCGAGCCGTCAAAACAAGATAAACGCCGGATGACTTCAGGGCTTTCGATACATCGATCGATTTTATCCTAGCGTGGGGGTAGGGAGATCTGACAAACGTCGCATAAAGTGTACCCTGCAGCTTTATATCATCGACGAATCTCGCTGCCCCAACTACAAATCGTGGGTCTTCTGCCCGCTTCAGCGGTTTGCCCACGGTTAATTCCTGATTCTGTCTTCTGGTTTCGACCACCGATACCAAAGCTCTTCGCCCAGTCAACTCTCACGAAGAGTATAAATTTATTATTCAAACCTGTCATATATTACTTCTGCCCTTAACTTCCTCGGGCAATTTCGAACCCCTGAACCATACGTAGAAAAGTGATATCGAAATCAGGTATAACCCAGATGCTATGAAGAATGGTGCACTCAGGTATCCTTCCTTCATGAGAGCCGAACCCGGATATGTGCTTATCGCATTTGGAGTCCTCCAGAAGGCTGAAGATATGCCGGAGGCTGCGCCTCTCTCATCATGTGGCACTAGTCCCATTATGAGGGATTGTGAAAGGGGCGACGAGACATTCATCAGGAATGCCCTGACAATGTAGACTCCCCCAGCCACCTGGTATTGATTTGGAATAGGCGTCAGCACCATGAAGACTGTCGAGGCGGCCTGGGTGTAAACTATCGTCCGAACGAGCCCCAGTCTTCTCGCAACTGCGGGAGCGGCGAGCGTAGAAACGGCCAGCATTAAATTGGATATTCCGAGTATAGGTCCACTCACCGAATCTGGTATTCCATACCTGTACTCGAACCACTGGCTCATCAGCGGAACGACAAGGCCTGCGCCGAAGGCTACGAAAACGTTTGCGACCACATACTTTGTCAGTATGGAGCGGGTGCCCGAAGACAGTATCAGCCTTCTTGCTCCAGTTACACGCTGGCGTGGTATTCGTACCTCCTCCACGCGCACGAAAAATACTGTCGATGCGAACGTCAGAGCCGACAGTGTAACGTACAGGATGACATGCGCCTGTACCGGAGTGAACCCAAAGGCTACGAGGGGGGCGAGCACATAAAGCAGAAAGCCACCGGACGCGAACGCAAGGTTGCCCGCAAGTGAAGAAAGCGCAAAAGTTGGTGTGCGCTTTTGCTCACCGGCCGTGTCTGCCAGAAGTGCGCCACCTGATGCGGTGAACGAAGCCTCGCTTATGCCTGCCAGGAATCCCCCCAAAAGCAGCAAGGGTTGGCTGGATGTGATCGCCAGCATTATTGTGGCAACACCAATTGCCCCGTTCCCAAGAAGCAGGAATTTCTTTCTCCCATAAGCGTCCGAAATTATCCCGAGAGGTATGCTGAAAACGACTGAGGAGATCCCTTCGACCGTGAACAACAACCCGGCAAATACAGCATTGATATGTCTGACAGTGGTGAGAAAGAAGGCCAGATCTGTCAGTACCGTGCCCACCGCAAGCTGTGAAAAGAATGAGCCCAGAATTATCATCTTGGACGATGAAGGTATTCCACGGAAGTCTTCCAGCATTTCAGGTCAACAGCAATGTTCGAAAAACACGTCAGATGCCCCCCGCTCAAGTCTGCGGACTGGATGGTCTGTCAAACACCAGGGACCTCAGCGGGGGTTATTTATTCGTCGCTACATGTCTTGCATCAATCCACGGATTCTGTCAATCACTTTCTCAGCTGCTAGCTGTGCTACGTGTGAACGGTAACCGAGTCCAACTAAACTTGAAAAACCATAGAATAGACTCTTCTCGCGTAACCTTGCAAAGTGAAGCAGAGTCGGATAGCGATCCGAGTGAATCGAGCCAAAACCATATAGAGATCCCAGAGATTCGTTCACTTGTCCGTCTTGGTAATCCGGGGAGCATGATGTTTTATGGTAGGTCGCGTTTCTCCGATCTTCTCTTTCCTGGCCTTTACCAGGTCCCCTCGTGTGTCAATATCAAGTAATCCTCTGTTGTTCCTGAGCCCTACCTTGATGATTTTTGCCCCATACTTCTTCAATATGTCTCTCGCACCCCTGTCACCTTTCAGTAGCATCACTTCTGGGAAAAGTTCTCTAGAGACAAGAACTGGTGTCGCCCAAACCCCCTTATAGTCGCTCACAACCGCAACGGCATCGCCGTCCAGAAATCTATCGATCAACCTGTTGAGCAAGGAACTGCTCACGAACGGTTGGTCCCCCATCATGACGATGCATCCAATGCTCTTGTCGTCTGCCGTTCGTAGCCCCACCTTCAAAGAAGTACTCATTCCTTCGTCATAATCCGGGTTAATGACAACCTTGGCGGTTTCTGTATTGACTGCGTCAAGCAATTGCTGCCATCTATAACCCAAAACAAGAATAGTTTCCGAAACCTTCGAGCCCAATGCCGAGTCAATTACATGCTGCAGTACTGGTTTGCCTTTTAAGGCCTGGACCAGCTTGGGTTCACCAAAACGTACGGACCTGCCTGCCGCAAGTATCACCGCAGACACAGGCGATGTTCCGGAACTCCCCAATTTTTCCAAACCTTCATATGAATTAAAACATGTCAGATATTTAACCTGAGACGTCTTTTGGAACTCCATGGTGGGCCTAGACTCCGTTGTCCGATTATCGAGGGAAGAGATTAACGGCTTTGTTGTTTTGTTCAATAACGATAAATAAAGATGTGACACTGAACAGCGGTGATGAAACCTGAGGAATACGCCAGCGCCATCGCCAGCCTTGCCTCAAAAAAGGAGCCGTTTGCGGTAGCTACAGTGGTAAAGGTGGAAGGTTCGACTCTGGGGAAGCCGGGCTTCAAGGTTGTCGTTTCAAATCAGGGCGATGTAGTTGCAGGAACTCTCGGTGGAGTCTGTCCGGAGTCGGCGATTGCGTCTGTAGCGTTGGAAACCATGAGAACTGGGGAACCCAGGACCATAAAGGTGTTCCTTGAGGACGTTGGAAGTGCTGTTGGTGCGGTGGTGAAGAGTCAGAAACCGGACGAAATACATGTCGAAACCAACTGCGGTGGCTCGATGGAGGTGTATGTCGAACCATTTCTTCCGTCTGAGAGACTGATTCTTGTGGGCAACGGTGGTAAGGATGATGTGGAGGACTACCTTGTAAGGTTAGCCAAGCTGCTTGACCTTGAAACGATAGTCATAGACCACATGCCGGTACTCACGGATCAGCCAGACACGCTCATAAAGGAAGCAGACTATGATATTTCGAAATTTGAATTTGCTCCTTCAGATTCTGTGGTCGTTCTTACAAAGGGTGAAAGAGATGTATCGGTCCTCGAGTCAGTTTTGAAAAAGAAACCCGGCGTCCGTTTCATTGGACTGTTGGCAAGCAGAAAACGAGCCAAGGAGGACCAGGATGAACTTGTTAAGAAGGGATTCGACGAAACGCTTGTCGGGTCGATTCATACACCGATAGGTGTTGACATAGGTGCCGTGACACCTGCAGAAATAGCTCTGAGCATCATTGCCGACATAATCGCAGTTCGACACGGAAAACATTTACCTCACAAGGGATAGACTAACGAAGGTCGGAATATCATTCTTTATGACTTCATCGCGTTCTTCAGCTCGTTGTACGCCCTCCTCGCTTCGTCCACGCTGGTCGTGTCTTCAAGGGTTGTAACATCGCCGATGGGTCTTTCTTCCACCACCGCACCAATCACCCTCCTCATTATCTTGCCGCTTCTCGTCTTTGGAAGTCTTTCCACAAAGTATAGCTGGTCAGGAACCGCTATGGGACCGATCGTTTTCTTCACGTGATTAAGCAATTCCGACCTAAGATTCTCACTGGGTGTGTTCCCAGGCCTCAAGACGACGAATGCCACGGGTACCTGCATCTTGACCTGGTCATTCCTGCCTATCACTGCTGATTCAGCCACCGCCGGATGGGAAATCAGCGAATCCTCAATCTCAACGGTTCCGATCCTGTGTCCCGCGACCTTCAGAACTTCATCGGCTCTCCCGAGAATCCAGAAATAGCCATCCGCATCTTTCACAGCATAATCTCCAGCGTAGTACATCCCGGGATATTTCGTGAAGTACACGGTTCTGAATCTATCATCGTCCCCCCACAGTGTCATGAACTGACCCGGCCAGGGTCTTTTAATCACAAGGAATCCCTTCTGTCCCTGCTTTGCAGGTTGTCCATCCTCATCCACTACTTCCGCGTCAACCCCAGGGATCGGCAGTGTGGCCGAGCCCGGCTTCAGCGGCACAAGATGATTACCAGGCTGGGGGGAGATCATAATGCCTCCCGTTTCTGTCTGCCACCAGGTATCCACGATTACTGCCTTTTCAGCGCCGATATGAGCATGGTACCATTTCCACGCCTCCGGATTGATGGGCTCCCCTACGGTTCCAAGTATCCTGATGCTTGACAGATCATGCATTTTTGGCCATTGTTCGCCGAACTTCATAAACATGCGTATGGAGGTGGGTGAAGTGTAGAACACGTTAACGCCGTATCTCTCGACCATTTCCCACCACCTGTCTGGCTGAGGATAGTCGGGTGCCCCCTCGTAGAGGATAGACGTGACGCCATTCAGCAGCGGACCGTAGACTATGTATGAGTGGCCCGTAACCCACCCTATGTCAGCGGTGCACCAATACACTTCCTCATCCCTTACGGTGAACACCACCTTCTGGGTGTAGTACGTCCACAGCATGTAGCCTCCTGTGCTATGGGTTGCACCCTTTGGTTTCCCTGTTGTGCCTGAAGTGTACAGGATATAGCTTGGGTGAGTGCCTTCCACAAACTCGGGCGATACCCTGCCTTTGCCCATATGCATCAATTCAGAAAAGGGGATATTTCTTTTCCCTGCGTCCGTACCACTTGAACCCTCCCGATTAAGCACCACCACATGCCTGACAAATGGGGTCCTTTCGAGTGCTTCATCCACGATCTGTTTGAGTCCGATCTTCTTCCCCCTCCTGTAAGCTACATCTGCTGTTATCAGCACCCTGGATTGTGAATCTACAAGTCTGTCAACCAAAGATTGGGATGTGAAACCCGCAAAGATAACAGAGTGAATCGCTCCAAGTCTGGCCACCGCCAGCATGGATGCAGGCAGTTCCGGTACCATGGGCAGGTATATGGTAACCCTGTCCCCCTTCCGCACCCCTAGCTCCTTCAGGCCGGAGGCTATCCTGTTAACCATGTCAGACAGCTGCTGGTAAGTGATTGTTCTGCTCTCCCCTGACTCGGTTTCCCAATAATAGGCTACCTTATTTCTCCTCCACGTATTCAGATGTCTGTCAAGGCAATTGTATGATATATTCGTCTTCCACCCTTCGAACCATTTACCGAACGGAGGCACGTCGGTAGGGCGCAGGACCGGGCCAGATTTCTCAGACCAGTAAAGTTCATTTGCAATCTCACCCCAGAATCTGTCCGGTGATTCCAAGCTTAAAGCGTGCAAAGTCCTTAGATTCCCAATGGAAGGATGCACCATACTCTCGAACGGAAGGACTTCTTTCAGTTCGTCCAAGACAATGTGCATCCAAACTCCGGTGTGTTAAGTTTTCCTGATGATTTGTTGGAAACCGTTTTTTAGGCGGTCCTTACTGAATGACCTTCTATTGCAACGGGTTCTAAAAGATGCCAGGGGCCGTGTCGCCAAGAAGCTAAGGATATCGGTTACTGACAGGTGCAATTTCGCCTGCCTCTTTTGCATGCCGGACAAAAGGACGGTCAAATGGATACCCCAGAATAATTTCCTGAATTTCGATGAAATTGCACGCGTAGTTAGGGTCCTTGCATCTCTTGGAATCGAAAAGATAAGGATTACAGGAGGCGAGCCGCTGCTTAGGCTCAATCTTGAGTCACTGGTGAGAACCCTGACAGGGATCGATGGTATCAGGGAGGTGGACATGACAACAAATGGATGGCACCTGGCTGAGAAGGCTGAATCACTGAAGAGGGCCGGCCTGAAGGGGGTGACGGTAAGTCTCCATAGCCTACGGAGGGATAGATTTAGGCAGATTTCAGGCATCGACGCACTCCCGCGAGTCCTGAAGGGTATTGATGCAGCCCGTGATTCTGGCCTTTCGCCCGTCAAGATAAATACGGTAGCAATGAAAGGATACAATGACGATGAAGTTATTGAGCTGGTCGAGTTTGCCAGAGAAAGGAACATATCCATCAGATTCATAGAATTCATGCCTTTGGACGGGCTTGGTCACTGGTCTCCTGACAAACTGCTTACGGGAAAGGAAATCGCAGACCTGGTGGGAAGACATTACATTCTTCATCCCCTGGGCAGGGAGAAAGGGGACACTGCAACGCTCTGGGGATTCGAAGACGGCAGGGGTGAGCTGGGTGTGATCACCCCAATGAGTGAACCCTTCTGCGATGACTGTGACAGAATCAGGCTCACTTCCGATGGAAAGCTTCTTTCCTGCCTTTTCGATTCGAGGTACAACGACCTGAAAAAGCTTCTGCGCGAAAGTAGCACGGATGAGCAGCTTGAAAAATACATCATGGAGTGCGTGTATAGAAAACCTGCTGGCGTTGCCTACATGCCCTGGGTTAGGGACGGATGGACAAAGCCGAGGGCCATGTATGCGATAGGCGGTTGATCTCAAATGGTACCAACCGGAGTAAGGGTAAAGGTACTGTACTGGGCCCAAGCTCGTGAGCTGGCGGGAACAGCATCTGACTCACTCGAGCTGCACGACCCTGCCGATATACCCGCTCTTATGGAAGCGATTCTTGAGAAGCATCCGAAACTTGCCGAGCTCAGACAGTCCATGAAAATAGCCATAAACGGAAAAATAGGCGGGCCCGAGGTGAGACTCAAGGAGGGGGATGAAGTCGCATTACTTCCACCTGTATCTGGCGGATAGAAGACAAGCAACCCCCCTTGGCGGAAAAATTCCAATTGTAACCGTCTTGTGTAGTCTGACCGTAAAAAATTGCACTGCCAACAGAACGCATTTAATTTACCCCAGGTTAAGATGACCCCACCATGAAATCCAAGAGTTCAACCTTCACCGTGGAGGTATCAGCGAATCCAATTGATGTCCTTAAATTGCTGCGGTCTGTTCGGGACTCTGGTTCTGGGTCCACGTTGCTGTTCATGGGTACGGTTCGGGACCAGGGACGTGCGGGAAGGGTAAAGGAGATGAATTACGAGGCTTACGAATCCATGGCTGTAAAGGAGATAGGGGAGATAGTGCAGGAAGCATTCCAGAAGTGGCAGCTATGCAGGGTTGCTGTGGTCCACAGGACAGGGAGACTGCACTTGAAGCAACCAAGTGTAGCTATCGCGGTTTCCTCCCCGCACAGAAGCGACGGCTTTCTAGCTTGCAAGTTCATAATTGACTCGATAAAAACGAAGGCACCTATCTGGAAAAAGGAGATTCTTACGGACGGCAGAGAAATGTGGGTTGAATGATGGAATGACGCGCAATCCGGTTTGGTCGCCTGTACACATGCTTAAAGAATAAGAAGATGCGATTTCAGACTTTCCGGGTTGAGCTACAGATTGACCACTCCTCCTCTCAAAGGAATAAAGGTTCTTGATTTCTCGCGGGCCCTCGCCGGGCCGTTTTGCACGATGATGCTTGCGGACATGGGTGCGGATGTCATAAAATTGGAGCCTCCGGGAAAGGGGGACGAATCAAGAGCCTGGGGACCTCCATTCCTGAATGGCGAGAGTGCATATTTTCTGAGTATCAACAGAGGAAAGCGAAGCATCGTGGTGGACCTCACAAAAAAGGATTCGCGCAACGTCATCAGGAGGTTGGTCGAATGGGCTGACGTTATTGTCGAGAATTTCAGACCGGGAACGACAAAGAGGCTCGGGATAGACTATGACAGTGCAAAGGAGATCAATGAGAGGATCATCTACTGCTCCATATCCGGTTTCGGACAGACCGGACCCTACAGGGAAATGCCAGGATATGATATCATAGCCTTTGCACTTAGCGGTATGATGTCCATCACCGGAGAGGAGGGACGACCCCCGGTAAAGGTCGGAGTTCCGGTGGCAGACATTGGGGCAGGCATGTACGCGGCCTTTGTCATTCTATCTGCTCTTTTTAAGAGGGAAAAACTCGGCGAAGGGGAGCATATCGACGTCAGTCTTCTCGAGGGTCAGATATCATGGCTTACCTATCAAGCCAGCGCATACTTTGCGACGGGCGTCAATCCTCCAAGGCTGGGCTCTGCCCACATGACTATTGCGCCCTATCAAGCCTACAAGGCGTCCGATACGTACTTTATCATAGCTGCGGGCAACGATGACCTTTGGGGAAGATTGTGTGATACCATCGGAGCCTCCGACCTCAAATCGGAGACCAACTACAGGACGAACCCGGACAGAGTAAGGCACAGGCAGGAACTTGAGCAAAGGCTGAACGCCATATTCTCTGCCAAGCCTGCAGCGGAGTGGGTTAAGCTGATCTCGGCTGCGGGAGTGCCATCATGCATGATAAATCAGCTGTCCGATGTATTCAGAGATCCCCACGTGGCCTCAAGAGGGGTGGTTATGAAACAGATGCATCCGAAGGCGGGGGAGGTCAGCCTGATATCTCCTCCCTACCGTCTTTCTGGCAAAAATATTGAGCCTTCGAGGCCGCCGCCGATGCTTGGTGAACACAGCTCCGAAGTGCTTAATGAGCTTGGTTTTTCTGAATCCGAGATACTGGCTCTAAGGCAGTCCGGGGCCGTAGCTTAATTATGCTATCAAGAGGAGCCAAAGACAAATTACTATATTCCAAAAGCTTTAACATCAGAATTGATGGGACGGCTGATTTAGCTTGCGATCGAACATCATGTGAACTCGGCCAGCGGGGTATAGAGGTCAGGGCGCCTATCCCTTAGAAACGGAGCCCTTCTTCTTCTTTCTACAACCTGATCCAGGTCTAGGTCCACAACGAGCATCTCTTCCTCGCTTGATGCTTTTGCCAGAACACGACCGGCAGGGTCAGAGACGAGTGACCCACCAAAAAATGGATGCTTTTGACCCTCATATTCGGATCCAACCCTGTTGACACCAGCTACAAAAATCGTGTTAAAGGAAGCATGCGCACGCAGCTCAAGTTCCCAGAGTTCCGGGTAAAAACCTGTGCAGGTGGGGACAAAGATAACCTCTGCTCCCCTCAGGGCCATTATGCGGGGACCCTCGAGAAAGTGTCTGTCATAGCAGATGTACACGCCTATCTTGTGACCGTCGACCTGAAAAACCGGGTATCCAAGGTTCCCCGGTTTGAAGTAGTACTTTTCCTCGTACTCGGGAAGCTGAGGGAGGTGAGTTTTTCTGTATTTTCCGATGAAGACTCCGTTTCTGTCAATGACTGCAGAAGTGTTGTAGTAGGTGCCGGGCACATCGGAATCAACTTCAAATATCGGAGCAACCAGCGCGACATTGCTTTCTTTCGCTGCAGACATCAATTGCTTTATGGTGGGACCTGGTATGGTTTCCGCCAGCTCAAAATAACTTTCATCCTGGGTCCGTGCGATGTACACAGTCGAGAAGAGCTCCTGAAGGCAAAGCATATCCACGCTCTGTTTTCCAGCCTTTATGATATAGTCAATTGCCTTCCTGACATTTTTCTCCTTATTTTCCTCACACGTCATCTGCAGAAGGGCGATCTTCACACCTCTCTTTTGGGCAGGAAGGCTTATGAAGTTTTATTATTCGCGCACGGCTGGTACAGAAGCTTATTAGAAGGGGCGCGAATATCACACGGGTTGGCCTCAATCATCATAAGAAACGGCAAAGTTGTTACCTCTCTTGAGAATTTCGAGGCGGACGTCGAAATTGAAGACGGTGTAATCACCAGGATAAGCAGATCCGGCCTCTCAGGCCATCCCGCTGACAGGGTATACAACGCTGAAGGAAAGCTCCTGCTGCCCGGATGCATAGACGGACATACTCACTTCGAAATGCCCTTTATGGGAACTACCACAGCCGATGATTTTCTTTCTGGCACGGCTTCTGCTGCGGCTGGCGGGGTTACCACAGTTGTAGATTTTGCCATACAGCAGAGCGGAGGGAGCATGATGCAGGCCGTGGAAGCATGGAAAAGAAAGGCTGTTGGTAAGGCGTTGATTGACTATTCGTTTCATCTTATCGTAAGGGATCTCAAAGCGACTGATACCGAAGAGATATCCAATATCGTTTCGGCGGGGGTAACGAGTTTCAAGGTCTTCACGACGTACAGGAAGGAGGGTCTAATGCTGGAAGACGGTGGAATCCTTGATGTTATGAGGAGGGTTGGGCAGCTTGGAGGTCTGGTCGCTGTGCATGCCGAAAATAACGGGATCATCGAATCAAACGTGGAGAAGTTTCTAAAAGAGAATATGAGGTCCGCTCGTTATCACAGACTCAGCAGACCCCAGGAGGCCGAGAGAGAGGCTGTGCAGAGGGCCATCTACTTTTCGGGAATCGCAGGATGCCCTACCTATATCGTCCACCTATCTTCATCTGAAGGAAGGAATGCGGTAAAGGAAGGCCAGTTGAGGGGACTTCCCGTCTTTGCCGAAACCTGTCCCCACTACCTCATATTCGACGATTCGGTGTACGACCGACCAGATGCCGCAAATTTTGTGATGAGCCCTCCGATCAAGGGCAAAGAAGATCGTGCAGCACTCTGGGAAGGTCTGCGGGAAGGTGTGGTCAAAACCGTCGCAAGCGACCATGCAGATTTCGACACCCACCAGAAATCTCTGGGTAAAGATGATTTCACGAAGATTCCCAACGGCGTTGCCGGAACCGAAGTGATACTGCCGGTTCTATTTACGGAAGGATACAGAAAGGGGAGATTATCCCTGAATCAGGTGGTGCAGGCTTCGTCCACAAATGCAGCCAGGGCTTACAACATGTTCCCCAGAAAAGGGACAATTGCTGTCGGGTCGGACGGCGACATAGTGGTCTTGGACCCTGCCAAAAAGGTGAGGCTTACGCAGGAAAATCTTCATTCAAAGATCGATTATTCGATTTACGAAGATTACGTTGCAGAAGGTTATCCGGTGCTCACCGTGAGCAGGGGTGAGATAGTATCGGAGGACAATCAGATAACGGCGAAGCCCGGACGAGGAGTCTTTGTTCCCAGGTCTGGCTATATGCCCCACAAGTCCCCACTTTTCGATTAATGAGACTGCAAGTATGATTTAACTGGCGACAAGCTCGTCTGCAATGTTGAGGGACCTGTCAAGTGCATCCACACCTTTCTGCAACTCCTCCTCCGTAACAATAAGGGGTGGGGCAATAACGATATGACTAACCCATCCCATGGCGTAAACACCCATTTCCATCATGCTTTTGGTGACTCTGTCAACTACAAGGGGGCTGCCTTCATATTTGTCCTTCATGTCGTTTAGAGGCTCCTTTGTCTCCCTGTCCTTGACGAGCTCTACAGCCCAGAACAGCCCCAGCCCCCTTACGTCACCGACACATTTGTGTTTCGTTTTTACCTGTTCAAGCATTGCACCAAGAAGTCTCCCCTTTCTCTTCGACTCCTCAAGCAGGTTCAGGCGTCTGTATTCAGAGATCACAGTCGGTACAGGCGCGAGCGCCATCGGATGGGCCTCATAAGTGTGCCCATGGGCGAAGTACTTCTCTTCGAAGAATTCGCTTATTTCTGCCGTCGTAGCCGTGACACCAAGTGGCATGTATGCACCTGTGACCCCCTTTGCCGTTGTTATGATATCAGGCACCACATTCCACCTGTTCACGGCGAACCATTCACCGATTCTTCCCCAACCGCTCATAACTTCGTCAGCAATAAGCAGGACTCCATGCTTCTGGGTTATTTCTCTAAGGCGAGGAAGATATTCATCGGGTGGTATGAGCACACCGTTTGTCCCGACAACAGGCTCGATAATCACAGCCGCCACGTTTCCCTCCCTTCTTATCATGTAATCCACATAATCGGCGCACGCGACACCACACTCAGGATACTTCTGTCCGAGCGGGCACCTATAGCAGTATGCATCAGGTGCGAACACCACGCCATCGATCTTACCGACAGGTTCTGCATACCACCTCCTTAGGTCTCCCGTTGCGGCAATGGAGCCTCCTGTGGAGCCGTGGTAGCTCGAATACCGAGATATCACCTTGTACCTGCCCGTGTACATTCTTGCAATCTTGATGGCTGCTTCATTCGCCTCCGTACCAGATGTGGAATAGAAGAACTTGGCAAGCCTTTCAGGGAACACCTGAAGCAAAGCTTCCGTCGCCTTCGCTCTGACTTCACATGTGAAGGAGGGGCTCACATAAGGCAGCTTCATGGCCTGTTCTGCTATGGCCTTCATCACGGCTTCATTCTTGTGTCCCAGGTTGGAGCACATCAACTGAGACGACAGGTCAAGGTATCCTTTTCCGCTGGAGTCAAAAAAGTAAGAACCTCTTGCATCTACAACATTAAGTGGCATCCACCCTTTCTGCTTTCGCCAGGTGCCGTAAGTGTGCTCCCTTGTCACTCTCTGGACTTCGTCCGCCTCGGACATGGAGCTTGGGTACTTGCAGGCTGGTTATTGAATTTGACTAGATGCATCCAAACGATCAGATGAATTTGGCTTCCCTCTTGCTGCCGGTGAAGTCCAGGTAAACTACCACTTCTTCGGTGAAAAACTCAACAGCCCTCTTCCCCTGCTCTCTGGGGCCTATACCTGAGGCCTTGATACCTCCGAAGGGAGCCTGTGCTTCTCCACCGAGTGTTGGGCTGTTAATATGAATCATCCCGACCTCGGATTCATGTGCATATTTCATGGCTCTGGCAATATCCTTTGTGTATATGGATCCCGACAATCCATAAGTACTGTCATTTGCAATCTGAAGCAGCTCATCCATACCGCTTCCGCTCAATACCGACAGGACAGGCCCAAACACTTCTTCCCTCGCTATTCTCATATCCGTAGTAACCTCATCGAAGATGGTGGGCTCCACGTAATAGCCATGGTCGAGATCTTCACCGGTCAACCTTCTTCCTCCGGCGACCAGTTTGGCTCCTTCATTGACCGCATCTGAAATATAGAAAAGCACCTTTTCGAGCTGCGTTCGGCTCGAAAGCGGACCAACGTCCGTGGCGGTCGCCGTTCCTGGGCCCACCTTGAGCGACCTAGTCTTTTCAAGAAGTTTGTCCATGAAGACCTTCTTGATCGAACTGTCCACAACTACTCTGCTTGTAGCAGTGCACCTTTGCCCGGAGCTTCCAAAGGCTCCCTGTACGACGCCCTCCACCGCGAGGTCAACGTCTGCATCGGCGGCTACTATCACCGCATTCTTACCGCCCATTTCGCATTGTGCCTTCTTCATGTACTTGGCAGCATATTCGTATATCCACCTGCCTGTCTCAGTTGACCCCGTGAAAGAAACTCCTCTTACATCTACGTTTTCCACCAGGGCCCTGCCCACAGAACCTCCCGGCCCCGTAATCATGTTCAGCACCCCCGGAGGCAAGCCTGCATCCATAAACAGATTGCACAACTTGATGCCTATTCCCGGAGTAATTGAAGCTGGCTTGAACACAATAGTGTTTCCAGCGATGAGTGCAGGGGCGATCTTCCAGACAGGTATGGAGAGTGGAAAGTTCCATGGGGTTATTACAGCGACAACTCCGATTGGCCTTCTGTAGGTCCAGATGAACGTCTTGGGTAGCTCGGAAGGTATCGTGTCCCCGCCTAGCCGTCGTCCTTCCCCGGCGCAGAATTCTAAGACATTCGCACTCCTCTTTACTTCACCCCTGGAATCTGCCAGAGGTTTACCTTCTTCCACCGTGATTGCAAGGGAGAATTCTTCTGACCTTTTCTTCAGAATCGACCAAGCTTCATAAACAATTTCTGCTCTCTTGGGGGCGGGAAGCGAAGCCCATCCAGAAAACGCCGCTTTTGCAGCTCGAACAGCATCATTCGCATCTTCTTCTGTCGAATTCTGAAACCTTCCAAGGACCACCCTCTGGTCGGCCGGATTGTATAGCTCATACGTCTCTCCCCTTCTGCAGCTCTTCCATTCTCCGCCTATTAGATTCAGACCTATTGAAACCGTTTCCTGCAATTCAGTTCAGGAAGGGAAAAGGGTCCTAATAATGATTCCCTATCAGCTTGCTGCTCCGTTGTTACGCGCCGAGAAACCCCTTGCCGACAGCCAGTCATGTGAAAAAATTACTATCATTATTATTACGGCCCCCGCAAAAATGGCGGTGCCCGCGGTAGGATTCGGGAGGATCAAGACGGGTACGAAGTCGTAAAGGACGGCCGAAAAGAGAAAGGCGGTGCTTGCGGTCAGTATTGTTCTTTTGCCCTTCAATGAAAGAAGGCGTGAGAATTCTGTCATCTGTTCCTTGGTTGTCATGTTATAACTACCGCCTTCCCCTACAATCTCGTGGAGAAACTGAGCGAAATCGGCCGAAGCCACAAAGGCCGAGACCCACGCGAAAGCAGGTATAACACGGGCTGCAAAAGTACTCGATGCGACCGAGGCAACAGTTGCCACTCCAAGCAGAAACCAGGCCGCCGAACTTGCAGACCCTCTTTTCAGCGTGACCGACAACAAAAGAGCGATTAAGGATAGCGAATCAAGCAATAGTATGAAAAGTAGGAAGTAATTAACGGGGGAATACAGTATGGTCAAACTCAGTAGTAAGATGAACGTAGCGAAGGAAACCACCCTAGCTTTCTGAATCGGATTCATCTCTTTTTCAAACACCCTCGGAAGCCCTCATCTTGGCTATCCGTATCGACCTGTTCTGCAAAGCAACGGATACCTTCTGATCCCCCTCCTGCTGTATAACGTTCGCGTACTTCCTGATGCGCCGGAGAAGGATTTGTCTGTTGGTTTCCACTATCTTCATCGCTAGCTGATTCGCTTCATCACTTGCCCTTGGGTCTTTCACAAATTCGGGCGAAGACGAAACTACGGTAACGCTGTACCCCTGATTTCTCAGGTTCGCGACGCCTGTCAGCACCTGTTCGTCTGGAATTGAAGTGACAATTATGACATCCATTATGCGGGAGAATAGCAACTTGAGATAATGAGCCACCATGCTGATCTTCCACCTGCTTCCTGGGGAATATGACGAAAGAAGAAGCAGAATCCTGTCGAGTTGCCTTCTTCCGGCAGCAGGATACACCTTATCCAGGACGTCCCCCATGATCATCAGTCCAACTCTGTTTCTCTCCAGGAGGAGCGCGTACGCCAGTGTCGCCGCGGCACTCGGGCCTCTGTCGAGGGCACTTGATTCGTCTTCAAGCCTTGAGCCGAATCTTCTTGCATCAAGGACTATCATGACCTCCCCCGCAAGCTCTGCAGAGTACTGGTTTGTGAAGAATTTTTGAAACCTTGCATACGCCTTCCAGTTGACCCTCTTCAGGTTATCGCCCGGAAAATACTCTCTGATGCTGTGAAACTCAAGTCCCGAGCCGGGCCTCTGTGAAACCACTTCTCCGGGCCAATTTCTCAACTTTATTAGCCTGAGGTGAGCCCTTAACTGCTCGACTGTTGGAAACACCCTCAGTCCAGAGAAAGAGTTCACCACCTGGGTTTCCTCGAAGAAACCGCCGCCATCCGTTGCTCTCAAAACGATCGGCCCAACCCTGAAATTGCCAGTGGTAACGACAGAGACCGAATATGTGAAGGTAGCCTTACCATTTGAGGGGAACGTAGTCGAGAATCTGTTGCTCCCCTGTTCGAGAGTCAGATCTTGGGGCAGACCGTCCTCGATTTCAAGCAAGTCCAGGTCCGGCCCCATATTCTCTAGGCTCAAAGTAAATGTGGCAGTTTGACCCTGGACGATCTTTTCTGTGGATGCGTACCTGCTTACCTTGATATTCAAATGAGGCGGGCTAGAGAAAAGTCTTGAAAGAACAAGATAGGAAATCAGGGGTATGGCGGACAGAGCGAGGAATGGGAGGCCGGTAAATACGCCAAGCCCGACAACGGCAATCGCGGCAGAGACAAGAGAGTATCCCTTTCTCGAAAGCAATTTACTACTGGTCCACCTTTGGAACCGGTACTTCGGCAAGTACCTGCTGGACGACGGTTGCCGCTTTACCCCCTCTCAACCAGTTCTCGGGTTTCAGGATGATCCTGTGTGCCAGAGCAGGCTCTGCAACACCCTTCACGTCGTCGGGGATAACAAACTCCCTGCCAGAAAGCCAGGCTCTAGCCTTTGAAAGCTTGAGAAGTGCAAGTGAACCCCTGGGGCTACACCCCACATCCACGTCTCTGTGAACCCTTGTCCTTCTGACGATTTCAACCATATACCTCTGAAGCGATGCCTCAACGTGGACAGATTCGATCTCGCTTTGCATTTCGAGTATATCTTTGATGGTAGAGACTCTGTTCAGCTCCACGTCATCCTTTCCCCTCTCGTTTCTTCTCTTCAATATCTCCACCTCCTCTTCGGCGCTGGGGTAGCCGACGCCTATCCTAACCAGAAACCTATCTATCTGAGCTTCAGGAAGAGGATATGTGCCCTCATATTCTATCGGATTTTGTGTCGCGATTGTAATGAAGGGCATAGAAAGCTGATATGTTTCATTCTCTATCGTGACCTGTCTTTCCTGCATGGCCTCTAGAAGGGCAGACTGGGTCCTCGGGGGTGCCCTGTTGATCTCGTCCGCGAGTAGAAGATTTGAAAAGAGAGGTCCCTTCCTCAGCACAAACTCAGAAGTTCTTCTGTCCAAGACATAACTGCCCGTTATGTCTGCTGGCAACAGGTCCGAAGTGAACTGTATTCTCTTAAATTCCAGGCCCAACACCTTCGCGAAGGATTTTGCCATGAGAGTTTTTCCAAGTCCCGGGTAGTCTTCGATAAGAATATGACCGTCGGAAAGGATACTCATTAGAATCAGCTCCAGTACATCTCTTTTGCCTACGATGGCCTTGCCTACCTCATCTATTATCTTCGCTCCGGACAAGGATGTCAGCAATTCATTCCACCTCGCTCACGCGGTCAATCACGGAAACAAGGCTCGATAGGTATTCCGTTTTCGGCAATGTTTTCCTTCCAAATCTAAGGGTCTGGTTTTTTCGCTTTGCCTTTTCGTCGCCTAGATATTGGTACAGAGCGGGCTCGCTCTCGATAAGCGACCTGATGCTTTCCTCGGTTTCAGAAGCCTTTCGGGCCACAGAAGTGAGAATAGAGGCGAGTTCTGCCCTTGATGTCGCATCTCCTTCCATAGCCCTATGGACCTTGTAGGCAAGCGAGAGTGGAGGCGGGCCTGAATATTCCGTTTGCTCCCCGCGCTGAGTGTCCGCCCTCACCCAGTACACCGCGGCCCCAGCCAAGCCTACAACCGAAAAAAGCGTGATGATTGTGGTAGCATCATTGAATCCCAGCAAAAGGTCCCATGAGGCCACCAGCACAAAACATAGTGTAAGGAACAGTACAGGGGCCAAGGGATTCCGGCTTCTGTTCATTTACTCAATCCCTCATTCGGATTTATGCCGGAAATCTTTGATTTCACAATTTCAAGTTCACTCACAGTTAATTTCGCATCATCCTCTGAAATTTCCTTCTTATCATACCTTGCACTTTCAAAGAGCCGAGTGATGGTGGCGGTTTCTTCCTTTAGAGTTGAGAATTTCCCCTCGACATCGGTGGCAAATTCCCTCGGTGTCTTGTGCCTGGGGTTTGTCAGTCCGACCGCAGACAGCACCTTGCAGAAGGATTTGTATGCGGAGATAACAGTTCTTCTGTATTCGCCACTTCCTATGAGGTAGCTCACGTCTTCCTCATTAACCGATTTCACTGCAGCCTGGGCTGAATCCGGCTGAACCGAGAGGGTTTCAGCATAACGTCTTATCAGAAAGATGCCCAAAAGTACCATCGCTGCTATCTCCAGAATAGAACCTGTTACAATAGCAGGCAGAGAAGGGACGGTAAACGTTAAGGCGGGCAACCGGACCGAGGTTAGAAGTATGTACAGCAACGATGCAAGAAGTGCCATTCCGAGCAAAAGGGTAAGTTGTTTCAATCTTGCCAACAGCTTCCCCTTATATCCAAACATGAGAATTACCACCAAAACTCCCACAAAAACAATTGCCAAATAGCCGGGGCCGACAGGATTTTGTGTAGCCAGACCGCCAGGGGACGCACCTCCCTGAGACGGATAGGGGTTTGGAGATGTGATGATTATCGCACCGTTGCCGAAGAGTGGACCCATATTCGCAACCAAGCTCATAACCCCCCAGGGGAGAATGAAAAGAATGGCCACTAACAGCATTGTCGTCAAGCTGCGCGTCTGAATCAACCCTTCTGAAATTCGGGGTAGTCCTATTTGTATATTCCCACCGAAATTCGGCATCATGCCCGACTTCATGCAACAATGAAACTCTTTTTCTGCACAGTTTGTGAGGATTGTCAGTCGGCTACCGGATTTATCACTTAACGGATTACCTCGATTCAGTTTCCTCAGCTTCTGATTGGTTGTCTCCTACGCAGTTACCTTTCAGCTGTAGGCCTCTCTTTCAAAGAAATAAGTTCCGATCCCCTTTCCCCTTCCAGCACCAGCCTGTTCTGATATACCAGGTCGTACACAACCGAGTTAAATAGGGGCCATAAGGTTCTGGGAAACTGTTCTGAGAATCTCGACTCCAGGGTTTTCTTAGCCAGCTTCTTCTCTATTGAGACGCAGGTTACTATCCATTCCGCAATGTTGTTTCTTGTTTGAATCGCATCTCTGTTGTAACCTCCCGCTCTGGATGAGTCGAAGTTTCCAGAAAGCATAGCTGCATCCTGGGGGTCTCCAAGCACGACGTCGATGGTCTTCGTTTTCATTCTTCTACCTTCGGCAGCGCGGGATTCGGCCTGACTCCCTTCTGAAATGACCGCGAACCCCAAATTTGCGGCTTCCCCACCTTTGCCGTTCGATCTGTATTTTGAAACGAAGATAACGAAGCCCAGATTCGCAAGAAGTGTTAACACGGCGGCAATCCATGTAAGAGAGATGGGCGCCTCTCCCGAGGCTATGCCGGATTCGAGTGGAGCGAAAGTGTGCAGGCCGAACTGAAGAATCAGGAAGATGGCCAGAATAATGACGATACCAATAGCGACGTTTCTCTTGGTGATTGATGACCGCACGTAAGGAGGACCCGCCGTGGCTACAACATAGGTGCAGAAGCCGCCCATCGCTGCAACTGATGCAATAAAGGCGACCCATGTCAGCACCGCCGGAACGTATCCGATGTTGGAGCCACCTTCGAGGTTGGAGATTCCGCCTGTTTTGACATCAAAGTAGACTAGAAGAGAACCGACTACGACTATCGCGACAATAGGTATGACCAGCGAGGTCCTAGTCTGCATTGCGACCTTCTAATATAGTAGGATTTGTGAATAGTTAAACGATTCGAATTGGTATTAATGGGGGCAAGTAGATGCTCTGGGAATGTTAACAGGGATACCATAAATGCCTTTAGGCGCACATTTACATCTGGCTAACATTTTCAAGCCCGAACGCGGAGACATTATGAATCCCAGGTTTCGCATTCTCATTCAACTTTGCTTCCATGGCGAAACGTTCGTTTGATTTGACAAAGCTGTTAATCCTACATGTAGAAGCCGCAAAAGCGGTTAAATTTCAATGGTTCGAGTACGTGGTGAATCATACTTACAAAATATTGAAAATGAGGCTCCCCAAAACAGTCCTTTTCCTTCCCACCCGCTGGCGCTAGCTTTTTGATTGTTTAGAAAGTCATCATCAAACTCAAATTACCTAGAAGGAAGGAATCGAATTCAGCCTATCAGCGCTCTAAATCCTGTCTTCTAATTTTTCTTTGCCGCATGCTTCAAAAATCAGCCGTCTGTACGAATCGCCCCTACTCAGACATCAATGACACTATTGACAGAGAGCAGATTCCTCACGAAACATAAACGAACTCTCGGACCTTGACTTAATCTTTGAATCCACCATTGCAATGACTTGAAATCCAGCCATTCCATGCCATCTGGCCATTGGGTGGAATCGCCCAGTAAGCAAAGCCGATCCCAAATAACCAACATGACGGGGACTTGTAAATCGGATATGATTTCCCGCCAGAGTGAAATGATATTTTATCACCAGCATACACGAATGGCAGTAGCGCAAGTACCACTATTAATGCAATCAAGATGCAACAAACTGCCTTAGTCCCCCTCTTGAAGTTGTCACTTCTTATGTGGTTATCGCTTAAATATATTCTCAACAAAGAGCGACGACTTCGCAATTTTCAAGTCGGCAAAGAACCGATTATTATACTCTTGATTATGCAGACTCGGTCAATCTTCGTTCAATCGTTCAACTTCTTTTGGTTAAGTGATTACGCAAAAATTGCATATCTAATTAGGATACGTTTATTATAAGATGTAAAGTCGTAATGAGGAGAATCATGATTTGAATTAACACCGCGTCCCTTTCGGACTACTCCTGTTCCTTCTTGTGGCTCGATTCTTATTTCGGGCTTGTCAACCCCTCAACCTCCGCCCTCTTCCTGTACACTTCACCAACGAATACGCTTCGAACACCTCGAGCTGTTAGCTCAGGGCCCTGACCGTTTGGAGGTCTGACTAGTTGATATTGAGGTAAGACAGAATCTCTCCATGTGAATGTGAACCCTGCTTTCTCAACAGTTCCAGAAGTTCCCTGTCGAATGTTCTCTTACCCTCGTAACCTTCTTTGCTGAACGCCTCCATCCTGTACTTTTTCAAGTCCCTGTCCAAGTTTTCCACGGGCTTGAGCAGCCTGTTTTCACCGTTCAGTTTCCTTTCTTCGTCTTCTGTGGTCTTGGGTTTCCTTATCAGCTCCAGTCTGCTAAGGTAACCTTACTCTTCCTCTTCTTTCTTCAGCGAATTCTCCCCACTTTCCATTACAAATTTCGATATGGACAACCCGGCCTTGCCAGTCACGCTCTTCGAGTATTCCGCCATTTCTTCTGAAAGTAAATAGACGCAGATCAACCTGTCCTTGATTGTTTCTGTTTTGCCTTTGTTTTGCCCGGCCATTGGATTCTGACAATATTCGGTTTTATTTTGATATTGACTGATAAAGAAGTGCGGGGGGTGGGATTCGAACCCACGAAGGCCTTCGCCAGCGGATCTTAAGTGTAGGCGCACCATGCACCGCCCCCTTTAGTCGCTTCGCAAGCATTGGCCTGGCTTGGGGACCCCCGCACGTTTTTGGTTCATTCAGGCGTGTATTTAGCAGTGTGGAACGAATGATGAAAAACTCTTCCTGGAACCGGGGTTCTTTGCCGGAATCTATATCATTCTATGATCTTATTCCCGTTATTTCGATTTCCTTTCGTCCCACGCAGGAACAGATCGATTGCGTCTCAGTCTTTAATTCAAGACATCACATCTGGCGTGTCCATTCCCGAAAACCTTTTATCAGCACCCTGGAAGACCGGTTTCGTTTGCCTACATCAGCATACATTCAGTGGACAGTCCGCTGGTGTCGTGGTCTGTCTTGGATTGCAACTGCTCGGTGAGATTGCGACATGGTTGGTATCTCTGAATATATCGCCATTGTAAGTGCCGTCATTGGACTGATCTATGCCGTTATTCTGATCCGGTATATTCTCTCTAGAGATCCAGGAACCGAAAAGATGCAGGAGCTTGCAAATTATGTAAAACAAGGTGCAAACGCATTTCTGCGCAGGGAATACATATGGATCACCCCCGTTGCTATCATCCTGGCGGCTGTAATCTCACTCACCGTGAAACCCTATGGGCTTGTGGCACTTGGCTTTGCGATAGGTGCAGCCTTTTCCGCGCTCGCGGGATACATAGGCATGAGCATGACGGTCCGTTCAAGCAGCAGGACAGCCGAAGCTGGCAGAAAGGGGATGGACTCCGCCCTTATGGTTGCATTTAGGGGCGGATCTGTCCTTGGCATGACCGTCCCAGGCCTTGCGCTCTTGGGTCTTGCGATATTCTATCTTTTTGTCCCCCAGCCGGCCGCAGTTGTGGGCTTCGGCTTCGGAGCCAGCGTGATAGCTATGTTCGTCAGGGTGGGAGGCGGAATCTATACAAAGGCTGCGGACCTGGGTGCCGACATAGCCGGTAAGATAGAAGCTGGTATACCTGAAGACGACCCGAGAAATCCAGGCGTTATAGCTGACAACGTAGGTGACAACGTTGGCGACTGCGCTGGAATGGGTGCTGACGTCTACGAGTCTTACATTGTGACTGCTCTCGCCGCGATTCTCTTGGGAACGCTCGTATTCGAGGGTGGCTCTGTTTTCGGTGTCTCAAGACCCGATCTTGTGCCTTACCCACTTGTTATAGGTGGAATGGGTGTTCTGGCTTCGATCGCCGGCGGGCTTGCGGTCCGGGGAGCCAAGAGAGGTAAAGCAATGGCTGCCCTTAACAGAGGACTGTACGTCGCCGCGATAATAGCTTCAATACTCGATGTTGTCGTCACGCTGTACCTGTTCTCATTCGATCTGAAGTTCGCGTATGCCATGGCGGGTGCGGTTATCCTAGGGCTTGTCGTGGTCATCGTGATCGAGGCTGTGACCGACTACTACACCTCATACAGGTTTGGTCCTACGAAAGCGATCGCCGAAGCTTCCCAGACAGGTTCAGCCACCAACTTCCTTTCGGGCTTCGCCACCGGCCTGAAGAGTGCTGCACCGATCGCCCTGATACTGGTGGTCGCAATTGCAATTTCTTATTCGCTTGGCAACTGGGCGGTTGGAGCATCCTGTTCTCCCAACACCATCTGTAGCGCAGGGGTCTACACAACATCAATCACCACGATGAGCATGCTTTCGCTCACGGGCATCATATTATCCATCGATGCCTTTGGACCCATCACCGACAACGCCAACGGCATAGTCGAGATGGCGGGCATAGAGGGTGTTAGAGAGGTGACTGATGAACTCGATGCCATTGGCAACACAACAAAGGCCACCACGAAGGGTTTCGCAATTGGTTCGGCTGCGCTTGCAGCTCTTTCTCTCTTTATCGCATATCAGAGCGAGGTAAGCGCAGCATACCTGAACCATGGTGTAACCAATCCTCCAGAGTACGTGCTTTCTGACCCCCTGCTTCTCATTGGCCTCCTTATTGGTGGATTGCTGCCGTTCTATTTCTCTTCATTCCTGATAGGGGCTGTGGGAAAGGCCGGGTTCAAGATGGTGAACGAGATAAGGAGGCAATTCAATGAGATCCCAGGTCTTCGCGAGGGCAAGGCCAGTCCGGATTACGAGAAGTGTGTCGACATAAGCACGAGGGCCGCTCTTCGTGAACTCGTAGCACCGGGTGCACTCGCTATTCTTACCCCGATCATTGTTGGCGTTGTACTCGGTCCTGTAGCTCTTGGAGGCGTGCTCATCGGAAGCGTTGTGTCAGGAGTGTTCTTTGCCCTCATGATGGCGAACGCCGGAGCCGCATGGGACAATGCAAAGAAGTACATAGAAACTGGCATGTACGGCGGCAAGGGGACTCCAACCCATGCCGCGGCCGTGAGCGGGGATACAGTTGGAGACCCATTCAAGGACACCGCAGGGCCTAGCATAAATTCACTCATCAAGGTTCTGAATACGATATCAATCGTGTTTGTACTTGTTTTTGTAATGCTGCACCTTTAGATTGAAACTTACAGAAACGATTATCTCTGTCTCGACTAACCGCTCAATCGATGAGCAGCAAAATTCTCTTTCTCGTTGAGCCAGAGGTCGAAGACCTTGAGCTGTTTTATCCCCTTTTCAGGTTGAAAGAAGCGGGTTACCAGCCGGTGGTGGCGAGCACGCATAGAGGAAACATCACTGGGAAGCATGGTTACACGATCATGGCGGAGAAGGCGTACGACGAGGTCGACCACGGCGAATACCTGGGCCTCGTGCTTCCTGGTGGTCGCAGCCCAGAGAAGGTTAGGCTCAATCAGGATGCGGTAAAAATAGTCAGAGGTTTCGTGCAAAGGGATGCTCCCATCGGTGCCATATGTCATGGACCTCAGATACTTATCTCTGCGAACGCGGTGAAGGGGAAAAGGATGACCTGCTGGCCCGGTGTTCGCGATGACCTGATCGCGGCGGGGGCCAATTATTCAGATGTTGAGGTAGTGACGGACGGCAAGCTGGTAACTTCGCGGATGCCTGCGGACCTTCCGGCCTTTACTTCATCGTTTATCGACGTTCTCAAAACTAGCACTAGTAAAAGCATCTTGTCAACGGAAAGCAAGGTCTGACTAACGGCTTCCCTTAGATTCGCCTTCGGACAAGCGAGAACTCATTTCCCGCGAGTATTGAGGTAAATCTGTCCATGACACAGGCTAAATACACGAAAAATCGAGGCAGCGGTGTGCCTCAGCGAGCTCTGATAGGGAAGGGGACATGGATGGACAAGGTTGCCTATCAGGTGATTGAGAGGGAAAAGAAGCTTGGTCGGAATCTGGACCTGGTCAGGGTTGAAAGCGGTCTGGGAGCCAGCGGCATTCCACATATTGGAAATCTCTCGGACACGATCAGGGCATACGGCATCCAGATGGCCCTCGAAGTTCAGGGTGTCGAAAGCGAACACGTAGCATATATCGATGACATGGATGGGCTAAGGAAAGTTCCGCAGGGTCTTCCACAGGGGATAAACCTTGAGCAGTATATCGCACATCCTGTTTCAAGGATTCCGGACCCCTTTGGTTGCCACAGGAACTATGGCGATCATATGGGCGCTCTTCTCAGGGATGGCATGGATCGGGTTGGAATCAAATATAGCTACCAGAGCGCTTCGGAAAATTACAAGAGGGGCATCTTCGTTCCCTATATGAGGACCATACTTTCGCGCAGCGAGGAGATCGGGAAGAAGATAAAGGAAATTACGGGGCAGGAGAAATATGAGGAGGCACTTCCATACTTTCCCATCTGCAAGAATTGTGGCAGGGTATATACAACCCAAGCCATGAGCTTTGAAAGGTCGACTGACAGCATCCACTACAGATGTGTGGGTACCACACTCAGAGGAAAGTTCAGTGAAGGATGTGGTTACGAAGGAGACACGAAATTGACCTCGGGGGAAGGCAAACTGAGCTGGAAGGTTGAATTTGCCACGAGGTGGGCCGCACTCGACATAAGGTACGAGGCTTACGGAAAGGAGCTAACCACATCCGTAAAGGTCAACGACTGGGTTTCGGACCTAATTCTAGGCTTCCCGCATCCTTACCACATCAAGTATGAACTCTTTCTAGACAAGGCCGGCAAGAAATTTTCAAAGTCCGAAGGAGCTCTGCTGACGCCTCAGACGTGGTTCAGGTACGCAAATGGAAGCAGCCTGGTTCTTCTCATGTTCAAGCGTATAGTGGGTACGAGAGCAATATCGATAGATGATATTCCAAAGTACATGGATGAACTCGACTGGCTTGAAGATGTTTACTTTGGAAGAATTAATGTTGAACCGAAAGAAAAAGCCCAGAGGCTGAAGGGTCTTTATGAGTACGTTACGTTCATGAATCCGGTATCCAGACAGCCCCACATTCCATACAGACTCCTCGCCGATTTGGCTAGGCTGGCACCGGAGAATAAATCTGTCGAGTATGTAGTCAGGAGACTCAATGCGACCGGCTATAATGTGTCAGAATCTTCACCTGTTATCAAAGAAAGAGTACAACTTGCAAGAAATTGGGGCATCGATACACTCGGGGGGCATGAGACAGAGGGAAAGACGTCTCCCGTCCTTACCGAGAAGACAAGAGCCGCCATCGCAGAACTTGCAACACGGATCCAAAGCGCTTCCGGGGCGGACGAAATCCAGAGCTTGATATTCGAGGAGGCGAAGCTCAACGGCATTCAACCTTCAGAATTCTTCAGGGACCTTTACAGAATATTGCTGTCACAAGAAAGGGGACCGAAACTGGGCCCTTACATATACGATGTTGGGGTCGCTCGAGTAGCCAAAAAGTTACTCAGCGCCGTGTCAGAATAGGCATTATTCCGTCATTCTGTTGTTTGTCCTGTTAAGCAAATAATTCATCTTTCAATCAATCTATTTATCACTGGTATGGCTTCCCCTGCGTTATGATTTTAAAGGATGGAGACAAGCTTTTGCCATCCTACATACCAAGTGAGCTGCCTCACAGGGAGAAGCAGGTAAGGGATCTCTTCGAGTATTTCAAAAATGCGATTGTTGACCCTGCAAACTCCAGCCCCAAGTACTATCAGCTCATCGGTCCAGTTGGCTCCGGAAAGACGGTGACTGCTCTGAAATTCGGAACGATGCTGGAGGAAGCCGCAAAGGAATCTGGAATCGCATTGAAGCATGTTTATGTGAATCCCAGGCAGCATGGGGCCACAAGACTGATGGTGTTTCGTTACATCGTCCAGGCCGTTGAGCCGAGCATATTCTCTGCAAGCTATGGAGCCGAAGAACTCGTCATCGAGCTTCTGAAATACATACAAAAGAGGGAGTTGTACATTCTTCTAACATTCGATGAGCTCGATTTCATGATCAATCAAACGAAGGAGCCAATCGTCTATAACCTTACGAGGCTCAACGAAGTTCTACCAGGCACCCACTGCAATGTTCTCGGGATCGTGTTCACCGCGAGGTCCACCACATACCAGTCCAAACTCGACGAGGCAGAACTCTCCAGCCTGGGTCGCTTTTATGTTAAGTTCGAGCCTTACGGAACAAATCAGATATATGATATACTAGAAAGACGCTGTTACGAAGCAGTTTACCCTGGCACGGTCGGGGACGATGTTTTGAGGTACATCGCCGATGTAACATCGCCGCCCCTTGGTTCCGGTGACGCCAGATACGCACTATCAATCCTTTACAACTCTTGTATGCTAGCGCAGAATCTGGGTTCTCCTACGCTGAACCCAGAGCACGTAAGAAAGGTGCTGAGCGTGCTTAACCCGTCTGTAACAGAAGAGGACCTGATGTACCTGCCTGAAGAAGAGCGGTACGTGCTGCTATCGATAGCGCGTCTTCTCATCCACAGCAGGTCACCATATGTCTCATTCGATCAGATTGTTGCTCAGGTAGAGCACTCGGGTCAGAAGGGAAAGCCAAGAAAAATGGAGCTGAAGGATGTGGTGAGGTACGTTCAGGACCTGCAGAACAGGGGGATAATCGATGTCAGAGGCCTGACCGAAATCGGAATATCCAGCGTATCAGCCAACACGCTGGACAGATTTCTTGAGTACCTCGTTGAAAGGCTATCGGAGTAGAGGACCTATGACACAGCTCGGCGAAGGTAAAAAGAAGCTCGAAAGGGCGATTGGCACGGTGGGAAGGCTGAGGATTCTTGCTGTACTCGCGGACCCCAACAGAACACCCATGTCGAAGTATCAGCTGGAGAAGATGACAGGGCTGAGGTCTGCCTCTCTCGCTTCCGACCTGAACGCTCTAATGGAAGTGGGCTGGGTGGTGGAGGTGGGAAAGAGCGAAAGAAGGCATCTCTACACACTTTCGGAGAATGACGACATACTTAACAGGCTCATCGGCTTCCTTGAATCAGCCGGATACGTCAAGCGGAACCAGTGACTTCGATACTTCTGTCAGCCTTCTTCGAACCCACCCTCGTAAATCTCGAAAGCCAGTACTCCTGACCTCGTCTTCCGCTAAGCCTGAGTATAGCGAGTTCGCTCACAGCTGCCGATGGAAGCACAGAAACGATCGTCTGTATTATATTGAAGGTAGCTGTGAACACCAACACAAGTTCGAGACCGGTACCGGGCGAAAGCTGATAACCCAGAAAGTTGCCCAAGGAATGCGCCGCAAAAGGAGCAAAACCGGGTGCAACGTACACCAGTATGCCGAAATTCACGAGCGTTTCAACAGGAGCCCTTATCAGCGCACCAATTACGATTGCGAGCGCGGAAAAACCCCAGATACCCGGCCTGATATTCAACCTGTGCAAAACCTTAGCAGCAAATATTACGCCGACTGCTGTGCTACCCACGCCCAGGAAAGCTGCGGCGGGTCCGATGGGTGCGAACTGACCGATAAGCTGAAGCATGCCCCAATATTCGGCAGCTGATATGAGGGCACCAACAGGACCGAAAAGCATCCCCGATATGATGACAGGTATTTCGGCAAATTCGAACACAAGATAAGGCACGGGCAGGAAGGGGACACCGAGATGCAACAGAGAGATGGCTATGGAGACCGCACCGAATACGGCCCCTCCTGCTATTGTCTGCGTTCTTGTCATGTTCATGGCTGCGGCGATTTTCGCTGTATAATAGGTTTTCTTGTAAATACTAAAATATTGGTTGATTGATGCTACGTATGTGACCAGGATACAGGACACACTGAGATCTGCCTACCTTCCCTCCCTCCTGCAGCTTCTTTTGCTGGGGGCAAAGAGCAGGCCGGTCCAGATGACGACCACTCAGCTGGCTAAGAGGCTGGGCAAGTCGCAGCAGGCGGCTTCAAATCATATACGCGAACTTGAGAAAGAAGGCTACATAATCAGGCGAAGGCAGGGGCGATCATTCGCGATACAGATGACAGATAAGGGCATCAACGAACTTACATCTTTTTATCTTATGATGAAGAGCATGATGGAGGAGGCGCCGGATATTTTCGAATTTCATGGTACCCTCTTTACCGGTCTGGGTGAGGGTGCTTACTACATGGGCATGCAGGGCTATTCTGAGGGTTTCAGAAGAGTGCTGGGTTTCGTGCCTTACCCTGGAACACTCAACCTGAAACTAAAATCTCCGGTGGAAATGCAGAGATTAGCCGAACTGAAGCAGAGGGCCGGTATAAGAATAGACGGCTTTTCGGACGGTACTAGGACATATGGGGGTCTCAACCTCTATTCGGCTCTTATAGAGGATGAGAGGGGCGCACTTCTTGCAATAGACAGAACGCATTACGATAATTCTGTTCTCGAAGTGATCGCACCAAAGAGGCTGAGGGATGCGCTGGGAATACAGGATGGAAGCGAAGTCGTGGTGAAGGTATTCCTGAACGAAGCAGTACGATGACCTCCCTCCCTGGTTCTAGAATCTTTTTAAGCGTCGAAAAACGATCTATTTGAGATGTCGGCGAAGTTTCCCGGTCGGATACATGTACTTGACCACCCGCTTGCTCAGGCCATTCTTACGCAGCTCAGAGATAGGAACACTGACCAGATCACCTTCCGAAAGGGAGTGGTGAAGGTAGGCAGGCTGATGGGGTACGAAATGGTTCGATCATTCCATACATCGGAGGTTTCCGTCACGACCCCACTTGGTGCCACTGCTCCTGGCATACAAATCCCTGAGATGGAACACGTCGTTATAGTCAACATTCTCAGAGCGGCAATGCCTCTCGTGGAAGGCCTGCTTAAGGCATTTCCGTTGGCAAGGCAGGGGGTTATGGCGATCCAGCGGACCGAAGACAGGCCTGGCGTCGAAAACATAAGGGCCGTTCGCTATTTCAGCAAGCTTCCCAAGATAATGCCCGACGATACTGCGATAATCGCTGATCCGATGCTTGCCACCGGTTCCACCATACTGGAAACGCTGAAAGAAACGGATAAGGCCGGAAAACCAAAGAGAACGCTTATCGCATCTGTCATATCATGTGACTACGGTATAGAAAGAATACTCTCCTCAAACAAGGAAGTTGAACTCTACACCCTGGCTGTTGACCACGAGCTGAATGAAAGAGCCTACATTGTGCCTGGGTTGGGTGACGCAGGGGACAGGTCGTTTGGTTAAATTTTTTATTTAAAGGTGCTATGGCGCTACGATGCGATTTGCACCTGATCATATTTTGTGGTTTATTTTGAGTGAGATCATGGCAGCGGTACTTTTGGATCTCCCCTAGACCCGATTAGAGTGTCCGAAGCGCTTCAACCGGTGTCAGCCTGGACGCCCTCCAAGCCGGAAGCAAACCGGCTATCGCTCCAACTGCCGTCGCAAGGGCAACCGCGAACAGCAATAGCTCCGGGCTGATAGCAGGAACTATGTGAAGCGAAGAAAATGATCCTCCGAGCCCGCCCAAACCAGATCCACCCGCTCCTCCGCCTCTCGCTGACACACCTGCCCCTCCCCCCCCCCCCCCCCCCCCACCGCCCCCGAATCCGGAGAACAGGGCAACTATTACGTATGAAAGAGCCACGCCAGCCCCCGCACCTATTGTGCCCCCAATGAATCCCGTGATAGTAGCCTCCACAAGAAATATCGAAAGAATGTTTCTGGACGTGTATCCGACCGCCTTGAGTGTCCCTATCTCCTTCTGTCTTTCGACTATTGTTGTAAACATCGTGGTCATGATTCCTATGAATGCGACAATCACGGAAATCCCACCCACCGAAGCTAGTATCGTGCCGATACCGTTCGTGATGGATTCTATCGTGCTCAGGATCTGGGTCACTGCGGTAACCCTGACGGAGTTGCCGTACTGACCGCTTATTTCCCCGACAACCTGATTGACCGCCGAGGTGGTCGTAGCCACCACTATTATCCCGCTGTAATCCTGGCTGTGAAGAAGAGCCTGCCCCTCGGCAAGTGGAAGGAATATCGCTTCATCCGGATTGATGAGAAACCCCTGACCGTAGGATGAGAATATTCCTCGGACGACGAACGACTTCACGCCATTCGTTCCTGTTGCACCGAAGCCACTGAAATCTGAAAAGGTGATGGTGACGATTTGGTTCACCGTAAGGTTCTGTGCGCCGGCCGTCGTGGGATTCGCGATGTTCCAGCCAATGTCGGCGCCTGCCAGGTCAGACCCCGAGGGTGTGGAACCCTGTGATAGCGCAAGGCCCGGGAGCACAAGTGAGAGTTGTGCAAAATCCCCCGCAAGGACCTGGACAGAAACGGTTTGACCACCCTGCTGAATCGTGCCGGGAATCAGATAGTATGGCACGACCGCCTTCACGCCTGACATCTTCTGCAAAACCGGTACATCTGTGTATGTAAGCGATGCCCCCCTTCCGTTCGGCTGGACGAATATGCTCGTTGTGCCTGTCCGGCTGAATGCAGATGATACTGAGTTGCTGAATCCTTGAGTCGCTCCCAGCAGAGCCACTATGGTGGCAGGGCCAATGATTATCCCCACTATGGTCAGAGCCGTTCTGAGCTTTCTGTCGGACATAGCCCTCCAAGCGAATCTGGCCAGGTCACTTAGCCTCATTCGAGATGAGCCCCCAGTTAAATTACCTTCTTGTCTTGGTCTGCGTAATCCTCCGCTTTTTTGCTTCCACTTCTGCGCCGGGATAAGTAGACTGCAGCCACTATCAGTATGATCCCTGCCAGCAGCACGAGAACGGAGAGGATGAACAGTCCTCGGCCATTTCTAATGGGAATCACACCACCGCTTCCGCCCGAAGGAACCGTGGAGGTTCGGGTGAGGGTGAGCTGGAAGGTTTGCCCGGGAAGCGTGCTGTTGAGCTGCTGGCCATAATCGTTCAGATACCCTGCTCGGAGGCTGACAGAAGCCGAGCCATTCGTGGCTGAGGAGGGAAGGGCAACCTGAACTGTGAATGGGATGGGTGTATTAGGGTCCACTTCACCAACGTAACCGTTACCCTGTCCAATGACGCCGGCATTCTGTTCAACTGTTGCATTTAACTGCAAGTAGTATGCGGAAGAAGTTCCTTCATTCAGAAGTGTACCACTCATCGTGAGCACGCCGCCCGTCTCACTGAATGCTATAGACTGGACGGCAAGCACTATCCTGCCAACGGCAACGAAACCCACCGGGATGGTTGTGGTCTGCAAGTTCCCCAGGCTGTCAAGATAGGAGATAGCTAGTTGGCCGCTGTATGCACTCTCGGGGGTCTTGGGTCCTGAACTCACATTTACATCAAAAAGGAATGTTCCGCCGGACGGAATCGTCATGCCTTGCTCGGAGAAGGTGGAGTTTGAAACCACTGCGAAGCCAGCCGGGACTGTGAATGTAAAATACGGCGAAGATATTGCAGTCCTGCCTGTATTTCTTATTATAATCTCAAGTGTTGAACTCTGCCCTACCGGCACGGTGGGGGTAAGTGTGCTCACCGATAACGGCGAACCGAAGGAAATGGAGGTCAGCGACTGTACGTAGAAGCCCACAATGCCCTGTTGAATGTTCTGTACGCCATATGAGTTCACATATGATATGGAAATGGGCAGGGTTACCGGCTGTCCCTGGACCGAGTTTGAGGCAAACATCTGAACCTGAAGCGTTGCCTTCTCACCCCCCTTCAGAAGTGGAATCGATGGAATCTGTGTAAGTACACTCAGACCCTGACTCGGTTGGGAAAATGATAGCTGAACACTCGTGGAGTTCCCTGTTCCCATATTGTAAACATAAAGTGTTACGTTGTTCACCTGGCCAGGGCTGAGTACTGAGGTAATGCCGCCAACCCCAAGCTGGACCGAGCCGAGAAGTGGGACCGAGACTTCCGTGGTTTCACCGAACCCGGTTGCATTCTGAATATCAAACGTGATTGTCATCGGCAGCTGGTAGACTCCTGTGGTGGCGTTCCCGGCAATGTTGAGTGAATACACAAGCTGGAATTGCGCAAAGGAGGGAAGATTCACCTGGTAAGACGATTCCGATGAGGAGGAGGAACCGCCCCCAAAAGCCGCGGAGAATGGCGACTTCAGCCCTAATTGGAACTGTGCATAAGTAACAGGGCAACCACCAGAGTAAACCATGCTCACCACCAACTGCACATTACCATCCCCCGGACCGACCCCCTGCGAATTGCCACTCCACCCCACGTTCGAAACTGTAAATGGATTGATCGATGGCGCGCACGTCGCAGCCTCAGCCGAGGAATCATGCAGGGCGAACTGTCCGGTCGGAATAGAAATCAAAATCAAAAGCAGTGGCACAAGGAATGAAAATTTTTTCCTGCTCGTTATCCTGGAAAACGGCATATCTAGGCCGCCTCCATCCGTTCGATTCTCCCATCCCTGAGGTATATTACATGGTTCGCCCGACTTGCCACCTCGGCACTGTGTGTGATTATGATTAGGGTCTTGCCCCTCTTCCTGTTGAGGTTCTGGAGCAGGTCCATGACATTTTCCGCATTCTTTGTATCCAAATTTCCGGTCGGTTCATCGGCAAGAATGATTTCCGGGTTCGTTGCAAGAGCGCGGGCTATGGCAACACGCTGCTGCTCCCCTCCGCTTAGCTGCTCAGGCCTGTTGTTCGCTTTATCCCTTATGCCAAGCCCGTCAAGCAACGATAGTGCGATCCTCCGCCTCTCTGAGGGGGACATCCGCCACAGGAGAAGTGGAACTTCAACATTCTCCACTGCCGTCATCCTTGAAATCAGGTTGAAGGATTGAAATACAAAACCAATCTTCGTATTCCTTATCGCTGCCAGCTCGGAACTTTCCAGCTTCGAAATGTCCTTTCCGGTTATGACCACCTTTCCGGATGTTGGTCTGTCAAGGGCGCCGATGAGGTTTAAGAGTGTGCTTTTGCCTGAACCAGATGGGCCTACTATAGCCACAAAGTCTCCTCTGGATACAGCAAAGGTAACACCTCTCAGGGCAAAAGTCTTGGCTTCATTCTGCCTTCCATATACCTTCGTAAGTGAGACTGTTTCGAGAACTGGACCTTTCGCTACATTTGCCAAGACAAAGTCACCTGCTCCATAAGGTGTGTAGCTCAGATATGGTCTCAGAACGCTGAATGGCTGACCGTCCTGAATACATTGTTGAATTTACAGCCATTAAACTGATCGCGGGGCAACAATCAAAAAGCATTCGACTTGGCACCGGTACATTACATCCGCAACCAGCAGAAAGCGTTTTATGGGGTGTTCTTATCAGATTCTTATCGCCTTCAGAAATCATATCCGACATCCGTCCTAAACATAGTTTTGATGCCTCGTCTACCTGAAGTTCGGTGTCTGTGGGGCTTGAAAGGCAGATCATATCCCTACTCATCTCAAAGCCCGCACCATTTACTGGGTTATATAAGGTGATTACAGATTTCAGGAAACTCACCAAGTCTTCTCATTCGAGGCTCAGGTAGAGGAAAACGGCATACGCTACAATTAGCAGGATGTCAGCCGAGTCGAAAGATGCTCCGGGTATTGTCCAGAATTCTCTCGGTTCCGCAAGCAGCAACGGGTAAGTGAGTAAGGACTGAAGCAGAAGGGCTCCCAAAACAATGATTAGACCGAGAGCAAAGTTTGCCCTAGTCTCACTGTATATCCTGATGTAAACCACAAACAAAGCAACAAGAAGCGCTATAGCGACAGTCGACAGTATGATGTGGAAGGCGAAGTAAGACCAGTCGAAATAGTGAATACCGAACACAAATTCGTTGTACGGCAGCGGCGGAACTGTTAAGGAAAGGAAAAACCCCAGCACCACTCCTATCAGAATTGCGACCGGCACCCAGTATTTGCCGGTCGGTCTCCGCCTAGACTGCTCGTTTTGCACTTCCCTTATCGCTCCCTGACCCTTTGCCGCTCATTTTGCGAAGAAGAGATTCCAGAATGCTCCAGTGAGCTTCCATACCTTCGGATACAAAGTATACCCTGCCATACTTCTCCCCCTCGGAGACGATGAGCCGGTTTGCCTCAAGCACCCTCAAATGATGTCTAACCGTGGTGTAGTCGAGCCCCAGTGCCAGAGACAGCTGCTGCGCATTTCTTGGCTGATCTTTTATGGCATAAAGTACCAACGCCCTCGTACGGGCCCCGGCGCTTCCAGCAAAAAGCCACCAGAGTAACCGCTCGAAGGAGTCCATGGTTCTCGGGGGGTGGCGACCCTCCAATAATTCTATCGCAGTCGACCGGTCCGGTATTGCGCTGACATCCCCTTTTCGGAAACCCTTCGTCATGGCATGTCTCCACCATTCCCGGTACTGAGCTGGTTCATTTCGACTTCACATTCTCCTTCCTCCGTTGTCGTCTCTGGAATCAGATGATTTTCCGATTCGAAATATGAGGACAAATGAATTAACGACATCGTTCTCCACTTAAAATAATACCTCCATTATGGAGCTGGTCTTGCCCCGAGCACAATGTTTACTGTAATGGGTTGGCCGGACCTGAGGATTCCAAGCTGTATGCTCTGCCCCGCAATCGCATGCTCTTCAAGGTATGACGACAGGGCATCCTGGTTGACTATCTTTGTTCCGTTTATAGAGACAATAATATCGCCTCCTACAAGGTACTGTTGTCCCGCTATCACGGCGGTGGTATTCCCTCCCCTCAGACCCGCCGTCGAAGCGGGTCCGCCGGGTACGACAGTTTCAACAAGAACCCCGTATGTGACATTCACATCCATCACCTGCGCCAGCTCCAGATTCATATCCACACTCGTTATGCCCAGGTACGGGTGCAGATTGTATGAACCACTGGAAACCAGTGAAGGAAGCTCCCTCAGGATGGTATCAGATGGGATCGCGAAGCCCAACCCCTGAGAACCGCTCACCACGGCCGTGGTTATTCCCACCACCCTTCCATTGCTGTCGAGGAGGGGTCCACCCGAGTTCCCGGGATTTATTGGAGCAGTGAACTGGATGATGTCAGGAATCGAGAAGCCGTTCGTCGTGGACTCCTGGATCGTCCTTCCGAGCTGGCTCACTATGCCATAGGTGAAGGAACCTGAAAGGCCGTATGGATTACCAATAGCAAATACCGACTCTCCAACTACAAGGTCAGATGAACTCGCGATCTGAAGCGGTATAAATTCAGATGAAGGAGCATTGACGCTGAGTACAGCCAGGTCGCTGTATGGGTCTGTACCGACTACCTTGGCTGGATACGCATTTCCGTCCCAGAAGGTGACAGAAAGATTGCTGTCCCCGTTCACCACATGGTAGTTAGTGATGATGTAGAAGGAGTCGTTATAGGTTATTACGAAACCGGAACCCAGCACCGCCGTGTAGGTGGTTTGACTTCCGAATATTGTCAGGGAAGTAGCTGCCTGGATCCCCTGTACTGTTACCACACTGGCGTTGGCATTCTTGTAGATACTTTCAGCATCAGAAGCCACTAGCGTAACATTGCTCTTCCCCGAAAGGGCAGAAATCTGTGATTCAAGAAGTGAGTTGGTGTTCTGGAGGCTCGCGATTGTGTTCTGGAGACTGGAGACTCTTTGATTTGTCTCTGCCCTTTCCTGGGAGAGCTGCGCGTCAAAAACGATGACGACAGATGCCAATAAAACAGCCAGAACTATGGTTGCGGCCAGCCATCTCCGACTGGGCGATTTTGATTCCACCGTCATCGGGCCGTGTCTGCGGGAGCTTCCATTTAACCGGTTTCCAAGATGAATCCAAAATCATTACCAAATCTACCCCTAATTATCCGGCCGGATTATCAAAGAGCTGAAGATTAACTTACTTTTCTATCCTGTTTCCTATCCAGTCGAGTCCCCTCGAGAGGACACCAGAACGTTTCGCTACACGGTAAACCCCCCAGGAAATCGTCACTGTGAAGATGGCGTGTGCGATGTTGAAAATTCCAGTGAAAACGGTCACAAGCAGGGCAGCCGCAAGAGTCCCTGTAACGCTGATTCCAATCGCGGAAAGCGATTTTTCCGCGAAGGCGAGGTACAGGTTTGGAGAGATGAAATAGTACAGCAGGAAGGTGGGCAGAAGCATGAGCAGGAACCTGACCGCGACTCCGCCTCCAAGAATGAACGCAAAAGCGTGATTTCTGGCTGCCCCGGTTCTAATGACATACGTCGCCAGATATACTCCGAGCATCGTTGCAAAAACAGCCATGAACTTCATTGTTGGCCCAATGACCGGATCAAAACTTCCATGAAAATCAAGTATCATCCAGTGCACCAGGGTAACACTTAGTCCACCGGAGGGTCCGAGAAGGAAGAAGGAAAGCATGTCGGGTATTTCTGCCAAGTCGAATTGAAGGAATGGCAGGAGAGGGAAGGGAAATGTTATTCCCACCAGTGATATGACACTTGCCAGTGCGGCGAGGGCTGCTGCAGCAGCAAGCTTCCGGGTGTCATTTTTCTTTTGAGTCTGTATTGAAGTCATTATAGTATGCGCAGGTCACAGATATAGATACTTAAAAATTTTAAGCTATTATGTCTTATTTGACATAGTAAGTTCTTGGGCTTCTCTAGTTATTATACTAATTTTGTCCTTGTTCTTGATATAGGGTACACGCGACCTTCCCACCTCGTGTATCCCGAGGACCCCTATGGACCTCAGTTTCTCGATATGTCTGTACGTTGATGCATAATCAAGACCAAGTTCCCTGGATATCCCCTTAAGATGGATGGGTCTTTCCGATTCGAGAAGGAGTCTTATCACTCTTAGCCTCTGCATATTTCCGAGCGCCTGAAACAAGGCAACGATCCGTTCCTCTTCAACCCTTTTCACGCTTTCCTTCTCGCCCTTCTTTGTGTCATCTGACATAATATAACTCACCGCAGAACATATTGAAATCTCTTTCCCACCAAAAGGACTTAAATGAGCATTATACAAATGGAATGCGTTTGCTACTTCCGAACCCCCAAGAACTCGAGGAGCAGCTTCCCACGATTGTCAGGTTAAGGGGTCCGGAGATCTGCCTTAGATGCAGGTTCACTAAACTGCTCTGCGGACGACCTACCTGTCCCATACTCTTGAAAATCTCATCCTATTCCAGAGTTTCACAGAATCTGAACAGGGAACTGAACGGCAGTTCGCCCCCGGCCGTCTTTGTGGGAAGGTACGGCTATCCCAGACTTTCGCTTGGACCTCTCATGCCACCCGAGCAGGGTGATACGGCTTACTTCGATGAACCTGAACGCTGGCATGGGTTGGACTTTGAAGACGTCGTGAACCTCAGGATGAGCATGGTGAGGGGAAGGAAGGAAGTCTCTGTGTATGATGCTAAGGACCCCCAAGGCATTTTGTACGAACTGCAGTGCATGCTTCTAAGTTCCAGAAGTGTGGATGCGGAACTGGAGTTCTCGAAGAAGCCCCGGGCCTCTGGTTTCGTTGACGATACTTCACCTCCATTCGGTCCGTCGGCCCCTCTAGAAAAATACAGATTCTCCCCTGGTCGGACCGACAAAAGAATCGAGAAGGCTTACTATGATACCGACCTAAATGCATCCGATGGAATGTTCAGCCTTTACGACTCTGGTGTTTCTGTCAACACGCTTCAGAAACTACTCAGCACGGGCATGTTGGGAGTCGACAGGCACAGAAAGCTTGTACCCACCAGGTGGAGCATCACGGCGGTCGATGATACCCTCTCAAAGTTTCTACTGAAAAACATCAAGACATATGAAACGATAGACCTATTCCATGTGTTCATCCACGACATGCTCGGAAGCAGGTACGTGATTATCATGGCACCCCTAACCTTCTCATACGAATGGGTAGAAGCCTGGTTTCCAAGAACCCTGTGGAATCCTTCCGGGTCCCAGGCCACATCCATCGGCGACCATGAAGGCTTCGAAGGACGTACCACATATGCCGAACCGGGCGGCTGCTACTATTCTGTGAGACTCGCGGTGTCGGAATACCTTAGCAGGCTCAGAAGGCAGGCCACGGTAGTTGCTTTCAGGGAGATATATCCGGGGCAGGTGCTTCCTCTTGGTGTCTGGAACGTCAGGGAAGCCGTGAGAATTGCACTGAACTCTCAGCCGGTGGTTTTCGACGACCTTAAGGATGCCCTTTCCTATTCCCTCTCCAAACTTACACTGGGTCGATCATTCTGGCTTTCCAACAGCTATCTACTGAGGGAGCTTATCTCACAAACCAGGCTTGAAAGATTCGTTTAGCAGCCATACCGAACCAGAGGCAGTTTCACAAGACCAGATATGTTCGGATTCCGAGAAATATATATGAGCCACCGGAAAGCCGAAGGAAGTTCAAATGCACTCGGACCGGGGCATCCGTATGAGGGCGAAATGAACGGAGGTTTCTACGATGCAGCATAGAGTCGCAGTACTGGACAGGGAAGAATGTAACTTCAAGAAATGCCAGCATGAATGCCAGAGGTTCTGCCCTCCCCAGATGATGGGCGAAAGCGTGATTGAGTTTGGTGAGGATGGATTCCCGGTGATCAACGAGATCACATGCATAGGCTGCTCCATCTGTGTCAAAAAGTGTCCATTCGGTGCTATTTCAATTGTTAATCTGGCACAGGAGCTGGGTACAGAGAAAGTTCACCAGTACGGCGTCAACACATTCCGGCTCTACCGGCTCCCGGTGCCGAAGAAGGGAAGGGTGGTGGGTCTCGTGGGCAAAAACGGTGTGGGCAAATCCACCTCAATAAACATACTTTCAGGTGCAATAAAGCCCAACCTCGGTAACTTCGAAAATCCCCCCGACTGGTCTGAAATACTTGACGCGTTTCGTGGAACCGAACTCAGAAATCACCTGGAAGCGATAAGCCGTGGGGAATCCAGATGCTCCGTCAAGCCGCAGGCCATCTACATGATACCCAGGGCCTGGCAGAAGAGTGTCCGTGAACTTCTTGACAAGTACGACGATATGGGTACAGCGGATGATCTTACAAGGTCACTAGGCCTCTCGGAGTCGCTTGACAGACAACCCTCCGAGTTAAGCGGGGGAGAGCTTCAGAGGCTGGCGGTCGCCGTTGCGGCCGAGAGGGACGCCGACCTTTACTTCTTCGATGAGCCAAGCAGCTTCAATGATGTATTTCAGAGAATGCAGGTATCCAAGGTGATCAGGGGTTTGGCGGTCAAGAACAAGAGCGTGGTCCTTGTTGAGCACGACCTTACCTTTCTTGACTATGCCACCGACTACGTCCATATAATATACGGTGAGCCTGCCGTCTACGGGATTGTGAGCGGCATCCTAACCACATCGGAGGGCATCAATTCGCTGCTGGAGGGCAGCCTAACCGAAGAAAACATAAGATTCAGGGATACTCCTGTCACCTTCAACCTATACTCCTCCCAGCAGGGGAGGGTCGCTTCGGAGCCTGTGCTGGAGTATTCTGGAATCACCAAAACCTACCCCGGATTCGAGTTCAACGCTGAAGAGGGTTCCCTTAGGAGGGGGGAGGTGGTAGGGGTTCTCGGCGCAAATGCCCTGGGGAAGACAACATTTCTGAAGATACTCGCTTCCCAGGAGTCAGCAGAGAGCGGCGAAGTGCGGACGAAGGCAAAGATATCATACAAGCCCCAATACCTTCAAACCGATTACGAAGGGACGGTTCTAGAGCTTGTAACTTCAACGGTCGGTGAATCCTGGAACGAGGAATACAACAGAACTCAGCTTGTTCACCCCCTCTCGATTGACAAGATCATGGAGAAGAAGGTTAAGGAACTAAGCGGTGGCGAACTTCAAAAACTTGCGGTGACAGTCACTCTGCTCAGAGATGCTGATATATACGCTCTGGACGAGCCATCGGCATTTACAGACATTGAGGACAGGATAGTCATGGCCAGGGCGCTGCAGAGGTTTGTGAAGGCGAAAGGTCGCTCAGCGATAGTCATCGATCACGACGTGATGCTCGTCGACATAGTGGCAGATGCACTCATCATTTTCACAGGAAAGCCGGGTATGAAAGGACTTGCCACGAGTGTCATGGGCAAAGAAGAAGGAATGAACCTATTTCTGTCGAACATAGGTATCACCTACAGAAGGGATATATCGACGGGGCGACCCAGGGTGAACAAGCCCGACAGTCGCCTCGACAAGGAGCAGAAGGCGTCAGGCAACTACTACTATCTTTCCAGGGAACCTGTCGAAGAAGCTCCAAAAGGTTGACGGTTGGGTAGGACCTTGAAACTCCTCAGGTCGCTCCTCAAAGGATACGTGCCGGACGATGAGCTTCACAGGTTATCCGGAGGCTTCGACACGCTGGGATCAATCGCAATTGTGAAGCTTCCAACGGAATGGTCTGCCGAATCGAAGAGAAGGGCTGGAGAGCTTCTAATGTTGAAGGTTCCCCGGATAAAATCTGTGTGGAATCAGACATCTCCAGTAAGGGGAGAGTACAGGGTGCGCGGACTCGAACATATCGCAGGAGACACCAGCACGGTTACGGAGTATCGCGAGGCAGGTGTGAGAATGTTTGTAGACGTTGCATCTGCATATTTCTCCCCAAGACTTTCGACCGAAAGACTGAGAGTCGCAGATAACGTGAAGAACGGTGAACGAATATTCAACATGTTTTCAGGAGTAGGTTCCTTTTCCCTCGTTATAGCAAAAAAGGCTGGTCAGGTTACCATATTGAGTAGTGAGATCAACCCGGTAGCGTTTAAGCTAATGGTTAGGAATGTCGAGCTTAATCGTATGCAAAATAGGGTCTTTCCTGTTCTGGGCGACTGTCGAGATCAGGTGGAAGGAAACGAGGGAACGTTCGACAGGGTCATAATGTCCCTCCCCTCAGGTTCGTGGGAGTTTCTACCCTACGCGATCCGTGCCTGTAAACCGGGGGCCATGGTCCATTACTATTCCTCGGTCAGGAGCGAAGAGAGAAGATTTGTCGAGGATGAATGGAAAAGGGTGTCATCCACCTATCCCTTCCTCGTTCTTAGGGGTTCGAGAGTGGTTACGGAACTGGGACCTCGTACGAAGGAAATTGTGCTGGACATGGTGTGCGAACGCACAGCAAATCCAGATACCGGAAGCTCATAATCGCTTTGCTGAAGCTGCCAGCAGTGAAGCCACTCTGACCGGTTCGGGATATCTGCCCTGGATGAGAAATGATTCTACCAGTCTTGAGGCGTCTTGAGTCTCGATTTGAGCGCACCTGACGAAAACGCGCTTCCCTGTGCTCAGGTCCAAGCCTACCCTTTTGCCGAGTTTTCTGTATGCTTCGACCTTATTTTCGGCATCATCACCGAAATGTATTCTTATTGAATCCTCGATTCCGCTCGATTCCCTGTAAGTGAGGCAAATCACAGGTCTGTCTGTTCGTTTAGCCAAGGCATCGATATCTATTATATTGTAATGGCTTATCACTGCACCAGAAAGCATGAGGGCATTGATATCCTCCCTCTTTAGAGAATGATAGAGCTTCACCAGCTTTTCTGTCGCATCGTCTCCGCCAACCCTCGTCCTGACAAAACCCACGCCATCTATGATCAACCTGTCTTTCCTCATGACCACTCCGGCCACCGTGCTGTACCTGTCCTTGCCGGGAGTAAACGATTCTGCGATGCCGAGCACCCTTATACCAGGTTTCAGTATGTGAAGTCTTTTTACCAAGTACGCATACCTTCTTCAGACCTTCTCGGGTGGCCAGGACCCGGCAACAAGCCGAGCGTTTACAAGGTAGTCCCTCAAACCGACTGCCACTTCAACACATCTTCTCGAAACGGCTTCGTTGACGGTTCCATTTCCACCTTTTACGACGATTTCAAGGAATTTGACTTTTGCACACTCCAAGTCGGCCAGCCTCGCGCTCACAAGTCTTGAACATAATTCATCCAGAGTTGCCGACGTGGCATCGACTCCCATTTTTACACAGCATTCGTTAAGGAGCAGGTTCGTAGCTTCGTACGCCGCAAAAGCTGCACCACCATAATCGCCCGAATTTATCATACCTACTGCAGATTCTAATTTCGAATTAGCCTCCGCACTTACAATTGAAACGGACGAGGTCATTGGAATCGAAATTGTGCGAGGCAAAACCTTGCCATTCCCAGCCAAAACTCTGTACAACAGCGCCACGAGCGCTCCGATCGCAAGGCTTGCCACCGTCCAATACCCGAGCAGTACATAATCCAGACTTGTTGCCACGCAAAATTTACAGGGCGACTCAGATTAATGCCTTTTCCCTCATTTGTTATCAGGTGTAACTCTGATTCGTCATTGCCGCCTAAACATGATTGCTAATTCCCTTATAAGAATCTATACGATGCTGTCATCATTCCTGTGTTCGTTTCGCCTCGAGAGAATCACGGTAACGAGAAGTGAGGCGATGATCAGGAATGTGATGAGTACACCTACGATTACAAGAAAAGGATACCCGGGGCCCGAGCCAAATACGATGGGTACAGGGCCTATGAATATCACGCCACCTGTAGTCGTCTGAGTCTTGGAAACGGATCCAGAGGATATAACAATACCCGCAATAATGAGAAATAAACCAAGCATGATAAGCACAATGGAAATTCTTGAACGGATCACCCCTCTTCACCTGAGTAACGCGAACCACAGCAACATTATGAGAATAGCCATGGCCATCAAAACCACTACTATCTTCCATTCTGAACCGAAAACAATGGGTAGGGGCCCAATGAGCACTATCCCACCTCCTTTCACATGAGCATCTGCTGATTTGCCGAGTCCAGAGATGATTCCGATGAGCAGCACAATGCTACCTATGATTATCAGAAGACTGCCAAGGTCCAATAGATCCCACTATGCAACAATTAGCTTGTTGATTCTCTTTAACTTTTTTAACGAATCTAAATGTGTGAAATTATTCAAATCTCAATTTACCACATTCCAAAACTATTTCAACAATGCATTTTATGACTCGAACGGGCCCGTGGCCAAGTACGGATCAAGGCGTCAGCCTGCGGAGCTGAAGACCGTGGGTTCAAATCCCACCGGGCCCGCACTCGTTTTAGTGAGTGTGGAAGGCAGAGAGAAGCTGAACAAAAGGAAAGAAATCGTGGAGCATCCGTTTGGAACGATAAAGAGGGCTTCAACCAAGGCTACCTTCTCCTCAGGGGGCTTGGAAAGGTCAAAGGAGAGATTGGATTGACGATGCTGGCTTACAACATAAGGCGAGCAATCAACGTAATGGGGGCGAAGAGATTGATAGAATTCCTGGCAAATGTCCTGAAGAAGAATACGTCCTATGGCATTGGTGATCAAAGAGACCTTTCACACAGTTTGATCTGATATAAGGCCTAATTTATAAGAATCAAGTTGCGCCGAGTTGTTTGGCATCCCAATATAAAATGTAGTTTGAGCTATTTATGTACCCACTTCGCACTATTGAGCAACGCTGATACCATCTTCATCCCGATTTACCTTATCGTTGTGGGATCGAATTCGAAACTAACGGTAACCAGTCCCTTTTTTTAAACAGCCATACATTTGAACATGCGAGCTTCTCGATAAACACATTTACGCCTGACCTCTTTCCCAGCAGATTCTTGATAGCCCTCAAAAAATAAACCATTCATTCGTGGGTCACGCGCTAACTTCGGAAGCTGATATGGAAACAGACGATAGATTGGCTTGAAGCGTCGTTGAGGAAGCTTTTTTATGGGAAGTTCATGCAGTAGCGGGTCTCCTAATTGGAAAGACCTCGAATCGAAGTGAATCTCCGCTTAGGTCCCCAGAGGTATTATGAAATGTGGGTCGGTACGTCCGAAATCCATGTTCGTGATTATGGCGAAGTTCACCCGGCCGAATTCTTTCTTCACGATGGACATAATCGATTCTTCCAGCCTTAGCTTTTCTTGTTCATCGTAGTAGACCGGGGCTGCCGAAGAGGAGCCCTGATATCCTAGCCGGGACCACCCGGACACCATATTTCCTCAGCCAGTACCAGACCACGTCCGGGGAAGGCTTTCCCTCTAGAGTCTCGAAGATTGGTTTCCTTTCGCCCAGTAGTCAGACTCTTGAGGCCAAAATCTCAAGGCTAATCCTTCGGTGGAAGGCAAACCCGGATGATGCCTATGAACAGGCTATCTGGGGCGGTAGGCCTGGGAGTGGGTCCCTGTCGACAGGAATGTCAGCGCTGTCTGAGACACTCCGAACACCACCAGCAGGTTGGCCCTGACCCTATGACCCCAGTTGCATAAGTACGCCTTCCTCTCCAGATGGTGAGCCAACAGAGTCGGGTCATCGGCAGAGAGGAGCAGCCTGACAGCTTCTTCGACTAACTTTCGCTGGGGCGAAGCGAGCTCGCTGTATCTTTTGACGAACTCGTCCGTGTATCTCGCTCGTCTCGGCACAGCTCATTTCCTCTCTGCAAGCCCTCTCAGGAACTCGACAGCATCATGCCCCTTCGGGACCACCTGGACCCTCCCTTTGCTGGCGTCCTCCACACCTGCCACGATGCTCTGCTCGAATTCCCTGTCCAGCATTATGAAGACGTTCGTCAGTATCTGGTCCTTCGGCTGCCCCTCCTTCGAGGCCCGGGAGACGTAGTCGATCACCTCGAGAAGGGACGACGCGGAGATCTCGGCGGGGGGAGAAATGGCCGCCCGCAGCGCCTCCTCCACGACCAGGCTGAGGGCACCCCTCCTCCCGCCGTACTTTTCCTTTACTATCTTCCTGACCTCCTTCGCGAGGTCATCGTCCACCCTGACCAGAATCTGAGCCATATCTTAAGAGTTCATAGCATATCAGATAAACCTTGTGCTGGGCAGCGCGCCACCAACCAGGCCCTGCGAAGCAGTTAACTAGGACACACTTCATCGTATTCATAACCTGAATCCGGAACAGAACAAATCTCTTGTCAGAAACCATTTCCGGCTCATCTCTGAGGGTGATGCAAAGGGCGCAGCATCCCTCTATTCCACCCACGCTCTGAACCACGGCCGCGAAGTTAGGAAGGAAGACATCTTCGCCATTCTTCAGAGCCTCGTCGGATTGTTGGTTTCTACACTTCACTCTAATCCTTCTGTTCAAACCGTTTTGGGGCGCGACGAACATCCGCGCAGGATTCGGTGGTTTGATAGCTCCCAGAAAAACGCAGATCTCTCAAGCCGTTCTCCTTTCCCTTGCATTCCAGCCTCCTGAGACCTCTGCGGTGGGTCACAAAGAAATCACTGTGTCCTCTGGGTTCCTTTATCGTATTTTCATCCGGCACGGAAAGGCCGCGGCAATGAATCCCTCGCCAATTACCAGCCTTGGACACAAAAGGAACCTTTATTACTTTAGGGGGTTAAGTACTTATGGGGGTTAAGCAGGAAGCCGATGCTCTTCGACCTGAATCCCAAGGAATCGCCGAATGAGCTCTTTGGAAGAGAAGAGGAGTTGGACGAGCTTGTCAGACTCCTCAGGGCCAGGAGGTGGGTCGCCGTCCTCGGCCCTAGGATGGTGGGCAAGACGAGCCTGGTCAAGGTGGCGAACACGAGGATAGACCAGAACGCTGTATATCTGAACCTCTGGGGGGTCAAAGGCACGCAGGGGCTGCTCAGCGCCCTGGTGCACGGCCTGAACTCCTCGAAGAGCCTGTTGCAGAAGGTCAGGGATGGCGTCGAGAGGGTTGAAGGTCTCTCCGTCGGCCCTGGCGGTGTCTCGGTGGCCGCGCCAAAGAAGCCTCTGAGAACCATGTGGGACCTGCTCAACATGATAGGCAAGCAGAAGGGGAATTACGTAATTGAGCTAGACGAGGTCCAGGAACTCGCAGTAATCTCAGGCCACCTACTCAAGATGCTCGCCAATATCTTCAACACCTATTCAAACATGACCTTCGTCTTTACCGGCTCAATCTTTGGTCTGATGAAGACGCTGATCGAGCCGAAATCGTCGTCTCCGCTCTACGGCAGGTCTCCGGCCAAGCTCTACCTCCGCCCCTTCGAGAAGACGAAGGCGGTTGGCTTCCTGAATAAAGGCTTCAAGGAGTACGGCATCAAAGTCCCTCATGATGGAATAACGGACGCCATAGAAGAAAGGCTGGATGGGATACCTGGCTGGCTGGCGCTCTACGGGAACAATGTGGCAGTCAGGAAGATGTCATTCGAGAAGGCGCTGAGCGATACGGTCTCCGAGGGACTGAAGATAGTGAGGGAGGAACTCGAACACTTCCTCGAAGGCAGGGACAGGTCAGCCTACCTCGCCGCCTTGAAGGCCGCCGCGACCTCTGCCCGATGGGGCGAACTCAAGGGCGCGATGGAGGCGAGGAGGCAATTGCCGGTGAACGATGCAACCGTGTACAACGTTCTTGAGAGTTTGAAAGCGTCGATGCTGATAGACGAGCAGGAAAAGGTCTACAGGGTCAATGACCCTATGCTTCGGACGTTGCTCTTGACCGCCAAGATAAGGTAGGGGGTTAAGTGCTTAAGGGTCAACCCATAAGCCTACCGCTCATGAGCCTCGGGCACCCGGTTCGCAGTCGCAGTGGATGACGGAGGATGCAAGAAAGGATGGTGCGCGAGTTTCCGTACAGCCTTGGATACTCGGCGATTTGAGTGTCTCGCGAAGCACGGCCGACACACATTTAGTACGAATCCCACCGGGACCGTGCTTATCTGAGTTCTTTGATTTTGGTTTAATATACGATATAAGTTATGGACGCTCAGCAAGTTCGACCATTGGCTGAGTTCTATGATGCAATCAGATCGCCTGTTACCAAGAACAGATACAAGTCAAGGTTCATACTGTTTCCGAATTATCTAGCACAAAGAAAGGAGACACCAAGTGCCAATTCGGAACATCCAATCAGTGGTGTGGGAGCCCGCTTCTGGCAACTACAACCGCATGCTGTCAACTCCGGAATTCACCCTCTCTGTGGTGAATCTATTTTGGAAATCTAATGTTCAGAAGTTCTCTTAGTTTGGCCTTCAAGCAATACTAGTTTGATTTTGGAGCTTCTGTTCAGATCTTCCTCGTCACAGCATCCATCGAAAACATATTGTATGACGAATCTATAGGGAGTTGAATTACTACCAACGGAAAAGCAAGCTGTTTTGGTTCGTTCGCATCCTTCGGGGCCGTCAGGGTCATCTTACCCTGCAGGTCAGATTTTGACCCTTGTTCTTGGATACGATCCCCGCGGAAATCTAGAACATGTTCAATGTTGGGGGTTTCACGAGATCGACAGATGTGATGCAAGGCGGTGCAATGGGTGAAGAAATATATGTACATCTGGACCAATGAATAGACAGCTGGTATGAAGGACTTTCGGAACGGGGTCTGTTCTCGGTTCGCGAACACATGTTCGGTTGATTAGGACTATATAATGCAGTCTCGTGAGTAACACTGGTTGGGAGAATTTAGTCCATGAAAAGCAAAAGACTGATACTTTCATCTGTTGGCATTGTTGTTCTTGCCTTGATGGTGATTTTACTCTATTCATTCAACATTTCAAACACGATTTCACCGTACCCCAGCCAGTTCCCAAACACCTCACTGGGCTTATCGTCTGTACAAAGCTTGAAACTCTCGATTCATCTTAACACTACTGATCTGGTAAATGGCCAGAGCATTTCCGTAACCGTCAAGGAATACAACGTGCTTGCGACATCAATTACAGTTTCTGCTTCCAACAACTGGACAATCAGGGGGTTGTCTGTTGGTCCTTGTGGCACGCTTAACTACCCCTTTGGGTTCGGCATCGCAAAGGGATACTTTACATCCTCAAACATAACCTCTGCCAAAGTTCTTGACCTTTACAATCCTGGTGCTTTTAACTGTCCGATGATTTTGAGCAAGATCAATTCATTTTTATTTCAGCCGAATGGCGATAATGCAACAGTGTACGGTAGTTGTAATCCAAATCCTTGCCTTACTGAAGCAGCAACAGCTTCGCAGTCCTTCAGCGGGTATTGGGAGACCACCCCGTTTGGGACCACATTCAACAACTTTCAGCCTGGTGTATACACAGTTATTGCAGGAGACGAGTGGGGCACCACAGTGATACTCCATTTTGTAGTAACATCATGATTTTATCGACCGATAAAGGGTCAATCGAGTCCCGAGGGGCCTAACTTACGAAGTTATTATCGTCTGCGGTTGATTCACCCACTGATAGTATCACCTGTTTTGTTGTCATATATCTTATGTAATTATGAGCAACGCACAGCTATGATGTGATTATTCGTTCACGGAAATTAGCAGTCTTACGGGGACCTATTTGGCCGCTATCTTACAATCAGCACCGAACAGTGTGCATGTGTTGCCACACCTGTGGAAACACTTCCAAGGAGGGCCCTTTTCAGGTTCCCCATTCCGCGAGTCCCTAGGACGATAAGGTCGGCACCTTGTCTTTCCGCATAGTCCACGATAGCCTGCACCACGGAGCGGGAATCCGTCAGTACACTGCCATCTGCCTCAAGCCCAGAATCCTTGGCCATCTTGACAACATTGTCCACCAGAGACTGTGCATTAGCCCTGGATTCGGTGTATATCTGGTCCAAGGCCTGAGGTGCCACGTTACCCCCGATCAGAAGGTAATCAGGAACGGTCATGACCGTCACCGGAAATATACGCGCCCCGTTTTTCCTTCCCAAGTTTACAGCCGCGGCTGCGGCTCGCAGTGAGAACTCGGAGCCATCCACTGCGACCACAATACGCCTGTAGACACCCGGGGATCCGGGAGTGCTAGACATCCGACTCACCACTTGGCTTTGCGTGCAAGCAGGCTGTTGCAGGCATGTTTTTCACCAGAAAACCCTCTATGAGATGTTGTACTTCGTCGCCAATTCCTTTGCCTTCTCGGCTATGACGTTCCACTGCCATCTTGAGACGCTCATCCTGCACAGGTCTACCTTCCACTCTCCCTTTCTTTTCTGCCATCTATACAGCCTGAGGTCCCTGCTTCCCTGCCCCTCGACGGCAACGATTGCTATTATCAGATTTTCGCTCCTATAAATATCATATCCTTCAAGAACCTTGTACTGGTCCGAGACAGGATACTGTTTTTCTTCGGGCAATTCGATCGAACACCGTTTATCTTCATTGTAATTAACCATTATGGCAAACTGGATATAGATTGGAAGTATTCTTATACGGGTGCGTAAAAATCACACATATGCCTCTCAACATAGGCGACGTTGCGCCGGAATTCAGTGCTCAGGCAGACGATGGCAAGCAAGTCTCTCTGTCCGAGTTGCTGGCCAAAGGAAATGTTGTGCTTTACTTCTATCCGAAGGATGAAACAAGGGGTTGTACGACCGAAGCATGCGAATTCAGGGACAGGTGGTCTGAAGTTACCCAACTAGGAGCGACCGTCGTCGGGGTTAGCTCCGATGATGTCAATTCGCACTCCAGATTCAAGGCGCACCACGGCCTTCAATTCATCCTGCTTACGGATGTCGGGTCTCAGATCAGAAAGCTTTACAGGGCGACCGGTCTATTGATTCCACCGAGAATCACATACGTAATAGATAGAACAGGAAAAATCAGACATGTCTACAACTCGCAGCTGGCTCCGAAGGAGCATGTCGACCAGGCGATCTTGGCTCTGTCCAGAATTAAAACCGAAAAATGATACTGCTTTAAGATCCCGATACCGAGAGTCACTATGCATACCAAGCAGAATCTTTCACTCATTTGCTAGACAATATCTTCAGCGGCTCTATTTTGAGTATGACCCTTTTCTCCCCGGGCGCAAGAGGATACTTTTCCCTTCCAGTGTATTTTTTTGAGAGCTTATGTATATGTTCTTCAGCCCCCCTCGTGGTAATATCTTTCACCTTTCCTTTGATATATACCCATTTGTAAGGATTGCTCGAGTCAGTCATGGCAATTGCAACCCTCGAATCCTTTGACGCATTTTTCACTTTTTTTCTTCCTAACGAGCTGTTAACAAGAACGTAATTATCTGCCCTATCCACCCAGACTGGGGTCACATGGGGCCATCCGTCCTCAGAAAGTGTGGCGAGGTATCCAAAGTTCTTCCCCTCAATCATCTGTCTAGCTACTTCAGTCAGTTCTTGCTTCATGATCGGCGGAGGCTAAAATGAATTATTTAATATCTTTTGTAAAAAAGCAGGTATACCACGCGAGTTTGCTCGGATCCCCTGCGTCGTTCCCCCCTACCCCTATCTACTTCCAAGGTACGGGTTTCGGAATTGCTGTTACCTGAAAGATGCCGGGACGGACCGCCTATTTGAACCTAAGGATGGTAATCACAGTTTTACAGGGTATATTTTTCATTCCAGATTCGCGCTGGTTCTTAGTTGGATTTCGCATCTTCCTCTCGTTAAAGTAGAAGATATAGTATCTTTGTGATTTTCTCACCCCTTTGAGGAAACCAGTCCATCCCCCGCTTTATGTCGCAGCCACGGAACAGACATCTTTGAATCGCGAGCATTGCCAAGCCCCTAAGCTTACTTTTCGACTGGATTTCCAACCGAGTCTGCTAAATAACATCTTGGTCCTGTATAACCGAGTTTTGCATCTTTAAACCGGCAGAAATCATGCACTTTGTTTACAAGGAGAGGAATTTCGCCCGGAGTAGCGCCGGTTAAAAAAGCTAGGAGGAAATCTTACTGCCGCACGTTCCGCAAAAGGAATATCCAGGCTGAATTTTGCTCCCACATCTTTCGCACTTGAGCATAGCCACGCTCGTTGGCAGGTTAGGTGGTTCATTGTGCACTCCTGTTGAATGATACAAAAGCTGGACGCTAGCTTGGGGAAGCATTTGTATCCTTTTAGACATCTTGAATTTTTCAATCAGTTTTGGTTCGATATTCATACTAAACAGATCGGCTCCGAGGAATGCCGGCCCTAGCATAAATAAGATGAAGCCCAGCAACTCACCAAGTGAAAAAATCGGATTCTTGGCTGCTGAGTAGACTATTGCCGTAGCTAAAATGATCAGGAACCCCGTAAAAGTCAAAAAGCGCTTCAGTACATTACCCGGCGTAGAAACTGTTGTACTCCTGGGGTCATAGTACCTGAGGCCCGCGTCCTCATAAATCCAGATAGGGAACAGAATAAAAGGAAGAACGGTCATCACAAGTATGCTAAGAATGAGGGCAGTCGCAAACAGATCAACTTCAATTCTCAGTTTAAGGGTATAGGTCACCCAAACTGACAATCCAACAACTGCGGCAAGTATGCGCAGAGCTCTTCGCGGTATGTTTGGGTAGGATGCGTCCGCAAGAAAGTATAGTGGTTTTCGTTCATGATCGCCAAAGGCATTCGTCGAGTCATGGCCGCCGTTTCTGTGGAAAACCGACTCTATCGTGAAGAAGAATGTTACCAGAGCCGCAGGCTCGAGTTTTCTGCCTATCGGAAACCAGAGAGCGACAGGAAATACAAAAATAAGAGCAGCGATTGCGCCATTTAAACCCGATAAGTAGTCATATATCAGTACAGAAGCGATCAAAAGAACTGTCGAAAACGCATACCAACTTGCCTTGCGTACGCGTCCCATGCCTTTCGTGGATCCTTGTCGGTGAGATATTACCTTTGCCTTCTATCAAGATCGTTCGCCTGCAGGTGATGAAAGAGTATGATGAACAAGCTTGGTCTGGTAAATATTAGTCCTGTATATTCAATATGAATCTGCACAGATGAAGCCTAACTCTTATGAGGAATACTGTTTTTATTCAAAGGTCCGCTCCATCGCAGATTGGATTATCATGAACACCTCGTCCGTCGACCCCAGCAGAAACTAGCCTAATCTGTCGTGAGCCTGACGCCGTTATTACCACTCCAGTATCTGTGTGAATTTCACTGCTGGCATGTTCATTTACATTCCGAATGTGTGCCTGATCCACAAAAGCATCTAATCAAAATGGATCAAGAACATCGGTTGCGACCTATTCGATGCAGTGGAATCAAACCGGCAAACTTGCCGGAAACATAGATTTAGGCATGATGTTATACTATCTGGTTGTCCTCTAAAATGACAAAAATAATCGATACACACGTGCACCTTTCCGGATTAATGTCGGACTCGTTGACCGGATTTGCCGAGTTGAATGGCTTGAAGTACACGCTTCAGGAATATCTGATGATAATGAGGAAGCTGAACATCCAAAATGGCCTCCTCCTGAGCCCTCCACTCAGAGATGGAGGGCCGGTACCCAACCAGAAGATAATTGAACTCTGTAAAAAGAGTGGAACGCGCCTGCTTCCTGTGCTTACAACAGAGCCTTCCACCAAGCGAATCACCGAAACATTGGAACTGGCAAAAAGATACCGCTCCGAGGTAAAAGGCTTCAAAATCAGGCTCGGATACCATACGGCACACGCTTCCGATAGAATCTTTGAACCGGTCTATGACTATGCCGAATCGGAAAAACTGCCTGTGCTTTTCCACACCGGAGATACAGCCACATCTATCGGCCATCTGCGCCTCTCCCATCCTCTCGAGCTGGATGAACTGTCTAATCGAAGACCCGACATGCTGATCGTAGCATGTCACTTCGGCAACCCATGGTTCTATGACGTCGCAGAACTTGTGTACAAGCATGAAAATCTTTATGCTGACATTTCAGGCCTTTTTGCGGGCGGAGGGTCCTACGGCAAGGAGTACATGTCTCTGGTAGCATCGCGCCTCAGTCAGTCGATATATTACATTGGCGACGCCAGAAAGATCCTTTTCGGGACAGACTACCCTGTTACCAGACCGGAAACGACGTTAAAGCTCGTTAAAATGCTGAAAATAACCGATGCCGATAAGGAAAGGATACTTTTTGACAACGCCGCCGAGTTGTTCAGATTTTGATTCCAGATTCCGATACCGAAGTGGTTCACTGGCCGACCGAGAGAAGATCTGAACTGAGGACCGTACTGGAAGAATCTTTTTCGGGTTGGTACCTCAGGCATGCACTCGGCAAGTTAAAGGAATGCGAGACAGTTCTTGTGGTTCTGGAGCGGAAGCAACCCATCGGATTGGTTCTGCTGGAGACATTACATGAAGGTACGGGATACGTGTTCTACATCGCAGTGGTACCTTCATCCAGGAAGAAGGGGATTGGAGGGTTACTTCTGGATCACGCGCTGGAACACTTTGTGTCTTCAGGGTTCAAAAGGGTCTATGCTGCTACCGAAAGTGAGAATGAATCGGCTCTGAGGCTCTTTTACTCGAAAGGGTTTGTGAGAACAAACTTCGTCCAGGTGTCAAAGTTGTACGGATTTGCCCATGCTCTCGAATTGTATCGTCGGATGGTGGTTGTGCCCGGCGAGGTGTTGCTCGTGAGGGAGCTGCCCGCTACCCATGCCTCGCCTTCCTGATCTCCGTTATGGTATCAGAATATATGGTGAATGACTCCTTTCTTCTACCCTTCTCATCAATAAGGCCAAAATGATTCTCCTGATCAGGAAATGACCTCCACGGGGAATCCATGAACCTCCAAACACCTATCGCCGTCACGCCTTCAGATTCAAATGCGCATGCGCACGCCCTTCTGATGTATTCGGCCTGCTTGTCCTCCGTGTATCCTAAAAGAAGAGGCCCGCTCGGATATCCGGTTTCAGCTATGATCACTGGCCTTTCAATCCCTTTGGCCACCCTGGAGGCGTTTGCCAATGGCGAGGCATCAACGGGAGAGGATGCCTTGTAGTTGGGATAGTAATCCAGCCCGATGATATCGCACAACTTTGCGTAATAATCCGCACCTGAAACATTCGTGTCCGCTTCCAGGTTTATCATTGTCCTCGCGGAAGGGTCCTCTTCGTGGACAGTTTCGTTCAGTACTCGAAGAAGTTCATTCCTGAATTCCCCTCCCTCCAGCCATACAGCCCCGCTCCTCCATCCTCCCGCTACGTGCATCTCCCACCAGTTTGGTTCATTCTCAATCTGCCAGACGGGGACGATGCCCCTGTAATGACGAACAAGGGCTCCTGTGTGGATAGCAGCCCTTCTAATATATTCATCAGGGTGTTTGTCAGGGTCGAGCCCCGCGGGCAGCATTCTTGAATAACCGCATGCCAAAACTGGTATGACCGATATGTTCTTTTTCTGAAGTGAGTTCACCATCCTGTCAAAAGGGTAGTCGGCATAACCCTGCTCTTCGACACTCTTCAGGTCTGTTCCCTGCAGCATGTTGGGCTCGAAGAATCTCCACGGGAACCAGCATCTCACGAATTCGACCCCCAGGTCCGAGGCGCCATCCGCAAGGAAATCTACGGCGGCCTGGACCGGGTCTCCGGTGGATTCTCCCCTACCAGCAAGAAACTGTTCTTCCATCCTTTCGAGTATGCTTCCCTCAGGCAATTCGACTGAAAGGAGATGAGGAAGTATAATTGACTTGGGTTCCTTTCTCCCGGTGTATCGCCAGACATCGTCAACGTCAACTCCGAACGACAGTTTAGTACTAAGGTCTATCAATATCATCTTCACATATGGTTTTACTGTGCGCTGTGACGGTCAATTCCAATGGGAAGGAGTCGGTCGAGCGGAATCGACTCAATTGTTTCATACCTGAATTCGCCCTTTATCTGCTCCACCACCTCCTTCTTGACATCCTGCATTGATGGAGCCATACCCGTCACCTTTCTTATCGAAGTAAGCACCTCCGGGTTCAAACCACAAGGTCGAATCAGCGCAAAATACCTCAAATCCGGGTCCACATTCAAAGCGAATCCATGATACGTCACCCAGTCATTGACCGCGACGCCTATCGATGCAATTTTTCCTCCATTTTCCACCCAGACACCTGTGTGACCCTCCTTGACTGTTGCCTGAACCCCGAACTTCTTGGCAGTCTTCAACAAAACGATTTCTAGTCTTCTTAGATACCTCCTCACATCCTGATCTTCGAGCCTTCTGATCAGGTAACCGACCAGCTGCCCCGGCCCATGATATGTGGCGTCCCCTCCCCTTTCAACCTGATACACCGGAATCGGCTGCTCCTTGAAATTCTCTGGAGAAGTTCTTCTGCCAAGCGTAATTACATTGTCATGCTCGAGAAGAAGGAGCACATCATCAACTTCGCCTCTTATCTTCCTGTCTACCAGCTTCTTCTGGACCTCAAGCGCCAGAGCATAATCAAGCCTGCCTGCGTCGACCGAAACCAGTCTCATGTCAAGTCCCCTTCAGCCTCAGCTGATGCACAGGATGACCGGCGGCCGATTCTGCAGCCTCCATTATAGCTTCTGGCATGGTCGGATGCGGATGTATAGTCAGTGCTATATCTTCTACTGTGGCCCCCATTTCAATGGCAAGCGCTGCCTCGCTTATGAGGTCAGATGCTTCATAGCCGACAATCTGCACACCCAGCACCAGATTGCTCTGCTGGTCCGACACAATCTTAACGAAACCTTCTGTCTGGCCGGCCGTCATGGCCCTGCCAAGCGCAGCAAAGGAAAATCTTGTGGCCTTGGGCTTGAATCCCGCGGCAAGCGCAGCCTTTTCGGTCATTCCTGCGGTGGCGATCTCTGGGTCTGTGAAAACCGCATCCGGCACAGCCTTCCATTCTGCCACCGTCGTCAGACCCGCCGCGGACTCGGCGGCAACTATCCCCTCCTTTGTGGCCTTGTGGGCAAGCATAGGCGGACCCCTTACATCTCCGATTGCATATATTCCTTCGATATTTGTCATCATACGCCTGTCCGTAATGATGTATCCCTTTGCATCTGTTGATACCCCGATCTTCTCCAGCCCAATTTCACCGCTCCTGGGTTTCCTCCCTACACTCAGGAGGACCTTCTGCGCTTCCAGGCTCATCCTTCCCTCTGGTGTTTCGACATCTGCACGTACCGAACCCTCTCTATTCTCCAAACCGACCACCTTCGATTTGAGATGTATGGTCACGCCTCTCCTCTCAAGCCCCCTCTGCACAACTCTGACAAGGTCGAGGTCCAGGCCTGGCAGAAGCTGGTCCATCACTTCAACGACGGTTATTTTTGTCCCCAATTTTGCATACATTGTTGCGATTTCAAGCCCGATTGCCCCTCCGCCTATCACCAACATGCTGCTTGGAATCGTGGATAGCTCGAGCGCTTCCTTCGATCCGATTACCAGCTTGCCGTCGAACTTTATGTCAGGCAGCTCTGCGGGAAAGGAGCCGGTCGCAACGACAAGTTTTTTGAAGGTCAGTGACCTTGATGCCCTGTTTTCCCCCATATTCTCGATCAGGAGTGTATTCCTGTCGGAAATCTTTGCATTGCCCATGACCACCTCCACTCCGTTCCCTTTGCAAAGCATCCCAACCCCGGAAACGAATGAATCAACCACGCCCTGCTTCCACTTCTGCAGAGTTTGAAAATCCAGCCGGACATCCGAGGCCTTCAGGCCATACTTCGCACCCTCTGAGACCTTTTCATACAGGTTTGATACCCCGATAAGTGCCTTCGAGGGAATACACCCGTAATTCAGACACTCGCCGCCAAGCCTGTCTCTTTCGACAATCGCGGTTTTCAATCCTAGCTGGGCGGCCCTTATCGCACAGGGGTATCCGCCGGGGCCTCCACCCAGCACCACCAAATCATAATCTGGATTCATTTTATCAAAGGACTTCCGCAAGAAGGAGCTTCGGGTCCTGCAGTATTTCTATGACCCTTGAAAGGAACTTTGCAGCATAGGCCCCGTCCATCACTCTGTGGTCGAAGGTAAGCGAAAGATACGTAACGTCCCTCACTTCAATGCTCCCATTCCTCACCACTGGCCTCTTTGTAATCTTATGAAGGCCGAGTATTGCTACCTCGGGCCAGTTTATGATCGGCGTGGCAAATAGGCCCCCTATGGAGCCTACGTTTGTAATGGTGAATGTAGAACCCTTTATCTCATCAAGTGCAAGTGTTCCACTTCTAGCCTTTTGTGCTAGTGCCTCGATTTCGGAGGCTATTTGGTAGATATCTTTCTTATCCACGTCCCTCACGACGGGAACCACCAGTCCTTCCTGGGTATCTGTGGCGATACCGACATTGTAGTACCTCTTCAGAACGATGCTGTGAGCCTGGTCATCCAGAGATGAATTCATATACGGAAACTCCTTCAGCGCCGGAACCAGGGCTTTTATGATGAAGGGAAGATACGTAAGTTTGACGCCCCTTTTCTCTGCGCTTCCCTTGAAGGCCTCCCTCAGCATCACAACTTCCGACACGTCGGCTTCATCGACGTGAGTCACCGAGGCAGTGGATTCCTTCGCCTTGGCCATATGCTCCGCCACGACCTTCCTTATACCTCTTAATGGGACGACCTCCTCCTTGCTCCCCGGAGCCGTTGCCGTGACCTCCATACCCTTCGATGCCACATTCTGGGCTGCACTTCTCAGGTCTGCTTCCAGTATCCTGCCGCCGGGTCCTGTGCCCCTGACCCTTGTTATGTCCACTCCCAGCTCTCTGGCCAGTTTTCTGATCGCAGGAGTCGCAAGTACCGCTTCTGTAACTCCCGAAACGGAAGCGCTGGGCGAAGAGACCGTCTGGGCGGGGGGATTCGTGCCTTTGGTTTCCTCCTTCGAACCTTCAGAGCGCGAGACGCCTGCTGGACTCGATTCCCCTTCGAATATAATCAGCACCTGACCCACCTTGACATTATCACCCTCCTTTACCAGCACCTTCGAAACCTTGCCCGAAACCGGCGACGGTATCTGAACATTCACCTTGTCAGTCATAACTTCGACAAGGGGGGAATCTTCCTTCACCTGGTCTCCTTCGCCGACGAGTACCTTAACGATCTCCCCCTCGGTGACGCCTTCGCCAATATCGGGCATCTTGAACTCGAATGTCATATCGCAGGTCGAATAAGGAAAAGGCCGGATTAAAAAGGGCTTGCTGATAATCCTTCTCAGGTAGACTGTTTAGGAGTTTCGTTTCTGATAAATGATCCTAGGTAATATTCGCCTGCCCGATAGCTGCTTCTCACGAGGGGTCCGGAAGCAACGTACTTGAAACCCATTCTTAGGCCCATCTCCCTGTATTTCCTGAATTGCTCCGGCGATACGTAATTAACCACGGGGAGGTGCCGCGGAGATGGCCTAAGGTACTGCCCGATGGTGAGGAAGTCCGTCTCCACATTCCGCAGATGCATCATCGCTAATCCAACATCCTCCTCGGTTTCCCCCAGTCCGACCATTATGGAGGATTTTGTGAATATCCTCCTGTCAAGTTTCTTGACATTCCTCAGCACGGACAATGACTGCCAATAACCGGCTCTCGGGTCCCTTACTCGTCGGGTCAAGAACATCGTAGTCTCAATGTTATGTCCAATGACATCAGGCCTGGCGTCCACCACAGTCTTCAGCGAGTCCAAGTCATTCTGAAAGTCAGGTATGAGAACTTCAACCAGCATGCCTGGGCACTTTTCCCTTACTGCCCGTATCGTTCTAGCAAAGTGTTTTGAGCCACCATCAGGAAGATCATCTCTGTCCACCGAAGTAAGGACCACATACGAAAGATTCATCTTTGAAAGAGCGTACGCAACATTCTCCGGCTCAAAGTCGTCCAGATGCCCGTTCGGCCTGCCTGGCTTAACCATGCAGAACCTGCACGCCCTGCTGCAAACGTCCCCCATAAGCATGAGGGTGGCAGTCCCGCCTCCCCAGCATTCATACAGATTCGGGCAGTGAGCTTCCTCGCAGACAGTATGGAGGTTCAGACGTGCAAACATTTCCTTCAGTTCCGACAAAGCTTCGCTACTGCGGGGCACTACGGTGAGCCATTCGGGTCTTTCGGACTTCTGCACGTTGGGTATACTATATCGCCGACCTTTAGACTTATCGAAGTTATCCTTATGAATAAGCAGGAAAATCGGTTACCTCGCATGTCAAACAATGGCAAAAAGGTTAGCGAGTCTTCAACAACCCTTGTGCGCCTTATGATGCCAAATGATGCAAATCCGTCGGGCAACGTGTTCGGTGGAACCATTCTGAAGCTGATGGACGAGGTGGGCAGTATAGTCGCGTTCAAGCACACCAGGATGAATGTGGTAACCGCCTCGGTTGACAGGATGAACTTCTTCGCTCCCGTCTTCGTCGGCAACCTGATTACCCTCAAGTCTTCTGTCAATTATGTTGGGCATACTTCGATGGAAATTGGCGTAAGAATTGAAGCGACTGATCTAAAGACTGGTAAAACAACTCATACAGGCTCCTGTTTTCTGACATACGTTGCGTTGGATTCGAAGGGTAAACCCACCCCTGTGCCGAAAATAATCCCGGAAACAGCGGAGGAAAAGAGGAGGTACAGGCAGGCCATCGCACGAAGAAAACTCAGGGAAGCCGAAATCGAAGCCCTCGAAAGCGGGTGATAGGTACACCTATCAGAACCATCGCTTCTGCCTTATAACTAGAATCGTGAACAGAATAACCAACACTTGAAGCAGGTCACCCACCAGGAATGTTATGGCAGCGAGGTAGTCGCCGCTGTAAAAGAAGGAATAGTGCTCAGGTTGTGGAAGGGAGAGAATGAGGACAAGCAGGGCCAGCATGATTATAACATAGTGGGCCTCGCGGTTCTTTGCAACTACTCCTACCGCTGCAGCTGAATATGCGACCCATCCTGCAAGAACCGAGTAGAAAAGGAATCTGGGAGCGAGGACATATAGCTGGTAAAGCAAGAGAGGCCCCATCGCAACCGTGAGGAGAACCGAGATCAGGGTCCCAGTCCTTAAGTTGCTTAGATTCAGGTTCCAACACCCCTTCTGCTGCGGTAAGCGGGTGACTAATCTATACAAATATGGCTTTTGCGTTGGAATCCTTACTCGGTGTCCGAGTAGGGGATTCCCCATTTGCGACTGTTTCCAAGCATGTATATTCCTCGTACAACATTCTTATTTGGGGCGCACTGTCTCCGAGCCTCTGAACCTTACATCGCATCAAAAGCTTTCTAGGGTCTTTCTTTTCTCTTCTTTTCCTCTATCTTCGGCCGCATGAACAAACCTGTCTGAATGAACTTCGGTATGATTGTTATGGTTTCCAGGACCAAGAGCCCAAACGGCCGAAGTCATCTATTTCTATGCCCGTCGGAGTTCGATGAAACTCTTTCGCCCAATCATAATTACTTATAACGTATTCAATAAATGCCAGGATTCGGTTCTCAAAATTTATGGCCGAATACGACCGATATGTGCAGATTCTTTAAACAGATATTTTTATGGCATCGGGGCGTGTTTTTGCCACTTTATGTAAAGATGAGTTTAACGATAACGTGTACGGTATAGGCAGTTCGGATGATATAAAAAAGGCGTTCAAAGAAGCGCCTGTAAGATAATTCAGATCACCGGGTCCACAGGATTATTGTGAACCAAAAACCCGTGTCTTCTATCCAAGGATACTGTAATGATTTCTCGCGTACCAAACCTTTTAGATGGCCTGTTCGGATACGTTATTCAAATTGGAGCGCGACAGCGTCGAATACCAGCTGAGAGGAAAGACACTCAAAGTTTACCTGTACATATTGAAGGCGCAGCGGGCCGTCGGTGTCCGGGAAGTTCAAAGGAATCTGAGCTTTTCAAGCCCAAGCATAGCCTTTCATCATCTCGAAAAGCTAGTGGACCTGGGCGTAGTGCTCAAGAACCAGGCCGGAGAATATGAGCTGATCAAAAAGGTGGATGTGGGTGTTCTTCAAGCATTCAGTAGCATTGCTGGATTTACGCTCCCCAGGCTATCGTTCTATGCAGTATTTTTCACCGTCATGGCCATCGCTTATCTTCTACTGCACCGGTATCCCGTCGACCCCTATGCACTCATATCGGCAGTTGGTGGTGCGGCTGTTCTCTGGTTTGAAACTCTGCGTACCTGGAGGAAAAGACCGTTTTGAAATGTATTCCAATAGAGACCCAGCGGTCCCGAAACGTGACGAGATGTCAGCTCAGATAAGCTAGCGAGCTTTAATTTGTTCACACGCCCGGATTGGTCAAATTTGGGCCGCAAAATATTAAATAAATTTTCATGGCTTCATCATTTTTACCTGCATATCTTCCCGTTTACGCCTGTACGAAAACCTAGGGTTGTTAAGATACAACTTCTCCTGACTATTGATGTTGAACCGCACCACTAGTGCAAATCACTTTGGCATTTTTGGGCCATGGTTCGTGGGTTCCCCTCCGACGTCGGCCGGTTTGACCCGTTCTAACAAATAGAACTAAGTATCTAGACGAATCTACCTAATACGATGGATAACGGCAAACAGTTCCTAAAGGGAGCACTTCCGGCACTAGCACTTGCCATGAGTATTGTATTCTCTCTGGCTCTTGCGTCTCAAACGGGTGTCCTTGGTTTGTGGGGCGGCAGCCAAATTCCGTCACAGAATTCGAACGTTACAAGTTCCCAGCCCAATACCTCTGTCAACTTCACAAGTCCGAGCCCGGGCCAAAATACAAAATTGCACAATTCGACTTCATCAGCAACTGCAGGGAGCGCATCCTCTCAAACAGGGGGATACTCCCTGGAGACTGCGATAGAGACGCTTAAGCCGACTCCGATCGGCTGGAATCTGGTTTATGTTCTCTTGGCTGCGTTGCTCGGAGGTCTGCTTGCGTTTGCTGTGATCCGACACCGCGTAACGGGAAACGATTGAATAACGACCGATCACCTATACATATCAGAGGAGCCAGCATCACCTGGGTAACGGAATCCGCTCCGATTTCAACATCCAAGCGGCTCTGAACCATTTATATATGCGTCACCGGGGCAATTCGGGCCGTACGTTAGATGAACGAAGTCAGCTCATCGGAGCCTGATTTGGTAATTCAAGTCGAAGGTCTTGTCAAGAATTATGGAAACACGAGGGCAGTGGATGGACTCGACCTTGCAGTTCACAGCGGTGAAGTGTTCAGTATCCTGGGGCCCAATGGAGCGGGCAAGACGACAACCGTCGAAGTCCTTGAAGGATTAAGAAAGCCGGATTCGGGGAAGGTTTCTGTCTTGGGTTTGGACCCCTGGCACGACGGCTACACTCTGCACAAGAAGGTGGGAGTCATGCCTCAGGGGTTTCGGTTTTTTGACAAGTCGACACCGAGGGAAGCAATATCTTACTATGCTTCACTCTTTGGTACGTCGCCCGATGCCGAAGAAATCCTTGAAATTGTGGGTCTGTCAGATGCAGCTGACAAGCACTTTCAGGATTTATCAGGTGGCCAAAAGCAGAAGGTTGGCCTCGCACTGGCGATGGTTAATGATGCGACCCTCGTATTTCTTGACGAGCCCACAACTGGCCTTGACCCTCAATCAAGAAGAGGGATATGGGACGTCATCAGGAACCTCAAGAAGCATGGGTCCACAATTCTGCTTACCACTCACTACCTGGAAGAGGCTGAACAGCTTTCGGACCGAGTGGCCATAATGAACAACGGTAAGATCATAGTTTGCGACACACCCTCTCACCTGATTTCGAAATACGGAAGCGAGAGGAAGGTCGTCGTGTCGGGCGGCAGCAAGATGTATGAATATCTGAAATCTGCACTAAGTTTCAGAGTCGAGGCGGTTGATTCAGAATCCGTGCAAATTTATGTCCCGTCTTCAACTGACATATTGAAGGTGGTCAAAGCCATAGATGAGTCAGGCCTTCCATACGAAGAGCTGAGCGTAAGAAGGGACAGCCTTGAGGACGTATTCATCTTTCTTGTGGGCCGAATGAAGGAGGGGGAACTGAGCTAAATTGAAACCAAGAAGGATACTGGCAGACTTCAACGTTTACAGGCGGGAGTTTACCAGAAACTCAGCCGCCCTGTTCTTTTCCCTGGCCTTTCCTGTAATCATCATACTGCTTTTTGGAGCCATATTCTCTGGCGGCTCGGGTGGCACACCTCAGTTATATGTTCAGAATCTAGACACAGGCCAACTTGGTGGCAGTTTCACCACCGCACTGAATCAGACAGGTGCACTACAGGTTGTGCTAGTTCCTTCGAACGCTTCCTTTCCCCAGTATCTTCTGGACCATTCCTATTCGGCTGGTCTTTTGATTCCACCAACCTTTACTACGGAGGCGATGGCGGGCAAGCCGGAAAACCTCACAATCTACACGAATCCTGCGGATGCAAGTTCCCAGAGTGTGATCGGGATAACTTCAGCCGTAATAAATGCATTCAACTTGAAGCTGGAGCATACATCACCCTTACTCGGACTGAGCCTCAAAAGCGTCAACGAAAAATCACCTTCCTACGTTGATTTTCTCATACCCGGCCTCATAGGCTTCTCGATTCTCATCAGTCCGATGTTCTCCATGGTTAACATATCCTCAGAATATAAAAGAACCAAGCTTTTCAAACAGCTTTCCCTCACACCCCTCACCAAGGGCGAATGGCTTGTTTCAAAGATTCTGTGGTACCTCATCCTTTCTGCCATCTCCTTCATAATCATGGTTGCCGCCGGCGAACTGATCTTTCATGCATCGGTCTCTATAACCTACTGGGTCATACCCTTCATGGCGATGGGTCCTTTGTTCTTCGTCTCGCTCGGTATGCTCGTTGGGACCGTGACAAAGAGCGAAGAATCGGCAGGGATCGTGGGGAACATAATCACCTTCCCAATGATGTTCCTCTCGGGAACCTTCTTTCCTTTGAGCGTAATGCCTGCATGGCTTCAGGGAGTGGCTCACATATTTCCCCTGTATTACATCATAAACGGGCTAACCGACACCATGGTTTACACAAACTACACCGGGGCCGAGGTAGACTCCGCAATCGTTGCAGTTCTCTGCATAGTCGTGTTCATGGCAGCAGTCACCGCCTTCAAGTGGCGTGAGGATTGAGCATCTCTCAGATAATACTCTATGCCGGCGTCCCACAGGCTGTCGAACTGGACTGCGCAACCCGCCTTTCATCTGGTGGGTTTGATTCGGCTTCACGTCATCTTTGACAGGATTTCTTCCCTGTTAAATAGACGGACGCCGAGGAGAAACATTAGAAGATCAGCCAAAACAAACACCCCGACGAGGCCGGCGATTGTAACCGGACCGAGTATTACTGCTATCCATGCCTCTCCAAACACTACGACAAGTATGGGCACGATCAGTATCGCATTTATCTGCTGTGCCTCTCTGAAGCCTTTCACCCTCGCGGATATAGTAACTGTCAATCCTACGCTGGCCAGCGAGACGGTGGGAGCAAGGAGGAAGATAAGCAGAAGCCATGTCAGGTTCGGAAGTATAAGCATGCCATCGAACAGACCGAGGGATATCGTATCCACGACGCTGATGTAAACGATGAACGATCCCAGCGTGGACATCATTGCCGCGGCGAAAGCCACGAGCATCTTCCCGAGGAACATCTCTGAATCGCTCACAGGAGTGGCCAGGAGGGCTTCGATGGTCCTCCTCTCTTTTTCACCGGCGAAACTGTCTGAAGCGATGACGCTTGCAGCGATGAGCGGTATAATAAGAAAGAAGGGAGCGAAGAAGTACACAGCCACCATGTAGAATATTACCTGTCTCTGGTCAAAGTTGAGAAATAGCGCCTTGACCGTTCCCGGAAGATTGGAAAAAAGGCCCTGAAGGGGTCCAAGCGCTCCGGTCTGGCTGGGGAAGTTGAGCATTGTAAGCGGTAGTATCATCGAAAAAACTATCGGGACAACCATGACAGGAAAGAGAACCTGCCAGTTCCTGCTTATCTCCACCCAGTCCTTTTTGAAAACCAAGGCAACATTATCAAATTTCAAGCGGGATTTCACTCCCTTACATTTTCAGAATCGTTACTCACAAGTTTCAGGTATGCATCCTCGAGCGAGCCCTGAACCTCCTTTACGGAAAGAACATCATATCCATCCATGACAAGTTTCCTGACCACTCTGGGCACCACATCCTCGATGCTTTCACATGTTACATTCAGCATGCCGGCTCCGGAATCGACATATACTTCTTTGACGCCCTCCACGCCAAGCAGTCGATCCCGAATCTCGGGCATTACTGCTTTCAGCTTAACTTCGAACCTTTCCCCCGCAAAAACCCTTCCCTCAACCTCGTGAGGAGAACCCTCTGCGAGCAGTTTTCCATTCCTCAAAATAATCACCCTGTCTGCAAGTCTCTCCACATCCTCGAGCCTGTGAGTGGATAGCAGAATTGACCTGCCCTCCCTTTTACTCATGCTGTGAATTTCTTCCCTGAGGAGTCTCGCGGAGGAAGGGTCCAGGTTTGATGTAGGCTCATCAAGGAAAAGAACTGGCGGCTTGTGCAGAATCGCCCTTGCAAACGCTAGTTTCTGTCTCATCCCCTTGGAGTAGGTGGCCACTCTGTCATTTCTCCTCTCCCAAAGCCCTAGAATTTCCAGCAAATGGGAAATCCTGAGCCTTCTCTCCGCCGGGTCAGTTACTCCATACGCCTTTGCAAAAAATTCAAGATTCTCCTCAGCAGTCAATCTCTCATAAAGGCTTGGGGATTCGGTGAGAACGCCAACACTTCTTCTGACCAGTGCAGGCTGCTTTAGCACATCGTAGCCCGCCACAAGTGCAGTGCCGGAGGTGGGTGTGATAAGGCAGGCTAGCATTCTGATCGTAGTTGTTTTCCCTGCACCGTTGGGCCCGAGCAGGGCGAGCACCTGCCCATCAGGTACCGATAAGGACAAGTCTTCGACCGCCTTAAGGCTACCAAACGTCTTGGACAATCCAACAGCTTCTATTCCGAGCAAAGGCTCGCCGTTTTTCTTTATTTTTAATGTCTTATTGCGCTTTCGCCAGTTTTTGGTAGGCCAATGTGCCAGATTTCACGGTGGCCACGACCTCGGCGCTCTTCGTAATGTCTCCCCTGACAACAGTGAGGTCGGCGATGAAGCCTGTCTTTATCTCACCTCTTCTTTGAAGATTCAGAAGTTTTGCTCCGGCTTCAGTGTAGCATCTGACGGCCTCCTCCGCAGATATCCTCTGGGCCGCACGGGGCGAAGTGCAGGCGAGCTTGATTCCATACAGCGGACCGATTGGCATGCAATCGGAGCCGAAAGCAAGATGAACCCCTCTGTCCAGCATCCTTCTATACGCATTGTTCCTTTCAGCCCATGCTCTCCCCAGCTTTATCTCATAAAGACCGCCTCTACCGGACCACTGGAGAAAATTGGGCTGACAGCAGGCGACGGTGGGGCCCATGCGCTCCAGAGTTCTGTCATCGGCAAGCTCGAAATGTTCTATACTGTTGATTATCTTATTATCAGATCGAGAAAGGACACTGACGGCCGTTTCCACAGCAACATCCCCGATCGCGTGAACAGCCAGTGAAACCCCCCTTTTCCAGAAATATCTTGCTGTAACCCGCAGGTTACTTTCGGATAACAATAGATTTTTTTCCGACCAGCCAGAATACGCGGCTGTTCCTGCACCGATCGATCCATCCAGAAAAAGCTTCACCCCCCAAAACATGGAATCTTCCTTGAATCTCTCTTCGAATCCGTCTCGATAGAGGCAAAGCTTTACATCGACCGGTAGACTGCTTAACCTCATGTATGTTTGATACGTGCCGGCGTCAACGATGTCCCTGACCGAGGTGATGCCCTCCGAAAGACATTTCTGAAACGCGGCCTTGAGCGCCATCAGTACCGTCGGCCTGTCTGCTCTTGCCATAGGTTCCAGCAGTTTCAGCTCATCTTCCTTGACGACGCCATTCCTCCTCTTTTCCAGACCTATCTTCCTCAATGCGGCTGTATTCAGCACGGCCATGTGGTGGTCCCGCCTGTAAAGGATAACAGGCACGTCAGAAAAATCGAGTTCTTCCCTTCTCAGGTAGTCCCTTTCCCCCCAGGCAGACTCGTCCCAACCGTATCCCACCAGGGCTCTCTCGCCCCGGCGTCCTCTGAGGGCCTTTCTGACAAGCTCCAACGCCTGCTCCCTGCTTTCGGTATGTGAAAGGTCAAGACGGATCATGGATAGTCCGAGAGCCAAAAGATGAGTGTGGGCATCAATGAAGCCTGGAAATATCCACGCTCCTTCCACATCCATACGCCTCTTCCCTTGGAGCCTTTCACCTGCGCCTGCAACTCGCATGATTTTGTCTTTCTCTATACCAATACTGCCGTATTCGCCTTCATGCGAGCCCAAGCGTCCGTTCTCCAGCACAAGGTCGTACATTTAGTCATCTCGCGGAATCTTCGGACAATGAAGGAATTCAGCAGAGGCGTGCAAATAAACCCATTTGAAATCATGTAATTTGAATCGTCCGATTGAGAACTCCGACAGCAACGAAAGATTCAACTCCTGCCTTCACCCACCACCGCCTCCTTTCTCATCTTTCTTGCGACCATCATGTCAATGACAGCCTCAGATATGTCCGCTGAATAGTCGGAGACCCTTTGCAGGTGTTCGAGCACCAGGCCGGTCCAGCGCCCCTCTGGAAGCGAAACGCCTGCTTCCTCCTGCTTGAGGGAAACGTATTCATCGAGCACATCCTCTGCAGCCACTTCGTTTAGATTCAGGAATGATGAGACGGCCCCCTCATATAACTTCTGTGCCTTTTCGAGCCTGTCCCGTATTATACCTTCATCTCTGGAACTGATCCGCCCAGCCACCCTTGTCAGCGTAGCTATGGAAACACTGTGGTCCGCCACCCTCTCTATACTCTTGAGTATTGTCTTTGCCATTACGGCCTCTGATCTGTACATCAGCGATATGTCCTTCAGGAGAACCGGATTGTCCACGGCCTGGTTGAGTGTCCTAATCGCATAAAAATGGAATCTGTCCACATCATCATCAGCCTTCAAAACGGAACCCGCTTCCTCCACGTCCCCCCTGGACAACGATGAAACGCTTTCCTGTAACATGTTGGACGAGATCATGTACATTCTTCTGACAACCGCGAACATGTCGATCTGTGGTGAGGCCACGAGGGCCTGAAATGTGAGCTCCTTAAGGCTGTCTTCGGTCACTTCGAACCCTATCATCCTGCTTGAAACATTCTCCTTAAACCTGTTCTTGAACTCCAGCCCCAGCCTTCCGCTCTTTGGCAGCACTCTGATCACTTCGCATCCGGCCAGGTACGCGGATATCGCCTTCCGAACATCCCTGTCCAGCCTGTTTCCGTCCGTCATGAGATCCATCTCGTGGCCGGTCAGGTTTCTGCTCTTCAGGGGCGTCACCTTCAGCGAAGGCCCCTCTTCGGTGACGAGCAACGGGTCCTGAGCCTTCAACCCGGCCGCCTCCACCCAGTCCTTTGGGACGTTCAGAGAGTAGGAAGACTTACCTGTGAACTGCAACTTTCTTATGCTACCTTCCTCATTTTTGTTCATTATACCTGCGCCCCCGGTCGTGTAATATATACAATATATATTTTCACATAAAATAGCTATCACTCGAAAGAAGCATATTCTTCGTATGCTTCGGTTTCAGTCAATGCTTTATTTATTCTGCTTTGGGTACTGGCAGCCCCGCCGCCCTGAACACTGTACCAGCGGCATCCCCGATCATCTTAGAGTAAACCTCCCTGTCATAGCTGCCCCCCGTGACCCCCTCGGCTCTGACCCTGCACATAGGATTCCTGTTTTCCGAATCTGTGAAGATAAATTTTATACTGTCTCCCGCAAACACTTCTCTGCCTTGCCCCAGCATCTGCATCGCAGCCGAAAGGTGAACGACTCTGTTTCTGTACTCGTCCGGTTCCTTCCTCAGGCTTCTGGATACCAGTAAGGAATCCACATCCACGTTTCCACTCCTGACCTGCCGAATGGTATCCTGCAGCAGTCTGGCGGCCTCCGCCACGCCGTAGGTCAGGACATCATCCATCGTATCTCTGTCCATCAGCTCAAGTATCAGCCTTTTCTGGAACTCCCTCACGAGTACTGGGGAATCCTCCCTCCTGAGCTCTATCCCTCTGGCTTCAACCTCACCATCGTACGTCACACCAAAGTATCTCTTCAGGGCAGAAGATGATGGGTCCCCCTTGAGTTTGGGGAACGCAATGAACTTGAAATGCTTGTCTAGGGACATCGGAAGCCCCGTAATCCTTGATACCTCAGCCGCCAGTTCCTCATAATCCTCTCTAGTCGCATCATTTCTTTTGATGAAGCATGAATCAACATCGGCATAAACCACTTCGTACCCCCGGCTCTCAATGAGGGATTTGGCCGTCATCATGGCTTCCCTGGACTTCCTGTTTATTTCTTCGAAGGTAACGACATTTCCGAACCTGTTCCAGCAACATCCGGAAATCCCGTACTGCGTCACGAGCATCAGCTTCAGCGCATCCACCCTCTGTTCGCAGAACAGCCTTTCCTCACTTCCCTTTGGAAGAGACTTCTTGACCCTTTTCAGCTCCATGCGCCTTTTCAACCATGGTCCCATCACCAGCGGAATGAGTCCCACACCCCCTTCTGCAGAAACCTCTCCTTCGCCCATCGGTCTTTCGTAGCTCAACCCTGACCGAAGGATTATGTTCGGATACTGAGAATCAAAGTCTATCGCGGCCACGTTATGGTGAAGCGTTTCAGAAATGGGTGTCAGGCTGATTCCTCCCCTGTCCCTTAACATGACCTGCTCGAGATCCCTCGCAACTTCAAAATACCCTTCCTTCGGTATCGCGTAGCCTCTCCTGATCAATTCGTAGCAGTTTCTTGAATCAATCGACCTGTTGCTCAGCCATCTGGACGTCAGACCGATGGGCAGAAAGCTGAACCTTGTTCTTTCCACGAGTCCAGCGACGCCCCAGAGTTCTGTGGGATGGCCCACCATACTGTCCTCTATGAGTATTCTGCCTCCCCAGGAACCCTGAGCCTTCACCTGCTCGGCATCGACGCTCCTGCCCAGCCCCGGCCCCAGCCCGGACCCCACATTCATCTTCATCTCTGCTTCTTCTACCGCATCTTTCAGCATAGGGAATACAACTTCGTCACACCTGGGGATTACAATGATATCCGGGTCCGCTTCTCTTACTACCTGGGCGATTCCATACCCAATCTCCTTCTTCGTCCCCTCTATGACCTCCACACCGTCACCATGCGCAGTCACAAGCCTGGTCATCCTTCTCCTTCTTCCCCCCTCCTCAAGCACATATTCGGGTTCTATCCTCAACATGGAAAAGGGCGGCGGTCTTGCTCTGTCGGGGTCATCCACCTTGGTCATCCATGCGAGCCTGTCCCCATCCCGACCTACCCTCACTCTGCTCGTGGGTTCCACGCACAGCCTGGTGAACAGGTACTTCTGCACATGTCTGATGTCCACATCATACAGTGAGCCTACGAGGCCGTTTCCTTCCAACCCCTTCACGAGCTGCCTGAACTCCTTCGTTCCCCTCGTTTCTACCCTGAGCAGCCTTTCCCTGACGGGGGAAGAAATGTCGACGAACTTTTCTTCGGCCCTGACAGAACTCACGGCAGGACATTCATAAAGCATTGACAGCAGCTGCCATTCTTCTGACCACCCGGATGGCTTTGCATAGAACCATGGAACGTACCTGTCCTCCATTCTCAGGTTTCTGCCATCGTCACCCTTGACCCAGACTATCGCTCTGTCCCCCTGCACGTACACATCAAGAAGCCATCCTTCGAGCTCGCTCATGCCTTCTTTTCACCACTCTCCCGGAGTCTTTCGACTTCCTTCCTCAACTCCTCCAGCTGCTGCCTGAGCGCCGCCACTTCGGCGGCATTTCTCACGTTGGCCGTGAGGTTCATTGCATCCAGAACGAGGGGCAACTGTGAGTTGGCCATCGCGGCATGTTCCCCATCCCACGCCTCCCTGATCAGTGCTTCGAATGCCTCTCTGAACTTCTTGTCCCTGAGGAGCGGCTGATACTGGGTCCTGAGCTTCGCCAGAACTTCAAGGTATACCTGTCTGAACGAAGGCGTCATTCTTCCCATGAGCGGATTCCCTCCTTTTGATATGATGACAGATTCCGGCGTTCTCCTCTCCGGATGCTTGACGAGGACGGCCTGCACGATGTCCCTCTGAACCCTTCGAAAAAAGATGCATGTGTTTGCCAGCTGCCCGAGCAGAGCACTCCCCTCCGGTGCCGGAATTCTTCCCCTTGGTGCGGCTGCCGCGCCGCCTGTCACCACCATTATCATCGACCTGGATGAGGAGTATCGCCAAAGCTTGGAAAGCGTCACATTCACAGACTGCAATGTGGATCGTCTGTCCTTCGCATCTGCAAGAAACCGGGTGATGTTATGTGCCAGGAGCAAAACCCCATTGCCATCACCACATGTCTCAAGCTCCCTCATTCTTTCGATGAGGGCGCCAGCCGCCTTGGTCTGCCTGAATTCGTTGTACGCGGCTACAAAAAAGACATTCCTCATGACAAGCACCGGTTCCACACCTTCTCTTTTTGCATACCCGGCCAGCGAATTCAGGTCCAGAAGCGTCTTTGCGGTATGATAATCTGTGTTATTCATGTACGCGACCAGGCCCCTCGGGACCCCCCTTACCATCAACCTGTGGACCAGGTCGTCAATGAACATCTCATCTCCATAGAAAAGGTATGTCTGCCCGCCATGCAGCTCACCCACGAGCCCATCGAGCTCCTCGACCCCGGTGGTCATCACATTTGTTTCTTCATGCATTTGAGATGCTCTGACCATCAGTGCAGGCATGGCATGGCTTTCATTCATTGGGATCATACGACCAGCATCACCGTGTAGAATCCGGGTCGGAGCAACCAGCCGATGCTATCATGAACCTGGCTTCAGAATATGGGTGGTACGGGCTGTCCACCATGGCCGCCAGCCTCTCTTCGCCAGATTTCTTCAGGTACACTCTGTATGTTGAGCTGTGACCCAGCACGTGGCCGCCGGTGGGCCTGTTCGGGTCACCGAAGAAGGTGTTGGGTGTGGCCTGTACTTGGTTGGTTATCACAACCGCTACGTTATAAACTTCGGCCAGGTTGTGCAGCCTGTGCATCAGACCATTCAGCTTCTGCTGTCTTTCGGCAAGCGTCTCTCTGCCTATGAATTCTGACCTGAAAAGGCTGATGACGCTGTCAACCACTATTAATCTGGCCGAATTCTCCCTAATGTGCAACCCGAGTGATTTGACTACCGCGGTAAGATGCTGCACGTCGTACGCCCTGCAGTAAAGCACATGGTTCAGGACTTCGGCCTGGTCAAGCCCTCTGGCCGTGGCTATCTCGGAAAGTCTGTTTACCCTGAACGTACCTTCCGTATCTATGTATATGGCGGAACCACCCAAACCTCCTCGCTCCTGCGGCAGCTGACACATAACAGATGCCGTATGGCAGATCTGAGATTTTCCAGAGCCGAACATGCCGAAGAATTCTGTGACGGCTTTTGTTTCCAACCCACCGCCAAGAAGCCTGTCCAGTGCAATGGATCCGGTGCTGCAGAAGGAGACATCCTTTTTCCTCCTAGCGATCTCGCTCGCCGTTACAAATTCTCCCAGCATGAGCCCCTTCTTTGTCAGGTAGGACCTGGCATTGGAGATCAATGCAGCTGCGCCTTCAACATCTCCCCCAACCACTTCAACTATCTCAGCGGGAAGGGCGGCTGCCAGTTCCATGACGGTGCATATGCCTGAATTGACCAGCCTGTCTTCTGCGCCGGCCTCCACCCCATCTATCTTGCCCAAAGATAGTTCGGACTCTTTCATATCATGAAACATCATGATACGATGAATATAACAGGACACGCATGGTTGACGGGGGGAGGGGGGAGGGTATTGGAAAGGCAGCATTTGGCGAGTGACAACAACAGAAAAAACAAAGGGCAGAAAAAGGAATCATCAAGTGGCGAAAAAGAGGTATTATACCAGACTAACTGACACAGAACAACCAGAATCCAGAGGTCAAAACCTAAAACGGTGATTTAACCATCACCGCGCCAAGATAAGACGATGAACAACCATGTCAGCCCAGAAAAGTTGCTTTTTCTTCTTTCATACTCCAGGGCCGGTTCCATCTCCGAGAACGTTTTGAAAAAGCTGTTCGGAGATCAAACAGAGGAGGTTGAACAGCTCATCCATTCATGCGGGGGCACATTCATTCAAACAAATGGAACCAACTACCACATGCTGTCCCATGCGTGCAGGGTGAAGCTTGGGATCAAAATATGCGAGACAGGGTACGACATAAGCAGGGTGGTCAAGTTTCTGACCTGGCAAGATTTTGAATTTTTTGTTTGCCAGGTTGCTGAGGAAGTAGGATACAGGGCGCTGCACGACATTCGAATGAAAAAACCCAGGATGCAAATAGATGCCGTATGCATAAAGGGTGACTTTGGCATATCATTTGACTGCAAACACTGGCGTTACTACAGTCACTCCGCGATTTCCTCTGCCGCCATCGCACAGGGCAAAAGATCTGCAAGACTGTGTGAGTCAAAGATTATTCCGGGGGTTAGAAGAGTTCTGCCTGCTGTCGTTACCATACATGAAACCGCAATCAGGTTGTTGGATGGCGTCGCAATCGTTCCTGTAAATGCAATTAACACGTTTTTACTTGATGCGATGTATAACTTTGATATTTTCACGCCTTCATCAAAAGATGTCGAGGCAAAAGATTAGACTCATTGACGACCCGCCCCAAATATCTGATGCAATACTCATGGACTTCAGTTTGCGGTGTTATCTCTTTGTAGATAGGTCGGATCACCTGACATGTTTTTAAATCCTCAAGATTCATCCGTATGCATGTCCCTGCTGTTGAAAAACAAGCTAGCAGTCGTAACAGGGGCTAGCGGTGATATAGGGTCGTCCGTCGCATTTCTACTTGCTCAACAGGGGGCGAAGGTGATAGCAACCTACAACATGGGTTCCGAAAGGGCCAAGCTCATCCAGGAAAAGGCTGATTCTCAGGGCTTTGATCTTAGAACAGCCCATCTTGACGTTGGGGACGAAACCGGAGTCAGGCGCTTCTTCGCCGAGACTGAGACTCGGGGGAAGGCTCTTGATATACTGGTCAACGTGGCGGGTCATTCAGATAAGCGGGTTTGGTACAGCAAACCAGAGGAGCTCACTTCGAAGGATTGGCTCGAAGTGCTGAATGTGGACCTTGTCGGCTCATTTAATTGTTCGGTTCAGGCAGCAAAATCGATGATGAAAGGGTCAGGTGGCAGCATAGTGAATTTCTCCTCTGCTGCAGGTGTGACTGGGCATACGGAGGGACTGCCTTACACAGCAGCGAAAGCCGCACTTCTGACCATCACAAAGAGCCTGGCCTACATTTATGGTCCTCGTGTGAGGGTCAACGCCGTTGCGCCGGGTAACATACAAGGCGGGTCGATAAAGTGGGCCGGACCAGAAGAGGTCAAAAGACTCGAAAGCGAAGCTGCCCTGAAACGGCTTGGAACCACTCTGGAGGTGGCAAATGCAGTCCTCTTTCTTGTGTCGGACCTGTCCTCCTTTGTCACCGGGCAGACGTTGCTCGTAGACGGTGGAATCTGAGATAAAAATTCACGCTCCTTTTATAACCAAGTCGTTTGGCTGGCGGTCTTGTGAGCGACGTGCCTACGGTCGTTGAGATGACGAGAGGTGGCTCAAAGGCAGAACTCCCGCTGTCTTCCTTGTTCGTCGAGGACGATTCTCTTCATTTTGACTATGGCCACTCCCTTCCCAATAGCGAATCCTGCTGTGTAATTCATGGACACAGTTCAAGACTTTCAGTGGAACTGTTCGGGTACCAGAAGGATGATGGGATGATCCTCGATTTTGGTATTGCGAAGAGAATCATAAAATCAGTCATTGAAGGATTTGACCACAAGTACGTGATCGGTTCAAAGTATGTAAGAATTATTGATGGACGTGCCCGTGTTTCTTTCAGTGGTCCCAAGGGAAGGATCGAAATAGATGTGCCAAAGGAGCATCTCGTTATACTTGAGGGAGAAGCCACAAGTGAAAATATTGTGAACGAACTGAGCAGGAGGCTGATGGAATCTTTACCAGTTGAAGTTGTGGCCATAAAGGCATTTTTCTTTGAGGGCACGAACAAAGGTGCTGCCGTGTTCAGGAAACGAGAGAAATGAGATCCATCATTCTGCTCTCTGGCGGGATAGATTCAGCAACCGCCCTGTACAGTTCGCTCAAAGAATCAGATGAAGTTCTTGCGTTGACCTTTGATTACGAAATCGGACGCAGTAAGGAAATCGAGGCTGCAAAGCGGATAGCGGAATCGGCTGGCATACTTCATAGACTGGTTGAACTTCCGTTTTACAAGTCGCTGAAAGGTTCCCCCTCCTCCACGTCGAAGAAGCTTGGAAAGGAAGAGGGTGGATTATCTCCTGCCTACGTTCCTGCCAGAAATCTTGTTTTCTTTGGTGTTGCGGCGGCGCACGCCGAAACCTACGGTGCGGGAGAAATAATCACCGGCCACATAAAGGGGGATTCCTCGAGGTTTCCAGATGTGGGAAACGGTTTTGTTTCAGCCATGAATACGCTACTTGGATCGACTTCCGGAGTCGGACGGGTCGTGCCTGTTATCAGGATGCCGCTTTTAGGGAAGACTAAGGAAAAGGTACTCGAAGAAGCGATTCGATTAAATGTGCCTTTGGAAAGGACTTGGAGCTGCTATAACAATGCCGACGAACCATGTGGAGTTTGCTATGGATGTGAATCAAGACGTGACGCCTTCAGAAGAATTGGAGTGGAGGATCCTTGGGGGAAGAAGAAGTAAAGCTTAATTTGGATGCAGACGTTCAAAACCAGTTCAGCAGTTCAAACGTAAGGGCCGGAATCCTGAAACTCCGGGTGATGATAAACGTGGGAGGGTTGATGCTTCCGGCGGAGTTTACCGTCACGACAAATACAAATAGAACGAGGGGGGTGCATATGAGCAGGCTCGTTGAGGCTGTCAATCTGAATTCAACCGGAAGGCATCTGGAGGACAGCTTGAAACTGATAGCCCAAGAGGTCGAGAAGACGCAGTCGGGGGCGGAGGTGGCTTGCTCCCTGGAATATCCTTTCAGGGATATCTTTGTCAAGGTGAGAGTCGGACTCATGAATTCGAAATACATGTATATGGTGACCGTACCCGGCATAACCGCTTGCCCGTGTAGTAAGGAGGTTGCCGGAATAGGGCATATGCAAAGGGCATGGCTGACCATTGGCGTCTGTGGCTCAAAATACATGGACCTTGAGGAGACCGCGCTTAAGATGCTTGACTGTTTCAGTGCCACCACGACCGAATTCATGAAGAGGCCTGATGAGGGACTCAAGGTGCTCGATTCACAGGGGAATCCAAAGTTCGTTGAGGACGTGGTTAGGGATGCAGCCAAAAGATTTCCTGAAGCCTTCTTTATAAGGGCCCGAAGTGAAGAATCCATTCACATGCATGACGCGGTAGCATACCTGTTCCCAAAGAAGCGGGTAAGAGCACTTTCCGAGGCTTCCCAATGGCTACTTCGCTCATATGATGTTTGAAGCACTTATTTTGGCATGGAGGGAAGGCATTATATGCACAATGTGTGTAAGCGAAGTTATCATTGGTACTAAAGCAAGGTATAAGAACCTGTTACAGGGATTCCAAGAAAGCGAAGCAGCAAATTGGGCAGCCTGATAAATTACATCATACGCAGGGTGCTTTTCATGATACCCGTATTTATCGGTGTTACTTTATTCACTTTTCTTATCGGAAACGCGGCCGGAAACCCGATTAACCTAATCAGGCTCGCCTTCAAAGGTACATTGCCACAGAATGTCTACCTTCAGCTGGTTGCCTACTATCATATTGGTGAAAACCCCCTTATCAGATATCTATACTACCTATGGGACCTGATACACTTTGATCTGGGGTTATCTATTACGTCCCAAAGACCTGTGGCCAGCGAGATTGGTCCATGGGTGTGGACTACGTTATACCTGCAGCTTTCTGCGCTTGCGCTCGCGCTTTTGATAGGGATTCCGATCGCGATTTACTCAGCAAGACACCAGCACTCCAAATCAGATACGACCATAACTGGAATAGCGATATTCGGGTATTCCACGCCAACATTCTGGCTGGGCATAATATTCATTTACATATTTTCCTTCTACCTGAGGGTGCTTCCATCTTCTGGAGCGGTCAGCGCAATAACCCCCTGGTGGGGTAACTGGACTCTCGACAGGATAGCACACCTGATATTACCCATGACTGTACTTACGTATGTACAGCTTGCTACGATAATAAGACTTCTTAGAGGCAACTTACTTGAAGTTCTCAAACAGGATTACATACTTGCTGCCATGGCGAGTGGATTAAAGGAACGGGCAGTGATATACGGACACGCTCTTAGAAACGCGATAACCCCCATCATCACCATAATCGGCCTGTCTCTGGGCGCATCCCTCGCTGGTGCCCCCGGTCTTGAAACTGCTTTCTCCTGGCCGGGGCTTGGATACGAGTTTACCCAGGCTGCACTCGCGCTCGATATTCCTACCGTTCTCGGAATAACGGTTATCATTTCTGTCATGGTTTTGGTGGCCAATCTGGCCACAGACCTAGTTTACGGTTTTCTTGACCCTCGTGTAAGGGTTTCTTAGAAACGGTGATGTGAAATGTCTCAGCTAACGGAGGAGCAAACCGCACCCCCCAAGCGTGTGCACCGTCAGCGGAGCGCTACCCAGTGGGCCGTAGCATGGCGAAGATTTAAGAGAAACAAATCAGGAGTGGCGGGTCTTGCGATTGTAATAGCCTTTGTTGTTTTTGCCATATTCGGCCCGTTATTCGCACCCTACCCCCCTCGCAGCACAGAGTCTCTGCTGCAGGGCCAGGCTGGGCAACCCCCAAGCTGGAAACACCCATTCGGGACAGAGATAAACGGAATCGACGTCTTCAGCGATTCTATTTGGGGAGCAAGGAATGACCTCTGGATAGGAGTGGCAGCGACCGCTATTGCTACACTTATAGGGCTTGCAGTTGGAGCCTTGGCAGGGTATTCGAGGGGAGTCATCGGTGGTATTCTACTTGGTATCATTCAGTTCTTCTTCGTCATCCCGACCCTTCTTCTCATACTCCTTTTTTCCAGGGTGTTCCAGGTGCTCGTCTACCAGGGCTTCGGAGTCAATCTGATCGTGTTAATTCTCGGTCTATTCGGCTGGCCAGGCATTTCTTTCGTTATAAGGGGAGAAATCTTCCGCGTGAGGGAGCTTGAATTCATACAGGCCGAGAAGGCTCTTGGAGCGGGCAACTTAAGGATCCTCTTTAGGCACATCGTACCAAACGTTCTGACCCCTGTAATCGTTCTGGCTTCCCTTCTTGTCGCAGGTAACATCCTCACGGAAGTAGTACTTTTCTTCCTCGGGTTTGGACCGGCGAATGTTGCCACATGGGGAGAACTGATTGAAGAAGGAGTCCAGTACGTGAGTGTGTATCCATGGGTAGCACTCTTTCCAGGGCTACTTGTTGTAACTCTGGTACTGGGTTTCAATCTTCTTGGTGACGGTCTTGCTGATGCATTGAACCCAAGGTTAAGAGAGTGAAAGCGTTGGAAGACCTGCTCAAAGTCGAGGACCTTAGAACGTATTTTTTTACCGAAGCGGGCGTGGTGAAGGCGGTTGATGGCATCTCTCTTGATGTAAGAAAGGGGGAAAGCCACGGTCTCGTTGGAGAATCCGGTTCTGGAAAGAGCGTAACGGCGCTCTCGGTGATGCGTATCGTACCTAAGCCTGGAAAAATTGTAGGTGGAAAAATATCGTTTGATGGAACAGACCTTTTGACCCTGAAGGAGGACGATATGAGGAGGGTAAGAGGATCAAAGATTGCGATGGTATTTCAGGACCCCATATCTAGCCTTGACCCCCTTTATACTGTAGGAAAACAGCTGATCGAAGCAATTCGGGCAAATAATGAAACTGTGTCGAAGGAGCAGGCAAGGGACATGGCTATCAGTCTTCTATCCAACGTTGAAATATCTGAACCAGAACGGAGGTTCAACCAGTATCCGCATGAGTTGAGCGGCGGCATGAAGCAAAGAATCGCCATTGCACGTGCACTGGCAAGGACCCCCACACTTTTGTTTGCGGACGAACCTACCACAAATCTTGATGTCACGATTCAGGCCCAGGTCCTGAATCTTATGAAGGACCTGAAGAAGAATTTCAATATGACCCTTGTACTGATAACTCATGACATGGGTATCATCGCTGAAATGACATCACGTGTAACCGTCGTCTATGCCGGGCAGGTGTCCGAAAGCGCAGAAACACACACCCTTTTTTACCACCCGACTCACCCGTATACAGAAGCCCTGCTAAAGGCGGTTCCGAGGCTGGACAAGAGGAAGCAACTCCAATCTGTAGGGGGCAACATACCAAACCTGATAGACCCACCCACTGGTTGCAGATTCCATCCAAGGTGCCCATACGCCATTCAGATCTGTAAGGAGAAGGTACCAGATTATGAAGAGGTTGAAACGGACCACTTTGTGGCCTGTCACAGATGGAAGGAACTCTCGCTTGTAGGGGTGCAGTAGAATGTCTGATGAAGTGTTGCTCGAGGTTAAGCAACTTGTGAAGTATTTCGACGTTTTCTCCCGTGGAGTCTTCACAAGAAAGAAGGTTGGTGAGGTGCATGCTGTGGATGGCGTAAGCTTTGCCATAAAGCGGGGAGAAACATTCGGACTCGTGGGAGAGAGCGGATGCGGGAAGACCACAACCGCGAAGGTAATATTAAATCTCGAAGATGCAACCTCAGGAACTGTTAATTTTGAGGGCAGGGATGTTTTTGAGCTTCTCAAGTCCGGAAAAAGATCCGATATTCTTCAAATAAGAAGAGGGATGCAGATGGTGTTTCAGAACCCTTACCTTTCTTTGGACCCACGCATGACCGTCTTCGATATACTTTCTGAGCCATTCATTATCCATGGTCACATTGGCCGGTCTGACTGGACTGCGAGGGTTTACGAGCTTCTAACAAAGGTTGGCCTTGAACCCTATCACGCAGAACGATACCCTCACGAGTTCAGCGGTGGGCAGAGGCAGAGGATAGCCATTGCACGAGCACTGGCAGTGGAACCGAAGTTCATCGCTGCTGACGAGCCAGTTTCGTCACTGGACGTTTCGATAAGGGCCCAAATACTTAACCTGATGATGGAACTCCAGCGAGATCAGAAGATATCTTACCTGTATATATCTCATGACCTGAGCTCTGTCAGACAGATAAGTCACAGGGTGGCCGTAATGTATCTTGGGGAGATTGTCGAGCTAGCTAATACCGACTCTCTGTTCGAACATCCGCTACATCCTTATACTCAGGCTCTGATCTCTGCGATTCCGATACCAGACCCTGAAACAAAAAGACAAAGAATTATACTTCCCGGCGAGGTCCCGAGTCCTCTCAATCCTCCTCCTGCGTGTCGCTTCCATCCAAGATGTCCATATGCTCAGGAGATATGCAGGACGGTCAAACCTGTGTTTGAGCAGGTCGATACCGACCACTTCGTAGCATGTCATTTCTGGAAAAAGTTTGCTTAATTACAGGTCAGAGAAGCCGGAGCCTCTGCGCTTCAATAAGTGCCCTTCCGTAGGTGTAAGGACGCAACGACTGATTCATCATATATATATTTTTTGAATAGTATGCATTTCCCCAGGACCTTGTAGCAAATATCAGTCCTTTCTTGCACAGGCTTTGAAGCGCGCCCTTCACCAGCGCATCGACTGGCGCATCTGGTTTTAGGTTGATTAAAGCCTTGTCGAGCTCTTCCTTATGCCTCTGATAGAAATCCTTCATTGTGAAAGGAAATTGAGCCCAGTCGTCGTCCCTGCGCAGTATGTTCCATACGATTTCGCGTGCCGCGCTCGTCCTCGCATACTTTCCAAGGTAGGACAACATCCAGCAATAATCAGAACCGAGATTTAAATGTTGACGTTACAATCATCGATGCTGTTCAAATAACGATTTTTTAGCATGAGGTCTAATCATCTTTATTGTGATGTTTGAACGGCCGAGAGAGCACGCTCTCATTGATCCAAAATGGGAGCTTATGATATGCTTCTCAGGGCCGTTCAGGATTATGGTATATTTGAGCGTAATAAAATACCTTTGGAGACCAAGGTATTAGGCTGTCTGCTCTATCTTTCTGGACTGTCTTACAGGGGGATGACATTACAGACAGGAATAATCAGAGCATGCTACAGGTCTGTCCATTACTGGGTTCAGAAGCTTAGAAGAATAACATCAAGAGTTCGGAAGAGATACAGGAGGATAGTTGCAATAGATGAAACAAAGCTCAAGGTGAATGGTATTCAGCTATTCGTATGGGCTGCTATAGACGCTGATACAAAGGAGCTATTGGCTGTATATGCTTCGTATCAGAGGTCATCTATCAATGCTATGTTGTTTGTAAGAATGGTTCTGAATACATGCACGAATAAACCTGTAGTACTGGTTGATGGTGGCCCATGGTACCCATGGGCCATTGAAAGATACGGATTGAAGTGGCTTCATATTACTTTTGGAGAAAGGAATTATATAGAAAGATACTTCAGAACGTTAAAGGAAAGAACAAAGAGGTTCTGCAATAACATCAATGCCAAAGTCAATGGAATAAAATCTCTAACAATATTCCTGAACCTATTCATGCTGTACTATAATCATCTGAGGTGGCATCAGGGGATAATGTCTGTTCCAGGAGGTGAGGTTATTTGAACAGTATCACAATCATCTGTTGTGCGATATCCCGACTGGTAAGACATTCCGGTCGAGGCCTTTCCGTGTATGTCTCTGGTAGACTGGCGGCTGAAAGAGCCTTGCATCATTAAGAAATTTTTAGCCCCTTATACCTGCCTGCCTCTAATGAACAAGTCGCAACAGTTCTTGGTATCATATCGGTTGCGGCAGAGTTCCCAGTCTCTGTCATGATGTGGCAAACCAATATTTCCAATTCCTCTTCAAGTATCGATTCGCCACGCTTTACAACATGTAAAGCACTCCGTGCCGCTTTAGTGAGTAAGAATTGATCCATATGATTCAAGCCTGATTGCACTTCCAAGAATAAGCCTATTAATTTTTCAGCTGTAGCTTGCTTGACTGACCGGAAGCATTTACATTTTCTCCCCGTATTCAAATCACCCGCCTACAGCCTATCATTAGTCCCAGACATCATGAAATATGTCACAGTCCCAACCACCTCGCAACATATAAATAGGCCACGAGAGTTTCAAGGTTGAAAGTAACGATGTCATACAAAAAGGAAATATTACTAGGATTCGCCTTAGCTTTAGTTGCTTACGTGACGCTGTTCATGGCTGTTGCACCCGTTGCAACATCCGTGCACGCACAGACATCACCATTGTTCAGCATTACACTGCTCGCTCCTACATCGAATGCTGCCCGAAGGCAGTATGCGGCAATCATTGCTAGTTCGTTCCAGCAGGTTGGTATCGCAGCCACGCCTTTCTTCGTCAACTTTGATCAGTTGGTGGGTAGGTTGTTCTTCACGAATGCCTATTTCTTCAACGGGTCGGTGGACTGGTCCAAGGTGGGGCTTGACTTTGCCCACGGTGGATACGATGCCGGCTTTATCGGCTGGATATCATTCAGCCCAGCCCCCGATACCAGTTTCACAAACTGGAGGGGAGACTATGCCGACTGGGCTCCGAACGGCAATAACTACTATTTCTACAACAACAGCCAAGCTAACTTCCTTATGAACCAGATCGAGTCGACTGTGAATCAAACCCTTCAGATAAAGGATATCTATCAGCTGCAGCAAATTATTCAGAATGACTCTCCTGACCCAGTCATTTACTACGAGCAGGAAGTGGTCGCTCGCTCCCCCCAGATTCAAGATTATGGTGGGGTGAACACCTACAGTCCATTCTCCTGGCCTGACCCGCAGCATGTGAGCGGAGTCAGTACGATTAACTTCGCAGAAGCCGGCAACGTCTTTCCAGGCAACACGCTGTGCGGCGCTGTTGTCACTACATCATGTAACTCGTTGTACGCTACCTATATCACTAACCCGCTCTACGGGTTCTTGCTTGAATGGAACCCGGTTCAGGGGCAGTTCTATCTGGCCCTGGCCAACTATGTCCATGTTACTCCTGACGGTCTAACTTGGACAATCAACTTCAAACCTAATAACTGGGCAGACGGTGTACCAGTGACTTCCAACGACTTTGTGTTCGCCTATGAAGCTTCATTCCTCCCCGGAAGTGGATCTGTCAGCATCGGAACATACAGCTCACAGCTTGGAAACATAGCCAAATTCACATACCTTAACGGCACATCTGTGATAGTGGACAACACCAACGGCGCGTCCCCAGTATGGTGGAACGTCACAGCCGTGGATGCTCATACATTCACGGTTTCACTTACTCACCCATATGCATTCTTCAACGAGACGTACACGCCCATAGCACCGGTACCCCTGCACTATTTCCAGGGCTTCCCTGTCGACCAGTGGGCTTCCCTTCCATTCTCAACGTGTTCTGGACCTGACAAGTTCGCGAACGGCACAACAGTGATGGTCAACGGCGCGCCTGTATCTGGTCCGTTCGGTAATGGGCCGTATGTGCTCACAAGCTGTGATACTGCAAACAACGTATTCAAGGAAGCGGCTAACCCCAACTACTGGAACGCGAGCGGTCTTCAGTCCATCGGTCAATTTGCTGTTAAGAATTACAACGTACAATGGATAAATGGTGCTCAGGCGGCTATCGCAGCCTATTCAACTGGTACAGTGAACCAGCTTGATTCAGAGTACGGTCTTGCGCCATTTGCGTCCCAACTTCAGGGAATCGGCGCAAACATAATTCATGCTCCTGGTGCTCTTGAGCAAGAGATGGGATTCAACCTGTTCAACCCCATCTGGGGAACCGGAACCGGGACCCCACTCGGTCAGTCTAATCCATCCCAGGCGGCCAATGCCGCTAGGGATGTGAGGCGTGCCATGAGCTACCTGATACCAAGGCAGCAGATCATATCCAATCTTCTCTTGGGTGCAGCGGCGCCCGGTCTGACGTTGATCAGTCCTGCGAGCGGCATATTCTACGATTCTAACCTACAACCAGACCCCTACAACCCGTACATAGCCAAGCAGTACCTTGCCTCCGCAGGGTACAACACTGGTGTTTCACCATTCGAACAAACCAGTACGCCTGTAACCCTGTCGAGCTATAATGTGTGGGGATTCCCAATAGCCCTGACCGGGACATTCAAGAACCCAGTCACTGGGCTAGCATACAACAACTCCCTTGTCTATCTCCAGACCAGCCCTGACAATTCTACCTGGACCAGCGTTCAATCCACAACGACTTCCGCCAACGGTAGCTTCACCTTTGATTGGACACCGCCCACGCCTGGAACATGGTATTACAGGTACTACTTCCCAGGTGTGACTGTACCTAACTTCGCTCCAAAGACGTTTAGCTTCGAAGGAACCCTAACCAACTCATCAGGTGCACCTATTGACAACATACTTGTCATAATGCAGGTCAGTACCGACCAGCAGACCTGGACCAACGTTGGAGCTTGGGTAACTGGCTCGCCATTGAGTGACGGTCAGTATCTGTTCGACTGGCTGCCCAACCAACCAGGTGTGTACTATTACAGGTACAACATCACCGGCTACTATGTACCTTCATCAGATATTGCGGCCGTGCAAAACCTTTACGGAGAAGCTGCCCCTGGAGACGCCTACAACTCACTTATCTCAAGTCACCAGATCTCGCAGGTGATGAGCGCGTCCCTGACCCCGGTTAGCTCCGTCGCATTCTCAAGCGGCAATCAGCTGATCGCCAGTGGACAACTGCCTGTCGTAGCGCCTCCATCGTTCAGCAACACGTACTCGATAACCACCACCCCACTGTCGACCGCACTTAACTCGGTGCTATCGTCGTACCCAACATCTTCGCAGCTAAGCCAAGCGGTAAGTGGCCTTGCTACTCAGAGCAGTGTAAGCAATCTACAAACTTCGATAAACTCCCTGCAGGGACAACTCCAGACAGCAACTTACGTAGGCTACGGAGCGATTGTAATAGCCATCATCTCCATAATAGTAGCGATCCTAGCAGTAACCAGAAAGAAGTAAGATTAACATCATCAGGATTTTTTGTTACTTTTGTGATTCAGCGCAAGCTTTGTTTAATTATTGGCAGTTCTAGCTCTTCAAATCATATATTCAATACCAAGAATATCAGAGCGACTATGACAAACCAGACTCCAGCCAGTATAAACGACGCTCCTTTCTTCTGAGCATCTCTGTGTCTTTGGGCCGAATACGCGCGACCGTCTCTCCAGATCATTCTCCTCGCGGCGACGCCCGAGCCCGACTGCCATGCGTCAAGCATCCCCCCAACAATGAAGAGTATTGCCATTTCAAAGAGGGCGAGGTATCCGAATACAGTTGTTATTATGGATACTCCCATGAAGATTGCAAGTACCAAAGAAGCAACCATATCAACCGTAGCCAATATGAGGAAATAGACCAGAGATTTTTTGAGCACCTGCATGGCTGTTACATACAAATATCCAGCATCCCTGCCGTTATTATGCCCAGCCAGACTCAGATAAATGCTACGAAACGTTTTTTTGGTGCGCAAAGGTGGGGAAATTCAGATTGGCCAACAAAGCAAAGAAACGCTTGGCGGTAACAGTCACCTTTTCCATAGTGTTCGCCGTGCTTTTATTAGGTACGTTTGCAGTTATATTTTTCAACGGGCCAACAATCTACCACTTTCCCAGCAAATATTCTATACCACTAGCAGATTGGATGGGATTGATACCGCAGCAGGCGACCTCATTTGAAGCGATAAATGTGACTGCTGTGAAAGCATCTTCAGTCGCATTCAATCCTGCAGCAGCTTACTTCGTAAATATCCAGCAGACCGGTCAGAGAATCGACTTCACGAATACCCAGCTTGTAGCTACATACTATCTACCCACATCAAATCCTCAATCCAATGAAACCGAAATAATCATATTTCAAACACCCACTAATGTATACGAACAACTCGAGCAGAGTCTTTCAAATAGTTCAAAAATTCCAAAGCTTACATACGCTGGCTATACTTTGTACTTTATCACAAACAACGATACTCTGACAAGGACGGTGGCTCAGGGAGTAATGGTATTCTACAAGGAATTCATTCTTTACACACAGAGTACCCCCTCGCCGGAAGGCTCAATGGAGTCGGCCCTTCAGCTCCTTATCCAAAGTGGCCAGACTCTTGTGCAGCAGAACGATGTTGTGAGGTCCCTTTATGCGGCGCTGCAGAACAGGTCAAATTACCTGGCGCTGTTTTACCAAGGTCATCTGACGCAAATACCGAATTCGATTGGTGGCGCCAAATCCGTCCAGGTCTTAAATGATCACATAATAGGCACCTATGCATTCGAATTCAGCAACCTGAGTGCAGCGAAGGGTGAATACAAGACCGTGACTTTCACATATTCAAATGCTACGAGTGCATATATTCTGGATAACTACGTAGTGACCACCCTGATATTCTCTCCGCAGGCGGCAGGGGCCGAACTGCAGGGATTCTGAGTTTGAACAGGCGAGACTTGGATCTAACTTGGCCTCAAAGCTACCTTGGCTGACCATGTTCTCGATAGCTGGTATATTGATAGCGGCAGCGATAATAGGACCAAGCCTTTACGTCCCCAGCTCGATATCCGAGAGCGGGCCTCACATATTTAACGCGCAGAATCCGCCTTATTGGGTGGATACGTTCGCTATTCCTCCGGTCCGTGCAGGCACCGTGATTCATATCGTGGCGTCCGAGCATGGGCCCGGCAATGTCACAATCGTGTTGGAAAGCGAAAAGTATCCTGGCCAGCCACTTCCCAACGTCATCTCTTACTATCTTACGAATAAAACCAGCTCCATCGACGTAAAGGTCCCGTTAGAGGAGTCGTCTATCTACGACGTATACGTGATATCATACCATGCTACATACACTATCCAGATATCCGGCGTATGGGCAGAGTTCTATTCCGCTGAACTTGGATTGTACTGGGGCATTGTGGCAGCGATCGCCGGCACTGCCATGTACTTTTATTACAGGGGGTCGAAGTCAAGGGATCAAATATACGAGCAGACATTGGCTGAAATAAGGAAGAAGGAAGAAGAAAAGAGGAAAGCATCCAATAAATGAAGATCGCTGATCATCCGTATCCTCCACAGAGATTTCTGGACAAATTCAGGCTCATGAAAACACCGAATTCTGGTTAATGATGGAAAGCGAATCACACCTTCTAATTACCCGGCCCAGGCTCTCTTTCAAGACAAGCGTTGTATCAGAATCGTCACCTTTTGACGAAATGATATTACTTGACATATTCAAAAGATGGTTGCATAAGGTACAAACGAGTCCTGCGAATCAGAAGGGTGATCCAGATCCTTGTTCGGACAGCACTCTGCCTTTACAGGATTGATTCGCGTGCCCGCTAAACACAATAAGGCAATACCATGTACCCATTGCAGTCCTGAATTCCAGATGACGCAACAACTGAAGGGCTTAAGGGTCGTGTACGTTACCACAGAACCAACGAATCAGCCCAGGCTACGCAAAATCGGCAAGTCACTTTCAAAGTTTGGAGCTGATTTTGTAGTTTTCAGACCAACTTACCCTGCAGTCATCAGGAATCGCACGCTCAGGGCGCTGATCAAGTACATATTCTTTCTACTTCAGGCTGCCACGGTAAACGCCGATGTAGTATGGGTATCAAACTGTCCAGACATAACTGCTCTTCCGTTCGCATTGACGGGACGAAGATATGTGTATGACTTCAGATCACCATGGTCTAAAGAACTTGCAATAGAATATGGCAGGGGTCTATTTTTCAGGCTAAGTGAAATAATTGAAAAGACTGCGAGACGATATGCATCAGTACTGGTAGTGGTTTCGAGGCGCATGGTACGTGATGTCTCAAGCTTGGGGACTCCCGTATTCGTTGTACCTAACTATCCACTTGGGAATTTTTCGGCCAGGGGAGATAAGCAGACGATAAGAAAGGGCATGGGTGTATCTGATCAAGCGAAAATTGCAATTTTTGTGGGAAGACTAACCAAGATAGAGGGCGCAGACCTTCTTGAAGATGTCGCCAGAGCACTTTCAAGCGTGCCTGAAGCCAGACTCTGGGTGGTGGGAGACGGGCCTCTCGGATTGGACATCAAGAAACTCGAGCTGAAGTACCCATCCACGGTAAGATACTTCGGATGGGTGCCCCATCACGAAGTTCCAGATCTGATCGTCGCATCAGATGTTTCAATAATGCCTAGACACAGGAATCCCAATGCCGATTACTACAGCGAAGAAGGAGTTCACAAGATATCGGAAAGCATATGGCTTGGAACCCCTGTCATCGCATGCAACGTTGCTGAATCATCTTACTACACATCTACCGTTGAATCCAGATTTGTGCAGGAAGTCGTCTCCTTTCTGACCAGGGGGTCACGACCTGCTTTAAGAATCCCTTCTTGGGAAGATGTGAGCGAGCCCGTCCTCGTAAATGCGGTGCTTGCTGCTGCGGGTCGGAGGAAGTCCCAATATGAGCACTGAGTCGGCGGTTCTTCTTCTTGCCGGTGGAGGAGGACACACCGGTTATGCATATGCGCTTGCACAGGCGCTCCATGGACGATGTGAACTCTACAGTCTCGTTCCCGAGGGGGACAGACTAAGTCTACAGCGTCTGTCGAAGTATTCCACCGTCAGTCAGCTCACCAAGCCGAGGGGACCCAAGACCCCGACATACAGGTTTGTCTCCCGGCTCATTACTTCAGGGATAAAATCTCTGCAACTTGTGAAATCAAGGCACAGGGTGGTTGTGAGCACGGGAAGTAACTTCTGCATTCCACCATCCCTGGCGGCTTACCTGAAGGGTGGGCAGTTAATCAACATCGAAAGTTCAGTAAGATTCACCAGAGCTTCAAGTACCGCAAGGATACTTTCCAGGATTTCAAAGATAACAGCCTTACAGTGGGAGGACCAGAAAGAACTCTTCCCCGGCGGGACTGTTTATGGCCCCTTTGTTCCTTCACCGGAGGCTCCGATAACCGATGGTGGTTACATTCTTGTTACAGGCGGTACCTTTGGTCACAAAGCGCTTTTTGATGCTATTTCTGCCACCAGCTATAAAAATGTAGTTTTGCAGACGGGGGTGGTGGCCCAGGAGCCATACAGGCTGCAACACCCGGAGTGGGAAATATTCGACTTCTCACCAACTTTTTACAGGTATATAGCGGCTGCCAGCGTTGTGGTCACTCACTTCGGAGAGACGGCCCTCGAATCGGCATTGGTATATAAGAAACCCACGGTGATAGTCGTGAATCCTGAATGGACCAGGACCGTCGGAGTCGAAGATGCGGCAAGACTCACAAAACATCTTGGCGCACAGCTCGTAACGGAACCTAACACGGATTCCTTGAGAAATGCGATCGAAGCTTCTTCCAGCTTCACCCCCCCTGCCCTGCCAGATGGGTCGAAAAGGCTCGCGGATGATATACTTCAGCTCCTGAAGTGAAGAATGGCACTGCCTTTATACCCGCATGAATTGGCTTTCAGTTAAAGACTGGTGCTGGTTTGAGCCTCATTTCGTTGGTCGTCGGAACAAGGCCACAGGTGATCAAGCTTGCTTCACTCTGCAGGGCCTTTCGTGAGGAAGGCCTCAACTTCGAAGTTGTTCACACCGGCCAGCACTACGACTTTGAGATGGATAGGGTGTTTTTTGATGAGCTGGGGCTTCCGAAACCCTCAAGAAATCTTGGAGTGGGAAGCGGTTCCCATGCGAGGCAAACCGCAGAAATAATTGTCCGCCTTGAGAAATACTATGAGAATGTACGGCCAAGGATTGTTGTGGTTCCTGGAGACACGAACAGCGCGCTTGGAGGGTCGCTGGTCGCTCCCAAGATGGGTTTGAAGCTGGCGCATGTGGAAGCGGGGTTACGTTCAAACCAACGCTTCATGCCCGAAGAGATCAACAGGGTGATCATCGATCACATTTCGGATTATCTCTTCGCGCCGACCGCTGTCGCAAAGGCAAATCTTGAAAGGGAAGGTTTAGCAGCGAACACAATACTTACGGGTGACGTAATGGCCGACAACGTACTGATGATGCGCAGCAAAATATCGAGGGCAAAAACTGGGCTCGATGTGCGCAAAGGAAGTTATGTCTTTGTCACCATACACAGGTCTGAAAATGTTGACGATAAGGCAAGGCTCAGTTTACTAATCAAAGCCATATCATCGATACCGAATCGTTTCGGTTTGGAAGTCGTATTTCCATTGCATCCCCGAACCAAGTCGAGGCTCAAGCTCGATGCCGAAGCTGGCCCGTTTGGCCCAGAGGTTCACCTGATAAATCCCGTGGGTTATCTGGAAAGCCTCAAGCTTGTAAAGGATGCCAGGATTGTTGTCACGGACAGTGGGGGGCTTCAGAAGGAGGCGTTTCTTCTGGGCACCCCCGTTATTACACTCAGAAGCACAACAGAATGGGTGGAGACGGTGGAATCCGGATGGAACAGGGTGGTCGGTCAGGATGTGAAAGCGTTTGCAGATGCAATGAATCATTTCATGCAAAACAAGCCTCCCAAGGTGGACCCTTTCGGGTACTACGGAAATGGAAAGGCTGCATCCTCGATCGCGAGGTTTTTGAGGAAGGCTCTTGAAACCTAACCTGACGAAATGTCTTTCATACATCTTTTCTTGAAGGCCCCTTTGGTCGTATTCAACTCAAATGCGAGTAGGCTCGAATCAATTTTATACTCTATGTTGCGAACCTGTGACATTGAATTCAAACCGAAGCAATGTGGTAATGGATGAACGTTCAGACAAGTCTGGCCCAAAAAAAATCAGCGTATATGGCGCGGGCAGGGTAGGCGCCACGATCGCCGCAGCCTGGCTGAGGGCCGGAACAAACGTCATGCTGGCAGATATCGACGTTAGCAAAGTAACCAGAATAGAATCCGGGGAGAGCGTGTTCAGGGACGAGCCTGGAGTAGATGAAGCTCTGATCAAAGGAGTCCGAAGCGGCACGTGCATCGTTACTTCAGATACCAAGTACGCAGCCTCGGGATGTGATGGAGTCTTTATCGCAGTCCCATCCGGTTTCCGAGAAGGCAAAATAGAGCTGGATGCTGTAAGGTCTGCAGCAAGGGACGTCGGCTCATCGATGAAGCGGGGAGCCCTCGTTTCTCTGGAAACCAGTGTGCCACCAGGTACCACAAGGAAATTACTCGTAAAAGAGCTTGAGCATTCTTCTGGAATGAAGGCAGGAACTGATTTCTACGTTGCTTACAGCCCGGAGAGAATTTTCGAAGGAAGGGCCTTGCACGACCTTGAGGAGAACTACCAAAAGGTCGTATCCGGAATAAATGAAGCTTCACTTGAAAAGGCAGCAAAATACTACAGCATTATAGCGAAAAAAGGCATAATCAAAATGAGCAGCCTAGAGGCCGCAGAAACCGAGAAACTTTTCGAGGGAATATACAGGGATGTCAACATTGCCCTCTCTAATGAGCTGGCAAAATACTGTGAAGCATCGGGTCTGGACTACTGGGAGGTGAGGTCTGCGGCAAATTCTCAGCCGTACTCCCATCTTCACAAACCGGGCGCTGGTGTGGGTGGAGCATGCATCCCTGTTTATCCATGGTTTATAATCTACGAGGCCGATCGAGTAAGGCTCGACCTCGAGCTTGTAAGAACCGCCAGAAAGGTGAACGACTCTCAACCTGAGCAGGTTGCGGCGGCCGCCCTTGCCGACACCGACCTGCAGCCGGGGGACAGGGTGGCGATACTAGGCCTTGCCTTCAGGGGAGATGTGGATGATGACAGGTTCTCCCCTTCCTATTCGCTGGTCAACTACTTTGTTGCCAAATCGTTCGCAGTAACCGTACATGATCCATACATTTCGAAAAGTAAGCCCAAGGGGTTCAGTCTTACATCTTCAATCGAACAGGCTCTTCATGGTGCAAAACTGGTTATTGTGGCCACAGACCATTCAATGTATAGGGATCTGTCCTTTTCAGACGTTGCCGGGATGGCGTCGCCCGGCTCAAAGATCCTGGACGCGAGGGGCGTATTAAAAAGGCCAAACCCAATGAACGAAAAATGGAAGGTTTTGGGTGTGGGTTCCAGAGGTTGAACATGTTGAGGGCAGAGCCCGGTTATGAAGTTGTCCAGCTGCTTGTGGGGAACATGCAGAACTTCTCGTATATCATATCAACCGAGGGAATATGCGCCGTTGTGGACCCCAGTTTTGGAGGAAGGATAATCTCTGGAGAAGTCAGGAGGCGAAAGCTCACGGTTGAATACATCCTATCCACTCACAGTCATTTTGACCATAACCACGACAACGAGATCCTCGTGCGGGAATTTGGTGCAAAAGTATGTGCACATTCCAGGTCACCAATAGACAAAGCGGTTGCGATTGAAGAGGGCGACAGTCTAAAGTTGGGTGGCATCCAAATTAGGGTTTTTGCAACGCCGGGTCACACTCCGGATTCTGTATGTTACGTTGTTCCGGGCGGCATATTTACGGGCGACACTCTTTTTGTGGGAACATGTGGACGCGCCGACCTTCCCGGGAGTGATCCCAAATCTCTCTTCCGCAGTTTGAAGCGGCTCTCTGCGCTCCAACCAGACACGATAATCTACCCCGGCCATGATTACGGTGCCACAAAAACCTCCACTATTGAACACGAGAAAATGGAAAACCCTGCACTGCAACAGCGTTCGGAAAACGATTTTGAGCAATTCGTCCTGGGATAATGCCTTTGATTGACAAATGGCTCCCGAAATAATCGAGATGTTGTACATTTCCCCCGATATGCCTTCAAAACTTTTCCTCCTTTGACCAAGCCATCAGAATATAACAGTCACATTATGATTCACCGCATTCGAAGTCTAGATCTTCATGGTGGATATGAGTAGAAATCCGAATATCAAAAGTAGAAGAACGAGCAAAAGTACCGAAATTATGGAGGCACTTCCTTGAGTTCGGCCAAACACGTGGCGGTATCGGTTTGGAAAACAGCGGAGATGCCGCAATGTGCTCACAAGACGGTTGAGCATGAAGCATATTTAGTTCTAAAATTTAGAACAACCCGTCGAATCTGCGTTTGTGCAGCAGCAACAAGCTGGAAATGAGAATGCCACCCAAGAATGGACATTTGTGGCCCGCGATGAGTATTACCGACGCAAAATAGAGGCAGTATTATTCAACGCCGCAGGATTATAACAGTACCTACCTGCATTAAATCCCCCCACGCTTGTGCCAAGCCCGTGTTAACCTCTTTGGTAACCTGCCTCTTACCAGCCTCACCCCTCAGTTGCCAGTAGATCTCGCAGACCTTCATCAGTCCCGCAGCAGCAATCGGATTACCCACGCCAAGAAGACCCCCCGAGGGGTTGATGGGGAAGTCTCCGTTGCGCTGTGTGACACCTTCCTTTGTCAGCTTCGGTGCTTCCCCCTTATCTGCCAACATCAGGCCTTCCATGTGGTGCAGCTCCTTGTAGTCGAATGGATCATAAACCTCAGCGAGATCTATCTGTTTTCTCGGGTCATCTATTTTTGCCATTTTATACGCCATCTTCGCCGCTCTCTGGACATACTCAGGGAAATAGAGGTCCCTGTTGGTCCAGTACTGTGTATCTACATTCCACCCCACGCCGTCTATCCAGACAGGTTCGTCTGTGTACTTTCTCGCAACTTCCTCTGACGCCAATACTAGTGCTGCGGCTCCGTCTGACGGAGGGGACACATCAAGCCTTTTGACAGGCCAGACCATAGGTTCGCTCTTCATCACATCCTCGACGGTTATGTTGGCTGCAAGCTGTGCAGCGGGATGGTCCAGTGCATTTTTCTTGTTCTTTACGCTCACCAGGGCTATGTCTTCTTCTTTCACGTTATGTGCATGCATGTACCTCCTCATTTCAAGAGCGAATATCCACAGAAGTGTCGTGCCAAGCGGTCTTTCCAGCGTGTGGTCGAATATACTCCAGAATGCATACTGGGGATGCGGGTGAAGGGGAGACATCTTTTCTTCTGCTACCACAAGGCAGGTGTCAAACATGCCTGAAGCGACATGCCACCAGCCACTTACCGGGGTGAAAACGCCTGTGCCTCCACCCACGTAAACCCTGCTGTAAGGTTTACCGGCTCCTCCTGCACCATCCATCAGATACTCTCCTTTCATATGCACCCCATCAAAGGCGTCAGGGGCTGTACCAAGAACAACTGACTGAACGTCCTTCAGTTCCATGCCAGCAGAATCAAGTGCCATCTTTGATGCTTCGAAGGAGAGTTCCCGCCCGGTTTCAAGCAAACGCCTTCTGAAAAGCGTCATTCCGGCTCCTATCACCGCTACTCTTCTCACTGACCATCACCTCGACAGTAACACCACGGCTCCTGTGGCCGTAGGATGCCCCCTCCACGAAGCAGCAAGGCCCTTGCTCGCATTTTTCAGTTGAATTGCACCCGCTTCCTTCCTCAGCTGGAGAACGACTTCAAGAACCTTCTGGAGACCCGTGGCTTCTATCATGTGCCCGACACCCAGCGAGCCCCCCGAGGGGTTAATGCGTTTGTCATTATATTCGAAATCACCCTTACCTCCAACCAACGCCGAGAGGTGCTGAAGAAGTTTGTACGAATAGCTGTCGTCCACTTCGAGCACATCAATTCGTGAGACGGAAGGTTTGATGCCCGCCTGTTCGCAGGCCCTCTTGAATGCATCAGAAAGATATTGGGCGGATGGCTCACCTTCCTCATACCATGGGTTTGAAGAGGACCAGGAAATACCATCGATGTACACAGGGTCTGCCCTATTTTTCTTTATCCAACTCTCAGAAGCCAAGACGGCATTGACGGAGCCCTCTGTATGCTTCGCGATATCCATCTCTCTTAGGGGGGGCGAAACGGGCTCGGATTCTTCCACCTCCTTACTTGTCAAACGACCGGCATAAGAAGCCCTGGCATTCTTCAGGGCCTTTCTTTTCATATCGACAACTACGGCAGTGCAATCGGACCTTTTATAACCAGAATTCCTCAGGAACATGCTCATTTCGAGCCCGGCCAGCGAGGTAGGCGATATCCCGAGCGGCCTGAGAAATGTGGGGTCTATACTCAGCAGTTCAACTTCATCTTTTCTTACGACGTCCGCCACCTTGCTGTGTGCTTCGACTGCAACCACATCTGCGAGACCAGCTCTAATCTGCATGACAGCATGGCCCAGCCCCGTTATTCCATCCCCCGAAACAGTGCAGACTGGTCTCTGCGCACCGCCCAGCTGGTCCGGTACCATTTCATCCGTGATGCTCCATCCATCCCAAAGGTCTTCATCACAGGAGATAAAGGAGCCAATATCCTTCCTGGGGTCCACCCCCGCATCTTCATACGCCTTGTACGACGCTTCGAACATAAGTTCCCTCGTCGAAAGGTCTGAAATACTCGGCCTGAAGCCTTCGTAACCGATGCCCACGATCCCAACTTTTTGGTACAAAACAGGCTCAGTCCCTCAGGTGGAGAAGGCTGACCAGTATAAAAGGGAAATCGCGGGCTTTATCGATACCCGCATTGTCTGCCCGAGTTCCCTTCTGTGCATTGTACCTACATTTACTGATTTATATTTAGAAGATCCTGATTCGTACCCTCCGACTCCATCTGCATGAAGCTTCTTGAATATTCATCCCTGAAATTGTACCTCTGAATAATCATTTGTTTAAAGCAAAGAATGGATTGTAACTCAGAGAAAAAACCACTCACGCTCGTATCTTTAAACAGCACTTTCCAGCAAAATGCTTATTCCAGTTAGCTAGTGAATCTCTTGGTGAACTGGAATCATACTGTGATATATGCCTGCTTTGGCCTTAGGCAAATTCGAAGAAGACCAGACCACCAGGCCCAGCCTGAGCCAACTTCGATATGGAGTCTTCTTCGAGCATACCTATTACAGGGTAACCACCTGTGGTTTGTCCATCATTCAGGATGACAACCAGATCGCCATTGGGTAAAAGCTGCATCATGCCGGGAAATACAGGGAGGGATAACAATTCGGGTATTCGCGGCACAAATGGCTTCCCAAGACTACGGAGCCTGTAACCTATTCTGCTGCTTTCGGCCAACACTTCGAATCCCTGAGTAAGGTACTCGCTTAATCTCCCGAAGTCCAGCAATTCACTGTGAAGACACTGAGTAATTCGCAATCTGGGCGAATCTTCGAAATTTGGAGTTGCTATTGTGGATGAGTGCTTTCCTTTCCTGCAACCAAGGCTCGACAGGATGTCACCTTCTCTGATGGCCCTTCCAGCGCTACCCCCGAAGCCGCCGGGCACGTATGTAGAGTAACTTCCCAGCACCATGTCTCCGGCGACCCCATAGTCGAATGCTACATAGTTGATGAATCCCTTCTCGGGGAATCCAAGAGACAGCATTTCTCCGGGTTGAATGTCGAATGTGCATGGGGTTCTCGAATTCTTCGATTCCGTCTTTACCTCGGTCACGGCGCCTGTGACGGCCACCTTGGTGCCGGCAAAAAATCGGAGCGTCATGTTTCCCCCGAGAACCTCGAGGGCTGGCGTATCGGATGTATTTCCAGCGAGACTATTTGCAAGATGGTAGGACGTTCTGTCCAACGCACCCGACGGCGGAATTCCGTACCTCCTGTATCCGAATCGCCCTTCATCCTGAATCGTAGTGAGAAGCCCCGGAGAAATCGTTTCGGCTACTTTCTCAGAATTCAGGGAGCCAAAAACCTTCCTGGTCGGCAATTGTAGGATCACCTAATTTCCACAAATTTTACATCATCTCCCGGGCGCACCTTCGAAGGTTCTTTGAGACGAACATCGAAGCTTCTCTCAGCGAGTCGCCCGATTATCCTCCACCCCCCAGGGCTGCTTATTCCGTAGAAGCCCGTCTGAGAACCTGCCAGTCCGACCGATCCCGCAGGGACCTTTGTCCTTGGTGTGTCCAGTCTTTTAACCCACAGCCTGGGATCCAATTCACCAAGATACACGAAACCTGGAGAGAAACCAAGCATATAGCAATGATAAATTCTTGACGTATGCATCTTCACCACCTGCTTAATTGTGAGACCGGTCTCCTTTGCTACCATTTCAATGTCTGGCCCATATTCTCCACCATATTTCACCCCAAGTGTAACTACCCTGCTCCGGAATCCTTTCTGGCCTTGAAGCATGGCAGAATTGAAGGCACCGAACACGTACTCCCTCACCTCATGCATGCTGGTTTTTTCAAAATCTACGATCAAGGCAAGCGTTCCGTACGCCGGCACCCCCTCCAACAACCATTTGAACCGTTTCTTCCGGAGGAGGTAGTCCATCGAATGAACAACCCTGTTGCAGTCGATGTCAATTTTGTCGCAGAGCTGGACATAGACGTATTTTCCGAACCTTGTTATCCTTGGTTCATAATCCAGTGCATCAAACCTGTCCGACCCAGCTCCTTTCGTACTGGCTATCCGCCTCCTATGATGATTAACAAGTATGATTTCCCGCCGACGACATCGAGTCAAGATGTCTCAAAGAAACTACCTTTACTCCTGCACTTTCGAGTCTGCTTCTCACTACGCGTGCGATACCACAGGAGTTGGGCGTGTCACTATGGACGCAAAGGCTCTGCACGGAAAGCTCCAGATTCTTCCCTTCCACAGTCCTTATGGGCTTTCCCTCAACCATCCTGAGCGCTCTTTCGGCCGCAAGAGCGGGATCTTTGATAATCGAATCCGGCCTGCTTCTCGGAACCAGCAAACCATCAGCGCTGTAATTTCTGTCAACGAAGCCCTCCCTGAAGAAGGGGACTTCCAGTTTTATGGATTCCATGATCATGGCCGAACCGGCTGGCGCCAAAATGTGCAGGCTGTGCCTGCTGGCGGTTTCTGCTATGGCTTTCGCGTAATCCTTTCTCCTCCATGCCATATTGTAGAGGGCTCCGTGAGGCTTGAGATGATACAGACTCACCCCCGCCTTGCCCGCGAGCACTTTCAAGTGCCTGACCTGGCGATCCAGCTCCTTCTCAAGATCCTTCCGTCCTACTTCAAGTTCTCTCCTTCCAAATCCTCTCCTGTCCCTGAAGGAGGGGTGGGCACCCACCCCCGTACCGGCCTTTTTGCAACTCGAAAGCGTTTTCAATATAAGCTCGTCCGAGCCGGCATGTGCTCCACAGGAAATGTTGGACGAAGTAACATATTTCATGAGGCATAGGTCACGACGGAACTCCTGAATGGTGGATGCTTCGCCCATATCCGAGTTCAGGTCAATCGCCAGCAAACTATCAGACAATCATCTTGCTGAGGTGGGAGTTATTAAATTAAATGACCTCTTGGCTTTCTAACCCTGTGTCCGTTTCCGTACAATCTCGCCTGTAAACACCTTTTCCAAACCCTTATCTGTCCTTATGATAAGGGCGCCATCAGAATCAAGGTCGACCGCCTTTCCGGATATCATCCAGTTACCGGACTTCACGGTCACAACTCTGCCCAGTGTTTGCAGCTTCGTCCTGTACTCCTTAATTGTCAGATCCTGCTCACCGTTGAAAGCTCTTATGAAAAGAATTTCAATCAACCTTTTTCTTACAGATTCGAAATCAATACTTGATTTCAAATTATCGAGCATGTTGGTCACCGGGTAAGGTGCTGCGACCCGGCTTACATCATTGGTGACATTGAGCCCGACCCCCACTGCCAGCGGGTGGCCGGATTCGGTTTCTTCAATCGCCTTTTCGTTGCCGTTTAACCTGGCTTCGGCAAGAACTCCTGAAATTTTAGACCCGTTGACCAAAACATCGTTCGGCCATGAAATCGAGGCCCGGATCTTGAATTCGGAGAGAAGTTCCACCACCGAAAGGGACGCAGCAAACCCGTACACCCAGGCGTTGTGAAATTTCTTCCTGTCCTGTTCCAAAAGCAACGTAAGCCAGGCTCCTCCTCGTCCGGAGACCCAGGGACGATGGTACCTTCCTCTCCCGCTGGTTTGAATATCTGAAACCACAAAGAAAGGTGGAACTTCGCCGGAATCAAGCAGTCTGAATGCTTCATCCTGAGTCGAATCCACTTCCTTCCTGTAGAATATTCTCGGCTCCCTTTGGGATGGCAATTTTCAGGCTACCATACCAGAAAGAAACGGTGGGAATATTCACTGGCGATGCAGTTCCTTTGAACCACTCGACCCAAGTTCTATCCTTCAGCTCGGCTTTCTCGTGGCAGACACAAGACTAAGAACATCCCTGTCCTTGAGGACATACTCGTTCGGGAGGCGCAGTCTTGACCTTACGTCTATGGCGTAAAGAAGACCCTTCGCAAGGTCCGAGTGTATGTGCTGGGCGAGGTCCTTGACCGTGGACCCATCAGGCATCAGATATGCATCAGGAAGCACGTTTTTGTGTTTGTCGGAAAGCTTTTCGATGTCGTAAACCGGAAACACGACATTCATCCTCAGCAGCTTGAATACAGCGGTGTTGAGGGCGAACTGCACACCGGTCCTCATGTACTCTTTAAGCACCATCCTCTGTATCAACTGAAGTGCCGCCCTCTGGGCCTGGGTGAGAGACTTTTCGTCCAGTATCTCGAAATTCTCGTCGCCCGGGTTGTATCTTATCAGATTAGACTGCTCCGCCTTTCTAAGCGCAAGCTCTGATTCTGCGCTGGCAGGAACCACGATAAGGTCGGTGTGGGCATCCCTGAGTCTTTTGTAGTTCTTCGTCGCACCAGGCAGGTCCATCTTGTTGGCAAGTATAATCGTGGGCTTCGATATCTCACGCAGGTTACCGGCGAATTTCCAAAGCTTGTCCGCGTTCCAGGAATCAAAGCTCTTCCCATCGAGGGCCGCCCGCTCAAGGGCGAGGGCGACATCGGCTGGCTTTATTCTCATACCCCTCAGTGGTTCCGCAAGTGCTTCTGCAGGGTCGCCGCTCTTGGCCAGCTTGCTGACCTTGTCTCTGTTATTTTCTATTATTTTTACATACCATGCCACAAGCTCCCCCTCTATCTCTTCAAAGTCCTTAAGTGGGTCACCTGTTCCAGGGTCCGCAAGCCTCCCTTCTTCGTCTATGCTTCCCGAGGCATCGATGACGTGTATCAGGGCATCAGACTGGGATGCAACTGTGAGGAACTGATTGCCCAGCCCCCTACCTTCGCTGGCCCCCTGTATCAGGCCTGGAAGGTCCACCAGCTCTATCGGTATGTATCTCCAACCATCCTTGCACTTCGAATTGACCGGATTATCCGTAACCTTCAGTTCCCTGCACACACAGGGGGATATCGCATAGGCAGTTCCGATAGTTGGTACCTTCGTGGTGAAGGGATAATTGGAGATCTCACCCTGCTGAAGAGTAGCTGAGTTGAAGAAGGTCGTCTTACCCGTATTGGTCTTTCCAACCAGGCCAATTCGAACCGTCATGTCACCTCGCTTGTTACCCTACGTTCTTTAAGATATCGTCATACTCTGGAGCACATCTGGCGTTGTATGATTCCCGGATCCACTGTATTCGTGAAGCAGATCAGACCCGCAGGCGAAAGTTCCGGTACATTGTCTGTGATCAGATTTCGCAAAAATTTCTGCATCGGATCTGTGCTTGAGACATGTACACACGAATTCGAAGCGCCGGAATATTTCGTAAAATGAAGTATAAACAAGAACGCGTATCGATATAGCGACCACATGACTGCAACGGAATGGTTCCGCTCGGCTGTTTCGTACTTTCGATGTGACGCGAAATTTGCCAATTCGCCTGCCCCCTGCGACCTGTTGTTGTTAAATCAATCATATGACCCGAACCGAGTGGGAGAGTTTTAAAGACACAACTTCGTGTCTTTCCGGTCATTTGTCCATTGAACGAGGAGCATGACAAAAGGTTGGTTAGAATCATCGAGTTCATACTGGACACGATGCAGCGGAACCCGGGGTCCGTTGATTCAGGAGCTGCGTTACTCGCGCTTATGGGGGAGCCCGCGGTACCCTTGTTGTGCTCTTTCTTGAAGGTACGCGCGAGAATGGTAGAAGACTACAGGCATCTTGAGGAAGAACTTAGAGGCTCAAGAGGCGTCTACACACCAAAATACAGAAATCTCGAGGGTGAATTTATGGAAAGATACCACCATAATGTAGATTTTGAGCAGATGTCAGAACTAACATCCGGCAAGGGGATGTGGTACAATCCAGTCAGGGGAGCACTTAAGGCGCTTGAATTGATCGGTGACAAGAGCTGTATCGGTTTACTGGCGTCCCTTCCGTTTGATGATGCCAAATCCACCATGGCAAATATAGCTTCTCTTTCATAACCAAAACTCAGTAAAGAACAATAAGGCAGGCCAATTCAAATTTGGCACGGGACTGGTGGATTTGTCTCATTCGGGCCTTCTTCTCAGGGAAACTCCAAAAGGGCTCTTCCTCGAAATGGGTACTAAGAAGATCGCCCTCGACCCCACGAGAAAGGTTTCAGCGGACTACATATTCATCTCGCACGCGCATTCTGACCACCTGCCGAAGTCCGTGGGCGACGCAACGGTGATAGCTTCAGAAGAAACGGTCAGCCTTGCCAGGCAGCGTGGCCTCAGGATCGAAAGGCATCAGGATTCTGCACCGGGAATACAGCTCGTTGATACAGGGCATATTCTTGGATCGAGGGGCTTGCTGGCGGATGGCGTTTTCTACTATACAGGAGACCTTGGGGGAAGGTCGAGGGGTTTCATGAAGGCTCCACGAAGGGTGCGGTGTGGAACCCTGCTTATCGAAAGCACCTACGGCAGACCACAGTACAGGTTTCCCCCGCTCGCCACCGTCCTGCGGACCGCAAATGAGTTGATATCGTCCGCGATAGAGGCTGGCCGTCCCGCATTTATCGAAGGCTACCCGCTGGGCAAATCGCAGGTGCTCACCTACCTTTTCCAGTCGTGGTCACCACTGCATGTATTCGGAACGGTCAAGACGTATAACGACATATACAGAGACTTCGGCGTCGACCTTCCTTCTCCTTCACGCCATATCAAGACGGCAGATGAGCTCAGGCGAGAAAAGGGTAAGGGAAGTCTGATAATCGCTCCGTCCACTTCAGTGAAAGGCGAAGTTAGGAGTGCCGTATCAGACATCAATGCCATGGTTTTGAGATTCACCGGCTGGGCCCTCCTGAGGTCGGCTGGTTTTCATGATACCTCCATGCTCCCGATAAGTGATCACGCGGATTACTTCGAACTGATCAAGTTTGTGGAGCAGTGCAGGCCGGATGAAGTTATCACAACCCACGGCTATGCTTCTGATTTTGCGATATCCCTGAAAAGGCTGGGCTATTCTGCAAGGGCACTTGGGCAAAGGCAGTTCAGAATCACAGATTACCTCAGATAGGCAAGGGAATGACCTGGACGATTCAGTTACAAATGATACAGATTCAATCTTTACATTTGAGTGTTTCATGGCTGCAAAAAACCTGTATCTCCCAACCCCTGTCGAAAGGTTTTATGTCTGCCCTTTGCAACCATAAGGTTGATGCTCAAGGTAGCCGTAAATGGATACGGGACGATAGGCAGGCGGGTTGCGGACGCGTTAGAATTGCAGTCCGACATGGAGCTCGCAGGTATCACAAAGTGGACTCCTGATTACTACGCCTTTCTTGCCACCCAGAAAGGGATCCCCATATTTGCAGGTGACGAAGCCGCAAGGCAGAAGCTGGTTTCTTCCGGCATCAAGGTCGCAGGACTGGTGCCGGACTTGCTTTCCTACTCGGATATAGTTGTTGACTGTTCACCGGAGAAAGGGGAACAGAACAGGAAGATGTACGAGGAATTCGGAAAAAGGGTGGTTTTTCAGGGGGGCGAGGAATCATCCATCGCCGAATGCAGTTTTGTCGCGCAGTGCAACTTCGAAGAAGCGCACGACAGAAAGTATGTTCGTGTCGTATCATGCAACACCACCGGGCTTTGCAGGATACTCAAGTCTATCGATGATTCGGTCGGTGTGGAGAAGGCGATAGCAACACTCGTCAGGCGTGCCACAGACCCGAATGACACGAAGAAGGGTCCGATCGACTCCGTTGTGCCAGACCCCGTGGAACTTCCGAGCCATCATTCAGAGGATGTGAAGACGGTTCTTCATGATATTAATCTAACAACGATGGCGGTCAAGGTGCCGACCACACATATGCACCTGCACGCGCTTGCGGTAAAGGTCAGGGAGCCCGTTCTGGAGAAGGCGATCGAAGGGGTGTCCCGGGCGACAAGAATCATACTGATGAGCTCAAAGCAGGGGCACAGTTCCACTTCGACCGTTATGGACTACGCAAGGGAACTTGGAAGACCGAGAGGGGACCTCTATGAAGCGGCAGTCTGGAGGGAGTCAATGAAAATCGAAGAGGGGTGGCTCTATTTGTTCATGGGAATCCACCAGGAAGCAATAGTCATCCCCGAAAACATAGACTGTCTCCGGTCCATGACGGGACTGATGGACTCCTCCTCTTCCATCCAGGCGACGAACAGGTCGCTCGGAATATCGAAGTGAACTCAAGAGCGAAGAAAAGAAGAGAAGAGAAAGGAGAAAAAGTGATCAATCTAAAGCCGTTCACAACTCCGACAATCTCCCAGGCTTTGGGCTCGGTGATTCATCTTCTATCAGGACACGGCTGGTGTTAGAACCTATGGGCACCGCCAAGAGTGCAGTTTCTTCTTCAAGTCGCCCTTCGGTGAAGAAGCTGTTCATCGCCACTACGAATGGCAGAGCTTACTATACATTTGTCACATTGCTCACTAACCTTGGACTGAAGCATAAGGACCTGCTCCCCGGACAAATGACGGATGCTCCAGACCTACTCTTAACAACGAGGAACGAACTTCCAGAGGGCTACACGGGAGAACGCCTGCTTTACGATGACCTGACGGGAGAAAAGGACCTGGATTCCCTTCTTCTGATATCCAAGCTTTACAAAGAAAGGGTCGACTCCCTTGTGATCGGTGTAGACCCCGGTGGGGTCACCGGCATCGCCATCCTGTACAAAGGTACAGTCACGTTCAGAACCTTCGCAGATGCCGGGTCGGCAGTGGATTACATAAGGAGGGTTCTGGGGTTCATAGCAGCGTCAAAGACCGTCCGGCTGGGGACAGGGGACAGACGGTACGTGCATTTTCTTTCTGATTTGCAAGAAGTACGCGGCGTTACACTGGAGCTGGTGGATGAAAGCGGAACCACTTCGAAAGGTCGAGCGATGAAGGGTGGTCAGAGGGACGCTATCGCCGCCCTACACATAGCCAGACGGCGAGGAAAGCAGCCAAAATCGTAACGGGAACTTTTTTAGCCTGCATCCTACCCTGTGGACTATGAAGAACCTATGGGCGCCCTGGAGGGTTGAATTCCTCGAATCCATACCGGACGAATGCATATTCTGTGAGAATCCCAAGAGGGGCGATGACGAAAAGTATCTCATTCTGATAAGGGGAAAATATTCATTCGTCATGCTGAACAAGTATCCCTACAACAGCGGACATCTGATGGTATCCCCCTATAGGCATGTGCTTAAACTGGAAGAATTGAACCAAGGCGAATCACTCGAAATGCTTCGGCTGTTGCAGACATGCAGCACCCTGCTGGAGAAGGCATACGAACCTGCGGGCTTCAATCTGGGTGCCAACATAGGCTCCACCGCCGGCGCCGGGTTCGAACATCTCCACATCCATATAGTTCCGAGGTGGAACGGAGACTCAAATTTCATGCCGGTGCTGGCAGAAACCAAGGTTCTCCCGGAGCATCTTGATTACACTTACAGAAAGCTGAAGCGGGCGATGAAGAAAGATAAGCAGTCTAGGTAGATGACTTTTCCATTACGGTTGCCTTTACTCCATCGGCTGAGGCCAGTTCCTGGAACTTCAGCGCATCCTCCCTCTTCCCCACGATAGCACCCCAGTGCATCGGAACCGATACGTCCGCCCTGATCACCGCGGCTGCCTTTGATGCTTCTTCGGGGGTCATCACATAGGTCCCGCTCACGGGCAGAAGTGCCACCGATATGTCCTTCAATGAACCCATTTCCTGTATGTTATCTGTGTCTCCGGCGTGATAGAGCTTAGAACCTGAATAGTCGATCACGAATCCAACTCCAAGGTACTCCCTCGGATGAAAAACGATGCCCGGCCCCCTGAATTTATTGATGTTGTAGGCTGGTACGGCTTCGAATGTAAGACCAAGCCGCTCAATTCTTGAACCCGGCTTTACAAACAGCTTCTCCTTCGCCTCGAACGCCTTGAGTTTGTCGGCGCAATTCACAGACGCTATAATTATCGTGTTTTCCGAAGTCACCTTTCTGAGATCACTTTCGCTCATATGATCATAGTGGTCGTGTGTGATGGTGACGATGTCACCCTTGATGTTCTGTGGCATGATCTGAAAAGGGTCGGTGTAGACCACCAGACCCCCCGCCCTGATCCTGAAGGTATCATGCTCGAGATATGTCAGTTCAAATCCTCCCTGGGTCAGCATACCTGTATTCTCGATGATGCGGTTAAAATCTCTTGCGGATGAGCCTCAAAAAGAAAGCTCTGAGAGGGTCTTTGTCACTTCATCCTTCAGGTCCTGTATCCCCACACAGTCGCTGAACTTTGCGATAGCTACTCCAGTCAGCGCAAGGGCTGCACCTGGCACGTCGCTAATGGGGTCGGGTATGGCGATCAGTGCGATTCCCGCTTTTATGAGCTTCTTTCCGACATGTCCCCTCTTTCTGGTGGCTGATAGCCTGTCCGAAACTTCTGTCATATCCATGGCTGCTGCTACGTCTACGGCAGTTGCGGCTCTTCTCTTCACGGATTCATGCAATACATGAAGAGATTCGGACATCACCATTCCAGTTTTTGTAGAAGGAAAGGGTTTGTTAAAGACAGATGATAAACACTATTTGACATCTTATGTAATTTCGGTTTACGCATTCTTTCGCTGAACCTGGCATTCGGTGGTTATCTTCGCCCCATTCTTGATTGTCAAAGAAACCGAGCAGTACTTTTCCATCGAGAGCTGGACGGACTTTTCCAGATCTTCCGTGTTAACGTCGGACGAAAGTGTAACATAGCGCAGCGAAATCTCGGAATACCTTGTGGGGTAACCATCCACCCTCTCTCCTACCACCTCGACTTCGAGTCCATCCAGCTTCTTGCGTCTTTTGAGAAGTATTGATACGACATCCACTGAGGAGCATCCTCCAACGGCGGCAAGAAGAAGCTGGGAAGGGGATAGAGAATGTGAATCTTGGTCTCCTTCCCCCTCTTTCCTCAAGCTGCTCGCTTCCATGATCACAGAATTTCCCTGGTCATCGAAAGCCTTGAACTTGCCATCCCCCAGCCATTTTACCGTAACCCTTGTTCTTACGGGCATGCCGGTTGAGGACACGCGCAGGTGGCTATATTGGCTTTGGTGGGTTTATCCTCCTCGATGCCTTCAGTAGAATAATGATACGACATCATAAAGTGTCTTGTGCCCGCCTTCCTTGATCTTCGATTCTCCCTTTGTTTTCATCAGCTGCCTTTCGAGTCCGTTCAGAGCTGCACGAAGCGCCTGGTCGTCACCCCAACCCTCCCCCACGGAGGCGTAGGAACCCATCGGACCCGAGAGCATTATCCTTACATGGAAAAGATTCCTTCCCTTTCTTTGCTCCCTCCTCGATTTCACAAAAACAGAAAGGTCGGCTCCCTCAAATGCCCTTTCGAACTTTTTAGTGAGTGAAGCGAGATAGGTTCTGAGTCTCTTGACATCGAAATCATTGCTTCCACCAGGGATTCTCAGTGAGAGCTGCACCTTCAGTCCGGAATCCGCCTTGATATACTGGGCAAGGGGCCTAAGTGCATCATGCTTGGTAACTATTCCAAGCAGTTCACCCAGTTCGTTTACCACAAGTACAGAGGAGATTCCCCGGGATGTCATCACTTCGAGGGCTGTGGATATGGTTTCTTCCGGTCCAAGGGATACCGGGGGGGATGACATTATGGATGATACGGGGTCCCTCAGCAGGCTTATGCTCTTTCCAGACCCCCACCCCCTCTCCATCCTAATCTTTGGGCGGACCACCTTTTCCAGTATATCATTCAGTGTGACAACCCCAACAACCTTGGGCCCCTCCTTGACGGGGAGCCTCGTAATACCGAAATGTCTCATCAGGCTCAGTGCCTTGCCAATGCTATCCTGTTTGGCTACCGATATCACGGCCCTCGTCATCACCTCCTTCAGCTTCATGCTTCCCAGCCGTGACCTTGCCACCATGTCAAGGACGTATGATTCATGAATGACTCCCTGCAGCTTACCTTCCCTGACGACAGGCAGGAGGGTGGCGCCAATTTCCACCATCTTCTTCGCGGCATCAGACAGACCCGCGCCATCCGATATCGGAGGCACGTTCTGCATTACAGTTCTTACCTTCGTTCTGGAAGGGTCCAGAAGAGACCTGCCAACCTTTCTTTCGGTTACAATTCCAAGGTAAGATTCAGGCTTACCACCATCAACCACGATGACAGCCTTCTGCCCACTTTTCTCCATTTTTCCTATGCACGACGAAAGAAAATCGTCCGGCGAAACTTTTTCAAAATCCTTCCGAACGGCCTCGTCCAGCCAGTTCTTCGCTGACATATACACAAGTGGGTTCTGGTTTGTATTAAAGTAGTGCGCAGTTTTATGATTGGGCCTTTAAATTATCAGACATCTTGGTATATCCGCCTGACCTGAATCTGGATGCCGAATCAGAAAGGGCCTTTATGAGAGGAAGCTGCTTCCCGGCAAGGTAAAGGATCAGTGCCCCACCAGCAGAACTTACATGGTCGATCCAGGAGTGGATGTTGAAAAGCTTCAGAGCGGTGCTCAGGTGTCCACCACTCACAATTGTAGTGCCGTACGAAGTGGCCATTATCCGCAGCAGTGACTCGGTTCCCTTTCCAAATCCCTCCTTCTCAAATGCCCCAGCAGGTCCACTCATGAATACCGTGCCGCTGCTTCTGATCACCTTCTCATAGTTCTGTATTGTCTTGGTGCCTATGTCCAGCGCCTTGTGATGGTCCAGGTCCGCAACATCCACCTCCCTTCTTTCACCTTCATGCTCGTACGCCAGGTCGACAGGCATTTCAAAAACCTCCGGATACTCAGAAAGAAGTGCGGCCGCCTTCTGAACAGCCTTGTCCTGGTCAGCTATTCCCAGTTCTGATCTGTATTTTCCTGCGGCCTTCAGGAATGCCAGGGCGGCCAGCCCTCCTAGCAAAACCTTGTCAGCCTTCTTGTTTTCAATTAATGCCGTGATGGCCTCGAGCCTGTCGCTCACCTTGCTTCCCCCAAGTACAGCCGTGTATGGACCCTTGGCGACCTGCTGGATTCTGCTAACCGACTTCAATTCCTTGGCTACCAGCCTCCCCCCTGCCGTGGGAAGCAGCTGAGGAAAACCGACGATCGAAGGGTGCGCCCTGTGTGCCGTGGGGAAGGCGTCGAGAACAAATCCATCAAAGCTCGAAGCAAGCTTTAGGACTATCTGCGTCTTTACAGCATCTTCCGGCCTGTACTCCTGTGCCTCCTCTGCGCAAAATCTCAGGTTGTCAAGAAGAAGTATCTCCCCGTCATTGAGTTCGGATATCCTGCGTCTTGCGGCCGGTCCGTGCACATCATCGATGAATTCGACCCTTTTGCCGAGTGTTTCAGAAAGGGCCTTCGCGTGCTGCTCCATCGAGATATAATCATCCCGCCCAACTCTTCCCTGGTGGCTGCACAGAACCACCTTCGACCTGCCCAGGTCCCTCAGTGTGACAGCAACCTCCTCAATTCTCATTCTTTCAATTAGGCGACCATGCTTGTCCACGGGCGTGTTCATGTCAGCCCTAACCAGAAGGGTTTTTGATTCAGGGGAGATGTCCTCGATGGTCAGGAAATCTATTCCGTTGCCGCCCTGAGCCATTGAATATCAGTGACCATAGGCCATACTGTATTTTAATGTTAATCCGTCCCTCCAGCTTTGGGAATAATGCCAAGGCGTAGAACACATTTATAATATTCTGATACGGCATTTGAATCTGTTTGCGAAAAAAGCGTGCCGTAACTCCAGTGGTGGCCACCGTTATACTGATCGCCGTCGCGGTCGCTCTTTCAATAGCGGTTGCCTTCTGGGCGGGGGCACTGACAGGCAGCTTTTCCAAATATGGGAAGCTTCAGCTACTTATAACCACTCACTATGCGACTTCAGGCATGGGAAGCTGGAGCGTGACACTGGGCGGAGTGAACCAGGGAAGTCAGGATCTGAGCATAACCCAGATCCAGCTCAACGGACAACCGTTTTCAAATTATGGTGCAAGCATATCGCCTGCCACGCTTCCTATACCTGTTCCTAGCGGCGGCAACTTTTCCCTTGTGATGACTGTCCCTATGGGTGCGTTCACATCAGGACAGACTGTGCTGATTACGATCATAACAGATCAACCCGAGGACTATTCGATATCCCTGGTACTCCCTTAATCAGTTAACGCTATATGCATGTGGGAGAAGCCTGCGATGGCGGCATTGACACAAGCCAGGTACCAGGTTCCCGTGTATAAGACAGACAAGAAGTACAAGATTCCTAAGGAGATAACGTCCCAGTTGAAAGGAGCAGTGAGTGCAAAGATGATATCATCGATGAAGATTGAAGCGGTGGACTGCCCGGTGGCCAAGACGGAGATTCCATTTCTTGCCTGCTTCGTCTGTCCCTCGTTTTTGAACAGGGTGAAGGGCGTCGTCGGTTGCGCGGGCGAAAAGGGTCCCAACTGGCCTCCAAAATGATTTCGTGGGCGAATCTTTTTCAATAGGCAGTTACATTGTACAGGCCGTGTCAGAAAGGAGCTTTCGGTTTCAAGTTAACTTCAAGGCAAAAGAGGGGTGGGTGGACGATATATTTCTGGGTAACCTGCTTGCCGAGGTTTTGGGCTCTGTCCAGAAATCCACGAATGCCTTTGACTTTGAAATTAAGAATCTTCAGCAGGAAGGAAGCGGTAGCCAGGGTCAGACCAAGTGAACAATGCTCAGATGGCACTACTCACTTGGGGTTCAGACTCTTGTACTCTTTTACAAGTTCCCTTGCCTGGGATAAAGGGAGCTTGAAGTTTTCCGATATCTTCTTCGCAACATATTCATCCTTATCCACTACATCACTGTCGGCAAAGTCGTACAGGATTTCTATCTGGAACATCATTTCATCCTTACTCTGTCCCAAGCTGCAACCGTCTGGCCTTGGGATGATTTAATCATTCTGCTCTGGGTCATATTTTGTTTGCCGTGCGCCTGTGACCGCTCTCCATCAATAAGGTGAACCGGCTGGTAAGGGGTACCGGTCGCCTCCCCAGATTGTCGACGGCACTTCGGGACGAGGCCCCTCCGCGACGGCGACGCAAAGGTTACGGACGACTTTCTCCCCGGCCCTCCGGGCCTCCTTATTGCCGAGTCACGGTTGGCCGGTACGGACGCAGACCGACCCGCTCTGGGTTAACCCTCTTGGGAACCACTAGTGGTCCCCAAGTCCGGTAGAGGGCAGGGCAACCTGACCCCCGGACCGACCTATCGGCGCACGGGCGTAGGTAGGTAGGCCCCCTGCCTAATAGACGGGAGGGGTCCCTTTAGCCAACATAGTGGTCTAATCTCATTTACCTAGCCGAGTCAAGTCGACATGTAACAAACGTAATAGATGAATTCTATAGAATGGACGCGGGAATACACAAAATCGTACTTTCTTTCCTTTTGTCGTATTACCAGGAATCAGCGGAAGGGTAGTTCGATTCCTTCAGGGTAATACACAACGTGCTTTCGCCCGATCCAACTTCGCGGATGAATACGTTGTAGGGGGTCAGACCCATCCTTATTACTGCCTTCCTCATCCGCATGTATGCTTCATCTGTAATTGTCTGCGTTATGACGAGCCAAAGACCGTTCAGATAGGGCGGTCTTATCACCCTGAGAACATTCATACCAGATTCGGTACATGCGTCCATTATCTTATTCCTCAGAAGAATGTACTCGTCTGTATACCTGAGCCTGGCCGATGCCCTGTGAACCCTGCCCGGATTCGGTTCAAATTCTCCAGCCAATTAGACGTTCTCCTTTAACTTTACCCCTAAAAATCCAATAATTTAAGCTCTCCGGCCGGCGAAAGCGTTGTTACAAATAAAATTGTATGCTATAAGATTATAATACAAACCGAGACGAAGTACGCCTGTACGATAAAAAAATTAGAACGAATGTTACGTTCTTGATATATCAGAAAACTATGTCAAACTATCTGAACTAAAGTAACAACTCATTATCAAAACCCTTATTAAATGATTTAGGCTCGTTCGCTAATTGCTAATGGTCAGTATACTGAAACCTGCACGGAAGAAGCCGAAACCGAAGCCGTCGCAGGAAATGGTGAAGGGTCTTCTTGCAACCGTGGAACCTACGATAAAATCAGGTTATTTGAACGAAACTATACCGGAAACTGCGGAGGTTGTGGAGAAGTACTGGATCAAGGAACCCTTTTCAGGCGTCGTAATTGCCAAGCTCCCCGAATCGGGTGGCTCTCTGGAGTACTTTGTCCAGGAGGTTACCCTGACCGAGCTTGAACAGAACATCCTTGATAAGATAATAGAAGTGGTTTCCGTCGAGATCAATCCAAGCGCGCTGGAGAAGCAGGAGGATGTGAAGGTAGCCCTTCTTGATGAAGCAAAGAGGATAATGGCAAAGTACGTAAGGAAGTTTCCGATCCTAATGGATGAGCATGTAAGAGAGAAGGTTTACTATTACCTGGAAAGGGACCTGCTCGGCTACGGACCAATACACACCCTCATGAATGACTGGAGGATAGAGGATATCTCCTGCGATGGTGTCAATTCAAACATATACATCTGGCACAGAAGGTACGAATCTGTGCCGACTTCGATAAAGTTCACGGACAGGAAGGCGCTCGATGACTTCATAGTCAAGCTTGCCCACAAATCCGGAAAGCATGTGTCCTCGGCTTTCCCGATCGTAGACGCAATGATCTTCGGAAAGCACAGGCTCGCAGCGAGTTTCAGGGAAGAGATATCTCCCAAGGGGTCAACATTTACGATAAGGAAGTTCAGGGAGGAACCGTACTCTATAATAGACCTGATGAATCTGAACACGGTCAGCGACAGCATTGCGGCGTATCTCTGGCTCATGATGGAGAACAGGGCTTCGATTCTTGTAATAGGAGGTACGGCTGCAGGTAAAACCACCATACTGAACGCGATTGCGGGTCTCATCAAGCCTGGTTACAAGGTCGTAACTGTGGAAGAGACGGCAGAAATAAACATCCCGACCGAAAACTGGGTCCAGTTCACCAGCAGGGAAAGCTATGGACTAAGCGGAAACAAGGTGGGTGAAGTATCCCTGTTCGACCTTGTGCGTACTTCACTGAGGTACAGGCCCGACTTCCTTATAGTCGGAGAGGTCAGAGGGGAAGAAGCATTCGTGCTGTTTCAGGCAGTGGCCAGCGTGACAGGCGACACACCGATTCTGATCAGAGAGAAGGGAGACGTAAAGCTGGTTAAAATCGCCGAACTTGTAGACAAGTATTACAGAGAAGGGGAAGAGAGGGTCGCAAAATTCACGGACGGAGTCGACGTACTTACCTTAGGGACCCGTAATGAAGTAACCTTCAGACCTATCAGTTACGTCTTGAGGCACCGCGCGAGCGAAGTCTATAACATCAGATACACCGGAGGCTCCACAAGAGCGACGGGAAATCATTCGGTATTCGTACTTGCCGATGACGGCTCGATAAGGGAAAAGCCCGTGTCTGAACTTACAACAGGCGACCTTCTTGTTAGCTTCTGCGATTCACAGATCGAAAGGACGAGTAAGGTTCTAGACGCGGAGAAGCTGCTGGCCACACCCGCAAGAAAACTTCTGGTTTCTCAGGATACGATGGGCAACAATTATGTCTCTTACTCCAGATCATTTTCGGTCCCAGCAAAAATACCGGTTGATGAGGAGTTTGCCTTTACCCTTGGTGCATACTTGGCCGACGGGTGCGTAAAGTACGGTAGAGGCAGTGACGGAAGGATTGTATTCTCGTTTGGTGAACCGGAGAAGAAGTTCTTCGCAGAAAGGGTGGGGCGCTTCTTCCGTGGTCTGGGCTCGTCGGCTTCGGTGGACGAAAGGGAAACCTATTCACTTTACGATTACAATCACACTCCAGCCGCTGTCCTGTTCGAAAAACTCTCGGGCAGGACACTTGAGTCAAAGCAGGTGCCGTCTGCGTTGTTCGAAGCTCCGAAATCCGTGGTCCGTTCATTTCTTGACGGGTACAAGGCTGACTCAAGGAGAACCCAGGTTTCCCATCGAAACTTCACTGTGTACAGTTCAGCCAAAGATGAACTTATCAACGAAGTATCTTGGCTGGCGCGTCTGAACGGAAGGACTTCATTCATCTCTGAAAGAAACAGCAAGTACCGTTCCGTATACGTCTGGGATGGCCCAGACGACCCGAAGCAGTGGGTCCCCATTAATCCTCTACGAGAATTGAGGCGATTGCTGAACCCAGCGAGCATGCCAAGGAAAATGACCTATGTATTCAACCGACACCAGACTGTGATCTCCAAGCAAGTCGCGTCGAAGGTGCTTGAATGGATACTGAGCAAGAGGCGGAACCAGATTGGTTCCGAAGCCCAGAGGATAATAGACAATTATAAGGCACTTTTAAGCAGCAGTCTGATAGCAAGCAAGGTCCAGAGTATAACGAAAGAAGAATACAACGACTTTGTGTATGATGTATCCGTGCCCAATTCCGAGGCGTTCTTTGGAGGCGAATCTCCCATCCTGCTTCACAATACCGGCCACGGTGGCCTTTGCACAATACACGGAGAGTCTCTCGATACAGCGGTCAAGAGACTTACCAGCCCACCAATGAACGTCGCCGAGAGCTACATACCTCTGATGAACGTGGCAATTATGCTTGAAAGGGTGGTTCTTCCAAAGACTGTTGCTGGGGTTCCGTTCGGAAGACGCACCACAAACGTCTGGGAGATCGAGGATTTCTCGAAGTACGTCAGCGTTTTCGAGTGGAGTCCAACAGAGGACATCTTCTACGACTATACAAGGCGCAGTGTGATGCTGCACAGGTTCGCCTACAGAACAGGCAGAAGCTTTACGGACATGCTCGAAGAAATCGAAAGAAGGCGTGCTTTGCTGAAATACCTTCAGGTCAATAACATACGGCAGGTAAGGGAGGTGTACAAGTACATCACAGAGTACTATGTTGACAGAGAGGCTCAGTTCAAGAGGCTTGGGATCAAAGTGGAAGAGCTGTCCCAGGCAGAAAAGCCTGAGGCTCCGGTTGTGCGTGTCCAGGAGGATGCTGTACAGCCCTCAGAACCACCAAGGCTTACGGCGCTTCCTACAGAACCAATCAAAGTCCTTCAGTCCGGCAGCTACCAGATCCTCGGCACTCTTTTCGAGGCTCGTGGCCCCGTAGATGAGGAAACCCTGATGCAATCGGTTGGTCTGGGGAAGGTGGAGTTCGATTCACTGCTTGCCATGCTCGTAAAGGTGGGTCATGCGGCCATAGAGGTAAGAGGGGACGGAGCCAACTCAAAGAAGTACATAATGATAACACCAGACGGCACAAGGGCGTACTCCCTTATTTCAAAGAATGTGGCAGAGTCGCAGGGCAAGAACAGGCCCTCGAAGGTAACCAGGCCCAAGTAGGCAGTCTGGGCGACCCTACTAATTATTTACCAATCAGTCACAATTGGACAATCAAGCGGGCAAATTTGTTAATTCTACTAAAGTAATCTTTTCGGCCATCCATCCATTCTCCACATTTGGATAGCATCCAGCATAATCGATGGTATTCACCATGATGACAGGCTTGGTTCCAATTCAGTCAGCCGTTTCTATCTTGACTCAAGCTTGTCTATCTCGGCTCTGAGGCTCTTCAGAACTTCCGTCAGCTTTCCGTACGCGTCGAGCTTCTTCTTCAGTCCTATCATTTCCTGGTTCAGCCTGTCGTTTTCCATCTTCAGAGCCGCCACTTCCTCCTGTGACGACTGGAGCGTCCTTTTCAGTTCCTCGATCTCCTTCTGCCTGTCCTGAACCGAGCTTTCCAGACCCTGAATCGTCTGCTCGACTGCCGCCCTCAGTTCCTCCAACTGCTTCAGAGCTTCCTGCTTTGTTGTCGCGCTCAAAATTTCACCCCTATCTCTCCTACCTTGCCGCTTAACCTTGCGCCAAGGTCCTTTATCTGTTGTACGACGTCGTTCCAGTTGTCTCCCGCACCGCTCTCAAGAGTTTCAGCCATCACTTCCGTGCTTCCCGATAGAACAGGTGCCAGATAGCCCTCAAGTACATGCTCGTCCATCAAGGTCTCGAAGTGAGAATCAAGTACGTATATGTTCTTTTCAGAGAGCTTTGTTGCGATCGCCTGTGGCACCTGCGCGGGACTTATCACCACCATCGACTTGTGACCGGACTTCTGCTTCTTCGAAACCAGTTCATCCACGGATTCCTCTTCCAGCTGGTCAGCAAGAGGCAGCACGGTAACAATCACGTTGCTTTCCGCTTCAGCCGAGCCTCTGCTGGCGTAAAGGTCCCAGTACAGCAGCTCATCCTCCCTTTCCTGGACATAGTAAAGTTTGGTTTCGTATCCCTGCTTTGTTAGGTACTGGGCTACCCTTTCATTTATCTTGAAGGAGTTGGATATCAGTGGTTTCTTGGCTGTCAGAGGCGCCGTAGGCTCGTACACAACGAACTCGATTGAGGGAGCCTGGTCCTCTTCATAATACGCGTGACAGTTGGGGCACTGATAGTATGTGGCATACTTGTCAAATATGTTCCCGCAAGTCATGCATTTGAACAGCATCCCTTCATCTTTGAAGTCCGCCCCGTTCATGTACAGCTGCTTCTGGCACTTCGGGCACACCCACTTCTCCCCCTGCTTGTAAAGCTCCTCGAATCCCCTGTATCCACACTTGTGGGACAGGACTTTGCCCCTCCTGATCCTGGTGGAGCCGCAGAAGGGACATCTGCCGACAAGGCTGAGTCCCATCGTGAAACACTCGACGCAGTACCTGGTAACTGAGCGTGAGGAGGAAAGGTAACCCCAGCCATCCATTACGGAAAGAGCATTCAGTATATCCGAATACGGGACGGAGGTCTCTTTGTCAATAGCAGGGTCAAAAAAGTAATGATTCGAAAATTTCTCCTGAATGCTGACCACTTTGCTTAGCTTGCCAAACGCGAGGTTTTTCGAAAGATAGTTCACGGACAGTTCAGAACCGGCATTCAGGCCCTTCATAATACGAAGTTACGTCCGGCAGGCGTTATTTAATCTTTTCCGCACAGATCTCCCAAATCACTAATTCTTCATGTTTACATGTAAAAATCAGTGGCATCGACCCGCACTATCTGTACGATGATGGGTGTCATTCGGACATTTGATACATGATACTCTCCGAATCATATCCTGACCAAATTTCTTGGATATTGCGCAGCCAGAAACTCCCATCTTTCCCAATCTGCCAATCGGGTATGAATATGTTTAATAAATTGATACGGGCTCGCTTGAATGCATATGGGTATTCAGGCCTTTGCCTATGTCAATTTTGATTGGATCGGCAGGGTCTTCCTGAAGTTTAACAAGAACCTGGGAGGACAGCTGCAGGCTGCCAACCTCAGGCTTCATCCCGAAGTTTACGCTTCCCTGGTGGGGATGTTCACCTTTCTTGGTGGTGTGGTAGCCCTTCTGATAGGAATAGTTGGCGCGCTCCTCGTCTCCCCCCTCGCACTTCTTGTCCTGATTGTCCCTCTCGCGATATTCGGCATCTCCTACATCTACCCGAGCTTCAGGGCTCACAACAGGGCGTTCAACCTGGAGAGTGAAGTACCGTATGCTGCTGCCTACGTGAGTGTCATGTCCACGGGGGGAATCTCCCCTTACAAGGCAATCCAGAGGCTCCGGAACGTCAAGCTTCTTCCTAGCCTTTCTCAGGCTGCTCAGTTGATGGCCGTGGATGTGGAAGCGATAGGGATGGACCCCGTGTCATCAATGGAGAAGATGGCAAGGTCGTTACCTTCGCCTGATTTCAAGGACCTCCTTCTTGGCTACGCATCGACCCTTAGCATAGGCGGCGATGTCGTGCACTACCTGCAGAGAAAGGCATACACGATATTTGAGAACAGGGCCCGCTCGATGAAGAGCATCGGGGAAAGAATTTCAGTCGTGATGGAGAGCTATGCGGTTGTCGTGATACTTCTCGCCCTTGGTCTGTATATCCTGTTCATTATATCCAAGATACTGCCAGTGGGGGCGGGTGGATTCACGGTCGGAAACTTCGTCATATTTGCATACTTTTTGCTCCCCGGGCTTACCGCAGTGTTTCTGTTCATGCTCGACATGTATGAGCCCAGATACCCGACATCCGACTGGAGGGCATACAAGATCTTGGCAATCACCCTGCCTGCAGGCATAGTTTTTGCGCTACTCAGCGCGGGGCCGTACTACTTCAACATCCCCAGCCCTTTGTACGGTACGATGCAGCAGCTCGGTGGCCTGATGAATATTCCCTACGGAGCCCAATCGGCAGTTGCGATAGCGATTTCTTTCATCATAATGTTTCTACCCCCCGCCGTGGTTCACATCCGGGTGACAAGGGAAGGGGGAGAAATGGGAACCCAGCTTGTATCATTTCTTAGAGACATGGTGGAAACCAGAAAGACGGGGATAGCACCAGAAAGGTGCATACAGCTTCTTTCAAAGAGGGACTATGGCAGGTTCACACCAAGGCTTGAGAAGATTGCATCCAAGCTGAGCTGGGGTGTATCCTTCGATTCTATTCTTTCAGACGAGCTGAAGGCAACAAGGAACTGGTTCGTAGCGATCAATCTCTTCCTCCTGATTGACAGCATAGACGTGGGAGGCGGCACCCCAGAAACACTTGAGGCACTCGCCTCATTCGGTGAACAGATCCTTATACTTGAAAAGGAAAAGGCCTCCACCCTAAGGCCGCTTCTGCTGATCCCCTACATCGGTGGAGTAACCACACTGCTGACCGCAACCGTCTTTCTCAGTTTTGTACAGGGACTGTCCCAGATGAGCAACTTCTCATTCAGCTTCAACCAGTTTGCACTCATATTCCTGCCACCGGTCGTGATAAATTCGATACTGGCGGGGCTGGTGGCTGGCAAGGCAAGCGGAGAGAAGATATCAGCCGGCTTCCTCCATTCAACAATACTGGCGGTCGTGGTAATAATATCCATATCGATAAGCCCGCTCTTCATAAAGAGCTTCGCTCCTCTCGGGTGAAAACATGTACAGGCGAAGAGCGCTTTCTGAAGTAATATCGACTACGATACTTGTTGCTGCGATGCTCATAATCGTAATCGGTGTTATGGGGTTTGCAATAGACCTGTTTAACACCCAGACTCAGGAGGCAGAATTCTCACAGGCGCAAAATGGGGTGGTATCCTTGGCGCAAAGCGTGGATTCCATCCTTCCGAGCCAAGGCTCCGGTGCTTATGTGACTTTCAATGCAAGGTCTGGTGGCCCTGATTTCTTTTCGGGTTACGATACGATGAGCCTAAACGTGGCATCCACATCCTACGCTTTGCAATGTAGCTCCGGTTTGCTCGCGGTTAAAAGTGGCTCAACCGTGACCGCCTGCGGTCTTTCAACACCAACTGGTGAATTCGCGTACAGAGCTGGGTCTCTCGTAAGTTACTCGGGTGCGCAGTGGATTCGTGCGGGGGGATACACAGGTCAGCCATTCCTCACCACTTTTGATAATACTCTCATAATTCAGAACAACTCCGCCCCCCTTGGATTTGTTTATGATTCACATGTAAATGGCTCGACATGGGTAACCATGGATTATCGCAGAATCAATGTTAACGTTATGGGGATATTCAATATCAGCGAGGGAATCGCACTCAATCCGAACCAGCCCAGCGATCTTGCCGGGAACCCTAACTGGGTCAACCAGTTCAAGCAGGTTGAAATAATCCAGATTAACCTGGTCAACGTATCCGGAGGGACCTTTGCAGGTTCCAATAGCCTTGTTGCAAGTGCGTTGAACAAAGGAGCGCTGCACTACAGCGTCTCCATACATGACCCCAATCCGACTGGCAAAGGCACATACCAGTTCACAATCACCTTCTCCCTCAGCAAGCAGCAACTACTGCCAGGGCAGCCATTTACAACGCCTCAGGCTTCCTTAACAATAAATGTCGATGACCAGTACAATGGACAACCTGTGGACGCTCTCATAAACATAGTTCTTTCAAACGTGCAGATTTCAATATCGGGAGGCTGAATCCTTGCCTTCGGTTCCCCTGACTTACGTTATCGGCACGATAGGAATGCTCGCCATACTTGGAATAGTCACACTGATCTCGACAGAAACCGGTCTCTCGATAGGCAGTCAGTCTGCGGTTTCAAACCTGCAGGATGCGGCTCAGTACACTGCCACCGAGCTCAACACCATCGCGACCACGGCTATGGCATCGCCCGGGGAAACCGTGATGTTTCACGTCTCTATGCCGAAATCGATTAATTCAAACGGATACGGGGTCAACCTGACAAAGACATCCAGCGGCTGGGAGGTTGTTGCATTTCTTATTTCGACTCCTTCCGTCAAAGCAACAGCCTTGCTCAATTTTCAGGCTGCAGCAACAAGCAGCAATCTGGGGGTATGCGTTTACAGCCTACCGGGGAACCCGGCGGGATGCCCGACACCGCCAAGCACCGTGAATCCGGTTCAAACCCTTTACAGCGGAGCGCTCAACGAAGTCGTCTGGGCGAGCGGAAATAGCAGTGGTGTGACGGTAGGAATCGGTGAGCTCATAAATTGAACCCAATCTTCCAGTACATAGCCGCCACACTCATCGTGGTACTGACACTGGGGTTTGTTCTTTATGCAGTAGCCTCGACATCAACCGTAGAACTCGGTACCTACAGCCAGTATCAGCTCATTCCCGTGGCAAACGACCTGATGCAGAACTTTGTGCAAGAGGGGGGAATACCTGCAAACTGGGGTACAAACGCCTCCCTTACTAGTGGTTCTCTGATAAATTTTGGCCTTGCTCAGACCTCCCCTCTTGGCCCGGCATATTCACTGGACCCATTCAAACTGAATCGTATAATCAATAACAGCTTCGTGAACAATACCCTTTACATACCTCCCACGGCTGCAGGCAAACTGCTCGGTATTTACCAGAACAATCATTTCAGCTATGGCTTCAACTTCAGAATGGTACCAGCGCTGAACATAACCATCTGCGCGCAGGGTGGCGGAGGTTGCAACCAGAACGTGGATCTTACACAGCAGAACAACTTCACGATAACTGTCACAGACTTCAATGGCCAGCCAGCGGTGAATGCAATCATAAAGGCCACCGAGTTCACATTCTGCGAATCTCCCGGCTCGGGCAAGTCGCCATCAACATTCGGCGCGTCATCAAATGTCACTTACGGCGAAACCAACCTTACCGGTCAGACCTTCGGTGTGATTAAGGCACCATCTCCAAATTGTGGTTCCATCACCCAAAACACCTGTTCAGGGAACAATCAGTGCGCATATCTGCTTACAGTCAGCGCCAACTATTACGGTCTACAATTCCAGAATTATCTGGGTCAGGGAGTTTGCAAAGCCCAGATGATCATCGAGGGACAGTATCTGGTTGCCAACTTCACAGGTAAATCGAACCCACTTTGCAACATTGGATCAAACAACGGAGTGGTGTTTACCCAAACTACCGTATTTGAGGTAACTTCGAGTCTTAATGTTATTCTGAATCCGGCAACATACTGTGGCTCAAAACCTCCCTGCAACATACTCAATAACGGTGCGAAGAATTATTCGGTATTTCAACTCGATAACCCGATGTCTTCCTCCGTGGTGTTCGCAGGCCTGATCATAAACACCAACGGAAAGAACTTTTTTGTCATAACTTCGAATCCAATCACATACACAGGGATAATAGAATATGCTTCCGACTCGCTGACCACCGTTGGAGCAAACGCGGGCCAGCAAGGACTTCAGCTGGCGCAGGTCAATGGTGCGGTCACTGTAACGAGGTATGTAACTGTAGGTACCAACACATGGTTTGCAAGTCTTACGGTTTGGAGGATGGGCTCTCCATGATTAAAGGCAGAAGAAGGGGCATATCAGTACTTATCGAAGCAATTGTGGTTGCAATTATGGTGATAAGCGCTTTCGCAGTTTCGTACTATTACATTACCCCCTCAAACCCGTTGCTTCAGAGGAATCAAGTCAACCTGAACCAGCTCGGGTTCAATATATTGAATTCGTTGGCATCCGAAAACGCATTTGATTCGAGCATAATAAATGGCACCGCCATATTCAACTACTACAATAACTGCAGCAGAACTGCTCCCTCGGTAGTTGTGACTCCACCAATAAAGTGGACATCTGCGGGACAGCAGGTGGCATATACGGTAACAGTCGTGAACAATGATTATGAGTGTGGAACCGAAACATTCTCGCTCATCGCGACTGCCCCGAGTGCAAGCTGGACGCTTTCATTTTCCCAATCCTATGTGTTTGTGCCCTCAAATGGCGGCCAAGGAAGCGTCACGCTGTATGTTGTCTCACCCACAACGGCGCCGCTTGGAAACAACTCCATCAGCATAACCGCCGTCAACGTGACCCCGGGGCTCTCATCGTCGGTTGCATCGGGTACTGGGGCAGGTGTTTACTGGGTGATGAACAGCTGCGTATATGCAGCGCCATCTATTGCCGTTAACCCGCCTGCCGGCTGGCCTAAATCCAACACAACCGTTATGTACACGGCCGTAGTCGTGAATAACGACAGCCCATTATGCGGGAACGGACTGTTCCGTCTTACCATAACGATACCTAATAATGGCAGCTGGATCGCAACTTTCTCTGGGGGCTCATCCAACAACGCGAGCATCACCATATCTGTACCACCTGCCGGTGGCAGTGTCTCTGTGGATTATTGGATAACACCAAAGTCTGGTTTCTCTGGCTCAAGGAATATCAACATCACCGCGACAAATCTGGTTAAGGGCATTCCCCCTAGCCTGTCGACAGCGTCTGTAATTGCACCCTATACGCAATACATGTCTTGCAAAAGTCTGCCTTCAACCACCATATTGCCACCTTCCCAGTGGAAGAATGCCTCGACTACAGCATCATACACTGTCGTTGTAGTAGATAACGATGGCGGAGGGTCTTGTGGTTCTGACACATATACACTTTCATTGCCGTCAGCATCAGGGTGGACATTTTCGTACCCCGGTGGGAACTCAATTACTCTCAACAGTCCAGGCGCGACAGGAAATGTAACGCTCAATGTAACCTCGCCTTCGGCAACCTCCGGAAACCTATCATTCAGCATAACAACTACAAGTCAATACTCCAAAACATCGGTATCGAATGCGATGTACGTGATAAATCAATCCCCGCCGAGTTCATGCACACCCCGTGTTCCTCCCTCACTTGCTCTGTATCCTCCATCCGAGTGGGGCGTGGCGGGTTCCATGCTGACCTATACAGTCCAAATTGTGAACAATGACCCGTCTCCCTGCGGAAACGAGTACTTTGTTCCGAAGGCAACAGTTCCATCTGGTTTTTCTGCCTCCTTCAGTTCAAACAACATAACTATCCCCTCGGGTGGGAATGCATCTTCATTCCAGGTATTTGTGACCTCTTCGTCCGGTTCACTTCTTGGACTCAATTCGTTTACGGTATCCGCCAGCACCACCGGTGGGCCAACCGGGACCGCAAAAGGCGTGTACTATGTTCTTGGAAGTTGCGCCTTCGTCAGCTATTCCTGTCTTTCTCAGATCGGCGGAATTATTCCCGGATGGCAGAGGACGATCGGCCTGGCCCTGCAGACATTGGTGCCCCAGGGGTATATCTACAACCTTTCCGTCGAATATCTTGCCGTATCAGTTTATTCCCCCTATAACCTGACGTCTATTCCGCTCAACAATGGGGTTGTCATAAGCAACGGCTCCCCCACGGCATTCAAGAACGCAGTCCAGGTGGGAGAAGTGAACTATGTTTATACCACGCCAAAGCTGTACATTCTCCTGTTTCAGCTTCAGCTAGCGCAGGTGACTTCGCCGTAGATGACAACATATAGGAGAAGAAGGGCACAGGTCCTGATAATCGTCGGTGTAGTCCTTTCTCTTCTGATACTCTCCGTCGCAATAACACTTTATGCGGGTAGCCTGCAGTTCAACCAATTCGATCAAAGCACATACAACAGCGCTGTGCTGAATATATCTGACGATTTCAATCGTGTTCTCACCAACATACTGGCAGGGGCAACACTTTCGTTCAACTCCACTGCGGATATTTCGACCCCGAGGGCGTGGGCAAACACTAACTTCACGGACTGGGTAGCGGCGATGCAAAGCACATACTCCACATCAGGCATACAGAGTGAATTCTTCCCTACAAACGTATCAATCGGTGGTGGGATTGAAACTAATGACTCACTTGTCAAACTGTTCTGGTACGCGCCCACGGCCGTATCCATGATTTCGGCTGGGTACAAGCTTAACTTGACCGGGCAGGGGCTCTACGGCGTCTCTTCGAATTCCACGGTTCTTCTGCAGACCACACTTGTAAATTCGACTCAGTCATCCGCTTCATGCTCAAATTCCAAGAAGCTTCCAGCTTCAACCCAGATTTACATTAGGGTGTTGAGAGAGAATAACCAGCCGGTGGACGACCTGGGCATTTCATCGTTCAAAGTGGACTACTTCAACAACGCTACCAATGTCAACACCTGGGTTACTGCAAACAATACCGCGATTGAAGACCTTGGAGGCGGAAATTATATCCTTTCTGTTACAGCATCGGGTGGTTGCGCGATACCGAGTCCGCTTTACAAATATATCATTCTCTGGGTCAGAGATAACAGAGGAATCCTGACCGAATCATATTCCTATACATCTGTACAGTACGTGATTCAAGAAAATGCCATCGCAGCCTCGAATCCGAAACCTTCAGAAGTGTATGTGCTGGAATCGATAAACAACGGAAGTATTATTTGGTTCAACAGGACCCTCAGCTTCGGGTCAGGGGTAACACCCGTACCCATACCGATACCTCCCGTTAAGCAGCTTAGAGTTACAACGGCGCCCGTGTATTCCAACGGTACTGTTGGAAAGTTCCAGAATACGCCGAATCAGGTAGAAGTATGGAATTCAAAGTATACCGTCCCAACCCTTGAGTTTGCGAACTGGAGAACGAGGTTCGACCTTGGCGACAAGCTGGTATACGATGTTAGCTTCGCGGGAGCCAACATCAACCGTGTGGCCGTGAACATAACATGGGAGAGGGACGCAGACCAGCCACCACCTCAATATCTGCTGCAGTTCAGCAACAGCTCGAACTACTGGATTGTCAACAATCTGCAGTACAGTTTGGGATTGGTGACAAATGCAAACCTTGTTAATTATGAAGGACCGTACTCAAAGTGGATAGACTACAACCTCCAGGTGAACGCAACCTTCACCAACGGTCTGTACTATCCAAACGGAACTCAGATGGCTTCGAGTCTCTACACCTCAAACGGAGGGTTATTCCCCAATGGCGTGTACTATCCTGTTGCTTATTTCAACTCCACAAGCGGCAATCTGATCAATGTCACGTGCAACTACCTGCCTCCCGGCAGATACGTCCCCACAAGTGCTCCGCTGCCTTCCGGGGCCTATTTCCCTAACAGTACCACACTTATCGGCCAGATTGTGCTATCGCCCAATGAGTATGCTTGCATGTCTACGGGTAATCCAGTAAACGGAACTGCGCTTCCAGCAGGTTCCCCCATACCTGCAGGCTCCTATTTCACCACAGGCGTCATCAAATCCTACCTGGTATCATCGAACGGGAAGCTGACACCAACATCCGGGTATTATACTCCAGCAATCTACAATCCTTGGGGGTATCATGTAGAATACACCCTCTTCGGATATGATTCATTTCCCTTCGGAGGTGGCACCTGGTTCCCAGCCAAGCTGCCATGGGGCCCTGGAACAAATGAGGGGTGGACGGTACTTCCTGGACCGGTCAGAGCGGTTGCCTACAGAGTATCGGACTTTTCATACGAGCCACCCAGCGAAACCTACTACTGCAGCTCGGGCGAGATAGGCTGCCCCACAAACCATCAGCCGGCCGACTTTCAATTTACACAGGTGATCCTGATACCGTATAACGTCTCATACTTCGAGTCGTTCTTCACCGCATCTGCTCTCAGAACAATACCCTTCAGCCAGCAGTATGTTGAAATGGTTGGTATGATTGGCGGGACTGAAACATTCAACACCGGCCCTAATTCATGCACCTCCAGTGCAAACTGGGCAAGCGCCTACTGCGTTCGGCCGAACTGGTCTGCGATACAGTATACGAACCTTAACCTAATATCTGGTCAGTACTACAATAAGAGTGGTTGCGGAATATCCTGTCCTTCCCCCTTCCATGTATACTATCCAGGCGATGGCTCCACTACTGTTAAACAGATAGGCCACTGGATAAGTGAATATGGTGTCTACAGAGGACAGGCCATAATGCTGGATGATCCATCATACAATGCGGCTTTGAATGCCGCTTCTAAGGGCAATGGCGGATACTGGTTCTGGACCACTGCAGATGGATCAAGAAGGGTAGCGGAGTATGACTATGCCACATGGAACCCGAGCAATACCAAGTATACAATACCCAAGGGCACTGTGATCACAGTCAATTTCGGTGGCTGGATTTACAACGGCGGAGAACCAAATTTTGGCTCGCTCACTTCAGGTAATGCGTGGTCGAATGGCGAATATACCACACAATCAACAGGCTTTACATCTCCTCAATTATACTATCAGATGTTTATGGTATCCTATTATCCTACCATAGTCAACTCGACAGCTACAGGCGTTCCTTGAGGAAAGAGATTGTATTTTAAAACAGTCATTTCTTCCTATCGGTGCAGTGGAACCCAAAGCAGTTGTTGTAGATGTCGACGGCACAATCACGGACGGTTATCCGGTTCTTGATTTCGATGCCGCCTCTGTATTGAGGAACATCGAAAGACAGGGAATACGTGTCGTGCTGGCTAGCGGCAGGGCTGCCTGGGAGCTCTATTCCCTGTCCATGTTTCTCGGTTTGTGCAGGATTGCAGTCGGTGAAAATGGAGCAGTTGTTCTGAACAAAGACCCGATGACTCTCAAAATGCTCGCGGACAGCTGGGAACCACTTAGAGCGTTAGCTTACCTAGAAAAAAACCTTCAGGGGGTGAAGGTAAAAAGGACTCTTCCGCGCTTTACCGAAGTGGTGCTGGAAAGGTCCCCCGAGGTGGAACTCGTAAGGAAATCCCTACTTGAATCCGGCATCCCTGTAAAGGTTCTCGACAGTGGATACGCATATCATGTAGTCTGTCAGCACGTTGAGAAATCACTCGGTGTCAAAGAGGCCTTAAAAATACTTGAAATCGACCCGGCCGAGACAGTAGCAATAGGCGATAGTGAAACAGACGTCAGCCTCTTCGACCTCTGCGGACTCGGAATTTCTGTCGGAAACGGAGACGAAGAAGCAAAAAGGCGCGCAGATTACGTAACCAGAGGCTTCGGGGGACAGGGTCTGGTCGAAGCGATCGACTATGCCCTTGAAAATTTTGACCCAAGCAGGAGGGTGTTAGAATGACATTCAAAATCGTACTTGATGAGGCTAGGAGAATACTGGAAAAGGCTGTCGTCGAGCTTGGTGTTCCACGGGTTCAGTATAATTTTTCGAAACCCCCCTCCGACCAGCTTGGTGATTTGTCCAGTAATGTTGCATTCATAATTGCAAAAACAAGTGGCGGTAGACCGGGTGAATGGGCGGAGAGAATAGCATCGAAAGCAGACTTATCATCTTCAATATACTTTACTGGTGTCACAGCCCACCCTGGTGGTTACGTCAACTTTCATCTGAACATGAAGAATTTTGCCGAATTTACTTTGAAAAATGTACTGTCAGATGGAAGGTATGGACTTCCCCAGGCAGAACCCAAGCAAAGAATATCCGTCGAGCACACCAGTGTAAACCCAGCGCATCCGTTGCACATAGGTCATCTGCGAAACGTGGTACTGGGTGACAGCCTCGTAAGGCTACTACGTGCGTCAGGACATCAGGTGTACGTACTGAACTACATAGATGATACGGGCCTTCAGGTGGCTGTGGCACTTCTTGGAATACTCGAACTCGGGCTGTCTCCCGAACCGATGAAAGGCACAAAGGCTGACCATCATGTCGGAGAAATCTACGTCGAAGCAAACAGGAAGGTGGAGAGCGATCCAGCTTTACAAGAGAAGAGAAGGAGGATAAGTCAGCAACTTGAAAGGAACCAAGAGCCGACCGCAACGGCTGCAAAGAATATCGTTGACAGAGTCGTCAGGGCCCAGCTGGAAACCTGCTGGCGCATTGGGGCCGAGTATGACCTGCTGAACTTCGAGAGCCAGATACTCAAGACCGGTCTCTGGGACAAAGTCTTTGAAAGGTTGAAAGAGAAGGGGGTTGCGAAGCTTGCAAAGGATGGAAAGTTCGATGGTTGCTGGATTATGGAAGGGGGGGACGAAAACGAAGAAGAGAAGGTCCTTGTACGTAGCGATGGAACGACAGTATACGCCGCCAAGGACATACCATATGCTGCGTGGAAACTCGGAATGCTCGAGGATCCCTTCAGATATGGAGTATTCGCCGAACACCATGGCAAGAAGCTCTGGGCGACCTCTGATTCAGGAAACCCGAACCCACCTGAGAGGTTCAACGTCGTGCAGAGAACAATATCGGTGATCGGCGTAGAGCAGTCGAGGCCGCAGAAGTTCGTCAAGGCTGCCCTGCTTGCGCTGAGCCCGAGGGGGTCAGGGTACCATCATCTTGCCTATGGCAAGGTCGCTCTGAGTCCAAAGACAGCGAAGCAGATAGAGTCCGGCATTTCGTCTGAAGGACCGGTGAGCATGAAGGGGAGGACAGGCATGTACGTCACAGCCGATGATGCGATGGATGCACTGAAAATCAAGGCCGCAGCCGAAACCAAGAAAAGGAATCCGGAAGCTTCCCCGGAGTGGGTAGAAGACATTTCAGAATCTATTGCAGTGGGAGCCCTCAGATATGAACTGATAAAACAGGATCTGAACAAACCAATCGTATTCGATATGGATGAAGCGTTACGTCTCGAGGGTGATACCGGACCATACCTGATGTACTCTTACGCCAGGGCAAGGAGCGTGTTAAGAAAATCCGGCTCATTCGATATGCAGAACATGAACACAACTCCCCCTTCCGACTTGGAACCATCAGAAAAGAACCTGATACTCGCAATATCAAAGACAGAGTTAGAACTCGAAGAGGCGCTGAAGTACCTGAGTCCGAGGGTGGTGGCGAACCATGCGTATTCGCTTGCGATGTCATTCAATTTGTTCTACGAGAAATGCCCAATCATGACGGCCCCAGACGTAGCACTTCGTGACTGGAGATTGCTTCTTACCGACTGCTTTTCCATCGTCCTCGCAAGAATAATGGACATCATCGGTGTCCCTCATCCCGAATCCATTTGAACTCTCTCGGCTTACCGAGACTAATATATGGCCGTCGAAGGTGGCCAAGGATGACAGTGGTTCATGTCAGCGCCTCGTTACGCCCGCTGGTTACCCCTTCTCGGCATCATCATCAGTCTTGTGATCCTGGCCATTGTCGCGAACCAATTCGGATACAACTTCCAGGTGGTGTTCAAGATAAAACCTGTTTACCTGATACTGGCCATGTGCACTTCTGCGGGCGTCCTGCTTCTACAGGGACTCAGGTTCAGGTACGTGGTTCATGCGTTTACAGACATCGAGAAGCTTCCCCTGTTGGAGAGCCTGATCATAAGGATGGGAAGTCAGTTCGTCGCAATGACCACACCTGCCTACGTCGGGGGGGAGTTCGCGAGGGCCGCCTGGCTGACAAAGAAGGGAGTTTCGGGGGGCACCGCCCTCTGGCTTCCGTACATCGAAATAATATTTGACGTATTCGCAACGGGCATTGTAGCGGTAATCGGCGGATTACTGGCACTGGAAGAGGGGCAATTATTCCTTGGCGGTATTCTTACACTGATGTCCGCCGTGATGCTAGGCCTCATGATACTCGCTATCAGCTATTCAAGAAGCTCAAGGTTTCGTTTCCCTTCCTTTCTGGTCAAACTGACTCACCGCGTAGCCGGCGAACACCATGCATCCTGGCTGCAGTCGTGGGGTACGAAGCTCTTCAACGAGCTCAGGGCGGCGTCATCAAACACCTTGAACTCGGGTCACAAGATGGCCATATTCTGGACGAGCCTTTACACATTATTCATAACGCTTCTGACTGGGGGGACCCTTGTCTTCACCGCCCAGGGTCTGGGCATTACACTGAACTTCTATGAAGCAACCCTTGCCGTCTTTGCCTCCATTATGCTTGGGAATCTGCCTGTAACGTTTGGGGGGTCCGGACTGGCTGAACTGGGTGTATACTACTACTCGAGCATTGTGTTCGGCGTCTCATCCTGGCCAATGGTCTTTGCATGGCGTGTAAGTAGCTACATAATGCCCCTCGTCGTTACCTGGGCTGCGGCTACTATATCCCTGCACAGATACGCCCGTTGAAGCAGACTGATGCAGCTATTCGAACAATTAGCTTCGTTAAAATACCGGCCATGTCAACAGGAATCCGGCACATCTTGACAGGTGTTTCGGGTCACGAAATTGCGAAGAAGCATATTCTTCTGCTCGACCTAGACGGCACCCTCGTTACCTCAACGTTCCGCGCGGTCGAAGCCAAGGAAGAGGTGTTAAGAAAACTGGCCGCTCTCTCGCCAACAAACGGTCTTTCAATCAAGCAGCACATAAGAGATTACTTCCTGTTCGCAGAGCGGCTTCCCTATCCCCTCAACATCAAAGCAAAGAACGAAATCTCAGATGTCATCACTAAGTATGAACTCGAATCCGTGAACAAGAGCGACCTGAAGCCTGGCACAAACGAACTTCTCTCATATTTCAGGACATTCATGCCTGTGTGCGTGGTTAGCAACTCCGGACGCAAGGCGGTGGACACGACATTGAAGCGATTCGGACTCGAAAACAGTTTCGACCTTGTCCTTTCAAGGGACGAAGTTTCTGACCTGAAGCCCGACCCTGCTGGCATACTTCAAGTTCTTGGGAAATTTGGGGTGAGCCCGGCAGGCGCGGCCATGGTCGGGGACACCCCGATGGATGTTATTGCCGCATCCCGGGCGGGCGTGATATCCATTGGGATAACCGACGGTGTGGCCTCCGTAACCGACCTTGCGAGGGAGTGGCCTGATTATCTGATGCATGACCTGATCGAAACAAGGCTTCTTCTCTCTAGACTCTGGTTGCTCGCCTGAGGGCATCCGCCAGCTGAAGCATCTTCTGCTTGCTGTCGGTAGCCTTCACCACAGCACTGGCTACAAGCACCCCCTTGGCCCCGAGTGCTACGGCAGCCCTCACATCCTCGGCGGTCGTGATGCCGGCGCCACAGAGAACCGTCATATGAGGGTCCACCTTCCCCACCGCCTCCACCCCTCTGCTCACAACATCGGGTGAAACCCTGGATACAGCTCTTCCTGTCCCTATCAGCTCGGGTGGTTCAAGCGCCACGATATCCGGCGCAAGCGTAGCGAACGCGCCGGCTTCTTCGGGTGTTGCTGCACAAACCATGGAGAGCAGACCCCAGTGTCTTAACTCATCTACGAGGTTCTTCACGGCATCCTGTGCAATCCTGTGTTCGCTATGGTTCACCAGGCTTCCCACCACTCCGTTGTCCAGCAAAGTCCTCACGGGAAGGAAACCGGTGCTGGCTTCAGCCACCCCAGGATCGCTGTGCTGCGCAAAGACAGGAAGCCTGCAGTTTGAAGTTACATAAAGAAGGGTGGGGGTGGACGGAGCCACCACCACGGCAACGCCTGTTTCCTGCGCTATGACCTCCGCATCCCTGGCCAGCTGAAGAGCCTTTTTGCCGATCGCGGCATCGAAGTTCTTAAAATTCACCGCGAGAATCGGCGGCTCAAGACGGTACAACTAGCATCTCAGCTGCTGGCCTCATCCGGGTCGCCAGCGATTTTAAGACTTCGTTGAGCTGTGTGTACTCCATTTCTTCGGGACCGAGCCTGTGGGGCATGAATGGTCCATGCCTTCTCATGTAATCGGCTACCCTGTTCGCTTCTGCCCTTGCCCCGTCGAACGCGACATCATCGAACAGGTCAGCCGGCCCGATCAGCCTTCCATCCGTGACCTGAAAGCCCAGCGCAAGCACCCTGGGAGGCCCATCAAACCTCGTGCACTGGTTGTCTTTGAGAGAAACAGGCATGAGCGGGCCGATGTGAGACCCCCTCGTCCAGCCTGCCACAAGATGGGGAAATGCAAACGGGTCAAGTATTTCCCCCATTGCAGGATACCCTGCCTGCGCCCTTATCCAAAGACAGGGGTCATCCTTTCCGACATACCTTCCTGCCATGAAGCTAAGTCTTGAAGTGGATGAGACCGCAGCGAGTGTCATATCGGACCTCCTCCAAACACTCTGTATTGCATACCTGCCCGTCGTACCAATGAGTGCAAGCACGTCATAGCTCTCCTCCGGCGTCTTCAGGTCTACGAACTTGTCCTCCATCATGTCCATGATTCTGAAGATGAACCCCTTCCTCATGCTGCTGTCTATTACAAGGCCGGGGGAACTCATCGGGTCCGCAAATATCTTGTAAACAGGCCAGTTCCATGCGCCGGGTTCGGTCTTGTCAGCCATGAGGACGATGACGGGTTCGCTCTTCCTCTCGTCAAATTCACCTTCTGCGTAGCCCGGACCCATCCCCCTGAGGTTGCCCGAAAAGGCATCTGAAAGCAGGTCCTGCCCAGCGCCGTAAAGCCTTAGAGGCTTGGAAACCTTATCCGTTACAGCTCTGAATGTCTGCCACGCCAGGTCATGTATTTCCGGGTTGTCCGGACCTTTCGTATGTGTCATTATGAGTTCGATATCGTCACCCGCGGAGGTGACGTGAAAATCCAACAGTGTTCCACCCTTTTTGGCTGCCTCCAGGGACTCGCGGGCAACTTCGAGCTGCTCGGGGATCACCTTGTGGTGCCCTGCCAGGCTGCCCACGTCCGCCTTGATCACGGAAAATGTCACTTTCAAACCAACCAATCACTCTCTCTGCTTGAGGTGTACTTATTAAAAAATGTTTGACTAAATGAACCTGACGCACGCCCCCGGCAGATACATGGGTCAAGAGATTCATCTCATGCACTCAATCTGGTTCATAAGTCAAGCTAGGCGACAAATAATGAAAAAACCCTGTACCCCTGATGTCACTCAGAAGTCGTTTTCGTCATCTTCCTCTTCAAAGTCTTCGTCGAAATCATCGTCTTCTTCTTCCCAGTCTTCATCTTCTTCGAATGGAGGCATTGGTAAAACCAGCGATTCGTTAAGCCTAATAGGTACTCCATATAAATTTATCGCGCGGCGGGGGATGTCAACAGTATGATCACGAACCCTAATTTCGTTGTCACCACCCTGAAGGGGAGGGAGCCCGAAGGGTGCAGGGAGATAAGGGGACTTCTTACGGAGTTCGGAGATGAGTCGGCCAAGGCGGAAATCACAGACGTAACAGGTGTGATACTGGGCCGGACGGCACTCGATCAGGTCGTCGTGCTGGAAGGTCTCAGGCGTGTTGTGGCATCCGAACCCTGGAAGATCCAGCTGGTTCAAAGATATATCCCACTTGAGATAGCAGTAAAGACATCCCTCCCAAACATCGTGGCAGCCGTCAAGGAGATCAAGGGTAGAATGCTTGACTCTGACTCATTCAGAATAACCGTCGAAAGGAGACACACGTCCGTGGAAACCACAGACATAATCTCACAGGTTGCGGAGCTTTTCAAAAACAGGGTGGACTTGGAAAAGCCGGACAAGGTGATTGTTATTGAGATAGTGGGAGGTGTGACAGGTGTGAACATACTGGAACCTAGGTCGATATTCAGCAGCAACCAGGAAAAGAGGGGAATTCCCTGAGTAAGTTTAAACAGTTATAACTTAATCTTAATAGGAAGCCATCCCCCTACCATGGCCATGCAGATTCCCGCCGAGGAAAGGCTGCGTAGTCCTGCGTTCTTTGTTGCAAATGTTGCCATCTGTGCCGCACTTTATGCCATAGTGATAGGCGTCACCGCATTCATCCCCACCCCCTGGGGGGTCGGCCAGGTACTTCCGGGCGTCGTGGTGCCTGCACTCTTCGCGATCGCCATGGGTCCGTGGGTTGGCGGGCTGGGTGCTGCCATAGGCACATTCGTTGGCGATATGGCGTTTCAGTCGCTGATTCATACAAATATAGTGCTTATACTTGTGGCAGGAGTCCCTGGAAACTTCTTCGGATTCTTCGTGTTGGGTTACCTGCTTAGAAAGAGGAAGAACTGGCGCAGCTTCACGTCGGCCACAATCGTGTCTCTTTTTGTGGGCAACCTGATAGCGGCCACTGGGGTGGACGTTGTTGTGTTCAGCAAGCTTAGCCAGGGTGCACAGTTCATTCTCGTGATGGGTTACACATTCTTCTGGATCGACACGATGGTACCGTTCATGTTCACGATCCTGCCTCTTATGATGAGAGGGGTTGCAGCTTCCCCCGCCGGAAAGAGATGGTTCGGGCAGGGGACATCGTGGGGACCCGAGGGGCTGGCGGGCGTTTTCGTCGCCGGTGCGCTTTCGTCCGTGCCGCTCTTCCTGCTTTTCATTGCCACCTTCATCCCCTCTTTCACTCAGATAACGGGTGCGCCAACGATACTCGGTTCCCTTCCGGCCGTGGTTCTTGTGAGATACCTGGTGCTGGCAAGTGCAATCATCATGCTGTTTGCACCCGTTGCCCCCATTCTCGGCGTTCAGAAAAAGTCTGATTCCTAACACTACTGCCATTGCCTGGTCTCTGAAATGACGCTCATATTCGTTCCAACAGCAGTCTCTTCCTTCTTTACGATTGAAGGACTCGACGAAAACGGCAATCCGGTTGTGCCGGCCCAGCTCGTGGGGGCAAGAGGGGGAGGCTTCAAACTTGCCCTTGGAACCTACACCAAGGTGGAAAGAAGGCTTGATAAGAAGGAGGGTGATGGTGGATATGGTGACAGGGTGATCTTCAACGGCAATCCTATCACCGACTCCACAACCCACAAAGTCATAGCAATAATCAGGGGGAGATTCAACTTCAAGGGTTCTCTCCTGGTGCATCATCGTGTACCGCTTCCGTGGGGCTCTGGATTCGGCACGAGCGCTTCAACGGCACTCGGCGCTTCGGTGGCAATACTGATGGCTTTCAGGGCCAGGGTGACACTGAAGACGGCTGCCCAGATCGCCCATCAAGCCGAATTGATGGCTCACACCGGCCTGGGCACTGTGGGCTCCTTTTATGCGTCTGCCGGGTGCGGTGGCCTGATCACCAGAGCAGGCGGTCCTGGGGTCTGCGAGCTCGAACCGTTTCTGGAGGATTACTCCGAATACGTCATTGTGGCCACGACCCTCAGGCCAAGGCCAAAGGGGCCCGTATTCATGAGTCGGGAGCTGACGTATGAAATAAACAGGAACGGACTGGATACACTGGAAAAAATATCCAAGAATCCGAACGCCGCAGTGCTCTTGAAAGAAAGCAGAATATTCGCCGACCGCACTGGATTCATGACAGATGAAGTCTCATCCATATGTGACATGATGATCAAGGGAGGAGCCATAGGGGCGACACAGAACATGATAGGGGATGCAGCACACTGCGTTGTTTCAAGAACGAAATCCGAAAAACTCGCAAATGAACTCCGGGACGCCTATCCAAAAGGCGTGACACAGGTCAGCGAATTCTGGGAAGGAGGGGTTCGCATCGTCAGGGAACGCTGATAAGGAAGGATTGCTTTCTCCCTTCAGGTCTTCGGCTCCTGCTTCGCAGTTATTTCGATGATTCCTTCTGACGCCCTGCTCTTCAGTACCTTCATCGAATATGCACTGAACACCCCCAGAACGAGCTGTTCTGCACACCTTGTAGATTCAGGGGAGAGGCCGGCACCCACAGCCCTTACGATGTACTGATTTCCTGAATCTGTTTCCACCTTCTGTATCTCTGCCTTCTTCACCGGCAACAGGAACTCCATCTCCTTTGTAAGTTCCGAAAGCTTCTCGAAGTCTGACTCGTACATATTAAGGTAAGTACCGAGTCTCGTCCCCTCTTCAAACCAGGTTTCAAGGAGCCACTTCTCGTCAAGGGAGAAAAGCTTCTTCAGCAGCTTCTCCACAAGGTCACCAGGAAGCGGAACCGAGTCGACCTCCTTCACCATTCTCATGAACCGCCAAGAGGGGTAAATCTCGGTTACGTTTCCCCCTTCTTTGCAAACCCTCAGGGATGATTTCAGAAGCTCATTGGTGAATGCGTACAGCGTCTTGTTCTGACGTGCAGCTTCGTCCGCTAGGATATATGCAACGGATTCTTCAACTGCTACGTTAGTCCTTCCCATAACGGACACCTTTGGTTCCAGCAATAGATAAGCATTACAAATCAAGCCGTCGTCTGCGGCGTTTTCAACTTGTCAAAAGAGTCCTGATCATCTGAAACGAATGACAGGCTTGTGTGCCAATCATCTAAGACTTAGAAAAATGTGTTTTTATATTCAGGTTGACATCATCCGTTATCAACTCCATCTTCGGCTTTCGGGTGAATCGCCCCAAAGATTAATACATGCCCCGAATATTCTTCTGGTTATTGAAAAGAACCAATCTGTCCGTGGAAAGCGAGACATTCGAAAAGTTTTCCAGGGTTGCACGTGAACAAAACAAAACAATTTTCGCGTTCGCCAATGAAACCCTTGATTTTGCAACAAGCGTATACAATGACGGAGGAAGCCTCGCGGACGTCAGAAAACTATGGAATGCCTTCCAGCTTATCCGTTCCATAGACGTTCTGACACTTCCTTCCGACTTTGTGGATGAAATAAACCAGAAGTTAATGACATCGGACGAAAACTGGACCTCGAACGCCTACTTCAGGCTGGGGTCTAACGTTGGGGCGCTTCTGAGGTTCTCAGCTCAGTCGATCGATTCACTATCAGCAGTCGCGGAAAACTTCTTCATACTTCTGCCGGTGAAGCATTTCAAAATGACCTCACTCGAGGGGACCAAGTCGATCCAGATCGATATAGCAGGTGCTGGGCACAACATTGAATCAGCCAAGTGCACTGCTGAATTCCTGAAGGGGATTCTGAGTTCATACGAATACGAAGCCAACAGGGTTGAACTGAACGTGGGGACCGTTCGAATCTGGGCGGTTTCGAAGGAAAAGAAGGAGTTCTAAACCATAGGTTCGATCAAAAATCATGGCTTTTGCCTCGGAAGAAGAAAATAAAAAAATTACCGCGGTCGCGCCTTTTCACGTCGCGCTGCACAAGATTGTATTGGTTTACGGGGGCGATGCGAGGTGTGCGGGAATCGTGTTGAAGGCAACGTAGCCCGACAGCAGCCCGGCAGCGATTATGAGTACCCAGAATATGCCCATTACGACAATCTGGTTCCTCAGCAGCCAGCCAGCTGACACACCCACCGATATAGATGGTACCTGGCTAGTAGCGCGCGTGATCGCGGGATTGGGTTGTACGATTCCCTGTCTTGCTGGCACCTCAGCTTCAGGAGAGACCGCCTTAACCCATTTGTCAAGGATCCTTGTGACAGGATACCCTGCAATCGAGGCTAGGCCAAAGAGGCCATACATGCCCAGAAGGGCAAGCGGTTCCTTGGTGAGGCCAAGCCAGTATCCGTTAAGGCCGTACCAGATCGTAATCAGCCCGCTGATTGCTGCGAGCACTCCAGAAGTGGTGACTCCCTTTCCGAAAAGCAAGGATGCCGAAAAGACGGTGATTGTTAAACCCAGTAGAAGGTATGCATCATTGAACAGTATGTTGTAACTGCCAGGCAGCGTCCAGGTTGCCTCTCCCCAAAGGGCTAGGACGATGATCACAAGGCCCAGACCAAGGAGCGGAGCGGCCCCCTCTGAAAGCACGTTCTTTACGCGTCTGAAATCTTCTGACTTTCTCTGTAGATATGCGCGAGCGGTCATATATATTAGCAGGAGGCTCACGACTGGAAGAGTCATAAGCTCCAGCCCGAGGTTATCGACGAATGGCATTTCACTCATTCACCGGTGTATTTGTTTCTGCGGCTCTATTTAATGGCCTGCCCCACGGTGCCCACAAATATGCACAGGTTTGGGTAACAGTGCACGAGAAATGAGTGGCTTGCTTCATATATTGACCCAGCAATATTTCATAGTGTAGATTTCTTTCGTTATGGAAGATTCAATCTGGCCAAGGAAATTGTCTATTGGGAAAAGCTATATTCTCTAGCTCATTTCAGGCTGATTATTCCCGCTGAGCTACAGAGTCTTAATAAATAATTACACGTTGGTTTCACAAACTGCAGGGTAAAGCCGCCATAAGGATTTATCTTCCAGGTTCTGATGATTGAAATTGCAGTGGGCGTAGGCCTCACCCTCCACTGTTGTTTTCTCATCATTAATCGACAAAGATTGAGATATAAGAAGGCTGCAATGTTGATTCTTGAGTCTGCAAGTCTCTCCTATCCCTCTCATGCAATTCAAAAAGAAAGACTGATAGAGGCGAGATTTCCGACAGTTCCCCACGAAACCAATCATTAATTCGACAAATCGTTTGTTACCAGCGATAACTCGATTAAGTGTTGCATCATTCATACTGGTTCTCGCCGAAGTGGCTGTCTATGCATATCCAAATTACGATCTTTCCACATTTGTCCTTGGGGTGCTTTCCCCTGTATCAGCGGGGATAATTCTGATGTGGAAACCAGCGTACAGGGTCGCACTCTATTCGTATCTGGCGATTTACTTTTCGCTTGCCGACGATGCACCCATCTTCCTGGATTCCGTGCTCACCTGGCCCGAAGTCACCAGATACCACCCATTTCTACCCCATTTATCTTTGGAAATCACATTGCATCTGCTTACGGGCGTCTTCATCTACCTTGCATTGAAAGAGGTGGCGCCTAGAATCCGCTGGCTTTCTTTCAGGGGAGTGGCATCCATACTCCTTGGCTTCTTTGCACTCGTTTTCTGCTACGCACAGAATCTGCCGGTGCAATGGATTCAGTTAATTGTCGAAAAAGACTGGTATACGCTTGACGTGGTGGAGCACATGATCGCTATCCTGTTCCTACTGTCAGGGTTGATGGTTGCACGAAGCTCTGACATAAATCAGAATGGGCTTAAAGACAGATAAAACAGAACAGAAAGTCATTACTTCGTGTTTTAAAGCACAGTATATTGTGTGGAAGTTGAAAGAACTATGAGACTATTTAGACAATAATCAAACACTTGGGAGAATTTTCCCTGTCGGTGGAAGGTTGTGGACACATTGCCATGTTGTCGAGCACCTTCTTTTGTGCAATAGGTTTTTACGACTTGTACCCCGATTTTAATATTTGTGGATAGCGGCGCAGAAGGAGGGAAGGAAGGGTCAACTGATGATGCTGTAAAAGCACCGAGCCTTGTAACAAGAGGCTCAAAGGGCAACCTCCTTCTGGGGCGGCATACATGGACGCTCACAAGGGCAGAATTCAGAAAGATAATCGGACCAATCGCTTCGGATGTAATTCTGTTCAATCTCTGGCGGGTCTATGGTAGGGCTACGGCAAGGGACCTCTTGAAAAGGATGCACACTGTACAACGGCATGAGCAGAGAGCTCTTCGTGACGCCCTCTTCGAGTTTGTGGATGCTAATGGCTGGGATCAGCGCAAAGTGGAGATCAGGGAAGCCGAAGGAGAGACTTCCCTTTCCCTGTCAGAGTGCCCTTTCTGTGAATATGAGACATCTGAAAAGCCCGTGTGTTACGAAATGCTCGGGATGATTGCTGGATTTGCAGACCTGATAATGGGGTCTGAAACGGATGTGAGGGAGCTAAAATGCATAGCAGCGAAGGACAGAACCTGTACGTTCGTGATAAGATACAAAAACGAGGTATGACCAGCCTAATTGGGAATGAGTTGCTGAATGACCAACCTGTTCCGGCTTTCGTATATCGTGGCTATCGAACAGCACTTCTCCCATTTTTGAGGCGTGGCATTCGTCCCCTATTTGTGGTGGGCGTGGGAGGATTCGGACCTCCGATTCCCGCTGTCTTCTCGGCTAACCTGTGAGAGCGGTGTCTTGGACCACTGGACCACACGCCCGCCGGGCACCATTGAAAGAAAACAGCTAAAAGCATTAAGGACGGGCATTTAGATTTATACTCTAGTATCTGTTAGATTTGTCGCAGACGAGCAAGTTCTTTAGCTAAAAATTTCGGTATTCTCAACTGGGCGATCCTTGCTTCAGTACAGGATTGTTCTTCATGTACCACAGTATTGCCGCCTGAAGCTCTTCGCTTGCCTTCCTTGTACTTCCATGTTTTTCCAGACAGTACAGTAGAAACGTAGTCCATACCTCTTTGTCGAGCGATATGCTTGTCTTTGTCTTGGTCATTGACCGTTTGACGCTTCCTGACGGTATAACTTTACAGTGGTATATATATTTCCACCGCTATACCGCTATCCTTATATGTGTATTCTTCTTCACCTAATACGTTGTCAAAAGATGAAGAAGGAGCCCTTTTTACCCTAAAGGAGTATGCTTCCGCCGATTCCGATCTGAAAGTAGCAATCAGTAGGATGCTGGACGATATGAAAATTTATGATATAGAAAAGGAATGATTGTCCGCACAACGGCCGCTCATATTTAGCTTGACTTATACATGATGTTCTAGTTCATCTGATAAAAGGGGGCGCGCGAGAAGTACTGCGGCTGGTGAGACCCCTACGACCCAATCCCTCTTCCTCCTCGATCAGAACTTCATACTCTCTGCGGTCATCTTCGTCGCTGTTTTTGTACTTCTGATCGTAAGAAGAAAGGGCAGACAGCTGCTTCCCGTCTGGGCGGTTTTTCTTCTTGCATCTGCCCTTGTTTTGCTTCTTGGACTTGCCACCCCTGGTCAGGCAATATCAGCGGTCGACCCTCAGGTTCTGCTCTTCCTGTTCTCCATGTTCGTCATATCAAAGGGACTGGAAATGTCTGGAGACCTTGAGGCGTTCTCTTCATGGCTGATATCAAAGAGTAAGGGAGGATTGAAAACTTACTTTCTTTTCTCATATGCATTCGGCCTTGCGTCCGCAGTCATAATGAACGACTCCCTTGCTATAATGGGCACCCCGATCGTTCTGAACTACGCAAGAAAGGCGAAGATGAATCCGCGCCCACTTCTCTACGTTCTTGCCTTTGCGGTGTCACTTGGGAGCGCAATGACGCCCATAGGCAATCCTCAGAACTCCATAATAGCCATCGAGAGTGGCCTGAAATCGCCTTTTCTTGACATGCTGTTCTACATAACGCCATTCAGCCTGCTCAGTCTCGGAGCCCTCAGTCTGATCTCTGTGGTGCTCTTTGGCAGATTGAAGGGCGTGGAGAGAGTGCAGGCAGGTAACCCAGAATTGACTCATACATCATCAGGTCTGGCTAGGCTGAGTCTGCTGGTTGCTGTGGTTGGCATACTGCTGTCCGACATACTACGCATATTCGGGTACGGAGGACTAACCATCGCCGAAGGCGCTCTCCCTGGCGCATTGTTACTTCTGCTGTTCAGCAACCGCAGGCTCGAGCTTCTGAGAAGAGTGGAATGGAAGATTCTCTTGATGTTCGTGGGCCTTTTCATATACGCGCGTGGAATCTATGACGGTGGCTTGCTTTCACCTCTTCTTCCCTCAGGCGGTACCGTCCCCGGCAACAGCGGCCTTCTTTTCACGATAATAATATCGAGCATTGTACTCAGCCAGGTGGTGAGCAACGTTCCGGCCGTCATACTCCTTATGCCTTATTTACGTTCGGCGATACCCGCATCCGACCCTCTGCTGTGGAGTTCATTTGCTGCTGCGAGCACGCTTGCGGGGACACTGACCCTCCTGGGTGCTGCGAGCAACCTGATAGTGGTGGAACAGGCCGAACTCCAGGGTGTGAAGATATCCTACGCAGGTTTCCTGAAGTATGGTATTCCTGTCACAGCCATCAGTGTTCTGATATTGTTCATCGTCTTCAGGGGCTACATGCTTGTCTGAGGCTCAACGTCAAAACGTAGGTCGAATCCTTCCTGTACATTCCTTACTTCCACCAGCTTGACCTTACCTATCTCCCCGAGGGCATGAACATGAGTCCCGGCACAGGGTACCGGCTTTAACCCGTCGATCTGCACAAGTCTAACCTCGTCGAGGGACTGGATGACGGAAGACCACAGCGCTCTGGTCTCATTGAGCTCTTCTTTCTTCACAATTCTCGCAGTCACGGGTAGGTTCCTGGCAATACTGTCGTCGATGAAGCTGGTCATACTGGAAACCTCATTCGGGTCAGGCGGCTTCCCCCGATAGCCCACGTAGGCTTCATCCCCTAGCCATGAATCCTTAGGGTCGCACGTTCCACCCATGGCATGCTCGAGCGCGGCATCGAAAAGGTGAGCGGCTGCGTGCCTCCTCATGTACAGGTACCTTTTGCCCCAATCTATGCTTTCCTGGACTTTACCGGGCTCGGGGGATCCCTCTGCCTTACCCCACAGTACAACATGCCCTCCAACTTTGAATACCTTTCTCACTTCCAGTGTGAATCCATTTCCTTTCAGCCATCCGCTGTCGGACGGTTGCCCCCCGCTTTTCGGGTGGAAAATCGTGGAATCCACCACGGCATAATAATTTCTGCCGCTTTCCCTTACCGACCTCAGAAGCTGGCTCGAATTTACCTGCCTGTAAGGGTCTTCAAGGTATATCAATCCTGTCTCGGGCAATCCACTTGCTATTTCCTTCAGGTCCATTTCAAAGCACCGGATTTCATGAGGAAAGCGTGGGCGCTTTCCAGAACCTTCCTGGCATTTTCATAGCTCACACGTTTTATTGCCCTGTCATAATCGAGCCATACGTAACCCAGGTGTTCGTCGGATACGAGCACGGGCCCTGGTTTTGTCTTCATCAGGTAGAACACAACCTGCTTGGGGGCCTTTCTCTTGCCCGAACTGTAAACGTAAGAAATCTCCTTCTGGAAGCCGGGCACGATTGAGACCTCCTTCAACCCCGTTTCTTCACTCACTTCCCTCAACGCAGCTTCTTCATCCGTCTCGCCCTTGTCCACATGTCCCTTAGGGAATTCCCAGTATCCCTTTCTGTTTACCATTACAAGATATACAGGCCCATTTCCGCCAGAATCGTAGAACACAACACCCCCTGCAGACCTTTCCATAAAATGCTACACCCCTATGAAAGAACATCCCTCAGCTGGTTGACGGTTGGTAGTACGGCGGAGGCGCCCATTTCGATGAAGATGTTTTCCATGACCCGCGGCTCCATGTTGTACCTGTAGACACCTATGAAGTGTACATCCTTACCATATCCCTCCATTCTGCGAGCCATCAGCATATCCTCCGTCGAATCACCCACATATATCAGTCCTCTGCCGGGTTTCAAGCCCGCGGCAGCATGCTTGAGCGAAAACGGGTCCGGCTTTCCGGGGTATGTGCTATCCCCAGCCACAGTCCTTCTTTTCCCTTCTTCCAGGACATCGTCAAAGTAGGTGGCGGCACCTTCTGCAATCAATTCTGAAATGTATTTCGGTAGCACCTTGTCGGCCGCGTACTTGGGACGACCCGTGGCCAGTCCAACACCGCCGGGAAATCTCCTTTTCACGAAGTTCGCTGTGTCCGACTTCATGATCTCCCTTTCATTATTGCTCAGTCCTACATTAAATTCAAGCGGAGGTTTTGAACCATGCACGTCCCTGTACTTACGCGCCCCGAGGAAAAAGGAGTCGAAGACGGCAGGAATGATGGATTCATGTGCCCCTCCTGGGTATTTCAGCGCATCCCTCAACTTCCTCAAGGCCTCCCGCTTCTTTTTTCCTCCATACAACCTGTCTATTCCTTCGATGATACTCTGGACCCCCCTTTCGTCGGCGTATTGTATCACTTCAGCCATGCATGTTTCGAGGTCCCTGGGTGAACAATCACTCACCCTTTTGGACAGTATATCGGCAATACCTACCGGACCCTGATCCATGAGCTCGGCCAGATTCAATATGCAGGAATCATCTAGAGATGTGGCAAGGGCGAGGGTGAGAGAGAATGCCACATCCAGGGGATTGTTGAAACCGCCTGTTTTTCTCAGGTCGAAACTGGCCTTCTCTAGCCTTTCTCTTGGGACCATCTGCCTAGACATGGCAGCGAAAATCGTCTTCACGGATGCAAGCATCGACTCATCCAATGACATTCTTGAATCCACGAGGGTACCATCAAGGTCGAATATGATGGCCTCAGACTCCAAGAGCCCGCCCAACTCCGAACGAATGAAGTGGCCCTCCCCTTCCGAAGATGCCAGAGACACGTATTCCACCATGGGTGTACCGCCCAAATGCTTTCGAACCGATGGATATAGTGCTTTGCTTTACCAAAATTTACTTCGTGTTATCATAATTTTACCACCATCCGAAGGAAAGACATCCACCGAAGCCGACATTTTATCATCCTCATTTGAATCGAAATTCTTCCAGGTCGAGGGCCGCTGGAAGCACATCATCAGTCTACTCAGGCACCTTAGGTGATTGTCATTCTCACCTACCTACCAGCAACCCGAATGAAGCCCACGCTTTTTGTAAGATCATTCTCGTTATCAATTCTTAAATCTTCATCTGTTGTCGTCCTGTCGTGGAAAAAACCTTCAAGGCTCCTCAGGGAGTTTTGCGTGCGCTTATACTGGTTCTTTCGTCAAGGTCTCCAGTGACCGGAACTGATGTTATAAACGAAGTCAAGAGGGCAACGTCAGCCGGCTGGGTCCCGAGCCCCGGGTCGATATACTATCTGATCGGGCAGCTCAGGAAGGGGGGTCTCCTCATGATTACCCCCGGATCGAATGAAAAAAGGTACATAGCCACATCAAAGGGTGAAGAGGAGATTCAAAGAATACGGCAGTCTTTCAAGTCGGGACTCATGAAGAATGCCATTATTCTGCACACACTGGCCGCTATCATAGACCCGCGTGAAGCGGCAAGGCTCAGCATGGTGAAAAGAATTCTCGAAATGTCTGAAGAAGGGGTTCGTCAGCTAACTGAAAAGATCTCGATGACCTAGGGAGCCTGCTCAGGTTCAGGTTTCGGGTCAGACTTTTCCTTTACAGTAGCGATAAAGTGCATCGTACATTGGGAACTCCTGTTTCAGTTTTTCCAAGTCATTCTCAACAAGGTCGTGGAAGCCATCTGCAATTGCCTTCAGACCGACGGATTCAGGAGGTGGGCTCTGGGTTCTTACGTCTGCTCCACGGACTATTTCTGCCATCTTCTTCAGTGCTTCTTCGTTGAGGCCATACTTTCTCATTATCGAGTCGAATGAGCAGTATTCCCTTCCGTCGATCACAAAATGACTCAGCTCAACGCCTGTCATGTCAAACGGAATCGCCCCGGTCTCCTTTGCTACGTTAAGCACATCCTCCTTTGGCACGAACAGAAACTCCGGTTCTTTATCGATGAATCTGCTGATAAGCCACGGACAGGCAACCCGATCGACTCTTGCGGAACTTCGTGTTACCCATTTCATTTTGTTTCGAACGATATATCATTCAACCATATATAAGAAATGTCCTATTACTCCGAACTTTATTCTAAATAGTGAGCATCCGTCTACATCTTAACACTACTGGTCTAATAGTGCAGAGGACATAACATAGACCTGTCATGCTGGACAGGAAATCTTCAGATGTCAATCCCCCCTCAATACCCCAGGTGAGGCGGGCTCTGTCCAGGCTTTTGCCTGCCGGAATGTCGATCATCAGGCTTGACATCACCAGATCAACCAGGATTGATGGCGGTTGGAATCTTGCTGGTTACATAGAATATCATTCCTCCTCAAAGAAAGCCAACTTCTTTGTAGACTTTGAAAGCAACTACTGCCAGGGAGGTATTTCTGGTCTGGTCATAGGGGACCGTTTGTACGTTCCCAGACGTAGAAAACTGGCGAAGAAGGCTTAAAGCATATTGTATTCTGGCAAGAATCCATGGTAGACGAGCTTTACCTCGCGAACGCGGCGCTCGAACTCGCGAGCGGGGTCGTCGCCCTGCTGGTCAGCTACACCGCCTTCAGGTACAACAGGCTTCTCAGGAGCGAAATCCTGAGCTTTTTGAGCTTCGGCTTCATGCTTCTCGGCGTTGGTCTTCTGGCCGAAGGCTCTCTCCATTCGTTGATATCATTTAACATAGGCCAGATACTCGAGGACAGGGCAGTGGTTTACGTTGCGTCTGTGATATACCTGATACTACAGCTTATTGCATACTCAACTTTTACAATAGGGTACTACAGGGGATCATTCGGAAGGGTCAGGGAAGAGGGTGTCTTGCCTGCCCTGGTATTCATTATATTCGTCCACACCGCGAGGAATCCGCTTCTTCTAGGCACATATGTCAACGCCACGGTTCAGCTTATTGTGGTGCTTCTCCTCGCTTTCATAGTATTTCAGGGGCTGCTTGTTCATGGCGGTTCAACCGGCAGGTCCGCCCTGGTCCTTGGGGGATTTCTTCTCATTCTAATCGCCCACGCACTTGTGCTCGTTTCGTCACTCGTGATCAGTCCTCCGCTTTACCTTGGAGGAGCGCTGGTTCAGTTTGCCGGTTTCCTGTCTCTACTAGCTTACATCTTGCGGAGTGGGAGGGTTGGCGCAACCTCAACGAACACGTAGCAGAATAAAGATATACTTCGACATTCTCTCTTCGGTTAAGGAAGAGGGTAATGCGAAGCCGACCAGGGTACTCTACAGGTCGAACCTCTCATACGACAGGCTGACCAGGTACCTGGACGAGCTGGTCACGAAAGGGCTTCTTGCCGAGGTCCGCTCTGAAGATAGCAGGTATTATACGATAACCGAAAAGGGTTCCGAGTTCCTGCTTGAGGTAAAAAAGGCAGAGGCGTTCCTGAAGGGGTTCGGTCTGTCCCTCTGATATAACATCAGTTCATTTGCATGTACGCAGCGTATATACGCCGAATACTTCATGAATTATATACGTCATAATCGGACACCAGAAGGTCGAAAATGAATTCACTGGGGTTTGCCACTCTCACGCCCGAGATGCCTGCATCATTACGCCAGCAGGATCCGACGTATCAAAGGGGTCTCAACCTGCCGGGTGGTGTTTGATCATGAGTGGCACGACCGTCATATTTGGTGCGGATGGCTACATCGGATGGCCACTGGCACTTCACCTTGGTACCACGTGCGACGAGAAGGTGGTGCTTGTTGACAATTTTATCACAAGACAGCTTGTATCATCTGTAAGGTCGGATTCACTTGTGCCGATCCGCTCCATGAAGCAGAGGCTGGAAGTGTATAGAAGGTTCACCGGCAAGGACATCCTGATATTTGAGGCGGCAGATGCGAGGGACCCAGATCAGGTGGATTCTGTCATAAGAAGGTACTTACCATCGACGGTTGTTCACCTTGCCCAGCAGAGAAGCGCGCCATTCAGCATGATTGACCAGGACCATGCACTTTACACTCAGCTCGCCAACACCTCCACAAATCTCAACATAATCTATTCGATGATAAGACACGTTCCAAGGTCCCATCTTCTCAAGATGGGCTCCATGGGCGAATACGGCACACCGGGGGTCGAAATCAAGGAAGGAGAGGTGGAACTGAACGTAAAGGGAAGAAAGAGTAGGGTGATGTTCCCCCGTTCACCTGGCAGCTGGTACCACATCAGCAAGGTTTTCGATACTTACAACGTGCTGTTTGCGAACAAAATATTCTCTTTGACATCTACGGACGTGATGCAGGGTGTTGTATATGGGTCAAGAACAGAAGAGATAGTCGACGATGCGCTCGCAACCAGATTCGATTTTGATTCGATCTGGGGGACGGTGATAAATAAATACGTCATTCAGGCTGTCCTGCTCAACAAGCTTCTGATCTACGGGAAGGGAAGGCAGAAGAGGGGATTCCTCTCGCTCTATGACAGCATAAACTGCCTGAGCCTTCTCGTCGACAATCCGCCTGATAGTGGCAGGTACCGGGTCGTAAACCAGTTAGACGAAGTCGTTGACACGGTTACACTTGCAGACCTTGTAAGAAAGATAGCACTTGAATTCGGAATCTCGGTCGATATGGAACAGGTGCCCAACCCCCGCGTTGAGGCCGAAGACCATTACTACGAGGTGGAAAGCAGGATACTTCCCTCGCTTGGGTTCAGGAGGAGAAAGTCGATGGAGCAGGTCATACGCGAGATATTTGAAACAGTTATTGCCCACAGAGCCAGGGCAGAATCCATGAAGGAGCTCATCTATCCAACGGTTTCATGGAGGTCTTCTGCACGCGTCAGTCAGGAGTTTCACCTGCCCAGCAGTTTCATGTTTCCTTTCACCCCTCGGCAGATACTCGACTACTATGCCGCACCGGAAGTGGATTCCAAAACCAAACCCGAACTCAGGGTGGATTGAAGCGATACTGTTGAACGCATGCAAACCAAATTAAGGAACATTCGAAATCCTCTCGTATCAGAGGGGCCAGAGTATCCATTTGTCCCACGAGAATTCAAAGGTGCTGAACTGTTCGATCGTCGCTGACGTCGACCCTGTAACTCGGACCCTAAGGAGGGGCGCGTTGCTGAGGATTTTGAACCCACCCCAAGGGGTAAGATATTCGCTGAAGAAGGGGAATCCGAATTTCAGAAGACATATCGGGCACTATTCGGGGGGACTGATCACGATGTCAATGACTGTAATCAGGTATCTGGCCGACGGATTCAGGTCTCCCTCTTCACGAGCAGATGTGGAGCACACATTTTTCTGGTCCCTTGGGAAACACACACTTCCCTGGTTTCATGAAAACGACCAGTCCGCCAGCCAGTTTCTAATGACGTATGCAGGTCTTGCCGGCTTCCCAATGCGCAGGGTGAGGGACCTTCTCCTTGCCCAGACCCGCTCGAACCTCTTCAGAGGCTTTATTGTTTGGTCGAACTGGGCGAAGAAAGGATTCGTGGAAGATGGGTTTGACTCCGCTGATATTCATGTCATTCCACCCCCGGTACCTGTGAGAGTGACACGCGACCAGAGAGAATGCAAAAACATACTTTTCATTGGCAGGGACTACAGAAGAAAGGGAGGGGATACCGCGCTTGCAGTCTTCAGGAAGGTGCACAGTTCCATCCCGGAATCAACCTTGACTTATGTGGGTCCGCTTGAGGCACAGAAGATACCTCCGGGCGTCAAGTACTACGCGAATCCTGATGATAGGACACTTTTCAACGAAATTTACCCATCGGCTGACATATTTTTCATGCCCACAAGGGCAGACGCATTCGGAATAAGTCTTGTCGAAGCCATGAGCTTCGGGATTCCACCGGTCACAACCAATACCGGTTCGATCCCCGAGTTCGTTGTTAATGGGTCAAATGGCTTTATTCATGATGCTGAAGACGTGGATTCCATGGCTGAATCCATACTCACACTTCTCCAGTCGCCTGCTACAAGGCGTGCAATGAGCACCAATGCGTTAAACACTGTAAGTGAAAAATTTTCACCAGATGTAATTGGAAAGAAGCTGCTTGCCCTTTACCAGTCCGCTGTCTAAGAAAGGTGCAACGGAAGAAGATCGATTTGAGTGAAAAAGCACGGGTCTCTCGCTTCATCTTTCCGCTTTCCCAGACCTTCGTCCTGCGCCTAATGAGTGTTGTCACTCAATCCGTCCTACCTGTCTATCTGGTCAACTTTCTCGGTTATACCGTCAAGAACGTGGGCATTCCGATAACACTCATCTGGATTGGGAACGCAGTTGGAGCTTTCCTCGCGTTTTATGTGATTCGAAGAGGAAGGTTGAACGGCGTCATAGGTTTTGTTCTGATTGCGGCTTCTTATTTCGGTTTGGCTGAAGGGAAGGCCTTTGCCGGACTCGTGCCCCTGTTCGTATTCCTTGGGGGTGCAGGAAGCGGGTCGGTGCAACCCCTGCTGGCACCCACCGTTCACCTTTTTTCACCCAATGGAAGAAAATACATGGGGATAGGCTCTTATTCTGTTGCTCTGTCGATCGGTCTTGTTGTTGGTCCCTTCGTTGCAAGTTTCGCTGTGAACCAGGCCGGATACGCGCTGCTTTTCGAATCTTTGGGCTTGTTATCTTTTGCCTATCTGGCTATATCTATCATATTCGTTAGAAGCAAGCAATTGGAAGTCAATTCGATATCAGGGGAAACTGTGTCATATTACAGGAAACTTTTCTTACAAAGCGGCTTTACGAGGGAATTCATTCTCAATTTCCTTTATTCTCTTACGTTGCCGGTAATACTTTCCTATGCAACGGTGACGGGGGAAGCTGAATACGGTATCGGCGCCTCCTCGATGCTAAGGTTGATGACCGTTATGTTCGTTGTTTCACTGGCGATAAGAGCGGCAATCTCAACCTCAAAAAGCACCAGATTCGACCAATCGATGATACTGCCGGGAGTTGTGCTTCCTTTTTCTTTGGCTGCTATGGCATTCCATACCAGCGCACTCGTTTTCTCCCTTGGACTGATAGGATTCGGCATACCCCACGCCCTGATATATCCATGGGCGCTCTACAATTCACTTCAATCCGTAGATTCGGGAGCCGCCCCTGCAGTAAGTTACCTTTTCTCAATCTCATCGGGAGCAGCTGAAACCGCGTCACCACCATTAGCCTCTTACGTCGTTGGAATTTTTGGTGGGTCTTCTGCATTTTTTGCGGCACTGCCCTTCGGTGTGATAGCTGCACTTTGGGTCGTCGCAAAATATCATCACAAGGTCGAAACGTAGGATGGATCAAGGGTTGTAGGATTCCTATAAGAAGGATGTCCCTTTCGAGCCAGCAGCAGCGGATTTCAAGATCATAGTCTAAGACTCGATTAGGCCATCTTTATGTCGGGTTTGCCCTCGAAAAAATGGGCCTGCCCGCGAAAGCGGGGAATCCAAAACCTGCTAGCCCAACCGAGCCCACCGACATACGGTCAACGCCGTCTCCTCTCTTGATCTGTAGACCGGGACGGATGTTTTGCTGCGGAAGAGTCCTTTTGGAATAATCCACGGGTACATGCAAATGGCCGAGTAATTTCTGACTGCTTCCCTCTTTTTATTCTTCAAGTTTTCCACTTTTTTAAGTCGAAGTCGCCTTTTTTTATTTGATCGACCCTTGCGAGGCAGATGGTTATTATGGTCTTCCCTTCGGCACTCTCTTTTGTAGTTTCCTTCGCTTTATACTCAGGAAGAATATGACACATGTTGTTATCATTCTTGCGGCCATCTTCAACGACAGTCCAAGTTCAGTTGTTTACTTCTAACAACAAATTCGAACTTGTGGTTCCCAGAAATCAAGGTAGTTGTGACACCACCATCGAAGTTTGAGGCGAGTTTCGTCGTTGGCTTACTGATGTTGTTGATATCTATCAACGATACGTTTATCCGATGTCTTATCGAGCAATATGCGCTCTTGTTGAGACATCCTTCTATCACATTATGCGCATAACCTATGCTAAGGCGAACGCCCCTGATTTTTGCCCTTTCCGCTGTATTGTATCACACACTATTGTTTCTTGTCGATTCAGCTTTATCTTCAGGTTTCAGTTTGTTTTGAACATGCTCCCAGTACTGGTCCTGGTATGGATGCAATGGCATCTGCCTTTGCTAGCAGTGTGAACTGATGTTTTCCCATCCCACGTTCCAAAGATTTCGGGTCCTAATTCCCTTGATGTAAGAAGATTCACCCTCAAAGAGTAAGATGGGGGATCTAACCGAGCCCACGCGCTACTTCGACCACCGTTTTGAAAGGTGTAACCCATTGTTCCATGTTTCAACAGTCGGCGATTCACTCCCAGTAACGTATAACATTTCCTGCAGGATTTCACAAGCGACCGTACTCTCTAATCCGTGTTGATGCTATATCATTAAAAATTCATCGCATTACTGTTGTCCATTTATAAAATCAGCGACAAGATGTTTGGTCAAAGTTAATTATGAGTTTTCGTTTTGCCAGCGTAATGATTCTTTCATCCCGATAACCTTCCAGCATTCGTATGCTAATCCCTCAGTTCTGTGGCATATGTAGAAGGGTTTGGCAAGTTGGCTGCACGATTTTAATCCGGTGTGCGTCTAGATCGGTAAGAACAGAGCATAGACCTACCTGAGCAAACTACGCCTACTAAGTAAAAATATTCAACACGAAAATAATGGGATCCTTCAGCCCTAGTACTAATGGAGCAAATCGATAGCGGACCCTCCCCAGCCTAGATCAGTAGCAAAGGTGGCGGTGCTCCTTAGGGCATAACGATTTGCCAGGGAGAATTTTATAAACTCACTGCTCGCTCTGTCAATCTCCTTATTAAACTACAAACTTCCTTACAGGCTAATGTACAAAAATATTTCAAACAGACGTAAAGCAGTGTCACCAGTCATAGCCACAGTCATCCTCATCGCTGTCGCTGTCGCCCTTGGCATCGCCGTAGCATTCTGGGCTTCCGGCCTTACATCATCGTTCTCCAAGTACGAAAAGCTGGGAGTAAATACACAATACGCAAGTCCTGTTACAATGACAGGATGCAGTAGTCAATGCTGGGAAATACACCTCGGAGGACAAAATACCGGAAGTAGCGATGCAACCATAACTCAGATTCAAGTTAATGGCGTTCCATATAGTTGGAGCACTGGGGCGTTTAATGTAACTTCCTCTCCAGCGAATACTGGCAGTGCTGGGACAATAAACATTCCCGTACCTTCTGGGCAGAGTTTCACTATTGTCTTCGCATTGCCATCAAGCGCTTCGGGAAGTCCGGTTAGCGGAAAGACATTTGCGTCAGGCCAAACTGTGCAAGTAACTATCATCACTGCTGCTGGAAACAACTATCCCGCTTCGATTGTTTTACCTTAGGCAAATCATACTTCTTTTTTTTAAAACTTTAGTCTCAAGCGTCAGCTAGATTTCTACCTGCCCAGCATTTTGGTGGCGGGGGAGAAATGAGTAACTAGGCGAAGTCAATAGTTCCGCTAATCGCCGCTTGTTTGCTACACGAACATCCAGATATTAATATTAGAGAGAAGGGGATCGATGCGCACACTGCAAGTATGCTAGGCCAGGACAAGACAATTCATGGAATACGTGTTTAGTATGGCATCATAAACGCCAATTGACTCTTGAAACTCGGAGAAACAATAACTATGAAAACTTTTTACAGCTAGAAGCAACGATTCATGACACCCCCCTATTTTAAATATCTCCGGGAGTGACTGGGTAGTGCCTGTTACCCAAATCATAGGGTGTTACTTTTGGTTATGTAGTGAGTATATATAAACACAAAATCTACCTTACTCTGCCTTACCCAGCATTGATCCAGCCTTGTTATGCCATCCATTTTAGTTGATGAATATTCTAGGTTTTAGTGTTTTTATTTCAGTCCATGATAGGAGTTCAAACCATCTGTATTGACACTATAATTTATGCCTAACTGGAGATGTGATTCTTGGGCGTGCTCCTTGTATATCGTATTTAGCATGCTGAAATTCCACTAGTGTATCCACTATTTCGCGAGAGATGGCCTCATCTTGGACGAGCATGCGACCTCGCATATGCATCTCCAGTTTCTGCTCTGTCGTCTATTGATCTCGGTCCGCTGGTGATACTCAATGAGTAGTTGCCATGAATTATCTTTTATTTCCGTTGGCATGTTTCTCACTCCGTCGCCTCTGCTATCTCCATCTTTCTTTCAATTTCTTGATTTACTAGCTTCGAGAATTGGGCGCCGCTAACTCAAGCGACCACCTCCATCAGGTTCAGTAGTCCATTGAACCTGATTCTGTTCCTCATCATCTCGTTGTACATGGAACAGAATACGTACAGCCATCTCCTGACATGTGACAGGTCACATCCCTGCCTTCTGCAGGGATAGTGATCATCGAAGCTTTCTGTCCTGTCCTTCAGATATTGGTTTGCCCTTTCTATCAAGCTCTTCTCGTATGGGGTATGAATCCTGTGTTCCAACCCGAGTGAATTGCATGCATCAGGATACCATACGCCTTCATCTGTGTACACCATATGCCTTCCGTAGATCTTAACAAGTGTTCTTAGAAAGAACTCCGCAACCATGATGTTCCTGAACCTTGACAGGTACACCCCTAGGATGTACCTGTGAATAGGCTCTATCGCAACCCACACCCAAGCGTCATATTCACCTATCCTGA